>JAESGG010000001.1_pt1 | contig 901839 bp, 766 predicted proteins | sample 9266231 | NCBI WGS metagenome assembly JAESGG01 (sample SAMN14515337, study PRJNA621664) | algae metagenome | isolation source: Aphanocapsa sp. GSE-SYN-MK-11-07L and co-occurring heterotrophs from wet... | place: USA: Grand Staircase Escalante National Monument, Utah | collected 2006-04-16 | reverse complement strand
GTCGTGCTGACTTGTCGCCTCGCTGCAACCTCAATTATTTAGGGGAAATAGGCTGTGTTTGACGTTTAAAATAGACGGGCGGGTACAAGACCCGCCTCTACGATTTATTCCGTTGTCTCGCCAGCCACTTCACCTGTTAACAGCTCGTCGATACGCTGCAAACCACGAGGTAACTTGTTACCACGACGACCGCGTTCACCTATGTAATGCGCTAAATCATCCACCTTGATGGTCATTTTGCGTTTACCTGCCACTAAAGTCACAGCTGTGGCAGCAGGCACTACGGTTAAGAGTTTCAGATACTCTTCACGGCTGGCGGCGCGGGCCGATGGAATAGATAAAATCTTATTGCCTTTGCCTTTGCTCAGCTGTGGTAAATCGGCCACAGGGAATACCAGCATGCGGCCTTCGGTACTGATAGCCACTACTAAATCTGTTTCCGGGTTTTTAATAGGAATAGGGCTTAATACTTTGGCTCCGGTTGGTAAAGTTAATACCGCTTTACCGGCTTTATTACGGCTGACTAAATCGGCGAAGGTGCCAACAAAACCATAACCGGCATCACTGGCCAGCAATAACTTTTGGCTATCTTCTGCCATCAGTACATGCTCAAAGTTTTCCCCTGCCACTAAGGTGAAGCGGCCTGTTAACGGCTCGCCCTGACCTCGGGCTGAAGGTAAATCGTGAGCTTCGGCAGCAAAGGCGCGACCTGATGAATCGATAAAGGCGGCATATCTGTTACTTCGTCCAGAAGCTGCCGCTTTAAAACCGTCTCCTGCTTTGTATTGCAGGCTGTTGCCGTCGATATCATGACCTTTGGCACAGCGCACCCAGCCTTTTTCTGACAACACTACAGTGACAGGCTCACTTGGCAGTAATTCTTTTTCGCTTAAGGCTTTAGCTTCTTCACGCATCACTATAGGGCTTCTGCGGTTGTCGCCATATTTTTCAGCATCAGACAGCAACTCTTCACGAATAAGCTTGGTCAGCTTTTTCTCTGAACCTAAAATGCCTTCTAAGTAGTCACGCTCTTTTTCCAGCTCGGCTTGTTCGCCGCGGATTTTCATCTCTTCCAGCTTAGCTAAGTGACGTAACTTTAATTCCAGTATGGCTTCAGCCTGACGTTCGGTAATGCCGAAATGCGCCATTAACACAGGTTTTGGCTGATCGTTTTCGCGAATAATTTTAATCACTTCGTCGATGTTTAAAAACGCGATCAACAACGCCTCTAATACATGCAAACGATCCAGCACTTTATCTAAACGGAACTGCAGACGACGACGCACTGTGTCGCGGCGGAACACCAGCCATTCAGATAAAATTTCCAGTAAGTTTTTCACTCGTGGCCGCTGATCCAGGCCCAGAATGTTTAAATTGACGCGATAGCTTTTTTCCAGATCCGTGGTGGCAAACAAATGCGCCATCAGCTGTTCAACGTCTATGCGGTTTGAACGCGGCACTATCACAATACGGGTTGGGTTTTCATGATCAGATTCATCACGCAAATCACTGACCATAGGCAGTTTTTTCGCGTTCATCTGAGCCGCTATCTGCTCCAGCACTTTCGATCCAGAAGTCTGATGCGGCAAGGCAGTAATAATAATGTCGCCATCTTCCAACTGATACAAACCACGCATCTTAATGCTGCCACGGCCTGTTTCATAAATAGCCTGCAGTTCGTGCGCCGGGCTGATAATTTCAGCGTCGGTCGGATAATCCGGGCCCTGAATATACTGCATTAAGTCAGGTACAGTGGCTTTTGGGTTATCCAGTAAAAAGGCGGTGGCGTTGGCCACTTCACGGGCGTTATGCGGCGGAATATCTGTCGCCATACCTACTGCTATACCTGTGACGCCATTCAGCAGAATATGCGGTAAACGCGCAGGTAAAGTGCGGGGCTCGTCCATAGTGCCGTCAAAGTTTGGCACCCAGTCCACAGTGCCCTGCCCCAGCTCGTTTAATAAGACTTCACTGAAACGCGACAACTTGGCTTCGGTATAACGCATGGCCGCGAAGGACTTTGGATCGTCCGGCGCACCCCAGTTGCCCTGACCATCGACGAGCGGGTAACGGTAAGAAAACGGCTGAGCCATCAGTACCATAGCTTCGTAACAGGCGCTGTCACCATGAGGGTGGAACTTACCTAACACGTCACCTACAGTACGGGCAGATTTTTTGTACTTCGCCAGATGCGATAAACCCAGCTCTGACATCGCATAAATAATACGACGTTGGACTGGTTTTAAACCGTCGCCAATAAATGGCAAAGCACGGTCCATAATGACGTACATCGAATAATTCAGGTAGGCTTCTTCAGTAAAGCGACGCAGCGGCAGCTGCTCAGTCCCTTCATTGGATATCATAATATCTGTCATTTTTAGCTTCCGTTAACCAGCCTGATTTGATTGTTGTTTTTCAAGCGTTTGGGCTTGCAACTGGGCCTGGCGACGCGCCAGTTGCCACAGCAGTAACACCAGTAAAACTAAACTGGTGCAGCCAAACAGCCCTATCCATAACCACTGGTTTTGTCTTTTGCGTTCAGCTTCCTGCAAACGCAGGGCCTGTAATTCATTATCTTTGGCCAGCAACTCGTTTTGAGCCTGCTGGCGCTGTGCATCAAAACCTAAGCGCAGTTTCTCCACAGCCAGTTCATGTTCTTTATTGCGTAATTTGTGATAACCCTTAAAAAACTGATCCAGATGCTCATAGGCTTTTTGATAGCGGCCAGAATCCGCCTCCAGCCTGGATTTTAAATTCAGGATCCATAACTGGCTGGACTGATTGGCATCATTTTCTTCTTTACTTAAGCTTTGCTCTGCCTGCGCCAATTCCTGACTGGCCAAAGAAATCTGGCCCAGCTCACGGTAAATCAAGGCTTTTTCATAGTGGTGCATCGAGTTTTGATAAGTCGACTGCAACCCGGGTAAATACTGCTCAGCTTTTTCGATATAGGCCAAAGCTGCATCCAGCTTTTCATTGTCTTTGCTGGTCGAGGCAAGCCCCAGATAGGCAAAATACAAATTGGCCTGATCTTGCTGTGCTATCGCCAGTTGCAGCAACTGATCATAACTTTGCAAAGCTTTGTCGTATTGTTCCAAGTAGCTGTAACTTCTGGCTAAATTAAACAACACGTCCATTTTATCTTTTTGCCAGCCTAAAGCGTCATAACCAGCGATGGCCTTTTCCATAAAATCTATGGCTTCTTTATCAAAACCAAGACCCACATACAGCAGCCCGAGTTCAGCATTTACATAAGCCAGACTTTCCGGATCCTTTAGCAACACAGCTCTGTCGTAACTGCTTTTCAGCAAGACTAAGGCTTCCTGAAACTTATCCTGAATGCTGTAAATGGCAGCGATGTTAATGTCGGCTTCGATATGTAGTTTTTCGGCTTTTAGTTCCACTGCCAGTGCTGAAGCCTGCAGATAATAATGCAGGGCCTGCTGATACTGACTTTGCATTTCCAGTGCAAACCCAAGGTTATTCCAGAAATCTATAGTGGTTAAATCCCGGCGCTCACCCAACAAAGCCAGACCACGTTCAGCAACTTCCTGCTGCTGTTGGTGTTTACCTAAACTTTCATACACATCGGCCAGTTGCAGTAAGTACTGCACCTGCAGCTCGCTTGGCCAATCGCCATACGCGGCCTGTTGTTGCTTTAACAACAACAACATTTGTTCGGGTTGCTGCGCTTTCTTTTGCTTCACCTGCACCAACCATGCAGGTAACTCTAACTCATCGGCCTGCAACGGAGCAGCCAGACATAAACAGAGGCTAAACAGCGCTCCCCATAAACGCAGGTATTGTTGTTTCATCTGTCATCCTTTGCTTGAAACAGGCTAAAAGTTACACCGCCACTATAGCGCGGTCACCTTTCATCTCCAGCCAGTCTTTTCTGTCTGTTGCCCGCTTTTTCGCCAGCAACATATCCATCATTTCCATCGTCTGTACCAGATCATCTATAGTCAGTTGCACCAGTCGTCTGGTGTTTGGATCTATGGTGGTTTCACGCAGCTGCAATGGGTTCATTTCACCCAAACCTTTAAAACGTTGCACGTTAATTTTGCTACGCTTTTTCTCGGCTTCTAAACGATCCAGAATGCCTTTTTTCTCGTCTTCATCCAGCGCATAAAACACTTCTTTACCGCAGTCGATACGGTACAAAGGCGGCATGGCGACATAGATATGACCGGCTTCCACCAGCGGACGGAAATGGCGCATAAACAAGGCACACAATAAGGTTGCGATGTGTAAGCCATCCGAGTCAGCGTCGGCCAGAATACAAATTTTGCCGTAGCGTAGCTGGCTTAAATCGGCTGAGTTTGGATCCATGCCGATAGCCACAGAAATATCGTGCACTTCCTGTGAGCCCAGAATCTGCTCAGATTCCACTTCCCAGGTATTCAGAATTTTACCGCGCAGTGGCATTACGGCCTGGAATTCACGATCCCGAGCCTGCTTGGCTGAACCCCCTGCAGAATCCCCTTCGACAAAAAACAGTTCAGTGCGGTTTAAATCCTGCGATGAACAGTCCGATAACTTGCCAGGTAAAGCAGGGCCAGCCGTTACTTTTTTACGGATAATTTTTTTCGCGGCACGCAAACGTTTTTGCGCATTGTTGATACAAAACTCAGCCAGTTGCTCGGCAATATCGGTGTGTTCGTTCAGCCATAAGCTAAAGGCATCTTTCACTACACCGCTGATAAAAGCCACGGCCTGACGGGACGACAGTTTCTCTTTGGTCTGACCGGCAAACTGAGGTTCCTGCATTTTTAACGACAGAATGTAACTACAGCGATCCCAGACATCTTCAGGTGTTAACTTAATGCCTCGGGGCAATAAATTACGGAACTCACAAAAATCGCGCAGCGCTTCTAACAAGCCCTGACGTAAACCATTGACGTGGGTACCGCCCTGAGCCGTTGGGATCAGGTTGACATAACTTTCTGTCACCAGCTCGCCACCTTCGGGTAACCAAAGCACGGCCCATTCTACCGCTTCATGGCTGGCGCTTAAGCTGCCGACAAAAGGCTGCTCAGGCAGCGCAATCATGTCTTTGACCGCATCCATTAAATAATCCCGGATACCGGCCTGATAACACCACTGATAACTCTGGTTGTTTACTTTATCGTCAAACTTGATGGTGAGGCCAGGACACAATACGGCTTTGGCTTTGAGCACATGCAGCATGCGGCTGACAGAAAACTTAGGCGAGTCAAAATAATCAGGCGCAGGCCAGAAGCGCACTCTTGTGCCTGTATTGCGTTTGCCTACAGTACCAGTAATCGCCAGTTCACTGACTTTATTGCCATGCTCAAAAGCTATTTCATAGACATTGCCATCACGGCGTACCGCTACATCGACCCGGCTTGACAGGGCGTTGACAACAGAAATACCTACGCCGTGCAAACCACCTGAGAATTGGTAGTTTTTATTGGAAAATTTACCACCGGCATGCAAACGACAAAGGATCAGTTCAACACCGGACACCCCTTCTTCCGGGTGAATATCCACCGGCATACCACGGCCATTGTCTATCACTTCCAGCGATTGATCTTCATGCAAAATCACATGCACTAAGTCGGCATGGCCAGCCAAAGCTTCATCGACGCTGTTATCTATTACTTCCTGACCTAAGTGGTTAGGACGGGTAGTATCGGTATACATACCTGGACGGCGCTGCACTGGCTCAAGGCCTGTCAGCACCTCAATGGAATCGGCGTTGTATTGCTGGTCTGTCATAAGGCAAACATCACTTCTCTGAATAACTCGTTTAATATCCCCGTCGTATTTGAAAATGCAGCTTTGCGGCGATCTCAAGTACGCAGGATATATACCCAAAGTAATTGGAGTTGCAGCAAGGCGACAAGAGCGTGAGACCCCAGGAGCATAGTTAACCTATGTGACTGGGGCGAGAGCACGCAGGCAACGAAGCTGCAGCTTCAAGTACGCAGGGTATAACTGTATTAACAACCAGTTGTTTTACTCTATTTGGCAAAACTTGACAATAGCGGGCAGGCAATTGGCATAGCCCTGATAACTGTGATCACCACCTGATTGCACATCCACTGTACAACCTGCATAAAACTGCACCGCTTTGCGATAATCCAACACTTCATCCCCTTCCTGTAGTAGCACCAGATAACGATCTAAGGCCGAAGGTTTGTGCTCCAGTTCAGCCAGCAGCGGCATATGCTGAGGTTCAACATTGAAGTCCTGTTTCAATACCGGATGATGGTAGGTGCCAAAATGCTGACTCAACAACTCATAAGGTGCCACTGCAGGGTTAATCAGCACAGCATAACAGCCGGTTTGTTCGGCCAGATAGGTGCCTAAAAAGCCACCTAAAGAACTGCCTATCACCGCATCAGGACGACGGCCATTCAGTGCCTGCTCAATTGCAGCAACAGCCTCTTTTGGTGTGTAAGGTAAATCCGGCATCAACAGCTCAACATCTGGCAACTGCTGCTGAAAAAAAGCTTTGGTCATTAAGGCTTTTTCGGATTGAGACGAGCTGGCAAAGCCATGTAAATAGACAACAAGTTTAGACATTTACTCTTCCAAAAATTGCCAATGCACCGCTGTATCCGCATTGGCATTGGCCTTAAAAATCCATTCCATATAGCCGGGACGACCAGCCACAGGCTGATAGTCTGGTGTTAACAAAAACTGCACTGAACTGGCAGGGCAGCCCATCAGGTGAATACCTTGCTGTATTTTGGCATAGGCATAATGGCAATGACCATGGGCAACACCTTTGATCCGCCGATCAGAACCAATAATTTGCCATAACGCAGCAGCATCCAGCTGAATATGCTCGTCAATAAAACTGCCCATAGCGCTGATATGATGATGACAAAATAGCCAAACTGCGGCATCCGCCGGATAAGACAATAACTGCTGCTGTAACTTCTGTTGTCGTGCTGTATCGAAATAGCCTGCCGGTGTGGGGCCTTTGCTGTTAAGTAAACACAGTCGCCAGTCGCCCAGGCTTAACTCTGTATCCGCAGAAAAAGGTGTGGATGCAAAAGCCTGCTGCATCAACTCCATATCATCATGATTGCCCGGCAGATAAAACACAGGGCAAGACCAGTCATTCAACAACTGTGCGATCAGTTGATAGGACGCAAGGCTATGATCCTGAGTTAAATCACCGGTCAGAATAACAGCATCGGGCTGATTGGATTGAAGTTGAGATAACAGCAGTTCTAACTGACGATAAGGCTGTACGCCACAAAACCAGCCGTCTGGATCAGCCACTAAATGACAATCGGAAATCTGGATCAGACGATACGAAGCTTTTTTGGCAAACACTAACGCCATCAGGCCAATAACCCGGTGTTCTGATAACCACGGCGTGAACACAGGTTCAGCCAGTCACGCAGCAATAAATTAATTTGTCGTTTTTCATCCGGCAATAACATATCCACATTCGGATAACTGTAGACAGCTTTCAGCTGGCGCACCTGCTGACAAGCCAAGACTTCAGCCAGTCGTGCATCGTGGTAGAGCCGCACTTCAAAGCGTGGTTTGAGCCAGCCAATCATCGACTGACTAATCAATTCAATACTGACGGTGGTGGTGTATTTACACAGCTCCAACAGCTCAACCTGATAACTTTCACTGGCATTAATATGAATAAGGCAACGCTGGCCGGGACGCTGATTGCCAGGCAGAAAAAAACGCAGCTGTGCGTAATTGCGCTCACACAAACTGAGAAAGTCAGGCAGGTAAGGCACATAACGTTTTCGGGCCAAATTTGGCATACCAGCTACTCTCTTTATTCTCGTTTGTGATGATTAAATTTACAGAGCCCAACGCGCTTTTACTTCATCCAGATTCAAGGCTAACCATTGCAAGGCTATGACAGTTGCAGCGTTATCTATCTTTCCGGCCTGTAAAAGTTGCATCGCAGCCTGACGCGGCAGGCTATGAACTTTAATATCTTCCTGCTCAGATGCCAAGCCATAAACCCCGCTTTCTACCGGTTCAGTCAGTCGCGCCAGCACTAAATAAATCCGTTCTGTACTGCCACCAGGGCTACTCTGATAACTAAGCATAGGCCAGAATTCTGTCAGCTTCAGACCCGCTTCTTCCTCTGATTCACGTTGTGCCACTTGCTCAATAGTTTCACCCGACTCAATCATGCCGGCTATAGCTTCAAGCAACCAAGGGCCATTTTGATTCTGCAAAGCGCCGATACGGAATTGCTCTATCAGTACCAAACTGTCATTTTTTACATCATAAGGCAGTACTATGACCGCATGACCACGTTCAAATAGTTCACGCTTTACTTCGCTACTCCAGCCACCGTTAAATAACTTATGCTTTATTTTATAGCTGTCGATCCGGAAGAAACCCTGAAAAACTGTGGTCTGGTCGAGTATTTTTACATCATCAGAGCAAAAGGATGGATAATTTTCTGGCTTGAAATCAGACATTTGAAGACTCACATTCTGTTACACTTGAACCTATGCTGTTTACGCTTTAATCATTACTTAGTTAATACCAACAAGGTATTATTGGCTCACTTTTGCACAAATATGGACTTTCGGTTATGAAAAAAACCTTGTTAGGCACGTTGATAGGCTCGGCACTGGCTCTTCTGAGTGTGCAGGCAAATGCCGAAAACTTGCAAACCATTTATCAGTTAGCGACTAAAAAAGACCCGCAAGTATTAAAAGCTGCAGCGACTCGTGATGCAGCCAAAGCCGGCATCGACGTGTCTAAAGCCAGGTTATTACCACAGGTGAATTTCTCTGCCGGTGCCACTCACTCTTTTGGTGACAGCATAAATAATAACACTGGTGCTATAAATGATTCCGAAGGCAACAGAACAACGGCAAGCATCAACTTAACTCAGTCGTTATTTGACTGGAGTCGATACGAAAATCTGTCTATTGCTGAAAAAGCAGCAGTACAAGGTCAGACCGCTTATGACGCCGCAGTACAAACCTTAATAGTCCGGGTTTCACAGGCCTACTTTGATGTATTAACTGCTGACGATAATTTAAGTTTTGTCGTGGCAGAAAAGCGCGCCATTGAACGTCAGTTAGAACAAACAAAACAACGTTTTGCGGTAGGTTTAACGGCTATTACCGACGTACATGAAGCTCAGGCTCAGTACGATATCGCCGTAGCTCAGGAAATCAGTGCACAAAATTCACTGGAAACAGCCCGTGAGTTTTTGCGTGAAATTACCGGTGAATACCATGCTCAACTGGATCCATTAAACACAGCCCGTTTCAGCACTAGCCAGCCAACACCAAACAATCCACAGGATTGGGTGCAAACTGCACAGGACAATAACCTGGAGCTGAAGATCCGTAAGCTGTCGTTAGATATTGCTGAACACAATATCCAAATTGCTCAATCAGGTCATTATCCAACTCTGGATCTGCAGGCATCTACTGGCCTGGAGAACAGCAATGGCAGAAACAAAGATACAGGTATTGGCTCTAACTCACCTCGTACAGATAGCAGCTCTATTGGTATTAACTTAGTCGTGCCTATTTATTCCGGTGGCGGCACTGTCGCTAACGAAGAAGTAGTGCGCGCTAACTATGTAGAAGCAGCTGAAGACTTAGAACTGAGCCACCGCAGTGTGATCCGTCAGGTTCGTAGCAACTACAACAACGTAGGAGCTTTGATTTCCAGTACCAAAGCGCTGCAACAAGCAGTAATTTCAGCGGAAAGTGCGTTAAAAGCCACTGAAGCAGGTTTTGAAGTAGGTACCCGTACTATTGTTGACGTCTTACAAAGTACCCGTAACCTGTTTGACGCCCGCCGTAACCTGTCTAAGGCTCGTTACGACTACATCCTGTCTGTTTTAGCCTTAAAACAAGCAGCTGGCACTTTAAATGAAGAAGACTTATTCACTGTAAACAGAGCTTTAGGTAACTAAATCTCTTTTTAGAGCATCTCAGTTGAAGTTGTATTTGCAGCTTCAACTGAGCCTGTTCCTACCAGTTAGCACTTTTTTCCCCGCTTTTTTTCGTTACAATAGCCGCACTTTTTTTGCCCGAGGATTTGCTGTGGTTCATGTTCCACGTTTTACCATTGGTTTTTTGCATCCAAAACACTGGCCCTTATGGTGTGGTTTAGGCCTGATGTGGATCCTGCTGTGGTTGCCTTACCCTGTGTTAATGAAAATGGGCGAAGGCGTCGGCTGGTTGCTGATGAAAACAATGAAATCCCGGGTGAAAGTAACGCGTCGTAATCTGGAGCTGTGTTTTCCTGATATGCCAGAGGCCGAACGTGAAGCTTTAGTAAAACAAAACTTTAAAGAAACAGGTAAAGCAGCCTTTGAAACTTTTATCGGCTGGTGGTGGCCAGATTGGCGCGCCCGCCCTTTGTGCCAATTTACAGGCAAAGAACATATTCAGGACATATTGGATCAGGGCAAAGGCGTCTTGCTGCTGTGTGGCCACTTTTTGTCTTTAGAAATGATTGCCCGAACCTTTGGTTTTCATTGCCCTGCTGTAGGTTTTTACCGCCCGAACGACAACGAAATTATGGAGTACTTCCAATACCATGGTCGGGTGCGATCAAACCGCTACCTGATTGGTAAACGTGACGTACGCACCATGATCAAAGCCTTAAACGAAAAAGAAGTCTGTTTTTATCTGCCCGATCAGGACTATGGCCGCAATAAAGCTGAGTTCGTGCCATTTTTCGCAGTAAAAGAAACCGCCACCACCACAGGCACTTTATTGTTTGCAGGCAGTGCCAATTGTGAAACTGTCCCTATTCATTGTTACCGCTTACCTGGGTATCAGGGCTATCGTGTCGACGCTCTGCCAGCTTTTGAAAACTTTCCAAGTGGTGATGCTAAAGCAGATGTGACCCGCGTCAATCAATGGCTGGAGCAAGGTGTGTTGGCTCATCCTGAACAATACATGTGGCTGCATCGACGTTTTAAAACCCGGCCAAATCCGGACGACCCAAGTTTGTATTAAAAAATAGCGGCAGCATTTTCGCCACGAACGGAAGTTGCAGCACAGCGTTAAGGCAGGCTATGATGCTGTGACGCTGACCAGGGATAAAAGCTATGTGGTTTTGGATCAAGCACTTATTGCTTGCAGCTTTATTATTCATACTAGCTGCTATTGTGATGTTTAAACCGGAATTGCTGTATTTCAAGCCGGAGAAACTATCCGAAAAAAGCTCAGACGCAGTGAAAGGCTTTACTGACTTTTACAGCAATATCCGCAGTTCTTTTGCGGATAAAGACGATGAGTCCGCTGACTTTGTGATTGAATTGACAGAAGACCACAGCAATCTGATCTCGTTGTTACGTGACAGGGCCAACCGTATGGTGGCGCTGCCTGAAAACTGGAAAGGCAATGAAACCGACAGGCGCTTCCGGGTCGGCGACACGCTAAAAACAGTGCTGACGATGCAAGGTCGTAAAGAAGGTGTAGAACTGTTTTGGGTGCTGTCAAAAGACTACAAAGTAAAGCACTACTTCCAGACCGACTTCAGTTACATCAGTGCCATTCAGGAAGCCTCTCAAGCTATATCCTCTGACTTTGAACAACCAGTGCAGGCCTACTTTTGTAATGTGTCCAGAGCCGTGGTGCTGACCGACAAAATCATTCCGTTTTTGCAGCAAAATTGCATCAATATCAACGCACCACGCCGCAGAGTAAATAGCTGATTTATACTCTGCGTGGCATGGCATATTGAATTTTTCAGCTAAATAACTGCTCCCAAACTTTCCGCACTTGCTCCATCGCCTGTTCTAATTGCTGAGCGGTTTCGGTAGCGGGATCCAGGGTTTGCCTGTGACTGACGCCTCTTAATTGCTGATAAGCCTGCTGTAGCGCCTGGGTTTGCTCCAACTGCAACAAACCAGCGGCAGCAGCTGCATCCAGAATACGAATATTGTCACTGTAGAAATACAAATCCGCATACTGACTGCCATAGGCCAATACCAGATACTGGCTGATAAATTCTAAATCCACTATGCCACCGGACGCATGTTTTACTTCAGTAGACTGCTCGCCATGGTGCTGCCGCAGCTTTTGCCGCATTTCAGTGACTTCAGCTTTGAGCACAGCCAAATCCCGAGGTTTGGCTAATACTTCACTGCGTATTTGATTAAAGCGTTGGGCTATTCTGTCATCACCATACACCAGACGGCTGCGCACTAAAGCCTGATGTTCCCAGGTCCAGGCTTCCTTTTCCAGATAATCGGCGTAGGTATCAATATGCACAGCCAATAAGCCGGCATTACCAGCAGGGCGCAAGCGGGTGTCTATGTCATACAACACACCACTTGGGGTTCTGGCGGTAAACATATGCACGATGCGCTGCACCAGTTTGATATAAAACTGTCGGGAATCAATAGCTTTATCACCTTGAGTCGGCGCAAGATTGTCGCACTGATGCACAAAAACTAAGTCCAGATCCGAGCCATACCCCAGTTCCAGCCCACCCAGTTTGCCATAAGCCAGCACAGCAAAAGCTTTGGCGTCTTCTGGTTTTAAACCTGCAGGTAAGCCGTATTTTTCTGCCATTTGCTGCCAGGATAACTCCACTACTGCGGCAATAATGGCTTCGGCTAAAAAGGTCAGATGGTCGCTGACTTTCATCAAAGGCAAAATACCCGTGATATCGGCCGCCGCAATGCGCAGTTGTTGGGCCTGTTTAAACTGGCGCAACACTTCCATTTGCAGCTCTAAATCATCGGTTGGTACACGCAGCATGCTTTGACGTAATTTATCCCGGTAATCCGTTGAATCCGGTACCTGATACAACTGGGATGGGTCTATCAGCTCGTCCAGCAACAACGGGTAACGCGCCAGATGTTCAGCCAGCCAGCCACTTTTATGACATAACATCACCAGTTGCTGCAGCGCAGGTGGATTCTCAGAGAGCAGCTCAAGGTAAGCAGTACGACTGACAATCTGCCGGAACACGCCCAGCACCCGCTGCAATACCAGGGCCGAACCTTGTTGTTTGGCCAGTTGATGCAATAAAAACGGAATGAGTTTTTCCAGTAGCTCACGGCCTCTTGGGCCTACACTGCGCTTTTGGCAATCCTGCTTAAACTGCTTTAAATGCTCCAGCAGTTGCACTGCTTCGTCAGCTGCTAGCCAGTCCAGATGCTCAGCTAAATCTGCTGACGGCAATTCACTGTCCCAGCATAAACGGCCTAACACCATTTCTTCCGGTTCAGGGTTATCGCCTTGATCAATCACCAGTTTAAAGTGCTGATGAATACGGCCCATAGCCTGTTCTGTGGTGTCGGTCAGTTGTTGCCAGCCTTCAAAGCCTAAACCCAGCACCATGCGTTGCCGGTTCAGCTCATCGGCCGGTAAGGTTTGAGTTTGCTGATCGTCCAGCCCTTGTAACAGCTGCTCGACTTTACGCAACCACAGATAATCCTGCCTAAGCTGTTGATGCTGCTCCGGCTCCAACAACTGCTGGTTTTGTAAAGCATCTAAGGCTTTAAAAATAGACACTTGCTGCAACTGTGGAATACGACCACCACGAATCAACTGCAGAGTTTGCACTACAAACTCGACTTCGCGTATGCCACCTGCGCCCAGCTTAATATTATCCACACGGTTACGACGGCGGTTTTCCTGCTCTATCAGCTGTTTCATCCGGCGTAAGGATTCAAGCGCTGAGTAGTCGATATAACGACGGTAGACAAAAGGTTTTAGCAGTTGATTCAGCTCCACCGCATGCACTGGATCCGGGTTCAGAATACGGGCTTTAAGCATGGCGTAGCGTTCCCACTCTCTGCCCTGCGCCTGATAATAATCTTCCATCGCCGCAAAACTCAGCACCAGCGGGCCAGAATCGCCAAAAGGCCGCAAACGCATATCGACTCTAAACACAAAACCATCGGCCGTGACCTGATGCAAAGCTGAGATCAGCTTCTGGCCTAACTTGGTAAAAAACTGCTGATTTTCAACAGACCTGCGGCCACCACTGGTTTCACCGTTGTGTGGATAAGTAAAAATAAGGTCGATGTCGGATGAGAAATTCAGCTCACCACCGCCCAATTTACCCATACCTAAAATCAGTAAAGGCATAGGCTTGCCTTGTTGATCCAAAGGCTGGCCCCACTGAGTGGCCACATCCTGATAAGCCCACTGATAAGCGCTATTAATCAGGTTGTCTGCCATAGCTGAGATATCCAGCAAGCACTGCTCTGTCGATTTCACAGCGAGAATATCGGCTGCCAGAATTTGGGCAAGTATCGCATTACGGCAACGGCGCAAAGCTTTAAATACAGTGGCTTCAGTTTGATCGGCAAGTTCAGGCAGAGGGTTCTGATGTATTAACGGCTTAGCCAGCAGCTCTTTATTCAGCAGCACTGCAATAAGCTCTGGTTGCTGTTGCATCACCCGGCTTAAAAATGGGCTGACCGCCAGTAAGAGTTTGAGATCCTGCTGCTGTTCAGCGCTTAAATCCGGCACCAACAAAGTGGGCAATACCAGATCGACTTCATGCTGTAACTCAGACGGCAATACAGCGGCTAACCGGGCGGTCAATGGGCTCATCAGTACCTCAGGCAGAAAACAAAGATTCAGAACAATTCAGCAAAGCACAGTTATAAGCTGCACTGCTGAAAAAACTCAAGGCTTGTGTCGCATCAGCCGGCGGCAAAGCGGCGAAGTCTGCAGATACTAGAGACAAAGCCTTTATACATTGACCAATTACCTGCCATGACTGCGGATCCTGACTACATAAAAAGTAGCTTTCGTGATACTGCAAAGATTTTAATAAAGCTGCTGTGCTGCTGTGATCTGCTGGCATAAAGACCAAAGGCTGATTCTGCACCAAACGATAACCCCGCTCTGCTTTAGACTGCCAGCCCAAACGCAGCGGTAACAACTGCACCAGCTGACGCGACAGTGCAAATAAGGCTTTAACATCACCTTGTTGCAGCTCCAGTTCCAGCTCAAATATCGCTTCGCTTTGATCGCCAGATACTACTTCGCCCTGATCCAACACAGCTTCCACTGTGCTGCCATCCGCTAAGGTAAGTAACCAGCTTTGACGAACAAAGTCAGTGCGAAACAGCTGTTTCAGCTGACTTTGCAGCAGTGCTAAATCTGTACCTTGTGGCCAGATTTCAGCAGGAAAAGCATCTAATTCAGGCCAGACCGAAGCACAAGGCAGATTGTACTCAGGCCGCAGATGCAAACCACCATGCTGCTGCCCTGCCAATTTAATAGTTTGTTCAAACTGACCTTTTTTCAGCCGGGTGCGAAGACCCGCATCAAAACGACGAAACCACAGCTCATCAGTTTCATAATAAGCATTGAGTAACTGCACGCTTTCATGCTTCTGTACTGTGGCTGCCAGCTGATGCCATACAGAGTCCAAAGCAGGTAAGGTACTTTGAGTAAGTAAAAATTTAAGTTCAGCTTCCATCGCCATAGCGGCTTAATTCCTGTTCTGTAAACGCTCGTTATAGCCAGAGTAATTGGAGTTGCAGCGCGGCGACAAGTACCGAATCCCCATGAACATAGATAAACTATGTGATTGGGGTGAGGGACCGCAGTCAACAAAGCGGCAGCTTCAAGAACTCGGTTATACATACCCTAAGTAATTGGTGTTGCAATGCGGCGGCAAGCGAATGAGTCCCCATGAACATAGGTAAACTATGTGATTGGGGCGAGAGAACCTAGCCAACAAAACTGCAACTTCAAGTACAACGGGTATAAGCTCTTGTCAATTGATAACTTTCTAGCCTATGATCGGCTCAATTCTTCATTTTGGCCAGATGTTGGTCGGTTTTTTTAGGATTTTTATGTTGATCACCTCAAGACCATGGCAAGCAGGCATGCTACTGGCCACAGTGTTGCTAAGCACAAGCGTCACTGCACAACAAGAAACAACAGGCACTCCGGTCAGCCCACAAAACGCCTATATCAGCGATAAGCTGATCACTTATCTGTACAACGGCCCAGGCCGCGACTTTAAGATTATTGGCAGCATTGCCGCTGGCGAAGAAATTAAACTCCTTGCAGAAGACAGTACCTCAGAATACTGGCAACTCACCGACAGCAAAGGCCGCACCGGTTGGATTTTAAAACAATACGTTAGCTTAACTCCGGTATTTGGTGGTGAAGCAGGTGAACTGCAGCAACAATTACAACAGCAACAAACTTTAGTTTCCCAGTTGCAGCAGGAAAAAGAGCAAGTCCAACAACAACTAAATGAAACGGACGCTGCACTACAACAAGCAGAAAAAGCCACTGCGACAGCACAACAAACTATTGCGCTGCTGACCACACAACTACAGGAAAAACCATCCGCCTTCTGGCAAGACAAAATGGTATTAGGTTCCATCCTGGGTTTTGCTGGTTTGTTATTAGGTTTACTGGTCCCAGCATTGATCCCAGGCCGCCGCCGCAAAGAACGCTGGATGTAATTTAAGGCGCTTGGTTTTACCTTCTGAAATATTTCTATTTTTGTTTGAAAAATTAGGTGCTGAGCTGGCTGTAAAGGCTCAGCGTCTGGTTTAAGTCCCTTCAGCTTGAGCCAGTTCAAAACCTTTAACTATTCCACTTGTATGGTCAGCACTGCAGATCCTGTATTGGCTGAAATTACAGCTGTTTTATCTAAGTAAAATCTGAACAACTCCTGCACTTTATTGTTTTGGATACCTCTTTTTTGACAAAGCAAAAGATAGTATCTCGCCTACAACGAAACGACTTGAACTCAAATATTATCTAATTTGTTGCTGCAATGTTCTTTGTTGTGCGCAGCTGCACAACGAGTACAGCCTACAAGAATGAGCCGATCGATATTAAAACCTTAACCTGGACGAAATTTGCATTATGAGTAAAAAGGGTTTAATTTTTACTCATGATTGAGTTTGAATTTGATCAAGACAAAAGCAGAAGCAATCTCGAAAAACATGGTATTGATTTTCATACAGCACAAGACTTGTGGAATGATTCAGACCTTGTAGAGATCCCTGCTAAAACTATCGACGAACCACGATCTTTAGTGATAGCTATGCTTGATGGCAAACACTGGTCAGGTGTAATTACATACCGGGGTTCAACGATAAGGATCATATCTGTCAGACGTGCACGAAAATCCGAGGTAGAGCTGTATGAAAGCGCATGAATTCGATGCCAAATTTGAAGCAGATGAAGATGTAACAGAGGATCTTGATCTGACCCAGATAAAAAAACCAATGCTAAAACAAAAACGGGTCAACGTAGATTTTCCTGCCTGGATGCTCGAGTCTTTAGACAGAGAAGCGCACAGAATAGGGGTGACTCGTCAGTCCATCATTAAAATCTGGCTTGCGGAAAGACTGGAAGCTATACCGCAGCATAATACTGGCAGCTGATTGTCATTTTAGACGGGCGGGGACAAAACGGACATTATCGGATTTGAATTCGAGACGGGCGGGCGCAAGGCCCGCCCCTACAGTTTACTCAGGCGCCGTAGCCAACTTCAAAGGCAAACCCGCATCCTGCTTGACCTGCTCTATCACCACATAAGTATGAGTCTGTAACACGCCCGGCAAATCCACAATCAAGCCCAATACGCCGCGATACGCCTCCATACTGGATAACCGCAGTTTCAGCAGATAATCAAAACCACCGGCCACCATATGACACTCCGCCACTTGTGGGATTTTCACCACAGCATCACGAAACTGATCAAAGACTGCGCCCGTGGTTCTGTCCAGTGTCACCTGAATAAAAGCCGCAGTACCAAAACCCAGCTTACTGGCGTTTAAACGAGCACCATAACCTTCAATAAAACCGTCCTGCTCCAGCTTGCGAACCCTGTCTATGCAAGGGCTTGGGCTTAAGTTGACCTTTTTTGCCAGTTCGACATTAGAAATACGTCCATCTTTTTGTAGCGTGTCTAGAATTGTCATGTCGATACGGTCTGGTAACCGGCCTTTGGCGCTTTGAGTCATGGCAGTATTTTTTCGGGTTTTATGATTTATAAACCGAATTATATAAGGTTAGTTTGAAAAAGAAACCACCAAATAGGGCTGCGCTTTCACTAAAATGCAGCATAATTTTTTTCAATTCACTGGATTAAAACCCTATGTTATTCCAAGGCCAACTGACCACCAGTCACGCTATTCGTCAAACCATGCGCGATCATTACCGCGCTGATGAAGATCAGGTACTCAACAACTTATTGCCTATTGCTGATATTGGCCCTGCGGCGCGCAGCCGTGCCTGGGAAAAAGCCCGTCAGTTGGTAGTGAATATCCGCGAAGCTCAGGTTGGTAAAGGCGGTGTAGACGCCCTGCTGAACGAATTCTCTTTATCGACCGAAGAAGGTTTAGTGCTGATGTGTTTAGCCGAAGCCTTATTGCGTGTGCCAGACAAACATACGGCCGACCTGCTGATCCGCGACAAGTTATCCAACGGCGATTGGAGCTCGCATTTAGGCAATAGCGAATCTTTATTTGTGAATATCTCAGCCTGGGGTTTATTGCTGACTGGCAAGCTGGTGAATTATAGCGACGATCAGAAAAAAGCTCAGTTTGGTTTATTAAAACGTACCTGTGGCCGTATGGGCGAGCCGGTGATCCGCCAGGCTGTGCGTTACGCGATGCAAATTATGGGCACCCAGTTTGTGATGGGCACCAGCATTGAAAAAGCGGTAGAACGTGCCGTAGAGCTGGAAAGCAAAGGTTTTACTTACTCCTACGATATGCTGGGTGAAGGCGCCCGCACTATGGACGACGCCAACCGTTATTTCGACAGCTACATGATGGCGATTAAAGTCATAGGCACAGCGGCGAAAAAACGTGGCCCATTAAAAAGCCCTGGCATTTCAGTGAAATTATCAGCCATTCACCCACGCTACGAATTTACCCATCGCGACCGTGTGATCAACGAATTAGTACCACGCTTAAAACAACTGGCTATTGCCGCTAAGGCCTATGACATCAGCTTTACTGTGGATGCCGAAGAAGCAGATCGTTTAGATTTATCTTTGGATATTATCGAAGCTGTATTTTCAGACCCTGAATTAAACGGCTGGGAAGGTTTTGGCTTAGCAGTTCAGGCCTACTCCAAACGTGGTTTGTTTGTCATTGAATGGCTGCGCGAGCTGACGGTCAAAGTGGGCCGTAAAATGATGGTGCGTCTGGTCAAAGGCGCGTACTGGGATACTGAAGTAAAAGTCAGTCAGACCGAAGGTTTAAGCGACTTCCCGGTATTTAGCCGCAAGCCGTCGACCGATGTGTCTTATCAGGCTTGTGCCAAAAAGATGCTGGAATACCGCGACAGTATTTACCCTATGTTCGCCACTCACAACGCCTATACAGTTGCCACTATTTTAGAAATGGCACCGGATCGCACTGGTTATGAGTTCCAGCGTTTACACGGTATGGGTGATGCGCTTTACGATCAAATTGTGGCCGATGACAAAGTACCTTGCCGTATTTACGCCCCTGTCGGTGAACACTCAGACTTACTGGCCTATTTAGTGCGTCGTTTATTAGAAAACGGTGCTAACAGCTCTTTTGTTAACAACATTGTTGATGAAAATATTCCGGTTGAATCTTTATTAAAAGATCCGGTAGAAACAGTGCGTGCCTGGAGCAAAAAACGTAATAACTCTATTCCGTTACCAGACCAGCTGTACGGTGCGGCCCGCCTGAACTCTAAAGGTCAGGACTTTACCGATATCGATCAGGTCACAGCTATGCGCGCAGCTATGGACACATGGCTCGCTTCTGTCAGCCAGATTGAAGTACCGGCAGGTGCTGTTGCTGTGACTAACCCGGCCAACACCAAAGAAGTAATAGGTTTCCATCATCACAGCAATAGTGCTCAAATGGAGCAGACGGTAACCAACGCTGAAGCTGCATTCCCGGCATGGTCTGCGACCGCTGTGACTGAACGCGCTCTGCTTTTAAATAAACTTGCTGATCAGCTGGAATTACACCGCGACGAATTACTGGCTTTATGTATTAAAGAAGCGGGTAAAACAGTGGGCGACAGCATGGCCGAGGTGCGTGAAGCTGTTGATTTCTGCCGCTATTACGCTGCTGAAGCCACGAAGAACCTGCAAGCATCTCAAGCCCGTGGTGTCGTGCTTTGTATCAGTCCGTGGAACTTCCCACTGGCTATTTTCTTAGGTCAGGTCAGTGCAGCTTTAGTGGCTGGTAATACAGTAGTCGCCAAACCTGCCGAACAAACCAGCTTAATTGCTGTGCGTACTCTGGAGCTGATGAAAGCCGCTGGTTTCCCGGACAATGTAGTTCAGCTGGTGATAGCACCAGGTCGTCAGGTGGGTGAAGTCATAGTGCCGGATAGCCGTATTCAGGCCGTGATGTTTACAGGTTCTACTGAAACTGGTGCCTGGATTGCCCGTAAACTGGCCGAACGTGGTGGTGAGCCAGTGCCTCTAATTGCCGAAACCGGTGGTCAGAACTGCATGATTGTTGACTCTACCGCTCTGCCTGAGCAAGTGGTTGACGATGTCATTTCTTCTGGTTTCCAGAGCGCAGGTCAACGTTGTTCTGCCCTTCGTGTGCTGTTCCTGCAGGAAGATGTGGCCGATAAGATCATTACGATGATCAAAGGCGCTATGAAAGAGCTGCATGTTGGCGATCCGGCCTGGTTAAGCACTGACTTAGGTCCTGTGATTGATACCAAAGCTTTAGAGCGTTTAAACCAGCATGTGCAGTATCTGGAAGGCAAAGCGACCTTGCATTATGTCTGTGACGCTCCAACTGCAGGCGATCATTATTTCTTCGCACCACGTTTATATGAAATCAGCAGCCTGAATCTGCTGGAACGTGAAGTCTTTGGCCCTGTGGTGCATATCATCCGCTTTAAAGCCGAGGAGCTGGATAAAGTCATTCAGCAAATCAACGCCACAGGTTATGGCCTGACTATGGGGATCCATAGCCGTATTGCGCAAACCACTATGAAAGTTGCCAGCGAAATCAAAGCAGGTAACATCTATGTGAACCGCAATATGATTGGTGCTGTAGTGGGTGTTCAGCCTTTTGGTGGTCGTGGTTTATCTGGTACTGGCCCTAAAGCCGGTGGCCCGTTCTACTTAAGCCGTCTGGTAAAAGAACATGAATTACAGGCCCCTGCTTTGGATACTGCGGTACAACAACAGTTAGAAGCGGCCAGCGGTTTTGATGCTCAGCTGAATACTCAACTGCAGCAAATGGCTGTGGCTCAGGTGGCCTGGCTGAATCAAAATGTGACGAATCGCGGCTCTGTGTTACGTCGTTTTATCGCTCAGCTGGCTGGTAACAAGCTGGTATCAGAGCAAGAACACGACTTAAACGACGTGATCACAGCGGCTCGTGAACAGCTGCAATTTATCGAAAAAGAGTTGGCTCAGCCCATTACTCTGCCAGGACCTACGGGTGAATCGAACCAATTGCATCTGGAAGCCAAAGGTGTAGTGGCGCTGATTCGCAGCGAACACAGCAGCTTCCAACACTGGATGCTGGCATTAATCACAGCTCTGGTATCAGGGAATGCAGTGGTCAGTACTGCAGGTGAAGCTCAGAATGCAGAAATGGATACTTGCCGTAAGTTGTTACTGCAGGCTGGTTTACCAGCGAACTTGTTCCATTGGGTGAAGCTGCCAGCCTTAAAAGCATTGTTAGCTCATCCAGCACTGGCAACAGCTGTGATTGAAGGCACGAACCCGCTGAAAGCGTTATCCGCTCAGTGGATGGCGGCCCGTGATGGTGCAATCAGTGCTTTAGTCACCAGCCCTGCTGATCATCAGTTATTGCATCGTTTAGTGACAGAAAAAACCGTCACTATCAATACAACAGCTGCCGGTGGTAATGCCTCGTTAATGACGATGACAGACAATCTGGGTTAAAACTTCAGCAAAAGCTAATTAAATAGAGAGCCCGCCTTGTTGCGGGCTTTTTTTTCGACCGAACATGATGTATCATTTTTTTCATATTTTCACTTATTAACGAATTTCCGAAATTCGGCAATCACAGAGAGTCTGCCTATGACAGCACCAGCTCAGCTTAAATTTTTGTCTATTGCCGAATTGCAGCCGGGTATGTACGTGGTGTCTGTGCATAAGCAAAAAGGCAATGTTGAAATTAAAACTCAGGGCTGGGCCAGAACTGCAGCAGTGATAGAGCAGCTAAAGAAAAAAGGCGTGCTGGAACTGGTGGTAGATTTAAGTAAAACTCTGGAACAACCTAAAGTGGACGCTGCAGCTCCCTCAGAAGCTGAGTCTGCAGCAACAGGCAGAAGCCGCGAAAAGGTCAGTTTCGAACAAGAGTTAGGCCAAGCAAACACCTTATACCAACAAGCCAAAGGTCTGCAGAAAAAAGCTTTTGCCGATATTCAGGCCGGCCGCGCGCTGAACCTGCAACAATTTCAGGATTGTGCCACAGGCTTTATCGACTCAGTATTTCGCAATCAGGATGCCTTACTTTGCATCAGCCGTATCCGCGAAAAAGATGCGTACCTGCTGGAACACTCGGTCAATGTGTCTATTCTGATGACCATTTTTGCCAAGCAAATGAAGTTTGACGAAGACTTGATCCAACAACTGGCGACAGGCGCCTTGCTGCACGATATAGGCAAAATTCTGGTACCGGACAGCATACTGAATAAACCCGGCAAGCTGACCGCTGAAGAGTTTGCTGAAATGCGTCGCCATGTGGTGTACAGCAAAGAAATTCTCGACAAAATACCAGACTTAAGCCCCATCAGTATTGATGTGGCGGCCGTGCACCATGAAAGGTTGGATGGCAAAGGTTACCCACATGGTTTGGCTGAATCACAAATTTCAGTCTATGGCCGGATGATTTCTATTGTGGATACCTACGATGCCATCACGGCACAACGTTGCTACAAAGAAGGTCAAACCGGTATTTCGGCGCTGAAAATATTAAAACGCGAATCGCCGCAAAGTTTTGATCCTGTGCTTTTAGCTCAGTTTATTAAAGCCATAGGGATCCACCCTGTCGGCACGCTAGTGAAACTCAGTAATGAGAAACTGGGCATAGTGCTCAAAGCTAATGAACTGGACCCGCTACGCCCTGTGATCAAGGTGTTTTACAACTGTAAGTTCAAACGTTATATCGAAATTTCTATTGTTGATCTGGCGAGTAATAAAGTGGATCTGGAGATTGAAGGCGCTGTGATGCCTGAAGATTTTGGCATTGATATTATTCGTTTTTTCCGCCAGTCAGTGCTGGAGTAACAACGCCTTTAGCGGCGTTGGTAACTCCAGTCTGCTAATGCTTCGACACTAAACTGCGTCTGATTAAATTGCAGTACCACATACTGCGGCAATATCTCTTTGACCTGAATATCAGCTGTTACCCACTGGCCTTGTTGCAAGTCTTTGCCATTTACTTTGATCCAACGTTGTTTGGCATCGGTGGCATAGACATGAGCTTCAAAGCGTAGCGAAGGTAACTGGCGCTGTAATAAATCATCCAGCTGATTAATATCCTGTGCTGGTACATCATGATAGTTAATTTCTTGCTTACGTTGCTGTGGGCTATCGGCCGCCGCCAAAGCAGACTCAAATTTACCACGCAGCTCAGCCGATACGTCGGATTCTTCCAGCTCTGCTGCTGGTAATAATTCGTCGACCGGGGTTAATTCTTCTGCTGTATCCGCTTCCTGCATTTGTTCAAAATCAACAAAGTCTTCTTCCCTCTCGTCACCACTGGCGCGCCCTAATACTTTCTCACCACGTTTGGCCGATACAACCAATTGCGGCTCATCTTCCGGCACTTCTTCCAGTTGCACAGGCTCTGTTGGTTTTAATAAATCAGCTGCCAGTTGCAGTTCCATCGCAATATCTGCGGCGTTAGCAATAGCAGGTGCAGCCTGAACAACAGGAGCTGCAACCACTTCAGCTACAGGCTCTTTATTATCGAATTGATACTGGCCAATAAAAAATCCCAGCAATAAACCTAAAACCACTAATAAAGTTAAAGCGGCAATACGCCAGCCATGGCCTGATGCAGCTTTTACTGCGGCTACCGGCACTTGCTGTTGTTGCTTTAACGCATCCATTAATAACGACATGACGGGTTCCTACCAAATAAATGCAGACAGCCCTGCACCGACACCTAACGCCACCAGCGTTAACACCGGCCATAACCAAACAGGCCAGGCCGCTTTTTCCGGTTGAGGTTTTATCGCCAGCACTTCTGAAGCCGCCTGACTAACCAGACCTGCATCAATTAACGCCTTTTGCTGACTATAACCCCCTAACAAAGCGCGGTCGCAGATTAAATTGAGTAGGCGTGGAATACCACCAGATAATTGAAATAATTTTTTTACTGCAGAAGATGTAAACACAGGCCGGCTACAACCTGCGACCTGTAAACGATAACTGATGTACTGCTGTACTTCCTGCTCGGTCAAAGGCATTAAGTGATAACGCGCCGTGATCCGCTGCGCCAACTGACGTAAATCCTGCCGCTGCAACAACTGCTGCAGTTCAGGCTGACCTATTAAAATCACCTGCATCAGCTTTTTGGTATTAGTTTCTAAATTGGTTAACAAACGAAGTTGTTCGAGCACAGCAGGCTGCAGATGCTGGGCTTCGTCGATAATTAAAATGGTATTTTTACCGGCCTGGTGGTTTTTCATCAGACGGTTGGTAATTTTGTCGGTCAGCATTTTTAAGCTGGCGTCGGATTTTTTGTAGCGGATTTTTAGCTGATCACAAATAGCGGCCAGCAATTCCAGTTCGTTTAACGTAGGATTTAAGATAAAAGCCACTTCGGTTTGATCGGTCAGTTCCTGCAATAAACAACGGGACACTGTGGTTTTGCCAGTACCGACTTCACCTGTTAACAACACAAAACCACCAGCCTCACCTAAACCATAACGCAAATGCGCCAGAGCTTCGGCGTGACGAGGACTTAAAAATAGAAAGTCAGGGTTAGGCGCTATGGAAAAAGGCTGACTGGTTAAACCGAAAAATCCGGTATACATAAGGTTCCCGCTGCTGAGTTTTGGCGACAACGCCAAGCAAAAAATTTTACCCTAAGTAATTGAAGTTGCAGGGAGGCGACAAGCGAACGAGACCCCATGAGCATAGTTGTCCTATGTGATTGGGGCGAGAGAACGCAGGCAACAAAGCTGCAGCTTTAAGAACGACGGGTATATAATGGCAAAAAAATCAGGGGTGTGAAAGCATTGAAAATTTATCTTGTGGGCGGAGCTGTTCGCGACGAGCTGTTGGGCTACCCGGCTTTGGATCAGGACTGGCTGGTGGTCGGTGCTACACCTGAACAATTACTGGCATTGGGTTATCAGGCTGTGGGCAAAGATTTCCCGGTATTTTTGCATCCAAAAACCAAACAGGAATACGCTTTAGCCCGCACCGAACGCAAACAAGGCCAGGGCTACACAGGGTTTGCCTGTTACTTTGCAGAGGATGTCACCTTAGAGCAGGATTTACAGCGCCGTGACCTCACCATCAATGCGATAGCCAAAGATGATGCAGGCCAGCTGCACGACCCTTATGGTGGTGTGGCTGATATCAACGCAAAAATTCTGCGTCATGTCTCCCCCGCTTTTAGTGAAGACCCACTTAGGGTGCTACGGGTTGCCCGTTTTTATGCCCGTTATTTCCATAAAGGTTTTACTGTTGCCGCTGAAACTCTGCAGTTAATGACAGAACTGAGCAACAGTGGTGAGCTGCAACATTTGACAGCAGAGCGGGTCTGGCAGGAAACGGCTCGCGCTTTAATAGAACAAGACCCACAAGCTTATTTTGAGTTGCTGCACAGCTGCAGCGCGTTAAAGGTATTGATGCCAGAACTGGATCAGCTATGGGGTGTGCCCAACCCACCGCAGTGGCATCCGGAAATAGACACCGGTATCCACTGCATGTTAGTGCTGAAACAAGCGGCCTTATTGTCTGATCGATTAGATGTGCGTTTTGCCGCGCTTTGTCATGATGTAGGGAAAGGCATCACTGACGCGGCTTTATGGCCAAAACATCATGGTCATGAGCATAGTGGCTTGCCTTTAGTGCAGGAGCTTTGCAGCCGTATCAGAGTGCCGAACGACTGTCGTGATTTGGCGTTATTGGCCTGTGAATATCATCAGTTGCTGCACAAAGCTTTTGAGCTTCGCCCTGCCACAGTACAAAAGTTATTTGATGGCATAGATTTATGGCGTAAACCCGAACGTCTGGATTTATTGCTGCTCTGTGCCATAGCCGATTTACGCGGTCGTACCGGCTTTGAACAAGCCGATTACCCACAAGCTGACTATTTACGTCAGCTCGCAGTAGCAGCTCGTGCTATTGACGTGAAAGCTATAGTTGCTTTGGGTTTAAAAGGTGAAGCTATTAAACTGGAAGTTGCTAAGGCACGGCTTGAGGCTATTAGCGCAGCTAAACAGCAGTGGCAGGAGCAGCATCCGGCCAGTTAAAAGCCACTTGCCACAGCTTTTGTGGCTCTTGATAGTTTTGCCACATCTGCTGATAGTTTTGGCCTGTCAGCGGATGGATTTGCTCTGGTGCCAGTTCGGACAAAGGCAATAACACAAAGGCGTTTTTAGTAATTTCGTCCCGCGGTAATTCAACAGGCTCTTTGCACACGAGTTGATCGTAAGTCAGCAAATCCAGATCCAGCCGTTTGCCACAAAATTTAGGCGATTTGACAGGCCGGCCATATTTTTGTTCTATCGCTTTAAAGGCTGCCACACAGTCAGCTACAGATAAATTTGTGTTGGCTTGCGCCACCAGATTGTAAAACGCATCACCATCAAAACCCACAGCTTCACTTTCATACACAGCAGAGCAGCGAATTTCACCGAATAATGCAGACAGCTCAAGATAAGCAGCGCTGATATGCAAATCACGCTCTATATTGCTGCCAATACTGATATAAATCAGCGCCATTACCAATTCCCGCGGGATATAGACACGCCCACACTGGCAGCAGCGGGCACAGCAGCAGGCTTAGCTATCGTCACTTTAACCGCTTTAGTCGGGAATTTTTCCAGCACCATAGTTGCTACTTTTTCAGCCACAGTTTCAATTAATTCATGAGGTTGCTGGCAAAGCTCTGCAATGGCAGTACAAACAGCGCTGTAATCCAGGGTGTACTGCAAATCGTCAGTCGCGGCAGCCTGGCGGATATCGGTAGAAAGCTCCAGGTCAAACTCCAGCGTCTGTTGTATGGCTTTTTCCCACTCATACACACCTATTACCGTCTGAACCTTGAACTGTTTGATAAAAACTATATCCATCATAGATTTCCGCTTTTGTTAAAGACTTGTTTCAGGTAGGCTGGTCGGATAGGCAAAAATTAAAAAAGCCTATACTCTGAACACCTTATTAAACAGGACGCGATTTTAGCGCACTTTGCCGGACTGAGGAACCTTAATCCATGACCGTCACTATAGCGATTTTGATGCTGCTCGCTTATTTAAGCGGCTCAATCTCGTCTGCCATTCTGGTCAGTCGCATATTCAGGCTGCCCGATCCGCGCACTCATGGTTCATGTAATCCGGGCGCAACCAACGTATTGCGTTTAGGCGGCGCTGTTCCAGCCTCTATGGTGCTGGTATTTGATGTACTCAAAGGCACTATTCCGGTTTGGGGTTCTTATTTCTTAGGCATAGAAGCCTTTTATCTGGGCATGATTGCGGTATGCGCCTGCTTAGGTCATATATTCCCCATATTTTTTGGCTTTAAAGGTGGTAAAGCAGTTGCAACAGCTTTTGGCAGTATGATGCCTATAGGGCTGGATTTAGCGGGTTTACTGATTTCTACCTGGATGATGCTGATAGGTGCTACAGGCTATTCGTCATTGGCGGCTATTGTCACTGTAGGCCTTGCGCCCATTTTCACCTGGTTTATCAAACCTCTGTATACCATTCCTGTGTCGATGCTAAGCCTGCTGATTATTATCCGTCACAAAGACAATATCATCAGGCTCTGGAACAATCAGGAAACTAAGGTCTGGCATAAAAACCGCAAAACCAAACCTCAAGATCCCGAACAAGAATAATTAAAGACCCCAATTAATTACAAGGCAGGCAATTGCTCCATAGGCCAGCGCGGTGTTACACCTATGGTTAAATCCTGCTGCTGTCCTGCTCTTAAACGCTGAAAGCCTGCAAAAGCAATCATAGCGCCGTTGTCGGTGCAGAATTCTTTACGTGGGTAATAGACTTCGCCTTTTAAGCTTTTCAGTAAAACTTCCAGCTGTTCACGTAATGAGGTGTTGGCACTGACACCACCTGCCACCACTAAACGTTTTAAGCGCTGCTCTTTTAACGCACGGCGACACTTTAATACCAGCGTATCCACTACAGCCTGCTGAAATGACGCTGCTATATCTGCCTGTACTTCAGGGCTTTTGCCTTCGGCTGCAATCACATTAGCAGCAGCCGTTTTTAAACCACTGAAACTGAAATTCAAACCTGGTCTGTCAGTCATAGGACGCGGAAAGGCATATTTATCGGCTTGGCCTTGTGTGGCTAATTTCGCTAATAAAGGCCCCCCCGGATACTCCAGCCCCATTAATTTAGCTGTTTTATCAAAAGCTTCACCTGCCGCATCATCAACAGATTCGCCCAATAACTGATACTGGCCTATGCCATCCACCCGAACTAATTGGGTATGGCCGCCTGACACTAACAAGGCGATAAAAGGAAACTCTGGTGGATTTTCTTCCAGCATAGGCGCCAGTAAATGGCCTTCCATATGATGCACTGCAAGTGCTGGTTTACCCCAGGCAAAAGCTAAGCTACGGCCTATCGAAGCACCCACTAACAAAGCTCCGGCTAAACCAGGGCCAGCTGTGTAAGCCACACCATCTATGTCGGATGCCTCACAACCTGCTTCTTTTAACGCTTGTTGAATTAAAGGTAATGTTTTACGGATATGGTCGCGTGAGGCCAGTTCTGGCACTACACCACCATAATCTGCATGCAAAGGGATCTGGCTGTATAACACGTGACTTAGCAGACCCCGCTCTTCGTCGTACACAGCGATGCCGGTTTCATCACACGATGTTTCTATGCCAAGTACTCGCATTTTTCTCCCCTTACCTATATGCTACGCGGCGAATTGTACTGGGATCTGAGCATCATCACCAGTACAACACTTATTGCTTTACATTGGGGCTGGCTTTTGAGTAAAATGCCGCACCATTTTTAATCGTATTGGTTAGACACTAACCAGAGTTGACCGAGGTGAGAATTTAATGCCTGTTGTTAAAGTAAAAGAAAACGAACCATTTGACGTAGCTTTACGTCGCTTCAAGCGCTCTTGTGAAAAAGCTGGCGTATTAGCAGATGTACGCTCTAAAGAGTTTTTCGAGAAGCCAACTTGGGTTCGTAAGCGTAAGAAAGCTGCCGCTGTTAAGCGTCACATGAAAAAGCTTTCTCGCGAAAACGCTCGTCGCATCAAGCTTTACTAAGATTATTGCCTGACCTATGGCATTGTTAGAACAGCTGCAAGAAGCCCAAAAAGACGCAATGCGTGCCAAAGACAAATTGCGTCTCGGCACTATTCGTTTAGCTTTAGCTGAAATCAAACAACGTCAAATTGACTCGCAGATGGTGCCTGATGACACCAATATTCTTCCTGTACTTACCAAAATGGTAAAGCAGCGGAAAGAATCTGCCAGTCAGTACAGTGCAGCAGGTCGGCAAGATTTAGCTGATATTGAATTAGCAGAAATCGTAATCGTAGAACAGTTTTTGCCACAAGCCTTATCTCAGGCTGAGCTGGATGATTTAGTGCAACAAGCTATTACTGCTGTTGCAGCCTCTGGAATGCAGGACATGGCGAAAGTCATGGCCCACTTAAAACCACAGGTTCAAGGCCGTACTGATATGGCCGTTTTAAGTCAGGTTATTAAAGCTCGTTTGAGTTAAGCTTCTAGCTGAACTACTGCACGCCGTGCCCTTAGCACGGCTTGTCTTTTTCTGAATACAAGTAAAAAGGAAAAAGGTGGCAGGACAAATCCCCAGACACTTTATCGACGACTTATTAGCTCGTACAGATATAGTGGAACTGATAGATCACAGAGTTCCGTTAAAAAAGGCCGGTAAGAATTACCAGGCTTGTTGCCCTTTCCATAACGAAAAATCCCCTTCTTTTACCGTAAGTAGCGACAAACAGTTTTATCATTGCTTTGGTTGTGGCGCTCACGGCAATGCCATTAGTTTTATGATGGCGTACGAACAGCTTGAATTTGTAGAAGCCATTGAAGAACTGGCGAAGCAGCATCATTTAGAGATACCACGCGAACAAGGCAGTGGTAAGCAGTATCCGCAGGCTCAGGCCGACGATTACAGCCAGATGCAAAAAGCGGCAGATTTGTATCAGCAACAGCTGAAGCAACAGGTTCATGCTGCCACTTATTTGCAGAAACGTGGTATTTCAGAAGCCACAGCAACAAAATACGGCATAGGCTACGCACCTGACAGCTGGGATTTTGTGTTAAAGCAGTTAGGCGCTTCACGTTCAGCGCGCGATCAGCTGTTTGAGATTAAACTGATCAGCCGCAATGATCAGGGCCGTGAATACGATTTTTTCCGTGACCGGCTGATGTTTCCGATCCGGGATAAACGCGGCAGAGTGATAGGTTTTGGCGGCAGGGTGATAGGTGAAGGTACACCAAAGTATCTAAACTCTCCTGAGACCCGACTTTTCCATAAAGGCCGTGAACTTTATGGCTTATACGAAGCCAGACAAAGCCAGGACAGGCTGAATCGTGTGCTGATTGTTGAAGGTTATATGGACGTGGTGGGTCTGGCCGAGCAAGGAATATCTTTTGCTGTGGCTTGTTTAGGCACCGCCACGACCCCAGATCACATGCATACGTTATTCCGCCTGACCAGCACTGTGACTTGCTGTTACGACGGCGACAGAGCAGGCCGCGACGCCGCATGGCGAGCCTTACAAAGTGCCTTACCGCATTTAAAAGACGGCGTGGAACTGAATTTTGTATTTTTACCAGACGGCGAAGACCCGGATTCCCTGGTGCAAAAAGAAGGTAAAGACGCCTTTTTAAACCGTCTGGAACAGGCCATGCCTTTAGGTCAGTATTTATTTGACCATCTGGCCAAAGAGTTAGATTTAAACAGCGATGCCGGAAAATCCGCCTTATGGGTTAAAGGTAACGAGCTGATTAAACAAATTCCAAGTGAATTTTACCGCGATGCCTTGTTTGAAACCCTGGGATCGCTGGTTGGTAAATCGTCGCAGCAAAATACGGCGACCAGAAGCCAGAACAAGGTGCAGAGCAAAGCGCCTGCGACCACAAAAATTACGCCGATGCGCCGGGCTATTGCGTTGTTGTTGCAATACCCTGCCCTTGCCAAAGTGATGCCACTGGCTCCCGAATTGGCAGAAGCGAATTTACCTGGTATCCAGTTATTGCTGACAGTACAGGGCACTTTATTAGCTCAGCCTGAACTGACCACAGCACAATTGCTGGAACATTGGCGCGATACGCCTGAATACAACATATTGGTGAAATTGGCTTTATGGGACCATCAGGTTGCCGAAGAGCAGTTAACCAAAGAATTTCTGGATACATTCAGGTCTATTGAAGATCAGTATCTGGGCCAACGTCTGGAAGAATTGCAACGCAAAGATACATTGCAGCAACTGACCACGGCGGAAAAACACGAATTTGTGTTGCTGTTAAAAGCTTTTAAAAGCAAATAACCGTGAGTAAGCCGTCATTGCGCGGTGGCTAGAAAAGCCGCGCTTTGTTATAATCGCTAATTCGCATTTTTGAACTAACTATTTGGGTGGAAGAACAGCCTCTATGGAGCATAATCCTCAGTCGCAACTAAAACTCCTGATCTTAAAGGGTAAAGAGCAAGGTTATTTGACCTTTGCTGAAGTTAATGATCATCTTCCACAAGATATTATTGACTCCGATCAGATCGAAGACATTATCCGTATGATCAATGACATGGGTATTCAGGTGTTTGAAACAGCACCAGATGCCGATGACCTGATCATGTCTGACGCTGCGCCGGACGAAGACGCCGCAGAAGAAGCCGCTCAGGCTTTAGTCAGTGTGGATAAAGAGTTAGGTCGCACTACAGATCCGGTCCGCATGTATATGCGCGAAATGGGCACTGTAGAGCTGTTAACCCGTGAAGGCGAAATCGACATCGCCAAGCGGATTGAAGATGGTATCAATCAGGTTCAGACCTCTGTGGCTGAATACCCTGAAGCCATCACCTACCTGTTAGAACAGTGGGATAAATTCGAAGCCGAAGAAATTCGCTTAAGTGACATTGTCACCGCTTTTATCGATCCAAATGAAGTGGATGATATGGCCCCAACGGCCACTCATATCGGTTCTGACGTGCCAGAAGAAGAACTGGCCGATGAAGACGCTGATATCACAGGCGATGACGAAGAGTCAGAAGATTCGGACGAAGAGGCAGACACTGGCCCCGATCCGGAAATGGCGCGCGAGAAGTTTGGTGAACTCCGTACTCAGTACGAAGTAACCCGTGCCTCGATCGTCAAAAACGGCCGTGAACACCCAACCACCAAAGAAGAAATTGAAAAACTGAGCGAAGTTTTCCGTTGCTTCCGTTTAGTGCCAAAACAGTTCGACCGTCTGGTCAAAAACATGCGTGAAATGATGGACCGCGTGCGCGTCCAGGAACGTATTGTGATGAAGAACTGTGTTGAGTACGCAAAAATGCCAAAGAAAAACTTTATGAAGTCTTTCAGTGGCAACGAAAACTCAACAGCATGGATCGACGCCGAAATTGCAGCAGGTAAACCTTACTCAGCCAAGCTGGGCGAGATGCGTGATGATTTGTTCCGCAGCGTTGAGAAGCTGAAAAAAATTGAAGAAGAAACTGGTCTTTCGATCTTTAAAATTAAAGATATCAACCGTCGCATGTCGATTGGTGAAGCCAAGGCCCGTCGTGCGAAAAAAGAAATGGTTGAGGCGAACTTACGTCTGGTTATTTCTATCGCGAAAAAATACACCAACCGTGGTTTACAATTCCTTGATTTAATTCAGGAAGGTAACATCGGCTTGATGAAGGCTGTCGACAAGTTCGAATACCGTCGTGGTTATAAGTTTTCAACTTACGCTACATGGTGGATCCGTCAGGCTATTACCCGTTCAATCGCTGACCAGGCCCGTACTATCCGGATCCCTGTGCATATGATCGAAACCATCAACAAACTGAACCGTATTTCACGTCAGATGTTGCAGGAAATGGGTCGTGAGCCGTCTCCGGAAGAACTGTCCGAACGTATGGGCATGCCGGAAGACAAGATCCGTAAAGTGCTGAAAATTGCCAAAGAGCCAATCTCCATGGAAACACCAATAGGTGACGATGAAGATTCGCATCTGGGCGATTTTATCGAAGACAGCTCTTCAGAATCGCCGCTGGACTCAGCCACCATGGAAAGCTTAAAAGCCGCCACCAACGAAGTGTTGGCCGGTTTAACAGCCCGTGAAGCAAAAGTACTGCGTATGCGTTTTGGTATTGATATGAATACCGACCATACACTGGAAGAAGTGGGTAAACAGTTTGACGTAACACGGGAACGTATCCGTCAAATCGAAGCCAAAGCGCTGCGAAAACTGCGCCACCCTTCCCGTTCAGAAGTGTTAAAAAGCTTCCTCGACGAGTAGATTGGTCTGGATTAGAGAGGCACCGCAAGGTGCCTTTTTAGATCGTAGTTGTTGATAAAGTCAGTTCAAATCCGTGCTGTTCCCCATGCTTGCAGGCGCCCGCCAGAATAAATCCGCAACTTAGGATTGCACAGCATCTAGCCTCCGTGCTTATGTAGTTTTACCTGCTCTATTTAGGCACAGCACTGATCCATCCATCTTTTGCTCATCGCTTAGCCAAGGCCCCAGAATCCCCAGCCAAAACATACTAAGGCGCACAGATATAAAAAGCCTGCTGGCGACTTCCAGCGTATCGGTTGCCGAATGTATTCAGAAAAACGCAAGTTAGCCAGATGCAACTCAAACAACAGCGCAAACATTAACAAAGCGAATGCAAACTGGTAGTAGCGCTGAGGATCCGAACTGCTGTAAAACCAGGGCACATAGAGCGCATACAGAAAAACCAGAACGATAAATAGCACTTTTATGCTTTTATAAGAAGAATGAGAAAACCTCTTAATATCCATGATTTTTCTCCTGTTTATCGAATAGCTGGCAACAGCAACACTATTGCCAGCCATGTTCTTTAGCTTAAAGCCTCACTAATCCAGCTCTGGATGGGCGTATTTTCATTCAGCCATTCTCCTGCTTCATAGCCAACCTGGAAAGACGCAGCTAAAAAACCAAGAGCACCAGTAAACCGGGTGGCAGCAGCAAGATTACTTGCACTGTAAATATTTCCGCCAGAAACAACTGCAATCTGTTTCGCATTTAATACGTTCATGTATGTTTCTCCTTGAATGAATTAAAGCCTGCCTATCAGGCTCAGTATTAACCCGAAAACCAAGGCTGAAGGCTATGGTTTTCGGAGCTCACATCAGCGCTTAACAACAGGCCAGACTGCAGCGGCATGCTCTTATTGTCAGCACGGATATGCTGCCCCCCTGTACACAGGTTCCGGAATAGGGAGCGACATTTCAATTTTGTGTGGCAGCAACGTCGGCAATAAAATCCCAGCCTGATAGTGACGGCCAGTTCCTACCATTAAACGCGTGAATCTGTCCCAGGCAAGAGCAGTGAACAGCAAAATGACAATCACTGGTTGTACCAGAACAGAACGACGGAGTTTGCCGCGTTGATGCTGTAATCTATTAAAAAAAATCAACTTTTGTGTCATAACTGGAGCCTGCTATCAATGGCAACCTCCAACACCAGCTAAATTATTAACAATAAATTTACCTCACAAAGGTGAATTAATCAAAAATTAACCGTTACATTTTTATCTACAAAATTTAACACCTTTATTTGGCAGGGAATTTAGTTGTTCGACAGAGATATAAATCCAGATAATCATAAAATGCAGCCTATGTTGGCTGGCCATTTGATCCGACCTGTTCAGCAGCCAGTGGTTCATCACCGCGCTGCCACTGCTAAAAACTCTAAGCCACAGAGTATTGCTGGCAACGAAAACGCCGCTTAGGCCTTTATCTTCCTTAACCCTCTGTGCTTAGGACGGAGGATTTCTTATGAAAGCGAATAAAAAATAAGCAGTCAGCACAAAGAGCATGTCACGAAGCGGTGACAACAGCAGAAAAACTTCTTATACTGCCTGCGCTCTTCAGGCTTGCTATCGCAAAACCTAAAGACGCTTCTCAAATGGCCCTATAGCTCAGTTGGTTAGAGCATCCGACTCATAATCGGCAGGTCCCTGGTTCAAGTCCAGGTGGGGCCACCATTTATCAACGTTTCTTTTCTTTACTTCGATTTCCCCAAATCCATTTCTGCCAACAATTGCTGCATCAGTTGCATCACCTTTAGATTGGCTTGTTCCATTTGGCTCAGGCTTTGTAAGGTTTCTGGCCAGCGCCCTTGATGGTAATAGTCCAGCGTCAGTTTGGCCTGTTGATGCACAGCTTCGTGTGGCGCTTCAATCTGCTGGTAGACAGAGCCTTTGGTCATACGCTGTTGTGTAGGCAATTGATCGTATAAAGCACCGAGCCGGCATTGGTGTTCGTCTGGTAAATCTTTCGACTGAAAGCTGGCGCCTCCCAATAAGGTGCGGTACACCATCATCTTCATCACCAGTTCCTGCAAATTGGCGAGTTCCACCGCAAACACCATAGCTGAGTAGGTGCTGCTACGATCGGCCTGAACACAGTTCTGGCTGATATGCTGGCTGACCTCTGCTGTATCGGCAAACAAAGTGGACAAGGCTTGAGTTTCCTCATCCATAGCGCTGACATGCACACTAACTTCATCTACTTGCTGCAAAATACTTTGAATAGAGCTGCTGATTTCTGTGGTCGATGCTGTGGTTTTTAAGGCTAATTTGCGTACTTCATCCGCTACGACTGAAAAACCACGGCCATGCTCACCTGCCCTTGCCGCCTCAATTGCGGCATTCAGTGACAACAAATTCGTTTGCTCTGAAATTGAGCGAATAAGCTCTACTACACCGGAAATAACAGAGGTTTCGGTTTTCAGTTTTTGCAGCGTCTGCAGGCTTTTACTGCTTTGTTGCTGCAAAGATTGCAGTTGCTTGTTCGATTCCTGCATCTGAGAGCCACTGCGCTCGGCCAATTGACGGGCTTCGGATGCCAGTTGTTGCTGCTGCTTTAAGTCATCAGAGAGCCTTACCATGCTGTGTTCCATATGCAGCATGCTTTGTTCAAATTGCCCCAGCTCTGTGGCAGCTTTTGCTGTGCTCTCCAGTTGTTGAGTTACGGTTTTGAGCTGCAGATCCCTGGCGGCCAGTTGGTGTTCAAGTTGCTGATTCTGCTCTAACAACTGCTGTAGTTGTTGCTCCGTCTCTCGCCGCTTCACTTCAGCGTGTTGCAACTTCACAGTGCGTACCAGGCTCCACATAAGTCCCCCTTTCCCCTCTATAGTCAGGCCCGGCAAAACGCCGGGCCGCGCAAACGATCGCTGATCAGCATTTACAGGTCGCTATGAGGACCAAAAACTTCATAGTGAATTTGAGCCGAAGCTACACCCAACGCCAGTAACTGATCTTTGGCAAACTTCATAAAACCTGTTGGGCCACAGAGGTAGAAGTTGGCACTTTGCAGCGGCAACTGGGCAGCAACAGCTTTCAGATCCATCAAACCGGCAAACTGACCGGCAGCTGGGCTCTGCTCCGCTTTGTTGTACCAGGTAAAGTTGTGCAGTAATGGGTAGTCTTGTTCCAGTTGCGAGATACGCTCTGCAAAAGAATGTTGCTGTGTATTTTCACAAGCGTGCAGGAAAAACACCGGGGTTTGTTGCTTTAAAGCCACAATGCTTTCCAGCATAGACAGCATAGGGGTTAAACCCACACCAGCTGAGATCAACACTGTAGGTAAATGAGCAGATTGCAGGAAGAAGTCACCAGCTGGCGGCAGAATATCCAGCTCATCTGTGGCCTGAATTTCGTCATGCAGATAATTAGAAACTAAACCAGCCACTTCACCATTTTCACGTTTAACGCTGATACGGTAACTATGGCCATTGGCTTTGTCAGACAAGGAATACTGACGGATTTCATAGTAGTCACAATGTGCTGGCTTTACCTTCACGCCGAGATACTGGCCTGGCAGATAATCCACTACTGCATCACCATCTTTTGGCACCAATACAAAGCTGGATACCAGTTCAGATTCACGGATTTTTTCTTTCACTTTAAAACGACGTGGACCATACCAGCCACCCGGCTTTTGTTCAGTCTGGTTATAGAGTTGACGCTCGCGGCCTGTAAAAATGTTCGCCAGCACGCCATAAGCTTCTGTCCAGGCTTGCTCTACTTCTGGCGTAAACGCATCAGGAGCCAGTTCACGTAAGGTTTCAATCAGGTGATGACCTACAATGTCGTAGTGCTCAGGCTGAATAAAAAAGCTGGTATGTTTATGCGCCACACGCTCCACAGTTTCAGTGAGCACAGACAAGTTATCGATATTTTTAGCGTAAGCAGCAATAGCACTAAACAAAGCAAATTGCTGACGGCCACTGTGCTGGTTGGTCATGTTAAAAATATCTTTCAGCTCTGGATTCACCTGAAACATACGCTGATAGAAATGGTTAGTAATAACCACACCGGCACCTTCCAGTAAGGGCACAGTGCTTTTAACGATGGCAATAGTTTGAGCAGATAACATAAAAAACCTCATTTAATTAAATAACTTAGAACAGCAGAAACTAACCCGGTCTGCCGTCAGCACGGGGCTGAGTCAGAACAGGCCAATAAAACCAAAGGAAGATTGCAAAGGCGCACAGCCATAACACAGCGCTGACTTGCCAGAACACCAGAGGGAACCCTGCTAAGCTGGCCACCATCCGCACTGGGCCAGCGAGCAACAGCAAAGCAAAAGCTACAGTGATAATTTTTCCAACCTGCAGTACCCGGCCTGTATGGCCTAAAGACACCCGAGCCATCATGGCGAGGATCATGCCCGTCATAGCGCTGATGCTTAGCAGATGCAGCACGTCTTTAAATACAAGTAGCTGAGTTAAATCGCTGATGCCCAACAGGATTAAGCCTAAAGCCAAGGCCAGATAAGCCAGCTGTAAGGACCAAAGCAAAGGGGCTGCCCAGATTTTCCATGGGGTCCAGAAGGATAAACGCACCAGATGCAAAGCCCCCACCAGCAACATCAACCAGCCCGCTTTAAGTGGCAGTTGGACAAAAAAACCTGTGATAAACAAAGCAGTGCCAAACACCGATAAAGGCATTAGCAGCTTATCCAGCAATGGCGTTTTGATTTGCTCTAGCCCTAAAGCTCTGGCGGTGAAAAATGGGATCACCCGTCCGCCCACTATGCCCATCAGGATGCCAAACAGCAGGATCATGCTGTGGCTTAAATGCGAAGCGGCGGCAAACTGCTGTGTTGCAGCTGCATAAACAAAAGCCGTATTGAGCAAAGCCATCACAGACAACAGCGGAATAAACAGATAGTTATTTTTACTTTTTGCCCTGAAGAGTAAAGCCGCCAGGCTGTAAATAGCACCAGCCCACCACAGCAGTTGAGTGGCGATAAAAAGCCATAACAGTGGAGTGTATTCTGCGAATAACAAGCTAAAACGGGCAGTCAGCCAAAGCCCGGTTAATAACAACAGCGGTTTGCCCGATAGACTGGGCAAGCCTGTCCAGTTTTGTGCTGCCGTCAGTAAAAAGCCCACAGCCACAGCAGCACCAAAGCCAAATAACATCTCATGGGCGTGCCACAGGGCTGCAGGAAAACCAAACTGAAACGACATCAAGCCGCTAAACCACAAGGCCCAAATGCTGATCGCCACGAAAGCCCAACAGGCACCGGCCAGAAAAAAAGGCCTGAATGCCAAAGCAAACAGCGGATAAGCAGATAGAGCTTTTCGCTTACCCTCTTGCACCTCGTCAGGCCAGTGGATATTGATCAAAGGAGGACGTTGGCTCATGATTTTTCTCACGACTTAGCGCACTTCTTTATGCAGTTCGTACTGAGCTATACAGCGGCAGACATAGGCAATTTTCACCAGAGTCGCGCTGAAAATCATAGTGACATGACCTGCCAGTTGCAGCTCAAACGAAAACATATAAGACAGTGGATAACAGACAACCACTGTCACCAGCAGTAAACTAAAAGACAAAGCTAATAAAGTATTGGCAGCCAATAACAATGTTTCGAACTTGTCAGAGGCGGACAGTTTTTCATTACTAAAAAATTGGGCAACATGAAACATCATAAGCTCCTATGGAATCACTTGACTCCGGTTTGATTTGCTTATGTAGTGCAGTTCTGATGCCAGTTATTTTTAACTTACATTTCAACATCTTAAATAATTACCGGCTAAAATACATGTCAAAATGACTCAATTAAAAAGAGTCAAAATGACAAGTTAGATTCTTTGTGACACAATTTAAGCAGAACAAATGTCAGCAGGAGCTGCAATGGCCGAACTCAACTCAACCTTATTGCTGGAAGTGGCGCTGGATCTGGCGAACAGCATCACCACCACAGATCGCTTTGACCGTTTGCTGGGCTCTGTCCGTAAAGCCATTAACTGCGATGCTGTGGTATTGCTCTCTTATCAGGGGGAGCTGCTGATGCCGCTGGCGATCCAGGGCTTAACAGCTGATACCTTAGGCCGTCGTTTCGCTCTAAAGGATCACCCTCGCCTTGCGATCATTTGCCAAAGCAGCAGCCCGGTGCGTTTTCCATCCGACACTGAACTGGCCGATCCTTACGATGGGCTGTTACTGGCACAGGCCGGTGACTTGCCTGTGCATTCCTGCATGGGTTTGCCTTTGTATTCAGATGGCCAACTGATAGGGGTGCTGACGCTGGACAGCCTGAAACCAGATGCTTTTTCTGCCATAGCGGAGCGGACCTTAGACTTGATTGCAGCTATGTCGGCAGCCACCCTAAAAACCGCTATTCAGCTGAAAAAACTCGAACAACAAGCGCTGCAGGCACAACATTTAGTCGAAGAACTCACCCATGAAGCCCTGATCCGGGATGGTGGCGAGCTGATAGGTCAAAGCCAGGCGATGCTGGCGCTGAAAAGTGATATTCAACTGGTGGCAGGTTCAGATTACACAGTGCTCATTCAGGGCCAGACTGGTGTAGGTAAAGAGCTGGTCGCCAGAACTCTGCATCAGTTATCCAGAAGAGCTAAACGGCAATTGGTGCATTTAAACTGTGCTTCTTTGCCTGAAACGTTAGCTGAATCTGAGTTGTTTGGTCATGCCAAAGGTGCTTTTACCGGCGCCGAGCGGGAAAGGCCGGGTAAATTTTTATTGGCAGATGGCGGCACTATATTCCTTGATGAAGTCGGAGAACTACCACTTAGCGTACAAAGTAAATTATTGCGGGTGCTGCAAAGTGGCGAAATTCAGCCTGTCGGCAAAGATGAAGTAAAGACGGTGAATGTGCGGGTGATAGCGGCCACCAACAGAGATTTAGCCGCAGAAGTGGCAGCGGGTCATTTTCGCGCCGACTTGTATCACCGATTGTCGGTCTATCCCATTACTGTGCCTGCATTAAAAGAGCGGCAACAGGATGTGTTGTTACTGGCCGGCTATTTTCTGGAATTGACTGCCCGCAAACTGGGCATACGTCAGCTAAAACTCAGCACCGCAGCTCAGTCTGTGTTGTTGCAATACAACTGGCCGGGTAATGTGCGAGAGCTGGAACATGTGATTAGCCGTGCTGCGCTAAAAGCCAGAAAAGAAGCCAAAGCTCAGGATATTATTGCGCTGTTGCCACAGCATCTGGAGCTGGCAGAGCGCGCAGTTTCAACCGATAACCACTCGCCAGCGGCTTTGCCTATGATCCACAGCAACGGCTTAAGCCTGAAAGCTGCCACTGAAGAATTTCAGAAGCAGCAAATTATTCAAATCTTAAGCCAAACAGCAGGCAACTGGAGTCTGGCCGCCAAGCAACTGGATTTAGACAGAGCCAATCTGGCCCGTCTCGCCAAACGCTTAGGTATTAAAGTCGAAAAGACGGTGCGTAGCTAAGCCGGTTTATACCCGTCGTCCTTGAAGCTGCAGCTTTGTTAACTGCGCCATTTCGCCCCAGTCACATAGGTTTACTATGCTCCTGGGGTCTCACTGGCTTGTCGCCTCCCCGCAACTTCAAGTTACTTGGGTATACAGTTTATCCAGCCAGCGCGTGAGCAATTGCTGGCTAAACTGGCGTAAAGCCGGGGCATAAGCTTTGGTGTCCTGGCGAATTTTCGCTAAATCTGCCAAAGGCCAGGCTGCTAATTCGGCGGCATGGCCAAGCAACCATTGTTCGATACGCTGGCCTTCCAGTTCAGGGTGGCATTGAAACGCCAGTACCTGCGAGCCTATATGGTAAATTTGTTTGTAGTGTTCACTCGATGCCAACAGCTCTGCACCAGCAGGCAAATCAAAGGTATCACCATGCCAGTGAAACATCTGGATTTCTGCATCCGCGCTCTCAACCGCAAAAAGCTGAGTGTCCAGTGCTTCTTGGGTAAAACGAATAGGCGACCAGCCAATTTCTTTGCCATAAGCGCCCGGATAGACAGCAGCACCAGCAGCTGCGGCTATCAACTGCGATCCGAGGCAAACCCCTAACAAGGGTCGTTGTTCTGCCAAACGTTGTTTAGCGATCAAAAGCTCTGTCTGTAAAAACGGATACAAAGCCGTGTCGTACACACCCACTGGACCACCTAAAATGACAGTTAAATCGGCCTGATAAGCCGCAGTTAAATCATCTATAGCCGCATCCAGATACTGCAGCTGATAACCAGCAGCCGTTAATGGCTCAGCAAAACTACCAAGATCTTCAAACTGTAAATGCCGGATCACTACACAACTTTTGGTTTTCATCTATTTTCTCCTCTTTTTCTCCTCTATGCCGGGTCCTGATGTTCACGACAAATCAGCTCTGTGCTTTTTACCGGCAAAGGCTGCTGAGTTAAACCACAAAAGGGCAAACCGTCCTGCTGCTGATGGAAACGGCAGCTTTTGCACAGGCCAAAACTTTTGCGCTGCTCTTGCTGCTGCACATGACTCAACAACTGATGCAAAGCGCCTGTCAGTTGCTGTTCCAGTTCAGGCCCCAGCTGCTGCACTGCCTGTTGCAGCACCTGCACAGCCACCAACTGTTGCACCACAGCTAAACCTGCTGCTGTTGGTTTTAAATGCACTATGCGTTTGTCCTGCAGATCCGGCTCTTTGTAAATCCACTGCCGCTCTTCCAGCGCTTTTAACGACTGGGATACTGTGCCTTTAGTCAGGCCCAGATAGTCGGTCACGCCCATCACAGTGTCTGAGTAATGATTACAAATACTCAGATAACGCAGAGCGCTAAGCTGCACAGCGGGCACCATAGAAAGTTCGGCATCGTCCCGCTGCCAGCTACGCAGCAAACTGTTGATGCGTTCGACATAATCAAAAAAGCTTAAAGCCATAGTTTTAACACCTGCACTTGCATCTGGATCTAGACCTGTATTTTATCTGCACAGTATAGCTTGACATTGTATCGAAGCGAAACCATTATTTTCATAACGTATCGATTCGATACTTAATTTAAGGTTGAGTGAGGAGCTTTTTATGAACGTTCAGGTTTTTGACACCCATGTAAAAACGACCAATGGCCATTACCTGCATTTTGATGTGTTGGTGACGCCAGAGCATGCAGCTAAGGCTAAACTCTATGCACAGCAGTTTTTACAACAACAAGGCTATAACAGTGACGACATACAGCAACAAAGCTGTGATTTTTGTCATAACGAAATAGCCACCCCAGCGGTTATTTCAGCTATTAATGCGCAGGGGTATTACATTCTGAAATTACAGGGCTGCTAAGCGGCTCTGTGTTTAATTAACCCAAGATCAAAGGAGCACCCTGATGAACCCGGCCATTCTTGCTTGTGATTTACATGATCATGTGGAAATTATCTGTATGAGACGATACCCGGTCCTGATCCATCAGCTGGATGGCAGCACTGTTCAGGGTATTGCCCGTGACACCCGAAGTACAGCACAGGAAGAATTTCTGCTGCTGGATAAGGACGGTCAAAAAGTGGAAATTCCACTGCTGCAGATAGAACGTATTGAGGTATTGGATGCCAATGCACCCCAACAGGAGATTTGGCTACAGCAAGGCGGCAGCTGCGCTATTTAACCCTATCCTCGCCATAACCAAGAAGCCACCGACCAGGTGGCTTTTTTGTTTTCTGGCATTTAGCTGCACAGAATAAAAAATAAAACGATAAAAATCAAAAACTTAATAAATAATCCACAGTTTTCTTAAAACATAGCCTTGACACTGTTTCGATTCAAAACAATAATACGTATCGAATCGAAACATAATATAAAGTACAGCGCAATGCAGCGCAGTACAGATTCTTAACCTGACTTTCTTAAAGGAAACAAACCTATGAACACTAAAACCATTGCTACTTTTTTCCATGCTGGTTGCCCTGTTTGCATTAGCGCCGAGCAAGCCTTGTTAAGCATGATTGACCCGAACAAATACCAAATCAATATAGTGCATTTAGGTGAACAGAGTGCTGAAGTCGCCACAGCCAAAGCTGCAGGCGTCCAGTCAGTGCCAGCCTTAGTTATTGATGGCAAGGTATTACATATCAACTTTGGCGCTGCCATCACAGATTTAGCTTGAGGTGAATGATGAAAAAATTACTGTTAAGTTCATTCATAGCTTTAGCCGCCAGCCAAGCATTCGCGCACGGCCCAGGTGGTATTCATGCAGAAAAATCAGCTACTAAAGCTGCTTTTGACTTAGTTCACACCCGGGTATTTAAAGACGGTACCCATCTGGTGTTTGAGCAGGTGGTTGCAGGCACTGCAGGTGCAGAAAAACCAGTCAGCAATAGCGGAAAATTTGCCACAGCAGATGTACTAAGTTATGTTTGGCCAACCACACTGGATTCTTCAGTCATAGGTTTTGATGGTAAAAAAGGCATAGTGGCGCTGGCGTTAACAGCCCACCCTGACTTTGATGACACACCTTTGTATGACGAAAACAATGATGGTAATCTGGCAAACGACGGCGACGACTGGCATTCACATTGGGTGGTGTTAACTCCGGATGAAAGCTGTGGCCCTAAAGGTTTAAAAGTGCGGGATATCCCAAAAGGTGAAACTCCTAAAGTGCCAAAAACCTGGCCAGGCGCTCCAATTTATATCGACTCTCCGGGTTATGATTTCAACCTGAAAAAAGATACCGTCACCATCCGTGTGCCGTTAAAAGAAGTGGGCTTCCCCACTGATTTTAACTACGACGGTGTGACAGCTGCACTGAAGGTAAATGCCAACCTGCACAACCCGCTGCTCTGCGTAGTGAATGTGTACGATGTGGCTTCAGGTGATTTATCTTTACCTGCAACCTGGCCGGAAAAGACGAAATAAATCAGCTTAGATAAGGCGGAAAATAAACATAAAAAAGCCACAGCACTGATAACGCTGTGGCTTTTTTGAACAGGTTTAGTGCTCCTGATGTCCTGCCGGAATACCTAACCACACCAGTTTATGCGGTGTAAAACCAAGCTCCTGTTTATCTGTTACTTCAGCTTCAGCCAGATCCACAGTGCTGACTGTTTTACTTAGCGGGTCGGCCACATAGACTTTGTCATCAGCTGCGGAGATAGCCAGCTGCAATTGGCTGCCTGTGGGCATAGTGGTTAAATCTGCGCTAGTGATCTGAACTTTGCCGGCGAGCTCAAATGCAGCACCAGTTGCAGCTTCGCCTTTGTAATTCAGGATACTCAGCACTCCTGTCGAATCCAACAGCACAAATTTTTCGCCATGATCGGCAAAACCATAACCTATAATGCTGGCACCTGTTGCTGCCTGCCAATCGACTTTATCCATGCTGCCTGCAACAGGATTGACTGAAAACACAGTGGCACCGGCAAAACCAATAAAGTGTGCAGCGTCTTCAGCTCCTTCCAAAGTACCGATACGCATAGTTCCGGTAATGTCAGCCGTATTGGCTACTTTGCTGGCGGTAAAAGTTTCACCGTCCTGCTTTAACAGCATCACGCCATCAGTGCAGCCAAAGCTAACGTAATCTTTATTTTGTGCACTGCCATGCAAACCAGGGCAGCGAGTTTCAAATTCTTGTTCCAGATGGAAATGATCACCATGCACATGATAAATACCCACCTGATCCGGCAAAGTACTGGCTGTAGTTGCATCACGAATAGTTGAAACTAATATCTCACCCCGGGCCTGCGCAGCACCATGCATATGAGTGCTGTAGGTTAAAACCGGATAATCATTGCTGCCTGTGTTGATTTGCTCGTCATTCAGCACCGCCACTTTGGCTACAGTAGAAGTGGCCACATTACCGTCAAAGAAGATGGCAATTTGTTCCTCTGTGGTAGTGACATGAGTAGGACGACTTTCGCCTAACTGCAGGCTCATTAAACGAGGCTCTTCTTCGTAAGGGTGCAGGTGATCGCCATGATCTTCCTGATACAAACCACCGTCGATAAACTCTACTTTATCGCTTTCACGTTGCACCACCATAGCAAAACGCTGGCTAGCCGAAGAGTACAAAGCAGAGGCATTGCTGAGCGAACTGAATTGGCCCAGTAAGTCACCGTCTTCCAGGTTGTAGACTCTGAGCATGGTGCTGTCTTTATCTGAAATAACTAAACGACCAGCACCAGCTTGGTGATCATGGTCGTGATCGTCTTCAACAGGAATTGGCTCCTTTTCGACTATGTTGGTTGTGCTGTCACCACAAGCGGCCAGCAAAGAGGCACTAACCAGTAACGCCAACAGATTTATTTTTGATTTCAACATATAAACTCCATAAAAATAAAAAGATCGCGGCTCAGCAGAAACACCAGGAACAGCACAGCCACGACAAAACTTAAAATTGACCACGAATACCTAAGCCCAAAGAGCGGCCAGGCAAGGGGGTTTTATCTTTCAAAAAAGAGGTGTGAACACGGGCTTCTTCGTCCGTCAGGTTTTCACCTTTGACGTAAAGCACCAGGTCCTGTAAAGCGCCGCTCAAGTGATAACTGACCGAGGCATCCAGCAGGCTGTAACCCGCTGTTGCGCTTTCCAGCTCTGAGACTTTGTCTTGCTTGAAATAGCGGGTCAGGCGCAGATCGGCCGAGATTTGATCGCCTTCATACGCCAGTTCGCTGGATAAACGCAGCGGTGGCGTGCGGGGTAAATCACCGCCTCTGTCCAGACGGGCGCGGATGTAATCGGCCTGTACTGTGAAGCGATAAGGCTGAGCGATTTGCCAGGCTAACTGGGACTCAAAGCCATGCAAAACCACATCTTCTGCGACAAAAAGGTAAACCGGCAGCTCACCGCTGTGGTCATGACCTGCTTCGTCAGCATGGTCGTGACTGTGGCCGCTTTCAGCGAATAAGCCTGTGTTTTGCTGGTAGTAGTAGTTATCAACTTTGTTGTAGAAGGCATTCAATACCAGACCAATATCACCGCTGATTTTGCGGAAAGTCAGGTCCAGGTTATTGGCTACTTCCATTTCGATGGGCTGGCGATTCAGCACTATGGCTTGTTCTGCTTCTGGGTCAGTGTTCAGGCTAAACAAGGCGCCAACTTCATAGGATCCAGTGCCAATGTGAGGGCCAAACGACAATAATTCGGAAGCAGAAGGCGCGCGCTCAGAACGGGATAAGGACACACCTAAGTTGTAACCTTCAGTAAAATCCCAGACAGCACCAGCAGACAGGCTGTAAGGCTTAAACTTATGCTCTACATCAAAAACGCGGATAAACTCTGCGCCATGATCATGGTCGTGATCATCAGCACCTTCATCATGCGAATGCGCAGCTAACTGAGGCAACAACACATCATTAGCATCAATAGTGACCTGCTCAGTACGGGCGCCCAATTGCAATAACACTGGGCCAAAATGCCGCTCTTCCATCAGGGCAATAGCCAGCATCTCACTGGTGGACGGAGGGGTAAAAGCTTCTTCTCCTACTGCGGCAAAATCGCTGTGTTTGTAGTGTAGACTGATGCCACCACGCCAATCTGAAATCACAGGATGCAATAATTCAAAGCGGGCTTCTTCACTTTGGTTTTTGAAAGTGGTGCCTACTACACCCTCTTCAATTTCCATATGCTGATAGTCTGTGTAAGCAATGCGACTATTCAGTTTTTGCAGCCAGGGCAGATCAAGGTCCAGTTCACTTAAAAGCTGCACTCTGTCTTGCTTCAGATCGGCATACACAGACTCTTCTGCGTGCTCTTCGCCTTCGTGTTCATGCCCACCATGGCTATGGCCTGGAATACCGTATTCACGTTTTAACTGGCCAAAAGACAAACCAACAAAACCATTCTCCAGCAGGTAACTACTGCCTAAGCTAAACCCTTTAGCTGTTGCCGCTGTATTGGCCACTTTGCCAGAAGCCCCTTCTTCGTGATCTTCATCTTCGTCCTGATGTACTTCTGCTTGACCCGGAATGCTGTAATCATCGTTATCACGCCAGAACACATCAGCGTATAAACCGGTTTGGCCAATAAAAGTCTGAGCAGAGCCTGAAGCCAACTTTTCGTTATTCACCGACTCCCGCTGCAGCATCCATTCACCTTTAGTGACTTGCTCAGTTGGGATTCTGTTGTCTACCACGTTCACCACACCACCAATGGCGCCACTGCCGTAGAACAAAGTGGCGGGGCCACGCAGTACTTCAATCTGACTGGCAGTGCTGGCTTCAGCGGACACACTGTGATCAGGCCCAACACGGGAGGCGTCACCAGCATCCAGGCCATTTTGCGTGATCAAAACCCGCGGACCATCTAAACCACGAATAATAGGGCTACTGGCCACTGAGCCATAAAAGTTACTGTGTACTCCTACTTCGTTTTTTAACGTATCGCCCAACGTCGACTGCTGATTCATTTTCAAACGCTCACCAGCCAGCACACTGACAGGTAAAGCAGACTCAGTTGCAGATGCATGAAATGGACTGGCTTTCACATCAATCACTTCAAGCGCTGTAGAGCTCAGCGCAAACTGCATGCCTTGCAGGCCTTGTTCGGGTAGGTCCAGATGGAAATTACGATGGGCAAAACTGCCGGCCTCAATATGCAGTTCGGCTTGTTTGCTCTGCAGATTGCTGAATTCGAAACGACCCGAGGCATCGGTTTTTATCTTTTTATTTAGCCCAACCACTGTCACCCAGGCATCAGCCACAGGCTGGCCTTGCTCATCTACCACAGTGCCTTGCACAGACTGAGCCCAAAGCTGACCGCTCAGACTCGCCGCAATCAAACTGGCCAATAACGTTTTTCTACTCATGCACTTCCCCAAAAAACAAATTCAGTTTCGGTTGCTTTCACATTTTGTGATAATATAACATATCACGAAAGCAAGGCGTGTTGGCAAGTCCCTGCGCCATCAAATAAGGCAAAAATTATGAAAGATATGTTAGGAGTGTGTTTATCAGGGCTTTGCATCCTGCATTGCCTATTTACACCTGTGCTGTTGGCATTGGGTGGTGTAGGTCTGATTGGAAGCTGGCTGGGATCTGAATGGGTGCACTATTTATTGCTGGCGCCCATCAGCCTGATGTTGGTGTGGAGCCTGCCTTTGTCCTGGATTAAACATCGTAATACCAAACCATTACTGATTGGTGGCTTGGGTTTTAGCTTGTTGCTGACGTCGCTTTTTGTACCTGAATCGGCTGAACCTGTAGTGGCGGTTTTGGCCGGTTTTATTTTGATTGCAGCACATCTATTGAACAGACGTTTGCTGAACATCTCTACTTCTCACTCATTAGCGAGCTGATCCATGCTGAACTTTGAAGATAAAAGATTACCCGTCACCGTACTTTCAGGTTTTTTAGGTGCAGGCAAAACCACCTTACTAAATCAAATTCTCAATAACAGAGCAGGCCGTAAAGTGGCGGTGATCGTTAATGATATGAGCGAGCTGAACATTGATGCCGCCATAGTAAAAAACGAAATTAGCCTGAACCGAGCAGAAGAAAAGCTGGTGGAAATGAGCAATGGCTGCATTTGCTGCACCTTGCGCGAAGACTTATTGCTGGAAGTGGGTCGTTTAGCCCGTGAAGGCCGTTTTGATTATTTAGTCATTGAATCTACAGGTATTTCAGAACCGCTGCCTATAGCCGAAACTTTCACTTTCGAACATGAAGATGGTCAGAGTTTATCCGATATAGCTCGGCTCGATACCATGGTGACTGTGGTGGATGCTGTGAACTTTTTAAAAGATTATCGCGAAGCCAGCTCATTGCAGGACAAAGGCGAAAGCTTAGGTGAAGAAGACGAACGTAGTGTGGCGGATCTATTGATCGAACAAGTCGAGTTTTGCGATGTACTAGTGATTAGTAAAGCTGATTTGGTCAGTCGGCACGATTTGCAGGAGCTCCACGCCATACTGCGCAAACTCAATAGCACAGCGCTCATCCATCAAGCCAGTCAGGGAAAAATTGATATAGACAAAGTGCTGGGCACTGGTTTGTTTGACTTTGAAAAAGCGCAGCAAGCCCCAGGCTGGTTAAAAGAGTTACGTGGCGAACATCAGGCTGAATCGGAAGAATACGGCATCAGCAGCTTTGCTTTTCAGGCTCGTATCCCTTTTCATCCAGAGCGGTTTTATGACTTCCTGCATCAGGACTGGCCGCAAGGCAAACTTCTGAGATCTAAAGGTTATTTCTGGTTGGCCAGTGAGCCCGATTATGCCTGGCAATGGCATCAGGCCGGTGGTATAGCCCGGTACGGTATGGCAGGTTTGTTCTGGCATGCCGTACCACAAGAGCAGTGGCCGGATGATGCAGAAACAGTACACAGCATTCAAAGCAGTTTTGTTGCACCTTTTGGTGATTGCCGGCAAGAACTGGTGTTTATTGGTCAGCAGCTCGATCAACAGCAGATGCTGAAACAACTAAAGCATTGCCTGCTGACAGAACAAGAGCTGGCCTTATCCATCAACGACTGGAAAGCCATCGCCAGCCCATTTCAGGCAGAATTTGCCTGATCTACACCGGAGAACACTATGCGCTTACCCGTTGTTTTTACTTGTTGTTTTACCCTGCTTAGTTTCTGCAGTCTGGCTGAACAACCTGATACCAGAGCCCACGAACATGGCGTTGCCAGGCTTGAGCTGTTTAAACTGGCAACAGAGTTACAGATCAGCTTTTACGCCACAGGCTCAGATATTTTGGGTTTTGAACATCAGCCACAAAACCAGACTGAAGCTGAAACCGTCCAAAAAGCTATTGCTCTGCTGGCCGACGCTGACAAGCTGTTTCATATTGAAGGCGCGCAATGCAGCCTGAAACACCATCAATCAAATCTGGCTGCACTGCAAAAACATCCGGCCTCAGAACATAAACACTCGCATGAACATGAACATGAACATGAACATGAACATTCAGGCCATAGTGATATAGAAGCCAGCTACCAATTCAGCTGTAAAACGGCTACTGCACCAGTGACTGTGAAGGTGCATTTATTTAGCCTGTTTCCCGAACTACAAAAGATAAACAGCAGCTGGATTACGGATCGTGGTCAATCTGCCGCCACGCTGAGTCCCAAAGATCCCCAACTCTCGCTGAACTAACTTATGCAGGCCACCACCACAGAGCAAAAGCCTGCAGGTACAAAACTGACAGGCAATCGCAAAGCGGTATTGCTTCTGCTACAACAGCAAGAACGGGCTTTATCTGCTTATGAAATTATTGACCTGCTGCGCCCACAAATAGGCCGGATCATTCACCCTATGCTGGTGTACCGCTGTCTGGATTTTTTATTGGCCAGGCAGCTCATCATAAAGCTGGTGTCCGTCAATAAGTTTAGCGCTTTGCCTGATGGTATGAGCGAACCCGGTCAATGCTTGATTTGCGAACACTGTCAGGCAGTGACTTTTTCAGAAAGCTCAAACCCTTTGCAACAACAACGACGGAAAATAGCCGCCACAGGTTTTAAGTTAAATCAGCAGCCCGTTGAATTTCATGGTATTTGCGCAGCTTGCCAGAAGGACAAATTAAAATGAGCCACCATCAGCGAATTCCGCTTTATCTACTGACAGGTTTTTTAGGCAGCGGTAAAACCACCTTACTGAACCAATGGATTCAAGATCCGGCCTTTAGCAAAGCCTTAGTGATTATCAATGAATTTGGCGAAACCAGTCTGGATCATTTGCTGGTCAGCCGTAGTACTGAAGAGCAAATTGTTGAACTGTCCAATGGCTGTATCTGCTGCACTATACGAGGCGATCTGGCGAAAACTTTAAGCGATATAGGCTGGCGTTTCAGCCGCAATGGCATCAAAAGTTTTGATAAGGTGATTATTGAGACCACAGGGCTGGCGGACCCCAGCCCTATATTAAACACGCTGATTTCCAATCAGAAAATTTTTCAGCAATACAGATTGCAAGGTACTGTCACTACGGTAGATGCAGTTAATGCGCTGCATACTTTAAGTCAGTACCGGGAAGCCAAACGTCAGATTGCAGTAGCCGACTTGATTCTGTTAACAAAACAGGACCTGGCTGGTGAAGACACTGTAACTCAGGTGCGGCAGCATATTCGCAAGCTCAACCCAACTGCACCTGTGCAGCACTCTGATCATGGTGCAACAGCTCTCTCTGCTCTGCTGGAGCTGGATCACGTAGAACCCGTTCAGTCAGTTACACCACTGACCAGCTGGCTGAATTTTGGTTCTGCACAGTTTGAACCTTTGAACTCCAGCCCGCTGACAACATCTGCAGGTTCAACTGGCAGTGAAATAAGCTCACACAACGATACGATCAATACCTACTGCTATCAGATAACCCGCCCTGTCACTTTGTTGGCTATCCAACTCTGGCTGGACGCCTTATTGCCAGAGATGGGCCATCAGTTACTGCGTGTAAAAGCAATTTTAAACGTTGAAGGGTTTCCCGGCCCTATAGTGATCCATGGGGTACAACAGTTATTGCACCCAACAGCTGTGCTGACACATTGGCCCAATGACGACAGACAAAGCAAACTGGTGTTTATTACCGATCAGTTATCCCGGGAACAACTGGAAAAAAGCCTGCGCCCCCTACTCGGCTTGCAGACCTAAAGGGTTCAGACGCGGCGTCTCTACACTAGCTTTCTGCTGGTACATCCGCTGATCCGCTACTTTGCTCAGCACTAAATCAGTTTCACCATCTTCTGGATAACAAGCCAACCCGATGCTGCAGCTGATTTTAATTTCCAGACCATGAACATCAAAAGGTTTGGCAATAGCATGCTGAATTTTTTCGGCCACCAAGGCGGCATGATGCAGCTCGTCAATTTGAGGCAGCAGAATAATAAACTCATCACCTCCTATCCGCGCTACCGTATCGGAAGAGCGGATTGCATGCTGTAAACGCTCTGCCACCTGCTGTAATAACAAATCGCCAACCGCATGACCATGAGTGTCATTCACAGGCTTAAATTTATTTAAATCCAGTAACATCAAAGCCAAAGCTTTTTGATGCCGCACTGCGTATTGCAAAGCCTTTTGTAAGCGATCGGCGAACAAAGTGCGATTCGGTAACCCTGTTAAAGTATCGTGCTGTGCCATATACCGCATGCGTTCTTCAATTTTGCGTCGCTCTGTTAAATCCCGGCTCACCCCCAAAATACCAACAAATACCCCTTCAGCGTCATACATACCGGAAATTTTCACTTCACTCCAAACGCGGCGGCCATCTTTGCATACCTGCTCCACTTCGCCGACATAATCAGGATACACCTCACCATCCTGCAAGGCTTTGGCAGCTTTTTTCATTTGCAGTTTTACCTGAGCATAAGAGTCAGGCGTCACCAATTGTTGCATTTGTTGTTGCATCAGCTCTGCAACTGTAAAACCAGTCAGCTTCTGCGCTGAAGGGCTGATATAAGTAAAATGACCACTTAAATCCATAGTCCAGATCACATCTGTCGCATGATCTGCCAATAAACGATGCCTTTCTTCACTGCGTTTCAAGGCTTCTATTGCGTGACTGCGTTCAATCACAATTTCTGCTAAAGCTGCGCTTTCACTAATCAGTTGAATGTCCTGCTCCGACGGCACCGTAACCTCTTTGTGATAAATCGCAAAAGTACCCAACACTTTGCCTTTACGGTTTTTAATAGGTTCAGACCAGCAGGAACGGATACCCGCTATATCCACCAGTGCCTGATAGGGTTGCCAATAAGGATGTATGCGCACATCTTCCACTATCACCCGCTCACCCGAATAGGCTGCGGTACCACAAGAGCCCACAGCATAACCTGCGGCCAGTCCATCAATAGCTGCGTTGTACTCTTCTGGTAAATCAGGGGCTGAAGCCACATGTAAAAAACCTTGATCATCCAGCAACAACACTGTGCAGCTGGCCGACGGATCCATTTGTTGCGCACCTTCAACCAAAGCATCTAATACCTGTAGCAATGGGGCCTGTTCAACAATCATCGAGAGAATTCGGCTACGATTTTGTTGCATCAAAGAGGCTCGCTGGCCCGCAGCCACAATAGCTTTGAGTTTACGATTGACCCGGAATATAAAGACGAGGAAGGCCAAAGTGGCAGGAACAATAAAAACAACGGCCATAGTCAAAAACAACCAGCCAGAGCTATTGTTGTCCCATGATGACGCATCGACTGATGCTGGTGCACTGGCTAACAATCCATGTAACAGAACACGCCATAACTTCACGTTATTCCCCTATATCTTCATTCCATAGTTCTGGTTTGCTGGCAATAAAGTCCTGCATCAGTTGCACACATTCAGCATTGTCCTGAACGATAAGTTCAACCCCACGGCTTTTGACATAACCTTCAGGCCCCTGAAAAGTACGGTTTTCACCTACTACCACTTTAGGAATGCCATAAAGCAACACTGTGCCGCTGCACATATCACAAGGGGATAAGGTGGAATACAACACAGCCCGTTGGTAATCTTTTGCCGTTAAACGGCCGGCGTTTTCCAGACAATCCATTTCCGCATGCAGCACACAACTGCCCTTTTGTACCCGCTGATTGTGGCCCCGCCCTACAATTTCTCCATCAATCACCAGCACTGAACCTATTGGAATACCACCTTCGGCTAAACTTTTTTTGGCTTGTTCTATCGCGGCTCGCATAAAAGGGTCTGTCATTCACTTCATCCTGTCGATCAACTGTAAATCACCTGAAATCAGCCAGCTGCGTTTTAGTGCTTGTGGCTATGTTTCAATAGTTTAGTGAGAAAAACAGAAAAAGAAGTACAGATCAATAAATTAAATTGCCGCAGGTCCAGACTGGGCCGGAAGGTACTTGATACAATCCAGCGGACAAACTTCTATACAGGCTGGCTGGTTATAAAAACCTACACATTCAGTGCATAAGTCCGCATCCACCTGATAATGGCTCTCGCCACGATAAATGGCAGTATTCGGGCACTCCGGCACACATAGATCACAGTTAATACATATAGCGTCTATCCACACTGACATAAAGTCTCCCTACAAGATGCTTTAGCCTGAACCTTCTGTTGCTTCAGCAAAAAGCCATAGTGCGGACTTACACCTGCAGGCAATTTAAACCAGACCTGATAACCAGAACCAGGTGCAACCAGCAGTTGTTGACCATCTGCGGCATAGAAAACAGACTCTATCTCTGTGATGCCTTGTGGTGTCATCAACAGCAGTTGATCGTCAAAGCTAAAACGATTTTTTACCTGCAACAAAGCCTGGCCCTGAGCATTGAGTTCTCCGCTGAACTCCCCCACCAGTAACTGCTCGCCTTCGCTATGGCTGGTTTGGTAATTTTGCAAATCGGCCGGCACATGACGGCGCAAAAAGCCTTCGGTAAAACCGCGGTTCGCCATGCCATTCAATTGCTGCAGTAAAGCAAAATCAAAGCTTTTGCCCGCCATCGCATCCTCTATGGCTTGGCGATAGACCTGAGCTGTGCGCGCTACATAATAAGGCGACTTAGTGCGGCCTTCTATTTTCAGTGAATGCACGCCCATAGCTGTTAAAGCAGGCACATGCTGCACAGCGCGCAAGTCTTTGGAATTAAAGATGTAACTGCCATGCTCATCTTCATCCAGCAACATCAGCTCGCCAGGCCGGCCTTGTTCTTCCACCAGCACAGGTTCAGGTAGTTCTGAATGAACAGGCCGATATTGCCCTACTTCGTCAGCTTGGGCTTTATGGCTTTGATAAGACCAACGGCAGGCGTTGGTGCAGGCGCCCTGATTCGGATCGCGTTTATTGATATAACCCGACAACAAACAGCGGCCAGAATAGGCCATACACAAAGCACCGTGCACAAAAACTTCCAGCTCCATCTGTGGCACTTTTTCACGAATTTGTGCTATTTCTTCCAGCGCCAGCTCGCGGGATAAAATCACCCGCTCTATGCCTTGTTGCTGCCAAAACAATACAGCGGCCCAATTGACTGTGTTGGCCTGCACCGACAAATGCAGCGGCATCTGCGGGAAATGCTGACGTAACAAAAACACCACACCGGGATCGGACACAATAAGTGCATCAGGCCCCAGCTCTATAGCAGGCGCCATATCTTCAACAAAACGCTGTAACTTACTGTTATGGGGCGCAATGTTCACCACCAGATAAAACTTCTTTCCCTGCTGATGAGCCTCATTAATGCCGATAGCCAGAGTGGCTAAATCAAATTCGTTATTGCGAACCCGCAAACTAAAACGCGGCTGGCCGGCATACACAGCATCAGCGCCATAAGCAAAAGCCATACGCATAGCTTTTAAACTACCAGCTGGAGATAAAAGTTCAGGAGCATTCATTGGGCAATCCACAGATCGTTAAAAAGAAGAGGCGCATCATAGCGCCTGCTTTTATCCGGGTTTTGCGTTGGATCAAACCACTTTGGAATAACTCAAGCTATTGGCCTGAGACAGGTAACGGTCAAAACTGGCACAGACTAAACGCACCAGTAACCGGCCCAGTGGCGTCACCTGAATAACACTATCAGAGCATTGCACTAAGCCATCGGCAATCAACGGGTCGAGCTTAGGTAAGGCATCAGCAAAATAGCTCCAGAAATCCTCTATAGCAAAGCGCTGGCAAAAAGCCGGGATATCCAGTTCAAAATGGCAAATCAGCTGACTGATTAACGCGGCGCGGATTTTATCGTCCTGACTTAAACTAAAGCCCCGTTCCAACGGCAAATGTCCGTCATTCAATTGCTGCTGATAATGCGATAACTCTTTTTGGTTTTGCCAGATCACACCATTCACCTGACTAATAGAAGACACACCCAAGCCAATCAGAGCATCCTGGCCCGCTGTGGTGTAGCCCTGAAAATTACGCTGCAATTTGCCTTGTTGCTGCGCTATAGCTAAAGAGTCTGTGGTTTTGGCGAAATGATCCATACCAATACACTGGTAACCAGCTTCACTGAACTCTTTGATGGCCAGTTGCAACAAAGCCAGTTTATCTTCAGCCTGCGGCAGGCTTTGGGTCGGAATTTTGCGCTGGGCGGCAAAACGGGTTGGCATATGGGCATAACTGAATAACGACACTCGGTCAGGATCCAGTTGCAGGACGCTTTGCAGCGTCTGTAAAAATCGCTCTGGTTGTTGGTAAGGTAAGCCGTACACCAAATCCAGATTAATAGAGCTAAAACCTAAACGTTTAGCTTCCATCACCAAAGCTTGCACCAGATCTTCGCTTTGCACCCTGTTAATGGTGATTTGTACTTGCTCGTCAAAGTCCTGCACACCAAAGCTAACCCGGCTAAAACCCAGCTGGCGTAAATGAGCCAGCTTTTCCAGGCTACAACTGCGTGGGTCTATTTCTATCGAAAGTTCAGCATCGGCTTTGAATACAAAATGTTGTCTGAGCAACTGCATAAGCAAAGACAACTGATCTTCAGTCAAAAAAGTGGGAGTGCCGCCGCCAAAATGCAGCTGTGAAATGGTTTTATCGCTAAGTAGTGGCTGATACAACGCCATCTCTGTCGCCAGATTTTGCAGATACAAATCAGCTTTTTCACTATGGCGGGTCACTATTTTGTTACAGCCACAGTAGTAACACAGCTGCTGACAAAACGGGATATGCAGGTACAAACACAGCTCTGAAGCTGAATTGGTCAACGCCGCCTGGACAGCTGATGCAGGAAAGTCAGGCTGTAAAGATAAAGCCGTTGGATACGAGGTATAACGGGGACCATTCACCGAATATTTCTGTATTAACTCAGCTGACCATAACACCTGCATTGAACTTTTCTCTGTTATCCCCTCAAAGGTGGCAGCAGTTTAAAACATCAGCTTTGACTCTGTTTTGATCTGAAACAAAGTCAGTCACTGCCTCTTTATCGTTCCGATATAGTTCCGATAACGACCAAAGCCCATAAAATGGCGACAAATCAAGCTGGAAAAATTCAGCGAATTAACTTAGAATGAACGTTCACTCTAAATGGAGATTTTAAACATGCAGCGTTCCCGCATTGTATTTTTTGCCCTATCTGCCCTGGCGGGCTCTGTTGCTTTGGCCGGTTGTGGCCAGGCTCAACAAGCCTCAGCTCCTGCGGCTCAGGCCATGCCTGTGGGTGTAGTCACACTGAAAAGTCAGGCCGTTACACTGACCAAAGAATTACCAGGCCGTGTTGCCGCCTCGCAAATTGCCGAAATCCGCCCTCAGGTCGACGGCATAGTGCTACAACGTTTATTTACCGAAGGTGGTGAAGTAAAAGCAGGTCAGGCTTTGTATCAAATCGACCCTGCCAGTTTTGACGCACAGCTTTCAAGCGCTAAAGCAGCGGTAGCACGTGCTCAGGCCAGCATTGCCAGCAGCAAATCTAAAGCCAGTCGTTATACCGAATTGTTAAAAATTAAAGCCGTCAGTCAGCAGGAATTTGATGAAGCTGATGCCAGCTATAAACAAGCTCAGGCCGATTTACTGACAGCTCAGGCTCAGCTGAAAACAGCTCAGATTAATCTGAACTACAGCAAAGTTTTATCTCCTATCAGCGGCCAGATCAGTAAGTCTGCAGTAACAGCCGGTGCTTTAGTCAGCGCCAACCAAACGACTGCTTTAGCGACTGTGACACAGTTGGATCCAATTTATGTCGACCTGACTCAGTCGAGCAACGAGTTACTGCAGCTGAAAAAGGCGCTGGCATCCGGTGCTTTAGGTTCTGATGCAGCCATTCAGACCGTCGTTGAACTGAAAATGGAAGACGGTTCTGTTTACCCACACAAAGGCACTTTGCAATTTTCGGAAGTGACTGTGGATCCGGGTACTGGTTCTGTCACCTTAAGAGCACAATTTCCTAACCCTGAAAAGTTACTGTTACCAGGCATGTATGTGCGCTCCGTTGTGGTTGAAGGAGTCAAAGCCAACGCTATTCTGGCACCACAACGTGGTATCAGCCGTAACAGCAAAGGTGAAGCTACAGCCATGGTGATTGGTAAAGAAGGCAAAGTAGAAGCCCGTATTTTACAAGCCGACCGTACTATAGGTTCAGACTGGCTGGTCAGTAGCGGCTTAAATGCCGGTGATCAACTGATTATTGAAGGCTTACAGAAAATACGTCCTGGTGCGCCAGTGCAGGCTGTTCCAACCGATGCAGCAGCTCAAGCCAACTCACAGTAAAGCCAACGGAGAATCCTGATGTCACGATTTTTTATCGACAGGCCGATTTTTGCCTGGGTGTTGGCCATAGTGGTGATGCTGTCTGGTATTTTAGCCATCAATACGTTGCCAATCGCACAATATCCATCGATAGCACCGCCAGCTATCAGCGTCAGCGCCAGCTATCCTGGTGCTTCTGCCCGAACTCTGGAAGATACAGTCACCCAGGTTATAGAGCAGAAAATGAAAGGTCTGGATGGCCTGATGTATATGTCATCCACTTCCGAATCCAATGGTTCTGTGACTTTAACCTTAACCTTCAGTGCCGATACCAACCCGGATATAGCTCAGGTTCAGGTGCAGAACAAACTGGCGCTGGCCACTCCTCTGTTACCACAGGAAGTGCAGCGTCAGGGTGTCTCTGTAGCCAAATCAGCCCGGAACTTCCTGTTAGTCGCAGGTTTTGTGTCTGAAGACGGCAGCATGAGCAATATCGACATAGGTGATTATGTTGCATCAAACGTGCAGGACATCGTCTCCCGCGTCAATGGTGTAGGTGAAGTACAGATGTTTGGTTCTCAGTACGCTATGCGTATCTGGTTAGACCCGGCAAAACTGCAAAACTATAAGCTGACTACTGCCGATATCAGTGCGGCGATTAGTGCGCAGAATGCTCAGGTGTCTGCAGGTCAGTTAGGTGGTATGCCCGCTATTGAAGGCCAGCAACTGAATGCGACAGTCACAGCCCAAAGCCGTCTGCAAACGCCGGAGCAGTTCCGTCAGATTCTGGTGAAAACCAATAGTGACGGCTCAGTCGTGCGTTTAGCTGATGTAGCTAAAGTTGAGCTGGGGGGCGAAAACTACGGTGTTGTAGCCCGTTTTAACGGCAAACCTGCTTCTGGTTTAGGTGTCAAACTGGCCAGTGGTGCCAATGCGTTGGAAACTGCTGCAGGCGTGAAAAAAGCGCTGGCTGACCTGGAACCCTTTTTTCCGGCAGGCTTAAAGTCTGTGGTGCCTTACGACACTACACCTTTTGTTTCTTTATCTATTGAAAAAGTAGTCAGCACCTTAATTGAAGCTGTAGTGCTGGTATTTTTTGTAATGTATCTATTCCTGCAAAATTTCCGCGCCACTTTAATTCCTACCATAGCTGTGCCTGTGGTTTTGCTGGGTACCTTTGCTATTTTATCGGCTTTTGGTTACTCCATTAATACCCTGACTATGTTTGCAATGGTGTTGGCCATAGGTCTGCTGGTGGATGACGCTATAGTCGTAGTTGAAAACGTCGAGCGGGTAATGACCGAAGAGGGTTTGTCGCCGCTGGAAGCCACCCGTAAATCGATGGATGAAATCAAAGGTGCCTTGGTTGGTATCGCCATGGTGCTGTCAGCTGTGTTTGTGCCTATGGCGTTTTTTGGTGGCTCTACCGGCGTGATTTACCGTCAGTTCTCTATCACTCTGGTTTCTGCTATGGCTCTGTCGGTACTGGTGGCTTTAATTTTGACACCAGCTTTATGTGCCACTTTATTAAAGCCAAGCCATGTGCATGATGACAGCTCTGTCTTAGGTAAATTTTTCTCTGGCTTTAACCGTGGTTTTGATAAAACCAATAAAGGCGCACAGAGTTTTGTCGGTCGTATGATCAAACAAAGCAAACGCTACCTGCTGTGTTATGCACTGATTTTTGGCGGCATGGTTTACATTTTCAGTCAGCTGCCTTCAGCCTTTTTACCAGACGAAGATCAGGGTATTTTGTTTAACCAGGTCGTGCTGCCTGCAGGTTCAACCACAGAACAAACCCTGAAAGTTGTAGAGAAAATGGAACACCATTTCCTGCAAGAACAGGGTGAAGCCGTGAAGTCTATTTTCACAGTCACTGGCTTTAGTTTCGCCGGTTCAGGTCAGAATGCTGCTTTAGGTTTTGTGAACTTAAAACACTGGGATGAGCGTCAGCGTGACGACTTATCTGTAGGTGCAGTAGCAGGCAAAGCCATGGGTTATTTCTCAACCATCAAAGAAGCTTTTGTGTTTGCCTTCCCACCTCCAGCTGTAGTGGAACTTGGTACGGCCAACGGCTTTAACCTGCACTTGCAGGACAGAGCGGGTTTAGGCCACGACCAGTTACTGGCTGCCCGTAACCAATTATTGGGTATGGCCGCTCAAAGCCCGGTATTAGCTGGTGTGCGTCCCAATGGTCAGGAAGATATGCCTGAGCTGAAACTGGACATCGACTTAGCCAAAGCTGAAGCCTTAAGCGTTAGCCAGGCTGATATCAACAGTACGCTGGCTACAGCCTGGGGTAGCAGTTACGTCAATGATTTTATTGACCGCGGCCGGGTGAAAAAAGTCTATCTGCAAGGTTCTCCGGACAGCCGCATGGTGCCAGAGGACTTAACCAAATGGTATGTGCGCAATAGTCAGGGTGAGATGGTGCCATTCTCAGCCTTTGCTACCTCACACTGGACTTATGGCTCTCCTCGCCTGGAGCGTTACAACGGCTTCTCCTCTATGGAAATTCAGGGCGCTGCAGCACCTGGTTACAGTACTGGTCAGGCTATGGATGAAATGGAAAAACTGGCCAAACAGTTACCGCCAGGTTTTGCTTATGAGTGGACAGGTATCTCTTACGAGGAGCGTTTAAGTGGTGGTCAGGCACCTTTACTCTATGCCTTATCTCTGCTGGTGGTGTTCCTTTGTTTAGCTGCCTTGTACGAGAGCTGGTCTGTACCTGCAGCCGTCATGATGATAGTGCCTCTGGGTGTGTTTGGTGCTGCCTTGGCTGCTCTTATTGCCAATTTATCCAACGACATCTATCTGCAAGTGGGTTTATTGACCACCATAGGCTTAGCCTCTAAAAACGCCATTCTGATCGTGGAGTTTGCCATACACCGCATGGAACAGGGTTTAGGTTTAGTGGAAGCAGCCATTGAAGCAGTGCGTTTGCGTCTGCGCCCTATCTTAATGACGTCCATGGCCTTTATTTGTGGTGTATTGCCGCTGGCTATTGCCTCCAGTGCGGGTTCAGGTGCGCAGAATGCTCTGGGTATTTCAGTAATAGGCGGCACTTTAGCTTCGTCTATTCTGGCCGTGATCTTTGTGCCGATGTTTTTTGTGCTGGTTCGCCGTGTCTTCCCAGGCAAACATCAGGCAGCACAGGAGAAAGCAGAATGAAATTAAAAACTTTAAGTTTAAGCGCTTTGGCTGTATTGGTATTAAGTGCCTGTCAGCTGGCACCAGAACAACAAGCCATTGAGTTACCTGTGCCACAAAACTATGCACTGGCTTCCGGTGATTCGGGAGTTAAAGCGGCAGAACTGCATTGGCAACAGTTTTTCAGTAACCCTAAGCTGCAACAACTGATAGAGCTAAGCCTCGCGAACAACAAAGACTTACAAATCGCTGCACTCAATGTGCAGCGTGTCCGGGCTTTGTATCAGATTGAAGACTCAGCCTTGTATCCGTCTTTGGACTTAAATGCTTCAGGCACACGCCAGCGTTTACCGGCCGATTTAACAGGTACTGGCAATGCCCAAATCAATCAGCAATACAGCGCAACTGTGGGTATAACCTCATACGAGCTGGATTTCTGGGGCAAAGTACGTAATCAGTCAGAGCAAGCTTTACAGCAGCTGTATTCAACAGAACAGGCGCAATTAAGCAGCCAGATCAGTCTGGTCGCAGAACTAGCCAATGCCTGGCTGACGTATGCGGCTGATCAACAGTTGCTGGAACTGGCTGCCCATACCTTGCACAGCCAGCAAAAAACTCTGGAACTGACTGAGCAGAGCTATAACTTAGGTGCAGCTTCAGCTTTAACACTGCAGCAAGTTAAAAGTACTGTAGCGACAGCCAAAGTGGATATAGCCCGTTATCAGCGTTTACTGCAACGGGATAAAAATGCCTTGGATCTGTTAACTGGCTCACAAGTATCAGACGATCTACTGCCAGATCAACCGCTAAGCAAAATCCTGCAATTGCCTGAATTGCCAGCGGGTTTGCCTTCTGATTTATTGCAACAACGACCAGATTTAAAAGCGGCAGAACATGACTTATTGGCCGCCAACGCCAATATTGGCATTGCCAAAGCCGCTTTTTTCCCCAGCATCAGCTTAACAGCCAATGCAGGCTCAGCCTCGGCTGAACTGGATAATCTGTTTAAAAGTGGTTCAGGCAGCTGGAGTTTTATTCCGTCGGTCAACCTGCCAATCTTTAATATGGGCCGTACTCAAGCCAATTTAGAGGTGGCCGAAGCTCAGCAGCAAGTCGCACTGGTGACTTACCAGCAAAAAATCCAGCAGGCTTTTCGTGAAGTGTCTGATGGTTTAGCGGACCGTGAAGGGTATGCAGCCCAGTTACAGGCTCAGCAAGACCTGGCCAACAGCAATCAGCAAAGCTTTCTATTATCCGAAGCACGCTTTAAACAAGGTGCTGACAGCTACCTGCAGGTACTGGACGCTCAGCGTTCCTGGTACAGCGCACAACAACAACTGATCAGCGGCCAGCAAGCTTTGCTTGCCAGCCAGATTAGTTTGTATAAAGTGCTCGGCGGTGGCTGGCAACAAAGTAATACGTCAGCCGAATAAATGTGTGCTCACCGGGCTTTCGAGCCCGGTGTCGGAGTTCCCAATGACAGAAAAAACAGCAAAAAGACATACAGATCCGGCGTTAGCAGAAGCGCGGAGAAATCAGGTACTGACAGCGGCAGCAGATTGTTTTCGCCGCAAAGGTTACCATGGTGCTGGTATGGCTGAGATCTCAAAAACTGCTGGGATGAGCGCAGGCCATATTTACAATTATTTCGACAGCAAAGAAGCCATTATCGAAGCTATTATTCAGCGCGATATGGAGGAAATGTTTTCTATATTTCAACAGTTCGAAGACGATCCGGGCGATCTGATCACTATTATGCTTGATGGAGCAGAACATGGTGTAGACAGACATATGGATAAAGAAAAGAATGCCCTGGAACTGGAAATGTTGGCCGAAGCTGCCCGCAATCAAAAAGTGGCGTTTTTGATGCAACAATCCGACACCCATGCCAGAGCGCGGATGCGTCGCTTGTTAACTGGTGAACGTAGTCTGGTTAAGGATTCAACAGACAAGGAGCTGGATGCCCGTATCAATGTTATTTTTGCCATGATCGGGGGGTTAGCGATGCGCCGGACTTTGTACCCTGAACTGCAAAAAGACACTATATTGCTGGCATTACGCCCTGCGCTTCGAACTTTATTGTCCCCCTTTGAATAAGCATTTTTAATAAGGCAGTGCCCACTGCCTTATGCCGCTTTGCCCTGAAATTGATTCATAGTTGCCATCGCATTAGCCCAAAACTGCACTGAGCTTTTATCATTGCGCTGCGCAGCACTCTTTATCGCGTCCTGAGCTTTTTCCATAAAATTGATCGCTGTGGTGTCTGAATTGGCTTCATCGCCAGAGCTTTCTGTTTTACCTGAATACAACAAAACCCGAAACGCCTGCTCCTGATCCGCCGGAATTTTACCGCTCTCCAGGCCTTTGGTCAGCCAGTCGGATAATTGCTTGCGGCTCATGTTGTCAAAGACTAAGGTCTTGCCGTCCCCCACTTGCCCTGTGCCATTGTCCACAGGTTTATCTGCAGGATCAGTCACAGATGGAGATTCCTTTTTCGCAGCAGCTGCATACATAGCCGAATACTGACCAGAGCGGATTTGACTTAATGTTTCAAAAAGATTGCTGTTATCCAGTTTCATTAGATGCGTCCTTTAGTCCTTACAGATAGCAAAGCAAGATATAAGCCAGTATTCGGGACATTATTTTGACAAGCCTGAAAGCCAGCTATCAAGTTCACAGAGCGGCGGCTACAATGCGGCATATTTTTGAATATTCAGAGGAAAAAATGGAACAACAGCTGCAACACAAAGTACAACAACTGGTAGAGAAGAACTGGTTTAGCCACGGTATCTTAGTGCTGATTTTAATCAACGCCATTTTATTAGGTCTGGAAACCTCAGCAGCACTGATGCAAGATTTTGGAGCAGTGATCCTGCTCGCCGACAACCTGCTACTGGCCGTTTTTGTGCTGGAACTGCTGCTGCGAATTTTTGCCTATCGTCTTAACTTTTTTAAAGACCCCTGGAGTTTGTTTGATTTTGCAGTAGTAGGTATAGCGCTGCTGCCAGCCACAGGGCAGTTCTCTGTGCTCAGGGCATTGCGTGTACTGCGGGTGTTACGGGTTTTATCTATTGTACCTTCGATGCGCCGGGTTATTTCAGCTCTGCTGGGATCTTTACCCGGCTTAGGCTCTATCGCTATGGTGTTGCTGTTGATTTATTACGTTTTTGCGGTGATAGCGACTAAATTATTTGGTAGCGCTTTTCCTGAATGGTTTGGCTCTATTGGCGCCTCGTTTTATACCTTGTTTCAGGTGATGACGCTGGAAAGCTGGTCTATGGGGATTTCCCGTCCCGTGATGGAACAATACCCCTACGCCTGGGCCTTTTTTGTGCCTTTTATCCTGATTGCCACTTTTACCATGCTAAACCTCTTTATCGCCATTATCGTCAACACCATGCAAACCTTTACCGATCAGGAGCATGCGGCAGAACGTGCGGAAGATAAAAAAGCCGGGCAGGCCGAACAACAAATGATGCATCAACAACTGAAAGATATTCAGCAAGAACTGCAAGCTTTAAGGGCCGAGCTGAAACGACCTTCACATTAGTCCGGCCTGTCGGCCGCCCTTAAGGTTGCGGCCGATTCAAGCTAAGGCTATTGTGGAGCTGTCTTTTTATACAATGGAGTGTGCGGATGTTGCTTGTTACTTTTTACAGCGCCCGAATTAAAAGGTCAGGCTTATGACCACTTTAGCATTTTTAGCCATCTTTGCTGTTCTGATTGGCGCAGCCTGTGGCATCAGCGCTTTAGTACAATTACAAAAAGTAAAAGCTGAACTGGCGGAGCTGAAGAAACTACTTAAAGACCCTACTCCAGCGCACACTGTGCCCGTTGCAGTACCACAACCAACTGCCGCTCTGAATCCACTAAATCCACTATCCACCCTGGCAGCGCCTCAGCCAGTTCACTCCAACAAAACCGGCACTGAATTGCCATCAGTTCATGTATTTTCTGCCCTATCAGGTTGGATAGAACAGCAGTTAATTAAAAGAGGTATGGTCTGGGTTGGAGCTTTAGCCCTGGCCCTGGGTGGCATTTTTTTAGTCAAACATTCGCTGGATGCTGGCTGGTTATCGCCGGCCTTACGCAGTGCGTCCGGTGCCGCCTTTGGTCTGCTGTTAATTATCGGCAGTGAATGGCTGCATAAACGCAGCCAGGGGCATGCGCTGAACAACTATGCGCCAGCAGCTTTGTCCAGCGGTGGCTTTATCAGCCTTTATGCTGCTGTACTGGTGGCGCTGGATTGGTATCAACTGATTAGCCCTGCCGTTGCTTTTCCACTTTTAGCCATTATTGCTTTGGCCGCATCCTGGATGTCCTTGCGACAAGGCCCATTGTTGGCACTGATTGGTATTGTCGGTGCTTATGCAGTGCCCGTGCTGGTCTCCACGGATTCAGGCAATGTGCCAGCCTTATTGGCTTATATTTCACTGGTCACAGTATCTTCAGTACTGGTAGAACAAAAAGTTAAACGCCTCTGGCTGTGGTGGCTGCCGATGTCTGCCCATCTGTTATGGCTTTTTGCTGCAATTTGGCTAGCCAGTTCAACTCAGTTATGGGCGTTCTGGCTGGTACTTTGTGGCAGTTTCGCCTTATTGGTCTGGTTACCCTCTGTTGGGGTAAAAGCACAACATATGGAGTTTACCCACCAGCCAATGCGCGGCTGGTGGCCATTGAGCCGCGAGCTGATATTGAGTCTGGCGCTGCTGGTAGTGGCATGCTGTGCGCTGTTTAATACAACAGATATCGTTAGTTTTACAGGCCTGTTAATTTTTGTTCTGCTTATGCTGGGATGCGCAGCCAGCTACAGTAAATCTGAACTGTTGGTTTGGCTGAGCTTTCTGCCAGCCCTTTGCTGGCTGCTACAAGCCCCTTTGGGATTATCTACAGATCCTTATGCCATAAGCAGTGCCAGCGTAAAACACCATCTGTTGTTATTGCTGGTTTTTACAGTACCTGTGTGCACTGTAGCGCTAAAATGGCCGGAGCGTTTGCAATGGAGCAGTGCTTTAGCCACGCTGCCTGCGCTATTACTCGGTGTAAGTCATGCACAGGCCAGCGTTGAGGTGCAGCAACAGTTGCAATTGCTCTGGACTTGCCTGGCCTTGTTGCTGGTCGCAGTTCAAAGTGCGATGGCGCTGAAAACCAGCCACAAAGCCGCTGCTTTTATTCAAATGGCTGGAGCTAACTTTGCGCTGACGTTATGTTTTACCTTATGGCTTGCCGATGCAGCTTTAACTTTAGCCATCGCAGCGCAACTGGTGCTGCTGACTCTACTGGCTATCCGGTTAAAAATGCCTGTCCCGCACTGGCTGATGAAGCTGCTGGTGGCTGTAGTTCTGCTGCGTTTGACGACAGCTCCTCTGCTTGGGCACTACGAAACCGAACTGTTATTCGGTTTGCATTGGTCTTTTGTGGTTTACCCTGCAGCTCTGCTGTGTTTTGCTTTGAGCTGGTATTTGTGGTTTAGCACCGCCCTTCGAAGCTATCTGGAAGGTGCACTACTGCATTTAGTTGCCGTATTTATCACAGTACAAACCCAATACTGGTTGAACAACGGCGTTGTTGATTTTACCGATATGAACTTTAATACCCTGACTATTCAGGCGTTTAACTGGCTACTGATGGCATGGATTTATCAGTGGCGCAGCGCTAAAGCCGGCAGTACCGCGGCACTTTACCGCGTCGCAGCCGCTGTCTTAGTCATACTGGTCAGTCTGGCGCATTTAAAACTTAGCCTTGAAGAAAACCCGTTCTGGCACACTCAATCTTTAGGTTCTGTGCCCGTGCTGAATCTGTTGCTGCTGTTATGGGGTTTACCTGCAGTCATTTTTTGGGGCTTTAGCCGCTTACCATTAAAGCTTCGCTTAAAAAAAGCGGCCCTTTATCTGGCTTTAGGCGGTGGCACTTTGTACCTGATTGGCGCTATCCGACATTTTTGGCAAGAAGGGCAACTACTGCTGAGCTTGCCTACATCAGTGGCCGAGCAATACAGCTATTCGCTGGTGTTTTTAACCATAGCCATCGCTACTGTGTTGCTCTCACAATGGCAAAGTAAAAGTGGACCACGCAAAGCAGGTTTTGTGCTGTTAAGTGCTGTAGTGCTGAAAGTTTTTGTGGTGGATTTAAACGACTTAACCGGGGTACTCAGGGCCTTATCTTTTATAGGTTTAGGTTTAAGTCTGGTATTGCTTGGCTGGTTATTTCAGCGTTTGAAAAACACTGAGGCCACAACTGAATATCCATAGCGATAAAAGCGGGCAGAGCCTGAGCAAACCGGGATTTGCTCTTTGGCTCTGCAGATTATTCTGTTACCACACAAAGGTTGTCAGTTAATGTGGGATGACAACGCCATAGGCTTTGACCGGGAAACTGCACCGCTTTGCCGTCCGGTGTTTGCTGAGGTGCTTGTGGATAAAAGTCGGTGGAAATAATCTGAGCAGCACTTTGCAAAGCCGTATCCCGTCTTGCAATAGAATAGGCTGTTGGATGAAATTCATCACTGCGGGTGCGCACTATATACCCCTGTTGCACCAGTTCCGCTATGGCTTCAAACTGCTGCTCCGGCTGATTCTGCAGTACCATCGCTGCTTCGGCACTGGCGGGCGGATAATTACCAAACATCACCCGTCCAGCTAAGGATGGATGCTGCGAGCGATACAATTCTAACTGCTTTGGCTGTCCGTCAAACAAGAAGATAAAACGACCACGGGACGAGTCCAGACCAGGCCAGCCTTGGGTCAACACAGTTTGCTGCAAAGTAAGGCCAGGTTTTCGGACAAAATCCGGTGTCAGTAATTTATCCTCCGGCAAGACAGCTCGGATCTCCTGATCCAGCAGAACATAGTCTTTAGTCGTCAGTATCAGGGGCTGAATACCTCCGGCTACGCCGCTTTCTTTTACATTCAGTAAAATGACCACAGGCAAGTGATTGTTGTGTTGCTTTGACCATTCAAGCAATTGGCGCAGACAATCCTGAAACAAAGGGCAATGCGAGGCAAAATCCATATCAGGAATATGAAAAGCCTTAAAGCCAGGTTGCTGTAATTTAGCTTTGTATTCTGCGGATAACAAAGACTTGCCTAACCACTGCTCAGCCGCAGGTTGGAGATACATACCACCTTGTGGATCAGCCAGTACATCAAGCTCCAGATGGCGCAAGCCCAGCTCCAACTGCTGCTGCAAAGGTAAATGCTGATACTGCAACGAAGAGGTATCCTGACCTTGTTGTTGCAAATAGCCACTGACACCATCTGGCAGCGCCTGTTTATAGCTATTGTGCGATCCAATCCACTGTAATTGATTTAATTTCAGGGGTTCTGCCGCCAGTGTCGGGCAACAAAGCCATAACACAGAGAATATGCAAAATCTGATCAACATCCTTGCAGCCTTTTAAATAAAAACAACACTATAGAGTTAAAAGATGAATAAATGACGACACTACAGCTGTCACTTCTCTAACAGCGCTTCCTGCTCTAAAAAGCAGCCCTTTTGCTGCAAGGCATGCAACAAGCCATAAAAGTGGTGTTTCTCTGCTAATTCCAGCGCTTTAGCCAACTGGTTCGGGTGTTTGGGTTTGTTGTTAAACAACGCCTGCCAGGGGCTAAAATCTGCTGGTGTGACGAATTTCAGTTTGTCGCCTAAACGCTGTTTTAATACATCAAACAGCTCTAAAGCTGCGGCATCAAAATCAAAGGCACAATAAATCTGCTGATACTGCTGATAAAAAGGCGTCAGCAGCGCCGAACTGGCTTTGCTGCCAGAGGCGAAACCTATATCAGTGTTAGTGAGTGAGAAGTCCAACGCCAGCATCTGACCACACACCGGCACGAGCTCCGGATAACGGAAAAAACATTCTTCATTTTCAATCAACAACAAGGTGGTTTTTGCCTGATAGCTCTGGAATTTGTCGGTGCCATCCAATACCACCACCTCGGGTTGGTGGTTCTGGCACAGCTCGTGATACACCAGTTGATAACCAAAAGAGGTATTCACTTGATGCGAGTCGCCAATCTGAGCAGCCTCTTTACGTGACGCCGGTTGCAGCGCCTGCTGTTCAAGCTGGCTAAACAAAGCTTCAGATAAAATACTGACCTGCCATCTGCCGGAGCCTAATTGCCGAACTTTAAATAGCTCGGACTTTTTCTGATAAAACAGCGGCGGCAACAACTCCAGCATACGGCCGTAATGCACAGGCTTTCCCTGACGGATTTGCTGCAGGTATTTTTTTAACATCCATGCTCCTGAAGTGACTGCGTGCCAGACAGTTCACAGTCAACCTGAAAGCAACCTGCTTGGCAAGTGTCGCGAAAGCTTTATCAACTTGTCATAAATTTGCCACGGACCAGCTGGATAATGGGCATCAGTTAAGTGCGAACCCTGTCGATGTGTTGCTTTAACTCTCTGGATTGTCCTGGATATTTGATGAGGGAAACCCCTGTGGTTCTCCCTCTTTTTTTTGCTTTTGGTTATGCTGAAAAATACACTTTGGACTATGTTATGTCTGTCACTCAGCAATCAGACTAAAACCTTCGTCCAGCCACCCTGTTACTCCACCGATCATCTTCTTTACTGGTCTTTGCAACTGCGCCAGTTTCAACGCTGCTTTATCTGCTCCGTTACAGTGAGGCCCGGCGCAATACACCACAAACAAGGTGTCCGCCGGATAAAGCGCCAGACTCTCTGCAGAAATTCGGCTATGAGGAAAAAGTACGGCATCAGGCAAGTGCCCTTGTTGATAAGCAGCTTCCCCCCGCACATCTAACAGCACAAAATCCTGCCGTTGATTGCTAATGGCATGATGGACATCCCAGCAGTCGGTTTCAAACTGCAGTAAGGCGCTAAAGTGCGTAATAGCTTGTTCTGATCCCGCAGCTGCGGGTCTGGATACCATAGAAGACATCAGTGTTACTCCTGTGTAAGTGCGCTGTGTATGAGGTTCAACAACACTTTACTGTGCTTACACAGCTGACACCATTGGCTTAAAAGACACAATAAGTTAGTATTAAGCCAAATTCAGTCAGCAGATAAAACCAGAGCTCCCGCATGCATAAAGTCGCTATTTTGTTGGGCCCGTCTGTGGCTACATTTGAACTGGGTTGTGCTTCCGAGTTATTTGCATTAAACCGGCCTGAGTACCCGAACTGGTATCAGACCGATATCGTCAGTTTTCATCCAGGGCCTTTTATGGCCACAGGTGGCTTGCAATTGCTGGTGCCACAGGTTCAGGATTTAACCTGTTACGATACCATTCTGATCCCGAACTGGTCCGTATCTCAGCCAGAACCGTCACCAGAACTCCGAGTCCAGTTAGTGGCCGCTTACCAGCGAGGGGTACGTTTGATTTCCTTCTGTTCAGGTGCCTTTTTATTGGCAGAACTTGGGATACTCAAAGGCAAAGCAGCAACCACCCACTGGCGTTATGCCGATGAGTTTCAACGCCGTTATCCGGACAGCCGCTATCAACAAAATGTGCTTTATTGTTTTGATGGTCAGATTGGCTGCTCAGCGGGCAGCGCAGCCGCACTGGATTTAGGCCTGGCCGTGATCAGGCGGGATTTTGGCTTTGAAATAGCCAATCAGGTAGCCAAACGAGCTGTTATTTCGGCTCACCGTGAAGGCGGACAAGCTCAATTTGTAGCACAACCTTTGCAGAAAAAAACCAACTTACTCAGTGCCACTATGGACTGGGCTTTATTAAATTTAAATAAACCTTTAGCTATTGAACAACTGGCCGATAAGGCGGGTATGTCCAGACGCAGTTTTGACCGGCATTTTAAAGCCAGTACGGGGGTAAGCCCACTGCAGTGGCTGCTACAGCAACGATTGCAATTGGTACAACATTATCTGGAACAGGGCCAGCATTCGATAGAACAAATTAGTGATCTGACAGGTTTTGGCAGCTCATTAAATTTGCGCCAGCAATTTCAGAAACAACTGGGGATCAGTCCACGTCAATATCAACGTCAGTTTGGTTGTAACCAACTGCAATAAAGGACTACCGCATACGGCGGCAAAATTTATCTGAAAAAGGGTAAAAACGGCTGGTTTTTGCCACTCTGCAGCCGCATCCTGGCCTGCATACCGCGTTTTTAAGCCAAGTATCTTTGGCATCAAATTTGCTCTTTCTTTAAGCAGCAGGTCAGGTACATGACCACAGCATAAAGTTCAGGAGACTCTCATGCTCACTATTTCTGGCTTATCCGCGCTCTCAGGATTGACGGATCAACTCTATAAAGCCCCCACTTTTGACAAAGAAAAGTCAGGTTTTAACAATGCTTATGCTGATAAAGTCAGTTTATCCAAAGGCCAACAAGAGCCGGATATGACCTATCAGCATTTGGCTAACAATAACAACAACTCCACGCCTAAATCAGAAGATACCGGCACACAAAACAATGAACAAAAAGCCTCGTTAAAAGAGCCTGACCGTCTGGCAACAATGATGCAGCAGGTACTGGATGCAAAACTGGGCATTGACCGGAAAAAGCTGGAAGAAATAGAAGAAAAAATTGAAGCCCTTGCCAATAAAAAAGGGAAGCTGACAGACGCAGAAAAGTCTCAGTTAGAAATGCTGCAAAAACAAAAAGAACAGCTGATTAAAGAAGGGGCGAAAAAACTGACCGAAGAAGAAAGCTAGTGCAGCTGATTACACAGCGGGGTTTGGGTTTACACTGGCCAAACCCGGCCAAGTTCCAGTTCATTTTACCTGTTTGATCGCGCTTAAAAATTTTGCCCGAGGGATAAATAATAATTATATGCTCTGCCATTGATATCATCTTCCGCCCAACCATACCCCAGGTACACAGGACCAAAAGGACTATCCCAGCCAGCAAATACGCTACTGGCCCAAATCCAGTCGGTCTCATTGGCCAGACTGTCCAGCCGGATCATATTGCCATGCACTTGCCCCCTTTCAAGTGAAGCCCCCAGATAAAACGGCGAGTTAAATACACTGAACCTGTTTTCACTCATCTTGTACAAATACACCAGACTGCCAAACTGGATTTCACTGCCAAATAAATAGTTTTTGGGATAGCCCGAAAGATTTAACAACCCCCCGAGCGAAAACTGTTCAACTGCTACTTGTGGATCGCCCGGATTATAATCTTCAAAGCGCCATCTTGTGCGCAGAATATGGCGCTCAAAAAAGCTGCGGGCGGCTTGAACTTCAATGGATTGGCTACTGCTATGACGGGTTTGCCCCAAGGCTGTATCGTCTAACCATTGCCAGTTAGCACTGATCCGAAAACCCCGGCTTGGAAACACAGGGTTATCCAGTCTGTCCCAGACAAAATCCAGTACAGGCCCTTCACGCTGATATCTGAGCCTATCAAAGCCTAAATCGTCCACCCCCGAGCCAGGAATACGGAAATAACCATCTTTGTCAGTCCAGCCAGAGCTGAGCCGGGCATGATCAGACAAATTCCAGCCCGCTTTTGCCGTTAAAGAAGTTTCTTTATTGGATAAATCCCCCAAAGATAAGCCTTGGGTATCTTCTAATACCAGAATAGTATTTTCTCTTTGAACCTGAGCACTCACAAAGGTAGCAGGTGTAAAGACGGGCCAATACAACTCCGAACTAATTAGTTTATCAGTACCTAAGGCCAGTTCATTGTGCAACTCAGCCCCCAGCTCGGAAATATTGGTGTAAGTGTAAGATGCAGCCAGTTGGTAATATCTGTTGTTACGAAAATCATCTTCCATCGTAAAGCGGAAATTCAGATAGCCTGGCCCCCAGCTTTTTTCTACCGCCCGCACTTTTAAACTGGTGTCTTCACCCTGAGTATTTTGCTCTAGTTGCAATGACACCCGCTCCAGCGTATCAACGCCATAGACCTGACGTAACCCTTCTTTGAGTTTTTTACTGTCGTAACTATGCCCTTCTTTTAATGTCAGCCGGTGTAACAGCACCTCATCAGACAATAAGCTTTGATTATCCAATTCAATATGATCAACGCGAATACCAGACTGTTGTTTTGCTCTGTGTGCAGCAAGCCAATCCGGATATTGTTTTGGATAGGAAAAACTGGCCAAGGCTTTACTTTGTTGTTCTGCACTTAACCGGCCAGCTTCGATGGATGCAGGTAACTGTTCAAAATCCAGAGTACCTATCTGCGCCACATCTGGATTGAGCAACAAATCATCAGGTGTCAACAAAGCAATTTGTTGTTCAACCACCTGACGGACTAAAAAATTGGTTAATTGATCCGTCACTGCAAAAGCGGAGTCTAATTGCTCTTTATTCAACAACGGAGCGTCAATGGCCACCGCAATAATCCGCTCGGCGCCGAGCTCTTTGGCCACACTGACAGGTAAATTATTAGCCACACCCCCATCGACTAAAATCCGGCCATTCAGCTCCATGGGCCGCACGACTCCTGGAATAGACATCGACGCCTGAACGGCCTGCAACAGACTGCCATGACTCATCACTACAGTTTCCCTGTTGGTCAGATCTGCGGCAACAGCACGGAATGGAATAGGCAACTGATCAAAATGACTATGATTTAACTGGGCACCATAGGCCTCCAAAATCAGCTCAGCCATAGCCTGACCTAACAAAACGCCTTTGGGAATTTTAATACCGGAACTGTCTAAACCCAGGCCTAACCGAATCGGATAAGTATCCTGTTGCTGCTTACGCCGCACCGGCATTTCATCACGATGCACTTTATCGCGAAAACCTGTACTCCATTCTAAATGCTCCAGAATGGACTGAATTTCATCCGGACTATGGCCTGTTGCATACAAACCACCAATAAAGGCACCAATGCTGGTTCCCACTATTAAATCGATCGGTATACCTTGTTGCTCTAACTGGCGGATCACGCCAAGATGCGCGCCACCGCGAGCTCCACCGCCACCTAATACCAGCGCAATACAAGGCCGGCCTTTGACTCTGGCGCAAGGCTTTTGCTCTGTCGCCACAGGTTCTGCAGAAAAAAGTAGTTCGCTAAAAAAACAGACAAAAAACAATAATCCCCACTTTACCTTCATGCACAGCCCCTCTGTTTTATCTGTTCCATCATAAAAACATATTTGAATAATCAGGTTTTTCTTTTGGTTTTGACGCTTTAGAGTTGAGTGCGCACCGACTTATTGCTAAGGTTTCAACAGGCATATCCAGACCTTTGATTTTCACTTATGCTGGTTCCGCGCGCACTGCTGCGCCACCCGGAATTTTCTTTTTATCTACTATGACAGCATTCATTCAGCGCTGCCACAAAGAGGCCAAATGTTTGATTCATTACGTAGCCGATTGATTGTGTCTCTCGTCAGTCTGTTGACAATACTGGCCTTGGCCAGCGGTCTTGCTACTTTAAACACCATGAAAAAAGACAGCGAACAGCAAGCAAGACAAGTCTTAAGGGTTGCTGCGAACGTGTTTTTACAAGCACTGGAAAACAGAGCAAGTCAGTTGACAAATTCAGTCAGTATTTTAGCCAGCGACTTTGGGTTTCGCCGTGCAGTAGCAACAGCTGAGCAGGAAACTATTTTATCCGTACTGGAAAATCATGGTGGCAGAGTGCATGCCGATTTGGTGTTACTGCTGTCACCGTCCGGAGATTTACTCGCCAGCACCAGCTCAGATTTAAATAATGACAATGTAAAACCCCTGTTTTTACAAAGCAAAAGTAATCAATCCGGCACAGTCAACGACATCCAGGTATTGGCGGGTAGCTCTTACCAATTGGTTCTGGTCCCAGTTAAAGCGCCCCAAACTATAGCCTGGGTTGGTATGGGCTTTAGTTTAAATAAACAGCTGGCCGAACAAATTAAGGGCATTACCGATCTGGATATCAGCTTTACAACAAACAGTGACAAGGGAAATCAAACCCTGCACTCAACCTTAGACAGCAAAACACAACAAAGCTTGTTACCTTTATTGCCCAGTCTGGTTGACACCCATCAACAACCGTTCAGCAGTAACGAAGATCAGTTTTTATCTTTAGCTCTGGCCTTGGATCAACAACAATTGCTCTGGGCTGTATTGCATTATCCCAGTTCACGCTGGCAGGAGAGCTATCAGCAAATCCGACAACAACTGCTGGTCATTTTTGGTTTAAGTTTAACGCTGGCCTTGTTATTGGCTTTTGTCATAGCCCGCAGCATTACTCAGCCTTTACGGTTACTGTCCCACTTTGCCAGTCAGATAGGTCAGGGCTTGAACACAAAGGATTTACCTGCTGCCAAAGGCGAAATTGGCTTGTTGGGTAACACCTTACAAAAAATGCAACTGGATATCCGCAGCCGTGAAGCCGAGCTGCTGTATCAGGCTGAACATGATTCGCTGACGGCTTTAAAAAACCGTGGAGCGGCCGAACGTAAGCTGACCGAGCTTTTGCCCAGTGAGAATGTAGGCCTGCTGCTACTGAATATTAAAAATTTCCGCCATATCAATGATGCGTTAGGTTTTGCCAATGGTGATTCGTTATTACAACAAATGGCACAACGTTTACATCAACTTCAACCAGCCCCCCTCTTGGCAGCACGTTTAGGTGGCGACGAGTTTTTATTGCTCTATACCCAACACTTTACTGAAGAACAGCTGGAGCAATTCATCAGGCAGTTGCATACAGGCTACCTGCTGGCTGATTCGCCTTTGAGTTTAAAAGTCTCAGTTGGCGCATACAATATTGCGCCGGGCAGCGTGCATGCAAACGATGCCATCAGGCGGCTGGATATCGCATTAAGCCACGCCAAGCAACAACCTGGTTTGCTGGCTTTTTATCAGCAAGGCCAGGATGAAAGTCACCAGCGTGAGCTGACCATTCTGCGCGACTTACCTGCGGCCTTACAGCAAAACCAATTGTTTGTGGTGTATCAACCCAAAGTAGACTTAGCTCAACGCTCATGCAGCTCTGCAGAAGCGTTAATCCGTTGGGTTCATCCTGAACTGGGTTTTGTACCACCAGATGAGTTTATTAAATTAGCCGAGCACTCGGGCAATATAGCGCTGGTCACGGAATGGATGTTAAACACTGTGGTGGCGCAGCTGGCGCTTTGGTACCAGCAAGGCAAAAAGATTACTGTGGCCGTGAACCTGTCTGCACATGATCTCACCAATCCGCAACTGCCTGCGGACATAGCTGCACTGCTAAAAGTCCATAAGCTTCCTCCTGCAGTTTTAGCACTGGAAGTGACAGAAGGTGCAGTGATGCAGGATCCCAAACGGGTGATCCAGATTTTATCCCAATTGCGTGATATGGGGATTGAACTGGCCATTGATGATTTTGGTACCGGTCAATCCTCATTGGCTTATTTAAAGCAATTGCCAGTGCATGAAGTAAAAATCGACCGGGCTTTTATTAAAGACATTGAGCACAATCAGGACGACGCTTTGATTGTCAGCGCGACCACTCAGCTGGCCCACAGTTTAGGTTTGAAAGTGACGGCCGAAGGCTTAGAGAATCTTGCCGGGCTTGCAAAGCTGCAGCAGTATCAATGTGATAAAGTCCAGGGCTATTTTTTCTCAAAACCTTTAACGGCCGAACATTTCAGCGAGTGGTTGCAGCATTTTGGACAACACAGCCAGCAATGGTTTGAACAAGAAGTAAGTAAATGAAAAACATCTTAATTGGCCTGTGTTTATTAACGGCCAGTGGCGGTCTGATGGCAGGCTCAAAAGTAATAGCCACCGGCGGTGCAACGACAATCGAAGGTAACTCAGGTGGCGGCATAGTGCCATGGGCCACGATAAACGGGTACAGCAGCAGCGACGAATGGTCAGTCAATACCTTTGCCGCACGGGTTGGTGTAGACGATTTTACCTTAGACAGTTATGGCATTGGCGCTAGTTTCAACAACCAATGGGAATTGTCGCTGGCCCGGCAGACTTTTGATCTTGATACCATAGGCGGCGAGCTGCGTCAGGATATACTGGGCATCAAATACAAAGTTGCAGGTGAGTTGTTGTATACAGCTTTGCCGCAAATCAGTGTCGGTGTGCAGTTTAAGAAAAACCGCGACTTTGCCCTGCCAGCTGCTGTAGGTGCGGGTGATGATTCAGGTTATGAAGTTTATGTCGCCGCCACTAAAGTATTTTTTAATGCCATAGCCGGACGTAACTTAGTACTCAATGCCACAGTGCGATCCACTGATGCCCATCAAACCGGTTTATTAGGTTTTGGTGGTGAAGGTGTTGGGCATAAACTGATGTTTGAAAGCTCGGCAGTGTTATTGCTGAATTACAATCTGGCTGTTGGCACTGAATTTAAACAAAAACCTAATCAGTTAGGCTTTGCTGATGAGCAGCACTGGCGCGATCTGTTTGCGGCCTGGTTTATTAATAAAAATGCATCTGTGGTTTTGGGTTATGTCGACTTAGGCGATATTGCCGGCTTAACAGAACAAACCGGCTTTTATTTATCAGTGGAGGGCACATGGTGAAGTACCTGTTGCTGTTAGCTACTTTAGTCTTAACCGCATGCCAACAAAGCCCGGAAACCACTTTATATCACCGTTTAGGGGGTGAAGCCGGCGTTGAAAAAATTGTCGACGGCGTCTTGTATGGTATCGAGCATGACCAGAGCATAGTGCACCATTTTGCCGACACTGATGTGCCACGCTTTCGTCGTCTGCTGATAGAACAGTTTTGCGAACTCTCCGGAGGCCCTTGTAAATACACAGGTGTGTCCATGCAGGAAAGCCATACCGGCTTTCAAATCACTCAAGCGCATTTTGATGCCCTGGTGAACCATTTAATTACCGCTATGCAGCAACAACATGTCCCTGTTGCAGCTCAGAATGAATTTTTGGCTATGCTAGCGCCTATGTACAAAGATGTGGTGTATCGCTGATGATGAATAATGTAGTTTTTCTTGATGCAGCCACTATGGCTGGTACTGATTTGAGTGCGCTGCAGTCTGCCGATGTCAGTTTAACCTTCTATTCTCAAACCAGCCCTGAGCAATTGCTGCATCATGCCAAAGATGCACAAGTGCTGATCAGCAATAAAGTACCTTTGGATGCGAAAGCTATAGCGGCCTTGCCACATCTGCGTTGTATTCTGGTGGCTGCCACAGGGGTGAATATGGTTGATTTAGCCGCAGCTAAAGCGGCAGGCATAGTTGTCTGCAATGCACAAGGCTATGCAGGTACAGCAGTACCACAGCAGGTATTTGCTTTGCTACTGCAACTGACCAACCATATTCAGTCTTATCATCAGGCGGTACAACAAGGCTTGTGGAGTCAAAGCCCGCAGTTTTGCCTGCATCAGCAACCTATAGAAGAACTTGCAGATAAAACCCTGACTCTGCTTGGTTATGGCGATTTAGGCCAGGCGACGGCTCGTTTGGCTGAAGCTTTTGGTATGAAGGTACTGATTGCAGAACGACCTGACGCCACGGAAATCCGCAGTGGCAGAACGGCCTTTGAAGCCGCACTGCGCCAGGCTGATGTGTTGTCTTTGCATTGTCCACTGACGGATGCAACAGCAAAGCTGATTAATACTCAAACCTTAAGCTGGATGAAGCCTACTGCGCTATTGATCAACACAGCCAGAGGCGGACTAATTGATGAAAACGCACTGGCAGAGGCATTATCTAAAGGCGCTTTGGCAGGAGCAGCTTTGGATGTTCTGAGCACTGAACCTCCGGCTGTTGATCATCCATTACTCCATAGCTCTTTGCCCAACCTGATCATTACCCCTCATGTGGCATGGGCCAGTCGTCAGGCCATGCAACGTCTGGTGCTGCAGCTGTCTGAAAATCTGCAGGCTTTTTTAGCAGGACAGCCTATTCGTCAGGTGTAAGGCTCACAAGCTTATGCTCCTGATCCAACTGCAGAATAAAATCTGCGCCTTGTGGCAGTTGTCGCCAGCTCTCTTGTGTCAAGCGCTCGAAATACAACATAAAATGCTCAAGCTCAGCAGGGCTTTTGCCCTGCCCCCGCTGCTGCAGAGGCTGTTCCTGCCAGGCCCGCCAGCGGCACACCGCTTGCCAATCCGGCGCATTGAGCCAAATCAGCTTGTCTGACTGTTGCCAGATAAGCTGGTAATCACCTTTGAGTTGCTGATTAACCTGATGTCGCCATACTGCATCAGGATCATGTTGCTGTTCTAACAGATTGATACTGTGCACCAGATCGCTGTCCTGCTGCGCCTGCAGCCCCACACACCAGCCTTCAAGAATAAGTAGCCGGGCAGTGGTTGCTGGCTTTGTGTGACCAATCCTGTCCAGCCCTTTGTCATAACGACGCCAGCTCTGTGGTTCTCCTCGTTTGAATCCCTGCAACTGTGTCAACAACTGAGAGGTATCATGAGTTCCCGGCACACCACGCTCGGCAAAAAGTGGATGCCAAAGCTGCGCCTGGTTCTGCCTTTGGGCAGGTTCAAGATAATAATCGTCCAGCGACACTATATCGGTCTGAACCCCCAGCGCTGCCCAGCGTTGCTGCAATGCAGCAGCCAGACTGCTTTTACCACTGCCTTGCGCGCCACTGATGCAAATGATCAATGCTTGTGATGGCTGCAACTGGCTCAATCGCATTAATTGCTCATTCCATAACCTTTGCTCGGATAATTGCAATTTCAAGCTATACAAAAGCCATTGCCTCAGCCATAAATTACTAGCACTTTCAATCACTAAGCACCTCATCGTTTTCATCTGGCTGTCTTATTTTCTTTCAGTTACACTGCGTTGTCTATTTCTTGGAGAAGATCCGCATGCGCTTTGCTTTCTGCACTTTTTTGCTGCTGTTTACTGCCGGCACCTATGCAACCGATCTGACTCAGCTATTAGCTCAGGTCAAAGCAGATCCGCAAGCCCGACTGACAGCTCAGCTAAAACATCCGGCAAGCACAGCCAAAGACTACTTTTTACTGGCCTACAGCCATTATGCCCTGAAAAATAAAGAGGCCGCGCTGGAATTCAGTAATAAGGCTCTGACTCTGGAACCCGATGCTGAACTGGCGGCTCGAATCTTATTAATGCAAGCTCTGACTTATGGTGTGTTTTATCGTGACACCGCGCTCGCTGTCGAAAAGCTCAAACTGGCGCTAACTATTTTGCCGGATGAAAACACTCCTGCAATGCTCAGATTACGGATGGATATTCTGGAAAGCTTTGCCCAGGCTTACAATCAGCAAGGCAACGCAGGGCTTGCAATGAAAGCAGCAAATGAAAGTCTGGCACTGGCCGTTGTGGCAGCAGATAAACCAAGGCAATTGGCTTCAATGATTATGTTAGGCCGGCTCCATTTGCAAAATAATAATTTAACCAAAGCCTATCAACATTTTAAATCAGCTCTGCCACTTGCCAGTGAAATAGGGGATCAGCAAGCCATCGCTTCGATCAGTATGCGTTTGGGTATGGCGTATCAGAAGCTGGAACAACATGAGCTGGCATTACAACATTTCGAAGAGGCTGCGACGCTTTATCAGCAATTGAATATTCAGAGTAGTCAGGTCAATGCACTGATTAATATTGGCGACAGCCAGCTGGTGCTCAAACAAATGGACAAAGCAAAGGACACCTATAACAAAGCACTGAAGTTAGCGGTGGAGAGTCAGGATCCCTATATGCTGATTTCTGCTTATGTCAGTCTGTCAGAGCTGGTATTAGAGCAAGGAGATTTGGATCAATCAGAGCAGTTACTGGTGAAAGCCCACCAGTTAGCCAGTCAGGTCTCCGCACAATCCATCAAATCCGAAACCGCTCTGTTTCTTGCGAATGTGTTTGTCAAAAAACAAAACTACAGCGCAGCTCAACAAATGCTGGACGAGGCGGCACCTGAACCAGAGAAACTGGCGGGTTACCTTAAGCGCAAACATTTAGCTTTAAGTGCGGAGCTGGCAGCATTAGAGCAACAATGGCAACAAGCCTATCAACTGGAAAAATCGGCGAATCAATTGGAAGTAGCTCAATTAAATGACGACAGCAAAATCCAGTTAGATAGCCTGCAAAACAGCCTTGAGTTGCAGATGCAGCAGGAAAAACAACAGCAATTGCATCTCTCCCAGCAAAATCAACTGCAATTATGGCTGCTGATAAGCCTGACTTTATTGGCACTTGCTGTATTTATGCTGCTTTTATTACTGAGTAAACAGAAAAAGTCCCGTTTGGGTGCCTTGGTACAGTTACCGCAATGGCGCAGTTTTACCGAATTATTACAGCATCACCATCAGGCCAAAGTTCAGGGGCATTTAGTGGTTATCTTGCTGGAACAAACCCAGGTGCTGCTGAGCAAGGGAATACAGCAGGTAGCTTCCGATCTTGAAACCTTCAGAAGCGCTTTGGATCAGGCGTTGTTTTGGGTAGAACAGGATCAGGAATACTGGCTGTATTGCACGTCAGAACAACAAGCTGCTGAACTACAGCACCAGCTGCTTCAACTATTACCTGCCGACTACCGGGCTCACTCTGCTGTATTACCTTTGCATGCATTATTATCTCGACGTATTTGTGAAAAGGACTTAGACGCGTTGCGGGAACTGGTCTGGTACAGCCTGTTTTTAGCAAAACAACAAGGTATTCAGGGCGCATTGCAGTTTAACTACCAATGCAATCAGAACCGCCCTTGCTCATGGCAGGCCGATAACTTACGGCAGGATTTATTTAACGCCATCAGCCTGGGTATATTGGATATTCAGGTCAATGGCATTTCACTGAGTGAGCAATTACAACAACAACTGGCTCAGATTTGACTCTGTACTAAGTTCGCTGGTAACTCAAACTCCATAGCGGTTTTGCGGAAGGGGCAAATAAACTTCAGCTTGACCGCTTGCAACATCAAACCCTGTTCATTTTTATTGCCTGAACCATAAGCAGGATCGCCCATTACAGGATGTCCTGCTTGTGCAAAGTGCCGGCGAATTTGATGTTTACGACCCGTAATCAGCTTGACCCGAACTATGCTGCTGCGTCGTTCTTCACAATACGACTCCAGCTCAAATTGTGTGCTACAGGCTTTATCATCCAGCGGCGTAGTCAAAACACCTTTTGCCAGCAGTTCATCTGACAACTGTCCTTTCACTTCAATACGGTATTCTTTATCAATTTTGTGTTGCTGCAGCATCAGGCTAAAAGCTGCTGCAGCTTGTTTGGTATGCGCTATCAGTACCAGCCCACTGGCTTCACGATCCAGCCGGTGCAATAAAAACACCTGACGTTTGCCTTGCCAGTGCAATTCAGCAAAACGTAATAAAGCCAGATGATCACCCCATTCATTGCCCTGCGACAACATCCCCGCAGGTTTAAACCAGACGCTGTAGCCACGCGCTTCGTGAATAAGCACTGCAGGATCACAACTGCGCTGCAGTAATTGTTCGTCGTAATTCAGCTCCAGACTATCTCCGGGTAATAAATCAGCCTGAGCACGGCGTAACCTTTTGTTTTGTTTGCCACGTCGCCACAACACTGCACCTTTATTCATCGCATCTTTCAGCCGGCCTTTGCTGAGCTGTGGTGCTGCGGCAACCAAAGCTTCAATAGCCTGCTGTGCTTCGGTGATCTGGAGTTTTTTCGTCAGTTTCAAATTATTTATTCACTTAAAAAGAAGTTCAGCCAGTATTCATGGCGATTAGCCTGTAATGATACCAAAGCTAAGGAGGCTCTGTGTATGCGTAAATTTTGGTTGGTCAGTTTATTTGTTGTAAGTTCCGGCATAGTACCGTTTTTCACTCTGGCCGCGCCTGCAGAAATTGCATCCACCAAAGAGTCATTTAAGCTGCCATCTGCAGTTGAAAAATCGGCAAAATCTAAATCAGCACTGCGTAGCAGTGGAGCTTTAATTCAGAGTGTCGAAAACAACGTCTGGTTTGATACCATAGATATCTCCTATGAATCAGATTTGAATAGTAACGGCTTCTACCACAACTTATACGTCCGTTTTGATGCAGACACCAACTACACTTCGATTCCGGTTTACGCCCACTTTGCGTTAAAACGCGCAGGAGCCCCTGAGGTAATTATTCACACCAGCTCTGTATTTAAATTATACGAAACCAGTGCAGACGACTGGTTTGCCATAGAAAGTGAATTGCTGCACAGCCTGCCACCCGCCTATTATGATCTGGTGATCCGCATTTATGATGCTGATTACAATGATCTATTGGCGGAAATTTCAGGCTTCGACGAACCAGCATTGACAGAGCTTCCACTGGAAGATTACTCCTTCGACAAACCACAGGTTGTGGTGATTGAAGAAGACGGTGGTAGTTTAGGCTGGTTCAGTCTGCTTGGGTTAGTCTGTATCGCTCTGACCAGACGCAAGCTTAAAACCGCTTAACAGATAAAAGCCCTGCTCCGTTGCAGGGCTTTTTGATTTGCACTATAAGTTCGCCTCAGCAAAAGACGCCAACCGGCTACGCACCACACCATTCAGATTAATAGTAGTGCTGCCTTCAAAGTTTTTAAACCGCTCAACAATGTAAGTTAACCCGGATGTTACAGCCGTCAGATAATTGCTGTCTATTTGAGACAGGTTCCCCGAACAAATCAGTTTGGTGCCTTCACCACAGCGGGTGATGATGGTTTTTAACTGAGCAGCACTTAAGTTCTGACATTCATCCAGCAGTACTATCGCATTCTGAATACTGCGCCCACGCATAAAGTTGACTGATTTAAACTGAATATTGGCCTTGTCCATAATGTATTGCACGCTGGCATGCGGGTGTTCATCGGTTTTATGCAGCACTTCCAGTGAATCGGTAATAGCAGCTAACCATGGCGCCATTTTTTCTTCTTCAGTGCCAGGTAAAAAGCCGATAGATTCCGCTATTTCCGGTGTGTTGCGGGTGACTATCACCTTGTCGTACATACCCTTTTCAATCACCAGCTCCAGCGCTGCAGCTAATGCTATCAGGGTTTTACCACAACCTGCAGGGCCGGTCAGAATGACTAGATCTATATCAGGGTCGAGTAAAGCATTTAAGGCCATCGCCTGATAAATATTTTTAGGATGAATACCCCAGGCATGTTTGTGCATCAGACGCTCAAAACCTAAATCAAGAATTTTGATTTCCTGCTCATTAATTTCCAGCACCCGGCCCGCAAAAGTTTCAGCTTCGTCAATCAGATATTCATTCAGGTAGGCATTAGGTAACACAGCACGGGGCACAAAATGATAAGTGTCACGCCCTTCGTTATGGGTGCGGCAATCTTTCACTACAGACCAGAAATCGCCGGCAAACTTATAATAGCCTTTGTATAAAAACCGCACATCGTCAATCAGTTGGTCAGTACGGTAATCTTCAACCAGCTTCAACCCTGCCCCTTTGGCTTTCAGGCGCATATTGATGTCTTTGGTCACCAGTATCACTTTGACCGGTGCTTTTTCCCGCTGTAAAAATAACGCCGTATTAATAATTAAATGATCGTTTTCCCCCCCTGGTAACCCCGGTATCTGGTCGCTGATATGATGGTCGTTGATGATAAATAAATGACCGGCATTTTTTTCTTCAATAGGACTGGGTAAAGCAACGCCTTGCAGCATTTGTTCAGGTGAAGCGTCTTTCAGCACATCTTCCAGCGCACGGATGGCAATACGGGCTTCACGGCTGACGTCTTTGTGTTTATCTTTGATATGGTCTAATTCTTCGAGCACTGTCATCGGGATGACAACGTCGTGTTCCTGAAAGTTTAAGAAGGCGAAAGGTTCATGCAGTAGAATGTTGGTGTCCAGAACGTATATTTTTTTATCTTTAGCTCTTCTTCGCGCCATAAGCAGCTCCTTAGCGACAATAAACCCCATGAAAGTTCATGGCAAAAATACAACAATCTTTACTTCAACTCTGACTGGCTCCCTGATGTTTTGGTTCAGTGAGAAGGAAGATGTCAGCGCTTTTGATCTAAGCTTAGAGCAAAAATGCACTGCCTGTATGACCAATAGATGACGATTTTTAATCTATAGCAAAAAATACGTCATTAGAGCTGATGCGGTATCGGGCATTTCGCTGTACCATGGCGCGCCATTTTCTGCAGTGAGGACAAGATGATAAAATTTGCTTTGGGTCAACGTTGGATCAGCGACAGTGAGTCGGATTTAGGTTTAGGTACTGTGATTGGGCAGGAAGGCAGAATGCTGACTTTGCTGTTTCCCGCCAGTGGTGAAAACCGCCTGTACTCCATTTTAGAAGCACCGCTGACCCGTGTTCAGTTTAACCCTGGCGATACAGTCAAAAGTGCCGAAGGTTTTTCTTTGCTCATTAGCGAAGTTGAAAGCAAAAACGACTGTTTTATTTATCATGGCACCCGCACTGACACCAACGAAACTGTAGCGCTGCGCGAATTGTTTCTCGATCATTTTATTAGTTTTAGTCAGCCACAGGACCGCATGTTTGCGGGTCAGTTGGATAGGTTTGAAACTTTCCCTTTGCGTTATCAGAGTTGGCAACATTTACACCAGCAGCAACAAAGTCCACTGCAAGGTTTAGTGGGCGGCCGTATGAGCCTGATCCCACATCAGCTGTATATAGCTGAAGAAGTCGCAAAACGTCATGCCCCACGCGTATTACTGGCCGATGAAGTGGGTTTGGGTAAAACCATTGAAGCAGGCCTAATTATCCATCAACAGGTACTGGCGGGTTTAGCTAAAAGGGTGCTGATTGTTGTGCCAGAGTCGCTGCAACATCAGTGGCTGGTCGAAATGCTGCGCCGCTTTAACCTGAAGTTTTCTATTTTTGATGATGAACGTTGTATTGAATCCTCATTGGATGGCGGTAATCCGTTTGAAACCGAACAACTGGTTTTAACCAGTCTGGAATTTCTGGTGAAAAAACGCAGCCATCATCAAAAGGCTGTCGACGCCGACTGGGATTTACTGGTAGTGGATGAAGCCCACCATCTGCAGTGGAGCGAAGAATCGGCCAGTACTGAATACATGCGTATTGAAGAGCTGGCAGAAGGTACTGCTGGCTTAATATTACTGACCGCAACGCCGGATCAATTGGGTCATCAGAGCCATTTTGCCCGTTTACGTTTATTGGATCCAAACCGCTTCCACTACTATCAGGCATTTATTGCAGAAGAACAAAGCTATAAACAGATCGCTGATCTAGCGGCTGCAGTGCTGGAGCAAAGACCTTTAACGTCAGCCTCGGCACAAGCCTTAAGTACGCTGTTAGCCGAAAGCGATATCAAAGCTGCTGTAGCTGTTTTGCAGCAAACAGACAGCAGTGATGATGACATTGAGCAAGCGAAACAGCAGTTACTCAATCAATTGCTGGATCGTCATGGCACAGGCCGGATTTTATTCCGCAATAGCCGCAGTGCTATTTCAGGTTTTCCACAACGTCAGCCACAAGCTATTGCTTTGGAGTTACCTGAACAGTATAAAAATGCATTAAAAGTACAACAAGCCTTTAACAAACAGCAAAGCCTGGAGCAAAAAGCCAAAGCCAGCTTATTCCCGGAGCGGGTATTTCAGGAATTTGAAGGCAAAGCCAGCAGCTGGTGGCAATTTGACCCTCGGGTCGATCACCTGATTGCCTTACTGAAAAAGCATAAACGCAGCAAGTTTTTACTGATTTGTGCCCATGCCGATACAGCCATTGCACTGGAAGAAGCGGTGCGGGTGCGTGAAGGGATCCGGGCTTCGGTATTCCATGAAGGCATGAGTATTATCGAGCGGGATATGGCTGCAGCCTATTTTGCCCAGGAAGATAACAGCGCCCAAATGCTGATTTGTTCAGAAATTGGCAGCGAAGGTCGCAACTTCCAATTCGCTCATCACCTGGTGTTGTTTGATTTACCTCTGAACCCGGACTTATTGGAACAGCGTATAGGCCGTCTGGATCGCATAGGTCAAACCCAGGATATTCAGTTACATATTCCTTATTTTAATGACCATCCTCAACAGGTACTGCTGGATTGGTATCAACAGGGTTTAGAGGCTTTAGGCCAAACCTGCCAAACCGGGCGAGCTGTCTTTGAACAGGTGTCGACTGAATTGTTCGAATTACTGGCAGCGAACGCCATAGACAAGGATGCAGTTCAGACGCTGATCGCAAAAAGTGCAGAGCTGAACCAGCAACTGAAACAAAAACTGGAACAAGGCCGCGATAAACTGTTAGAAATCAACAGTTCTGGTCGGGGTAAAGCCAGTGAATTGGCGGAAGCCATCGCAGTTTTGGATGATGAAACCCGCCTGCCGATGTTTATGTTAAGGGCATGGGATGTTTTGGGTGTGAATCAGGACGACCGTGGTGAAAACAGCATGGTGTTGACCATGTCGGAGCATTTACACAGTCACTATCCTATGCTGGACGATGACGGTATCAGTGTCACCTTTGATCGGGCTACTGCTTTGGCTCAGGAAGATATCCAGTTCTTAAGCTGGGATCACCCTATGGTACAAGGCACTCTGGATATTCTGACCAATGAGCAAATGGGCAATAGTTCTGTGGCATTGTTGCCGAACAAAGCCTTGCCTGCCGGCACATATTTTGTAGAATTTGTATTTATTGTCGAAGCCAGCGCACCAAAGGAGTTGCAACTGGGTCGTTATTTGCCTGTGACTCCGGTTCGCTTGCTACTGGAAAAAAATGGGAAAAATCTGGCTGCAAACGTTGGCTTTGAGCAGTTTAATAAGCAATTAAAACCTGTAGGCAGACAACCTGCCGCCAAGATGGTGAAAGCCTTACAAAGCCTGATTCATCCATTGATAGGTAAGGCACAGGAATTGGCCGCAGTGCGTTTAACCGAAGTGCAGCAGCAAGCACAGCAATTGATGCAACAAAAGCTCAACGCACAAATTGAACGCCTGCAGGCATTGCGGAAATTGAATCCGTCGGTACGGCCGGAAGAAATTGCACATTTACAACAACAGCAACAAGAATTAACAGATTACATTAGTAAAGCACGGTTAAAATTTGATGCATTGCGGGTCGTTGTTGTCAGCCATGACTAAAAGTGAATACAATGTTGCTTGAGTACAAGCCGCCAACACAGCCTTATCTGGATGTGGTTTATCAGGATGACGACATTCTGGTCCTGAATAAACCCAGTGGCTTACTTACTGTGCCGGGCAAAGCGCCTGAACATAAAGACAGTTTGGATTATAGGGTTCGCCTGGTGTGGCCTTTGGCGCGCATAGTGCACCGGTTGGATATGGCAACCTCAGGCTTGGTTATTATGGCCATGCATGCGCAAAGTCAGCGTGATTTAAATAAACAGTTTGAATTACGTCAGACCCAAAAGCGTTACTTTGCATTATTGGAAGGTGAAGTGCCTGTCGATTCTGGCGCGGTTGATCTACCTTTATTATGCGATTGGCCCAACAGACCAAAACAAATGGTGCATTTTGGATCTGGTAAGCCTTCGTTAACGTATTTTAAAGTGCTTGAGCGAAACGAGCAGCAAACAAAAGTAGAATTAGTTCCAATCACTGGCCGCTCGCATCAACTTCGCGTGCATATGTTGTGGCTGGGATACCCAATACTGGGGGATAAGTTTTATGGAACTGAACAAGGAAAGCGTTCAGTGGATCGACTTCAATTGCATGCTGGATCTTTGAAATTCAGACACCCCGCTTCGGGGACTGAGCTATATTTTGAAGTCCAGTGTCCGTTTTAATCAAAGGGACAGTTGTAATTGATTGCTTTGTTAACCTAAGGTTCAGTTATTTAAGGTAAACTTAGCACAACGGTAAGAAGTCAGATGGACGTCTGACTTAAATTCGTAATAACGAGCAGCTAGATTTGACTAAATATTTTACTCAAATAGAATAGCCGCCGCAATTTACCTCTTAGGAGATATGGATGAAACTAAGTACTAGCGCAATTGCCATTATGGCAACTTTAATTTCGACAGCTGCTTTAGCAGATAGTTCAAAACCTTTAGTCACTGATCGTGCATACGGTTCTGTATTCGGCGAATACTACCTCCCAGACACCGACAAAACTGAAACAGTTGAGTGGGCATATGCCGATAAAGGCTGGGGCTACGGCGTTGAGTTAGGTTATAACCTGAACGAAACCTGGGCTTTACGTCTGGAATACGCTAAGCAGCGTTTAGAGCAATTAACTACCGACAATAAAATCGATGGTGAGCGTATTGGTTTGGATGTGTTATACAGCGTTCCAGGCACTGGTATGTATCTTCTGGGTGGTTTGAAAAACCTGGATATCGAAACTGTTGATGATGCTACAGCACTTAACGTGGGTGTAGGTTACCGTCAATATTTAAATGATCGCGTATCTCTGTTTGGTGAGATGAATCGCTTTCAAGGTATCAGCGACAGCTTCGCCGATGCCAACATTAAGTTAGGTATGTCAGTACTGTTTGGTGATGCTCCTGTTGTAGTAGAGCCGACTCCAGCTCCAGAGCCAGTAGCTCCGGTTGTTGTAGTTGCTGATAGTGACAAGGATGGCGTACCAGATTCAAGCGATCTGTGTCCGGGCACTCCTTCTACTGACAAAGTAGATGCAACTGGCTGTTCAATCTTCACTGAAAAAGAAGTGAATTTCACTTTAAAAGCTCAGTTTGCTAATGACTCAGCTGAAATCAAACCAGAATACAGATCAGAAATCGCTGACTTAGCGGCTTTCTTAAAACGTTTCCCTGGTACTGATGTTGAAATCGGTGGTCATGCTTCAAACGTAGGTACTGCAGCATACAACCTGAAGTTATCAGAGCGTCGTGCTGATGCAGTGGCTAAAGTATTGTTAAACGAGCATGGTATCAGTGCAAATCGTGTAACAGTAAAAGGTTACGGTATTTCACGTCCGAAAGTTGAAGGTAATACTCCAGCTGCTCACGCTGCTAACCGCCGCATTGAAGCTGTTGTAACTGCAACTATCAAAGAAAAAGTAGAGCGTTAATCCACTCTGCCTGAAAAACCGCCGCAAGGCGGTTTTTTTATGCCTATCACTTCCCTGCCATTGCGTATCTTCGGATAAAGTTTTTCCGTGACCTGCCGATACATTTCGTAGACCCCTGCTTTTTGAGCTGCCCCATGCAATCGAAAATTTTAGCGATGATAGTGTTGTTGAGCTTAGAGACTCAAGCCTCTGAACCATTGCCTATGGAAGATTGGTACAAAACTGATTTGAGCTGGCAAATGCCTGCGGAAGAAATCACTGAGTTATTGGCTGGAGACAAAAGTTTCCTGGCGCTAAAAAGGTCGGCATTTACCGCAAAAGTAAAAGGCACCATTTTATTTATCCCGGACTGGTCACAACATGCTGCCAGCCCTAAATATCTGAATTTACTTCGAAAAGAATTTAACGACTATGGCTGGGATACTTTAGCTATCGCAGTACCTGATGCTCCTTTTAATGACGACATAGCAAGCCTGGAAAACTATAGAGAACAGTTACAACAACGTATTGAAGTGGCGATGACAAGCGCCATGACGGAAAACACGACTGTGATTGTTGTGGCCCAGGGCAGCAGTGCGGCGTTCATCAGCCAACTGTATGCGGACAAAAAGCTGCAGGAACCTCAATCATTGATTTTACTGGAGGCTTATTTGCCTGCGGCTGAGCAACAACGCAGCTTGCCTTTAGCTATAGCCAAGCAACAGGTTCCCACTTTAGATCTGATGCAGCAGCAAGGTAATCAGCAAGTTGCAGCCCAATGGCAATTGAGAAAACAATTGGCAAAACAACAACAAAAGCTATTATACCGTCAGCGCGAAATCAGTGGACTTGTAGCGCAGGCCGAAACCCAACAGCGGGTATTTAAAGAAATTTATGGCTGGTTAAGTTACCAAGGCTATTAAAAATAGCTTTTCCACAGCAAAAAACCTATTACACTGTGCAGCATCAGTTTTCCTGTAACTCTGGGCCGGAGAAGCCAAACCATGTCGCCTTTGATCCAAACCGTATTGTTGCTGACAGCAAGTAATATCTTTATGACCTTTGCATGGTATGGGCACTTAAAGCACTTTAAAGGCTCAGCCTTGTACATAGCAATTGCTGTGTCCTGGGGTATAGCTTTATTTGAATATATGTTGATGGTACCAGCGAACCGCATAGGCCATCAGGTGCTGAGTCTGGCTCAACTGAAGATTTTGCAGGAAGTGATTACCTTAAGTGTGTTTATTCCATTCGCTGTTTTCTATATGAGAGAACCTTTTAAATGGAATTATGTTTACGCAGGATTGTGCCTGATGGGTGCAGTGTATTTTATGTTTTTCCGCGACTAACCCCTCTGTTTGCGAATTAACTCATAAGCAGCTTGAATATCCTGAGTTTTTTGTTTGGCGACATCCATCAGCTCAGGTGGCAGCCCTTGTGACATCAGCTTATCCGGGTGGTGTTGCGACATCAGTTTTTTGTAGGCCTTTTTCAATTGAGCTTCAGAGCTGTCGGAGTTAACGCCTAAAATTTTATAAGCATCTGTTAAACGGTTCGCTGTATCAACAGTTCCGCTGTGACTACTTTTGGCAAACCGGGCTTCCGCTTCATAACGGCTGACCATGTGTTCAAACTGAATCGCATTTATCCCTAAAGCCGACGCGACTTGTGTCAGTATCTTTTGTTCTGCACTGCTTAAATGCAAATCGACATAAGCTGTACTGATTTGAATCTCAAGAAACATAAGTAACAGATCCGGCCTTGATCTGTATGCAGATTTAAATTCCGCTAATTGCTCCAATAAAGGGAAATCGGTCTGTTTGCCGTCACGAAAAGCGGCCTGGGCTTCTTGTTTTTGCACAGCAGTTAAACCAAGTTGCTCCATAAACACAGTCGCTTGCTGAATATGAGATTTGGTCACTACACCATTAGATTTAGCGATATGCCCCATCACTGCAAAAGTGTTGTAACGAAAAATTCCCTGAGCTTCCGATTTATCGCGGGAAAAACCATTAAAACCACCACGACTGGCGAAGGCACCACCATAAGACTTATCAAACCAATGGCCAATCAATAAACCGATAAACAACCCCGGAATTTTCAGCAACGCCATGCCAAACAAAGCTCCGAGAATTTTACCCCACATATTCAGACTCCAATAGAAGTGACAACTCGCTCAGCCTTTGCACTGTGCCTATATCATGCCAGACCCCTTGATACAGTTCTGCTGTCACTTTGCCCTGCTGCATAGCCTGTCGCAAATAAGGTGCTAATTTTTGCTTGCCAGCAGGCACGGAGCTAAAAAACTCAGGACGGTAGACGGCAATACCACTGAAAGTAAAACATTGTTGAGCTGCGGCTAAAGCATAACCTGTCGCACTGATCCCAAAATCTCCGGCGGGATGCTGCGCAGGGTTTGGTACCAGCACAAGATGAGCCAGGCTATCCGCCGCCAATTTCCCTGCAAGCTGTTGATAAGAGTAATCGCTGAAAACGTCGCCGTTCACTACAACAAAAGGTGCATCGCCCAATAAAGGTAAGGCTTTTCTGATCCCTCCGGCCGTTTCAAGACCTTCAGCACCTTCATCAGAGTAACTGATGTTCACACCAAACTGTTCACCCGTGCCTAAATGTTGGGGCAACAGGTGCCCCAGCCATGCATGATTAATGACAATATCGTGCAGCCCTGCGGCGGCAAGAGCCTCAAGGTGATATTGGATCAATGGCTTACCAGCAACAGCCAACAAAGGTTTAGGTAATAAATCAGTTAAAGGGCGCATACGCTCCCCCCTTCCGGCAGCCAGGATCATTGCTTTCATATCAGACCCTCACCTCCAGCGCTGGTTGTACTTTTTGTTTTAACCACAAATCCAGTTCCTGTAGCTGTGGGTAACGCGATGTCACCTCAAGAATATAGTCAAAGACCCGAGGCAAATCAGCAAGATAACCTGCTTTCCCATCTCGGTGGTATAAGCGGCAAAAAATACCGCAGACTTTAATATGTCGTTGCAACCCCATCCAATCAAACCACAGTTGGAACTGTTCGGGGCTTATATCCGGCGGTAATTGTGCTTGAGCTCTGAGGCTTTGATAAAACTCATGACTGAATACCTGCACCAGCTCAGCAGGCCATTTGATATAACAATCTTTGAGCAAAGACACAGCGTCATAAGTCACGGGGCCAGTCACCACATCTTGAAAATCGATCACTGCTAAATGGCCATGAGGCTGCAGCATTAAATTACGGGAATGGTAATCTCTGTGCATACCAGCCTGAGGCTGCTGCAATGCGGTGTCAGCCACAAGCAGAAAATGCCGCTGCAACATGGCTTGTTCTTGTTCATTGAGTGTTAGCTTCAGGTGCTGAAGCACAAACCAATCAATAAATATCTGCATTTCACGCAGTAAAAAGGCTTGGTCAAATACCGGCAACGCCCCTGCACTGGTCGAGCTGATAGTGCGAACTTTAGTTAATTCCGCCAATGCCTGACGATAAAATGCCGTGACTGTCTGCTCTGTCAGTTTGGACAGCAACAAGGTATCGCCTAAATCACTCAGCAGTAGCAACCCAAGAGGTATGTCCTGAGCAATAATTTGCGGAACCAGTAAACCCGCCTGAACAAATGCGTGTTGGGTTGCAACAAAGCGACTGCAATCCTCTGCAGGAGTAGGAGCATCCATTAAAATGTAGCTTTTTTTGGCTATAGAGAAACGAAAATAACGCCTGAAACTAGCATCTCCCGTGATCGGAACCAGCTGAATGGCTTCCCCAGGAAAACAAGCCGTTAAAAAACGTTGAATTAACTGCATTCGAGCTGGCACTTCATTCCCCTCATCAGGTCAAAGCCAGCACTATAACGGATTAGCAGGATCCGGAAAATTGATTTATTATAGCTCGCTCGGTGTTCTGTTCGTTTTCACCTGTTTCACGTATTGTACTAAGTAGGTTGCATGACTCATTCTCTGATCTATCGCCTTATTATCATGGCGCTTGGTATTCCCTATCTTGCCCATGCAGAAGAGCAAACACCTCAACCTATCCGGCAATGTTATAGCGCGGTTGAAATGCCTGCAAAGCTGAGTCAGCTGTCCGCAAAAGATAACAGACTACAAATTTTATCAGACCGTATTCGCATGATGCAGGACCAAACTGCATTGTTTGACGGCAATATAGAAATCCTTTATCGCAATACCATGCTAAACGCGGCAAATGCCAGAGTCAGCCAGAAAGAACAAACCTTAGTGGCCAGTGGCGGTATTCAGTATTACAGCCCTGATTTAAAGGTCAGCAGTAGTAATTTCAGTGCGCAGTTAAAAGAAGATAAAGCAGTACTGAGTGAAGCCAATTATCAACTGGTTAGTCAGTCTGGTCGTGGCTACGCCAAAGAAATGAGTGCATTTAATAAGCAAATTAATTTATCAGCTGCAAGTTTTACTACCTGCCCTGAAAATGACAGCAGTTGGGCGCTGCACGCTGATAAAATTAATATCAATGCCGACGATGGCTGGGGCGAAGCCTGGCATTCTGTGATTAAAATCCAGGATGTACCTATTTTGTATTTACCTTATATGACCTTCCCCGTCAGTGACAAACGTAAAAGTGGTTTATTGTTTCCAAAGATTGGCAGCTCGCAAAAATTAGGGGTTGATTTAGAAACCCCTTATTACCTGAATCTGGCAGAAAATTACGATGCAACCATAAGCCCTCGCTTTATGAGTAAACGGGGTGCCCAGCTCAATACAGAATTCCGTTATCTGACCGAAGAGCATAATGGCCTGCTGCAACTGGAAATTTTACCTGATGACAACGACAAACCCGCGGGTTTCGGCAGCCGCTATTTAACGCATTTCAGTCATAGCGGTGAGTTGTCTGATCGGTGGCGTGCCAGTGTGGATTTTACAGACGTCAGTGACGATGCTTATTTATCTGAACTGGGCTCAGATTACAGCAATCAAAGTGACACTCAGCTATACCGTCAGGCCAGTCTGAACTACTTTGGTGATTACCTGAATTCAGAAATTCGTTTGCAAGGGTTTGAAATTCTCGGCAATTACTCGCCGTCTTACGCAGCCTTACCCCAAGTTGACCTTAGCTCCGCCGCACCTTTGGATTTAGCGGCTGGCTTTGAATTTAACTGGCACAGTCAATATGCTCATTTTCGCAATGATGCCGCAGTCATAAACAGTGCCGATCGTTTGCATCTTGAACCCAGTATCCGCTGGCCTTTAATCACTCCGGCGATGGAACTGGTTGCAGAAACCAGCTTGTTGCATACCCGCTATCAACAAAATACCGACCAAAACACCTTGCTGGTTCAGGAAGAAACCAACAGAACTCTGCCCAAAATTCAGATCAACGCCAAACTGAATATGGAACGGGAACTTGCGTGGGACAATGCGGATTCTCTGCAAACTTTTGAACCACAAATACAGTACCTATATATTCCCTATCGTGATCAGTCAGACATCGGCCTGTATGACACAGCACGGTTACAGGACGACTATTATGGTTTATTCCGCGAAAACAGATTCTCAGGTTTAGACAGAATTGCAGATACGAATCAACTGACCATTGGCTGGACCACCCGCCTTTATGATTCGGAAGATACCGAGCTATTTCGTTTCAGTCTGGGGCAAATCGTATTTTTAGATGATCCGGAACCTATAGATAATTCATTACTCGATGCAAAACAGCCTGCAGACTCTGTACTTGCCTCTGAGCTGTTATGGAACTGGAGCAAAGGTTGGTACTTAAATACCGCGTTGCAGTATGATTCCAGTAATGAACGCATGGTAAAAAGCAATGTCACGCTGGATTACATCGCAGATGATAAAAGCCTGATCCAATTGAACCATCGTTACAGTCGTGAAGTCTCAGACTACGAAATTGCACAGGTTGGTTTTTTAGCCACTACGCCTATTGATGATAAATGGAAACTGATTGCCAGTTATTATCGTGACATCAACAAGCATCATATGATAGAAGCTAACTTTGGTTTGCAATATGAATCCTGTTGTTGGGCAATTCGTGTGGTTGCCAAGCGCCAAATTAACACCAACCTTGAATTGGCACTGAATGATTTGTCACAACCACCAACTTTTGATAACGGTATAGCCGTACAATTTGTATTAAAAGGTTTTGGTGAAGGGGCTGGTTTCTCAGTCAGCGACATGTTATCGAACGGAATTTTTGGTTATAGACGCCCATATTTACTAAATAATTAATGTAGGAACCTATGAAGTTACAACTTTTGATTGCCAGCTCTGTGGCCGCATTTCTGGCCTTTTCGAGCCAGGCGGCAGAACAAAAGATCGACGGTGTTGCGGCGATCGTCAACAACGGTGTCGTATTGGATAGCGAAGTGACAGATATGGTCGATAAGGTGAAGCGTAATGCGCAAAGCCAGGGTCAGACCTTACCTTCAGACCGTGCCTTACGAACCCAAGCTCTTGAGCGTTTGATCAGCAACAGTTTACAGATGCAGATGGCAAAACGTATGGGCCTGCAGATTACCGATCCACAACTGGATCAAGCGCTGGAAAACGTTGCCCGCGGTGAAAACCTGACTATGGAACAATTTCGCCAGCGCATAGTGGAAGAAGAAGGTGATTATCAGCAGTTCCGTGAGCGTTTCCGCGAAGAAATCACCACAGGTGAAGTGTTACGTTCCAATGTGCAACGCCGTATCTACATCAGCCCACAGGAAATAGACAGCCTGATGAAGGTGATGGAAGAACAAGGGGCCTCTAATGAGCAATACAATATTGGTCATATTCTGATTTCCATTCCAAACCAGGCCAGCACAGAAGAAATTACTGAAGCAAAAGATCGTGCGGATAAAGTAATGAGTTTGTTGCGCGAAGGCAGTGATTTCAAGAAAATCGCTATTGCCTCTTCTTCTGATAGCACAGCCTTAGATGGCGGTGATATGGGCTGGATGAATATTAACGAAATGCCGACGTTATTTTCCGATGCGATACGTGGTAAGAAAAAGACCGATATGATTGGACCTTTACGCTCTGGCGCGGGTTTTCATATTCTGACGATTTTTGATATACGGGGAGCGAACGTTGCTGAGCTGAACGAAGTCAAATCACGCCATGTGTTGATTAAACCTTCCATTATCATGAGTGAAGAAAAAGCCCGTGACACCTTAAAGCAGTTTGTTGTTGACGTTAAAGCTGGTAAAGCTGATTTTGCCGAATTTGCCAGCGCAAACTCTGAAGATCCAGGTTCTAAGTTAAAAGGTGGTGATTTAGGCTGGGCGGATCCTGCCATGTATGTACCGGCCTTCCGCGATACCTTAAACAATCTGCAATTGCAGGAAATCAGTGAGCCTTTCCGCACTGAGCATGGCTGGCACGTTGTACAGTTATTGGAAAAACGTGTTGTCGACATGACTGCAGAGAAAAAACAGGATCAAGTCTACCGTATGCTGTTTAACCGCCGTTTTAATGAAGAACAAGCAAACTTCCTGCGCGAACTGCGTGATCAGGCATTTGTTGAAGTGTTGGCGGAAACTGAATGACATTAAGGATAGCAATCACCCCAGGTGAGCCGGCTGGTATAGGCCCTGATCTGGTGGTGATGTTGGCACAAAAAGACTGGCCAGTGCAGCTAATCGTTTGTGCCAACGCAGAAGTATTGCAACAAAGAGCGGCAGCGTTAAACCTGCCGCTTCAGCTTTTACCTTATGACCCACAACAACCCGCCCAACCGCAGCAAGCCGGCACTTTAACTTGTGTTGATTTCGCTTTAGAAGCGCCAGTTATTGCAGGCCAACTCAACGAAGCCAATGGTCGGTATGTGGTAGACACCTTACGATATGTCGGCGAAAAAGCCATGTCAGGTGAATTTGACGCCATAGTCACGGGGCCGGTCCACAAAGGTATTATTAATAAAGCTGGCATCCCCTTCAGTGGTCATACCGAATATTTTGCCCACCTGTCTAACACTCCTTATGTGGTGATGATGCTGGCAACTGAAGGTCTACGTGTTGCACTGGCAACCACTCATATTCCATTGGCCTATGTCGCTAAAGCCATCACAAAAGAGCGCTTACACAAAGTCATTACGGTGCTACACCACGACTTGCGACACAAATTCGCTATCGAGTCCCCTGTTATTTATGTCTGTGGACTAAATCCACACGCTGGAGAGGATGGGCATCTGGGCCGTGAAGAAATAGATATCATCAGCCCGGCTTTAGAAGAATTACGTTTACAAGGCATGGATCTGGTAGGGCCATTACCTGCTGATACTTTGTTTCAGGCTAAATATCTGGACCATGCCGACGCCGTCTTAGCTATGTATCATGATCAGGGCTTGCCTGTATTGAAACATAAAGGCTTTGGGCGGTCTGTGAATATCAGTTTGGGTTTACCTTTAATAAGAACATCAGTCGACCATGGTACTGCGCTGGATTTAGCTGGCACAGGAAAGGCCGATCCCGGCAGTTTATTCCATGCCCTGGAACAAGCCATTTATTTAGCGCAAAGAGCCAAGTTATAACATGACAGATAAAGTACACCAAGGACATACAGCCCGAAAACGTTTTGGTCAGAACTTCTTACACGATCCAGTGGTGATTGAACGCATAGTCAAAGCCATCAACCCAAAACCAACGGATATACTGGTCGAAATTGGGCCTGGCTTAGGCGCTATTACAGAACCTGTGGCAGAAAAATCGGGTCACCTCACTGTGGTTGAATTAGACAGAGATTTGGCTCAGCGTTTGCGGGAACATCCTGTATTGGCAGACAAACTGACTATACATCAGGCGGATGCGATGAAGTTCGACTTCCGTCAGCTGCTGCAACCGGGTAAAAAATTAAAAGTATTCGGTAATTTGCCTTATAACATTTCAACACCGCTGCTGTTTCACCTGTTTGACTACGCTGACGATATTGAAAACATGCACTTTATGCTGCAAAAGGAAGTGGTGGAACGTATGACTGCAGGTCATGGTTCTAAAACTTATGGCCGTTTATCTGTGATGACTCAGTTTTTCTGTCACGCCATGCCAGTAGTCGAAGTAGGCCCGGGCGCCTTTAAACCAGCACCTAAAGTGCATTCTGCTGTGGTGCGCCTGATCCCCAAATCAAGCTCGGAGAGACAGGATGTACCTGTTGCAGTCTTAAACAGAGTCTGTCTGGAAGCCTTTAATCAGCGCCGTAAAACCTTACGTAATTGTTTCAGCAACTTTGCAACAGCTGAGCAAATTGTCGACATGGGTATAGATCCAACTTTACGTCCCGAGCAATTAAGCGTAGAGCAATTTATTGGCATCGCCCGCTGGCTGCATCAACAAGAGCAACAACAGTTATGAGCCTGAGTTTCGAAATTCCTGTTTCAGTGGAAACATTTTATGTGGCAGCTCAATCTGACCCGGCTTCGGACAGATATGTATTTGCTTATACTATTACCATTAAAAACCACAGCACTGAAACGGTGCAATTGCTTAAACGGTATTGGTTAATCACCGATGCCAATGGCAAAGAAACTGAAGTGCATGGTGACGGTGTGGTGGGTGAACAACCTCAGCTTGCGCCGGGCTCTAGCTATAGCTATACCAGTGGTGCAGTGCTGGAAACTCCGGTAGGCACCATGCAAGGTCATTACGAAATGACGAGCCAGAGCCAGTTAAGCTTTAAAGCAGCTATTCCACTGTTTCGTTTGGCCATTCCGAACATTCTGAACTAACTTCATGCCAAGCTACGTGATAGGGGATGTTCAGGGCTGCTTTCAACAGCTGCAATCCTTGTTAAACAAAATCCGGTTTGATCCAATGCAGGATCAACTGTGGTTTTGTGGTGATTTAGTCGCAAGAGGTCCGGATTCATTGGCGACGCTAAGGTTTATTCGCTCTTTGGGCAATAGGGCCAAAGTGGTGCTGGGAAATCATGACCTGCATTTTTTGGCCTGCGTGTTTGGCTTTGCGAAAGTAGACGCCAAAGATCAACTGGGCGAATTACTCAAAGCCCCCGACTTAGCTGAGCTGACCCATTGGCTGCAGCAACAACCTTTAATGCATTTTGAACCGGAACGACAACTGCTGCTGGTTCATGCGGGTCTGGCGCCCGATTGGCCCCTCGACACTGCCTTAAATGCTACAGCAGAAGTTAGTGCTGTACTTAAAGAAACTCCGGAAAAACTATTCGCTGCCATGTACGGAAATACTCCTGCTCTATGGTCAGAAGCACAGTCTGAGGAAGACAGATGGCGTTTTACCATTAACAGTTGTACCAGAATGCGATTTTGTCTGACCAATGGCGCACTTGAACTCAAAGAAAAGCGCCATCCGGATAAAGTGAGTAATCTAATCCCCTGGTATCAGTTTTGGCAACAAAAATCTCATCCGCAGATTTTTTTTGGGCACTGGGCAGCCTTGATGGGATATAGCCCTGTAGCAGGAATTCATGCGCTGGATACCGGATGTGTTTGGGGAAATTATTTAACGGCCTATTGTATTGAGACAGCACAGCGTTATAGTGTTTCTGACTAAAAATAACGCTATAATGCGACGCTGTTTCAAAATGATGTATTTTGAATTGTTTATTGTGTGGTGACAGGGTCAATGATGCCCTTTTAGCCTGGATACTGGGAGTAAGGTTATGAAGTTAACGGTAGCACTTCGGATTATTGGTGGTTTTGGTGTAATTTCACTCCTGCTGCTGATAATCGGTATTACCTCGTACAAGAGCTTGGATAGTATCAACACCTCAACCACGCAAGTAAATGAAATATCTATACCGGCTTTAGAAAATAGCGCAGTGCTGCAAAGCGAATTTGTCAAAATGAGCAAAGTCAGCCTGCAGGCATTTTATGCCACAGAAGTAAAACAGGTCAGAGATTTAGAAAACCAGTTCAGTGCAGAGCAGGCGCTGTACGATACAGCGGCTAAAGCACTACAAACTGTTGTGGCAGAAGAAGAAACACTGGCGAATTCTTTTAAAAATGTATCTGCAGCCTACACCGAGTTCACCCCTGTCAGCAAAAAGCTATTTGCAGAGCTGGGTAAAAGCCTGACTTTACGTGACCAAATTGCCTCTCAATTATCAGATGTAGAGTTAAATTCAGATGACTCAGCATCTTTACTGTTAGATTTCAGTGACGTCCGAGATGTAACCCGTCGTTTCCCACAAGCGAGCAAAGCGGCCACTGATCTGGAAACAGGACTAAATACCTTAGTCAGCGTGGTCGTCGACTTAACCCGTACCACCTCAGCAACCACAGCAGATACCATTTCTAACGAAGTAAAATCCCGTTTGGAAGGTGTAAACCAGCAAATGAATACCATCAAAACTGAAGCAGGTTCCAGTGTTGATATGGTGGCTGATTTAGATGAAAAAATTACTGCTATTAATGACTTGTTGGCTGGTGACGAAGGTATCCTGACGTTAAAGTCACAAATGCTAGCAGCTTCAGCTGAGGCCCAGAAATTACTGACTCAGGCAGAAGCTCATAACAAAACTGCATTGGATGGTTTAAATCAGTTGTTATCGCGTGCCAGAACTGTAGCAGGTGAAATTCAGGCCGAAGCTGCATCTGATGTATCTGGTGCTATTACAACGATTTTTCTTGTTGTGCTGATTTCTATTGGTTTAGCTGTAGGTATAGCCATGTTGACAGTGCGTAGCATTACTATCCCATTAGCGAAAGTAAATGAAATTTTAGGTGTGGTTGCTTCAGGTGATCTGACCAAAAGACTAGATGATTCCTCGCACGATGAATTTGGCGATCTGGCCCGCAACTGTAATCAGGTTATTACCAACTTACGTCAGCTTATTCAGGGCATTATTTCACGCTCTACGCAGCTTGCTGCAGCTTCAGAACAAACGTCTGCTATTACTGTGGAAACCACCGCAGCCATCCGTGAGCAGAAGTCTCAGGTGACTCAGGCCGCAACAGCCACGACAGAGATGAGCAGCACTTCACAAGGTGTAATGCAAAGCTCAAACGACGCATTAGCTGAAATTAAAAATGCGGATGGTGAAGCAGAGCGCGTCAAAGTGATTTCTGAAAATAACAAACAAACCATACTGCAGTTGTCGAAAGAAGTGGATCAGGCTTCTACAGTCATCAACAAATTGCATAAAGACAGCGCCTCCATAGGCAGTATCCTTGATGTTATTCGTGGTATTGCAGAACAAACCAACTTGCTGGCATTAAACGCGGCTATTGAAGCAGCCCGTGCTGGTGAACAAGGTCGTGGTTTTGCTGTGGTAGCGGATGAAGTTCGTTCACTGGCCAGTAAGACTCAAGCATCCACTCAGGAAATCCAGGCGATGATTCAAGTCCTGCAAACCGGTGCTCATGCAGCTGTAGAAGCGATGAATAAAGGTAAAAAGCAGGCTGAAAATTGTGTGACTCAAACTGAAGTTGCAGCTCAGGCACTGGAATCTATCACCAACGCGGTTCACTTGGCTCATGACATGAGCGAACAAATCTCTCATGCTGCCAAAGAGCAGAATCAGGTGTCTAACGAAATCAGCCATTTGTTAGAATCTATTGTCACTATCGCAGAACAAACCGCTTCAGGTGCTGAACAAACCTCTCAATCCAGCCATGAAGTAGCTCGTTTAGCTGAAGAGTTACGCCAGTCTGTAGACCAGTTCAAAGTCTGAGCTGGTTAGGCAGTCAGTAAAAAAAATCCGCCGTATGGCGGATTTTTTATTGGGCTTGGAAGGGGAAATTACTCACCACTACCTGCACGCTCTTTTAATACTGTGAGTACAGGAGAGGCAGCAAAACCATTGCCCTCAGCCCATGCGATGTCACCTGATGCTGCAACCTGAGCAGCAGGCAACTGTTTCACTATAAACTCACCCACATCAGCCGCATTATTTTTGATCGCAAAACGCACTAAGCTGTCGCCATTGCACGTCACACCATCATAGATGTTCCGTAAACGCAGGCGGTAATCACTTAATACTTTGCGTAATCTATTCTTATCGTCAGCCTTGACATAATCACACATCGAAGCAGCTAGCTGGTCGTCAGCATGTACCACTGGGGACACTAATACTGCACCTGCCACCACAACACCACAGAACACTGCTGGCAACAATTTCATACATTACTCCTGAAGCAGTCAAAAAACAGACAAATCCATAGTAACAACATGTAGCTACAGGTGCAATGCAGTCCTGTTCATTCTCTGTTCAGGGTGCGGAAATGATACGAATGGGGGTTTTGTGGATCAGGTTGGTGTAGCTCGGATTCAGACTCACGCCAGTTGGCGACAGCCTGATAGTCAGGGAAAAAGGCATCGCCTTCAACGGTTAAGTCAATATCAGTGATATATAAGGTGTCGGCTAAAGGCAGCACCTGGCGGTAAATTTCAGCGCCACCGATGATCATCACCTCAGCTTCGTGCTGCACTAAAGCCAAAGCCTGCTCAATGCTTTGAACCCAGTCTGCGTCAGCACTAAGCGCGCCGCTCTGCCGGCTAATCACAATATTACGGCGTCCCGGCAGAGCTTTGCCAATAGATTGGTAGGTTTTACGACCCATAATCACCGGCTTGCCTAAAGTCACCTTTTTAAAGTGCTTCAGATCAGCCGGTAAATGCCAGGGCATCTGATTGTCTTTGCCAATTACTCTGTTATTGGCCATAGCCGCTATCATTGCAATCCGCATTGTCACCTCAGCGCTTGTAAATTACTTCAACGTCGTAATCGTCTTCATCGAAATCATCATCATCCAAGTCGTCTTCAACAGCCAATACGTCCTGATGATAATCATCCCATTTGAAGTTTACGGCGTCTTCAATCTGCTCTCTTGGTTTTTCAACCGGCAGCAACTCAATATAATTAAGGATATCTGCAGCTAAACGTTCAGTGTTCGTGCGGCTGGCGGCAGCGATTCGATGAACCTCACCTTGCCAGTTGATGGCTTTAGTCACACGCTCAACCACCTCTTCCAACTCATCTTCCAGCACTAAATCCAGTTTATTGAAGACTAACCAACGTGGTTTGTTGGCTAATTTGTCACTGTATTTATCTAACTCTTTTAAAATAGTCACAGCATTTTCAGCTGGATCAGAGCCATCTGCAGGCAGCACATCAACAACATGCAGTAATAAGCGGCAGCGCTCTAAGTGTTTTAAAAACTGAATACCTAAGCCAGCACCTTCAGCGGCGCCTTCAATCAGGCCCGGAATATCGGCTATTACAAAAGAACGGTGAGCTTCAACCCGCACTACACCCAGGTTAGGCACCAGTGTAGTAAAAGGATAATCAGCTACTTTTGGCTTCGCAGAAGATACGGCACGGATCAGAGTCGACTTACCTGCATTCGGCAGGCCTAACAAGCCCACATCAGCTAATAGCAGCAGTTCTAAGCGAATATTACGTACTTCACCTGGCGTACCATTAGTTTTCTTACGCGGCGCTCTGTTGGTGCTACTGGTAAAACGGGCGTTACCCAAACCATGCCAGCCACCTTTAGCAATCATCAGCTTCTGACCATTTTTGGTCAAATCGCCAATCACTTCTGCGGTATCTATATCCACAGCACGTGTCCCAACTGGCACACGTAAAATCATGTCATCACCACGTTTACCAGTACAGTTGGTACTCATACCATTCTGACCACGTTCCGCCTGGTGATACTTTTCAAACTGATAGTCCACCAAAGTGTTCAGGTTGGTGTCAGCCATTAAATAAACATCACCACCATCACCACCGTCACCACCATTTGGGCCACCTTTGGCGACAAACTTTTCGCGACGGAAACTGACAATACCGTTGCCGCCATCGCCGGCTTCAACCCGAATTTCCGCTTCATCTACGAATTTCATCTGGACTATCCTGATCTAAAAAAACTATGGGCTCATTATACTCTCAATTCCGCCTGAGCATGAATGCATAGCAGGTCTCTGATGAATTGAAAGCAACAAAACTGACCTTCAGCATACTGAAGTATCAGCCTTTGATCGATTCTTAATAAAAAAGCCCCGCACTAGGCGGGGCTTTTCGAATCAATGCGTCGTTATTCGCTAACGATGCTTACGAACTTGCGATTGTGCTCGCCTTTCGTTTCGAATTGCACTTTACCGTCAGTTAAGGCGAATAATGTGTGGTCTTTACCGATACCAACATTACTACCAGCGTGGAACTTAGTACCACGTTGACGAACGATGATGTTGCCAGCTAACACTGACTCACCACCAAAACGTTTCACACCTAAGCGTTTCGCTTCTGAATCGCGACCGTTACGAGTGCTACCTACACCTTTTTTACTTGCCATGAGTAGTTACTCCTTCGATTACGCGCTGATGCCGGTAATTTTCACTTCAGTAAACCACTGGCGGTGACCAGCTTGTTTACGGTAGTGCTTACGACGACGGAATTTGACGATCTTAACTTTATCGCCACGGCCATGGTTGACCACTTCCGCTGTTACTTTACTGCCTTCAACTAAAGGAGTACCGATCTTGATGTCTTCGCCATTAGCGATCATCAGAGCTGAAAATTCAATAGTTGCGCCGGTTTCTAAGTCTAGTTTTTCTAGACGAAGGGTTTGCCCTTCCGTTACACGGTGCTGTTTACCACCACTTTGGAAAACCGCGTACATAGTTAACTCCGTACAAAGCACGCCGACTTTTAAGGGCGTGTTAATTATAATCACAGGGCGCGAATTGTACGCAATTTCCCCTACCCTCGCAAGCACAATTATTAAAAAGATCAGTGGGCAACAAAAAGGATCGGGTTTTACTTTAGCTGATCGGCTGCAATGGTGTAGAATCAGCCACATTCTATACCTAAGCAGTTGTTTTACCAGATGACGCTCGAAGAGATCCGCCAGCTCAGTCTTAACGACATGACGGCCGTGAACCAACATATATTCTCTCAGCTTAGTTCTGAGGTGGCGCTGATTAATCAGCTTGGCATCTATATAGTCAATAGTGGTGGCAAACGTTTGCGCCCATTGTTAGCTGTATTAGCTGCGCGCGCGCTGGGTTATGAAGGTCAGCAGCATATTACCTTAGCTACTATAGTGGAATTCATTCACACCGCGACTTTGCTTCACGATGATGTAGTGGATGAATCCATGCTGCGCCGTGGTAAAGAAACAGCCAATGCAGTCTTTGGCAACCAAGCCAGTGTGTTAGTCGGTGACTTCCTTTATACACGAGCTTTTCAGCTGATGGTGTCGCTGGATAAAATGCAGATCATGCAAATTCTGGCCGATGCCACCAATATTATTGCTGAAGGCGAAGTGTTGCAGTTGATGAACGTCAACGACCCGGAAACGTCCGAACAAAACTATATGCAGGTGATTTACTGCAAAACCGCCAAATTATTTGAAGCCGCTACCCAGCTTGCCGCTATTCTGGCAAATCAGCCTGAATCTGTGGTGAATGCGATGAAGCTCTATGGCATGCATCTGGGCACTGCTTTCCAGCTCATTGACGATGTATTGGATTATCAGGCAGATGCAGATGAGTTGGGTAAAAACATCGGTGATGATTTAGCCGAAGGTAAACCGACGCTGCCACTGATTTATGCGCTGCGTCATACCAGTGGTGATGATCAGCAACTGCTCAAAGATGCGATTGAACATGCCAATGGTATGCAGCATCTGGATCGTATTATGGCAATTTTAGAACAAACCAAAGCCTTTGATTACACCAGAGCCATGGCTGATCAGGAAGCTGAAAAAGCCCGCCAGGCTATCGCCTTCTTACCAGAATCTGGTTACAAAGATGCTTTATTGACGTTAGCCGATATCGCAGTGCAACGGAATCACTAAAAACACCATCATTTTAAAAGAGAAAAGCCAGCGTCAGCTGGCTTTTTTACAGGTTGAACAGTCTTAGTTTGCGTTAGCAACAAACTCTTCGCCTAAGGTGATGTCAGCTTTTAAAGTGCCTAACATGTCATTCATGGCTTTTTGCTCGTACGCACTTAACTCGCCGATAGGTAACAGTGCTTCAACACCATTTTTACCTAATACGATAGGCTGAGCGAAGAAACGGGCATGTTCACCCTGACCTTCAACATAAGCGTATTCAGTGACTTTTTCGCCTTGCAAACCTTTAACTAAAGACACGCAGAAACGTGCAGCAGCCTGACCCATAGACAGAGTTGCAGATCCGCCACCGGCTTTAGCTTCCACTACTTCAGTACCCGCGTTCTGGATACGGTAAGTTAATGAAGACACTTCTTCATCCGTGAAAGTGACATCTTTCACCTGAGACAGCAGAGGCAGAATAGTAGTACCGCTGTGACCACCGATCACTGGAACCAGGATTTCAGCTGGGTTTTTACCTTTTAATTCAGCAACAAAAGTCTCAGCACGGATCACGTCCAGTGTAGTTACACCGAATAAACGCTTAGGATCGTATGTGCCTGCTTTTTTGAATACTTCAGCAGCGATAGCTACAGTGGTATTCACAGGGTTAGTGATCACACCTACTAAAGCTTTAGGGCAGTTCACAACTATGGCTTCCGCCAGGTTCTTCACTACACCAGCGTTAATGTTGAATAAATCAGAGCGGTCCATACCTGGCTTGCGAGGCATACCAGCAGGGATCATCACGATATCTGCACCAATCAGCGCTTTATCCAGGTCTTCTTTACCAAAACCTGTAATCTTTACCGCTGTCGGGATATGACTTAAATCTACAGCAACACCTGGTGTAACCGGAGCCAAGTCATACAAGGCTAAATCAGTACCAGCCGGTAAGTTTAACTTCAATAATAAAGACAGAGCCTGACCTATACCACCAGCAGCACCTAATACGGCAACTTTCATGCTATTCTCCCAATTTACGGTTCATAAGAAACGCGCCAACAATACTGAAATGTGGCACAAAATACAAATCACTTACGCCTAAAGTCTAAGCATTTTATCTGATTTTGGTGTAATTTACTTGCTGAACCACAGTATTAGTCCAAGTTCGGCCAAGACAGCCGGAAAAACCAAAAGTTTAATTAAAAATGATGACTAAACAATCCAAACAAGAAGCACTGATCCAGGCCTTTAAATCCTTACTGAAAGAAGAACGTTTTGGCTCACAAAGCGATATTGTGGATGCGCTTAAAGCTGAAGGATTTGACAATATAAGCCAGTCTAAAGTGTCCCGCATGTTAAGCAAATACGGTGCTGTACGTACCCGCAACGCGAAGCAGGAGATGGTGTATTGTTTGCCGCCTGAATTGGGTGTTCCTACCACCAAAAGCCCGCTGAGACAGTTAGTGCTGGATATTGAACACAACGATGTGATGATTATTATCCGTACCAGCCCGGGCGCAGCTCAGCTGATTGCCCGTTTATTAGATTCTGTTGGCAAAGCCGAAGGAGTGCTCGGGACTATAGCGGGCGATGACACCATTTTTATCGCGCCGACCAGTGTTAAAAATATCAACTTCACCTTAAACAAAGTGACTGAATTATTTGAAAAGGTCTGAACCGGCCTGTGCTTCCAAAAAATTGATCGAGGGGGCAAAAAAAGCAGCCCCCGCTTCAATCTGACAATAATCCAACAGCAAATCTGCATTGTCTGAACCCTTTCCTAACCGATCCACCAGCCAGTTTGGGACATCCGTTGGATTGGCAGAAAAACCTATAGAAATCATACCCTGAGAACGAATATCAGCTACAGGCATGTTTTGCCAGAGGATCTGTTTGCGGCCAGTCCCATTTTCTAATGCAGTTTTGTCGGCATGAGAGTTTGCCTGACGCTGCGCTGAGGGCAGCAGCTGTCCATCCAGTTTATTACGTCCCATTACAGCTTCCTGCTCTGGCATTGTCAGTTGCTGCCAACGCTGCAAGTCATATTGATACCGCAACATGTACACATAGCTGCCAGCACTCATGGCACTTTTGGGATCGTTACTGATCAAAGCACAGGAGCGCCGTTGTTTGCCTTTAGGATTATCCGGAGTATCGTGAAAGCCCGTCAGACTACGACCATCCAGATACCGAAAGGCATGCAATTGCTCATACAGATCCACATGCTGTTGCAGCAAATGATAAATTTGTTGGGTAGCGATGTGAATAACATCAAAACGATCAGCACGAATTTGGATCAGCAAATCTGGAGAGACCACAGGCAAATCAGCAAGATTTCCGGTAAAGTCAGGCCAGGGTTCTGGTTGTTGCTCCGGATACAAATGCGGCCAGTAGTTTTGTCCTACTGCAACAACAACATTAAGCATTGCCTCAGAAAACTGATCCGATAAGCGCTCAGCCAGCATAGGTACTTTAGCTAACTGCAGGCGTACATAATGCTCATGGCCATCTAAGGCATTCAACAATACATAACAACAATGCAAGTTCGCTTCGGCACAGATGCCAGATTGTTCCCGGGCCATAACCATCTCATCAGAATCAAGGGTGGACGATCATACCAATTTGGCTGGTATTGGTCAGTAGTTTTCACACCAGTCAGAAACAGACAGACAATTGCCCTGCTTCCTTGTGAGATATATCTCACAAATCAGTAAGCTAATGTAGCTTTTATTGCAGGCAACACTCCAATAACAAACACATAAGCACATGATTAATAAAGAAATAAAAGCCAAAAACCACAGATTACAATAATGTTTCACTACAAGTATTTAACAAACAAGGTCCTTTTCCAGCATTAAATGTACGATAATTACTTCGTCGCTGGATGTGACGGCTTAACAAGATGTTAAGCAGGACAAGCTACAAGAAGTAGCAGCAGGAAGCAAGGATACCAAAGGATTGTGCAGGGCAGCACAAGGATGAACAGGACAGGCTCCGGAGTGAGCATACATCTTCAGGATGAAGATATAAGGATAAGGACTCTGCCGGAGGCAGAAGGTACTCTCAGGATGAGGGTTACATGGAGAAGGATGCTGCAAGAATGCAGTTGGAATGTTCAGGACGAGCACAGGGATGATCCATCAGGGATAGTGGTTGGAAGGACGCCACCAAGTTTTAGGGGCCGCGAAGTTCGCGGCCCGTCTTATTTTCAGTATACCGCTTTTTATTTCCTCAAGCTCCCAATCAGTAGCATCAAAAATGCACCAAATTAATGCACCCTTTGCGCCACCCCGAAGCATTTTAGAGTTTTCGCACTAACAATAATGTTGTTTTTTTCACCAGGGCTCTTTTCCTGTTTGAAAACAGCTGTTAGATTACATTCGTTCTTTGCAAAATGATTTGGCGACTGCACTAAAACAGCGCACAGGTCCGTGGCTAAGACCATAAGAAAAAACCCCGGAAGCTTACGCCGCCGGGGTTGTCTGATAAAGACAAAGGACAAGGATAGACGAATTTGGTGGTACGGGTTTAGTTGCCAAGACCAACTGCTACTTGCGTAGCTGCTGGCTTGGCAACCAGCTCCTGAGAAGCCCCACCGGCTCTCCCCAGGCTGCCTACTTTACTGTCGATACAAATTCAGGATAGGCTTCTACACCACACTCTGAACGATCAACACCTTCATATTCTTCCTGCTCTGTGACACGGATACCCACTGTCATTTTCAAAGCAAACCACACTATAGAGCTGGCAACAAAAACCCAGACAAAAATAGTAGCGGCACCAGCCAGTTGACCCACTAAAGTGGCCGACTCTTTGGTCAGAGGAACAATCAATAATCCAAATAAACCTACAGTACCGTGCACTGAAATCGCACCTACAGGGTCATCAATTTTTAACTTGTCTAAGGCCAGAATAGAACCAACCACTAACACACCGGCGATAGCACCGAAGATAGAAGCTTCTAATGGTGTTGGTGTAGAAGGTTCTGCGGTGATAGCCACTAAACCCGCTAAAGCGCCGTTTAACGCCATAGTTAAATCGGCCTTTTTGAACAACAGCATAGACAAACCAATTGCAGCAATAGTTCCAGCAGCAGCGGCAGCATTGGTATTTAAGAACACCACAGCCACAGCATTAGCGTTAGCAATATCGCCTAACTTCAGCACTGAGCCACCGTTAAAGCCAAACCAGCCTAACCACAGAATTAAAGTACCTAAAGCAGCTAATGGCATGTTAGAACCAGGGAATGCATGTGCTTTACCGTCTTTAGCGTATTTACCTTTACGGGCACCTAACAGGATAACGCCAGCTAAAGCAGCAGCAGCACCGGCTAAATGCACTATGCCTGAACCTGCGAAGTCAGAGAAACCTAAGTCACCTAAGCTGTATAAACCGAACACAGACTGACCACCCCAGGTCCATGAACCTTCCATTGGGTAAATCACGCCAGTCATGACCACAGCAAAGGTCAGGAAAGCCCATAACTTCATACGTTCAGCCACGGCACCAGATACGATAGACATAGCAGTTGCTACAAACACCACCTGGAAGAAGAAATCAGAGGCCTTAGAATAAATAGCTTTACCTTCAAAACCGTTTTCACGTTCAGCGAAACTAGTTAAAGTTTGTGCTACATCTACTTCACCAATCCCAGTTAAGAAGTAGCCACCGCCATACATTAACTGGTAACCACAGACCAGATACATCACACAAGCCACTGAATAAAGGACGATATTTTTTGTCAGTATTTCTGTCGTATTTTTCGCACGTACCAAGCCAGCTTCCAGCATTGAAAAGCCAGCGGCCATCCACATCACTAAAGCGCCACACACCAAAAAGTAAAAGGTGTCCATCGCAAACTGTAAATGATAAATTTGTTCCTGCATGATTTACCCCTTAGATGGCTTCTGAGTCCATTTCACCTGTGCGGATACGCACTACTTGTTCTAGATCGTAAACGAAGATTTTTCCGTCACCGATGCGGCCTGTGTGTGCAGCTTTTTGGATCACTTCCAATAAACGCTCGACGTTTTCATCCAATACTGCGATCTCCAATTTTACTTTAGGTAAAAAATCGACTTGGTATTCCGCTCCCCGATAGAGTTCTGTATGACCTTTCTGACGACCGAAGCCTTTCACTTCTGTCACAGTAAGACCTTCAATACCGATGTCCGCAATCGCTTCACGGACATCGTCAAGCTTGAATGGCTTGATGATGGCACATACGAGTTTCATGGTTATTATCCTTATGGTGTCTTGTTGCATTTGCCAATAAGACAAGAAAACCTTGTGCCAAGATTTATAATTGTTATTTTTCAATGAGTTACTAAATTAATTTTTAAATGCTCAAAAAAAACGCACCAATAAGGTGCATTTATTCACTGCCAGAGTGCAGCTGATGGGTGAAAAAACTAAATCAGGCGGGTAAAAATTGTTGCCATTGCTGCACTAAATGCAGCAGATCTTCCAGACCACATTCGGCATAAAGCTGACTTTGATCCAGCTCCAGATCCTGCTCCGGATCCAACTCCATGTCAGGACTTTCGTCCTGCAACAATACATAGTGGCAAATCACCACTTCAGAGGCCTGTACTGTCAAGCGATACTCTTTACCATCCCATTGATACTGACTCTGTGCATTCAGCTGTTGTAGCTGTGTTAACAGAGGCTGATATGCACTTGCCTTAGGCTCAAACTCATCCAGCAAAAAACACTGTAGCGCCAGCTGCTCAGAACTTAACTTCAAGCTGTAGCGCTTCGCTTCAGTATTGTAGATAAAATCGAATTCCATGCCATGGTTCCTGAAAAGCAAAAGACCCGCTAAGTGCGGGCCTTTTAGCTAAAAACACTATTGCCAGTAAATTATACAGCTTGCTGGATAATCACATTGGCCGCTTTGCTGGTGTACTGGCTCATCTGATGGAAATTCAGGTAGCGATAAGTATCAGCAGCCGTGGTTTCGATCTGTTTAGCGTACTCCAGGTACTCAGGCACTGTTGGCAGACGGCCGATAATAGCAGACACAGCAGCTAATTCAGCAGAAGCCAGATAGACGTTAGCGCCCTGACCTAAACGGTTCGGGAAGTTACGGGTAGAGGTTGATACCACTGTGGTATTGTCGCCTACACGAGCCTGGTTACCCATACATAATGAGCAGCCTGGGATCTCAATACGGGCGCCAACGCGGCCGTAAATACCGTAATAACCTTCTTCGGTCAGCTGATCTTTATCCATCTTGGTTGGTGGAGCAATCCACAGACGGGTTGGGATCTGGCCTTTGAACTTGTCTAACAGTTTACCGGCAGCACGGAAGTGGCCGATGTTGGTCATACAAGAACCGATAAAGACTTCATCAATTTTATCGCCTGCCACTTGCGACAATAAACGAGCGTCATCCGGGTCATTTGGTGCACACAGGATTGGCTCTTTAATGTCAGCCAGATCGATTTCAATGATAGCCGCATATTCAGCGTCAGCATCAGCACGTTCCAGTTTTGGATCCGCTAACCAGGCTTGCATCGCTTGGACACGACGTTCGATAGTACGAACATCGCCGTAGCCTTCGCTCAGCATCCACTTTAACATCACGATATTGGATTCTAAGTATTCAGCCACTGAAGCTTCAGACAAAGTAATAGTACAACCAGCAGCTGAACGCTCAGCTGATGCATCAGACAATTCGAAGGCTTGTTCAGCAGTTAAATGCTCCAGACCTTCAATCTCTAACACACGGCCAGAGAAAATGTTGACCTTGCCTTTTTTCTCAACAGTCAGCAGACCCTGCTTGATACCGTAGTAAGGAATTGCATGCACTAAATCACGTAACGTAATACCAGGCTGCATTTCACCTTTAAAACGCACCAGCACAGACTCAGGCATATCCAGAGGCATTACACCAGTAGCAGCAGCAAAAGCCACTAAACCAGAACCTGCAGGGAAAGAGATACCGATAGGGAAACGGGTGTGAGAGTCACCACCAGTACCTACAGTGTCTGGTAATAACATACGGTTCAACCAGCTGTGGATAACACCATCACCAGGACGTAAAGAAATACCACCACGGTTCATAATGAAATCTGGCAGCGTGTGGTGCGTGTTCACGTCAACCGGCTTAGGATAAGCGGCGGTGTGACAGAAGGACTGCATCACTAAATCAGCAGAGAAACCTAAACAGGCTAAGTCTTTTAACTCATCACGAGTCATAGGACCTGTCGTATCCTGAGAACCTACTGTGGTCATTTTTGGCTCACAGTATTGGCCAGGGCGAATACCTTTGACGCCACAGGCTTTACCGACCAGCTTTTGCGCTAAAGTGAAACCTTTGTTAGTCACTTCAGTCACTGCCGGACGTTCAAACACTGTAGAGTGAGCTAAACCTAAAGCTTCACGGGCTTTGTCTGTTAAACCACGACCGATGATCAGAGGAATACGGCCACCAGCGCGCACTTCATCGAGCAGCACGTTAGAGCGCAGTTCAAAAGTAGAAATCACTTCATCAGTGCCATGGCGTTTAACCACACCCTGATGTGGGAAGATGTCGATCACATCACCCATGTTCATGGTCGACACATCTAATTCGATAGGTAATGAACCTGAGTCTTCCATGGTGTTGAAGAAAATAGGTGCAATTTTGCTACCTAAACACACGCCACCAGTACGCTTGTTTGGTACGAATGGAATGTCTTCACCCATAAACCACAGCACTGAGTTAGTGGCTGATTTACGGCTTGAACCTGTACCGACCACATCACCCACATAAGCCAGTGGGAAACCTTTGGCGATCAGCGCTTCGATTTGTTTGACCGGGCCTTTTGAACCAGGCGCATCAGGCTCGATACCGTCACGCACGTTTTTCAGCATAGCTAAAGCGTGCAGAGGAATATCAGGGCGCGACCATGCATCCGGAGCTGGCGATAAATCGTCAGTGTTCGTCTCGCCTGTGACTTTAAATACAGTTACAGTGATTTTTTCAGGGATAGCAGGCTTGCTGGTATACCACTCGGCATCAGCCCAGCTTTGTAATACAGCTTTGGCATGTGCATTGCCTGCGTCTGCTTTTTCTTTCACATCATGGAAAGAATCAAACATCAGTAAGGTATGAGATAAACCTTTAGCTGCTAAAGCCGCTAATTTTGGGTTATCCAGCAAGTCGATCATTGGCTGGATATTGTAGCCACCAAACATAGTGCCTAATAATTCAGTTGCACGCTCTGGTGTCACTAACGGGCTTGTTACTTCGCCTTTAGCGACAGCAGTTAAGAAGCCGGCTTTGACATAAGCAGCTTCATCCACACCCGGTGGAATACGGTTTTCTAACAAATCAACTAAGAATGCACCTTCACCTGCTGGTGGGTTTTTCAATAAATCAGTTAACGACGCCACTTGTTGCGCGTTAAGTGGCAATGGAGGAATGCCTTGAGCCGCACGTTCGGCTACATGTTCACGGTATTGTTGAAGCACAGTAATGTCCTCTGGTTAGGTCGCCACAGAGTACTGTATCAGTACCGCAGCGATAGACAGAAATCTCGAACAGGCTGGATTATAAGAAAAAACCGCCTGAATTGACACCTGAGTATAAGCAAGCAAGCTTATAGTCGCTATAACTTTCGTGAATACCCCACCTAGTTGAGAATCATTCTCAAAAATGATGATGCTTCGAACAAAAGCCGTCGGGATCAAGGCTTTAAAATTGTTTAAATAATCTCAAAATGATTTATTGACATACCATTAATACTAATGCAATTTATATAGCTTTAGAGTTCATTAAACTCCGTGACAGCTTGATACCTGCCTGAAGACGCAAGCAGGTGCCAGCTGAAGCTGATAACTAAATTAAGGATCAGGTGGCTAAACGGAAACTGGCCACTGTGGTATTTCTAACCCGACTGCTCAGCTTCAGCCGACAGAACAAGGAAGGGCCCATAGAAGATGCCATAAGACAAGGATGAAACCCAGGCCATATGGACCCGGGCTACCAAATAATCAGCAGTAAAAACTGGCTGAGACAGCGCGCCATTGCGCTGCCTTGTTGTGCCGAAGGTGGCAGGTCGATATGGCTTTTAATCCCAACAAAAGCAACAAGGAAATACAATGAAATTCACTCAATCTCTGCGCCAGTTTCTGGCATCCCTGAGCCTGTTAGGCGCAGCCCTTTGTAGTGGCACTGTGCTGGCTTATACCGATTACAGTCTGAGTAATGGCGGCGTGCGGGTGCATCTGCCAACCACAAGCAGCGCCAGCTGTGATGTAGTAGTTCTGGCTGTTGGTACTGCCATGTCCACTTCCAGTTACGATACTTTGTCTGGTGCTATAACCAGCTACGGCTATGCCACAGTGATTATCGATCACAATGTCGGAGGCCTGACCAAAACTGACGCCACGGCTTATGCAGCGCTGGTCGCAGAAGTCAAAGCTAACATGCCGACCTGGGCTGCGGGCAAGTGCGGTAGTATCAACCATTATGTGCTGGGAGGCCACTCAGCTGGTGGTCAGGCAGCTCACTATGCGGTAGCTGCGGATAACACCCTGGCCGATGCATTGTTCAGTATCGACCCTTACAATATCAGCAGTGCTGCCAACATCAACCTGCCTTACATGGTATGGGGCTTTAATGTCACCACCTGTTTTGTAACCAAAGCAGATGCAGCTCAGGCTGCCTATCAAAAAAGCACCGGGAAACGGGCCTTTTATCGGGTAGAGGCTACTTATTCCTGGGGCCCATGTGGCTATTCGCCGAAGTACTTTCACTGCAGTTTCTGTGATGGTCACTGCCCTGCCTGCACCAACTGCCAGTTAACCCCTGCCAGCTTTTTTGTTGATGTGGCAGCCAGTGTAAATGCCTTTATCCAGTCTTCGTTTTATACCACCTGGTCAAAGGCTGCACTTAACATCAGTACCACAACACCAATCACTTTGTTTGTTGACACGGATAGCCTTTAAAAAGGCGGAAACATTTAATCAATCCCCTGAAAACAATAAAGGGGCCGTTTAGCGGCCCCTTTCATTATTAACGCAGATTTAGTCTGACAGTTACCAAATCTTCACGCGGTTTTCCGGCGCTATATACAGCTTGTCGCCTTCTTTCACATCAAAAGCTGTGTAGAACACTGGCAGGCTGGAAACAATACCGTTGACGCGGTAATGTGGTGGTGAATGTGGGTCAGTCGCTAATTGCTCTTTCATCACTTCATCGCGGTATTTAGAACGCCATACCTGAGCCCAGCTTAATAACACACGCTGATCACCGGTAAAACCATCCATCACAGGCGCTTCTTTGCCTTCCAGTGAGATATGGTAGGCTTTCAGAGCTACAGTTAAACCACCTAAGTCACCGATATTTTCACCTAAGGTCAAATCGCCGTTGACGAAATGGCCTGGTACAGGCTCATATTTGCTGTACTGTGCGCTTAAGGCTTTACCCAAAGCCTGGAACTTGGTTTCGTCCTGCTCTGTCCACCAGTTGCGTAAGTTGCCTTCGCCATCATACTTGGCACCTTGATCGTCAAACCCATGGCCAATTTCATGGCCAATGACAGCGCCAATACCACCGTAGTTCACCGCATCTTCAGCCGCCATATTAAAGAATGGAGGTTGCAAAATAGCTGCAGGGAATACAATTTCATTGTTCGCCGGATTGTAGTAAGCATTCACCGTTTGAGGTGTCATAAACCATTCGTCTTTATCGATTGGCTTACCTAATTTGGCCAGCATCTGATCGTAACCCCAATGGGTTGAACGCACAAAGTTGCCCACTAAATCATCGGCTTTAATTTCCAGGCTGGAGTAATCTTTCCACTTGTTCGGGTAACCAATTTTTGGTGTAAAAGTACCTAATTTAACCAATGCAGCTTTTTTGGTGTCTTCTGACATCCATTCCAGATCTTTAATCGACTGCTCGTAAGCTTTGATTAAATTCGCCACCAGCTTTTCCATATGAGCTTTGGCTTCTGGTTTGAAGTGACGTTCGACATACAGCTTGCCTGTCAACTCACCTAATACAGAGTCACTGGCATCCACTGCTTTTTTCCAGCGTGGTTTTTGCTCTTTTACGCCACGTAACGTAGTGGAGTAAAACTGGAACTGGCGATCTTCAAAAGCTTTATTCAGCTTGTCCGCGTAAGCATTGACCGTGTGGAAAGTCAGGTAGTCCTGCCAGCTTTGTATATCTGTCGCTGCAACAATTTTGCCTAGCGCTTCAAAGTAGCTTGGCTGACCAATAATGATTTCATTCACATTGTTCAGTTTGGAACCAGCAGCAAAGTCGCTCCAGCTTAACTCACCCAAAGTTTTGGCTAAATCAGCAGTAGATACTTTGTTGTAGGTTTTATCCGCGTCGCGGTTTTCAACACGGGTCCACTGGTTTTTCGCCAGTTCAGTTTCCAGTGCATACACACGTTTAGCCGCAGCTGCAGGGTCTGCATGCTTAGCTAAAGTGAATAAATCCAGCAGGTAGGTTTGATACTCAGCCTGAATTTTTTTCGAAGCTTCATCGTCTTTGGTGTAGTAATCACGGTCAGGTAAACCTAAGCCACTTTGATCGGCATACACAGCGTATTCAGTCGATTTTTTCGCATCGTTGTTAACATACCAACCTAATGGAATAGTGACGCCATCACGTTGCAAAGAGGCAAAAGTGCTGGCCAGTTGCTTTTTATCTTTTAAGCCCTGGATCAGTTCCAACTGAGGCTGTAAAGCGGTTAAACCCAGCTCTTCCAGTTTGGCTTCATTCATATAGCTGTTGTAGAAGCTACCTAACTTATGACCATCTGAACCAGGCGCTAAATCAGTGCGGCTGGCGACTTCATCAATAATGGCTTTCACGGCCAACTGCGAGTTATCTGCTAATACATGGAAAGAACCGTACGACGACTTTTCTGCCGGGATTTCAGTTTTATTGAGCCAGCCGCCGTTCACAGCTAAAAAGAAGTCATCCTGAAAGCGTACTGCTGAATCAAAGTTTTCTTTATCGACACCAGAAACTAAGGCTGCTACAGCAGCTGTAGCTTGTTGTTCTGCTGCTGGTTTTGCGGTTTCAGTAGTGGTGGTTTCCGGGGCTTTGCCACAGGCTGCCAGACCAAGCGCTATCGCAACGCTTAAGGCTGTTAAGGTAATTTTTTTCATCCGAAGGGTTCCTGCCAAAATTCAGAGGGTTGACTAACTGCACCATACTACTCTTGGCTGCGTTTTTTTGTTAATGGAAGTTGTAACAAAATATAAAAAACCGGCAATGCGAAGCAGTTGCCGGTTTTTTGTTGTGCCTCTTAGTAAAGAGTCAGCTTATTTTTTCTTCGCTTTTGGATTTGGCAGGTCAGTAATAGAACCTTCGTACATCTCAGCTGCTAAACCAATAGATTCGTTTAAGGTTGGGTGAGCATGGATAGTCAGAGCGATGTCTTCAGCGTCTGCGCCCATTTCTACTGCTAAGCAGATTTCACCTAACATTTCGCCAGCGTTAATACCGACAATAGCGCCACCTAAAATACGGTGCGTTTCTTTATCGAAAATTAATTTAGTGAAGCCTTCAGTACGGGCTGAAGCGATAGCACGGCCAGAAGCAGCCCAAGGGAAAGTAGCTGTTTCAACAGCAACACCTTTTTCTTTGGCTTCTTTTTCAGTGATACCTACCCATGCCATTTCCGGATCTGTGTATGCCACAGAAGGAATGCAACGTGGGTCGAAGAAGTGCTTCAGACCAGAAATAACTTCAGCAGCCACATGGCCTTCATGCACAGCTTTGTGCGCTAACATTGGCTGACCAATTACATCACCAATCGCGTAGATATGAGGCACGTTAGTACGCAGTTGTTTATCTACATTGATAAAACCACGCTCATCGACGTTCACACCAGCTTTTGCAGCATCTAACAGCGCGCCGTTTGGACGACGGCCTACTGCGACTAAAATTTTGTCGTAACGTACTGGTGTCGCAGGTGCGTTTTTGCCTTCGAAAGTCACATACAAACCATCAGCTTTAGCTTCAACAGCAGTCACTTTAGTCGACAGCATAATGTTGAAGTTATCTTTGTTGTACTTGGTGTAGACCTTCACCAGATCAGTATCAGCAGCAGGAACCAGCTGATCAGCGAATTCAACCACAGAGACTTTAGAGCCTAAAGCACGGTACACAGTACCCATCTCTAAACCAATGATACCGCCACCTAATACCAGCATTTCGCCAGGAATGTCTTTTAATTCCAGAGCGCCGGTAGAGTCGATCACACGTGGATCATCTTTTGGAATAAATGGCAGAGCCACAGGCTCAGAGCCAGCTGCGATAATGGCGCTTTCAAAAGTAATAGTGGTATCACCAACAACCAGCGTATTTGGGCCAGTGAATTTACCGTAACCAGTCACTACTTTGACTTTACGCATTTTAGACATGCCAGATAAGCCGTTGGTCAGCTGACCTACTACTTTGTCTTTCCAGGCACGGATTTTGTCTAAATCAATTTGTGGAGCACCAAAAGTCACACCGTGTGATGCCATCTCGCGGGCATCGTCGATCACTTTTGCTACATGTAATAAAGCTTTAGATGGGATACAGCCAACATTTAAACAAACACCACCAAGTGTGCTGCGTGCTTCAACTAAAGTCACTTCCAGACCTAAGTCAGCAGCGCGGAATGCTGCAGAATATCCACCAGGGCCGGCGCCTAACACCACAACTTGAGTTTTGATTTCGTTGCTCATCGTTTTACCTTTTTATCTTTTGCTAAGATAGCCGTAAGTTCATGCAGACGGCCAGGAAATAAAGTGACGGAATTTTATCACCCTACCTGAAAGATGTCCCGTATCTTTTCAGAACATGGGACAACTTTCAGTCGTGTTTCGTCTTACATAATGATCTGACGAATATCCGCCAGATAAGATGCCAGAGTCGCAGTGAAACGCGCAGCTAAAGCACCATCAATCACACGGTGATCGTAAGAGACAGACAACGGTACCATCAGGCGTGGTTCAAACTCTTTACCATTCCACTTAGGTTTGATGTCAGATTTTGACACACCCAAAATAGCCACTTCCGGCGCGTTGACGATAGGCGTAAAGGCCGTACCACCAATACCACCTAAGCTGGAGATGGTGAAACAACCACCCTGCATATCTGCAGCAGTCAGTTTGCCTTCACGGGCTTTGGCTGAAATATCCTGCAGTTCACGGGATAATTCAATAATGCCTTTTTTATTCACATCACGTACCACTGGCACCACTAAACCGTTTGGTGTATCAACAGCTATACCTAAATGCACGTATTTTTTCAGAATAAGGCTGCCGCCATCTTCCGATAACGAGCTGTTAAAGGTTGGGAACTCTTCCATAGCTTTCGCTACGGCTTTCATAATAAAGACTAACGGAGTGTATTTAACGCCCATTTTCTTTTTATCAGCCAGCGCGTTTTGCTCTTTGCGGAATTCTTCCAGCCCAGTGATATCAGCTTCATCAAACTGAGTCACATGCGGAATACGTACCCAGTTACGGTGTAAATTCGCACCAGATAACTTCTGAATACGGGACAGTGGTTTTTCTTCCACAGCGCCAAACTTGCTGAAATCCACTTTTGGCCAAGGGATTAAATCGAAACCCACACTGTTACTACTGCTGGTAACGTTACCTTTGCCTGATGCCACTTGCGCAATAATGTTTTTCACGTAGTTTTGCACATCTTCGCGCTGCACACGGCCTTTACGGGCTGTGCCTGTGACCTTGCTTAAGTCCACACCAAACTCACGGGCTAAACGACGCACCACAGGAGATGCATGAGCATAAGCCTGATTTTCAGTAAATTCGCTTGCAGGAGCCGTTGGTGCTGAAGCCGGAGCTGATGCTGCAGGCGCAGGAGTTGCTACCGGAGCTGGTGCAGCAACAGCAGCCAGAGCGGCTACCGCAGCAGCTGCAGCTGATGGAGCACTGCCTGCCACTTCAAATACAAAAACTGAAGAGCCTGTTTGTACTTTGTCGCCTACTTTCACTTTGATTTCTTTGACAGTACCGGCAAAAGGCGCAGGCACTTCCATGGAGGCTTTATCACCTTCAACCGACAACAGCGATTGATCAGCGGCAACAGTGTCACCAACTTTCACCATCACTTCTGTCACTTCAACGGCGTCACCACCAATATCAGGCACCTGAACTTCTTTTAACTCTGCAGCTGCAGGAGTGACCGGAGCCGCAGCCACCGGAGCTGGTGCAGCCACTGGAGCAGGAGCCGCAGCGGCTGGCGCTGCAACAGCAGCACCTTCAGCTTCAAAAACCATAATCAGCGAGCCGGTTTTTACTTTATCGCCAGCTTTGACTTTAATTTCTTTGACAGTACCGGCTTGTGCAGCTGGTACTTCCATCGACGCTTTGTCGCCTTCTACCGATAACAATGACTGGTCCAGCGCGACTTTGTCGCCCACTTTAACCAATACTTCGGTGACTTCAACTTCATCCGCACCTATGTCCGGCACATGAATTTCAATCGTCATGACAAATCCTCTTATGCGTACAGTGGGTTAGTTTTATTGGTGTCGATACCAAAACGGGCAATGGCGTCGGCCACTAACTGCTTATCGATTTCACCACGTTTAGCCAGTTCACGTAACGACGCCAGAACTACATAACCTGCGTTCACTTCGAAGTGACGACGCAGATTTTCACGGCTGTCAGAACGGCCAAAACCATCTGTACCCAGAACTTTATAAGATACCGAAGGCATAAATGAACGCACCTGATCGGCATAGTTTTTAATATAATCGGTGGCGGCAATAGCAGGAGCTGTGCCTAACACCTGAGCAATATATGGTACTTTTTCTTCAGCCATAGGATGCAACATGTTAAAGCGTTCACAATCCTGACCATCACGGGCCAGCTCGTTAAATGAAGTTACAGAGAATACATCTGAACCTACGCCATAATCTTCACTTAAAATCTCAGCCGCTTTACGCACTTCATTCATGATAGTGCCGCTGCCTAACAGCTGAACTTTGGCTTTTTCACCGACATGGCTTTCCAATTTATAGATACCACGACGAATACCTTCTTCAGCACCTGCTGGCATAGCAGGGTGATGGTAGTTTTCGTTCATCACTGTGATGTAGTAGTAAATATTTTCCTGTTCAGCACCGTACATACGACGGATACCATCCTGGATGATCACCGCCAGCTCATACGAGTAAGTCGGGTCGTAGGAAATACAGTTTGGTACTGTGCCTGCCAGAATATGGCTGTGACCATCTTCGTGCTGCAAGCCTTCACCGTTTAACGTCGTGCGGCCGGCAGTTGCACCTAACAGGAAACCACGGGCTTGCTGATCGCCCGCTAACCAGGCCATATCACCGACACGTTGGAAACCGAACATCGAGTAGTAAATATAGAACGGGATCATCGGCAGATCGTTGGTGCTGTAAGAAGTAGCAGCGGCGACCCATGACGCCATAGCGCCCAGCTCGTTGATACCTTCCTGCAATACCTGGCCTGACGTTTCTTCTTTGTAGTAAGACACCACAGCGCGGTCTTCCGGCGTGTAGGTCTGGCCACGAGGGTTATAAATACCAATCTGACGGAATAAACCTTCCATACCGAAAGTACGTGCTTCGTCAGCAATAATAGGCACAATTTGCTGACCGATGTTTGGATCTTTCAGCAATACGTTCAGTGAACGCACAAAAGCCATAGTGGTCGAAATTTCACGTTTTTGCTCTTCTAAAAGAGGCTCAAATACGTTCAGTTCTGGCAGAGTTAAAGCCTTGGTGAAATTCGGTAAACGCACTGGCGTATAACCATTTAAGGCGTTACGACGGGCATGCAGATACTGATGCTCCGGTGAACCTTCAGGCAGCTGAATATAAGGCAGAGCCTGTACATCTTCTTCGCTGATGTAGTCTTCCAGGTTCAGGCGCTTACGGATTTGCAGCACATGGGTCATATCCATTTTCTTGACCTGGTGCGCAATGTTCTTGCCTTCAGCCGCTTCACCCATGCCATAACCTTTGATGGTTTTGGCCAGGATCACAGTTGGGCGACCTTTAGTTTCCTGCGCAGATTTGAAGGCTGCGTATAACTTAGACGGTTCATGACCACCACGTTTTAACGCGAAGATTTCTTCGTCTGTCATATCAGCCACTAAAGCTGCAGTTTCAGGGTAACGTCCGAAGAAATGCTGGCGTACATAAGCACCGTCTTTGGCTTTATAAGTCTGGTAGTCACCGTCCACAGTTTCATTCATTAACTGCAGTAACTTGCCTGTGGTGTCTTTGGCCAACAGCTTGTCCCAGCCACTGCCCCATACCACTTTAATCACGTTCCAGCCGGCGCCGCGGAATAAACCTTCCAGTTCCTGGATGATTTTACCGTTGCCCATCACAGGACCATCTAAACGCTGCAGGTTACAGTTCACCAGGAAACACAGGTTATCCAGCTTTTCCCGGGCAGCAAAAGATAAAGAACCACGGCTTTCCGGCTCATCCATCTCGCCGTCACCTAAGAAGGCATACACACGTTGTGCACTGGTGTCTTTTAAACCACGGCCATCTAAATACTTCAGGAAACGGGCCTGATAGATAGAAGTGATAGGACCTAAGCCCATAGACACTGTCGGGAACTGCCAGAATTCAGGCATTAATTTAGGGTGTGGGTAAGAGGATAAACCTTCACCACCTACTTCCTGTCGGAAATTGTCCAGCTGATCAGCTGTTAAACGGCCTTCGACAAAAGCACGGGCGTAAATGCCCGGAGAGATATGGCCCTGGTAATAGACTAAATCGCCGCCGTCTTTTTCATTAGGCGCACGGAAGAAGTGGTTAAAACAGGTTTCGTAAAACGCAGCTGAAGACTGGTAAGACGCCATGTGGCCGCCTAAATCCAGCTCTTTTTTCGAAGCGCGCAGAACTATCATAATAGCGTTCCAGCGGATCACTGAACGGATACGTTTTTCCAGATTTACATCACCCGGATACGCAGGTTCCTGCTGTGGCGGAATGGTATTGATGTAATTGGTGGTGATGCCTGTTGGCATATCCACGCCTTCCAGACGAGCCTGTTCCAGCACTTGTTCTAACAGGAACTGAGCGCGCTCTACACCTTCGGTGCGAACTACAGATTCAAGAGCCTCTAACCATTCTTTGGTTTCGAGCGCGTCGATGTCAGTCTTATTGACTTCAGACATATCAAAGTTTCCTTAATCAGTTCCACGCCAGAGAGCGGAACATTAACAGTTAAAAAGTATGCTTACGCTCATTCGCTCTGTTGTGAACGTCTGAGCGAGCGTTCAATGCGTGAGCGCTCCCGGTCAGCTTCCAGCAATGCCTCTTCAATAAAGGCTAAATGGCTGTTGCTGGCTTGCCGGGCTTGCTCCGGCTCGCCATTGATCACCGCTTGCATCAGGCGATGCCTGTGCGAATTCAGCTGGCTCACTATGCCTTCTTTTTCCCGCAAAACTTCAAGGTTTAACTTGATGTTTTGCTCTACCAGCGGCGTTAAGCCGCGCACCAAATGCAAAAGCACCACATTATGTGATGCCTCTGCCACCGCCGAATAAAACTGGCCTACCGACCGAGCTTCAGCGTCTAAATCCTGTTGCTGCTGGGCAGCACATATTTCTTCGTAACGTTGTTTAATCAGCTCGTAATCCGCTTGTGTACCACGCAAAGCTGCGTAATAAGCACAAATGCCTTCTAAAGCGTGACGAAACTCTAATAAATCAAATTGCGATTCCGGGTGACGACCAATCAAAGCAAATAACGGATCGGTTAAACCCACAGCCAGATTTTCACAGACATAAGTGCCACCACCCTGACGGCGACTCACTAAACCTTTGGCTTCGAGCTTCTGAATAGCTTCACGTAAGGATGGACGGGAGACATCAAATTGCAGCGCAAGTTCACGTTCAGGCGGTAACTTTTGTCCGGGCGTAAAAGTACCTTCCAGCAGCATATGTTCCAGTTGCTGGACTATTTGGTCGGACAATTTGGCTGGTTTGATTCTCAGACTGGACATTGCCACCTTGATGTTAAGTCTTGTTGTCTTGGTTATTTAAGTTGACCACTTGTAAATTGGTCTTACCAATTTTATTTAGTGCGGCATAACTTAGCAGAAAGGAATCAAACTGTAAATTAAACTGCGGAATTATGCGACCAAAGCGGGTAAATAATTAGAGTAAAAGCTCAGAAATAAACGGATGAAAAAGCGGTAAGAAAATTGGTCTGACCAAAATTGGTCTGACCATTGAAGGGATTTGAGTCAGAGTAAAATTAAACGCCTTGGCTTAATTTTACTCTGACCCGAATTAAACTTAACCCAACCAGCCTGACAGTGTCAGCACTGCTACTAATGCGAGGAAAAACAGCACATTACGTTTAGCTAACTGCACCATACACGCGGTTTCTTCTGCGCAGTTATAGGCATCATCAGGCAAAGGCTCAGCGGCTTTGGCTACTGTAGTCACTACTTTATCTGCTGGCGTTGAGAAGTCACCTAAAAAGGCTAACAACGCAGCAGAAGCACGGGAGAAATGTCCGACCAAAGCTAAACCTACACCAAATAAACGTGCTGGCACCCAATCAGCCCAGAACATCAATTGCTGGAATACTGCTGGAATATCAGGTGTGGCTGCAACAAATTCAGCAGTTTCATCACCTTCTTCCGCCAGTTTCACTGGTTTATCCCAGCTGGCAGGTTCATTCATCTGGCGCAATAAAGCGTAAGTGATAGCACCAGCACCACCTAAAATAGCAAACCAGAACAAGACCGCGGCGTAATAACGAAAGTTCAACCAGACCAGACGTTGGCCATAACTTAAATCAGCATCGGTTAAACCCACATCAGCGCTTAATTGCTGCATAGTTAAAAAAGCAGCTTCGTTATCCGCTCTTTCGCTGGCGTTTAAATACTGTTTGTATAACTGCCGGTAATGCCAGCAGCCAATACACACCAGTAATACCAGCGTGTTCAGCACCAAAGTCACCAGACTACTGCCAATTAACCACAGCACCAGAGCATAGACGATGCCCGGTAACAGCACCCAGAGGTACTGGCCTTTGCTATCCTCTGAAAGTTTAGACAAGGCTGAACTATGGCTCAGAGACAAGTATTTTTTCGCATAAAACAAAAACTGCCATGCCTCACTGCGAACCGCCAGCCGTTCAATAATTAAGGCGATAAGCATACTGATCAAGGTCATTTATCCATTCTCCTTTAGCGCAGATTGATAACGGTCCCAGTCAAACGACGGACCAGGATCGGTTTTCCGACCCGGCGCAATCTGCTGATGTCCCACAATACGATCCAACGTGATAGCCGGAAAGTCTTGCATCAGTTGTCTGGTTAACAGCACCAGACTTTGGTACTGCGCATCGGTATAAGCATGATGTTCAGTCCCCTCTAATTCTATTCCTATCGAAAAATCGTTACAGTTTTGCCGCCCGTTAAATTCCGATATGCCAGCATGCCAGGCCCTGTGTTGAAAAGGCACATATTGCCGGACTAAACCGTTTCTGAAAACAACACAATGCGCCGATACCCGAACACCAGCTAAATCAGCAAAACTGTGATCGGCAGCAGTGTCCAACACACCCATAAATAAATCATCGATGTAACTGTTGCCAAACTGACCAGCGGGCAAACTGATGCAATGGATCACCAACAGGCTGATATCAGTGTTATGCGGTCTTAAGTTCCAATGTGGACTTGGTCGCTGTTCAAGTTCAAAGGAAACCTGTTCTTGATTCACCCTATCGATCCTGTTTTGCAAATGCGCTTCATGCTCGGTTAAGCTGGAGCCTTTATTGTCAACCCTGAGACTTTGGAATGCAAGCATCTGACAATACAACTAAATTAGGCCGCTTATTTAGCTGGATCAGTTGGCTGCTGTTGCTTGGGTTACTGTACTGGTTTTTTGAAGATCAGATTTCGTTACAAATAAACCCTAATCAGCAACTGCAAAGCCAGATTGGCAGCAGTGGTGAAAAAGTCACAGTGCTCAAGCGCAACAAAGCAGGTCACTATGTGGGTACAGCCTTGTTTAACGGTGTACCTATGGAGTTTATGCTCGATACAGGAGCAACAGTAGTCGCAGTGTCTGAACAGGCGGCACAAAAACTCGGCATGGCCAAAGGCCAGCGTTATCAGGTCAGTACAGCCAATGGGCCTGCTGCTGCGTACGACAGCCAACTGAATAGTCTGCAACTGGGTGATATTGTGTTAACCAACATACGCGCCAGTATCACGCCTGGCTTGCATGGCACAGATATTTTGTTAGGCATGAGCGCACTAAAACAATTAGAATTCAGCCAACAACAGGATGAGCTGAAGCTAATCCAACGCTAATTTTTAATGGGCTTTAGGCCCGTTACGAAACCGGAACTATAAATACAGATGATTAACGTCCCTTACCTTACTGATTTACAACGGGATATTGAACTGACTGTTCGTCAGGCTCTGGCTGAGGATTTAGGCCATTTACCACTGGAGCAAGGCGATATTACTGCGTCTTTGATCCCAGCGTCTCAGCAGGCCAAAGCCACTATTATCAGCCGCGAAGACTGTGTGTTTTGTGGCAGCGCCTGGCTGACTGAAGTGTTTCGTCAATTGTCCGCAGCGGTTCAGGTGGAATGGTTTGTTCAGGATGGTGATAAAGTTACTGCCAACTCCGTCTTGTGTGAGCTGACAGGCCCTGCCCGTATTTTATTAACAGGCGAGCGCACCGCGCTTAACTTTATCCAGAGTTTAAGCGGTACAGCGACCACTACTGCTTTGTATGTGTCTCTGCTGGAAGGCAGCACCACGCGTTTGCTCGATACCCGCAAAACTTTACCTGGTATGCGATTAGCACAAAAATATGCCGTGGCTTGTGGTGGCGGTAAAAACCACCGATTGGGTTTATACGATGCATTCTTAATCAAAGAAAATCATATTGCAGCCGCTGGTTCTATCGATAACGCGGTCAGCATAGCGCGGCAAAATTTCCCAGGGAAACCTGTTGAAGTTGAAGTCGAAGACTTGATTGAATTTGAACAAGCTCTCAAAGCAGGTGCTGACATTATTATGCTGGATAACTTCCATATTGCCGATATTCAGCAAGCCGTCAGTCTGAATAAAGGTGGAGCCAAACTGGAAGTATCAGGCAATATTACCGCTGAGGCTCTGCGCTCGTTAAGCAGTACAGGAGTGGATTACATTTCCAGTGGCGCTTTAACCAAAAATCTGCAAGCCATTGATTTATCGATGCGTTTACGTAGTATCTAAATCGAAATCAGCAGATGGGGATATTCTCTTCATCTGCTGTCATTCGTCGCAGCAAACAGCAAATTGATAAAACACTGATACACTTTCTGTAGTGTCCCCGCAAAGTTGTGATCGCTATGACTACTCTTCCACGATGTTCAGGCACTGTAAGCTATTGGCGTGATGACAAAGGTTTTGGTTTTGTTAGCACCGACGCTGGCGAACGACTATTTTTTCATATCCGTGACTTTCGATCCTGCCCTGCCAGAAGACCGCAACAAGGTGACAAGCTGAGCTTTGAGCTGAGTATGGACAAACAGCAACGGCCTTATGCTTTGGCAGTGCAGTTGGAAGAAGCCACAGTTGTGGAGGTAAAACCAGCCAAAGCCAGCGGACCTGATTTTTCTCACATCCAGCAGCAAGCCTGGTGTTTCCGTTATTTGTTTTTTTTCTTGTTGTTACTGTCGCTGCTGGCTGGGTCTTTTGTCTTTACCGTCCCCTTGTTTTATCTCGAAGCCAGCCTTTTTACTTATTGGCTGTATCAAATCGATAAAAAACTGGCTTGTAGTGGGCAAAGCAGCCGCTTGCCTGAGGAAAGCTTACAGATGTTCAGTCTGATTGGTGGTTGGCCTGGCGCCTTAGTTGCGCAAAAACACCTGCACCATAAAGTGCACAAAATGCCTTTTCAGCGTGAGTTTCGTTTTGTTATTTATGGCAATAGCTGCTTTTTACTTTGGTTGCTGTCTGACTCCGGCTCTGCGTTTTTGCAGAAAGTCGCCCTGCTTTCATAACCCCCAATAGAGAGAGCCATTAAAAATCAATAATTTAACCAGTAATTCACTTTTTTCATCCGCTCTGTTTGCAACTGGAATTAAACATCAGGGCACAGCTTGCTTAATAACAAATATTAACCAGAATTAAGTAGCCCCGTATGTGGGCAAACCAATCAGGAGATGTTCCATGAAACGTAATCAAGGTTTTACCCTTATTGAATTAATGATAGTTGTTGCGATCATCGGTATATTAGCTGCCATTGCTTTACCTGCTTATCAGGACTACACAGCGAAAGCCCGGGCTTCAAACGCTGTGGCATCATTAGGTGGTCAAAAAATTAAAGTAGCAGAAGCATATGCCACCAGCGGAGCTTTGGGTTGCGAAGACTCTTCAGGTGTAGACATTGAAAACTGCTCAAACGCAGGTGTTTTGGCATTAGCCTATGATGGTATTACCGCCACTCTGACCCCAACAGCGCCTGCAGCTGGTTCAGGTGAAAGTATTGTCTGGGTTTGTAGTTTGTCTGGCGATGGCGCAGTGCCTATTAAAGGCTGTGATGTAGCTCCGTAATAATGAACTAATACTAAAAACGGCCCACTACGGGCCGTTTTCATCAATGAAATAAGGATATCAGACACCCGCAGTTCCTACACCGAGAGCCCGTATGGCATTAAACCCAAGCTCAATTTTACTCAAACGTTTGCACCAGGCGAATCTGGTCGACCCACAGATCACCGCCAAACTGCTGCAGGAAAAAAGCCATCAGTATCAAACCATTGCTGACTTGCTGATAGGTGAAAAACTGATCCAGTCAAAAGTCCTGGCAGAAGCAGCCGCCTCTTTTACCTTACACAGCTCCATGGATTTAGACTTTTTTGATATCAATGCCATTCCAGAGCAGCTTCGTAATGAAAAGCTCATTCGCAAACACCATATTCTGCCGCTGAGTAAAAGGCACAAAACCTTATTTCTGGCGGTAGTCGATCCGACAGATATGACGTCTGTGGAAGATTTTGAATTTAATACCGGCCTGAACGCCGAAATGATAGTGGTCGAGTTTGATAAGCTGCACAAAGCCATCGACAAATTATTTGAAACTACGGCTACCGACAGCTTTACCGACACCCAATGGGATTTAGCCAAAATGGGTTTGGCGGGCGGTGAAGAAGAAGACACTAAAACTGTGGGGTCGGACAGTGAAGATCAGCCCATTATTTCTTTTATTAACAAGATGCTGCACGACGCTATCCGTAAAGGGGCTTCGGATCTGCATTTTGAGCCTTACGAAAAAAGCTACCGTATCCGTTTTCGGATTGATGGTATTTTGCATGAAGTCGCATCACCCCCAGTCGCTTTGTCTACCCGTTTGTCCGCCCGTTTAAAAGTAATGTCGAGATTAGACATAGCTGAAAAGCGTGTGCCGCAGGATGGCCGCATTAAACTTAAACTGTCGCAAAAAAAATCGATCGATTTTCGGGTCAGTACCTTGCCGACCTTATGGGGCGAAAAAATAGTGATGCGGATCCTCGACTCTGACAGCGCCATGTTAGGCATTGATATTCTGGGTTATGAGGCCGAACAAAAGCAGCTGTATCTGGACGCTTTAGCCCAACCGCAAGGCATGATTCTGGTGACAGGCCCGACAGGCTCGGGCAAAACCGTCTCTTTGTATACAGGGCTGAATATTCTCAATACCGAAGAAACTAATATATCCACAGCTGAAGATCCGGTTGAAATCAACCTGCCAGGTATTAATCAGGTGCAGGTCAATCCAAGAGCTGGCCTGACCTTCCCTTCGGCTTTAAAAGCCTTTTTGCGGCAAGATCCTGATGTCATTATGGTGGGTGAAATCCGGGATATTGAAACCGCTGAAATCGCTATCAAAGCAGCTCAAACCGGCCATTTAGTCTTAAGCACCTTACACACCAACTCAGCACCTGAAACCTTAACCCGCTTGCTGAATATGGGCGTGCCAGCTTATAACGTGGCAAGTTCTGTCACACTGATTATCGCTCAGCGGCTGGCACGGCGCTTATGTAATCACTGCAAAGCTGCTGAACAGTTACCCGAACAGGAAGCGTTAAAACAAGGATTTTCTGCCACGCAGCTCAGTCAACTCAAACTGTTTAAACCTGTGGGTTGTGATCATTGCACAGGGGGTTATAAAGGCCGTTTGGGTATTTATGAAGTGATGCCGATCACGGCGCAGATTGCAGCTAAGATTATGGCAGGAGCTAATTCGCTGGATATTGCCGCTCAGGCCCAGATTGAAGGATTCCCGAACTTACGCCAGTCGGCTTTAAAAAAAGCAGCTGCTGGCTTCACCAGCCTTGCCGAAGTGAACCGGGTGACTAACGCCTAAGCCAATAAATAAAGCGCGAGGATTAGAATCATGGCCGAAGTAAAACTCAAGCAGCTGGATATCTTCCTGTGGAAAGGCATAAACAGGAGGGGTAAAACCAGCAATGGTGAGATCAGGGCAGGCTCAGTCGCGGAAGCCAAAGCTTTGCTGCGTCAACAAGGCTTTACTCCTTCTTCAGTGAAGAAAAAAAGCAAGCCCATGGCCTTTACTCAGCCTTCGATTAAGTCCTCCGATATTTCCGTCGTCACCCGACAAATAGCCACTATGCTGGGCGCTGGCGTGCCTTTGGTACAAAGCATTGATCTGATTGCCAGCGGTGCCAGTAACGAAACCTTACGCCAGTTGATGGCTAAAATATCAATCAAAGTACAAGGCGGCACGCCGTTATCCGAAGTCCTGAGGGAACACAAAGATCATTTTGATGAGTTGTACTGCGATTTGGTGAAGTCCGGTGAACAGTCTGGCGCTTTAGACAGAATTTTTGACCGCATAGCCATTTACAAAGAAAAAGCCGAAGCGCTGAAATCTAAAATTAAAAAAGCCATGTTTTATCCTATAGCTGTGGTTGTAGTCGCAGGTATAGTGACCTCTATTTTATTAATTTTTGTGGTACCACAGTTCGCTGAAATTTTTGGCAATATGGGCGCAGAGCTGCCAGCTTTTACCCTGTTTGTGCTGGGTATTTCGGAGTTTATGCAAGCCAACTGGTATTACGCTCTTGGCGCCATCATCGCCGCCGTATTTGCCATGTCTAAATCTTATAAAAACAGCCAGAGCTTTAAAGTAGCAGCCGATCATGCAATCTTAAGACTGCCCATTATAGGTATGATTTTAAATAAAGCTGCTGTAGCACGCTACGCCCGCACTTTATCCACCACCTTTGCCGCTGGTGTGCCTTTGATTGAAGCTTTAGAATCCGCAGCCGGAGCGGCAGGCAACGAGAAATACCGGGCTGCCATTTTGTCAGTGCGTGAAGAAGTAGCTGCAGGTAATCAAATGCATCTGGCGATGAAAAATACCGCAGCTTTTCCTGAGATGGTCAATCAAATGGTAGCAATAGGCGAAGAATCAGGTGCGCTGGACAGTATGCTGTCCAAAGTCGCTACTATCTATGAACAGGAAGTGGACGATGCTGTAGATGGCTTAACTGCCTTACTTGAGCCCTTGATTATGGCGGTGTTAGGTGTCTTAATAGGCGGACTTATTATTGCGATGTATCTTCCGATCTTCCAACTGGGCAGTATTGTGTAATGGATTTTTTTTCTCCTCTGGTGCAAGTGTTCGAACAGTCTCTACTTACTTTTTACATCATAGTGACGCTTTTTAGTCTGGCGGTTGGCAGTTTTCTCAATGTGGTGATCTACAGATTACCTAAAATGATGGAACTGGCCTGGCAACAGGACTACCAGCAGTACTTTGATCAAAACGCTGAACAAACAAAAACCAGATTTAATCTGGCTTTGCCACACTCACATTGCCCTAAGTGTCAGCATCAGCTGTCAGCTCTGGACAATATTCCGCTGTTAAGCTGGATAGTGCTGAAAGCCAAATGCCGCTACTGCAAAGCACCTATCAGTGTGCGTTATCCGGCCATAGAAGCTTTTACAGCTTTGTTGTCTTTGCTGGTGGCTATGCATTTTGGTGTGACAGAACAAACCCTGATTTATCTGCTGGTCACCTGGTGTCTGATTGCCTTGTCTTTTATCGACATCGACAAAATGCTTTTACCCGATCAAATTACCCAGCCACTGCTTTGGTTTGCCTTATTGCTCAGCGTCACAGGCTTTACTGTCTCCCCGACCGATTCATTGATAGGCGCTGCCGCAGGTTACTTAAGTTTATGGTCTGTCTTCTGGTTATTTAAACTGGTGACGGGCAAAGAAGGTATGGGGTATGGTGATTTTAAACTGCTGGCTATTTTTGGTGCTCTGCTCGGCTGGCAATTATTACCGTTGATTATTTTATTATCCTCCGTAGTTGGTGCTGTGTTGGGTTCACTGATGCTACTGGTTCAGGGCAAAGGCAAAGCTACTCCTATTCCTTTTGGGCCCTATATAGCTGCGGCGGGCTGGATTGCGATTTTATGGGGCAAGGATATTACTGCCTGGTATCTGGGTACTATGGGTCTTTAGTCAGCACAAGGCAGTTACAACATGTCTGGATATATAGTAGGCCTGACCGGCGGTATTGGCAGCGGTAAAACCACTATCGCTAATTTATTTCATGATTTAGGTGTACAAAGCGTTGATGCCGATCTGGTTGCGCGTGAAGTGGTGATGCCGGGAGAACCCGCTTTAGCAGCCATAGTGGAGCACTTTGGCACTGGCATTTTGCAGCAAGACGGCCAACTGGATCGAGCGATGTTGCGAGCTAAAATTTTTGCTGATGAAACAGAAAAACACTGGCTCAATCAGTTATTGCATCCACAGATCCGCCAACGTTTGTTGCAGCAGTTACAGCAATGCACATCAAGCTATGCGCTGTTGATTGCCCCTTTGTTGCTGGAAAATAAGCTGCAAACTTATACAGACCGGGTGCTGGTTGTCGATGTGCCAGAAGAGCTGCAGCTCAGCCGCACCATGCAACGAGATCAAGTGCCTGCAGAACAAGTACAAAACATCCTGCAAAGCCAGATAGCCCGGCCTGAGCGCTTGCGTCTGGCAGATGATGTGTTGCTGAATACAGTGCCGGTTTTTGCGCTTCAACCGCAGATACAGCAGCTACATAGTCGTTATCAGCAGTTTGCCAAGGAAAAACTAGCAAAAAGCTCTACTTAGGTTTATGGTAATGAACATTGTTAACAAATGTTTCAGTCATGACTTCAATCATCTACGAACATCCGCTGAACGAAAAAGTACGCACCTATCTGCGGGTTGAATACTTATTTCAGCAGGTCACTAAGTTGCTGCCACTGGAAACTGAATGGCAACAGCAGGGCTTTTTTACCTCATTGTTTTCGTTGATTGAAGTATTGGAACGTAATGATGTGCGGCCAGATCTGATCAAAGATGTGGAACGCTGCGAGTCTGCTTTAGTGAACTGGTCGCGTCACCCTTCCATTTCAGATGAGATGCTGCAAAGCATGTTACAAAAAGCGGTGCGCCTGCAAAGTGAATTATTGCGTTGCGGAAAATTTGCCAATAGCTTAAAAGAAGATAAATTCCTCGCCCCGCTGCGCCAACGTTTTTTTATTCCAGGTGGCACCTGCTATTTTGATTTACCTCAGCTGCAATACTGGTTTTCCCAACCTCTGGCTCAACGTAAAAAAGCAGCACAGGATTGGCTGGACCAATTGTCGCTGGTTGAAACCGCTATTTCTTATGTGCTGACCTTTATTCGCGAACGCGGCCAATTTCAGCCATTAGTCGCAGAAAATGGTTTTTTCCAAAGTAATACCGAGCAGTTTGAATTACTGCGCATTGAGTACTCAATGGAATACCAGAGCTACCCGACTATTAGCGGTAACAGATACCGTTATGCCATACGTTTTATGCAGCTCTGCGACAGCTTAGGCCGCACCACCATGGATAAAGCGATTCCTTTTAAACTTGCCTGTTGTTAATCCCCTTCGTACTTGAAGCCACAGCGTTGTTGACTGCGCTCTTTCGCCCCAATCACATAGACTGCTATGTTCATGGGGTCTCATTCTCTTGTCGCCTAGCTGCAACTCCAATTACTTTGGGTATTTATGCTCGCCTGAAATCTACAGTCTGCGGTACACTAGCGCACTTTTGAATTTGCTTCCGGAGTAAGCCTTATGGCCACTATCGTCAAATGCCCGACCTGCCAGAAAGAAGTTATCTGGGGTCCAGAATCCGCTTTCCGGCCTTTTTGTTCTGACCGTTGTCGTTTAATAGATTTAGGCGCCTGGGCCAATGAAGAACACAAAATACCGGATAAAGGCCGTGCCGATTTGCCGCTGTCAGAGCAGCAATTAGAGCAGTTAGAGAATGAGTTGCTAGAACAGGATAACGAGTTTTTTAAATAAATTGTGTACTGTAGGGGCGACCTTTATGGTCGCCCGTCTACCAGTTCAAACCGATCCCAAATGACCATTACGGCCGCCCGAATTCGGCCAACAACTTATCTAATATCGGCTGATTCGCATCAGGGAACTGATACTGATGAAGCTCAGATAAAGGCACCCAGCGCACTGGCTGGCCTTCCAGACCTTTTGCTTCACCTTTAAACTCTTGCACCAGATGAATATCCAGCAACACTGTCTTTTCAGGGTAAGCATACTGCAATTCAAACCAGGCTATGGAACCAGATATTTCCAGATCCACTTCCTCTTTCAGTTCACGAGCTAAAGCTTCAGAAGTCGTTTCACCCGCTTCCACTTTGCCACCAGGAAACTCCCAGCGGCCACCCTGATGCAATTTATCCGGACGCAGCGCCAGTAACACCTGCTGCTGCTTTAAAATCACACCTACGGCAACGTGAACTACTTTGACAGTCATAAGTTAAACCAGTTTACCGTGACACTGTTTGTATTTCTTACCTGAGCCACAAGGACAAGCATCATTACGGCCTACTTTTTCCGCATCACGAAACACCGGAGAAGGGCTGGTTTGCGGCACTTCAGTCGCAACCTGTTCTACTTCTTCATGCTGGAACTGCATATCTGTACTTTCGGCCTTACGACGTTGATCTTCTACTGCATCCACATCTTCAGCGGCACGGATTTGCACCCGTGATAACACACCGACTACATCCAGTTTCAGGTTGTCCAGCATAGTAGAGAACAACTCAAAAGCTTCACGCTTGTATTCTTGCTTCGGGTTCTTCTGCGCATAACCACGCAAGTTAATGCCCTGACGCAAGTGGTCCATCGCAGCCAGATGCTCTTTCCAGTGCGTGTCTAAACTTTGCAGCATCACTGATTTTTCAAACTGACGCAGCACTGAAGGGCCAACCATATGCTCTTTCAGCTCGTAGGATTTATCTACCACTTCGTGGATTTGCTCACGCAGTTTTTCTTCAAACAGCTTCTTATCGTCTGCTAACCATTTAGCGATAGGCATATCGATGGCGAAATCAGCGCGGAAACGGGCTTCTAAGCCCGGAATATCCCACATCTCGTCCAGAGACTGAGGTGGAATGTATTGATCCAGTACAGAGGCAACTACGTCGTGACGAATAGCATTGATAGTCTCAGAGATATCGGCAGCATCCATCAGTTCGTTGCGTTGCTCGTACACCACTTTACGTTGATCGTTGGCCACATCATCGAATTCCAGTAATTGCTTACGGATATCAAAGTTACGGGCTTCTACTTTACGTTGTGCGTTTTCAATAGCACGGCTGACCCATGGGTGTTCAATGGCTTCGCCTGGCTCCATACCCAGTTTACGCATCATACCTGCCATACGGTCTGAAGCAAAAATACGCATTAAGGCATCGTCTAACGACAGGTAAAAACGTGAAGAACCCGGATCGCCCTGACGGCCAGAACGACCACGTAACTGGTTGTCGATACGGCGCGATTCATGACGTTCAGTACCAATGATATGTAAACCACCAGACTCAATCACAGCGTCATGGCGTTTCTGCCATTCCTGTCTGACCTGTTCAATTTGCTCTGCACTGGCTTCACCTAAAGCAGCCAGTTCAGCCTGCAGGTTACCACCCAATACAATGTCCGTACCACGACCAGCCATGTTGGTAGCTATAGTCACAGTGCCCGGCTGACCAGCCTGAGCAATAATTTGTGCTTCGTTGGCGTGGAACTTAGCGTTTAATACCTGATGCGGGATTTTGGCGTCATGCAATAATTTCGACAGATACTCAGAACTTTCGATTGAAGCTGTACCGACCAGAATAGGACGCTTCAGTGCTCGGTTCTCTTCAATGTCTTTAATAATGGCCTGATACTTTTCTTCCACTGTCAGATAGACCAAATCGGCCATATCTTTACGCACCATAGGTCTGTTGGTTGGAACTACTATAGTTTCAAGGCCATAAATAGACTGGAATTCAAAAGCTTCAGTGTCCGCTGTACCTGTCATACCAGCCAGTTTGTCATACAAACGGAACAGGTTCTGGAAAGTGATAGAAGCTAAAGTCTGGTTTTCATGGTTAATATGCACGCCTTCTTTGGCTTCAATAGCCTGGTGCAAACCTTCAGACCAACGACGGCCTTCCATAGTGCGGCCAGTATGCTCATCAACGATCACGATCTCGTTATCTTTGATCACATAGTCCACGTCTTTCTTAAACAGGTTGTGCGCGCGTAAAGCAGCATAGGTATGGTGCAACAGAGTAATGTTGGCTGCAGAGAATAAAGAATCGCCTGGTTGGATTAAGCCCAGCTCCTGCAGAATTTCTTCGACACGGATTTGACCCAGCTCAGTCAGATAAATTTGTTTGGCTTTTTCGTCAATGGTGAAATGACCATCGCCTATCGCACCTTCTTCGTCTTCTTTTTCCTGCTTCACAAGCTGAGGCACTACAGTGTTAATCACACGGTACAGCTCTGAGCTGTCTTCAGCCTGGCCAGAAATAATCAGCGGCGTACGGGCTTCGTCTATTAAAATAGAATCCACTTCATCGATAATGGCATAAGCTAAATGACGTTGCACCCGTTCAACAGCAGAGAAAGCCATATTATCGCGCAGGTAATCAAAGCCAAATTCGTTGTTCGTACCGTAGGTGATATCAGCGTTATAAGCAGCTTGTTTGTCCAGGTGTCCCATGCCAGGCACGTTGACACCCACTGTCATACCTAAGAAAGCAAATAAAGGCGCGTTGGTTTCAGCATCACGACGGGCTAAGTAATCGTTGACAGTAATAACATGCACAGACTGGCCACTTAAAGCATTTAAGTACGCCGGCAATGTTGCGGTTAAAGTTTTACCTTCACCTGTACGCATCTCAGAAATTTTGCCCTGATGCAGCACAATACCGCCAATCAGCTGTACATCAAAATGGCGCATCTTGAAGATACGTTTACTGGCTTCACGCACTGTAGCAAAAGCTTCTGGTAATAAATCATCCAGCGTAGCGCCATCTGCAAAGCGTTGTTTAAATTCCGCCGTTTTTAATTTGAGTTGTTCGTCAGACAGGTCAACAAAAGAAGCTTCCAGACTATTAATCAGATCAACCGTTTTTTTCAATTTTTTTAAGTAACGATCATTACGGCTACCAATTAATTTGGCGAAAAATTTTCCAAACATTTTATAAATACCACTTCTTGGTTGAGACTCAATCCGAGTCCGGCCTGAGCCTTATTTTATCCGGCTTACCTGAAGCTCTGGCCTCAGTTCTGCCGCTATATATTATTGGATACGGCGATTAACAAACATCATAGGGTCAATTTGTTGACCATTTTTCAGCACTTCGTAATGTACATGTGGGCCTGTTGAACGGCCTGTGCTGCCCATAATGGCAACTTCCTGGCCTTTGGTCACCATCTGTCCAACCTGAACAGTGGTGGCTTGAGCATGGGCATAACGGGTGCGATACCCATCGCTATGCTCAATCTCAACCATTTTACCGTAACCAAAACGTTCTCCAGCCCAGGTCACAATACCACCTGCTGTAGCAAAAATAGAATCACCTTCTTTACCGGCAAAATCTACCCCACGGTGCACTGCGGGCTCACCACTAAAGGGGTCGCTGCGCACACCAAAACTCGACGACAAGTAACCACTTAACACAGGACGGCCGGATAACTGGACGCTTTTTCCTATATGGTGATTCAGGTCCAGAGATTCAAGCATGGCAAAGCGGGTTTGCTCTGATTGCAAATTTTGCTCCAGCTCATTGAGCTGCAACAACACCGCATTCAGCTCGGCCAGACTAATTTCAGTCGGCGTTTGCGAAGGGCCGCCCATAGCTGGGGCCTCATGCAGGTTAAATTCTTCAGTCGATAAATTAGCAGCGTCAATTAAGCGCTCACCCACCATATTCAGTCGGTTGACTTGTGCCTGCAGCGTGGCGACTTTGGAGGTTAACGCAGCCAGCTGGTTTTCAGCGCGGCGGCGAATATCAGCAATTTCTTCTGTTTCTGCAGCACGGCTCAACTGGACTTTTTCAAGTTCAGCATTACCTTGCTGAAACAGATTAGCAAAAGCTGCTCCTGCACCAGACGCAATACAAAACAGTAAGACGGCCGTGACTGTCAGTTGCGATGGCGTACTGCCAAAGCTGAAGTGGCGATGTCGGCCACGATAGAAAACTGTTACACTCATGCAACCTCAGTATAAATTCATAAGTTAAGATGGCGCGCTATTCTCAGAAACCAGTGGATCTAAGTCAGTTGCTGCAACAAAGCTCTTTGTTGTCTACCATGCAGCACGCCGATCTGTTGCGCCAACTTAATACCGAATTAGCGCAGTTTCTGCAACTGGATCCATCCGGTTTTTGCAAAATTAGTACCATAAAAGCGGGTCGCTTAGTTATTTTATGCCAATCACCCGCCTGGGCGACCCGGCTGAAAATGCAAAGAGAGGCCATTCTAGACAATTTTCGCCAGAAAATCTTGCCGGATTTGGCAGGAATCGACATTGAGGTGTCGCCTAATACCCAGCTGCAATATGTCAAAGCGGAAGAAATCAAAACTGAAGGACCTAAAATCTCTGAACAAGCGGCGGTGTATTTACTGGCTTTAGCACAAAACAGTGAAGGTGAGTTAAAGCAGAAACTACAAAGGCTGGCAGAGCTGGCTCAAAAGCCGCGCCCTGCCCCCAAGACTTAGGCCAATTGTGGTGCTAAGTATGATATTGGCATTTGCGCTTCTTTATCGAAGCTGACAAATTCCCAGTTCGCCTGTTCAGCAAGTACTGCAGACAATAACTGGTTATTTAAAGCGTGGCCCGTTTTATAAGAACGGAACTCGCCCAGAATGCTGTAACCGGCCATGTATAAATCACCGATTGCATCCAGAATTTTGTGTTTGATAAATTCGTCTTCGTAACGCAGACCATCCTGGTTTAACACCCGGAACTCATCCAGCACTACAGCATTATCAAAACTGCCGCCTAATGCCAGATTATTGGCGCGTAAATATTCAATGTCCTGCAGGAAACCAAAAGTACGGGCACGGCTGATGTCTTTAATGAAAGATGCAGCTGAGAAGTCGAGCTTCATGCGCTGTTTGGTTTCAGAAATCACAGGGTGATCAAAGTCGATGGCAAAATCCATACGGAAACCGTGGTGTGGCACAAACTCAGCCCACTTATCACCGTCTTCAACCCGTACTTTTTGCTTAATGCGGATAAACTTCTTGGCTTTTTTCTGTTCGCTGATACCAGCTTCCAGTAACAGGTAAACAAAAGGGTTGGCACTGCCATCCATAATTGGAATTTCAGCAGAGTCCACTTCGATAAACAAGTTATCGATACCTAAACCAGCCACTGCAGCCATTAAATGCTCAGTGGTGGACAGGCGCACGCCGTCATCGTTGATCAAACAGGTACACATCACAGTGTCGCCCACTAATTCAGGGGTGACTTTAAAATCAACGATCGGGTTCAGATCGACACGCCGGAACACTATACCGGTATTATCAGGAGCAGGCCGGAGAGTAAGCGTAACCTTTTCTCCCTTGTGTAAACCTACCCCGATCGAGCTGATTGATTTTGCAATGGTACGTTGTTTAATCATATTTTTTCCTGTTCAAATATTGAACAAATCCAAAATGGCGGCGAAGCATAACATAGCTGACCAGCTATGCCAACCTTTGAGCCTTTTGTAAGCTGACTAAAAATTAGTCAGCTTGTTTACGTAAAAACGCCGGAATATCGAAAATATCGATGTTCGCTTGTTTCTCCGCTACTGGCTTACTTTGCACATTAGGCACTTCTAACGGCGCTTGTGACATGTCACGAGCAGCGTTGCCCTGATGGTGAGCATAGCTTGTACCAGCATTGCCATAAACGTGCGCTGAACGAACTGGTTCATGACGGTGATTAGGCACCAGGCTGATGTCAGGCTTACGCTCTGCACCTATACCTGTGGCAACCACAGTGACACGAAGTTCATCCGACATATCAGGATCAATAACAGCACCTACGACAACAGTCGCATTTTCTGAAGCAAAAGCTTTCACTGCATTACCTACAGTTTCAAACTCTTCAATGCTGATATCCAGGCCAGCAGTGATATTCACCAGAATACCCTTAGCGCCTGATAAATCGATATCTTCCAGTAACGGGCTGGAAATCGCTTGTTCAGCGGCTTCTTCTGCACGGTCCGGACCTGAGGCACGGCCAGTACCCATCATGGCAGTACCCATCTCTGACATCACTGTACGCACGTCGGCGAAGTCGACGTTAATCAGACCTGGACGAGTAATCAGCTCAGCAATACCTTGTACTGCACCTAACAATACATTGTTAGCCGCTTTAAACGCATCCAGCAGACTGGTGCCTTTGCCTAAGACTTTTAATAATTTGTCGTTAGGAATGGTGATTAATGAGTCAACATGTTTTGCCAGCTCAGCAATACCTTCATCTGCATAAGCAGAACGCTTTTTGCCTTCGAACGGGAATGGCTTAGTGACAACAGCCACAGTCAGGATACCCATTTCACGGGCCACTTCAGCCACTATTGGAGCAGCACCAGTACCAGTACCACCACCCATACCGGCAGCGATAAAGATCATGTCCGCGCCTTGCAGCGTTTTCTTGATCGTTTCACGGTCTTCTTCTGCAGAACGACGGCCTACATCAGGGTTAGCACCAGCGCCTAAACCTTTAGTCACGCCAGCACCCAATTGCAGGGTCATATGGGCAGAAGAATTACGCAGCGCCTGCGCGTCAGTATTGGCAGCAATAAACTCAACACCTTCGATGTTGCTTGCAACCATATACTCAACAGCGTTACCGCCACCACCACCAACACCTATTACTTTAATGACAGCTTCTTCGCTGTGGTTTTCCATTAACTCAAACATAGCTCTCTCTCCGTTTTAGTACGCTTACTCAAAAAAGTTAAAATTCGCCTTTAAACCAGCTGGTGAGACGTTTCACCATGCCGCCGACCGACTCGCGGGCAGCAACAGCTTTTTTCTGCTGGGTCCGCATGTCTTTTCCGTAAATCAGCAAACCCACTACGCTGGCGTAGGCCGGGTCCTGTACATATTCTCTTAAGCCAGTAATGCCAATCGGATAACCCAACCGCACCGGCATCTGGAACACATCTTCAGCAAACTCAATGGCACCTTCCATTTTGGCGGTACCGCCAGTCAGCACTATGCCTGCGGCAATTTGCTCTTCCAGACCAGAGCTGCGAATTTCTTCCAGCACCAATTCAAATAACTCCTGGTAGCGCGGTTCTACCACTTCAGCCAGGGTATGGCGTGACATGCTGCGGGCAGGACGACCACCCACGCTTGGCACTTCAATGTTTTCCTCTTTGCCTACCATGCTGCGCAGTGCACAGGCGTATTGCACTTTAATGTCTTCTGCATGCCCCAAAGGAGTGCGGAAGATTTTGGCAATATCGCTGGTGACCTGATTACCTGCCACCGGGATCACTGCGGTATGGCGTAAAGCACCATTGGTAAAGACAGAGATATCTATAGTGCCGCCGCCCATATCAACTACGCAGACACCCAGCTCTTTTTCATCATCCGTCAGCACTGCATAACTTGATGCCAAAGAAGAGAAAATCAGCTGGTCGACATGCAGCTCGCAGCGTTCAGCACATTTTTCGATATTTTTTGCCATATCATTGGCGCACGTGATGATGTGAGCCTTGGCTTCCATCCGCACCCCAGACATGCCGATTGGGCTTTTAATACCTTCCTGCATGTCGACTGAAAATTCCTGAGGCAGCACGTGCAACATGCGACGCTCTGCTGAAATAGGCACTGACTTGGCGGCGTGGATCACGTTGATCACATCTTCAGCTGTCACTTCGGCATCGTTGATTGGCACCATGCCACTTTCGTTCTGACAACGAATATGTTTGCCGGTAATACCTAAATACACAGAAGACACCCGGCAATCGGCCATCAGTTCAGCTTCTTCCACGGCGCGGCGCACAGACTGCACCACCAGGTTCAGATCGTTGACACCACCTTTGTCCATACCACGGGACACATGAGTACCTACACCAACAATACTTAACTGATTGTCAGAGGTAATCTCGCCCACTAAGGCTTTAACCTGTGCTGTGCCTATATCTAAGCCAACGATAAGATCACGTTCTGTCGACTTTGTCATCTTGTTCTCTTTGTTCTGGCGCTTCGACCCAACGTACAGCGACGCCTGTGTCATAACGCAAATCAACTTCGGCAACTGCCTGAGTTTTATGTTTACTAATCACAGGGTACAAATCGATAAACCGCTGCACCCGCTTTGCCGTATCTTCCCGGCCCAGAGTCAATTGAATGCCCTCTGCTAAATTCAGTTGCCAGGCCTGACGGGCTGACACTGTGAGTCCTGTTGCCGCATGCTGATGGACGGTCAGCATTTGATTCAATTGATTGAACATGGTCAGTGCATCCTGCTCGGCCCCGTCCGGACCTTGTAACTTTGGCAATGGCTGCTTTAGTTCAGCGACAGGAGCGACAAAGATCTGACCTTGTTGATTGAGTAAATATTGGTCATTCCATACCGCGACTGGCTTATGTTCAGTCACCACCACCACGAGCGTATCAGGCCATTGTTTGCGCACGGCTGCCTGAGCTACCCAGGGTTGTTGCTGCAGAAACAGCTGCACCTGATCCACGTTCAAATTAAAAAAGTTACCCAGATACTGTTGTTGCAGCTTTTGGTTTAAACCTGCAGCTTCAATCTGAGAAAAATCGCCATAGACCTTCACTTGCTGGATAGGTGCACTTTGTTGATCCTGACTCCAAAGCCAGATCTGATAACCTAACCAGCTCACAAACCAGACGGCAAAGCAGAAAAAGGCGACACCAGCCCAGAAGGCTTTGTTAATAGGTGCTTTGACTGTCTTGCCGTTTTTGGTCATAAGGTCTGTTCTAAAATCTGCAGAACTAACTGCTCAAAACTTAAACCCGCGGCTTTGGCGGCCATAGGTACCAAAGACTTTTCGGTCATACCTGGCACCGTATTCACTTCCAACAGATAAAAGTTACCTTGCTCATCCAGCATCGCATCGACACGGCCCCAACCGGACGCACCAACAGCAGTAAAGGCAGCAGCTGCAACTTGTTGCAAAAAGGCAGTCTGATCGGCTGTTAATGGCGCAGGACAAAGGTATTCAGTGCTATTGGACTGATACTTGGCTTCATAGTCATAAAAAGAGCGGGGAGTACGCATTTCAACAATAGGCAAAGCCTTACCGTTTAATACAGTCACGGTAAATTCACGGCCCTGGATCCACTGTTCAACCAGTACATCTGAATCGTATTTGGTTGCTACCACCAATGCCTGTTCCAGTTCTTCGGCTGTGCTTGCAGCACTCATGCCGATACTGGACCCTTCATTTGCTGGTTTCACCATCACTTTACCAGCTAACTGCTGCAAAATATCCTGATAATTCAGTTGTTTTCCGGCTTCAGCCACTAAAAATTTTGCCGTAGGTAACCCTTGTGCCTGAAACAGCCATTTGCAGCGGATTTTATCCATCGCCAGGGCAGAACCTAAGACGCGGCTACCTGTGTAAGGTAAGCCCATCAATTGCAAAGCACCTTGCATAGTACCGTCTTCACCACCACGGCCATGCAACACTATAAATACACGATCAAAACCAGCTGAAGTTAAAGCACTTAACGGCTGATCTTTTGGGTCAAAAGCATGGGCGTCGACACCTTGCTTTTGCAAGGCCGCCAGCACAGCAGCACCTGAACGTAACGACACTTCACGTTCTGCCGAGGTTCCACCAAACATGACGGCTACTTTGCCAAATTTGCGGCTCATACTTCAAGCTCCCTCGTTTGGTTTTAATGCAGAAATTGCTAATTTAGCAGCCGCCAGTTGTTTGGCCAGCGCACCTATATTGCCAGCGCCCTGAGTCAGCAGCACATCACCGTCCTGCAACACATCAGCTAAAGCAGCAGGCAGGTCAGCAGGGCTTGCCACATAAATAGGATCCAACTGACCACGGGCACGAATAGAGCGGCATAAACTGCGGCTGTCAGCACCTGGGATAGCGGCTTCGCCTGCGGCATAAACTTCAAGCAATAACAATAAATCGACAGAAGACAGCACTTTGGCGAAGTCTTCGTATAAATCACGGGTTCTGGTGTAACGGTGTGGCTGATAAGCCATCACTATACGGCGCTCTGGCCAGGCGTTACGCGCGGCAGCTAAAGTGGCAGCGACTTCGCTTGGATGGTGACCATAGTCATCGACCAGCAGCACTTTGCCACGGCCTGTCTCAAACTCGCCGTATTGTTCAAAGCGACGGCCTATGCCTTCAAATTTTTTCAGCGCAGCCAAAATGGAATCCGTTGCTATGCCTTCATCTTTGGCCACAGCAAAAGCAGCGGTCGCATTTAATGCATTGTGACGACCGGCTAAATTCAGCTCAATCTGGCTGGCAACGCCGTTTTTATCGGTAATAACAAAATGGCTTTGAGTACCGGTCTGGCCGAAGTCGCTGATGACATAATCCGCATCTTCGCTAAAACCATAAGTGATCACAAAACGGCCAATTTGTGGGATCAGCTCACGCACTACAGCATCGTCGATACACATCACGGCCACGCCGTAAAATGGCAGGTTATGGCAAAACTCCAGATAGGTGGCTTTCATTTTTTCAAAGTCACCCTGATAAGTTTCCATATGATCAGGTTCGATATTGGTGATCACCGACGCCATAGGCTGCAAATGCAGGAAAGAGGCGTCGCTCTCATCCGCTTCGGCAATTAAATAGCGGCCAGCACCTAAACGAGCATTGGTGCCTGCAGAATTCAGTAAGCCACCGATAACAAAAGTAGGGTCAGTGCCAGCTTCGGCAAAAATAGAAGCGATTAAGCTGGTGGTGGTGGTTTTACCATGGGTACCGGCAATAGCAATACCATGGCGGAAACGCATTAATTCGGCCAGCATTTCAGCACGGCGAACCACCGGAATACGATGTTCAATAGCAGCAGCTACTTCCGGGTTGTCGGTTTTAATAGCGCTGGAAACCACAACAACGCTGGCACCTTCGATATTTTCAGCCTTATGGCCAATTACAATACAAGCACCTAACGACGCTAAACGGTCGACCACAGGGTTTGGTGCTATATCTGAACCCGAAACTTTATAACCTTCATTGACTAATACTTCGGCAATACCACCCATACCAGCGCCGCCGATCCCAACGAAGTGGATCCGCTCTACTCTGCGCATAGCATTTTTATTTTGTTGTTTTGTATTGCTCATTTAGTCTTACCTATCACTTCACCACAGACTCTAACAACGTGTTCTGCGGCATCATCTATTGCTGTTCTGCGGGCATTATTTGCCAAATGACGCAGTGCACTTTTGTCCTGCAACCAGGACTGGAGTAAAGGCAACAAAGCACCTTTACTGAATTCGCTTTGTGGCAGTAACACTGCCCCTTGTTTTTGCACTAACCAGCTGGCGTTGGCCGTCTGATGGTCATCAATAGCCGATGGCAAAGGCACAAACACTGCCGCTACGCCGGCACAAGCCACTTCGGATACGGTTAAAGCACCAGCGCGGCAAATCACTAAATCAGCCCAGGTGTAAGCAGCTGCCATGTCTTCAATAAAAGCACTGGCACTGGCCTTTAATTCAGGTAAAGCGGCATAAGCCTGTTGCACCTGCTGCTCCATCGCCTTACCGGTTTGATGCCGTATTTCCAGCACACCAGTCTGCGATGCTTGTGCAAACAGAGCAGGTAATTGCTGGTTAAAGACTTGCGCACCTAAACTTCCACCGACCACTAATACTTTTAAACTTGGCGTTGGCGCCTGCAGTTGTTTTTGGCCAGACACAGCCAGCACTTCAGCACGCACCGGATTACCTACTACTAATCTGTCTTTGCGATCAGCAAAGGCCTGTGGAAAAGCCACTAATACTTTTTTGGCGATACGGGCCAATAATCTGTTGGTGGTGCCCGCTACTGCATTTTGCTCATGCACTATTAATGGCTTACCCGCTAACCAGGCGGCTAAACCACCAGGACCACTGGCATAACCACCAAAACCTAACACCAGTTCCGGATTCAGTTGCTTAACTAAAGCACGGGCCTGACTGATGGAGCGCCATAACATCAGCGGCGCTTTAACTAAGCTTTTTAAGCCTTTACCGCGTAAACCAGCCACAGCAATGCTGTGAAACGGGAAACCAAACTGCGGCACTAAAGTCGCTTCCATCCGATCCGCTGTACCCAGCCAATGAATGCTCCAGCCTTGTTGTTTTAACAATTCAGCCACAGCTTTAGCCGGGAAAATATGGCCCCCAGTGCCGCCAGCCATAATCAGCGCTGTTTTTTGCTGTTTGTCAGTAGTCTGCATCAACTCAGGCATGAGGACCCCCGCTGATGGCGTGACGACCTTTCAGTCGTACTTCAAAATCAATACGGATTAATAAAGCTGCGGCTACTAACATAATGATCAAGCTACTACCGCCTGAACTGACAAAAGGTAAAGTTAAACCTTTGGTTGGCAATACGCCGCTTGCCACACCGACATTAACGCAGGTTTGAAAACCAATCCAAATCGCCAGCGCATAAGCTAAGAAGCCGTGAAAGCTCATGCCTTTAAACAAGGCTTTGTTGCCAATCCATAAAGCACGGCTGACCAGTAAAAACAGCAGGGTCAAAATCACAAACACACCAATCAGGCCGGTTTCTTCTGCAATCACCGCGAAGATAAAGTCGGTATGAGCTTCTGGTAAATACTCAAGTTTTTGTACGCTGTTACCCAGGCCCTGACCAAACCAGCTACCACGGCCAAACGCCATCAGGGATTGGGTTAGCTGATAACCACTGCCAAAAGGATCGGCCCATGGGTCTAAAAACGAAGTCACACGGCGCCAGCGGTATTCGCTGTATAAAATCAGCACACCAATAGCTGCAAGACCTGTGAAAATTAAACAGAAAAACTGCCATAACTTAGCACCAGCCAGAAACAGCAACACCACCGAAGTGGCAAACATCACAATGACGGTTCCAAGGTCTGGTTGCATCAGCAGTAAAACGGCCAGAATAAACATAATGATCAAAGGTTTGATAAAGCCTTTGATGTTTTCCCGCACTTCTTCATGCTTACGAACCAGGTAGCTGGACAAGTAGACAAAAAAGAATAATTTAGCTGGTTCAGCCGCCTGAATATTGATTGGGCCTAACGCCAGCCAACGGGTTGATCCATTGACATTGCGCCCCACCAGCAAGACAGCGATCAATAACACCAAGGCCAGCATCAGCAATAAGATATTGGTTGTATGCCACCAGGACACTGGCACATTAAGCACCACATAAGACACACCTAAACCTATCACCAGATACACCAGGTGACGGATAGTAAAATGCATAGGATTACCATGTAAGCGCTCTGCCACAGGCACTGATGCACTGGTGACCATAATAATGCCAACACCGATCACCAAGGCCAGCAACACCAAAAACAGCTTGTCGTAGCTATTGGCTTCGTCACGTTGCCACCACTGCGCTATGGCTGCAGTGGGTGAAGGGATCAGGTTCAGCAGCATTTGCTTCATAACCACACCTTCTGCACCGCTGCAGCAAATTGCTGACCACGGTCTTCGTAATTTTTAAACATATCTAAGCTGGCACAGGCTGGTGATAACAACACCAAATCATCGGCTGTTGCCAGTTGAGCTGCAGTTTTTACTGCTGCCATTAAATCTTTGACTTCAAAGCTACCCGCTTTCAGCGCAGCAATAGCAGGACCGTCCTGCCCTAAAGTAATTAAGTGATCGACATCATTATTCAGCACTGTGGCCAATTCACTGAAATCAGCACCCTTGCCATCACCACCTGCTATTAAAATCAGTTTGCCTGTTACTTCAGGGCGTAAACCTGCAATAGCAGCTAAGGTCGCGCCCACGTTAGTGGCTTTGGAGTCATTGACCCAACGCACAGCTTTATGGTCCAGCACTAACTGGCAACGGTGCGGTAATGAGGTAAAGCTCTGCAGCGCTTTGACTAAGCCTTCGCGGCTTGCACCGGCGGCTAAAGCTAAAGCACAGCTCGCCAGGGCATTAAACTGATTATGCAAACCCACTATGGTCATATCGCGCACTGGCATTAAAGGCTCGCCCGCAACCAACAACCAGCTTTCGCCCTGATACTGAACCACGCCGTAGTCTGTACCAGCTAAATCCAGCGCCAGGCTTGGCATCTGAGTCAAAGGCGTCGTTAAGCCATCGGCTTTATTGTAAATCGCCAGATCTGTGCCCTGATACACCCGTTGTTTGGACGCAGCATAAGCGGCCATAGTGCCGTATCTGTCCATATGATCTTCAGTCACATTGAGAATACAGGCGGCTTTGCTTTGTAAAGAATGAGTGGTATCCAGCTGGAAGCTCGACAGTTCCAGTACAAACACATCAGCATCGCTTTGCAGCGCATCCAGAATAGGCAAACCAATATTGCCGGCTGCTACAGCATGTAAGCCGGAACATTGCAGCATATGAGCAGCTAAGCTGGTGACGGTCGACTTGCCATTGGCACCGGTAATAGCTAATACAGGTTTCTGGTTTTGCAGTGCAAACAGCTCGACATCGCCAATCAGATGGGCACCTTGTGCCAAGGCAAAACGTATAGCCGGATGTTTAGGGTCTAAGCCTGGGCTGACCACCAACACATCCATATGAGCTAAACGGTTGGCGTCCAGTTCACCTAAATAAATACCGTCCACTTTGTCAGCTGGAATTTGTTCCAGCCCTGAGACTTTTAAGCGGGTATCCATCAGTACAGGTTTGACGCCTTGTTTCAGCAAAAAGCGCACTGTGGCCAGACCTGAAAGGCCTAGTCCTATCACAGCAACACGTTTTCCCTGGAACAACTTAGCGTTCATCTTTTATCTCAGTTTTAAAGTAGCTAAACCAATCAGCACAAAAATGACGGACAGAATCCAGAACCGCACAATAACGCGAGGTTCAGGCCAGCCTTTTAATTCGTAGTGATGGTGAATAGGCGCCATACGGAAAATCCGCTGCCCCCGTAATTTGTAAGAACCAACCTGCAAAATCACAGACACAGTTTCCATCACAAAAACGCCGCCCATAATAAAGAGCACAATTTCCTGACGGACTAAAATGGCAATCACGCCAAGCACTGCACCTAAAGCTAAAGAACCTACATCGCCCATAAAGACCTGAGCCGGATAGGTATTAAACCAAAGGAAACCCAGGCCTGCGCCGACTAAAGCAGCACAAACCACCACCAGTTCACTGGCGTGAGGCAGATAAGGAATATTCAGGTAAGTGGCAAAATTCACGTTACCGCTGGCGTAAGCGATGATGGCAAAAGCAAAGGCCACCATAATGGTTGGCACTATGGCTAAACCGTCCAAACCATCGGTTAAATTCACCGCGTTGCTGGTACCCACAATGACGAAGTAACACAATGCAATAAAGATAAAACCCAGCTGTGGCAGCACATCTTTAATAAATGGCACCACTAAACTGGTTTCGGCCGGACGTTCTGCCGAGGCGTACAGGAAAAAAGCGATAACGATGGCAAACAAGGACTGCCAGAAGTATTTCCACTTAGCGATTAAGCCTTTTGGATCTTTACGCACCACTTTGCGGTAGTCGTCAATAAAACCAATCCAGCCAAAGCTTATCAGCGTAAAAATCACCACCCAGACGTATTTATTACCCAAGTCTGCCCACAGCAGAATACTGGCCAGCACTGAACCTAAAATCAGCAAACCGCCCATAGTCGGAGTGCCTTTTTTCGAGAAATGGCTTTGTGGGCCATCATCACGCACGGTTTGACCAATTTGCAGTTGTTGTAACTTAGCTATTAGCTTGGGGCCAAAATACAGGCTCAGCATTAAGGCGGTTAAAATACCCAGAATAGACCTGAACGTCAGGTAACTGAATACGTTAAAGGCATTGATATATTGAGTTAAATACTCGGCTAACCACACTAACATGAGCTGATCTCCTGCTGACATCTTTCTAGCAAGTCCTGCACCACCAATTCCATTTTGGCGCTGCGCGAACCTTTGACCAGTACGGTGCTACTCGACTGTTCATCAAGGATCGGGCTTAACTTTTGGATCAGTTGCTGACGGGAACTAAAATGGGCCCCTTGGCCGTTAAATAAATCACTGGCGCTCTGTGATAACACACCCAAGGTGAATAACAGATTAATTCCCTTTTGTTTGGCGTATAAACCTACTTCTTCATGGTACAAACGGGCATCAGCGCCCAGTTCACCCATATCGCCAAACACCAGTACTCTGAAACCAGGGTAAGTGGCTAACAAGTCGATAGCCGCCTTAGTGGATTCAGAATTCGCGTTGTAGGTATCGTCAATCAGACGTAATTTGTCGCTGGCTACTGTGACATTAATGCGGCCTTTGACTGGCTTCATTGCAGCTAAACCTAACTGCACATCGGTGAGGCTGGCACCTAAAGTCAAAGTAGCAGCAGCTGCAGCCAACGCATTGGCCACATTATGTTTACCAGGTAACACCAGCTGAATAAAAATGCGGCCTTGTGGGCAAACTAAATCAAAGCTGGCACAACCTTGTTCATTCAGCACTATATGTTCAGCGGTAAAATCGGCTGCCTGAGTGCTGCTGAAGGTCAATACAGTTTTATCCTGCAGACGCTTTAACCAGTAATCAGAAAACTCGCTGTCCAATGGCACTATAGCAACGCCATCAGCACCTAAAGAGCCATAAATTTCACCTTTGGCACGAGCCACGCCAAACAAGTCACCAAAACCTTCCAGATGAGCTGCCGCCACATTGGTGATAATAGAGACTTCAGGTTTCACCAACGAAGAGGTGTAGGCAATTTCGCCTAAATGATTGGCGCCCAATTCCATCACAGCGTACTGATGCTGTTCTGTTAAACGTAATAAGGTTAAAGGCGCACCAATATCGTTATTAAAGTTGCCTGCTGTCGCAAGTACATCGCCGATACGGTCTAAAATGGCCGCCATCATTTCTTTGACTGTGGTTTTACCAACACTGCCGGTCACAGCAACAGACTTAGGATTGACCTTTTGTTTCACAGCTGCGCCTAAAGCCCCTAAAGCTAAACGGGTGTCGGCGACAATAATTTGCGGCACTGCCAGATCCAGCTGTTGTTCCACAATCAAAGCCACAGCGCCTTTGGCAATCACATCAGCAGCAAACTGATGACCATCAAAGTTCGGGCCTTTTAAGGCAATAAACAAATCACCTTGAGTAATATTGCGGCTGTCTGTGCTGACGCTCTGAATTTGAATATCAGCGCCAACCAGTTGTCCCTGCACTAACTGTGCTATTTCTTTTGTTTGTAAAGGGATCATAAAGCAGTCTCCGTCACCAGTTGTCGGACAAAGGCACGTTCGTCGTAGGGTAAAACTTCATGGCCAATGATTTGATAATCTTCGTGGCCTTTACCGGCGATCAATACCAGATCACCAGCGTTGGCTTGTTCTAAAGCAGTGCGTATCGCCGTTTTACGATCGGTAATCAGCTGGTACTGCTGCTGTGTACAACCTGCAGCTATATCCAGACAAATCGCCATCACATCTTCAGTGCGGGGATTATCCGCAGTAATAATTACTTGATCAGCTAAACGTTCAGCTATAGCGCCCATTAAAGGCCGTTTGCCTTTATCACGGTCACCACCACAACCAAACACCACCCAAAGTTGGCCCTGACAATGATGACGAACTGCTATTAAGGTTTGCTCCAGCGCATCAGGCGTATGGGCATAATCCACCACAGCCATCACTTTGCGCCCTGCCTGATAAAACTGTTCGATACGACCAGGCACACTGCACAACAGCTCTGCAGCATCAACTAAAGCCTCAAAGCTATGGCCTAATTGCAGCATGGCGCCAAAAGCGGCCAATACATTTTGAATATTAAATTCGCCCAGCACTTTTAGTTGCAGCTGCTGTTGACCTAAATGGCTGCTTAAACGGAACTGATAACCCAGTGGCGTAATTTCCAGTTGGTCGTAAGCCAAATACTCGCTATAGCCTTGGCAATCTTTGAGTTGACCATAAGCCAGCACAGGCAGAGTGCAGTCAGCTGCTAATTGGCGGCCAAAGTCGTCAGAGACATTAATCACAGCTTTTTTGGCTAAATCTGCTTTAAACAACAAAGCCTTGGCTTCGCCGTACGCTTGCATAGTGCCGTGATAATCCAGGTGATCGCGGGTTAAATTGGTAAACACCGCCACTTCAAACTGCAAACCAGCTACACGTTGTTGCACTAAGGCATGAGAAGATACTTCCATAGCCACCAAAGCACAGCCTTTAGCGGCTTCAGTCGCAAGAATACGATGAATATCCACCAGATGTGGTGTGGTGTTATTTAATGGCGTCAGGTTGCGGTAATCGCCATACCCCAAAGTGCCAATCACAGCGGCTTGTTGCTGTAACAACACCGCCAGTTGATTGACAAAAATGGCCGTGCTGGATTTACCATTGGTGCCGGTAATACCCACAAGTTGCTGCGCCTGATGCGGATAAAAAGCGGCAGCTAAGGTGTTCAGCAATTCAACTAGCTTAGGGACAACCACAATGCGCTCATCATTCAAAGCGCTCTGAGTATCAGTCAGTACCGCTACGGCACCTGCGGCTAAGGCTTTTTCAATAAACTGATTGCCATGAGTTTTAGTACCAGGCAAAGCCAGAAACACATCACCTTTTTGTACTTCAGCGCTGTTGATACGTAAATGCTGTAATGGCAAAGCTGCCACAGAAGCTGGCAGCTGGATTGCAAAAGGAGTCAGCCATTGCTGTAGTGAGTTAGCCTGCATTGGGCACCCCACTAATTTTGCTGATGCGGCTATCATTTGCATCAGGCGCAATATTTAATAACTGCATGGCGGCGCCCGATACAGCGGAGAATACCGGAGCTGCGACTTCGCCACCGTAATAATAATCGCCGCTTGGTTCGTTGATAATAACCACTACAGCAATACGAGGGTTTGAAATAGGTGCTATACCAGCAAAAGAGCCAATGTAATCATCGCTGTAACCACGGATACCTGCCTTTTTCGCAGTCCCTGTTTTACCACCTACACGATAACCTGGTACTGCAGCTTTTTTCGCACTGCCACCAGGGCCAACTACTGCTTCTAACATAGCGACCATATTGTCAGCATGCTCTTCGCTGACCACTCGTTCACCTAAAGGCTTTTTATCACTTTTGAAAATAGACAATGGGTAAGACACACCACCATTGGCGATGGTGGCGTAGATACGGGCCAGTTGCACTGCGTTGACGGTAAAGCTATAACCAAAAGAAATGGTCGCTAACGCATGCTCACCCCAACGGCGTTGTTCACGTAACACACCAGGAGTTTCACCTGTCAGGCCTAAACCCGTTTCTGAGCCGACGCCCATCTTGTAATACATATCAAGGAACTTGTCGGTCGGCAGACCTAAAGCTAAGCGGGTCACACCAATGTTACTGGACTTGCGCATAATGCCGGTCAGGTCCAAATCGCCATAACCGTTGATATCCCGCACTAAACGACCACCAATACGCACAGGGCCATAACCTGTTGAAATGACAGTATCCATAGTGGCAGTGCCATTTTCCAACGCCGCTAATACAGGCAAAGGTTTAATGGTTGAACCTGGCTCGAAGGTATCGGTGATAGCGCGGTTACGGTATCTGTTGCTGTCGGTATTTTTTCTGTTATTTGGGTTGTACGAAGGCGCATTGGCTAACGCCAGTACTTCACCGTTATGCACATCCACTACGACAACAGAGCCAGAGGTCGCACCAAACTGCATCACAGCTTTTTTCAGCTCACGGTAGGCCACAGCTTGAATACGCTGGTCAATACTCAATTGAATATTATTGGACGCCTGACCGTCAGTTTGAGACAGCACTTCAATTTCACGGCCTTTGGCATCTTTACGTATAGTTTTCAGTGCAGGTTTTCCGGTTAAAACGTCGTTAAACTGACGTTCAATGCCTTCCATGCCCTGGTCGTCCACATTGGTGAAACCTAACAAATGCGCAGTGACTTCACCGGCCGGATAATAACGGCGTGACTCCTGCTGAAAGGCAATGCCAGGAATTTTTAACTGCTTGATGTAATCGACAGTGGCAGGACTGGCCTGACGTTGCAGATAAACAAAACGTTTGGAGTCATCTCCGCCAATTTTATCCGCCAACTGCTGTGGGCTGATTTGCAGCATATCAGCCAGGGCATGCCAACGACGTTCATCAATTTTGTGCCTGTTGCGGATCACCAGTTGTGGGTCAGCCCAAATCGATTGCACAGGCACACTGACCGCCAGTTCTTCACCGTTGCGGTCTAAAATCATGCCACGCATCGCAGCGTCAGATTTTACCCTTAGCGTACGCATATCGCCCTGTTCCAACAGCATTTCAGGTTCTAACACCTGCAAATAAGCTGCACGGATAATCAAGCCGCTGAATACCGCAAATAAGGACACAATTACAAAAGCAAAACGCCAACTGATGACAGTCGGCTGTTGATTCTTTTTCGCCTGCTTTTTAGGTGCTGCTGGTTTCTTTATCATGGTTCCTGCACCACCACATCTTGCGGGCCGCTGGGCCTGACCATATTGAGTTTGGTCGCTGCCAGCTCTTCCACCCTGCTGTGTTCAGACAAGGCCCTTTGCTCCAGCAACAAATTGCGCCACTCCATTTCCAGGGTGTCGCGATGTTGCAGTATTTTATCTTCGTGCATCGTCAGTTGACGGTTCATATGGGTGAACTCCACCACGGCCAACGCCGAACCTAAACAGCACAACATCAGCACCAGCAGAAATTTATGCTGCCAGATATCAGTTAAAATAAGTCTGTTTAGTTTGATGGTACTCATGCGGTTTTCTCCGCAATACGTAATACAGCACTGCGGGCTCTGACGTTGTTTTCCAGTTCAGCATCAGACGGCATAATAGCTTTGCCAATCAGCTTTAACGGGGTGTACAGATTCAGCTGGTCTTGCGTTAATGGCAAACCTTTAGGAATGGCAGCGCCTTTGCTTTTCAAACGCATAAACTGCTTTACCATCCGATCTTCCAGCGAATGGAAGCTGATCACCGTTAAACGGCCACCTGGTTTTAATACATGCACAGCGGCGTCCAGCGCAGTTTTGATCTGGTCCAATTCGCTGTTGATATAAATACGAATGCCCTGAAAGCTACGAGTCGCAGGATGTTTTTTCTCTTTATGGCTTTTTGGCACCACTGTGCTGATTAAGCTTGCCAGCTGAGCTGTGCGGGTCAGTGGTTGCTCACTGCGGCTGTCGACTATGGCATTGGCTATACGCCAGGCCGATTTTTCTTCGCCATATTCACGCAACACAAAAGTAATGTCTTCCACATCGGCTTTCGCCAGCCAGTCGGCAGCTGAAATACCAGAAGTTGGATCCATACGCATATCCAGCGGGCCATCACGCATAAAGCTGAAACCACGTTCGGCATCATCCAGTTGCGGTGAAGACACACCTAAATCCAGCAATATACCGTCTACTTTGCCGGTAATGCCGTGGTCTTCAGCAATTTGGGCTAAGGCAGCAAAAGGACTGTGGATAATAGAAAACCGTGGGTCGGCCAATAAAGGCTGGGCAGCAGCAATAGCTGCCGGGTCGCGGTCAATACCATATAACCGGCCTTGTTCACCTAATTTAGATAAGATCACTCTGCTGTGACCACCGCGGCCAAAAGTACCGTCGAGATAAATCCCGTCGGGTTTAATGGCTAATCCGTCTATGGTCTCGGCCAATAAAACGGAGATATGGGCGCTTTGATCCATCAGAGTACAAAATCCTGCAGCCGTTCGGAGATCTCAGCGTCGACGGACATATCACGTTCAATTGCCATATCTTCGGCAACACGCTTATTCCAGGTGTCTTCGTCCCAGATCTCGAATTTGTTAAGTTGTCCGACTAAACGGATGTTTTTTGTCAGGCTGGCATGGCTTCTTAGTGGCGCAGGTAATAAAATGCGGCCGCTTTTATCCATGTCACAATCCGACGCGTGGCCTATCAATAAACGTTTAAAGCGCAACTCTTGTGGGTTTTGGTTGGATAAACGCTGCAGCTGTTCTGCAACATCTTCCCATTCAGGCAGTGGATACAGCAGTAAACAAGGATCTTTGGTGTGAATAGTACAAACCATGGCCCCTTCTGCATCAGCAAATAAGGTATCGCGGTAACGCGTTGGCAGCGCTAACCGACCCTTATCATCCAATGTTAAAGAAAACGACCCACGGAACATGTTAATCCCACTTCTTTGCTGTTTGATCCTGATATTTGATCCACAAATACCCACAATTTCCCACTGATGTACAGTTTAGGGCCGCAGAAGAAAGCTTGTCAAGGTGAAAACCCCTTTGTTTGATCATGACAGATCCAGTAAAAACAAGGCTTAGCGCGAAGATCCTGATTTCCGTGGGAAAAAGTGGAAGAAAAAAACTATAAAATAAGTTGAAATTATTTATTTAGTTACGCATAACCTAGCGCTTCAGACTAATAGCCTGCAGCATGCGACTAAGGCGCTGTTACCAAAGTGATTACATCGATTTTTATGGCCAAAGCTCCGCCATAACCTCATGATTTTTATTGATAAAATATAAAAACCTAATAAACTAACCTTGCAGAGCAAGCAATAAACGATAATAACTGCAAAAGCTTATGGCACTGAAAGCAAGGTTAAAAAAGCAGAGTAAAACCGAGAGAACCGCAAAGGAAAGCCATTAAAATAAAGACACTCAAAGTAAGCAAGCACTTACAACATGGTATAAAAAAGCCCTGTCCGCCATAAAGCGTTCAGGGCAAAACCAGGAAGTTCAGCGACGCACTGCCGAAGCAGGTCGGGCTAACTGAAATATATCAGCGGCAACCCTGCTGTAACCTGAACCACCAATACGACTGATTAAATCCATTTTGTAAGGATCAGGCATGCCATTGGCGTCCAATAAAGCAGGATTGATATAAAGGGCCAGCACTTGTGCAAAAATCACTTCGCAGCTTGGGTTTTCCGGTGGATAAGGTTGCAACTTCGCCAATCGGCATTCAAGAGCAACGGGAGCCAAAGCAACACGAGGCACTTTAATTTGGCTGGACGCAGCCTGCTCCAGACCAGCCAGTTCAAATTCACTTTCATCAGATGGCACAGCAGCCGCACTGATATTCATTTCATTGGCCAGCGCATGCGGCACCAAATTCACTACAAAATCCCGGGTTGCTTCAATATTTAAGCTGGTGTCTTTGCGACTGCCATCGGCTTTATGCTGAGTAGAGATCATCAGAGTTGGCGGCTGGTCTGTGATCATCTGAAAAAAGCTAAAAGGCGCTAAATTCAATACGCCCTGTGCAGACACACTCGATACCCAGGCAATAGGACGAGGCGTAATAGTGCTGGTTAACAGCTTATAGGCAGCTGAAGGGTCCAACTGCTGCAGATCAATCCACATTAATAACTACTCCAAAAAGACAAGATGAAACCCAAAATGGCAGCTCCGGCAATAACCCGCATTAATCCCTGCTTCGCCACAAACAAGGCAATAGCCGCCAGTACAGTGATACATACTGCTTGCCAGTCGATAACTCCAGAAAAACCCGTTGGCCACACCACATGGTAGGCAAAAAACAGCGCTAAATTAACAATAACTCCGACGACAGCAGCGCTAATTGCCGTTAATGGCGCCGTGAGTTGTAACTTGCCTTGAGTGGATTCCACCAGCGGACCGCCTGCAAGAATAAAAATAAAGGAAGGTAAAAAGGTAAACCAACTCACTAAAAGCGCGGCTGTAACACCTGCAGCAAACATCAGATCGGGCCCAAAGCTGGCTTCTACATAAGCACCAACAAAAGCGACAAACACCACTACCATAATCAGCGGGCCTGGTGTGGTTTCCCCTAAAGCTAAACCATCCATCATCTGCCCCGGTGTCAGCCAGCCAAATTTATCCACAGCGCCCTGATAGACATAAGGCAAAACAGCATAAGCACCACCAAAAGTTAATAATGCAGCTTTGGTAAAAAACCAGCTCATTTGGGTCAGTTGATGCTGCCAGCCCAAACTTAGGGTCAATGCCAGCATAGGCACAATCCAAAGCACTAAACCGCAAGCTACTACCACCACAAAACGGCTCCAGCGAAATAACGCATGTGAAGGAGTTGGCGTTGTATCGTCAATCAAAGCCGGACCATAACTTTTTTGGGAAGCAGCATGACCGCCAGATGAAAACACTGCAGGTGTCACTTTGCTACCGATAAAACCAATCAAAGCGGCAGACAACACAATAAGCGGGAATGGCAGTTGAAAGGCAAAAATAGCGACAAAAGCCGCAACAGCTATAGCCCATAATAACGGATGTTTCATCACCCGCCCGCCGATACGCCAGGCGGCATGCAGCACAATGGCCGCTATCGCGGGTTTAATGCCATAAAACAAAGCTGCCACCCATGGGTGCTCGCCATAGACCAGATAACCCCAGGACAGCAGCACCAACAGCAGCAATGACGGCAGAATAAACAACAAACCGGCCACCACCCCACCTACAGTGCGGTGCATCAGCCAGCCTAAATAAGTCGCCAGTTGCTGCGCCTCAGGCCCTGGCAACAACATGCAATAATTCAGCGCATGCAAAAACCGGCCTTCACTGATCCAACGGCGTTTTTCTACCAGCTCAGTATGCATCAGAGCAATCTGTCCGGCAGGCCCACCAAAGCTGATACAGCCCAGCTTTAGCCAAAACCAAAAGGCTTGCCAGAAGGGGATGGTGGAAATGTGCATGTGTCAGCCCGCTGTACAAACAAAATAGCGCGTAGCCTAGCAAAACAACCGCAACGCTTGCCACCTTAAGACGAAAAAAGGTACGTTATTCCACTAATGCTCAAGGATCACTCTTAGATGACAACCTCTACTCAATGTCCAATTTGTGAATTGGATAACTGCGAAAAAACAGAAGATCATCTCCATGATCAAGTTCATTTTAATTGCTGTCGATGCGGAAAGTTCAGACTAACTGGCACCCTGGATGCTTCAATTCAAAGCTACATTAAGTCTCAGGATGACCGCTGGAAACTAAGCCATTGGCTTAGAAATGCAGAGTCTAAAAATCAGGAGCAATTTTTAGATACTTCCAACATCAAACCCATTTTGGAGCGTCGTTTACCTTCTTTAGCTGAGCAATCTGATTTATTGCTTAAATGGCTGGCAGAACAGTCTGAAGATTTTGGTAAACCCGCAATAGTTACTCCTGATTATGACTTTGTAACTATTGGAGCGCGCTCCGTCGAGGGATTTAGATTTGTGTTAACAACCCTTATTAGTAGGAATTGGTTGTCAATAATTAATATACCTACAGTGACGGTCTATCGCCGAGGACTGTCTGCAGTAAACAACCCACCTGAAAGTTCAAACATAAAAATAGAGGCTTTGGGCTGGGAACAGATTGAACAACTGCAACACAATCAGCCAAGTTACCGCAAAGCTTTTATGGCAATGAAGTTTAACAACCCAGAACTAGACCAGATAGTTGGAGATTATTTTAAACCAGCAACGGCAGAAGCAGGTTTTGAATTACTTCGGCTCGATGATCATAAAGCTGCAGGCCTAATAGACAACAAAATGCGGGTCGAAATTCGTAATGCAGATTTCGTAATAGCAGATTTATCCCACGACAATCTTGGTGCCTATTGGGAAGCAGGATATGCCGAAGGATTGGGTAAACCAGTGATTTATACCTGTAAAAAAGAAAAGTTCGCAGAAAAGTCGACTCATTTTGATACAAACCACCACCTGACTATTCAGTGGGACCCGGAAGACCCAGCTAAAGCTGCAGAAGAATTAAAAGCGACCATCAGAGCAACTTTGCCTCATTTGGCAAAACTTCAGTAGCAGGCTTATAAAAGCGAGGATGGCTATAGTTCTAAGCAGACCGTCTTTGGCAGGGACGCCAAAGACGAGCCCCCATGGATGGGTTCACGGCGTGTCTGCGTGGGCTATAGCCATACCGCAGCTACCGCACTCTGCTGCGTAATTAATTGTCAGCAAAGGAAATAAGAAGGTGTGAGTCGGCCCGTTAAGCCGGGTTCTGTCGTGGACAATCATTCCTCTAGGACGTACGTCACCGTACGCCTCAAGCAACCTACCCGCCCCCAACGCGGGCCGCGCCAAAGGGGGCCTATTTGGTCTTGCTCCGAGTGGAGTTTACCGTGCCACGAACTGTTACCAGCCGCGCGGTGCGCTCTTACCGCACCCTTTCACCCTTACCTGATCCTGAACTTGCGCTCAGGCCATCGGCGGTTTGCTCTCTGTTGCACTAGTCGTCGGCTCGCGCCGCCCAGGCGTTACCTGGCACTCTGCCCTATGGAGCCCGGACTTTCCTCCCCCTGCTTACGCAGGCAGCGATTGTCTGGGCCAACTCACGGCGCGCATTATAGGGGAAGAAAAGCGCAAGGCCCAGCTATAATTCGCGCTAACCTACGGCATCAGGCAAATTAGTCTTCAGCGCTCCAACTCAACCCCAGCTTATACAAGGCATTTTTCTTTTCGCCATGAATTTCTGCAGTTAAAGCTGCGGCTTTTTTCAGTGGCAATTCACTCATCAGCAGCTTCAGAGTTTGCTGAGCTGCCGGGTTAATTTCTTCTTCGGCAGCTAAAGTCGGCGCTATCATCAGTACCATTTCGCCCTGACAACGGGCTGGGTCTTCATCTAACCAAGCTGTGATCTCTGCAGCTGTGCCATAAACAAAGTTTTCAAAGGTTTTGGTCAGCTCTTTGGCCAGGACCAGCTCACGTTCTGCACCAAACACCTTCACTACATCTTCTAAACAGTCTTTAATACGGCGCGCTGTTTCGTAACAAATTAAGGTGCCCACACCTTGTGGAATGGCGCTTAGCACATTCTGGCGCTGCTGACTTTTAGCTGGTAAAAAGCCAATAAAGTGGAATTTATCTGTAGGTAAACCAGCGCAGCACAAGGCGCTTATCAAAGCACAAGGACCAGGAATAGGAACGACGCGCACACCAGCATCACGGCATAACCTCACCAGGCTGTAACCCGGGTCGCTGATCAGCGGCGTACCTGCATCTGAAATCAGAGCGACATCTTCACCCGCCTGCAATTTCTGCAATAAAGTGGCAGCACGTTGCTTTTCGTTGTGATCATGCAGCGCCAGCATTTTTGCTGAAATACCCAAGTGGCTGAGCAACTTACCGCTGTGTCTTGTGTCTTCTGCCGCCACCCAGGCCACAGTGCTTAAAGTTTTGATAGCGCGCTGACTAATATCGTCTAAATTGCCGATAGGCGTCGCTACTATGTATAAATTTCCGCTTTGTATGGTCATATTTCTCTAATTCATTGAGCTTAGGCACGGCACTGAGTAAGATACCTGCATGTTTCCTTCATTGTACCTGTGCATTGTGAAATCCAGCAAACTGAAGCCACTTATTCTTTTAGGCAGCGCTATAGCGTTAGCCAGTTGTTCTTCCGCTCCAGAGCAAACTGCTCCGGTAAAACGGGCTCCGCTCGTCAAACCTGCTCCGCAAGCAGAAGAAGAAGTAGAAATCGTTAAAATCGAAAAGCCGTTGTCTGGCGCCGACTTTATTGAACAAGCCGGCCAACAACAAGGTTCAGAGCAGCAATGGCAGTTGCTTGAAGCGGCCAAAGCGCATTTGCAGCAAGGCGAAATAGAACAGGCATTAGCTATTAGCAGGGTTCTGGCACAACAAGCAGCGCCCGAAGTACAGCAAGCCAATTTATTAGCTTTTTTTCAAGGCCTTGTCGCAGCGGGCGATCATGAAGATATTGAAAAATTCAGCAGCCAGTACTCGTTAAGCTCATTCAGAGCTGAAGACAAAGCTGCTTATTTGCAAAGCCTGGCACAGTATCAAAGCAGCAGAAGAGAACCGGATAAAGCGGTTAACACTTACCTGCAGCTGCTGACATTGCAACCCGAGCAAACACAATACCAAAGCGCATTGTGGCAACAATTGGGGATGCTGACACCTGACCAATTAGAAAAAGTGCGTCAAAGCTCTGATCCCACAGCTCAGGGTTGGGCCCAATTACTGCAACTGCATCAGCAGCATTTAGGGAATACTCCGGCTCTAACTCAGGCGATCAGCGACTGGCAGCAACAATACCCAAACCTGCCGCCTTTGCAGCAACTGCCGGCTGAAATTCAGCAATTAAGCGCAGTCGATGCGTTTTCACCGCAAACTATTGCAGTATTACTGCCTTTTAGCAGTAACTTCCGCCAGCACGCCGAAGCTATTCAACAGGGAATTCTGGCGGCTTCTGCCAACCAGCAAGCCCGTCTAATTTTTATCGACAGCCAAACAGACACTGCAGCTTTGCAGCAACAATTGGCTGCTGAACAAGTCGACTTTGTGATTGGGCCTTTGCTCAGAGAACAAGTGGATGCCATTTCACAACAAGCAGATTGGACCATTCCAACATTGTTTTTAAATGGCAAAACCGACCTGGTACAACAATCTGCCGACAAGTTTTATTTTTCACTCAGTGTGGAAGATGAAGCGCACCAAATGGCCATGCTGTTTAAGCAGAAAAACTATAAACAACCTGTGCTGATGGCGTCCCGCAACCCGTTAAGCCAGCGTATGGCTGAACAATTTGGCCGTGACTGGAAACAAATAGCGGGTAAAGAGCCTGAAGTCTACTGGTTTGCTGATCAGGCTGGCATGGAAAGCACCATCAAACAATTACTGGAAACCGCAGCCAGCGAGCAGCGTATCCGCGAAATCAGTCAGTTAGCGGGTGAAGGTGTCAAAGCCGAACCTCATAGTCGTCAGGATATAGACGCTATATATTTACTGGCCGACCCATCGCAAACCCGTTTATTGAAACCCTACATTGATGTGTCAGTAGCCCCGACTAAAACCACAGTGCCTGTGTACGCCAGTTCACGCAGCCATCAGAAATCGGCAGAGTTCACCGACCGCCGTGACCTGCAAGGCTTAACTTTTACCGAAATGCCGTGGATGCTCAGTACTGGTCAGCAGCAAGAATTCCGTCAGCAATTTGAGCAGCTGTTTCCACAGCAGGATGAAACTCTGCAGCGTTTGTTTGCTATGGGTTACGACTCCTACCACTTAATTTTCCGTTTAAAGCAGCAACAGCAGTTCCCTGCCCTGCGTTATCAGGGCTTAACAGGTAATCTGGCCTTGTCCACAGGCGGACAGGTTCAGCGACAGTTAACCTGGGGCAAATACAGTAAGGATGGTTTGCTGACACCACGGACACCGTAAATGAGCAAAAGCACAGGGCAGTTTTATGAACAACAAGCCTTAGTGTTTTTACAGCAACAAGGCTTACAGCTGGTGCAGCAAAACTACAGTTGTCGCTTTGGTGAAATTGATTTAGTGATGCGTGAGCAACAAAGGTTGGTTTTTGTGGAAGTGAAATTCAGGCGCAGCAACCATTTTGGTGGCGCTGCTGCGGCGGTGACCTTAACCAAACAACAAAAACTAACCCGCACAGCTCAGTGTTATTTACAAAGTGTTGGCCAACAACATTGCCGTTTTGATGTAGTGGCCATAACCGAACAGCCAGCAGATATTTGCTGGATTAAGAACGCTTTTGCAGGAACAGCTAACTAATGCAAGACCATATCAGGCAACTTTTTACTGAAAATATTCAAACCATGATAGCGACAGCCGAAGCTTTGTCTGAGCCTATCGAAAACGCCGCCGCCAGTCTGGTGAACTGCCTGATCAACGGTGGCAAAGTAATATGTTGTGGCGAAGGTGCATCTGCAGCTTTAGCCACTCATTTTGCTCAGCTGTTATTGGATCAGTTTGAAGCCGAACGGCCTTGTTTACCAGCTTTTGCCTTGTTAAGTAATAACTCCAGCTTACAACCAGGTAATCAGGAAAACCCTGATCATCTGGCGCGTCAGGTGCGGGCTTTGGGTCAATCCGGTGATGTGCTGGTGGCGATTTCAATGACAGGTGAAGAACACAATCTGATCAAAGCTGTTGAAGCCGCCTTAACCAAAGATATGACTGTCGTGGCTTTAACTGTAGATAACAGTGGTGAATTATCAGGTTTACTGGGTAATCAGGATACTGAATTAAAGGTGCCGGCGCACAGACCAGCCCGGGTGTTTGAGTGTTATACCTTTTTACTGCACGCGTTATGCGAACTCATCGACATAACTCTGTTTCCGCAACAAGGAGATCTTTGATGTTGAATAAATTAATGCTGGTGTTACTGACCAGTTGGTTATTACAAGGCTGTGCCGCAGCTGTATTGGCAGGCGGAGCAACAGCAGTGACTTCCGCTGGCGATCCACGTACTCTGGGTAGCCAGATTGACGATAAAAGTATTCAGGTGAAAGTGATCCGGGCCTTAGACGAAAACCCGGAAACCAAGAAAAAGGGCAATATCAATATGACCAGTTACAACGGCATAGTGCTGTTAACAGGTCAGGTGCCAAATGAACGGGTACGTGAGGTCGCGGCCGAACTATCCAGAGTCGAAGGTGTTAAAGATGTGCATAACCAGCTGCGCGTCGCCAGCGAAATCAGTTTTGGTACAGGCAGCAAAGACAGCTGGATCACCACTCGTATCAAAGGTAAATTTCTGGCCGATAAAAACGTCAGCGGTTTGAATATCAAAGTAGTCACCGAAAACGGTGAAGTGTTTTTAATGGGTCTGGTCAGTCAGCAAGAAGCTGAAAGAGCAGTTAACTTAGCCCGCAATGTGGATGGCGTAGCTCGCGTTATTAAAGCTTTTGAATACAAGGGTCAGTAGCCTTGGCTCTGACCCAGCATCAGACGCTGAGTACATCACTGACTTAATCAACTTATGATATAAGGGTCAGCTAAGCTCTGACCCTTATTATTCAGCATTCCTGCAAAGCCTTCAGTGCTTTCGAATGAAACTCGCGGTGTTTCATCACCAGCAATACCAGTACAGACATAGCCATAAACAAGTTCGGGTCAATAAACCAGGACAAAGTGGCTAACGAAAAATAAATCGACCGCAACCCATAGTTAAACGAATGCCCAGCCTGATCAATCACCTTCGCCGTTCTGTTGGCATACAAGGCCTGTTCTTCTGCAGTCATCTCACGACCATCAGGCGCAGCGCCAATCAGTACACCACCAAAACCATACTGGCGTAATGACCAGGTGAACTGGAAAAACGCAAACACATAAATCACTGCCAGAAACAGAATTTTCACCTGCACAGTTTCTTTATTTTGACTGGCCCATGGCGTCAGATAACTTAATACTTCGCTGATGCTGCCACTGGAAGCCAGAGCCGTTAATAAACCTGCCAGTATTAACAAGGTACTGGATGCAAAAAAAGACACATTGCGCTCCAGCGTAGAAATGAGCGCCACGTCAGCCATTTTATTTTCGCGGTTCAGCATTTGTTTCATCCAGTCGTTACGCTTACGACGCAACTCAAAAGACAAACAACTTGCCGTTCTGGCTTTGCGTCTGGCCACTATGGTGTAACCCGTCCAGAGCGACAAAAACCAAAGCACCGCAATTAAATCAATCCACGTCAGCATAACAAACCTTATTCCAGAGATAATTCAGTTGCCAACGGCAAGGTAAAGTAAAAACAAGCGCCACCTGTCTCGGATCGCTGATAACCAATATCTCCACGCATGGCTTTAATCAGATCTTTACATATCGCCAGACCCAATCCCGTCCCTGCAACTTGTCGGCGATCCGATGAATCTGCCTGAGAAAACTTTTCAAATAATCGGGGCTCAAAGCTATCGGACACACCAGAGCCCTGATCAATCACAGACACCCTGACTGTTTTGGCATATGACTCCATGGTCACCCTCACTACAGCGCCAACAGGCGAATGCCGTATCGCGTTGGCCAGTAAGTTGGCCATCACTTGCTGCACTCTGACTTCGTCCACTTCGACCCATAAATCATCCTGCTCAGCAGACAGCATCTCCAGCTTCACCTGACGCTGTAAGGCAACGGGTTGGTTCAAATCCATTGCCTGCCTGAGCAACTCAGCTAAAGGCCAAAGCCTTAACTTAAACTGCATTTTATTGACAGCGAGTTTTTCGATATCCAATAAATCGTTGATAAGTTTACCTAAACGCTGACTGTTTTGCTGCGCAAGCACCAACATATGCTGCTGCTTTTCGTTCAGCGGCCCCAAAGCTCCGCCCACAGCCAAGCCTAAAGCACCGCTGATCGCTGTCAGTGGTGTGCGCAATTCGTGGCTGACTGTAGAGACAAAATCGTTTTTCAGTTGCTCTACTTTTTTCCGCTCGGAAATATCACGAATAAGCCACACATAACGCGCTTTGCCCTGGTGTTCAGTTCTGTTACGCGACAAATCCATTGCAAAAATCTCGCCGCTGTAACGCACCCCCTGTAGTTCAACTGCAGCACCGTCGTCCGGAGCCAGTGTGGCTAACACTGCGGCTTGCCCGGGCGCGAGCAGCACACTAAAAGGTTGCCCCGCCAGTTGAATAGGCAAGTAACCAAACACAGTGCTGACAGCGCTGTTTACCCTGTCAATAGTGCCGTCCAAATCTGTAGTCACTATCACGTCCACTACACTGTTCATAATACGGCGTGAGTACATTTCATTGTCTTGCAGTGCATCGGCGAACAAAGCACTGCGCCTGTATGAATGCAGCAACCAGGCCAGCATCAGACAAAACACAACAGACAAAGACGCGCCTAATAAGCGCCATTGCCATAAGCCCCAGCCTGCGGCTTCATCCATAAAACGCACAGCAATTTGCCACTCTGCGCCTTTAATATTTAAATCCAGGATCAGCGCATCTTCGCTAAACAAATGTGAATAGCCAAACAAAGCTCCTGAACTCGCATTTTTTTCGCGGATCCCGACCTGAACCTGATAGCTATTGGCTTGTTGTAACAACATCTGATTAAAAGAGGTTAAATCCAGAACTGTGCTGATAATGCCCCAGTAGCTGCCATCATTCAGAAACAATGGCAGCCGATAGACATACCCTTCCCCACCCTGGATAAGAGCAACTGGCCCCACTAATTTTGGTTCTTTATCCTCAATCAGCTGTTTAATTTCAGGCCATTGTTGGGGCAGGTTTTTGTAGTCCAATCCTAAGGCTCTTTCATTGCCCTGCACCGGATAAATCAGCGTCAACACATTGCCAGGCGCCATCCCTATATTGCGGATATGTTTGCCTTGTTCCAGCAAGCTCTGCAGCAAAAATAACATCTCGTTTTCAGACAGTTTGCCATTGCTGGCACGTAAATGTGATGCCAGCCCAAGGCTCATATACAAAGAGGTATTTAATTCGGATTCCACAAAAGAACGCAGCTGACCTGATAAGCCAATCAGCTGCTGCAGTGCCTGATTTTGCCGCTGCTCAACCAATTGCCTCGACTGATATTCGGTCACAATACCAGCGCACAGCAAACAAAATAGCGGCACCAGCCACTGCCAGGGCAACAGCCATTGAGATTGGTGTGTGAAAACTCTGCTCTGTTCCATGGCTCGTAACCTGTTGAACATCATGTAGTATCGGTAATGACTATAACCTAAACCGACCCGATTACTCCATGCTGGCACAGCAGAATAAAAGTTGTGCTGAGTATCCATTCAAGCCGTGGTAAACTGCGACGCCCTGACGGTATGACACTGCATCAGTAGAGGAGAAGCGCTGTGACTGAATTAATTCTGCAAACCCCGGACGACTGGCACTTACATTTTCGCGACGGCGATATGCTCAAAGAAACTGTGGCAGCCACTGCCCGTTGTTTTAAGCGCGCTATCGTGATGCCTAATCTTGTTCCTCCTGTAACCAATGCTGCAGAAGCTTTAGCGTACAAAGAACGTATTCTGGCCGCCCGACCTGCAGGCAGCAGTTTTGAACCTCTGATGGTGCTGTATTTAACGGACAAAACCACAGCCGAAGACATTAAAGCCGCCAAAGCCGCAGGTGTAGTGGCCGCTAAATTGTATCCGGCAGGCGCGACCACCAATTCTCACTCTGGTGTCAGCAGCTTAAGCAAACTTTATCCTGTACTGGAAGTGATGGCAGAACAACAAATGCTGTTGTTGGTACACGGTGAAGTAACCGACAGCCATATTGATATTTTTGACCGTGAAAAAGTATTTATCGACCAGCATTTAACTCAACTGATAGACACTATTCCGGGCCTTAAAGTGGTATTTGAACATATCACCACAGCCGATGCTGTTGAGTTTGTTAAAGCTGCGCCAGACCGCGTTGCTGCCACCATTACGCCTCAGCACTTACTGTTGAACCGTAACGATATGTTAGTCGGCGGTGTACGGCCGCATAACTACTGCCTGCCAGTACTCAAACGCCGTACGCATCAGGAAGCTTTACGTGCTGTGGTTGCTACTGGCAATAAAAAATTCTTCCTTGGCACAGATTCAGCACCACACGCCAAACACCGTAAAGAAGCAGCTTGTGGCTGTGCCGGTTGTTACAGTGCCTGGAGTGCAATTGAGCTGTACGCTCAGGTATTTGAAGACTTAGGTTGCTTAGACAAGTTAGAAGGTTTCGCCAGCCACTATGGCCCGGACTTCTACAACCTGCCACGCAATAGCGGCACCATTACGTTAGTGAAACAAGACTGGACTGTACCAGCCGAAATCACCTTACCTGATGGCAGCCCTATAGTGCCGTTTTTTGCAGAACAGCAATTAAGCTGGCAGTTAAAGAAAGGTCTGTAAGTTTATCAAGGGGCCAGTTTGGCCCCTTTTTTGTGTTTTTATTTCGCAGAGCAGTGCTGGTAACAACCGGGTTCGCGTGGGCAATGATTACCACGCGAGCAAATCAGCTGAGCTGGTTTATCTAAACTGCGGGCTACCCAGTTAATATTCAAAATATTCGACACTGTCGTTAAGGTAGACCTGATCGTTTTTGGTACTACGGCTGCGCCACCCTGACTACGACACAATTGTTTTAACTCCTGCGCCATAGTTTCTACATCCATGCCCTGAGCTTCAATGGCCGGATTTAAATCAATACCAGCACAAAGCACATGAGCATTACCCGCTAAATCCGAAACTTTGGTGGATTCACAACAATAAATCCGTGGCTGGCCCTGCACATCTAAAATAGACAACTGTGCTGAATGGGCTGATTCGGCCGCTTCAAACATGCGAAATACAGCCCAGTGCTGACAAGGATCTTCCACCTGGCGCATATTGCCCCAAGGCAACGGAATACCATTACCCCTATACACAGCCTTTAATTTACCCGGTGTATAGGCATCAAAATAATGCCAGTGGCTGTATGGCGACACTGCCGTCATCCGGCGCATAGCCACCGAAGCCGAAACACCTGCCAACTGGTGTGAGCTGATTTCATAGCCTTGTTTATCCAGCAACTGGCGAAACGGCATTTTGGGGCACAATAAAGCACCGGCAAAAAAGCTCGATTCAAAGTCACGCCAGGCATGCAAAATATCCTGCGGTGCCACAGCACTATCGTCTGTTGGCACAGATTCAAAAGCACCACCGACCATCATGCCGCTTTTCACGCCATCCTTGTTATGCAGCACTGCATGGCCAATATGCACAGCCAGCTCGTATTTCAGTCGGGTGGGCCACTGCTGCAGTAACTTATTTAAATGCAGAGTTGCGGGCGGCAGAAAATACGAAGTCGGCACGTTTTTCGACAATACGCCCAGCTCGTCCAGTACTTCTTTTGGCGTTTGCTCAAACCAGCGCACTTGCAGACCCAATTGCTGCACTATCTGCATTAAATCTTCCACCGACAACGGCATACGCTTCAGGCCCACTTCTTCAGCAGCCCGTTCCAGCTCAGGGAAATGGTTTTGATGATGCTCCTGATGCGCCCGAATAAGCAGCTGCGCAAACTGGCGACCACTGATGCCGGTTTGTGACAACATCTCCGGTATCGCAATTTGCAGAATGTCATTGGAAAACAAAAATCCCGGTTCCAGCGCCATACCAGACACTCCGCCTCTACTGCCTTTTTGCGGTGTGATATCCAGTTGCTGCTCTTCACCATCAAGAAACCATTCAACGTCTTTTTGAAAAACTTCAGCAATGACTTGCAGCATATCCAGGCTCGGTACCCGCTTGCCCCGCTCAATCATCGACAAATAAGACACAGACGGCGCGTACTCAGAGTTCACTCTGATGCAGCGGGTCGACAAGTCTTCCATCGTCAAATTATTCCGTTTCCTCAGGTTTCTGATCTTAGTACCAAGGAAATGCGACTTTCTGAGTAAACTTTTATTAGCTGTCATTTTGTAAAATTCACACTGTGAAGTTTTTATTGTGAAATTATCCATAAAACTAACATAGACTAAATATCAAGCAACAGCAATGCTGCTTTACTGGCCCTACAGCCTTAAGAACTTATTAAAAGCAACACACAACAGGACAGAAATCATGAACATGACAGCCACCCAACACTCACACCAGGACCATGATATCCGGGAAGAGATCAGCTACATTGCCGGGCTGAATCAGAGTCATGTCCGTCAGATCATGGATTACTCCAAAGCTTTTCTGGATAAAGTTTTTCCACTGGACCGCGGCTCTCACCAAGATGTTTGCAGTTATGTGGTGTATTACCAGCATGTATTGGCTTTTTTTGCCGACGGCAGCAATAGTGGCTTAAGAACTCCGGCGCAGTTTGTCGCTTTTGGCGGCCATCCGGAACAGCCGCAATCGCTGTTATTAAAAGATGGCGAGCGCCATGTCGAATTATTGTTTTGCCACAAAGGAGCACAGGGTTCTTTGGACAAAGCGGGTATTGAAGATATCCAATTGCAGCTGACAGGCGAACAAAATGGCTGGTTCAGTATGATCCGGGGTAACGCTCAACCAGCTCCTTGTATTGCCAGTACACAAAATAGTCCGTGTTTTCGTGCAAAAGATGGTGGCGATTACAGAGTAAATTAGTTATAACTAACGCAGTTGATTTTTTATACTCAAAGTAATAAAAATTACGAGTATACATATTTGCCTAACCTGATAAAAAACAGGGGCAAAAAGAATAAAAACAACAGGGGACGATAGACGTTCGACGGGGAGTAAAAAGGCCAGCAACTTGCTGGCCTTTTTTATATATTTTTCAGATGCGCGCCAGCAACTAAAATCTGAAATCACACTCAGAGCAAAGTCATCTTGCAGTTTAAGACTGAACTTGATTAACTGAAACACCACCAGCTAAGGGACTGAGCATGAACGAAAAAACTTTATCTATAAGTCCAGACTGGTTAAGCGAACTGAAACAACATGCCGGCGAACATAAACTGGCTGCTGTGGGTTTAGCTTTAGGTTTGTTTGCTGTGCTGATTTTGTTGGCTCAAAGCATAGTGCATTTATCCAACTCCCCTTCCTCTGAAAACTTAAAGCTGGCTTTAATAGGCGGCACAGCAGGTTTTGTTGCTACGACCTTGGGCGCTTTGCCAGCCTTGTTATTTCGTAGTTTGCCTCAGGCGATGGAAGACAGCTTATTAGGCATAGCTGCAGGTATGATGCTGGCGGCCAGTGCTTTTTCCTTGTTATTACCTGGTATTGAAGCAGGCACAGAACTATTTCAAAGCGACACTTTAGGTGCTTTGGTCGTAGTCTTTGGTATGTCATTGGGCGTATTGCTGATGCTGGGTTTAGATGCTTTTACCCCACACGAACACGATAAAACCGGCCCTTGTGGCCCAGGATATCAGGCCTGCGACCGCATCTGGTTATTTGTGTTTGCCATAGCTTTGCATAACTTACCTGAAGGTATGGCGGTGGGCGTTAGTTTTGCCAATGGGGATATGTCGGTGGGTTTACCGCTGGCAACAGCCATAGCGTTGCAGGATATCCCTGAGGGTTTAGCTGTGGCTTTATCCTTAAGAGCTGCAGGTTTTAAACCGGGTTTTGCGGTGTTTGTCGCAGCAGCCAGCGGTCTTTTAGAGCCTTTAGGCGCATTAATTGGCGTAGGTTTATCCAGTGGTTTTGCCGCCGCTTATCCTATGGGTTTAGGGTTGGCAGCAGGTGCTATGATTTTTGTGGTATCGCATGAAGTGATACCCGAAACCCATCGCAACGGCCATCAAACCGCCGCTACTTTGGGCTTAATGGTCGGCTTTGCCGTGATGATGGTATTGGATACCACTTTAGGCTAACTAGTGGTTTTCAAGCTGGCATAAGCTCACCAGCTTAGCTTTCAGGCAAGCCTGCAGATCCGCAGGCTTCAGCCCTATCTCCAGCCCTCTTTTACCAGCACTGACATAGATAGTTTCAATAGCCGCAGCCGACTGATCGATAAAAGTCCGGAGCAGCTTTTTTTGCCCAAGCGGACTGACACCACCCAGCACATAACCACTGGAACGCTCTACATCAGCAGCTGCGGCCATAGCAGCCTTTTTTGCACCTGCAGCTTTGGCTAACTGCTTCATATTCAGCAGCTGATCCACAGGCACTATGGCGGTGACCAGCTCTTTGCCATCCAAAGCAGCCACTAAGGTTTTAAAGACGTGAGCCGGAGCTAAACCCAGCTTGGTCGCAGCTTCCAAACCATAAGATTCAGCCGCAGGGTCGTGCTGGTATTCCAATACCTGATGCGGCACTTTGAGTTTTTTCAGCAGCAAAACAGCGGGAGTCATCACAGCATCCTTAACTTTTAGTCAGGCTGCTATTGTGGAAACAAAGGTGCTGAAAAATCAACACCTTTGCTTGGCTCGATCAATAAAGAATTAACTCAGAAAAACAAGCTGCTGCGCTGCACAGCAACACGGCCATCGGAGAATAACCAGCGGCCTTTAGCCATCACAGCTTTTAATTGCAGGGTATTTTTATCAATCAGTAATAAGTCGGCATCAGCACCAAGCTGCAACTGGCCTTTCTGTGGCAGCTTTAAAATACGGGCCGGGTTTGACGTCACTACCCGCAGTGCGTCCTGCACCGGCACCCCTAAACGAATCGCATCTGTCATCTCTTCATACAAACTGGCGATACGGCCTTCACCTAAACCAACAAAATTATTCTGCGCGTCAAACATCGGCAAAGAGGCATTGGCATCGGACGAAAAAGTCACATGCTGTAAATTCACGCCTGCTTTCACCGCCTGCAACAAGGCATCAGCACATTTAATTTCACCCTGGGCTAAATCCTGAGCCGTGGTGCTGGTGGTTAAGTCGATATAACCGCCCTGAGACACATAATCAAAACCCATTTGCAGCAACGCCTGATTGCGATTCATATGAGTCGGATAAAACTGTGTAATAGGAATATCGGTGGTTGACGCCACTTGCAGCAATTGCGTGATACCTTCAGGTGAAGGCCCCACATGCACACTGACAATACCTGCTTTGCCTGCCAGCATTCCGCCAACACGGGCCTGCGAGGCCAAACGCGCCAGCTCCTGCACTGTAGGCTGCGATGAGCGGTGATCCGCTATCGCCACTTCACCTACACCAATAAACTTGTCGATCAACACCAGATCCTGCAGCAAATCGCCCATTAGGGTATAAGCAGGCACTTGATAAGAGCCGGTATGGCAATAACAAGTTAAACCTTCTTCATCCAGCGCATGCGCCTTAGCCAACAGATTGGTTAAAGTGCGGGTGACAGCATCCGTGCCAAGTACACCCACTAAAGTGGTCACGCCAGCTTCAATCGCATCTGTTACTTTCAGCTCAGAGGTGCGGCTGCGAAATCCACCTTCGCCACCACCGCCAATAATATGCGCCAGCGAGTCGACTAAACCCGGCACTACATAACAATCACTGGCATCCACTGTTTGTACTATGCTGCCTTCAAGCTCTGCCTGCTCACCTAAGGCAGCAATTTGACGTCCAGCCACCAACAGGTTGGTTTGCCCCAAAGGTTCAGGCGAATAACAGATCCCATTTACTATTCTGGTGATCATAAAAAATCCTTATTGATCTGGCTGACAGCAGCCCTGATTTATAAATCTTAATTTTCTGACTCAGTACCCTATGGCCACAGCCACACACATAGTCAGCATGCTCATGGCTGTCAGTAATAACCACAGCGGCCACATAGCGCGCAGCCACTGCGTAAACTCAACACCAGCTATGGCCAGCGTGCCCATCAAAGCCGCTGAAGTTGGATAAAACAGATGCGCTAAACCATCACCTAACTGAAAAGCCAACACTGCGGTCTGACGGCTGATACCGACCAGATCCGACAAAGGCGCCATCAATGGCATAGTTAAAGCGGCCTGACCTGAGCCTGAAGTAACGAAAAAATTAAAACCGCTCTGAAACACCAGCATGGCCTGAGCAGCAAACAGCTCTGAGTGACCATTAATACTGCTGGCGGCATAATGCAGCATGGTATTTAAAATAGTGGGATGTTCAGGATTAGTACCGCCCAGCAGCAAAATAATGCCCTGAGCTATGCCCACCACTAAAGCCGCAGGTAACAACTGAGAGGCGCCGGTTTTAAAGGCGTCGACATAATCATTTAAGCTGGCATTATTCAGTTTCAGCACTGTGCCTAAGGTCATACTGACAATAGCCATGACAAAAAACTGCGTAGCAATTTCCCGCAGAAAATAGCCTTGAGTTACCACACCCCAAACCACCCACACCATGCCTGCCACTAAGGTCAAAACGACCAGCGAATGGCCCCAGTGAAACTGATGTTCTATCTGAAAGTTGGTTTCCACATCAGCGTTACGTCTGAGCCGTTCAGCGCGCCAAATAAACCAGGCGATATAAATCAGCGTAAAAGCCAGCCACATGGCAATACGAAAACCCGAGCCGGACAAAGGCGGCAGGCCTGCAATACTTTGGGCTATAGCCACAGAAAAAGGGTTCATCCAGGACGTGGCAAAACCTATCTGAGTGGCACCATAAGTGAGAAGCACAGCAGTAATAGCGTCGTAGCCCAGCATTCGTACCAGCGGCACCAGCAAAATAGCAAAGGCCATGGCCTCTTCACCCATGCCAAAAATAGCGCCGCCTAAGGAAAAAAACAGCGCCATCACAGGCAATAACAAACGGGCTTTATGCTGCATTTTGCTGATCAACAGCTTCAGCAATTCATCCACGGCCCCAGTGCGCAGCAGCACACCAAAACTGCCGCCAACCAGCAGAATAAAAATAATCACACCTATGGCTGAGCCATTTCTGGAGCCCGAGGTCATGCCATCAAAAAATGCAGTCAGCACACCGGTTTTTTCGCCATCAGCAAATAAAGACACAGCCTGAGGCTCACCGTTATGGGCAGTGCGGTAACTATCGGCCAGCAACAACTGCCGTCCTGTGTTGGCATCCAGAGCGGTATCAAACTGGCCCTGCGGCACTATTAAGGTCAGCAGGGCTGAGCAAAGTAATACCGCAAATACAATCAGCAAGGTATCTGGCATACGCCAGCCCGTTGTCTTTATGCCGGATGGCAACTCACTCATAAGTCACCTGCAGACTCATAGGCCACCTGTAGACTCATAGGCAGGTTCAGGTAACGCCAGCGGCCATCTTCGCGCTGACAAGCCTGCACCTGGCCAGGCAATGCCTGCCAGACCCGACCATCCACCGCGGCATAAGTATCAGGTGCTACTTTGCTGTTATCTACCAGATCTGGCGCAGTGCATTGCAGCTTGGCCTGCTGAATACCTTGCTGGAAAAAGGCTGTATCACCTGCGAGTAAACGGCTGAACTTCATACCTGACGCCGCCCAGCCTGTGGTTTTATCGCCTTGTTTTACAGCCTTTGCTTTCGCTGCGCTGGCATCTGCTATCCAGACACCACCCCGGCCTTCAACCTGTAACTGCGCAGTGTCCGGGTCGATAAAATTAGCCCGCAGCACTGTGGCTTCGTCCATACCAAAACCAAAGTCTGTATTGGTATCGATCAATAAACGTAATAACCGGCCTTCGCGGTTACGCTCACGAAAATGCGTGTCTGTTACACCTAAAGTAAAAGACTGCAAGCCACCTGCGGCTCTGTAGGTTAACCAGCTGCCATCCAGATCTGAGCTACAGCTTTGATGGTATTGGCACAAAGGCGCATTAGGTTCGGTAGCATAAGCACCATACTGCAACGCTTTTACCGTTTGACCACCACTGATCATCGGGATCTTTTTCTTTGTATTCCCCGCCTGCACAGCAGTGCCAGCGCTGGAGCCGGCCAGTGGCACTCCGGCATCAATACGCTGATGCAATAGCCTGGCAAGTTCAGTAAATTCGCCCGGCTTTTTCTGCAGGCTACGCATCGTCAGCGACTGATCACCACCGTTAATAAAAATAGCGTCAGCCTCCAACAGCAACTGCTTCATCAAATCAGGATTGCGGCACATCTTCTGCTGATAGGCTGCCAGCTCCGGGTAACGTTCAGATCGTTTGTACTGACCATTCCAGCGGAATCGCTCCTCGTCTAAAGTGTCACAGTTACCTGCCTGCACCAAAGCGGGTTCTATCGGCAACCAGACTGCTTCAGCACCAGCCGCATTAAAGAGTTGCAGGTAATAATCCACCCAATCCATAGGGCTGTTGGAGGATGCACTGAGCAAGACTAACTTAGGTTTTTGTGCTGTCACTTTAGCAACAGCTGCTGCACCAGAGGTTTTGGCACGCGCTAGTGCACGGTTTTTCGCTGACTGAATAAAATGCTGAAACATCTGCTGCACATACAGTTCTGTGCCGTCAAAATAGACTTTCACTTGAGCTGTGCTGCCGTCTTTGAGTACAGGCCGTTGCTCAAATACATCATCCAGTAAATTCTGCTCGTCATCGGATAACTCAAAGCGCTCAAACTCGCTATACCAGCTGTCTTCCGGCCAGTCTTTGTTTTGCATCTGCTCTAATTTAGTCAGCAGCAAAGGTTTGACCTGCTGCGCTCGAGCCGCCTTATCCGGCCATTTTGGCAAAGCCTTTAATTCAGCTATACGTGTTGCTTCAGGCCTGAATACCTTCTGAGTTACACCCTGATGCTGCTGAAAATAAGCAGCGGCTGCGGCTTGTTTATCTGGCGCACAACGCTTGAGTTCGACACTGGAACAAATAGGTTCACCACCGCCAAAGAGCCAAAGTTCTTTGCCTGAAGTTATTTCAGCCGCCTGAACAGATGCACACAAGCACAAAGCCAGGGGCAGCAGAGTGAGGGATTTTTTAGATGGATTTAGCATCAGATTTAATTCCGTTGCGCCAGTTGCTTCACACCTGGCTATTTAGAAAAGGCGGACAATCGAGTGTCCGCCTTGAGTTTCAAAACTATATTTAAAAAGAATAACGGGCGGTTAAACGCACAGAACGTGGGCTCTGATAGTTTTGATCGTTCAGGAAGTTCGGGTTTTGGCCTTCATCTTCCAGCGACAAATCGCCTTTTTCATCGTATTCAGTGACACGCTGGCTGTTCAGCACATTAAATACATTGGCTTGCAGCAGTAATCCTTTTGCCCACTCTGGACGGTAGGAAAAGCCTAAATCCACTGTATAAGTCCATGGCGTGCGGCCAAACTGGCCTCTTTGCGTCAGTTCCTGCTCGCCATCCGCATTGCGGCAATACAAGCTGGACGCCGCATAACGTTCAAAGACTTCATACTCGTCTTCGTCGACGTCAAATGGTGCATAACCAAAACAGCTGACCGGACGACCGGATTGCACCAGCAGGTTAGCCGATACTTCCATTTCTTCGTTCAGCTCGTAACCACCAAACAACTTAAAGGTATGGCGTCTGTCATTGGATAAATAGCCGTCTGTGCCATCGACAAATACTTTATGGTCAAAGTCGTTGGTTAAACCAGGCGACTCAGATTCCAGCCAGCTGTTGACTAAACCTTCGCTGTTGCCCTGACTTTTTGCCCAGACATAACTGCCCTGCATATACCAGCCATTGTCGCTGGCGCGTTCAAAGTTAAACTCCAACGCCTTGTAAGTACGTTTGTAGTCGGCCAGTTGCAGGTAGCTGTTTGGCACTGTCACTCGTTGCAACACACCATCCCCCGCCACGTCCATATCCATTTCCAGATCTTTACCCGGGTTTAAGATGATACAAGTGGCTAATGAATCAGAGTCGAAATCTTCAAAGCCCTGATCTTCAGCAAAGTCGATAAAGGCCTGACGACCACAGTAGTCATCAACACCGTTTTTCACTTCACGGTAAATAAAGCTGACACCACCAGTCCATAAGTCAGATAACTCACGCTGATAACCCAGAATTAATTCGTCTTGTAGCATAGGCTCTAAATTGGCCGAAGCCACAGTGGCCGGATCCGGTGAGCTATTGCGACCGCTGGTTAAGGTATCGCCCAGCTTATCGCCTAACTGCAGCGGGGCCTGGGTGGTGGGGTCGACCACACCGTCATACAGATAATATTCAGTGGTGACATATTGCCAGTTCGAAGCACGGATATTGGTGTTGGCCGCAATAGGAATATAGTAACGACCTGCGTTGGCATAGAGCTTAGAGCTGGCATCACCGTTAACGTCCCAAACAAAACCTAAACGTGGCGCAATCATGTCGCTGGCATCGACAAAAGACACGCCATCGGCATTGAGGTTGTCAAAAGACTCACTGCGGATACCTGCGTATAACATCACTGTATCTGTGACGTAAAAGCTGTCTTCCAAATACAGAGCCGAGTTTTTCACTTCATAGCGGCCTGACGGCGAAGTACGGGTACGTTTGCGCACTACATGAGCATCAGCCGGAATATCAACACCGTTCCAGCTGTCTTCAAAATCGACCGGGGTATAACGGCGGTAGAACACGCCACCTGAATATTCAGCACCGGCAATACGGGAAGTAAAGGTTTCGTCGTCGTAGCCAAAACGTAAGGTATGTTCACCAATACGCCATTCAGCATCTAAACGCAGCGCTTTACGCTCGTCGTTGTCAGGGCCAAACTCGAGCGAACGCACATCGATATTATTCCAGCACCCCACGTCAATCACATCGTCTGTGTCCTGGTCGTAAATATCCACTAAAGGACAATCATCGCCCGCCAGCGGGTCTGGCGTAATGTAGCCCGAGTCGTTGGTTAAACGCCCAACCAATACACCTACAGTAAAGTCTTCCGTCAAGTGACCTGTGTATTTACCAATCAGAATTTCGCCACCGTTACGTTCGGTGTAACGCACCCGCTCATTGCCATGCCGGCCAGTAAAATACTCGTCATCCGGGTTCAGGTATTCTGTGTAGTCAGTTTCTTCCACATTACGAATGCCTGTGACTTCCAGAATATGGTTGTCGGTAATGTACCAGTCGAACTTAGCCAGGCCATTAGGTGAAGTGTTTTCGCCTGCAGTGCTGCGATCACTGCTGTACGAATCAAAACTGTCTTTTTTGCCTTCCAGCAAACCATAAAAAAACAGCTTGTCCTGCACAATAGCACCACCACCGGACAAGCTATAAGACAACTCATCTTGCTCATCTGCCGAACGGTAAGCCGAGTAATAACTGCGCTCGCCCTCTTCACCACTGCGGCTGACCACATCACGACCTGATGCGGCTAAATCAGCAGGAGACCAGACGGTTGAGCCACTAAACTTCCACTCGTTGGTACCACGTTTGGTGACTATATTGACCACACCACCTAAGGCACGGCCATATTCAGCGCCAAAACCACCGGTTTTCACTTCCTGCTCGCCAATGGCGTCAAAAGGCACACGGCCATAAGATAAAAAAGTACGGGCGTTGGTGACATCAAAACCATTGATGTAGTAGCCGTTTTCAGCCACAGAAGAACCACCAAAAGAAGCCAGCTTGCCAAAACCACTGTCGCCCCGCACTGTGCCGGGCGCTAATAAAGCTACGTCGCTGATATCACGGCCTACAGGTAAACGTTCCATCTGAGCGGCAGTAAAGACAGTGCTCGACTCCACGGAAGATGTATCAATAGGACTGATGCTTGAACCCACAACGGAGATACGTTCGGTCGTCTCTTCACTGAAATTCACCGGAGTACCAGTGCCTATAGCGACATTCACTTCACGAGTCACGCCATTGGCGACCACCTGATAACGACCACTGGGTAACTGGGAGAAATTAAAACGGCCACTGTTGTCTGAGGTCAGTTCGCGTTTTAAGCCTGTTTGTAAGTTTTTCACCGAAATAGTCACACCCTTTTCGGTCTGACCAAAAATAGAACCTACGGATAAATCGGCATACGCCATATTCTGGCTAAGGGCTGCGGTAATTAGCGCAGCCAAAGCGGAACGGCGCAGGCATTTCAGCTTCTGTTGTGTCATGTTGTTAACTCCGGCTTGTTGCTACAGGTCCATGTCCGCCTGTTGTTATTTTTATCGGGTCTGTCTGGTAATAACCGGCCTCTGTGTGCCTTAGCCATTACCACCCTACTCTGGTTTTGATTTCACTTTGATAATAGAGAGTAAAAGCCAAAGCTTATATATCCTGTTGGGGGTAGAAGCAGCAGGTACAAAACTGATGGACAGATACAAAGGCTACCCAGAAAGCAGTAGTTTATTTTTTAAACACTGCTTACAAAGAAACCTTAGTGACTAAGAGTTTGTTGGTAGAGCTGCAGCGGGTCGGTATTCTCTTCAGGCCGGGCAAAAGGAATACAGTTGATAAATAATGAAAACAGCTCAGCCTGCGAGCCAATTTCCAGCTTACGGTAAATATTCTTGCGGTGAATTTTGACTGTACCGTCTGAGGTATTTAACTTCTCCGCCGTTAAAGCCGACGAATAACCACGCAGCATATAAAGCAGCACATCACGCTCTCTTTTAGTCAGCAAGGAACTGGCAAAATGACTTAGGGTGCATTCCACCTGCTGGTGAGTTTTATCATCCGGATTGGCCAGCGGCAAAGCAGCCGCCAACTGGTAATGTTTAGTTAAAGCTTCAGATAAAATCGGCAACACCATATTCAATGCTGTTAAATCGGCGGCGGTAAATTCGCTGCTATGAATATTACGCTGCATAAAAAACACCAGCGCTGAATCCTCATCAATACGCCACAGCACATCAATAGAATCGGCCACTCCGGTTTTGGAGTAAAAGGTTTCGTAGTATTCACTGGAATAAAAATCATCAGGCGCCACATCACGCAACCAATAAGCCCCAGTAGGACAACCCGCTAAAAACAGCCGGTACTGAGGGTCAAGCGCATAAGGCCCGGTGGAATAAATATCAGCCGACACTTTACGGTCAACAGGGTTAAAACGGTGCAATAAACTCAAAGGCTTACGCTGACGGTAATACACCAGCACACCACAAGAATCAGTAGGACAAACCGCATCCAGCACATCCATCACGGCAGTACTGAAATCAGCCTGACCTAAACAGCGCCACAGGCCAGAAAATGCAGCTATCACTTTGTCATCAAACATCAGCCCCAAAGCAGACCGATACACTTTACCCTTCACTGGCTCCATATCCACCTCAAGCCCAAGCCGGTCGTCCAACGCCAGCACTCAATACTTTTGTCTGACTTCACAGTGTTTTGCTGTGAAATCAACATCTTCCCATGCCATTGAAAGTTACATATTTTTGTCAGCCACACAAGATGAGAAATAGGGAATTGTGTTGCCTTTGGGGCAAAGCCACAGCATCTGCGCTAAAAGCAGCTGCTTACGCAGATATTGGTTAATTTTTAAGCCCTCAAACTACAGCAACAGATTTAGGCCAAATGCTGGCTGGACAATAATCACAAAGCCCCATAAAATGGCCGCCGTTGCGCACCCGTAGCTCAGCTGGATAGAGCGCTGCCCTCCGGAGGCAGAGGTCCCGCGTTCGAATCGCGGCGGGTGCACCATTTAAATCAGCCACTTAGATGAAAGTCAGGTGGTTTTTTTATGCTTGAAATAAAATTTTATAGCAGATTTATAGCACAATATATTCATATTATTAACAACCAACTAAAACAGGTAAAGTATGATAAATGTTGAACAATCTGATTATTTTGTGTTCTAATTCGCGCCCGTCAGGTAAGTGGGGAACTTGTTTTCCACTTTAATTAATGTTATGAATAATGATGTGCCTTAAAGGAAGTAGAGGCCATTCACCAGTAGTAATTAGAACTTAAAGAAGCTGGCAAACCGAGGATCACCAATGAACGATCAAAAACCGATGTTTAGCGTATGGACGAGTAAAAACTCTCAACGCAATGCTATAGAGACTCCTGCAGTTGAAAAGCCAGTAACTGAAGAGCAAGCAGCGGCGATTAGATGTGCTTTTTTAACAACGGTAGATGATGCTCGTTTGAGTTCTTACAAAACTGTCCACAACGAAAACGCTCTAGCGCGCTTATTCGGCTAATTTCAAAATCAAAACTTCATTTTGCGGGCATGTGCCCGCATATTATTGAAACATTATCTATAAGAATGTCCTTTGAATCAAAATAGTCCTTTGGTCTTCACTCAATTTGAAGCTGAAAATAATCCTTTAATTGCAATAAAACAAAGGCTTGCCTCTGATCAATCTCACTATTTATTTCGTTATTTGAAATATTTGGGTGCCAAAACAGTACTGATCGAATCTAACTATTTTGACAGAGATTTTTTGGATGAGTTTTCAGCGTTTTATTGCCTAAGCGCGAAGGGGTACTCAAATGTCTGTAAAAGGTTGCATTTTTTCGATAACGAAAATGTGAGCCGTGAAATGTTTCAAAGTGCTCTTGCAGATTCCGACAATGAAAAAAATATTCTAAGTTCAAGTTATTTAGGTTTTATCGTCATTCGACCCATCACTGATTCTCCTTTCGGACGCACAGTTTTAAAGTGGTACCCTGATAACAATTTAAATACACCACGCGTTACAAATCCATCACGATTATATGATTGTCACGTAGCTGGTTTGAAACTATCTGTTTTAGGCCTTGCTTGGCAACAGCAAGATTCGGGTGTTGCCGCTTGTGCAACAATTGGAATTTGGACAATGTTACACTCTTCTGCCTTCAACGACCGAAATGCAATTCCAACAACTTCGATGATTACTGAAGCCGCTCACTCTTCAGCCTTGGTTGGTCGTCCTCCTTATCCCTCACACTTTCTGCAATTAAATCAAATTCAACACGCAATAATGCAATTAGGGTTTGTGCCAGCAGTGACGAGTGGAAATGTTGCAGGTCAATTTTTTGAAAAAGAGCGGTTTTCTAGTACTTGTGCGGCATATATAAGGTCTGGCTACCCTCTAATTATTGGGGCACAGCACGCTGATGGAGTTCCTATAGGACATGCAGTTTGTGCTGTCGGTTTTAGGGAAGTATCAGTTGAAGCAAAAGAACAACGTAACACTGTGTGCATTCAAGACGAAGATGTCGAATATGTTTATATTCATGATGACAACATTGGTCCAAATGTGCGCTTTAAGATTGAATCACAAGAGTACATTGCACCAAATAATCAGGTATATAACCGATGTATATTACGTATGGAAACGCCAGAATATCTTCAAAACTCTGACGACATTACTCTAGATAATACCGTTCTGATCCCTCACACAATTATCGGGGCTGTGCATAGAGACTTAAAAATTACTACTGATAACTTTTTCAGACACGGCATTCAATTAACGTCATCTATAAAGCAAGGTTTAGATGCATATTTGAATCAAACAGCAAGTGGACAGTCTGTCGACACACTGGTGTTTAGTACACGTTTCATAATGCTTAAAGACTACCTATCATTAGAATTAAGCCGCCAATTCAGAGACGAACCTCAACTTCTTGCACGTGTTAGAATGCAACTACAAGAGGAAGTACCACCTATGAGTCTGCATTTAGCAGTACTTCGAATCGCCCTACCGGACGCATCAATTTTATTGGATGTTTTATTTGACACGACAGATACTGATAAAAATAGGTCTGTTTTTTGTCATATTATATATGATTCAGGCATCAGCCAATTTCTTACTATTCTACCTTTAGAATTGCGAAATAAAAAACTAGGTGTTGCGGTACAAGGATTCTAAAATTACTTGCCCGCGAAGTACAGTTATTTACAGAACTCCAAGTGAAGGCGAAAAAGCACGAGCTGTACACTCCAACCGGCATTGGTGCAAGCGGGTAATAATGGCTTGCCCTGCATGCAAAATACCTTTTAGCTTCAGAGTAATCAGTCCATCGAAAAAGCTGGTTTTGATCAGCCCTGTTTGTTGGTTGAACTCCATATCATAGTAAGGCCGCAATAGTTGGTTTTTGCGTTTACAAAATACCCCGCCCATCAATTGAGTAAATTGTTTCCAGTTGCCTTGGTCGGCTGCTTCTCTCACTGCTTCAACTGCTTCACAGATTTGCACACCAGCTTTTAATCGTCGAGCTTCACGCCATACAGTGACCGACACGCCACCAATTTGTTGAAACTGACGAATACCCCAACAAGTTGCCCAAGCGTCTACACGTTGGGCAGCGATGATAGGGTCACCGCCATGAATATCTTGGTCTAATCCAGCGGGAAAGTTTAATCCTAACAACCTACCCCGGATACTTCTCCACCCGCAAAGCCTCAGCCCGAACAGCACGTTCAGCATCAGCCTCTACCTGCCAGCCTTGCAGATTGTCCTGAATCAGCTGACACAAAGCGTCGATATGCGCAGGTTCGGCATTCAGTGCTGTGATGTATTCGTAACGCTCACCACCAGCATGTAAGAAATACTCTTTATTTTCTTCGCCAATTTCTTCAATAGTCTCAAGGCAATCGGCAGCAAAGCCTGGGCAAAACACTTGAACGCTTTTTACGCCCTGAGCTGGCAACGCCTTTAAGGTTTCATCTGTGTAAGGTTTTAACCATTCTTCGCGGCCAAAACGCGACTGGAAAGTGGTGAGATACTGATCTTTCGTCAGCCCCAACTCCTCTGCAATTAAACGCGAGGTTTTGTAGCATTCACAGTGATAGGGGTCGCCATTGAGTAAATAACGTTTTGGAATACCGTGATAAGACAAAATCAGTTTGTCGGCCTGACCCTGTTGTTGCCAGTGCTGGCGAATTTTCTCAGCCGCAGCACGAATAAAAGGCGCGTAGTCTGGATAATGCGAGATAAAACGTAAATCAGGTAACCAGCGCCGACGCATAAAATTAGCGGCCAGTTCGTCGAAGGTCGAGGCTGAAGTAGAGCCCGAATACTGTGGATACAAAGGCAATACCAGCAACTTACGCACGCCTTGAGCGAACATTTTATCCAGCACAGTATCAAAACTTGGGTTGCCATAACGCATAGCAAAATCGACTACCACATTCTGCATGCCTTGTTGCTGCAGTTGGGCAGCAATAGCATCGCTTTGCGCCTGAGTGTTAAATAGAAGCGGCGAGCCCTGATCTGTAAAAACAGTGGCATAAGCTTTGGCCGAGCGGCGCGGCCGGAATTGCAAAATCACACAATTTAAAATCAGCCACCACAATAAACGCGGTACTTCCACCACACGCGGGTCTGATAAAAACTGCTTCAGATAACGCTTCAGCGCCTTGGGAGTTGGCTCATCAGGTGTGCCTAAATTGGTCAGCAAAATGCCAATTTTGTCATTTTGCTTATGATCATAGTTGGGGGTGTTGATATAACGCATCGCAGATTTATTACTCTTCTGGCTAAGTGAACTTAGTTTACGTCAATTCGATGTAAAAGGTTTACCAGAAAAATCAGCCGGATAAGCATTTTTCGCAGAAAACTCTGTGCCGCACAAGTTTTGGTTTAGCTTCGATAACTTCCACTGTTTTAGGTTAAAACAGTAGATATGCATGTCTTTGTAAAATGCAGCGAAAAACACTCAGGGATAAACCAGAGCAAGCTCGTACTTTTCAGCCAGCTTTGTTATGTTGTGGTTTTCACTGCGGGCAGCGGTATAAAGCGGCATGAAGCATTACCAGATTGACAAAGTAAGCACTAAAAACTGGCTGAATGAACTGGAAACAGGCCAGATCACCGAGCTGATTGCCAGCAGCTTTAAAGGCGTGGACAGCCAGGCTTATTTTCAGCGTTATTTTAAGAACCCAGCTTTCTATCAGCGTTGTGTAAGGCTGTTTTATCAGCAGGATCAACTGGTTGGCTACTGCTTACTGACCTTTCGCAAAAACACTGACAACAGCATAGTGATGGGCGCATCGGCTGCTTTTCTGCCCAGCTATAGAGGTAATAACAACACTTTTGCCTTTTCATTTTTATGGGCGCTTAAAACCTGGCTAAGCCATATCAATCACAACCTGTATTACCTCGACACCATGCTAAGCCCAGCCATGTACCGCGCTATGGGTAAAAAAGTCGCCTTTATTTACCCCAACCCCGCCATGACAGAAAACGAAATTCAGCTGTATCAGGCTTTAGTGCCAGACGCAGAACCAAGTCAGTGGCGAAACCTCGCCTGCTTAAAAACCGTAGGCCGCTCCACCAATTACAGTGACGACGAAGTACAAAGCTTAAAAGCCAGCAGCAAAGCAGAAATTGCCTTTTACTGCCAGCTCAACCCCAGGTTTTCAGAAGGCAGCGCCTTACTGGTGTTAATTCCTGTCAATCTGAAGCAAATTGTGTGTACGCTCTGGAAATGGCTGAAAAGCTTAATTCGCCGGAAACAAGAAGTGTGAAAGCGGTTTTGTCTAATGTTTAGATCAGCTAAAGTGTCAATCATAAAGGCGCATCTTCTACGCTGAACTATCGGAAAAAATTAATGCCTTACCAGCCTCCCTTTCAACTGACAAATACCATGTTGCATTTGGTTGCAGACATAGGCGTATTGGTGGGCGAATGGAACGCAAACCAACAACAGCAAGTACCTTTTCTTCGTCGTGGCAACAGATTAAAGACTATTCAGGCGTCGTTAGCCATTGAGCAGAATACCTTGTCACTTGAACAGGTGACCGCAGTACTTGATGGCAAAGTGGTATTAGGTTTACCGAAAGAAATTCAGGAAGTCAAAAACGCCTTCGCCGCTTATGAAAAGTTATCATCCTGGCAATCACCTTCACTAGAACACTTTTTAGCGGCGCACCGGCAGTTAATGTCTGGCCTTGCTAATGATGCAGGGCAACTGCGCAGCGGTGGCGTTGGGATTTACAGAGGCACTGCTTTGGTTCATATGGCACCTCCTGCTACACAATTGCCACGCTTAATGCAGCAACTATTTAGCTGGCTGGGCACTACTGATTTTCATCCATTGATTCGCTCCTGTGCTTTTCACTACGAGCTGGAGTTTATCCATCCATTTTCTGATGGCAATGGGCGTATGGGTCGACTCTGGCAAACCTTGCTCTTAAGTGAATGGCAACCCTTGCTGGCTTATCTGCCAGTAGAAACGGTGATTCGGCATCGTCAGGAACTTTATTATGAAAGCCTGAGTGAAGCAGACCAAACATCTGACTGCACAACTTTTATTGAATTTATGCTAACGGCGATAAAAGACAGCCTACGAGAAGGCATCGCAACTCAACTATCAGTTAATTCAGATAAAACGCGGGTAGAAACGAAGGTAAAAACGCGGGTAAAAACCCCCGATGCGGTTCTGGCCCTATTGGCAAATAATTCAAAGTTAAGTTTACGGGAAGTGTCAGTTCAGCTTGGTAAATCGTTAAGCGCTATAGAAAGAGCCGCATCTAAGCTACAAGCCGAGGGCTATCTGAAGTTTGAAGGTCCGAAAAAAGAAGGGCGCTGGATAGTAAAACCTTGAACGACTTAATGGCGCAGTTCGTTAAACTGCGCCAGTTTTTATCGGCCAATAAGGCTTAACTAATCAGCTACAAAAGGCTTCAGCTCCACCTGAATTTCTTTGGTACTCACTTTGTTTCCTCTTAAAAAGTCTTTAATCACTTCAGTCACCTTAGGTGATGACATAAACAAGTTATGTCCGGCATTCACCACCATCACCTGAGTTAAATTGGTCAGGCCAGCTGTGGCTTCTTGTTGGCTTTGAATATAAGTTCTGCCATCCAATGTGCCTGTCAGCAGCAAAGTTGGCACCTTGCTTTGAGGCAGAGCGCGGAATTCATCGCCCAGATCTAAACCTGCAACCGCCTTGTTCAGCTGTGGCATAGGGAAATTCAGCGCTTTACCTAACAAGGCCGTTTTCGCCTGTTCATTCACCAGCTTTAACCGCGGCTCTGTAATGCCCGACGCAATATCCATCGCAAAGGACATAACTCTAAAAGAGATAGGGTCATCGGTGATATAACCTTGTTTCAAAATCGCCATTAGCACGTCGGTATTGCCTTGATCCAGCGTTTGATAAAGGCTGAGTAACATAGGCACTGCACGGTCTGGATCGGCAATCATGGCTGAGGCAAAACCTTGCAGATGGCTGCGCTGAAACAGCAATTTAAACTCGCTGCCATCTTCTTGTGGAATGCTCAACGCCAGAGGTTGTTGTTCAAGTTTGGCATGCACACGGCGGATCAGTTGTTTGACATCCGGAAAGGCTTTGGCTGCAGCCGGTTGTTGGTTAATGGCTTGCTGCAAGCGGTCAAAATACTCATCGGTACGGGCCGGATATTTCACGGTTTGATCCAGGCCTTCAGCGCTGGCGATCACTACTTTATCAATATACTGTTCCATGTATTTCAGGCCAGCCAGAGCGAGGTGGCTGCCATAGGAAATACCCCACAAGGTAATTTTATTGGCCTTAAAATGCTGCCTTAAATCATTCAAATCCTGCACGCTTTCTTTGGTGGTATAACCCCAGACATCCACGCCTTTTTTAGTCCAGAATTCAACACATTCTTTGGCCGCTTTTTTATAAAGCTGTTCGACTTCGCTGTCAGTGAAGACTTCAGTGGCTGGCACTTTGTGGCTGGACACACATTCAGGTGTGATATCCGAAACACCGGTGCCACGCTGATCCAAAGCTATCACATCCCCAAACTCACGTAATGCCATAAAAAGCGGAAAACGAAAGTTAGGATGTTTAGCGGCCTGAATACCAGAACCACCAGGGCCACCGGAAAGGTAAATAATAGGCGAACCTGCTTGTTTTCCTGTGGCCGGAAACCGGATGTATTTCACCGGAATAAGGCGGCTATTTGGCTTAGAGCGATTTTCAGGCACCTGAATACTACCCTCGTAAGCAGCAACTTTTTGGCCGTCATTTTCAAACACAATGCTTTTTTCATTGGCATAAACTTGAGGTTGCGCCGCGCTTGCTATCGAAGAGTGCGTGCAACTCAACAACAAAGTGGTTATGGTTATGATTATGGTACTTAAGTATCTGAATTTCATAAGTTGATTCCCTTTTATTTGTGCGGTAACTGCAGTCACTATTGCTGCTTCCTGCTAGCTTTTCAGCTGTTAATCTACCGACGGCAGGGCTTTTTCTGTGAAGGCCGATAAGCGGTAGCAAAGGGTCGGTAAGCGGTTATGCTAAAAACCAATAGATTGTAGAGAGGCTGTTCTGAACTATTTACTACTGCTGCTGAAATGCTTAGTGCTTACTGCGATCTGTTGCTCCAGTGCTTTTGCTCAAACCGTGATCCCCATTAACTATAACGAGGTGATAGTTTGCCCGGCCACCACAGACAGCGAGACGCCACCTGCATTTAACGAGCCCGGCTGCATGACAGTAACGGCCGCTGATATAGACCCACAAAACAAAGCGCTCTGGCTAAAGGCTAAGCTTGAACTGCCAGACCAGGTACTGAAAAATGACCAGCCTTATGCCATTTATGTGTATGCCAAAACGTCCAGCCGGGTGTTTTTTAACGGCCACTATCTGGGCCAAAATGGCACGCCCAGCCTGTCTGCCTCCAAAGAATTTGCCGGATTAATGGATACCAGCTTTTATCTACCACCGGCTCTGATCACACAAAAACACAACGAACTGGTGCTGCAGCTGTCGTCGCATCACGGCTTTTTGCAGCTCAAAGCACCCATTCACTTTATCGGGCTTGGTTCTTATGCATTGCAAGCCGATTCGATCTGGCAAGATAACTGGATATCCCTTATTCCACTGGGTGCGCTGATGATGGGTGCTTTGTATTTTGCCGTATCCAGCTTTAACCCTTATCGCAGGCAGTCTCATGTGCTGTTTTTTCTGATGGCGTTTTTCGCTGCCAATCAGCTGCTGGCCGAATTATCCCGTTATATGTTTAACTATGCCTACCCTATGCACGATGTGCGGCTACTGCTGATTGTGTCTTTAGCGCTGGGCTTTGGCTGCTGCCTGTGGGTTTACAATGTGCTCAAGTTTGCAGAGCAACATAAAGGCTTGTGGATTGGCGGCGGAATAGCTCTAACTCTGGCTGCTGTGCTGCTGGTTGCAGGCTTTGATACTAAAACCTCTATGGCTATTTTGATGCCAGCGCTACTTTCCACGCTGCTTATCGTCTATCGCTTAACTCAACAGCAGACCAAAAAATTATGGTTATTTCTGCTGGTGTATAGCCTGCTCAGCGCCGCCATACAGCTTAGCCTGGGCCGTTTTCACGACAGTGTGTTTTATTACCTGATCAGCCTGGTGTTGGGCTTTTTATTTGTGCAACAGGCACAGGAACTCAGTAAAGAACAAGCCAGAAGAAAAGCCGAAGAGCAGCAAGTGGCGAAGCTGCAACTCAAGCTGGACCAACTGCAGCAAAAACACCAGCCACATAAACTCAAAATCAGTAGCGCAGGCAAAGTCGAATTCGTCTCCACCGACAGCCTGGTGTATTGCAAAGCTGCAGGCGATTACACCGAACTATTTTTCAGCGACCAAAAATCCATCCTCTACAGCGGCAATTTAAAAGAACTGGAAAGCCAGCTACCCAACACCTTTTTACGGGTGCATCGCTCTTACGTGGTAAATACCGACTGTATCGCCGCCTTAGAAAAAACAACTGCAGGCCAGCAAAACACAGCAGCCAGCACAGGTTTTTTACTAATGAACAACGGCGAACAAGTACCAGTAAGCCGCAGAATATTGCCTATGGTGAGGAGTGCTTTGGGCTGAGTGTGAACCGAAGCTCAGCGGAAACTAAAAATGCACCAAACCTACGCATAGGAACAGCTTTTCAATTTACCTCAATCCTTCGCTCTGCGCAGCTTTCCACTTAGCAAAATCTGAAGGCCGCAAACCATAACGGGCTAATACGCCTTCATGTAAACGGCGCAGCTCTTCAATAATCAAAGCCTGCACAGCGGCTTGCTGTGGCTGTGGCACTTGTAAAGCTACCTGCTGTTGAATAATCAACAGAGGATCTGTTGCAGGGTCACACACCACCTGACGAATACTTTGTTTCAACAGCTCGCGCCATTTCAGGCGCAGTGGGTCGGGTTCCGCCAGATCCTGTCGGATGGCTATATATTCCTGCGTAGAGCGCTCATAAGCCCAAACATAAAGGTCGCGTAACAATTCGACTCTGGTCAGCTCGTACAGGCCTAAAGTGGCCCTGCTGTAGGCTTGTTCCGGAACATCCAGGAAGGTAAGTGGGCACAAGTTGGCGCGAAACAACGGCAGGTTGGCGGCAAGGCGCGAGGTACGTTTATTGATATCCGCAAAAGGCTGCAAATAAGGTAGATGCACCAGCATAAAAAACGACTGCTCAAACGGATCCTGAATTTGATTCACCTTCTCAAGCAGCAAATCCAGCATAGCGTCAATCTGCTGCGGCACAGATAAAGGCCGGTACACACTTTTGCCTATATCCACCGCATGCTGGCGAATACGACCTTCATCCGCAGGGTTAGTTAATAAGTTTTCCGCCAAAGCGCTATGCAAATTCATCAGGGTGTAACGATTGAACCCTGCTGTATCGGTATTTTCCACCAGCAGTTCAATGGCGGCTTTATGATTCAGGATCATCTGGGTTTCCAGCACAGCTTTACCTTCAGCAGCTTTACCATGTTCAATCAGTTCCAGCGTATCGAGCCTGGAATAGGTATTTCCCTCTAACTGACTGGACGCCCAGGATAAGTCAATCAACAATCGGTTCAAAATGGCACGGCTGTAGGTTCCTGCAGGTTGTGCCAGTTCCGTAGTTTTGCCCATTTTATGCAACTGCCTGCGCAGCGACTCCGACAAATACCAGCTTTGATTCGGCTGGTAAGCCTCAAGAAAATCGCGCTGATAGCCTACAGGTTTACGAGCTTCTGCAGGCTGGTCGATATACCCCATAATATCCATACTGTCGGCAGATAACGGAATAAAAGCCGGAAAACTGTCAGTCTGGCTTTGTTGGTCCGAAGGGTTTGATACAGAAATGGGATTTGATGCGCCAACAAAATAACGCCTGGCCCGCCCCTCACCTACAGCTTTGATTTGTCCGGCATCAATCAGCTTGGCAATATGGCGCTGCAAAGTACGACGGGCAATAGCAGGATAACTGCTCTGTAGATCAGCCAAACTAAGCCCTTCAGTGGCCTGACTAATGATGTGAAACAACTCTTGAGTAGTGGCTGACATAAATAAATTGGCGCAGTTTAATACTGAATGGCGCAATTGTGGCGCAGTTTATAGAACTGCGCCAGTTTTTGTTGCTGAATATGGCGCAGTTTTAGCGAACTGCGCCATTTGGTGCTTTTGGTGTCGAGGTCTACAGAATATAACCGTTTAGGTTATGATTTGTAGACCTGTCTTGGCTCTGGGTAAGGTGGTGAATAGTACCAATTGGCGAATTGCGGAAATGACGCACACTGCAAGACCTGACCCCAAAGGTGCACATGACCCCAAAGGTGCAATGCCTAAGCTGCGATCCTTGTCTATGGCTGACGCCAGAATAGGTCCACTATTACAAAGCTTTAGGGGAAAGCCAAGTCCCTAAACCAGACTATTCCACCAGCTTCAGCTCAATTATTATCAATATCCCGCCACACAAGTCTGTTACGGCCCTGATTTTTTGCTTCGTACAGCAGAATATCTGCGCCTTTGTACAGCTGCTCAAAACTGGCTTTTGCTGAGATAGCCAAGCCTAAACTTACCGTAACATCAATGCCTTGTATTTGTTCGGCCCGGATCATCGACAGCAATTTTTCGGCGAATTGGATTGGGGATTCGCTGCTTTGATTGAGGGTGATGATGGCGAATTCTTCGCCGCCAATACGGGCCAGCACGTCGTTTTCTCTGCTATTTTTCGCCAGCAACTGCCCCACTTTATGCAACACTTCGTCGCCGACGTCGTGACCGTGCTGGTCGTTGATTTGCTTAAAGTGGTCGATGTCGATCATAAAAAATGAGTAAGGTAGTTTATGCCGCAGCGCTTGTTTGATCAGCGTTGTGGCTCTGGAGACAAAAGCTCTGCGATTCAATAAGCCTGTTAGTTCATCCGTTTGCGACAACACTTCCAGCTTCTCGGCCCTTAGCTCTAAATCGTTACGCAGGTTCACCAGTTCCTGATACAAGCTATCGCGCTGTTGTGCTGTGCTAATCACCCAATAAATTAGCCGGTTACCGTTATCCACAATACGGGCATTAACCAGCACAGGCACACGCTCTGCGGCTTTGGTTTCAAGGGTTAACTGGATTTCTGCGCAGTACCCCTGATGCAGCAGCATAGGCATAACAAAACTTTCGATCACAATTTTGGACGCGGCAGTAAATACCAAACCAATACGGGCGCCGCTTTGTGGCTCTTGTTGGCTGACCTGATAAAAATACTGGTTAGCGAACAGAATTTCGCGATCTTCAAGGGTGGTCACCACTAAACCAGTAGGGAAATCGTCCAGAGCAAATTTAGCCGTCATGCTGTGCTTTCACCTGGCTGTAAGGACTGCATAAAGTGTTGAATATGGCCAGCCACTTGTTGTGGATGCGTCATATGCAAACAATGGCCTTTGGCCTGCACCACCTGCAATACACTTTTTGGAGTGTGTTTATGCATATAGTCGCCGATGTACAAAGACGCCAGAGCGTCGGTTTGGCTTTGCAGCAGCAATACAGGGTGCTTATTGAGTGGTAATAAAGATCGGTAGTCCGAGAAAAAAGTAGCTTTGGCGAAGTTTTTTGCTGTGATGGGGTTAGTGCTGCAGAAACTTTCTGCAAGCTCGTTACTGACAAAGTCTTTATCTACATTGCCAGCCACTAAAGGCGCCAGATACTGGGCCCAGCCTATATAGTTTTTATCCATTAAATCAACTAGTTCAGTTAAGTCTTCGCGATTAAAACCACCCAGATAATCCGGCGGATAATTTAAAAAACAAGGCGAAGGACACACCATCACCAGGCTGTGAATGCGCTCAGGTATGTGCTGGGCGGCGATTAAACTGATGATACTGCTGACCGAATGTCCAACCAGCACCACATTATGTAAATCCAGAGTGTTACAGATATCGATAATGTCCTGGGCATAACCTTCCAGATCGGAGTACTTTTGTCTGGAGTAAGCAGCAAGGTTAGAACCACCCGACCCAACATAGTCAAACAGCACTATTTTGTATTGGCTGCTCAGCTCTGGGGTTAGAAAACGCCACATCAGCTGGTTACAACCAAAACCATGCGCCATCAGCATCACCTGCTGGCCAGAGCCTGTTATTTTGACATTGTTTCTGCGGATGACGTCATCATTGGCAGGCATAAAAAACTCCATCTAGTGCATGCGTAAATGGCGCTGAACTGTTCCGGGACAATGGTAGGACAAATACAGCCATAGCATAAGCCAGACAAATTACTCCTTTAGTGTGATAAAAAAAAGATATAAAACAGTCATTTGTCCCGTGAGTAGCTGTTTTCAGCTGATCTGATTTTTCTGTGGCAGGGCCTTTTAATGCCTTGCTCTCTAGTGTCGAGCCTGGTGTTAACACTGTAACGCCAGATTGTTTATACGTTCGTGTAAGTTTGCTGCCTACCCCAACAAAAAATAGCGGAATAACCACGAACGCAGCTATTTTGAAAAGTCGGCGTCCAGAATTTTTACCCCAAAGCTATGCTGCAGACCGATTCAGTTCACCCATAGTTTCTGTTAAACTCCACCGCGCCTTTTTTCAGCCACAGAAGAAGTGAAGATGACTCTTGCAACTCAGGTCCTGGCGGTCAATGACGACTTGCCTATTCGTACAGATTTACCTGTTCATTCAGGTAAAGTTCGCAGTGTGTACTGGCTGACTGCCGCTGACAGCGCGCGGTTGATCCGGGAAAAAAACTACCCTGTAGCACCAGACACGCCGCTGGCCATTATGGTGATCAGCGACCGCATCTCCGCTTTTGACTGCATCTGGCATGGCGAAAATGGCTTACACGGTGTGCCTGGCAAAGGCGCTGCATTAAACGCTATTTCGAATCACTGGTTTGCGTTGTTTAAACAACATGGCCTGGCCGATAGTCATATTCTGGACATTCCGCACCCACTGGTGTGGATAGTGCAAAAAGCCCGTCCGCTGAAAATTGAAGCCATAGCCCGTCAGTACATTACCGGTTCTATGTGGCGTGCTTACAGCAAAGGCGAACGTGAATTCTGTGGTATTACCTTGCCTGAAGGCCTGCAAAAAGATCAAAAACTGCCGGAGATTTTAATTACTCCGTCTACCAAAGGTATTATGACTGGCCTGGCCGGTGTGCCTGAAGCGGACGATGTAAACATTTCCCGCACCGATATTGAACGCCATAGCGCTGCGTTTGGCTTTGAACAATTATCCGACATCAGTCTGTACGAAACCCTGTTAAAACAAGGTTTTGCTGTGATAAGCGACGCTTTAGCCGCGCTGGATCAGATGTTTGTTGATACCAAATTTGAATTTGGTTATGTCAACGATGCCAAGGGCCAAAGCAAACTGATTTATATGGACGAAGTGGGCACCCCAGACAGCTCACGTATTTGGGATGGCGCCAGCTGGCGCAACGGCAGCATAGTAGAGCAATCCAAAGAAGGCTTCCGTCAATGGCTGTTGAGTAACTTCCCTGATCCGGACATTATGCTGAATAAAGACCGTATGCCAGAGCGTGCGGCACTGGCCCGCGACAACGCCCTGCCGACGGAAGTAATGATGGATATTTCCCGCACATACCTTGGCATAGCGGAAAAAGTCACAGGCCGTAAAATTGAATTAGCCGCTAATCCTAAAGCCGAAATTATTGAGGTGTTAGGCCGCGATTATGGTTTGATAGCGGAATAAGCTTTTCACTACAAAGGCTCTATTGCAATGCCAGTCTGATGACTGGCATTGTTGTATCTGAAGCACGCAAAACCTTGTATTTAATGGAGATACAACATGATCCGCAGTGCAACCTCAGCAGACGCCACAGCTATTGCAGCCATTTATAACCACTATGTGCTGAATACCAGTGTCACTTTTGAAGAAGAAGCTGTTAGTACTGAACAGATGGCGGAGCGTATTGGGCAGGTAAAAGCGGATGGCTTGCCCTGGTTAGTGCTGGAGCAAAACGGTGAAGTGCTGGGTTATGCCTATGCCACTAAATGGCGGGTACGGTCGGCTTATCGGTTTTCGGTGGAAAGCACAGTTTATGTCAAAGATGGAGTGACAGCCAAAGGCCTGGGCAGTCAGTTGTATCAGCAACTGCTGGCAGACTTAAAAGCTCTGGGTTTACATCTGGTGATAGGTGGCATCACTTTACCTAACAAACAAAGTGTAGCGCTGCATGAAAAGTTTGGCTTTGAGAAATGCGGCCATTTTCACCAGGTTGGCTTTAAATTTGAACAGTGGCGCGATGTGGGCTACTGGCAAAAGTTGCTGTAAGGTATTTTAAATTTAATCCGAAGTCAGCACTTTATGCTGAGCATCAGCCTAAAACAACAAATTGTCCTGTCCTGAATTTCTTCAACTATGCTCAACATTCGTACCCTATAACCAGACTTGGGGAAAGTACAGGGGTAGTTACATGAAAATAAAAGATGAAGACAGGCAGCTACCGCTGTTTGAAACTGAAAATTACTCTCCACCTTCAGTACTCGTGGCTACAAAAAAAGAACGTGCTGAAAGCTCCTATTCGCCCTTTAGCAAATACATTATCTATGTAGATGAAAGTGGCGATCATAGCTTACAAAGTATCGACGATAACTACCCTGTGTTTGTATTAGCATTTTGTATTTTCCACAAAAGACATTACAGCGAAGCGATAGTCCCGGCGCTGGAGAAGTTCAAGTTCAACCACTTTGGTCATGACCAGGTTGTGTTACACGAAAACGAAATTCGTAAGGAAAAAGGCGCATTTAATATTTTCAGGAGCAAAGAAGATAAAATTCAGTTTCTGAATGAATTAACCCATATCATTGAATTTAGTAACTTTATATTAATCAGCTGTACCATAGACAAAAGATCACTGAAAAAACAAGTCGATTTAGAATCTAATCCTTATCACACAGCCCTTGGCTTCTGCATGGAAACCTTGTACGAATTTCTCAAGGAAAAAGGCGAGCATCAGAAAAAGACATTTATCATCGTCGAATGCAGGGGAAACAAAGAAGACAGAGAGCTTGAGTTAGAGTTTCGACGTATTAGTGATGGTAACAACAGGCTCGGAATTCCACTTCCCTTCGAAGTATTGTTTGCGGACAAAAAAGCTATGTCTTCTGGCTTGCAACTGGCCGATCTCGTCGCAAGGCCTATAGGCTTGAAAACCGTGAAGCCACAACAGGAAAACCGGGCTTTTGAAGTGCTCACAAAAAAACTCTACTGTGATGGAGGTAGAAATAAACTGGGTCAGAATTTTGAAGGTATTGGGATGAAAATTTATCCAACACAAGAAAGCGAAAAGCCCCGATGAAACTCACCGAGGCTATAACGCCGACCGGGCACCCCCAATCCACTTGGCAATGAGTATAGTGACCACAGTATTTCATTTCAACCTTTAATAGCATCCTTGAATAATTAACCTGAAGCATACACCTCAGATCGCTTCAATCCATGGACTCAGAATTCGACTATAACGGCTGGTTTTGGAGTGTAGATCAACAGGTAAAAACATTAGTTTTTATTTCAGCCACTGCGTTTTTTAACTTCGCATGTGTCAACCAATTAAGCCGAAATTATTGTTAATTCCCCAAAGGAAACATCAGCTTTTATCTGCAAAGGTAAAGTTAAGTTTATCTCTGAACCCTGCTCTGCCATGCAGCGTCATAGCCAATGAAATCACAGGCAGAGGAGCAGAACGCCATGAAAGACTCATTGACTACCAATACATCCAGACGACGTTTTATTAAGCAGCTTGGATTAGGCTTAGCCAGTATTCCGCTGATTGGCCTGGTGGCTTGTGGTGGCAGCTCAGATAGTACTGAAACAACCAGCAGCGACTCAGGTATATCGGGTAGTGGCGGCTCAAGCGGCAGTTCAACAGGTAGTAGCACCAGTTGGGCCACTGGCGGTACAGCCGCTATGACGGCAAATTTTCCGGACGACAGTCTGTTTGCATTAGGCACTGCTTGTACCGTCGCCTTAACCAAAAACTTAACTGAAGGCCCTTGTTACTTTACAGCGAACACACTGGATGACATTTCCGACGCACAAGGCGGCTTGCCGATGCAGCTGTGTTTACGGGTGATCGACAACAGTTGTGAGCCGGTATCAGGCCTTGAAGTGGAAGTCTGGCACTGTGATGTGGAAGGTATTTATTCAGGTGATACCAGTGGCAGCAGCGACAGCAGCGGTTTTTCCAGCTCGTTTTGCACAGGCAACCACAGTGAAGCCTTGCGCTCAAAATGGTTCAGAGGCACTCAAATTACCGACAACAACGGCAGGGTCAACTTTAAATCTTGTTTCCCTGGCTGGTATTCAGGCCGCACTATTCATATCCACTTTCGTGTACGTAATAACAACAACGATGAGGTGGTTTCACAGTTTTGCTTCCCGGATGCATTCACCGCAGAAATTTGCACCACTCACACTGAATACAGCAGCCGTGGTATTCAGGACACCACCTTAAGCGCTGGCCGCGACACAGTCTTTGGCAACAGCTACGATGAGTTTTTATTTGATTATCAACAAAATTCAGACGGCTCGTTGCTGGCTTACAAAACTATTCAGATTAGCTAAAGTCCCACTAAATGGGACGTGAAGTTTCACAGGACTTGCCGTCAACCAGATCGACTAAAATTCCATATTTGAAATAACGCTCTGCGTTTTTATACTCTTTGCGGGTCCATATTCGCCTTTTTGTGCAGCTCTGGGTATGGTAGTGCCAATCAAGTGATTTACCGGACCATATAAATGAAAAACTGTATCTCTCTGTTGTGTTGCCTTACTCTGCCCTTATTACTGCCATCCACAGTACTGGCCGAAGCAGTAGTATCAACATCGCCTTCACTAGCCTCTTTATGGCATACCAAAAATTTGCGGGTGCCTGAATCAGTGCTTTGGTACCAACAGCAATACAACGGTAAAACCGATACCTTGTTGTTTGTGTCAGAAATTGATGGTCAGGGCAATGCAGCTGATGGTGTGGGTGGTGTAGCCGTTTTAAATACTGACGGCAGCATTCGGCAGCAGGACTGGTTACGAGGTTTGAATGCGCCTAAAGGTTTAGCCGTATTTCAGGGCAAACTCTATATAGCCGATTTAACTGAAGTAGTGATTGTGGATATAGCTTCAGCCAAAATACTGCAAAAAATTAAAGCACCGGATTCGGTGTTTTTAAACGATGTGACTGTTGATGCCAAAGGTGTAGTGTACATTTCTGATACCCGCAAAAACCGGATTTATAAGCTGGAGCAAAACCAGATCAGTAGTTGGCTGGAGAATATTGAAGCAGCCAATGGCTTAAAGGTTGTCGATGAAAAGTTATACATAGCAGCTGGCGACAAACTGCTGAAGCTTGATTTAAATGACAGCAGTAACAGCGTCACACAAGTTGCTATTGGTTTTGCTGAGCGCGCTGATGGCCTGGAGAGCGTTGGCAATGGTGATTTTATTGTCAGTTGTTGGGCTGGTTTGGTCTATTACGTCTATGCCGATGGCCGCATACAACAGTTACTGGACAGCAGAGCTGCTAAGCTCAATACCGCCGATATTGGCTGGGACCCAGCCACTAACACTTTGTATATACCTACTTTCCTCGGAAATTCAGTACAGGCCTTTGAGCTAAAACGATAAAAGTTTAGCGCCGCTCTTTATCGGCATACTGACGGATAAAACGGCTGACTTGCTCTGCTTCTTGTTTGCCCAGATAGCGGGTGTGAGCCAGCAAAAAGCTTTTTTCCCGATACAAGGTCGTTAACGCCTGATCTACAGCCTGAATAAACTGACGATTTCGGGCTGTGTCTGAGCACATCACATGCCCGGTGATCAACGCAGGCGAACCTGCAATTCCATAGCTGCGCGTATGCAGCTCTGGTTTGCTTTGCATAAACAAGTTCATTTCTGTCGGGTAAGCAATAACAAACTCCGCCCGCTTTGAAGCAAACATGCCAATAAAATTAGTGTGATAGTGAGGTGCTGCAAGTGGCAAAATCTGTTTTGCCGGCAACTGGCGGATTTGCTGATCCAGAGTTTCACCAAAAGAAAAATGCTCTGGAACCAGCAGTTTAGCCTGAGGTACCGCCTGCATCACCTGCGCAATACTTTTCACCTGGCCCTGCTCATTCAGTAGCTCAGCTGCAAGAACCGGAAACTGCGCCAGTTGATAGAGCCTATAGCCCAAATAAAAGTTAACAGGTTTAGAGAATAAGTACTTAGCGTCTCTACTGCTGTTTTTCACCCTGTCCATGGTGCAGATAGACGCGCCGCTGTCCATCATATGCTCTGTTCGTGCCATTGGAACTTCAATCACAGGGACAGATCTGGAGAATTGTTTGAACAGAAGAAAGTTAGTTTCGGTGGTAATGGAGTTGTACCTACCCGCATTGCTCAATTGAACCGTCTGCGGATCGTAATGTTGAAATTCCAGCTGGATCGGAACATGAATGGCTGCAGCACAGCTCTGGCAATACCAAAAAATCAATACAAAGCCATATCGCCATATCCCTTTAGCCATTCTCGTTCTCCTGTTCACTAAACAGCTAGTGTGCGAAAAGTATCAGCAACAGTAAAGGACAGTTCTGTGTTCCCAAGGTGTTTGGCTATTCTTTAGCCAAGCCAAACTGCTGCGGCTGATACAGTGCAACAGCCGCCATCCGGCTCTGACTTAATGCTGCTAGAAATCAACAATAATTTTGCCAGCAAAAATCTTCTGACTGCTGCCATCAGCTCGCATACTTTGAATGCCTTGTTTGATGGCAGTTTCCAGTTGTGGGCAGTGACAGTGGACCGACAGCCCCATGTAGATAGTCTGGGGTTTTACCAAATCGTCAGGGAAGCCTATTTCTTTGATCTCTGTAGCTAATTCGGGGTTAGTTTTAAGCACAGCTTGTACCTGAGTGGCAGGCAACAAGGCGGCGTCTATGCGTTGTTTCGCCGCCATTTGCAAAGCCGTCAGCACTGAATCCACCTGCACCAGCTGTCTTTTTTTCATGTTATCCAGCACGATTTGGATTTCTGGTGCCACTTTGTAAGTTCTGATCGTCGCAATAGTCATAGTGGCTAACTGCCCGGGAGTATCCAACCTCAGATTTTTGCTACTGGCGTAATACACCCTGTCAGGCCAGCGCGCAGCAAAAGGAATGTAATGAATATCAGGTCTGCCAGCGCCGGTTTTTAGAATATTAATCATCAGATCTGTTTCACCTGCTGCCATTTGTGCGAAGCATCGTGAGGACGGTGTTTCTGCGCTGGGGAGCAGGGTAAAATTGGCTCTTTGGGCCAGTTCCTGTAAATACAGTACCGAAGGCCCTTCAGGTTGCTTTGTTACCGCATTAAAGCCATAAAAACCCGGAAAAGTACCAAGACACCAACGCAATTGTGGTTTGGCTTCGACTGGATTAAACAGGGAAATAACAAGAACCAGCCCTATCAACCTTTGCATCATAACGCGGCTCCCAGACAAACTATCTACACAGTGTATGTGCTTCTATGCCGATTTTCAGCAGATCTTTAGTTGCGTTCAGAACAATTGAAATCTTTAGTTTTTTAACCTAGCTGCACTCTGTTGCGGCCCATAGCTTTGGCCTGATACAACGCCTGATCGGCTCTTTTCAGGATAGAGTCTTCATCGTCCTGCGGCTGATAGTGAGTGACGCCAAAACTAATGGTAAAGGCAGGCAACCCCGTTTCATCCAGAGTGGCGACAGACTGTCTGAGCATTTCAGCTAACTGACAGGCCGCTTCGGCTTTTTGTTGTGGCAATAAAATCACAAACTCTTCACCACCTAAACGAAACAAACTGTCGGTTTTACGCAAACGCCTGCTGATATGATCTGTTAAAGCCTGCAGTACCTTGTCGCCCATATGGTGGCCAAATTGATCATTGACCTTTTTAAAGAAGTCTACGTCCAATAGTGCAATGCTAAATACGCTGCCACGTTCCGCCAGGCTGAGTTCCATGCGCAGTTGTTCGTCCCATTTATGCCGGTTAAAAGCCCCAGTTAACTTATCCCGCGTCGCCAGCACCAGCAGCTGTTGCTCTATTTCCTGCCTGTTACTGATTTCCTGTGATAACCGTTGCACCATCATTTTTAAGTCGTGCTCAAGTTCTGTCAGCTCATCCTGATGCTGTGGCTGGTGAAATTCCGGGCTGGTAATAGGTTGACCCTGTTCTATCGAATGCTGCACATTTTTGATTTCGGTTTGAATACGGCCAATACGCAGGCGGAAAATCTGCAAAATATAAAAGGTTAGATACAAACCTATGACAAAAGCACAAAAACCCAGTCCTGTGTTGACCAGCATAAATTCGTTTTCGTGTTTATCGGTGTAACGGCTGGCTTCGAGCGTTAGTTTTTCCATATGCCGTAAAATGACAATAATACTTTGATCTAAACTGGCGGCTTCATCCTCAAACTTCAGCCATTGCTGATTACTGGTATGGCCTTGTTGTAAAGCCAGTTTCAGTTGCTGTTCAAAACTGTCACTTTGCTGGTGAAATTCTTTAATACTGGCAAGTATTTGCTGATGTTCGTCTGCAGCAAAACGCACCTGGTGTTGCTGCAGACTTTTATTCAGCACCCGCTCGGCTTTATCCAGCAAAAACTTCAGTCCTTCACGTTGCGCAGCAAAAGCTTGTTCAGGTTTGAGTTCAACTTTGGCTTGCTCGCCTTTTAATCGAAACTGCTCAATCAGCAAATGCTGCTTTAATTGCATCATTTCCAGCTCACTGACCATTTCCGTCAGCGGCACATCAATTTCAGCCACTTCGTGCATTTCGGCATCGATCAGTTTGAGTTTGTAGATGGAGTAAATAATGACGACAAATAAAAACGACAGCAGCACCACAAGTAAACCACTGATTTTTCGCTGTAAAGACGCATTAAACCATTGTTGCATAAGAAGTTCCGTAAGAGCAGAGCATTGCCGTGCTCTGAGTCGTGAGCCTGCTTAAAGGAGAGGGCTCTGTAGTTGTATACTATCTTAACGCTAAATGGCTGATTTGCAGAATAAAGTCGGGCCAGCTACAAAACGGGCGATTTTCGTAAAGCCCCTTCCTGAGCTGAAAGTTTCACTATTGGAAACTTAATGCATTAAGTTATTAAATAGTTTATTTATTGTTAATAAATACCGTAGTGTTACCGGGAACACAACAACCGGAGTTTCTATGAACTTACTACGCAGTTCCATCAAAGTATTAACTTGTGCCCTGTTATTGCCTTTGTCGCTATCTATTGCTGCGCAAAGCGAACCGAGCACCACACTGATGCTGACGAAAAAAGCTGGCAACACTTATTTGAGCTGGTCAACTGAGGTGCAGGAAGTGGCCCGACAGGAAATTTACCGCAGCACCAGCAGTGTATTTGAACAAGCTGAACGTATTTCGGTGTTAGATCCTTACCAAAAAGTGGCGCAGGACAGCAGCTTTGATCCGAATCAGGATTATTGGTATTGGCTCAAAGTGGTGGATGCGGATGGTCAGGAACATCTGTCTAACTTATCAGCCACAGTACCTCAACTCAGCTTTCAGCCTTTTGCTACCACAGCCAATGCCAGCCGCTGTAAAGCAGGCGCAACCTTCGAAAATGAAAGCATAGATTGCGGTGGTATCACAGTAGGCAGCAGTTGTGCCAGCGATGCGGAAGGTCAAAAACCAGTGATCACGCTGAAAAACGCGACAGTGAAAAACCTGCGTATTTCAGCCAGCGGCGGAGCTGACGGCATTCATTGCAGCAGCGGCAACTGCACTATTGAAAACGTCGTATGGGAGGATATCTGTGAAGATGCAGCCACCAACAATGGTAAAACCATGACAGTCAAAGGTGGTATGGCCTTTAATAGTGCCAATGGCCCTGGTGGAAAACCCGACAAAGTGTTTCAGCAGAACTCGAAAAACAGCACCACAGTGCTGACAGGCAACTTCACTCTAACAGGTGAAAACGGCAAGTTATGGCGCTCTTGTGGTGACTGCACCGACAATGGCGGCCCACGTTATCTGACAATTTCAGGTGTAACTATTAACGGCAAAATTGGCAGCATTGCAGGGGTAAACAGCAACTACAAAGATGTGGCCACTATCCGTAATCTGAAAATTAAAGATTATGCAGCAGGCAAACCGCCTGTCTGTGAACACTATACGGGTGTGAAAAAAGGCCAGGGTAAATCTGTTAAAGATAAAGAATACTGGAACAGCGCCAGCTGTAATGTCAGCAAAACAGACGTGACTAAGCTGTAATTTATTAACGCTAAGTGATAAAAAAGCAGGGACTCAGTCAAAAGCCCCTGCTTTGTTGATTTACTGCTTAAGCCTTTCTGAAATTCACCAGCCGGTACAAAGCTGGCAGCACCAGCAAGGTCAGTAAGGTGGAACTGATAATGCCGCCTATCACCACTGTGGCTAAGGGCCGCTGAATTTCAGCACCTGTGCCTGTATTAAACGCCATGGGCACAAAACCTAAACTGGCGACCAAAGCTGTCATCAGCACTGGCCTTAACCTCGACATAGCGCCTTGTTCCAGCGCAGCCAAAAGCTCCAATCCTTGATCTCGCAACTGGCGGATAAAACTGACCAGCACAATGCCGTTCAGTACAGCTATACCCGACAAGGCAATAAAACCCACGGCGGCTGAGATCGACAACGGCATATCCCGCAGCAGCAAGGCAAAAACTCCGCCTGTCAAAGCCAAGGGCACGCCGCTGAAGACCACTAAGGTATCCCGCACTGAATTTAACGCGCCATACAAAAGGCCAATGATCAGCAGCAGGGTTAAAGGCACCACTATGCTTAAACGCTCCGTTGCCGACTGCAACTGCTTAAAGGTACCGCCATAATCCAGCCAGTAGCCATCAGGCAAAGGCAAATCCTGCATACGTTGCTGTACTTCGGCGATAAAGCTGCCCAGGTCACGGTCTGTGACATTAGCTGTCACCACCACATTACGTTTGCCACTTTCCCTGTTGATTTGGTTTGGGCCTGTGATTTCCTGGATAGTCGCGATTTCACCCAATGGCACATAACGTAGTTCAGGCGAATCATCGACTGGTAAAGTCACAGGAATACGCGCCAAAGCCGCTGGGTCTAGCCGCAGTTCTTCCGGTAACCTCAGCATTAACTTAAAGCGTTTATCGCCTTCGTACATCAGCCCCACCTGACGGCCGCCAATAGCGGTTTGGATCAGTTGCTGCATTTGTGCGACGTCCATACCCACTAAAGCCAAATGGTCACGCTGTGGTTCTATTGAAAGCAGCGGCAAACCCGCTGACTGCTCCATGCGAGCATCTTCAGCACCCGGTACAGTAGCAAGCACAGCAGCAACCTGCTCACCGACTTCGGCCAGCACATCTAAATCATCGCCATACACCCGCACCGCCACATCAGTTCGAACACCTGCAATCAGCTCGTTAAAGCGCATTTCGATTGGCTGAGTAAATTCGTATTTGTTCCCCGGAATTTGCTCCACTAAAGCCCGCAACTCATCCTCAAACTGGGCTTTGCTTTTCGCCGGATCGGGCCAGTCCTGCTGGTTTTTCATAATAATGAAGGTATCGGCAACATTAGGTGGCATAGGGTCTGTCGCCACTTCAGGCGTACCAATTTTTGAGAACACCCGTGCGACTTCAGGCAAAGTCGCAATATCCGCTTCGAGCTGCATTTGCATTTGTACTGACTGGCTCAGGCTGGTGCCAGGAATGCGCAAGGCGTGCATGGCTATATCGCCTTCATCCAGTTGAGGTAAAAACTCCGAGCCCATTTTACTGGCCGACCATAAAGCGCTGGTCAGCAGCAGTATCGCAACAGCTGATACCAGCAAGGGTGTTTTTATCGATAGTGCCAATAAAGGTTTATAGGCTCTGCGCAAAGCCAGCATCAGAGCATTTTCTTTCTCTGATATTTTGCCGCTGACAAACAAGGCAATAGAAGCTGGAATAAAGGTAATAGCCAGCACTAAAGCACCTAACAAAGCGGCTATGACGGTAAAGGCCATAGGCTGGAACATTTTGCCTTCGACGCCACTTAAGGCAAAAATCGGCAGGTACACCAGCATAATGATAAAAACCCCAAACATAGCGGGTGTCATCACTTCTTTGGTGGCATTTAGTACCACAGCAGAGCGTTCTTTTAAGCTAAGCAAACGGCCTTGCTGATGCTGAGCTAAACCTAATTGGCGTAAGCAGTTTTCGACCACTATGACGGAACCGTCGACTATCAGGCCAAAATCTATAGCGCCCAAACTCATCAGGTTGCCGCTCATTTTATTGGCCGCCATACCACTGATGGCAAACAGCATACTCAGTGGGATCACCAGCGCTGTTAAGAGTGCTGCCCTGACATTACCGAGAAACAAAAACAGTATCACCACCACCAGCACTGCGCCTTCCAGCAAGTTGGTTTCGACTGTTTGAATGGTTTTATCCACTAAGGTCGTTCTGTTGTAATTGGCTTCGGCGATCACACCTGAGGGCAAGCGCAGATTGATCTCATCAAGGCGACTGGCGACTTGCTGCGATACAGTGCGGCTATTTTGCCCCACCAACATCATCACTGTGCCCAGCACCACTTCGTTGCCATCTTGTGTCGCGGCACCGGTACGAAGTTGTTTACCTATAGCCACATCGGCTACATCTTTCACCCTGACAGGGCCATCGTCGCGTTTGGCAATCACTAGTTGACTGATGTCCTCCAAGGATTTCAGCTGGCCAGGCGATCGGATCAGCCACTGCTCGCCATTTCGCTCAATATAACCAGCGCCGACATTGCTGTTGTTTTGTTCCAAAGCTTGCGCCAAATCATCCAGCGTCAGTTTAAAAGCCAGCAATTTAACCAGGTCAGGCGACACCTGATATTCGCGGACATAACCACCTATGGTATTAATTTCAGTCACACCCGGCACTTTAAGTAACTGCGGCCGTATCACCCAGTCCTGAATAGTGCGTAAATCCTCAGGGTTGTAGGCAGAGCCATCAGCTTTTTTAGCATCGGGCACGGCTTTGACTGTGTAGGAAAAAATCTCGCCAAGGCCTGAGACTATGGGCCCCATTTCCGGATCTATATCCGCTGGCAGTTCGTTTCTGACGTTTTGCAGCCGCTCTGCCACTTGTTGTCTGGCCCAATAAATATCAGTGCCTTCAGTAAAAACAACTGTGACTTGCGACAAACCATAACGGGATAAAGAACGGGTGTACTCCAGTTGCGGCAAGCCCGCCATCGCCGTTTCAATGGCATAAGTAATTCGCTGCTCGGTTTCCTGCGGCGAAAAACCTTCTGCCGCTGTATTAATTTGTACCTGCACATTGGTGATGTCAGGCACGGCATCTACCGGCAAACGAGACGCCTGCCAAAGACCAGCCGCCGCCAATAACAGCGTCAGCAGCATGATCAGCACTGGCCTTGCCAGTGCTGTTTTTAATACATTGTTTATCATCAGAAGCTCCTAGTGATCATGGCTGGCGCCAGACTTCATCACGTCGGCTTTGAGGATAAAACTATTGCTCGTAGCGTACTGCACACCCTGCGGCACACCGGACAATACTTCAACCTGGGTATCGTCAGCGCGACCCAGTTCAGGCATACGGATTTCAAACACATCCCCTACTTTGATAAAAATCACGGTTTTGCCATTCCATAACTGCAAGGCCGATTTTTTGATCACCAAAGCTGCATCCACTGTCGCCACTGTGACATCGGTTTTGACATGCATGCCAGGCCGCCAATGACCGTCTGGATTGGCTAACACACCACGGGCGCGGGCTATATGGCCACCCGTCATTTGTGGAGCTATGTAGCTGATTTGACTGACTGCAGATTGATGGCCATGTAAGTCTTTGACCAAAAACTCCTGCCCTAACTTCAGCTGTTCTGTGTCCGAAGGGAAAGCTGACATTTCGATATAAACCGATGAAAAATCGCTGATTTCTACTATCGGTTGCTCTGAAATTTTAGCGCCCACACTGACATATTTTGCTGTTACTTCACCTGCTGCTGGCGCAAAAACAGAATAGTTTTTTAAGCTCACCGGGTTTTGCACTGTGGCAAGCAGCTGACCTTTAGTCACTTTATCGCCAACTTTGACCGCCAGTTGTTGAACTACACCTGCATACGCAGCGCCAACCTGATACTGCTGCTCCGGCACAGGCGCCACGACGCCAAATAAATGCAGCTGAGTATGAATTTGCCCTGGCTGGGTTTGCTCCAGCTCTATACCTGCTTTTTGTACAGAACGTTCTGATAAAGCGGTGCGACCTTCAAAAGAATCGTAATGCCATTCGAAGTTTTTGCCCTGATAACTGGCGCTGATTTCCACTTCAAAGGAATGAGGTTCACGGATCATTGTATCCCCCAGCCAATAATCCAGTTCAGGGTTGAAGTTAATCAGTTCAGCTGGCTCGCCTAAACGCTGCAAAGTCACCTGCAGTTTTAGCTCCGAGGTTTTGATTGGTTCACCGTTTTGATACAGATACACACGCAGTTCTGGTTCTACTTCGGTTTCGTAAATAGTCACTTCCAGCGCAACATCATCCTGGGTTAGTAAACGCCCGCCATGGGGGCCTTTGGCGGCTTCTGCATGCTGATGTTCAGCTGCTTCGTCGTGCTCATCACCATGGGCACTGACAATGGCGGTAAAACTAAGGCTGATAGCGAGCACTAAAATAGAGATAAACCGGAAAAAATTCATTGAGAAAGCTCCTGTTGTGCAGGGAGAGAAGAGGGGTTGCGCTGCTGGGTTAAAGCTCCTGGACCCTTGACCACCATAGGTAAACCGGTCAGGCGTTCCAGCTCCAACAGCTGCAAATGCAGAGCGTATTGCAGGTCAATGATGGTGCGTTTGGCTAGCAATATCTCCTGCTGTGCTGCAAGTAAGTCGGTCATATCAAATACGCCTTGCTGATAACCGGCCAACATCTGATCCAGTACTTTTTGCGCAAGCGGGATAATGGCTTTTTGGTAATCGCGGATCTGCTCACTAAGCTGAGTCAGTTGCAAATGATTGCGCTCTATTTGCAATTGCAGTTGCTGCATGTTTTGTTGCTGCTGCAGCTTGGCTTGTTCGGCTAAAGCTTCGCTGGACAGAATGGCGCCCTGATTCGGATTTTCCAGCGTCAGCGGCATACTGATCTGCAGTACAAAAGCATTGTCGTTACTTTGCTCATTGCGGCGCAGTCCTGCGCCCAGAGTTAAATCAGCCTGACCTAAAGCTTTGGCCAGCTGCAACTGACTATCCAGCAACCTGTTTTGCGTCAGCCACCATTGCAGCTGCGGGGCTTGTTGCAATTGGGTCAGCACATCAGCGAGTTGAGGCAAAGTGGGAAGCAGACTTAAATCACCAGACACCGCATCAAAGTCAGGCTGTTCTGCCCAATGACTAGCCAGTAGACGCAAATTGACAAGCTTTTCGGCCAACAGACTTTTCTGCTCCATCCGGCTTTGCAGTACTTTTAGTTCCAGCCGGGTGATATCGGCATCTGTCACATTGCCCGCTTTAGCACGTTGTTTTGCGGCTTCAAGTGTGTGTTGCTCAGTCGTAATTTTTTGCTCTGTCCAGCTAAGCAGCGCCTGCTGATGCAACACCAGCAAAAAGCTGCGCATAGTGGCAGCCAGCGCATCCACTTTATCCAGCTGGTATTGCCGCTCTGTTAATTTGCTTTGCCATTGGGTTAACTCAAGTCGCTTCTGGCGTTTATCGCCCAGTTCAATCAATTGACTCAGGCTTAAGGTCAGTTCAGCGCTTTTAACACCAGCGCTTTCACCCGTGCCCAGCACATCGGCCAGTTCCAGCTGAAGTTCAGGGTTAGGCCGCATTCCGGCGCTGATAGCAGCTGCATCATTGATACGCTGCTGATAGGGATACCATTGCAAGCCAGGGCTTTGCACTAGCGTACGCTTTAACGCTTCGGTAAGGCTGAGTTCTGTCGCCTGGGCAGGATTAACCCACAGCCACATTAAGGCCAGCAGCATAAAAGCCGCATGGCTAAATTTTATAGTCATAACTACACCCAATAAATTATTGAAATAAAGCTGAAAATTTAATGTTTAAAGCAGAATTTAATGATTAGGTGGAGGGACTGGCGGGCTATAAGTGGTGGTAATTAAGGCGTACTGAGCTAAAGCTGATGCCTTGTGCACAGCAGGAGTGGCAGACACAGCATAAAGTTCGGCTATGTAGCAGGCAACATGGGCATGAGTGGGATGATGGTTGTCGTTATGTTCTGCTTCATGTTCTGAAGCATCATCAGCACTATCTACAGCACTGCCTTCAACAGAACAATGCTGATGTTGTGTGTGACTGGAGCTGTCCAGCACAGAAAATGGATGATTCTCCTCCGGTAAATGCATAACAATGCTCTCACAGGCCGAAACGGCGTGATTCAGCATAATCAGCATTAACAACACAAAGCGGAGAATGGGTTTTGGCATAACGCCCTCGATAAGAATTGTTCTCATCATAGCCTTAAACCCTGCGCTAACTCAAGCAATCAAATAGGGTTATAAATAGGCTTCAAAGGCTTGTGAGTAGAGTTCTTCGAATTCACCTTGTTGGTTTTTAACAATAAACAAAGCTGCTATTTGCTGTTGATTGGCAAGCTCCATAGCTTTTTCAACACCCATCACCATAAAAGCTGTTGAGAGTCCGTCAGCCGTCATGCAGGACGGATGAATGACAGTGGACGACAGCATCATATGCGTAATAGGTTTGCCTGTTTTAGGGTCTATTAAATGGGAATAACGCTGGTTATTTTCTTCAAAGAAAATACGGTAATCACCTGAGGTAGCAACAGCATTGTCTTTCGGCCGGATCAGGCGCTGTAACACCCGTCCTTCTGCGACTGGTTTTTCCAAACCTACAGTCCAGTCTTTGCCTTCCAGCGAAACGCCTTTAATACGGATTTCACCGCCAATTTCAGCCAGAAAGTTATTGATCCCCTGCTGCTCCAGCACCTCTGCCACCAAATCAACACCATAACCTTTGGCTATAGTGGATAAGTCGACATAAAGTTCCAGTTTGGTTTTACGGACAGTACTGCCTTCAAGCTGCAGATACTGCACTCCTGTTTGTGTTCTGGCCAAAGCAATAGCGGCATCATCCGGCACTTTTTCTGGTCTGTGGGTTGGGCCAAAGCCCCACAAGTTCACCAACGGACCGACACTAACATCCAGATAACCGTCCGTCAGTTGAGCCAGTCGGATCCCTTCGGCAAACAATAATCGCAGCATTTGTGACGCTTCACGCGGCTCAGTGGAATCGCTATGGTTAAATAACGACAGCTCGGAATCATTGATATAAGTAGAGGCCACCTGATTCACTTCTTTTAACACCTGATCAATCTGAGCTTGTACCTGCTGCTGATCTGGCATCCCTGGCTGAGCTACATAGGTAACATGGTAGGTAGTCCCCATAGTTTTGCCTTCCAGCAACACTTTTTCGGCCTCTGGTTTTGCACAGGCGGCTAAGGTAACTAACACAAAAAAGGCGAAAAGCTTTTGTTTCAGACTCAGTGTAGATGCAGTATTCAAGTGATTTTTCCTTCAGGACAGCTCTGGGGTTATTATCCCACAGAGTGCTGTGCCAAAGCCCTGCGCTTATCTGATGTTATGGCTTACCCATCGCCAACGCCTGCCCCCTGAATCGCTGTATCAGTAATGGCCAGCCTGCTTACTGGCCATCCCCAACCACATAACAGTGCGGATTTACCTGTGCAATTGCCCTGCCCTTTCTGGCTGGTACACCAGTTGCAACACTTGTATTGGCTGAATCTCACCATCCGGCATAGGCCAGTGAATTTGATCGCCTTCACTAAGGCCAAGTAACGCCGAACCTACAGGAGCCAGTACAGACACTTTATCCCCGCTTGCGTCCAAATCTTTGGGATACACCAGCGTCAGACAAGGTTCTTCACCTGTTTTCAGTAAACGCAGCCGCACTGTGGAATTCATAGTGACAATATTGGCTGGCATAGCTGCAGGTTCAACCACAGCACCACGGTCCAGCTCCTGTTCAAGCTGCAAACGAGCCGGATCTGTGGCAGGTAAGCGGCTTAACAGCTGATCTAATCGGTCCAGATCCAGACTGGACAATACTATTTCTGGTAGAGCTATTTTTGGTAAAGCATGTTCTGCTAATGCTGGTTCAGGCAAAGCCTGTTTAGCCAGGGTTTGACTCATAGTTTTCTCCTTTACGGAAGGGTGGAAAGCCGGTGGTTGTTTCACCGACATCAGGTCACATAACATAAATCTCAGGGTGCGGCGAAATAGCGTTACTTCGGCCACTTCACCAACATTTTTGCCAAGTAAAGCAGCACCTAAGGGGGATAACACAGAAATAAAGCCCTGCTCTGGTTGCTCCTGCTGTGGATATACCAAAGTCAGCCAGACTTCGGTTTGATCGGATAAATCCAGCAGACGAGCTGAACAGCCAGGCATCATGCCGGTTTCGCTTAAGGCTTTGCGTTTGCCTTTTGCAGCAGACTCCAATTGCAGCAGCAGCTGTTGTAACTGCCAGGGAGGTAGCGGCTGAATAGCCGAACTGGCCATAAAAAATACAGCCGAAACATCGGTTTTACCCGACGTATTTTTAATAAACATAGTCATTCCAGACTCCGGAATTTATATAGTCAGAAAATCAGGGGATATAAAAACCTGCCGACCCCATAAAGATGGAGCCGGCTCAGGAATGGAAGACGGTAAAAAAAGCAGAGTGATAAGACGGCGACTTTATTGCTGTTTTGAACAAAATGACCTCCGTCTTGTTGCAATAGAGAAAAGAAAATTACTTTGGACACCATATCCCATTTAGTGGCAAAACTCAAAGCTTAGGCATTTTTAACTGATATACAGTTTGAGACTGAAATTTTCTTTTATTGAACAATGCATTGCAGTTCATCTGAACATTTATTGTGCTAGTCTGAATTCAATTCAACAGAAAAGGACAACAAGGATGGAACGTCAATGGCGGCTGCTGGTGATCGATGATTTTGCCCCTATGCGCAATACCATAAGATCCGGATTGGAACAAAGTGGCTTGTTCAACGTTTTTGTCTTGTCCAGTACGAACCAGATCTGGCCTCTGCTGGAAAATGAGACCATTGATATGGTTATTTGTGACGTCAATATACCAGGCCAAAGTGGTCTGGAATTGTTACAGGCCATTCGTAACCACAGCCTATACAGCCATTTACCTTTTATGCTGATGACAGGGGATGGTAGCAAACAAGTTGTAACCCAAGCCATTTCATTAGGGGTGAATGACTTTGTTGTGAAGCCTTTTACGCTGAACCAGTTGAAGGAAAGGGTCACCAGTGTGCTGCAGCGTAAAACCAGAGCTACTCTAGCTCCGGAACTGTCAGTTCAAAACACAGTACAGTCGAAAAGTGAAACTGTAGTGCCTGTTACCAACGCTAAACCTACAATTCTTGTGGTGGATGACGAACCGACCAACCTTGAATTGCTGTTTAATCTGCTCAAAGACGATTACAACATTAAAGTCGCAAACAATGGCAAAAAAGCACTAAGTATTGTGTCCTCTGACTCCCCACCGGATTTAATTCTGTTGGATATCATGATGCCAGTGATGGACGGTTATGAAGTCTGCGAAACCCTGATGAATAACACCAGCCACGATATTCCGGTGATTTTTGTCTCTGCAAAAACTGAAGTGGCAGACGTCACCAAAGGATTTGCCTTAGGGGCTGTAGATTACGTCTTCAAACCGCTGCAACCAGAAATTCTGCTGGCCCGCATCCGCACTCAGTTGGCTCTGCGGGATGCGAGGGTTCAATTACGACGTACCATAGATGCGCTGTTGGAAAACGCCCGGATTAAACAGGATATGGAACACCTCACCCAGCACGATGTGAAAAGTCCGTTGAGCAGCGTACTAATGCAACTCACTTTATTGTTAGAAGACCCTCAACTGGCCGCACAGTACAAAGAGCAACTCAGCCAAATGCGCCGCTCTGCACAAATGGCCTTAGGGCTGGTGAGTCAAGGTACTGATTTGCTGAAAATGGAAAATGGCTCTTACCAGTTACAAGCCGAACCCGTTGAGGTAGAACCTTTACTGAAGCAGGTTCAGCTTGATTTGTCTGAACAGATCCAGCAAAAACACCTGCAAATCAGCTTTAAATTTTTTGTCAAAAACCCAGTGGTAAAAGGTGAAGAACAACTTTGCTATTTTATTTTCACTAATTTACTTAAAAATGCTGTGGAAGCTGCCCCTGCCCGCAGTGAAGTGATGATCAGTGTTGAAGAGTTACACGACTCCGTCACTATCCGATTTTACAATGAAGGCGCCGTACCAGAGGGTATACGTGAGTCTTTGTTTGACAAGTATGTTACCAGCGGCAAAGAGGAAGGCACCGGCCTTGGCAGCTACTCAGCCCGCATGATGACTTTAGTACAAAATGGTGATGTCAGTTTTAAAGTGCTGAATAACGCTAAAACTGTATTTACCGTATCATTGCCACGAATCACATCATCCCATTAAACGCTACGGAGCTGGCGGCTATGATCCATACTTCTGATTCAAAAAAAACCATCCTTGTGGTGGACGACACACCTGACAATCTGGCGCTGATTTTTGCCCTGCTTAACCCTTACTACAAAGTAAAAATAGCCAACAGCGGCGAAAAAGCCTTGCAGTTGATCACACAAGGAGAACGGCCTGATCTGATACTGCTGGACATTATGATGCCGGGTATGGATGGTTATCAGGTGCTGTCTCATATCAAAGCTATGCCGGACGCTGAACTGTTACCTGTGATTTTCCTGACCGCCATGAATAGCAATGAGGATGAAGAAAAAGGTCTGCAACTGGGCGCAGTAGATTACATCACCAAACCCATCAGCCCTCCTTTGTTATTGGCAAGGGTCAAAAACCACCTGCAACTGAAAACTCAGTCCGATTGGTTACGTAATCAGAATGCCTATCTGGACAATGAAGTAAAGTTACGAACTGCTGAAGTGATGGCCATACAGGACGTCACTATTCTCGCCATGGCGTCACTGGCTGAAACCCGCGACAACGAAACCGGCAATCACATTCGCCGTACTCAGAACTATGTCAAAGCACTGGCTTTACAACTGCAGCAGCATCCAAGATTTAGCCAGTACCTGACGGATCAGCAGATTGAAATTTTGTATAAGTCCGCGCCGCTGCACGATATTGGTAAAGTTGGCATCCCGGATCGGATCCTGCTCAAACCGGGTAAGTTTACCCCTGACGAATTTGAAATCATGAAAACTCATGCAATGTTGGGCTATAAGGCGATTGCTCATGCCGAGCAGCAACTGAGTACTCCGGTGGATTTTTTATCCTGCGCCAAAGAGATAGCGCTAAGCCATCAGGAAAAGTGGGATGGCTCAGGGTATCCCCATGCGCTCAAAGGTGATGAAATTCCAATCTCGGCCCGGCTGATGGCGGTGGCCGATGTCTATGACGCACTGATCAGCCGCAGAGTTTATAAAGAAGGCATGCCACACGAAAAAGCAGTCTCTATTATTCGGGATGGTCGTGGACAACATTTTGACCCCGATATCACGGATGCATTTCTGGCCATGCATGAAGAGTTTTATGCGATTGCCACCCGGTTTGGTGACAGTGATAAAGAATTAGAGGACAAAGCTGCCGTACTGGCAAAATTTGCCCCACCTTCAGATCAGCAACAGGATTAGGCAAATGAATCAGTTACTTCATATTCTTGAACGTCAAAGCCTGTCCGCCAGACTGGCATTTAGCTTAACTGCCATGCTGCTGCTTATGCTGGCATTGGGCCTGAATAATTTGTACAACATCCGTGTGATGAACGATCAGCTCGACAAACTCTATAACAATGAACTGCAATCCATTTATTTAAGTAAAGACAGTGAGTTAAACCTGGCTATCATCGATCATCAAATTGAACATCTGGCCCACAAAGAAGATTTATTAGCACGTCAGAAAGCAATGAATACTATTGCCAGTTCCGATACAAAATTAACGGCGGACATCAATGAATTACGACAAAGAGCCGTCAATCCTAAGTCTGGTATTTTGCTGGATGAGTTTCAGGAGTTTTATCAGCAATACAAACTGCAATTGGATCAGGCCCTGTACGGCCAACAAGAACAGTTTAAAATTTTGGTCGATAGCGCTGAGTTTCAGTCCTTATGGGATCGGGCGCATCACACCCTGGCACAGCACAGTGAGCTAAAACGGCAGATCGCAGCAGACACCTTGCTTGATGCCGAAGCATTAGCAGCTCAATCAAACTGGATTACGATAGTGGGTTTACTGACCGCAATGCTGGCAGGCGCAGTGGTGGCTGCTTTGTTAACACGTTCGATCAACGCCCCGTCTCAACGACTGGAAAGACGCGTCCAGCAACTGACTGAAGGCCAACACGAAGTTGAAGTACCTCATACCGACTACCCAAACGAAATTGGCCGGCTGGCGCGTTGTGTTGATCAGTTACGCCATGTGGTTTCTGAGATGACCTCTCAGCGCTGGGTAAAAACCAATCTGGCGCAGTTATCTTCCAGTTTGCAGCAAGTGACGACCTATCAGGAATTGTCAGAAAATTTCCTGATGCAGCTAGGCCCAATGCTGGAATTGGGGCATGCCGTTTATTATGTCTGCGATGATTCTGGCCAGACGCTGAAACTGGCGGGTAGTTATGCCTTTAAAGAACGTAAGCAACTTAAACAAGTTATTGCTGTAGGGGACGGCATACTGGGGCAAGTGGCAATAGACAAGCAGCCTATAATCCTCACTGATGCACCTGAGGATTATATCCAGATCAGTTCAGGATTGGGCCAGGCTAAAGCTCCTCATCTCGCTGTTTATCCGGTGATCCGTAATGGCCGTCTGATGGCTGTATTGGAAATGGCCAGTTTTCATCGCTTTACTGAACGTCAGCTGTCGTTACTGGAAGGTGCATTGCCGCTGCTGGCGATGAGCCTGGAAATTATGGAACGTACGCTGAAAACCAAAGACTTACTGCAGGAAAGTCAGCAGCAAGCACTGGCATTACAGGAAAAATCGGCATTACTGGCCACACAAACTGCAGAGCTTGAAAGGCAGCAAACGGAATTAAAAGTCACAGAACAATGGTACAGAGACATTATTAAATCCGCGCCTGATGGTTTGCTGGTCTGTGATGCAAAAGGCATTATTGTTCTGGCGAATCCGCAAGTTGCAGCCATGTTTGGCTATACAGAAGATGAACTGCAAGGACAGCAACTGGATGTGCTGGTGCCTGATGCCATCCGGCCAAAACACCCTAAACTCAGAGAGAGTTATATTGCTGAAGGAACCACCCGTCAGATGGCGGGCCGTGAAGTGCATGGCCGCTGCAAAGATGGCAGCGAAATTTCGGTCGATGTCAGTCTGGCTAAATTAACAGCCATTGATGGTTTAGGTGCTTGTGTTTGCGCTTCAGTGCGGGATGTCACCGAACGTAAAGCTGCAGAACAAAAACTACAACTGGCCTTTTCTGAATTAGAAAAATCTCAGGCTTTGGTGCAGGCTGTACTGGATAATTCTCCAACCGATATCTATGTTAAAAATCTGCAGGGCCAGTTCCTGCTCATCAATAAATCATTTTCTACTTTCCTGACGAACCGATTAAATATTGAACCAGAAAGCCTGATTGGACATCGTCTGGACGATTTCTTTGAAAACGAACTGACCAGTTGGATCAGTGAGACAGACCAACAAACCCTGCAGGCTGGTCAGCTGATGGAGTTTGAATACAGCTATGGTCAGGGCGAACTCACTGAAAGTAGGCAACTGCTGAAGTTCCCGCTTAAAACCTCCGAAGGTGATGCATTTGCCCTTTGCGTAATAGGACAAGACACTTCTGAACGTAAACGCATGCAACTGCAAATGATGCGGGCCCGTGATGCTGCCGAAGCTGCAACCAAAGCCAAAAGTGATTTCCTGGCTAATATGAGCCACGAGATCCGCACACCTATGAATGCCATTATTGGTATGTCGCATTTGGCACTGCAAACTGAACTGGATAAAAAACAGCGCAACTACATTGAGAAAGTGCATAAAGCATCAGAAAACCTGCTGGGGATCATCAATGACATTCTTGATTTCTCCAAAATTGAAGCAGGCAAACTGAATCTGGAACACATTCCGTTCCGGCTTGAAGATGTACTGGAGAACTTTGCCAGTCTGGTTGGGATGAATGCTGACAACAAAGCGCTTGAACTGCTCTTTGACCTTGAACCGGATTTACAAACAGCATTAGTCGGCGATCCGCTGCGACTGGGACAAGTGCTGGTTAATCTGGGTAATAATGCAGTGAAATTTACTGAACATGGTGAGATAGTGGTGGGTGTCCGTACTTTGCAGGCCAGTCAGAATCAGGTGCGTCTGCATTTCTGGATCCGTGATACAGGCATTGGCATGAACGAAGAACAATGTGCCCGATTATTTCAGTCTTTCTCTCAGGCAGATAGTTCAACCACCCGAAAATATGGTGGCACAGGGTTGGGTTTGGCTATTTCCAAAAATCTGATCGAGATGATGGATGGTCAAATCTGGGTCGATAGCCGCGTAGGTGAAGGTTCCTGCTTTCATTTTGAAGTGAATTTATCGCCGCAAACTGACCCTGTGGTTAAACGTATGCTCAGAGCGGATGAGCTGACCAATGTGCGGGCTTTAGTGGTCGATGATAACGCTATGGCCCGTGAAATTCTGGTCGCTATGAGCCAGCATTTTGGTCTGGCTACTGAAATGGCCGAAGACGGTACAGCCGGGCTGGCGGCTATAGCCCGTGCTCATCAGCAAGGTCGGCCTTTTGACATCGTACTGATGGATTGGAAAATGCCAGGCCTTGACGGTATTGAGACCATACAGCAACTGCAAAGCAGTTATGAAAAGACCCCGGCTATTGTGATGGTGACAGCCTTTGGCAGAGAAGATGCTCAAATTAAAGCGGAACAGGTTGGTGTGCATTTGCCTTTTGTGTTGAGCAAACCTGTAACTCCCTCCACTTTACTCGAAGCCATTGGCCATGCGCTGGGGAAATCAAACCTTGTAGAAACACGTCAACACCAGTTGCAGGACATTACCGCAGACAGCACCAGACAACTGCTGGGCAAAAAACTCCTGCTGGTAGAAGACAATGAAATGAATCAGGAACTGGCTCTGGAACTGCTGCAGCAAGCAGGTATCACTGTGGTGTTGGCTGAAAATGGTGCTGTGGCAGTGGATTTATTGCGGCGCGACAGCAGCTTTGACGGCGTGTTGATGGATTGCCAGATGCCAGTGTTGGATGGTTATGAAGCAACCCGCCTCATTCGCAACGAACTGGGCCTGACCAGTTTGCCTATACTGGCAATGACAGCCAATGCGATGGAAGGTGACCGGCAACTGGCCTTAGCAGCAGGTATGAACGACCATATAGCTAAGCCGCTGAATATCACGACTATGTTCGCCACTATGGCAAAATGGTTTGCAAATTCAGAGGCACCTGACACGCAGAATGCAGCATCAGACGCAGAACCCCGTAAAGTAGCAGATCTGCCGCAGATTAAAGGATTACATATCGAGCATGGTCTGCGCTGCACCATGCACCAGCCTGAGCTGTATCGTCGTATGCTGCGTAAATTTTCCTTGTCCAACAAACAAATCACCACAGAAATGCAGGATAGCCTGCAGCAACAGGACTACAGCTTACTTGGTCGGCTGGCTCATACCTTAAAAGGCAATGCGGGCACTATAGGTGCGTTGGAAGTGGCCGATGCAGCTGCTGAGCTGGAACAGCAAGTGCAACTTGGTGAAGAGTTCTCGCGGATAAGCACTCAGATCCAACAGCTAGAAAATTTGCTCAACCCTATTTTACAAGGGCTAGACCAGTTTTTTGCGGATACTCCACAAAAAGCCGGTGCAGCTCAGTCAAATCATCCACCTTATGATTGGTCGGCTCAGTTGCAAAAATTACTCGCTTTGCTGGAACACTGCGATACATCGGCCATTGCAGAAGTAGAAGCACTGGAGAGTTTGCCATTGGCTACTGAACAACTGCGGCACATGGATCAGTTAAAACAGCTGATCTCAGGTTTTGAGTTTGAAAAAGCTGAGCTGCTGCTTCAAACCATACTGCAAGAGAATCGCAACTGAAACTATAAGACACAAGGTGCAGCAAAAGCTGCTGCACTTCTGCCTTTTTGTCTCCGTTTTGGTCGGGTTAAATCCAGACTGCTTTGTCGCTTTGTGCCTTAGCCCACAGATCTGTGGTTAAAATCAGTCCATGCTCGGTGATCTGGCCATAACACGGAGTACGACATGAGCTATTTCACCACCAAAGACAATACGCGGATTTATTACAAAGACTGGGGCAGTGGCAGCACTGTCATTTTGATCCATGGCTGGCCTTTATCATCAGACAGCTGGGAAGATCAAGCTATAGCGCTGGTCAATGCAGGCCACAGAGTGATTGCCTACGACAGACGTGGCTTTGGCCGCTCATCCCAGCCCTGGCATGGTTACGATTACAATACACTGGCCGACGATTTAGCAGCCCTGATCAGCCACACCGCAGTAAACGATGTAGCTCTGGTTGGTTTTTCGATGGGCGGTGGTGAAGTCGCCCGCTATATGTCACGGTTTGAAGGCAAAAGAGTCACCAAAATTGCGCTGATTTCCTCCGTTTTACCCTTTCGTTTACTGACACCGGACAACCCAAGCGGCACAGACGCCGCCACCTTTGAACAAACCGCTTTGGCATTAAAAACCGACAGGCCGCATTTTTACACTGCGTTTTTCCAAAAGTTTTTTGGCGTCAGTTTATTATCCAATCCGGTTAGCTCCGCATATTTAGATTGGATGCAGGATATAGCGATGCAAGGCAGTTTACGTTCCGCCTTGCAGTGTCTGAACTCTTTTTCTTCAACAGACTTCAGAGCAGATTTAGCGGCTATTGAAGTGCCGGTGCTGGTGATCCATGGCACAGAAGACGCCACAGTGCCGATTCAAAGCTCGTCGCGCTTAATCCGTAACTTTGTGCCGGAAGCTGAGCTGATTGAATACGATGGCGCACCTCATGGTTTATTTGCGACGGAAAAAGACCGCTTAAGCCGGGATTTAATCCAGTTTTTAAAAGCCAGTCCTGATGTAAAACTGCAGATCCAGTAAACCATCTACTCTGAAACACAGTCAGGCACCACGGCGGACATACAGCTTCGGTGCTTGCTTCACTGGGTTTCCTTTTGTTACTGCACCAGCCATCATTCACAAAATCAGAACATAAACCGCTATTTTAACTATTTTCTATTGTCGCCATTCATGCTTACACTTTGTGCAGAGGCTAACAACAACAGCCCATTCCTTTGTATTTAACTGACTAAGCAGGGACAAAGCATGAGCATTACGACCAAAAGCGCAGAACTGGAGTGCAACACTGAAGGCGGCTGTGACGCCATTGAGCTGGTGATTACCCCACGTTCCACAGATTTAGGCGATTTTTCTGTACGTCGTACTTTGCCGAATAAAGAATGTCAGATGGTAGGGCCATGGATCTTTTTTGATCATATGGGGCCAGCCGACTTTCCGGCAGACAAAGGCATCAGCGTGCGGCCACATCCACATATTAATCTGGCCACTGTCACTTACTTATTTGAAGGCGAAATTTTGCACCGCGATTCACTGGGCAGTAAACAAACTATTACTCCTGGCGATATCAATCTGATGGTGGCGGGCAAAGGCATAGTGCATTCTGAGCGCGAGCGTCCTGAAATCAATGGTGTGCCCCATCGTTTGCACGGTCTTCAGTTATGGATGGCGTTACCTGAAGAATTTGAAGAAATAGATCCGGCCTTTTACCACTACCCAAGCCGTGATATTCCGGCCACCACTATAGATGGCGTATCACTGCGGGTACTAATAGGTGATGCTTATGGCCTGGTGTCACCGGTAAAAACCTACTCAGACACCTTGTACGTCGAAGCTGATTTGCAGGCCGGTCAACGCCTTGAGCTGGCAAACGCAGAAGAAAGAGCTCTGTATGTTGCCAAAGGCCAGTTGAAACTCAAAGATAAAGTGATCAACCAATATGACATGGTGGTTTTATCCGAAGCCGAAGGCGTGGTGATTGAAGCCACACAAAATAGTCGGATAGCGCTGATTGGCGGCAAGAACTTAGGCCCACGTTTTATTGAATGGAATTTTATTTCCAGCCGCAAAGAGCGGATAGCACAAGCCAAGCAGGATTGGCTGGCCGGTAAGTTTCCAAAAGTCATAGAGGATGAAAGTGAGTTTATTCCTCTGCCTCAGTAAGTTTGCGTATCTGGCAGCATAGGCTTTTTGCCTGTGCTGCCACGATGACCCACAGGACCCCAGATGCGCTGCAAAACAGCCGCACATCAGTGTAAATCACCGACTCAGAAACAAAAGCCTCAACTGCTCACCACTTATCCCACCAAACAGGCCATTTACTGCAAAACCTATTATTTGACCCTCGCTTTTGGCATACTCGACCAGTTAACACTTGATGATTTTCACTATAATTTATACCCAAAAGTAATTGGAGTTGCAGGGAGGCGACAAGAGTGGGAGACCCCAGGAGCATAGTAGTCCTATGTGACTGGGGCGAGAGCTCGAAGTCAACAAAGCTGCAGCTTCAAGTACGAGGGGTATACAAAAAAATAACCAAGATACCCAGAGGAAACGATCCATGCGTAAGACCTTAATCGCCAGCGCCATTGGTGCGGCAGTCGCTTTAAGTGCTTGTTCCAAGCCAGCCGAAGAAGCTAAAACCACAGCCGCAGTTGAGCAAACCCAAGCTGCGGCCCCAGCAACGGAGCAAAGTGCAGTGAGTAATCCATTGTTCGTAAAAAGTACTCTGCAGTACGAAGCACCAGAATTCGACAAAATTAAAGTTGAACATTACCAGCCAGCCATGGAAGAAGGGATTAAACAGCATATGGCTGAGATCCTGACTATTGCCGGTAACAAAGAGCCAGCTACTTTTGATAACACCATAGTGGCGATGGAAAAAAGCGGTGAACTGTTAGGTCGTGCTTCGACCACTTTCTTTAATATGACAGGCACTATCAGCAACGATGAGATCCTGAAAATTCAGTCCGAAATGGCGCCTAAATTTGCTGCGCACTCAGACAATATCAACCTGAACCCGGAATTGTTTGCCCGCGTAAAAGCAGTGTATGACGCTCGTGCCACTTCAGGTTTAGACGGTGAAGCAACCCGTTTGGTCGAAGATTATTATGAGCGTTTTGTTCGCGCTGGCGCCAACTTAACTGAAGAACAAAAAACTAAAATCCGCGCGTTAAACGAAGAACAGTCCACTCTGACCAATAAATATCAGCAAAACCTGATGGCGATGAAAGATCAGATCGCGGTTTATGTGGACACTAAAGAAGAATTAGCGGGTTTATCAGAAGCTGAAATTACTGCAGCGGCAGAAGGCGCTAAAGCTAAGGGTAAAGAAGGTAAATTTATTATTGAAATTACCAACACCACCCGTCAGCCAGCTTTAGCTTCACTGGAAAACCGTGAAGTACGTAAAAAAGTATGGGAAGCCTCAGCCTACCGTGGTACTTCAGGTGAAACAGACAACCAGCCTATCGTTGCCCGTTTAGCTCAGTTACGTGCAGAGCGCGCCAAGCTGTTAGGTTATGACAACTGGGCTGCGTACCAGTTAGAACCAACCATGGCGAAAACGCCTAAAGCTGTACTGGATATGTTCGCTTCTATGGTTCCTGCTGTAGTGGAAAACACCAAAAAAGAAGCTGAAGCTATTCAGGCGATGATCAAAGAAACCGGCGGTGACTTTGAATTACAACCATGGGACTGGGAGTTCTACGGCGAAAAAGTACGTAAAGCCAAATACGATTTAGACGAAGCCGAAGTTCGTCAGTACTTCGAATTTGAGCGTGTACTGAATGACGGTATGTTCTACACCATGAACAAACTGTTTGGTATTACCATGAAAGCCCGTCCGGATTTACCTGTGTATCACCCGGATGTAAAAGCTTATGAAGTGTTTGACGCTGACGGCACAAGCATTGCAATTTTCTATGCTGACTACTTCGCCCGTGACGGCAAACGTGGTGGTGCCTGGATGAGTTCTTTTGTTGAGCAAAGCAAGCTGTTAAACCAGAAGCCTGTAGTTGTGAACGTGATGAACATCCCTAAAGGCCCGGCCGGTGAACCTACGCTGGTGAGCTATGACAACGTTACTACTATGTTCCATGAATTTGGTCATGCGGTGCACGGTTTATTCTCAGATGTGACTTACCCGACTTTAGCTGGTACTTCAGTATCACGCGATTTCGTTGAATTCCCTTCTACTTTCCAGGAAGACTGGGCAGCTCACCCTGACGTGATTGGCAACTATGCCAAACACTACAAAACAGGCGAAGCTATTCCTGCTGAACTGCTGGCAAAAATCATGAAGTCACGCAGCTTCAACCAGGGTTATGACACGCTGGAATATATGTCTTCTGCACTGCTCGACATGGAATGGCACTCTCTGCCAGCAGATGCACCACTGCAGGACGTACAGAAGTTTGAAGCAGCAGCACTGAAAAAACACGGTGTAGATCTGGCGGCTGTGCCACCACGCTATAAGTCGACTTTCTTCGCTCACGTATTCTCTGGTGGTTACTCAGCCAGTTACTATGCGTATATGTGGAGTGAGATCCTGGCTGCTGACGCTTTTGCCTATGTGCAAACTCAAGGTGGCTTGAAGCTGGAAAACGGCATTAACTTCCGTAAGAACATTCTGTCTATTGGTAACAGCAAAGACCCAATGGAAGCCTACAAAGCCTTCCGTGGTCAGGAACCTACCACAGATGCTCTGTTAATCCGTCGTGGTTTAAAGACTGGTATTAACTAAGCTCTGCTGGTTTCAAGACACAAAAGCCGCTCACTGAGCGGCTTTTTTATGGACGGTATGTCGCAACTATCAGGAAAGTTGTTGCGACTATATTCTACAAATTATTTGTCACGCTTCACTATTCTCTGCGGGCTTGGTATGACAAGTACCTAACAGCTGCTGTAAATGCGCTCCTAAGTCCTGTTGAGCAAACTGCTGGCTGGCGATTGCCATCTGCTTTAATGTCTGCAATGCCTGCTCTACACCTTGTTGTTCAATTAAGGTTTTGGCATACAGAGCAGCATCAGCACCACGTTGTAATAAACCCGCCATTTGCTCCAGTGATACATCCTGTTCCATCACCTGCTGTAAATCAGCCAGTAACTGCGATACTTTAGCCGACTCCACTAAGGCACCTTCAACGCTGATTAAGCGGCCAACCGGATCAGCCACTAAAGTGGTAGCCACACAAGAAGCGACTGTGCCAGCTTCAGCACCATTGGCAACAGCTTCCAAACCCTGAGTACGGATTTGTTCTACAGCCTGCTGTAATTGCTGATCTTTCGCCAGCCAGGCTTGTTCTAACTGCTGCTTTTCGTCTCCCGCTAAATAACCACAGCTGGTCAACAAAAAAGATAAGGTAGCTGGTACTAAAAAAGACAAAGACTTCATAAAAACTCCGGGAAAAATAATTAATGCTTTAGTGGATAGAGCTGGGGGAAAGTTCAGAAAAATCAAGAGGAAACAAAAAAGGTCAGAGCTAATGCTCTGACCCAAATAGATCAGTGACCAGCGATTTGCATCTGGCCTATCAATACAGAACCTGTCAGCACGCCACCACGAGGGTCAACGTCTTTGCCTATGGCCTGAATATCCATAAACATTTGCTGCAAAGTACCGGCTATAGTGATTTCAGATACAGGGAACTGAATTTGACCGTTTTCGACCCAGAAACCAGCAGCACCACGTGAGTAGTCGCCTGTGACTGTATTGACACCCTGCCCCATTAATTCTGTCACCAGCAAGCCCGTGCCCATATCACGGCACAGCTGAGCTAAGTCGGCGTCACCATGTTGCACTAACCAGTTATGGATACCACCGGCATGACCGGTGCTTGGTAAACCTAACTTGCGGCCTGAATAACTGGTGGTCAGGTAAGTATTTAATACACCTTTGTCCAGCACTGTTAAATCGCGGGTTTTCACACCTTCGCCATCAAAAGGACTGGAAGCTAAAGCTTGTTTTAAATGCGGACGTTCAATGATAGTCACTTTATCAGACATCACAGGCTGGCCAACTTTATCCAGCAGGAAACTGGATTTACGGTAGATACTGCCACCACTGATCGCAGACACCAGATGACCAAAAATACTGCTGGCAATATCAGCACGGAATATCACCGGCACTTTTTGCGTGCCCAGCTTGCGGCCATTTAAGCGTTGTACTGTTTCCAGTGCAGCTTCGCGGCCAATCTGAGCTGGGTCCAGCAATGCACTTAATTCACGGGCCACCGTGTAGCTGTAATCGCGCTGCATATCGTCGCCGTCTTCACCAATCACTACACAGCTTAGGCTGTGACGGCTGCTTGGGTAACCGACCAACTGACCATGGCTGTTACCATAAACCTTTAAGCCCTGATGTGAAGAAAAGGACGCGCCTTCAGAGTTGGTGATACGGGCATCATAAGCAAAAGCTGCTTCTTCTGAGGCTTTACACCATTCAATAGCTTGTTCGGTAGAGACAGAAGCAGGGTGAAATAAATCCAGATCCGGCGGCGATAACTCCAGCCAGGCGGCGTCAGCTAAACCCGCATGTGGATCTTCAGAGGTGTATCGGGCTATATCAATAGCAGCTTCGACTGTGCGTTTTAAAGCGGCTGGGCTTAAATCCGCTGTAGAAGCAGAACCTTTACGCTGACCAACATAAATACTGATGCCTAAACCACCGTCCTGATTAAATTCAACGGTTTCCACTTCACCATGGCGGGTTTCGACACTTAAACCACGGGTGCGGTTCATCGAGGCTTCGGCACTGCTGGCACCTAATTGTTTTGCATGCGCCAGCACCTGGCTGACCGCATCTTTAACTTCGGCGATTTCTTGCCAGATTGTAACTTCGGTTTGGCTCATCTGTTTACCTGTCAGAGTGTTCGGTTTTAACTGTCAGAATCTGGGCTCAGCTTACCATAATTTCAAAATAATAGGACCTAGGGGCCACCAACGCAGCTGCCACTATGTTGGACAACTCGGCCCAAAGTAATTGGAGTTGCAGCAAGGCGGCAAGCGAGCAAGACCCCAGGAGCATAGCTGTCTATGTGACTGGGGCTGCGCGCGCGGTCAACGCCGCTGCGGCTTCAAGTACGAAGGGCGCGGCTGCTATTGCTCAGTAGATCGGGTATACTATGTGCATTAATTAGATGGTAAGAGAATTCTATGGCCGATTTGACCGACTTTACCCATGGCGACGACTGGGATGTTGAGTATGGTAAAAGTAAGACCCAAGTTAAAAAAGAGATGACTGCGCTGCAGAAACTGGGTGAAGACCTGGTGGCTTTAAGCCCTGCTGCCCGTGCTAAGTTAGATTTAGATGATGAATTAAAAGACGCTTTGGCTCTGGCTGATAAGCTGTCGAAAAAACACGAAGCGCTGCGTCGTCATATTCAGTTTATTGGTCGTTTAATGCGTACCCGTGATCTGGAGCCTATTGAACGTGCTTTGGCTGTGCTGCGTAACACCAATCAGGCCGCGACCCGTAAGTTTCACTTAGTGGAAACCTGGCGCGATAAACTGATTGCTAATCCGGATGCATTAACTGAATTTGTTGCAGCTTTCCCGGAAGTGGACGTACAGCAGTTACGCGCACTGATTCGTAATGCAAAAAGAGAACAGGAAAAGGATCTGCCACCTAAGGCTTTCCGTGAATTGTTCCAGCTGATTAAGCCGGCTATTTTAGAAGACTAATGCTGGGGTCAGAGCTATCAGCTCTGACCCGTCTATATCAGACGTTTCACCACTAAATCAGCACCTATACGGCGCAACTGACTTAACAGCTTTTGTACTGCTTCCGGATAATCCCGCACCGTTTCAATTTCTGAATAATGCACAATTTCACTGCTGTGGGCTGTGATCACCTGCTTTTCCTGTTCCAGCAAGGCTTTTAATTGCTGCAGGTCATCTTCTACATAAATACCGTTTTCAAAATCCAAAGCAAAAGCGCGTGGATTTAAATTGTGACCGGTAAACAGATGTTTTACACCGTCCACACTTAAACCTTTAAGGTGATAGCTATTGTCTTCGTGTTTCCACAGTTTGACGTGCAGTATACCTGCATCGATAAATTTCTGGTTGGCACGGACAAACTTACGCAAAATGGTTTCGTAGAAATAGGGCAAACCACCAATTTTGCTAAAACGCTGACCTGGTGGAATATAAAAATCGTTGGCGGTTTTATCACCTACCACTATGGTCACAGTGACACCACGTTTTAAGCATTTACGCAGCGCACGGGCTAAAGCCACAGGCGGATTAAAATAAGGCGTATAAATCAGCACATCCTGCTGCGCTACAGACAGCAAAGCCAGCACTGTACTGTTCAACTCGTTATTGCGACGGCCTAAACCTATCAGCAATGCAGCACGTAAAGCCGAGTCGGTTTTATCAGAATACTGATAGCGGGTTGCTTTGGCGTGTTTTAACCATAAACGTGACTGGCGTTTTACTGCCTGACTGACATAGCCTTCGTCGTCCAGCAGTTCAGGCGTTTGTTCTTCATCGCCAAATAACTGCTGATGCGCTTGCACTATGGCGTCTGTCATCACCTGATTTTGCAGTACTAAATAGCGGTCGGCACGATAACGGTTTTCTTCTGCCAGATAGACATTGTTCAGTGAAGCACCGCTGTACAGCAGGGTTTGATCAAACACAAAACCTTTTAAATGCAGTACACCAAACAGCTCACGCTTTTTTACCGGCACGCCAATGATTTGAATAGGCAAGTCGTAGTCTTTGGCTATTTCACGGTAAAAATCGTTGTTGGTGCGAGCGCCTTCCTGACCTATCAGGCCACGACGAGCTCTGTGGTAATCGACGTAAACAGTCACCTGTAAATCTGGTTTTTGCTGTTTGGCGGCAAATAAAGCCCGCAGAATTTGTTCGCCAGCCTCATCAGCCTGCAGATACAAAGCTGTGATCACAATACGATGTTGAGCGCGCTGGATCAGATCCAGCACAGTGCTTTTGTAATCAGTAGCTGACCACAACACAGAAAAGGTTTCAGCCACCAGATCTGTTTTTGGCAATTTGGCCAGACGACGTCTGTTTAACAAGGTTTGTAACATAACAGGCGAAATTCTCAGTCTGGGCACAGAGTTACAGGTTCATTACAAACCACAAACTCTGGCCCCTTGATCTTTAATGGGCTAGATCTTGCCGTAAAACGGCACAAAGTCCTAGTGTTTTTCGTCTGAAAGCTGGTTAAGCAGTACCGCCTACCGTCATGGCATCCAGTTTTAAGGTAGGTTGACCAACCCCCACAGGCAGGCTTTGACCTTGTTTACCACAAACGCCAACACCAGCATCCAGCGTCAGGTCGTTACCGACCATAGACACCTGCTGCATCGCCTCCGGGCCGTTGCCAATCAGGGTTGCGCCTTTAATAGGTGTGGTAATTTTGCCATCTTCAATCAGATAAGCTTCTGAGGCTGAAAACACAAATTTGCCTGACGTGATATCGACCTGACCACCACCAAAATTCGGTGCATAAATACCTTTTTTCACGCTGCCGATAATTTCTTGTGGGTCATATTCACCCGCCAGCATGTAGGTATTGGTCATACGGGGCATAGGCAAATGAGCAAAAGACTCACGACGTCCATTGCCTGTAGGCGCCACGTTCATCAGCATGGCGTTGTGTTTATCCTGCATATAACCTCTCAGAATACCGTTTTCGATCAGCACGTTGTATTGACTGGCTGTGCCTTCGTCGTCGATATTCAATGAACCACGGCGATGCGCTAAGGTGCCATCATCGACAATAGTGCAATGTTTAGACGCAACCTGCTCACCAACACGACCGGCAAAGGTAGAAGATCCTTTGCGGTTAAAGTCTCCTTCCAAACCATGGCCTACGGCTTCGTGTAATAACACGCCAGGCCAGCCTGAACCTAAGACCACAGGCATAGTGCCGGCTGGTGCGTCTACTGCTGTTAAATTCACCTGAGCCATACGTACAGCTTCACGGGCATAACCCTGCCAGCGTGGTGAGCCATTGACGTCTTCAAGGAAATACTGATAGTTGGTACGGGCACCACCACCACTGCCGCCACGTTCACGGCGACCATTGTGTTGCAGCAGTACTGAACAGTTTAACCGCACCAGAGGACGGATATCTGTGGCAAAAGTACCGTCTGATGCAGCCACTAATACTTCTTCGTAAACACCGGATAAGCTGACAGCCACTTGTTCAGCGCGGCTATCTAGGCTGCGGATATAGACTTCCATCTGCTTGAGCAGCTCAACCTTAGCGGTGTTGTCTAAACTTTGCAGTGGCTCGCAAGGCAAATAAATTTGTGGCTGGGATTGCTGCTTAAATACCTGCACTGAACCTTGTTTGCCAGCACCAGCTATACCACGGGCCGCTTCTGCCGCCTGTTTTAAAGCTGCTGCAGAAATAGAATCAGCGTAAGCGAAGCCGGTTTTTTCACCGCTAATCGCGCGAACACCAACACCACGTTCGATATTAAAGGACCCGTCTTTCACTAAACCATCTTCCAAACCCCAGGATTCATGTACGCTGGACTGAAAATACAGGTCGGCGTAATCCAGCTTGTGCGCAAATAAAAAGCCTAAGCTTTGTTGTAAATCACTGGCGCTTAAGTCACTGGCGCTTAACAGGTTGTGTTCGACGTTACTCATGCTTTGAACTCACTTTGAAATCTGTTGTGGTGCCTTACCGGCATTTTCTCTGCCAGCTGCTGGCAAAGATCTAAATCTGTTTCGACACTTAGCACCATTTCGTTGCTGCCATCGGCTTCGGCCAGAATGCGGCCCCATGGGTCGATAATTAAACTATGGCCATAAGTCTGACGACCATTAGGATGAGTGCCAACCTGAGCCGGCGCTACAACAAAACTCTGGCTTTCTATCGCCCTTGCTCTTAATAAGGTATGCCAATGTGCCTCCCCTGTCACTGTAGTGAAGGCCGAAGGCACAGCCATTACATTCATGCCTTGAGCCGCTAAAGCCTGGGTTAACCCGGGAAACCGCATATCATAACAAATCAGCATCCCCAACTTTAACTGTTGCAGCTGCACCAGGCTTAACTTATTCCCAGGCATAGTAGTGGCTGATTCCAGATACTGCTTACTGCTGTCGTTAACTAAAGCATCAAACAAATGAATTTTCTGATAATCACCAATCAACTCGCCTTCCGGGCTATATAACAAACTACTGGCGGCAAAACGTGTTGGATCAGAACTGCAGGTTGGCAAAGTGCCCACTAATAAATACAACTGATGTTTCTTTGCCAAAGCCGCATAAGCCTTTTGTAACGGACCAGAGCCTAAGACTTCCGCCAGTTGCAGGTTTAGCCCATCAGGCCCGGCAAATACAGTCACACCTTCAGGCAATACAGCAAGGTGTTGTTCTGTTTTAGGTAGTTGCGACAGTAACTGATCCACTTTGGCCAGATTAGCCATAGGATCAGGGCCACTGGTCAGCTGCACAGCAGATAAACGCCAGAGTTTAGCCATTGGCTTTTTCCTTGGTTTTATCCTTTGCTTTACTGCTTGCAGCAGGTTTGACAGGCCTTTGTTGCGACTCTTGTTCCTGTTGCAAACGTAAACGTTTTTCCTGCTCGGCTTTTAACAGCTCAGAACGTGGCACTTCGACCTCTGTGGTATGGCGCGCCACTTCCACCACTTCTGGCTGGTCAAAATTACCTGTCACGACAAAATTCACTTTGGACACTACTTCAGCCGATTCGACCAGTTCATCAAGTGCTAAAGCAGCTAAACCAGTCGCAGGGTTAAACTGCAACAAAGCCACAAGTACTGGCAAGCTTGAGGTGATTTTTGGTAAAAACGCCATCTGATAATCCAGCTGACGCGTGACTAAATCTGCGTAGCCCTGAATTTCAATTTTTCCGGCAGCACCATCCACTAAGGTATTGTTGGTATGAACCACACCTTTATCCAGTTGCAAATCACCTTTCATTTCGGTGTAGAAAAAACCTTTAGCAAATATATCTCTGAAATCCAGTTTCAGCTTGCGCACCAGAGAGCCCAGACTAAACACAGACAATAAACGAGCACCTTTGTCGCTGACCTCAGACAGAGAGCCTTCGCCTAACTGCCAGTTTAATTTGCCGCCTAAGGTGGCGTAATTAAACTGAGTAGGACCGCCAGCCCAACTTAATGCATCGATTTGAACTTCGGCCGGACTGCCTGCTATAGCAGCACTTAAATGGTAGTCTTTCATCAGTTGACCAAAGTCAGGGCTGGTCAATTTAGCAGATAAAGTAGTGACACCGGCTTCAGCATCTTTTTGCCACTGACCTTTAATACTCAATTGATGCTTTTTGTAACGGGACTCAAAGCTATGAATAGTTAAGCGCTCACCGTCAGAGTCGGTGTGCATGTTCAACTGGCCTAAATCAAAGGGCCCAAACACACAACTTTTACAATCCAGTCTGATTGGTGGCAAATCAGCCAGCCATGGCATAGGTTCGGGTTTCACCACGTCAGCCAGAGCTTTGGCAATTTGTTGCTCTTTGGTCAGTTTTGCGATGGACTCTGCCGCAGCTAAGGTCTCAGCTTCAGCCAGCTTCGGATCGTAAGGGAAGAGTTTTAAAAATTCCAGATTGGCTTCTATACCTTGCGCCATCAAATCTTTTGCCAGCTTTAACTGGCCTTTGGTTTGAGCTGAACTAATATCTGCGAGCCAAAAATCTGTTTCAGGTTTTAACAGCAACTGCACTTGATCCAACTGGATGTCATCTGTCACATGCAGGCTATTTACAGTGGCTTTCACTGACGTCAACGCTGGCAGCAATCCAGCCTCATCAGACTGTTGGCTGACTTGCTGGCGCACTAAATCAAACCAGGGCATGAAGTCTGTTTTATCTAAATTTGCACTGATGGTAAAACCATCGGCAAAACCGGCATTTTCTTTGGCGCCTAAACTTAAATGAGCCCGGCCGATCTGGCCTTGGGCATGCACATAGCTGGCATCAAAAAACACTAAATCCTGATAGGTCAGGGCAATGATTGAATTGTCCTGACTGCCGCTGGACGACCAGTACACAGTGCCGGCCTGACCTGATTTTTTCGCTAAAGGTGCAGGTAATAACAATTGTGTATCAGTTAAATCCAGTGCTAAATCAGCCTGATAGGTATAGCCTTCACCAGCCAACAGTAAGTCGAGTTTAAACTGCCAGTTTAAAGGACCGGTTGCAAAGTGCTCCAGTTGGGGAGCTAAACTCAGTAGCAATTCATGGCTGTTCTGCAAGCCTTGGCTTAATAACGACACTTTGTAGTTGTCTTGTTGCTGTTCGCCTCGAAAACTAAACTGCAACGGAATATTACTGATAAACAGCTGCAAATCATCGGCTGTCAGTATGTCGTTATGAAATTCAAGCCGCCCCGTCAGGTTCTCGCCGACTAAAGCAGGTGCTGACAATGACAGCCCATTTCGCTCGAAGTCGATAGACCCTTTTACATCAACACTTGGCTCATTCAGGCCTATAGTCAGCCGCACATCACCTTTCACCGGGCCTGTCACCCCTAAATACGCCAGAGTTTCACCCACAGAGTCGTGCAAAGGTGAAGCCTGCATCAGGGTAGTGACCTGTTCAGCCAGCAGTTGTTGTTTGATATCAATAATTAAATTATCAGCTTGGTACAAGTTCGGAATAGCCACCTGCACGCCTTGCTCTACAGGAGCATCAACCAGATAACCGGATTGACTGCTGATCAACATGGACGCGTTTTCAAAGAATAGTTGTGCTGACAGCTCGGTTAAACTTGGCCAGTTTTGATCAAATAAAAACTCAGCATTGGTTACATCAGCCAGCGCCTGAAATACCCCGTCTTTTTCGGCATAAGGGTAAGCAGCAAAATCACCAGACCACAGCACTTTGCCTGAACTGACATCTCCAGACAGCAGCGCCGGCTTGAGGTAATTAATCACAGACTCTGGCATATAGAACTTCGGGAAAAACTGTTCTGCGTTTTGCACAGGTACACCATGCAGCTCTGCGACTAAATCCATATTGGGTTTATCGTCCAGATTCACTACCAGCTCAGCTTCCAGACTAAAAGCGTCTTGCCATAAACTCAGGTAAGGCACCAAAATTTGCCAGTTACCAGCACGCTTACGCCAGGCCAGCTCCAATTCAGCGCCTTTATAGCTCCAGTCCTTACTAAAAGCCTGGTCCCATTGCAATGCGCCATCTTCCGCTTTTAAGCCCACCCAGCCAAAATGCGGCGATGCAACAAAACGGCCATTAAAGCCTTTCACACCTGGAACATCGGCCACTGGAGCAGAAGACAATTCATTAAACTGCCCTGACAGATACCATTGGTCGTTTTCTGTCAGTAAATCCAGTCTGTCTATTTTGCCATCCAGTTGGTAGGCCAACAACGATTGCAATTGTTCAGAGCCATCAGAGAATAACTCCAGCAAAGGCCGCGCTATACCTAGTTGCAGGTTTTGTAACGAAGCCTGATAACCCAGTTCATTTTGTCTGAGTTGCAGTTGTAAACCCGGCCAGCTTTGGTTGCTGTTACTCAATGTCATAGGACTGGAGCTTAAATTCCAGCCTTTGGCCATAGGCACCCAACGCAGATAACCGTCAGAAAGCGCTACTTTGTTCCAAACACCATCTTTCAGCCAGCCGACATTGTTGTCGGATAAAGCCACGTCAATTTGTTGCAACTTACCGGCTTTAATATCGCCCCAGGCGGCAAAGTTTAGTTTGGCGCTATTAAGCTTGCGGGTTTGTGGTAATAACTGCTGGAACCAGGGCAATAAGTCCAGTTGCTGGCTGGCCAGATACAATTGGCCCTGAGCTTTGGCTGGCTCACCTGTTAAATCGATAATAAAAGACAAAGTGTTGGCGGTCACATCGGCCACAGATAACTCGCCCCAGCCCTGGTGGCGATCACCGTCGTTTTGCCAGTTCAGCGCTTTGATTTCAAGCCGGATATCTTCATCCTGCGCATTGTTAAACACCAATTGGCTGTCGAGCACAGAAAAATGCTGCAATTGCTTAAAAAACAAATCCTGCAAGGCATCAAATAGCTGTTGGTTATCCGTAGGAGTGGCAACCCCAGTGCCTAACCAACGCTGAGCATCTACTCTGTAGGTTAAGCCTGTCAGTTCAAAATGAGCAGCACTGAGTTTCATGGTGCGTAACGATCGCCAGAAATCCAGCCGGATGCCGGTTTCCTGTACTGTGAGTTGCGGTTGAAAACTACTGTCCAGAACTTCAAGTTGCTGCAACACCAAAGCCGGACCTGTGCCTTGCCAGCCAGCCGACAAAGCGCCAATCCGTACTTCAGTACCGTATTCAGCTTTGATCCACTGTTCTATGTCGGTTTTATAGCCTGGGGCGTATGGCAGGCCAAAACGCAGAGCTGAGACTAGTGTGGCCATCAACACCACGAAGATAGCAAAGAAAATCCAGACTTTGTGTAAGCAATAAAACCAGGCCTGTTTCACAGTCCGCACTACATCATCACCACATCAAATTGTTCCTGACCGTATTGAGGTTCGATCACCACGCTGATTTGTTTACCAATAAACACTTCGAGTTCAGCCATGCTATGAAATTCATCGTTTATTAGCGCATCTTTTACCGCAGGTGAAGCATAAACCACAAATTTATCTGCCACATAAGCGCGGTTGACCCGCACTATTTCGCGCAAAATTTCAAAACAGACAGTTTCAACCGTTTTTAAACTGCCCCGACCCGCACAAATTGGACATTCACCACAAAGCACATGTTCCAGACTTTCACGGGTGCGTTTGCGGGTCATTTCGACTAAACCCAAAGCTGAAAATCCATGAATATTGGTTTTGGTTTTGTCCCGGCCTAATGCCACTTCCAGACTATGCAATACGCGCTTTTGATGGTCTTCGCTTTGCATGTCAATAAAGTCGATAATAATAATGCCACCCAGATTACGTAATCTCAGCTGGCGGGCTATCGCCTGAGTGGCCTCAGTGTTGGTATTAAAAATAGTTTCTTCTAAGTTACGATGCCCGACAAAAGCACCGGTATTGACGTCTATAGTGGTCATGGCTTCGGTTTGATCGATCATCAGATAACCGCCACTTTTCAGCATGACCCGACGCTCCAGCGCCCGCTGAATTTCATTTTCGACATCAAATAAATCAAACACTGGCCGCTCACCCGGATAATACTCCAGCCGGGCTGTCATCTCAGGCACAAATTCTTCGGTGAAGGCATGCAACTGCTGATAAGTCAGCTTGCTGTCGATGCGCACACGCTCTAAATCAGAACCAACAAAGTCACGCAAAATGCGGTACGCCAATGTCAGCTCTTCGTACAACATGGTTTCTTTACGGGCATTTTTTTTACGTTTCAGCACTTTGGCCCAGAGCTTCTGTAAAAATTTACCGTCGTGCAACAGTTCATCTTCACCGGCACCTTCGGCGGCAGTACGAACTATGTAACCGCCAGTTTCATCCAGGCAAGTGCTGACAATGTCTTTTAAACGCTGACGTTCTGCTTCACTTTCAATACGTTGCGATACACCCACATGAGCAGAACCCGGCATAAACACCAGATGGCGGCTAGGCAAGGTGATATCTGTCGTTAAACGAGCCCCTTTGGTACCCAATGGATCTTTGACCACTTGCACCAGTAAAAACTGACCTTCATGCACCAGCAGCCGAATATCTTTCACCGGACCTGCTTTTAACTCAGCATCGGCAATATTTAAACCGGCCGTGACAATATCGGATGCATGCAAAAACGCAGCTTTATCTAAGCCTATATCAACAAAAGCGGCCTGCATACCAGGCAAAACCCGACTGATTTTGCCCATATAAATATTGCCGACCAGACCATGTTTAGCCTGACGTTCAATATGCACTTCCTGCAAGACACCGTTTTCAATCAAGGCCACCCGGGTTTCACTTGGCGTGACGTTGATCAGTAATTCTGCGCTCATGGTGCATCCTTCAGTGTGAGCAGCAGCTGTGCGGTTTCATATAAAGGCAAACCTACCACAGCAAAGTAACTGCCATCTATGCGTTGTACAAACTGACCAGCCAGTCCCTGAATACCATAACCGCCCGCTTTATCAGCAGGTTCACCTGTATTCCAGTACCAGAGTATTTCCTGTTCAGACAGCTGTTTAAACCAGACTTTAGTCGCGACAGTGGTACTGATTGTGTCTTGTTCAGTTGCAATAGCCACAGCAGTTTTCACCCAATGACTACGACCTGATAATAACCTCATCATGCGCTGAAAATCAGCCAAATCTGCAGGTTTACCTAAAACTAACTCATCGACCTGCACTATGGTATCGGCGCCTAAGGTGGGAAGTGGAGTGGTTTGACTGGAAAAACCTGCGCGGGCTTTTTGCTCTGCTAAACGCAGTACGTACTGATCAGCGTTTTCGCCTGCAAGCTGAGTTTCGTCAATAGTGCCACTAACCAGCACAAAATCCTGCTGCAACTGGCCTAATAATTCGCGGCGACGGGGTGAAGCGGACGCAAGGGCTATCATAAAAACACTCAATGAATTTTAAACTGGCGGCGGATACGGCGTAGTAACCAGAAGATCCATGGCCAGACTGCAGCTCCGGTCACCACAGGCCATAAATACGCCATGGTAAAAACCACACCTGTTAAGAAATGACTGAGCCAAAAGATAAAGTAATGATAAAAAGCCAAAAACAGCGCTATGACTAAACTTTGCTGCAAAATGGAAAAGTTACGGATTTTTAAATGATGTGCTGAGCAGAAATAAATAATGACTGAATAGGCCAGCGCATTCACACCAAGCACAGTGCCTACCAATACATCCAGTAAGAACCCCACTACAAATGCAGTACCAATACTGACGCGAAACGGCAAAGCCAAAGCCCAGTAAAACAACACCAGCAAAGGCCAGTCAGGCCGGAATAACTTCACCATTGCAGGCAGTGGCACTACAGCCAGCACCAGAGAAAACATTAAAGATAAATACACCAGAATTAAACGATGCGACTTTTCCATCAGCGATCTCCTGCCACAGCGGCGGCTTCAGCTTCAGGCGGAGCTATTTGTTCGTCAATTTCCGGTTTAGCTTTAGGCCAGACTAATAACACGTAGCGAATACGATCCAGCTGGGCGTAAGGCCGGGCATAAACCTGTAAAAATGGCTGCTGTGCATTGCGGCTGATACGCACCACTTCGGCTACCGGATAACCTTCAGGGAAAACACCATCCAGACCTGAGGTAATCAGCTTATCGCCTTGCTGAATATCGGCACTGTGCGGGATATGCATCAATCTCACTTCATCCGACTGCCCCAAACCTTCAGCCACCACATGATCGCCGTTACGTTCAACCCGCATGGATATCGCATGAGTGGTATCAGAAATTAATAAAGCACGGCTGCTGGTCGGCCCAACACTGACGATTTGTCCAAGTACACCTAAATCATCAATTAAAGGTTGCTGCGCAACCACACCGTCATTGCTGCCTTTGTTGATCACAATCTGGTTACTGAACGGATGGCTGTACACCGCTAATACTTCAGCAACCAGCCGTTTGCTGTCGGCCACAGGCACAGAACCTAACAAGGAACGCAGTTTGTCATTTTCCTGCTGTAAAAACTGTAACCGCTGCATCTGGGTGTTTTGTCTGAGCAAAGTTTCACGCAGCTTCTGGTTTTGCTCCAGTAAACGCTGGTGAGACATAAATTGTTCGGAGGCGTCGGACATCATGGCCTGGGGTAAATTGGCCAGATAATACAAAGGACTCACAGTTGCGGTTAAATAACTACGCAACTGTGTGGAACTGTCGGTAAATCGATCCAGCGTCATCAGCCCAACACTGCATAAGACTGCAAAAAACAGCCGTAATGGCAGAGATGGGCCACGCTCAAAGATAGGTTTCATTCAGGACTGACTTGTTAGTCGTAACTAAACACATCACCGCCATGCATGTCGATCATTTCTAAGGCTTTACCACCACCACGAGCAACACAGGTCAGTGGGTCGTCAGCTACAACCACAGGAATACCGGTTTCTTCCATCAGCAGGCGGTCTAAATCACGCAGTAATGCGCCACCACCTGTTAATACCATACCGCGTTCAGAAATATCTGAAGCCAGTTCTGGCGGAGACTGTTCCAGTGCAACCATAACAGCAGAAACGATACCAGCCAAAGGCTCTTGTAAAGCTTCTAAAATTTCGTTGCTGGTCATAGTGAAGCTGCGAGGTACACCTTCAGCCAGGTTACGGCCACGTACTTCAATTTCCAGAATTTCGTCGCTTGGGTAAGCTGAACCAATTTCTGTTTTGATACGCTCTGCAGTGGCTTCACCAATCAAAATACCGTAGTTACGACGGATATAGTTGATGATGGCGTCGTCAAACTTGTCACCACCAATACGAACTGATGAGGAGTACACCACACCGTTCAGAGAAATAATGGCAACTTCAGTAGTACCACCACCAATGTCTACCACCATAGAACCTGTAGCTTCAGACACAGGTAAACCTGCACCAATAGCAGCGGCCATAGGCTCATCGATTAGATAGACTTCACGGGCACCAGCACCCTGAGCTGATTCACGGATAGCACGGCGCTCTACTTGCGTAGAACCACAAGGCACACAAACCAGTACACGAGGGCTAGGACGCAGGAAACTGTTGCTGTGCGCTTGTTTGATAAAATGCTGCAGCATTTTTTCAGTCACATAGAAGTCGGCGATGACACCGTCTTTCATTGGACGAATGGCTTTAATATTGCCAGGAGTACGGCCAAGCATACGCTTGGCTGCGTGGCCAACGGCCGCAACACTCTTAGGTCCGCCAGTTCTTTCCTGACGAATAGCAACTACTGAAGGCTCGTTCAGAACGATGCCCTGATCTTTTACATAGATGAGTGTATTGGCTGTCCCCAGGTCGATCGACAGATCATTTGAAAACAGACCACGCAATTTATTTAACATGGAACAGACTAATCCTTTTAACTAAGAGGTGGTGACACAAGGTGCCCGACGAAATGGTGCTTATTTTAAGTAACAAAACGCCAAGAAAATAGCTTTATCTTTAGTTTTTACCAAATTAAACCAAAGCCATTGAAAAGCCAAATGTTTCATAGTCAGACAAGAGAGATGAGCTTAAGTTTTGCTGTGGTGAGAATATAAGTAGTAAGGGCACGGGCTTGTCCCAGCCCGCCCCAAATTACCACTTAATCCTAACTGATCCGCTTGTGTTAATTCAGCCTTTCCTGCCAGAAGATTTGGCGTTTGTTGCCACGGTAGCGGCCAAACTGGGCTTCGGCGGTAGGATTACCCAGAACAACTCCATTCCAGGGAAACTGCATAAACTCTTGGTCCTCAGGGATTTCATATTCAAGCTCTGCGGTGCCGAGTACATTAGGTGCTGGAATAAACAAATGCTGATATGGGTTCTCCCCTGACTCCACATTTCCTGCTGTACCACCTTTGCTTGTTGTAATACCTGTAACGAGCAATTTATCCGGAGTAAAGTGACTGCAATTGTCTGTTGTATTTCTTACAAATCTATCGCCGTCCCAATACTGACTTTGCAGCACTATTGGTAGGTCCTCATTCTCTGGACCGTAGCCGTTAAGCAATGTAAAACGACCATAACGTACATCTAAAGAGCCGCTCAGTTGCACTGCATTACAAGCCGTATCACAAAGGCCTTGAGTATCTGCATTCATATTTTTGTTTGTGGCTTTAAAATCGCGACTGTCAATACTATCAGAAATCTGTAAACCCGCCTTCAGAACAGAAAACGGACCATCTATTAACGTGACATCAGCTAAACGACTAAAATTTAAAGTACTCAGTGCAATCTGCATTACACCACTTTGCCATGTACCCGAAGTTTCATTCAGTCGTTCAGCCAGGTCGGTTCCTTCGTCATCATGTTCCAGCACAAGAGCAACTGTAGCTTTAGGTGCAAAGTTAGCGCCGTAATTTTCTGTAACCTGCCCATCCACATTTCGAGCCGACAAAATGTAATTTAGCCCTATACCAGGCTGCCCCATATAGCTGAAGTTATTACAACTATTCGACAGCGAAGAGCTATCAAGACTAAAGTCTGCCGGATAAAAACGTCCAACAGTATAAGGATCACTTACCGCCGCCGCACCAAGACCTGTGCCAAGATAGTCGCTACCTTTAACACTTGCAGTAATCGTAAGAGTACCAACCTCGTTCCAACTAACTTGATCTGAGTGGAAGCGGTTGATATAGGCTCCACTATCGACTTTGTCGAAATCTGCATCGGCGGTCAAAGTACCATCGACTCCATCTGCGGGATACAGCAACTGACCGAACTGCACCTCGACCGATTCAGCCACAGTTTCATTGCCGTAATTAGGAGTCAGATTACCCAGAGCGTTAACGGGAGAAACATACAATTGGAAGTCCTCACCTGCTGCCACAAAACCAGCACCTGCATCAGAAGTTTGTGGATTCACAGCATTGGGGGAAGCAGCAGTAGTAGACGATAAAGCCGTAGTGACATTAATCCGGTGGGGCCTGACAACAAAAGGATCACTTAGACCTGTAAGCGTAACGGCAGGATCGTTGCCATTTGCAGGCAAGGATAGCGATGCAGACAACCTTAGTTGACCTACATCCAGATAATTAATGCCTAATGGAGCATAACCATCTTCATCAAAATTCAGACTGACATTTTTAACAGAACCTTCTTCGTCTCCATCAAAAAAAGTCTCAGTTGTTGCTAATGGTCTGTTATTTTTCAGTGTCAACACTTTTTCTAAATCTATGCTGCAATTATTAGGGTTAATACAACTGAAAGACATTGCGACATTCTTGAGACCTTCAGTTCTGGCTTCACAGGCTTTCGTATCAGTATTCGTTTTGACAGCTCTTAAATAACCTCCCCCTTGCACCCCTGCCACCTGATTTGCAAGACCAGCTGTTGATACATCATCCCGGTAGAATTTAAACGCCGTATCACTAAAATACATTGAACATGCCGCAGTGGCAGGTGTTGCGCCGTTGCATGATTGGAGAGTATTTCCGCTCACATCAATAGCTGCATTCCCCTGAACCGTATTAGATAGAGAAACAGTACCCACACCATTGGTCAGATTGACCCGCATGGTGGTAACAGGGCTATTTGGGTAAGTTACATCAAGATCAACAAAAGCCAGATTAGCATGTGGAGCTGTGCAAGTTGCATTTGCGCAAGCTGTCACCGTGACGGGATTACTTTCACATGTCAACCCAGGGTTATAATCGAGTCGTATGTGATGTACAGGATTTCCAATTTCTATCGGTGTAGAAGGCTGTTGTGTACAGACCTGAATATTAGTAATGTCGTGAAAGTTAGTGTTATCCCCTGTAGACCCTGTATAGGAAAGCAATAAATTAGCAGGTGGAGCCGACTGATCCTGCGCCATCAAATTTAATGTATCAATTAAAGTACTATAAGAACCAGTACTTGAGGTACGCCGCTCCAGTTTAAACAAAACCTGTTGAGACGGGCTGGTGATGCGCGAGTCGACAGTAATACGATACCTGTGTCCGGGACCTAAGGTATTGTTTCCAGTATCAATGCCTGGTGACAGCGTATTGGTCCCCGCTAACCATTTATAGCTTTTGCTGGCTGACGCACGGATCCCGACAGAATCCCTCCAGTTAGTATTGTTGCCAGTACGCCCACCCACCCGTCCTTCAGCCGGGAGCTGGTAGTTACCAAACTCATCAAAACCTATGCCAAGCCAACCGCCAGCAAAACCTGAGTTACCATTATTGCGCTGAGCATAACCCAAACTGCCACCATAACTGCCGGGCGAAGGGGTCACTGTTGCGTCTGATAATACTAACGCAACTCCGTCCGCACCTGAACCACCAAAACCATAGTAGTCAAACTCTATAGTCATTTTATTCCCCAGAGCAGGGAAGCTACGTTTAAAAGTAATGGCTGTTGATTGATTCTGTGCATTAGTTGTCAGTCTCAATCTGGATGGGGAACTTTGCAATGACGGGGCCGTACTGTTATTTAAGGTCGTTGGGTACCAATTAGTTGTGCTGCTGAAGTTCTCTATAAAACATTGGTCCGGAACAGCACAGCTGGCAGTTTCAGCTGCGTAAGTAGCAACTTCTGCAGCTGTTAGCTCAAAATTCAAAAACCGCACTTCGTCGATTTGGCCTTTAATACCGCGAGAGCCATCAGGTAAAGCACCTATCGATAAACCTTCGTCACCGTCATTTGGTGTTTTGGCATCGTCCGAATTACCTATAGTTTGATTCGGACTATCATCAACCAGTGTGTTGTCAACATAAAGGCGCATACGTCTTTCAGTTTTCGAATAGCTGACTGCCACATGGTGCCATTGTCCATTAAATACATTGCCTGTTGCTTCAACATAACGTAAGTCTTCATTTTGCATTCGCACCGCAAAACGTAAAGCGCCACCCGACGTTCGAAGTAATTCAAAGCGCCCATCGTCATCGTCGTTGACTCCATTATCAGCGCCGTAAGCCAAAATAACCTGACGATTGCCCGACTGGTCTGCTCCATTCATTTTAAGCCACAAGGAAAAACTGAAGTTGTCAGCATCGTGAAAAAATGAATTTCTGCCTATATCGACATAAGGATAGTCCGAGGAAGGGCCTCGCTGGAAATCCCCGAATGTACATGAAGCTGGCGATGGGCTGTTAGTAGCTGTCACAGCGCCATTACGTGCCCTGCCATGCCGTTGATTTGTAGATGAATCTAAAACTTCATTAGCACTGTTGCTCCACTGAGCTTCGTCAAACTTCCAGTGCGCTGCTGGCGCTCTGCACAGGGAAGGTGTTACCGATTTATAATCACAATCACCGTATATAGCACTGTTTGGCCAGTTACCTATAATGGTTCCCCAGTCGTCTCTTACTGTGACATTACCATATACAGTTGAATCTGTTAGCTTTACATGATGTAGACCTTCGGGGAAATTATCCGTGGTTTCAATATCACCATATATTGTACTGTTATTGGCTTCCACCAGGTAACGAGCCTGCAGATTCCCGTGCACTACAGCGCCATTATTAATAAATACTCTATTGGAGTTAGTTACATTGGCGGTAATATCGCCACCGTTAATAGTGACATTGTTTGAGCCAGCACTAATATTCCCTGAAAGCATAGTGACATTCGTCAGAATAATTTCGTTGTCACCCGCGTTTAAATCACCCGTTACCGTACTATTACTAATATCTATACCGTTGTTACCTGCCCGGATCCCGGCGTGGATAACAGCGCCACCCGACACGGTAACCTTACAGCATTGAACATTAATATGGCCAAAAGCCTGACCACCGGTAAAAGTTACAGCTCCGTTGCTTGAAGTAATAGTGCCCATCACTGTTGAATTAGTGGACTGGATAGTCCCACTAACACTAATGCTGCCATGCACAACGGTATTATTTGTTAAAACAACATTCTGAGTACTGCCGCCGCCAATCGTGCTATATAAAACGGAGTTATTCAGCTGGATAGTCCTGCCACTTTCGGCAGTCAAGGTTATAGGGTTACTGCTGCTACCTAAAGTAACATTAGTCAGATTCACCCCATTATTAGAATGAATGGTTACGGCGGCACTCGATGTAATGACATCGCCTTGCTGTAATGAAAATGGCTGATTCCAAGTACATGTATAAGTATTGCCACTCCAACTGCCCTGATTACCACTACACAATGCTGGTGCGTTACTTGGTGTGCTGATTGGAGTACTGCCTGGGGTAAGACTATAGGTAGCAGCACTTGCCTGCGACATTTCCAGCAGAGCTAAAACAATCAACAGAAAAAACAGTCGGACAGAAGCCATTGCTGCATTACATTTCATAATTCACTGCCTTCACACAAACCATTACTGCCATACTTCCATTTCTATAGTGCGGGAGCTTTGGATTTCATCAGTACCACACTGACCAGTACTGATTAACCAAAAGTGAGTCACTTCGTCTGAGCCGTTTGCTCTTGCCTGACAACTGATATGAGCCGTGCAATTTTGCAGTCCTGCAGTCGAGAATGACACAGTTGGATCCAGTTCGAGATTAACCTCCTCACCATTTTGCAATGCACTGGGGCAACTATCTGTCACAGTCGCGGAAGCAAGCGGAAATAACTCTGTCAAAGCGTACTCTATGCCACTTTGGGCTGCGAAGAAGCTGCGTGTTCCCTGTACTTCATAGGACACACCTTCTGACGAAGCTATTAACAACTTAGACAAAGCAGCCACCAGCAACAGCATCACTACACTAATAAAAACGGCGATCACTAAAGCGCTGCCTTTTTGCGATGATGCTGAGGAAACTCCAGTATTAAGGGACATTGGGAATATGAACCTCTTGGTTGAAGAACAAATCATCGCCAAAATCTGATTGAAACTTGAGTATGATGTGTACAACAGAGTTTCGCTGTAAAACCGCAGGGGCAATAGTGAAAGGCTGAAAACTACCTTGCTCCAGATTTTCTGCCATCAGAATACCTCCGCTTGAGTTCATCACTTGTTGGGTTGCTGTCACCACATAATTATCGTATCTGCGAAGATTACCACCGGTAACGCAATAAGAAACAGGGCTTGAGGGCATCAGATACATACGCTGGCTGGACGACTGAGCCGGGAAGCGATTGGATGCAATAGCTAAACTGACAGTGCCATTTGTAGCAACAGGATTAGCTGTGATCTGAACTGTTCTTTTTTCCGCTCCAACTGAAACTATATCGCTATAAATATGGCTTGAAAGCGTAGGATAAATACTGACGTAGTCACCAGCCTGTACAATAAAGTTATCGTTTGATGTATCTGCGTCCTGCCATTCTGGTAAAGCACTATAAAATGTCAACTCATCGTCAGCACTATCAAAAGGAGCAATAGAATAGCGTGCGGCAGCGCTAAGCGGCATAAACTCAAGACAGCTTCCTTCAATACGCACTGAGTTTGGTACTACATTCCTCAGTTCTCTGGTCAGACGTTCTATAGCAAACCGGCTTTGGTTTAATAATTGAGCCCGATCATTGGCTTCTGTATACATACGAACGCCCAAGCCAAGATAACTGGTGGTTACAGTAGCCAATATGCCTAACACTATAATGACCAGGATTAACTCGACCAGAGTAAAGCCATTGTTTAGTGCGGCTCTGCCTCTGCACATTACCAATTTCCTTTATAAGCGGAAAAATTCACTTCTTCACCTGAAGGCGTCACAATAGAAACTGTTACTTTTTTCGCTTTTCTTGTGCTGCTGATACCAGGTAATTCATTGCCTGCATAACGCACATCAACACATACTTTATAGCTCTGGTAATAGCTGGCCAGTGCTGCATCGGGGTCACCACTGCCCAACACATTAGCTATATCAGCTCCGGTACCTACATAAGCATGGAAATCATCGACATCATCATAAGAGGCTCTTTCTGCTTCTTCACGCCAAGCAGAGCAGCCTCCAGTATCTTCACAAGACAGTTGCTCACTGCAGGCCAACACAGGAGCATTGCTAAGAAGTAACGAATTATTGCACGCAGTAGCTCCAGGTTCGGGTTCAACACCAACATGCGCATCACACCTGAATTCACCACCAGCTTTATCTGATGCTTCGTCGAATGCCCTAGCCATAATTTCATTTAAAAAGCTTTGGCCTAGCTCGGCTGCACGCACCTGATGCCAGGGATCTGAACTGCGTTTATACAAAGGTCCCAAAGCACCTGTGATAACAACCAATGCAATAGCCAATACGACAATGCCGATAATCATTTCTATTAGGGTGAAGCCCGCACTGTGTTTATTCAGTTGCATACCCCCCCCGGAGCAATGGTATGAATATAGCCTTGCGATTCAACACAAATATCCAGAACACTGTCCGCTGAAATTCGCACTCTGTAGCCAGAATTTGTAGGTAAAACAGGTCTGCCATTGGCATCAAAGCTAAGAATCGAGCTGGTTAACACTGAGCTTCCATCCCAAGTGATTAAAGACAGAGTGACATTTGAATCTGGGGAGCTCTTGAAATAAAAAGCAGAATCTGGTCCGGCGACACAGCTGCCGTTAACAGCCTGTAGCGCAAGAATTGAAGAGGAAAGTTCAAGGCTATGACAACCCCCTGAGGTTTGTTGCATAGCCCTGATTTGGACAGTTTGCAGCAGACTGACAATTTGGTCACGTGCCACAAACTCCGATACTCCATCTTTGCCAACAAAACGAGGCAATAAAGTCACAGCCAATACGCCAATCAACAGAATTACAATGATCAGCTCTATTAACGAAAAGCCTGTGACCTTAGCCCTTGTTGCTGGCATAAGATGTTATACACCAGGCTTACGAGCAACCATCTGTCACCATGCCTAACTCTCTATGAGGTACTGGCACTGTCGGCACAGTATCAACATAGTTGATCACATAAACATAACAACCAGTATCTGCGACAGCAGCAGGCGCCGTGTAACCACCTGTGGCAGGGAGGATAATAATAGCATTACGTTTATCTCCCGCAGTAGCAGTAAACTTACCATCATCACCGATATCGGTGTTGGATACTGTTGTAAAATCTGTAGAATCTAAAAGAGCTTGCCATGTTGTTACATCAGCAGCCGTTGTTCTTGGTTGTCCTTGATCCAAAGTGATCACTAGGCCATCGTCAGTCACAGTAACACCATTCGCCGTTAAACTTACTTCCTGCAATCTTGCTTTTGCAGTTACCAGGTTATTGATACTAATAACAGAGGCCTCTACAGCGTCTAAAGTGGCACCACGGGCATCACCAGCCAGGTTTAAAAAACGTGGTGCTGCAGTAACTGCCAGAATACCTAAAATCACGATCACGATAATCAGTTCAACCAAGGTGAAACCTTGTTGAGTTTTATTGATAGTTTTCATACTTCTTACCTCTGTTTATAAAATAAATCTGTTAATTTGGTTTGTTTTTAAATACGGACACAGTGCCATTTGATGGTGTATAACTGAATCCGTTGAAGCTTGATATATCAGTTCTTGCAGGCACAGCTGCCAAACCGTTAGTTTGATAGTAATAACAAATTGTTGCAGTGGCTGGAGTATTTGCTTGCACAAATAGAGTGTTACCTGCTATCTGAGTAAGAGTTACATCAGTTGCAGCAGTTTGCGCTATAGAGCGCGGAGCATTTTGTAAAATCAGGTTTAACACTTCCCGACATTTTGCGTCAGTCATGGCATTATCCTGCGAGTTACCGCCATCTACAGGTGTCATAGTTGGAAAACCGAAAGATTCACCAGCTGCTAAAGGCGTACCTGTAGCATTTACACCAATTTGAGTATTATCTACTGTGACAAAACTCATATTGACGTTGCTACCTGCACCGGTGAAGTTACCAGCCGGACGACCTTCCACTTCCCACTGGCCGCGCACTAAACCTACTGCGGACGCAAAACCACCTGCGATACCATCAATAGATGCGTCTTCAGCGTCATCAGTAATTGCCAAAAAACGCGGCAAAGCTGTCGCTGCTAATAAACCTAAAATTATCACTACAATGATAATTTCGATAATAGTGAAACCACTCTGTCGTTTCATATTGTTAACTCCACACCCTTATTTGTTAGTTTATCGCTAATTGCGCCTATTTTACTCACTATTATAAACTTGTCTTCCGTTTTTTTCATTTTTACAGATTATTTACTAACCACCCTTATAGGCGTTGAGCATATCCCACATAGGGGTAAAGATACCTAAAGCTAAAATCAGCACCATGCCGGACACTACACAAATCAAAATAGGCTCTATCTTTGCAGTCAAGCCTTTCAAGTCGTATGCCACTTCTCTCTCATAAAAAGAGGCAACTTCCGTCAACATATCGTCAACCTGACCGGTTTCTTCGCCTACAGCTAACATTTGGAGAACTAAAGGCGTAAATAATTCACTTTGCACCGCCACTCGCAGCAAGCTTTCACCCCGTTCAATATTTTTACGCATCTCACGAATTTTTTCCGCCATATAGTCGTTATCGACCGCTTCAGCCACTAGCGTTAAAGCTGAGGTTAAAGGCACACCAGCTCTTAACATCATGGAGAAACTGCGGCTAAAACGTCCCAATGTTGCTCTCACTATGATAGAGCCCATAAGTGGCGTTTTGAGTTTCCAGTAACTCCACTGATAACGGCCTTTGTCGGTTTGAAAATACAGCTTTAAAGCCCAGACAACGCCTATCAGTATGGCCAACATCACTTTCCAGTGATTCACAAAAAGGTTTGAACTGGCCAGCAGCACCTTGGTCGCCCAGGGCAACTCGGTATTAAACTTTGCAAACATGGAGGCAAACTGCGGGATCACCAGAATGTTCATGATCACCATAGCTATGGTGATAGCGATAAGCACAAAGGTTGGATAACGGGTGGCTTGTTTAATTTGCTTTTTCGTTTCCATTTCCTGCTCAAAATAGCTGGAAAGCTGTAAAAAAGACTCATCTAAACGACCGGTGTTTTCCCCCACATGCACTATGGACACCACCAAACGGCTGAATATCTTCGGGTGCTGCGCCATAGCCGCAGATAAAGTGCGGCCTTTTTCCAGCTGTTCGGCTAAATCCAGCAGCACAGTATTCAAAGCAGCGGAACTGGTGCTTTCTGCTAAGCCGACAATAGCGCGGATAATAGGAATACCGGCTTTCATCAGTGAGTACATCTGACGGGAGAATATAATCAACTCGGTCATGCTGACCCGTTGCCATGGCCAGACGATAGCGGCACCAGCCTGTTTCTCTTCCTGCAGCTGAATTTTGATCGGAATTTGACTGCGTTGCAGCAGCATATCTGCAGCAGCCGTTTCACTACCCGCTTCGATACTGCCGCTGATCGCTTGACCCTGACGGTCTCTGGCTGTGTAGCTAAAGGTTGCCATTAGCGACTGTCCTGCTCTGAAACAGCGACAGGTTCTTCTAACTCAAGATATTCAGATACTTTGATTACTTCTTCAATACTGGTCAGGCCCTGCATCGCATAATCCAGCGCCATATCGCCCAAAGGCCGGAAGCCTTCGTTGTTGCGCGCTGCAATGGCAAAACCTTCGGCATCACTGCGGCGCAGCGCATCCGCCAGTTCGCGGTTCATCACCAGTAATTCAAATACACCAATACGGCCTGAATAGCCGGTGTGGTTACAGTTTTGGCAGCCTTCACCACGCCAGAACTCCTGGCCTGGTGCTATATGTTTATGCTGTAACCAGCTGATTTCAGCAGAGTCCGGTGTGTATGGCTTTTTGCAATGAGAACATAAACGCCTTACCAAGCGCTGTGCCAGAATGGCCCGCAGTGCGCTGGCCACTAAATATTCAGCAGCCCCCATATCGATTAAACGTAAGGTACTGCTGACGGCATCATTGGTGTGCAAAGTAGACAACACTAAGTGACCTGTTAAAGCACCACGTAAGCCAATTTCTGCAGTTTCCTGATCGCGCATCTCACCGACCATGATAATGTCGGGATCCTGACGCAGGCTGGTTCTTAATACGTTACTGAAGGTCAGGCCTATTTTGTGGTTCACCTGCACCTGATTAATCCGCGGCAAGCGGTATTCCACCGGATCTTCCACCGTAATAATTTTATTACCTTCTTTATTCAGCTCGCTGAGCATGCCGTACAAACTGGTGGTTTTACCCGAACCTGTAGGGCCTGTGACCAAAATCATACCGTGAGGTGTTTTTAAAATGCGCCGCAAACGTTTTAGCAGTGCATCCGGCATACCGGTTTGTTCCATCGTCAGCAAACCTGCCGATTGATCCAGTAAACGCATCACCACCGACTCGCCATACTGCACCGGCATAGTCGACATCCGCACATCGATAGTGCGGCCTTTTATTTTAATTTGAAAACGGCCATCCTGCGGCAAACGCTTTTCCGAAATATCCAACTGCGCCATCAGTTTTAAACGTAAAACCAAAGCCGGCACTATACTGACTTCTTTTAATACGTTTTCCTGCAACACACCGTCCACCCGCTGGCGGATCCTCAGCAGTTTTTCGTCCGGTTCAATATGAATGTCCGAAGCCCTTACCTGCACAGCATCCTCAAAAATGGATTGCAGCAGCTTGACGATAGTGTTGTCGTTATCTGTTGGATCGCTTAAGGCACCAAAATCAAGAATATCGGTTTCGGCGTACTCTTCTTTGAGCTGAGTCGCAAAGTTCTCAATTTGTTTAGTGCGGCGGTACAAACGGTCGAAGGCGCTGATCAGTTGGCTTTCACGCACTATCGCAATAGAAATTTCTTTCGGCGCCAGCATAGGGGCTATCTGGTCCAGCACAGACAAATCGGCAGGATCGCTCATGCCCAGCAGGACTGAGGTCCCCCTGTCTTCCAGTACTAAAGCGCGGAAACGACGGGCATGCACTTCAGGTAATAAGGCGACAGCTTTAGGGTCAATTTGTTGCGAACTGATATCCAGCAAATCTACTTTGAGCTGTTGCGATAAAAACTGTAGTAACTGATCTTCAGTTAAAAACTGCATATCAATCAGGCTACTACCCAGCTTACGGCCAGTTTTTTGCTGCTGCGCTAAGGCTTGCTGCAATTGCTGCTCACTGATGATGTTTTCATGCACCAACAGATCACCAAGTCGCATTTTCAGTCTGGGTTTTAACATAAATTCACTCTAGCGCTGCTATGCGTTTTTTTACATAGTCCAGGCTGGCCGGAGATAAGCCAAACCCATTGACTGCCACCTGACGATACGCCAGTAATGCTTGTTCACTCTGTTGCATCGCATCGTAACTTAGTGCCATACCTAACCACCAACGCGCTTGTTCAGGTTGTTGTCGCGCCAGTTGTTGGAACACTTGCACAGATTGCGCATGCTGATTCGTTTTCTGCAACGCAGCCGCTTTTAATGCATAAAAGTCTGTGTAATTAAAAATGTCAGGCTCGTACTGCAAATAAGTCAGAGCTTTGGTCCAGTCTTGCTGCTTTAAAGCTAAAGCGGCCAACGCCATCGACAGTTTAGGATCCTGCACACCCGTCGCGCTGGCTTGTTCCAGAATTTGCACAGCTGCTGCATCATTGCGCTGAAGCTGAGCCAGACGCGATAACTCTAAATAAGCCTCGCTGCCGGAAGGGTCAAGCTGACGTACTTGTTGCCAGAACCCCACCGCCTGATTCAAATTGCCTGCCGATTCAGCCTTTTTTGCTTTTTGCAGCAGCAGCTCTTTTTGCTGCTCCGGGCTTAGTTGTACTTTTTCGATAGCCAAAGAGCGGGGTTTGTCCGAAACTGGCGGCTCGTCGTTCCAATCCGGCTCTACAGTCGTTTCCGACTCTGTGGCAAAGTCTCCGCTTTGATCAAATTCTGTAACCTGAACTTCGGCTGTTTCAGCTGAATCAGCTAACAATAGATCTGTATTGGAAGTTGGTTCAGGATCAGCTAAAACAACTTGCACAACACGCTCTTCGGCCACTGGTTGATCCACAAAAGGTTTCAAACCTGATTCTGTAACTGCGGCTGGTTCTGCTGTTTCCTTCTTAGCAAGCTGAGCCGCCGCTTCTGGTGAGACACGGGTCGCGACTACATCCTGCAGGGTGATAGGTTCTTCTGCTAATTGCGCTGTAGACAGATTAGTGACCGCTGCTAAGCTTTGCGCCTGTGGCACCAATTGTGTCACGGCGGCTAACGGATGCACCTGGCCTTTTTGCACTTCAGCTGCTGTTGCTGCTTGTTCGGTTTTGATGGAAAAACGTTCCATATACCAGGCCTGACCGCACCAACCAGCTAATAACGCCAAAGGAACTGCGGCCCATAACAACAGATGTGATTTACGCTGTGGTTTAAAACTGGCAAAGCCCTTCTGGTTTTGTTGCTGTTGCTGCTTATCTAAATCACGCAGCATTTTATTGATCACACTCATAACCACAACCCTCGAAAATGCCAGGCAGCTGCGGCGGCAATCATCAATAAAGAAACCAGCAAACCAACCACTATGGGGTTCAGAGCGGATATAGGCTCATGCACATCTTCGGTATCTTTTGCGGCATAACGTAAATGTTTGGTATCCACCTGCAGCTTATTTTCGCCAAAGGCCAACATCAGGCCTTTATGACTTAACACATTCACTAAGCGTGGGATCCCTCTGCTGTATTTCCAAATCGCTTTTAACGCACCGGGCGAAAACAATGGCTGGCGAACACCAGCAATATCAATGCGGGCGCTGACATAGGCCTGAACTTCGTAATAAGACATGCCACGTAACAAATAAGAAAAACTGACGCGCTGACGCAACTGGCGAAATTTGTAGCTGGCCAGACGGGTATCCAGCTCGGGCTGACCAAACAACACCACCTGCAACAATTTACGTTGTTCAGTTTCGAGGTTGGTTAATAAGCGTAAAGCTTCCAGTGTTTCGTCTGGCAAAGCCTGAGCTTCATCGATGATCAGCACGGCCCTTTTTTCCTGGCCTGCCAACACCACCAAATGGCGCTGTATTAACTGCACCAATTGTTGGCTATCAATAGTATCTGATTGTTTTAAGCCTAATTCGCAGGCCAAGGCCCAACGTAGCTCCAGCGGGGATAAATAAGGATCAGGAATATATGCAATCACCCAATCGTCTGGCGCTTCATTCATCAGCTTGCGGCACAACATGGTTTTTCCTGTGCCCACTTCGCCTGTCACTTTGATAAAGCCTTCGCCCACATTCAAAGCCGTGGTCAGCACCTCTAAGGCTTCATGGTGCTGGGGCAAATCTACATAAAACGCCGTGTTTGGAGTCAGACTGAAAGGGGTTTGCTGTAAACCAAAGTGGCGTAAATACAACATAATCAGTTCTTCGGATACCATTGATCAATCAAATCGGCAGATTGCTTCAGCTGCTGCTGCATAGCATTACCGGACGAGACCGTAGGTTTAATCAGAATAATCAGTTCTTTTTTGCGTTCGACTTTGCTGATGCTGGTAAACAGCTTACCAAATAAAGGCACAGAGCCAAGCACTGGTACTTTAGATTCACTGTCACTGATAGTAGATTGCATTAATCCACCTATCACCACAATCTCACCGTTACGGGCTTTAATAATAGTATCGGATTCACGGATATTGGTTTGAGCTGAAGGCAAGGTGTAAGCACTGGCACCACCTAAATTAATAGATTTACTCAACTCCGTAGTTTCAGACACTGAAGGATGCACGTGTAAAATCACGTCCCCATCAACGTTAATCTGAGGGGTAACATCCAAAGCTATACCTGAGAAAAATGGTTCCAGCTCCGGTATTGGTACGTCTCTGGTGATACCTGTACCGGTGCCTGTGGTATCGGTCAGGTTGGAACTGCTGGTAACGCCGGTGACATAATATTCGTCGGAGCCCACTTTAATCACGGCTTTTTGATTATTGATGGCCGTGACTCGAGGGCTGGATAATACTTGCGCATTCCCCTGAGTTTCCAGCAGGTTAATCACTCCGCTAAAATCATCGCCTTCAAAACCTATGCTGCCTAAGCCACCAATCTGAGCAGTAATATTATTACCCAGGGTAAAGCTGTTATTACTAAAGTTGATATCGGTAGAACCTATGGTTCCGGCGATCTGACTCCAGTTAATGCCTTGCTGGTAATCATCATTTAAGGTGACTTCTATGATTTTGACTTCCAGTATTACCTGACGCTGCAAACTTTCTTCAGTCTGGCCTAAATAGGCACGCACAGCTTCGATTTCAGCAGGCAAACCACGAACTGTCACTAAACCCGCTTGCGGACTTACCACTACAGCTCTGTCCGGACCTGAGCCCATCACCCCTGTAATAGCTTCTTTTAAATCTTTCCAGAAATCAGTTTCGCTGGAGCTTTGCACTGAGCTGCCGTTGCCTTGCCCACTCTGGCCGTTCTGACCATTCTGGTTGTTACCATTTTGATTATTGTTGTTCTGGTTGTTGTTATTCTGGTTATTGTTTTGGTTATTGTTATTCGAGTTGCCGTTGCCGTTTTGAGATGAAGAAATACCACCGGCAGTGACAGAAATCGAAGAACTGCCCGAACGTTGCATCAGCAAATAATTCACAGGGATAGTTTCAGTGCGTAAACCACCAGGCATCACTTTGTAAATGGAACCAACCTGCTGAATATGATAACCATACAGCTGCTCAACCACCGCAAAAGCTTCGTTTAATGTCACTTGTTTTAAATCCAGCGTGATCTGTCCCGACACGGCAGGATGAATCGCAACGCTGTAATCTGTATCCGCAACCAGCGAGGTAAAGAAATCAGCTATATCTACATTAGCCGCCGCCACATTAAAACGTGGCTGCATCGACTGGCCTTGTTGCATGGGTGTAGCCAAAGCTAACAGATCCTGAGTGACACTGTCAGGCACAACAGGTGCTGCAGGTTTTGACTGTTTCTGCGATTCAGCCAAAGCAGCTTGCGCCTGCTGCGGCACTTTAGTTTCCTGCAAGCCCTGACAAGCAGCTAAACTCAGGCTGATGAAAGCTAATGTAAAATAGTTTTTCTTAAAATAATTCATTGAGTTTTCATCGCTTTAAACAAACTTAAGGTTAAACGTTCATTTGCTTGCTGTAACACCACCTGTTTGCGGTTAATGCTCAGCACTTTATAGCCATCAATTTCATCACCTTGCTTCACTGATTGGCCATTAATCAACGCCATATGTTGTCCCTGCACAGTTTTGATCAGACCCAATTTGAATTTCGCATCCAGGTCCACTGGTTCCGGATCTGCAGCCGTACTTACAGGCACAGCCATTGCCATATCAGGTTTGGTTGGGTCTGAAGCAGCATGCACAGCAAGGCTCAGAACCACACAGAGGCTACAACTTAATATAACTTTCATTGTCACTCACAGTCAGTAAATGCAAAGTCAGCTCTGCATCAGGGTATTCAGTTACTTTATAGTCAATACTTTGCCAGCCCAACGACCAAGGCAAAGTATCAAGCCGTTCCAGCACAGCCGTTAATGCAAAATAATTACCTGTTAAGACTACAACTGTAGAGTGTTGATAAATAACCGCTTTATTATCTGTACCTTGCTCTGAAAAGGTTAAAGGAACAGGCGGATTGGCAATCACCGATTTCATTTTTACATTATTGCTACTTTTTAACACATCTTGCAGCACTGACGCCATGCGTTCTGAACCTATAAAGTAGCTGGTCAGTTTAGAAATTTGTTGCTGTAAATCCTGTTCCTGATGTCGCAGGCTTTGCAGTTCGAGTTTGTAATTGGCATCAATATCAATCCCTGCTTGTTGCTGCAACGTCGTCAGGGTCGTGTTTTGCTGTTGCAACATCGCTGTGGCACTGGCTATTTGCTGATCGGCTTTTTTTAATTCTTCAAAAGCAGGTACCAAGAGCTGTAGCATAAAAAGCCACAAAGATAACAACAATGCACCAGCCAGAGCTGTGTACTTTTCCCGTTCTTTTAGCGCACTGAAGCGCTCAGACATCTGCTGCCAGGCACTCATGGTTTAGCCTCCGCAGACACAGTACCAGCGGCAGAAGATGTGACTTTAAAAGCCAAAGCTTCGGTATTTTCCACTTGTTTAATTTCAAACTGAGAAAAGGTATGGCCGGTGAAAAATGCAGTACCACTTAACTGATTCAACCATTTAGGCAAAAGTTCAGGTTCAGTAACATAACCACTGAATTGGCTGGAGCTGGCATTTAAGCTAAACTCATCCAACCAAAACCCTTCTGGATCTATGCTCGCAAGGTACTTAAATACCGGAGAATATTTTACAGAAGTTTTTAACTGCTCACCTTGCACAAATTGCAGCAACTTTTGCTTTTGCCTGATGATCTGATTCAAATCCGTGCGCTGCCTGACCAATTCGGCTGAAGGCTGGCGATTGCCGACTGTGGCCTGCAACTGAGTTAATTGTTGTTCCTGAGCTTTGACCTGCTGCTGTAATACCGCTAACTCAGCTTGTTTCGAATCGGCTTGTGTATTCATGATCAAACCAACAGCCATCAATACAGCACAAAGTCCAAAGGTGCTGCTGAGCAAAAGTTTTAAACTGATTTTTTCTTTAACAGGCTGTAAGGACTGTACATAAAGGTTAACCCGCAGCTTCAAGGTTCACCTCCCGTTGCGCGCACAGAGGTTCAATAGCGCCGGCCAATGCCAGCCAATACAGACTAAACTGCTCAGCTGACATCTGCACACCAGCGTCTTTTGCTGATATTGCAAACACCTGAGAAAATCCATTTTGCACAAACAATTGCACCACACCACTCTGATTTGAATTCGCCAACAACAACGCAATTTCTTTCACCGGAGCTTGTTTGAGCTGTCCTTCGAAATAATCAATGGATCGCTGCAGCTCCAACAATAAATTATCAAATACACCCTGCTGCATTTCATCCAGACTGTATTGATCCAGACGGTTAAAGCCACGCAAACGACGGGAAAAACACAGATTGCCTTGTTGCAATATTTGTACCGCCAACTCCTGTCCACTCTGGTGCGACACCAGCATCAATGCCTGATTTTTAGCGGGCAATAAATTTCGTGCTAACCATTCTTCCGGCTGAATGCCCAGCAGCTGTAGTTTATTTTGTGTAAACAAAGCCACAATATCAGCCAACCAGCTTTTGGAACTGACCACGACATTCACTTTGATGCCATGTAACTGGTTTTGCAATGGCAAATCAAGATAGTCCAGTACCATGTCATCATCAGGCAAGGTGACTAAGTCTTTGATAGTCCAAGGTAAAGCTAAAGAGATTTCTTCATCAGGTACAGCCGGTTTATCAATTTGCAATACCATATAACGTTCGGGCGGGATCACTAAAGTGCACTGACAATCAGGCGGTAATTTTGCGGCTATTGTCTTAAAAGCTGCTGATAATTGTGCTGCAGAACCAAACTGCTCCACGAACATTTGCTCGACCCGCTGCTCTGTTGCAGATTGCTGAGTGACCACAACAACCTTTAAACTATTGGCGGACAGATGAACGCCAGCAAATACATTGCTGGATTTCTTGGTGAATTTTAATTGCGCCAATAGCTTTGTTAACATAACGGCAAATACTACCTACTATTCTTTCTAAATTATTGTAACTCTAAATTACCACAGAAACGATAAAAATGATAAAAATTTTGTTCCAGATTTACAACAGACAATGAAACTAAGCTCTTATTTACAGTGGCAAAACTTGCAACATCCTGTTCTGGCTGACAATCAGACTGAACTTTGGCTGCGTTACGCACCCAGTAACAATCCGGACATATCCGGAAATAAATTGTTGAAACTAAAATACCAGCTGGAACAGGCACTGCAACAAAAATATCCTGGCTTGCTGACCTTTGGTGGTGCATTTTCCAATCATTTGGTCGCAACTGCAGCTGCAGCCAGCGAAAACAACCTGAAAAGTGTGGGCATAGTGCGGGGCGAAGATGCAGATTTAAACAATCCTACTCTGGCTTTATGTCAGTCTTATGGCATGCAACTGCTTCGGGTCCGCAGAAGTTATTATCAGGGCCGTCATTTGCCACAAGTACTGCAGCAACTCAGTACACAATTTCCAGGTTACCTGCATATTCCTGAGGGAGGTACTTGTGAGGCGGCTGTGCGTGGAGTCAGTGAACTGGATATGCGCAATACCCCTGCAGGCCCTGCATCTTTACTTATTTGCGCTGTGGGCAGCGGTGGCACTATAGCAGGCCTTATTCATGGCGCAGAAACTACAGCAGTATTAGGTATTGCAGTAGTCAAAGATTTGAGTTTGCCAGAGAAGATAAAGCAATTTTTGCCCGCCGATCGTCTCTGGCCTGAGTGGCAATTAATACAGGCAGTGCATCAGCCGCGTTATGGGCGTTTTGACCAGCAGTTATGGCAATTTTGCCGGTCTTTCGCTGATCAGGCGGTGCAACTTGAACCCATCTATACCGGCAAAGCCTTATATTCTGTATTTGAGCTGATTAAAAGCGGCACCATTCCAAAAGGCAGTCGTCTGAGCTTTTTTCATACAGGCGGTCTGCAGGCACTGAAAGGACTGGCATATCGTGGTCTTATTAATCCGATAGTTGATTCTGAGCAATAAGACGGGCCAGCGGCTGGCTGAAATAATAGCCTTGCGCGCCTACAACCCCCAATTTTTTCAGACACTGCCATTCAGGGTCTTGCTCTACCCCGGTGGCAATGACTTTAATGTCTTTGCCAACACACGAAGCCAATAAGCCCCGGATAAATAGCTGTTGCTCCAGTTGATGATCAATACCCCGTACTACAGCAGGATGAATTTTTAACATTCGTATAGGCAACTCATCGGTATAAGGTGTGGCATCCAGACTCAATCCAACATGGTCTACGATCAACTCGAAGCCCCACTGATGCAGTTGCTGCAGTTTAGGTTTCAGGCTCTTGTACTGTTTAATTAAGTGATGCTCATGAAATTCCAAAGCCAGATCCGTAGCTACTATAGTTCCATTACCAACCTGCTGCTGCAGCCAATGCCACCAGCCTTCATCCAGCAAGGATTGAGTGTTTAAGTTCACACTGCAACGGCAATGCTCCAGTGCTTCGGTTTCACTGAGTTTGGCCACTTTGATCAGTACATATTGATCAATGGCGCTCACCAGACCGCAATTCGCAGCCATAGGCAAAAATAATGCAGCGGCTAACTTGTCACCATCACTGCTGGCAAGGCGCACCAGTACTTCATGCTGCAATACATCATTATCCTGCCAGGAAAACACCGGTTGAAAACTCAGTAAAAATCGGTTTTCTTTCAAAGCGTTGTGTAATTCAGTACGCCACCAGACCGAACCTTTAATTTTTGGCTTTTGTGGATCATTAAAGCCATAAGCAGCATTAGGTCCCTGCAACTGAGCCGTTTTTAATGCCATATCGGCTTCAGCCATTAACTGATAGGAACTTTGCCCTTGCTGGTACAACACAAAACCTATATGGACTAGATCAAAATCCTGGCAGTCCTCAAAAAAGTTGGCCTGGCTCAATACCTGCGCCATACGGTCACCCAATTGTTCAGCTTCTTTTCCGGTTAAACCAGGGATCAATAAAACCAGGTCGTTATCTGCCAGCCTTGCCATAACCGCATCAGACCAGCCTGATGCCAATTCAGCAATAAGCTCAACGCAACCTCTTAAACGCTGCAACTTAATCAGATTAGAAAGATGGGGTTCGGGGTGCGATAACTGAACTAAAAACACAGCACCACTCGCTACTTCTGTGCTTTCAGTTAAATAATGATTTAAGCGGCTTTCAAAAAATACTCTGTTCCCTATCGCCAGCTCGTGATCCACCAAGCCCTGCACCCTCACCAGTTGACGAATTTCACTGTCGCGCTTTTGCCAGTTTTGCAGCTTTAACAAAACCCGCTGCAACTGAGTGGCCGGGTTGGTTTCCCGATGGAAGGGTAACTCTAAATGAGTCAACAGTAGCTGCGTTTGCTGTTCGAGCTGCTGTAACTCCTGCCTGAATTGCTGCTGATAAGGCCGGATCCAGAGCAGCCAGGCCAGCCAGATCACAAAAGGAAGATTTAACATCAGGTAATACAGTGCACTCCAGCCTTGCACCAATTCTGGTGCAAGGTGTAACACCGGATTCGAGCCATCCAAAGCGACAAAATCCGCAGCTGTTGCAGGCGGGTTGGACAAAAGCTTGAGCTGACCTTGTTCACTGACAAGCCAGGACTGTTGCTGCAGTGGTTGCAAAACAAGCCATTGCTGCCATTGCTGCTGGCGCTGCTGTAGTTGTAACTGTCCAATACTATAAAAGCTGGTATTGACCAGCAGTAACACCAACACACTGAGCAACTGCTGCCAATGGCGTTTCTTTTGAACTATCTGGCTTAACCACATTACAACTCCTGTTGTTACGTTCAAACGTATCCGATAAGTGTGAGTCAAGTTTAACTACTATGCCTGTTTTTTTGTTGTGCTTTTCACTCGTCAGTTACGACCAGACAAAACGACTGTGATTTTGATATAGTAAAACCAAAATCATTAAAAAAATAACAGGACAGACGAATGGAATGGCAAGTAGCAGGCTTTAATCAGCTGGATTCGTACACTGTGTATGCCATGCTGCAATTGCGGGTGGACGTATTTGTAGTTGAGCAAAACTGTCCTTATCCGGAGTTGGACAACAAAGATTTACACCCACAAACCCGACATATTCTGCTGAAAAAAGGCGACAAAATTCTAGCTTACGCCCGTGTACTGGCACCAGGTGTCAGTTATGAAAACAGCCCGGCGTTAGGCCGTATTTGTGTATCTCAAACTGCACGTCGACTGGCCTTAGGTCGGGGATTAGTAGATAAAGCTCTGGATGTCGCGGGCAGTTGCTGGCCTGATATGGAGATCCGTATTTCCGCTCAGTGTTACCTGCAACGCTTTTACGAATCTTTTGGTTTTATCGCCTGCAGCGAACCTTATCTGGAAGACGATATTCCGCATCTGGAAATGGCTCGTCCCGTTGCACCTTTAAGTGCATAAGACTTACGCCTTGGTGCTGTATAGCTGTTCAGCTCTGTTAAACAGCACCCAACTGGTTAGTATGTATTTGTCAGATGATACTGGCACACAACCTCTGTGGGTATGAGTAAAGTAAGCCGGAGCTATCACCATACGTCCGGCTTTGGGTTGAATGGCTTTATTCTGGTAATAAAACTCAGTCTGGCCACCTTCAGCAACATCATTTAAATAAAACATAAACAGCAAAGTACGATGCAATGGCTCATTGTTCGGCAACTGCGGGTACACCTCTGAGTGCCAGTAGCCATAATTACCTTTACCTTGTTGGTATTTTTGCATCTGAATAGGGCCAAGCCGGTATAAGGTACGCATAAAGTTGTCAGCCTGAGGAGCGCCCAGTTGCTGATAGTTATCCGCAGTGACCGTCACCATTCGGTTTTCAGAAGGGTGCGGCACTGTCATGCTAACAGGGCCAATCAGCGCAAAATGGTACTTCTTAAAATACTGCGCCACATAGCTGGTGGTGTACTTAATAATCTCACTCAGAGCCGGGTGATAGTCCTGATACTGATTTAAATACAAGTCAGTGCTTAATTTTTTACTGGTATCAACTCCGCCGCCAGTGCGCCCAGCTGTCGTATGAGGGCTCTGCTCAAATAGCCTGATCAGTTGCTGACAAAACTCCGCCGGTAATACATCATCATAAACTTCAATAAAATCATTCATAGTTTTTAGGTTATTGTTATGTTTAAAGAAATTATTCAGCCTCGTTTTAACGAGACAGATGCCTTAGGTCATATCAACAATACAGTGCTGACGCAGTGGTTTGAAGGGGCAAGGGATCCTATATTCAAATTATTTACACCTGATCTCGACACCAGACAGTGGCGATTAATACTCGCCAGTATCCATGTGCAATTTAAAGCCGAACTGTTTTATGGCGTGCCGGTTGAATTACGTACCGGGATCAGCATGGTTGGTAACAGTTCGTTTGAAGTGCATCAAGAGGCCTGGCAAAAGGATCAGTGCTGCGCTTTGGGTAAAGCTGTGTTAGTGCAATACGACTTTGCCGCTAAACAAAAACTGTTGCTTAGCACAGAACAAAAAGCAGCCTTAACCGAACATCTGGTTTCAGCCAGCTAATTCGGGCTTTGGTCGCGTGCCGCTGGTAATTTCAGCACGCTCTGATTAGTTTGAGTGCTCCTGTATTCCAGAGGCACAACCATAATGAAAAAACTCCTGCTCTGCAGCCTGATTGCGTTATCACCTCAACTGATGGCGTATGACCGTATTACCGGCGCTGATTTTGCCAGCCGCTCCGAAGTGATAGCTCCTCATGCGATGGCGGCAACAAGTCAGCCATTAGCCACTCAAATTGCTTTGGATATTATGAAACAAGGTGGCACAGCGGTAGATGCTGCTATTGCTGCCAATGCAGCTTTAGGTTTAATGGAACCCACAGGCAACGGCATAGGCGGTGATTTGTACGCCATTATCTGGGACGGTAAAACCAATAAAATTTATGGCTTAAACGCCTCAGGCCGTTCACCTAAAGGCTTAAGTCATAAACAATTGGCCAAAGAGCTGAAAAAACTCGGTCGTGAAGATTTGCCTCCTTATGGCATGCTCCCGATCAGCGTACCTGGCGCAGTAGATGGCTGGTTTGAAATGCATCAGAAGTTTGGCAAATTGCCTATGACGCAAATTCTGCAACCTGCCATTACTTATGCCGAACAAGGTTTTCCGGTCAGCGAGCTGATTGCTTACTACTGGGACAGATCAGTTCCACGCCTGAAAGATCAGCCGGGTGATTTTGTTGGTACTTTTACCATCAATGGCAAAGCACCAGCTAAAGGTGAGATGTTTAAAAACCCCGACTTGGCTGCCACTTATAAAGCCATAGCTAGCGGCGGTCGTGATGCCTTTTACAAAGGCGACATCGCCAAAAGTATCGACGGCTTTATGAAAGCCAATGGCGGTTATCTGCGTTATGAGGATTTCGCCAGCCACAAATCCGACTGGGTTGAGCCTGTATCTGTAAACTACCGTGGTTATGATGTCTGGGAATTACCACCTAATGGTCAGGGCATAGCGGCCTTGCAGATGCTGCAAATTCTGAAAAACTTCGACTTAAAAGCTATGGGCTACAACAGCGTCGAAAGTATTCACACTTTAGTGGAAGCGAAAAAACTGGCTTTTGAAGACAGAGCTAAGTTTTATGCCGATACCGATTTTAACAAACTGCCAATCAAAGGCCTGATTTCTGAAGCCTATGGTAAAGAGCGCGCTAAGCTGATTGGCGCCAATGCAGCCCAGCGTGTTGATGCAGGCAATCCGGCCGCTTATGAAGGCGATACCATTTATATGACCACAGCCGACAAAGACGGCACTATGGTTTCACTGATCCAAAGTAACTACCGCGGCATGGGTTCAGGTGTTGTAGCTCCAGGCACTGGTTTTGGCTTCCAGGACAGAGGCCAGATGTTCTCTATGGACCAAAAACACGCCAATGCTTATGAGCCTGGCAAACGCCCTTTCCAGACTATTATTCCGGCCTTTATCAGTAAAGATGGCAAACCTTTGACCAGCTTTGGTGTGATGGGTGGCGCTATGCAACCTCAGGGTCATGTGCAAATTGTCGTCAATATGGTGGATTATGGCATGAACCTGCAGGAAGCAGGGGACGCAGCGCGCTGGCAACATCTGGGCAGCACTGAGCCTACTGACTCGCAGGCTGCTTATTTAACCAATGGTGGTTATGTTCAGTTGGAAAAAGGTGTGCCTTATGAAACAGCCCGTGAGCTAATGAAAAAAGGCCATGATGTGCGTTACGCTTTGGGTGAATACGGCGGTTATCAAGCCATTATGAAAGACCCTAAAACCGGGGTTTATTATGGTGCTTCTGAATCCCGTAAAGACGGCCAGGCCGCAGGGTATTAGCTTTTTAAATTGGGGCCAGCGGTATCATAAGACGGGCGGGTACAAGACCCGCCCCTACGTTGCCGCCTCGTTGCAACTCCAATTTTACTTCAACAACAGCTTTAGTGTTTCTTCTCGCTGCTCAAAGCTCAAATGCTGTATTTGTGTGCCATCGGCTCGTATTTGTTTTAGCTGATCGCCTAGCAGAATATCGCGGCCTTGTTCGTGGTGTTTAATCACCAACAGCTTCTGCACAAAAATCGTATCCGGATGGGTGCTATTCAGATAGTTGGCAGGCATAAAGTCGACCCACTCGCTGGCATAAGGCTCAAAACCAAACTGACTTAACCACTGGCCATCCACCATAGCCTGTACCACATAAGCACCACTTTCTTCTGTGGTTAAACGGAACTGATCAAAGTCTTGTTGCTGCACCTGTTCTAACGCAGACAAAGCGATAGGGGCACGAATACCGTAGCTGCCAAAACCTAAATCACAGATCCACTGATCACCATCAGCTTCCACCAATAACACCATATGAGTTTTAGGCCGACGCACCGGATAAAACATAGGGCGACAGGCGATAAACTTGTAGCTAAAACCCAAAGCCTGCAAGGCCATCGCAAAGAGACCATTGACCTCATAACAATAACCACCACGGCCCTGGCCTACTATTTTATCGACTATCTGTTCCGGCACTAAAGAGACAATCTTACCTGCCTGCACATCCAGATTTTCAAAGGCAACGCTAAAGAGCTGAGCTCGCATCAGCTTTGTTAAGGTTTCAGCATTGCGATCTAAAGACCCTGCGTAACCTATACGTTTCAGGTAAGACTCTAACTGGAAATTTTCTGCATACATAAAGCGTTGACCTGTTTAATTAATGAGTAGCTTGGGCAGCTTTATCCTGCACTAAAATCCAGGGGGAAATCACCACAGCCCAAAGTTCAGCTTGTTGCTCAACCCAAAGCTGTGCTTGCGTATCGCCCACTCTGTCGACTAAACCAGCCTGTAGCCAGTTCTGCACCGCAGTTTTGTCATCCTGACTAAAAGCAAAAGCCACATCCACTAAATCCAGTTCAGCGGAGACCTGAACCACAGAACCAGCGGCATAAAATTTTTGCAGCTCCAGCCAGTGGATACGGGCTGTTTCGCTGATGATTTTTGCTTTCAGTACATCGGGTTCTACTTCAAAATTCTCGTGCATCAATTGATCTCTTAACTATTCTGACTCGTCGCTTTGCTATTCTAATTCGTCGCTTTGCTCTGACACCTGAGCTGCGCTGAGTTCATGTTTTTTCAATAGTTTATGAAAGTCTGTTCTGTTACGCCCGGCCAATTCTGCAGCACGGGTAACATTACCTTCAGCCATTTTTAATACCCGGATCAAATACTGCCGTTCAAACTGATCACGGGCTTCACTTAAGGTCGGCCAGAAACTGCGATTTTGTGATAACGCCTGTTCAACTAAAGCCACGCTCAGTACAGGGCTTTGGGTTAACGCCACACATTGCTCTACCACGTTGACCAATTGGCGCACATTACCTGGCCATTGGGCTGTCACCAACGCCTGCATTGCATCTTCGGAAAAGCGGTTAACCTGTACGCCATGACGTTCGGCATTTTGTTGCAGCACATGACGAGCTAACAATGGAATGTCTTCAGCCCGCTCTCTTAAGGTCGGCAACTGCAAATTCACCACGTTTAGGCGGTAATACAAATCTTCGCGGAAGCTCTGTTCCTGCATCGCCTGTTTTAAATCACGGTGTGTTGCCGACAACACCCGCACATCTATGGCAATAGTCTTCGTGCTGCCCACAGGGCGGATTTGTCGCTCCTGTAAAGCCCGCAATAACTTCACCTGCAATGGCATCGGCATATCACCGATTTCATCGAGGAACAGAGTGCCGCCGTCGGCTTCGCGGAATAAACCTAAGTGTTCTGTCACTGCGCCGGTAAAAGCCCCTTTGGTGTGACCAAAAAGTTCAGACTCAAGCAAATGCTCTGGTAAAGCGCCACAGTTAATAGCGACAAAATGGCCTTTAGCACGAGGACTGGCTTTATGAATAGCTTTAGCCAGCATTTCTTTACCTGTACCGCTGGCACCAGTGATTAATACGCTGACGTCCCGCTGCGCCACTCTGTACGCCTGATCCAGCACCTGCTCCATCACTTTGCTGCGGGTAATAATATCAGTGCGCCATTCATCTTTACTTGGCACATGAGACTGATGCACAGCCTGAGCTAAAATATCGCGTAAGTCGTTATTGTTCAGAGGCTTAGTTAAAAAACCAAAGACACCACGCTGAGTGGCTGCTACAGCTTCAGGAATAGAACCGTGCGCTGTCATCAACACCACAGGTAAACCGGCGTGGCGCTTAGCGATTTCATCAAACAAAGCCATGCCGTCTAAACCCGGCATACGCAAATCACTCAGTACCACATCGACTTTATTTTTGCCCAGCAGTACTAAAGCAGTTTCAGCGCAATCCGCACTGATCACCTGATAACCCTCCCCTTCAAGCCGTAACGTCAGTAAACGTAATAAGCTGGGATCATCATCCACCAGCAATAACCGGGCGCCATTGCTCATGATTTAGTTTCCTGTCTGGTTTAGTTTGGCTTCAATTTGAGTCAATGCATCAATTTTCTTCTGTAAGTCTTTGCTTTGCTTTCGCAGCCTATCCAACTGCTCTTGCTGCTGGGCATTCAGACGAGATAAAGCAGTAACTGCGGACTCACTTTCTAATAGCTTTTGGTTGTAGGCTAAATCCCAACGCAATAAATCCGCCAGGCCTTTAGGTAAGGTGGTCAGTTTGTCATTTAACTGAGTTTGAGCAGCAAAGCGCACCGCATAAGGGCTCTCAGGATGCAGCTTAATTAATAAGGTTTGTAAGGTGGTGACAGGGTTAGTTCTGAAGCTTCGTAATAATAAATCCCGCTCCGCCACTGGCATCAACAACAACTGGGCGCGGAAATCACGCCAGGCTTGTAAGGTTAAAGCATCATCAGCTATGGCCAATTCAGCTTTGACAGGTTTAGGAGGTTCCACCAGCTGGGTTTGTGCAGGTTCTACTTTTGGTAAAGTTTTATTCACCACAGGCACTACAGGTTTTACACCCTGACAGGCTGTTAACGCCAAACAAAGGCCAAGACTTAACCAAACTTTCATACCGCATCCTCAACTAAAGGTAAACGCACCTGAATACACACATCGGCGTAACTGACATCGATAATTTCTGCCAGACCACCTAATAAACGGGCGCAGTCGGCGACAATAGATAAACCTAAACCTGAACCTTGCACAGCGTCAAAACGAGGGGCCTTGCCGCGCTGGAAGGGTTCAAACAATTTAGCCCGCAATTCAGCAGGAATAGGGGTGCCGTTATTCGCTACGTCTAACAACATAAATTTATCATGCAGGCGTAAATTGACCCAGACATTACTGCCCTCAGCTCCATACGCCTGTGCGTTGTTAATCAGGTTATCCAGAATACGCCTGAACAACATGGAGTCGGTGTAGATACGCGGCAACTGACAATCCAGCACAATTTTCTGTTCGCGTTGCTGCAAGGATAACGCATGGTCATTAAAGCAGTTTTGCAATAAGGTTTCACTGTCATGCCAGTCAAACTCGGGTTTGGCTTGTTGCAATAACTTGTTGTAATCCAGCAGCTGTTCCGTCAGTACACTTAAACGGTCAGCACTGCCATTGAGTAAACTGACCACTTCCATTTGCTGCGGATTTAAAGGCCCAACCAACTGTTCGCTTAACAGAGCGCAGCCTTCACGGATACTGGATAAAGGTGTTTTTAATTCATGGGATGCATGGCGTAATAAAATCAGTCGCAAGGCTTCCAGTTGCTGTAAACGTGATGCCAGCCAGCGTAACTGCTCACCAAGTTCAGTCAGTTCACGTGGACCATCGACTTTGTCATGCGGGAAATGATGACTGGCCTGCCCTATAGAGCGGATCATGGTATCCAGCATTTTCACGGGTGCTGTAATACGGGCTGATGCCCACAGTACCATTAACAAAGTCAGCACCACTAAAGCGACGGTTTGCCAGGCGAGATGACTTTGCGCTTCCTCGGCATAGACTTGCTGCTGCTGTAACCGTTGTTCCAGCAAAGCCCAGATCACTTGGGTCAGTTGCACTTGCTGCTGGCGGATTTTTTGCAGAATAGGACTCAGTTCTTCGTTACTTTCATGCAGATAGCTGTTGAACAACAATTCAAGTTGCTGCTGCTGCTGAGCACAAAGTACAGGCTGCTCCAGATTAAGACAAACAGACCCCAGGTTCTGCTGGTAGTTATTTAAATGGGTGGCCGCCAGTTGCGACAAAGCATCGGTTTTTAGAATACTGAACTGCAACACAGAACGTTCAATGTCATTCACCAGCTTTTGCATATTTTCAGCACGGCGCACATTAGCAACCGAACTCTCGGCTTCAGCTATGGCATAACGGCTGACATCAGATAAAGCACTATGGCTTTGCCACAACAAAACCCCAAGTGGGATTAGCGCCATAAAAAAGCTGAGTAAAACAAACTGCCGCAAGGAAGCAGGCTGAACAGGCATTCGCATCAGGACAGGGTTCCACGAAAAATCAGGCGCTTATCATAACGGATTTACGCAGGGACGTAAAAAAATCGTCTGGAGCGATTTTTAACAACGCGAAGCGTTGGCCCAAAGGGTGCTCTGCAGGATTGCAGAGCATAAAAAATCGTCTGGAACGATTTTTAACAGCTTTAGCTGGCCCGAAGGGTAAGCGCCACGGATGGCGGCGCATAAAAAAAGCCAGTCAGAGACTGGCTTATCATCTATTCACAGCAACTTATTAGTTAGTAGCTTGTTCCAGCGCAACTGCAGTGCGTGCTTTACGTACTTTAGCAGCTGTGCGGGCATAAGCATCAGCAGCTTGAACACGTTCTAACTCTAAAACTGCATTGCCGTTTAAATCAATTTTGCGCATGTAGGTTACGAATACAAAAGCGTTAACCATGAAGAATGCGATAGCTGCGATTAAAAATAAGTCCATAATTCACCCCGTCTTTACTACTGTTCATTTCAGCGTTTTGCTGAGCCTGCCGGTAAATTAGGTAAGAGTAACAACATCGTACCTCTTACCTAATTTACCGTTACGAACTAATAAATGCAGAGTCCGTGCCAAGTTTTAAATTTACTTTTTAAATGTTAAATATCAACAACTTAAATAAAGTTAAATTCATTTCCGGCTGAAACTGAACAGAAACTCGAAAAGATCTGTCGCTAATTAGCAACAGCAAAACAGGGGTTAAAATAATATTGATATATTTCAATGACTTAACATGTATGCTTTTTGCGACACTTTTGTTTGGATTTATTGATGATTGATAATTCAGTTATATTTCAACAACTTAAATCAAATCAAAAATGCAGTTCCCAGAACGAAAAGAGGAGCGAACGCGTGAAGTGTCTGATTCGGTCAGAGCAACACTAAATTTGGGATTTAATTTTACTCTGACCGAATTAAGCAGGTTAGTTAATAAAGCCGTATTTTTGCGCGACTTTATCGAAGTACTCTAAACATTGCTTAGCGTATTGGCGCTTCTCTACATAGCTGCCTGGAAAAAAGCTTTTCTTAAAGCCGTAGGCCACCATATCTTTTAAGCGTTTGAGCGGAATATCAAAGTTATCCAAAGCCAGTTTGTATTCGCGGCTGACGGTAGTATTCGACACCAGTCTGTTGTCGGTGCAAATCACAGTGACAATACGGTGATCCAACATATCACCCAGTTTATGCGCCTTAATGTCGCTGATACTTGGGTTGGTTTGCAGATTGCTGGTTAAACAGACTTCAATAGCAATACGTTTGTCGGCTATATAAGAAGCAAGTTCACGAATGTACTTTTGTTTATCCTTGATCGAAGGATCCTGGATCATCTCCGGCACAAACAACGAATAACCGTGGCCTATGCGGTCGGCATAACATTCGGTAATGGCTTCGAACACACTTTCAGCACCATAAGCTTCACCGGCATGCAGGGTTTTCAGTAAAAAGTGCTGATGAGCAAACTCATAGACTTCTTTAAATTTGCTGGCCGGATAACCGGACTCCTGCCCCGCTAAGTCCAAAGCCACTATTGGAATACCAGCTTCATCCCGCAACCGCACACTGGCACGCACTAATTCCATCGCCGCCAGCTTAATGACTTCAATAGGACTAAAATCCCGCATCAGCTGGAATAAATTGGTGTAATAAGGTGAAAAACCTTTGTCGCCAAACATCCGCATGGCGCAGTTGATAATGCCGTAGGCAAAAGGCGGTTTGTCGCCGTTGAGAACCACAGCCTGGTTATTGTATTCCTGCTGAGCTCTTTTCAGACCATTGTTGACCGCGTGCATCACCCGGTCAAAATCAATGCCTGTTGGCAGGTCAATTAACAGCTGAGGAGCAAAACGTACTTCGATGTAGTTCACACCTTCAAGCTGGTTGTCGATGGCAAGCTCGTAAGCTGCGCGCTCCAGATTATCCATATCGCGCAGCACTGCGCAGGTGTATTGGAAACAATGCAGGTATTCGCCCAGATTCTGATAGCTATCTTTAAAAACCAGCTCTTTTAAGCCTTCCACCGTCTGACTCGGCAGTTTCACACCTGCTTTAGCCGCCATTTCAATCAGGCTGTCTAAACGCAAGCTGCCGTCTAAATGTAAATGCAGATCGGACTTTGGCATTTCTTTAATAAAATCAAGGGAGTAAAAATGCATAACAGAATAAACCTGCAAAATAAGCAAAGTGTTTTAGTTATAGCAGTTTAGATTCAGAACAGGAATTAAAAAGGTAATCAGTAAGATAAAGCAGAAGATAAATGGTGCCCGGGGCCGGACTTGAACCGGCACGCCCTTTCGAGCGAGGGATTTTAAATCCCTTGTGTCTACCGATTTCACCACCCGGGCATGAGCAGAGCGTGTTTGATAACACTGGCAGAACGGGGCGCATTTTATGCTGAATAACAGGCATTCGTCATGTGTTTTTCATAAAAAAACTGAAAAAATGCATCAACCGCCTAATTTTTCAACAAAAACAACTCTATTTAGCCGCCTTTGCTGCAAAAACAATCAGCCTGACAAGGCTGTACAAGCAAAAATACTTAGATATTTAGCCGTCTATACTGTTGCAAAGCCAAAAGTCCCGTGATATTACTAATAGCAGTTGTATAAATTAAACCCAATGAAGACTCAGACAACAATGAATTTAAACCAGCGTTTCGCTAACCTGCTCACTCTCCTCGTGCTCCTCAACAGGCCACGGGGCTTTGTGCATTGGTAAAACGACTGTACCAGTAAACCAAAAACCCCGTGCCACAGGCCGGGGTTTTTTGTTTTAACCAAGGCCATCAGAACGGGTTTTCATAAATGAAATGAGGAAAATGTGATGAGCGGTCAGGATAAAATCTGGATTTTTGATACTACCTTAAGAGACGGCGAACAGGCGTTGCGTGCCAGTTTAAGTCATAAGCAAAAAATTCAGCTGGCTCATGCTATTGCCCGCTTAAATGTTGATGTGATGGAAGTAGGTTTTCCTGTGTCATCGCCAGGTGATTTTGAGTCGGTGCAAAGCATAGCAACACAAGTCAAAGGCCCTATTATTTGTGGTTTAGCCCGGGCTGTCAGCGCTGACATTGAAGCCTGTGGCCAGGCGCTGGCGAATGCTGAACGTCGCCGTATTCACACTTTTATCGCTACCTCGCCTTTGCATTTACAATACAAATTACGTCGTACTCTAGAACAAGCCACTGAACAGGCGGTTGCCGCTATTCAGCTGGCGCGCCGTTATACCGACGATGTTGAGTTCTCCTGTGAAGATGCCGGCCGCACCCCTATTGATGACTTATGCCGTATTGTCGAGGCCGCTATTAAAGCGGGCGCCCGCACTATTAATATTCCGGATACGGTCGGTTACACCATTCCGAATGAATTTGCCCGCATCATTACCGACCTGCGTAACAAAGTACCCAATATTGATCAGGCCATTTTAAGTGTGCACTGCCATAACGATTTAGGTTTGGCTGTGGCCAACAGTATTACTGCAGTTCAGGCCGGTGCCCGCCAGATTGAATGTACGGTCAACGGCATTGGCGAACGCGCTGGTAACTGTTCATTAGAAGAAGTGGCGATGATTATCAAAACCCGCCCGGACATTCTGCCGTTTTACACCGACATTAAGAGCACAGAAATTTACCGCTCCAGTCATTTAGTTAGCCAAATTTGCCATATGCCAATTCAGCCCAATAAAGCTATTGTCGGCGAGAACGCTTTTGCGCATTCTTCAGGTATACATCAGGATGGCGTGTTAAAAGCACAAAACACCTACGAAATTATGTCGCCAGAACAAGTGGGCATCCGTCAGAACGAATTAAACCTGACGTCACGCTCTGGCCGCGCCGTGATCCAGCATCGCTTAAGCGAGATGGGTTACACCCAGGAAGACTACAACCTGGATGACATTTATAAAGCCTTTGTGACCCTGGCCGACCAGAAGGGACGGGTTTTTGATTACGATTTAGAAGCGCTGGTGTTTTTCCAGAATTTGCAGGATACCAACGAGCCGTACAAGCTGGAATTTTTAAGTTCCTCCACTCATACCGGCCATGTTGCCAGCGCTACTGTGGGCATCAGCATTAATGGTGAAACCCGTACTGAAGCAGCGACAGGCAATGGTCCGGTGGAAGCGTCGTTTCAGGCTATCCAGCGTATTGTCGGCACTGATGTGAAAATGGTCGACTTTAACCTGCAAGCCAAAGGCAGCGGCGAAGATGCGTTGGGCCAGGTGGATATTATTGCCGAGCATCAGGGCCGCCGTTACCACGGCGCTGGTTTAGCCACCGACATAGTGCGCTCTTCAGTATTGGCTTATGTGCACGTATTAAATTTAATTGAACGCAGCAAACAGGTAGACGCCGCCAAACAGGCCCGCCGTTTATCCGAATCACAGGCAGAGAAGTAACAGATGAAAACTTATAAAATTGCGGTATTGGCAGGAGACGGTATTGGCCCTGAAGTGATGGATCAGGCGTTAAAAGTACTGGACGTCGTATCTGAAAAATTTAATTTCAGCATAGAGCGCACAGCCGCCTTAATAGGTGGAGCTGCTATTGATGCGACTGGCGTCGCCTTACCTGAAGCTACGCTGGAGCTGTGTAAAAACAGCGATGCCATTTTATTTGGCTCTGTCGGCGGGCCAAAGTGGACCAGCCTGCCACCGGCACAGCAACCAGAACGGGCTTCTTTATTGCCACTGCGTAAAACCTTTGATTTGTTCTGTAACTTACGCCCTGGCCAGATTTACCCGGCTTTTGCCGAGTTATCGCCATTGCATCCAAAAATCAGTAGTCAGGGCATGGACATTTTATGTGTACGTGAGCTGACAGGTGGCATTTATTTTGGCGAAAAAGGCCGCACTGAAGACGCCGCTTTTGATACACAAAAATACAGCGTGGCGGAAATTGAACGTATCAGCCGTGTGGCTTTTGAAGCGGCCACTAAACGCCGGAATAAAGTGACCTCCATCGACAAAGCCAACGTGCTGGCGACCAGTGTGTTGTGGCGTGAAGTGGTAGAACGTGTGGCTAAAGACTATCCACAAGTGCAGCTGGAGCATATGTATATCGACAATGCCGCTATGCAGCTTATTCGGGCACCGCAACATTTTGACGTGATGTTATGCGACAACCTGTTTGGCGATATTTTGTCGGACGAAATTGCAGCTATTGCCGGCTCTTTAGGTTTATTACCTTCAGCCAGCTTAAATGGCTCTCAGTTTGGTTTGTATGAACCAGCGGGTGGCACAGCGCCGGATATCGCCGGCAAAGGTATTGCCAACCCTATAGCTCAGATTTTAAGTGCAGCTTTAATGCTGCGCTACAGCTTTGCTGAAGAAGCCGCAGCCCGCGCTATTGAGCAGGCTGTTGCCAGTACTTTAGAGCAAGGCATTGTAACCCGGGATATTAATCCGGCTTCCGGCTACGGCACTGCAGATGTAGGCGCAGCCGTCATGGCCGCCCTGCACGCTATACCAACAGAGAGAAATTAATCATGGCAAAGACTTTATATCAGAAAATTTATCAGAGCCATGTAGTGGCTCCAGTCAACGGCAGTACCGATTTATTGTTTGTTGACCGGCACTTTATCCATGAGGTAACCAGTCCTCAGGCCTTTGCTGGTTTGCGCCAGGCTGGTCGTCCTGTACGTCGTCCGGACTTAACCTCAGCTACCATGGATCATAACGTTTCCACCCAGCTGCGTAGTATGGATGCGGCGGGCGAAACCTCGCGTAAACAATTGGAAGCTCTGGCGACCAACTGCGCAGAATTTGGCGTGCCTTTAATGGATTTGATGCACCCGGATCAGGGCATAGTCCATGTGATTGGCCCTGAGTTGGGCTTAACCCAGCCTGGTATGATTATTGTCTGTGGTGATTCCCATACCTCGACCCACGGTGCTTTTGGTGCTATGGCCTTTGGTATTGGCACCTCAGAAGTCGAACACGTACTGGCCACCCAAACCTTGCAGCAGCAAGTGGCTAAAACCTTAAAAGTGGAAGTCACAGGCACCTTATCGCCTTTTGTTACGCCAAAAGATGTGATTATGGCGGTGATAGGTCAATTAGGTACAGCAGGTGGTACTGGTTATGTCGCTGAATTCTGCGGCTCAGCTATTCGTGGTCTGAGCATGGAAGGCCGGATGACGCTGTGTAACATGAGTATCGAAATGGGCGCCAAAGCAGGTTTAGTAGCACCGGATGAAGTGACCTTCGCTTATATGAAAGGCCGACCTCATGCGCCACAGGCCGAACACTGGGACGCGGCGGTAAGCTATTGGAAAACCTTGTATTCAGATGCAGATGCTGTGTTTGACAAGACATTAACTATTGCAGCCGAACGTATCAAACCTCAGGTGACCTGGGGTACCAACCCTGAGCAGGTGATTGCTGTTGATCAGCCTGTGCCTGCGCCTGAGTCGTTCAGCGATTTAATTAAAGCCGATGCAGCGCGCCGTGCTTTAACTTACATGGGCATTGAAGCTGGCCAGAAGTTAACCGATCTGACGGTTGATGTGGTGTTTATTGGTTCTTGTACTAACAGCCGTATCGAAGATTTACGTCAGGCCGCCGCTGTAGTGCAAGGTAAACAAGTGGCCTCCGGTGTTCGTGCTTTGATAGTGCCGGGTTCTGGCCAGGTTAAACGTCAGGCCGAAGCCGAGGGTTTGGCTGATATTTTTAAAGCCTCTGGCTTTGAATGGCGTGAACCTGGTTGCTCTATGTGTTTAGGCATGAACGATGATCGCGTAGAAGCAGGCCAGCGTTGCGCCTCTACTTCAAACCGCAACTTTGAAGGCCGTCAGGGCCGTGGTGCCCGTACGCATTTGGTCAGCCCTGCTATGGCAGCCGCTGCCGCTATTGCTGGTCGTTTTGTTGATATTGCGAAAGGAAGTTACTGATGAGCCAGATATTTGCCCAAGGGCTGGTGTGCCCTTTAGATAAAAACAATGTCGATACCGACCAGATTATTCCAAAACAGTTTTTAACCTCAGTCAGCCGTGATGGTTTCGCCGAAGCCTTGTTTTACGACTGGCGTTATCTGGCAGACGGGATCCCTAACCCTGATTTCGTGTTAAACGCTCCAGAGTATAAAGGGGCTTCTATATTGCTGACGCGGGCTAACTTTGGGTGCGGATCCAGCCGTGAACATGCGCCATGGGCTATTCAGCAGTATGGTTTTAATGTGGTAATAGCCGAAAGTTTTGCCGATATTTTCTTTAATAACAGCATTAACAACGGCATGTTGCTGATCAGTTTAAGTACGTCCAATATTGAGTTTTTATTCAGCCGCTGCCAGCAAGGCACACAAGAATGGAAAATTGATTTAGCTGGCCAGCAAATTATTCTGGGTAATAACGCCGCTGTGGGTTTTCAGATTGACCCTGATATTAAACAGCGTTTACTAAGTGGCCTGGATTTTATTGGTGTTAGCGAACAATTTTCCCCGCAAATCAGCAGCTACGAAAAACAACGCGCCAGTCAGCAGCCTTGGTTAGGTTAAAACCGATAACAAAGTTTTTGTACGCCAACGGGAGAGGATAAACCTCTCCCCTACAAGCACCGACGAACCCATCCAGCCATCTAGCCGTAAATTATTGATTTTACTGAACTACTTGCGTATCAGAAAAAGCGGGTAATACTTGGCAAAGTAGTACCTGACAGTATATAGTTTCATTATTATCAATTTTACCAGTTCACCTATTAACCTCTAAGGGGTATTTTATGAAAAAGCTCGTTACATTAGCAGTAGTAGCAAGTGCTTATTTCGCTGCAGCGCCAGCAGTTTTAGCTCAGGATCAATGGGCAACCTCTTTGTGTGAATACACTAAAGCTGACGATAAAAACCGCGTTCGCAAAGTTTTATCTGACAACAAAGTAAACGTTCGTAAAATTTATGATGCGATTCAGTGCAATGGCGATTCGCTGATTAAATTTGCTATGCGCAGTGATGCTTATGAAACTGGCTCGTTTTTTGTTAAACAGATGCCAGCTAAATCTCTGGTCGCTGAAGATCTGGAAGCATGGGCTGCAGCGAATGGCTTTGCTGCATCTCCGCTGATCAACGATATCAAAGCCCGTATTGGTCAGGATTAATATAGCCTTTCTACTTGAAGCCGTAGCTTTATTGCCTTCGATCTTCGCCCCAGTCACATAGAACAAAATGAAATGGCTCCTCAGGGAGCCATTTTTTATTGGTGTTCACACGTAAAGAAGCAGCAACTTAATTCGAATTAGCCTTTAGCGTTAAACTGGCGAAACTGATAAAGTCTTCTGCCGTCTCAATTCCTGCCATAGCTGAACCATCCTGCATCTGAAAAAATGTAGGAGGTTGTTGAAACTGGAAGCTGATTTTCAAACGTTCAGGCTGTTGTAAAAAGTTCAGCACAGGCTCACGGATCACATCAGGAATTTGTGGGTTTTGTTGTAAAGCGGCGCTCAATTGCTGTTGGCTGGTGGCAAAATCTGCGCTGAGTCCTGCCACAGCTAACTGATCAAACAATTGCTGTAAGAAGGCTTTGTTTTCGATTTCCAACGAACCACTGGCTATCCCTATCACACCCACTTTTTTCATCAAGTCAGGTAAGTAATTGGGTTGCTCAGATTGCAGTTGCTGTTGCTCAGGTGTCATATTCTTAATAGTTTCGGCAAAATGCCATAACTCAGTGACGCCTGTTAAAGCAAAACGGTAGTTCAGACTAAAGTGGTGATCAACCCGCAATTCCTGCTGAAAAGTCAGTTCGCCGGTTTTCGCTTTATAGTTGTACTGATAACTTAATTCCATCAACAAAGTTGACAGATAGGCCGCTAAATCAGTAGGCAAAGAAGCCAGTGCCTGTGGTGCAAGTTTTAAATCCTTTAAACGGGCAGCTCCATCTTCAGGTAAACCATCACGCTGCAAACCAATCAGCTCAACCTGACCTACAGTCACTAAATCTCCCATGCCGGCAAGACCAATATGCAAGTTCTGAATTTTATAACTCGACGTAATCACGTTAGCGGACAGTTTGCTATAACTCATATGAATAGGCGGCATATCGCCTTGTTCAGCCAATTGCAGGTACTGCTGATTACTACGCTCTATATGTCCCGCCATCAGCTGTTCCGCATGATGGTTAGCATAGAGCAAACCAGCAACAGCACTAGTCGTCAGGATTAACACAGCACCCAGCCAAATTCTTTTATTCATATTCCCTTATCCTCCAACAAAACTAACGGCGCCATACTAGCATGAGCAGAAAATAAAACACCTGCCTCAACCTGTGATTCAATGTAAAAGCCTGTTAATTTAGCTTAATTGATCTCTTTTTTTGGTGTGGTATGGAGCTCTATTTCCATTGGTTTGATTTATTGGGTATTGCTGTGTTTGCCATTTCAGGCACTTTGGCGGCATGGCGTAAACAAATGGACGGCTTTGGCGTGATAGTTCTTGCCACTGTTACAGCCATAGGTGGCGGTACTTTACGGGATTTGATCCTTGACTCCCCGGTGATCTGGTTAAGTAACAACAGCTACTTCCTGGCGATTTTTGCAGCAGCAGGTTTGACCATTCTGCTGGTTAGAAAACGGCTGGTGATCCCAAACAACACCTTACAAATTGCCGATGCTATTGGCTTGGCATTTTTTGTCATTATGGGCACGCAAAAGGCATTGGATCACGGCACTTCGGGTTTTGTCGCTATTATGATGGGTACTATGAGCGGAGTTTGTGGTGGCATGATCCGCGATGTATTGTGCCGTGAAATTCCTATGGTATTTCGTGGTGAGCTGTATGCAATCACCTGCATTTTTGGTGGTCTGGTCTATGTGCAACTGTTGAGTTTTGGCGTGGAACAAATGCCTGCCATGCTTTCAGGCATGACGGCTTTACTGATTTTACGCTTAGCAGCTATTCGCTGGCATCTGACCATTCCTGTCTTTGGAAAAAAAGCTGACGATTTACGTTGAATCTCTGCAGTGTGCTGAGTCATTTGTACTCTTTTATTTACACTCAAAATACAGCTTTTATTGCTGCGGCTTGAAATTGATTAGGAAGCTAATTAAAATATAATTAGCCTTCTAATTATTAATGAGCAAATTATGAGTTTCCAAAGTTTAGGTCTGCAAGTCCACCTGCTGTCGCGTCAATGGCGTTGTTTATTAGATAAACAATTGGCCTGCCAGGGGCTTACCCAAAGCTCAGGTATAGCGCTGGCTTACATCGCTGAAAATCAGGGGGTTAGCCAAACTGAACTGGCCCGCTTATTAGCAGTAGAAACCCCGTCTCTGGTGCCAGTATTAGATCAGCTGGAAAAACAAGGCCTGATTGAACGCCGCCCTTCACAACAGGACAGGCGCCTTAAGGCTTTGTATTTACTGCCGGCAGCAACAGATTTAGTGGCGGCCATCAATCAGCAACGCCGCGTTTTACAGCAGCAATTACTGGCCAACTTAAGCCCGCAACAGCAATTGGATTTACCACATTTACTGGATCTGGTACTGCAACAAGCCGCAGTACTGTTGCAGGATCAAAAAACCGGAGATTTGTCATGAGTGCCGAACAACTATTTAACCGTTGGATCAAATGGACCTTAGTACTGTTTGGACTGGTGTTTGGTTACTACCTGGCGGCCGATTTGTATATGCCTGTGACAACCGACAGTCTGGTGCAACGTTATGTAGTGCAGGTTGCACCGCAAGTATCAGGTCGTGTGGTGTCGGTTGCTGTACAGAATAATCAGCAGGTAAAAAAAGGCGATTTGTTGTTTGAACTGGACCCGGCAGACTACCAGCTCAAGCTGGAACTGGCACAATTACAGTTGGAACAAAGCCAACAGAAAAACCGTCAGTTGAGTGCAGCTTTGCAAAGTGCGTCAGCGCGTGTTGATCAGGCGCGTTTTGCCTGGCAGGAAACACAACGTGAAGATCAACGTTATCAGCAGTTGTATAACCAGAAGCTCATACCACGGCAGCAACTGGATCAAAGCCAAACCGCAGTACTTAAAGCCAAAGCGGAACTGCAAGCCAGTATTGCAGCGTTAAATGAGCGTGAAGCTGAATTGGCAATTCCTACTCAGGAGCTGGTACAAATTAAACAGGCGCGAAATCAGTTGGCGCTAGCCCAACTGGAGCTGGACAGAACCAAAGTCTATGCCGATGTCGATGGCATAGTCACAGACTTACAGCTGGAAGTAGGCACTAATCTGGCAAGCCATCAAGCCACCGTCGCTTTGGTTTCTACTCAACAAAGTTGGGTCAGTGCTTTGTTTCGTGAAAAAAGTTTGCTGCATGTGCAACAAGGCACCGAAGCATTAATTACTTTTGATGCCTTACCTGGTGAAGTGTTCAGCGCTTCAGTGCGGGATATAGATGCAGGTGTTGCCAATGGGCAAAGCACACCAGATGGACGTTTAGCCACTGCTGACAGCAGCAGCCGTTGGGTGCGTGATGCACAGCGCTTAAAAGTGAATCTGGCGATGCAACAGCAAATGCCAACTGCTTTAGTGGTAGGTTCACGCGCCACAGTGCAACTGGTTCCTAAAGACAACAGTGTGCTGGCCACTTTGGCAAAAGGCCAAATTCAGCTGATTAGCATGCTGCACTATGTTTACTAAAATAGCGGTTTACTAAAATGGTGGTTTACTAAAATGTTTGCACCCACTCCCTTTAATAAAGTACTGCGACTGGCCTTTGGTGCCAGTCTGGGCTTACTGCTGGCCAAACTAACCAACTCTGATCAGTGGGGAGTATTTTTCACCATCAGCCCAGTACTGTTATTAGGTTTGATTCCCAGACTGACGCCTTTTGTGGTGTTGCAATACGTGAGTGCTAACCTGTTGGCAGGCTCTATGGTACTGCTGTATAGCTGGCTTGGCTCTGTAAGCGTTGTGATGACCCTGCTGGTATTTGTGTATTTTCTTTGGTTATTCCGCCTGATGGCAAAAGGGGCACTTTTTGTGTTTGCCGCTATCGCTATTATAAATGGCAGTATCTTTTTGCATTTTGCCAGCTATCCCAGCATGGATCCGGGCCTGATGCTTGGTAATGCTTTATTGGCTGTGGTGTTTGCGTTGCTGATTAGTGGCGCTGTGATTCAGCTTTTCCCTGTGCCAGACCAGCCGATGCAAATGCCTCCTGCTAAAACTGTACTTGAACAGCAGCAACAAAGTCTGGTTGCCGCCGCTTTGGCTACCTTATCTTTTATTGCCTTTCAGCTGCTGGATTTACAGGATTCTCTGTCCGCTCAGGCCAGCACTATTCTGATCCTGTTACCCATGAGTTTTACCGGCATAGTGCAGGCAGGTATCAAACGAGCTTCAGGCGTCTTGTTAGGGTCAGCCTACGCAATAGCCATTCAGTTGCTGCTGTACGACAACTACCAACATTTAGCTTTAACTATACTGGCATTCTTTTTTGGTATGTTAATTTTTGCCAGAGCCCAGCAACTAGAAGGTCCAGGGTCTGGTGTGGCTTTTGGCGGTATGACTACTATGGCCATTATTTTTGGCCAGTATTTAAAGCCGGATCAGGATTTGATGTACAGCGCTTTGTACCGTATCAGTTCAGTCAGTATTGCTGTGGTGATGACTCTGGTGCTGGTGACGATATTTTATTTGCAGCTAAACCGCCACAACCTGAACAAACTCCAATAAAAAAGCCCCGTTAGTCAGTGACCAGCGGGGCTTTTTTTACTCTTTGCGTTTAGTCGGCTTTTTCGTCCGACATAGCTTTATGCAGTTTCACTACATTACGGCCTTTACGCATGCGGATATTGATCATTTCAACAGCCACAGAGAATGCCATAGCAAAATAGATATAACCTTTTGGTACATGCACATCAAAACCTTCAATCATTAAGGTCACACCAACCAAAATCAGGAAAGATAAAGCCAGCACTTTAATTGATGGATGTGCGTCGACGAATTCACCAATAGACTTAGCAGCAAACATCATTACCAACACTGCAGCTATGATGGCAATCGCCATGATTTCAATTTGATTGACCAGACCCACAGCAGTGATCACTGAATCTAAAGAGAAGACAATATCTAAAATAGCAATCTGGATCAGCACCATAAACAGGTTGTTCGCTACCACTTTAGGGCCGGCACTTTCTTCTTCCATACCTTCAAGGCTATGGTGAATTTCCTGAGTCGACTTCGCGAGCAGGAATAAACCGCCCCCTATTAAGATCACATCACGGCCTGAAATGTCATTACCAAGCACAGTAAACCAGGTTTCGGTTAACCCCATCACCCAGGAAATAGAGAATAACAACGCCAGACGGGCAAACATCGCTAAGCCTAATCCCATGCGGCGGGCAAAGGCACGCTGATGTTCAGGCAAACGCCCGACCAAAATAGATAAGAAGATAATATTGTCTATGCCTAACACGATTTCCAGTGCTGCAAGAGTACCCAACGCAATCCAGGCCTCCGGACTTGCGATCCATTCAAACATATAAAATTCCCATGATTTTAGTTAACTGCGGCTAGTGTAGCGGCTTTATTGGCGAATTTCAGCTGTAACCTTTTGGTTATTGGTAACTGTTCCATATATTCAACCTGAACTATGTAGCATTCTGGCGTTGCTCTGGCGGCAAATAACCAGGAATACAGTTGTGGTCGATGTGGTCCAACTGCCCGGGTTTTAAAAATTGCTTCGCATACTGCAAATACACTTTCTGATCGATAAAAATATCAAACAGATCCGGGTCTATATGCTGGTTTTCTCTCATTAGGCCCATAATAGCCAAACATTCGCTTAAAGGTTTACCTTCTTTATAAGGCCTGTCCGAAGCCGTTAAGGCTTCAAAAATATCAGCTATTGCCATCATGCGGGCCGGTACAGACATTTGTTCTTTCTTCAGGCCTTTGGGATAACCCGTGCCGTCCATTTTCTCATGATGCCCGCAAGCAAACTCTGGCACTCTTTGTAAATGCTTAGGAAAAGGCAAAGACTCCAGCATATCGACTGTAATATCCATATGCCGGTTAATGATCTGCCGCTCTTCGGGGGTCAGGGTCCCGCGGGCTATGCTCAGGTTATAAATCTCGTTGGCAGACAACAGGTTCTGCTGTTGCCCCGCAATCTGAATTTGTTGCTGCTGACCAAAATCAGCAACACGCTGCTGATCATTTTTATCCATAAACTCGCCACCAATATTGGCCTTGCGTAAAAACTCACGCTGCGCATCTAAAGCAGCCAGACCTTGTGCAAGCTGCTGTTGCAACGCTGTAACCCTGGCCTGATCCTGTTGGTGGGAAGCCAGATACAACGGGCCTGCCAGACTCAGCTCTAAATCCCGTTTTGCGATTTCAATTTTGGCATCAACCAGCTCAATCCGGTCAAAAATAGTTTGTAACTTACTGGCTTTATCCATTACATATTCTGGCGTAGCGATTTTGCCACAGTCATGTAACCAGCCGGCGACACTTAACTCGTGGCGGTCCGCATCAGTCAAACTAAAGTCAGCCAAAGGGCCATAATTGTGGTTATGTACAGCATCAGCCAGCATCATGGTTAATTCAGGTACCCGCTTACAATGACCACCGGTGTAAGGTGATTTTTCATCTATAGCTTTTGCGATGAGCCTCGCTATGCCCTGAAACAATGCTTCCATGTTCTCAATCAGTTGCTTATTGGTTAAAGCCACTGCGGCTAAAGAAGCCAATGAACGCACTAACTCCATTTGCTGACTGGAAAAAGAACTGACCTGACCATCCACTGTGGCGTTAATCAGCTGCAACACCCCATTGAGTTCGCCCTCATGATTTTTCATAGGCACAGTCAAGACTGACCGGGTATGGTAGCCGGTACGTTGATCCATACTACGGGCTGCACTTAAATCATATTCCTGACAGGCATAGGCATCAGGAATATGGATCATCTCACCTTCTGCAGCAGCTATGGCCACTATAGCGTGTTGATTCACCTGACCATCTTTGTAGATAGGAATAGACGGAAAAGGAATAGGCTGACCTGAACTTCCCCCCATATACATATTCAGAGAGTTGTTGATCAGGGTTTCAAATTTCAGACTTTTATCTGCGGTGATCGAATAAATAGTGCCGCCGTCGGCCTGAGTTAACGTTTGAGCACTGGTTAAAATACGCTCCAGCAAGCGGGTCGTATCCCGCTCCACCGATAATGAAATACCAATTTCAATCAGATGCTTTAATACTGAAGGTTCTGTCATTTGTCTTCCCTGCCCTTATTTTTCTGCATGGGTATAAACCCCATCCCAATCAGTGCCAGGTGGTTGCTGACGGTAATAACGTATCCGCTCTAAATACAAACTATATAACTTGTGATTGGACTGTTGCTGTAGTTCAGTCCAGAGTGCTTCCGCATCAGCCCAGTTTTGCTGCAAATAAAACACCAGCGCCTGCTCATGCCTTAGCAATAAAGTAGCAAGCTCAGGGTCAACCAACAAGCCGGGATCCACAGGTTCATAAATAGTCACAGCTTCGGTTTTCCCTTTTACTTTGACTTTATCTACGGTACGAAAGGTGAAGGACTGGCATTGCTTCGCAGTTCCCTGACTGACTAAAAACCGGACGCCATAATATTTGGTCAGACTTTCCAGCCGGGAACCTAAATTCACCGCATCCCCCAGCACTGTATAAGCCCTGCGGTATTGTGATCCCATATCGCCTACATTCATCTCACCTGTGTTTACGCCAACACCAATATCAATGGCTGGCAGACCATCAGCGACAAAACTTTTACTGAGTTCGTCTGTTATTTTTAACATAGAAAAACCGGCTTTCACGGCCAGCTCTGCATGAGCTTTTACATCCAGCGGCGCATTCCAGAAAGCCATCACCATATCACCGACATATTTATCTATGGTGCCCTGATGCTCAAAAATAGTTTTAGTGATGGGTGAGAAATAACGGTTTAATAGCGTTTTCAGTTCAGTGGCCGTCAGCTTTTCCGATAAGGTCGTAAAACCCCGGATATCAGAAAATAACACCGACATTTCTTTTCGTTTACCATCCAGGCTGACACTTTCAGGGTGATTCAGCATTTCGTCGATATGAGCAGGAGGCACATACTGGTCAAAAATAGATTTAATCCGCGCCTTTTGCCGTGAAGCGCCAAAAAAACCATAGATTAAATTCAACAAAGTCAGACCGAAAATTAACAACAGACTGGAGGTCAGCGGTAAATCCAGCTTTAACACTTGCCAGCAATACAAGTTACCTGCCAGCGTGAGCAACAACAGTCCGCCCCCGGTTAAGGCTAAGCTGACAGGGCCCAAAGCCGGAAACAACAAACTCATCACCATGCCCAGCACCATTAAAAATAAAAATACCAGAGCTTCTGCCCAGTCCGGGTGGGAATGAATCAGTTGTGGATAAATTAAACCTTCAAACACATTGGCATGCACTTCGACCCCCGGGTATTGAACTCCTACCGGGGTCGAACGTAAGTCAGCATGACCTACAGCAGAGGTGCCAACAAAAACCACTGCATCTTTTAGCAAGGTTTTATCAACAGCACCATGCAACACATCAACAGCAGAAATATAAGGGAAACTGCGGGCAGGCCCACGATACGGGATAAGCACTCTGCCATATAAATCTGTATTGATCCGGGTGTTACCTACAGTGACACCCACAATAGTATTAATCTGTTCCAAAGGAGCGGTTTCTACCGATAGTTCGCTCGCCAGTGCATACAAACGCGCGGCTTCCAGTGCCAGCGAAGGATAGACTTTATCCTGATAACGGATCAGTAAGGCCGCCTGACGGATAAACCCATCCGGATCTGGGGATGAGTTTATAAAACCCGTACCTGCACTTTGTTGTTGCAGTACCGGGGTATTAGCGACATAACCGTCGAAATGACTAACCGAACTTTGATTGGCCTGAGAGTCCACCAACACATAAGTTTCGGGCAGTTGCCCTACAGCAAGCTGCTCTTGTTGAAATAAAAAACCCAGTACTACATCCTTATTTTCCAGGCTATCGGCAAAATGCTGATCCGCGTCTAAGGCAGGTACCAGTTGTTGCAATTCTTCGGTCATTTCAGCCGACAACAGCTGCTGATTGGACAGCTGTAAAACCTGTTGCACCGGATTACGTTCAGGCTCAGAGAAAATCACATCAAAAGCCACCACTGAAGCCCCTGCTGCAGTTAACTGTTCCAGCATTTGCGCAACTAACTGTCGGCTCCAGGGCCAACGTCCCACTTGCTGCAAACTTTTTTCGTCTATATCCACAATGACGACAGGCAGGTCAGTTGCGGCTCTGTAAGGTAGAGTCAGCTTTAATCTGCTGTCATACAATAAGCCATCCAGTCGTTTTAACACTGATTGTTCTGAATACACCGCACTTAACTGAGCCAGCACCAGCACCAGACTAAACAACAGGCTACAGAGCAGTATCCATTGATGACGACGCCAATACTTCAGCACCACAGCTCCATTCCTTCCCGAGCCATCAGAACTTCAGGTTGCTGACCATTAAACTGCAGCGCTAACTGGTCCAGTTGTTGATCGCTACGAGCTGGATCATGGCTGAAAATGACCAGTTTTTTTACCTGAGCTTCTTTGGCTAATACCACGGCCTGACTGACTAACGAATGGCCCCACCCCAACTTATAGGGCATATCCGCTTCCAGATACTGGCCATCGTGGATCAATACATCGACCCCTGCGACAAACTCCAGCCACTGCGCCCTTGATGTTAACTCCAGCTCCGGCGGAAAAAGTTCATTATCTGTGACATAAGCCAGAGTCTGCCCATCCGCATTAATACGGTAGGCACTGCCGGACCCCGGATGATTGAGCCGGCAACGCTGGATTTGAAAGTCCCCCAGTTGCCATTGATCCTCTGTGACAGGAGTAATACGAATAGTGGCAGCCAGTCGCTCTGGTGCAACAGGAAAAAACTCGCCAGACATTTGCTGTAAAATCGCTTGGTGTTGTCCATTCAGAGTGTTGCCGGGAATAATACGAATAGATCGGTCCGCCTGATAAGCAGGGGCAAAAAACGGAAAACCCTGAATATGATCCCAATGGTTATGGCTAAGCAATAACACCAGCTCTGTAGTATCCGCCAATAATTCTTGCCCTAACAACCGGATCCCCGTGCCCGAATCCAAAATCAACCTTTGACCACTTTGACTGGTCAGCAACACACAAGGCGTATTGCCGCCATAACGCTGTGTATCGACGCCGGGAGTCGGAATGGAGCCACGCACACCATAAAATTTAATCTGCATAATGACTCACTAAATAGGATTATTCTGAAACTCATAGAATTGATACTGCCGCAGTGTTGCGCTATACCCATTTGAGTCATAGTTACTCCATCCCAGCGTGACCTTGCTGCTGGTCAACTCCATAAACAAATCGTAGGAGATGGTAATATCACTAAATAGATAAGCCCCATAGATCGCAGAGTTAGCTTCAAAAGCCGGATCCCAACGGCCCACATCAGTGCCACTGCCATCCAGCAGCACTCGCCCAACCCAGGCAAATGCACCTGAAGTGCCAGCCAACAGCAACCGGCCCGAAGCATCTACATGGAGCTGTTTAATCTTCAGGTTTGCTGGTATCGAATTGCTGAAACTGTTATACAGCCTGGGAGTACCATAGTTAAATGAAGTATCAATACCTCCATTTTGCTGCAAACGATACAAATAATGCTGGTCAGCACCTTCAGAATAGCTCGCCAGAGCTAACACCGGATTACGCCCGGCATCAAAATCCAGCAAATTAAGGTACTCGAAATGTGAGGTCGGGTTGTTGGAGTTATCGATCAGATTGATCAGGCTATAGCCTTGGCCAGACTGACCAAAGGCATCAGAAGGGCTATTGGTGGTATTCATCAGCACACCGGTATCACTAAAGCGTGCAATATAGAGTTGAGGATCAGTGCTCAGTTTGTACTGTCCTGCGATCACCAGGCTGCCATCCACAGGATCCAGTTTCATCTGACTAAGCTCCTCTACAATCACTGCATTGGGATCGATTTCGCTGAAGACTGTATAACCCGGCAGCGAGCTGCCAAAATTGCCGGTATCTACGCTGCCATCCGTATTAAGCTGCAACAGCACTACATCTGTACTGTAATTGGCGTAGCTATGGTATTCGGCGCCCACCAGCAAGCGGCCATCAGCTCTGATTTGCAGTTGCCTTGCCACTGACTCTTCGTAACTGCCCGCAGCTGCCGGAGCTAAAGCAAAAACTCCGTTGGCAAAACCTGAGTCCAGAGATCCATTCTGATTGAGCCGCACTACATAACCAACCTGATCACCATTAGTCTCCATACCATAACCAGCAACATAGGCCTGATTCGAACCCGCCTCCTCTATGGTACTGATGCTCATACGCTCGAGTTGATCAGTTGCAAGTAACACCAGACCATGATTACCAAAACTCTGATCTAAAGCACCGCTGGCTGTCAGTCTGCCAACAAAAAACTGCTGATAACTGCCATTGAGATAAGAATAACTACGTCCATAAAACAGTGTTTTATTAACCTGCCCCCCCAGCAGCAATCTTTGACTGCCAAGCAAAACATCTTCACTAAACCCGGCACTAAACCAGCGTTGTCCATCAGCAGAAAATGCTGTGTCCGCAGCCAACGTATTGTGCTGATATTTGCCGATCCAGTTAAAGCTGACACTGCCAACAGCACCGTAATTTGGATGACTGAAATGATTGAGCAACCACAAGCCTGCACCATCACTTTGCAGATCCACGGCCTTTAATTGTCCATCCACAGCAAGGGGCTGATCGGACATAAAGTCCCCAATCAGATTGTATTGGCTGAGCGAGACCATATCACCGCCGCTCTCTGCTGTGCTTGTCAGAACATAAAATCCGCTCTGATCTACCGCAAGGGACTGGTAATGCAGTGCATAACCGGCATTGCCACTGATCTGAATAAATCCGGCAGCATTCCCAAAGCCAGGATTCAGACTGCCGTCCGGGGTCAATTTAAAAAACACCCCATCCGGACTTGTCAGGGCGGAAGACTCTGTCACGCTGCCCACCACATACAACGCATCGTTGTACAACACAGCGTCATAAGCTTTAGAAGCATACAAAGAAAAATCATATTCCCTGAAGCCAACACAGCCTGGAGTACAGCCAAAGGTACTGCTGTCTAATACAAAAGAAGATGAAAAGCGGGCTATGACTATACGATTGGCGGACGACTGACCTATGCCATAGTAATTGTGGTTGCTGTCCTGACGTACCAAATCAAATTGTTTAACAGTGCTAAGCGTGCTGAGCCAACCGCCCTGATAGCCGGAATCTGTAAACTCAAACAAAAAGGCCTGACTGCCATTTTTCACACCTGATACTACATAATGTCCATTATGGTTCAGTAGCAGATCCGTCGCTTGCATATCACCGCTGTCACAGGGAGAGTAATCACAGAGCAGATAGCCTTGTGAACCAGGGCCAAAACCATAATCCAGCAGTCCATTTTCACCAAGTTTCATCAAATAAAAACCTGAAGCATTAGTTTCTGTATAGTTAACTAACAGCACAAGCTCATTATCGCTGGTCAATACCCCAGCCACAGCTTGCTCTGTAGAGTAGCTACTGAAGAAAGAGTTTCGGAACAAGCCTTTGCTGGCATAACTGGAGTCCACTGAGCCATCCGGGTTCAGCCGCATCACAAAAACCTGATGCTGGTATGAATTACTGACCGAGCCGATCACCAGGCTGCGGCCATCACTTAAAGGAATAATTTGCACCGGATCGTTGTCTTCTCCACTCAGCATCATTTCCAAAGACAGATGACTTCCTCCGGCAAAGCTGGTGTCAGGAAGAACAGAGGTTTCGTAGTTCTGAGCAGCAGTGACAGTAATAACTACTGTGGCAGTATCAACCAGAGCTGAATCACCATTTTCTGTCACTTGCACGACCAGACTATAAGAGGCTGTCGTTGCCGCATCCAGCAAAGACGCATCAGCCACTTGAATAATACCGCCAGAGCTGATCGCAAAAACTCCCGCTGAATTCCCGGATAAGATTTGATAGCTGTAACTGCCAGGGTCAGCATCGTATAGAGTCATCGTCAGCACGTGCTGCGAATTGACATAATCATCCGAAATAGTGACAGTGGCATCCTGCAAAGAAGGAGGGTCGTTCACCGGAGTGATATTGAGCTCAACCTGGGCATCAGAAGTTAAGTCGCCCTGAGTTAATCTATAAGTAAAATAATAGGCACCATAGGATCCGGTTGCAGGTTGGTAACTAAAAGTGCCGTCTGTATTTAAAACCAGGGTGCCATAAGGAGGGGCCTGCACCAGACTTACGACCACAGGCTGATTTGCATCAAAGATATCATTCTGCAGTAATGATTGAGCGCTACTTACAGTCAACAGTGTATCTTCAGCCAGAGTATAAGCATCAAAGCTGGCCAGTAAGGCTGGCAGCACCTGAACAACACTAATGGTAACCACAGCACTGCTGGTTCTGATGCCATTACTGGCCTGATAAACAAAAACGTCCTGGCCATAGAAGTTCGCATTAGGCTGATAGCTAAAACTGCCATCAGAATTCATATTCAGCTGCCCATAAAAGGGGCCTGAGCTCACAGCCAAGGTCGTCAAACTTAGTCCAGATGGATCACTATCGTTGGCCAGTACGCCAGTTGCTGCATTTACTTGCAATACAGAGTCCTGATTGACGACGTAGGTGTCGGTATTAATCACCGGAAAAGCCAGCTGCAATTGCAAGCCAATCAACGCTGTACTTGTGCCACCTGCACTGTCGGTAATTTGCACAAGTAAGCTACCACTGGCACCGCCGCGAGCTATTAACGCTGTTGAATTAGCGACAACAAGCTGTCCCTGATTTGTGATAGTAAACGCCTGGGTATAATCACCACTGAGAATGCTGAAGCTATAGCTTTGGTTGGCATCGACATCTTGCCAGACCAATTGCCCAACCACTGCGCCCTGAGCTGCACTTTCTGAAAAGGTAAAGGTTGTTGCGGTTAACACTGGTGCATCATTGACTGGAGACACCGTAATAGTCACAGTCGCCTGAGCTGTTCTGACACCATTACTGGCGCTATACACAAAGCTGTCCTGACCAAAGAAGTTAGCAGCTGGGCTATAGCTAAAATGGCCATTCAGTTGAAACAACAAAGACCCATGAGCTGGCGGCGTCACCAGGCTGGCTGTCAAACCAACGCCTTTCAGATCCACATCATTATTCAGCACGCTCACACCAGAGTTCAGCATTCCGTCTTCCTGTACCGGGTAGCTGTCATTCTGCGCAGTCACAGCGGTACTGCGCACAGCAATAGTAATATTTGCCTGAGCTGACAAGCCTGTGCTGTCTTGCGCTCTGACAGTCAACAGGATCGAAGTGCCACCTAACTGGGCTAAAGGAGCCGGATCCGCAATACTTAGCAAGCCAGCAGGGCTAAGACTGAAAATTCCGAGCGGATTCCCCCCCACAATACTAAAGCTAATAGAGGTGCCTGGCGCACTATCGGAAACAACAAACTGAGCGACCGCAGCACCTTGCATCACATTGTCCCAAACCTCCGTTGCCATATCAGAAAATACAGGTGGGATCGGATTCGCAATAATGCTGATCACAACAGTACCAGTGCTGATCGCTCCCGCAGCATCTTTTACCTGAAATACAAAGCTGTCAGTACCGGTAGCACCGGGTGTCGGCTGGTAACTGAAACCGCCATCAGCGGACAATGTCAGAGTCCCTTTTGTTGGTGCAACTGCAGCTGTAGTCACTATGCTCAGAGTTTGGTCATCCACATCAGAAGCATGAACCAACAAGCCTGGAGCGGACACCCTAAGTAAAGTATTCTGATTAACCGAATAGGAAGATCCCTGCACGACGGGAGGATCATTTCTCCCAAGAACTCTCAGCTCAACCGTCGCTGAACTGACTAAACCTGCAGGGTCTTTTATTTGATAACTAAAACTGTCGATACCAAAAAAATCCTGTCGTGGTATGTAACTGAAACTGCCATCCTCAGCCAGCAACAACTGACCATTTTGTGTGACAGAAAGTAATTCAGTCACCAGTCGAATACTATCGCCATCCGGATCTGTATCATTTGACAACACACCAGTTGCCGCATTGACCAGCAGTTGTTCATCTTCGCCAACCTGATAGCTGTCATTCCTGGCTATGGGAGCGGCATTTGTCATTTCAATACGCAGGGTAACTTTGGCTTGCGCTGCACCACCCTGGCCATCAGTCAGCCGATAGACAAAAAAATCCTCCCCGGCATAATTTGCCACAGGAGTGTAACTAAAAGAGCCATCTGGGTTTAACTGCACGCTGCCGTGAGAAGGGGCTGTAACAGCAAGGCTGTCTACCACCAGAGTATCACCATCTATATCCAAGTCATTGGCCAGCACCCCCATAGCAGCAACAGTCAGATTGGTGTTTTTGTTCAGACTATAACTATCATCCAGAGCTATAGGAACATCGTTCACAGGCAACACTGTCAGACTAACCAGCGCCTGTGCCGTCAATCCCTGAATGTCAGTGATCTGATAAATAAAACTGTCGTTACCGACAAAGTTGGCCACAGGCTTGTAAACAAAAAAACCATCGGCATTCAGCTGCACTGAACCGTTATCTGGCGCTCGTACCACCTGACTATCCAGACTGAAATTGCTGTCATCAGGATGACTGTCGTTACCCAGCAAGAAACCTCTGAACTCTTCGTCTTCATTCAGACTAAACTGATCTGGCACTGCTATCGGAGATGAAAATTGTGGCGCGCCGGCAGGCTGCACCACATGCTGCTCAGAAAACAGGCTTTCCCCGGAAGAATCAACACCTGTGATCAATACAAAATAACGACTATTAGTTTCTATCGACGGCACAGCAAAGTTGGGTTGAGTCAGGGCTAAAAACTGTCGACCTCCAGTTTTACTCAGAATATTCTGAGGTGTGATCCCAGGTTGCTCAGCAATATAAAGATTGTAGCGGCGAGCATTATTGTTAGCCGCCCAGTTAACCTGTAGGGTTGAGCCAGAGCGGCTGGTATTTACACCTGAAACCGCTTGAGGCAACCATTCAATATCCCGGGCATCAAACAGAATACGGTTACCAAGCAGATCTTCCAGCCATAGTTCTAAACGCAAAGACCCTGGTGTTAAGCCAAAATTACGCGGATTCACGCCAGTGACGGTTTGCGAAAATGATGTACCGCAGCTCGCATCACACAACACCAAAGCCTGTTCACTGCCATTAAAGCCAACCAGTACTCTGGCTATGCCATCCGGGTCAGCAACGTCCACAGCTATGGTCAGATTACCGCTGATACTTTCACCTGAACGTGGAAACCTATAGTTTGCAGTACCATTTCCGACCGCCAGATTTTGTACCCTGTCCGCACGTAAAGGCGCTCCGGCAGCTAATGAGTTATAACCAAAAGCGACCATCAACCCCATTTCAACCGGAGTTCCACCTGTTGGAGGTGGAGACACAGGCGGAGTGACCGGCGGCTGTTCAACCACAGGGTTGTCTGCTGCAGCCTCACCACCTGAACCACCACAAGCTGCGAGCAGCGCACAAAGTGCTACAGCAAAAATCTCCCGAAGCAAAACTACACGCATAGCTTTCATCCTTTATGGCCGCGCTATTTGATCAAAAAGATGCCGCCGGCTGTGGTCGCGGGGTTCTCAGTTTCACTCAGTACAAACTGACCAAGGATCTGATCAATACCATCAACAAACAGGGTATCTATCTGGCCCTGAGCTCGTTCATTGCCATGGCTGGCAAAATTAACGCCTAGCTCCAGTTGATCAACATTCACCACCCCATTAAAAGCGGCAAACCATTCCCCACCCGCGTCATTAAAAGACATCTCGCCTTGAGGCACTGTGCCATTATCAAAATCTATCGTCATACTGACCTGAAAATCAGAGACTGCACCTTCTGTGCTTTGCACACTAAATTGCTCAAGAGTACCGTATTGGTATGAGCCTGAGCGTGCAGCAATGAGTTCAGCAACCGGAGTTTGATTGCTACTGCCCTGATAGGCTTGCTCCGCAATAAACGACGTATCTTCAGAACCCTGAGCTGACGGGGAATTGGTCGCATCTGTAAAGGCGGTAGTTGAAACAGAGCCTGAGCTACTGCCTTGCTCTGTACTGGCTTCATCGCCAGCTGCTTCTCCGGCAAATTCCGCAGGAGGAGACAGCAAAGGTGTCACCTGACCTGCTACAGTGATCCGGGCAAATGAGGCACTCTGGCCGCCACCAAAAGTTACATTTTCGACAGTGCCGTCTGAACGGGTAATTTGTAACTCAATCTGGCCATCCCACACCCCCACCAGCATGATTTCATTGATATAAGACAACTGAAATGTGGTACCACGAATACCAATACTACCCACAGGCGTTTTGAGCTGGTAATTACCTGCATCCCCTTTTATCGAGCCTGTGACTGTGCGTAAACTGCCTTTGACCAATTCCATCACCACAGATCCCTGCTCTGTGGCTGAACCGGCTTTATATTCTGAAATCAACAGTTCGGTGTCGCTTTGCAATGCCAACAACGCACCATCCAGCATTCTGAACTGAGCCTGGCTTTGCGCCCCTGTACTGACCTGATCAATATTAAATACCGGCGCTTTACGATTCAAATTGCGGCTTTGTTGCGTATCTGTTGCTGTTGCCGTTACGTTCCCTCTGGCCATCAACGTCAGTCCAGCGTTACTGGCCTGCTCCTGTGCAGACAATGCCAGACTAAACAGAGCAACTACAGGGCTGACATAAAGCATAAAGTTAGAACGCATAGCTGGCTCCTACCACACATTCTGTGCGGTCGTATTCATACAAAGTAACGGGACTGTTTTTATCAGTGTAGCTACATCTCAGTTCAGTGCTGACAGAGGCAGAGTACTGCCAAATCCAGCTCCCCGTGAGGGAAAATAAGGATTCATCGCGTTTTACCCGGAATAGAGGATGAGGCGCTTTATAGCTAATGCTTTGTAACTCTGCTCTGGCAATAAGAATATGCGAGGCGCTGGCCAGCCATATCGTGCTGTAACTTAATGAACTGACATCCCTGCTGTTGTAAACCGCACTATCAAGGCGACTACGTTCGTTGGAAATACTAACATTGGCCTGATTAATCCAGCGATTACCTTTGCGCTCCCAGGACGCTGAGATGGCATGGACTGTCAGATTTAATCTGTCATCCAGCCTGTTGTCTGAACGGCCAGATACCCATTGCAAACCAACAGAGTTCAGTGCGTTCAGCTGATACTTGCCACTGATTTGACCGCCCCAGTCGTTTCGGTACAACTCTCCGGCTAAACGCAACGGCCTGCTGTATGCACGCAGGCTGTAGCTGTAGTGCTGATAATCTGCTTCATAGCCCAAACGCGCGGCCAAAGTTTCCCGGTCAAAATCAGACAACTGATTAAACTGTGTTGCCCCAACCTGCACATCAGCCAACCAGGCATAACGCTGGTTCTGCTGCCAGCGGCCATCAAAACTGTAGCCAAGCTGATGAAAATAATCACTGCTTGCCTTACTTAGCGGAAATACATCAATTTCGCCCAGCGATGGAATAAAGATTCTGTCTTCGGCAGTACCACTGTTCACATTGTCGTCATGACCAAAGCCATATCTGATCTTGTGCCGTTGATAGCCCTTTAACTTAGCTTGTTCCCATTCCACTGCACTGCGTAATTTAGCAATGGGCTCGACTAAATCAGCGACAGGTTTTTGTTCAAGCCAAATAAGCTGCCTTAGTGCGGCAGGATAATTTTTAGTTTTGTAATAGGCCTGAGCTAAGGTAAAACGAGCTTGTTGCCATTGGGGTTTGTCAGCTACAACCCGCTCAAGCGCAAATACGGCGCTGTCATTTTGATCAACCCGCAGCGCAATACGGCCATACGCCATATCAAAATCAGGCTCACCTGCCAGTTGTGTCTCTAATGCAGCAGCAAGCTGATAGGCCTGCTCCAGTTGGCCAGACTGAACCAGCCGGATAAACTCTGCTTTTTGCTGTTCCAGAGTGAGTGTTTCAGCCTGCAGCGAAAAAACCACACTACCCAATACACTAAATATAAAAAGGCGCAGCCAAAGCGCTGCCCTGATTTTGGCTTTTTGTACCCCGACTTTTTTCACAGCAACCTCATTTATGTTTTTATGGCCGGACAGATACGGGTGTCACGCTACTTTTATTATTCTGCTGTTAGAGGAATAGCAGGAAATATAAAAAAGGAAAGCCATGACCCTGGATTTCACAGCAGAAAAGGAAAATAAATAGTCTGCATAAACATAGATTTATGCCATTAATTTCTGAGCTTATAGAAACACTTTTGTCAATTCACTATCAATACTGGCGAATTAACGTTGCAAGGTTAAAATTAAGTAAACAAATTATCTGAGACCGAATCATGGCGCTGGCTTTAGTTCACAGCAGAGCCCGTTCTGGCTTACAAGCACCGCTGGTGACAGTGGAGGTGCATTTAAGCCGGGGGTTGCCTGGTTTTCAATTGGTTGGCTTGCCTGAAACCTCGGTCAAAGAAGCCAAAGACAGAGTGCGCAGTGCGCTGATTAATAGTGGTTTTGAGTTTCCCGATCATAAAATCACTGTCAATCTGGCCCCGGCAGATTTACCTAAAGAAGGCGGACGTTTTGATTTAGCAATTGCCCTGGGAATACTGCATGCCAGTGGCCAGTTGCAAGCTGACTTATCCGCTTATGAGTTTTTTGGTGAGTTGGCCTTGTCGGGAGAAATTCGCAGCATAGTGGGAGAAATTCCCTTAGCTTTGGCCTGCAAAATGGCCGGAAATATCGCGGTATTTCCATTACAAAATGCAGTACAAGCTCAACAAGTTCCTGATCTTCAGCTGTGTGGTGCAGAACATTTGTTGCAGCTGCATGCTTTTTTAGTACACCATCAGGCTCTGCCCGCTATTCCGGTTATTCCTGATAGTAAGGCTGAGTTGTATCCGGATCTGGCTGAAGTTCGCGGCCAGGCTCAAGCGAAAAGAGTGCTGGAAATTGCAGCTGCCGGCGAACATAATCTGCTGATGTTTGGCCCGGCAGGAACAGGCAAGTCGATGCTGGCGCAACGTTTACCAGGCATACTTCCAACCTTAAGCGATCAGGAAGCATTAGAAACTGCAGCAATTTATTCAGTGGCAGCACAACCCAGAACTGTGCAGCAATGGCACCAGCGACCATTCAGACAACCCCATCACACCTGTTCTGCTGTAGCTTTGGTGGGAGGAGGTTCGATCCCAAGACCCGGAGAAATATCCTTAGCTCATCGCGGAATTTTATTTTTGGACGAAGTCCCGGAATTCCCTCGCGCTGTGCTGGAATCAATGAGGCAACCTCTTGAAAGTGGTAAAGTTTTCATATCAAGGGCAGCACGGCAAGCCGAGTTTCCAGCCAGCTTTCAGTTGGTAGTAGCCCTGAACCCAAGCCCTTCAGGGCATCATAAAGATGGTCGCAGCAGCCCTGAACAAATCAGACGGTATTTAAGCCGTTTATCCGGCCCTTTTCTCGACAGAATTGAACTACAAGTCGAAGTACCTTTGTTACCTAAAGGCAGTTTAAGCCAACAAAAAACCGAAGAATCCAGCAGTGTCATCAAACAGCGGGTCGATGCAGCCCGCGCCATTCAATGGCAACGACAACACAAAGCCAATGCCCGCCTCACTCTGAGTGAACTGGAACAGTATTGTCAGTTACACCCGGCTGACGCTGACTATTTCGAAAACTGCCTGACTCAGCTGAAACTTTCAGCCCGTAGTTATCACAAACTGCTCAAAGTGGCCCGTACGCTAGCTGATTTAGCACAGCGGCCACATATAGAACGCAGTGATTTGCAGGAAGCCTTAAGCTACCGCTCTTTCGACCGCTTACTTAACTATTTACAGTCTTAATTGCTTTGAACTGCTTTAGTTTGATGTACACCCAAAAACTGACAGACGGCAATAGCCAGTACACCGCAAAACATCAGTATGGAAAACGGCAATGCTGTACCAGTGTATGCCAGGGCCAGTAAAGGTCCGGCCAAAGCGCCACTGCCAAAACGCAAGGTACCTATCACAGCTGTGGCTGTGCCACTGTGTTCTGGAAAACGCATTAAAATCATCGCATCAGCATTGGTTGCAATCAAACCTAAACTCGCCATCAGCGGCGCTATACTCAGCACAGTAAAGACTAAACCTAACTCAAACCAGTTGGCCAGGCAAAGCACACTGGCGCTGAACAAAGCCAACACCAACCCACTATTCAGCATTCGCTGCGGACCAACGCGACCAACAAATCTGCTATTGCAAAAATTAGCCAGCATCAACATACCCACATTCAGCGCAAACAACAGACTGAACAGTTGCTCGTTGACACCGTAATATTCAATATAAACAAAAGGTACCGCAGTTAAAAAACAGAAAAATGCAAATGAAGCAAACATAGAAGTTGCGATTTGTGGCCGGGCCACTACATGAGCGAAAACAAAACGATAACCCGCCAGAAACTCCAGTTTACGACCCTTTGTCACAGCGACAGGATCAGGTAAAAAGCGCCAGGTCAGCAGTAGGATCACGGACGAATACACGGCTAATACCAGAAATATATCCTGCCAATGGCCCACCCAAAGCACAGCGCTGCCAATAGCTGGCGCAATTAAAGGAGCCATCATCATAATCATCGAAACATAAGACATGCCCTTGGCAGTATTTTCCTGATACAAAGCGCGGATAATACCAGGCACCACGACGGTCGCAGCACTACCGGCAAAAGCCTGTAATGCACGTAAGCCGAGCAACCATTGCGCGTCCTGGCAAAACACCAGAGCAAAACTGGCCAGGCTAAAAAATAACAGACCAACCAATGCCAGCGGACGACGACCAATAGCGTCAGCGAGCGGGCCGAAGACCAGCATACCAACCCCATAAGCCGCCAGATAAATACTCAGAGATTGCTGGATAAGCCCAATATCAGTACCCAGTTCACTCGCCATCAGTGGCATAGCTGGCAAATACATATCAATAGCCAAAGGCGTAATAGCAACGATACTGGCTAGCAGCAACAATAAACCAAAAGAGACTGTTTTGCTCATGATGAAATCCTGGCAGGTAGATGTTGAATAATACCTGATCCAGACCAAAATAATTGGAGCTATCATCGTAAATATTGCGACACTGGTCCTGAACTGTGTTAAAAACACTGCAGGTCTGCTGCCTATGGGTCTTGTCGGAGTTTTTATGAAACAACTTATTTTGTTACTTGGCCTCTTCTGCACTCTGGCGCAAGCCACTCCGATCAAAGTAGGTTTACACGATTCAGCGCCCTGGGCCTACCGTAATGCTCAGGGAGAAATCACCGGGCTGGACTATGAAATAGTAAAAACTATTTTGCAGCGTGAAGGCATTGAAGCAGAATTCGAACTTTATAGTTACAGCCGCTTGTTAAAACTCTTTTCCGAGCAAAAACTGGATATAGCCAGTCCTGTTGCCGTGCCTTATCCGGGTGCTTTTTATAGCCAACCTTATTTTACCGTGTTGGACGTGGTGGTACATAAAAGCAGTAACCCCATCAAAATTAATAGCCTGCAAGACCTCAAAGGTAAAACTATTGTCGCCTATCAGCAAGCACACGAAGTGCTGGGGCCTGACTTCGCAGCGATCACAAAGCAAGCGCATTATCTGGAAGAAGCCGACCGGGAAAAGCAGTTTGAGTTATTGATGAAAGACAGAGTGCAGTTGATGGTTGGAGACAGTAAAGTGCTGACCTATTACGCCAACAAAAACTATGGCCGCGGCAGTATACAAACGCACCGGATCTTCCCATCTGTTGATTATCCGGCTGCATTCTGGAAAGTAGAATTGCAGGCAAAGTTTAACTCTGGCCTGCTGCATCTGAAAGAATCAGGTGAGTTGGATAAAATCCACGCTAAGCCCCGGCTTTAACTCACCGTCTTGATTATTTTCGCCGGATTGCCTGCCACCACTGCATAAGCAGGTACATCTTTGGTGACAACTGCACCAGCAGCAATCACGGCTCCTTCGCCTACAGTGACACCGGGCAAAATAATAGCGCCCCCACCCACCCAAACCGAATTGCCTATAGTGACGGCTTTACCTCGCTCCAGTCCGGTTTTTCTTTGTTCGGCATCCAGCGGATGAGCCACAGTATAAATTTGCACTGCCGGCCCCAATAATACGTCATCGCCAATACTGACTTTGGCCGCATCTAAAATAACGCAATTGTGGTTAGCATAAAAATTCTGACCCAGTTCAATATTGTTGCCGTAGTCGCAATAAAAGTTCGGTTCAATGTAACAACTGCCCAGTTTGCCAAACAACTGTGCGGCCAGCTGCTGATGAGCTTTAAAAGGCAAAGGTCCTTGTTGATTAAGCTGGGCACAAAGCGCTTTGGCATGCTGCCTTTGTTTTGCCAACACTTTATCAGCCGGATTAAACCACAAACCCGCAGCCATTTTTTCCTGTTCAGTCATCAGTCTCTGCCCTTATTTAACTTATCAATAAGGTGATGCTGATAACATAAAGCTTCAGGCTTTTTATAGTGTTATGCGTTGGATTAGAGATATACTAAGGCTAATGTCGTTGTTTAGCCGGGTTTATCAGATGAAAAAAACTAAAGTAGTCACCACCGAAGAAATATTACTCACCCTCTGTAAGTCCGTTACTCAGGTATTAGCCGCAGCTGGCAACGATAAAGTTGCTTATTCGCCTATGGTGCAGAAAATTCACAAAACCTGCCTGCGCCCAGATCTTGGCTGTTTTGTATTATTTGACGGTGGCTTTTCTGGTTTAGTGATTATCAACTTTACTTCGCAAGCGGCCATGGAAATCTATCGTAAGTACATGATGAGCATGGGTATGCCTGAGTCTGAATTGGCTAATTTCCATACCTCAGACGAAGTGGGTAATGTGATGGGGGAGCTGATGAACCAAATCGTTGGCGATTTCACCAACAGAGTAAGGATGGAACTGCAAACCTCTATTAATCAAAGCCAGCCTAAAATGATGGCGATTAATAAACAGGTGCAGATTATGATCAACACCCAGTTGGATCAACCTCAGGCCCGCCGTGTCACCTTCAGCACACCAAACCATGCAATTTTTTACATGGAGCTGTCGATGGACAAAACTGAATTTATTCAGTTGCACGATTTCATCCCAACACAGGATGAGAACCCGGATGATATTATTGCCAATACTCATGCAGCGGAAGCTGAACCTGTTGAGGTAATGACCTCAGATGCAGATGATGACTTCCTGAAAAATCTGGGACTTTAGTTCTTTATTCTGCCATCAGAGCCTTGCTTTGATGGCAGTTTTATCAGAAAACTGGCGCCTCCCCACCTGCTTTCTCCCACATCAATACTGGCACTATGCCATTCGAGCACACGGCAGACGATAGCAAGTCCTAAACCAAAGCCACCAAAACCTTTTTGCCTGCTGGGGTCTAATCTGACAAAAGGCTTCAGAATTTCAGCTCGCTGGTCAGGCGCTATACCAGGCCCATCATCTTCGACCATAATCTCAATCGCATCAGTCCCGGTTCGCAATCTGAGCGCTACCTTTTTCTGAGCAAATCGTTTGGCATTCACCAGTAAATTTTGTACTGCTCTTTCCAGATAATGACCATCGCAGACATAAACACAGCTGCTGGTGATGTCCAACTCAATAGCGGCTCCAGGTAAAGGTGATAATTTTTCGACTAAGTTCTGCAACAACTCCGACAAATCCACTTGTTGCATTTTCAACTGAGGTTGTGTCGATTCAAGACGGGCATAGTCCAGCATCTCATCCACTAGTTGCTCAAGCTCTTTTACATCGTTAATCATCAGTTGTTTTTCGTTTTGCGGCAAAGCAGACAGTTCCAGTGCAAAACTTAAACGGGCCAAAGGTGTCCGCAATTCATGTGAAACCGCCTGAGTCATTTCACGTTGCAACCCAAGCAGGCGCTGAATTTGTTGGCGCATTTGTTCAAAACTCAGCGCAATAGGGGCAATAAAAGATCGGACAGGCACAGCAGCAACACCTGTAGGGCTGCTGATTTGTTGTCGGAGCTGCTGAATATCACGCGCGACAGGCCAAAGCCATAACCAGACCGCTACAGCTAACAAACCCAAAAACAGTAAGCTAAACCAGTAAGAAGGTACTGCACTATCCGTCAGATCTGCCGGTCCCAGTTGCCATAACTCACCTTGCTGCATAGCATAAAAAAACACCTGATCTTTCGTAAACAGCGGCACAACCTGGCCGGCCTCTAATGCCGCCAGTTCGGTTTCTGACCAGAGGATACTGCCTGCAGGCAGCACATTAGCAGGTAAGGCGGAAGATAACTTAGCCTGAGAGACAGACTGAGTACTGAGTTGTGCAGCCAGATTGTCTGCGACCAAAAGCACCCAGGGGGGCACCTGGCTTTGGGTTTCCTGCCAGATCCTCTCTACAGTCCAGCCAACCCCCACCAGCACCAGTGAGATAAACAGATAAAAATGCAGAAATAGTCTGGACACTATCTAAAACCCAAAGCAATTGAAGTTGCAGCGCGACAAGCGCATCAAACCCCAATCACATAGATGCGCTATGTGATTGGGGCGAGACTCGTTACCATAACAGCATGCAGTCAACAAAGCTGCGGTCTCAAGTGAGAAGGTTTTAATTGTTCCAGGCATCAGCGACAAATAAATACCCTTTACCCCAAACCGTTTTAATCCGGAAAGGTGTTTCAGCATTGTCATTCAGTTTACGCCGCAAGTGCGATACCCGAACATCGACGGTCCGATCCAGACCATCATATTCACGACCAATAATTTGTTTGTGTATAGCTTCACGTTTAACCGTTTGACCTGCATGTTTGGCGAGCATCCACAACAAATCAAACTCATAGCTGGTTAATTCTACCAGTTGCCCGGCAAAATGAGCTTCACGGGCACTGTTATTCAGACTCAACTGCCCAAAGCTAAGCTCTTGATTTTCACTTTTAAGGGCAGGACTGCCACGTCTTAATAACGCATGTACCCTGGCCAGCAACACACGGGGCTCCACTGGCTTAATCACATAATCATCCGCGCCCAGCTCTAAACCAAGCACCTGATCTATATCGCCTTGTTTAGCTGTTAACATCAGAATAGGGGCAGTAAACCAGGGGCGTATAGTGCGGCAGATGGTAAAGCCATCCATACCTGGCAACATCAAGTCCAGAATCACCAAATCGGGTTGCCAGGTCTGACAAATGGCGGGCACTGTATCGCCACGGCTCTCCAGCCGCACTTCAAAACCATGCTGTTGCAAAAAGCTCTGCACCAAAGCGGCCAGACGGGCATCATCTTCAACCAATAAGATTTTTTGCATTAAAACACACTCCAGGGCGCCACCAGACGTCTTCTTTTTTCCGGCTGACGGCTTAATACAATTAACTCTTTGCGCAGCACAACACTGTTGTTACGCTGCAATCTGACTTCGGTTTTACCCGGCCAGCTCAATAGCTGTTGCCACTGCCCTTGCCGTGCCTGCTGCCAGCACTGTATTTGCTGTTGCGCAAAATACAGACAAACATCTTCGGCCCTGGAACTGCTCCAACTGACAGTAAGTTGTGCTTCACAGTTTTGTTCTACTGTTGCAGAAACGCAAAAAGCCGGACTTACAGACCAGCATAATTCAGCCCTGCATTCAGGGTTTTGGGCAGTTACCAGCAGCATATTACCGGCTAAAAACAGCCCTAACATTCCCTATCCTTGCGTTAATAAAAGCGATAACTCATACCCACAAACCAGGTCTGCACCGAATCTTTCTGCACTAACGGGCTATCCGTCATAGCACTATCCAAATGCAGATATCTATAAAAAGTCAGTACTGACCAACGAGAGTTCAACGCTTTTTGCCAGCCCAGACGTAACTCAGGTTGCCAACTGGCACGTCCTTGATACCGCTGCAGGTAATACAACTCATCGTCACCCACACCATAATAGGTATCGATCAGTTTGGCACTTTTCCAATACAAGGTTCCACTCAGATCAAATTGTCCGCCCGCCAGTGGCCACAACCGTGACCAACTCAAACTGGCATTCTGACCGCTGTACTTCGAGTTCAGGTTCTGCCACAGGTTCAGTCGGCTTTGCCATTGTTCGCCAAACCAGTTGAGCTGCAATCCGGCATCTACTGCTGTCGGTCTTTTTTTAACATGTTCAATTGAAACTGCACTCATCGCTTTCTCAGTGCCAGTTTCCACTTCCGGAGGTAACAAAGCTCCGGAGCTGTTAAAGGTAATCACATTGCCAGCAAACCAGCGCTGAAAGTAACCTTTTTCTGAATTTAGCCGCGTCACCAGACTCACGGCAAAGCGATCATTTTGTTGCAGGCTATAACCCAAGGTGCCATTGTCGATAAACCAGGAATCTGCATAGTAGCTAAAATCCGGTAAAACCAGCATAGGAAAACTGTCACCGTCATACAAAGGGTTACTACGTTGCCCTGCCCCCAATGCGACAGACAACTGAAATTGTTCAGACTCTACACAACCGTCTTGATCTGTAGCGCATGCCAAAGCGGCACCGCTGCAAAAAAAGCAGATGAAAAAAAGCCAGACCACTGATTTCATCGACACATCACCCATACTGTTCATGTCGCGTACTTTAGCAGTTAATACAAAACAGCTTAAGCAAAGTTAACAACTTCACACAAATTGTCGTATGAAGTCACAATGACAGAACAGTAAAACGGACAAAATCTGATGGGTTTGTACCAAGCTAACTAAATGTTCTGAAGACCTTTTCCCACCTCTGGTGAAAAGGATCAAACAGGTGAATTTAATGCTATTATGCCCATTATAAAAAAGAGCAAACAAGCCAGTGACTGCAGTAGTAACAAAAAGCTATCTGAAAATAAAAGTAACGGCTGGTTTTATCCCAGCCCGTCTCGCAGATAAAGTTATGTGCGGGCGATAGAGCGCAGTCAACGCAGCTGCAGCTTCAAGAAAGAAGGGTATATGAAGTCAACAAATCAGCCAGGAATAGCCCCGATGACACCGATGAAAGGAAAAGCAACTTCCTTTGACATCGCCTATCTTGCCGGCGTATCACAATCCACTGTATCCCGTGCATTGCGTGACAGCCCTGCTGTTAATCAGGAAACCAAAGACAAAATCTTTGCCATTGCCAAACAGCTGAACTACAAGGTAGACAAAAACGCCAGTAATTTACGAAAACAAACCACCGGTACTCTGGCGCTATTGCTGTTTGAAGACCCTACTGTGGATGAGTCACAAATTAATCCATTTTTTCTTGCGATGCTCGGCAGCATCACCCGAGCCTGCAGTCAGCGTGGTCATGATTTATTAGTCTCGTTCCAGCAGTTGAGTAATGACTGGCATGCCGATTACGAAGACAGTAAAAAAGCTGATGGCATTATTCTGTTAGGTTACGGTGACTACAAAGACTACGAAGAAAAACTAAACACCCTGTTAGCACAGCAAACCCACTTTGTTTGTTGGGGCGCTGAAGTGCATGGCCATCCTGAATTCACCATCCGCAGCAATAATTTGCAAGGAGGCAAACTGGCCGGACAGCATCTGTTGCAGCAAGGACGAAAACGTTTCGCTTTTATCGGCAATGCATCAGACAACAGCCCTGAATTTCTGGCTCGTTATCAGGGTATGGTGCACGCCTTAGAACAAGCAGGCATTGCGCAAAGTACAGTGGCGCAACTGGATGCTATTTCAACAGAGCAGGCAGGTTTTAATGCAATTAATCAACTTCATGAACAAGGTAAAAGTTTTGACGCACTGTTTTGTGCCAGTGATTTGATTGCAGTAGGCGCAATTCGCGCTTTGCAGAAAAAAGGCCTGAAAGTACCTGAAGATGTCGCCGTGGTAGGTTTTGATGATATTCCGGTTGCCTCCTATTCGTCGCCGGCGTTAACCACTATTCAACAAAACACTTCTTTGGCCGGTGAAATGCTGGTAGTCAATTTATTGAAACTGATTAATCATCAAGCCGTAGAACTGACCGAGATCCAGCCAAAAATCATAGTCCGTCAATCTTGTGGTGCTGCAGAGCGTTAAGCTGCAGCCCGGGTTCCTCTGATGAATATATCCAGTAAAGGTTTGCATTCGCGCAACAAACACCAACAAGCATATGATTTTACCGCCCTCTGCGCTGCTGTACCGGCATTAACAGCTTTTGTACGGGACAATGGTTATGGCCTGCTTTCAATCGACTTTGCCAACCCTGACGCAGTAAAAACTCTCAATCAGGCGCTGTTAAAGCAGCAGTATTCGATAGAGCACTGGCAGTTGCCTGAAGGTTTTTTATGTCCGGCAGTGCCCGGCCGCGTCGACTATCTGCATTATTTGGCCGATCTGCTTGCTGTACTGAATAAAAATAAAATTCCTACAGGGGCAAAAGTACAACTGCTGGATACAGGCTGTGGCGCTAACCTGATTTATCCTTTGCTGGCTCAGGCCGAGTATGGCTGGAAAGTAACAGCTTCAGAATTGGATCCACAAGCGCTCAATGCTGCTCAGCAATTAATTGAACAAAATCAGCTACAACACAAAATTACGCTGAAACAGCAACATAACTCAGAGCATATTTTTCAGGGCATTATCCAGCCCAACGATTTGTTTGATCTGACCTTATGCAACCCGCCTTTTCATACGTCGGCTGAGCAGGCTTTGGCAGGCAGTGAACGCAAGGCTAAAAACCTTGGACATCACAATACAGAACTCAACTTTGCAGGGCGTTGTCACGAACTTTGGTGTGATGGCGGTGAGGCCGCTTTTATCCGGCGGATGATCGATGAAAGCCAGAGTTATGCGCAACAAGTGCTTTGGTTTAGCAGTCTGGTTTCGAAGCAGGAAAACGTGCCGGCTTTACAACAACAGTTGAAGAAACTTGGCGCTCAGCAACAGCTTATTGCAATGCAACAAGGCAATAAACAAAGCCGGATCCTTGCCTGGAGTTTTATGCCGGAAAAACAACAACTGTTATGGGCTCAATTCAGGTGGCAAAAGAAGTAACGTCAGTGGCAAGACTTTAAGGTGCTTCTGACCTGTCCATCGCATAAACAGGTCAAAAGCAGGAGAGCCGTTATTTAGAGGCCAATCGGCGGGTTTTCACACGCAACACATACAAAGCAGCAATGATCCAACTAACCCCACCTATGACCAGCGCATAAATGGCTTGTTTATCAAACAAGTGATTCACCAGTGAGCCTAAAATACTGGCGGCCAGTAACTGTGGCAGCACGATAAAGATATTAAAGATGCCCATATACACACCCATTTTATTGGCTGGCAGGCTGTCGGCTAATAAAGCGTAAGGTAAAGATAAAATCGATGCCCACGCCATACCTACGCCTATCATTGGGATCCACAGCATCAGCGGATCTTCTATCCACATAAAACCGAATAAACCAAAGGCACCACAAACCAGGTTAAAACTGTGCGTCAGTTGAATGCTGGACTTGCGCACCATAATAGGGATTAACAAGGCGGCAATAGCGGCAAAACCATTGTAAATTGCAAACAAAATACCGACCCAATCTGCGCCTTCGTTATAGGCGGCTGAGGTGGTATCGCTGCTGCCATAATGAGTGGCAGTGACAGCGGCTGTGGTATAAATCCACAACGAAAACAACGCAAACCAGGAGAAAAATTGCACTACAGCTAAGCGACGCATAGTAATAGGCATGCTGTACAAATCGTCGATAATTTGCACCACCATGTTGTAGTTTTCTTTGGTTTTGTACCAACTGGTCAGCCACTGCAATAAACCAAAAGCAGCTAAACCGCCGCCCAAAATATACAGCTGTTTGTCCATATCCCAGTTGTATACAACAGTCAGACAGATCATACCGACCAGCACAAAAGCCCAGCCACGGTGGAAATAGGTTTTACCTGAACCTGCAGGTTGCATAGCAGGTGCCTGATGATTTGGCTCGGCCAGTTCAGCTTTTTCATACTCTGCCAGTTCTGCCGGGCTGTATTCTTTGCTGCGGATCACAGTCCAAAGTACCGCCAGCAGCAATACAGCTCCGCCGACATAAAAAGAATATTTCACTGAGTCAGGGATTTGACCTTCAGGTGCAGTGTTGGCGACCTCAAACCAGTTGGTCAGGATCCAGGGTAAAGCAGACGCGATAACAGCGCCAACTCCAATAAAGAAGCTTTGCATTGAAAAGCCCATAGGACGTTGCCGGGCATTTAAGTTGTCACCTACAAAAGCGCGGAATGGCTCCATGGTGACATTAATAGCAGCATCTAAAATCCACAACATACCAGCAGCAATCCATAAGCCTGGCGAGTTGGGCATAAAAAACAAAGCTAAGGTGGTGACTATGGCACCATAGAGGAAAAATGGACGGCGACGGCCTAACTTAGTCCAGGTCTTATCGCTAAAGTGACCAATCAAAGGTTGCACTAATAGACCTGTTAACGGAGCTGCAATCCATAGAATAGGGATTTCATCAATACTGGCTCCCAGCGTTTGAAAAATACGGCTGACATTACCGTTTTGCAGAGCAAAACCAAACTGGATCCCGAGGAATCCGAAACACATATTCCAGATTTGCCAAAAACTGAGATTGGGCTTTTGTTGCATATCGTTGTCCTGTTGCGTCCGGCAGCTTTATTGAGGAATAAATCCACCAATCAGCCACTCTTGAATAAAATACGGGTTCGATCTCAGGTGAAGCACTTTGGCTTTTGGTCTGCTGACCTTTATCCCGAGTCTGTGTGTCAGTCTTTTACAACGCTGCACATCGTTTTGTAGGGTGTCCGATTAGAACAGCGATACGTGCCGCACAACAAGATGAATACGTATTCAAGTCAGCTCCCACTTTTCACATCAGCCCAAATCTACTATGCCCTGCACCACTTTGCCAAAGTAATTGTTGTTGCAGCTAGGCGACCAGTGAACGAGACCCAAGGAGCATAGGTAACTATGTGACTTGGGCTCGTGCGCGCAGTCAACAACGCTGCGGCGGCAAGTACGAAGGCAAAAAAAGGACGCTAAAAAGCGTCCTTTTATCTAAGCCTGATAGTTACCAGATTTTGACCCGAACTGCGTCGTCACGGTACATACCATCACCTGGTTTTACATCAAAGGTCTGATAAAACTCAGGCATATTCGACAGCACACCCAGCACCCGGTACATGCCCGGTGAATGAGGTCCGGTGATCACTTGCTGGCGCAAAGAGGCATCACGGAACTTGATTCGCCATACCTGAGACCAGCCCATAAAGAAACGCTGATCACCGCTAAAGCCATCAATCACAGCAGCAGGTTTGCCTTGTAATGAGGTTTGGTAGGCTTTAAAGGCAACAGTTAAACCACCTAAGTCAGCAATATTTTCACCTAAACCTAAAGCACCCTGCAGTTTTAAATCATCAATAGGGTTAAAGGCGCTGTACTGGTCAATCATTAACTGAGCTCGTTTCTGGAACTGCTCAGCATCTGTAGGTTGCCACCAATCGGTTAAATTACCATTGCCATCTGAACGGCGGCCCTGATCGTCAAAACCATGGGTAATTTCGTGGCCAATTACACCACCAATGGCACCATAGTTCACTGCATCATCCGCATCTACGTTAAAAAACGGTGGTTGTAAAATTGCAGCAGGGAAGACAATTTCATTCATCGTTGAGCTGTAGTACGCATTAACCGTTTGAGGAGTCATGCCCCATTCAGTACGATCCACCGGCTTGCCTAATTTAGCCACCATACGGTCGAATTCACACTGGCTGCTGCGACGCATATTGCCAACTAAGTCGCCTGCCTTCACTTCGAGACAGCTATAGTCACGCCATACATCTGGGTAGCCAATTTTGGCATTAAATTTGGTCAGTTTTTCCTGAGCAGCCTTTTTGGTTTCAGGGCTCATCCACTCCAGACCATCAATAGCTTCTTTAAACGCAACCCTCATGTTTTTAATCAACTGGTCCATCCGCTCTTTAGCTTCAGGCTTAAAGTGACGCTCGACATAAATTTTGCCCAGCATAAAACCTAAAGACTCTTCCAACGCAGACACAGCTCGTTTTTCACGATCACGCTGCGCTTCTAAGCCAGATAGCGTTTTGCCGTAAAACTCAAAACTGGCCTGGTCAAAGCTGCTGGCCAGCAATTGGCTGTTTGCACGAACCAGATGGAATTTTAAGTACGTTTGCCAGTCTGCGACCGGGATTTCACTTTGCAGTTTGGCAAAAGCTGTCAGATAGGTTGGCTGACGCACAACGATTTCATTTACATCAGCCAGTTTGGCTGCACCCAATAAAGCGGCCCAATCAAAACCCGGAGCTGTTTCAGCCAGCTGCGCCAAACTTAACTTGTTATAGGTGGCATTACGATCACGGTTCTGGATCCGGCTCCATTGTGCTTCAGCCAGTTTTGTTTCTATAGCGTACACTGTGGCTGCCACTTTCGCCGGATCAGTCCAAAGCGCCAGTTCCGCGACTTTAGTGATATAGGCCTGATACTTCTGCTGAATTTCTTTCGATTTTTCATCGCTGTTCAGATAGTAGTCGCGGTCCGGCATACCTAAACCTGACTGGCTCGCCAATGTAATGTACTGATCGGAGGCCTTTTGATCCTGACCAACAAATAACACCACTGGAGTACCGGTACGTTCAGCCTGCAATTCGCCCCATAGTTTGGCTAATTCTGCATGAGAAGTGACGGCATCCACTTTGGCAAAATCAGCTTTTAGTGGTTCTAAACCCAGAGTATCCAGTGTAGCTGTATCCATATATGAGCGATAAAGATCAGCAATTTTCTGAACATCAGAACCAGGTTCAGCAGTCTTACCTGCCAGCTCCTGCACTATCGCCAGCACTTGTTTATCTGCATTTTCCCGCAATTCGTCAAAACTACCCCAGCGGCCTTTATCCGCCGGAATTTCAGTTTTTGCCAGCCAATTACCGTTTACATAACGGAAAAAGTCCTGTTGAGGTTTCACACTGGTGTCCATATTGGACAGCTCAACACCTGAGGTTAAGGTTTTCACTTCAGCTGCAGCAACCGGAGTTTCTGTGGATTGAGTTGGAGTTTGAGCTTTGTCACAGCCTGCCAGCGCTAAAAGCACGGCAAGGGCAAGAGTAGATTTATTTAACATGGTTCTTCCTGGAATTGATTTTATTCCCTTCGTACTTGAAGCTGCAGCTTTGTTGACTGCGCGCTCTCGCCCCAGTCACATAGGACGACTATGCTTCTGGGGGCTCACGCTCTTGTCGCCTCCCTGCCACTCCAATTACTTTGGGTATAGTTATTTGGTTTTTACGCAAAACCAGTGTAGAGAAAAGGAAGGTATTGTCCAGCCTTAAGATTTTCACTGCGACTAGTGGCAAAGCAAACCAGATAAATGTCAGCTTTCTAAGCCTTCGGCAATTTGACTGGTCACCTGAACCAACCATGCTCTGTCCTGCTCAGCTGCAGCGAGATCTAATTCTGCAATCACAGCATAAGCCAACTGCTCTAAGCTTTGCTGCAGAGATAAAGATAAATGGTTATCCGGGTCTGTCACTAAACCTAAAACTGTCAGCCAAAGTAGCCGCAGATCGGCCAATGCTTTGGCCTGTTCCAGCTCAGAATCTTGTGCGGCTATTTCAAGTTGATACAAAACACGACGGAACACCTGGGCTTCAAGGGCTTTGGTGTTCGACGCTAAAAGACGGGTGGTTCGATACAGATCCAGTGGACTGCGCATCAGACCGGCTTAACTGAACAGACTCAGCAGAGAGCGGGCACCTTGTTCTTTGTTGCCTATGCCCATGGTTTGCTGTTTTAATTGCTGGCGGGTTTCCTCAGCCTGCTTGAGTAAAGCAGCTCTACTTTCTTCATCTGGCGCAGCACGGGCTGAGTTACGCCCCCCTGTACGCTCAGACTCCAGACTAGCTGCAGCTTTACTGACAGCAGTGGCAGTTTCTAACTGCGCTTTGAGTTTTTTATCTTCTTTTGCTAAACGCTCTGAGCTTTCGTTGACAGATTTTTCAGCAGCAGTAAGAGCGCTGGTTTTACCTTCTTTGCCATTAAGCAGCTCGCGGGCTTCCGCAGCTGAACCAATTTTTTCAGGTAAACCAAGACGTTTATCCAGTTGACTGCTGCCAAGTGCAGACTGACTGCCATAACTATTAATAGTCACTTTGGTGCTGTCTTTATCCGTCAGTAAATTAACGCCTTTGCCGCCATCAGCGCCTTTATAGCTGGCACCTTCCAGTGATTTTTCGATGCCACTGCGTAGCTCTGAATACTCTTTTTGTAATTTTTCGCGTTGTGGTGCTGCTAACGAATCGTCAGCCAGTTTGGTAGCAACCTCCCGCACCTTCACCAAAGAGTCTTTTATATCTGTAGTGGCCGCCTGCGCACTTTCCACCGCGCCCTTGCCTTTGGCTAAACTTTGCTGCACAGCTGAATAATCTTTTGCCGAATTACGACCAGGACTAAATTCCAGTTCTGCTTTTTTGCTGGCAGATGTTGAAGCACTGGTATTGCCTGCAGTTGAACCTGAACTGGGTGTAGCCGCAGGATTTACTGTTGGCGTTGACGGAATAAAACCCTGGCTGACATTGGTAATCATCACAAACTCCATCTGATCTGGCGACCAGAAATTAAACTACCTACTAGTTTAACCTTGTGGCGCTGTTTCGCCAGTAATATATGGCTATTTTATCGTCAGAGATCCGTCGCATCGAATTTTCCGTTAAAGTGGCTGTTTTGATAACAAGGCACTTTATGATGCAGCAGCTATTACTGATTTACGACGGCGATTGCCCTTTGTGCCGGAATTTTGTGGCCGCGCAACGTCTGCAGCAACACTTTGGTGAACTGATACTGCTCGACGCACGGGACTTACCAGAACAAGCTCCGCTGTTGCTGGCTGAGTTGCAGCACCAGCGCTTGATTGTTAATCAAAGCATGTTGCTGCGGGTGGACGGGCGCTGGTTAAAAGGTGCAGAGGTGCTGCAGTTGCTGGCCTCAGTCAATGAACGCAATTGGCGCAACAAACTCTGGTTATGGTGGTTTCAGTCTGCCGGCCGCGCCCGCTACAGTTATCCGTTACTGCGGGCTGGCCGTAATTTATTGCTAAAATTGCTGAAAATTCCGCCTTTGCCTTATTGAAGTTGCAGCATCAGACTGCCACGCGCAGGCAATTCCAGCTTGCCTTTGGTGGTGATGGTTTTGCCTGTCAGCACATCAGTAAAACGGGCATTGGCTGGCATCAACTCAGAGTAGCGGTTTAAATCCACAGTTTTGGCTTCAGCATTTTTATTAAAAAACACCCACACCTGCTTCTTGTCCTGATAACGGGCGTAGCTGTAAACACCATCCACAGGGCTGAAATGTTTCATCTGCCCTTGCTGCAGCACAGTGTTGTTTTTGCGATAGTTGGCCAGTGTTTTGACCAGTTGTTGCGCCTGCAACTGAGCGTTACTCAGACCTTGACCAGTAAAGGCACTGACGGTATCGCCCGCCCAACCACCAGGAAAATCACTGCGCACCAAGCCATCATCACGTTGTTTTGGGCTTTGTTTCAGAATTTCAGTACCATAATACAACTGCGGAATACGAGGCGCTGTCAGCAGATAAACCATCGCCATCTGATACAAATCTCTATCTTCATTTAGTAACGAAAACAGCCGCGCTGTGTCGTGATTACCTTCAAACAACACTAAGTTGGTTGGATCCGGGTAAATCACATCGTTGCCCAAAGCCTCATAGAGTTTTACCCAGCCTTTATCCCAGGCTTCTTCTTCGGTCAGCGCCGCAAGCAAGGCGTAATACAGCGGAAAATCCATCATGCTGGGTGTGGAAGACTGATAACCGTCTGAGTTTTGTTTGCCTTTCTGCCAGTACGACACGACAACAGGGTTTGCACTCCACTCCTCGCCGACAATATTAAAATTCGGGTATTCGTTCATCAGGCGCTTTGACCACTGTGCCAGAAAGTCTTTGTCAGCATAAGAATAGGTATCTTCACGAATGCCGGATAAGTTCGCGTACTCCACCCACCAGATTGAGTTCTGCATCAGATAAGTTGCTAACAGTGGATGGCGCTGATTTAAATCCGGCATGCTGTCGACAAACCAGCCATCAACAAAGGCTTTAGCGTCGATGTTGGCGGCATAAGGGTCCTGCACCGTAGTGCGGGCATGGTTGGTCGGGTGGAAGCTGGCGTTGTAATTCAACCAACCTTTTTCGGGTAAGTCTTTTAACCACCAATGGTTCGAACCTATGTGGTTCACCACTATGTCCTGAATCACACCTATACCCAGTTTCTTTGCTTCCGCCACAAAGTGTTTATAGTCACTATTGCTGCCAAAACGCGGGTCGATTTTGTACAAATCAGTAGCGGCATAACCATGGTAGGAATAAGCCGGACTATTGTTTTCTGTCAGCGGCTGAGGCCATATCTGCGTTACACCCAGTTGCTGTAAATAAGGTAAAGCCTGCTGCATACCGGCAATATCACCGCCGTGGCGGCCGCCAGGATGGGCTCTGTTTAGCCCTTCAGTTAACCCCTTGACCTGATCATTCGAACTATCGCCGTTCACAAAACGATCCGGTGTAATCAGGTAAATCAGATCTTTTTGGCTAAACCCCTGACGCTGCGCTGAGCCTTGCTGACGAGCTAATAAATTGTATTTATGTCTCGCTAGTGTTTTGCCATTTTGTGTAAACACCAGCTCAAAACTGCCGGGTTTCACATCAGGGCTGAGCTCCAAATCGACAAAAAGATAATTTGGGTTCTGTACTTTCTGCAAGCCGGTAAGTTTAACTCCAGGATAATTCAGCTCCACTTGAGCCTGTTGAATATCCTTCGCATGCACCATCAGTTGCAGCTTGGGTTCTTTCATACCAGCCCACCAGAACGCAGGCTCCAGATGTTCTATCTGGTAGGCCTGTGCTGTACCCGCCCCCATAACTACAGCAATCAAAATAATGGATTTCATCAGGTTGTTCCCTTCTCACTGGCCATAAAAATAGCCTTGTTTTACATTGAGTGAAACGACAGTACAGCGAATAAGCTGAAGCACCAAGCTGGTGCATACGTATTCTTTTTGAACAGCTTTTGTGCTTTAGTATCTTGGCAACAGACAGGGTAAGACTAAGCTTTAGCGGGCTAACTATAACAAGAGATAAAAAATGCAAAATACAAAAAAAATTCTGATCCTTGGCGGTGGCACTGCTGGCTGGATGGCTGCAAATCTGATGGCAAAAAAATGGCACGACCAGCCAGTTTCTATCAGCTTATTGGAATCCGAAGATATAGGTATTATTGGCGTTGGCGAAGGATCAACGCCGTCACTGAAAGACTTTTTCGCTTATGTTGATATACCAGAACAAGAATGGATGTCCGCCTGTAACGCCACTTACAAAAACGGCATCACCTTCAGAAACTGGTCGTCCAAACCAGGCTTTTCAAGTTATTGCCATCCTTTTCCATCCCAGCTGGATGACTTTACGGCAGATGCTTTTATCTACAATACTTATGTCCGTCGCAAAGGCATTGATGTGGAAGCCCATCCAGACCAATTTTTATTCGCCTCTCATCTTTGCCAGCAAGGTTTTGCTCCCCAGGCTGCCCACCATTTTCCTTTTAATGTCAGCTACGGCTATCACTTTGATGCAGTGCTCTTAGGTAAATTTTTAAAGAAGAAAGCCAGGGAAAGAGGTGTAACTCATATAGAAGGCACTGTCGCTGCTGTAGAGCAACATCCAAACGGAGACATATCCCGTCTGGTAACAAAAGATGGCAGAGCTATTGATGCTGACTTTTTTGTGGATTGTTCAGGCTTTCAGGCCGTACTGATACAACAGTGCCTGAAGGAGCCCTTTATCAGTTTCGGTAATAATTTGTTGAATGACAGTGCTGTTGTAATGCCAACTCCTGCTACCCATCAGGTGAACTCCCAAACCATAGCCACAGCGTTAAAGGCAGGCTGGGCATGGGACATTCCACTGACCAATAGAACAGGGAACGGCTATGTATTCAGCTCAGCCTTTTGCAGTAATGATCAGGCAGAAACAGAACTCAGAACGAAATTAGGCGTGTTAGACAGTTCCGATCCGGTTCGCTTCCTTAAAATGAAGGTAGGCAGAGTTCAGCAACATTGGGCAAAAAACTGTCTGGCTGTGGGCTTGTCTCAGGGCTTTATTGAACCTTTGGAAGCCACGGCATTGCATCTGGTGCAAGAAACCCTGCTCGCCTTTATTGATGCCTACACCCTGGCCGGTTTTACCGATAAAAACCGTGATAAGTTTAATCAAATCATCAATCACAGATTTGAGTCTGTGCGTGATTACATCGTCTGTCACTACAAAGTGAACTCCAGAACGGATAGCGACTACTGGCGTGCAAACAGCAACAACAATGATATTTCTGAGTCGCTACGAAATATATTGCAATGCTGGGTCAGTGGCGCGGATTTACGGCAAGAAATAGAGCGCCAGCAGATAGGAAAGTATTTCCCTTCGATTTCCTGGCATTGCCTGCTGGCAGGTTATGGCATATTCCCTGAACAGTCTCAGTTGAAGGCGGGTAATGCAGAAGCATTGAAATACAACCTGGCAACCATCAGAGACTTTATCGAACGCTGCGCTCTGAATTATCAGCCACATCAGGCTATTTTGCAGAAACTGCATCAGGCCTGATGCCTTAAAACTCCGAGTTCTTGCGTGACAACAAAGCCAGTATCAACTGGCTTTGTTTACAACCTAATCACTGCGTCCTTTAATTCAGCTGAATGCTGACCTTCGCAGTATTCCAATCCAAAGCTACCCGCAGGACCTTACGTCTTTCATCGTAAAACGCAGTGCCCTTTGTGCCCTTCGCCCCATCTGTCGCGTCGCTGAGAGTTACAGAGCGACCATTAACCATAATGGAGTCAGGTTTTTGGCTTTGATGCACCACTAAAGTCACATCACGCTGTTTTGGCATGCCCTCGTAACCCAGTCCGGTGCGATTGAATTCAAACTTCAACTGCTTGCCTTGCGTTGCAGCGCCAAAGGTCAGCAACTCATACTGGCCACTTTTTAACGCATCCGGCGATACACCATCATCTTCATACATTTGGCCTTTAGCCGTATTTACTGATGAGTCGTGGTAATAATGCAGCTCCAACTGACGGCTGCTGTAGTCTTTTAAACTTTGCACTGCGCTCACCATAGGAACAAAAGAACCAGCACGCACCAGCACAGGAAGTCGGGTTAAATCAGTTGGCTGCTGAATAGTTTGGCCGCCCTGATAGACTTTGTCTGTCCAATAGTCGAACCAGACGCCTTTGGGTAATTGCACTGCTACAGACTTCACACCAGCTGCTGTGACTGGTGTCACTAAAAAGGCATCACCCCATAAATAACTGTCTTTGTTGGCAATTAAGCTGGTGTCCGCTTCATTTTCAAAAAACAGCGGTCGCATTAATGGCATGCCTGTAGTGCTGTTTTGATAAGCCAGGCTGTAGTTGTAGGGGAATAAGCGATAACGCAATTTCACATACTCACGCAGAATATCTTTGGTTTCTTTGTCGTGCAGCACAGGCTCTGGCGCTATTTGCTCCTGAGCATGAGGCCGGTACACAGGTTGGAATACGCCGTATTGCAGCCAGCGGATATACATTTCTTTATCAAAGACTTCACCACCGGCAAAACCACCTAAATCGGAGTGGGTATAGGCCATGCCCAACAAACCCATTTGCAGCGATAGCTCTACCTGAGGTTTTAAACCATCCCAACTACGGCTGACATCACCAGTCCATGGGATCATGCCAAAACGTTGTGAACCGGCAAAACCAGAGCGCATCATAATCATAGGCCGTTGTGTTGGTTGCATGTTTAAGCGGTTTTTGTACACCAGTTCAGCCCAACGATGGCCATACACATTATGGATTTCATCGGCAGTGCCTATGCTATGGATCGCATCCGCAGGATGCACTTCAGGCTCACCTAAATCGCCCCACCAACCTGCCACACCATAGTCGGCAAGCTCGTTGTAAATACCCTCAAACCAGGCTGTGCCTTCTTTTGAAAACACATCCACCAGACCAGTGTTACCAAAATAAAAATCGAAGGTTTTAGCCTTACCAGCTAAATCTGTGGCTAAGGCTTTGGCTTTGACCGCTTCATCCCAACGGCTGGATGTGCTTAAGACAAAAGGCTCGGTGATTAAGACGGTGTTAACCCCTTTGGCTTTAAAGTCGCTGATCATGCCTTTAGGGTTTGGAAAGGCTTTTTTATCCCAGGCTAAGTTGCCCATATGGCCCTGAATGTCTGGCCCAAACCAGTATAAATCCAGTACTACAGCATCCAGCGGGAAGTCCTCTGCAGCAAATTTATCTACTATGGCGCGGGTTTCGGCTTCGGTGTGATAACCAAAACGTGAAGCAAAATTACCAAAGGCCCAGCGGGGTGGCAGCGGTTGTTTGCCAGTGACAGTGACGTATTGTTCTATTAACGCTGGATAAGTAGCTGCCGCCATCACTATGTAAGAGGTGCGGCCAGCCACGGCTTCGAACTGCAGTACATCTTTTTCTGTTTTACCTAAGTCGACAAAACCACTGGCGCTGTTATCAAACAGCAGCAGATATTTTTTGCTCGATAGTACAGCAGGCAAACCAAAATACATCTGCTGTGCTTCGATGGTGTAGCCATAACTGGCTTTGTTGTATAAAGGCAAACGCTGACCGCGTCTGTCCATGCCGACAACACGCTCGCCTGTGCCTAACAGCTTTTCATCATCCTGCAATTGAAAGCGAAAACCACGCAGAGTTTCATGGGCAAAAAAGCCTTTTTCTTCTGCCAGGATCAACTTGCCGTCTTTGTAGTAACTAACAAAAAATGGCGATTTATTAATTTTTGCGCTAAACGAATCCGATCTAAATTCAAGCTGCTCTGCAGAGTCAATAAGTTGACCTTTCACCTGCGTTTCCGGATGGGCAAGAGCAAAAGAGGGAAGTTGCTTTATCCCTTCTTTTTGATAAAAAGCTTCAATAGCTTCAGGCGTCAAAAAACGAAGCTGGACCAGACCTTCATCGGTCTTCACCTGCAATCCTTGAGCTGTCAATTGATGAGACTGATAGGTTGCGGCCCACAAGAGTGAAGAAGAAAACGCCAAAAACAGCACAATAAACTTCATGATTGTATATCTCATGCCTGACCTCTTAAAAAACTGAGCACGTTAAACCTTTGCACCTGATGTCGTTATACAAAAGCCAACAAAAAAGCTGTCAGATTACAGATTTTCATCTTCATCATGACAGCTTTACAATCAAACCAGTCTAACTGGCCTGAGAAACATTACATGGAGTAGTTCACACCAAAGTAATACTGACGACCAAAGTACTGCAATGTACCAGTTTGAGCTTCGTTACCAAAATAAGTTTGGGTCGGCTCATCTGTCAGGTTATTCACCTGGAACAGAATATCCAGATTTTCAGTAAGTTTATAACCAGCCTGATAATCCATTACCGTTTCATCAGAGTAGTAAGCTAACTGAGTTTCAACTGCAATCTGCTCTCCGATAAATGCGTCGCGGTAACGCGCAGAAATACGGGTAGAGAATTTATCGTAGTCAAAGTACAAAGTTGCACTAATAACTTTAGGTGATAAACCAGGCAGAGAAATAGTTCGGCTGCTACCGCTCAGGCTGTTGGTTTGTTCGATTTCACTCTTGGTGTAGGAGTAGCTTAAATTCGTACCTAAACCAGACCAAATACCCGGCAGGAAGCTGAATGTTTTAGTCAGAGCAGCTTCGAAACCACGAACATAACCACCTTTGGCATTGTTGGTCTTGGTCTCATACACACCAGGAACTAAAGCCTGACCCGGGTTATTTGGATCAAACTCAGGCATAGGAATACCTAAAGCGTCGAAGTCCGGGTTATTGATCACTGTCGTCTGAACAAAACTTTCGATATCTTTGTTGAAGATAGCGAAGCTGATAGCACCATCATCATTTTCAAAGTAATGCTCATACGACAAATCAACTTGTTTAGCCATAAATGGTTCTAAGTCAGGGCCGCGGCTCCATACGTTGAACTTGCCACCATCAATCCAGCTACCACCACCAGCAGCTAAGTCTGCAATTGGTGGACGTCCCATCACTTTAGCTGCAGCAAAACGAATTTGATCATCATCTGTCAGGATAAAGTTCAGGTTGACGCTGGGTAAGGATTTAGTGAATGTATGACCACGAGTACTTACTAAGAAATTGTCAGTACAACGGCCACCTTCATCACACACTGTCTCTGTTTCAGGCGTATCCTGACCAACATTTAAGTAACCTGTTGAACTTTGGTCGGTGCGAACCACACGCAGACCTAAGTTACCAGTCACAGGAATACCAAACATTTCGGTGTCCAGATTACCCTGAACATAGGCGGCAGTGACATCTTCATTAACTGTGTTGCTGTTAAGGAAAGTCCAATCGCTGCGGAGATCCTTTTGTGGAGTATAGTTACCAGCGCCCAGCCAGGCGTCCAGAGCCTTATTCAGGTCAATAGCTAAATAAGAAGGTAGACCTGCAAACTCACCAGTGAAATTAACTTCGCGAACCATGTCTTCGGTTAATTTTAATGGCCCCTGACCTGGTGCATAGTTACCAAAGTCGTTACCAAATTCAAATACGCTACGATCGTTACGCGCTTCACGCTCAGAGTAACGCATGCCTGCTTCAACAGAGGAAAAGAACTCGGAGTCTTGTAAATCATACTTACCATCAAACCGCAGCGCATTCACTTCATCAGAGTTTACGTAAGGGTAAATACCGATTTTCGCCATCATGACAGAATCTAAATCTGTATAGTCGCGGTTAAAAGCAACTGAAGGAACGTTTAAGCCATTTAACAGATAAGTAACAGATGCATCATTTGCAATCACTGGATTTGCAGCGTTGGCGTCAGCAAAAGCCAATGACCAGTTTACGCCGTTTACAAAGTTACTGTCAGATTGTGACGTAGAGATATCACCTGTTAATGTCAGTTGGTCTGTTGCCATCCACTCAATGTTCAAACCCGTGGACAATACTTTATCCGTGTCTGTGTTATCGTCATTGGTAGTTTGCACCAGGAAGTCACGGCCAGGAATACGAGTCACGGTACCGCCGATCATAGCCCCATCCGCAACAACACCATTGGTAATATTACCGTTGTTCAGTGTTTTCACACGGAAACCACGAGCAAACTCTTCAGATTTGAACTCTGAATAAAATACATCACCTTTGACTGTGACTGCAGAGTTTGGACGCCATTCAATCGCTGTCATGTAGCCATCACGGGTTTCTTCACCACCCAGGTGCTGCAACTCAAAACCTTCACTAATGACCTCAGATGTGCCGTCAGCATTGGTGTCCATAGCACCGCCACTGTATTGCAGGCCAACAAACTGTGTAGCAACACTTGGCTGGAATAAACGGGAATAACCTACAGCAAAACCTAACTTGTCATCCAAAAACTTACCCGAGTAAGAACCACTGATTCGATTGCCATACTCTGTAGCGTCAGGTACCTGATCTGCACGGTCATTAAAACTACCGCGTACGTTCAGATTCACCGAGTGATCTTCAGTTTTTGCTAAAGGGCTGGCTGTTTTCATTTCAATGGAACCAGCTACACCACCTTCAATCAGTGATGCTTTTGGTGACTTGTATACAGAAGCCTGGGAAATCAGCTCGGAAGGGAACTGGTCAAATTCAACGGTACGACTGCCACTTGGAGAAACCTGTTCACGACCATTTAAGGTAGCAAATACAAAATCACCGGATAAACCACGAATATTCAAAGCGCCAGCCTGACCACCGGTACGCACTGCTGTAACACCAGGTAAGCGTGCTAAAGCATCAGCAATAGATACGTCAGGTAATGAGCCCAAATCATCTGCAGACACAGATTCTGAAATAACGTCTGAATAACGTTTTTCGTTCAGAGAATCATACAGAGAGCGGCGAAAACCTTTGATTTCGATGGTTTCGATAGAAGCATCAGCTTTAGCTTTTTCACGAGCTTCAGTGGTAGAAAGTTCTTTCGTTTCGCTTACTGCTTCCTGATCAGCATAGGATGGCAGCACTGCAAAACCACTGGCGGCTAAAGCCAGTGACAGCATACTTAGTTTGAATTTTGGCATTCCTGTTGTCCCCGATTATTGTTTTATTATTTAATAATTGGTACCTAAATTCACTAGAATTTCATACCAATCTGGTAGTACTTTGTTTTATCTCTAATATTCATAACTCCATTTGCCGGAACCAACAACATGAATACGTATTCAAAATGATGAAAACGCCCCGACAAAGTGCGATCGCCGAAATTAACGCACAAAAACAGTGCAAAAAAGCAAAGTTCCATACATATCGGTAAATATAGCTTATGGAATTGGTGCAAACCGGCAGACCCACAAATGACCAGCAATAGTCAGGCAGCAGCCATCCACAGCTGATTTTTATCCTAAGCTCGGTTTTGTATTTAAATTCAGCGGTACCACGCCATGCAGCTGTGGCGAAACAACGATATTTCAGACTCAAATAAAAAAGGCCACTGTTAAGATGGCCTCAGAAAATGAACTTACACCCGATACGAAGCAGCCTGTTGCTGCAAACGTGCTGCCAACTGCGCCAATGAGCTGCTGGCATCAGCGCTGTGTGTTGCACTGCGGGTCATCTCTCCGATGCTGACACTAAACTCACTGATATTTTTATTAATGTCTTCAGCTACTATGGTTTGCTGCTCAGTCGCGGCCGAAATTTGTACGTTCATATCCACTATAGTGCCAACGGCAGATTTAATATCCTCAAGCACTGCACCTGCTTCCTGTGCATTGGTCACACTGGCGCTGGCGTATTGACCTGATTGTGCCATCGCTTGCACGGCCTCACGAGCTGAAGCCTGCAGGGTATCAATCATAGTGCGGATAGACTCTGTGGCTTTTTGAGTATTGGTGGCTAAAGTACGGACTTCATCGGCAACCACAGCAAAACCACGGCCTGCTTCACCGGCCCGGGCCGCTTCAATAGCAGCGTTTAACGCCAGTAAGTTGGTTTGGCCCGCGATCGTCTGGATCACCGCCAACACTGCAGTTATTTTCTCAGACTCGCCATTGAGTTGTTCTATCACCAGACTGGCGCCGTTCACTACTTTGGATAATTGCTCAATAGAGCTGACATTCTGGATAACTTTTTGATAGCCCTGCTGAGTTTTCTGATCGACATCATTGGCTTGTTCTGACGTGGCCAAAGCGCTGTTCGCCACTTCCTGAATAGCGGCCGACATTTGATTGACAGCTGTAGCAATTAAATTAGCCTGCTGTTCCTGCTCAAAAGCTGTACCACTGACCTGCTGGCTAATTTGACTCATTTCTTCTGAAGCCGCAGCCAGTTGTGACACTGCATCACCTAACTCGGTAAAGAACTGATGTACACGGCTGATGGTCTGGTTAAAGGCAATAGCGGTAATAGCAATTTCGTCAGTACCGGTAATTTGAGCTCTTACACGTAAATCAGATTTATCTCCAACAACAGAAATAGCCTGCTGCAACTGATTCAGCGGGTTATGAATGGAGCGGTAAATCAGCCAGGATAAAATCCCTAAACATACAAAAACCAGCAGTAAAGCAATGACAAACAACTGCAAAAAAAACTGATATTGCTCTGCCGCTGCGACCTTAAATTTCTCAGCCTCCACTAACTGCACATCAATTAAGGCAGCCAAAGATGCACTGAGTGGATCAGCCAGTTGATACAGCTCTGTATTAAAATCTTTAGCGCTGCGCTGCACTAAGCTGCCATTGCTGATTTGCCTTTGATACTCTTGCAGTTTTTGCCGAAAAACTGACATTTGTTGTTTGGCTTTTTCAGCCAATCCAGCTTCTTCTGTAGTTAAAGTCGTTGCCAGATAAGCCTGCCAAACCTGATCAGCCAACTGACCTTGCTGCTGCAACTGCTGCACAGCATCAGAGGCGCTTATCAGCTCGCCACGGTACTTATGCAATAAATCCACAGAAGTCACGGCATAGGCATCCGCCACTTGCTTAATTTGCTTCAGTGGTACGACACGGTCTTCGTAAATACTGGTGGCTCCGTCACTTAAATGACCCATTTCCCTGACCGAAATCAAACTAATGGCAATTAACACCAGCAATGGCACACAAACCAACAACAACAAGCGGATTTTTACCGACATTTGATTTAACATGAGGATGAACTCCTTAACAGATCAGCAACTTAGCAACTCAACTTGCTCATTGAGCATAGCCTAAAACCAGCGGGTTCAAGAACTAAAGTCAAAATCTGTCTGGATTCAGTTGTTGCCTTTTGCCCGGCTTTTCTGGATCATCGGCAAAGCCCCTCAATCAAAATGAAAGGATTTTATAATGAGTGATACTTTATTGGCCTCTGTGGCTGGTTTTCCTGAATTTATCAGCTTCTTTTTTCTGGCCATTTTGTTAGTGGCGTTGTTTTGCCGCTTTTATACCTGGATCACGCCGCAGGACGAGCTCGCGCTGATCAAAGAAAACAACAGTGCTGCAGCCATTGCTTTTGCCGGTGCTTTAATTGGTTTTGCTTTGCCCTTATCCAGCGCTATTACTCATTCACTGTCGTTAGCAGACTGCGCTATCTGGGGCGCTATCGCTCTGGTTGTTCAGGTGCTGACCTTTGCTGTGGTCCGTTTTGCTTTAAAACAACTGCCGGAACGTATTAATAAAGGTGAAGTGGCTGCTGGTGTGTTTTCCGCTGGTTGCTCTATCGCTATAGGTTTAATTAACTCCGCCAGCATGACCTATTAACCTGCACAATAAAACGAGGAGTCACTGATGAAACAAAAAGTGCTGAAACGCAGTAAAAAAGCCGCTTTAGTGTTAATGGTGCCTACTGCAACTTTTTTAATGGCAGGCTGTGGTCAGGAAGAAGCTGTGCAAACTGCAGCTTTTGAAACCGTCGACCAATGTGCCGCTTATTACAACCCGGAACAATGTAAAGCAGACTTAGGTCAGGCTTTAGCTATGCATACCCAGGTTGCGCCTAAATACACAGATAAAGCAGCCTGCGAAACTGACTTTGGCGTTGGCCAATGTGAAACTCCTGCTCAGGCCGCCGCTGCGGCAGGCACAGAGCAGCCAGCCCAGCAGGCTCAGGCCTCCAGCGGCGGCTTTTTTATGCCAATGATGATGGGCTTTTTAGCAGGTCAAATGCTGAACCGCTCAGGTTCGCAGTTAAAGCAACCTGTGCAGGCTCAGCCATTGTATAAATCAAGAGATGACCGCAGTACCTTCCGCACTGCAACCAATACACCAGTCGCTAAAGGTGTGGGTCCTGCCTATATCAAACCGTCTTCTGTACAACCTAAAGCAGCAGGTGTAGTCAACAGAGGTGGTTTTGGTGCTCAGGCTGCCAAACGCTCCAGCTCAGCCAGCAGTTTTGGTGGTTAAAAGCCGATGAAAAAAGTAGCTTGTGACGAGCGCCCTGGCTGGCGCTCTTATGCTGAATCTGTAGGTTTTGAGTTTCATACCTTTGATGGTGAACCTTATTGGGATGAAACAGGGTATTACCAGTTTAACCTGCGTCAAATCGAACAGGATTTAGAAGAACCGACCGAAGAGCTGCATCAAATGGCGTTGGGTTTAGTTGACGACGTTATTCGCGATGAAGAAAAGCTGCGCCAGTTAGCTATACCGGAAAAGTTCTGGGATTTTGTCGCAGACTCCTGGCGCAACAAAGCCCCGTCGTTATACGGCCGACTGGATTTAGTCTACGACGGCACAGGCCCGGCTAAATTGCTGGAACTAAACTACGACACGCCAACCTCTTTATTTGAAACCGGTTTTTTCCAGTGGGTATGGCTTGAAGATCAAATCATGCGCGGCAAAGTGCCACAAGGCGCTGATCAGTTTAACTCCCTGCAAGACCAGTTAGAGGCCGCCTTTGCCAACCTGCCTTTGGCGAATCCTTTGTATTTCGCTTCTGTTGCCAACAGCATCGAAGACAAGGGTACAGTGATGTATCTGATGGATATCGCCAGACAAGCAGGTGTCGACAGCCGGTTTATCGAACTGGAACAGTTAGGTGAAGCCAGTGGTCAACTGGTTGATTTGGACGGTTACGCCATAGGCGGCTTGTTTAAACTGTATCCGTGGGAATTTATGGTGCAGGAAGATTTTGCGTCCGTCATCTTAAGCAGTCAGACCCAATGGCTGGAACCGGGCTGGAAAATGCTATTGTCGAACAAAGGCATATTGCCTCTACTGTGGCAAAAACATCAGGGCCACCCCAACTTGCTGGAAAGCCATTTTGAACAACCAGGCCAAAGTTTTGGCGCAGGCTGGGTACGTAAACCGCTGTTTTCCCGCGAAGGCGCTAATGTTGAATTAGTTACGCATTCAGGTGAAAAAGTCAGCGAACCAGGCCCATACGCCGATTCGCCTTTTATCCGCCAAAAATTCCAGCCATTACCAAAATTTGGCGACAGCTACACCATGATTGGCAGTTGGGTAGTAGGCAACAGCGCTGCAGGCATTGGTATTCGCGAAGATAACTCCTTGATCACCAAAGACAGCTCCAGGTTTTTGCCGCATATTATATTGGATTGATAGTGAAGCTCTGTTCTGCAGTTAATGCAGATAGAGCCATCAATTAATCGAGCAGAGTTGTTCCCTATATATGCTCACTAAACTACCAGGTTGGATAATCCCCCAGAGCAGCGCTCCCTATAATGCAATATGAATAAGTAGCTTCCATTTCTTGGACTTGAGATGTAACTCGATACAATGTGACTTGTTTACCACTTGCTTCTGCCGCCAACAAAACAGATAAAATTTCCTTGAAATATTCATTCGACTTCAGTAACAGGACTTCTGAACGATTATTGCATTTTTGGCCTGATGGTAATCCAACACCAACATGCCCCCAATGACCAATAGCTACACCGTTTATCTCTCCTGTATATGTGCCATCCCAGCTAAAACCTGCATTAACAAATGAGCTAACAAATAAGAAAAAAAATACAACTAAATACTTCATCATATCCTCGTATATCCCAGTCTATTTAACACTCTCGAATATGTATCGGCATTTTTTAGTGGATCACTGAAGTTATGCCATGATTAAAGAGCCAAACAAGCCTAACCTATCTATGAGCATACGTTATTTAATGTCGAAATATGTCAAAACGCAGTAGCTAGGGTCACCCCAAGGTGATTTTATTGAAGAGTCATATCCGAGTCTGACCGGAGCTTTTGACGCATGAGCAGCCAGGATAAAGGAGAGCGTTTCTTTATCTTCGCTGGCACTGAAGAATATGCCAGAGCTGCAGCCATCTTCTAAACCAACTATCTTTGCCAGCGCCATACCTCTTGCATTCACAACACTGTGATTGGAGCTATGAATTCTGATGTAGGACATTGATCCAGATTGCAGCTCAGCAGACTTCTCAGCACTGTGTCCAATACTTGGTATTAAGACCGTGGTCAATAGAGCCATCATGTACTTCATTTTTCTTCCTCTATTTATGACTTCTTAAAACTAAGCATCACTCCATCAAATAAATGTATGCTATTTGAATAGGCACCTTTTTAAAGTCAATACTCGTGATCGTCTTTAGTAACGGATATTCGCTCTGTGTCCTGCAGCTTTGGACGCTAGTAATAAGCTAAGAGCTTCTTTCAGGTCATCCGCAGACTAGCCAGAAAACAGCCTCGATAATGACCTGAAGTTTCATCTTTTTTATTGAAAAATAATATGGCCCTTAAACGATAACCCTTTTCATCCGAAATTAGAACTATATAAAAATTTTTTCTACTCTGTACTGGAGGCACTGGAAAAATTAATGCTCTATAAAGTAGATACAATCAATTCACTGCACCAATATAAACCGGAGCTGGCGCACTAGAATAGTGAGGAAGCGTAGCACATGAATTATACTGAGGTGTGCTGTTGTAATAAAAGTCAGCCTTTTCGCCATCATTCTTCAAAGAAAGCAACATACTCGTCCACAAGGCACAAGTTGTTGGACTAACGCCCAAACGATCCGCTGACACATTGCAGATCACCGTGTAATCCCCACGCCCGGAATGCAGCACATTCACAGAACCATCGCCGTAAATAAGCACAGCATGAAGGTCAACTTTGCATTCAAAAGCTGCAAACAGCTTGGATGAAAAAGGCAGAACAAGTGTGACAGGAACAACATTTATACAAAATTGTTTGATGGTTAACATAAAAAAACTAATCGTTAAGAACTTGTAAGTATAGAATAGTGTCAGATACCGATTGATCAACACAAGCTCTCGCCGTTCGGAAAACCACCGTTTTTTGCGAAGCAAACGCCATCATCAGCATACTTAAATACTCTTTAGCCATAGGGCGAGCCATACTAAAAGATAAATAATCACCATTAGAGCCATGGCACTCAGGTTTATTTTGCACTCCACCTACGGGAAAAATGTATACGATATTACCTTGCTCAAACATCAAAATACTTTCAATTTTTGCGACAGTATCAGCAGAGGCATTTGAACTAAATAGAAAAAACATCACAACACATAATATAGTTTTCACAGCAATAACATCCTTTTCAACTTATTCACTTATAAACTCTGGATCCAACGAATATCTTCTACTCCTGCACTTACAGTGCATGTATCTGAACCACTGATAGACACACTAAATAAATGTTCCAATTAGCAGATCACTTGCAGGCGGGAACTCAATGCGGTTTGAGCGATCTGATCAGTCGCCAAACCACACAAATCACTAACCGCATTGAATATGAACAAAATAACATTTTTCCATGGCGCTGAAACCCGTCGTTTGAAGAAAGTCATTCATAAAACCAGAGATAAAGACCTATGCCGCAGAGCCAATGCGGTTCTGCTGGTGTTAAAAGGGACCTCCAAATCTGAAGTCGTCCGTGTGCTTCAGGCGGGGCGTTCATCAGTGAATCGCTGGCTCACCTGGTACGAAGTGGCCGGTGTTGATGGCTTGAAAACAAAAGGAGTTGGCAGGCCAGTTCGCCAGCCCAAAGCCTTTATCTGTAAGGTATTGAGACTGTTGTTGGAGCAAACGCCACGAACCTTGGGTTATCAGCGCTCACGCTGGAGTACCGAGTTGTTCGCGTTGCTGCTCAGAAAGCTCTGCAGCATCAAGGTGCATAGTTCCACCATCAGGCGTTGGGTTGCCAAAGCTGGATATGGTCTGGCGTCGGGCTGCACCGACGCTGTACATCAAAGACCCGGACAAAGAAGCGAAACTGGCCGCGATGCGTGAAGCGCTGGACAACAGCAGTACCGACCATCCGCTGTTCTATGAAGATGAATTGGATATCTACCTGAACCCGAAGATTGGGGCCGAATGGGGCCTCAAGGGTCAGCAGCGTAAAGTAGCGACACCAGGGTAAAACAAAAAACACTACTTAGCCGGAGCACTGCACAGCCAAACTGGAAAAATCAGCTATGTCGGTGGACAGCGAAAAACAAGCGTTCTGTTTATCAAGTTACTGAAAAAGATCAGTACAGGCGTGCGAAAAGCGTGACCTTTATTGTGGATAATTACATCATTCACAAGAGTAAGAAAACGCAAAAGTGGCTGACAGAAAACTCAAAGTTCAAACTGCTGTTTTTACCGGTCTACAGCCCGTGGCATAACAAAATAGAAAAGCTCTGGCATGCGCTGCATGAAACGATTACTCGCAACCATCGATGTAAAACGATGGATGAACTACTGGAGCAGGTAGACCATTTTATGGAAACGGCAGCCCCGTTTCCTGGCGGAAAACATGGGCTTAAGACTGTGTATCACAATTAGGATCAGTTATTTAGAAACAGCGACATTTAACCTACAACAAAAGTACTACTGCACTGAAATATAACCAATATGGCAATACCCATTTCCTGAAGCCGCTTCTTTATTCACGTATAAAGTAATTTTTTTATCTGCCATTTTTGCTGCCAAAATGACACTAAGGTAAGACTGGTAGTTATCATCGGATTCATTGAGATATGCCCAAGTATGCTCACCGCATATTTTTTGCCCGTCTTTCAAGGAGACTCTTAAACTATAGTTATTACCACCAGTAACATCTATTGCGGAAATAAAGCCAAAAACAGAATTATCCCAAGGAAAAACTTTAATGGAGAACATTAATAATATAACAACAAGCAAACCAAGTCTCATATATACCTTTTTAAATTGAGTAAATAACATTTTTATACCTCAGCGTTTAGGCAACACAAATTTAGTAAAAAATGTCTCACGTTAGCGCCCTGCCCCCCGAAAAATGTGCTTGCAGAAGGTGTTGCCACCAAACCAAACACCATTTAACTGTAGACTACTAGCTTTCGCATGCATCAGCATGGACATCATCATTTTGCAGCTCTCGGAGCTGGTTTTATAATTAGTGCCGCTCACCTGCCAGGTCGCACTTGGATTACAAATAAATACAGGAGCATTCATGGAGCTAAAGCTGCGCCACCTGTTATTCCATAGTAATTAAACATCACTATCCAGCACTTATGGCTAAATCACGGACTTTGCACCAATATGTGCCTTCTCCTCGATCTATGTAAGTCACAGTCACTTTTTTACCCGCCATTAATGCCGCCAGTGCTGTGGCATGTACTATTTTATCGAAGGTCCATAACTCACAAGTGACCGATGTGTTGATTGGGTTAGGGCCCACACGAGAGTCGCCATTCAAATGAATCCACACATTCACGGATTGGTCAGTGGTTTCATAAGCTTGAACTTTTGTTACCTTTGCGTCTGTAACAACTAAAGACGTTGCAAAAACTGCACATGATGAAAAAAAGTACAAAGTTAAAGCTACCGTTACATCTTTTAATTGCATACCTGCTCCTCTAAAAACTAAGCTACCAAGCGCAAAAATATCAAATGATTCAATCTGCGTTACTTTTCTTATAGAGACTTCAGATGTTCTATACTATAGATGTACAAGATCAATAGAAAAATAATTTCTACACATTCTCATACGCTTACTATCTAAACAAAAACTAAGTAAACCTTAATAAAGGCTAATTTAAACCTATTGAATTGATGACGCATGGGGTAAAAACGAGACCAGGACAGTGATTACTCCCCTGATTATCATCGTAGTAAATCCAAACAGGTTTTCCGGTAGCTTTAGCATGCAACAAAGACGAAATTATAACACTATTATTATTTTTCACTGCTATAAAGCCTCCAATGCACCTTAATGAAATCGTATTTTCCAATTTAAAACACGTAGTGCCGGAGTTTGGTGCGTCTTGACCTGCATTCAAAAAAACCTCTCGCAGATTAGCATTTTGAATTGTAAAGTTCTCTGCGAAAGATATTGGAACAGAGAGGATTATAAAACAAAAAATAAAAAACTTAATCAAAATCTAACTCCCATTTGAAATAACATATAGTGTTACACTATTGCATCATTCAGTGATATTGAAGAAATCGTACAACTGTATAGACATTTAGCGCCTATACAACCGCACGCCTGATCACTATTACAACATTTCCATTCCAAGAACGATTCCTTTACAGCAACAGTCACCTTTCGCATATATCCTTAGAAAAAATGGCACAATGGTCCTATAATCAATAATTATCAACTCAATCAGATTAGATCATCCACTGGTATAGATTAATTACATTGTCCTGCTACTGCCTCTTTAAATAGCAGTTCAAATTACTAGCCCACTGGTAGGCGTTAATGCAATGCGCTTTGAGCGGCTTGATTAGTTTCTAAACCACACAAATCACCCAACGCACTGACTATGAGCAAAATAACATTTCTTCATTGCATTGAAACCCGTCGTTTGAAGCAATTCATCTGCATAAACTAATTCTTTAATTGAATATAATAGAAACCGAAAGCCGAAAGATCACCCCAATCGCCTTTGCGACAAGCTGTAGTAGAATCATTTCTAAAGTACAGAGTTACTTTCTTCTCACTCATTTTTGCAGATAGTAATAAGCTAAGCACCGCTTTACAAGCTTCAACCGTATATTCACCATGCAAATTATTTAGAGAACATAAGATGTTGCCATCACCTATACCATCTATGTTTACTTGTATATTCCCTGCACCGGATACATCCACAGAATTGACTGTTCCAGTGCATAGGTGTGCCGGCTGAGCGTAGAAAGAAAAAGCCAGCATTAAAAAGAGAAGACATTTCATTCTAAGACCTTTTAAATAAAATATAAGAGCATACTACTATTTACACAGCGACACTTGAACCGAAAACATATATTACATTTTATGAAAATTAATGTAAGTGATCTTATTCCGCCAAGTCAGAGTAATATATCAATTTATACAATGACATTAACACGCCCAAAGTCAGCCGACTTCCTGAGGCCCTGATATAGTGCATATCAAATGCTCACTATCCACTACATAAGATATTTTTTGTCCCGAGCCTTAGCAGACAATGCATATGCATATAATGCTTTGTCATACTCAGTGCCAGACATATTAATTTGACCTCAGGAGTACTTGCAGTGGCTAGCAAACTGAGCAGAAGTAATACATGCCACGTCATTATTGAGAGATAAAGTCCATTCTGTTAGAGTTGCAGCCCAATCCCTTTCTGCTGTAACGAAAAATGACAAAAATAAAGCACTCAAGACAACCACATATTTTAATTTCTCCACTATGTCCTCCCAAAAATAATTATTTAACACTGTAAATGAACGGTAGTCTTTGACATCGGTTGGTCAATACATGAGTTTACAGTCCAAAAATGAACGATTTTCTCTGCAGTAAATGCCATCATCAACACACTTAAATATTCTTTGGTTGCATGGCGCGCCACACTAAAAGACAAATAATCACCGTTAGAGTCATAGCAGGAATGGTTTATTCTGAACATCGCCTACAGAATATATAAACCATATCACCGCCTTCATGCATTAAAATATTTTACATATTAGCTGTAGTGTTTACTGAAGCTAAAGTATGAAAAATGATAAAAAAGTAAAATTAATTTTATAATTATTATGTATCGTTCTAAATTATTTCTTTTATAAACTTTGAATCCAACCAATATCTTCCACACCTCCACTCAAACTACAAACCCCCGCCCCACTAATGGTTACACTTGCGCCACTGCGTTGCGCAGCTAGTAAAGTGCTAAACATTTTTTCACCTATTTTGGTACTGCTATCAAACGCAAAATAGTAATAATGAGGATTGGTTACACAGTCCGGTTTATTGCTCGATGCATGAGGCAAGGCAACATAAACAATATCGCCATATAAAGGGCCAAATTCCATTTGCTGAATTTTTCCGACGTAATGGCCAGCCTGAACCTGAGTCAAGACAGAAAAAATAAATGCAATAATAAATCCTTTCATAGAAAATTTACACCTTCATTTTTATTATTTAAACTAAATGCCCTGTCAGAACAAAGTTCCTTGAATTTACTTTGTTCCAAGTAGAAAGATGACTTACATCCACCTTTAAAGTTGTTACAGTAAAAACATATCTATCATTTTTTGGCTACACCAATTTTAGTGCCAGGTCTAATGTGATGACTGTATTGCTTTTTAATCTCTCAAATATATATAAGCTAACTGAATAGACTCAGAAGTAACGTTACTGGAGTTAACCGATACTGTAACCAATCTGTCCATAGATTTGGCAGCTAACGCGACAGAGAGAAAGCCATTAAAAGCTGGATGAGTCAGATCTGCGTGAAGATATTTTTTACCAGCACAAGGCTTATCTATTTCGAGAATCAGCTTGTTCTGAAATTCATGTTTATCATCACGATCCCCTTCAACGACAACACCTATAAGTCTGACTTCACTACAATTAGTAGTCGCCGCAAAGATTGTGTGACTGACAAAAAGCATGGATAACAGTAATAGTGTACGCATTATTTCTCCGTGAAATACATTTGCAGGTGCTTTCCCGAATGGACAAGCCCCAAGAATTCTAGTGTCAGGTCTGCCCTTTGCCCCTGTAGATACTTTGTGCTTTTTCCCTGAAATGATACAGCCAGTAACTCCGTAATGTAAATCAAAAATAATGGCTTTTAACATGCGAAGTCACATGGTACAAAGTTCTGGCAAACTCTAATCATAGTGGGCGGCACATCCTTGCCTCCCCAAAATATATAAGGTCAATTAAACATAGTTAGCCTCATCTGATTTATCTCACCTGACGTTTTGGTGAATACGGAATAGGAAGCGGGGAATTCCATGCCACTGAATATCAAAGCAATCAATTCCTTATAAATAGGGGCAAAGGGCAAGACCTGACACTGATGTTCTCGCTTTTTGTTTAATATACAGGGGCAATATGCAAGACCTGACACCAAAGTGCTCGCCTATGCAAGACCTGACACCAAAGTGCTCGCCTAATGTTTTGATAGACATGATGATTCGCCTCTTTTGGTTTGGTCACCTCATCCTAAGTTAGGATGGGAGGCGAGTCATCACATTAGACCTGACACCAAAGTCAATAAATTTATAAATCTTTGAGTTTGCCAAAAAACAATATCATATAGGCAATAAATATTGCTAGTAAGATATATATGTAAGTTGTATTGAAATATCCGTAAAACTTGGATGCTGCGAATACACAAAGAAACAAACAATATATAACGCAGAAATGATAAAAATATCGAAAGTCACTTCTGGCTTTTTTGTAAAAGTTTGAATACACACATAGCCACGCAAGCACAAGGAAACAAATAATAGATATTTCCCACACTAATTTCAATGTGAAGTAAGCTGTGATCAAGAATGGTGTTAAAGCAATATATTGCTTTCTAATGGAATTCATTTTTTTTGTTCCTTAGGAATATTTGCCGCTTCAACCATAGCCCCAGCTGAAGCCGCTAGTCCAATATTGCTAACAGTTTGAGCTAATGCAGGGCTTATCACGGAAAGAGCAATAGACCCAACTGCAGTTGCAGCCCCAATCTGGTTTGAAGTTGAGTCATCCAAAGCTACTGCGGCAACAGCAAAAGCTGCGGAAACGCCAGGCAAGGGAGTCGCAACTAAAGACACAAATGAAGCAGCGTTTGCTGCATCTTTTGCAGTAGGCGTTTGGTAGTCTTTCGTCGATTCAGTAACAGACATTGCGTCTTTCCCATTAACCTTCGCTTCAGAAATTCTCGAATTGATAGCTTCACGCCCACCTTGAGCTTGCTCTGCCATTTTACCAACTGGATCTTGGCGAACAGGAGACCCTTTTTCCATCAAAGCAAGTGTATTGTAATCTGGTCGGCACAATAGGCAATCTGACATCCTCCCATCCGGATCCGTAAACTTATACGGATTATTATTGGCATACGCATATCGGTTAAACATCATTGGATTATCAGCAGAGAACCCCACCGGGTCATTCGAGTAGAACCGCCCAATCACTGGGTCATAATACCGCTGCTGCATATAAATTAGTGCGATGTAGCAACCAGAAATTATTCTGGCCTATCCCTGATATGCATACAAGCGAAAAAGCCGACATGATGTCGGCTTTTCAGAAGGGGGGATGAAGTGTCTAGGCTGCAACTTCCCAGTGGTCGCCTACTTCTTCCAGTTTTAACTTTATATCTTGCGCTGCTGCTTTGGCTTCAGTGTCGGCCAGTAAATCCAAGAAATAACTGACAGGATTATTTTTTTCCTGACTTTCCATGTACAGGGTTCTTAAAGCTACATCTGTCGTACGTGGGATTTTTGTCTGGCCTTTTTCGTAACGTGCAATGGTCTGCTCATCAACACCGAAACGTGTCCCCAGCATTTTTTGAGAAACATTCAGCTCAATACGTAAAAACTTAAATTCCTCATGAGTCAGTGGTCTATTGCAATCAACAATAGCTTGAGCAATAGTTCTGTGAAGACCGTTCATATCATCAATACTGGTGTATTCCTCACCGTCAATCACCTCAACCGTAAAGCCATTAACCAAATGCACGTTCGATAAACCACATTCGCTGTAATGATACATAGTGATCTCCTTAACTAATCCAGACAGTAACGAGCACGGAGCTTGGCGTCTGTTGATGATTTTTCAGGGCCACGGCCAGTTCTATCACTGTACCTGCGGCCAGACCTTTGAGATTAAATTTCCAGTCACCATTCGATTCCTGAAACGGCCCCTCCCGAAACACGGAGTGTTTGCTCTTAAGCAGCGTCAGTATTTGACCGGTGGTCACGCCTCGTTCCTGCATCCGTTCTTTAACGTGTTTACTCCAGCGGATCCTGTCCGTGTGGTATTCAGCCAGATTATTGATGATCTGTCTGGCCGTTCCTTCCGTCAGAGGAAACTCATCTACTCCTTGAGGTTCACTTTTGCTCATGAATCACCTATCAAGTTGATACCCATCATTTTGATAGGTAAAGTGCGCACTGTCAATCATTGTTATCCATTCATTCAAAACAACCCGCTCCCTCCTCGCGCCGAAGGATGCGTTTTCATGTACACCTCTTTGAGCTTCTGTCTGCTGACATGGGTGTAAATCTGGGTGGTGGAAATACTGGCGTGACCGAGCATTTCTTGTACATGCCTAAGATCTGCGCCGTTATCCAGCATGGCCGTCGCTGTGATGTGGCGGAACAGGTGGCAGGCACCAAAACGCTTTATTCCGGCAAGCCGGATGTAACGCGATGTGAGCTCGGAAAGCTTGCCTGGTTTGTAGGCTTTGCCATTGTTGGCCAGAAACAGAGTATTCCCCGAATCAACAAAACTAATCGCTGGCCGTACTTTGCTGATATACACCGCCAACCATTCGCAAGCTCGTTGGCTGATAGGCACAATACGCTCTTTTCTGCCTTTGCCGTGGTTGACCCGCAGCAACTGCTTCTCAAAATCGACATCCTCAATTTGCACCGGAAGCAGCTCACCACGTCTGACGCCACTGGCAAACAAGATTTCCAGGATAGCGCGGTCCCGAATCCCCTTCAAACCAAACTGCAGCGGCTGAGCCAGGATACGTTCAATTTCTTCCTCACTGAATAAAGCTTTGGGTAAAGCCCTACCAATAGAGGGTAGCTCGATACCTTCCAAACTGTTACGACTCAGCAATCCCTTGCGATACATAGCGGCGATAAAGACTTTCACTGTGGTCAGCACATTGCGTTTATGTGCGACACCCAATGGCTGGCCGTCACGCGGTTTACGCTGGCTGTTGAGATAGGCCATAAAGTCATCCATCACATCGAGATTAATCTGGTCGATAGCCTGAAGCCCTTTGTCGGCACACCAGCGGCAGAACTGTTTCAGCCGCGAGTGTTTACCATAGACGGTATCAGTGCTTAGGCCTTTGGCCGCACACAGAGCCAGGTAATACTCCATACACGGCCATAATAAACGTGAGTCAGGCTTGTCCATAAATCAGCCTCTTTACCGCATTGAATCCCTGCAGTTCATAAAATCCTGGCTCTGGTTTGCTCCAGCAAACAACGAGCGTCTCCCAATGCCGAAGCCTGAGGGCAATACGATAACCTACCGCCGCCACTATCCGCTGATTGGTATCCCATTCAGGAAATACCACGCATCCCCGAAACCGCTCATGACCCGTGGTCATCAATAGTCCCTGGCGCTGCAGGCTGCCCCGTATTGCGCCACCATCAAAGGTTCGTCGCTCTGGCATAGCTTTGCCAAAACTCCGGTCACAAAAGCCTATCTGAGGGCAGGTACGCAGCTCAGTACGAAGATGTAGCGACGTTGCCACAAATTGCTTCGCCACTTCGCTGTGCAGATAGCGCTGGTGGTAAAACTCAAACGCCTGCTGCAGGTACATTTCATCCAGATTAAGCTGGCCGAGCAACTGCAGATAAGCAGAGGGATGGCTATTCATGATGCTGCCCCTCCGCTTTGCTGTAAGTTTTACGCAGGGAATCACCGTGCAGCTCCAGCCGGTGCGAACGGTGGATCAGCCTGTCCATAATAGCGTCTGCTACAGTCAGCTCCCCAATATACGAGTGCCACTGATCGACAGGGAACTGGCTGGTAATGAGCAAAGAACCAGTACCACTTCTTGCCTCGATCAGCTCAAGAAGCTCATAACGAGCCACGGATGACAACGGTGCGGCACCCCAATCATCCAACACCAATAAGCTGACTTTGGTCAGTTGTTGGCGAAGCTTCGGCAGAGAACCATCCCGTTTAGCAATGTCCAGCTCCTCACAAAGCAAAGGAAAGCGTTTAAACAGCACTGGAAAACCTAATCGCACGGCTTGCTGAGCCAGTGCACAGCTCAACCAGGTTTTGCCGACACCGGTCGGCCCCGTTACTAACAGGTGCTGATGCTGAGTGATCCAATTGCACTGAGTCAGTCCGGCAAAATACAACCTATCAACGCCACGAGACACCTGATAATCGACCTCTTCCACGCAGGCAGTACTGTGCTTAAGCCTTGCCATTCGGAGTAACCGGTCCTGTCGCTTCTGTTCCCGGCAATGCCGCTCTGCATCCACTAACATTCCAAATCGCTCGTCAAAGGGCTGCGCCTGCATCGCAGGGTGTGATTGCTGCTGATACAGCGCTTGTTTCATCCCTATAAGTTTGAGCTCTGTCAGAGTCTCTATGATCTGATGAATAGCCATATTACAGACCCTCCTGATAGTAAGAGGCCCCACGCACATTACTGTGCATAACACTCTGCTGGATGTCAGGCAGTGGTTCTGCCGGTTCGTCCAGATGACATTGTAAAATAGACCGCACACTGGTGACGGTGCATGAGCCTATTTCACAGGCGCAGCGACACGCTGCTTCCAACCGTTCCGTACCATACTGCTTACCCAGTTGCTGCAGCTGACTGCATGCCCTGTTTCCTGCTATAGAATGTGCTGCGCGGCCTTCAAACTGCACCATAACCCAAGCAAGGGTGTATTCACCAACAGAGCGGGCCCATAGCTCATACACCGCAAAGCATTGTTCCGCATAGGCACGGTGACTGGCTGGCCGGTGATTAGGGTTGGTAGTGCATCCGCCTTGTTCATTGCTTCGGACATGCTGCGCTACCTGACGGTTTTTATGAAAAAACGTCACGCTGCTTAGCGTTACTTTTGCTTCTACCTTTTCAGCCACTAACTGGTAAGGCACAGAATAAGCATGCTGCTCTACATAGACATGGTAGTCGGCAGGCACTTTTTGTGCAGAACACCAACGGGCAAAGGTATAAGGCTCCATTGGCAATGGTTGCAATACCGGTTTATCCAGCTCCAGAAAACGGCTGTGCCGACAGCCAGGTAAACGCCGGAAAGGCCGTTGATTGAACAGTGTTAACAATGGAGCTATGGCGTCATTGATTTCTGTGAGACTAAAAAACTGCCGCTTTTTCAGTTGAGTTAAAATCCAGCGGCTTATGAGCAAGACACCATTTTCAGCCAATGATTTATCCTGTGGCCGACGAACCCTGGCCGGAACAATAGTGCAACCATAATGCTCAGCCATATCCTGATAAGAGCGGTTGAGCTGCAACTCTTTACCTGGTTTTGTGACGGCAGATTTCAGGTTATCCGGTACCACCACTTGTGGTACGCCACCAAAAAATTCAAAGGTGCGTTTGTTTGCATCTATCCAGTGCTCTAATTGCTGTGACTGACAAGCCCAGCAAAAAGTGTATTGCGAGCAACCAAGCACGGCCACGTAAATCTGGGCTCGGTGTACAACGCCAGTGTCTGAATCAGTCCATTCAATGGTCTGTCCGGCAAAATCGTTGTATACCGCCTCACCTGCATAGTGTGTTTGTCGCATTGAAACATCCAAGCTGGCGAGGAACTTACGGTAAAAATGCGTAAACTGAGGGTAGCTGTATGCATCAATAGGGTTGGCTCGACGGTACTCTTCCCAAATTTGCAGCAACACCTGATGGCGCACTTGCATCTGTTTGTGAACCTCACTCCAATCCGGTAAGGGACGACCCTTTGCTTTTCGACGCTCTGGCCACAGCACACGCTGTAGATCGTTATCATCCAGCGCCTGGATTTGCGACTGAGTAAGCTTCGACTCTTTTATGCGTCTGCGATAGTCACGCACCGTATTTGGAGACACCGAATTCAGTGCGGCGATCCTCCGGTTTGAATGGTGCGGGTTGAACAGCGACCGCAGAATTGTTCGGGTAGTGGACATGTTCATACTGTTTTCCTTTTAGTTGGTTTTGAGCTAAAAGGCAGCAACCGGCCGCAGGCATGATGAAAAATCCATGCCTGTGTTTGACAACGCCGGAGTTGAACACAATACTGAGGATGTCGGCTTTCCAAAACGACATTCCCAGAAACCCCGCCAAGGACCAACTTGGTGGGGTTTCGTGTTTCTGCCTATGGGTTAATTATTCATGTTCAGTTTTCTCATATGGATTCATTAAGCGCTGTTGCGCCAACCATCTCGCCACTTCTTTAGCTAACGCAAACTTGCCACGCCGATTTGCAATAGAGAACAACGGCACTGGCACCGAATTTCGGCAAACAGCCTGACGAAAAGCATCCCCACTGCGATAACCAAGCGCCTTTTGTAAGGCAGAGCCCGTCAATACAGGGCCATATAACCGGCTGAGATCTTCGGTTAATTGCAGCGTTAAATCTTGCATTGCTTGCTCAAACGGCGCTTCTTTCATGTCTGTTTATATCTGTCATTGGGAACTGATCAGAAGTTAGCTAAGCTTTAACCAGCGTGCCAGTAGTATTATTAGCAGGCGGACAAACCGCAAAAAATAAGGAAAACCAATATTTATCAATGGAATACTGAATTTGGCAAAATTTCGCATTCTATTTTTTCGCATCGAGGAGGGCTAATGGCTAAGGTCAAAGGTAATCCAAGAACCAATTATGTTGATGCGCTACGTCTGTGGTTTTATCTGGAGTTTATTTGCCAAGAAGCGGGTGTTCGGAAAAAGGGGTATCAGCTGGAACTGCATTTTGAGCCAACCAAGGTCAAACTTCGCAGCGCCGGTATTCGTCAACGCAGTGGTAAATGGGATCGATTGGTTGCCTTAAAGACATTCCCAAGCGAAACAACTATCCAACTGATAGAGCAACGCTATCCAGGCTCTCGCTACTATCTGGAAATGCCACTTTGGGAAGCGCTTCAACCAAAACTCAAAAGCAATAAGGAGTGGATCCAGTTTTATCACAGGTTACGCCCTGATTTGCGAAATGCAGCATTATCACTGACAACCATAGAAGATGGCGCGGTGAAGATTAAGCATGTTCGCAGCAAAGCGCTGGACGATATTTTATATGAAGGTGATGCAGACGCTTTGGCTTGCACCATTGCGCTATTAAGGCATGCCAAAAATAGTAAGGCGGGCGCTTTGCCCTGCAGGCAGATCGAATGGAAAATAAACGTATTATTGTTTGGTGTATTAAATTACTGGCCTTTTTATCATAAAAAACTGCTCATCTATAAAATATTTACTCACGTTGTGATTGGTACAGAGGATGAAAACTTTTTCTTTCCACCGATGTGGCAATATTCTGATGAAGAGTTTTATCTTAACTCCCAGATACAAAGTGATATTGTTCTTATGGCCGAAGATATTAATTTGATTATCCCCATACGAGAGGAAAAGTATTTTTTGTATTTGGTCAGAAAATCAGATCTGTATTCTGTGTATCAAGAACTCAAAGAAGCCAAACGAGTAAAAAAATGGCAAGTCAGAAATTCACGGCATGGTTTGAAATGGGTCATTCATAAACTAAATCAAAAACGCCCGCCATCGAACAAGATAGGTCAGGAGATCTAACCCACCATAATTCCAGCATACTGGGCAACGCAAAGCAGCACAGTGGTCAATCAAAATCAGCAGAGGTGATCACTTTCACCAGTGTCAGCAGGTGTAGGCGCTGCACAAAAATGCCCGCCCTGCTGGCGAGCACTGAACACTTCTACTGGAAATGACTGACCAGGCTGCTGGAGGTTTTGCTCACTTTAGGTAGAAAAAAGGACACCTGTTGGTAGGTGTCCTTATTACTAAAGTTATAGCGTCGAGATGCAATATTTGTCTTCAGCGGATAATCTAAGACTACTCACTGTCACTTTTTGAATCTTCACTATCACTTGAGAAGCTAAATAGTGATACACAAAAGCAAACAATGCCGATAAAAGCATCCTTAATTATTGATATATAAAATGAACGCGGATTATCTTCCAACGTGTACTGTATTCCTCGCCTAATCACATAGCCATTGGTGTAATCTACGAATGCTTCGTAAATAAAATGAGCGGCTACAATAAGTATTAAAAACCTCACAAGAACAATAACGCCTTGTGACATCTTTATGGATTTCATTTTATTGTTTTTCAGGATCATCTCCTTTTACTAATTCTGCCACACCATACTGTCCTGCTTCATTAGCAGCGTCAATTGCATTAGTACCTGTATTGCCTTCACCCATAGCCTTCCCGACAAATTTAGTATCAGCTATTACTTTTTCGGCTACTTTAGCAATGGTTCCAACCGATTTCATTCCAGTTACAGTACCTACTGCTTCAACTAATAATGCCTTTCCAGGCTCTTTAGACAAAGCAGCTTCCGCTGCGCCTGCCATCGCAGCACCTGCAGCCGCCAAGCCTGAAACCTCTAAACGTCCCATTGCTGCGGCACCAACCGCTACCATAGTTAATCCATCAGATACATCACCCAGCGCTGCTCCAGCCATCTCCTTACTACCGGCAACTGAAGTCGGCGGAGCAATAGGCTTCATATTCACATTGCCAGGAGCTCCTGCAGATATAGGTATCATATATCTGCCGTCCGGATCTGTGTACTTATACGGGTTATTGTTGGCATAAGCATATCGGTTGAATCCCATAGTAGGATTGCCTTTCTGCATATGCCCCAGCATATCAACCGGATCATTCGAATAAAACCTGCCAATCACTGGGTCATAATACCGCTGCTGCATATAAGTTAACTGCAAGTCGTTATCTTCAACGTGCCCTGTATATCCAGGTTTATCCGATTGAGTATTTGGATCTGCGTACTTTGCTACCAGTTGCTTACCTAAATAATAATAATCGGTATAGCCGTTATTTTCGTAGGTGCCGATTAACACTCCGGCATTGCTATAAAAACTATAAGTTTTGACACCATTCTTATTCTTGATTATCCGCCGGCCATGGCCGTCATACACATAACTTGTGCCTCCCGAACTTGCTAAACGATTTGCCCGGTTATAGGTAAACGTTTTGGCCCCATTGCTAGTCACATTTCCACGGCTATCGTAACTAAAAGTTTTGCTCAAACTTCCGCTTATCCCGGTTAAACGATTACTGGTGTTATAGCTGTAGCTAATATTCTGAGCGCCCAAGGTTTTTCGCGTGATATTACCAAGCACGTCGTAATTGAAACTGCCTACCCCCCAAAAGCTTGTTGCCGTTTTTAGTCGATCTAAACCATCATAACTCATGTTAGTTATACTATGGGTTGGACTTACGGCATCGATAATAGACGTCAGGTTATTGTTGGAATCATAGCTGTACTGGTGAGAAAGCAAGTTGCCTGCACCATTGACCTGTCTTAGCTCCGGCCGCAAGTGGTTATCCAAGGTCTGGCTAAAGGTGAGCGAATTTCCATAGTTAAAGCTGCTTAGCTGTCCATTAGGATGATACTGTGCATTGGTTGCGTAACTGCCACTGCTTAAAGTACGCCCAAATGCATCTACAGTGAAATACACTGAACGACCTGACGGATACATTAGCGAGGTTATTTGTTCCATGCTGTTGTAGGTTGGAGTGAGCACAAAAGCCAGATTGTCTACCAGTAAGGTCTCTTTACCCAATTTCCCCTGAGATGTATATTCATACTCCCAAGCGGTACTCCCGGATGTCAGGCCAACAAGATTACCCTGTGCATCATACGAGTGGATAATGTTTCCGCTACTATCAGGGAAAGTTATCTGGCGAATATTGCCGATGTAATCATAAGTAATATTTGTTTTTTCACTAGCAAGGACACTAGCAGTAGAGCACGCGTTGTTCGTACCTGACGCACCTGTCGCCTCCCATATAACATTCCCTAGAGCGTCATATTCATAAGCGGTTGCACCGACATCAGGCCGATATAGCCGACATAATCGCTGCTGTGCATTATAAAACCGTGACTCGGTAAGGCCACCTTGAGTGATGCTGGTCGGATTATCAAAGATGTTATACGCCAATGTTGTGGTTACACCTTCAGGTTGAACTATTTGTGTAGGCAGTTTTTGCTCCGGTAAACCAAAAGCACGATATTTCACAGTAGTTCGATTGCCTAGTGAATCAACGGTTTCTACACGATTGTCCGTCAGGTAATAATAATCAACGCCAGTATTATCCACTGTTGAATAGTTACGTTTAAGACGCTGTAAACCATCATATTCTTGTGAAGTCCCTTCTGTTTCAGCGTCATGGTCGCTTGGGAATGAAGTGAAAACAGGTTGATTGTAGACATCATATTGTTGATTTACATATATGTTCTGATTACGGACCGTATCACGCTCGCGAGTACGTAAAGGTCGCAATAGCGCATCCATTTCTATTCTTTTTTCGTAGTTGCCCCGTGTTATCGTCTGGATAAAACGGCCATCAAAGTTAGTGTATTCGATACTTGTAGGCAACCATGGTGATGGGGGCGAAATAGTCGTTAATCGCCCCATATTGTCATAGCTGTAGCTGGTTGAGTGCCCTTTGAAGTTTGTCGTCGACGTAATTTCGCCGAAATCATTTACTACTTGATAGGCAGACAATGTGGTTGCGGCAACATAACGATCCGGCATAACAATGTGCTGAGGAATACCTCTTTTATAGGAATTAAACTCAATCCAGCGGTTTGAAGCATTGAACGTTTGCCGCTTGAGATTTCCACTCGAATCCCCCGTAAGGTGATAGCTATTTGTGCTGGTCAAGGCACCAAACTGAAACTGTTGATATGGTAACAGCTTACTTGCAGAACTTGCCGCGTAATAGCTGGTTTCACTTTCTGTTGTCCAGGTACTGTTATTCGCAGATATCTCTGTTTTCGTTGGTAAGTTCAATACCCAAAGAGAGGTATCATGCAGATAACTTAGTCTCTTATAACGGGTTCCGTCTACTCCCGTTTCTGTCAACAATTGTGGTTTGCCGAAAAGGTTGTAATTTCCGTAAGTAGTGTTAAATACAGTAGTGGAGCCATTGCTGTATAAAGTGGTTTTTACAACGCTTGGGTATACATGGTTTTCATACATCGCCTCATTATCAAAAGCTTTGTTGCATTCTTCACTTTCTAACTCGAACACAGGATATTGGGTAGGCTTACAAGATACCAGCCTTACCTTTTCATTTTTAGCAGCAGAAATATAAGATGTTTCTTTAGCCTGAAGCAGCGTTGAATTATTTGTATCGTAATATAACGTCAGAACTTCCTTACCTTCAAAAACTCCAAATTTCCGGTTAAATACATGTGTTGTTTTACTGCCGTCAGGATTGGATACTGAAGTAGAGCGCAAGTCGAGCAGAGCGTGCCCTGAAGGTGTTATTGGTATTCCAGATAAAACTGCAGGCTGAGGTGATAATGAAGAGCTGGTTTGTTTTGGAGAACCTGCGTTTTGAGAGTAACTGTAATTCCACACTGTAGAATTCGAGTTGAACTGTAACTCTTTCTGTATGATTGCTAAATTTGAAATGCAACGACCCACATTATGGTGGCCGCTCCAAGGGCTATGGCCGCTTCCGGTTGCAAAAGGGACACTCGTCCGACCGAAGTTAGTCATCCTTTGAGTGAGGCGAAATACAGCACCCTCTGGATGTTTTATGGTTGAAACAACGGACGTTCCATTATTAGGTAGACAGTCACCTGTTGGAGCCGAATTACTATATGCCCCGGACGTATCAAATTTGATATTAAATTCCCATTTCTTACTGTCTGGTCTTACAACCTCTTTCAGAACGTCTTTATAGTGCGCATCCTGATTATCATACATACTTTCGTATCTATAGCTCCAGACTCTGTCGCCAGCAATAACCCGCGCAACTCGATCTGTATTCGTACCTGCTTCATATTCCAAAACAATTTGCCGTCCGTCAGACGAATAAATACGGGTCAACTTGTTGGAGTACGTCAGAAACTGGCTTGAGCTGCCATAGGGAAGTGTGGATGACTCATACTCAAAATTGACTGTATTGTTAAACCTGTCCCTAATTTGACTCACCTGCACGTTCAACGTATAAGTACGCAATAATACAGCTGCGTCATAGTTAGGATTAAGATATTCAGCTTCTTGTTTTACTGAAATAAAGCTCGACGGCACAAGACGTATGACGTCAAATGTATAAACGGTCCCTTCGGGGGAAGTCGCTTCAAAACCATATCTATTCGTTAGGCATGAAATCTTCCAATTGTCCGCAAAACGAGCTTGTAATTGCTGTCCACCTGAACCATAGGCCATTCTGATTTTTTGGCTTGTCACGCCAGGGATCTCTATTGTTGTGCCGCTCCAGTACTGCATAGCTCCAACAGTAGCAAAACCAGTGTCAACCCAATTTGGTGACGCTGATGTACAACTTGGAATAAAACTGAGTAAACCAGGCTGATACTCAAGAGTTGTTGTGGAAATACTTGGGATATCAAGGACCCAATCACCAAAACTCGCGTTATTACCTCTGTTGTTTTTTGAGCCTCTGTACGTTCTTGAAACTGAAACCGGTAATGAAGAATTGCCCTTTAAAGAGAGGTCTGTCTGCTGAAACATCACTGAGCCAGTGTTTAAATCAATTTTATCGCCAAACAACTCTGTTGTTTCGGGAGTGATCTGCTCTTTAACCTCCATACGAGACAGCGCAAGTTCAGTCATGAATTTTGTTGTCGATGGGGTCGCATTGCTGGCAGCTAAAGCACTCATACGACCTAGCTTAGGAGTGGGTCTTGTTCCAGTGCTGGGATCAACCGCCTCCATAAACAATGCAGATAACTCGGTTAATTCTTCCTCATCGTATGCCTGAGAACCAAACGATAAAAAAAACGTAAATAAAAAAGTTAAGGTCCATTTTGCATTCATGATTATTGCTCCTTGCGCTCACCGTAGGGGTGGTGTTCAGTCCGTTTTTTAACTGCACCCGATCCATCCGTTTCCGCAATGATTGAGCCAAGTACATCTGTGTGAAGATAAGTAACTGTCCCGCCCGACTCAATATAAGTTGAACCGTCTAAATTAGCCCATCTGTATATGGGGCTGGAGTTAAAATTAGAAACAAGTAGAGCTGGAGCAGCAGAGCCATTAATGGACAATAACACTCCATCCTCACCATACAGTTGAAGTGAGGAAACAGCAGGGTGTCCGGCAGTAAGAGATAGCTTTAGCCACGCACTTTCAGTAAGGGACTCAACTAGCCATGCCCCCCCTTGTTGCGTAAGTTTGAGATATCCATTTTTTTTCCTGACAAGTAATGGGATTGACACCTCAGCCGCAATGAGTACAAACATTTTTGGCGCCTCTAAATACAAAACACCACTTGAATCTGAGTAGACTTGGTATTTTTCTGCAGCATTTACAGACTGAGATACCACTAAAAATGAAACTGCCAGAATTATAATCCGCGATAATTTCACGATACATTCCCTTATTATTCAATAAAAATATTCCAAGTAACTTTTGACTAAATATGTAGCTGATACTGGACACATCAATTGCACTACTACGCGTTCTTTGTTTTGATCCGTCACAAAAAACCATTTAGGGTACTAAACAGTACGAAAATCCGGGGGAGCCTTAGGCCGCAAAAGACAGCAATTTAGTTGGTTTTTAAGCTCGAAATTCAGGCTTTCATAATAACTAAATACCTGAAAATTAACCGTTAATCAACATAAAAATTGAAAATAGAGACAGCACATTAGAGCTTCATTATTAAGCCTTTTGGTCACTTTAAGTTGAACAGCTTTTCTGAGGGGCTGTATTTCATTGAGTTATAGTCATTTATTTATCCTGTTTTTTTCCTGTAAAGGTAAGGCTTTTTTTCACTCAGACTCACATGCTGCTGGCTCAGATAGTTGAATAGTCAACAGACAGAGCTTAGCTATGAACAACTCACCCTACTCTTTCCTGTCCGCCATCATGATATGTAGCAGTCTATTATTAGCATCTTGCGGTGGAGGTAGTAGCAGCAATGAAGGCCCACCAGTGCCTATTAAAGGGATAGACATCAACTTTCCGGCAGGTGCAGAAGTACCGGACAACAGATATGTCGATACCTATAAAATCCTGGTATTTGGTAATAGCCATGTCCATTCTCACAACCTGACCGGTTTGCTGCATGATCTGATCATTGCAGGCCGACCCGAGGTAAAAGTGCAACAGACCATAGCCAGTGGAGGTAATTACCTGGATGAACGCTTAGTCAAAAGCACTGACTTGCATTTGCTGCAATCCAGCGCCTGGACTCACGTGATCCTGCAGGGCCAGAAGTATTCTACCACTGGTCTTTATACCTACCCGATCGATGCCAGTATCATTTGGCTCAGAGCAGCAAAAGCGCGCAACGCTACACCCATTTTATTTCCTGAACATGGTCAGAGGGGCAATGCAACTGAAGGGAGCCGTGTGCACTCGCTGCATCAGTCGATTGTTGCTTTGGAGCCTGGTTGCGTTGCCCCTGTTGGATTAGCATGGGATAACCTGAGCCAACAGGATCCTCAAATGGTGCTGCATGAAGCCGATGGCAATCATGCGGCTTTGGCAGGATCCTTCCTGACGGCTTTAGTGTTTTATCAAAGTATTACCGGCAACAATGCGGAACTACTGCCATTTCAACCTAAAGTTGCTTTGCCTGAACCTCAGCAACGGCTGTTACGGCAAGTCGCCGCCGCTACCTTGCAGCACAATCCGGCATGCCCCTTTTAAACGGTATATTCATGCACAAAATGAATATAAAAAACCACAAAAGGTTATCGAAAACCATAAATAACCACACATAAAATACTGATATAAATAGATTTTTGTAAAAACACTTTTTGAACACAAATTAACTGTTGGTTATTTATCCAAAATTGTTTAAAGTGCGCGCTCATTTGTGCTGTCTGTACGGCGCCAGCTATGGCTTTTGCATTATTTTGCTATGCTTAAGCTGCTGTCGTACTCCTGTCACAAGGCAGCCCTAGTCTTATTTTTGTTTTTGCCAGAAGGAAACAAAACCATAGTGCGCACTACAGAACTTGTTGATGGCTTTCGTCAGTCCGCCCCTTATGTGAACTCTCACCGCGGCAAAACCTTTGTGGTGATGCTGGGTGGTGAAGCCATAGATCAGCCCGGCTTTCGCAGCATTATTAATGATATAGCTTTGCTTAATACGCTCGGCATTAAAATAGTGCTGGTGTATGGCGCACGGCCACAAATTAATAAGGCGCTGGAAAGTGCTGGTTTAAATTGCGATTACCACAACCGTATCCGGGTGACGGACGATGATTCGTTCCGTGTGATCAAACAAGTCGCAGGTGCTTTGCAGCTGGATATTACGGCGCGCTTGTCGATGAGCTTAAGCAATACACCCATGCACAATGCCCAAATCAACGTGGTGAGCGGTAACTTTGTTATTGCTCAACCTTTGGGTGTGGACGATGGCATCGATTATTTGCACAGCGGCCGCGTTCGCCGTATTGATGTGCAAGGTATTCGTCGCCAGCTGGATAATAACGGCATCGTATTAATGGGCCCGGTGGCAGCCTCTGTGACCGGTGAAAGCTTTAACCTGACCGCCGAAGAAATTGCTACACAGGTTGCAATCAAGCTTAAAGCTGAAAAAATTATCGGCTTTAACGAAGCGGGCGGCATTGTGGGTGAAGATGGCGATATTACCGCTGAACTGATGCCCAATTATGCTGAACATTTAATGTGGCAGATGGAACAAAAAGAAGATGCCTGCACAGCCACTATAGCCTTTTTACACGCGGCTATTACCGCCTGTCGTTCTGGTGTTTCGCGTTGTCACTTAGTCAGTTATGGCGAAAATGGCGCTATGCTGCAGGAATTATTCTCCCGTGATGGTATTGGTACTCAGATAGTCACTGAAGCGGCAGAACGTTTACGTGCCGCCAGCATTACCGACATAGGCGGTATTCTGGATTTGATCCGTCCACTGGAACAACAAGGTTTATTAGTACGTCGCTCACGTGAACAGCTGGAAATGGAAATAGACCAGTTTGTGGTGATTGAACGTGATGGCTTAATTATTGGCTGTGCCGCGCTTTATCCCTTCCCGGAAGAAAACGTGGGTGAATTTGCCTGCTTAGCTGTGCATGAACAGTACCGAGATGCCGACCGTGGCAGCGCCTTGCTGAAAAACATTATTCAACTGGCACGCCAGCGCAAGTATTACCGCTTATTTGCGCTGACCACCCGCAGCATTCACTGGTTCCAGGAACATGGCTTTGAACTGGTGACAGTGCAGGATTTACCAGAGAAAAAACAACAGCTGTATAACTACCAGCGCCGCTCTAAAATTCTGGCCCTGGATTTATAAGGCTTTTTTCTGTTGTATTTGCTCTACCACAGTCCGGGCTAAGGCCCTGGCTGTGGTCCATTTCCCTCCGGATACCGTCAACAACTGCTGCTGCCAATTTAACGCATATTCCCGACTCGCAGTACTTGCACTGTCGCTGCCACCCAATAAAGGCCGGACTCCGGCAAATTTACTCTGCACATCAGCTGCACACAATTGGCTGTCAAAATAATGGTTATACAGCTTTAGCAAATAGGCCTGCTCTGCGTCACTGCACTCTATAGGCTCTGCCAGACTTTGCCGTACTTCTGTGGTACCTACTAAAGTGTTGCCCTGATAAGGCAATACAAAGACAATACGGCGCTCACCCGGCACTTCCAGCATATGACCATAACGACTGATTGCAGGCACCAGCAAATGACTGCCACGCACCAAATCCAAAGCTTGTTGCAACGGCAACTCAGATTGCTCCAATAGCTGATTACTCCAGGGCCCGGCCACATTCACTACCAGATCAAAAACTTGCCAGTCAGAACTGTTCCCAGCAAATACCCCACCAGTGGCGGTGATTTGACTGACAGGGCAATGCTGATGAATTTGTACTCCGGCTTTTATGGCTTGCTCTGCCACCCAGAGCCCGAGTTTTCTGTCATCCATCTGGCCATCAAAAAATAAATAAGCCCCTGTTAAACCATCCGTTTTTAGTTGTGGAGAACAACGTTTTGCCTGCTCTGCCGTCAGCCAGCGATGCCGGCCTATGCCTTTTTTCCCGCTGAGCAGATCATAAAGCCACAAGCCAATTTTGATCTGCCAGCCTGGCCTTTGGCCCTTTTGATAGATGGGATACAAAAGCGGCAATCTTTTGGTGAGGTGCGGTGCTTTTTTCAACCACCAGCGTCTTTCCTGCAGGGCTTCATGCACCAGACGAAATTCGCCTTGCTCCAGATAACGTAAACCACCATGCAGTAATTTAGAGGAGGATTTACTGGTGGCCTGCATCAGCTCGTCACGTTCAAACAAGCTGACCTGATGGCCAGCCAACGCCAATTGCCAGGCGGATGACAAGCCATTAATACCACCACCTATGACAGCTATTTTCATATGCTAATCCATTAAGTCTTTGATCTATCAAAGCAGAATCAGGCGGCTTTGTCGAATCGCATGCCCCTGTCAGGCTGGCTGATAAGCAGCAGAGATTGGCCTGAATTCTGGCAGACAGCTGATGTTGCCTCTGCTGAAATATGTCGAAATGCATAAGAGGAGATAGCGATGTTAGAACTCAGACCAAACTGCGAGTGTTGTGATACGGATTTAGCGCCAGCAGATCAGGCTTATATCTGCTCTTTTGAATGCACCTTTTGTCCGGAGTGCATGCACCAACTGGCAGGGATTTGTCCAAACTGCAGCGGAGAATTAGTCAGACGCCCGATACGCCCCGCCGTTAAAGTCGCAGCCAATCCGCCTTCTGCTACAAGGGTGTTTAACCCTGACTGCAAAGCAAAAACAGCACCTTAGTTCATCAACGCCATAGCAGTTTGAATTTGCTGTTCAGTTAAGCCCTGATCTTGCATCGAGCTGACTAAATTATTTTTAGAGTCCACTAAACCCCGACTTAAACTACTGACTTCTGCTTGTAGCGCCTTTACCTTTTCCTGTTTTTCTTCAGGTGGCATAGAACTGTTACTCATCAGTTGTTGCAGCTCTTGTTGTTTTTTCTCCAGCTCTTCCTGCTTATCACGAATAGCTTTCAGTGACTGCTTGACGCTGTCCGGCAGTTCACTCTCGTCTATATCTTTATCTCTTTCCGCCTTTTTCGATTTTTGTAATCCAAGCGGTGATAGATCGACATGAATACCAACAGGAGCTTTGCTGCTGTCTTTTTTCGGATCTGAGGTGTTGTCATCCGAAACCGAGGCTGGCGGCGTTGCTGCAGGCACTGCGTTTTGAATGCTCAAATTGAGCATCTGGTTTAAGTCCATTTTTATCATCAGCTTTGCACCGAAAACAGAGAATCCACTCTGTTATCGGCGCCAGCTTGATAAACTTTAATCAGCTTTAGCGGGTTTGACCGTCGCCTATCACGATATATTTTTCTGTGGTCAAAGATTCCAGCCCCATAGGGCCGTAGGCGTGCAGCTTAGAAGTAGAAATACCAATTTCAGCCCCTAACCCCAGCTCACCACCATCGCTGAACCGCGAGGACGCATTCACCATCACTACTGCACTGTTAATTTGCTTTAAAAAACGCTGTGCAGTGCTGATGTCCTGAGTGCAAATCACCTCGGTATGACCTGAGCTATGACGCTGAATATGAGCAACTGCTTCGTCATAATCAGCCACAGTTTTGACCGACATAGCTAAACGCAAATATTCGGTATCAAACTGAGTGTCATCCGCTTTGCTCGCCCCAGTGAAATAAGGCAGAGACCAGTCGCAGGCAAAAACCTCCACCTGCTTTTCTTCAAAAGCCGCAGACACCAGAGCTAAAAATTGTGGCGCAATCTCCTTGTGCACCAACAAAGTTTCCAGCGAATTACAAACACCGGGCCGCTGGGTTTTACCGTTGAGCAATAACGCCATGGCTTTATCCAAATCCGCAGCTTTGTCGACATACAAATGGCAGATGCCTTTGTAATGCTGAATCACCGGAATTTTGCTGTTGTCGCTGACAAAATGAATTAAACCTTCGCCGCCTCGGGGTATCACTAAATCGACACTGTCTTTTTGCTGCAGTAATTCCAGCAATAAAGCCCGGTCCGGATCTGGGACCACGCTGATAGCGGCGGGGTTAACACCTTGTTCTGCCATGGCTTTATGCAAAGAGGCTGCAATAGCAAGGCTTGACTGCAAAGCTTCACGGCCACCGCGTAATATCACCGCATTGCCTGACTTTAAACACAAAGCACCAGCGTCTGCTGTGACATTAGGCCTGGCTTCGTAAATCATCGCGATGACGCCAAGCGGAATACGCATTTTACCGACCTGAATACCGTTAGGCCTTGGTGCCATCTGGCGTATTTGCCCTACAGGGTCGGGTAAAGCCGCTATATAACGCACTGCATTGGCTAAGGTTTTAATGCGGTCTTCCGTCAAAAGCAGGCGGTCCAGCATAGCGTCCGCTAACTGCTTTTCGCGTCCTGCCGCCATATCTTTGGCATTGCCGGCCAGAATCAAAGTGGTATCGGCTTCTAACTGATCAGCCATCGCCAGCAGTAACTGATTTTTTTCGGCCTCGGATAACTGGGCCAACTGCAAGGCCGCGTGTTTGGCTTGCTGGCAAATGGCTTTAATATTCACATTAGTCATGCTCAGCCCTCTACCAAAGCTAAATCGTCGCGGTGCACCACCACTTCGCTTGGGCAATACCCCAAAATACTTTCAATTTGCTGACTGTGCACACCACGAATTTTACCAAGCTCAGCCACACTATATTGGCTGATGCCTTTGGCCAGCTGTTTACCGGCTTGGTCACACAACCAAATAGCATCACCTTTATCAAAATCACCGCTGATACTGCTGATGCCTTTTGGCAGCAAAGATGCGCCTTTATGCAATAAAGCCTGCACAGCACCGCTGTCGAGCTGCAGCTCACCCCGGGTTTTTAAACTGTGTAATAACCAGTGTTTTTTTGCACTTAAGCGTTCCTGCTGTTTATGAAACAGTGTGCCACAGGCTTTGCCAGCAAGCAGAGCCGCAAAGCTGTCGGCTTTCTGGCCGTTAATAATTAAGGTATCAATGCCTTGCGACGTCGCTTTACTGGCCGCCTGCAACTTGGTGGTCATGCCGCCTGTGCCAATGGCATGATGACTACCGCCGGCCATGGCATAAATGTCTGCTGTAATTTGATGTACTTCAGGGATAAGCAAAGCGCTGCTGTCAGAACGTGGATTGGCGGTATATAAACCATCGACGTCAGAACAAATAATTAAGGCGTCGGCATCCACAACAGTAGCAACTAAAGCGGCCAGATTGTCGTTATCACCCACTTTCAGTTCAGCCGTAGCCACAGTATCGTTTTCATTGACGATAGGCAGCACACCGTGATCCAGCAAAGTACGCAGCGTATTGTGGATATTTAGATAGCGATTACGGTGTTGTAAATCATCATGCGTCAGTAGAATTTGCGCGCAATCTACGTCCAGTAGATTACGCCAGCTTTGCATCATACGGGTTTGGCCTACAGCAGCCATAGCTTGTTTAACATTAATGGGTAAGGGGTGGTGGGCAAAGGGAATAGCAGCACGGCCTGCAGCCACACTACCTGAAGAGACCAATACCACTTCAACCCCTTGTTGCCTGCATTCGCTGATAAACCCAGCGATCGCCAGCAAATAACGGGTGGAGCAACCTTTTGCTTCCGGTGCAATCAGGGCACTGCCCACTTTAAGCACCAGACGTCGCCACTTTAACCCTGCCATAAAACCCATTTATCTCCAGTTATTTTTTAACCACCCGAGCATACCTATTTAGACGTATATATGTCTATAGCCTTCGTACTTGCAACCACAGCGGCGTTGACTGTGCGCTCTCGCCCCAGTCACATAGTGAACTATGCTCCTGGGGTCTCCATCACTTGTCGCCTTGCTGCAGCTGCAATTACTTTGGCTACTCGTTTTGGCCTTTGAAGCTGCAGCTTTGTTGACTGCAGGCGTTCGCCCAATCACATAGGAACAACTATGCTCATGGGTCTCAATCCTTTGTCGCCGCGCTACAACTCCAATTAATTAGGGTATATAGCCTTCGTACTTGCAACCACAGCGGCGTTGACTGTGCGCTCTCGCCCCAGTCACTTATTTCAGCAGACTAATTTTGCTTACTGGCGAGTATTCGCCTCAATCCATAAACACATAGTGAACTATGCTCCTGGGGTCTCCATCACTTGTCGCCTTGCTGCAGCTGTAATTACTTTGGCTACTCGTTTTGGCCTCAAAATAACGCATAACAACAGTAAATGGCGTATAGCATAAGTAAAAGGTAGTTCGGTAAAATCTGACCAACAATGCATTACTTTTTTGTCTTAAGCAGAGCCTGATGTCGCACAACACTATTTCACTGAACCAACAGCGCCAACCTTTGGATCACCTCGACTCTGTCTGGTTGTTTGGTTACGGCTCACTGATTTATAAAACTGACTTTGACTATTTGGCTGCTAAACCAGCCTGCATTTATGGTTGGGAACGCCGCTTTTGGCAGGGCTCACATGATCATCGTGGTACGCCTGAGGCGCCTGGACGGGTGCTAACCCTGATTGAAGCAGCTGGAGCACGTTGCGCCGGCATGGCTTATCAAGTAACACCAGCGACCTTTGAACATTTGGACCATCGTGAAAAAAATGGCTATTTACGTATATTTACCCCACTACACTGGCTGAATGAAACAGGTGAAGTGCAAGGCGTGGTGTATTTAGCCAGCGCAGATAATGAGGCTTATCTAGGCCAGGATACAGAAGCAGCTATAGCCGCACATATAGCGCGAAGTCATGGTCCAAGTGGGCCTAACAGTGAATACCTGCTTCAGCTGGCGCAGGCGCTGCGCGATATGAATGAGCAAGACGAACATGTGTTTGCTATTGAGCGCGAACTGTTAAAGCTACTAAAGCAAACCTAATCGCTGCACCATTCCTTCACCAGGCACCATTCCTTCACCAGAATACTGGGGGAGCGCCTCTTACTTAGACTCTCCAGCCTTTACAACCTTCAGCTTTATTCGCCGCCATCCAGCGATCTCCTTAAAGGGCCAAGGCCCCGAGTTGTTAAACATTGCTCAGGGTAATGTTTTTAGTTCAGCGCTAATTCAGTTCAACTGAGGTACAATTGCGTCACAATAATTCAGGAGATTTCGTATGATAGCCAAACAGTTAGGTTTAGTTGCCTTATGCAGCACCTTAGTTTTATCCGGTTGTGCCAGTATGAATATTGCACCGGAAAACCAGAACACCGCCAAAGGCGCGGCCATTGGTGCTGGTGTAGGTGCTGTGCTGGGTAAAGCAACAGGCAATCATAAAAACAAAAGGCTGGCTATTGGTGCAGCTATTGGTGCCTTAGCTGGCGCTGCTGTAGGTCGTTATATGGACCATCAGGAAATGGCGTTGCGTGATCAATTATCCGGTACTGGTGTCAAAGTGCACCGTGACGGCGATATTTTGCGTTTAGAGATTCCGTCACAAATTACCTTTGCTGTGAATCAGTCGTCTATCCAGCCTCAGCTGTATCCGGTACTCAATGATGTAGCTAAAGTACTGGGTGAATACGACAAAACCCTGTTGGTGATCAGCGGTCATACCGACGATACAGGTGCTTATGACTACAATATGCAGTTGTCAAAAAAACGTGCTGAAAGCGTAAAAGATTATTTAGTGGCGCAGCGTTTAAACCCAATCCGTATTGAAACTCAGGGTTTAGGCCCAAGCTACCCGGCTGTGCCTAACAATTCTGAAAGCAACAGAGCCATGAACCGCCGCGTTGAGATTCATATCGAAGCTATAACGGAATAGGAGCGCTTAGGCTAAAGCCAGAGAGCTATTAAAAATTTAAAACTCCGGCTATGCTGCCGCTGCATTGAATGCAGTACCAGCACACCGGAGTTTTTTTATGGGCTTATTGTGGTTAGTTACGCTGATTTGGGCTTTTAGTTTTTCCTTAATCGGCGAATTTTTGTCTGGCCGGGTAGACCCTTATTTGGCGGTCAGTAGCCGTATGCTGCTGGCTTTAGTGTTATTCCTGCCCTGGCTATTAAAAAGCACCAGCTCTAAAACTCAGGCTATGGCTCTTGCCGCCATTGGCGCTATACAACTGGGGCTGATGTACCTGCTGCTGTATCACAGTTTCCTGTATTTAAGTGTGGCCGAAGTGCTGCTGTTTACCATTCTGACCCCTGCCTATATCTCTATACTGGATTACTTCTGGCGTTATAAAAAGCTGCATCTGCGCTGGTTAGGCCCTGCTCTGCTGGCTATTCTGGGTGCTTTAGTGATTCGTTATCAAAACTTAAGCGCAGATTTCTGGTGGGGTTTAGTGCTGATACAAGCGGCCAACTTATGTTTTGCTTTTGGTCAGGTGGCTTATCGCCAGTTGGACTTGGGTTCTACGGGCTCACAACGCTATAACTTCGGTTGGTTTTTTGTTGGTGCCACTCTCATCAGCTTAGTGGCGACAGCTTTATTTGCTGACTGGAACAAGATGCCAACGACCACTCTGGATTACGGCATTTTAGTTTGGTTAGGCTTGGTGGCTTCAGGTTTGGGCTATTGGCTATGGAATGCCGGGGCACGACAAGTAAATGCCAACCAGTTGGCGGTGATGAATAACGTGCTGATCCCAGCAGGCCTGGTGGTGAACTTTGTATTCTGGCAACACAACGTTAATTGGTGGACATTATCCGCAGGTTCAGTATTAATTTTATTGTCACTGCTCTGGGCTTCGCGGCAGAAAAATTCATAGAGCTACCTTGCTGCGCTCAGACCAAATCTGCTGTTTAAGGTGTTGGTAAAGCCACCTTATCATCAACACTGGCAACAAAACGTAAGCTCCAGTGGTATTTACTTTTTCGTTTAGACATAGACAAAGTGCGCCAGGATAAGTCTGGTGCATTGAGCAAATGCCGAACTTCATCCACTTTAATTTCTCTTGGTACAGTGATTTGCATCAGACAGATGTTATCTCTACAACCTAAGCCTTCAGATTCAGCTTGAAATTTTTGCACTGCAGTTAACATCAACTGTTCAAGCTTAAGCTCTGTTTCATGGTCAGCAGCTTTTTGTCTGGAGTAATGCAACTGCTCTGCTGCTTCAATGAAATTCCGGCTTTTAAACACAGCTTCAAGCTCACGACTTAATAAGCTGCCATTCTTGCTGATCAGTTTTAAATGCCAGTTTTCGTGTAAATCCAGAATGCAGCCGCGACCATCCAGACATAAGGCGGAAGAGGATTCTACCAACTCTGAGTCAGGCTTCGCCGCAGCATGCTGCAGCTCTATGCCTATATCTGGCATTGCGACGTCTTGAGCGGGTTCGTTCTGTGGTAACAGCTCCGATACTAGATCAGGCTTTTTCGCGGTGCCGGGTTCTGCTGGTACCAAAGAATTGTTCTTTGATAACAGCAGCCATGCCGCCAAAACTATAACTGCAGCGAATATCCATTTCATCGCAATTGACTCCCTGGTCTTAGGTTAAGTTGTTACTTCTGTGCAAAAGCCTTTTTGACAAAATTAGGTAAAGCCATAGCGGCCTGATGCACTTCTGCATTGTAATACTGGGTTTCAAAGGCAGGGTTTTGTGCAGCGTCCACACGGAAGCCATCAAATTTGCTGTCTTTACGGGCCAAAGTACAAGTCCACCAGCCTGATGGATACACCATCTGCGGGAAGAGCAGACTTTGTAAATCAGCAAAACCAGCGTCAGACATGGCGTCCCGCATGGCTTTGAGTAAAGGCATATGGATCAGCGGTGACTCACTTTGTTGCACTAAAATACCGCCCGGACGCAGTGCTTTTAAGCAACTCTCGTAAAAGGCTCTGTTAAATAAGCCTTCGCCCGGACCTATAGGGTCGGTGGAGTCGACAATCACTACATCCAAAGATTCAGGTGCTGCGTCACGCATAAACTGAATACCGTCGGCAAATTTTAAGGTCGCGCGTGGATCGTTATTGGAAGCACAAAGCTCTGGGAAGTATTTTTCCGCCATGCGGGTCACTTGTTCGTCGATATCAATTTGGGTGACTTGTTCGATATCAGGGTGTTTTAATACTTCGCGCAAAGTACCACAGTCACCACCACCTATAATCACCACTTGTTTTGGCGCCGGGTGAGTAAATAAAACCGGGTGGCTTAACATTTCGTGATAAAGGAAATTGTCACGACTGCTCAACATAATCACGCCGTCTATCACCATCAGATTGCCAAAATGCGTAGTCTCAAACATTTCGATATGTTGAAAAGGCGACTGCACCTCATCCAGTTTTTTGGTGATGGCCAAACCAAAAGCACTACCACTGGCCGCAAAAATTTCGGTGAACCATTTATTGTCGCCCGACATACTTATCTCCTGAAAATCAACTAAGCTGGGTATTTTGCCAGTCAGGGCAATATGAGACAAACTTTTCATGTTTTTTTCACAGCATTGGCTTTAAAATAGCGCATCATTTTTTTAAGGGCACGACAATGGCAGATTGGGGTATCGAAAAAGCACGATCCATATATAACGTAGCAGTCTGGAGTGAAGGCTATTTTGATGTTAACAACAATGGCGACCTGGTGGCCTATCCGGATCAGGACCATAAAAAACCCGGTATTAATTTCCCGGAGCTGACTGCCCGTTTTAAAGAGGAAGGCTTAACCCTGCCCGTATTGGTACGTTTTACCGATATTCTGCAGCACCGTGTTGGCACCTTAATTAATTCTTTTGCTCAGGCCAAACAAGAGCGTGAGTACCAAGGTGAATACACTGCCGTTTACCCTATCAAAGTAAACCAGCAATTTTCTGTCGTAAAAAAACTGGTGAGCCATGATAGCGGCAAAGTAGGTTTAGAAGCCGGTTCCAAACCTGAGCTGATGGCTATTTTAGGCGTCACCGACAAACCTTTGCGTATTGTTTGTAACGGCTATAAAGATTCTGAGTTCCTGCGTTTAGCCACTATTGGCCAGATGATGGGCCATCAGGTTTATGTCGTGGTTGAAAAAATCACAGAATTAAAAACCTTAATCCGTGAAATCGACAGCTTAGGTCAGGCGCCTATGATTGGTATCCGTATCAAGCTGAACTCGGTCGGTAAAGGTAAATGGCAAAATACCGGTGGTGAAAAAGGCAAGTTTGGCTTAACCGCCACTCAAGTGCTGCAAGCCATCGACATTCTGCGTGACGCTGGCAAACTGGATTTGTTGCAGTTAGTGCATTTCCATATCGGCTCTCAGATTGCCAATATCCGTGACATTCACAATGCAATTCGTGAATGTGCCCGTCACTATGCTGAACTGCGCACTTTAGGTGTGCCTATCACTACGGTCGACGTAGGTGGTGGTTTAGGTGTGGACTACGAAGGGTCGAACTCACGTTCTGCCTGTTCAATGAACTACACCATGTTGGAATACGCCCGCAACGTGGTGTACGGCTTAAAAGAAGTTTGTGACGAATACGACTTACCGCATCCGAATATTATCACTGAGTCTGGCCGTGCTATGACAGCACACCACGCTGTGTTAATTACTGATGCTATAGACGTAGAACGCGCACCTGGCTTAGTCAATATGCCAGAACCAAGCGAAGACTCACCAGCCGTGATTTGGGCTTTGTGGGATTCGTATAAAAACGTGACACCACGTACAGCGGTAGAAGCCTACCACGATGCAGTGCATTATTTTACCGATGCCCATGCTCAGTATGTGCATGGTTTGCTGACGTTAAAAGACTGGTCTTTGCTGGAACAAATTTACTTTGCCACCATCAACAAAGTGAAAAACAAACTGGATTTATCCTCCCGTTCACACCGTGATATTCACGATGAGTTAAACGAGAAATTAGCCGACAAGCTGTTTGTTAACTTCTCTTTGTTCCAGTCTATGCCGGATGCCTGGGGTATTGACCAGTTATTCCCTGTGATGCCATTGGAGCGGATGAATGAGTCGCTGGAACACCGCGCTATTATTCAGGATATTACCTGTGACTCAGACGGCGTACTGAAAAGTTATGCCGACGGTAACGGTATTGAATCCAGCTTGCCACTGCCTTCGTACAAAGAAGATTCGCAGTTCCTGTTGGGTATGTTTATGGTCGGTGCTTACCAGGAAATTCTGGGCGACTTACACAACCTGTTTGGTGACACCGACTCAGTCCATGTTGAACTGGACGACGAAGGAGGTTACCGTCTGACCAATGCGATTAAAGGCGACACAGTGGCTGACGTGTTACGTTACGTACAGTTTGACGCGAAGAAGCTGCTTGCCTCTTACCAGAAGCAATTAGCACGGATGGACTTTACCCCTGAAATGCAGGCGTCTTATTTAGATGAACTGAAATCCGGGGTTTATGGTTACACCTACTTCGAAGATTAAGGTAAACTTGCCACTGATCGGATGAGAGAAAAGCAGGCCCGCCTGCTTTTCCTTTATAACCATTACCCAAATTAATTGAAGCTGCAGCGCGACGACAAGCCACGAGACCCCATGAGCATAGGCCACTATGTGATTGGGGCGAGAGAGCGCGGTCAACAAAGCTGCAGTTTTAAGTAAGAAGGGTAAAACTAAGTGGTGACTGAATGCTGCACTTTTTACCAGCCCCAATACGTGGCTCGATTTCTTTTCTGCTGTACTTTATCAACACTATTTTTTGGGCCACGCCCATTCTGATCCTGGCCATTATAAAGTTGCCTCCGGTAAAAATCTGGCAAACCTGGATCACCTATTTATTGGATTTCTGTGCTACCAGCTGGATCACGTTAAATAACTTAACCAGCCGAACCTTTAGCCGTATTCGTTGGGATATTAAGGGTATAGATAATTTAAGCGTCAAAGACTGGTATCTGGTAATGGCGAACCATCAGTCCTGGGTTGATATTCTGGTACTGCAAAAAGTCTTTAACCACAAAGCGCCGTTTTTAAAGTTCTTCCTGAAAAAAGAACTGATTTATGTGCCGGTAATTGGCTTATGCTGGTGGGCACTGGATTTTCCTTTTATGCAGCGCTTAACCGCCAAACAGCTGGCGGAAAAACCTGAACTCAAAGGCACAGACATTGCGACGACCCGTAAAGCCTGCGAAAAGTTTCGCTACAAGCCGGTGTCTGTGATGAACTTCCTTGAAGGCACCCGCTTCACTCAATACAAACATGATAAACAACAATCGCCTTTTACCCACTTGCTCAAGCCTAAAGCTGGCGGCATTTCTTTTGTACTGAATGCGATGGGTGAACATTTGCATAAACTGCTGGACGTAACCATTTGTTATCCCAAGGGTATCCCTACCTTCTGGGACTACATTTCCGGCAAAGTGCACGACATTAAAGTGCGGGTGCGGGTATTGCCTATAGATCCAAACCTGATTGGTGATTATGAAGATCCGGTGTTTAAACAAAAATTTCAAGCCTGGGTGAATCAACTCTGGTTAGATAAAGATTTGTTATTAACAGAGCTGAAGCAAGGAGAGCGGAGCTAATGTTGTATTGGTTGCCTGTAGTACTGAAAGCCCCTTTGGCGTTTTTGCTGTTTAGCTGCAATCTGGCGTTGTGGGGAACTATTGTCACCCTGATTGGCATAGCCAAGTTGTTGTCGCCAAACGCAGCAGCAAGAACCTTTTGGTCTAAACCTGCACATTGGGCATACCGGGGATGGTCGCGTTATAACAAAGTCTTGATGGAACTGTTTAACAAAGTGGAATGGCAAGTCAGTGGCGTGGCTGAACTGAAAAAAGACAGCTGGTATTTGCTGATCTCCAACCATAAAAGCTGGCTGGATATTCCGGTGTTAAGTCAGTTTGCGTTAAACCGTATTCCAGAACCTAAATTCTTTTTAAAAGAACAGTTAAAATGGGTGCCCTTTATTGGCTCAGGTTCCTGGGCTTTGGATATGCCTTTTATGAAACGCTATAGTCAGGCACAAATAGCGAAAAAACCAGCACTGAAAGGCAAGGACATTGAAACCACCCGAGAGTCCTGCGAAAAGTTTAAAAACACCCCGACCACCATTATTAACTTTGTCGAAGGTTCACGTTTTACCACGGAAAAACATAAACAAAAACGCAGCCCATTCCGGCATTTATTACCACCCAAAGCCGGTGGCATTGCTTTTACCCTCGCCAGCATGGGCCCGCAGTTTCATTCGGTATTGGATGTCACTATTCTATACCCTGACAATCCAGGCCATGTAGCCTTAGATATGCTCTGTGGCCGCTTAAAACGCGTGGTCGTTCTGGTTGAAATTTTGCCGGTGGATCATCAAATCATTGGCGACTATTTTAACGACGAAGCCTTCAGAGTCAGCTTTCAGAACTGGCTGAATCAGCGCTGGCTGAAAAAAGATCAGACCATAGCGGCTTACCATCAACTTGCGACATCAGCTTCGGAAAACGCCTTGTGTTAGACATGTATTTACAACAAGCAGCCAGCTATTTTGGCCAGACTTTGCCGTCAGAACATTTGTTGATGTTAGTCATCCGACTAGTATTGGCGTTCGCATTGTTATGTTTGCTTTTTGCGCTGTCCCGCCGTTATCTGCTACCTGTTATGGCACATCTGCTGGATAAAGTAGATGGCACATTGCAGCATCAGACAAAAAGCGAAAGGCAGCAGCTAGCCAGCCATGTCGCACATTTAATACCAGCAGTGGTATTGATTAGTTCGGTTGAAAAGTTTTTTCTGCACTGGCCAGAGTTTATGTCTGCTGTGCATCTGGCGCTTTGGATCTACCTGTATTGTTTTGCAGGTATGGCTTTTGCTGCACTGATTAATTTTGCTACTGCTATTTATAGCGCTGTGGACCGTCAGAGTAATGTGCCTTATCTGGGGCTGGCGCAAATACTTAAACTACTCGACTTTATCGTGGTAGGCATACTGATCTTAAGCATGCTGCTGGACAAATCTCCGGTGTATTTACTCAGCGGCTTAGGTGCTTTAACTGCGGTGTTATTGCTGGTATTTAAAGACACTATTTTAGGTTTAGTCGCCAGTATTCAGTTAGCCACCAATAACATGGTAAACCGCGGCGACTGGATTGAAATGCCGAAATACGGCGCTGATGGCGCAGTGACTGAAGTGGCACTCACTACGGTTAAAGTGCAGAACTGGGACAATACCATTACCACTATTCCCACTTATGCACTAATTTCCGACTCTTTTAAAAACTGGCGGGGCATGCAGCAATCCGGCGGGCGCCGCATTAAAAGAGCCATCAAAATTGATATTCACAGCATAGGTTTTCTGGACGAAGCGGAAATACAACAACTGCTGCAACAGCAAGTGCTACAACCATTTTTTGCTACACAGCAGGCGAAGGACTTGTTACAGCAACCGCACCTGACCAACCTGAAGCTGTTTCGCCATTACACCCAGTGGCTGTTGCAGCAGAACCCCAATATCAATCAGGACATGACGCTGATGGTGCGTCAGCTGGAATCTAACGAAGTAGGTTTACCACTGGAGATTTATTGTTTCAGTTCAGATAAAGTCTGGGCCAACTACGAGCAAATTCAGGCAGAGATTTTCGAAACCTTGTTTGCTACGCTGCCCTTGTTCACATTAAGCACCTTTCAGCGAATAGGTGGCAGGCAAATCTAAAGTGCCGGGCTTGGCAAAGACTGCAAATGTCTTCACACTAGACTGGCAGTAGTGTCAAGCGAGCCGATCAGATGTTAGAACCTTTAGCCCATTACACAGCAACAGCAGTTGTCACTTTAATCTGTGCTATGTTTTCCTGGCCTATGTATTGGGCCAACCGTAAAGTGCCAGGCACTTTATGGTGGGCTATAGCCAACTCAGTTTTACCTGTAGCTTTGATTTGTTTAAGCAGCCAGCCCTATGCTCCTGTCTGGCTGGGGGTTGTGCTTGCTAACCATTTGTTATTGCTGCATGCACTATTGCTTGTCTATGGCACCTGGCTTTTTTTCGGCCAAAAACCACGGTTCCGTCTGCTCAGCGTTATAGCCGCCTTTTTTAGTCTGCCCTTTTTATACTTCAGTTACGTCAGCCCAGATACAGACGCCCGCATAGTGCTGGGTAGCCTGATGTTTATTGCCACCTTATGTTGTATGGTGCAAAGCACTGCAACCAGACCTAAGGGAGAGTTTACCGTTGGAGCCATACTGATTTATTCAGTGCTGGGAACCACATTCATCTTGATGCTGTATCGCATTATTCATGTGCTATTTATTGGATCTATAGGCAACATTTTTACCAACACCACCCTGAACACTGTAGTTGCAGGTATCTCGTACTTTAATAGCTATGGTCTGACTCTGAGTTTTTATATGTTGTGCCATGAAAAACAACTACAACATATCAAAGAGTTAAGAAAGGAAGCCCAACAACAGACTGAACAAAAAAGTCGGTTTCTGGCCTTTTTAAGCCACGAACTGCGAACGCCTCTGAATGCAATAGTTGGCAAAGCACAACTGATAGCGCTGAACACTACATCACCGCAAATTCAGCATGACTGCAGCCTGATTGCTGATGCAGGCATGTCGCTGTCCACTATGGCAAAACAAATTCTTGAGCACTCCAGACTGGAACATGGCAACGTCAGCATAGAGCTGTCTGATGTACAACCTGGCCAGTGGCTAAAGCGGATGCAGGATATGTATTTACCTATGGCAAAAGCAAAATCTCTGGAAATACGCCTGGAGGTTATTAATGATACCGGGCTGAGCTACAGTTTTGATCAAGGTAAAATTCAGCAAGTGCTGACGAATTTGCTGGCTAATGCGATTAAATACAGTGATCAAGGTAGTATTGTTCTAAAAGCAGAAATTTTGCACAGCGACAATAAGATTCGCTTTCATGTCACCGATCAGGGCATAGGTATTTCAGACGCAGATCAGTCCATACTGCTTCAACCTTTTACCCGCGCCGGCAACAGCCAAAACCGGGAAGGCTCCGGCCTGGGTTTGTCCTTAAGCCAAAATATACTGGCAGTTCTGGGAAGCAGGCTGTGTTTCTCCAGCGAATTAGGCAAAGGCAGTCATTTTTATTTTGAGATTGACGTGAGTGCTGCAACTGAACCCGGCCAGAAAGCAGATCTTGCTGTAGTTCAATCCCTTTTTATTTTACTGGTTGAAGATGTAGAACTGAATCAACAGATCATCGGTGGTATGTTAGAGCAAGACCAACATGCAGTGCTTTACGCAGATTCAGTGCAACAGGCACTTAAACTAGCTACAGCAAACAGCTTCGATTTAATCCTATTGGATATGAATCTGCCTGATGGCAACGGTATTCAGTTTTATCAGCAACTGTGTAAACACAGTGCTTCGCCTCCGGCAACAGTGATGCTGACAGCAGATATCAGCGAAGAGTTAAAAACGGCCGCTCTGGGGTCAGGGATCCGCGCTTTATTGCACAAACCTATTACTCTGGCATCACTGCGGCAATGCCTCAGCTCACAATTTTTCGATAAAAATCAGCAGCCTCCACGCCTCGCTGCAAATCTTGCAACCTTTATGCAAATTGCAAAACATTTGCCCGAACAAAGAGTTCACAATAAACTCAACCTGTTGCATCACGAACTGTTATCCTGCATCGAGCAGATAAAACAGGCATTGCCGGACTATAACCAGACTAAAACGGCTCTGCATCGATTAACAAGTCTGTCGGCTACACTCGGGTTTGAGCACCTTACCGATACATGCTCGGCTCTGGAGCAGCAAGTACAGCAGTTGGGGCAACAACAACTCAGCTTGTTGTCCACAATGGCAGAAGATGCTGTTAATCAACTAAAGGAGAAGGTAAAACTCACGCATGACTGAACATTGCCACATCTTATTGATCGAGGATGATCAGTGGCTCAGGGAAGGGTTAAAACTGTTTTTAGTATCAAAGCACTTTAAAGTGACAGCTGTTGATACTCTGGCTGAAGCAAGAACTGTGCTTAGTCAGAATACTGATCATTATCCGGTACGTTTGATCGTATCAGATATCTCCTTACCAGACGGTACAGCTCTTAGCTTATTTGATGAGCTTTATGCAGAGAAACGTATCGGGAAAATTTTTATTTCCGCTCATATATCAGAACAAGAACGTATTAGAGGTTTACAAACCGGAGCAGATGATTACCTTTGCAAACCTGTATCGCCTGAAGAGCTATTATTGCGCATTAAAGCCGTATTACGCCGCTTGCATCTGGATTGTGAGGACATCACGGAAATCAGCTTCCTGCACTATCAGCTTAATCCTGAAAGCCGGATCCTGAGTTACGAAAACAAGCAGGTGCAATTAAGCAGTGCAGAACATCAGTTACTACTCCAACTGGTCGCACGGCAAGGCAAAATTGTATCCAGAGAAATGCTGTTTGCCAGCCTGGATAATACTCAGATTTATCAGCAAGGCAGAGCTTTGGATATCCTGGTCTCTCGTCTGAGACGTAAAATGCTTGGCGGGGCGAATCAGGTCGATCCGATCATCACGTATCGTGGTAAAGGTTATATGTTACTGCAGCAACATTGAAAGGTGCAGAGCATCGTCGCAACAAGCATCCGGCCTTAGCCAGAGGCAAAGGCGTGATATCGGCGCAACAATGTTCCCGACAGTTGCGACATACCGTCCTTCCATGGACATCGTCACAACAATGTTCCCGACAGTTGCGACATACCGTCCTTCCATGGACATCGGCGCAACAATGTTCCCGACAGTTGCGACATACCGTCCCTCCATGGACATCGTCGCAAAAATGTTCCCGACAGTTGCGACATACCGTCCTTCCATGGACATAAAAAAACCGCAGAAGCGGTTTTTTTTATTCATCACGGATACTGTCAGAAGCGGCGAATTAAGCCGAACTGCGCAGTCTTAAGGTCTGCATTTTCAACATCATAATAACTGACCCCCATCTTTAGTGACCACTCAGCGTTGAGTTTTAATTGCCCTTGCAGTTCCGCAAAAGGTACTGTCTTACTCTGGCTTTGGCTGGATACATCTGCTGAGTCAAAAAATCTGTCTTTCACTTCCATCTGCCAGACACCGAGCCTGATCCCTGGTGTAAACAACTCAGCCACAGTAGCTGGCTGCCATAACAGGCTCAGTTCAATACCCTCTCCAGAGGTAGGCCAAACAGACTCTAAATCACTAGCCTCAGTGTCAGGCGCCACATCTGAGAATAGCGTGGTAATTTCTCCTGCATCCAGCCAACCTAATTCAACAGACACAGAGTCGGTGAACTTATGCCCAGCATAGAGGCGGAAACCGGCACGGGTTTTATCATCAACAACAGCTGTACCCGCAATACCTTTCGCGTTCATTGCGTCTGTAACCTCAGCCGAACTGGTATCACTGCTGACTGACATAAGATCAACACCCAGATATAAATCCTGAGCTGACACAGTCAATGGTACAACAGTCGCAGCAGCCAACACTAACTTACGCAGTCTGAACGCCGCGAGACCACCCAGTAATACACTTAGCATAACACCCATACTACCTCCGGATTTAGCTGTAACATCTTTTGGTGGCACAGGCACCGGAGTTGGAGGAACAACAACTTCGGCTACCGCAAGCACACCAGGGTCACGGATCACACTATTTGCTACGCCGTCATCATCATTAGGACCACCATCCTGGATGGTTAAACGCACACAACCATGGCCTGCAGTCAAACCCGATATCCAGCTATCTGAGGATACACCCGGGCATTGGCCTAAGACATCGCGGGCAGCGCTGTCGACGCGATTAGCAGAATCTACAACAAAGTTCTGCCATTGTCCGTTGATAAATTTACGCCACACCGCGTTGGCAGGAACAGATGTTCCTGCTGGTAATGGAATAGCTACAGGCACTACTTCACCAGGGTTTTCCAGTCCCAGTACATCAAAGTTAATCACCACCCCCTGCTGCACGAAGCCCGCATCGTTTAACGACCCGTCACTCAAGGCTATACCAAACTGACCCGTACTCCAGGATTGCTCTTCTGTTAAAGCTCCCAACGTCAGTTGATACTGATTCGGTACTTCAGCATACAAAGCCTGAGCGCCTTCGGCCTGACAAGAGCCAACCCGGTTATCTTCCGTAACATTTGGGCAAAGCGGTAAACGGTTTGGTGTGTCGGCAACATTATTTTGTTCAGTTGGAATACCTGAGTTGCCAGCGCCTGCACAGCTTTCCACCGGACAGCCTGCAATCACCCGTAATGCTAAATCATATTGACCTGTGCGGCCATTCGCTGACTGACCTGTCACTGTGATGGTATAGCGTCCTTCTGCCAGAGTGCCTGGGTCAAAACTGGCTGTTGCGCCTGAAGCCTGCAAGGTTAGGCCTGAAGCTGTCCAGTTGTAGCTTGCTTCTGTTGCATTCAGCTCTGCCACAGACAAGGCAACAGGACCTGCAGTTTGATCAACCACATAAGTTTCAGCACCGTTTTGCATCGCTTTAGTGCTTAACGCCAGTGCTGGTAATTCCTGCTGTACAGCCAGATTGTGTATAGCGGGAGTTCCCTGTAACGCGTTAACGATACCAGCATTTCGCAATACGAGTTGGGCAGGAGTTGCTGTTGCGGTCACTGTGTAGCTACGCCGTAAGTTGTGCTCTGCCGTAAACTCTATCTGCTGCAACTCTGACTGCACGCCATTTTTTGTCACTGCAGAAGTCACTGGATATTCAACAGGTTCATCACTCAGCCAGACACGCACTGTGGTTGCCACATCTTGCTGCACAGGCTGCTGACTTGAGGTGAAAGCCAGATAAGGGAAAACGTTATACATCACCTCTACCCGCTCACCTGAGACAGCATCAACAAACTCCAGTGTATAACGACCAGTACGCTGCGCACTGAAGATATAGCTGCCATCATCCTGCATTGTCAGCAACGCTTCGGCATCTGCTAATTCAAGTTTTGACTCCACACCAGAGCGCATCACTGTGGCACCAAGCAGCGTTTTTGTGCCAGCGCCACTGCTGAAACTAAAACGGCTGGTGCCATTGCTGGCTAAAGCTGCATCGGTGTCTTTCTCCACTTGCGTAAATGGATACACAGTCACTGCAATAGTACAGGCTTGCTTAATAGCTGAAGTCTGGATTTGGTTGCCTGATACTGCGGTCTGGCAAGTACCTGATAACACAACTATATCATCGGCATTATTCAGGCTGAGTTCTACAGTTGCAGTACTGCCATAATTCACCTGCTGAGTGGCCGGACTGATGCTGGCCTCACCTGTCACAGTGGCAGTGACCATCAGTTGAATTTGCTCGTACTGCGCTGTCAGCGCCAGGTTCTGTGCTGGCATAGTGGCAGGAACAACGGGATCCCATCTCACAAAGGTAAAACCTTCGCGAGTTGGATTCGCGGGCGCAATCACCGCAGCACCAAAGTTAGCACTGATAGGTGCTACTGCTGAACCACCCGCACTATCAAAAGTGATGGTGTAATCATTCACAGTCCACTGCGCTGTTACAGTCGTATTGGCTGAAGGCATAGTGGTCGGCACTGTTGGAGTCCAGCCTGCGAATGTATAGCCATCACGGGCCGGAGCTGCCGGAGCTGTCACCGCAGCACCAAAGTTAGCACTGATAGGTGCTACTGCTGAACCACCCGCACTATCAAAAGTGATGGTGTAAGCATTCACAGTCCACTGCGCTGTTACAGTCGTATTGGCTGAAGGCATAGTGGTCGGCACAGAAGGACTCCAACCTGCAAAGCTATAGCCTTCACGGGTTGGATCAGCCGGAGCTGTCACCGCAACACCATAGCTTGCCGTGATTGGTTCCACAACTGAACCACCTGCTGAATTAAAGGTGATGGTATAACTGTTCACAGTCCACTGCGCTGTCACCGTCGTATTGGCTGAAGGCATAGTGCCTGGAACTGTTGGAGTCCAGCCTGCAAAGCTATATCCTTCACGGGTTGGAGCAGCCGGAGCTATCACCGCAACACCAAAGTTAGCACTGATAGGTGCTACTGCTGAACCACCTGCCGAATTAAAGGTAATGGTGTAAGTATTTACAGTCCACTGCGCTGTCACAGTCGTATTGGCTGCTGGCATAGTGGTCGGCACTGTTGGTGTCCAGCCAGCAAAGCTATAGCCTTCACGGGTCGGAGCTGCCGGAGCTGTCACCGCAGCACCAAAGTTAGCACTGATAGGTGCTACTGCTGAACCACCTGCACTATCAAAAGTAATGGTGTAAGCATTCACAGTCCACTGTGCTGTCACCGTCGTATTGGCTGAAGGCATAGTACCTGGCACTGTTGGAGTCCAGCCAGCAAAGCTATAGCCTTCACGGGTCGGAGCTGCCGGAGCAGTCACCGCTGCACCAAAGTTAGCACTGATAGGTGCTACTGCTGAACCACCAGCACTATCAAAAGTAATGGTGTAAGCATTCACAGTCCACTGTGCTGTCACAGTCGTATTGGCTGCTGGCATAGTGGTCGGCACTGAAGGTGTCCAGCCTGCGAATGTATAACCATCACGGGCCGGAGCTGCCGGAGCTGTCACCGCTGCCCCAAAGTTAGCACTGATAGGTGCTACTGCTGAACCACCTGCCGAATTAAAGGTAATGGTGTAAGCATTCACAGTCCACTGCGCTGTCACAGTCGTGTTGGCTGAAGGCATAGTGCCTGGAACTGTTGGAGTCCAGCCTGCAAAGCTATAGCCTTCACGGGTTGGAGCTGCCGGAGCTGTCACCGCTGCACCAAAGTTAGCACTGATAGGTGCTACTGCTGAACCACCTGCACTATCAAAAGTGATGGTGTAAGCATTCACAGTCCACTGTGCTGTCACCGTCGTATTGGCTGCTGGCATAGTGGTCGGCACTGTTGGTGTCCAGCCAGCAAAGCTATAGCCTTCACGGGTCGGAGCTGCCGGAGCTGTCACCGCAGCACCAAAGTTAGCACTGATAGGAGCTACAGCTGAACCACCTGCACTATCAAAAGTGATGGTGTAGCTGGCATTCACAGTCCACTGCGCTGTCACAGTCGTATTGGCTGCAGGCATAGTGGCTGGCAGTGCCGGATTCCAGCCTGCAAAGCTATACCCTTCACGAGTTGGGTTGGCCGGAGCTGTGATTGCTGCATCAAAATTGACGGTGATCGGTGCTATAACAGAACCACCTGCGCTATCAAAAGTGAGGGTGTAACTGTTAAGGCTATACTGAGCCTGAACTGTCAAAGCAGAGCTAATATTGTCAAATGGAACACTCCATCCAGTAAAGGTGTAACCTGTTCTGGCAGGAGAGGTTGGAGCTACTGCAGCAGAGCCTGCGCCCACCTGCTGGGTATTCAGCACCGTATTATCCCAATCCACAAAATTCACCGTAAAAAGACTAGGCTGTTCAGCCGTGACTGTGACCACAATGGAGGACGCCGCACTGCTGTTATCACCATCTGACACCACAAAACTAATGGTACGCTGCGATGAATCCCCATTATTTAATGTAGGGTCTGCGCCTGCCTGATAGGTCAGACTTCTGAGTACCGTTTGGTAATCAGCAAGGGAAGCAACACCGCTAAGAGATAAAACACCTGTAGCAGAATCATAGGTAACGGAAATGCCTGCGACTGTTTGCACAGCAAGAGTATCAGTTGCAATAAATCCTGATGAAACAGAAACTTGAGCTGACACCAGATTCGGGCTGTCAGAGTCAAGAACAGCAAGCTGATTATCCAAAACAACAGCTGGCCCTGAAACAGTAGTGGACTTACTGGTTACGGACAAGTTGACCGCTGGTGTTGGCAGTGAAAAAACAACCAAACTGGAACTGTTCTGTGCTGCCACATATAAATGACGATTTAAAGGGTCTGTCGACATACCTGAGGGGGCGCTGAAATTGGTTACGCCATTTACAGTGTTCACAATCACACTATCAAAGGTCAACAAGCCTGTTGTTGAGTCACGTAAATACGCGGTCAGAGAGCTGGACGAGATTGCACTAACCAATACATATTTGCCATCAGGGCTTATTGCCAGACTGCGACTTCCCTGCATATTAGTAATACCACCAGTGCCATGGGTTACCTTGGCAAGGTAAGTTAATTCACCTGAAGTGCTGTTGACGCTAAAAATAGCGACTGAAGATTCGCCCTGTCCTGTGACATAAAGATGCTTGCCATCGGGAGATAGTTTTGCTGAAGAAGCCGCCTGCAACCCATCTACAGAAGCAATATTATCTGTGTAGACAGAAACCAAAGTTAAAGCTCCGGTCGTGGTGTCGCGACTAAATAAAGAGACTGCATTATCTGTCGTTGACGTAACATAAACAAATCGGCCGTCAGTGCTGGACGCTATATTTTTGATCGGACTGCCTGTTGGGCTGAATACCTGGCCTAAAGCATTGCCAGACACATTGTCAGCGTAATCAGCCAGCCGGGTGATAGAACCCGTAGTTGCGTCACGATTAAACACAACAAGACCACTGGGAGAACCGCCAACACCATAAACGGTTTTAGCATCCGGACTGGTGCTTACGGAGACAAAACCTCCGGTTGGGCTGCCGCCTAACCTGTTTGTCTCAGTCAATTCACCTGTCGTCAGGTCTCTGGAGAGAGCGATCACTACACTTCCTGTCGGCGAAGCCACATAAACATTTTTGTTATCAGCGCTGACATCCACACTAAAAGCGGCGGAAAGCCCTGTCTTGGTGCTTCTGTAGGTTAATTGTCCTGTGACTGGGTTGCGCTCAAATACGCTCACTGCAGATGCCTGATAGGACGCGGTGTACACAAATTTACCGTCCGGGCTGACAGCAACATCACTGATGCCTTGCAACCCCGTCACACCATTGACATTATTTGTATAAGATTCCAGGTAAGTCACGGCATCAGCAAATGATGCAGTAACCCCCAAAACCAAATTCAGCACTATTCCTAAAGTCAGAACTTTAAAACACTTCCGCAACCAACTCATCCCCGCCCCCCAATAACCTGATGGCTATCATAGATCTTAGTATTTACATCAACAGTCTTTACTGGCTCAGAAGCTGATGATTAGATAACCCCTATAACCCCTATAACTCCTGGCGCATCCACAGCAACGCCAGAGGTTCATTGGTATTTAACTCAACAGTACTGAGAAAAACAAAGACCGGTGAAACATAGAGTTGCCGATTGTGTTTGATAAAAATGATAAAGACAAAGGATACTCAAAGCTGAATGTAACGCTATGTAACATCTGGCTGATTTAAAGGGCTTTGCAGGCACTAATCAGCAGATTACGGGGAGTGAGTTGATAGTCGCAGAATTGTTTAACATGCACCTGATAGCCTTGTTGTTGCAAAAATAAGGCTCTGTCCAGCACAAGCCACTGCTCCAGCAAAGGCCGGAATAAGGAACGCACCAGCTGCATTTTTTGTACTAATAAATGCCGCTGTTGCCCCAGTAGCAGATAATGCTCCCAGTGTGTATCAGCCGGAATTTGCCATTGATGCTGCGAAGCTGCCCAGTGAGCAAAAGCACTGAACTCACCACTAAACCAATGTTTAGGCACAGAAGATAAAGGCCGGTATTCCGTCACCCCTTGCAACGCCTGATACAACTCCTGATAAGCCAAACGCCACATAACTTCGGTATGGCGTAATCGTGTGACCCGGTCGCCCGCTGTGACCTGAGCCTGCACTGCCAGCTTGAGCTCGTCACGGTTTAACTGAGCCAAAGTACTGTGCTGCGCCAAAGTGGATAAGGCCTGGTACTGCTCAGTGGCTATTAAATGATAACAACAAGGCACTATGTCCAGTTGCTTTGTACCAGTCTGGCTTGCCAGCTGTAGCAAGCGAATATGCAAATCACCACAAGCGTGCAAAGCCACAACCTGCTGCCCTGCTCTGAGGTGTTTTGAAGTGCCAGCAGATAACACATCCGCCTGAATAAAGTTCTGTGGTAGTTTTAGTTTTTCTGCTTGCTGCTGCCCCTCACTACAAAGCACCTCTTGCCATTCCAGGCTGCATACCTCTCGCTGTCGACTAAAACTAAGCCAGCGCCCTAAATGACCTTTACCGGCACACCATTCCAGTACAGGCAAATCGCTTTGTTGCATCTCTGTGGCAAAGGCTTGAATTTGCTCCAGTTTACGGCCTTTAATATCACGGCTAAACCAGAATGGCAGCTCGGTTTGCGTTGGCTTTTTGCTGCCGGGTGTTGCCAGAGTAAAAGGACTGAACTGATTTAGCTCTGGGAAAAACTCAGAAAAATAGTTGCGACGATACACTTCGTCCTGATCCAGCCGCTGTATTTCTGCCAGAGTGATCTGCTGTAAATGTTGGCCTAATGGGGTATCGGCCCAAGGTAAAGCAGTGAGATGAAAAGGGCTAAAGCGCCAGAACTGCTGGTACTGAGTGAGTAACAGATCCAAGTGTAAAAACTGTTCAGACAAAAGCTGGGGCATAAGCGGATAAAACATCTGTGACCACAAAAACTGTTGCTACTATACCACCACAGACAACAAAAGCGGCTTCGGCTTTTGCTTAGTATTTTGTTCAGCATTGCCTGACTTCAACTGGCATCAAGGCTAAAAATAATGCACACTCAATCCAATACATAATGACCCGAACAAAGAGACATTCAGGTGACAGAACTCAAACGTATTATGCATGTGGAAGACGATCCATCTATTCAGGCCGTAGCCAAGGTAGCATTGGAAGTAGTAGGTGGATTTACCGTCGAAACCTGCAGTGGTGGTGAAGAGGCGCTAAAAGGTTTTCATGCTTTTCAGCCGCAGCTGATTTTACTGGATGTAATGATGCCAGGAATGGATGGTCCCAGCACCTTAAAAAAAATGCAGGCCGATTTTGACTTAAGCACTATTCCTGTGGTGTTTATGACGGCTAAAGTGCAAGCCAACGAAATTGAATCCTACAAAGCCTTAGGCGCCGCCGATGTGGTGGTAAAACCTTTTGATCCTATGACCTTGTCCGATCAAATTCGCGACATCTGGCAGAAGCTTCAGTAACAACAAGGGTCAGAGTCTAGACTCTGACCCTTTATTCTTTATCCGACTCCTGTCGTTTCTGTTCCACTTGCTCAAATAGCTGCTGCAAATCCTGCTCGTACTGCTGCATATCTTTGCCTTGCCCCAGATAAAAAGACAAAGGCAACAAACGTGAATCGTACTGCAAGCTGCGTTCAAAAGGTGACGGAGGGGTCAGCAAGCTTGCCCACTGGCCTGATGTCGCCAGTAAAGCAACAGCAAGAGCAACAGAGGTTTGAGCCTTGAGTGACCAGTGAGTCGCCAACCATAAATTTCCACTAAACAAAGCAGCTAAGATCAGGGTATAGCCAAGTACTTCGAGCACCTGCGCAACAGCAGAACCGTCCAGGTTAAACCCCAGCCAATAACAAAATGCAGCCCAGACCGAACTGCAGGCAAGTGCCGCATAAGTCAGACTTAATTGAGGCAGAAAATGACTTTCCTGTTGGTTAAATCGGCTCCATAGCGCCAGAATAGCGGGCCAGATACAAAACATCAGTAAAGATTTCGGCAATTCCAGTAGCCGGAGCGCCCATAAATGCTCTAGCTGTTTTGGCAGAGTTAACCAGATTTCAATCACTTGATTAGCGGCTAATATCAACGCAAACAGCAGAATAAAGGCCCAGTGCCCCATCGCCTGCAACCTTTGGCCCGTAATGCTGAACGGTATAGTTTCAGCCACAGGGTGCGCGTCATCATATAACCTCAGGGCTTGCTCACCCAACCAACAGACTTCTCCCGAACGCAATGGCTCTTTAGCCACTAAAGCTTTTCGGGCAGAGACAAAACTGCCATTGACTGAACTTAAATCTTCCAGCCACCAGTGGCCTTCCTCGTCTTGCTGCAACTGAGCATGATAAGGACACACATGTTTGTTAAATAAAATTACATCGTTGTCAAAAGCCCGGCCTAATTTAACCTGATGCTGTAAAAACTTATGTCGCTCTGTGACTTTTTGCTGCTTATTCAGCACTTCCACTATTACTGCCATACCACAGCTCCAATAAACTTACGGCTGAACTCTAAGGCCATTTTTTGATCAACACCTGCTAAAGTGAAGTGGCTGATCACGCCTTGCTGCTGATGGTCTAAAGAAGCTGAAATATAAGCCACGTCAAAAAGTTGCGGATAGTTTCGATACGCTCTTAAACAAAATACAGCTTTGGCGTGCTGACCTTCTACCGGGCTTATCAGTTGGTTTTGACAAGAAAAAGCTGTGACATCGTCTTCACCAGCCCTGTTGTCAGCATTCATCTGATTAATGCTGTGCTGATAACGGCGGAAAAACTGCAGTGGATGTAAGTCTTTGGCCTGCAGCCATTCAAACTGCATTTCAATGCGGCCAGTGCTGAATTCTGACGACAAGAAGATTTCTTCCGGCTGATTACAAAAGGCATTTACCCTTTTGACATCGTCTTTGTCTTTTTCCACATTGGACATGCCCCAGCAGCGGATAAAAGGCACTATTTCGTCCGGCACAGTGGCAGGGCCAAAGTTTTTCAGTTGCCAGTCTGCCTGCAAAATTTGCTGAAACATGGCCTGCTGGTTACTGATCAATTGTTGGTGAATATCCTGTTTCAGATCAGCAACAGGCTCTTTCGCCAGTAGCTTCTGCAAGGCAGCTGCTGGTACTAAAAATCCCAAATCATTGCCAGCAGATGCCACATTGACACCAATGACTTCACCCGCTTCATTCACTGCAGGCCCACCACTCATGCCGCTGTTAATAGCGCCGGTAAAATGAATACGGGGATAAAAACTGTGCTTTTGCAGGCCGTTGTAGGTACCTGGCACCACTATTAAGCCTAAATCATGAGGGTTTCCTAACGAATACACTGCAGCCCCTTGTACCGGAGCCTGCTGTTGCACCTGAAAACTCTTGGCTGCCTTGTAGTCGGTTTTTAGCAAAGCCAAATCGTTGACCACATCAACGGCCACTATCTCTAGCTTGCCCTTTTGCTGATTTTGCGCCAGAAACTCCAGCTGGTATTTTTGCGGGAATAACACGGCTTCAGACACTACATGGTAGTTGGTGACCACCAGATTAGGTTCAGCCAGTAAAAAACCACTGCCTATGGCCGACTTAGCGCCTGAAGCATGCTCCAGCACTTTAATTTGCAATAAAGCATCGGCGTAATCAGCAAATACTTTTTCAGCGACAGCAGCACTGTAACCGGGGGCTGAACAACAGCACAGAACCAGCAATAATAAGCTGGTCCATGTTTTTTGCAGCATAGGGAGTCCTTTCAAATCAGCAATTAATACAACAGGCTATAGAGTTTACGTCTGTAGCTGGACGCTAAAGGCTCACCTTTTGGTAAAGTGGCCAGAATATCCAGATAGAGCTTTTTCGCCTCACCAAAGTTCAGATCCTGCTTGAGTATTTCAAACAGCAACGCCAAAGCTTCAGCAGAACGTTGCACCTGATGGTACTGCACCGCCAGCTGTTGTTGCAGCTCTTTGTTATCAGGGTCTGTGACTAAAGCTTGCTCCAATGCTTTCACTTCTGGGCTATCCGCAGCTTGTTGCGCTAACTCTAAACGCGCTTTGACACTGTGATACAACGCATCCTGATCGGCCATCAATACAGTCGCCAGGGCTTTTTCGGCAGCCTCTAACTGACCCAGCTCCACTTGCACCAGGGCCAGTTGTAAGCGTATATCTACCCGGTCAACGGCCAGCTCATTGGCTTGTTTGAGCAATGGATAAGCTTCAGCGAAATTTTGTTGCTCCAGCAAAGGCATAGCCTGCTGCAACAACTGATCTTCAGGTTTAGGTAAAAATGCACTTAAACGCTGCAAAATGGCCTGTTCAGGTTCTTCACCAGCAAAACCATCAACTGGCTGACCTTCTTTAATAAACAACACTGTAGGCACTGAACGCACACCAAAATGCGCTGCAAGCTGCTGTTCCTGATCACAATCCACCACAGCCAGCGTCAGCGCATCCGGATAATTTTGAGCAATACGCTGTAATACTGGGCCTAAATTCAAGCAGGCCGGGCTACGCTCAGAATAAAAATAAAACAGCACCGGCTGAGCAAAAGACAGCTCTAACAGTTCACGAACATTTTCTATAGTAACGGGCTTGATATTAGCGGACACAACTCACCTATTTTTATTCGAACCGGACAGCTCCGGTTTTATGGAATGCTTTGAATCACTATGTGGCCGGGACCTTAGATTTGCAAGTCGGGGGTTGTGCATTGTTCATATAACGGTATGACAGCCTTTAAAAGCGTTTCGCCTTTGGCGAGATACTTTCTTTTGCTTCGCCAAAAGAAAGCTATCCAAAGAAAAGGCGACCCCAGGTCGCAGCGAAAGCCCGGCCCAAAATCGTGCGTCCAAGGCGGCTGGGTAACTCGCTCGTCGCTACCGCTCCTCACTCAGACACTCCCAGCCTTAAAACCTTGGCCACCCAATTTTGTCCGGCTCGCGCCCTAATGGGGATGGGAGAACATAGTTGGATCAGCTATCTTGCGGGTTTTCCTTTCACACAAATCGCACGATTTAATCACTTCAACCATTTTACTCAAGAGACTATACTGCTAGTGTAATTCCAGATACGGAGCTTATTTATGCAAACATTAACAGCAAATGACGCCAAACGAAATTTCGGTGAGCTACTTCTGAACGCGCAACGTGAACCGATAAAAATCAGCAAAAATAACAAAGATGCGGTGGTCGTGATGTCTATGCATGATTACCAGGCGCTTGAGGTGATGAAAGCGGATTACCTTAAACACTGCTTCAACTTTGCGCAAGAAGACTTAGCAAACGGTAATGTCGTTGACGGCGAAGATTTTCTTAACACGCTGTAACCACAAATATGCCGAAGAAAAGATATAAATTAAGCCGTCTGGCTCAGGTTCAGTTACAACAGATTAAACACTACACGATTCAAAACTTTTCTGAATCGCAGTGGCAAAAGTACAAAGCAAACCTGCTCTCTGGCTTGCAAATGTTAGCCGATAACCCGGATTTAGGCAGACCTTGTGATGACATCTACCAAAACGGGTTCTACTTACCTATTGGCAAACATACCGCGTACTTCACAAAAGAATATGACTTTATATTGATCGTTGCTGTATTAGGTCAACCACAGTTGCCACAAAATCATTTGAAGTAGTGTTGCCGTCACTCGCTATACCAACCAGAATTTTGCCTTTTTGTTAGAAACGACCACGTAACATTTATTCGTTTTCTTCGGTTAACAAATTCTTGATGTCGCCTTTATTCAGAATAGCAAGGATCCCATTATTGCTATAAATGGTAACTTTGTACTTGTCCGTATCTGCGACACGCTCAGCATTTTCATATGTTCTTTCTTCGCCAGAATGAAGCTCTACATTTACTCTCATGACTTACTCCGCAGTGGTTAAAGGGCTTTCCAACAATACATGTTCAAAGACAGCACACTCGCAAGTCGCACATTTTTTCTGCTTTCTTGCACTCACACAAAACTAACGCTGAAGTACCTATATTTCAACATACTTTTCCGCAATTCCTAAAATTCGTGTCGACGAAATGTCTATAGATCGTAGGCGAGTTATTCAGATTCTTACTTCAGGACTACAAACTACAATTTTAGTCAGTAGTACCAAAGACATTTCTGAATGCTCGAAAGAAAAAGCTTGCGGAATCTAGCATTGAAATAAGCAAAAAACTCTCTGCGTTTCAACAACAACTCCAACTACTGGCACCAAATCCCCATTGGGGTGCGAGCCGGACAAAATTGGGTGGCCAAGGTTTTAAGACGAGGAGTGTTTGAGCGAGGAGCGGTAGCGACGAACGAGTTGCCGAGTCGCCTTGGACGCGCGATTTTGGGCCGGGCTTTCGCTGCGACCTGGGGTCGCCTTTTCTTTGGATACTTTCTTTTGGCGAAGCAAAAGAAAGTATCTCGCCAGCGGCGAAACCGCTTTGCATGCAATCTCTGCAATTCGCGACAATATTCAAATTTTCAGTATTCGCCGCCGTCCATGGCGCTCACCCTGCGGGCCAATGCTGCGCATTGTTCAAAAACATTCCAGATGTTTTTATCGACTTTCGCCAATTATTCCCTTAAATTAGCCATCAAGCCTGCTAAATAAAAAAACGACCAACGAGTCACTTCTAACCAGGCGTAGTTTGTTTGACAGACCCCTTACTCTGTCCGTCCACGTAAAAGAAAATTAATGCTGTTCTGTGTAAGCAGAGCGGTGATTTTTGCTTTAAGCCTTATTGCGCCCGCAACAGGGCTTAAAGTTCGCACGTGCAAACTATGAGACCTGAACAATGACAAGCCAAAACACCCAACCAGAACTGCTGTCTGGTGGAGCCATGCTGATCCGCGCCTTAGCTGACGAAGGCGTTGAGTATGTGTATGGTTACCCCGGCGGTGCCGTGTTACACATTTACGATGCCATGTTTCAACAGCATCAGGTGAAACACGTCCTGGTCCGCCATGAGCAAGCCGCGACCCATATGGCGGACGCCTACGCAAGAGCAAGCGGCAAAGCTGGTGTAGTGCTCGTCACGTCCGGCCCTGGTGCTACTAACGCTGTTACCGGCATAGCCACTGCCTATATGGATTCAATTCCTATGGTGGTGATTTGTGGCCAGGTGATGAGCCATCTGATTGGCGACGACGCCTTTCAGGAAACCGATATGCTGGGTATTTCCCGCCCTATTGTGAAACACAATATGTCGGTGCGTCGCCCCGAAGATATTCCGTATTTAGTCAAAAAAGCCTTTTATATAGCGCAAAGCGGCCGGCCAGGTCCTGTGGTATTGGATATTCCAAAGGATATGACGATTCCAAGCCAGAAGTTCCCGTACGAATATCCAAAAGATATCAAGCTACGCTCTTACAACCCGAACGCTAAAGGCCATCCTGGCCAGATTAAAAAAGCCCTGACCACCTTGTTAGCGGCGAAAAAACCTGTGCTTTATGCCGGTGGGGGAGTGATTTTAGGTCAGGCTTCAGACGAGCTGACAGTGCTCGCCCGTAAGCTGAATATTCCGGTCACCAATACTTTAATGGGCTTAGGTGCTTATCCGGCGTCCGATCCGCAGTTTATTGGCATGTTAGGGATGCACGGCAGTTATGAAGCCAATCAGGTGATGCATAACGCCGATGTAATATTTGCGGTAGGCGCGCGCTTTGACGATCGTGTCACCAACGCCACCAAAAAATTCTGCCCTAACGCCACCATTATTCATATCGATATTGACCCGGCCAGTATTTCCAAAACCATCAACGCGCATATTCCTATTGTCGGTTTAGTGAAACCTGTGTTGCAGGAAATGTTGCATCAACTGGAGAAAAACAAAGGCGAATTGGATCAAGACGCTTTAGGTCAGTGGTGGCAACAAATCAAACAATGGCGTGAAGTACATGGTGGTCGTTACGATACAAGCCCGTCGCATTTAAAACCTCAGGCTGTGATTGAAGCTGTGCATCGCCATACCAAAGGCGATGCTTATGTCACTTCCGACGTAGGCCAGCACCAGATGTTTGCCGCTCAGTATTATAAGTTTGATAAACCGAACCGCTGGATCAACTCAGGCGGCCTTGGCACCATGGGTTTTGGTTTACCAGCTGCTATGGGTGTGAAGCTGCATTACCCTGATGCTGAAGTGGTCTGTGTGACAGGGGAAGGCTCCATTCAGATGAATATTCAGGAGCTGTCCACCTGCAAACAGTATGGCCTTGGCGTCAAAATTATTAACCTGAATAACGGTTATTTGGGCATGGTAAAACAGTGGCAGGATATGAACTACGACAGCCGCTACTCCAGCTCCTATATGGACTCCCTGCCTGACTTCGTCAAACTCGCCGAAGCTTATGGTCATGTGGGTATTCGTGTCACCAAAGCCGAAGAGTTAGAACCTGCGTTAGAGCGTGCTTTTGCCCTCAAAGACAAGCTGGTGTTTTTAGATATTCATGTAGACCCAACAGAGCATGTTTATCCAATGCAGATACCAGGTGGTGCTATGAATGAAATGTTTTTAAGTAAAACGGAGCGGACTTAAAATGCGGCATATTTTATCTGTATTGCTGGAAAACGAGTCCGGCGCTTTAGCCCGTGTTGTGGGTTTATTTGCCCAGCGTGGTTATAACATTGATTCGCTTACGGTAGCGGCCACTGAAGACCCGACTATCTCGCGCCTGACGCTGGTGACCCGGGGTGATGATCAGGTGATAGAACAAATCACCAAGCAGCTGCATAAACTGATTGAAGTGGTGAAATTGGCCGATTTAAGTGAATCGGCTCATATTGAACGTGAATTGATGATGGTCAAAGTCAAAACCACGGCAGAGCAACGCGAAGAAGTAAAACGCTGCGCCGATATCTTCCGTGGTCAGATTATTGATATCACAGCCAATACCTATACCATTCAGGTAGTCGGCACTTCAGACAAACTGGAAGCTTTTATTCAGGCATTAAACGGCACGCAAATACTGGAGACAGTACGCAGTGGTGTGTCTGGCATTTCACGTGGTGAAAGAACTTTGAGTTTGTAATAACTCTGGTTTGGATGAATTGAATAAGGCGGACTATGGTCCGCTTTATTATTTTGATGACACTAACTCTCACGTACAATCTGTGCTGATACAGCACTTTTCTCCACGACTTTCTTTTTCATATGCCGCCCATAGACCAGCTCAAACAGCGGTGTCGCCATTAGCGTAGTAACTATGGCCATCAGCACCATAATGGAAAATAAAGCGGGTTCTATCACACCAAACTTCAGCGCTATATTGATAATAATCAGCTCCATCAGACCACGGGCATTCATTAAGGCACCAACAGCCATGGCCGTTCTGTTATCACTGCCGGTTAAACGGGCTGCAGCCCAGCACGCAATGCCTTTGGCAAAGACAGAAGCGGTAAGTATGACTAAGGCGATAGACATCACGTCCCAATCCGCCAAAATAGTGAGCTGGGTTTTTAAGCCTGAATAGGTGAAAAACATCGGTAACAATACAAAAATGGTGATTTTTTCTAAGCGCTTACGCAAGTGGTCGACTATGGCGCCCCGAGGCATGGCTATACCTAAAATAAAGCCGCCAAATACAGCATGAAGCCCGACCCATTCCATCGAATATGCCGACATCGCAAACAACACCAGCAGGAAAGCAAACTGGCCCCAGCTCATTTCGCCTTTCGCTTCAATCCGATCAGCCAAAGGCTGTAACCAGCCCGTGACTTTGGTAAACATTAAAGTAGCGTAAGCCACACCACCCACTACAGCTTTCACGGCTAACAAAGCGCCACCACCAAAACTGGCCAGCACCACCGCCATCACAGTCCAGGCTGCGGCATCATCAATAGCACCAGCGGCCAAGGCCAAAGCACCTAAAGAAGTGCCGGACAAACCCCGTTCGTAAATAATACGGGCCAGCATAGGAAAAGCAGTAATAGCGATAGCAGCACCTAAAAATAACGCTGCGTTGCCATAGGAGATATCTGCCGCAAACAAACCCGGTATATCCAGCAGCCATACACACAATAAAGCGGCGACGGTAAAAGGTACTAACATGCCAGCCAAAGAGACAGCAATGGCGCTGCGGGCCTGTTGTTTAAACAAACTGGTATTAAATTCCAGTCCGACTAAAAACATATACAGCCCCACCCCCAACTGAGCACCAAAATACAACACAGGCATAGTGTCAGCAGGAAATATCTGTTGTTGTATGTCTGGCCAGAACAGGCCAAATAACGAAGGACCTAATACAACGCCAGCGATCATTTCGCCAACTACTTTCGGCTGACCTATGAAACGAGCCAGATAACCAAAGATTTGGGCTGCAACCAAAATAACAGCCAGTTGCAACAAAAAGGTGCCCACAAATTCCCATGAGTTCATAAGTTTCTCTTTTACTTTTATTGTTGATTTGATGTTTTACAGGGGAAAAGGTTGAATTTATTTGCCATGCTGCCGGTTTAAACCGATCTCTGAAATCGAGACTACAGAGCAGTTTAAACCAGCGCAAGCGGATTTCTGTAACTTCCCCTTAAGCAGGTGATTACATAGATATTTTATTTACTCAGATACCACCAGATAAACAGCAGCGCAAAGCCAAATAAATAGGTTAATCCCAGCCAGGATAACAAGCGGATCCAGGGTTGCATCAGGTGTTTTTGCTGACCCCGCATCAGGCGGTAATTTAGCCAGGCAAACACAGGTGTAGTCACAAAAGCCAGACTCATGGCAAAAGTCAGCATGGGTCCAAGCGCAGATTTAAAAAACAAAATCACTGCCATCCCCGAAGCCGCTTGGGCCAGCAGCCAGTAGTTGTAGCTATGTTTTCGTTCAGCTTTTTGCCAGCCCAAGAGTTGAAAAGATTCATTAATAGTGCGGGCATAGCCATCCAGCACCGTCAGCGTGGTACCAAACATACAAAGAAAGGCGACTAAAGCCACTAACAGCTTTGACCAGTCGCCTATAGTGCTGACATACATAGAAACAAACTGGTTGGTATAAGCAGCACCAGCTAATTCAACTTTCTGATCCGAGCCATACTGCACCAAAGCACCTAAAGCCAGAAATACCAATGCCAGTGCTGTAGTACTCCAGTAGCCTAAGTTAAAGTCAAACAAACCGTCCTGCTTATTGACAGGGGTATGCTGTTGCTTGGCTTTCAGCCACAAAGAGTTTATAGCCGAAATTTCAATAGGAGCAGGCATCCAGCCCATCAACGCCACCAAAAAGCCTAAATACATCAACTGCCAGGGTGAAGGGCCAACAAAATCCGCCGCAGCAGTTGGACCTTTGTTAAAGGCAATAATAGCCGCGGCTACTGTAGTGATAGTCAGCAGCACCATCACCCATTTGGATACGCTGTCGAGTAATTTGTATTGGCCCGCCAATAAAATCAGCAAACAAACCGCCAACAAGATCAAGCAAAGCACGGTCAGTGATAACTGCACTGGCATAAAAAACTGCAACAAACTGGCGGTCAGTAACAACACCCCGGCGGTATTAACCACCGCAGCTATCAAATTCAGCCAGACAAAACTGAATAAATAACCCCGGCCTTGTTTTTTATAACCTTCCAGTAAGGTTTCACCGCTTTGCAGGCTGTATTCGACACCAAAGCGGAAAAAGGGGTATTTCAGCACGTTCACCAGCAAAATCAGCACTGCCAGTTGCCAGCCAAACAAAGCACCAGCCTGAGTAGAAGCCACTATATGTGAGCCGCCAATGGCAGCAGTCGCCAATAAAATTCCCGGCCCTAAAGCTTTTAGCCTGCTGTGCCAGTTTGATGAATATCCCTGTTGCATAAGTTTTTGTTTTTATGTTTAAAAAGCCGTGGCCCAGCTTAGCCAAAGCCAAAGCGGAACACCATCAGGCCAGAGTAAAAACTTCAGAGGTCGGTCCTTCGGCTTGCCGCTTTGCCTTTGCTCTGGCATGCTGCGCGCATAGATACATCTGTCTGGAAAAAACCGAATGAGTCAGGAACCCTTAGTCGATCAGGAAATTATTTTTGAAGTGCTGGAAAACCAGCTGACTGATAATGACCCAAAACAAGTAAAAGAAACCCTGATGCGGTTATGCATGACAGGCCATAGCAGAGAAGATGCTCTCGAATTGATGGCTTGTGCTTTAGCACCAGAAATGGAAGCTGTGATTGAACGCAACGAAACATTTAATCTGCAGCGCTACATCGAACATCTGGCCTTGTTACCAGAAATGCCTTGGGTGACGGAATAATCTGCAGATTTTCTTGTTGCAGCAAGGCGACAAGCGAATGAGACCCCAGGAGCATAGTTGTCCTATGTGACTGGGGCGAGCTATCTATTATAAGAGCAGGCAGTCAACGCCGCTGCGGCGCCAAGGACGACGGATTTTCAGAAATAGATGATCATCTCGCCTGCCTCACAACGACAATCAAAACCACAGCGCACACATTCATAACCGTTGTGGCTGTCTTCCCGCCATTTATCGGGGTGAACTTTAACCAGCTGTCCACCTTGTTTACTGAAGTACTTCACTGCCGCATTGCCCGGACTTTGCCGCCATAAATGTGCCACACCGGCTTTTGCGCCTTGCTGTTTTAATGCAGATATAGAGCGCTTCATCAGTTCGCCACCCACGCCATGGCCCTGCCAATGAGGCGCTATGGTGTTGCATTTAAAATAACTGGTATCGGCTATTTCTGTTTGCCACAAATCCGTGCTGCACCATTGATCTGGTTGCCACTGCCCGGCCGCCCAACATAAGCGAAAACCCACCAATTGTTGATCCGCATAAGCAACAAAGCTGGCATCTATACCTTGTTTAATACTTAACTGGTGATAGTAAGCCAGAGACTGCTGATCCAGATAACCATCACCATGCACCTGATTCGCCAATTGCAGCAAAGCGGTATAATCCTGCAACTGCAACTGACGGTACTGAATAGCTATAGAATGCATAAAGGGCTCTTGGTTTTTTATCTGCTTCTTGCCATGATCGCCAAAAGCTCCATCCAATACAATAGACCCGTCTAACCAGAGGAAAAATGGATGTACGACCCGCTAATTGATCCCCATCCTGGCCAGGGCCAACCCTACCCACACAGCTATTGGGCAGATCATTCAGGTTATGCTCCTGCTGATAATGGCCAGCTCCAACAGGATTTGTCCGTGGATGTGGCTATTATTGGCGCTGGCTATACCGGCTTATCCTGCGCTTATCATCTGGCGACTGAACATGGTGCCAAAGCCGTGGTGCTGGAAGCCAATCAAACCGCCTGGGGGTGCAGTGGCCGTAACGCAGGTTTTGTGCTGAAATCCTCGGGTCGGAAACCCTATTCAGTGATGCGAAGCCAGTATGGCGAAGCCGCTATGCACGGAATTTATCACGAATTTTGTGAAGGTCTTGAAACCGTCAAATCGCTGATCGCCACAGGCATAGACTGTGACCAGCAAGAAGCCGGCTATTTACGCATGGCTCATAAGCCATCAATGATCAAAACCCTGCAACAACAAGCCAGCTTGTTACAAAAAGAGTTTGGTTATCAGGTGGAGCTGTTCAGCCGTGATGAGCTGCAGCAAAAATTTGTTGCCGACCAGCATGCCTATGCCGCCTTACGTTTTTATGATGGTTTTGGCGTGAACCCGTTAAAGCTGGCATGGGGTTATCAGCAACTGGCGCAAAAAGCTGGCGCGAAAATTTATAGTGCAAGCCCTGTCACCCAATGGCAACAAGAGGGTGAGCAGCAATTGCTGATTACGCCACAAGGCAATGTCAGAGCGAAAAAGGTGGTGATTGCCAGCAATGGCTATACACCTAAGCTGCTGCACAGCGGCGTGCAATCCCGAACTTTGCCGGTGTTATCACAAATTATTGTCACCGAACCTTTGTCGCAAGCTCAGCTGGCCGCCTGCAACTTTTTAACCTCGCAGGTCATTATGGATACCCGCGCCTTAAAGTACTACTACCGCAAATTACCTGACAACAGAATTTTGTTTGGTGGCCGCGGCGCTATTACTGGTCAGGGCGCAGAAGCTCCTTATTTCGCCAAGCGTTTGCTTGAGGTGCTTAAACTCAGCTTTCCCGCCTTGCAGCAATTGCGTTATGACTACAGCTGGTCAGGCTGGATTTGTATGACGCTGGATGATATTCCGCATCTGGCGCAGGCTGATGATAAAGGCAATGTGCTGTACAGCATGGGCTATTGCGGCAGCGGCCTGACCTTTTCAGTTCAGGCAGGCAAACGACTGGCAGAACGTTTGATGGGTGTTCCTTTACCGCAAATTCCGTTGTACCAGAGTGCTCTACCTAAATTTCCGCTACCTGCTTTGCGTCGTTTAGGTCAGTGGGGCTATTTTCATTATGGGATGGTCAAAGACCGTTGGTTCTAATCCTCTTCGTACAGTTCAAGTTGGACATGAGACGGGCAGGGACAAGCCCTGCCCCTATCGAAGCCGCAGCAAGTTCTTGGGTATATAAACAGAGTCAGGTAAACTAGCAGCCATATCCGGCGTGAGAAAAGACATCATGAGTTCAAGCAAAGCGTTAAAAAAGAAAATAAGTAAAAGAGCTAAACAAAAGAAAAACATTCTGGTGAAAAACTCCATCCGGCTGAAACAGAAAGCTGGAGAAACTCAGACTGAAATCGCGGAAACCGAAGCTACTGAAACGCAGGTTCCTGAAGCTGCTGATTCACTTCAGAAAAATACTTCAGCTGTAGCTGAGTAAAAACCGGCTCTTGCTGTACTTCAGCCAGAGCCTTGTCAAACTTGTTTCGTAACCGCTCATTTTTAAAGGCCGCGCTGTATAAACTGGCCGAAAATACAGGCGCTATATCAAAAGGCTGCATACTCTGGCCTGCCAGTTTGGCGTAGTAATAAAAAATATTCCTGTCCATCACCACCACATCACACCGCTCCAGCAGCAACATTTGCAATTGCTGACTCTGATTGGCCACTTCCTGATAATTCATCACTAAACGAACCAGTTGCTGATACTCCGGGCCTAACAAAGTACGGGCATTATGAAAAGCCACCACAGAATAAGGTTTCAGTTGCTCTAACTGCCGAAGTTGCAAACTTTTTGATGCCAGACTGGCAGCAACATTCTGATAGCGGATATAAGGCAATGAAAAATACAGCTGTTGTTGTGTTGGATCGGGTTTCTGCAAAGTAGCAATATCAGCCCGGCCATCCAACATTAGATCTTTGATTCGGGCATTCGGCACATGTAAAAACACTGCGTCATAGCCCATTTTTTGAGTCAACAAACGCAGCAAGTCCAGCTCATAGCCTGAACTGTCGTTTAAATCTATATAAGGAGGTTTATCCAGCCCAACCAGAATAGTCAGTTCTGTTTTGGCTTGAGCAATAAAACTACAGGCGATACATAAAAACAACAGCCATCTCATGTGCTTACCTCTATGCCAGCCGTTAGAAAAAGTTTAGTCTGGATCAGATGATCCTTAGCCAATAAAGGCAGCACCTTATGTCACCATCAGTTGAGATCCAACATTCCCCCGCGCAGCAGCGCTTTGTCATTCAGTGGCTAAACGAACAGGCAGAACTTTTATATAGCCTTGACCCAAACAGCAGGAAAATCAACTTTTACCGTACTTATGTTCCACCGAGTGCCAGAGGCCAGGGTTTAGCACGGCAGTTGGTTGAAGCTGGTATTGATTGGGCTAAAAAACAAGGCTATGAAATGCAGGCCAGTTGCTCATATGTGCAACCATTCTTAAAGACGTGAAACATTTTCTTACGATTCAGTTTGAGTACAGCTTGACGCGCCTACACTGTTGTCAACTTCATTGCCGAAGGCAATCGAACTTTATAACAGTGAATTGAGGTGCAGCATGAACAAGTCTCTTATTGCAGGTTTAGTAGTAGGTGGTATCGCCGTTACTGCTTTAGGCTCTATGGCAGGCTACAGTTATTTAGACAAAGAACCGGACTATGCAGAAGTAGTGGCCAGCAAAGCTGTGTATGAAAGCTACAACGTTCCGGTTGAACAATGTACCGATCAGATAGTGCAGCAGAAAAAAGCTGTGCAGGATCAGCATCAAATTGCAGGTACAGTCTTAGGTGCTGTGGTTGGTGGTGTACTGGGTAATCAGGTCGGTGGCGGTTCTGGTAAAAAGATCGCAACTGTTGCAGGTGCTGCAGCTGGCGGTTATGCCGGTAAACAAGTGCAGAACGACATGCAAAACAAGGATGTAGAAAGTACTACACGCCGCGTTTGTAAAACAGTACAGAAAAAAGAACAACGAGTGGTTGGTTACGATGTGACCTACCTGCTGGACGGTAAAGTCCACAAAACCCGCATGGATGAACAACCGGCAGAACGTATTCCGGTAAAAGATGGCCAGCTGTTAACAGCAAGCGCCAACTAAGAAAAATGCCCCTTGCTGGGGCATTTTTGTTTCTATACGTTACCACTTCAGAAACACCTCCATATATTTTTCTGTTTTCCTTGCGGCTTATCCAAACCAGACCTATGGTGCTAAAAGAGCATGTGCTATCACACTAGGCTGTTTATCTCATGTCAGCGGTACGCTTCAAAAGTTCGGGTTTTGTTATTTTGCTGAGTCTCTTGATGGCAAGCTGGTCTGCAGTAGCAGAATCCTTGTTGTCTGACGCCCAGATTGCGCACCTGAAACAAAAAGGCAAAGTTACCTATTGCATAGACCCCAACTGGCTGCCTTTTGAAGCGCTGTCTGAACAAGGCAAACATACGGGTATTTCAGCTGAGTATATTCGTCTGTTACAACGCATGCTGCCGGTACCATTGGAGTTATACCCTACTGCCGACTGGCCAGCATCGTTGCAGGCGGCCAAAGACAGGCACTGTGATTTGCTTACTCTGGCCATGCCCACCCCTTCCCGCCTTGAATACCTGATCTTTACCAAAGCTTATCTGGAAGTACCTAATGTCGTAGTCACCACCAAAGACAAAGCCTTTATCCGCTCAGTAGCTGATATTCCAACTTCTTCTCCTGTTGGCATAAGGGCTGGCTTTGGCACCCTTGAGCTTTATCAGCAACGTTACCCTAAATTACAACTGGTACCTTTTCATGATTACGAACAAGGGCTGTTGCAGGTTCAGTCAGGCCATTTGTACGGTATGCTCGGCAATATGGGCAGCATTAGCTATAGCCTGCAGCAAAACTCCATCACCAACCTGAAAATAGCAGGGCGATTAGCCGAGGACACGCTGCTCAGTCTGGCCTGCAGGAACGATGACCCAATGCTGCTGGAGATTTTTGATAAGTTATTGCTGCAAATCAGCCCGGAACAAAAGCAACAAATCAACAATCATTGGCTGGCCATTCGTTACGAGCAGGGGTTTGACTATGAATTGTTCTGGCAAATGCTACTGGCTTTTGTCTTGCTGATCTCTGTGGTCAGTATCAGTTACCTGAAGCTAAAAAAACTCAATTTGGCCCTGATTGAAGCCAATACAAGGCTGGAACAACTCAGCCAGCATGACCCTTTAACGGGCTTGTACAACAGGCAATATTTTGAACCCCGGGTGCAACAGGCTTTGGCTTTGTGTCAGCGACAGCAACTGCCACTAACGCTGGCGATGATGGATTTGGATCATTTTAAAGATATCAACGACACACTCGGGCATAACTTCGGTGATCAGTGCTTAAAAGACTTCGCAGAGCTATGCCAGAGTCAGTTTCAACGCAAAGACGACTTATTGGTGCGATATGGTGGCGAGGAGTTTATTTTAGTCAGTGTCGGTAGTGACGCAGAAACGATGCAGCAATTACTGGAAGATTTTCTCCAGCGCCTTGAACAGCATCAGGTCCGGCTAAACCATCAACGGGGCCGCTGCACTGTAAGTATTGGCTGGTACTGCGACATACCACCTGCCACTATGGACAGCAGAAGCTTAGTCGAGCTGGCCGATCAGGCGTTGTACTAGGCCAAAGATGCAGGCCGCAACTGCGCAGTTCGCTCTGAGGCGGCTGTCCCCACTAGCCCAGATTATTAATCCACTCGCTCATTACTACATGAGTACGAATTTTAATCACGTCCAGTTCGGCATCCAGTAACTCGCGGATTTCATGCAAGCGCTGCATCGACTCTGTTTTTACATAGACCAGTAAATCCATTTCACCGCTGATGCCATGACAGGTCACCACTTCAGGAATGGCGCGAAATACATGCATCACATCAGCACAACGGCCACAGCGATGCTGAATTTCAAAGTAAGCCGACACTGCGCTTTTTTGTGATTCAGACAAAAGCACCTGATAACCACGGATCACGCCATTTTGTTCCAGCCGCTTAATACGGTCGGATACAGCGCTGCGCGACAAACTGACTTTCTCGGCCAGAGTCGACACACTTTGCCGCGCATCTTTTTTTAATTCGGCCAAAATATGTTGATCAAATTTATCCATCTTGTTCCGCTCTCCGGCATTTTGCCGCTGTTTTTATTGATAGGCCTGCATTTTCACGGCACAAAACCGCAGTTTGTCGTTTGAGCTTTTATTAGAATATCATCAGGGCGATTTGAAGAGAAAAACTATGTCACACAAAGGAATAGGACGCTGGCAAGGTGCGGCACTAATGGCCACCACTTTACTGGGCACCGGAGTATTTATTCTGCCGCAGATGACAGTCTCTGTAGCTGGCCCTTGGGCTTTGCTGGCATGGCTGATGCTCACACTCGCTGTATTGCCGCTGGCTTTTACTTTTGGTTTGCTGGCTAGTCGTTTTCCTCATGCCACAGGGCCAGCACACTTTGCTGCTTTAGCCTTTGGTGAACTGACGGGCAGAATTCTTGGCCTGATGTTTTTGCTGGTAGTGCCACTTGGTGCATCCGCAGCTCTGATGATTACCTTTGAATTTATCGCACCTTTGTTACCTCAAGCCCAGCAATGGCGATTGCCGGTTGAACTAAGCCTGCTGGGCTTATTATGGTTACTGAATTATCGTGGTTTACAGCTTTCGGCCCGCTTACAGTTTGGTTTAACGTTGTTAATTATTGCGGTGGTACTGTTGTTATTACTGGCCTTTGGTTTGCTGCAACCGCAAAACCTGCAACAGCCCTCTTTGCCTGCTTTTAATGGCAACACTTTGGCTGCAGCCTGCGCTATCGCCTTCTGGAGCTTTTTAGGTGTGGAAGCTATGACTCATCTGGCCAATGACTTCAGAGATGCCAGCAAAGATTTATTACCTGCGCTTTTTCGCGGATGCCTGGTAGTTGGCGCTATTTATATCGCCTGTAGTTACTTAGTGCTGCTGATGGGATCAGGCCATCCGCTGGCTATGATTGGCGTTTTTAATCAGTTGTTAGGGGGTTATGGCGAACTGGTGCTTGGGGTTTTAGGTTTTTGTAGCGGCATAGCGACAGTCAATGTCTACACCGCCAGTGTGGCCCGCTCTTTGGCCAGCTTTAGTGAGCAAGGCATTACGCCTGCTTTTTTTCAGCAGAAAAACGCTCACCAGATGCCACAACGCGCTTTAACCGCCATCATAGGCGCTATGGCGGCAGTGTTGTTACTCACCTGGTTCAGCGGCCAGCAACTGGAGGATTTAATCAGTTGGGTCAACGGAGTCTTTGTGGTGATTTATCTGGTCAGTATGGCCGCGGCTTACAAGCTGCTGCCAGGTCGCTATAAAGCAGTAAGTCTGATCAGTTTAGCCTTGTGCCTGCTGCTGGCAGTGGCGATAGCAGAACATATGTTGTATGCCCTACTGCTGATTGCCCTGATCTGGCCACTGCTTTATCTACAGCAGAAAAAACAACGGCTTAGCGTACCACTTTAAGTGAGCCGTCTTTGATCTGACGAGTTACAGTGTAAGGCAAAGCTAAGGTGTCAGTAACAGCGCAAAACATGGTATCTATGGCCCAAACAGGTAAATCCGCAGCAGCGGTATAACTGGTTTTGCTTGGTTCGCCATACATCAGACAGAAGTTATGTGCGACCCCGCTGTAGATACGGGGAATAGACTGACAATAACTCTTTTTGTCGTTATAACTGATTTTCACTTTGCCTTTTTCAGGAGCCAAAGTCTGAAAAGTACCACAACCAGTTAAGACTAAAACCAGAGGTAACAAGCTGAGATAGTTTATTGTTTGCCGCATTTAGTTTCCTTCCGTTAACGACGCTGAATTAGCCTGCCCTACGGCACCGGCATAAAAAATCAGCAACAACACAGGTTCTGTGCCAATATTTTTACCGCTATGAGCGGTATTAACCACTTCAGCTAAAGCATCACCCGCCTTAACCACATTCTTTTTACCATTTTTTAACTTTATTTCCAACTGGCCTTGTAACACCACACCAAAAGAAGGTGCACTATGCAAGTGCCAACCTGTTTCACCACCGGGCGCTATTTCAATTCTGACACCGGTAATTTCGGCCTGACCTTGCGGATAGTTTAGTAAAGCACCATCCCAGCTTTGACTGGTCTTTAATACAGGTGTCACCTTTACAGCGGTACTTGTCTCAATAGCGGATAAAGCCGGGCTGAATAACAAACACATAGCGCAGCTAACAGTAATCACTTGATTCATAAATTCCTCCACTAAAGAACAGATGCAATCAAGTCTAGTAGGGGCACAACATATCTCCAGAAAAAACAATAAGAAAGCACTCTGGTTCAGCCGCATTTCAGCTAGTATTCTTTAGACTAAGCGGCTTCATAACATCTTTGTTCTGAAATCCAATTAAACGCCTTCTAAGGATCTGCCCATGCAACCGGACACCAGCACTTTTCGCTTCAGTTTAAAATTCAGTATCGGCCTTTTTGTGCTGCTGACTTTATGGTTGTTGTATCTGGACTGGCAGCTTTTAGTACCAGGCTGGCTGAAGTATGTGTTTGTGCTGATTAACGCTGTGACTTTGTTTGGCTATTGGCGCGATAAAAAGGCGGCGGAGCAACAGGCATGGCGCACTCAGGAAAGCACCTTATTGCTTTTAGGCTTAGCTGGTGGTTGGCCGGCAGCTTTTGTAGCACAACACTGGTTCCGGCATAAAAACCGTAAAGTCAGCTTCCAGTTACTGTTCTGGCTGACAGTGCTTTTGCACACTTCTGCCTTATACAGCTTATGGTTATCCGGCTGGTTGCTGCCATAAGGGCAAAAACTGCGACCAGAAACGAGGCTTGCTCTATACCCAAAGTACAAAGCGCGATAGATTAAAGAAAAACCGTTGCAACAGATAACGGTATCTTCCAGCCAGAACTATCGAGGGATCTATGCGCTTTACTCTATTATCCATCAGTTTAATCGCCGCTTTTGGTCTGCAGGCTCAGGCCGCAGACTTTAGCCAGCAAGCCAATAAAATCGCTCAAAGTACGCTTATTATCGACACTCACATCGACGTACCTTACCGCTTACATGACGACTGGGAAGATGTAACCAAAGCCACCAAAAGAGGTGAATTTGACTATCCACGCGCCAAAGCCGGTGGTTTAAATGCGCCTTTTATGTCGATTTATATTCCGTCCTCTTACGAGAAAAAAGGCGGCGGTTATTTGCTGGCGAACCAGCTAATCGACAATATGGAAGCTTTAGTGGGTCGTGCACCGGATAAATTTGCAATGGCCTACAGCAGCGCTGATTTAGCCAAACACTTTAAAGAAGGCAAAATCTCGCTGGCCTTGGGTATGGAAAACGGTACTCCTATCGAAGGCAAGCTGGAAAACCTGCAGCACTTTTATGACCGTGGTATTCGTTACATCACCTTGGCTCACTCCGAAAGTAATCATATAGCCGACTCCAGCTACGACTTACGCCGCCAGTGGAAAGGCTTAAGCCCCTTTGGTAAAGAATTGGTCAAAGCCATGAATGACACAGGTGTGATGATTGATATCTCTCATGTGTCTGACGATGCGTTTTATCAGGCCGTTGAGATCAGTAAAGTACCAGTCATTGCCTCCCATTCTTCATTGCGCGCTTTTGTGCCGGGTTTCGAACGCAATATGGACGACAAGATGATCAAGGCCCTGGCGAAAAATGGCGGTGTGATCCAAATTAACTTTGGTTCAGCTTTTGTCGTTTCAGCAGCGAATCAGTGGGGGTTACAACGGGATGGCGCTTTTAAAGCCTCAGGCCAGACCGATAAAGACGCTTTTACTGCAGAATATAAAAAGAAAAACCCATATCCATTTGCCTCTTTAGAAAAGGTGCTGGATCATATCGACTATGTGAAAAAGCTGGTGGGCATAGACTATGTCGGCATAGGTTCTGACTTTGACGGTGTAGGTGACTCCTTACCTGAACAGTTAAAAGATGTGTCTATGTACCCTAACCTGATCCGTGGTTTGTTAGAGCGTGGTTACACAGAGCAGGAAATTGAAAAAGTCTTATCCGGTAATACACTAAGAGTTTGGCGTGCAGTAGAGGACTATGCAGCTAAACACTAAATTGCAGCAGTAGAGGTAGAGTAAATGGATTGGTTACGTCAGTTGTTCGAACACCCAGCCGATCCATTGCTGTTATCCGGCAGCTACGATCTTAGTTTAGTGGTGTTGTCGTTTTTAATTGCGGTTTTTGCCTCAGCTATGGCAATGCAGGTCACAGCACAGGCTATTAGTGTCAGTAAAAACTCGCTGCGTTTAATGATGCTTGGCAGTGGTAGTATCGCACTTGGCGGTGGTGTCTGGTCGATGCATTTTATTGGCATGCTGGCTTTTGCCTTATGCACAGATGTCAGTTATCACTTCGGTATTACCGCTTTATCCATGCTGCCCAGCATAGCCGCCTCCTGGGTGGCATTGGATCTCATCAGTAAAAAACACATTAGCCTGCCTCAGCTGTTGCTGGGTGGTTTATTGATGGGCGCAGGCATAGGCACTATGCATTACAGCGGTATGGCCGCCATGCAAATGTCGGTCGCTTTGCGTTACGACTTACCGATGTTTTTATTGTCTATTCTGGTAGCCGTAGTACTTGCCATCATTGCCCTTTGGATCCGTTTTGGCTTAAAACGTTTTAATCTGGCACCGCAGTGGCTAACGCTATTAAGCAGCTTAGTGATGGGTGGCGCTATCAGTGGCATGCATTACACTGGCATGGCAGCGGCCCGTTTTGTTCCCCCTGTTGGTTTTCAGCCGGATACACAAGCAGGTGAAATGCCCTTAGTGCTGGCTATGGGTATTACCTTCACCACGTTGATGATCAGCAGTTTAGTGGTCGCTATTAACTTGCTGTTGAAATACCGCGAAGCCAGTGCTTTGGCCAGAGTCAGTGAAAGCCGCTTGTTAGCCATGATGGACACAGCGGTCGACGGTATAGTGACTATCAATGCACAAGGCCTTATTCAGGGCATGAACAAAGCGGCTGAGAAAATTTTTGGCTGGACAGCTGCTGAGCTACTGCATAAAAACGTCAATATCCTTACACCTGTGACCATCCGTCCTGATCACGACTCCTATCTGCATAACTACCTGACCACAGGCGACGCCAAAATTATTGGTATAGGCCGTGATGTCGAAGCAGTGCATAAAAATGGTCATGCAGTGCCGGTGCGGCTGGCTATTGGTCATGCCAAACTGCCGGATGAAGATATCTTTGTGGCTTTTATCACCGACATCAGCAGTCGCCTGCAGATGGAGCAGGCATTAAAAGAAAACGAAGAAAAATTCCGCTCTTTGATTGGCAATATTCCAGGCGCAGCCTATCGCTGCTTGTTTAATGAAAACTGGGATATGGTATTTATCAGTGACGCCATTGAAACCTTGTCTGGTTACCCCGCCAGTGATTTTATGTTGCCAGCGCCGAAACGCAGTTGGTCTGATTTAGTGCATCCGGAAGATAAAAGCACCACCACTCAGCTCGATTTGTATCAGGGCCATTTCACCATTGAATACCGGATTATTCATAAAGATGGCTCCATCCGCTGGATGCTGGAATATGGCGAAGCGGTAAAATCAGCTGAAGGTGAAATCATTTGGCTGGACGGATTTTTAATGGATATCAGCCAGCGCAAACAAATGGAAGTTGAGTTGCTCGAAGCGAAAAACAAAGCCGAACTGGCCGCTGAAAGCCGCAGCGCATTTTTAGCCAATATGAGCCATGAAATCCGCACGCCAATGAATGCCATTATTGGCTTCAGTGACTTGTTATTAAGCTCGGAGCTATCCGCAGAGCAGAAAAAACATCTGGCTACTATCCATGGTTCAGCTCATTCGTTATTGCATTTACTGAACGATATTCTCGACAGCGCTAAGCTGGAAAAAGGCAAACTTGAGCTGGAGTTACAGGATTTCTCTTTACCCGCTGTATTGGATTCAGTGGTGTCGACTTTATGGATCCAGGCGCGGAAAAAACAACTGGCATTACGACTGGAACTGTCTCCTCAGTTGGGTGAGTTTTATTACGGTGCGCCAGACAGACTACGTCAGGTATTAACCAACCTGATTGGTAACGCCATTAAATTCACCGAACAAGGCACTGTGCTGGTGAAAGTGGCCCCCACAGCTAACCAGCAACTGCTGTTCAGTATTTTTGATACTGGTATTGGCATAGCGCCTGATCGTTTACCACAGATATTTGATGCCTTTACTCAGGCTGACGCCTCGATGAGCCGTCGTTTTGGTGGTACAGGCCTTGGCACCACCATCAGTAAACAGTTGGTCGAGCTGATGGGTGGGCAAATTACAGTGCAAAGCACAGAAGGTGTTGGCAGTTGTTTTGAATTCAGCCTGCCGCTACACACCGGCAAAGCGACTGTAACAGGGCAACAAGGTTATGTGCCGGCTTTACCTGCCTTAAATATACTGATTGCCGATGATATTCCGCAGAACCTGGAGCTGTTAAAACTCTTGCTGCAACGTGCAGGGCATCAGGTGACAGCAGTGACTGACGGTATTGAAGCTGTGAAAACCATCAAGCAACACAACTTTGATCTGGTGCTGATGGATATTCAAATGCCGAATCTGGATGGACTGCAAGCCTGTAAGCAAATACGACAGTGGGAGCAGGGTCAAAACAAAACCATGTTGCCTGTCATTGCGTTAACAGCCAGTGTGCTGGACGAGGATAAAACTGCAGCTAAAGACGCAGGTATGCAGGGTTTTGCCAGCAAACCTATAGACTTTGCCGCCTTGTGTTTTGAAATAGCCCGCGTGTTGGATATTGAAGTACGTGAGCCGTTATCACAACACTCTGAAACCACACCTACAGTTCAATTGCTAAACCTGCCCAAAGCCCTGCAGCTCTGGGGTAATCTGGCCACCTATTTGCCGCAGTTAGAACAATTTCTGCAGCAGCAACGACCGCAATTACAGTTAGCCGTTGAGCAGCTGCAAGCTGGCAACTATAACGTCGTGCAGCAACAAGCTCATGCCATTAAAGGCGTCAGTGCCAATTTGGGGCTGGAGCCATTAAGCAGAGTGTGTGCCGAATTGGAACAGGCTGCAAGGCAACAACAGCAGCAAAGAGCTGCTGAATTACTGCAAAAAATCCTTGGCTGCTGGCCAAAGTTTGAAGCGGAACACCGGAAGCTGTCATCTGAACAACCTGTAGCTGAAAAGATGCAATCCACCCAACTGGATAACCAGCAACTGGCAGCCATGCTCGATAACTTGCAACAGTCTTTACTAAGAAACGAACTGGACGATCAAGGGATAGAACAATTGTCTCACTACAGTGGCGAACATCAGCAACTCTTGATGATGTTACTGGACGCTGTGAACGATTTTGACTTTAACCTGGCGTTACAACTGCTGGAGCAGTTAAAGCACAAGCTGGGTGAAGGAGAGTTCTGATGACAGAAAAACAAAGCTTGTTACTGGTGGATGACGAACCCACCAACTTAAGAGTGCTGCGCACTGTATTGCAGGAGCAATACCGTTTGTTATTTGCCAAAAGTGGTGAAGAAGCCTTACAACTGGTGCAAAAAGAACAACCCGATTTAATACTGCTCGATGTCATGATGCCGGGGTTAACAGGCTTTGATGTCTGCGCACGCCTAAAAGCCAACCCGGCCACCAGCGCTATTCCGGTTATTTTTGTCACAGCCTTAAAAGATGAAATGGATGAAACCAAAGGCTTTGAAGTGGGAGCAGTGGATTACATCACTAAACCTATCAGTCCTGCCGTAGTGCGGGCTCGCGTAAAAACTCATTTGTCTTTGGTGCAGGCCCAGGAGCTGAAACAAACCCGGCTGCAAGTGATCCAGCGCTTAGGTCGGGCTGCTGAATACAAAGACAATGAAACCGGCTTACATGTGATGCGGATGAGCCACTACGCTCAGGTACTGGCGTTGGCTTATGGTTTTAGCGAACAAAAAGCTGAGGATTTGCTGCATGCAGCCCCTATGCACGACATAGGCAAAATAGGCATAGCCGACAATATTTTACTCAAACCCGGCAAACTGACAGCTGAAGAATACAAAGAGATGCAAAAGCACCCACTGATAGGAGCTGAGATCATCGGTGATTGTGAATCTGATTTGTTAAAAATGGCCAAAGCAGTGGCTTTGTATCACCACGAAAAATGGGACGGCACAGGTTATCCTTTTGGCCTTTCTGCTGAACAAATTCCTGTCGAAGCCCGTATTGTCGCCTTGTCCGATGTATTTGATGCTTTAACCAGCGCACGGCCTTACAAACAAGCCTGGAGCATTGAAGAAACGCTGCAGCATATCCATCAGCAGAAAGGCCTGCATTTTGAACCACGGCTGGTGGATCTGCTGGATGAAAACCTGCAACAAATACTTGAAATCAAACAACGCTGGGCGGAATAACCAGCCTTGAATCTGTAGCTTTGATGCCGTAGATTGGTGAAGCACTCCAGAATTCTGACCTACAGGCAGTACAGGCAGCACTGGTATCAAATCAGATCAATAACAAGGATTTTGTATGAAGCCCACCCCACTCTATCTGGCGCTGCTGACTGGCACTTTGCTGCTCAGCGCTTGCGATAAAACACCCAAAACCGACACTAGTACCCCAGTTGCAGCAACTGCGCTGGAAACAAAAGCAGCAGCTATTCCCAGTTATACTCCCACTCAGTTTTATGCCACCAAGTCCTATATGGGCAATAAAATTAACCACAAAGCCGATGCGCTTTTGGTGGCATCCGATGAAACAGGTGTATTTAACTTATATAAAGTCAGTCTGGACGGTAAAACCTGGACGCCTTTGACCAATTCCAGCACCGAATCTATTTTACCTATTGACTGGTTTCCGCAAGATGATCGCGTACTCTACAGCGCCGATCAGGGCGGCAACGAGTTACACCATGTCTATGTGCGTGAATTGGACGGCTCAGTCAAAGATTTAACCCCGGGTGATAAACACAAAGCCGAGTTTATCGGCTGGACTGACGACAATAAATTCTGGGTAATGAGCAACGAGCGTGAGCCTAAGTTCTTCGATTTATACAGCTACGACAGCAGTACCTACCAACGGACTTTGGTGTATCAGAATAACGAAGGCTATGACATTGGCGCTTTAAGCGACAATGGCCGTTATATCGCTTTATCCAAAGAGCGTACCAATGCCGATAACAATCTGTATTTAGTCGATTTGCAAAGCGCCGACAAAACGCCAGTGCATATCACCCCGCACCAAGGCAATGTATCGCATGGGGTTTATGGTTTTAGCCGCGACAATAATCAACTGATTTTTGGCTCTGACGAAAAATCAGAATTCAGTGAAGCCTTTGCCTACAACATCGCTGAAAAAGCGGTGCAGCCATACAGCAAAGCTGACTGGGATATTATGTACATTGGCTTTAGCAAAGATAATAAATACAAAGTAGAAGCAGTAAACGCCGACGCCTCCACCAAAATCAGCATCACAGAACAAGCTACCGGCAAAGCCCTGCAACTGCCGGAATTACCAGCTGGTGATTTACGTGGCGTTACCTTTTCAACTGACAGCCAATACTTAAGCTTTTACGTCAATGCCGACAACAGCCCTTCTAATTTATTTGTCTGGAAATTATCTGAAGCCAAAGCAGAACGTTTAACTCAGGCTTTGGATAAAGCGCTGGATGAAAGCGTGCTGGTGACAAGTGAAGTGGTGCGTTACCCAAGCTTTGACGATTTAGCTATACCTGCGCTGTTGTATAAGCCGAAACAGGCCAGCAGCACGGCTAAGGTGCCAGCCTTAATCTGGATCCACGGTGGTCCTGGTGGTCAGTCGCGCACTGGCTATAGCCCGGCGATTCAGCATCTGGTGAATCAGGGTTATGCGGTGTTAGCTGTCAATAACAGAGGCTCCAGTGGTTATGGCAAAACCTTCTTCCATTTGGATGATTTAAAACACGGCGAAGACGATTTGCAGGACATTGTGTATGGTAAAAAATACCTGCAATCGCTGGACTGGGTGGCGGCTGATCGTATTGGCGTGATGGGCGGCAGCTACGGTGGTTACCTGACGATGGCGGCTATGGCGTTTACCGATGAGTTTAAAGTGGGCATTAATATTTTTGGTGTCACTAACTGGGTTCGTACCTTAGAAAGCATCCCGGCCTGGTGGGAATCGTTCCGCGAGTCTTTGTACGCTGAACTGGGCGACCCGGCTAAAGACGGTGAACGTTTGCGCCGCATTTCCCCTGTGTTCCACGGTGATAAGGTGAAAAAGCCTGTGCTGGTGGTGCAAGGCGCCAACGATCCTCGGGTACTGCAGGTGGAAAGTGATGAAATGGTGGCGGCTATCCGCGCTCAGAATGTGCCTGTTGAGTACGTGTTATTCCCGGACGAAGGCCACGGCTTTATGAAAAAGGAAAATCGTATTAAGGCGCAAGAGGCTTATTTGGCCTTTTTACAAAAATACCTGTAGCATTTAACTATGCAGGGAGCTCAGATCAGTCTGCGCTCCCGTTAACGCGAAATAATTTGAGTCTTATGAAAACCTACTCCGGCTTTGTTTTGATCAGCAGTTTGTTATTAACCGCCTGTGCTATGCCACGCTACACTGAGCGGCTGCAGCAGCCTATGCCTTTGCCTGAAGGCGAATGGACTGTGACTCAAAGCAATCCAAATGACAGGAATAATGTCACAGAAATGCGCTGGCAAGCTGTTGATTCAGAAAACTATGTACAGAGTTTTGTATTTGAGCAGCAGCCCAACAGCGACCTGATGAAAACCAAAACTATTGATGATCAACAAGGTCAACGTAACTGTGACGAGTTGTTTGACAGTCAAATCTTAAGCAAAGAGCCGGTGAATGGGTATCCGGCTTTGGTGTGGGTGTCCGAATGTAAAAGTAAAAGCGGCGCTTATTCCAAAATTCTGCATAAATCCATTGCAGGAAAAGAGTCGCTTTATGTCTTTAACAAAGTCTGGCGCAGCTTACCTTTGCAAACCGAATGGGATTTATGGTTGGACTACACCAACAAAATCCATGTTTGCGATATCAACAGTAAAAGCCAGCCTTGTAAATAACCCCGTTTTTAAATTAGTGATTAGCCGCCAGTACTTCAGGGAAGTCTGAAAAAGCTTGTTTGGTCACGACATTGGCACGGTTTTCATAAGCCGTAGAGGCTTCAAAAAATGCACGATGGATCAGTTCAGACAGTGCATCGCCCCCCAGAAACAAATGGGTTTTAGTGTATTTGTCCTGATGGCTCCACAGCTCCTGATCTGATTTAGTCGACACCAGTTTAAACTCAAGCTCCAACACAGATTCAGCGGCAATCACCGCTGAGTAATCCTGGTTCCAACGCTGAACATCAACATACAGAACCGCATCTACATCAGTTAATGCCGGTATTTCAGTCAGTTGACGTTGCTGCGCATCGATAATCTCAAAACCATGCTCTGCGACAATATCCGGAACTTCTTTATTAAAAGCCTGTATCAGTTCAACAGGCACGGCTTCACCACCATGCACCACTATCATCAGTTTCTTCGGTGTTTCTTTATACAGCTGAGCGTATTTTTGCTGATGATCAGCTGTTGAACTACAGGCGCTTACCAGCACCAGAGCCAAAGTGGCACCAAGCCAGGCTTTCAGTTGTTTCATCGGTTCCTTCCTTCTCAGTCATCAATAAAAGTTCTGTCGCGCCTGTAACTCACCGGCTTGACTTCTAACATTCATTTTGGCTGAGGCAGCTGAACCAAAACTTAACAGTTAAATAAAAGTTAACTATTTAATTTTGTGTGTCAATTAATCTGATTAACTGTGTCAGGCGCTGCTGACATTCATCTAATTGCGGACTTTGCTGGGTCACCAATTGCTGGCCCAAACTTAAAGCAGCCAGCACTATGCTTTGTTCCATCGACAAATGACCAGCACCCTGCCTCACTTGTGCAATTTTACCGTTCAGCAGCCGCGCAGCTTCCTGTAGCTCGGCCTGTTCTTTTACAGTGCAGCGTAGCCAGTACTCGCGACCGGCTATCACTACTTTCTGTTCAACCGCCAATGGCTGCTTCAGCATGTTCAGGCAGACAATTGCTGTTCAAACAACTGGGTCAGTTGCTGTAGTTTTTGCTGTGCCCTTTGCTTCTGGTCGTCAGACTCCATGGCATGTAACTGTAAAGTTTCCAGCTGATCTGCGCTTTTTTTCAGTTCCTGCTGCAACTGCTGTTCTTTTTGATCCAGTTGTTGCACTTGCGCTGTCAGTTGCTGGTTTTGTGAAATTAATTGCTGAATTAACTGCTCTAACTTGCTGAATTCGGCTTCAAACATAAAATTCCCTTAATGCATTAGTGGGTTGAAAATGGAGTGGATAAATACGCGACACAGAGAGTAAAGCTGACGGCTTGAACCCTGGCTGAACGCGCTGAGCTTAAAAATAAAGGGCTGCATGATACAGCCCCTGAGGTTTTTAGCAATAATTAGAACTGATAACTGGCACTTAAGGTCCAGGTGCGGCCTTTATGGTTGTACAAACTGGTATCAAAATAATCGCCACCAGCGGCGGGGTCAAAAGGTGGGTCTCTGTCTGTTAAGTTACCGATGGATAAAGCCAGCTCAGTATTGGCAAGCCCCAGATAACTGACCTGAGCATCCAGTTGCGTATAACTGGCTACTTTTGCCTGCAGACCAGGGTTGCTGCTTTGGGTTGCCACTTTTTGCTCATAACTGCTGCTGTAGCTGCTGATCAGACTGCTGCGCCAGTCCGCCACAGACCAATTCAGACTTGTGCTGTTTTTCCATTGGGGTAAAGCACCAAACTGGTTGTTTCCGGCACCGTTAATTTCGGCCTGCCCTGCCACTAAGGCTTGTTTGTAGCTGATTAAACGTGACCAGACTGATTTGAATCCCAGCGACTGGCCTGAAGCCAAATCCCATCTGTAGTTAAAATCAACATCTATACCAGAAGTGGTTCTGCTGCCCTGATTGTTGTATTGATTGCTGACAATTTGTAATCGCCCCTGTGCATCACGCTTAATGCGGTCGGCGTATAAAGCCGGATTGTTGACAATAAACTGGGCGTTATCGGCCCCTATAATCTGCTCCTGCTCAATCCGGAACCAGTCCACTCCTATACTGCCTTGTTGAGTAAAGGACCAAATCACACCTGTATTAAGGTTTTTTGAACGCTCAGGCTGTAGCTCCGGATTACCAGTACGAAGCTGGGTAAAACCACGACGCGCACCAGGTTCAATTGGATCATTGGGGTCAATCACAGTGCCATAACTGATGGTGTTGCTGTTGGCAATTTCAGGCAAAGAAGGCGCGCGGAAGCCTTTGGACCAGGACGCCCGCACTAACCAGTCTTCGGCCAGCACATAATGCACTCCTACTTTAGGTGAGAATGCGTTACCGAAGTCGTCATAATGATCAGACCGGCCTGCAACACTGGCGGTTAAATCCTGCAACAGCGGAATACTGAATTCAGCAAAAGCCGCCTTAATTTCACGCTCACCTTTGACCAAATTAATCGCAGGGCGCAGCTCGGTGCCGGACAAGACTTCAGGCGAAGTACCAGCATCCATTTTTTCGCGGCGTAAATCCACACCAGCGGCAAAGGCAAGTGGGCCATGCTGCAGCTCAGTCAACACTGTGCTGGCGCTGGCATTGATAGAGCTTAAATGATAAGTACCAGGACGGCGGGTTTGCAGGCGCAACTCATCCAGCACTTCAGCCGAATTTTCACGGCCATCAAAACGGTAACTGCCATCCTGTAAAGCTTGCTCAAAGGCAAAACGGTCAACGAAGTTATCTACATATTCGCGCTGATGGCTACTGGACTGCAACGCATTCAACTGTAAGTCCCATTCATCGCCCTGATAACGTAAACCCGCCAGCACACGGCTGAAGATTTGTTTGTTTTCTTTCAGGCGGGGACCTAAGTCAAACAGTGTGTATTCAAAAGGTAAGGCAGCATTGGTTGGATTGTCCGGATGTCCAACAGGCAATGCCACCGTGATATCGGTCAAAGTGCTGTTGACTGGATCATAAGCCCGTAAACCCGGCCCTACTGTTAACGGCGTGCCGAAAATCATTGCCGAGTCGTTATAGCTGTACAGCACTTCAGTGGTGGCTTGAAGTTTATCTGACAACTGATAGGTACCTTGCAAAGAGGCCTGACGACGCGTCACTTCAGGTTGTAAGGTATTAAAAGGCTGAGCGTTAAACGCACACACCTCACCGGCACGACCCGGCGTAAAGTCGGTCCATGGTCGCTTCACTGCACCTGCAGGGCAATTTGCAAAAGCTGCTGGTGAAGATGGGTTTTGTAAGCTGTTGGCACCCTGACTGCTCCAGCCGGATAACTTTCCGCCTGGTAAATAGCGGAAGTCGCCACTGCTAAGTAAGTCCCTGTCACTGGCATCGAGGCGCTCTCTGTCAAACCAATCCAGAGTTAAACTCAGGTTGTAACCATCCTGATTTAAGTCGCCTGTGCCACTGACCAGACCCAAAGCCCGTTGCTCTAAACCACCCTGAGTGGCAGCGCCGGTAGAGGCTTTTATTTCTGTGTCCTGCACATTCTTTTTCAGGATAATGTTCACTACCCCTGCTATGGCATCGGAGCCATACACAGCAGATGCACCATCTTTTAATACTTCAATCCTTGCTACTGCGCTTAACGGTAACGCATTTAAATCAACAAAAGTATCCTGGGTATTCAGCGCAAAACCATAATTAGAGACACGCTGGCCATTCACCAGCACCAGGGTGTTTTTTGGGCTTAAACCCCGTAAGCCGATGGACGCCGAACCTGCAGAGAAGCTACCTGTGTATTGTTCGTCAAAGCTATTGCCTGAATTGACCGTTAAATCGCGTAACACATCGGTCAAGGTGACTTTTCCGCTGGCTTTAATATCTTCAGCCGTGACTTGCAGCAAAGGCGTGGCATTTTCCTGCTGCACTCTTTTAATCAACGAACCTGTCACCTGAATACGTTCCACTTTGCTTTCATCTGCCAGCACGGGCACAAAAACAGAGACAGCCAAAGCCAGCAGGCTAAGCTTAGGCGCAAAGCCAGAGCCAGTTGTTTTTAACATAAAGACCTCAAAATTGGATAAAGCTGTGCCATGGCGGATTAAACACCTGACCAGTCAAATTAATTTTTTATAGAAAATTGAATAAAGCGGTTAAACCGCAGCGCTGTGTGCGACTGATAAGCAGTGGCAAGAGCGCATAAGACTTAGCAGCACATCAAAAGACGGGCTGAACAATGAGGCATTCGACAACAACGCAGCAGTGCAGTGGCAAACAAGACACAGAAGCGAAGTGAAACAGTGAACATAGGATTTTACCTTTACAACAAACCCGGCATTCAGCGGACTGATTTGCCTGAATTACAGCTCAATAATGGATCTGACAGTCATACTCCGACTATGGAAGAGTGAAGTGCAGAACAGCAGACCGAAAACCATACAAACATTTAGACGTCCAGATGTTTGAACGTATAATACTGAAATCCTCACCAAAGCAAAAGTGATTTTTTCTGACTTGTTATTCCATATGGATATATGTGTAGAGATTTTATATAGCGAAGGTTTTAAAAAAGAAGAAAAACAGAGTGAGCACTTTGGAAAACCGGGTTAAATACTGCAAACAAAAAGGGCAGAATCATCACGCTTCTGCCCTTGTTTAAACTTCTGGCGGCTGTAGGAGCCTTTGCCTTTTTTCGCTTTTACCACCTGCATCTGAAATAACTTGCTGGTCACTAAAGCTTTGAGTGCATTATCCCGGATTTCGCCGCGGCCATGCTCAGCCGTTGGTTTTTTTGCCATAAGGCCTCCTGTGTAAAAAACGCGCAAAGTGTAGAGCTAAATTACATCTGAGTAAATTGCCACTACAGATTTATTTTAGCTGGATCTGTTTTATGATGAAGTACCTTGCCAAAGCCGGACAACCCAAATGAAGTTTATAGCGCCGCTGTTTTTACTGATGAGTTTTAGCTTAGATGCTGACAGCTGGGCCCCCCCTGAAGCTATGGCCGCTTTAAGTGCAGACGCATCGGTACTGGTGAGGGTTGAACCTGGTGTTTTACCCAACAGAGATGCCAGTAATCAGCCTCATTTTGCCACAGCCAGTTTTTTCCGATGGGATAACCAAGGTAGCTATCAACCTTATCAACAACTGTCTTTGCAAAACAAAGTATCTCCGTTATTTATCTATGTCAGTAATCAGGGTGAATTGATCACTCTGGATAATTGGTACAGCTCAGGGCATGGTGACGTGGTGATGTTATACAAAGCGGATGGCTCTGTGCTGAAAAGCTTTGGCCTGAGTGCCTTTTACAGCCGGCAGCAATTGGAAAAGTTATTGCGTTCAGTGAGCTCTGTGCAATGGCGCTGTTTTGAAAAATCGCCCTATCTGCTGCAGCGTGATTTTTATCTTCCAGTCCGCCCGGCCGGAGTAATAAAAATTAATCTGGATGATGCCAGTGTCAGCCTGACAGACAGTGATCAGAACTGTTAATCTGCCATTTCGTTAATCTTATATTCACAATACTTAACATAAATTACCTTTAGTCCACTTCAAGGACACCAGCCATGCTTCCAGGCCTGGCTGCTCTCTCAGACTGTTTAAGGAAAAATATGTTAAAAAAAATCGCAGTAGCATTAATGGGTTTAGGCTGTTCAATGGCAGTATTTTCGGCTCAGGCTGACCAGCCTCTCTATTTTGGTGCTCAGTACAGCCAACAAAGTGTTGATGATGCCGACTGGGATTTCGGTTTGGTCTCTGGAGTGGCTGGTTATAAGTTTAATGACATCTTTGCCATCGAAGGCCGCTTAGGTGTGGGAGTGCAGGATGAAGAGTACTCTGGGGAACTCACCCGCGTTAAAATAGGCATAGATAACAGCTATTCAGTGTTAGGCAAAGCGTCCTGGCCAGTGCTGGAAACCTTATCTGTTTACGGTATAGCTGGTTTTAATAAAACCAAATACGACATCAAGATCAATGATGAAGACGGCAACCTGAACGACAGCCACAGCGAAGATGGTCTGATTTATGGCGCAGGTGCTGAGCTTCGCATTACTTCCAATTTAAGCGTCAACTTTGAATACGCCGTCTTACCAGAGTTGGGGGATGATGAAGATGATCTGGATGTGAACAGCATCAGCGCTGGCGTCAATTATCGTTTTTAAACTGAACTACTGTTCGTGTTTTATCACAACCAGCCGGGCCTGAACCCGGTTGGTTGTTCCCAATCAGACTGACAGCTTTCACCACAACAAAAAACCGTTCCGGCATTGATATTCTGCATTCACGTAACCAGATCCAACAAAACTCCCCCAAGCCAGGATCTGTCATGAAAAACCTGCATATAGATTTAGTCTCCGATATCGCCTGCCCCTGGTGCGCCATAGGTTATGCGCGCTTAGAACAAGCCATGCACAGCATAAAAGATAAAGTCAGCGTCAGCATTCAGTGGCGCGCCTTTGAATTAAACCCTGCTCCAAACCTGATCCCTGAAGCTATTTTGCCTGCGTTGAGCAAAAAATATGGCCGCAGCGAAGAGGAAATGCGCGCATCGCAACAGTCGATGATGCAAGTTGCCGCAGATCTTGGGCTTAACTTTGCTAAAATGCAGCAACGTTTTACCTGCAATACTTTTGATGCACACCGCCTGGTGAAATGGGCTGCAGGCTTTGATAAACAAACAGCGATGAAACAGGCCTTATTTGAAGCCTACTTTGGTTTTGCCGAAGATGTATCCAAAGCTGAAGTTCTGCAAAAATGCGCAGAAAAAGCCGGACTTAATGCGGATGAAGCGTTAAACGTACTGCAATCACAACAATTTATTGATGAAGTACGCACCGAAGAGGCGCAGTATCAGCAAGCAGGTATCAGTTCAGTTCCCGCTTTTGTCATCAATCAACGTTATTTAATTTCCGGTGCACAAGACCCAGCCACTTTAGCGGCTAGTCTGTTGCAAATTGCCGATGAAATGACTACTGAATAACAGCTTCATTTAAACTATAAGGTGCGGTATGACCAGCCCAATGAAAGATTTTATTTATCACTTAGGCACTGTAGGTACGCCGTGGGGCGACGCGGAAAAACGGCAGTGGCTGAGTGAACAACAGATTAAACGCAGCTATAAAGACGAAGTCGTAACACCACTTCAGCAGTATTTACCTGATACCGCAGAACTGCTGAATTACGGCACTCTGGATTACAGTGCTTTTAATTTGCCTGTCTATGAGCTTTTTGCTGTTCGCAGCAAAAACTGGCAAGAAGGTTACCCTGTAGTGCTGGTGACCGGCGGCGTGCATGGTTATGAAACCAGTGGTGTACAAGGTGCGCTTAAGTTTATTAAAGAAGAATTCAGCCGTTACAGCGGCAAAGTGAACCTGCTGGTTTTACCTTGTATCAGCCCCTGGGGTTATGAAACCATCAACCGCTGGAACCCAAAAGCCGTAGACCCTAACCGTTCTTTTGGCGCAGAAAGCCAGTCCGATGAAGCCACGCAAGCCATGGCTTTTGTCCGTCAGCACAGTGGTGAAGTCTTAGTGCATATCGACCTGCACGAAACGACAGATTCTGATAACAGCGAATTCCGCCCAGCTAAAGCCGCTCGTGATGGCACTGTGAATCACAACTGGAATATTCCTGATGGTTTTTATCTGGTGGGTGATAGCAACAAGCCGGAAGCAGGCTTTCAACGCGCTATTATCGAAGCGGTGCAAAAGATCACCCATATAGCCGAAGCCGATGAAAACGGCTGCCTGATCGGTGAAAAACTTGCACAGTTTGGCGTAGTGAATTACCCAAAACGTTCGCTGGGACTGTGTGGCGGTATGACAGATGCTCAATTTGTCACGACCACTGAAGTCTATCCGGATAGCCCCAAAGCAAGCCCGGAGCAATGTAATGCAGCTCAGGTTGCAGTGATTTGTGCTGGTGTGGATTACGCTTTAGGTTAAGCGAGACAAGGAGGGACAGAGTTTTCACTCAGCCCCTCCTATTCCCAGTTCAAACTAATCAGCACGCACAAACACTATTGATAACAATTCTCGTTTTGGATAAAATATAACCTTCTCCCCATTTGCAGGTTTATTTTGATGTTAAACGTACCTAAGCTCCGCTTGTTACCTCTTGCCAGTGCTGTTTCTTTAGCTCTTGCTGCCGCCTCTCCTCTTGCGCTTGCTGATGAACAAAAAGACAAAAAAAGCGAAATAGAAAGGCTGGAAGTCAAAGGCTTATACACTGTAAGCGAAGTGCTGGATACGGCAACAGGATTGGGGCTGACATTACGTGAAACCCCGCAGTCCGTCACTGTGATTACTGAACAGCGGATGCGCGATCAAAATATCAATACAGTGCTTGAAACGGTTCAAAACGCAGTGGGCGTCTCTTCAACTGAGCTGGACAACGTGCGTAGTTCGTTTAAATCCCGTGGCTTTGAAGTCAGCAACTATCAGGTTGACGGTGTGCCGCTGGCCTGGAGTTTAGCCGGTGATTCAGGCGAAACTGTTGCTGATGTCTCTATTTACGAACGGGTTGAATTTGTTCGTGGCGCTACTGGTTTATTGACGGGTGCAGGCGATCCGTCCGCGTCCATCAATCTGGTGCGTAAAAAAGCGTCAAGCACGGATCTGACAGGTTATGTCAATCTTGCAGCCGGTAGCTGGGATAAAAAACAAATTACCGCAGATGTATCCAATGCACTGAACAGCAGCGGCTCTGTGCGTGGCCGTGTTGTAGCTAAATATACAGATACTGATTCCTATTGGAACCAGTATGAAGAAAACAGCAGCGTGTTATATGGTGTAGTTGAAGCCGATTTGTCTGCAACCACTTTATTCCGTGCGGGCGGCAGCTATCAGGATCGTGATCCAAAAGCTGCAACCTGGGGTGCTTTACCAGCAGTGTTTACAGATGGCACTTACACAGACTGGGATGTATCAACCACCACAGGCACCGACTGGACTAAGTGGGATACCAGCAATACTAACTTTTTTGCCAGTTTAGAACATACCTTTGGCAATGGCTGGCAGTTAGTCAGCAACTACAACAGAATGGAATACGAAAAAGACTCCAGGCTGTTATATGTATATGGTGCCTTAGATAAAGAAACTGGCGCTGGATTAAGTGCTCAGCGTTACCGTGCCTTTGGTGAAACCACGCAGGACAGCTTTGATATTCAACTGAAAGGCGACTATCAACTGTTTAACCAGCAACATGAGTTTGTGATGGGTGCTATTTCCAGCAGCCAGGATATTCAGACCGACTCTTACACCCCTATTGGCGGCGATATGAGCGGCGGTTATGACCGTATCGACATTGATAACTTCTATCAGTGGGGTGGTATAGCAGAACCAGAATGGCAAGCCACACCAACGCGGGCAGAAGACGTTACCATCAAACAAGAAGGTTTCTACGCGGCAACCCGCTTATCTGCCACTGACTCACTGAAGTTTATCCTTGGTGGACGGGTATCCAGCTGGGATCGTGAAGGTGTCTGGTACGGAGCGGCTGAAGACTTCGGCAACAACGGTATTTTTACTCCTTATACCGGCGTACTTTATGATTTGACTGAACAACATCGTCTGTATGCCAGCTACACTGAAATTTTTAAAGCTCAGGACAGAAGAGATGCAAATAATAGCTTACTGGATCCGGTTGAAGGCAAGAGCTATGAAGTAGGTCTGAAGAGTGCATTCCTGAATGATCGTTTGCATACCACGGTATCGCTATTCCAGATCAATCAGGACAATCTGGCCGTTATCGATCCAAACTTTGTACCTAACGCAGAACAGCAAGTTGCTTACTATGGTGCAGATGGTACCGAAAGTGAAGGTTACGAGCTGGAAGTTGTAGGTAAACCTATGGAAGGCTGGAACATCAGTGCTGGTTATTCTCAATTTAAAGCTGAAGATGCAAATGGCTTAAAAGTGAACACAGACAGCCCACGTAAGCAATTTAAGCTTTTCACTACCTATCAGTTTGTTGATCTGTTACCAGAGCTAACTATTGGTGGTGGCATTAACTGGCAGAGTAAAACTTATGCCGAAGGTGGTGGTACCCGTTTAGAGCAAAAAGCCTATTCATTGGTTAACCTGATGGCTCGCTACGATCTGGCTGAGAACATGAATGTCCAGTTAAACGCAGCCAATCTGTTGGATGAAAAATACTACAACTACATGACGGTCTGGGGCAGTGCGTATACGCAATACCGCTACGGTACACCCCGTAATATTACCGCCAGCTTCAACTACAGTTTCTAAATTGTTTTAGTCAGTTAAAAAGCAGGATTGCATATCAGAGCAATCCTGCTTTTATCGGTTTATCTACAATAGTGTCTTATGATCAATCATCCCGCGTCAGCACTTCCAACAGTTCTATTTCAAAAATCAAATTAGAATGTGGCGGTATCATAGTGCCAATCTGGCGTTCACCATAAGCTAAATGAGCTGGCACCCATAACTTACGTTTGCCACCCACCTGCATGCCTTTTAAGCCTAAAATCCAACCCTGGATCACTCTGTTATTGCTCAAAATACACTGAAAAGCTTCGCCACGCCTATACGACGAATCGAACTCTGTACCATCTTCCAGCCAGCCGCGATAATGTGCGGTAATTAAAGCACCACGTTCAGCCGCCTTACCCTCACCCAACACCAGATCTTCAATTTTTAATTCATCCGTCATTGTTGCTCCTGCCCTCAACTTTTGCCGCTGAGTATAACTAAAAATATTCAGCGAAATAACATCATGCGAAGACAACAACCTAACCTTGTAGCTGAAATGTTCTATAGTTTCTAAATCAACGCCATGGAGTGGATCATATGTCTGTGATGACGGCCCGGTTCTGTATCCTGCTTCTGCCTTTTCTTTTGCTGCTGCCCATTTTCAGTAAGGCACAACCACAACAAGTGATCTACTCATGGCCTATGTCGATGTTGGGTGACGCCCGTGGCAGCTATCCGATCGCTTTATTACATCTGACAGTAGAAAAATCCGGTGCTGAGTATCAGTTGGTTCCCAGTGGTCAGGTGATGAGTCAACACAGAACTTTGCGTCAGTTGGGTTCTAATAATGGCTTAGATGTAGTCTGGACTATGACCTCACCAGAGCGGGAAAAGGAATTACGGCCCATCCGGGTTCCCATAGACAGAGGATTAATTGGCTGGCGTTTATTGCTTATTCATAACGATAACGAACAAAAAATTCAGCAACTGGATGAAAAACATTTGAAAACCAGCCCTTCTGTACAAGGGAGCGATTGGCCAGACTATCCTATTTTAAAAGCCAATCATTTTCGGGTACTTGGCAGCGGTGATTTTGACGCTATGTTTAAGATGCTGAGTGCCAAACGTATTGATTATTTCCCCCGCTCAGTCACAGAAATCTGGCCAGAATTGCAGCAAAAAACAGGCATGTCGCTGAGTGTTGCGCCGAAGTGGGTATTGCATTATCCGGCTGCTTTGTATTTTTTTGTACAAAAAGACAATATCGAATTGGCCAATGCCATTGAAATTGGGCTGTTGCGCGCCATTGAGGATGGCAGTATGCAGCAACTGTTTTTACAACATTTCAGTAGTGCCATACAGCAGGCAGATTTAAAATCCAGAACAGTGGTTCAGTTAAGCAATCCAATTTTACCAGCCGAAACACCGCTAAAAAATAAAGCCCTGTGGTTTGACCCGCAACTGGGATACTAAACTAGGTTTTCACAGGCTTTAACGCCTTCACCACAGCATCAGCCACATCGGCAATACGACATTGTTGTTTCATCGCACTTTGCTGCAATTGGCGATACGCCTGTTCTTCCGTCAGTTTTTTATACTGCATCAGTAATAACTTAGCGCGGTCTATCAGCTTTTGTTCACTGATAGCACGACGGGCGTCCGTCAGCTCTGTGTGCATTTGGCGGATATGTTGCGCCTGCTCAGACAATAACTGATAAAAAGACCGGCTGGGCGCTTGCACACTTGGTTCGGCCTGGCCTGCAGGCACCAAAGACGCGCCATATAAACCCGGCATACTGGGGTCTATTAATAAGGTTAAGCCTGAACTTGCGGGTAGTTCGGTCAATTCGCTCAGCTCTGTCAGTTTATGCTGATGTTGCTTTAACTTCTGCTGCGCCGCTTCGACTGTGGCTGATGTCAGCTGCTGCAGTTGTGCTGTGAGTCCTGCTTGTAACAGATGCATTTCATCCATACGTTCTGTCGCAAACTGATACCAGAGATCGCTGACCGCAGGCACAGGAGCGGCAGTACCGGACAACTGCTGGATCATAGTGCGCAGCTGGCGTAATTGTTTTGCCGCTGTGGCCTGGTCCAGTTGGTGCCACTGCTGCTGTTGCTCTGTGGTGGCAAATTCCAGAAACACAGCAGAGCTATGCTGCTGCGCCTGTTGTAGCAATAATAAACGTTCGGCCAACTCAGTGGTCAACTGACCCGATGCCAGGCCCATAGCGCCCCATGCGCGTTCCTGCCCGGCGTATTCTTTGGTTTGCAGCAAGTTAAATAACGCCACCAAAAAACGGGTAACACCAGCGTCACAAGCTAAATCAGCAGATTCCAATACCACAGCTAACCAGGCGGCAATTAAACGGCTATAAGCCTCCGTGGCCTGTAACGGTGTGATTTTCTGCAGCTGTATTTGCTCACGCAGTCCGGCTAAATGATCGACGCCCTGCAAAGCCAAAGAAATACCGCTGAGTAAACGGCTGCTCTGACAAGGCTCAGTCCCTTGCAGGTACTGTTTATTTAACGCTGTACGCAGTTGCTGCTCGGCCTGCACACTTTGCAGTAATTGTTGCTGACGCTGCAAAGCAAATAGCTCACAGCCTGAAGCCAGGAAAATATTACTGATACCACGCTCACGCTGCAGCTGATGCACCAGCTCGCTGATGCTGGTCACCAGTAAACAGCTGGTCGAAAGCTGCTGCAGCGCTTTAATTTCGGCTTGTTTAGCGGCCAGCAGAAAGAGTGCCGTTGGATGATTCATGGATCACTCACAGAGCTTTACATCACGAAACTCTAGCAATGGTTATTCCACGCGTTCAGCAACGGCTGCCAGAGCGCGTTAATGCTGGATTGTCAGAATAAATTCGTATTTTTGCGGTGAAGTACAAAACAGCTATGCCCTGTAACGGTGCAGAAAATGCACAACAATGGCACCTTGCCATGGCGTTTCTCCAAAGAACACTTTACGAAAACCAAACAAAATCAATGTATTGATATAAAAGCATCAGCTGGCACCAAAGTTGCTCTGTTAAAATGGCAGAGGTGATAAGTACCTCCCAGCATACAAAAATGATATTCAGGACAAAGGCGTCCCGAGATCTTCTGGCAACAGAATGATCCGGACGCCTTTTTTGTTTTTTAAAAAACAGCACCTGAACAAACCAACAGCAACAACAGGAAAAGGTGAACCTATGGCTTATTTAGTTCCAGCCGAATTTGTGACCAAAATGGTCGATGCCGGCGAATCCAAAATTTTTATGTCCACCCGGGATACATTGATCCGCTCTTATATGGCGGGCGCTATTCTGGCTTTGGCTGCGGTTTTTGCAGTCACAGTGGCAGTCCAAACCGGTTCCTTTTTAGTAGGTTCCATGCTGTTTCCCGTAGGTTTTATTATGTTGTACCTGATGGGTTTTGACTTATTAACCGGAGTTTTTGTACTGACACCGCTCGCCTTATTGGACAAAAGACCAGGCGTCACAGTGCAAGGTGTATTGCGTAACTGGGGGCTGGTGTTTACCGGTAACTTCCTGGGAGCTTTAACAGTCGCCGCCATGATGGCTTTTGTGCTGACGATGGGGTTTCATCTTGAGCCTGACGCTGTAGGGCAAAAACTGGCTGGTGTAGGTGAAGCCCGTACTTTAGGTTATGCCGAACATGGTGTCACAGGTTGGATGACGATATTCCTGCGGGGCATGTTGTGTAACTGGATGGTGTCTATGGGTGTGGTTGGCGCTATGATTTCCACTCATGTCAGCGGCAAAGTGATGGCCATGTGGATGCCTATTATGTTGTTCTTTTTTATGGGTTTTGAGCACTCAGTGGTCAATATGTTTCTGTTTCCTTTTGCCATGATGATGGGTGGTGACTTTTCGGTAATGGATTACCTGATCTGGAACGAAATCCCAACGGCTTTAGGCAATCTGGTGGGTGGTTTAGCCTTTACCGGTTTAACCCTGTACAGCACTCACTATAAAACGGCACCAAAACGTAACCTGACTGCTAAAACAGCTGAAAGCCCTGTAGCTACTCTGGCCAAAGCCTGATGATGTGGCCAGGAGCCTCGTTACAAGTCTCCATAGGCCAGCATTCCACTGCTGGCCGTAAAGCTTTAAATCAGGACAGCTTTGGTGCTTATCTGCCCAAAGAACCTGAACTCAGTAGTAAAGGCATAGTGCTGGCGGTAGCCGATGGCATCAGCACCAGCACTGTCAGTCAGATCGCCAGTGAAACCGCAGTGAAAAGTTTTCTGGATGATTATTACTGCACCAGCGATGCCTGGTCAGTACCTCATGCCGCCTTGCAAGTGCTCAAAGCCTGCCACAACTGGTTGTATGCCCAAAGCCGGAATGGCCCTTTTAGCTCAGACCCGGACAAGGGTTATGTCTGTACTTTTAGTGCCCTGATATTAAAACAACGCCACGCCCATCTGCTGCATGTCGGTGACAGCCGGATTTATCTGCTGCGTCATCAGCAACTGGAACAACTGACGCGGGATCATAGAGTCTGGCGAGGCAGCAGCAGTTTTTTAAGTCAGGCACTTGGCGCCGGAGCTGCACTTGAGCCAGATTATCAAAGCATCCCTTTGCAACAGGGTGATTTGTTTATGCTGGCGACTGACGGTTTATTTGAGGTTTTATCTCAGACTGAACTGATCAATCTGCTTGAGACAGAATCCGATCTATCCCGGCTGGCCTTGCAACTGACTGAAGCCGCTTTAGCTGCCGGCAGTGAAGACAATATAACGCTGCAATTGGTACGTATTGATCAGTTGCCTGCAGACAGTCACTTACCCCTTTGCCTGGATCAGCAATTGCCTCTGCCGCCTTTGCTGCAACCAGGTGATGCATTGGATGGCTTGCAGGTCATAAGGCCACTACAACAAAGCAGCCGCAGCCATGTGTATCTGGTGCAGAATACAAGTACAGAGCAGTTGCTGGTACTCAAAGCTCCATCCACAGATTTAGCCGAACAGCCGGATTATCTGGAACGGCTGATGCGCGAAGAATGGATAGCCAAAAGAGTTCACAGCAACCATGTAGTGCGTCCAGCCAGCAGCAACAGGCCACGCACCGCACTTTATACCTTATTTGATTATGTCGAGGGCCAGACTTTAAAACAGTGGCAGTTGGATCACCCCAATCCCACTTTGGAACAAGTACGAGGCATTATTGAACAGCTCGGGAAAGGGCTGCAGGCGTTGCACCGCAGCGAAATTCTGCATCAGGATATCCGACCCGACAACCTGATGATGACCCCTCAAGGCATAGTTAAAATTATCGACTTTGGCGCTGCACGACTGGCAGGGTTGCAAACAGATGACGAAGTGGCAGGGGATATTCCCGGCACAGCTTTGTACACAGCACCTGAGTACTTTTTAGGCTTGGCAGGCACAGAGCTGTCGGATTTATATTCACTAGCGGTTTTAACTTACCAGTTGCTGTCCGGCCGTTATCCTTATGGCGCTGATGTGGCGCGGGGTAAAAGCATCAAAGCGCAGAAAAAATTGTGCTATCAGTCGGTACTCAGCAAAGACAGCGAGCTGCCGGTCTGGCTGGATTTAACCTTAGAAAAAGCACTACAACCCGACCCGAATAAACGCTACCAGGCCTTGTCTGAATTTTTATACGACTTACGCCACCCTAATGCCGAATTTCAAAAACCACTCAGCCTGATTGAACTGCATCCACTTTGGTTCTGGCAGTGCCTTTGTGTAGTGCAGGCGCTAATTATTTTATGGTTGATAGCAGCCCGTCATTAAACAAGCTGCTATCTGTTCACTTTAATACTTCGCCAGCCACTGCAACCAGAATTTGCTGGTGTCTGTGTGTAATGAATTCGCCTGATAGTCAGCATATTTCAGCAATACCGCATGCTGAGCATTCAGGTTGTAACTCAGCTGTAAATCCAGCTCTTTGCCATAATCCGCTTCACCTTCTGCTGCATCCAGCCAGTGGTAAAACGCCACCAGCTCCAGCTGGTCCAGTTTATACCCCAGCTTGAGGTATTTATCTTCGATGCCATTGGCAGGTGTGCCCAGAAACTTATCGGCAAAACCCTGAAACTTATGCAAAGTAGCCAGTGGTGTCGAAAAACCAATCGCATTACCAGAGCTGTTGTCGGAGCCTAAGACTTCAACTCCTAAACCACTTTGCCAGGCTCCCAACCAAAGGTTGGCTTCCAGAGTCCAATAATCTGCATCATACGAATTTGGGTTATCACCTGCTTCCTGCTGCCGGGCGTAAGAGCCATACAGGGTATAACGACTGCTTTGGGATAAAGCCTGACTGTACTGATAATCCAGCCCCAGCGTTTGGTTTGACACTAGAGGCGCATCGTCAAATTCCATCTGATAAACAAAAGCACCGAGCTGATGATTTGTGTCTGGCTGGTAACGTACATCCAGCAGATGTAAATCCGAACTCCAGTCGCCTTGTGGGCTTTTACTGCCAAACACCCGGTTCACTTTGCTGCTGTAGCTGTAATCCAGTTTGAGTTCAGCAGATAAACTGGCCTGATAACGCACTGCATCAAAGGTCTGTTCGTTTTGGCGCCAGCCTACGCCACCAACAAAACGTTCATTGGCTAAGTTAATACGCTGACGGCCAATTTTTAAGCTCTGGCTGTCGCTTTGATACTGCACAAAAGCCTGGTTTAAATCAGCACCAGCAGGGTCAGCCACCACCGGATAAGCCGTTTTGCCGTTGATACTGTCGTTGTAGTTTTTGTCACCTATCGCAGCCACATAATCAAATTCACCACCAGCCGACCAGCCATGGCTGAATTTTTGCGTCAGACTAAAACGCGACAGAAGCGTGCTGGCCAAAGCATTTTCGGCAAGCCCCTGCTGATCCACAGCTTCCAGCCGGTAACGGAATAACATCTTTAGCTCTGGTGCAGTGAAAGCGCTGGGAGCCGTTTCAGCAGCATGGACTGAAATCGAATTACAAGCGGCCATTACAGCCAAAGCGGGTAAAGAGTAACAGCGCATAAGGATCCCTTCTATTGAGGTTAATTTTTGGCAAAGCTTCGCCGGCGGACTGCTTTAAAGCAGTCAGAGGGCAAAACGAAATAAATAAGCTACAAATCTTTACCCCAAAGTAATTGGAGTTGCAGCGAGGCGACGAGTGTTCGAGACCCCAGGAGCATAGTTAACCTATGTGACTGGGGCGAAAACGCGAAGTCAACAAAGCTGCGGCTTCAAGTACGAGGGGTTAACTGTGACTTGCTGTAAAAGACTGAGATCCACCTTCATCCGCTGCTTCAGCACCTCGCCCACCACAATCAGGGTTGGGCCAGCGAGTGGAAAAGCAGCAAGACGATCACTGATATCGGCCAAAGTGCCCTGCAGCTGGGTTTGCTGGGCTGTACTGACCTGATCCAGCAGCGCTATAGCTGTGTCGTCCGGCCAGCCGACAGAAACTAAACCGGCACACAATTGCTGCAAGCGGTTGAGTCCCATATAAACCACCAAGGTTGGATTAGAGCCATTGGCTCTGTACTGATAAGCAGACCAGTCCGGTTGTTTGGCCGGGTCGGCAAACTGCGCTGTTAAAAACTGCACTGAAGTTGCACAACCCCGGGCTGTTAACGGAATACCACAATAAGCTGAAGCAGCGCAGGCACTGGTGACGCCTGGCACTATCGCAAAGGCGATACCAGCCTGTTGCAAAGCTGCGGCTTCTTCCGACACCCGGCCAAAAATCGCCGGGTCGCCACCTTTTAACCTCACGACTAAACCACCTTGTTGGCCGTATTGGACCAGCAACTGGTTAATCTCCTGCTGTGGCATAGCATGACGGCCAGCTCTTTTGCCAACAAAGACTTTTTTGCAGCGCCGCGGTGCTATCGCCAACAGCTCAGCACAAACTAAACTGTCAAACAGCAGCACATCAGCTTGTTGTAATAAACGCTGGGCTTTGACGGTCAGTAGCTCAGGATCACCAGGCCCTGCACCTATCAGCACCACCTGACCTTTACCTTCAGGCTTAGGCTGCTCTGTTTGTGCAGTTTCACCTTTCCAGTTCCAGCCGGATAGCCAGGTCCCTGTCAGCGGTGAACGAAATAAATTACTGATTACACTCATACACTATCTCCCCTTGTCCTTTGCCTTGACCCGTCATGTTCAGATCAGGCCGCTGATGCCTCTTCGACTTGTTTTATTGCATTCAGCCACACCCTGCCCTGTTGCAGCTTCACCCCATACACAGGGATCACCACTTCCGGTTGTTCTAAGCACTGGCCACTGGTCAGGTCAAAGTGCTGTTTGTATAAAGGTGAAGCGACCACTATTTGCTCACCTATAGAACCCACCATGCCGCGCGATAGCACATTCGCGCCGCCAATAGGATCGTAATTTCCTACCGCATAAATCTGCGGCTCGCCCTGCAGCTCCAGCAAAAACACCGCCACCTGCTGGCCGTTTAGTAAAGCGCAAATACCACTGTTTTCGACTAAATCTTCAAAAGCACAAATATCAGTCCAGGCCATGTTAGTTCTCCTCTGCTAAAGCGGCTACAGGCAGCTCTTTAATCGGAATTTGTTGTTGCCACTGGCGTTTTTCTTCAGCCGTAGCAGGGCGGATTTGCGCACGTTCTTCAACAAAAACGATGTTTTCATCCGCATCCGGGCTATTTACAAACTGACGGAAACGTTTCAGCGCTTGTGGGTCGTCCAGCGTGGCTTTCCACTCACAGGCATAGGTATTCACTAAGGCCGCCATCTGGTTTTCCAACTCTGCACCTATTCCCAGCTCGTCGTCGATAATGACTTTACGCAGATAGTCCAAGCCGCCATCCAGCTTTTCCATCCAGACTGAAGTGCGCTGCAAACGATCGGCTGTTCGGATATACAACATCAGAATGCGGTCTATGTAGCGGATTAAGGTTTCAGTATCGAGGTCGGTAGCAAATAAGTCGGCGTGGCGTGGTCTCATGCCGCCATTACCGCAGACATACAGGTTCCAGCCGTTTTCGGTGGCAATAATGCCAATGTCTTTGCTTTGTGCTTCAGCACATTCGCGGGTACAACCCGACACTGCCATTTTGATTTTGTGGGGTGCCCTTAAACCTTTGTAGCGGTTTTCAATAGCTATGGCCTGACCGACACTATCCTGTACGCCATAACGACACCAGGTACTGCCAACACAAGACTTCACGGTACGCAGCGACTTGCCATAGGCATGGCCTGTCTCAAAACCAGCATCAACCAAACGCTGCCAAATGGCAGGCAACTGCTCTAAACGGGCGCCAAATAAGTCGATACGCTGACCACCGGTAATTTTGGTGTAGAGGTTAAAATCCAAAGCCACCTGGCCTATCACCAGCAGTTTTTCTGCGGTAATTTCGCCACCGGCAATACGCGGTACCACTGAATAGGAACCGTCTTTTTGCATATTGGCGAGAAAGGTGTCGTTTGTGTCCTGCAAACCTATATGAGGTTTTTTCAGCACATAATCATTCCAGCTCGACGCCAGAATAGAGCCCACAGTCGGCTTACAGATATCACAGCCCAAACCCTGACCGTGGCGGCTCAAGAGTTCGGCAAAGGTTTTAATACCGCCCACCTGAACTAAATGCAGCAATTCCTGACGAGAATACGCAAAGTGTTCACAGAGGTGATTTTTCACCTCAAAACCACGGCTTTTCAGCTCGTCATCCACCACCGACTTCAGCAAAGCCGTGCAACCGCCACAACCTGTGCTCGCCTTAGTGCAGCTTTTGATACTGGCTAAATCGCAGCAACCACTGTCCATCGCCGCCACTATGTCGCCCTTGGCCACGTTATGGCAGGAACAAATGGTCGCACTGTTGGGTAAAGTTAAAGCCGCCAAAGGCGCGCCGGACGCTGCAGGTAGAATCAGTTGCTCCGGTTGTTTTGGTAGCAGCATATCGTTTAAGGCATATTGCAGCAGACTGTCGTAGTTACTGGTATCGCCCACCAGCACAGCACCCAGCAGGCGTTTACCATCTTTGCTGACTACCATTTTTTTGTAGACTTGAGCACGAGGATCGGTAAACACATAACTTAAAGCGCCGGGCGTTCTGGCATGCGCGTCACCTATAGAACCTACTTCCACACCCAGCAGTTTCAGCTTGGTGCTCATATCCGCGCCGGTAAATTTGTGCTCGCCCCCTGTTAGTTGACTGACCACAACACGCGCCATCTGATAACCGGGCGCTACCAGACCAAAAATCTTTTGCTGCCACAAGGCACATTCACCTATGGCATAAATATGGGGGTCAGAGGTCTGGCACTGATCGTTCACAACTATTCCACCACGTGGGCCACCCGGTTCGCCTACAGCTAAACCGCAGCTGCGCGCCAACTGGTCATAAGGCCGGATGCCAGCGGAAAACAACACTAAGTCAGTCTCTAAACTTTCGCCATCAGCAAACTGCAACTGATAACGGCATTCAGCACCAGCTACTATGGCTTGCGTGGCTTTACCGGTATGCACCTGCACACCCAGTTCAGAAATTTTCTGGCTTAACATCTGGCCGCCGCCCTGATCCAGCTGCACTGCCATCAGTTGTGGCGCAAATTCCACCACATGAGTTTGTAAACCGAGTTGTTTCAGCGCATTGGCCGCTTCCAGCCCCAGCAAACCGCCCCCTATTACCACCCCGATTTTGCTTACAGCTGCGCTTTGCGCTATCGCATCTAAATCCTGCAAAGTGCGGTACACCAGACAATGCGGCTGATCATTACCAGGAATAGGCGGTACAAAAGCATAAGAGCCCGTTGCTAACACCAGCTCGTCGTAATAAAACTGCCCACCCTGACTGGTGACCACCAACTGCTGCTCGCGGTTGATTTGCTCCACCCAACAATTTAAACGGTACTGAATACCAGCGGCTTGATAGGCTTCTTCTGTTGTTAACGCCAGTTGCTCTGCGCTGGTGCCGCTGAAATAGCCGGATAAATGCACCCTGTCGTACGCCAGCTGAGCTTCACCACAAAGCACAGTAATTTGCGCCAATGGGTCTTTAGCTCGTAATTGATCCACAAAATGGTGCCCCACCATGCCGTTGCCGATCACCAGAATTTGTTTGGTCTGCTGCATTTTTATGTCCTTAAGGCCTTTGGCGGCTGACTCGACAGCCAAATTTTGCCCATAAAAAAAGCCCAGGCCTGAACCACTTAAACAGTGGTCAGAACCTGGGCTTCGTTGCCCGTGCAGAGCTAAGCTTTGCACCTCAATTCAAATTGTGTCAGCACCAGTCTGCGCTGGTGTTGCTGACAATGTAAAAGCACAAAGAATGCCAGTTTATTAACTCGCTGATTTTATTAGGTAATGACTAAATTGTGCCAAGTGACCATCAAAACCTTGCGTTGAATTGGTGCAAAATGGCACCGGATTGAGGCATCACCAGAAATTTGAGTTTGACAGAACATAAAGAAAAGCTTATTGCATAAAGGTTAATAAATGAGTTAAATAGCTTTACAAATCTGATACTTAGTAAAAAATCACAGCGAAAACTGAATGTTTCAAGGAAGAATAATGCAAAAGCCCCAAATCCTTTGGAGAAATCAAACTCCATCACGCTCATCGCTAAAACGCGGCTGGAAAAACTTAAGCAGAAATGGAAAGCTGTGGCTGATGCTGGGCAATTTTATATGCATGAGCTTAATGCTGTACAACTACAATGCACAAGGCAGTGTATTGAGCTTAGTGGTGGGGATCTACACTGCGTTGTATATAACAATACTTGTCTTGCAAGCTAAAGGCGCCCCCAAAGAAGAGCTGGGCAGTCTGATGAATGAGCTCAAAATAGAAAACGGCACTATCTGGATTGGCGACTACCAACTGCCTGATACAGTCCGTAAAGTTGTGATTGGTCGCATGGATATTCAGGGGCCAGCTTTTTTACAACTGGCCTGGAATCAAGGGCATCAGTGGATATTTCAGCTGGATGAGCTGCAACAAGTACGACATTTTTTCCGCCAGCATGCACCTCAGATTGAAATCGTTAACGAATAAGCGACTGATTATGGGCTGGGCGCAGCCGTTAAATACCGCTGCTGCAGTTGCTCAAACTTCCGTTTCCCTACTAAATGGCTTACCAAATCAATAAAGCCAGCAGGCAACTGGGAACTCTCTGGTTGCTGCTCCAGCAGCGGTAAATACTGATCCAGTGACTTACCTTGCTGTTGTAATAACTGATCCAGTTCATACCAAAAAGCAGCGCCTTTGTCGTAAAACAAAGCATAGTAGCTGTAATCCTGCTGCTCTGTTACTTTCTGCTGCGCCAGATACAAACCAGCTGTTGCATTAGGGCCTGAAGCCGCTCTCTCTGCATAATACAGCGGCGTCTGTTCAGGCTGAACCCCGGCTTTTAGCAACGATTTATAGCCAAAGTAATGCGCCAGACTTTCGCTTTGCCACAAGGCTAATGGCTTGGTATACAGCATATGGAAAAGTTCATGACCGGAAATCCACCATAAACGCTGTTGACTTTTTGCACTGATCCCCGAGGCATCATAGTGAAAATTCGCCAGATAGCTACTTAAACCCGCAGCCCCACCTAAGTTACGCTGCGCTGGGCTGACCCCCAGCCAAAGCAAGCTGATGGCCTGAGATGGTTTTGCTGCAGTTAGCTGCATCAGATAGTCAAACTGGGCTTGTTGTAACTTTAACTGCGTTGGGCCAAGCAAAGCACCGATATCTGTATTGCTATAAATATCAACGCGTTGATTCGCTATCTTGATAGAACTTAAGGTTTTACCAACCAAATAAAACAAAGGCGGCTGGTTCTCTGCAGGTATGCTTTTGCAGTCACTCCACTGACTTTGTTGCTTCAAGCAAAGCTCTGCAGTACCTGCACCTTTAATCCTCAGCACATCATCCCATTCCGTCAGCAGCCACCAGCCTTGATCTGAATACAAATTTTGCTGCTGTGATACATCATAATCCTGCTGTTTTAACTCAATAAAATGCACAGGCCAGCGCACTTCGTCACAGATTAAATTTGTGTCCAAAGTCGCTTTACTGACTTTACCTTGCCGCAAACAAAGCAGCTCTGTTGGAGGAGCAACATCAGATTTCATACTGCGGGCGCCAGTTAGCTGAAAAGCACCTAACTGCTTAGTCTGAATACTCAAATGAGCTTTGGCTGGGTGTTCTGACAACTCCAATTGATAACGCAGGTTAATAAGTTCGGCCTTGCTGCTTGTGCTTTGTAGCAAGGCGCAAAGGAAACAGCTTATTAAAAACAATCCTTTGTTCATGATGACTCCCTAAGATTTAAGCTGCTGATTCGATATAGGAAAATATAAGAAGTTCAAAATGGGTAAAACAAAAAAGCCCACAATCACAAAAGCAACCGTAGGCCCTTCACTGTCTAACTGCCTTTATTCGCTATCCTCAAAGCCGTATAAAGCGCCATTTCAGCTGGCACTTTGATATTCGGCTCCACACCAACACCTTCAAAGTTAGTGCCGGTGATTGGGTTCACTGGCCTGTACATTGGGATACGCACAAAAAGCCAGTCGTTAACTTGAGCTGCGCCTGTGTAATGCGCCAGACCAACGCTGGTTTCGCCTATCACTACAGCACGACCAAGCTGTTGCAGCGTATAGCTGAAAAACTCACCCGCACTAACCAGCCCGTCACTTTGCAGAATGTACAGCGGCTTAGTTTTTAACAGTTCTGAATCCGGCACGGCCAGACTTCGTACTTGCTCTGTACTCTTGCCGCTACGATCAAACAGATCCCATAACAAGGTGCCTTCTGGTACAAAGTGGCTGATCAAATACTGCACCAATTGCGGAGATCCTCCAACGCTGTCACGCAGGTCGATGACTATATGATCACTGTGACTTAGAAACACCAAAGCGGCATGGCCAATTTTATGCGCTTCTTCCGCTTGCCAGAATTTATACAGTTTTAAATACCCAATATTGCCCGGCAGAATGCGCGCCTGCTCAAAAGCAAAGTTATTGATTTTACGCTCTTCGGTCTCGATTAAACGATGCGATACGCCACCTTGTTCTGCGATTAATGCCAAACTCAAATGACCATCACCGCTGTATTGACGCATCAAATCGCCTACCTTGTCTGCAAACTGCTCATGAGTGGTAATATCAGCCAAAGCCCCACTTTGCTGTTGTTGCTGCAACAGCGCACTGACTTTTAGCGCAGTGTCGGGGAACACATACTGCTCATTCAGTATGCGAATAACGCCATCAATACTGGCTTGCCTCTCAAATGGGGTAAGAGCGGTATTTGCCTGCACAAAAAATGGAAAAACGACAGCAACAAGCAGCGCCAAAGCAAGGCGCAGCCTTTTTAATAAATAAATCATAACTACCTCAAATCAATGATAAAAGTTCTATAAAACTAATAAATTCAGAGAATCGAAGTTAAAGCTGATAATAAAGCCGTTTTTTATGCAGATTAGCGTCGTGCCATAACGACAGCCGAAATCGCCGGCCTGGGCCTGCGCGAATAAACCAGAGTAAAAGCAGAAAACACAAAGGAAGTATCAGAGGAATTAAAACCAAAGCCAGTTTGCCAAATTCCAGCACCAGCTGGTAATCCGCCTGCTGTTTCTGATGTAAAAACAATAAGGCTGGGCTGCGGTTAAGCTGTTGCAACAAAGGCGCTTCGCCTGTATCGGCAGGAACAGTCCAAAGCTGTTGATAGCCAGGCCCTTGCGGTTCAACTACAGGCACATTGTGTAAAAAGGCTAATAGCCATACCAAAGCACAGCTCGCCAGCAACAATTGCATAAACCGAAACAAGCCTGTCCTTTGCATACATATATCCATAGAAAACCTGAACAGGATATAAAGCCTGCACCGCGTAAAAACAAGGCTTTGTCTGCTGCAAGATTTGGCACTGTACAACATTCACCTCCAGCAGAATTGCACAGACTTTTCTCAATAGAAGGCTTTGTAGCTCTATATATCCAGCTATTCAGAACGTTAATCAGGCAATTAGTTGATGCCGAAAACAGCAAGCCTGAGTACAATAGCAAAGCGTTAATAATTCTCAGGGGTAATTTTTTCACCAAGGCCGTGGCACAGTATCGCTCTGGCAGCCGCTATAAAGCCCCAACCCATATAACAAAGCGCACCCTATTTTAATCAGGCCATCAATCATGGCCTTAGAACATCAGCAGGAAAGAGAAAAATGGCAGCTTTTGGTAGTGTATTTATGCCTGAAATGGCAATGGCCCGTTTCGATGGTACAGCTTGGGGTCAGTCCTCAATAGTTCCGTCCGACAGCATCAGTCTGCATCCGGGCGCTCACGTGTTGCATTACGCCAGCACTTGTTTTGAAGGCTTAAAGGCATTCCGCCATGAAGACGGTTCTGTGGTTATTTTCCGCATGGATAAAAATGTTGCCCGTATGCAACAAAGCTCTGAATTATTGTCTTTACCTACTTTTGACGCAGCTCTGCTCAGCCAGATGATTGTCGACGTGGTGCGCCATTATGCCGCCGACGTGCCAACACCACCTGGTTCTATGTATATCCGCCCTACTCATATCGGCACTGAACCCGCTATTGGTAAAGCAGCAACACCAACTCTGACGTCTTTACTTTATGTATTGTTATCTCCTGTTGGCGATTATTTTGCCGGTGGCAGCCGTGGTTTACGTTTGCTGATGGAAGACAATGCCCGCTGCGCTCCTCATATGGGTATGATCAAAAGCGGTGGTAACTACGCCAGCGCCTTGCATCCAACTATGCAAGCCAAAGCCAAGTATCAGGCCGATCAGGTGCTGTTCTGCCCGAATGGCGATGTTCAGGAAACTGGCGCAGCCAACTTCCTGTTGATCGACGGCAACGAAATTATCACCAAAGCGCTGGACGCGTCATTCCTGCACGGCATCACCCGCGACACCATTCTGACGCTGGCCCGTGATTTAGGCATGAAAGTATCAGAACGTGAACTGACGGTAGACGAACTGCTGGAACGCGCCGCCAAACCAGGCACAGAAGCCGCCTTATCAGGCACTGCTGCTGTATTAGCACCTGTTGGCACCCTGATCCATCAAGGTAAAGAATACAAAGTAGGCAACGGCGAACCAGGCAGCACCACTGCCAAATTACGCCAAACCCTGAACGATATTCAGTGGGGCAAAGCCGAAGATAAGCACGGCTGGTTAACGAAGATTTAATCTGCGCTCTAACCAACAATAGGGGCGGGGCTTGTCCCCGCCCGTCTAAAATATCGAGTCAATACCGAGCGGGGCTTGTCCCCGCCCGTTTTACGTTCAAACCAGCACAGTATTACCGCCAGCCACAGCAGGCAAAGGCCAGCGCAATTCAATACAGGCATGACCAGAACTGGTATTGCTGGCAGCTATAGTCCCCTGATGTAAATGCATAATTTCCTGACACAACATTAAACCAACCCCTGAACCACCCTGTTTAGTAGTATAAAAAGGCGTGAACAAGTTGTCTGTATTGGCAAAGCCAGGACCATTGTCCGTCAGAGTCAGCAGCTGTTGTTCCCCTCTGCAATAAAAGCTTAGCGAAATGTCCGGTATTTTTTCTGCATCGGCAGAACAGGCTTCCACCGAGTTTTTCAAAATATTCAGCAGCAGCTGTGCCAGTTGCTCAGGATCGGCATAACAGTGTTGTTCACCACTAAGTTGCACATAATCCGCCTGCGGCAACTCCTGAAGCAACTCTGTTAAATTCAGCCATTGTTGTTTTGCTGCTGGTAGTTGCTGTATCTGCACATAATTGTCAATAAAAGCCAATAAGCGTTGGCTACGCTGGCGGATCCTGTCCAATACCTGACGAGTTTGTGCTTCGGGTAATTCTTCAGCTGCAAGCAAGGTCTCAGACATAGAAGCCATAGGTGTCAGAGAGTTACGTAATTCATGACTTAACACCCTAACCAGCTGTTGCTGACTGGCTTTTTGTTGCTGATACAGCGGATGCCGTAAATCCGAAGCGTAATAAATTACACACTGCTGCCCCTGCAACTGAAATTGTACCGAATGCTGTTGCCAGCCTGTCTGCAGATCCGGATGAAACCAATACATACCCGTATTGGTAAATCCAAGCTGATGGGCTTCAGAGCCAAGCAGCAGGGGGCGTTGCAAGCTATGGCTCGCCGCAGTGTTGGCGTAAAGCAAACTATACCCGGCGTCAAACACACAAACCGGATAAGGCAAATGCTGCCATAAAGCAGCAAACAGCAAGTCTTGCTGGCCGTCATGTTTTTGCTTCGACTGGCTCAGTAGTATCAGTTGCTGGCAGAGTTGTTGTGCTGGTAGAGACAAATGCTGCTGCATCAATCTGTAGTTGGTTTCTCCTTCCTGCAACGCCATCACATAACTGCTCAGTTGTTGCCATTGCAGCTGTTCACGCCTGTGCAGCCAATACCAAAAAGCAATGACAGGCCAGCAAGCCACATACAGTAGGGTCACCACCGCTAATAGCGACCAACCCAGTTGGAACAAATACAAACTGAGTAGCAAAAATATCAGCGCTATGCTTAGCAACAAGGCATAGCTGGTTTTTAGCCAGAGCACAGTTAAGCTCCCTGCATCTGATGTTTTTCCAGTCGCCTGGCCAGCGCATGACGGGTGATCCCTAACAAGGCAGCGGCTTCAGTCAGCTGGTTACCAGTTTGAGTCAGAGCTTTGCGGATTAACTGCTGTTCCATGGCTGCTAAGTCCAGGCTCTGTATAGCGGTCGGCTCTGTTAGCGCCATTCCCTGCATCACCAAAGCTGAGGCATCCAGCATGACGCCGCTGCTGAGCAATACAGCTCGCTCTATCACATGATTCAATTCCCTGACATTACCAGGCCAGCTATAGCTTTGCAGTTGTTGTATCGCCTCTTTGTTCAGTGCCATTAATGGCTTGCGGTACTTCTGACAGAAATGCGTGATCGCTAGTTCAGCCAGGGCAGGTATATCCGCCGTACGCTGACGCAAAGCCGGCATCTGCAACACAATTGTATTCAGCCGGTACAACAAATCCTGGCGAAACAATCCCTTTTGCACCATCTGCGTCAAATCTGCATTGGTTGCACTGATAATACGGGCATTGCTGTGCTGACTCTGGCTTGCACCAACCGCCTCAAAAGCACCACTTTCCAGTACCCGCAGCAACTTGGGTTGCAAATGCAGTGGCAGACAACCTATTTCATCTAAAAATAACGTGCCCTGATTAGCTAAAGCAAAACGCCCGACGCGGCGCTGTTTTGCATCAGTAAAAGCGCCTTTTTCATGGCCAAACAATTCAGCCTCAAACAACGTTTCTGGAATAGCCGCCATATTCACGCTGATAAAACTAGCCTGCTGACGGTCCGACAATTGATGGAGCCGCTGTGCCAGCTGGGATTTGCCTGTGCCGTTTTCACCCAAAATCAGGATATTGGCGTCCGTGGCAGCCACTTGCTGCACCAGCTGTTCCAATTGTTGCATCACAGGACTCACGGCTATCCACGCAGTATCTTCAGGTAACAACAATTGCTTTAACTGCTGATTTTCCTGCTGCAACTGCTGATGTTCTAACTGCTGTTTGACCAATTGAAGCAACTGACGATTGTGCCAGGGTTTTTGAATAAAGTGCCTGGCTCCTTGCAACATCCCTTGCACAGCCAGTTCAACACTGGCCCAGGCCGTCATCAGGATCACCGGAATTTGCGCCGCATTTAACTGCTCCAGCAACGCCAATCCTTCCTGACCTGAAGTGGTATCTTTGCGAAAATTCATATCCAGCAGCACCAAATCCGGCTTTTGCAAACAGGTCTGCATCAGCTGCTGCGGTTGCTGCACTGTCAGCACGCGGTAACCCGAGCTGCTCAACAGCAAGTCCAGAGCCAGGCAAATATCCTCATCATCGTCGGCAACTACAATCAGTGCACTCATCAATAGTTCTGTCCTTGCACCAGGCTGCAGATTTACTGCTGCCTGGTTATTGTGGTTACTGGTTCCGTAAACTCTGGATTGGGTCTTTGCGGATCACCTGCCAGCATGGCCAAAGCATGGCCGACAAAGCAACCCACATTAATAACAATTCCAGTACGAGTAAAGCCTGCCAGTTCATAGCGCTCAGTAAGCTGAAATGCCCAGATAAGTAGTTAAAAATCAACAATGTAAATCCAGAACCAGCCAACAGCCCAAGCAAGAGCAATAAACCACTGCGACGAGTTGCAAACCATAACAACTGCCGCCGACTGGCTCCTGTCGCCATGTGCACCGCAATCTCATAACGTTTCTGCCGGCTTTGCTGCTGACTAATACCCGCTATACCTAACAACGCCAGCACTAAACTCGTGACCGCTATGGCGGAAATCAGATAAAAATTAAGCCGCTCTTGCCTGGTATTATCCAGCCAGTTTTGCTGCATGCTTTCCACGTTCAATTCAGGGTACTCCACTGCAAGTTCACCCAAAGCCTTTTTCACCTCTAAGGCGGTCAGGTATTCTCCATCAGGCAACACCACCACCAGTTGCTGTGACTGATCCGCTAGCGGCTTACTTAGAAAATATGCGGTTGGCATTTTATACAGGTTTTTGCTGTTACCAGTAACACCAATAACCTGCATCTTTCCCAGCCTGCGCCCAATCATCTGTGAAGGATTGTCTGGCGAAAACATCCTCGCTATGGCCAAGTCAATAATCACCTGTAGTTCCGAATCCTCAGCAGTGAAATTACTGCCATACAGCAATGGAATACTGTAAGTAGCTAAATACTGACTATCCACCAGACCAAAATTGGCATTCACCACAATATTACTTTGTTTATCAGAAAGTTGGGTTATTTGCATAGATGAACTAATAGGTTGCTGCCTGCTATTCATCACTATGGCGTCAGGCCAGTGCTGACGCATTTTTTGCTGTAGCAGTTCATTGCGCTGCTGATACTGCTGCTGACTGGCTTTGTTTTTTTGTGGTCCAGGATTGTAGTTCGTGGCATTTGTTGGGTTTGTGTCTATTAAATAACTATTCACACGCTCAAAACCATAGTCGGTATACACTTCGCGATAGCCCTGATAAGCCAGCAAAGCGCTGCCGCAAATAATGATAGTCGACAGTACTAACTGCCCAACAAACAGACAGTTCACCAAAGTGGCGTTTTGCTGTTTTTGCTGACCTTTACCACTGCCACTTAATGATTCCGCCAACTGAGCTGGGACCGGCACAGGCCAGCTGAATAACAACAGCAAAAAGACACCTAATACAAACAAAATACCAAGCACAGTGTTGTCCAGATGAATACTGTTCAACAGCGGTAAACTGTAGCCCACTAGTAGTGGCAAACTTTTGATGAGCCACAAGCTGGCCAATACACCTAAGATCAAAGCCGGTACAACCAAAGCTAAATTTTCAATTGCGATCAGCAGTTTCAATTTCGAAGCTGAGCATCCCGTCAGCATCTGCACGGCAAACTCCTGACGTCTGCTTTGGTAATGTGCCAGCAATAAATTAGTCAGGTTTAGCGCTGCTATCACCAGTATAGTGAAGGTCACAGCCAGCAGTAACCAGACAAGCTTTGCGCTATCCCCCAAGATTTTGGCGTGATAGCCCTCATGTGTGCTGCCAAACACGCCAGCTTTTACCAACCTGCTCAGATAAATATCATCTTGCTTAACCAGCTCAATCCATTGCAGCATCGCGGCTTCATCTGGCTGCTGCTGACCACGTAATATTGCGATGCCGGGCATCATAGCAAATGATTTTTTTTCGGCGCTTTGTTGTATTTTCTCATCAAAAAATTGCCAGAACTGCAGCGCAGTTGGCCTCTGTGGGGTAGGAATAGCCAAGGTATCTTTGTAAACTCCGGCAATCTTATAAATTTGGTCTTCATAACTCAGCGTTTTACCAATAACGGCTGTATCTGCCTTATATAACTGCTGCCAGACACTTTCGGAGATCCAAACCCCACTCTGTTCATCCGCTGTTGCACTGCTTTCTCCAAGCAATAGCTGTATTCCCAGTAATTCCGGTGCACCAGCACTGGCTTCCAGCAAGGTTAGTTGATGCTCTTGTTGTTCTATCTGTGCAGTTTTTTCGGTCTGCGATATTACATAGGCCCATTCGCCATAACTTTGCATATGTTGCTTAAAATGCATAAACAAAGCTTTGTTCATCACACTAAGATCCGTTGACCCAAGCTTTACCTGAGCGCTGTGAATACTCAGTTGTTCCGGCGCCTTAATTTGCGGTAAAGGCCTGACCATCAGCGCATAGTAAATGGACAATACGGTAAGCACAGCGGCCAAAGTCAGTCCTAAACTGAGGATGATTGGTACACTCAGCGTAGGCTGCAAAAACAACCGCCTCAACCCAAAAATCAAGCGTTGCAAATACAACATCAGGCCACCTCCAGCTTCTGACCGCTGGTAATGATCTGGCCGTCCAATAACTGAATTTGCCTGCTGGCGCAGCGGCTGTAACGATGATCGTGAGTCACCATCACTATGGTGGTGCCCTGCTGATGCAACTGCTGCAACATTTGCATCACAGCATCACCGTTTTTACTGTCGAGGTTACCCGTAGGCTCATCCACCAATAACAAATCTGGCGACCCAACCAAAGCCCTGGCTATGGCTATACGTTGCTGCTGACCACCAGACAATTGATTAGGATGAAAACCCGAGCGGTGTGCCATATCCACTGCAGATAAAGCTTTCTCAACTTTTTCAGTCACTTCAGCTTTACCACAGCCTCTGTGCAATAAGGGCAAAGCCACATTGTCAAATACGGTCATGGAATCAATCAGGTTAAAAGACTGAAATACAAAACCTATGTGTTTATTACGAATGCGACTGCGCTGATCCACTGTCAGAGTGGATGTGTCTATGCCAGCGAGTTGGTAACTGCCACTATCAAAGCTATCCAGCAAACCTAGAACATTCAGTAAAGTAGACTTACCGCAACCTGAAGGGCCTGTGATAGCAACAAACTCGCCGCGCTGGATCTGCAAGCTAATGCCTTGCAAAGCCAGAGTAGCAATATTGCCCTGACGAAACTCTTTGTGCAGATCTCCGACCTGAACCAGAGGTGTTAATTTTTCTGTCATGTTTTTTCCTCAAGGGTGATTATTTCTGGTGTTTAAGCTGAAGTAAAGGTTGATCTGGCCAGAGGTCGGATGGAACTGCGATGAAGCGCTCACCGGCCTCAAGGCCACTTTCAATCAGTAATTGCTGGTTGCTAAGTTCACCAAAGCGAACTTGTCGGGCTTGCGCCAGGCCTGCAGAACCCTGCACAAAAACCCGTTCCGAACTGTTTGGCCTTAAACCTGCCTGTTGCGGTATGTAAAGCGCATTACTACGCTCGCCAAGTAATACACTGGCGGTAATTTGTAAGGAGGGCCGTAAGCCTACTGGCAAATCGTCCGGCAGACTGACTTCCGCAGCCACGGTGCCATTCTCAACCAGAGCTTCCAACCGATGAATACGGCCTTCAATCAAACCGCGCCTACTGTCAATAATCACGGAGCTTCCCACAGCAACCTGATCCGCCTGACGTTGATTGATATAGATACGGGCACTCAGTTTCTGTTGACTGCCTACTCTGGCCAAAGCTGCCCCCTGGATTACACTTTGGCCAAGTTCGACATCCAGTTGCTGCAGATAACCTGCAATGCCAGCGGTCACCAGCATCTTGTATTGTTGCTTCTGCAAAAGGTTCAGCTCTTCTTCCAACTGCTTCAGCTGCACGTGCTTTTGCTCCAACTCAGCTTTTTGCAAAGCACTGAATTGGGTGAATTTCCGCTGTTCAAAATCCAGTTTTTGCTGCTGTTGCCGCAACCGCAACTTAGCGCGCTGTAACTCAATATTGGCGGCGATGCCCCGCTCAACCAGCTCCATGTTCAGGTTGGTTTCCAGCTCAGCTTGCTCCAATAAAGCAGCTAGTTCTGCGAGGCGACCTTGTTGTTCCAGTAATTCACTTTGCTGCTGCGCATGAAACGCAGACAATTCCGCCTGCATCTTTTTCAGATTACTGGCAGCCGCCTGAACTTTTAAATCCAGCTCAGGGTTATCCAGCCGCAAAACAGCGGTGTCGGGCTGCACTAACGCACCAGGACGTTGCAATACTTCAATCACAGCACCCTGTGCAGGGGCGGTTAACAGCAACTGCTGACTGGCAAACAACTCACCCAGCGCATCTGTGTACAGCGCTATATCACTCTGCTGCACTTCAACAAGAGGGTGTTCTGTCAGTGAAACAGCAGGAATCGCAGGGCTTGCTAACTGATAAAGCCCAAAACAAAACAGCAAACTAAAGCCAGCCGCCAGCAGATAAATTCGCCATGGCCTGCGTTCAGGTAATTGAATATCCATAGTCATTCTCTGCATGATGAATAACAGGACAATGGAAAAGACGTGCCACAATTTATTACCAATAAAATCAATATTTTAGTATTGAATCAGGTGTGTGTTATGCGCGAAAACGCGCAGCGGGAGCAAAATCGCGCGGTGTAGAAGTAAGACGGAGCGGTCGGCCAAACTTTGCTTCATTTTATTTTTATTCAAAAAAAACCTTGCACAACTCAAAATAAAGCCGCACCATATACTTGCGCACTCAAGCATTAATCAACTTTATATCCAATTTTCCATCCAGCAAACTCTGGCCTATGAATGCAACACAAGGTATCCCCATGAACGAGACTAATCCCGCACTGGATCTGGTGCTGCAAAGCGCTCTGCTCTGGTCAACTATGGTGAAAAAAGCCGATCAGCAGCTGAGTGTGCATGGCATCAGTTTCAGCGAGTTCTGTATTCTGCACCGGTTATTTCAGGCGCCGCAGCAACGGCTTAGCCGTATTGAGCTGGCGAGCGCGGTTGGACTCAGCGCCTCAGGCATCACTCGATTGTTGCAGCCTATGGAAAAAATTCATTTGGTGGAAAAAGAACAAAATGCCCGTGATGCACGGGTGAGTCTGGTGAAACTATCAGACACAGGCCTGCACATTTATCAGGAGGCGAATCAAAGCTGTGCGTTTTTTGCCAGCCAGTTTACGTCGCCTCTCACCGCCCGCCAGTTGGAAACGCTGGCTGAATTATTAGCCAGACTCTAAGCAGCACAGCAATGACAGATTTAACTCAGGGTTCCTTATTTCGCCATGTCTGGACTATGGCATTGCCTATGATGATCGGCATGTTTGTCCAGTCACTATATTTGTTTGTTGACCTGTATTTTGTCGCCGATCTGGGCGCTGCGGCTATTGCCGGTGTCAGCGCTGCAGCGAATCTGACATTGCTGATTATGGCGTTAACCCAAATGCTGAATGTAGGTTGTGTGGCTTTGATCGCCCGCTACACAGGAGCTAAACAACACCAACAAGCCAATATAGTGTTTCAGCAGGCCATGCTGATGGGCGCAGCTTTAGCTCTGCTGACCTTAGTGCTTGGGTTTGCGCTTAGCGATAGCTATATGCACCTGCTGACTGCAGATCCCGAAGTGCAACAACAGGCTCAGCAGTTTTTATATGCTTATCTGCCGGGCTTAGCGCTGATGTTTGTCTCTACCGCTATTGCCGCTGCACTGAGGGCTGTTGGCGTCGTAAAACCTGCCATGATGGTGCAACTGATCACAGTTCTGCTGAATATAATCCTGGCGCCTGTGTTGATTGCAGGTTGGGGTACTGGCTATGCCTTGGGCGTATTTGGCGCCGGCCTCGCCAGCAGTCTTGCTGTGGTGGTAGGTGTGACTTTGTTATGGATCTACTTTCTGAAAAGTGATCATTCTGTACTACAAACTCCTAAACAATGGCGCTTTGACGCTAAAGTCTGGCGCCAAATCACGGCTATAGGGGTACCAGCAGGTGGCGAGTTCGCCCTGATGTTTGTATTTACCGCTTTTGTTTATTGGGTAATTAAAGACTTTGGTACCGCAACTCAGGCGGCTTTTGGTATAGGCAACCGTATTCTGCAGGCCATGATGATGCCAGCTATGGCTTTATCCTTTGCATTGCCTGCTATTGTCGGTCAGAACTATGGCGCAGGCCATGCGGACCGTGTTAGGCAATGCTTTAAAATTGGCGTGAGTCAAATGGCGCTGGTGATGTTGCCGCTATTTTTACTCTGCCAATGGCTGGCCCACCCCTTGATGCTCACTTTTACCGATGATCTCAGGGTGGCGGCAGAAGGCGAATTGTTTCTGCATATCATCAGCCTGAACTTTATAACCATAGTGCTGGTATTCAGTTGCTCTGGTATTTTTCAGGGCCTTGGTAATACCTGGCCTTCGCTCGCCAGTTCAGCAATACGGATCTTCGCTTTTATTTTGCCGGTGTTATGGTTATCCAGCCGCAGTGATTTTTCCCCAGCTATGGTCTGGTATGGCTCTGCCGCCAGTGTGTTAGTGCAGGGGCTGATGAGCTTCAAGCTACTGCGCTGGCAATTACGCAGCAAACTGGCGGGTAATGTTGCACTGAGTTAACAGCGTCATAAATTCCTGCCCACGGCGACTCCGTAGGCAGGCCGATCGCAACTAGCCGGATTTGAAGCCACTACTCCACAACAACACCGCACTCAAAGTTGCCAGTGGCACAGCAACCCATAACAGCGCTGAGGTTAGTCGCTGCTGATAGGTCAGCAGTAAAGCAAAGCTGCCCTGCATCAGCGTTAAAGTGCCAAACCAGACAACAACACCAATAGCCAACTGCCAGCCCTGAATACAAAGCCACAAAGTCAGCAACAAATACAACCAGCCTGCGCTTTGCAGCAACCTCTGATAAAAAGCTTTAGGCTCTGTGCCAAACACCTGTTCAAAATGTTTATCCATCGACAGTCCTAAAGCTGCCATCGCCACATAAGCAGACGTCAGAACCCCAAACAACAACAGCAAGTCCATTACAGCACCTCCGCGGAGGCGGCAGCGGCAGCTCTGTTTCGTGTCGCTGTGCTGTGTTTTGTCTGACCCAGTTTGCGCTGCACTTTCACAGCCGCCCAGCCCAACATCAGGCCCAGCAGAATAAATACCAGATCCACACTGGCCAGCGCCCAGTCTTGTTGCCACAAGGTTTGGCCAAGGTGACGCTCTGTAGTCAGCGCATTGAGTAGCGGCAGCAGTAAAAATGCAGCTGCAGCCAAGCTCAGGCTGTCGCGCCAGGCGATAAAAACAGGTCGGCTAAAGCTGTAAAGCGCCAGTACGCCCCAAGCCAAAAACAGCGAATGAATTTCCCATTGCTGTCGTCCGGCCAGATCGGCAGGGATCAACCGGTTCGCCCAGAAATACGCTGCCAGACCAAAGCTCAAACCGGCAATAGTGGCGACATTGAGTTTTTCTACCAGTTGATGCCCAGCTTGGTACTCGCCGGTTTTCGCCAGCTTAGGCCGGCGTTTGACGGTCCAAAGCACCAGACCAGTCGCAATCATGGCGCAGCCTAATAAACCCGACACTAAGTACAACCAGCGTAACCAGGAGTCTGCAAACAAGCCTTCATGCAAACCCAGCATCGAACTGCCAAATACCTCAGCTGCGGCCAAATCAGCAGGCGGTGCCGCTATAGCTTGTGCTGTTTGCGCATTAAAACTTAAAGTACCGGCACCGCGACTGCGGCGTATGGTATCTGCATAAGCCGGAGTAATTTGCAGTTGTGCAACCTGTCCTCTGGCGGCTGGGGTGATAGTCACAGAGCGGATTTGTCCCTTGCCCCATAACTCTTCTGTCTGTGCCACCAAAGCGCTTAAATCAGTGAATTGCTCTGCTTGTTGGCCTAGTGGCAAAGGGCGGACAGAGCGACCTTCCCGACCAGAGCGGCCCCCTTGTTCAGGCTGAGCCTGACGTGGGCCACCACCGCCACCACCCAAGCCTAATACTCTGCCACTGCCGGTTTGTGTCATCAGTTCGCTGTAATAAGCATCTCGATTTTCCGGCTCAAAACCATAAGTTAAAGGCACAGCCAGCGGCATATAGGAGTAGAGGAAAAACAGCAGTCCGCTGTAGGTGATCATCAAATAAAAGGGCAAAGCCGACACACTGATCAGGTTATGCGCGTCCAGCCAGGAGCGCAGACCCTTTTGCTGACGGTAGGTAAAGAAGTCCTTAATAATCTTTTTGTGGGCCACCACGCCTGTCACTATCGCCACCAACATCAACATGGTGCAGAGCCCAACAATTAAAATAGCCGTGTCGGCCGGAATATAATGCAAGGCGTAATGCATACGTAACAAAGCCCGGCCGCCTGCAGTTTCGCGTACCGGCTCTGCAAGCGCTATCGGCTGCCCGCTGCTGGTATCCAGATACAAAGTTTCAGTGCGGCCCCGGCGTTCGCCCGGTTCAGGCGCGGCAGTCCAACTGGCGCTTAGCGCACTGCTGTTGCGGGCATCGCTAGCCAGATTCACTGTCCAGCTTTGCGCATGTTGGCTTTGCGGAAGACTGCGCAGCTGCCGATACCCCATGTCAAACTGAGTGGCCGCATCAGGCACCAGCAGAGGCTGCATTGGCCGTTCAGGTTGCATCCAGCGGGTAATTTCCTGAGTGGCATAACTGGCAGTGCCTGTGACAAAGACAAAAAACAGCACCCACCCCACCACTAAACCTGTCCAGGTGTGTAACCAGGTCATAGACTGACGAAAACTTGCTTTCATAGCAGCAGACCTCCGTGTTCCAGCAGCACCACAACAGACATCAACAGCAAAGCGCCCAGCACCAGCAATGTCGCGTGCAGGGTTTTTGACAGTGAAAATACCGTCATAATCACCAGCAACCAGACCACAAAGCTGAACAAAGTAGCACTGTAGGTGGTTAAAGCCCGCTGCTCGTCAGCAAACAGAGCCAGCATAGGTACGCTCAGATTGGCGATCAAAAAACCGCCGACACTGGCAAGGAAAGCCCGCCAGCCCACTGTCCAGCGATAGCGCGCCAGCTCTGTGGCAGCAACAAGTTGTAGTAGTTTGCTCATGATGTGAACTCTGTCGTCAAAGGGAAATGAACTGCAGTGCCGCACTGCGGAATAAGTTGTAAGGCTATGCCTTGCTGCCTGAACCAGGTGGCCAGTTGCTGTTGTGAATCACTGTGCTGAAAGGGCAAAACCGGATGCAGATACTTAGCCCAGATCAGCATTTGTAGCGCCTGCAACAAGACTGCTGTCTGGTTTTGAAATACCGGCAGTTGCTGTAAGTCTTTGAAGCTGGTTTTGCCTTGTTGCAAGCGCGCCAGCAAAGACGAAAATAAAGCTTCTGGCGCCGGAATTTCACCTATAGGGGTTTGAAACCGCAAAGCCCCGGCTTCAGGAGCATGGGGCAATAGCTGAAACTGCATGGCCTGCACTGTGCTTAACTGCAAAGCCGGATTCAGCGGTTTTGGCTGAACCTGAAACAGGTCTTGCCGCTGCTGCTGGTTTCTGGCCAGATCTTTTAATGTTTCCCGCAGTGCAGGGTCCTTGACTGTCGCCAGTATTGGCTGCACTTCACCTGGTACAGACAAGGCGTCCAGATTATCAAACAAGTTAGCACTGCAAAGATAACTCAACCCAGCCTGAGCCACCCGCTGGTGCAAATCAGCACTGTGCTCTGGTAACCAATAATCGGTCAAAAATTCATGCGCCAGATAGTTAGCATCCCGTTCGCACAAGGCCTCCAAATGCTCTGTCATGCCCGGCTGATGGCTGAATACTCCGGCTTGATTCAGTTGCCTCAGCAGGTGTTTGGCTTGCTCTATGCTTTGCGCCGAGGATTGCCCCGGCAGACTGCAATCAACTTGCTTTATCAGTTGTTGTACCGGCCGCATCCGCTCCGAACCCGGCTGACACATATAGTGCAAATAAAACAAAGCACCGCTGTTCAAATGCTGTTGCACTGTACGCAGGATCTGCTGCTGGTTCTGCGGCGAAATCCAGGACCAGGTGCCATGGCAGACCATAAAATCAAAAGGTTGATGCTGTTGTGCCGCAAAGCTGGCGAAGTCGGCATGGACCAGTTCAATATTCAACAAACCCGCAGCTTCAGCGCCGCGTCTGGCCAACTCCAGCTGTTCAACGTTAAAATCCACACCAACAAAATGGCCCTGTGGATACAAAGCTGCGGCCACCAACAAATTCACGGCCAAACCACAACCCAACTCACAATAACGGAAAGGCTCTGTCAGTTTTGGTGCTTGCAAGCCAATAAAGCCAGCTGCACTGACTAACCAAAGCGGTTGCATCTCCTGATAAAAGGAGAAGGAATAGGGTAAATCAACCACATAACCCTGTTGTTTTTTTATCACTGTTTTCATCGTCAGCCTTGCTCTGAACGGCAAAAGCTCTGCAGTCCAACAGGAGCTGCAGAGCTTTGTTTTACTTCAGCTTTCAGTTAAAAACTGTAGGTAAAAGACAACACCAGCTTACGACCATCGAGGATGTAGGCGAAATTCTCTTCCGACGTCACTTCCTTATTGCCGACGTTATAAATACCTGCTTTGAGGCTTAACTGATCCTGCGGCTTATACACCATGCCCAGATCGGTAAAGGCATAAGCCGGGTACTGAATACCATTGCTGGACGAGCCACTGGTGCCGGTTTGCCAGCGCCCCGTGGTTTTGCTGCGGAAGTTGGTTTGTACCCACAGGTTTAACTTGTCCATAGCCTGCCAGTCTAACGAAGCGTTAAACATATGTTTGGCCACATCATTCAGCGGCTCACCAGCATAAGTGCCTGACTTTTGCTCTGTGGCTGTGTAGGTGTAACTGTGCCTGTAGCTCAGGTTGTCTGACAGCTGATAATCCAGTGTCATTTCGACACCACGAAGTTCAGCCTTGTCGACGTTTTCGTAGGCGGTGTAACCATACTGGTGAGCCGGGTAATAAGTGCCGTTGTAATAACACTCTTCATTCTGCAGACAGACGCGGCCTGTTCTGTTGATTTTGTCGTTGTAGTTGGTTTGATAGGCCGTTAAAGACCCACTCAACTCTTGTTCGGCATTGTGATAACCCAGACCAATCTCATAGTTCAGACTGGTTTCAGGCATCAGATCCGGGTTACCAATCACAACGCCGCCCATAGAGGTAGAACCAAAATCTGTCGCGCTTTGGCGCAGGCTTGGTGCTTTAAAGCCGGAGGTAACACCGCCTTTAATCACAAACTCATCATTCAGGCTGTAAACCGCATAAGCTTTCGGGCTGATTTCACTGCCAAACTTTTCGTTATCATCGTAACGACCGCTTAGGGTAAAAGTCAGATCGTCCAGCGCCTGCCACTGATCTTCCAAATACAGCGAATACTGATAACGCTCCATCTTTACCACGGCGTTGGCATCAGGCACTACAGGTTCACGTAAACCATTGCTGGCGCCATCTTCCAAATTTTCGTTTTCATAAGTCACACCGGCCGACAGACTGTGTTTGTCCATAAAATAAGTGGCCTGGCTGTTGACTGTCAGTACATCAAAACTGATGCCGTTGCCTGTGGTGGCATTCACGCGGGTTGGGTTTTTCGTCGTATCGTAATTCAGATAACTCTTCAGCAGCAGGCTGCCATAGGTGCCGTCGTGAGTCACAAAGTAATTGTTTTTAATCGACTTGTTGTAGCTAGCCTCACTGGTTTCAGCAATACTTTTACCTGGAGTGGCGGTACGTTCTTGTTCTGTATAGGTTTGACCTAAAGTCAGCACATTGTTTTTATCCAGTTGCCAGCCCAGCTTGGAGCCGACATTTTTTTTGCTGTAATCCGGGTCTGAAGCTGCACTGTCGCTGCCACCTAAAAACAAACTTTCCTGCTGGTTTTGCACAGCACCTGTCAGTTGTAACGACAGCACATCTTTAATCAAAGGTGCATTCAGATACAGGCTGGTTTGGTTACCGTCTTCGTTGACCTTATTCGAACTGTCGGCTCTGCTGTATTCAGAGGTAATACTACCGTTAAATTCGTTGTGCACTTTTTTGGTGATGATATTGATCACGCCACCCATAGCGTCTGAGCCATACAGCGACGAAGCCGGGCCACGAATGACTTCAATCCGCTCTATAGCTTCAATAGGAGGTAAAAAGTGGATAGGAGTACCAGCCTGGGTACCGTTCAGGCCAAAAGCCTCGTTGCTTTGTGCAGGTTTACCATCGATCAGAAACAAGGTGTAGTCTGACGACATACCGCGCACCATAATAGACTGCTCAACACCGCCGCCCATAATCTGTACACCTGCCACATGCTTCAGCGCATCAGTCACATCGGTATAAGACTTTTTCTTCAGCTCTTCTGCGCTAATCACTGAAATAGTGGCTGGCGCTTCCAGCAGGTTTTGCTCATAACCTGAGGCTGTCACTACGATCACTTCAATAGGATTAACAGCATCGTCTTCAGCATAAACAGCGGTGGAAGCTAAGGCTGAAGCAATAGCTAAACTCAGGCAGGTACGGCGGCGAACAAACATTTTCTGTAGTTTCCTTTACTTGGGCTGGATCAATTTACAATCGCTTTCTAATTGCAAATCATTATCAATAACGCGATGATACAGGCCTGATTGACTTCGAAACAGCGCCCGGCGCTGAATACAGAATTAAGAGAAACTGAATTGTGGATGCAATGATCCGTAGTATGAGAGTCTTTGTGGCAGTGGCAGAATCCGGCTCAATGGCGGCAGCAGCCCGTTTGTTAGATTTAAGCAGCTCAGCAGTCACCCAGCAAATTCAAAAGCTGGAACAACAACTTAGCATTAGCCTGCTGCACCGCAACACCAGACAAATTACCCTGACCGAAGCAGGCCAGCTGTATTATCAAAGCTGTAAACAAAGTATCAGCCTGTGGCAACACACAGAAGAGCAGTTAAGTGAATTGCGTGAACAACCTCAGGGCGAACTGCGTATTTCGGTACCGGCCGGTTTTGTCAGTTGTGGCTTGTTAAGTCAGCCACTGAAACAACTTTTAAAATCCCATGAGCAGCTGAGTATCAGATTATTTGTCACAGATGACGAACTGGATTTAATAGCTAACCGCATCGATTTAGCGTTAAGCGTACGGGTCGGCCCCCTGCCCGATTCCAGCCTGATAGTGCGCCATCTGGTGACGATAAAAATGATCCTGGTTGCAGCCCCTGCTTATCTTGAAGAACAGGGCTTTCGTAACGGTCGTTTGCCACAACAACCGGCAGATATGAGCAACATGGACTGGCTGGTTCACACCAATAGCAAAGCTGGCCATCTGGTATTGCAACACTCTGCCGGCCCCAGCACTTTAGCTGCCCCGGTCAAAATGCGACTGAACAATATGCAAACCCTGGTCAAGCTGGTGTATGACGGTTTAGGTTTTGCCATCTTGCCTGAGCTGGAAATTCAGGACTATCTGCGTCAGGGCACCCTGGTGCAACTCTTGCCCGATTGGCAACTACCAAGCATTGATATTTGCGCCATCACCAGCAGCAGAAACTCGCAACCCGCCAAAGTAAAAGCCGCCATTGATATTCTAAGCAAAGAGCTCAGGGCTATTCCGGCGAGTTGAGGAAGGGCGGAATAACAACGCCCCCAATCGCCGGTTTGTATGTTATTGCTCACAAGGCTAAAATCTGCTCAACTTCAGCAGAGAACTCTTTCAGGAAAGTTTGATATGGAAAACAAAGGTATAAAACCTTCAGTTGCCTTAGCTACACACCGTGAAGAGATCCGTCAGGTCGTAGCGGCGCACCACGCCCGCAATGTCCGGGTCTTTGGTTCTGTGCTGCAAGGCACAGACACAGAACAAAGCGATTTAGATCTGCTGGTCGACCCAACACCAGAAATGACCATGCTGGACATCGGTGCTATCCGCCACAAACTGCTGAAACTGCTGAAGGTGCAGGTCGATGTTCTGACACCCAATGCTTTACCAGAAAAATTCAGATCTGCAGTGTTGGCGGAGGCCAAGCTGATATAAGCCGATTCATCAAGGCTTTGTCAGAAGCTGAAAAACACTAGCTGCACAGCCGCTTATCACAACCCCATCTGTTTTTTATAACGGCGGCTTAAACGGGCCAGCCACAATTGATCCAGCACCAACATAGCCAAAGGCCAACGGCGGACAGACCAGAACGGTAAGCACACAATTTGTAACCTTTCGGTATCAAAAAAACTTGACACTGATACCTTGAGGTTTCATATTGATACCTCAAGGTATCTAAACTTAATAAAAAAGGAACACTTATTATGGCTACGTGGACTATCGAAGATCAGGAAAATTGTGTGAAAGCGTCTATTTTTGGTGCACTCTTTGTTGCGCTGATCACTGGCTTTCAACTGCTCAAAGACATCAGTTTATTTTGGTTTCAAATGAGTACGCTCAGCGATGTATTCGGTTTTGGCATTTTTCTCTCTCTGATTTATTTTTTGGTCAAAGTGATGAAAACCCCCAAACTGCTGTCATACGGCTGGAAGATCCGGGAAATATGCGGTGATTTTCAGGATGAGTATTTACGCAGCCGATTTCAGCGGGCCACCACACTGGCATTTCACTTAACGATTACGATAGCGTTTGCGGGGTATGCTGCAACCAATTTAATCAACAAACATGGCGACCCGCAATGGATCTCATTTCAGCTGTTTCCGTTACTGACGATATTCATCGGCACCCTGAGCTTTTATCTGAGTTTGCGCACCGTGCTGGATGAGCAAGATGAAGCTGCGCAGGAAACGAATTAATGGAAGAGCAAACCCTGTACAACAGAATTGCACAACTGCGCGCGGCCAGAGGGCTGTCGCAGCAGCAACTGGCCGACGCCATTGGCGTATCACGTAAAACCATCAGCACAGTAGAAACCAGCCGTTTTACCCCTTCAGTGGTGATAGCGTTGCAAATGGCGCGTTATTTTGAAGTGCCGGTAGAACAGATTTTCAGCTTTGATGGGTTTCGTTAAAAGGAAATATTTCGAAAAACTTCCATTGCCTTAGCTACACAGTGAATTGATCCAGCGGGTTGTCGCAGCGCGCCATGCCCGCAATGTCAGGAGTTTTGGTTCTGTGCTGCCAGACCCAGCTCAGCGCTTTAACACCCAATGCCTTACCAGAAAAAGCCAGCTCAGCTGCTGTTGGCTGAGACTTAGCATTCACCAACATAAGATACTTCTAAAATTTACTCTTGTTCCTTAAATTATGATCTATGCTTACAGGCGAATTTCGGGACATAGGTCCATACCTCAATGTATTCCCTCGATAATTCATCCGTACGCAAGCTAGTCTGGCAGACTCTTGCATAAACATTAACCCAATGGAATATGCTGCAAAACACGGTTTGAGCAGCCTTAGGAAATCATATGACTGCAAAAAAACAAGCTGTGGTCGTAGTACACGGTATTGGTGAACAACAACCTATGCAAACTATCAGGGACTTTGTCGAAGCGGTTTGGAAAGATGACGATAACCTGGAAAACCCTCAGTTCTGGAACAAACCAAGCACTGTTTCAAATTCATTTGAGCAGCGCAGGCTGACCACAGACACACCACTGCTTAAATCAAACCAAACCCCTGTGCGCTCCCGTATCGATTTTTACGAATATTATTGGGCGCATCATACTGTTGGCAGCAACTGGCAACATGTAACAGATTGGGCTAAAACCTTAGTGCTGTGCCTGCCCTGGAAGTATAAAAACCACCCGAAAAGCATTCAGCGCCTGTGGTATTTCACCTGGGCTGTAATGTTGATAGTGCTTTTATCCGTTGTCGCTTTTTCTGGCTACTCGGAGCAGATTGAACGTTTGTTTGGTCCCTGGTTCTTTGAGGTGGTTGGTGTAATCGATATGGTCGCAGCAGCAGCGTTAGTTTGCGTGCAATGGAAAATTGTGAAATACGTCGGAGATGTCGCCAGATACGTAAGGGCTGAACCTGAAAATATCAGCATCAGGCAAGCAATACGGGAAGGAGGCATCGATCTGCTGGAACGTATTCACCAAACCGGCGACTACGATCGCATCATTCTGGTAGGCCATAGTCTGGGCAGCATCATTTCCTACGACCTGCTAAACCATCTGTGGGCGCGACATAACAAGTTCAAAAACCCGCAGAATGACAACAAAGCCACAGCGCTTTCAGCACAGTCTATTGTTTTACTTAACCAGCTACAGCAGTTAGCCACAGAATGTGGAACACCAAACTTTAAACAGCAGGAGTACCGTACTTTACAGCAGCAGTTGTTTTCACAGCTCTGTCAGGACGCCCCGGCAAGCAACTGGCTGATTTCTGATTTTATATCTTTAGGCAGCCCGTTAACCTACGCCGATTTTCTGCTGTTTGATAACGAAGAACAGTTCAGGCAACGTAAGCTGGACAGAGAATACCCCACCTCGCCCCCTGTGCCCGACAACCGCCATTTTTACTACAGCGAAGCTGGTCAGTATTTTTTGCATCACGCCGCCGTGTTTGCGCCGGTACGTTGGACCAATTTGTATATGCAGCACAGCATGTTCTACAAGGGCGATATTATTTCCGGCCCCGTATCACGATTTTTCAGCTACCAAAACACAACAAACCCAGAGGACATTCAAGCTCCGACAGATATAGGCAATACGCCTATTCAGGAAATAGAACTGCCCTGGAAAGATATTTACAACGGGTTTTGCCACACCTTGTATTGGGAAAAATCCAGCACTAAACCCGGTGTGTCCAGCCACCTGCAACAACTGCGTAAAGCGCTATCCATCTACTGAGCAATAAGGACAAGTTATGAACTGCAAAAAACTAATTCTGCTACTGACCCTGAGTTTAGTGTTGGCAAGCTGTTCAAACACCTATGATCATAAAGATGCCGGTTGGCTGGATGTAAAACCAACGCCACCGCTGCACCTGCTGGAAATCGATAACAACGATACAAATGTTGAGGGGCTGCCAGAGGTTGACTACAACATCACAGACCAAAAAGTGTATAAGTTTGCTTATCTGGTGGAAGACACCATGCGCAAACGTGTGGACCATGGCCGTAAATGGGAAGAAGGCCTGTCGGCTATGCAGGTGATTCTGGCCGCTTTTGCGTCAGCATTTTCAGCCTCAACAGGTGTGCATCCGGATGTGGTCACCACATTAGCGGGGCTGAGCGCACTCACGCCGGATGTAGCAAATATTATTAATGCCGGAGGAAAAGCCAAGGCCTATTCTCAGGGTTTAGAACTGATAGAAGCAGCTAACGCTACCTACATCAGAGCCAGAAGTGAAGCCGCTGCAGGTGCAAACGGGGCTATAGTGCCAGATTCACTCACTCCTGAAGGTGCAGCCTTATTTGTCAGCGTGATGTCGACGTTAAAAGTAATGAGAGACGCCTTACTGCAAGCTCTGCCGAGCGAAGAAGACCTGGCCAAAGCGACAGGCAAATATAGCCTGTTTGCTTTGGATACAAATGTGCTTACCATTACAGAAACCCCGCTCAGCCTGTTCGCACCCGCAACAGATACATCAATTAACCTGACGGAAGCTGCCCAGACTTATTACACCAGAGTAGTCAGCGTGGTTCGTGGCGCTAAGCTGGCACAATGCAGCTCAGACTCCCCTACTATTGCAGTGGTGGCTGATTGCACTGGTGCTGCTTTAACTATTGTGCCAAAGGCCCAAGGCACGGCAAATATTATAGTAGTCAGCGAAAACGGCAGCAGAGCTGTGGTTAAAGTAGAAATAGCCGTCGCTAAAGACGAAGAAGTCACCGCCGAAGAATCGAAAGAACCTAAAGAAGCAGAACAGGAAACATAAAAGCCCAGCTGAGTCAGGTTTTGTTTTAGTGTTTTGAAGCACTACAAAGCCTGACTTATTGCGTTAAAAGGAAGTTTGGCGTTTCAGTCTTAAGATCTCCAGCTGAGCACCTTCTGCTTCCTTTTACAACTTCAGATGAAATTAAGGCAAAGTGCAAAACATGGCTTCAGGCTTTTACGACTTAGCCAGGTGGTTCGCATCTCTGCTTAGCGCTTTGTTAAATACCCTCTGCACTTACTTTGATCAATTGCACTTTGTCTGAAAGTTGTTTGTATTTCCAGGGCGGGTCTATCACCGAAATATTGCCAACACCTAACTGTTCCAGATCGCTTAATTCGTAATACCATCCAGAGAAGTCACCAGAACTCAGCTCTTGCTGATAGCGTGGGTTTTGCCCCAGATAAGTTATTTTTTGATTTACCCCAATCATTTTAAAAAAGTGCTCTTCCCGGGAACTGGCGGCCTTCAGATACTGCTCAAACTGTGCTCTTACTGCTTTTTGCTGAGCTTCAGGTAACTTTTTTAAAGTATCTTCAGCAACCTCAGCCATACCTGTTGTGCCTCCGTGAAAGCCAATAACGGCATGGTTGGAGATACGGCGTTTGCTTGCTGAAGAAAAAACGTAATTAGCACAAGAAGACAGACAGTAATCAATGACTTCAACACCGAGCTTATTTTTAAAGATAATTTCGGCTAAATCCATGCCAATATTCACTTCGCCGCCTTTACTTGTAATGGATATCCATTCTATGGACCCGGCATTCTTTTCAAGCAATGAAGCCAGCTTTAAGTTAGCGTCCTCAGTTAACGAACCTTCATAGAGGATTTTGTTATCTTTTAAGCTGACTTGGGTTTGTTCTTCTGCTTGCGCGCTAAGCTGCGAGCTAAAAACAAAGGCCGACAATAAAATATATTTGTACATGTATTTCCTTATAGTATTTGCAGCATTGCAACAGGTTGCCGCACCTGTGTTTGAGCAATTCTGTGGAGGCCCATAATTGTTGCGGCAGGAATTAAGTTAGGCAACCCGTTCAATACCTACTTCGAGTTAAATAAAGCTATTACTGCAATAATAAAAATCAGCACGCCAACACCGGAACTTATGCACAAAGTAGCATTATCCTGATTAGGTTTGGGATACTTACCAAAAGTAACCACCTTTAATGTCACGTACCCCAAGCCATGAATAAAAAAGTCGACAACGACGTTAACCACTATCGATTTAATCAGGCGAAGAAAACCTCTCGCAGTGCTCTCCAGGATATCTTCCATGACCAAATATCTCCTCTTGGTATCAAACAATAAGCGTAAGGAACATAACGCAGTAACCGACCAAAAACCAGAACCACTCACCTACATTTTTACACCAACACAACAGAAAAAAATCACCACAGCTATCGCCAGAGTGCAGTAAAAATAACGGGGGTTCGGCATCAGACAGTCCTTGTGATAAAACGACACGCCATTCTAGCTGTGCTTTGCAGCGGAAATCTATTAAAGCAATGTCATTCACCAAGAGTGATAAAACAATGGTAGCAAGCCCCTAAAAACGGATTATCGTAGCTAAAGTGCTGTATCACTTAGAATATAAACCAGCAGTCATCATCAGGTTGCTGAAAAAAGAAGTTAGGCAAATCAGCGTTGCTGCAACCAATCTTGTGTCAAAACCAACAACTCTTTCGCTTGCCTGATGCATTCAGCAACAGCGGCATCTTCGACCAGATCACCGGAATAATCTGCAACATTGCGCTGCTTACGCAAGGCATCCAGCACTATGAGCCTGTCTGTGTCGATACCCACAGTTTTCACCAAAGATTGCAGCATAGTTTGATGGTGGCCGGGTTTGCTGGTAAGGGTGCGAAATCCAACAGCCTGCAATGCAGCATTTGACAGTTGCATAATGGCCTTGTACGCAGCATCGAAGCGGTTTTCATTACTTAATTCTGCAAGTTCTGAATCCTTGATATTACGTTGCGCAGCTTCGAGCAGCCGCTGAATAGCGGCGCTATCTGGGTTAATGCGTTCCAGCAGTTTGCCAATCAGATTGTCTAAGGTCATCCTTGTCTCCAGCGATCATCAGTAGCGGATTGGCAAGCAGTTCACGGATAAAACCGGATTGCTCTGCCAACGCTTTCTGCCATTCGGCTACTGAATATAGTTTAGGATTGATCTCGCGGCCAAGCTGTTGCTGTGCTGGATACAAGCTCTTCACTGCATCCACAAAACTCAGTTCACCCACCAACAGCAGGTCGATATCACTGCTGGCCGTTGCTTTGCCACTGGCGACTGAACCAAACACAGCAGCAAAGTTCAGCTGATCAGATACAGGCAACAAAGCATGCCGTAACACATCAGCCAAACCAGTCGTTTTACGCAGAATACTGGCGAGTTCTTCATACACCACGCAGCTGGTATCTGCCTGATAACACAGCTGATTCCCCTGCTGTGTTTTTTTCAGAATGCCAGCCTGTGCCAGCTTGGTTAGCTCTTTATGCAAAGTGCCAGGCTGTGTGTCAGTTAAACGGGCAATTTCGCGCACATGCCAGGCCTGATCGGGTTTCAGCAATAGCAAACCCAACACCTGACGGCGGTAACCTGTAAAAAGCAAATCCGTAAGAGCAGACATAGCAGCACCAAATGAAGCCAAATAAGCTACGAATGTAGCCTTTTAGGCTTCACTCGTCAATTTGTCTGTGGTTGAGTAATCAGCCACCCCAAGGATAGCTCGCTAAAAGTCCCGACAAACAACTTGCCGTTTCTGAAAAGGTGATTTACCTTGGTTCTAAACGAGTTACAACCCTACATAGGTTGCCGGAAAAGGAAGTCATGGCAGTTCAGTTCTTCTTGGCATTTTTGCCTTTAGATCTCCCGCTTCATACCGTTTTTTTCTAACACCACTTCAGATTTAACTGGGGCACAGGGCGAGACCTGATACTGGTTTTATAAGGATGTTACATGCCAATTCTTAAAAAGGTTTTTCTATTAGTTTTGTTATCGCTACTTTCTATGAATGTCAGTGCCAGTAATCAGTTACAACTTTTTGGCTGTGACTCCTGCGATATACAGCAAATGCAACAAATAGCAGCGCTACAAGCTCCATTATTACAGTGTGAGGAAGGGATAAACCCTGATACTGGTGCTGCAGATAGTGATCAGGGGGAAAATAATGCAACCTGTTACGCACCTACAAAAGATCTCTTTGTTGTTAATCCTTTGACAAAAAAGGCATTTAAGTACCGGGTTAAAGCTGACAACCTCAAAATGGGAGAACCCGGTGATGTTATGTCACTTTCAATCAATGCAGATGAACTAGAGATTATCCAAACCTATTACGACCTGCATCAAGCATTTACAAATAGTATTGCCGAATTAAGTACGACACCACCTGCTTCAACCTTGCCCAAAAGTGGAGCAAAAAACCACTTTGAAGCTTTTAGCAATACATCATCAGGCGTAAGCGAGGCTTGCCTTAACTCTGCTGCGGCATATCTTTACAGCTCAGAACAGAACAAAAACCGTTTATTAGATGAAATGCGAACTGCAATCAGAGCCGAGATGGGACGTCAAACATCGCGAGATTTTACGTCATCATTGCCGACTAAAGACAGTGTTTCTGCCGGTAGCTTGACCATTACGGCAGGAACCAGGCCCGGAGTTTCTGGTATGGCGAGTGTTGCAGTTGAGCAACAATTTATTGAATATGCATCTCTTATCACACCAGTAAGAGCCAGCAGTTGTAATGGTTTTGGACTGTGGTGCAAAGAGGGAGATGCGAATAACCAAATTCACTACAAAGTAACTTATAGCGGTGATATTACGGCAAAAGGTATAAATACACTTTTACCGCATTTTCAGCTAAGAACAGATATCTCTAAAATTGAAGGGATCAGACCATCAACTTTATTTGGTGCGGCACAAGTTCGTATTGAAAACCCTGGCAGCTGCCTTGCACAACTAGTTCGTGAGGTAAAACCAGGTGATTTGAGCTTTGTAGACCTGGGTCCAATCAGCTCACCTGCTACCTATAACTTTGGTAAGGGCCCAGCAAGCTTTTGTACGCAATCTAAAACAGTGCGAACCTGTACAAATACAGGTGCTGCCAGCGCTTGTACTGATACAACATTTCTTGAATTAACAAGCTGTAAATAACTGATCATTCGAATGTTTTAATCAGTTAAGCAAGTTGCGGCAGGAATGGCAATTACTGGCCCTGCCGCACAGAGCCTGACTTGCACTACTGACGCATCCCCACCCTATCCTGGGCATTTCGTTCGGGATAAGGATGGACTATTTACATCTCTTTTGCTCTCAAATCGCCGGCTGATGGTTTTGTGTTGAGTATTGGTTAAGGCAGGCAGGTTTCGCCGAGCGACAAAACCAAAGCAACTGCTTTTAAATCAACACCAAGACATTCGCCGCAAGTCCCGAAAAACAACTTGCCGTTTATCTATAGCTGAATTAACTTGGTTCGAAACAAGTTACAACCATAGATAAGTTGCCGGAAAAGGAAGTCATGGCAGTTCAGTTCTTCTTGGCGTTTTAGCCTTTAGATCTCCCGCTTCATACCTTCTACTTTTTATCCGCGACTTCAGATTGAATTAGGGCAAAGGGTAAAACCTGAAACCTGTTTTGACATAAAGAACAAGGATGTACCGTGAAAAAACTATGGATAGCGACACCACTACTGGGCGCTGGATTATGGCTTATCTATCCCTCTTCTGACCCAGATATTCCTCAGCTTGAGCAAAAGCACGCAGAAAAGGCCTTCATTTTTAACGAAATATCGCGCCTTGGCTGTGAAATATGGAGCACAACCAACATCAGATGGCAGCATTTTACGAAGGGCGAGAGTTCTGAGCATTCTTTATTGCTTTATAAAGAGCTTGAGCCACTGCTGGAAGAGGTAGGTTCAGACTCGATTGTCATTGAAGGTAATACAAACTGCAGCCTGTACTTACCCGTATGGGGATACGGTTTTGCTGGCGACTCTAACGAAATGGGGCTCAGATTTCAGCCAGAACAGCTTTACCCTTTTAACCCCGCTATTCACTTAAAAGAAAACCGCGATATGAAAACAGATATCAGGTTTACCAAAGCATTGGCCAACGGCTGGTTTATCGACTACAAATTCGACTAGCAACAACAATGCTTCGCCTCAGTAGTGAGTCGTCACCACTTGCAAGTCCCGAAAAACAGCTTGTGCTTTGGTTTCAGTTGTTCTAATTTGGTTCTATTCAAGCCACTAAAAGATGGCTGCAGTTGCCGGGAAAGGACGTCATGGCATCAACCTCCTATCAAGCTTTTGAAACCGCTATCGCCGACGCCGAGCGCTTGCTTGTGCTGTTCGACAAACTGCCTCAACAAGAACGACAACCTAATGAAGTGCTGAAACGTGCTGCGCTGATTATGACGCTGACGGCATGGGAAACTTATATCGAAGCCTGGTTAAAAGCCCAGATCACTCAAAAGCTGACAGCACTCAAAGGTAGTTTTGCCGGTGACTACATCCATAAAAAATTTACCGAATCGGTCAATCAGCTCAACAACCCCAACAGCCATAAAGTTCGCCAACTCAGCATGGAGTTTTTGCAGTCAGATATCACTGATCACTGGCTTTGGAACAACTTCGACAAACCAGCCGTATGCACACAATTGAATAAATACCTGACTCTGCGCGGTGAGGTAGTGCATCAGGGCCGTAATAACGCCGACCCCAAAGTCCCGCATTTAGTCAAACGGGACGAAGTGGAAAAGGCCATTAAGTTTTTTAAAGAATTAGTCAAAGTGACGGATAGCGTTGCTCTGTAGCATGGGGCACAAGGCAAGACCTGACACCGGTTTGTTTAGTTAAACGAGACGAAGTGGAAAAGGCGATTAAGTTTTTTAAAGAATTAGTCAAAGTGACGGATAGTGTTACTTTGTAGCATGGGGCACAGGGCAAGACCTGACACCGGTTTTTACAAAACACAGAGAAAAAACTACAATGGAAACATTTGCAGCAATATCATTCAAGGTAGTACTTAAAGAGGTTGTTTCGCATTTAATTAAAAAATCTACATCATTTAAACGAATAAAAAATATAGATATAGATGAATCATACCTCAAAGCTGCAAATGTAGAAAATGTAAAAACGATTTGGCAAATTGATAGAAGTGTGAATCTTAATAGTTTTTACTATCCATCAAAAATAGTAACTCAAGGGAAAACCATTCCTGTCAACTCCATGAGCGAATTCCCAGAAAATGCAAAAATGGTAATTCAAGGAACTGCAGGTCAAGGGAAGTCTATATTTCTGAGATATTTGGCAGGGCAAGAGCTGCGAACAGGTAAACACATCCCTTTATTCGTAGAGCTTAGAAAAATATCCGAAAAAACAAACATTGAATCATTGATCATTTCATCATTAAATGATTTGGGCATAGATGCAAATATTGAAAATATTGATCATGTATTCTCAAGCGGTAAGTGCTCCATTCTTCTTGATGCTTTCGATGAGATACCTGAACCCCAAGTAAAAGAATCAATACTTTATATCGAATCAATATGCTCAAGACAATATAATTTAAGAATGCTCATAACCGCGAGACCAAACTCTGAAATACAAAAATCTACCCACTTCAGAGTAGTAGACTTAAAGCCTTTAACGCCTTCTGATTTCAAACCAATTCTATCAAAATTTTTTGAGAATGATACTGAGATAGTCAACGAGATAATGGAGGCAATAAACAAGAGTACAACAGACATAAAAAACCTGATAAAAACCCCTCTATTGCTAACTCTATTAACAATAACATATAAGAGCCACAGTAAAATCCCTCAACATCTTCATGAATTTTACGAGAACTTATTTCACCTTTTAGCAAATCGACATGATTCAACTAAGCCCGGATTCAAAAGGGAATTTAAAACAAAGCTCACAGAAACACAACTTGAAGAATTATTTTGTGCATTTTCATTTCATTGCATGCTAAGTGAATTAACATCATTATCCAGAGCAGAAGCAATTGATAATGTTGAGAAATCAAAAAAACTGAACAACCTTCCTTTAGTTTCTGCTGACAGCTTCCTCTCAGACTGTCAGAGCAACACGTGCTTAATCATTCATGAAGGATTTAGTTACCATTTCATTCACAAAAGCATTAGGGAGTATCATGCAGCCAAGTTCATAAGCAAAAGCCCGCAGATACTCAAAGAGAAATTTTATGCTTTGGCCATCAACAACTTTAGATCTTATGCAGCAGAGCTTAAATTCTTATCTCAAATTGACAACTTTTTCTACCTCAGTTATTTCCTTATTCCAAAATATGAGAAGATATTCCAGATAATTGAATGGGATGGAGAGACATACAACACAGATCTAGATGGCTGCATAGACTGCACGCTCACTATTGAAGCAGGAAAAATAATTAAGTTTTCCAGCACTGACAGTCTATTCGGTGAGAATTTCTTTGATCTGTCGGATAAAGTTTCAGTGGAAATATTTAATCATGCTACAGGCATAATTGACGAAAAATTAGAAGAGTATGAAATAGATATATTTGAATTACCTCATATTGATGAGCTCAAGAGAGAAATAAACGGAAAGATAAAATCATGGCTTCGGAACCATACAGCAATTTATAACGAGCACAAATCAAATGTAGAAAATACAAAAAAGGTCATTGATGAATTATTCTGACCAACACTTAGGATAACTCTAATAAAAAAACATTAAAATGAAATTAATTGAGTTACAAGCTAATTGATTTTGCTTCACCAAGGCGACCATAAATGTTGCTTCAATCAAATCCGCCTCTTCGCAGAGCTCGGAGCGTTCAAACGGCAGCAAGCCAAATTATTGGCTTGCTGAAATCCCACACTCACCCCGCTGTCAAAAACACCTTATAAGCCCCATTACTAGTAACAAGCCGATATTCATAGCCCAAAGTATCCAAATGTTCCGCAATCTCAGCATGATCAGCAATCTCAAAACCAGCCAGTACATCGCCAGTTGCTGCGCCGTGGTTGCGGTAGTGGAATAAGGTGATATTCCATTTTTCGCCCAGGGTGTTGAGGAAGTTCATTAGCGCGCCTGGGTATTCCGGGAAGTTGAACTGGTAGACCTGCTCTTGCACTAAACGCGGGGGCATACCGCCGACCATATGGCGGACGTGTAGTTTGGCCAGTTCGTCGTCGGATAAATCCTGATAGTCGTAGCCTGCTGCTGATAAGGCTTGGTTCACCTGTTGCAGTTCTTCTGCGCCGTGCCGTAGTTTGATGCCAACAAAAATATGGGCTTTGTTGTCGCTGGCATAGCGGTAGTTAAATTCGGTGATGGCGCGGCCGCCTAAGGTTTGGCAGAAACGGCGGAAGCTGCCTTTTTCTTCCGGAATAGTAACGGCAAATACCGCTTCTTTTTTCTCGCCCAGTTCGCAGCGCTCCGACACATAACGTAAGGTGTCGAAGTTCAGGTTAGCGCCGCTCAGTACTGCGCTTAAATTTTGAGTTTGATCAGCAGTTGCCGCATATTTTTTCAGGCCAGCTAAAGCTAAAGCACCAGCAGGTTCTGCCACTGCTCGTAAGTCGTCAAAGATATCTTTGATGGCGGCACAAATTTCGTCGCTGGAGACTGTGATCACATCATCGCAGTATAAATGCGCCAGCTTGAAGTTCTCGGTGCCGATACGTTTTACCGCCACACCGTCGGCAAATAACCCTACTCTGTCTAAAGTAACAGGCTCGCCCGCGTCCATTGCGGCTTTTAAGCAGGCGGCGTCGTCTGGCTCTACCCCTATTACTTTCACACCTGGCATCACGGCTTTGATATACACCGCCATACCGGCCAATAAGCCACCGCCGCCAACCGGAATAAAGACCGCATCCAGTTTGTTATGTTGGCTTAATAGCTCTTTGGCAACTGTGCCCTGGCCTGCGATCACGTCGGCATCGTCAAAAGGTGGAATATAAGTGGCGCCCTGAGTTTGGGATAACTCAATGGCAAACTTATTGGCTTCGTCAAAGGCGGTGCCGTGCAGCAGCACTTTGCCACCCAGGGCTTTAACTGCTGCAACTTTAATTTCCGGCGTGGTGATAGGCATCACTATAGTAGCGTTCAGGCCCAGTTTGCTGGCAGACAAAGCAACGCCTTGGGCATGATTACCTGCCGAGGCACAAACAACATTTCCACCTGGGTTTTGCTCACGCACTTTATGCAATTTATGAAAAGCGCCACGCAGCTTAAAGGAATACACAGGCTGCATATCTTCACGTTTTAACAGCACATGCTGGCCAATACGCTGACCCAGTTTTGGCATAGCCTGCAACGGGGTTTCTATCGCCGCCTGATACACAGGCGACAATAAAATTTCCCGTAAATACTGCTGCATTAAACCTGGGTTTGGCGCAGGGCGGTGCCAGTCGGCTGCAGTTTTGCTTTGCTGTTTTACCGCGTCTTTTACAGAGTTTTGTACGGCATTCATAGGTCTTCCAATTTACTCAGATCACGCACTGCGCCTTTGTCGGCACTGCTTGCCAGCATGGCGTAGGCTTTTAAGGCCGGGCTGACGGAGCGCACGCGATCCACAGGTTTCCAGGCTAATTTGCCTTTGGCTTCCATAGCGGCACGGCGCTCTGCTAATACTTCGTCGCTGACACCAATGGCGATGCTGCGGTTTGGAATATCAATGGCGATGGCGTCGCCTTCTTCGACCAGACCAATAGCGCCGCCACTGGCGGCTTCAGGCGATACATGGCCTATAGATAAACCCGAAGTACCACCGGAGAAACGGCCATCCGTGATCAAGGCGCAGGCTTTGCCTAAGCCCATAGACTTTAAGTAACTGGTTGGATACAACATTTCCTGCATGCCTGGGCCGCCTTTTGGCCCTTCGTAGCGGATAATCACTACATCACCTGCGACAATTTTTCCTGCCAGAATGGCCTCTACTGAACTGTCCTGGCTTTCAAAAATACGGGCGCGGCCGTTAAACACCAGGTTTTCTTTTTCCACACCAGCGGTTTTAACAATACAGCCGTTTGGCGCTATGTTGCCGTACAGCACGGCCAAACCGCCGTCTTGTGAATAGGCGTTTTCTTTGCTGCGGATACAACCTTCAACCCGGTCGTCGTCAAGCGTTGGGTAACGGCAATCCTGTGAAAAAGCCTTAGTGGTACGGATACCGGCTGGGCCTGCGCGATAGAAGTCTTTTACCGCCTGATCCTGGGTGGTCATAATGTCGAAGCGTTCTAACACGTCACCCAGCGAAGACCCGGCCACATGAGGTGTATTTGGGTTGAGTAAACCAGCGCGGTTTAATTCGGCCAGAATGGCAATGACACCACCGGCGCGGTGTACGTCTTCCATATGGTATTTTTGCGTGCTCGGCGCCACTTTGGATAAATGCGGCACTATGCGCGACAAACGGTCTATATCGTTCATGCCAAAATCCACTTCGGCTTCAATAGCTGCGGCCAATAAATGCAGCACTGTGTTGGTAGAACCGCCCATGGCGATATCCAGCATCATGGCGTTTTCGAAGGCAGTTTTATTGGCGATATTACGTGGCAAAGCGCTGGCGTCGTTGTCTTTATACCAGCGGTTGCATAAGTCCATAATGCGCTCACCAGCACTGATAAACAGCGCTTTACGGTCGGCATGGGTCGCCAGCATAGAACCATTGCCCGGCTGACCTAAACCCAAAGCTTCCACTAAGCAGTTCATTGAGTTGGCGGTAAACATACCAGAGCAAGAGCCACAAGTTGGGCAGGCGCTACGTTCAATTTTTTCGCTGTCTTCATCGCTGACATTCGGGTTAGCGGCGGACACCATAGCGTCGACTAAATCCAGCTTGATAATTTGGTCCGACAGTTTGGTTTTGCCTGCTTCCATAGGGCCACCCGAGACAAAAATGGCTGGGATATTTAAGCGAAGGGCGGCCATTAACATGCCGGGGGTGATTTTGTCGCAGTTGGAAATACAAACCATAGCGTCGGCACAGTGGCCGTTGACCATATATTCCACCGAGTCGGCGATGATTTCGCGGGACGGCAGGCTGTACAACATACCGCCGTGGCCCATGGCAATGCCGTCGTCTATGGCGATGGTATTAAATTCTTTGGCGATACCGCCTGCTTCTTCAATAGCTTCAGCCACCAGTTTGCCTAAATCGCGTAAATGCACATGGCCAGGCACAAACTGAGTAAAGGAGTTCACGACGGCAATAATAGGTTTACCAAAGTCGGTATCTTTTACCCCTGTGGCACGCCATAAAGCACGGGCTCCCGCCATATTGCGGCCTTCGGTGGTAGTGGCAGATCTTAACTTTGGCATATTTAGGTAACTCCAATTTGTTTTGTTCCCCTGCGTACTTGGAACCGCAGCGTTGTTGACCGCGCTCCTCGCCCCAGTCACATAGACTGCTATGCTCCTGGGGTCTCGCTCGCTTGTCGCCTAGCTGCAATCCCAATTACTTTGGGGTGCATTAAGTTTGTCTTTTCTGGGGTCAGGTCTTGCTCTTTGCATTTGGGCCAGACCTTAGCAATTATTAATTTGTCTTAAGTTTAGCGGCTTAAGCCCGCATTGATCCTGCTTCGGCTTGTGTTCGTTCAGACTCAACACAATCCAGATACTCGATATCGTATAACTTGTTTAACTGATTGGTCAGCAGGCTGATAGGTTTGTCGCTGACGATAGACAAAGTCACCAGTAAGCCACTGAAATCGGCCATTGGTTTCATTTCCATACCAGCCACTTCAAAGCCACGGTAACGGGTGACCTGCAATAACCGCTCTAATACCACAGGTTGGTTTTTAGTCTGGATGGTTAATACGTGGTTCATTGTGCTTTCTCCGTTAACATATCCTGATTGGCTGCTCCTGGCGGTACTAAGGGCCAGACGTTGTCTGTTTCATCTATTCGAACGTGTAATAAGTATGGGCCTGGCCAGGTAAACATGGCTTCCAGCGCTGGTAACACTTCATCTTTGCGGCTGATGCTGTGGCCTGGAATGGCAAAAGCAGCAGCTAAAGAGACAAAATCCGGGTTGTCTGATAAGTCCGTTTCGCTGTAGCGTTCGTTAAAAAACAGTTCCTGCCATTGTTTCACCATGCCTAAACGCTGGTTATCAACAATTACAATCTTCACCGGCAGGCGGAAACGCTTGATGGTGCCCAGTTCCTGCACATTCATCATAAAAGAGCCGTCGCCGCTCACTGTCACTACCGTATCTTTTGGTCGGGCTAACTGCGCACCTATAGCCGCTGGTAAACCAAAACCCATAGTGCCTAAACCGCCACTGCTTAAATGATTACGTGGATGACTAAAGCTCATATGCTGAGCCACCCACATTTGATGTTGGCCGACGTCGCAGCACACCACAGCGTTGTCCGGCATACGTTCGCTTAACTGTTTCAGCATTAAAGGCGCGAAGATACGCTCACCCGGATGGTCATAACGCCAGCCGTGTTGTTGCTTCATACTCACGCAATGTTTTAACCAGTCTTCGCAGTGAGTGGGTACTGACATCGCAGGCAGCAACTGACGTAAATCCCCTATCATGGCGCACTCAGCACGGCGTAATTTGTGCAGCTCAGCCGGATCTATATCGATATGAATGACTTTGGCATCCGGCGCAAAAGCGGCCAGTTTGCCTGTCACACGGTCATCAAAACGAGCGCCTAAACAGATTAATAAATCGCTTTGCTGCACCGCCAAATTCGCAGCCTGAGTGCCGTGCATACCTAACATGCCTAAGTAATAGGCATTAGATGGCGGAACTGTACCCATGGCTTTTAAAGTGGTCACAGAAGGCATTGGGCTGGCAGCTAAAAAGTTTTGCAGTTGCTCCACTGCATCGGCCATATGCACACCACCGCCAATGTAGGCGATTGGGCGTTTGGCGTTTTGGATTAACAAACGTGCCTGATCCAAAGCTGCAGCTGGTAAAAACTGCTGCTGAGCGGTAGCGGCATCTTCAACTAAACGTGGTTTAAACTGCACTTCAGCCAGTTGCACGTCTTTAGGAATATCAACCAGAACTGGGCCTGGACGACCTGACATGGCCAGTTCAAAGGCTTCGTTTAAAGTGTGTTCAAGTTCAGTCACGTCTGTCACCATAAAGCTGTGTTTAGTCACAGCCAGGCTTAAACCTAAAACGTCGACTTCCTGAAAAGCATCTGTGCCCATCACGGCTTGTGACACCTGGCCTGTGATGGCGACTAAAGGCACTGAATCTAATAAAGCGTCGGCTAAGGAAGTGATCAGGTTAGTAGCGCCAGGGCCAGAAGTGGCCATACAAACCCCAACTTTGCCTGAACTGCGGGCATAACCTATGGCAGAAAAAGCCCCACCCTGTTCATGACGACACAGGTAGTGTTTGACTTTGCTCTGATACAGCGCGTCATAGATTGGCATAATAGCTCCGCCAGGATAGCCGAAGATATGTTCGACTCCCTTTTGCTCCAGCAGCTTAATAACCAGTTCTGCGCCTTTCATGATGTATCCCATCCTTTTCTATCGTTTGTTTGTCAGTACAACAAAACCTGTTTCGATATTTCCGGGGACCTTAAAACACAAAACCCCCGGACCTTTCGGTGCGGGGGTTTTGTTGAGAATTTTTTTGCTGCTTAAAATTCCAAACGCGAGCCCCCGCAGTGACTAATCACCACGATTACGAGGACCACAATAATGTTCAGAATAGAAGCTAAACGCATTTTTTAATTTTAACTCTTTGGTTAAGTATTTTTTACTTCGGCGGTGTTTTTACGTTAGGTGCCGAAAATTTATGCCTATAGAAATAGCCGTCTACACATCTTAAGTCAACAGATATTTTTGCTTTTGGCCAATTTTTGTAAAAAAATTACAAAAGCTGCATTTTTAGGCAGAATAAGCCAGAATCTTAAGCAGAGTGTGGTGCATTGTTGGTGTAATGGATCAATTAGAGCTGTTTGACTTACCCAATCCTTGTATTGGGGTTTGCGAAAACAATAGCAGAGGTTATTGCCTTGGCTGCTTGCGTTCGCGTGACGAACGCTTTAACTGGCACAATAAACCTGTGGCTGAACGCTCACATATTCTGAAATTACTGGAACAACGCAGAGCCCGGCGTGATGCCAAACTGGCTCAACTTGCTGCTGAAAAAGCAGCTCAGCAAAAACTGGATTTGGGCGAAACCCCAGCTGTTGATGACAGTATTCCTATTATTTGGGACTTAGAACTCTGACATTGGATTGGAATTCTGGACGGGCGGGGATAAATCCCGCCCATGTGAGTTGTTGATTTAAACCCGGGCTGTAGGCACGTTAGCGCAGTTACTGCGGGGTCTTTGCCAGTTTTCAGTGACAATCTGCTCGGACTGTTTTACCAGTTCACCACCAATAAACTCGTACACCATCGCCAGATAGGCATAACCTATGGTTTCGTCTGAGCCTTCGTCGGTCAGACAATGTTTATAGTCTTTGTCGGTTAATGGCACTTTGATCGCACCGGTAAACCATTGAGCTTTTAACGGGTACTGTTTTTCGCTGAACAGCAGCTGCGGATCTATGCTGGCCGTAGTTGTGTTGCAGTCACTTTGCAGCAAGGTATTTAAAAACAACTGCTGGCCTTTTAATTCCCAAACTCCTTTATAACCACTTTGCTCTGCCTCACATCGTTGCTGGTTTTGCAACTTCAGCTGAATTTCATCAGAAGCATAGAGTTTTTCCAGTGGACTACTGTCAACGTCATGTGGCACACCATCCACAATAAACTGATCAGACATATGGATAGCAGCATGGGTCACAGTGCTGAACCACAACAACAGACTGATGCAAAAACAGCGCATATACACTCCCGGGTTATGGTTAGATTCGTCAAAAGTTCGTACTGGGTAATCAGACTAACAGCTTTTACCTTGAGTGTTAGCATTCATTAGTTGTAGTCCGAATTGACCACAGCTTGCAACCAATCAATAAAAACTTTTAGCCTGCGGCTTAATTGCCGACGGTGTGCATACAACACTGAAACCGGCATGGCTGCGGGCTGATACTGTGGTAACACTTTCACCAACCGACCCTGTTGCACCAGTTGGCGCACTCCCACTTCCGGCACCTGAATAATGCCTAAACCTGCCAGACAAGCCGCAGTATAAGCCTCGGCATTATTGACAGTGACAGCACCAGACATAGGCCAGAACTTAGTTTTGCCATCCTGCTGATATTCAAAACCATCCGGTTTACCTGCAAGTTGCTGACTGTAAAACACTAAGTTGTGACTGCTTAAATCGTCCAGAGTTTCAGGTAAACCGAATTTATCCAGGTACGATGGGCTGACACAGTTCACCTGCCGAAACTGCGACAAAGGCCTGGCAATTAAGCTACTGCTGCTGAGTTGCCCCACCCGAATCACAGCATCAAAGCCCTCCGCTATTAAGTCGACCCGCCTGTCGGTGCTGCTCAGTTGAATATGCAATTGCGGATGCTGGGCTAAAAAACCGGGTAAAGCCGGGATCACGGCTTCACGGGCCAGACCTGTTGGCATATCAATGCGCAATACGCCCTTAAGTTGTTCCGGCTGTTGCTGGAATAACTGCTGTAACTCATCAAAGTCAGCCAGCAGTTCAACACAACGCTGGTAATAGTTTTGACCATCTTGAGTGAGTTCAACCCTTCTGGTGGTGCGATTTAACAGCCGCACATTCAATTGAGTTTCCAACTGCTGTACCGCTTCCGACACTGAAGTTTTTGGTAAGCCCAATTGTTCAGCGGTGCGGACAAAACTGCCCAGTTCGGCCACCCGCTGGAAAATCTGCATCTGCTGAATTCTGTCCATACTGCTTTATCCCCACAGCAACTATCCGGATTTTTCGGACAGTGATTTCGTTTATGCATTATTTATCCGAATTAAATCCAACAATACACTGCAGTTGTTGAATTAGCCACGCATAAACAAGGGGTAAATAGCATGAGTCAGAACATCGCTTTAATTACAGGTGCCAGCCGGGGTTTAGGTAAAAATGCAGCTTTAGCTTTGGCCAAAGCCGGTGTGGATTTAATTATTACGTACCACAGCAAAGACGACGAAGCAGCTGCTGTGGTGGCTGAGGCTCAGTGGTTGGGCCGCAAAGCGGTAGCCATTCAGCTGGATACTGGCAATGTGTCGTCTTTTGCAGATTTTTCAGCACAATTAACTACTCATTTGCAGCAAGTTTGGCAACGTGATCAGTTTAACTTTTTAGTGAACAATGCAGGTTTTGGTGCTCAGGCTGCACTGGCGGACACCACAGAACAGCAATTTGATGCGCTGATGAATGTGCATTTTAAAGGAGTGTTTTTCTTAACTCAGCAATTGTTGCCACAAATTGCAGATGGCGGCCGTATTCTGAACTTCTCATCAGGTTTAACCCGTTTTGCCTTGCCTGGTTATGGTGCTTATGCCGCGATGAAAGGTGCGGTTGAGGTATTAAGCCGTTATCTGGCGCTGGAATCTGGTGCTCGTGGTATCAGGGTAAACACCCTGGCACCTGGCGCTATTGAAACTGATTTTGGCGGTGGCGCAGTGCGCGATAACGCTACTATTAATCAGTATATTGCCTCACAAACTGCATTGGGCCGCGTTGGCTTACCAGACGATATTGGTGGTGTAGTGCAGATGCTGCTGTCAGAACAAAGCGGCTGGATTAATGGCCAGCGCATTGAAGTATCTGGTGGTATCCATCTCTGAACTCTGATGTTAGCCAGGCCGTTGTTTTAACGGCTCTGGCTTTAATTTTACATTCAGACAAAAGGATAGATTGCACCTTGTTGCACTGCTGGTTAGAGTGATGCAATTCTATCTGCAGAGAAACGGATTCTTGAGTCAGTCTCAGAGCGCCTCCACTACTGAGTTGCAGCAACAGCTCAGCGATATCCGGCATACATTTACCAACTCGTTGTGGCGCAGCTTTGCACTTATTGCCCTGATAGCTGTGCCATTGTCAGTATTGCGATCCTTTAATACCGGCTGGCTGGCAGTGTATACAGTGCATGTTGCTGTCGGTATTTTGTTGGTATGTGGTGCTTTGGTGTGCCATAAGCTGCCTCTGCGCTTAAAAGGCGGATTGCTGATCCTGGTGTTCTGGTCTGTTGGACTGCCCGGAGCTTTAACCTTTGGTTTTGCTTCACCTGGAGTCTGGTGGCTGGTGTTAAGTTGCCTGGTCGCTCATGTGCTTTATCAGGCAAAAGTAGCGCTGTTTTTAGCTTTGGCCACTTTTCTGAGTATGATTGGCACTGCCTTTGGTTTTATGTCGGGCTATTTATCTATTCCGGTCAGCATCAGCCGCTATGTCACAGATTCAGCGTCGTGGGCCACTTACATTATTGTGAACTGCATCGTCTTTTTTGTGGTGGTACGCACCTTTATTAGTTATACCGCATCGCTACAGGCCACGACCCAACATCAGTTCCGGCAATGGATTGATGATTTACCTATGGGTGTAGTGGTACTGGGAAAAGATCAGCAACCTTATTACAACAACAGAGCAGCCAAAGAACTATTAGGCCCGAAACCTGAACAGCCTTTGGCTTTTATGGCTGGCACAGACAAACTTTATCCGGCAGAGCAAATGCCTGCAGCCAGGGCTTTAGCTGGAGAAACCAGCCAGACTGAAGATATGGAAATTGAACAGGACGGTATTCGCCGCCATATGCAAGCCTGGGGCCGGCCCGGTTACAACGAACACGGTGATTTGACCTTTGGCATCGCAGTGTATGAAGATATCAGTGCCCGCAAGCAGCTGGATTTACTGAAAAACCGCTTTGTTTCTACCGTCAGTCATGAACTGCGTACACCTTTAACCTCCATCCATGGCGCTTTGGGTTTAATTTTGGGTAATGCGCTGGGTGAACCTGAACCTAAAATTCGCGCCATGCTGCAACTGGCTGAACAAAATAGCCAGCGACTGATCCGGCTGATTAATGACATTCTGGATATGCAAAAGATTGAAGCAGGCCAGATGAATTTCCATTTCGCTAAAGTGCAACTTCAACCACTGCTGCGTTGTGCCGTGGAACAAATGGCCAGTTATGCCGAACAACACAAAGTGACACTGGAACTTGAGGCTGTATCTGACGATTTGTGGTTATGGGCTGATAGCAATCGCCTGATGCAGGTGCTGGCGAATTTATTGTCGAATGCCGCCAAGTTTTCTTTTGCAGACTCTGTTGTCAGGATCCAGGTGCAGCAACTCAATGAGCAGGTTCGTATTGCGATCATTGATCAGGGCCAAGGTATAGACGAAGAATTTAAAGCTTTTATTTTCCGGCCTTTCAGCCAGTCGGACACCTCTGATGTGCGCAATTTTGGCGGTACCGGCTTAGGTTTGAGTATCAGTAAATCTATTATTGAACAACACGGCGGCACTCTGTCGTTTGAAAGCACCACAGGCCAGGGCAGCAGTTTTTATATCGATTTGCCGGGGTCAGAGTCTTGACTCTGCCCCCCATATTGACTGCTTAGTCAGACTAGATCTCTGAACAAGCCTGATCAAAGGGGCGGAGCCAAAGCTCCGACCCTTTTTTAGTTTTGCCAGATTTGCAGTTGGTGCGCATTTAACTCTGGGGTTTCATCTTCCTGCCATGTCGCTGTAAAACCTGCTGGCACTAAGTCAGCTGGGACAGCCATAGTGTCGGCTGATAAGTTCAGCAGCATCAGGCTTTGTTTATCCCCTAAAGACCGGACTATTTTCAGCAACTTACCTTCAGCTAAAAACTCTGCTTTGTAATCTCCTGCTATACCAAATTCGGCGCGATCGGCTTTTTGTTTGATCAGGAATTTATACAAAGACCAGACCGACTTCGCATCCGCCTGCTGCGCTGCTACATTATTTGGGCCTTGTTGCTGAGCAGTCAGGAAAGGTGTCCACCAGCTACTTTCAGCCTGAGGCGGGAATAAGTCATCCTTTTGCACCCAGACTTTTTCGGCCGTACTAAAACCGGCCTGAGCACTGTTATCCCAGAACATAGGGGAACGGCGGTGTAAATGCTCTTTATCCGATGCCTGAGTGAGCGCAATTTCTTCACCGTAATAGATATAGGTTGTGCCCGGTGAGCTGAATAACAAAGCGGCAGCCAGCTTGGCTTTATTAAAGTCCTGGCCAATTTGCCAGCTTAAACGTGGCTGATCGTGGTTGGTCAGGAATGGGCTGAAAAACTCCATAGGCGCAGAGGTAGTTTTACGTTGCTGCAAATTCGCCATCAGCAGATTGTCAGCTTGCGGACCAGCACCTTGCTGCATAGTGCCAAACTCGGCATTTTGTTTGCCGACATTTAACAGCTCAAGCACTTTGTAGCCGAACTCAAAGTCAAAACCAGCGTCCAGTCCTTTACCATCGCCCCAGTATTTAGCAGCTATAGGCAAGTCGACCCAGGCTTCAGCCACCAGATAAGCGTCAGGTTTCACACTTTTAACGTACTGGGTAAAGTCGACCCAATAGTCGATCGTGCCTTGAGTATCTGCACGTTGCTGTGGGCCATCTTCCTGTACATAACGCACAGCATCTAAACGGAAACCGGCGACACCTTTATCCAGCCAGAATTTAGCCATCTTTTTCATTTCGGCAATGACATCAGGGTGTTTTAAATTCAGATCAGGCTGTGACGCACCAAAAGCAGCATAGTAGTAGGCTTTGCGTTCTTCGTTCCAGTGCCAGACAGTTTCTGGCTTCACTTCAGTGCTCCAGGCCGGTCCCCAGCCATCTGTGGGTAGTTCATCACGCCAGACAAAATAGTCTTTATAAGGTGCTTCGCCTTTGGCAGAACGCTGGAACCAGTCGTGTTTGTCGGAAATATGGTTGATGACTAAATCGAGGATAATATTAATATTTTTGGCTTTGGCCGCCTGCACCAGTTGCTCAAAATCCTGCATTGAACCGTAATCTTGTTCTACCTGATAAAACTCGGTGAAGTCGTAGCCATGATAAGAAGGCGCCTCAAACATAGGCGTCAGCCAGATGGCATTTATGCCTAAATCCTGTAAGTACGGCAGCTTAGCTTCGATGCCTTTAAAATCACCTGTGCCATCGGCATTGGTGTCATAAAAACTGCGGGGCCAGATTTGATAAAACACTGCGTCCTGCCACCAGGGTTGTGTTGCTTCTGTACCTTGAACCGCAGTTTGAGAAACAGCAGCTGGTGCTTCTGCTGTGGTGGTAGCTTGTTCCGGTGCTTTGCCACAGCCTGTTAAAGCCAGCGCTAAAGCTAAGGCGAGCAATGATTTATTCAGCATTCGAAGATCCCTGTTTTTTTGAATTTGACCCAGCTTAGTCAAATTCCAGCCACAGGGCCAGACTGCATACGAATGCACCCCAAAGGTGCATTCGATTTAGTGCTAAATAGGCTTATTGGTTGGTTAAACGCTTGCCAAAAGAGATGGCATAAGCAGGAGATCGCATCTGCAGCACTCTGTCGGCGCTTGCACGCAAACCGCTACTGAGCACGTTTGGATCAAAGTTAAGGCCTGTACAGGCTTCGCCACCTTGCTCTGTGATGGATAAAAGCCCTATATCCAGAGTTTTACGCTCTTTAGGCCATAACACCGAAGGATCGGTTTCAGTATCCCCTGCCTCACCCAGCACCAGCTGCATAGTCCATTGAGTTGGTCCTTTGGCTAAACGATCAGCTAACCGCTTTTGCAGGAAGTCTGTTGGCGGCGCTTTAATTTCAGCTTCAGTTAAGCCCTTCACGCCATCTTTAGGCACAAACTGCCAGCGTACTTTTTGCTCTACACCGCTGTTGTCTTTGATAAAGAACGTATGAATACCAAAGTAAGCTGTAGTAGCGTAGCTCCAGGGTGGAGAATTTTTTGCTAAATACTCAGCCTGAGGCTGGGTGTCCGGATGAGCAGCGCGGAAGGCCTGAATTTTAGCGACATCAGGTTTGCCTGTCGCCGGATCTGGAATTTGTGTTTGCAGCAGGCCTAAGAAGTTTTCCGGATCTTTGGCACCAAAAACCGGCGTAGTTAACATAGCAAAATGCTGCAACTGGCCATTCGCAGTTTTTAACTGTAAACCTAAGCCACGAGGAGAACGGGCATTTTCAGGTGCTTTTGGATTGCCACCTGCCATAGAAAAACGTGCAGTTACAGGCACGGTTTCACCGGATAACCAGGCTACTGAACTGAAGTTTTTAGCGTCAGGCAAAGCCTGAAAACTGCCAACAGCACAAAAACCTTTCGCATGGCCTTTACGCTCACCTTTGTGTTCACCAAAAATTTTGGCAAAGACGTCAATAAACTGGTTAGGAGTAGCTTGTTCAGCGGCGTGCAAAGCTGGGCTTAACGCCAGCAATAAAGATAAGGTAACTTTGTTCATCGATCATCCTCTTGAATCACTGCAATATATACAACCAACAGAGACAGGGCGATCAATCAAAAACTTTCAAAGAAGAGCAAGGCAGTATAGCCCGAGTACAAAATCGTCAGGAACGATTTTCACTCACATCGTCCATGATGTTAGCCTACGGCAGCTAAAGCTGTGAAAAACGGCTATCCTGCCATTTTTTGAACATTGGAGCGAAGCGACGATGGCCCGAAGGGCGAGGGCAGGATAGCCCGAGTAAAAAATGGCCGCCGAGGACAACAAAACAGCGGCCACTGGGAAATCATAACTTGAACGATAAACGCTGTACCCAAACCCCAGGCTTTATAAAATGCCTGAGATAGAGCGCATCAAACCTTTTACTAACTCTGGTTCAGCTTCGGCGTATTCCATATTGACCTGATTGGCAGTAGACAAAATACGGGTCTGGTAACGTTTCCACTCAGTTTCTTCAGTGGAGCTGACATTTTTATAGCCACTGTTACCTTGTTTTAAGCTGGCTTTGTTTTCTTCCAGCACAACCACACCTTTTTTCGCACGCTCAGAAATTTGCAGGTCGGTAATAATGCTGTAGTGCACATCTTTCACCAGCGCATCAGCAGCTAAACCTATTAAAGCACCACCTACAGTAGCTGCGGCACGGCCACCACCACTGCCAAACTGGTTACCAATAGCGCCACCAATTAATGCACCACCAAAACCACTGCCAAAGGCTTCATTTTGAGCACGTAAATCAGTTTCACCAGCTTGTAACACGTTGGCCTGTAATAAGAAGTTAGCTTGCTCAGGGTCACGCACTACGCGGTAACCTTTAGACTGCACGGCTTCGATGATCTGAGGTTCGATAGATAAACCTTGTTGATCCGAGGTATTTCGCACCTGCACAAACACAGTACGTTTATCATCTGCAACAGGGTCTAAGAAGATGGTGTCACTCATCTTGGTCTGAACTTGCAAATTCCTTTTGCTGATCGCCGTATGAGTGGCCGAACAACCTGACAACATCAAAGCACCAATAGCTAATGCAGCAACAGCGATTTTCATTTTTGACATACAAAACTCCATAACACAAAGTGAAATTAGACCTGCGTAGTTTAACGGACAGCTCGTTACAGACCAAGGCGAAGTGTTCATACATCAGGTAAAAAGTTGTAACAGACTATGCCGTTATATGCTTCTGCTGCCGTGTTGCAACCAATTATAGGCAGGCCTGCTGAATTGCAGATGAACTAAAAGGGGCAGCTCACATTTTTAATTGATTGGGTTAAAGTACAGCCCTAAAGTTCAAGCAGAGAGCTGTACAAGTGACACTATGCAACCTTCCCTATTGGCGCCTTTCCAGCTTTTACTTTTTTAATTGCGTTGCTTTAGGCTTGATGCTGCCCTTTTGGGGCCTTTACATGCATTCTCTTGGTTATCATGCTGCAGAGATAGGTTTTGTCACGTCACTGTTGATGATTACTAATATTTTTTCACCGCCACTCTGGGGTTGGTGGGCAGATAAAACAGGTCATCGTCTGGCATTAATCCGCTGGGGAGCTGCGGCCAGTGTGTTGTGCTTTGCCTGGCTGCTAAAAGACTTTGGCCTGGCGGGTATGGCTCTGGCTATTATTGCCTGTGGCATGTGTTGGCAAGGTATTAACGCTCAGTTTGAAACTATTACTCTGGATTATTTACGTGAGAACAGCAGGGATTACAGCAGGATCAGACTTTGGGGCTCAGTAGGTTTCGTCTGCGCGGTAAGTGGCGGCGGCTGGTTGTTTGATCGGGTTCAGCTTAGCCTGCTGCCAGCTTTGATAGTGGTCGCTTTAGCTTTGATGTGGGGCAGCACCCTCACGATCAAGGAAGCGACTAAAACGACAAAAATTCGGCCTCAAACCCAAAGTCTGTGGCGACTGCTTAGCCAACCTGCATTGATCACACTATTGCTCGGCCTCACGCTGGCCTATTTCAGTCACGGTAGTTATTACAGTTTTTATAGTATTTATCTGGAGCAACTAAAATACGATAAAACCACTATGGGTTTACTCTGGTCTTTAGCTGTCCTGGCTGAACTGCTGGTTTTTGCTCTGATGCCTGTGTTACTCAAGCGTTTTTCAGTGGCGACCATTTTGCTTGTCAGCGTCTGTGCCACCTCGTTGCGTTGGCTGGGTATAGCTTTTGGCGCAGACTGGATAGGTATTCTGGTGTTTTGCCAGTTGTTGCATGGACTTAGTTTCAGCGCTGTACACGCCTGCGCCATTGAGTTGCTTTATCGCTACTTTGGCAACGACTACCAAGGCCGTGGTCAGGCTTTGTATTACTCCCTTTGTGTCGGCACAGGGCAAGCAACTGGTGCACTTGTCAGCGGCTGGCTATGGGAGTTAAGTCCAACAACCAGCTTTGTTGTATCAGCCTCTACTGCGGGTATTGCAGCAATGCTGATTATTGCTGCTTTGTATCAACCCTCCTTGTCACTACTTAGGAGCAGGCCCGGTACTGGCGCGAATTAGCAACTGGTGGGGCAAAATATGGACTAGCTTTTCTGGCTGCTTACCTTCAATCAAGTCGATTAATAAGGTAGCACAATGCTCCCCAATCAGAGTTAAAGGCTGAGCTACAGTGGTTAAAGGCGGAGCGCTGTATTGCGACAGTGCAATACCATCTACACCTATTACCGAAATATCTTCAGGTACCCTGTACCCCAGCTCACGCAAGGCGTGCAAAGCACCTATGGCAACCTGATCGCCAAAACAGAAAAATGCGGTAGGCCGATCTTTGAGTTGCATAATAGCCTGGACTCCAGCCACCCCAGATTCACAAGAATAGTCCCCCTGATACAGCAACTTTTCATCAAACCGTACTTTTGCCTGCTGTAATGCTGTTCTGAAGCCCTTTTCCCTTTGCTGACTGCTCAGAATATGTGATGTTCCCGTGATCACAGCGATACGGCTATGACCAAAACTCAGCAGATGTTCAGCCGCATCTCTGCCTATAGCCACATTATCAACCCCAACTTTAGGTATGCCCTCTAAGTCACAAAACTCGGAAGCATTCACTATTGGGGGTAATTGCTCGTGCAATGGCTGCTTTGGATCAACATCAAAAGGGATACGCTGCGAGTTGGTAATAATGCCATCAACTTGTCGGGTTTTTACCATTTCAGCAAAAGACCGCTCCAGTACAGGATCGTCCTGAGTATCTTTCAGAATGACGGAATAACCTCTGGCCAGCGAAATTTGCTCTATGGTCCGGACTATAGGTGAAAAATAGGGATTGGTAATATCAGGCAACATAATGGCGATATTGCGTGAACGCCCTTGTCGTAAACTTGCAGCCAGACGATTAGGGATATACCCCATATCTTCAACAACTTTCATCACCAGATCACGGGTTTTCTCTGAAACCCGATCAGGATTGTTTAATGTACGGGATACTGTAGCCATGCAAACGCCGGCTTTTTTGGCGATGTCTCCCATAGCCAAATGTTTAAACTGATTGTTCGACATAAACTAACAACCCCTTGGTCATATCCACTGCATCAAATCTACATGCAGCGCCAAAGCCTGATAACAAGCTCACTTAAACTCATGATTTTTATAATTCTTAAGCGTTTTAACTGCATTGGAAATCGTTTTCACAAATGCTTTTTAAAGTCATAAAAAGGCGCGAAACAACAGCGTTTACAGAGAAAACATCTCATTTTCCCAGGATTTTTTCTGTCAGAAATGTAACCCATTGCGGCACAACATCCTAGAAAAATATACCTCGGAAATTTACTGTATAGGTATCTGTACTCTAATTTATTGTGTAACAAATAATCAAAAGCAATTTTCATTTTGCAAAAACAAACTCAAAAAAACACGTAAGTCACTGTTATAGATAAAATATAAGCAGATTTCACATAAAATGAACAGGCTTGACACCTTGAAAACAAAAAGTTATTTTTTAAACAATTAAGAATTCAGGTGGTTGCTGCATACCATCGGGAAATTGGAAAAATGTCCGTTCAGGATATTTTTTTAGCACCAAATGGAAATCGATTTCCAAAACATAACAAAATAAAACTAAAGCAGTAGCGGGCGCGCAAATACGCACTCAACAGGGATAAGACGATGAAAAATAAAACACACTGGTTCCGGCGCAATGCGCTGTCTTTTGCTGTTGCCAGCACTTTATTCGGCGGCATGGTACCTGCCGCTTTTGCTCAGATAGAAGGCTCGACTATAGCGGGTAAAGTGATCCAACAAAGCGCAGAGCGCAAAGCTGGCGGAGTAACAGTTACAGCAACAGACAAAGACAGGGGCTACAGCAAAACGACTCAAACCCGCGAAGATGGTTCTTATGTCTTCGTTGGCCTGAAACCCGGTATTTATCTGATCAAAGTAGGTGATAACGCGACAGAACCAGTAGAGCTGCGGATTGGTCAAAAAGCGACTGTGAATATCACATTAGAAGCGCCCAGTGACGATAACATCGAACGCATAGCTGTGAGTGGCGTGCGTATTGAAAGCTTTTCCGGGGGTGAAGTGGGCACCAACATTACCCCGGAGATGATTGCCCGTCTGCCACAAAACAACAGAAACTTCTTATCTTTTGCTGATCTTGCGCCTGGCGTGCAACTCAATACCGATGGTCAGGGTAACGTGAGTATCCGCGGTGGTGCTCAGCACCAGCGTAATGTGAACGTGTTCCTCGATGGTGTCAGCCAAAAAGATTATGTCCTCAAAGGCGGTGTGACAGGTCAGGATTCCAGTCGTGGTAATCCCTTCCCACAAAATGCTATTGGGGAATACAAAGTCATTACCCAGAATTACAAGGCCGAGTTTGACCAGGTTGGCAGTGTGGCCATTACAGCAGTCACCCGCTCCGGCACGAACGAATTTGAAGGCGATGTTTTTGTAGACTACACCAATGAAGGTTTGCGCGAAGCAGAACCCAACGAGCAAAACGGTAAAACTGAGTCACTGACCCGCCATGCAGGTATGTTGTTATCTGGCCCTATTGTGACAGACAAGCTGCATTTTTTAATGTCGTATGAACGTAAAGAAATTCAGGAACCTGTAGATATACCTGGCGGCGCCGGGGTGAATCTGGTGACTCTGCCTGCTGAGCTGGAAGCCATGCTGGGTCGGGAAACCTCAGGTTTTGACGAAGATTTATTTTTTGGCAAACTGGACTGGGCGATCAACGATGACAACTCGCTGGAAGCTTCAGTCAAATTGAGAGATGAAAGCGATGTTGCCGATTTCGGTGGCGCTAATACGCTGAGTTATGGGGTAAACCGCGAAGTCAAAGACCACAGATACAACGTCAAGCATGTGTACTATATGGATCATGGTCAAAACGAATTCCGCCTGACTTACGAAGACGCCAGCTGGAACCCAAAACCTTATACAGATGGCCCTGGTATTGTGCTGCAAACTGCAACCCGTCAATCCATTTTGAATATGGGAGGCGGCCGTAATTTTCAGGACAAAGGCCAAAAAGGTTGGGCAGTGCAAAATGACTATACCCTGCTGGATTTAGAATGGCAGGGTAACCATGTGATTAAAGCCGGTATTAAATACAAGGAGATCACCCTCAACACCCTGCAACAGCAACCCTACAACCCGCAATATTTCTATAATGTTGAAATAAATGGTCCAGGCACTTTTGCGATAGATCAGCCTTACATGGTGGAATGGGGTGTGCCTGCCACCGGCTCAGTGGGCGGTAATGTGGAATCCGAAAATACCCAGCTAGGCTTGTTTATTCAGGACGATTGGGAAGTGACAGACCGATTAACACTGAACCCTGGTGTACGCTGGGATTATGAAGAAACGCCAAGCTATAAAAACTACCAGACGCCACCAGAATTGGTCGCTGCGTTGCGTGGTTGGTCTAATCTGGACAACGCTAATTACAACATTGAAGACTACATCAGTACTGGCAAAGAACGCAGTTATTTCAAAGGGGCATGGCAACCAAGATTTGGCTTTAGCTATGTGATGGACGATAGCCGCAGCCATACAGTATTTGGTGGCTATGGCCGTTCTTACGACCGTCAGCAGTTCGACTTTGTGCAGTTGGAGGAAAGTAAAGGCTCCTTTGCGCAGGTTAGTTATCTGTTTGATGGTGATCCAGCGAATCCATGTGGCCCGACTGCAACAAACTGTACCAGTTGGGACCCTGCGTATTTAACTCAGGCCGGTCTGGATAGCTTATTGTCGAGCATTGATGTGAAAGGTGAACGTTTCCTGCTGAACAATGATCTGAAAACCCCTTATTCCGATCAATTTAGCATAGGACTGCGCAGTAACTGGGATGAATGGAACACCGAAGTCAGTGTCGCTCATACCGAGTCCAAAGACGGTTTTAACTGGCTGCTGGGTAACAGGAGACCGGATGGCCAGTTCCTGCAGGATGGTACCACTTGGGGTCAGCCTTGGGCCTTTGGCGTTCCGGGCTGGGGTAACTTAATACTGTCATCTAATGATGGTCAGACCCGCATCAAAAATATCTTCGTGAAGATTGATCGGCCACACAGAGACTACTGGGGAATTAACCTAGCTTATACCTTCAGCGATGCTGAAGAAAACCGGGTATTCAGTGAAGTTTTTGCGCTGGATTATGAAAGCGTAGCTGACTATGGCTGGAAGAAATCTGTAGGCGTACCAGAACACCGTATTGTGTTATCAGGTAGTTACGATCTGCCATGGGAAATGTTTGCTGCCTTTAAATACACCTGGGCTTCAAAAACCACCTATGAATATCTCGACTGCAGACAAGGCGGCAGTGCCTGCTTCTTTGACCGCACCGATCCTGCAAAAAGCGATTACCAGCGTTTTGACCTGTCATTAAGTAAAGAATTTGGTAGCAGTTATCTGGTCGACGGATCCAAGTTCCGTATTCGTTTCGACATTCAGAACCTGTTTAACCAAAACAATTACAACAACTTCAACTTAAACCCTGATTCAGCAGAATTTGCGATGCCGAACGCCTTTACCTCCACCAACGGTGGTAAGCGCCAGCTAAAACTTTCTGCCGGCTGGAGCTTCTAGAGCATGTTGATGACTGTGCCTGAAATTTTCGGGCACAGTTTTTTGTTGTAATGGAGAATCTGATGTTATTCGCAAAGTTTCTGAAAACTTTACTGCTAAGCTCTGCAGTTTTATTGGTTAGTGTTGGCTGTCAGGCTGCAGCCTTTAACGCAACTGGCTACGACAGTCATGTTGAATTGCAGTGCATTGAGTTATGCAAAGCAGAGCAAAAGTACCAGCTCAAGGTATCCATCAATGATGGTGCATGGCAAAACCGGGGAGAGTTCCAGGGGCAGTCACAATTAGACTTTACCAGGGATTTAGGTCGTAATTTAACACTGCGTTATCAGCTATTGTCGGCTGATCAAAAAGAAGTGCTGGCAAGCGCTCAGACCCAAACCAGAGACTTTTCTGACGACGAGTTACTGGAAATGGTGCAGCGTTACACCTTCCGTTATTTCTGGGATCATGCGGATCCAATCACAGGCTGGGCCAAAGAACGCATGCCGAACCCACGCGATGGTGACATTATTACCAGTGGTGGAACAGGCTTTGGTATAGCCGCTTTAATCACTGCCTCAGAACGTGGTTGGGTCAGTCGCGAAGCCGCTGTGGATCGTATGCTGAAAATCACGGCTGCTTCGCAACAGTTAGAGCGTTTCCACGGTATGTGGGCTCATTGGTACAATCCTGCGACCGGCAAAGTGCATAACTTTAGTAAATACGACGATGGTGGAGACATAGTTGAATCCGCTTTTCTGGCACAGGGGTTGCTGACAGCCCGGCAGTATTTCAATAAAGCCACTGCAAAAGAGCAACAGCTGCGGCAAGACATCAGCCGTCTGTGGCACAACATGGAGTGGAGCTGGTACACCAAAGGCGAAAACATTCTTTACTGGCACTGGTCGAAACGTCATGGCTGGGCCATGAATCATCCGATTAAAGGCTACAACGAAGCTCTTATTGTCTATGTGTTAGCCGCAGCCTCTCCGACTCATTCCATCAGCGACGCTCCCTACCACAAAGGCTGGGCGGCAAGCACGGTACACACCTTCCGTAATGGTGAAGATTATTATGGCATCAGCCTGCCTTTGGGTGATAAAAGTCAAAAAGGTGGTCCGTTGTTTTTTGCCCACTACTCTTTTATGGGGCTGGATCCACGAGGTTTGCAGGACAGATACGCCAACTACTGGCAACAGAATGTACGTCATACCCTGATTAACAGAGCCTATAGCATAGACAACCCTTTTGGCTGGAAAGGTTATGGTGAGGACTTATGGGGCCTGACTGCAGGTGATCACGTCCCTGATGGTTATGGTGCTCATGCTCCGGGTATGTACAGCGACAGAGGAACCATAGCGCCCACCGCAGCTTTATCTTCGATGCCTTACACACCAGAACATTCCATGCGGGTGCTGAAGAACCTGTACTACAACCATGGAAAAACGCTGTTCGGCCCTGCTGGTTTTTACGATGCCATAAACCTCAGCGCCAGTTCGGATCCGGTCAAACAGGTGCGCCGGACTTATCTGGCCATCGATCAAGGCCCTATTGTTGGCATGATTGAAAATTACAGAACAGCCTTGTTGTGGAACTACTTTATGCGAGACCCGGATGTGCGCAGTGGACTGCATAAACTTGGCTTCACTCTTTATGGAAAACCCATTCAACAGCTCCAGCCTGAATCTCAGCCCGCGGCAAAGTCAAAGGAATAAAAGATGACATTTACCACCTACTCAAAAATAGCCAGCGGTGTGGCTCTGGCTTTAGTTCTGGGCGCTTGCAATCCGAACACAATGCCGGAAATAACTGGCTCAGTTCAGCAACAGACCACAGGTTCTGCAACTGTGGCTCCCGTGCAACAAACTGCCATGGATCAGTTTATCAGGGAGCTGATCAGCAAAATGAGCATTGAAGAAAAAGTAGGCCAGCTCAATTTACTCAGCAGCGACTGGGATAAAACAGGCCCAACCTTATCAGCAGACTATCAGGAGCAGATTAAAGCAGGCAAAGTAGGTGCGGTATTTAACGCTTATACAGCGAACTTTACCCGCGAGCTGCAGAAATTGGCGGTGGAACAAACCCGCTTAGGTATTCCGTTGTTATTTGGCTACGACGTTATTCATGGCCATCGTACTATTTTTCCTATTTCTTTAGGTGAAGCTGCGTCCTGGGATCTGGCCTCTGTAAAAGCCAGTGCCAGAGTTGCAGCAACCGAAGCTTCTGCTGAAGGTTTACACTGGACTTTTGCACCTATGGTCGATATCAGCCGCGACCCGCGCTGGGGCCGGATCTCTGAAGGTTCAGGTGAAGATGTGTTTCTCGCTACCGAATTGGCTAAAGCCAGAGTACATGGTTTTCAGGGCGACGATTTAAAAGCTACAGACACAGTGCTGGCCTGCGCCAAACATTATGCCGCTTATGGTCAGGCTCAGGCTGGTCGCGATTATCACTCTACCGATATGTCGGAGCGTGAACTGTGGGAAACTTACCTGCCGCCCTTTAAAGCGACGGTAGATGCAGGTGTCGGCAGCTTTATGACGGCATTTAACGATCTGAATGGTGTACCAGCGACAGCAAATCACTATCTAATCAAGGATATCCTGAAACATCGTTGGGGTTTTGATGGTTTTGTGGTGACGGATTACACCTCCATCAATGAATTGGTGCCTCATGGTTTGGCTGAAGATTTATCTCATGCGGGTCAACTGGCGCTGAATGCCGGTGTAGATATGGACATGCAAGGCGCAGTGTACAGTAAACACCTGCCAAAACTACTGGCGCAGGGCAAAGTGTCGGAAGCGCAACTGGATCAGGCTGTACGTCGTATTCTTGAAATGAAATACAAACTTGGCTTGTTTGAAGACCCGTACCGTTATTCGGATGAACAACGTCAGGCAGATCAGATATACAAAGCAGAGCATCTGGCAGCAGCCCGTGATGGTGCCCGTAAATCTTTTGTATTGCTGAAAAATGAAAACAAAGTTCTGCCTTTATCAGCCAAACAATCTATAGCTTTGATAGGCCCGTTGGCCGATTCCAAGGCCGATATGATTGGCTCCTGGTCCGCTGCAGGTGACCGCATGACTAAACCTGTGACTTTACGTGAAGCTTTAGTCGAGCGCTTAGGCCCTGATACCCCGATCCACTATGCCAAAGGTGCAGGTTATGAATTTACTGATACCGACCAGTCTGGTTTTGCTGAAGCTATAGCTGCAGCTAAAAAAGCGGATGTCATCATTCTGGCTATGGGCGAAAAGTGGGATATGACAGGCGAAGCGGCCAGCCGGGTTGAACTGGATTTCCCAGGCACTCAGGATGCCCTGATGAAAGAGCTGAAAAAGCTTGGTAAGCCCATGGTCTTAGTCTTGATGAGTGGCCGTCCTATGACGATCAACTGGGCGAATGACAATCTCGATTCAATACTGCACACCTGGTATGCCGGTACTCAGGGTGGCCATGCTATTGCCGATGTGCTCTATGGCGACTACAACCCGGCGGGTAAGTTGCCGGTCACATTCCCACGTCATGTTGGCCAGATCCCGATTTACTACAATATGAAAAACACCGGACGGCCTTACGAACCAGAAGGTCCGGAGCAAAAGTACCGCTCGCGCTATCTGGATTCCTCCAATCAGCCACTTTACCCTTTTGGTTTTGGTTTAAGTTACACCAGTTTTAGTTACTCGGCTGTGACTTTGAGCTCAGCACAACTTAAGCCTGCAGAAGAAATCACCGCCTCTGTCACTTTGACGAATACGGGTGACCGGGCTGGCGAAGAAGTAGTTCAGCTGTATATCCAGGATAAAACAGCCTCCGTTACCCGGCCTGTACGCGAGCTGAAAGGTTTCCAAAAAGTAATGCTCGATAAAGGGGAAAGTAAAACTGTGCAGTTCAGCATCAAAGCCGCAGATTTAGCCTTTTACAATCTGGATATGGCATATGTCGCAGAAGCTGGAGAATTTAATCTGTTTATTGGCACGGATTCCACGGCCTCTAATCAGGCGACATTCCAACTGACGAATACAGTGCAGTTGCAATCCGCTATGGTCCACCCCTAGCTCAATAACAGAGTAGCCCTCATTGGAATTGGGGCTACTCTGTTTATTGCTTACACTAGCTCAACGAAACAAAGCGACTTCTTCGTCAGTTAAATAACGGTACTCACCTTCGGCTAAATCCGGGTCCAGTGGCAGGGCGCCAATTTGCTCGCGATGCAGCTTTTCGACTTTATTGCCTATAGCTCCAAACATACGTTTGACCTGGTGATAACGTCCTTCGCTGATCGTCAGCAAGACCTGATGAGGGTCGATAATTTCCAGCTTCGCAGGCTTAGTTAAGTCTTTTTCACCACGTAACATAATGCCTTCGGCAAATTGGGCTATCGCAGATTCAGGCACAGGATCGGCCAGCCATACACGATAGGTTTTAGGGCAGTGATGTTTAGGTGAACTGATTTTGTGCGACCACTGGCCATCGTCTGTGATCAGCACCATACCTGTGGTATCCAAATCCAAACGACCGACTGTATGCAAACGCTCCAGCAAAGGTTCATCCATTAAGGCAAACACTGTATTGTGGTCTGGATCTTCAGTCGAGCAGATATAACCTGCGGGTTTGTGCAGGACTATATAACGCAAACCAATCAGCTCTAGTTGTTCACCATCCAAAAACACCTGATCAGAGGCTTTCAGTTGTAAAGCTGGTTGTTTGGCTATTTCACCGTTTACTGTCACCAGCTTCTGGCGTATTACTTTGCCAGCCTGACTGCGGGTCAGACCGGTACAATCACAAATAAATTTATCTAAACGCATTTTGAGTTTCCCAACTATTCTGCATTCAGTGTACCAGACTCCACTTACTTTGGCTTTGTATCTGCCTTAGCAGACGCAGGCACCTGCACTTCAGTTAACTTTTGGTCTTTTAAATGCCAGCGTAAAATTCTGTTGTTATTGGTGTCGGCTATATACAGCTCATCGTTAAATACAGCCAAACCACCTGGCTCGTTCAGTTCAGTGCCTAAACTTAAAGTCATCACCTGTTCTTCATCTAAATCCAGCAACCTGATTTTGTGATTGTAGGTATCCGCCACGGCCAGGGTATTCTTATCCAGCGAAACCACGTCTTTATTGTGTTGCAGCAAGGCCCGTTTGAAACCACCGTCTTTTAAACCAAACTCAAATAAGCCCTGCCCGACTAAAGTTTCCACCTTGCCAGAACTTAGATCAATTTGTCGTACAGCACTGGCTTCAGCGTCAGCAACCCACAGCTTGTTGCCAGCTAAAGCTAAACCACTCGGTTGATTAAAAGCAGCATCAGCGCGTTTGCCATCCAGTAAAGCTTCCTGACCTGTACCGGCAAAAGCTTTTAGTTGTGAGCTTTGCAAATCCAGAGTCCAGATTTGATGGCTGCCAGCCATAGCTATATACAGAGTGGTTTTATCTAAGACTAAATCCCAGGGTGAACGCAACGATACTTCGGTTGGCGCTGAACCCGGCACTAACCGGCCTTGCGCTAATTCACCGTTGCCTGCAATAGTCGTCACCTGGAAGGTCGCTAAATCAATACGGCGAATAGCGTGGTTGCCGGTATCGGCCACATACAAAGCTTTGTCTGTCAGAACCAAACCCTGAGGGGACGAAAAAGCGCTACTGTCGCTATGGCCATCTTTCAGTTCAGCTACGCCAGAACCCAAACGTTTCACCAGCTTGCCCTGATGATCCAGCAGCACTATTTGATTATGCAGCGTATCGCTGATGGCAATATAACGTTGGTCCACAGTTAAACTACCTGGGGCTGCTAATATGGTGTTCAGCGGGTCCAGTAATTTAATAGGCAGAGGCTTGAGATTAGGTTCTCCCTGAAACTCGGCCAGTAACTGCTCAATGGCTTGATCCAATACGTCGTAACGACCTTCGCCCGACGTCTGCCCCACGTATTTACCATCTGGCCCTATCAACACAAAGGTAGGCCAGGCACGAACAGCGTACGAGCGCCATAACTGGAAGTCGACATCATTCACTACCGCATGCTGCATACCGTAACGCCTCACTATAGAAGTTAAGGTGCTTAGCTGCTTTTCGTTATCAAACTTGGGGGAGTGCACAGAGATCACCGCAAGCTTGTTGCCATACTTTTGCTCAAGCTTGTGCAGGTCGGGGATCACGTGAATACAATTGACGCAGCCATAGGTCCAAAAGTCCAGCAATACCACCTTGCCTTTTAACTGTTGCATCGTCAGTGGTTCAGTCACATTGACCCAGGGCAAACCTGCCGGGAACTCGACACTATTGGTGCGGGCGGAAGCTTTGGCGAGGCCAAAGGTTAAACTACAGGCCATGATGAAAATCCAGATTATGAGTTTAAAACGCATTAGTGACTCCTGGTCAGACTGCTCTTACCTACTATAGAACGGTCTTTCTGCTAATTTCGTTCAATGTTTTACTTAAACTAAGCAGAGTTTAACGATAGATTAATGACAGCGGCGGATTTTTGGTTGCTTTTTGCCACAGATTTCCTCTATCTTGCTGCTGCACCAAGGTGTAACTTCTGCGACTTCCAGACTCATTTTTTCTGTACTGATGAGTCAGCAGTTATAAAAATTAAAAACTATAACTAAATAAGAGATAAGCATGACTAACTCTACAACACGCGGCAGCTGGGGTTCGCGTATCGGATTTATTTTAGCGGCAGCAGGCTCTGCAGTTGGCCTTGGCGCAATCTGGAAGTTTCCTTATGTCGCAGGAGCCAATGGCGGCGGCGTATTCTTATTAGTTTATCTGGCCTGTGTATTTTCTGTTGGTGTCGTCATGCTGCTGGCAGAAATGATGATTGGCCGTACAGCAAAAAAATCAGCCACCTCAGCCTATCGTGCTATGGGCAAAGGCTATTGGCACGTCGCAGGCTGGCTCTCTGTGCTTGGGGTCTTTTTAATACTGGGATTCTACTGCGTGGTAGGAGGCTGGACCATAGCTTATATAGTGCAAACTATACAGGGCACAGTGCTGACCACTGACGCCAAAGTGTTAAGTGATACTTTCACTAACTTTATCGCCAACCCAACTTCGTCGCTGATTTACACCGCTTTGTTTATGATCATCACAGCAGTGATTGTTATTGCAGGAGTACAGTCAGGTATTGAACGTATTTGTAAAATTTTGATGCCCGCGCTCTTTGCACTGATGCTGGTGATGGTATGGCGCAGCCTGACTTTACCTGGCGCTATTGAAGGGGTCATTTATTTTATTACGCCTGACTGGAGCAAACTGAGCATTAAAATGGTGCTGGACGCTCTGGGATTAGCTGTGTTCTCCTTGTCTGTAGGTGCCGGTTTAATGGTGGCTTATGGTTCGTACTTAAGTCCTGAAACTAAGGTAGTGAACGCAGGTTTATGGATTGCAGGTTTAGCAACTATGGCCTCCGTACTGGCTGGTTTAATGATTTTACCTGCAGTCTTTGCTTTTAATGTCGACCCCGCGGCAGGGCCTGGTTTAACCTTTATCACCATGCCAGCCTTATTTGCGCAAATGGCAGGTGGTCAGGTTCTGGCGTTAATTTTCTTTTGCTTATTGCTGTTTGCTGCTGTGACATCGTCTATTTCAATTCTGGAGCCTGTAGTGGCTTTCCTGATCGATGAATACGGTATGCAGCGTAAAACAGCAACTATTCTGGTCGCTATCGTCAATTATGTGGTGTTAGGTATTCCGGCAGCTTTGTCTTTTGGTGGCGGTATGGAAAGTTATACAATTTTCGGAAAAACCCCATTTGATGCGATGGACTTTATGGCGTCTAATGTATTGATGCCGTTAGGTGGTATGTTTGCCGCTACTTTTGTCGGCTGGCGGGTATGGCCACAAATTAAGACTATTCTGGCAGGTGAAGTGCCTGTCGCGGTGCAAAAAATTTACTGGTTATTAGCTGCTATCGTTTCTCCTGTTTTGATTGCGATAGTGGCAGTCATGACCATTAAAGGCAGTTAAAGTAGTAAGGCAATACACCGGCAGCTTTGGTATCAAGTGCCGGCTTTTAACTAATCTGCCGTAGTTTTAAGCAGCTAAACACAGAAAAATGCGGCTTTGCTTGCCAAAGCCTGCTGTGAATGCTGATATAGCCCTGTTGTTATAATTATAAAGTCCGGTGCATTGTCAGCAATGTCTAAGTTTCCGGATATAGACAAGACACGTCATGTTGTTGCAGCTTTGATCGTTCAGGCTCCACACTGCAACCAGACAAGGATTGAGATGATGATAAAAAAAGACTACTTCTGGCCGCTGCTAGGTTTGGCCGCTGTAGCATTTTCCGTCTATGTGCTGCTTGAACAGCTCAAAGACATCTCCTATGAAGATGTAGTGCTCAGTCTCGAAGCCATTTCTCTGCATGGCTGGTTGATGGCTGGGTTAGCTACCGTATTTGCTTACGTGGCCTTAGCGGGTTACGACCGGCTGGCTTTATCTCATCTGCGTAAAAAAGTATCCTGGACCTTTATCTCCGTCGCCTCCTTCACTGCTTATGCTATTGGCCACAACTTGGGGGCTTCGGTATTTTCCGGCGCTGTGGTGCGTTACAGAGCGTATCGTTCGCAAGGTTTGACGGCGGGTGAAGTAGGCATTCTGGTTGCTTTCTGCTCTTTCACTTTTGCTTTAGGTAGCATTTTGTTGGGCGGCATAGCGCTGATGATCGAACCCAGCCTGCCCGCTCATTTTCACAAAGCCATACCTGAATGGGTCGCCTTCTTATTGGGCGCTGGCATGCTGTTTCTGGTGGCCCTGTATTTATGGGGTAGTCTGACTGACAGAGGCTGTATTAACTTATGGACGCTGAAGCTGGAGTATCCACGTTTTTCTCTGGTCTGCCGCCAGTTGATTGTGGCCCCGTTGGAATTATTAGCCGCTGCCGCCATCATTTATTACGCCCTGCCTGAACAAAGTAATCCAGGTTATTTTATGGTGTTAGGTATATTTCTGGCATCTTTTTCTGCCGCTTTGTTATCGCACGCACCAGGCGGTTTGGGCGTGCTGGAAGTGATGTTTTTGCTGGCGTTACCTGATGTAAATCCTGCCGACGTGATTGCAGCGTTACTGGTGTTCCGCTTATTTTATCTGCTGATCCCTTTTGCCATTTCACTGATTATTGTGGTGTGGTTTGAGCAGGATCAGTTATTGAAGAAGTTTAAAAGCACGAAGAGTTAAAACGCCCCAACTAAGATTCGTAATCCGGCAGCTTTTTCTGTTTCTCTGCTTTAGGCTGAAAAGAGCTTGGCAGCACTTCTATGCCCAGCTTGCGGCCGAGTTTAATTAAGATAGGGATAGTGATGGGAGCAAAAGGAAGTACAGCAAATATGCCTAAACCTGTAGCTCTTAATACGTCGACCAGTTGATGATTGGCGAAACGTAATTCAGCCTGAGTGGCTTTGCCCTGTATTGAACGCTGATAAATGATCAGCATGCGTCTGGTTTCATCGGTTTCCTGCGATAAGGCCATTCTAAGCCGGATCATGCTAAAGCGAATACGCGACATACTTTTACGCCGTTGCAATCGCAATACCCGGATCGGAGCCTTGTGCAACCGACTTAACAGATTCATAACCACCTCAACTGCCTTCTCTATACATTATCGGCTGCTTTGGTGTGACAAGACAGTGTTATTTTGTAGTAATTAGTCTAAGGCAATGCTCTATAAGGCGCTGACTAAAAAATTAGGGTTCTTCAGGTTTTCTCTGTGATAAGCCGGATTGGCTATCCCCTGATACTCCACCTGGGCACCTGCGACTTTAGCTATCACATGACCTGCGCCTGTATCCCACAGCATAGTTGGGCCAAAGCGTGGATACAAATGCGCACTGCCTTCAGCCACTAAACAAAACTTCAGCGAACTGCCAACGGCTATCAGCTCATGCTGCGGAAAACGGCTTAAATAGTCTTCAACATCAGCGCTGTAATGACTGCGGCTGCCTACAACTTTCACCACTTCACCAGCGGATGGCGTTAATGCCACACGAATAGTTTCGGTTAAGCCATCTTGCTGTCGGGTTGCACCTAAACCTTCAGCTGCTGCATAGGTTTTATTCAGCACTGGTGCGTGAATAACGCCCAGCACAGGCTCACCTTGCTGAATGAGAGCGATGTTAACGGTGAATTCGCCGTTACGCTTAATAAACTCTTTGGTGCCATCTAAAGGGTCAACCAGCCAGTATTCTGTCCACTGCTGACGTTCTGACCATGGAATATCAGCCGCTTCTTCGGATAACACAGGCACATGCGGCGTTAACTTATTCAGTTCAGCCACAATCAGGTGATGAGCGGCTAAATCAGCTTCGGTTAAAGGCGAGTCATCGTCTTTTTGTTCAACGCTAAAGTCACGCTGATAGACAGTTAAAATGGCTTCACCTGCAGCAACAGCTATACGTCGTACTTGATCCAGTAAATCCTGTGTCAGTTCCAGCATTAGCTCAGCACTCCTTTTTCCGTCAGTAAGGCAATCAGTTGATCAACACTTTGCTCCAGACTTTGCTGTGCTGTGTCTATGATCAAATCCGCTTGCTCCGGTGCTTCATAAGGATCGGAAATTCCGGTGAAGTGACTGATTTCACCACGTCTGGCTTTTTGATACAAACCTTTGACGTCACGCTGCTCGCACACATCCAAAGAAGTGGCGATATAAATCTCTAAAAACTTCCCTTCCGGCAGGCTGTTTTTAATCGCCTGACGCTGGGCACGGTAAGGTGAAATAAAGGCGCTCAAAACCACCAGGCCAGCATCGAGCATTAAACCTGCTACTGCACCAACCCTGCGGATATTTTCGGTGCGGTCGGCTTCGCTGAAGCCTAAGTCTGCACATAAGCCATGGCGCACATTATCGCCGTCCAGCAAATAACTATGCACTTTACGTTTGACCAGTTCTTGTTCTAACGCGTTGGCCACTGTGGATTTTCCTGCGCCACTTAATCCGGTAAACCACACTACAACGCCCTGATGACCGTTTTGTTGCTCCCGATCAAAGCGGCTGATTTGATAGTTTTGCCAAACGACCTGACTCATAAAAATTCCTTACAGCGACTGAAAAGGGAAAAACAATGGAATTAAGGCTAATACAGCTATCGAGTACGCCAACGCCATAGGCAAACCTACTTTGACATACTGGCTTAATCTGTAATTGCCGACTGTATACACCAGCAGATTGGTTTGATAACCCCATGGCGATATAAAGCTGGCACTGGCACCAAACAACACCGCCATAATAAATGGCATAGGATCTATACCAAAAGCTTTGGCCAGACTGATAGCCACTGGACAAGCTAAAGCAGCGGCAGCGTTATTGGACATCAGTTCAGTTAAAATCAGCGTGAAAAAATACAAAGCGGCTAAAGCCCAGAATAAGTGATAGCCGGTAAAGACTTGCAATAAGCCCTGGCCTAACAACACCGACACTCCGGTGTTTTCCATTGCCTGCGACAACACTAAAGCACCACCGACAATCAGCACTATATCCAGCGGAAAACGCCGTCTGATCTCCTGCAGGCTAACAATACCTGTCGCCATTAAACCTATCAGTAATAACACCAAACCCTTGAGCAAAGGTAGCTCGCCTGTCATAGACAAACCAATGACAGCAACAAAAGCAGACAACACACCCCAACTGCGGCGCAAGGATAAACGGGTCGCCGAATCCACCCCATTCACCAGCAAAAACTCTTTGCTAAGTTTACTGTTTTGATGAAAGGTTTTGCCCGGCACAAGCAATAAGGTATCACCGGTTTGCAGCACTATAGAACCTAAACCGCCCTGCAGGCGCTCCTGCCCACGTTTGACCGCAACGACCACAGCATCAAACTCTTCACGGAATTTTGCGTCTTTCAGTGACACACCATTGAGGCTCGACGAATGGCTGATAATAGCTTCCACCAGCGCCTGACCATTCATACTGTGATGGCCATACAAGGTAAGCCCCTGAATTTCCTGCAATAAAGCCACAGATTCCATATCACCAGCAAAAAGTAATACATCGCCTTGTTGCAAGCGGTCATCCGGGCAGACAGGCGCTATATTCTGCTCGCCCCGCACTATTTCGGCTAAAAACAATTTACGCAAATGCCGCAGGCCGGCTTCACCTATGGTTTTACCAATCAGTACTGAGTCCGCACTTAAACGCGCTTCAAGGAAATAGGGTAAGTCGGCTTCATCGACGATTTTTTCAGTGACGGGCAGACGGTCTGCAATTAGCCACATCATCAGCATACCGGACACAACTACGCCAGCACCAACAGCTGTGGTGGTGAAAAATTGCAGTAAAGGTAAACCCGCTTTATCTAAAAAGCTGTTGACCACTAAGTTGGTGGACGTACCAATCAAAGTAAGAGTGCCACCAAAAGTAGCGGCAAAAGCCATAGGCAACATCAGCTTGCTAGGGGCAAACTTCTGACTGCGTTTAATAGCCCCTATTAAACTGGCCACTACTGCGGTATTGGCAGTAAAAGACGACAACAACGAAGTGGACACCCAAAGCCGGGTGAGCACAGTGCGTAAGCCGCCATTATTGAGCTGCTGCCCCACCCAACTGATCAGCCGGGTTTTCTCCAAAGCTATAGACACCAGCAATAACAACACCAGTGTTAATAACGAGGAGTCGGTAAAACTGGCGGCAAACTGTTGTACGTTGAGCAAGTCCGTCAGATAGGTCAGTACGGCCACTGCTCCGAATACCCAGGCGGCCGACAGCCGTGTCAGGGTCAGCAGGGCAATCAACCCTGCCAAAATAGCGAATACGCCGTACTGCTCCAGACTCATGCTCAGCCTTTGTTCAACTGGCTTAAATCCAGTGCCTGCCAGTGTGGGAAATGTTTACGCACTAAGGCATTTAGTTCCAGCTCAAATTCTGAGAATTCAGCTTTGCTACTAACACTGGCCAAAGCGCTGTCGACCATACCAGCACCAACAGTGATATTGCTGATGCGGTCGATAAAGATAAAACCACCTGTGTCACGGTTTTGCGCATAGGGGTCAAACACCACAGCTTCGGTCAGTTCCAGCTCCACCAGCGCTATGCTGTTCAGCTCCAGCTTGTCGGCCTGATGTTCCGCCAGGGTATTTACATCTATGCTGTGAGCAATAGCTGTGACTTTACCGCTGACCTTTTTTGTCGCCAGTTTAATGTTATAGCTTTTGCCAATTAGCAGCGGCTCTTCATGCATCCAGACCACTTTGGCCAGAATGCGGTTCGATACTGCTGCATGATGCACGGCTGGTACTAGTACATCACCCCGGCTGATATCTATTTCATCATTGATGGTGATAGTAACTGCCTGACCAGCAACAGCCTCTTGCCATTCACCATCAAAAGTCACAATAGACTTAATAGTCGAGCCTTTGCCTGAAGGTAAAGCCAGGATGGCGTCACCCACTTTAAAACTACCGCTGGCGATAGTACCGGCAAAACCACGGAAATCCAGATTAGGGCGGCTGACATACTGCACCGGCAAACGAGCTTCAGCTTGCCAGTTAAAACCTGTGACAGGCGCCTTTTCTAATAAGCTCAGTAAAGGACCGTCCTGATACCAAGGCGTTTGGGTGGAGCTGTGTACTACGTTGTCGCCATTCAGGGCTGACAAGGGCACAAACTGAATAGAAGGCACGTTCAGCTGCGCAGCAAATTGCAGGTAATCCTGTTTAATTTGCTCAAAACGCTGCTGGTCAAAACCTAATAAATCCATTTTATTGATAGCAACAACAAACTGCTTAATACCGAGCAATGAACAGATAAAGCTGTGACGACGGGTCTGGGTTTGCACGCCATAACGGGCGTCCACCAGAATAATAGCCAGATCACAGTTCGACGCGCCTGTGGCCATATTGCGGGTGTACTGCTCATGGCCCGGCGTGTCGGCAATAATAAACTTACGTTTATCGGTAGAGAAATAGCGGTAAGCCACGTCTATGGTAATGCCCTGCTCGCGCTCAGCCTGTAAGCCATCGACCAGCAAAGCTAAATCTATGGTTTCACCTGTGGTGCCATGGGTTTTGCTGTCTTTATGCAAAGCGGCCAGTTGGTCTTCATAAATCTGCATACTGTCATGCAATAAACGGCCGATCAGCGTACTTTTACCATCGTCGACTGAGCCGCAGGTTAAAAACTTCAGCAGCGATTTGTGCTGTTGCTGCTCTAAGTACTGCTCAATGCCTACTTGGGCTAATTCATTGGCGACTGACATCAGAAATACCCCTCACGTTTTTTCTTTTCCATAGAACCACTGGAATCGTGGTCAATCACCCGGCCTTGTCGCTCACTGGAGGTCGACAACAGCATCTCTTCAATAATACCGGTCAGGCTGTCCGCAGAGGACTCAATAGCACCAGTCAGCGGGTAACAGCCTAAAGTACGGAAACGCACCAGCTTTTGCTCTGGTACTTCACCCGGATTCAGTGGCATGCGTTCGTCGTCCACCATAATCAGCGTACCGTTGCGCTCAACCACAGGACGCACAGCAGCAAAATACAGCGGCACTATGTCGATTTTTTCCTGATAGATGTATTGCCAGATATCCAGCTCAGTCCAGTTCGACAGCGGGAAAACGCGGATACTTTCGCCTTTATTCACCTGACCGTTGTAGGTATGCCACAACTCAGGGCGCTGATTTTTCGGGTCCCATCTGTGGTGCTGGTCGCGGAATGAATAGACACGCTCTTTCGCACGGGATTTTTCTTCATCACGGCGCGCACCACCAAAAGCAGCATCAAAGCCGTACTGATCCAGTGCTTGTTTTAAGCCCTGAGTTTTCATCACATCAGTGTGTTTGGAGCTGCCGTAAGTAAATGGATTCATATCCATGGCAATGCCTTCCGGATTGATATGCACCAGCAAATCAAAGCCATATTGTTTCGCCACTTTGTCACGAAATTCGATCATCTCGCGGAATTTCCAGCGGGTATCAACATGCAACAGTGGAAACGGAATTTTGCCCGGATAAAAAGCTTTGCGCGCTAAATGCAGCAGCACAGAGGAATCTTTACCTATGGAATACAACATCACCGGATTATCAAATTCGGCCGCTACTTCGCGGAAAATCTGGATGCTTTCAGCTTCCAGTTGTTGTAAATGTGTCAGAGGTTTGACTGGCTGGCCCATAGGGTCTGCTCCCATTAAGTCTGTAAAAAAGAGTTCTAAAACAAAAAGTGTTTAAATTCTGTTAGTTAAAGGCTGTTGAGCCTGCTGATCAGGTCTGTCACCAAACCAGTTTAATTTTTGCTGCAAGGCCACCACTTCACCAATAATCAGCAAAGCCGGTGACTGCACCTGATGCTCTGTCACTAAATTCGCTAGTTGGCTGAGCTGTCCGGTAAACACACGCTGATCGGCTCTGGTACCGTTTTCAATCACAGCAACCGGAATATCTGCAGCACGACCAGCGGCCAGTAACTGCTGCTGAATATGCTCTACTTTCATCAGGCCCATATAAATCACCAGCGTCTGGTTTGGCCGGCTTAAACTTTGCCAGTCAGGCTCCACACCGTCTTTACGGCAATGGCCAGTGACAAACTGCACAGCCTGGGCATAATCCCTGTGAGTTAAAGCAATACCGGCATAAGCGGCGCATCCTGCGGCTGCAGTAATACCCGGCACCACCTGAAATGGGATCTTGTGAGGCAACAGCACTTCAATTTCTTCAGCGCCACGGCCAAAAATAAAAGGATCACCGCCTTTGAGCCTGCATACTTTTTTACCTGATAAAGCTAAAGAAACCAATAAGTTATTTGTTTCTTCCTGAGCGACCGAATGTGCACCAGCTTTTTTACCTACACATATCAATTCGGCGTCACGGCGCACCAGTTGCATAATAGGGTCTGAGACTAAATAGTCGTACACCACAACATCAGCCTGTTGCATCAGTTGCAATGCTTTTAAGGTCAGAAGTTCCGGATCGCCAGGGCCAGAACCTACTAAATAGACTTCACCCTGAGTCGGGATTTCCCGCTCTAATAAAGCTTCTAATTGCTGCTGCGCCAGATCCAACCTATTGGCCTGCACTTCACGTACTATCGACGAATCAAATACCCGCTCCCAAAACTGACGACGCCCAGCAAAACCTGAAATCTTTTGTTTTACTTTGTCGCGAAAGGAACCCACTAACTGCGCCAACGGGCCTAAATGAGCAGGTAAAATAGCTTCGAGTTTTTCGCGTAAACGCCGCGCCAATACGGGGGCAGTGCCAGCACTTGAAATGGCAATCAGAATAGGGCTACGGTCGATAATGGCAGGGAAGATAAAACTGCAGTTGGGCTGGTCATCCACAGTATTAACCAGAATATTGCGAGCATCAGCAGCCTCAAACACTGACTGATTGACTGCATCATCGTCTGTGGCGGCTATCACCAATACATGACCGTCGATGTGTTCAGGCGCAAAACGGCTTTCAATTAAAGTGGCTTTGCCTTGTTGCTGCCACTCTTTGAATTCATCTGAAAAGTAAGTGGCCACTACTGTTAAACGGGCGCCCGCTTTTAGCAAAGTGCCCGCCTTACGTAATGCCACATGACCAGCCCCCACCAACAAGACGGGTCTGTTATTCAATTGGGCAAAAATAGGCAAATACTGCACTTCAGGCTCCTGCTGTATGGACAGCACTTTGATACAACTATGCTCTGATTTGGTTAGAGTGGCGACCTCAATCAGAGCTTTTTCATTCGAGCCTGCATATTAGACGTCTAAACGTCTTTTTATCAAGAATGGATATCGATCTCTTATAACTAAATGGAATGAGGAGCAAATAAAAAGGGTGGGTCAAATGAATTTGATCCACCCTTTTTAGTCGTTATAGATAACTACTATCAGCCCTGTTAAATATCAGACTTTCTGGCTTTGACAGACTGCCGCAGTAAAGACCACATCAGTAGAACTATTCAGAGCGGTTTCGGCACTGTCCTGAATCACGCCAATAATAAAACCTGTAGCCACTACCTGCATTGCGACTTCGTTCGGAATACCAAATAAGCTACAAGCTAATGGGATCAGTAATAAAGAACCACCGGCTACGCCTGATGCGCCACAGGCTGATACAGTCGCAATAATGCTCAGTAAAATAGCACTGGCAAAATCAACTTCTATACCCAGGGTATTTACAGTCGCCAACGTTAATACCGTAATGGTAATCGCGGCACCGGCCATATTGATGGTGGCGCCCAGCGGAATAGACACACCGTATATTTCTTCGTTTAATTTCAGCTTTTCGCAGAGCTGTAAATTGACCGGAATATTGGCGGCTGAACTGCGGGTAAAAAACGCAGTCACGCCACTTTCACGTAAGCAGGTAAAGACCAGCGGATAAGGGTTAGAGCCTGTTTTAGCAAACACCAACAACGGGTTCACCACAAAGGCGATGATCGCCATAGCACCTAACAACACAGCAATCAGTTGGCCATAACTGGCCAGAGCCGCAAAACCTGTAGTGGCGACTGTATCGGCCACAAGACCTAAAATACCCAAAGGTGCCAAACGAATAATAAAACGTACTAAAGACGACACCCCATGTGACAAGTCAAAGAACACCAACTTGGTACTTTTGCTGGCATGTTGCAGCGCCAGACCTAAACCAACGGCCCAGGCTAAAACGCCTATGTAGTTGCCGGTAATCAAGGCATTGATAGGGTTATCCACCACTTGCAGTAACAAGGCTTTTAATACTTCGCTGATACCTTCAGGCGCAGCAATAGCATCCGGCACTGCGGTTAACACTAAGGTGGTGGGAAACATAAAGCTCAGCAATACAGCTACTACTGCGGCTAAAAAAGTGCCAAACAGATACAACACCAACACAGGTTTAATGCTGCTGCCTTCCGAAGCTTGTTTATTGGCGATAGCCGAAGCCACCAGCACAAACACCAATAAAGGCGCTATGGCTTTTAAAGCTTTGACAAACAAGGTACCTAACAAGGATAAGTTTTTTGCCAGTTCAGGTGACAACACTGCCACCAAAACTCCTAATAAAATACCGATAATAATTTGTGGTACTAACCCCAGTTGCAGAAGTTTTTGCCATGGACGGGATGCGGTGGATGTCATACGGACTCTCTGTTGCTGCTGTGGTGCGCGCCACAGTTATAGGAATAAGTGCCCGATTTTGCCCTGAATCTGCCATTGGGGCAAGTCGGAGCAGCAGCTTCAGATTGACTGGACGTTAAAACCTCTGCAGACAACAACTTTAGTGCAGGTAATAGCACCCAAACCGCGTTACTCAGCCTGGCTGCTGATAATTTTCCGCAACACCCACTGACGGTCTGGTGCGTCCGCCGGAGGTTCAGGGATGGTTACTTCACTGACTTCGATTTGATACAGCTGACCGGGCTGATAGTCAAACCCCACTATATCGCCATACAACAATTGCCAGTCTTCTTCAGGGCTGTGGCGAATTTGCAGGCATTCGGTAGGGCCAACCGCCATACATTCACGTTTCTCAGCAGCTACCCATAAAGTTTGAGTCTCTTCAACGTGCTCAGAAAAAACTGGCGGATAAACTCCTGACTCGTTTGGCTTTTTTGTCGCCAGAGGGGGGGCGGAAGGCTCTGAACAGCCAATTAAAGTTAAAAAGACTAATCCTGTCAGCAACTTGTTCAACATAAGCATTGTCCCTAATTTATTGTTCACTTCAGTTTATCCAACAAAAATGGACAGAAACTGAACAGCGCATCCTTATGCCTGCTTTGAACCTAACTCCACCCCGGTTAACTTGGGTGACAACACATTTTGCCAATACAGGGCGGGGGCCGGACGACCGAATAAATAACCTTGCATCAGCTGACAGCCCAAACTCTGCAGGAAACGACGCTGAATATCGTTTTCGACCCCTTCAGCCACTATGTTCAGGTTCAAGGCTTTCGCCAGCTGAATAGTGGTATGCAAAATACGCACTGTACGGCTGTCTTGTGGGATACAGCTGACAAAACGTCTGTCTATTTTGATGGTATCGGCCGGACAATCCACCAGCTGACTTAAAGACGAATGGCCAGTGCCAAAATCGTCGATGGAGATACTAAAACCATACTGACTTAAGGCTTTTAAGCGTTTATGCAACAAAGGTTGCTGCACAGCTATATTGGTTTCGGTGATTTCTAACTGCAGGTAACGGGTTAACCATGGATGATCCGCACTTAAGCTCATCAATTCCGCAAAAAAACTATCGTCTAAAAGCTCTGGCCCACCGAGATTAATAGCTATGGGGTATAGCAAACCTTGCTGCTGCCAGCTTTGCAAAATACTGACGCTTTGCTGCAAAACTAAACGCGAAAACAGGGTCATTAAGCCATGGCGCTCAGCCATAAAGACAAAACAATCGGGGGCTATCGCCTGCCCATCAACAAACCAGCGACTTAGCGCTTCAAAGCTTTGGATTTTACCTTGTGGGTCTACTTTAGGTTGTAGCCAAAGCTCCAGCTGTTTTTGCCGTATTGCATCACGAAAGGCATTCAACAACTGATAGTCCTGCTCCAGTTGCTGCGCTTGCTGCTGATCATAAAAGCCAACGGCCTGATTCGGATCTGACAATTCCAGCGCCAGCTCACATTGTTCAATCAGTTGTTGCGCATTATGATTATCCCGCAGTTCGGTGAAGCTGACACCAAACTGATAACTCATACGCGCTGTGTAAGGCCCGACAGTTAACTCTACAGGTAATTGAGTCGCTATGGCTTGTGCAAGCTGTTTCGGGTCCAGTACGTTTAAATCACCTTTCAGCCAGAGCGCAAACTTCACACCCCGTACCCTCGCCAATATAGCGTCTGACGGCAAAGCAGCCTTAGCCACTTTGGCAAAATGTTGCAATAACTGACTACCGAACTCGTAGCCATATTGCTGATTCAGTGTTTTAACATGACGCAGCCGAATAACAGCCACCAGAGCAAACTCATGCGGCGCTAACTGCTCTTGTTTGTAATTAGCCAGTTCAGTAAATCCAGCCACATTAGGTAAACAGGTTAAACCGTCATAATGCAGCCAGCTGTCCTGAGCTTTCTGGCTTTGTTTTAATTGCTGTTGCAGTTGGCGTAAAACACTGATTTCCTGCAAGCTCACCACATGATGGTCTGAGCGGGTCAGCATCACATGCTTCAGCACCAAACTGGATTCCGGACGGCTTTTTAAGTTGCATTCCACTTTGCCTTTCAGCCAGTGCCCTTGCAGCTGACTCTCCTGCACAAAACTCAGTAAAGACAATAAATTGGCTTGCTGCCCTACATCCAGACCTAACATCTCACACGCCAGGCTATTAGATTTAATGATGTCACCGGCAGCGGTCACCAGCACAGTGGCAGACCCATTGTGCTCAAATAATTCTTCATAATAATCATGGCTTTGTGCCAAATTTTGATTAAGTTCCGAAAGCTGACCAGCACTGCGCTTTAAGGTACTGAAAATACGGGCAGCGGCCAAAGGCAAACACAAATTAAAAAACAGAAACAACAAACCATGCAGATAGTCATGGGTACCGGGCAATGTAATAGACAAACCCAGCAGATTGCCCGGAGCTTCATTCTGGAGCAGGTAGAAAAAGGGAATAAAATTCAGAACCATAAATGCTATAGCAGTTCGAAAACCAAAAAACATCAGACTGATCATCGGCAAGGTATAAATAAAAATGATGCCGAGTTTACCCAGCTCAAAATTATCAACCAGCAGCAAAATACAGAGGCCGGCTAATACCACTATAGCCAGTAACGCAGCTGCACTGCTTTTGACATAACGGCGGGAAATAAACAACGTAGAAAGTAAAGCCAGATAAAAGGTCACTGTGATAGCGATCACATGATAGGCACCTACTTGCCAGGCTTGCCAGGAGCTGTGCAGCACTATCGCAGCCACCAGGCAAAGACCAGACACCAGAATAATGCGCAGCACACTTTGTTGCCAGAACGCACTTTCAGCTATGTCTAAATCCTGAGCCCTCAGCCGCAAAAAACGACCTAACCACCCCACATGCAGCTCCCTCATTCCATGTATCAGGCCAGCTCGGCACTGATGTCACAAACCCGTTGCAGGCTGTTGAACCGACGAAATGTAATGGTTCGGCTTGTTAACTACAAGTTATTTTTATTCACTTAAGGAACAAAGGCGATAATCGGTACTATTTGGCCGTTCAGTGGCTGAGAATTCAGAGGCAAGCCTAAATGCCATCGCCATCCAGATGAATGCCACATTCACGGCCAAAGCCATTAAAACGGGTGTCTTCTTCGGTCATACCCAGTTCAAGTTTACGGGTAGAATGCACATCACCAACTGAAACATAACCCTGCTCCCATAGCGGGTGGTAAGGTAAATCGTGCTGTTTTAAATAATAAAACACGTCTTTATTTGACCACTCGATAATAGGCTGTACTTTGACAGTGCCACGGCTGATTTCGATTATATCTTTGTCAGCCCGGGTGCTGGACTGGCTGCGACGTAAACCACTAAACCAGGTGCCAACATTCAGCTCTTTTAACGCACGCTGCAAAGGCTCCACTTTGTTCATATGGTTATATTGCTTAATACCAGCTTCGTTTTCCCATAACTTGCCAAAACGGGCTTCCTGCCAGGCTGGGCTTAAGTGCGCACGATACACCTTCAGGTTCAGCTGTAACCGCTCTTTCAGCTCATCAATAAACTGATAAGTTTCAGGAAACAGATACCCGGTGTCGGTGAGTAGCACCGGAATATCAGGCCGCTCGGTGGTCACCAGATGCAGCATCACAGCAGACTGAATGCCAAAGCTGGAACTTAAAATCTGCTGATCCGGCAAATGCTCAAGCGCCCATTGCACCCGTTGTGCAGGCGTTAAAGGCAGCAGCAACTGGTTGGCTTCAACCAGCAGTTGTTGCTGTTGTTCTGTGTCCAGCTGTAATAGCTGTTTATACTGACTCATAATCTGCCTCTCCTGCCCTGGTGCTTTTTAACAACTCATCAGGGCATACTTAAAACTGAACTCAGGCATGAAAGTCGGTTTTTGATACTTTCACTTCGGCCACAACGCCAACACGCACGACAAAATCACCAAAACATTCGCCGCTGTTGCGTTCGAGCACCCAACGACCAATCAAACTGTCCAACGCCTGCAGAATTTCCGCCTCAGCCACGTTATCTAAATACAGCTTTGGAATACGGGTGCCTTGAGTGTTGCCGCCTAAATACAAGTTGTATTTGCCAGGACCACGACCGACTAAACCTGCTTCGGCCAGCATGGCGCGGCCACACCCATTAGGGCAGCCCACCACACGTAAAATAATGTGATCATCAGGTACGCCGTGTTTGGTCAGCAACTCTTCGACATAAGTGACTAAAGTCGGTAAATAACGTTCTGCTTCGGCCATCGCCAGTGGACAAGTAGGTAAAGACACACAAGCCATAGAGTTTTTACGCTGCTCTGTCACGCTGTCGTTAATCAGGCCATGCTGACGGGCTAAGGCTTCAATTCGGGCTTTATCTTCAACCGCGACGCCAGCGATAATCAGGTTCTGATTGGCTGTCATGCGGAAATCGCCTGTGTGAATACGGGCAATTTCAGCGACACCTGTTTTCAGGGTTTTGCCCGGATAGTCCAGAATACGGCCGTTTTCGATAAAGACGGTGAGGTGATGCTTACCGTCTATGCCTTCGACCCAACCAAAACGGTCGCCACGGCCGGTAAATTCATAAGCACGGCTTGGCTGGAACTTCACGCCAACACGTTTTTCCACTTCGGCTTTAAATACATCCACACCGATTCGGTCTATGGTGTATTTGGTTTTGGCATTTTTACGATTGACCCTGTCGCCGTAATCACGTTGCACTGTGACTACATGTTCAGCAACAGCAAGCACATGCTCCAGGCCAATAAAACCAAAGTCTTCGGCTTTCCGTGGGTAAGTGCCTTTATCACCGTGAGTCATGGCTAAGCCACCACCCACTAAGACGTTAAAGCCAACCAACTGACCATTTTCAGCAATAGCGACAAAGTTTAAGTCGTTGGCATGCACATCGACGTCATTTTGCGGTGGGATCACTACTGTGGTTTTAAACTTCCGCGGCAAGTAGGCTTCGCCCAGAATAGGTTCGACTTCTGTGGTCTCTACCTTCTGCTCATCCAGCCAAATTTCGGCGTAGGCTTTGGTTTTTGGCAATAAATGCTCAGAAATTTTCGCCGCCCACTGATAAGCCTGTTGATGCAACACAGACTCGACCGGGTTGGAGGTACATAAGACGTTACGGTTTACATCACCGGCTGTAGCGATAGAGTCGATGCCGATGCTGTTCAGCATCTGGTGCATACCTTTGATCTTTGGTTTTAACACACCATGGAACTGGAACGTCTGACGGGTGGTTAAACGAATACTGCCATAGATGGTGTTATCCGCTGCAAACTCGTCGATTGCCAGCCATTGTTCTGGTTTGATAATACCGCCCGGCATACGGGCACGTAACATCACGTTATGCAAAGGTTCCAGTTTTTGTTCAGCGCGTTCAGGGCGAATATCGCGGTCATCTTGCTGATACATACCGTGAAAACGGATCAACATAAAGTTGTCGCCGTTAAAACCACCAGTGATCTCGTCTTTCAAATCTTTGGTGATAGTGCCACGTAATAAATGGCTGTCTTTTTTCAGCCGTTCGTTATCAGACAGCTGACCTTGCACCTGTAAATCCGGGTTAATTGGCTGAGTCATTAATACACATCCTTCTGATAACGTTTGGCTTGACGTAAATCGTCAAAATACTGTTCTGCCTGTTCTGCGTTGAGGCCAGCTTGTTGTTGCGCTATGTCGAGCAAGGCCTGATGTACATCTTTGGCCATTTTATTGCCATCACCACAGATATACAGGTAAGCGCCTTGTTGTAACCAGGTCCAGATTTCTTCGGCTTTTAATCGCAGTTTGTCCTGCACATAGACCTTTTGCGCCTGATCGCGGCTAAAAGCCACATCCAGCTTACTCAGCACACCACGTTTTAAATAATCCTGCAGTTCCACCTGATACAAGAAGTCCTGAGTAAAATGTGGGTTACCAAAAAACAACCAGTTCAGACCTGTGGCTCCGGCCTGATCGCGCTCTTGTAAGAAAGCGCGGAACGGCGCTATGCCTGTACCAGGTCCTATCATAATGACTGGGGTTTCGTGATCCGCCAGACGGAAGTTGTCGTTGTGTTCCACGAATACTTTTAATTGAGCACCTTCTTCCAAACGTTCTGCAAGGAAACCTGAAGCACCGCCTAAATGGGTGTCGCCAAATGCATCGTAACGTACTACGCCTAAAGTTAAATGCACTTCATCACCCACTTCAGCCTGAGAGGATGCAATGGAGTACAACCGCGGTTGCTGTTTACGCAGCGCATCCACTAACTGCTGTGCAGTTAAAGGCGCCGGGTTCTGCAAAATCACGTCTAAAGTCTGGCGGCTGTCCAGATACTGGCGTAACGCCGCTTTATCTTTGACCAGCTCCAGCAATTCGCTATTGGCTGTGGCTTGCGCATACTTTTCGACAAAACTTGGATAGGACTGTGTCAATTCCAGCTGTTCAGTTAACGCAGTTTTTAAACCATAGCTTTGGCCTGCCAACTGCACTTCCGTAGCGCCATCCAAACCTGTCGCAGCAAGAATAGCCTCGACAGCTTTATCGTCATTAAGGAAATACACCCCCAAAGCATCACCAGGCTGATAGGTTATTCCTGATTCGGCCAAAGAGATTTCAATATGACGCACATCTTTGGTTGAATCCCGGCCAGTGATTTTCTGATTGACGGATAACTCAGCCAGATAAGGTGTTTCTTTGCTATAAGCACTGTCATGACCAGCTGTGGCTGTGGCACCAGGCCAGGCAATAACCTGGGCGGAACCCGTAGCTTGTTTTAACTCTGGCGCAAAAGCCTGCACTGCAGTTTCAGTCCAGCTGGCAGCCTGCGCTGCATAATCAACATCCAGATCAGCACGGGCGTGTAATCTTTTGCCACCTAAAGCAGCCAGTTGTTCGTCAAAGTCGATGGCTGTTTTGCAGAAGAATTCATAGCTGGTATCACCTAAACCCAGCACGGCATACTTCAGACCATCCAGTTTTGGTGCTTTTTTACTGAATAAGAATTTATGGAAAGCCACAGCGCTTTCTGGTGGCTCACCTTCACCATAAGTAGAAGTGACAATCAGCAGGTACTTTTCTTTCGCCAATTGAGTGGTTTTGTAGCTACCAATATCTGTCAGCTTCACAGCTATGCCTTGTTGCTCAGCAGCCGCTTTAATTTTGTTCGCCACAGCTTTGGCATTACCGGTTTGTGAGCCATACAGAATGGTCAGCACAGCACTTTCGTGACTCTGTTGCGACACAGCTGCGGTTTGACCGCCAGCCAATTGCGCAGCTGCTGCCAGATAGCCACTAACCCAGGCCTGTTGGATAGGGTTCAGTTGACTTACAAGTGATTGTAAATCTTTGATTTGTTGAGCGGACAAAGGACTGGCCTGAGCAGCTAACGATGCAAATAGCATAAAAACACCACAAATAAGCTAAGTTGCAGCCATTTTAGCCGTCTAAATGGATAAACCTAAATAACCCTTCTCTCTGCTTTATACCTTTTAGTTATTAAAATAAGTTTTTGGTTTATAACCATAAAACCAGAGGACGCCTTGCCCTAACCAGAAGCTGTTGTTAGCATGGGTTGAGTTTGTTCAAGGAGCTGTATAGTGGCCGTTAAGCTGCTTTTTCTATGGTTAGGTCTGATGCTGCATTTACCTGCTATGGCGCAAAGCCAAGCACAGGTGGAAGTGTCTACTGCAGCTGAACGTCAGCAATTGCAGCAGCAACTATCCGAAAGTACAACACCAGAACAACGGCTGAACCTGCTGGTCAGGTTAACTGAAGTCTTTGTCACGCAAGATCCCGCGCTCAGCCTGAGCTATGCCAGACAATGGCTGGATAACAGCACAGACAGAGAAAGTGCCGATTACCACAGAGTGCTGTTGCAACAAACCACAGCCTTTATGCTGCAAGGAAATTATCAACAGGCCTACCAGACCAGTCTGGAAACAGAACGTTTAGCCCGTATTCAGCAAGATACCAAGCAGTTATTTAATGCACTGAGGCGACAAGCCGACAACCTGAATCGTTTAGGTCAGGCCGATAAAGCCCTGCCCAAAGCGCTGGAAGCCATGCAAATTGCTGTCGATGCCAATAATGCTATCCCGCTGCAAATCATCCGTTATGACCTGGCTCACATTTACTTAAACTTGTATGCCTATCCACAGGCTATTCAAATTGCCAGCGACGGTTTAAATCTTGCGATGACTGGGGATGACAGCAACCGCCATGCTAATTTTTTACATCTGTTGGCCGAAGCAAGCCGGCTGTATCAGCAACATCAGGCTGCAGAAGACTTTGCCCGCAAAGCGCTGGAACTGCGTTTGAGCCGGCAGGAGCAAGCCTTAACAGCGCAGTACCATTTGAGTTTAGCGCGTAGTTTATTGCCTCAGCATAAATACCAGGAAAGTGAGCAGCAGTTGCAGTTGGCCTTATTGGCCGCTCAGCAAGTGGATAACAAGATTGAACAAGCTGATGCATTACAAAGCCTGGCCTGGCTGGATTTATATTTTGACCGCCCCGCTATAGCCAGCAGCAGGTATCAGCAGATCCGCCAGTTGCTGCAAGCAAACGAACATCTGGCTAATCTCCGCCAGTTCAGCTTGCATCACTTAACTGCTTTGCTGGAGTTTAAACAACAGGCAGAGGCTGCGGCCTTATATCAACAACTGAATTTGCAAACATCGCATTTTAGCGAACCTCAGAGCTTGCTGGATTATTGGTCTGTAACAGCCAAAGTGGCAGAATTTAATCAGAATTACCAACAGGCTTATGCCGCTGCGGAACAAGTGCAAAAGCTGCAACAACAATTATTTGATGACAGAATTCATAAACAGTCGCTGGTGATCTCAAGTGAACAACACAAAAATTTACTGGAACGAAATCTGCAGCAAGCCGCGCAGCAAAGCCAACTGGATCAGCTGACCCATCAACATCAGCGCAATATGCTGCTGTTATTGTCTGTTGGCGCATTTTTAGCGTTAGCTTTACTCTTGTCATTGTTTTATCACAAGTCGCGGCGTAACCGGCTGTTGCTGCAAAAACAGCAGGAAATGGCACAACAAAAAATTGCAGTGAAAAATGAATTCATTGCGACCTTAGGTCATGAAATCCGCACGCCGCTGCAGGGCATAGATGCGGTGCTGGCTCAGTTATTCACAGAGCTGGAACATCAAAGCAGCCAACAAAAAGTCCAGTTGGCGCGCCGCTCTGTCTGGTCGCTGGATAATATTATCAATAACATTCTGACCAGCAGCCGGCTGGATTATGGAGTCTATCAACCAGTAGACCAGCAGGTTGTATTGACTGAGTTACTTGGCAGACTGCATAACTTACTTGAACCTTTGGCCAGCAATAAAGGCCTGAAATTAAGCTATTCAGTGGCGTCCAATGTGCCTGACTTGTTATTGCTGGACGAAAACCTACTCACTCAGCTACTGACCAACCTAATATCCAATGCTGTCAAATACACGAAACAAGGCGAAATTGAAGTTCGGGTAGAACTGATTGAACAACAAGCCACTGTGCTGCACTTGTTATTTAAAGTGCGTGATACCGGTGTGGGTTTAACGACATTACAAGTCAGCCAGTTACTTAGAGGCGAACGCCTGAATCAGCAACGTTCATTGCAGGCAGGGCCAGGTCTTGGCATGCTGGTGTGCCAAAAGCTATTGCAGCAACTGGGTTCAGTTCTGGAGATCCGGTCCGTACCAGGACTTGGCACAGAAGTCAGTTTCAGCCTGAAGTGCCAGCAATCCTCTTTACTGCCGCAACTGCAGCCAGCAACCACAGAACACAATCAGGCCTTAGTGGTGGAAGACGATGAGTTATGCCGGGTAAGTCTGGAGCAGGCTTTAACCCAACTGGGTTTTGTGGTGACTACAGCCAGCAGTCTGCAACAGCTGAAACAATTGCCACCACAGCTTTGGGCCTGGGTATTTTTAGATGGCCAGCTGGAAGACGCTGACGCACAGCAAAGCATAGAGCAACTAAAATTACAGCGGCAGGTTGATGAAAATAGTCGTTTTGTATTAGTCACTGGTTCAGAACAAAAAGACATTGCTGCACAGATCAGCGCTGTGCTGTGTAAACCCTGGCGGCGTGAACAATTACAAGCGTTGATAGCTCAACTGGCGCAACTGCCGCCATTAAGCCCTTTGTATCAAATCGATTATTTGCAACAAGCTTTGCAGGCATTAAATGCAACACAACGTCAGGCCCTGAGCCAGAGTGTAGAGCAACAGCTTGCCACTTTGCAGCGCGAATTAAGCCAGGCTAAAGCCGACCCTAAAGTATTCCATCGCATGATCGGCAGTATGGGGCAGTTAGGCTTGATGCGTTTAAGTCAGCTTTGTCGCCTGACCGAGCAGCAACTGTTACAGCATAATGCACTGGAGCCCTGGTTATGCAACCAGCTGCAGCATTGCCTGCAACAAAGTCAGCACGTTATTGCACTGTTGTTTGAGCGCTATAACCAAAACAGCTGACAGCTGATTCAGGGGTGATTCAGACCCTGTCGGGCAGCATGGTTTTTTTAACCTTGATTGAGGTTGTTATGAAGTATATTTATGCCAGTACATTGATGCTGCTAAGTGGCTTAAGTTATGCCAGCGGTCAGTGTGCCTTGACGCTACAGGATGATTTAAAAGTGAGCCCCTCTATTGTCAGCATTCAACGGGGTGATCAGGAGCTATGGCGCATTGATACCAAAGGGCAGCTGTGGCTGGCTCAGCAAAAAAGCAGCAGTAATGCTGAAACTCAGCAACAACTGAAAGCCTATCAGCAAGGGATCCGCACTCAAGTCACAGCTTCTGCGGCTTTAATGGATGACAGTCTGCAGTTGGCCCGCACTGTGCTGGATCAAAATGTGCAAACAGCCACAGGCATGAGTCTGGCCGAAAACCCGGAACTACAACAACCTGTGGAACAACTGGAACAACAACTGAATCAGTTGGTGCAACGACAAGGTGATACTATTTATGTCTACGGCAGTCAGTTGCGTTCAGCAGATAAAAACTTAGCCAAAGAAGCAGAACAACGCATTCAGCAAGCTGTGGCTAAAATCAGTGGCCAGATGATGCTGACTTTAGGGCAAAATGTACTGCAAAGCCCGGGTTCTGCCACGGAAAAAATGCAAAGCTTCCGCGCTAAAATGCAAACCTTCGGTACACAACTGAAAACCGATATGCAAAAAAACAGCAAAAATTTACAGCAACGTGGCCAGCAAATTTGTCAGCAACTAAAAAGCCTGGACCAGCTGGAGCAACAAATTCAGCAACAAATCCCGGCCATGTCCCCTTATGATTTAATCGATGGTCAGAGTGAAGGTTTTAAACCCGTGATCTGATACAAGGAAACACTAATGATCCAACGTATACAACCCAGCAAAAGATACAGTGAAGCGGTGATATTCAATGGTCTGGTATTTTTGTCCGGTATGGTGCCGGACAATCTGGACGCTGACGCCACAGCACAAACGGCTAATGTACTGGCGCAAATTGATGCGTTGCTGACGGAAGTCGGCATCACAAAAAGCCGTATTGTCGATACCACTATTTATCTGGCCGATATGGCGGATTACAACGCGATGAATACAGCTTGGGACTTATGGGTTGCTGAAGGTCAGGCGCCGGCTCGCGCCACTGTGGAAGCCCGTCTTGCCAATCCGTTGTGGAAAGTAGAGATTAAAGTAACAGCAGCGCTTTAATTCAGGTTCGTCTGCTGTTTCGTTTCTGCTTCTTTTGCCAGTTGCTGCAGTTTTTCGCTTTGCCCAAAAACTTCAGCAAACTGCGATACCGTCATTTTTTCTTTGTCTGTCACAGGCGCTTTGGCATCCACTAACTTGTCTTCTTTACAATCAATGGGATACAGAATTTTCCCTATAGTCCACTCGGCTTTGACTATGGCGCCCATCATAGCGGTATGGCCTCTTTTATCGCGTAAGCAGGCATCCGCACCTTGTTGCAGTAATAATTCGACAGCCTGCTGCTGACCGGCATAAGTCGCCACCATTAAAGCGGTGTAACTTTGGCTGTTGCGCTGATCCACAGGAAAGCCCTGCTGTAAAAACTCATTCAAAACGACAACATCACCAGTGCGGGCAGCAGCAAAAAAATAGGAAGTGAGTTGTTCCAGTGGATCAACGGCTTGTTCTTCAGAGCGCAGCATAGCGCTTACCAGCATCAGACTCAGTAGTAATCGCATTGGACAAATTCCTCAGACATAGAATTATGGATCCACAAAGTACCCGGAGTTGCAGCAAGACGATGTTGTAGGGGCTGGGTTTACCCTGCCCGTCTCGTGTTCAATCCGGCACCGGAATGAGAGCGCGTAGTCAACAAAGCTGCGGCTTCAAGTACGCAGGGCCATTCATTACCTAATTGGGTGCCTGCGAAACTCACCCTGGGTGCAGGACAGAGCATACGAGTTTCGCAGGGCTTTAAAAAAAGGTCAGCTGGCAGAAGCTGTCAGCCAACCTGCACCAGGGATCGACTTACAGAGATTTAGCGATTTGCTGCACTTGCTTTAAATCACCATTGACGGCTTTGGTTAAACGAGTGCCGTAGTCGCTGTCCGCTTTGTAGAAATGCGCCAGCATTTTGTGTTTAGTCACTGCATCTTTGACCTGACCTAAATCACCGGACAAATTGCGGATCAGGTTGGCTTGTTGCTGCTTATCAAAGCTACGGTACAAAGCACCAGCCTGACTGAAGTTGTCCTGCTTACTGATGGCTTTTTGCAGCACAGTGCCATCCAGTTTTGTTTCCACAGCACGGGCGGCAGCCACCACAGTTTTAGGCTCAATACGACTTGGCTCGTAATTGACGTTGGATGTACTGCTGCCAAAGTTCATAACGCCGTCCTGATTGTGGTTATCCACCATCACTTTGGCTTTATTGATGGGCAACTGGCTGTGATTTGCGCCTAAGCGATACAGCTGGGTATCGGAGTAAGAGAAAATACGGCCTTGCAGCAAACGGTCTTCAGACGGTTCTATACCTGGGATCAGGTTGGCTGGCGCAAATGCAGATTGCTCAGTTTCCTCAAAGAAGTTCTCTGGCATACGGTTTAACGTCATAGTGCCGACTTTACGTTCTTTCACACCAGGCCAGGTTTTAGTGGCATCCAGTGGGTTAAAGTCAAAATCATCCAGCTGGTCCGGTGTAATCACCTGCACATACAGATCCCATTTTGGGTTATTGCCAGCATTGATGTTCTGATACAGATCGCGGGTCAGGTGGTTAAAATCCATGCCCTGAGTTTTAGTAACCTGATCCGCGTTCAGGGATTTCACGCCCTGCTGACTCTTCCAGTTGAACTTGACGTAATGCACCTGACCTTGGTCATTGATGAATTTGTAAGCATGCACACCAAAACCATCCATTTCACGGTAGCTGGCTGGTGTGCCTAAATCTGAATAAACAAAAGTCAGCATCTGAGTAGAACCCGGTTCGTGCGACATAAAGTCAAAGACACGATTTGGGTCTTGCATATTGTCAACCGGTGACGGTTTTAACGAATGCACCATATCCGGGAATTTAATTGCATCACGGATAAAAAATACCGGCAGGTTGTTACCCACTAAGTCCCAGTTGCCTTGATCAGAATAGAATTTCACGGCAAAACCACGAGGGTCACGCAACGTCTCAGGGCTGTGATTGCCATGGATAACAGTGGAGAAGCGCACAAAAACTGGTGTTTTTTTACCTTGATTGGCAAAAGGCGCAGCTATGGTTAAATCGGATAAATCGTCAGTGGCAACAAATTCGCCATGAGCACCGGTACCACGGGCATGCACAACACGCTCAGGAATACGCTCACGGGCAAAACGTTGTAATTTCTGGATCAGGTGCACGTCCTGCAGTAAAACACTGCCGTTAGCTCCTGCTGTAGTAGAATTCTGGTTATCACCCACCGGAGCACCATTGTCTCTGGTTAAGGTGTTTGCTTGTACAGCTAAAGACAAACCTAAAGCTACGACTAAGGCTGATTTTTGAAACATTGTTATGACCCTCTTTGGAGTTCGCTCTATCCTGCCAACACAGAGTAGAGGCTCAGGGTCAATTTAAAAAACAAAATAAAACAATCGAATCAATCTAAAAAACAAATAAGGGTCTGAGTGATACACTCAGACCCTTAGGTTTTAGCTATAAAGCTGATACAAGATTTACTTCAGATTTTACAGGCGCCACCAGCGCAATCATCTGAATCATCGTCTTGCATCGCAGCCTGTTCTGCGGCTAACTGATCCGCAGCCAGCTGTTGCTGCGCCGTTTTTTTCTCAGCACCATCAAAATCCAGATGGTCTAAATCAAAGTCAAATTCGCTCATTGTATGCTCCGCCTTGCTATCCAGCCATTACACTTGGGTTAGTGTACGCAGATTTCAAGCATAAGCACTAGCAAATTAACCGTAGATCTCAACCAAAGCAGCACGACGCTGTTGTTCAGGCATGGCTTTTAATTGCTGAATCAAGGATGCAGGTAACTTACGGGCTGAACCACGAGAGTAAGCACGAATTTGCGCTTCTGCATCTTGTGTTAATTGCGCCGTCATAGGGTTGAGTAACTGCACACAAGCACTGCGCGATGGAGTAAAACCTAACTTTTTCGCATAAGCTTTTGATAAATTGTCAGCACCATTTTGTGCAACCAGCTCACAGTATTCAGTGTTTGAATAAGTGTAGTTTGACGCAGCCTGAACCTGACTAGCCAACAAAGTAGCAACAGTAAATACAGCAGCAGTAATAAGTTTCATAGGTCTTCCCCAATAGTAAGTCATTTCACTGAGCGCAATTATTCAGCAAAGCCATGACAACTCTGTGTAAGAAAGACGAGAAAAAGTGTGACAGTAGCATTAGATAATCTAATGCTACTGTAGCGGTGGTTTATAACACTTGCTGACCTGATTTCAGCACTTGTGCAGGTTGCTCCAGCGCTTTGATTTGAGTAAGGGGATCAACAGGCACTGCCACTAAATCAGCAAAAGCACCGACTTCTAACACGCCGACATTTTGTTGGCCTTGCTCATTTTTCCAGTTTAATAAGGTGCCAGCATTAACTGTGGCAGCCTGAATCGCCTGTAAAGGCGTCATGCCCCACTGCACCATATAAGCAAACTGACGACCATTGAGACCATGAGTATAGACACCTGCATCTGTGCCATAGGCCATCTTCACTCCGGCTTTAACCGCTTTCTGGAAGTTCTGTCGTTGCAACAAGCCTACCTTTTTCTCTTTGGCCAGAGACTCTGGCAATATGCCGGCTTTTTCACCTTCACTTAAGATATAGTCACTGACATACACATCCATCACTAAATAAGTGCCGTGTTTTTTCGCCAGTTGAATAGCGTCGTCGTCGATAAAGCTGCCGTGTTCAATCGAATCCACGCCAGCCTCAATAGCACGCTTAATACCCTGCAAACCATGGGCATGAGCCGCTACTATACGACCTCTGTCATGCGCTTCATCTATCAAGGCTTTCATTTCTTCAAAGTTATACTGACTGGCATTCACATCTGTATTTTTGGATAACACACCACCTGTAGCAGCAAACTTAATCACATCGGCGCCGTATTTAATATTTTCACGCACTTTAGAGCGAACTTCGTCCGTTCCATTCGCTACGCCTGCGCTTCTGGAGTTGTAGATATGTGGCAGCAGGTTGTTATCACAGTGACCGCCTGTAATACAGATGGTATTGGCCGCCACCCGCATCCGTGGTCCCTGAATTTCGCCATCGTCAATGGCATCACGCAAAGACACATCGGCAAAACCAGCAGCACCCAAGTTCCGCACTGTGGTAAAACCTGCTTTTAAGGTGGCTTTGGCCGCACTGACACCAAAGATGGCTTCACGGGTTGGGGTTTCCACTAAACCACGGTAGCCATGTTTTTGTGGATCTGAAGTTAAATGCACGTGCATATCAATCAGGCCTGGTACTACGTAATGCTTCGATAAATCAATCACCTGCACATTTTTTGGCGCTTGGTCCGCATCGACTATAGCGCTGATGCGACCCGCTTCAACCAAAATAGCTTTGTTTTTCTGGTAATTGCCTGTGCGTACATCAAGCAGATGCCCGACCTGAATCACCTGCTCAACCTGAGCCAAAACCACAGAGCTGAATAGCCCAGCCACTAGTACCGCTACCTGACTTAACTTCATAACCATCCTTATTTACATCACTTTTTAATTAGCTGACTCGTCTTTCGCCGACAGTTCAGCCACACGACGTTCCAGTTCATCCAATTTGGCACGGGTTTTCGCCAGCACCTGAGTTTGCACATCAAACTCTTCGCGGGAGACAAAATCCAATTGGCTCAGCTTTTGCTGCAACACCTGCTTTACTTTGTTTTCAACATCATCGGCCATCTCACGCATTTTAGGTGGGATAGCGGCGCCAATTTGTTTCGCAATTTCTTCAATCTTTTTTGGATCAATCATGGTCTAGCTCCTGTAGCATCATTTTATTCTACGAGCCTTTAGGCTCTGGGTGGATCCATTCTGCCGCATATTTGCCGGACTTGCTCGTTTTGTGCTGAAATCAGCAAGCGTATGGCCAGAAAAAATAGGCTAAACTAACCACCTTCTGCAAAAGGTGTCTGATGAAACTTAACTCTCAACAAAACGATGCGGTGCATTATATCAGCGGGCCTTGCCTGGTTCTGGCTGGCGCTGGCAGCGGTAAAACCCGGGTGATCACCAATAAAATTGCGTATTTAATTCAGCAATGTGATATGCCTGCCAAACATATAGCGGCCGTAACTTTTACCAATAAAGCCGCCCGCGAAATGAAAGAGCGGATCAAGCAGCAGTTAGCACGGCCTTTGCTGAGGGGTTTAACAGTCTCTACCTTTCACACCTTAGGCTTAGAGATCCTGAAAAAGGAATATCGCGCTATTGGTTATAAGCCTAACTTCACCTTGTTTGACGATCAGGACAGCATGGCGCTACTCAAAGAGCTGACCGATGACGAGCTGCAAGGTGATAAAGATTTACTGAAAGCTTTGCAAAGCAAAATATCTTCGTGGAAAAACGATTTAACCTTGCCGGGTCAGGCTCTGGCTCGTGCCACAGACGCACAAAGTATCAGCTTTGCTAACTTCTACCAGCAATACGCCCAGCAACTGCGCGCATACAACGCTTTGGATTTTGACGATTTAATTATGGTGCCCACCCTGCTGTTTGCTTCCAATGAGCAAGTGCGGCAAAAGTGGCAACAAAAAATCCAGTACCTGTTAGTGGATGAATATCAAGATACCAACACCAGCCAGTACGAACTGGTGAAATGGCTGGTCGGTGAGCGTCAACGCTTTACTGTGGTTGGCGACGACGACCAGTCGATTTATTCCTGGCGGGGCGCCAAACCACAAAACCTGGTGCTCTTGGGTAAAGATTTTCCGAATTTAAAAGTCATTAAGCTGGAGCAAAACTACCGCTCAGCCGAACGTATTCTCAAAGCGGCCAATATTCTGATCGCCAATAACCCACACGAATACGATAAACGACTCTTCAGCGAACTAGGTTATGGCGTGCCTTTGCGGGTATTACCGACTCGTAACGAAGAAGATGAAGCCGAAAAAGTAGTAGCCGAGATTATTTCGCACCGCTTTATTAACCGCACTCAATATAAAGAGTATGCGCTGCTTTATCGTGGCAACCATCAGGCACGGGTATTTGAAAAGGCACTGATCACCAACAGAATTCCTTATAAAGTGTCAGGTGGTACTTCGTTTTTTTCCCGTGCTGAAATTAAAGACATCATGGCCTATTTACGTTTACTGGTGAATCAAGACGATGACAATGCGTTTTTGCGTATTATCAACACGCCAAAACGTGAAATAGGAGCTGCTACGCTGGAAAGAGTGGGCAGTCTGGCCAACGAAAAACATATCAGCTTGTTTGCCGCCTGCTTCGAGCCTGAACTGGCAGAACGTTTGCCAGCACGTGGCTTGCAGGCAGTACAGAACTTTGCCAACTGGATTAATCATGTTGCAGACAACGCACTACGAGCTGATCCAAAGGAAGCAGTAAAAGATCTGATCCGGCAAAGCCAGTACGAAGCCTGGTTATTTGAAAGCAGCGCCAGCCCAAAAGCGGCTGAAATGGCACTGAAGAATATCAATGAGCTGTATCGTTGGATCAGTGAAATGCTCGAAGGCAAAGACGATGAGGAGCCGCTGAGTTTAAACGAAGTGGTGACCAAACTCACGCTACGCGACATGATGGAGCGCCAGGAGCAGGAAGATGAAGCCGATCAGGTGCAACTGCTGACGTTACACGCTTCTAAAGGTTTGGAATTCCCTTATGTCTTTATGGTCGGCATGGAAGAAGGTTTGTTGCCGCATCAAAGCAGCATAGATGAAGACAATGTTGAAGAAGAACGCCGTCTGGCTTATGTAGGTATTACCAGAGCACAACGTGAGCTGATTTTTACTTATGCCCGCGAGCGCCGTCAGTATGGTGAAATCATCAAACCTGAGCCAAGCCGGTTTTTATATGAATTGCCAGCCGATGATTTGGAGTGGAGCAAAGCTGCACCCGTCAAAACTGAGCAACAACGACAAGAAACAGGACTGGCGCACCTTGACAGATTACGCCAGTTGTTGAAAAAGCCCTGATTGGGTTTCACTGACTGGGCTGCTATCGGCAAAATAGCAGCAACCCAGTTGGGTCAGGTAAGTGCGGCTTTCGTCATTTTCAGCCACAGCAGCGACCAGACGGTATTTGTGGGTTTGTGACAGGCTTAACAGCACTTGCAGCAGCTGTTTGCGCTGATCACTGCGCTGTAAGCTGCGGCTAAAGGCGGTGTCTAACACCACAAAATCAAATGGATACTGCACCAATAAACCTAAAGCAGCCACTTCAGCAGCAAACTGATCCAGCAACAAGCGAATACCAAGTCGCTTCAACTGATGCAAATTCGCCAATTGAGTAGTGGTTAAACGCAACAAATCCGCTTCGTTAAACCCAATACAGAGCTGGTGCAGTGGCAAAACTGAATGACGTAATACATTGCAGAGCTTATCAAACAGCAAGGTATTATTCAGATGGCCACTGCTTAGTGTAATACTGAATATTTCTGCGCTGGCATTTTTCTGACAAATCTGACGCACCAGTTCCAGTTCAATATCAGGCATTAAACCAGCCTGAGTGGCCTGGCGGCTTAATTCAGCTTTTTGTTCCGCATCACCCTGCAGCCAGTTCAATAGCACCTGATAACCCAGCACTTGTGCATCGCCTTGCAATAAAGGCCGGAAAGCTGGCGCAAACTGCTGTTGGTCCACAGCCTGTTGTAAGGCTTGTTCCTGCCCCAACTCTTGCAGCATTTGCTGACGCATGGAATCATTAAAAATAACAAAGCGGTTACGGCCAAACGACTTGGCCTGATACATAGCTGCATCGGCATCCCGTAACAATTCGTCGGCGTTTTGATATTCTGGTTGATAACAGGCAATACCTAAACTGGCGCCTGAACAGACTTGTTGACCTTCAAGCATCATCGGCTGACGCAGAGATTCAATCAAACGCTCCGCTACTTCTTCAGCATCTAAATCGCTTTGAATTTGGCCTAATAAAATAACAAACTCATCACCACCTAAACGAGCCACTAAATCGTGTTCACGCACAGTTTGTTGTAAGCGCTGGCTGACTTCAATTAAAAACAAGTCACCAATATGATGGCCCAAAGTGTCGTTGATTAGTTTAAAACGGTCTAAATCGATAAACAGCAAAGCAAAACGTGGGTTGGCTTCGCGGTTGCGATAGGAAAAACGTTGGCGCAATTGCATTAAAAACATCTGACGATTCGCAAGGCCAGTTAACGCATCGTGGTTGGCCTCGTGAAACAGTTTTTCTTCGGCTTTTTTTCGCTCTTCCACCTGCAAACGCAAAAACAAATTGGTTTGACGCAATTCGCGGGTACGTTCAAAAATACGTTTTTCCAGCTCTTCATGCTGCAGCTTTTGTTGTTCTGTGTTTAATTTACGGGAAATAGCCACAGCTATATGCTGCGACACAAAACGTAATAGATTCAGCTCTTGTTCGCTGTAGCTGTAGGTATTGTCATAACACTGCAGTGCAATGACACCCAGCACCTGTTCACCCACCAATAAAGGTGCACCTAACCAGCTGGTCGACATGGCATGATGGCCTAAGCTGGATTGCACTCGATCAACTACACCCGTTTTAATTAAATCCAATAACTGAGTCTGACTGATCAGTTTGGCTTCGCCAGAGCGGATCACATATTCAGTTAAGCCACTTTGCAAAGCGCGCTCTCTGGGCGTTGGCGTGTATTGGTCTAAATAGAACGGAAAATGTAAGCGATCACCTGCTTCATTCAACAGCGCTATGTAGCAGTTATCTGCTTTCATCAGTTCGGACAAAATCTGGTACACCTCATGATAAAAACTCATCATGTCGGTGCTTTTAGCGGTCATTTCGGAAATTTTATACAAAGCAGACTGCAGTTGTTCTGCATTGGTGCGCTCGCGAATTTCTTTTTCCAGCGACTGATTGGTATTGCGCAACTGCTGAGTACGCTCACGTACCGTTTGCTCCAGCAATTCACGGCTTTTCACTCTGTCTATGGCTGTCACTGTATGTATGGCGATATTGCTGATCAGCGCTAAATCATGCTGATTGTAGCGAGACTCCGGGTCATAACTTTGAATCGCCATCACACCAATAATTTTTTCACCACGGCATAAAGGCACACCCAACCAATACTGACACGCTGTGCCCTGCGCCGTAATGTCACCGGTTTCAACCAGTCGGCGATAACCGTCCTGATCACACAAAAGCGCTTGTTTAGTGCGCGCCACATAACCCGTCAGGCCGGAAGCAAAAGCGTCGGAAGGCGCATCCAGTAAAACTTGTTGATCTTTTTCGTCCGCGAAGTATTCCAGCAAAAACTGCTGGTCCTGATCACAGAGCACCACATAAAAATTATCGGCTTTGAGTTGCTGGTTTAATAAACGGTGAATGGCAGGATAAAACTCGCGCATATCTTTAATGCCAGAAGCTAATTCTGACAATTTCAGCAAAGCGCCTTGAATGATATAAGCCTGTTTATAGCCAGCAGCCAGCTTACGCAAACGGCGCAACTGACTAACCACAAGGTGGTGGGCTTTATCCAGAGTTGTTATATCCTTCAACTTTTTCTCTTATTCTTATCTAAAGGCAAGGTAGCCAAAACTGGCTGATGGTTAAGCACCTCTATTATGCACAAAGCTTAACCAGATGGAAGGCAAAAAGAGTTAGCTGGTCAGATCTTCTTATAAGCAATTGAGCTAAATAGATAACAATTAGATCTATAAAGTATTAGAAACAAAAAAACGCTGCCACAGCAGCGTTTTTTAACTAACAGAAGTTCTAAACGCCTTCGGTCATAAACTTGATAGCAGCTGAAATTTCGTCGTCAGAACAATCACCACAGGTGCCACGAGGCGGCATAGAGCGAATACCTTCAATAGCATGTTTTAACAATACGTCGGCACCTTGAGCTATACGAGGTTTCCAGGCTGCATCACCTTTCTTCGGTGCATCTAAAGCACCAGTACCGTGACAGGCAAAACAAGCGCCCTGATACACTTGCTCGCCAGTGCGTGGACCTTTAGGCCCGGTATCTGCGGCAGCCTGTGCACCAGCCAGGTAAACCTGGCCTACAGGCTCAAGACGTTTTTTAATTGCTTCGTTGTCTGCTTCCTGTGCAGCAACGTTGGCTATTGCAGCAGTTGTCATCAGCACTAAGGCAAAAGTGAGTTTTTTCATCTGGATAATCCTGTCAATAAGCCATACAAAAGTTAAGGTATTATAACGCCGGGATGCTTCATAGTGGAAGCCCCTGTATTTGTTGGCTTTTAACTTAGCCCATAATCCAGACTAAGTTGGGTAAAATTCGCAGTCAAAATCGCCTTATAACTGATCAGTCTGAAAGGCATTTTTTTCAGTTAAAAAAAATTCAAATCAGGACTGTGCAAAGAAAATCTTTGTGGTAGTCTGTTTGCCCCACTTTGATTGTCTTACGCTGTCGCCTTTTTGACAGGAAACCAAAGTGAGATAATTTTCCACAAAATGGAATGATAAGAAAAACAATAAGGGAACCAGTAGCATTACCCTTCTTTTTCTTTTAAATACAACAACTTAAACACACACCACCGGACTCTTTACAGAGATTATCTGGTTGTTGGCTATTGTCTGTCCACAAAGTTATCCACAGCTTTTTCGTATAAAAAAGTATCAATGCCACAGGGCGACAACGTAGCTACAGCTGGCTGAACCGGGCCTGTTGTGGCATGCTTAAGCAAAACATTTAGGGATCCTTATTATGGTTGTTATACCGGACAATCCTCTCATTTTGGTCGACGGTTCTTCTTATTTATTCCGCGCTTATCATTCGCCACCACACCTGACCAATTCAAAAGGAGAAGCCACCGGCGCTATTTATGGCGTGGTGAACATGCTGAAAAGTTTGTTGCGCCAATATAAACCCAGTCAGATGGTGGTGGTGTTTGACGCCAAAGGTCCTACCTTTCGGAATGAAATGTACAGCGAATACAAAGCCCATCGTCCGCCAATGCCGGATGATTTGCGTAGCCAGATTGCTCCTTTACATCAAATCATTGAAGCCATGGGTTTACCGCTGATCTGTATCAGTGGTGTTGAAGCCGACGATGTGATTGGTACTTTAGCTGTTCAAGCCAGCCAACAAGGCCGCCATGTGTTGATCTCTACTGGTGACAAAGACATGGCCCAGTTGGTGGATCAGCATGTCACCTTAATTAACACCATGACAGATACTATTTTGGACCCGGCAGGAGTTGCCGAAAAGTTTGGTGTAGGGCCAGAGCTGATTGTCGACTATTTAGCCTTGATGGGCGATAAAGCCGACAATATTCCGGGTTTGCCAGGTGTCGGTGAAAAAACTGCCATGGCTTTGCTGCAAGGTATTGGTTCAATAGAAAAGTTGTACCAGCAGTTGGATCAGATAGCAGCGCTGAACTTCCGTGGCAGCAAAACCATAGCAGCCAAAATGGAAGAATTTAAAGATCAGCTGACGTTGTCTTATCAGCTCGCCACCATCAAAACCGATGTCGAATTGTCGCTTCAGCCAGACAGTCTGGATATCAAAACACCGGATCAGACTAAACTGGCCGAACTGTTTGCAGCTTGTGAATTCAGACGCTGGTTAAGTGAAGTGTTAGGCGGCAAAGATACTGCAACAGCAGTAGCGACAGAAGCGGCAAAAACTAATGAGGAACACACAGCGGAAATCCCTGCCAGCGGCATTGATACCAGCAGCTACCCTTGTATTTTAACCGAAGCCGATTTTCTGCAGTTGTTAAAACGTCTGCCAGAGGTTGAACTGGTAGCTTTTGATACAGAAACCACCAGCCTGGATTATATGCAGGCCGATGTGGTGGGTATTTCTCTGGCTTTAGCAGCCGGGGATGCTTGTTATATTCCGTTGGCGCATGACTATGTTGGTGCACCTGAACAGCTGAATCGTGATTGGGTGTTAGCTCAGTTGAAGGACTGGCTGGAAGATGAAAGCAAAGCCAAAGTAGGCCAGAACCTGAAGTACGATCAAAGCGTACTGGCGCGCCATGGCATAACGCTGCGCGGAATTCGCTTTGACACTATGCTTGAGTCTTACATTGTAAATAGTGTTGCCTCCCGCCACGATATGGACTCCTTGTCACTGAAGTACCTTGGCCATAAAACCATAAGCTTTGAAGACATCGCAGGCAAAGGTGCCAAACAAATCACCTTTAACCAAATTGCTCTGGAACAAGCTTCGCCTTATGCAGCAGAAGATGCGGATGTGACTTTGCGGTTACACCAAACCTTATGGCCGATGCTGGAGCAACATTCAGGCTTGCAGAAAGTATTCCGTGATATCGAAATGCCACTGGTGCCAATACTGTCAAAAATGGAACGTACCGGGGTAAAAATTGATGGCAACTTGCTGGCGCAACAAAGTCTGGATTTAGCCAAACGTATAGGCGAGATTGAGCAGGAAGCCTATCAGATGGCTGGTAAAGAATTTAACCTGTCATCTCCGAAGCAACTGCAGGAAATCTTATTTGAACAGATGGGTTTACCTGTACTGAAGAAAACCCCCACGGGCACACCGTCCACAGCGGAAGAAGTCCTAGCTGAGCTGGCGCTTGATTATGAGTTTCCGAAACTTATTACGGAACACCGGGGTTTAAGTAAGCTCAAATCCACGTACACCGACAAACTGCCGTTGTCAGTCAATCCGGCAACAGGCCGGGTACATACCTCTTATCATCAGGCTGTTGCTGCCACTGGCCGCTTAAGTTCCACTGAACCTAACCTGCAAAATATTCCGATCCGTAGTGAAGAAGGTCGCCGTATTCGTCAGGCTTTTATTGCTGAAGCGGGTAAAACCATTTTGGCAATCGACTATTCACAAATTGAACTACGCATCATGGCGCACTTATCACGTGACCCTGCACTGCTCAATGCTTTTGCACAAGGCAAAGATATTCACAGAGCCACAGCTGCTGAAGTCTTTGGTGTAGCGCTGGATCAGGTCAGTTCGGAGCAACGCCGCCGCGCTAAAGCGGTCAACTTCGGCCTGATTTATGGCATGTCAGCTTTTGGTTTGGCACGCCAATTGGGTATTAGTCGAGGGGAAGCACAGCAGTATGTTGATCTGTATTTTGAACGTTTTCCTGGCGTATTGGATTATATGGAGCGAACCCGCACTCAGGCACATGAGCAGGGTTATGTCGAAACTCTGTTTGGCCGCCGTTTGTATCTACCTGAAATTAATGCCAAAAACATGGCCCGGAAAAAAGGTGCCGAGCGAGCTGCCATCAATGCGCCTATGCAGGGCACTGCAGCCGACATTATCAAAATGGCCATGATTAAAGTATCAGCCTGGCAGGACAAACAACCTGCAGGTATCGTTGCAATGATTATGCAGGTACACGATGAACTGGTGTTTGAAGTGAAAACTGAAGAACTGGAACGGGTAAGTACTGAACTGGTTGAAATCATGCAATCTGCCGCATCACTGGATGTGCCATTACTGGCAGAAGCTGGTTTTGGTCCAAACTGGGATCAGGCGCATTAAAAAAATGCATTAAGGCTGAACTTAGTTAAAAACACTTAGTCTTATTAACTGTGTAAATGCCCATTCCTGGTAGTTTGATTTTTCGCCCCAACTTGTTTGGGGCTTTTTTATAAAGAACCTGCACACTGCTCTGCTTTTCAAGCCAAAACGTATGATTTATCTACAACTATTGGCGTCCCACATTGGTAATAAAGCTACATATTTTCAAATTAATGACAGTTTAGCTAAATATTTGTAGTTTAATTACAGCTCTTGGCTTGCTTTTTTAATCAACACTTGTAGAATCAAATTCGTAGGGTACAGAGGTAAGATGTTCTATCTTTCAGCACTAACAGGCCTAATAGCCTATTTAGTCGCCAGAAAGAAAGGCTTATTTAGCCGCCCCACTGCAAGCAGTGGGGCGTTTTTTTTTGTCTGTTGATCAGAAAAACTGAAATAAAACTAGATTTTTTAGAGCAAATACTTCAAACATTCAAAATTTTATGTATAATGGCGTTGTCTTGTTAATCCAAGACACCCTGTTGATTTGAAATTATTGAATAGCTTCTCCCCGTTTGCTATGACCGGCCTCCTCAAAAAGGGCCGGTTTTCTTTTTTCTGACCAAGCAAAAATGTTCAACATGACCCAATTCCAGCTGACTAGCCAGGGTGCTGCTTATTGTGCGCGCTGATTTTTATGAAAAAACTGATTGAGGCCTAAGAAAGTCATAAATAGCATGAATAAAAAAAGCAGAGACTATGCTCTGCTTTTCTCAATTTAAGACTTGGTAAAAACTTATTCTTGTTCTGCGCTGTACCATTGGTCCAGTTTTTGTTCTAACTCAGACAAACCCAATTTAGTCAGTGAACTGAACACTTGCACTGTCACATCACCCATAAACGCCATAGAAGCTTCTGTTACTTCCATTAATACTTTTTTGCGTGGGCCAGGGCTTAACTTGTCAGCTTTAGTCAACAGCAATAAAACCTGCAAATTACTTTGCACAGCCCAATGAATTAAATCCTGATCCAAATCTTTTAACGGATGGCGGATATCCATTAAAATCACTATGCCTTTTAGGCTTTCGCGTTTCATCAGATATTCGCTCAGGGCTTTTTGCCATTTTTCTTTGACTGCTAAAGGCACTTTAGCAAAGCCATAACCTGGTAAATCGATCAGGCGTTGATTCTCAGCTAAAGAAAACGTGTTAATTAACTGAGTACGACCTGGCGTTTTACTGGTTCGGGCTAAACCATTTTGCCGCGTCAGCGTATTTAACGCACTGGACTTGCCGGCGTTAGAACGACCAGCAAAGGCAACTTCGATACCTGTATCTGCGGGCAGAGCCTTAATATCAGGGGCACTGGTCAGAAAAGTTGCTTTCTGATAATTGATGATCGCTTTGTACACTGTCAGCTCCGGCTGTAAATTTGGCTATAGTGTAACGGATCCTGAAGATCCACAGAAGCTTTACTGTGATTTATGGGATTCTATCTGCGCAAGATTCGTGTAAAATAGACATAAAATATAGGGTTATTCAACTTGGTTGCCAGATCACTGGCGGTTCAACGCGGACAGAGACGGAAAAAAAATGAAAAAATTCGCACTTCCACTCACGCTCTTTTTAGGGTTAATCAGTACAGCTTATGCAGCCGATGGGGATGCAGAAGCAGGTAAAGCTAAATCCGTGACTTGTGCTGCCTGCCATGGCATGGACGGGAATAGCCCAACAGATTTATATCCAAAAATTGCTGGTCAACATGCTGGTTATCTATTTAAGCAATTAAAAGAATTTAAACTCGGAGCCACTACAGGTGGTAAAGAAGGCCGCAATAACCCTGTGATGGCAGGTATGGTTGCCGCTTTGTCCGAGCAGGATATGAAAGATCTGGCGGCTTATTACTCCAGTCAAACCATGAAAGAAGGCAGTACGCCGGAAGATGTGGTAGCTAAAGGTGAAAAATTGTTTCGTGGTGGTGATCTGGAGCGTGGCATTGCTGCCTGTATCGCTTGTCACGGCCCACGTGGTGTAGGCCATAGCTTAGCTGGCTTCCCGAAAATTTCGTTCCAGCATGCGGCTTATATTAAAACTCAGCTGGAGTCTTTCCGTAACGGTTCACGTGCTAATGATATGAACGGCATGATGCGTGATGTTGCGAAAAAACTAACTGACGAAGATATAGAAGTATTATCTAAGTATGTGGGTGGTTTACACTAACAGCTCTTTGACTCTGCATAAAGCCAGGCTCCATGCCTGGTTTTTTTATTTCTGTAGCACCCTCTACAGTAATCCGCCAACTGATTATTTTCCATTTGTGAGATATGTCTCACAACCTTGTAAGATATGACTTACGCAACCCAAAAAAACACAAAACAACAACCCAACTAATTGATTTATAAAGACATTACAAAAAAGTTCATTTTTTTTGTGTTTTTTTTATACCGTTGTATTGCCATTCTGAAAAATCGGAGTAGATTTAAGTCCGTTACATTTAGTAACCTTTAAAAACACGGAAGCTGGCACGGAAAGCAGCAGTGCATCAGTACATTTTTTGCAGCATCAAGATGATGACAATGTGTATTTTACACAGCGCAAGGAAGGACCATTAAGTATCAGGATGATCGCGAATAATTATTTTCATAGGGAATTTGCGTAAAAATATAGGGAATTTGTGCAGACAGGGTGTTGAACTCCCGTCAGGATGACTTAAAGCAGATTATGTGTCGCGCTAGACACCTTATATAGAGGGCGGTAACATCTTACACCGCCCTTTTTATTTATCCTCACCATGAATTCAGTTTGCCCTTTGTGTCAGCATTCACACACCCAGCCTTTTTGCAGCGATAAAAGACGCACATACTTTCAATGCCAGCAGTGTTTTTTAGTCTTTGCGGACCGTACCACCTTGTTGACTGCCGAGCAGGAAAAAGCCCAATACGATTTACATCAAAATCAATTGGACGATCCAGGCTACCGCAAATTCTTATCTCGCTTATCTGTGCCTCTGCTGAGCAGCCTCACGCCTGAACAAAACACCGGACTGGATTTCGGTTGTGGCCCTGGGCCTTTATTAGCAAAAATGCTCAGTGAAGCGGGGAAACAGATGCAAGTCTGGGATCCTTTTTATGCGCCGGAGCCAAAAGCTCTGCAGCAAAAGTATCATTTTGTCAGTTGCACTGAAGCCATAGAACATTTCATTAATCCGGCGAAAGAATGGAGTTTATGGCTGGATTTATTGTTGCCGGAAGCCGTGTTGGCATTGATGACGAAACGCTATACAGACCAAAACAGCTTTAGCCACTGGCACTATAAAAACGATCCTACCCATATCAGTTTTTTTCACCAGCGTACTTTTGAGTATCTGGCACAACGTGATCAACTGGACCTTGAATTCCCCGCCGACGATGTAGTGTTATTTAAAAAGCGAAATACCTAGGTTTTCTGGCATAAACTGGTTAAAATACGCGCCCTTTTTCGTAGGTAACAAATATGACTCGGATTAAAAAAACTCGCACCTCAGGCCCACTTGGTACCAGGCACAGACCGGCTGAAGAAGCCCGTCAGGATCGCACACGCGCGCCTGAAACCAAAAAGAAAGGTGCAGGCTTAAAATCCGGTAGTCGCCATTCTCCGTCCGCTGAAGATAAACAAAAGCAATCGGCTAAAGGCTCTAAAGACCCACGCCATGGCAGTAAAAAGCCTATTGCTTTAGTAGTGACAGAAGCAGAACAAAAGCTGATGGCTCAGCCAAAGCAGTTCAAGCCTGTGGTACAACTGAGTAAAGCCAAAGAACCGGAAATGCCACCAGAACAGGAATTAGCGCTGCTCGAAAACGATGAGAAGCTGCTGGAATTGTTGGACCAAGTGGATAAAGGCGAAATACTGACGGGTAAAGACGCTAAATACTTTAACGCCAAAACGGCACGTCATGCAGAGCTTGTTGCCCTGCTAGGTTTAGACCAGGATGACGAAGAAGATTTGGATCCGTTAGCTAAATTAGAGCGTACTGATTGGCGTAAAGAGTTTTTAGGCGAATAGGGGATAACGTTTGACCTTCAACTGGATACTGGCCACCATAGCTGCTGTTTTAATTCTTGCTGGCCTGAGTTTTTACCTCGGTCGTTTGTTGTGGTTAATTCAGCAACAGAAGTTAAAGCAGCAACAGGTCGTTGACGCCAAAAACGCTGACCTGACGCAAAGCATAGTGCTGATAGCCAAAGCCATGCGTGAAGAACAGTGTGAGTTGTCTGAAGGCGCATTGCGAATTTGGGTACTGCTGGACCACCTTCAGCTACCCAATAAACCTGATGCAATTCAGACCTACCCTGGCTTGTTTAAAATGTATGACGTAGTCAAAGATATGCCGACCCACCAGGCGCGTAAAGAGCGTGATAAAAAGGAGATCCGCCATCTGGATCACCTGCGCGAACAAGCAGAAATTGATTTAAAATCCGAAATCATCGCCGACGTACACAAGCTACTGGAGTTTTTCCAGAGCCAAAAATAGCAACAACAAAGGCAGCCATGGCTGCCGTTGTTGTTTTCGAACCCGTGTTATTGTTTGTACACAACCCCGGCTTTCATCACAAAACTGACTTTACCCATCAGTTGAATATCCTGCAACGGATCACCAGGTACAGCCACTAAATCAGCAATTTTACCTGCAGTCACTGAACCCAACTCCTGATCCATTTTCAATAACCGGGCTGAAGCAATAGTAGCTGACTGGATCGCTGCCATCGCTGGCATGCCGGCTTCGGTCATAAAGACAAACTCGCGCCAGTTATCGCCATGAGCACCTACGCCGGAGTCAGTACCAAAGGCAATTTTGACGCCCTCTTTGTAGGCATCAGCAAAAGTTTTCTGAATTTTAGGGCCTATAGCCAGAGCCTTAGGACGGACCAGCTCAGGGAAAAAACCAGGCATAGCGGCTTTTTCTGCGGCCCACTTGCCGGCACTGATGGTTGGCACATAATAAGTGCCATGTTTTTTCATCAGTTTCATCGTGGCTTTATCCATTAACGTGCCGTGTTCTATCGAATCCACACCCGCCTCAATAGCTCTGTCCATGCCTTCTTTCCCGTGAGCATGCACAGCAACCGTCATGCCATAGTCTTTGGCCGTCTCTACAATAGCTTTCAGCTCTTCGTTGTTAAACTGCGGATTAGAGCCACTTTTTGCCACACTCAGCACACCACCAGTCGCAGTGATTTTAATCAGGTCTGCCCCTTCTTTATAACGTTGTCGTACAGCTTTACGCGCTTCATCTGGACCATTCACCACGCCATCTTTTGGGCCTGGATCACCCATCAGCGCATATGCAACGCCATTGCTTGGGTCGGCATGTCCACCTGTAGTAGCAATAGATTTACCCGCGGTGTAAATACGTGGGCCTTTGACATAACCCGATGCGATGGCTTTACGCAGCGCTGTGCTGGTATGGTGAATATCACCCAGTTCACGTACTGTGGTAAAACCTGCCATCAGCGTTTTTTCTGCAAAGGTAGCCCCTCGCAGAGCCACATCAGCTTCATTCAGGAAAAAGTCTTCAGTGTAAGTACCTGGGCTCATTTGAGTGGAGAAATGGGTGTGCATATCCATCAAGCCAGGCATTAGTGTATGGTTTTTTAAATCAATAACCTGGTCGCCGTCAGCTGGGGTTTTATAACCAGATTCGACAGCAATAATTTTGTCGTTTTCGACAACAACAGTATGTTGTGTTAACACTTTGTCGTTGTCAGCGGTAATCAGTTTTCCGGCATGAATTAAAGTCGCGCTCTGAGCTGTTCCAGTTACAAGCAAAGCGCTGGCGATAAGGGTGAGTTGCAGTTTCATTATTTCTCCTGTTGGATGAACACAGCTTTTTCCAGCTGCTTTGCATCGACTATGAAACAGGAATGACAAAGCAGCAAGCGAAGAAAAAATGAATGCGATACAGAGCCTTGGATCCGGGATTAATGGTTAATCCAGCATGCCAAGCGTAAAACTTATGCCAGCAGAATTAATTTGCAGAGTATTTTTCCCAGCCACTTGAACAGGTAATGCTAAATCAACCAGTTGATAATACGCTGGTCTGCTGAATTTAGCCGTTAAACCGCGCCACAACTGCAGGTAAGGAAGTAACTGACCATCGGGTTGAGCCTGTAAAAACAGCGGATATTCAGCATCAATTAATACCTGCTCACCTAAATTAGTGGTCGCGATAACAGCTGAGCCAGCCTGACTTGATTGTTGTTCTATAGCCACAACAACAAAGGCAGCGTCTTCAACCTGAATACGGACTTTTTCGACCGGAGTCAGTAGAAAATACTCCTGTTGCTGCCGGGTCAGTACTGAAGCAAAAAGTTGAACCAACTGTGGTCGCTGGATTTTTGAATCCAGATAATACCAATCACCATGCCGATCGATGCGAATAGGGATATCACCGCAAAAAGCTGGATCCCAAAGTTCAACAGGGGCTAAATGAGGCTGCTGTAACGACAACTGTAATTGTTTTAAATCCATGATGGCGTAACTAATAAGCAAGAGACTTGCAGAGCATAACAACAGAAGGCTGTTAGGGTAAATTGGGATGACTAACGAAGCTCGAACCCGGTGTTGGGTTTTTGTAATACAGAAATTGGAATTGGGGTGACTGATGGGGCTCGAACCCACGACAACCGGAATCACAATCCGGGACTCTACCAACTGAGCTACAGTCACCACAAGCGGCGCGGATTCTAGCGAAATTCTGCGATGAAGCAAAGTTATTTTTTACAAAACTAAGCCAGAAGCCGCGTTTGGCTTGGGTCAGAGCACTGGTTATGCTAGGGTATGGCCGTCAGATTACCTGGCATTCATCAGACCAGCGGCTTGAACATGGAGAAAAATATGCAGCAATTCCTCGATTTTTTAGAAAAAAATCAGCAATTGATTTTAAGTTATAGCGTCAAGGTACTGGTCGCTTTAGTCATTTTATATTTGGGTCGCTGGTTATCAAAAAGCCTGACCCGCATGCTGGAGAAAGCCTTAATCCACCGCAAAGTGGACAGAGCCGTAGTGTCTTTTTTAAGTGGCATTATTCAGGCCGCTATTATGGTGGCCACTATTCTGATCGCCTTGTCACAAGTAGGCATTCAGACGGCGTCTTTTATCGCCATTTTAGGTGCCGCAGGTTTAGCTATAGCATTGGCTTTACAAGGTTCTTTATCCAACTTCGCATCCGGCGTACTTATTATTTTATTCCGTCCATTTCGAGCCGGTGACTTTGTCGATGCCGCCGGAGTTTCAGGCGTTGTGGAAAAAATTGAAATCTTTCAGACCGTGATGAAAAGTGCAGATAACAAACGCATTATTGTGCCGAATTCGCAAATTACTGGCTCTGCCATTATCAATTATTCTGCTGAAAAAACCCGCAGAGTGGATTTAACAGTAGGGATCAGTTACGAATCTGATCTGAAAAAAGCCAAACAATTGCTGGAACAAATCCTCAAGGCCGACAGTCGTATTCTGGCCGAACCCGCACCAACTATAGCTGTAGGCGCTTTAGCCGACAGTTCAGTCAATATTTTAATACGTCCATGGGTAAATGCGGCCGATTACTGGCCTGTGTACTGGGACACTCTGGAAAAAATCAAACTGACCTTTGATGAACATCAGATTGTGATTCCCTTTCCACAAATGGACCTGCATTTCAAAAAGGAAAAGTAAGGTATGAAAAAAACTCTCTGCTCCCTGTCAGCTCTGGGCAGTCTGTTGGTTTTAAGCGGTCTTTTGACAGTACAGGCCGAAGAAAGCTCATCCAATGAGACCAAACTAGGCTGGAGCACTTCTGCCGAATTGGGCGCTATCACCACCTCAGGTAATACTAAGGGTACGTCCATTACAGGTAAAATTGACTCTAAACAAGAGCTGGAACAGTGGTCAAACGACTACACCTTCAGTGCTTTTTTTAAACGCGACGAAACAGAAGCCGATGACGGCCAAACCATAGTAGAAACCTCAGCGGAGAAATATGCCGCCTCGGCCAAAGGTGGTTACAAACTGAATAAAGACACTGCCCGCTTGTTTGTCTTTGGCTCTCATGTCGATGACCGATTTGGTGCCTACACCGAATACACTACGCTGGCCATAGGTTATGGTGATGAGCTATTTAAAACCGATACGATGTCGCTGGAAGGTGAAGTCGGTCCGGGTTATTACAGAGGTAAAACGGATCTGGAAGAAACTGAAAATGGCATGATAGTACGTGGTGCTGCCACGTATCGCTGGCAGATCAGTGAGTCAGCACGTTTTAAGCAAACGGTCAGTCTGGAATACGGTGAAGACAACAGACGTTCTATAGCCGAATCATCACTAACCGCTAAGATTAACGGCCGAATGCAAATGAAAGCTGCTTTTTTAGTGCAAAACGACTCTAAAGTACCAGTAGGCAAAAAGAAAACTGATACACAAACCTCGTTAACTTTTGTCTATTCGTTTTAATCAGCTGTTTTTACATTCTGTCGGGGCGCGGTTAATCCTCGCCCGTTACTGTAGCTTCAAGTACGACGGCTAAGCTACAACCAGCCTTTTTGTCTTGCTATCCGTGCAGCGTCAACTCTATTAGCTGCATTCAGTTTACTAATAGCTTCCGACAAATAATTCCGTGCCGTGCCCTCAGCAATAAAAAGCGCTGTTGCAATTTCAGCTGTGCTTTTGCCTTCTGAAGCTAAGCGCAAAGCCCGGCGTTCCTTGTCACTTAAGGGGTCGTGCTGACCCAAAGCCGACAATGCCAGCTCAGCATCTATCACACGTTTTCCCGCCATCACCTGATAAATAGCCTGCACCAGTTGCTCTGAAGGCGCGTCTTTCAGTAAAAAGCCCTGCACACCAGCAGCAATAGCGCGCTGAATATACCCAGAGCGGCCAAAGGTGGTGATCACTATCACTTTGATTTTACTTTGTTGCTGTTGCAGATAAAGCGCTAACTCCAGCCCGCTGCGGCCTGGCATTTCAATATCAGTCAGTAGCAAATCAAAGTCCTGTTGTTTCAGCAGTGCCAGTGCCTGATCACCATCGGCCGCCTGAGTGATTTGAAACTCTGCATTCAGGCCCAATAAAGCTGCTAAAGCGCCCCGCACCATCGCCTGATCTTCCGCCAGCAAAATACGCATCAGGCCTCCTTTGACAACGTAAAACTAAAACGACTGGGTGACAATTGCCACTGCAGGCTGCTGTTTAGCGCTGCTAAACGCTCCTGTATACCGGTTAAACCATTGCCTTGATGCAACTCAGCTACCTTGCCATTATCTGACACCATCAGTTGATATCCTTGCTCATTTTCACTAAATCGGATCTGTACTTCATCACCGTTGCTATGTTTTAGAACATTGGTCACCAACTCAGTCAGGATCAGTACCACTGCCGTTTCTTCCCGGGCTGCAAGGTCCGGAACTTGCCCTTGTACATCCACACCAAATCCCGCCTCACGTAATTTGCTGCTTAAGGCCTGTACTTCCCCTGCTAAACCTTTGTGCTTGTATCCTGAGACCGTCTGACGCACCTGGCTTAAACTTTCGCGGGCAATAAACGCCAGCTCCTGCAATTGCTGGCTGGCTGCCTGATACTGCTGCTGTTGCAATAACTTATCGGCTAAATCGGCTTTGAGCACTATGCCGGATAAACTGTGACCCATAATATCGTGCAAGTCCCGTGCAATTCGCTCCCGCTCCACTATAGTAGCCAGTTGCTTAATTTCTTCTGCACTGCGCTGCTCTTTTAGTAAGCTCGAGCGTCTGGCTCTGTCGAGCACACCAAAGACACCTATCGCCAGCACTAAAGCAGAGCCATAGAGCAGAAAATAAGGCGCCCCTTTGACAAAAAAGTGATCTAGCAGCACCAGCACACAGATCAATGCAGTAACACCAGCTAAAAACTGGCGGAAATTATATGCAAAACCAATAAAAAAACTGACATAGGCAAACATGGAGATAGAGCCATAATTCATTGGAGTGATGGCACTTGCAATGAAAGCCATCAGCAAGATAGGCCACAACATCTGTGAAGTATGGCTGCAGTAAATCCAGTAATAACAACCAACAAAAGCCACTAAGGCCAGTATCATCCAGGCATACTGCACAGGGCTGTAATTGACGTAAAAAAATGGTGCTATGTAAAACACCAGATTAATCAGATATACCCAGGATAAGCGTTTTTCCAGTTCCAACATCTCTTATTCCTTCAAAACCAACAGGGGCTCAAAAGAGCCCCAAGCCAGGATGATTAACGATTCTGACTGTAACTTTGTTGTTGAGTCAGCAGAAACTTAGCCCAGCCGTAGGAGGGGTCAACCTCTGTCGCTTTAGTCCAGTCAGCAAGAGCACCAGCTTTATCGCCCAGTTCCTGTTTGGCTAAGCCACGCCAGGTGTAGGCTTCGGCATGGCCCCAGCAAATTTGCTGACAAGGCTGTGCATACAGCTCAATAGCTTTGCTGCTCAGCTCGATAGCACTTTGTTTACTGCCACCAAAAACTGCTGGCGTATTGTACGCTATGATAGCTTTTACCAAAGTGACCCTTGGGTTGGCAGGCTCAAGCTCTGCGGCCTGAGCCATGGCTTTATTAGATTTAGGACCATACAGTGCTCCCTTCACCGGGTTATTGCCAATCTGCATCCCATAGACACTGGACAATAAGGCCAGGTGATCCGCTTGAGGTTGTGCTGCAGTCAACTGCTCCAGTGTGGACTGCGCCAGGTCTAAGGCTTGTTCAGCCTGATCTTTTTGGCCTGTAATGCCCGCCATAATAGACAAACGGTAGTTGGCATAAGCGTTGTTGTAATCTGCGGTCTGTTCAGCAGCGTAGCTGGCTAGTTGCTTCAGATCCATCGCATTGGTGGCCGCATCGATTTGTTCGATGGTTGCAGCCTGAGCTGCTGTTATCGTTAAAGCACTTAAAGCAATCAGTAAAGTTTTCATAGCGTCTCTCCGTTGTGGTTTCATTCCGACCACTCTGTAGTGGTGTGAAGCCAGTATCGGAAAATCCATAGAAAAACATCAGGCACAAAAGTCATGACTTGGGCATGACTTTTGTCACCCATTTAAATGCAATATATACCCAAAGTAATTGAAGTTGCAGGGAGGCGACAAGCCAGTGAGACCCCGGGAGCATAGTAAACCTATGTGACCGGGGCGAAATGGCGCAGTCAACAAAGCGGCAGCTTCAAGTACGAAGGGTATATTTAGTAACTTAAACTGCTGTAGCCTAACCCCTGCTGTTTTTGCAGTTTAATTTGCACCGGAATCCGCTCTTTTAGTGCTTCCACATGGCTGATAATGCCGATCATCTTGCCGCTGGCATTCAGTTGATCCAAAGCGGCCAATGCAGTTTCCAGCGTGTCCGGGTCCAAAGTGCCAAAACCCTCATCCAGAAATAAGGATTCAATGCGGGTTTTATGGCTGACTAAATCCGACAGCGCTAAAGCCAACGCCAGGCTAACTAAAAAGCTCTCCCCACCGGATAAGGTTTTAGTATCCCTTGTCGTATCAGCCTGCCAGCTGTCCAGTACCTGGAGTTCCAGCTCCGCGTCGGCTTTACGTGCCAACTGATAACGGCTGTGCAGTTTGTCCAACTGCTGATTAGCCAGTCCCACCAGCTGCAATAAAGTTAAACCCTGAGCGAAACGACGGAATTTAGCACCATCGGCTGAGCCTATTAAGCTGTTGAATTTATGCCATTGCTGCACCAGCTGCTGCTGTTGCTCAATCTGACTGTATAGCTCTTGTTGTTGCTGTTGATGTTGCTGATCGCTTTGCAATTGCTGCCGGCATTGACCGGCCTGCTCCAGCGCACTAAATAACTGCTGCTCAAGCTCTGTGTTTTGCTGCTGTAATTGCTCCAGACTTTGTTCTGTCAGTTGCTGCTTTTCCAAGGCCTCAATCTGCTGTTGGGCTTGCTCCAACTGGCTTTGACAACGAATTTTCTCAGCGGCCAGCTTGTCTTTTAACTCTGTCAGTTGCTGCACCTGTTGTTCGGTCAATAACATGGCTAAAAAGCTGGTTTCGCTGCCAAACTGCTGCTGTTCCAGCTGTTTTTGCCAGTCTTGCTGCAAGGCCGTTAACTTCAATTGCAATTGCTGTAACTGAGCCTCGCTTTGTTGCTGCTGTCCGGTTTTTTGTTGCAGTTCATTGCTTAAGACACTGAGCTGCTGCTGTACAAGTTCAAGTTCTTGCTGTGGCGCTACAGTCTGACTGGCCGATACTTGCGCTAAACCCGCCTGTTGCAGTTTATCTAACCAGCTTTGGTACTGCTGCTCGGCCTGTTGCTGCTGCAGCAGCGCTTTATCCAACTGCTGAGTCTGTCGTTGCAACTGGTGCTGCCACTGCTGCCATTGCTGCGCTTGTTGTGACCAAAGCTGCCAGGCCTGCTGCTGTTGAGCCGCTGTCGGCAACACAAAACCAAAAGGCTGAAGCTCTTGTTGCCACTGCTGTTCCAATTGCTGCAAGTGCAATTGATTTTGTTGCAGAGCCTCGCCTAGCTGCAGCTGTTGCTGCTGTTGCTGTGTCAGTTGCTGCTGCAGTAATTGTTGCTTATGTGCCAGTTCATGCTGCTGTTGTTGCCAAAGCTGCCGTTGTAGCAGTTGCTGCTCCAGTTGTTGTTGCTGCTCCAGCTCCAATTGAGCCTGCTGCTGAAATTGCTGTAATAACGCTTTTTTTAAGCTGGCCTGGTGCAGCTGCTGTTGCTCAACCTCTGGCAGGTTCTGCAGTAATTCAGTCCATTGTTCGTTTTGCTGCTTAATATCCGCAGCCAGCTGCTCTAACTGATAGTGCTGCGCTTTTTGTTGCTCTTCCAGCTGCAGCAGCTTCTCACGCAAGGCTTTGCCCTGCTCTTCAACTTGTTTTAGTTCAGCCGTTAAAGCCGCTAGTTCTGTTTCAGTCTGTGTTAAATCAAGCGCCTGATAACTAGTGATAGCAGGATGTGTAGTGCTGCCACACAGCGGACATTCGTCGCCTGGTTGCAGCTTGGCTCTGTGACTACTGAGCTCTGCAATCAATCGTTCCTGCAACACCAGTTTTTGCTTATCCGACACTCTGTCGCTATACAACCTGAACTGCTCACGCAGACCTGCCACCTGTTGCTGCAGCTGCTGGCTGTCATTTTGTTTTTGTTGCAGTTCCAGTTGGTCTTTTTGCTGTTGTTGCTGTTTTTGTTGTAAACCCGCAGCAACCCGCAATAACAATGGGTAGGTCTGCAACTGAGTTTTGTGGTGTTGTATTTTCTGTTGCAATTGTGGCAGTTCAATGGTGAAAACCGGACTGCTCTGTTGCAATTGAAAATCCAGTTGCTGTAATTCGGTGCTTACCTGCTGCAACTGCTGCTGTAAAGCTTGGGTCTGATTATTCGCAACTTGCGCCTGCAGATTTTTTTGCTGCTCTAAGCCCTGCTGACGTTGCTGCAATAAAGGTTTCCAACCTGCGACTGCTGCTGCGAGATCTGCGCCCTGAGGTTGCTGTGCCAGTTGCTCTGTTAAAGTCTGACCCTGTTGCTGCAATTGCAGAACCTGTTGCTGCACCTGCTGCTGTATTTGCAGAGCTAAGCCTTGACCTTGCTGCAATTGCAGCTGCTGCCGATTTTTTAACTCATGTATCTGGCGGGATTGAAGTTGCTGCTGTTCTTGTGTTTCTGTCACCGCCGAGCGTTGCTGCTGCAAATCTTTGTACAAAGGCAACAGCACTGCGGCTTTTTGATAACTTTGCAATTTGACCAACGCACTTTGTTGCATGGCCTGTTCTTGCTCAAATTGTTGTTGCTTCAGCTCTGCCTGGTGCAGCTGCACTGTCGCTTGCTGTTGCTGCTGACGCCAGGCAAATAAAGGCGCTTGTTGCTGCTGTTTTGTTTTCAGTTGCTGTTGTTGTTGTTCTAACTCCGCCAACTGCTGTTGCAACAGCTGGCGTTGCTCTAAATCCAGCAACACCACACCTGATGCTTTGGCCTGCAATAATTCTAATGCCGTTTTATGCTGGCGGTTTTGCTCAAACACCTGCATCGAAATCTGACCGTAAATTTCAGTACCGGTCAGCTCTTCCAATAGTTCAGCCCGTTCATTGGCTGGCGCATTTAAAAATGCAGCAAATCCGCCCTGAGCCAATAGCATCGACTTGGTAAAACGGCCAAAATCCAGGCCGGTAATTTGTTCGGTCAGCTTCAGCTTTTCGTTACTTTTATCTGTCAGTATTTCGCCATCGGCTTTGGCCAGTTCTACTTTGGCGGCCTGCAAGTTGCCATCCACTGCACCACGGGAACGACGCTGGCTCCAAAAGGCGCGATAACGCTGCTCGCGCACCTGAAACTCTACCTCGGCCAGACACTCGCTGGTATGGCGGGTCATCAGCTCGTTGCTGCTTTGCGACAAGAGTTTTAAGCGCGGCGTCTGGTGATACAAAGCCAGACAAATCGCATCGAGAATTGTGCTTTTGCCTGCGCCAGTCGGGCCTGTAATAGCAAACAGGTTACTTTGATCAAAAGGTGGCTGAGTGAAATCAATTTTCCACTCGCCTTTTAGTGAATTTAAATTTTGCAGCCGTACCGATAAAATTTTCATGGCAACACCTGCGGATCAGGTTGTTCCAACTGCGCCATAACCTGTTGCAACATCAGCTGAAACTCTGCTTTTTCGCTCTCTGTGAGATCTTCCGCCGCCAGTCTGCGTTCCAGCACCAGATCCGGTGTCATTTCATGCAAAGACTCTTGTTGCTCTGTCGTTAAGGAGCCCACTGCAACTTGTCTGGCACGGCGTAGTTTCAACAACTCCACAGGTAATCCATCCAATTGCTGCTGTACCTGACTTTGTAAATCACTCAGATAGCCATCACTACCGGTTAACACCAGCTCCAGCCAGAGTTTTTGCTCTGGTTTAAGCTCTGCCAGAGGTTGCTGTAATAAGGTATTGAGTTCAACTAAGCTGCATTTCAGGCTGAGTAGCGGCTGAAAACAAGGGATGGGCAACAATTCAATCGCACCTTCAGCAGTGGTGAAATCCAGCAACACCATGGATTTTTGCTGCTTTGCTTCATCAAAACTTAATGGAATAGGCGAGCCGCTGTAACGAATATTTTTTTTGCCAGCCACTAGTTGCGGCTGATGAATATGCCCCAGCGCTATGTAATCAAATTCCGGAAAAGCGCTGGCAGGAAAGGCCTCTAAAGAACCAATATAAATCTCCCGCACCGACTCACTGCTACTGGCGCCTACTGTGGTTAAATGCCCTGTAGCTAACAACGGCAGTTCCAGCCCAAGTTCAGCTTTGAGCGCTTGAGCTTTAACAAAACACTGCTGATAACAATCTGCTATGGCATGCTGCAATTGCTGCTGTTTATCACTGGCCTGCTGACCACTCTGACTTTGTAATACATCGCGGGAACGTAAAAAAGGTAAGGCAGCCAAAATGGCGCCGGGCTCACCTTGCTTCGTATTCAGTACGATCAGATGAGATTCTGCAGCACCCAACCAGCCTGGCACCACTTGGGTGTGTAAACAGGCCAGTAACTCTTTGCCTTCCTGTAACACAGCCACCGAATCATGATTGCCGCCCAGCAGCACCAACTGACAGCCTGTCGATTGCAAATCAACAATCAATTGATGATACAGCTCGCGGGCATAACTGGCAGGAGTGGCGGTATCAAAAATATCTCCGGCCACTATCAAGGCATCCACCTGATGCAATTCAATTTGTTGCTTCAGCCAGCCAAACAAAGCCCTGTGCTCGTCTGCCCTGCTTTTGCCAATAAAATGCTGGCCTAAATGCCAGTCGGAGCTATGAAGAATACGCATAAAAACTTAGAGACGCCGAGCTATGCCACAATGGGGCCAGCATAGCACAGGAGCTTATATCCTTCGTACTTGAAGCTGCAGCTTTGTTGGCCGTGCTCTCTCGCCCCAATCACATAGTGAATCTATGTTCATGGGGACTCATTCGTTTGCCGCCTTGCTGCAACGTCAATTACTTTGGCTATACCATTAGTCAGCTGGCATCAAATAACAGCACTGCATCCAGCACTGTTTCACTGACTTCGCGGTAAAACTCTTGATCGATATTTTCTACTGTATCCGTTGGCTGGTGGTAATCGGCATGATCCGGCACGCCAAAATAGACAAAAGGCACAGCTCTTTTGTGGAATTCTCTGTGATCTGAACTGAAGGTCCAGTCCTGATGCGTGCCAACCAACCATGTTGGTCTGTCATAACCTAATAATAAGCGCACTGAACTTTGTTGCTGCAGTTGCTGCAATGGCTTTTCCAGCTCTGGGTAATGATACGAGCCCACAGCAATTAACTGCTTATTGGTGTCGTGGCTCAGCATATCCATATTGATATTCAGCTTCACTCGTTGTGGTGTCAGCAGCTCTTGCTCAAACAACATACGGGCGCCCCACATGCCGGTTTCTTCGTTGTCCAGCGCAGCAAACAGCAAAGTATGGCGGGGTGGATGCTGCTTAAAATAACGCGCCATCGCCAACAAAGCGGCAACACCTGAAGCATTATCGTCGGCACCAAAATAAATCTTGCCCTGATGCAAGCCCAAATGATCGTAATGCGCAGTCAGCACCAGCATGGGTAAGCTAGGATCCGAGCCTTCAATCCGGCCCAGCACATTAGCAGCGCCCTTCATCAACTGAGCTTTGCCAGTGGTGGGCTGGTACGGCTGCAAATAACCTTCTGTGCCAGCAGCCACTAAACCTATTTGCGTGAACTCTGTGACCAGCCATTGCTGAGCTTTTGCGCCACCCTGTTGCCCTGTGCCACGACCCGCCAGTTCGTCAGATGCTAAATAGCTCAGGTCAGCCATTTGTTCTACAAAGTCCAGCCGCTGCGGCATGTGGCTCACCACAGGCTGAGGCTGAGCCAACAAGCGTTTTTGCTCCATGTGGTTCAGCTGTTCTAACACATAAGGATGAAACGCATAACCAAGTCCTGCCACGATAAATAACAGCCAAAACCAGAGCGGAATACGGAATAACTTCATAACAATCCTGAAAACCAAAAAACCAATGCAGCAGACTAGCGCAAACTGAATCAGCCCACCAGTCAAAGGCTTTGAAAGATCTGATATTTCCTGTCGCTCCAGACTGAGCTTGAGTGGTAAAATACAGTCCCCTTTGTCCTTGTTATGAGAATCTTATGCCACAAAGCCGTAATGCGTCGTTTTGGTGGGCCATTGCCAGTGTATTGGTTGCTATGGTGGTGATCCAATCCGGTGCATCTTTAGCCAAAACCTTGTTTCCTGTGATAGGACCTGAAGGCACCACTGCATTGCGGGTTGGTTTTGCGGCTTTGATTTTGTCTTTAGTTTTTCAGCCGTGGAAAAAATGGCCAGCCAAACAAGATCAAAAGGCCTTGTGGTTTTACGGTCTCAGCTTAGGTGGTATGAACCTGATGTTTTATCTGGCAATTGAACGCATTCCTTTGGGTATAGCGGTAGCGCTGGAATTCACAGGGCCTTTAGCTGTAGCGCTGCTGTCGTCCAAACGCAAACTGGATTTACTTTGGGTCGCTTTGGCGATGACAGGCATTGCCTTGTTATTACCATGGCAAAGTGGAGCAACAGCTTTAGACCCTCTAGGTGTCGCTCTGGCGCTTGGTGCCGGAGCTTGCTGGGCTGGTTATATCATCTTTGGCCAAAAAACGGGTGGAGCTGTCCATGGCGGTACTGCTGTCGCTTTAGGTATGGCTGTGGCTGCTTTGTTTTTGTTTCCGATAGGTTTAGTTTCTGCCGGTACTACGCTTTTTAGCTGGAGCGTCCTGCCATTTGCTTTTGCAGTAGCGCTGTTATCCAGTGCAATTCCATACAGTCTTGAGATGGTGGCGCTTAAACGTTTACCGGCACAAAGCTTCAGTATTTTAATGAGTATGGAGCCTGCCATCGCTGCTTTAGCTGGTTTTATGATTCTTGCTGAGCAATTAAGTGTGCTGCAGTGGCTGGCCATCCTCTCGGTGATAGCAGCGTCATTGGGGAGCAGCCTGACTGCCGGGAAAAAACCTGTCACCGAAGTGGTCTCTTAAAAAGTGGTTTCATAAAATAGCGTTGTGATTCTTTCAGATCCTGCTCTATGCTGAGCTTCAGATGTAGTGCAGGATACGAAGCAGATGCAACAATCGCTGTTTATTCTTTTGTTTGGGGTCATGCTGGCTTCGCCTTGTGCAGCCGTGCAACAATTTGTCTGGTTAACCGACAGCAGTACTCACCAGGACCTCAAACAATACCGTCAGGCGCTTGATGTGAATGGTTTAACCTTAAAACTATTGATGCAGGATGTAACTGACTTTCAGGCGCAACCGCTGCAAGCCACCACTGACCGGGCTATGGCGATGTTAAAGACCGAAGCTTCGGCGTGCGCAGGTAACAAAGTCAAAAACGATAAGCGCCTGACATTCAGTTATGCAACCTCTATCCCCCATACCGTATTTCCGGGTTTAAGGCTTTACAGCAAAACATCGTCTAAAACGACCTTATGGTTACAACAACACCTGAATGAACAGAAAAAAATCAATCTGCAACAGTTATTGAAAGGACCGAATGACCTGCATTTTGCGATAGGTGGTGGCCGCTCCTATGGCGACAAACTGGATGCTTTGCTTAAGCAGCCACAATGGCAGCACAAATTCTGGCAACGCCGCTCTGTTGATATGTCAGCAGGACTGATTGATATGCTGGTACAGGACAGAGTCGACTTACTGATTGAATACCCTAATGTGATGCAGCATTATCTGGCGCAATACAGCAGCGACACTCAACTAACCAGTTTTAGCATAGATGAGGCTGAACCTTATATGCTGGGCTATATCCTTTGCGCCAAAACTGTGGAAGGACAGCAACTGACCGATTTTTTCCAGCAAAGACTGAAGCAGGTTTCACAACAAAAAAGCTATTTGGAGGCGCATTTAGGCTGGGTGGATGCGGCAGACCGGGCTCAACTGACTCAACTGTATAATCAGGTGTTTGGCACATCCTTTTAACTTCTGGCGGTATGCCTGTACTGATTTGATGGCTGAGCCTGAGCGGCGAAACCGCCGGGCTGACTAAAAACACCAGATGACACACTGGTCAGACTTTTTTCACTTTTTCCCTTTTCAGCCATTGTGGAAGCCTGTACTCCTCAGTTAATTTAGAGATTCCAATTTTACAGCACTTTTTATGCAGGTTTTATCGATATGCAGCCAGTAGAGGGACAGCAGCCAGAGTTAACCCTGGCATCAGATTTAACACAACAGCAAAAGTTAGAGGTGCGTCAACAGTGCTTTTACGGCTGTATTTTTTGCGGTTCTCCAGTATTTCGTTATTACTTTTCGTCAAATAGCCCATCAGCTGTGATGATTTGCCCGCTTCATGTCAAACAACTGCGCAGCACTTTGCTAAGCCCCAGTACTCTGGTCGAACGGACCAGCCAACCTTTTAACCAACAGCGTATCAATAAACCGGGTTTTAGTTTTGATCCCAACCGTCGGGTGCAGGTGTCTGTCGGAATGAATACTGTGTACGCCGATTTTGTCCCCGGTGGTGGTGATCAACACTGCATTTGGGTAAATGGACAGGAATTCTTTACCTTGCATGCCGAATCTGGCTGGTTATGTTTTTCTTTTATCCTGTCCGACAGTGCAGGACAGCCATTGATCCGAGTGGAAAAAGGTGAACTCAAGCAAAGCCCGGATCTCTGGGAATACAGCTATGAAGTGAATACGTTAAAAATCAGAGATCATCAACGTCGACTGCAACTTACCGCTCAATTATGTAATGACAGGGTGTTACTGACCAAAGGGCATTTTGTGGATAGTTATGGAGATGGCTTTGTGGTGGAAGGCAATAGGGTGATTGCCATGCTCGATGGCCAAAAAGGCGGACAATATATGCACCGCATAGAGCCTGGCCGTTACAAAGGAGGTTGGGCTTTATTTAATAAAATTCGCCATCCGGAATTAGTCATGCCTGGAAATTTTGCTTTTGTCTGCGCCGCAAAACGTAAGTCCCCCAGCACTGAACGCTGACTTTGTTTTTTCCCCGCTGCTGTTTTATGCTACCTGATGTCACAGACCACTATAAAGCTTCGCAATCCAGTCTGGTCAGGCAAACATGACCAACTTAGCATACACTGGCGCTAGAACAATAAAGGTGCAAGTCATCAACACCTGACTTAGAACCCAGTCCAATGGAGAGACCTGATGCAGCAGAATCTTAAACGTATTTTCGCCCTTTTCGTTGCACTGGCAACAATAACAGCTTGTGGTGGAGGCGGTGGAAGCGATAGCTCTGGCGGTTCTGGCAATAGCGGAGGATCGGGTGGCTCAGGAAGTGGAGTACCTGCTGCACCTGTCTGGACTGCAGGGCAATTCAGCGCCGAATCTCAGTTTAAAAACTTTTGTGCGGCCCCCCGCTCAGGTGCTGACCCATTTAATGGTGGTAATTATCCGGATAAAGCCGGTACCGCCATGCATGAAAAAATGTGGTTAAGGTCATGGAATAACAGAACTTATCTTTGGTATAGCGAAGTGGCCGATCTGGATCCGACAAACTACAGTATTTCCGCTTATTTTAATCTGTTAAAAACCACAGCAGTCACAGATTCGGGCGTCGCTAAAGATCAATTTCATTTCACTGAAAATACAGCTGAATACCAACAACAATCTCAATCCGGTGTCAGTTCAGGTTATGGTATTGAATGGTCTGTTGTATCAACCAGCGCACCACGTTCTTTTACAGTGGCTTATACCGAACCCAATTCTCCCGCTGCCTTAGCAGGGGTTAAAAGAGGTGACTTTTTACTTGAAGTTGATGGTATAGACTTTGTGAATAATAGCACCAGCAGCGGCGTTAATACCTTAAATGCAGGTCTGTTCCCTGCTAATGCCGGTGAAACACATAGTTTTAAATTCCGTACTGTTGAAAATACCGAAGTCAGCTATCAGCTCAGATCAGCAGATGTAGCTTCCAGTCCAGTGCAGAACGCGAAAGTGATCAATACAGCCTCAGGCCCTGTAGGTTATTTCCAGTTTAATCGTTATATAGTGCCAGCACAGCAGCAACTGATTGATGCAGTAGAGTTATTCCGCGATGCTGCTATCTCACAACTGGTGGTGGATTTACGCTACAACGGTGGTGGTTTATTAGCCTTAGCAGGGCAACTGGGTTACATGGTGACAGGCCCGGATATTATTCAAGGCAGGTATTTTGAGCGCCTGCAGTTTAATAATAAATACCCCAGTACTAACCCCATTACAGGTGACAGTTTAAGCCCAACGCCTTTTTATAACCGTGAAATCAACTATGAAACAGGGACTTTAACCAACACTACTTTGCCCAGTTTAAACCTCAGCCGGATCTATGTGTTAACCACGGATGATACCTGCTCCGCCAGCGAAGCGTTTATGAATGGACTGCGGGGTATAGATGTAGAAGTGATCCAGATTGGCGGCAAAACCTGCGGTAAACCTTATGGTTTTTACCCACAAGATAACTGTGGCACCACCTACTTCAGTATTCAATTCAGCGGTATAAACTCTAAAGGTTTTGGCGACTATGCGGATGGTTTTAATCCAACCAACAGCCCTGTTTTTGCTGCAGATGTGAAAGGCTGCCCTGTTGCTGATGATTTCTCTAAAGTGCTGGGGGATCCGGAAGAAGATATGTTGGAGGCAGCTTTGTATTATGTGGATAATAACAGTTGTCTGACCTTGCCTGGTTCAGCAGTGAATAAGGCTTTTGGCGCGAGGTCCGGCATTGCAGCAGCTTTATCAGGCTCCACTACAGCAGATGGCTTAGCGGTTAAAGATCCGTCCGAAAGGACTTTGAACAATAGTATTCGTCAACCCATTAGGGACCAACAAGAGTGAGTAACAGCTTGTTTTTAGAATACGCCACTTTAGGCACTATGCTTTTGATTGTTAGTGCTTGTCAGCAGGTTCAGGCTGTCGCCGAACCTGCGGTACTGACTCAAACGTCTCCAGAGGTAAAACTGGAGTTACAGCAGCAGATCCAAAAAGCTATAGGCGGGCCTTTGGTAAAACTTGCCGATAACGTTTATTTGTTTGAAAGTGAGATCTGGATAGAATCCGTGGTACTAAAAGATGACAAAGGCCGCCCATTGCATGGCCGTCATTTGGATTTGGCAAACCTGTTTGTATTGCAAATAGAGCAGGGGCGCTGTCAGCTGAAGCACAATAAATCAGGGCAAATTTTTGTGCTGGAACACGCCAAATGCATGGCTGAGAAACAGCGTTTTCCTGAGAAGTAACATCACGCCCATAGTGGAAAAGCCCGGGTCAGCTAGATTGGCTGACTCCAGCTTTGTACGGCAGAAGGCACCGACTCACCACTTTCATTCACCGCAATCACCCGGTAATACACTGTCCCTTGTTGTTTGAGCGCATCAGGATCGGCAAAAATTCTATCTTTAGCTGGGTCAAAAGGCAGTTTTGCATTGGAGACTTTATCTGCGATCAACTGCCAGGGCCCCAGCTTTGTCGCGGACCTTTCGATCTTGTAATACCTGGCCACTGCAGAGCCCAGCCACTGAATATTCATAGGATCAGTGATGGCTCTTAACGTTGGAGCTAAAGGCACAGGCAAGGCATCAGGTTTGGCTTTGCCCGCTAAAGTTGCCTGAGCCTGACGCACTAAATAAACCACCTGTTGTTCTTGATTAAACTCAGCTTCGGCAAAGCCGGGTAAACGATAGCTGTAATGCCCGGTGTATTCTTTATGAAAATAAAAACCGCCGTTGTGACGCTGTCCACGCCAGCCCCAGACAAAAACACCAGCCGTTTTCGCACCTTTCACTTCGGTCTTTACCGCCGCATCCAAAATAGCGGCAATATTTTTGCTGTCGGTTAAGCCAAACTCACCTATCAGATACACTTTTTTGCCGCCAATAGCCGTCAGATCTTTGCTGACTTGCTCTGGGTTATTATTGTTATTGGTGGTGTAGAAATGGTTGGAAATAATATCCACCGCCGGGTTGGTCAGAGATTCAGGGATAATTTTTAAATAGGTACCATCCACACTCAACTGCCTGGGCGCGTGGAGTTTAATCTGGGCCACGGTTTTTTGCACAAAATCTGCAGTGCTGTCTTTCAGCTCATTGCCGGTTTCCCAGGCCATGATGGCTTTTTCTTCAGAGTACAACCGGCCTGTGATGCTGTTTTTGCGCTGGATCACCTGACGGATAACATCCAGATAGGCGGCGTAAGTACGACTGTCTGTGCGGTAAAAATCATCGGCGGTTTCGCCATAAAAAGCGGCCAGTTGAGCGCGGCCGCCCCACCAATCCCAATGATCAATAAAGGGCAAAATAAGCCGGATTTGATATTTTTCTGCCAGCGCTATCATGCGGTCGTACACCAGCATGGCTTTTTCGTTCAGCACAGGCATGCCACCCTCTGTAGCCGGAGCTAAAATATGAGTTTCACGGCCACAGGCGGCGTCAGATGGGTGAGCCACCGACAATACATAAACCCGCATGGCTTTATGGCCGGTAAAACTTAAGGCCTGAAACCAGTTTTCCTGCTCTTCTGCAGTAGGCCAGTTAAAGTACTGGCCCCAGCCGCGTGGATCTGCAGCACAAGCTCCTCGGGCGTCGTCTTCTAATCGATGCAACTCAGGTGCATGCAAACCGGCAAATCTGAATTCGGTGTTGCCATCCATCAGTTGATGGCCCTGACGGCTGATAAAGTGCTCAAAGGCCAACACCGGATAGCTACTGATCAACAGCAGCACAGTCAACACCCAACGATGCATCTTTACTCCTTTAGGGCTTTCAGCCCGATACCATAGGGTCAATTAGTGGGCTTGTTCCAACAACAAAGCAGCTTCCATCATAGCGCGGCCACTGTGATAAGGCCCTTTCCAGAAGCCTACTTTGTAGTGAGAGGCGCGTTCCGGGTGCGACGCCGCCAGCCAATGCCATTCACCACCTATGGGGTCTATATGCTCACGCTGAATGTAGGCCCAGAGCCCTTCTGCCACGCTGAAGTAGCCCATGTCGCCAGTTAAACGCCAGGCGGTTAAAAAACCCACTAAAGCTTCAGCCTGGATCCACCAGCAACTTTGCTGATGTTGATGCTGAGTCGCCAGATGCCACTCGTCGGCCAAATGACCATCATCACATAAGCCCTGTTGCAAGGCGACATCAGCCATCTGTAATACCAAAGGCCGGTATGTATTCAGCAAAATCTGGTTGTCTAAAGCACGCAGTGCTTCCCACAATAACCAACTGGCTTCAATATCATGGCCATAGGAATAAAAAGGCGAGTGATCCACCCAGTCCAGATCCAAAAACAAACGCAAATGGCCATTGGCTGCATTGACGATGCGTTCGGCAAACAACAACGTCAGACGCTGCAGCGCCTGCTGCACATCAGTTGTTTTGTGCTGTAAATACAAAGCAGTATAAGCTTCCAGTACATGCAGGTGAGTATTCATGGTTTTAGGGTAATTTAAGTCTTTTTCACTTAAACGCAAATCCTGTAAGCCCTGCCAGTCTTGAGAAAAAGCCTCCAGATAGCCCTGCTTTTCTTGATCCCAGCTGTGCTGTTCGAGCAACTGGAAATAACTCAGCGCTTTAGCAAGAGCGGCCTGATCGCCTGTGGCTTTGTAATAAGCACACAAGGCATAAATGGCAAAAGACTGGGCATAGGTTTGTTTTTTACCATTGACCAGCTGACCCTGAGCATTCAATTCCCAAAACACACCACCAGCCGTTTTATCGTCAAAATGCTCCAGCAGGTACTGATAAGCACGGCTCGCCAGACTTTTACACTCTGCTGAGTCCAGAAAAACCGCCGCTTCACTGAAAAACCATAAAATGCGGGTGTTCAGAATAATGCCTTTATTGGCATTGGCTTCGACACTGCCATCGTCGTTAATTTGACCATAAAAACCTCCGGCCGGGTCGACTGCATGATCGGCCCACCAGCGCGCAATAGTTGCACAATGCGCCCGACAATGGGGCGCTGTCAGAGGCAAAGTCTGGATCATAAAGCTAAATCCCTTAACGCCTGTTCATTGCCATCGACCAAAGCATTAATACGCTGCACTGTCAGGGCCGAACGGTAGCCGTCTTCCGGTGTATTGATGGCGTAATCCAGCAGTTGTGCAACTGTGCTGGTCGCGACATGCATACGAGTGTCAGATGACGCGTAATAAATAAAAACGTCGTTGTTTTCGTTGACTATCCAGCCATTGCTAAAGGTCACGTTTGATACATCACCCACCCGCTCCACGCCTTCTGGCGCAATAAAATGACCTGCAGGCCTGTGGGTCACCAGCCAGGGTTTTTCTAAGTCGGTCATAAAGACATACAACACATAACGTAAGCCTGCTGCCGTATTACGCACTGCATGCGCCAGATGTAGCCAACCTTTGTCAGTTTTGATCGGTGCCGGGCCCTGACCGTTTTTCACTTCATTGATGCAGTGATAGACCTTAGGGTCTACTATCACTTCCTGTTTTACTTCTGCGCCAACCATAGAGTCAGTTAAACCCCAACCGACGCCGCCACCAGCGCCAACGCTGATAAAGCCATCTTGTGGTCTGGTGTACAAAGCGTATTTGCCTTCGACAAATTCAGGGTGCAACACCACGTTACGCTGCTGACCAGAGTAAGTGATTAAGTCCGGCAACCGTTCCCAGTTGACTAAATCTTTAGTACGGGCAATACCACACTGGGCTTCAGCAGCCGACGTGTCATCAGGGCGGTTTAGATCTTTGCGCTCAGTACAGAACAGACCATAAATATAACCATCGGCATGAGCCGTCAGACGCATATCGTAGACATTGGTGTCGGGTCTGTCGGTTTCCGGCATAGTGACAGGCTTAGGCCAGAACACAAAGTTATCCACACCATTGGCGCTTTCAGCCACGGCAAAAAAAGATTTGCGGTCATTGGCTTCCACCCGCACCACCAGAATGTATTTGCCCTGCCAATAGATAGCGCCCGAGTTAAAGGCTGCATTAATACCATTGCGTTCCAGCAGTAAAGGGTTGCGCTGTTCACTGAAGTCATAACGCCAGGTTAAAGGCGCGTGAGCAGCGGTTAGTATCGGGTTCTGCCAGCGGCGATAAATACCATTACCGCCTGCAACAGGCTGGTTTGGTAACGAGAGTAATTTTTGATGTTCTGCGAATAATTGCGCTACATTTTGCTTAAAAGTCATGGGAACTGTTCACCCTTTCCAAATTTATCACTGATGCTTTGTTGTTTCTGCAGTACCTGACCATCTCTTGCGGCAGGAACCGGTTACATATTTACCTATGATTGAGCATAGAATACTCAACCATAGATGAAGGTTTTTTTACTTACTATGGATGGCCTCGCCAGATAGTGCTGCAGCTGCAGGTCGATCTTCCGGTTCATCCCTTAATTGATCCCACCAGTAAAACTTCAGAAACAAACTGGTCAGAACCGCTACTACCATAGCCGCAGCAAAAGCACTCCACAGCTGGATCACCATAAAAATAGGAGCTGCGGTTAAACTGGTATGCCAGACGATACCAACACAGACATTGGCCATATCGCGGCCAAAATCACGGTTGGGCTGAATAGCCGGATTGTCTTTTTGCAGTTCAAGCAGTACCGGAGACCAGAAGCCCCAAGGCCGGGTTTTACGGTAGAACTCTTTTAATACAGCCATTTCATCCGGCGGAGTCAGTAAGCTTGCGACTATGCAGGTCAATAAACAAAACGCGAACAGCACAGGGAAAGCATACAAAGGTGATACCGAGGTAAACATCATAGGTATGGCGGTTAAAATACCGGCCAACATGCCAAAGAAATAGCCATAGCCGTTAAAGCGCCACCAGTACCATTTCAATAAGTTTGCTGCTGTGTAGCCACCGTATAAGGCCGAAACCAGCCATAAAATCAATTCATTCAGCGATGGAATAAATAAACCTATAGCGGTGCCAATCAACACAAATAGTATCGACACCAGATAGCTGAGTTTCACATAGGTTTTTGGGGCTGCGTTGGCATTGACATACTTTTTGTAGATGTCGTTCACCAGATAAGCCGGGGCAGCATTGACCGTCGCGGCAAAGGTCGACATAAAGGTCGCCAGCAAACCTGCGACAATTAATCCTAATAAACCAGCCGGAATATAATTGGCCAAAGCAAAAGGCAGAATTTGTTCAAAATCAACGTTCGGGCCCATAGCATTCAGTTCATCACGGAAAAATACCAAAGCCAATACCGCCAAACCGGTGATCATCATATAACGTGGGAATAACAACACCACACTGACAATCCAGCTCATTTTAGCTGCTTCAACCGGAGTTTTTGCTGAGAGTACCCGTTGCATATCAAAGTTTGGTGCAGGTCCTGCCAGACTTTGTAAAAAGCCTTTAAACAACACCAGCATAAAAAACACTGAAAATAACGACCAACCGTCTTCAACTATCTTCTGATTGGCGGATGCCAGTAACTCCGACCAATCTAAATCCAAAGTCCAGCCAAAAGCCAGGCTATGCCAGCCTTCAGGCACTGCAGCGGCGAGCATGCCAGGGGACACCTGCAGCATGGCAATGACGCCAATAGCAATACAGGCAAAGGTCATAATAATAAACTGCACCACTTCAGTGATCACCACACTGAACATGCCTCCCTTCACCACATAAGCTGTAGTGATCAACGTGACCAGCAAACCATAAAGCACTTCATTGGTATGAGCGTCAGCCGCCAGTTGCCAGGGTAAAAAGGCTGCAGCAAATTTACCTATCCCGATAAAACCATAAGCGAGGAATCCAATCACACTCAACAGCGCAAACAGCACCACGATGAGGTGGCTCCACTGAGCGCCGCGGCTATTGCCAAAACGGAAAGTGATCCATTCAGCACCCGTCATGACACCAGAGCGACGTAACCAAATGGACAAAAACACCATCAGGAAAATTTGATTAAAAGCAGGCCAGAGCCAAGGGATAAATACGCTTTTTAAACCGTAAATAAACAACAGATACACCATCCACATGGTGCCACTGATATCAAACATACCGGAAGCATTCGATAAGCCCAGATAATACCAGGGCATTTTGTTGCCTCCGAGGAAGTAACTTTGCATATCCTTGTTGGCTTTATTGGCTATCCAAAAGCCTATCCATAGCGATAAGGCAATGTAAGCCAGCACTATGGCAATATCTATAGGAGCTAAATTCATTTGCTGTTCGTCTCTGTTGACTTGTCCGGCCATGGCTGATGTTTATGAACCAGCGGGCCTGTTTTTCATTTTATTTTTTTTACAGTCGCTGCTCACACCTGTCGATGTAACCGGTTACTGATTGATTTTGAGTTTACCTTTTTATGTTCAGTTGGCAAGCTGTTATTTGCGTTTATTTCTGCACTGACTTATAACGCTTTGTGTAGAATACAAAATAACAATGCTGAAAAAAGCTCTTAAATCAGTCACAAAGGTCGATATTCATGTCCACAATCCGCGATGTATCCAAACAGGCCGGTTTATCTATTGCCACAGTGTCACGCGCTTTGAGTACACCGGAAAAAGTGTCACCTGAAAGCCTGAAACGGGTTCAGCTTGCTATCGAAAAGCTGCAATACAGACCTAATATGTTGTCGCAAAAATTCCGCCATAACACGGCCAACAGCATAGTGGTACTGGTGCCAAACATTGCAAACCTGTTTTTCTCTACTGTGATCAGCGGTATTGAAAACGTCGCGCAAAAGCGCGGTTTTAATGTGTTATTGGGCGATACCCGTGACTCGATGAAGCGCGAGCAAGAATTTATACATCTGGTAGAAACACGCCAGGCTGATGGTTTAATTCAGCTAAGACCATACAGAGCCAACAACAGCCTGCTGCCTAAAGCCCACGTAACAGCAGTCAACGCCAGTGGTTGCGAAAACACACCTTACCCGGCGGTACGGATTGACAATGTCGCAGCAGCAAAAGAGGTAGTGCAGTATCTGATCTCGTTAGGCCACAAGCGTATTGGCATGATTTCAGGCTTAAAAGATAACCCGCATGCGATAGACAGGATGCGGGGTTACAAAGCTGCATTAGCTGAAGCTGGTATTGAGTTTGACCCGGCGTTAGTCGCTGAAGGTGATTTTACTTTATGGTCAGGTTTAAATGCGTCCGGCCATTTCAGTCGTATGCCTACACCACCAACAGCTCTGTTTTGCATGAATGATGAAATGGCCATCGGTGCAATTAAAGGATTGAAAAGTAAGGGCTTTAAAATTCCAGAAGATATATCAGTGACGGGTTTTGACGATCTGGAATTTGCTAAATACAGTGACCCGGCACTGACCACCATAGCCCAACCTGCCGGAAAAATAGGCGAAAAAGCGGCAGAACTGTTGTTTCAATTGCTGGATGGCAGTCATGAAGGCAGCAGTGAATTTGTTTTGCCTTATGAGTTTGTCATCCGCCAAAGTACAGCCGCAGCACCGAAAAGAGACTAATCCAGGCTGAAGTAAGCTTACAAATTACACAAAATCGATTTGCAAAGGCAAATGTAACCAGTTACATTCAGTGTAACTTTAGTTTTGTCAGCACACTATTGGCCGGACTTCCCCAAGCAGACCTAAAAATAGTGGGCTGGCATCCTGTTTCAGGTGCATTTGTATGTTGTCGTTACCCGTTCAAAGCCAGAGATTCACGGCATGGCTGCAAAACTCAGCACTGCCCTTCTGGAGTCAGCAAGGCATAAACCCACAAACTGGCGCTGTATACGAAAAGTTTAACGCCGATCATCAACCAGACCTCGGTGCAGTATTTCGCAGCAGAGTGCAAGCCAGACAAATTTTTGTTTTTGCCGCCGCTTATCAGCAAGGTTGGTTACCTGACGCCTTGCCAGTTGTGGCAGGCATACAACACTTCTTAAACCGGCATGCAAAAAAAGACAGCTCCGACGCCGGCTATGTGCATAGCCTGACGGCAGCAGGAGAGCAGCTTGACCAAAAGCTGGATGCCTACGATTTTGCCTTTTTTCTACTGTCCTGCGCTTATCGTTACCAAAGCTTTTCTGATCTGCAAGCGCTGGATCAGGCCAACAAATTATTGCAGCAAATAGAACATCTATTCCGTTCTGTGCCTGGCGGTTGGATGGAAGGTGATTACAGCAGCCCTTATCGTCGGCAAAACCCGCACATGCACTTATTCGAGGCCTTTTTAGCTTTGTATCAGGTAACAAAAGACGGGAAGTGGCTGGCGAAAGCAGGACAAATCTACACCTTATTCGAGACGGTATTTTTTCGTGCCGATCAGGGGGTCTTGCTTGAATATTTTACTGATCAATGGCAGCCATTGCCTGGTCCGAAAGGGCAAATTGTTGAGCCAGGCCATATGTTTGAATGGGTTTGGTTATTGCGTTGGTATCAACAACTGACAGGCACTCCGGTTGACTATTACTGTGAAACTTTATACCAGAATGGCCTGAAACTTGGGCTGGAAGCCAGCACAGGGCTGATTTATGACGAAGTAGTACCAGGGCAGGAGCCGTTAAAAAAAACCAAAAGGCTCTGGCCTTTAACAGAATTAATTAAAGCCAGTCTGGCTCAGGCAAAAGCCAGTTCAGAGCCGGAGTACCAACTCAAGGCAGAGCAACAAGCGGCTTTCACTATAGATCTGTTATTTCGTTTTTATCTGCCAGCCAATGTAACCGGTTTATATGTCGATCAACTGGATGCAAATAATCAGGTCTGTGTAGCTGACGCACCCGCCAGTACGCTTTATCATCTGATGGTCGCCGGCTTAGAAGCCCGGGCTTATTGTCAAACCCAGCAAAATGGAAAACTCTGATGTGGTCAACCGACTGTTTTAAAACCTATGATATTCGCGGCATAGTGCCCACTCAGCTCAATGAAAAGCTGGCTTACCGTATTGGTCGGGCTTTGTGCCAGCAGCTGTCGGCGAAAACAGTGGTGATAGGCCACGATATCCGTTTATCCAGCCCATCCTTAAGTGCAGCTTTAGCTCAGGGTTTGCAAGAGGGTGGTGCTGATGTGATCGACATAGGTTTATGTGGCACTGAGCAGGTATATTTTTCTGTATTTCATTTAGAGGCAGACGCCGGTGTTTGTGTCACAGCCAGCCATAACCCGGCGAATTACAACGGCATGAAGTTTGTGGGCAAAGGGTCCACCCCTATCAGCGCCGACACAGGTTTAAATGCCATCAGGGATCTGGTGGCAAACGCAGAATTTGCCGCCCCTGTTGATGTCGGTAGCTATCAGCAACAAAATACACTGCCTGCTTATGTTGACCATCTGCTGACTTATCTGGATGTGCAAGCACTGAAACCGCTGAAGGTGGTGATGAACCCAGGCAATGGTGGTGCAGGTTTAGTGGTCAATGCACTGGCGCCCTTGTTGCCAATACAGATTATTCCGCTGCAGTTTGAGCCGGACGGCACTTTCCCACACGGCGTACCTAACCCCTTGTTAGTCGAAAATCGCTTAAGCACCAGTGCAGCGATTCAAGCACATCAAGCCGATTTAGGCGTGGCATGGGATGGCGATTTTGACCGCTGTTTCTTCTTTGACGAACAAGGTCAGTTTGTTGATGGATATTATCTGGTCAGTTTATTAGCCCAAGCTTTATTGCTGAAAAATCCGGCTGAAAAAATCATTTATGACCCCAGGTTATACTGGGCGACGCAGCAAACAGTAAAAGCCGCAGGTGGAGTACCTGTGATCAGTAAAACCGGTCACGCGTATATTAAAGAGAAAATGCGCTCTGAAGATGCATTATATGGCGGTGAAATCAGTGCTCACCATTATTTCCGTGACTTCGCGTATTGCGACAATGGCACTATTCCCTGGTTACTAATTCTGGCCTTGTTGTCGGCTACGGGCCAACCTCTGTCGGCTTTGGTGCTGCAGTTGCAGCAGCAATTTCCTTGCAGCGACGAACTGAACTTTAAAGTTACAGACGCCAAAGCGGCTATAGCGGCCATTGCCGCCTTGTATCAGCACAAGGCACTGGAAGTGGAGCTGCTGGATGGTTTAGGTCTGAACTTCGCGGACTGGCGTTTTAACCTGCGTATGTCCAATACAGAGCCTTTGCTACGGCTGAATGTAGAAACCCGGGCTGATGCAAAGCTGCTGGCAACAAAAATTGCAGAGCTGACCTCAGCCTTACAACCCTTCTTAGTCTGATATTTTTTGCTGTCGAAAAACGAAGGGCGCTGTTAAGCGCCCTTCGTTTTATAACGCATGCATCACTTTAGCATGCTCAGTCAGAATTTTAATGGTGCTTTGGTCTTGATCAAACACTGAATTTAAACCCTGAGGTTCCTGCGGCGGATCGCCCAGATAATCATCACCCACTTGCCAGATAAAATCAGCTCTTTGGGTGCGACCTGCGCCACTCCAGGTCCAGAAGTTAGAGCCTGCGATGGCACGGCCGGCTTTGGCTTGTTGTTCTATCAGCTGAAAAAATTCTGTATAAAACTTGTCGCGCCAGACAGTTGTCGCTTCAGGACGATAATCTGCTCCATCCCTCTCTATACCAAATTCTTCCATCACCAGTGGCTTGTTCATTTGATCCGCCACAGCAATATGCTGTTCGATATAAGTTTTAGCTGTTGCCAAACCAGAGGCATAGGTCTGCTCCGCCTGAGTGATATCAAACCACTGCCAGTTTTTCGGCCACAGGTGGAAGGTCAGATAATCAACATAAGGTGACTGATGCGCTTTGATAAACAAATCCATATCATCCAATGCGCCTCTGCTGCCTTCACTGCCGGTCGACACCAGCTGTTGTGGCGCCAGCTGCTTAATAAACTGAGCTGTGTCATTGACCCACTGCACATAAACTTGCGCGTTTTCTGCACCGGCTTCACCACTGCCTGGCCGGGGTTCGTTCGCCAACTGCCAGCTCATAATGGTTGGATCTGCTTTGTAGGCCACACCTGTCACTGTGTTGGTGCGCTCAATCAGCTTTTGGATCAGGCTTCGATACAACTGCTGCGACTCAGCCAGACGATAAAACCGTGCTGAATTTTGCATAAAGGCATTCCAGTCTTTGGTCAAATCCGGGTCAAGCACAGGCTCGCCGGTTTGCCAGGCGACGTATTGCGACATACCGCCGGACCATTGCCAGAAATTGTTTAAAAACAACACAGCTTTCATCTCGCGTTTCGCCATTTCTGACAACAGAAAATCCAGCCCTTGCCATAACTCTTCATCAACCTGACCAGGAGCTGTCTGAATAGCTGGTTTTAGCGACATCACCAGTGCACTGGACTCAGAAGCAGCCAGTACTCTTAAATTGGTGACGCCGGCAGCTTTCAGTTGGTCCAGCTCTTTGATTAAGCGTGCTCTGTCGCCTTTATCACCACCTGCACCTAAATAAGCGCCATACCAGAAATTAGTACCCACAAAATAATAGGGCTTGCCCGCCAGCTGAAACTGTTTGCCTTTCACCTGCACAAAAGCAGGCTCAACCACAGAGTGTTGCTGCGGTTCGGCCACAGGCGCTTTATTGCAGGCCGTCATAGCTACCAATATAAAAATCAAACCCATCAGGCTTTGCAACTGCCTCATTTCACGCCTCCTGTCGCGCCTTTTTCACCGGCACGAAATGGCACCGCAGGTAAACCAGCACTGTTGTATAAATTGGCATAGGTGTAGTCGGCCCAGCCAAAACGTACCGATACCGGTTGTTTCACTTTATCACTCCAGACCAGCACCTCTCGTCCGTCTAATCTGGCCTGCGCATTTTGGTATTTGCCATCGGCTCCAGCGACGGCAAAGCCTTTTAACTCTTCACCTTGCACTGACAACCCAGTACCTGCCTGATCAAAACTCAAACGCAGTTGAGCGCCTTCGGCTTGCATTGACTTAAACACCGGGCCTGAATACAGCAAATCTTCTCCGTATACCACAGCACGGGCCGCCAGCCATAAACGCTCAGCCACAGGTTTTTTACGGCGCGGATGCACATCTTCGATATCACCTAAATCTGTGATCACCGCCATAGCAGTCTGAGGCAAGGCCAAAGTCTGAGTTTGAGCTTCACGTAAAGCCGCCCAGCTACTTTCAGCTGGTTGAGCCTTAGGTTGCATATAACTCGCCAGCTGCACATATAAAAACGGCAGTGGTTGCTGCCAATGCTGGCGCCAGCTTTGAATTAACGTGCTGAATAGCTTGTGATAATACTGTGGTTTATCACCATTGCTTTCGCCCTGGTACCAGATCACACCTTTGACGGCATAAGGCATTAAAGGTTTGATCATGGCGTTAAACAATACGCCTGGTTTCCAGTTCAGAAATTTTACGTCTGGTAGTTTCGGTTCAGCCGTGTTGTTATAACGCCAGTCCCCTTCCAGATTGAGCTGTGTCGTATCAGCTTTTAACCACAACTGACCGGCGCGGCCTACTGAAACTTTATTGTCCCAACTGTTGATCACCCGCAGCGCTATCAGGTTATCACCCGCTTTTAATAGTCCGGCAGGCAACTTTATTTCAGTAGTGGAATCAGCCCAACTTTCTTCGGCCACTTGTTTGCCGTTGATAAAAATCCGGCCTATTTGATTAATGTCGCCAAAAAACAGTGAGGCTTGTGTCGGCGCTTTAGCCAGCTTTACAGTTTTGCGTAACCAGACAATATCACTTAGCGGTGTGGCGTTAGGTAAGCTCACCTGCTGCCATTGGCTGTCATTTGTGGCTGGCTCAGCCAGTTTTAGTTGCTCAACACCAGCGTTACTGCCAATCAACTGCCATTTTTGCTGATCTTTTTGTTTATTCTCTTCAATACGTTGCTGCCATACTTCTGGCTGAGCCTGCATATCAGCGGCATCTTTTTCATAACCTGGCACAGTCAACAAAGCCTGAGCCGGAGTCCAGGCTTCAGCAGCAGTGCCGCCCCAGGTGGCATCAATAATTCCGACTGCCACACCTTTTTGCAGATGATTTTGTTTGGCAAAAAACCAGCCTATTGCAGAGAAATCAGCCACAGTTTCAGGCGAAGCTTTAATCCAGCTTGCCTCAGGCACAGGCTGGTTGGATAAGGCTGATAAGGTTTTGGGCAAAGTGTAAAAACGGATTTTCGGCAACTGACTATCCTTCACTTCCTGCTGCCAGTTTTCAGTTTGCGCCCCCAGTTTCCATTCCATATTCGATTGGCCTGAGGCAACCCAAACATCCCCTAACCAGACATCGGTAAAGCTGATTTTTTGCTCTTTACTGCTGATAGTCAGCTGGTAAGGCCCGCCTGCGGCTTGTGGTTTGAGTGTCGCAAGCCACTGGCCTTTTGCATCTGCGGTAACGTTGGTTTTGCTTTGCGCCAGCTCTACTTCAAGCTGTTGACCAGCTTTAGCCTGCCCCCACACCTTTAACGGCAGGTCACGTTGCAGCACCATATGATCAGCAAAAAGTGGCGGTAGCTTTAATTCGTCAGCCATCAGGTCTGGGGTGATTAGAGTCATAAGGATCAAACAACAATGTAGTAATTTAGACATCAGTGTGCTCTTTCTCTGTATAGCGGCTCAAGCCGTAAAATTGCATTGAACCTAAAATCAGGACTGAAAAAGAAAAGCCGGATCAAGCATAAGGCTAAAATCCGGCTCTGAGTGCTTTAGAAACGAGCTCTTACACCTAAGGTATAACGACGCTCATAAATATTCTGGTTTATTTTCAGACTTTCCCATTGCAGGTAACTTTCTTCATATTCTTCGGTCAGGTTAGTGCCCTGAGCAAATACGGTAAAGTTATCGGTAATGTCATAGCTGACCGAAGCATCTACATAAGCTGTAGGTTGTTGCCAGAAGCCAAAGTCGGCCTGGCCCCAGACGTTGACCGGATATTGCAAACGTTTGCTACGGTAGTTATGGGCTATACGAGCCTGGAAACCATCTTTTTCATACCAGATAATGGAGTTGGCAGAATGCTCTGAGTTGTCCGAAATTGGCAAAGTTTCACCATAATAATCTTTGCTGGCACTTTCACTAGGGGCATAAGTGTAGTTAAAAGTCACACCAAAACCGCTCCAGAAATCAGGCAGGAAATCAAAGGCTTGCTGGTAACCAAACTCTATACCGTCAATAGTGCCACCCTGGCCATTTTGTTTGGTTTGGGTAGGCACAGCAGTGTTGCGCACTACACCGTCCGAATCCGGAATGTCTGAACGTAAGACAGTGCCGGTTTCAATGAAGGATTCAATATCCATACGGAAAGCGCCCAGGCTGACCAAACCGCTTGGACTGAAATACCACTCCAGACTGATATCAAAATTGTCAGAACGCCATGGGTCCATCATAGGATTACCATTGGACTGAGCTTGCTGCGCCAAAAACAGACTGGAATTGTTTGGATCTATGGTGCGGGTCACGGATAAGCCTAAACCCAAATCATCGCTGTTTAATGCGGTCATGGTTTTAGCGTAGGCCATACGCAGCTTCAGTTCGTCGGTTAAATCGAAGGAAATATTAAAAGAAGGCAGGACATCAGTGTAATCACGGTCTGTCACCACATCGCCGGCATCAGACAAAGGTGTGCCTGAAATACCTTCGTAGTCAACACCATCGACAGTAACAACTGAAGTCGCACCCAAAATATTCTGTACCACGTTCAGTTCAGTTTTGACCACCTGAACACCAATGTTTCCTCGGAAAGGTAAATCCAGACTGCTGATATCGCCTTCGAAATTAGCTTGTGTATATACAGTACTGGTTTTCTCTTCGACATCGTAAGAGTCAGCCGGATTTTTTTGTCTGACATTACCGCCATACAACGCATTCTGGAAGCCCAAAGCATCATCCATCACTTTTGGATCAATAAAATACAACCCTTCAGACGGCAAACCTGTGACAGGGCCAAAATCATTGATTTGTTTCACCCAACCTGCAGGTAAACCAGAAAATGGCTGCAAAGCGGCAATAGACAAGCCGGTATCAGGTAATGCAGAAGCCGGATCTTTCCATTTGGCATACACAGTATTGCCTGCACTGGAGGTAAAAGGTGATACCAAATCGTAAGTAAACCGGAGCACATCACGTTTAGCGTAACGCACACCAAAATCAACAGAGGTTAAATTTTCTAAATCAAAAGCATAACTACCGTCTGCTCTTACAATATCCAGATTGGCTTCATCATCTGAGTTATGCTCAGAGTAAGTAGACACCAGACCATAGTTGGCCATATTGCCGGTATCAACGCCTATGTTCCAGTTTGGATGCTCACCACGATAATCAATAGAAACCGGAATGTAGTAATACAGCGGTTGGCCATTGTCGCCCAATAAAGGCTGGCCATTGGCCTGAGTAATAGGCAAGCCCTGAATACCACCAGGGTTCACAGCAACAGGGCCGCTACCAAAGTTTGCATCTGCACCTACTTGCGATAAACCATCGTTTAAGTAGGAATCTGCAAAGTTCTTGGTGCGTTCTGCAGTTGCTTTTCCATGTAAGTAGCGCAATGAACCTTTAAATTTATCGCCATTGTCATAATCCAGCTGCAGATTCGTATTCAGTGACTCACGGTAATCCACTTCGCTGCGCGAATAGGCATTTAAACCACGGGCTTCTAAATCTACGGATTCCACAGCGTAAAACCCAGGCGCGACTTCAGTGGCTGCATCAGGTTTAAACCAACCCCAGTTTTGCCAGGCATTGTGAGCTACTATGCCGGATGCCCTGTCATATTGATCCATATCGGTGTAAAACACGTCTGCAGTTAGTTTTAAGCTGGATGAAATCTCATACTGAAAGGATGAGGTTAAACCTAAACGCTCCCGTTCAACAAAACGGTTCATCGCGCTGTGGCTTTGAAAGCTAAAAAAGGTGTCGTCAGTATCGCCATCAGCATTTACATCAGCGGCGCCTTGAGGCCAGGCCCAGCTTTCACCGGCTAATCCCCACCAGCCGTCATTTTGTGCTCCGTTACGGTAGTTGGCGAGGTTTGAATTCGAGTAGGTTGCGGAAAAAGCCGCACCAAATTTTTCGCCATTGTACGCAGCAAACATACTGGTTTTATCATCCACTTCTTCAGTGTAAGAACCGTAAGTGCCTTCTGTAGAACCGACTAAAGTCCAACCTTCTTCCAAATCAAAAGGTCTGTGGCTTTTTAAATTGATTGTGCCTGAAATACCACCAGCCAGAGTACTGGCAGTAGGTGATTTAAATACATCTACCCCAGAGATCAGTGAGGACGGAATATCAGTAAAGTCAGGTTGCACTGTGGTAATAGAACCCGCACTTAAAAACTGCTCGCCGTTGAGTAGAGTAGCCACTTGCGGCATACCACGAACGTTTACCGTGGAGCCTTCGCCGGCAGAACGGCGAATTTGCACGCCATTAATACGCTGTAAAGAGTCTGCAATAGTGGTATCAGGCAGTTTACCAATATCTTCCGCCACTATGGCGTCTACCACCTGATCAGAATTACGTTTGGTGTTCATCGAGGCGACCTGGGAGCCTTTGACGCCACGGACCAGAATTTTTTCGATTTGAGCTTCGTCGGTATTTGCTTCCTGTGCCTGGGCATAACCGACACTGCAAGCCAATATGGAGCTGACGCTAAGCGCCAGAGCGCAACGCTTAAACTGGTTTTGGGAATTGTTCATGAATCCATTGTCCTGTTGTATGTACGCGCCTTTTGCCAAAAGCAATACCAGAGTCCAGCTGCCTATGACAGCGAGAACCAGAGCACTCAAGCAAAACACCCGTTGTATTTCTAAGTTTGTAACGATGAAACCTATCGGTAACCGGTTACATTTTTGTTTTACACCTTCCCCAAGGTTTTACGAATGTAGTACATGCAAAAATTTTCTACAACCGTCTGATGAATTTTTTTTGATCGTTTAAATTTAACGCAATCCAAAAGTTCATTTTTATATTTATTTATCAATAATTTAGGTTCATTAAAAAATACTGTATTGCGTGAAGGATTTTTGACGCTATTGTCTGTCCGTATGAACGGCTGACGACTTAACACCTGGAGGCTCTGCGGTTAAGTCGTCAGCGCAATTGTAACCGAACATCATTGATAGTTTCTCAGCTGTAATTGCTGATTTTCCAGCCCTTGTAACTCAAATCAGGTTGCGGGCTGTTCCAGCAGATATTTGAGTTTATCCAGGCCTTGTTGCAGATCTTTACCTATCAGTCCTTCCATATCCATTACCAGCAATAACAGGTTCATCGGATAAGGCATGTCGCCCTGAAATCCCCAGGTGACTTTGGTTTGCTCAGCAGTACTTTGTTCAGTCAGCAGATAAGCCGGCGATACTGAGGCAAAAGGTTTTAAAAAACGCAGCTCGTAATCAATACGTTCACCGGGTTTGATCGCTTTTATTTCCTGTTCGCCTGAACCCACATCATCTTTTTCGCTGTGCCATGCCGACACAAAACCTACTGTGCCATCTTCGCCCTGGTAGGTTTTTTTCACATTCGGATCCAAAGCCATCCAGACGCTGAAGTTATCCTGATTTTTTAACAGCACCAGATAACTGAACACCTGATCTTTGGGTTTATTGATACTGACGCTGCGTTCCACCTGATAAGACGAAGGCAACACCAAAGCGGCCAGCAACAACACAGCCACTGCCAGTAAAAAACCAATCAGTATTATTTTTATAAGCTTCATCGGGACTCTCTTCTGGTTGAAGACTCTCTTCTGTTTGTAAACGCAAAAATCTGCGTTACATCCAGTGTAGCCCGAAAATTTTGATTTAGAAAAGAGTGACTTATGCAGGCTTTCTTAGCCTCAACTGAAACAGCTGCATCGCAATTTCATCGGATTGTTGTTGCTCGGCTTTTTGCTGTTTTTGTAATGCACTGTATTCACGGTTATGGATCACAGCTTCTATGCCTTTGCTGTACGCCACCTGTTTCTGACACACCAGTTGCTGCTGTTGCAACTCAGACAACGCTGCCCCCACTTTTTCCTGCTGCTGCTGTTGCATGTCCTGCAGCACAGTTTTCATTGACGCCAGATTCTGCAAACCTAAAGCAGATTTCATCTGATAACTGCGTTCCATCCCTGAAATATGTTCGGTCAGCAGTTGCAAACGCCGCTCTTCATTAGCCGCCTGTTGATTCAGTTGCTGCTGGCGTTGCCCCATTTGCTTTAAATTGGCTTGCTGTTGTTCCAGGTATTTTTTCAACATAGGCTTAACTCAACAATTTAGTTAAATCGGCTTGGGATTGCTGAAAGTCAGAGCTTTGCTGCAAACCCTGACATAAAAAATGTTCAATGGCCGGATAGAGTTGCACGGCTCTGTCGAGCTCCAGATCTTTACCCATCTGGTATGCCCCTAAAGGGATTAATTCCTGAACCTGCAAATAACGCGAATACAGCCGTTTCAAGGCATAGGCATGTTTCAGCTGTTGATCCGGCACTATTTGTGGCATCACCCTGCTGATGGACGCGCCAATATCAATAGCCGGATAATGCCCCCGTTCGGCCAGAGTCCGGCTTAATACCACATGGCCATCCAGGATAGCGCGTGCTGCGTCCGCTATCGGGTCCTGCTGATCATCACCTTCAGCCAATACGGTATAAATAGCCGTCATACTGCCTTTGCTATCGGCACTGTTGCCCGCTTTTTCAACCAGTTGCGTTAGTTTGCTAAAGACCGAAGGCGGATAGCCTTTAGTTGCAGGAGGCTCACCGACAGACAAAGCAATTTCGCGCTGCGCCTGGGCATAACGGGTCAGTGAATCCACCAGTAGCAAGACGTTAAAACCTAAATCGCGATAATAAGCGGCGAGTCTGTGACTCAACTCTGCCGCTTTTAACCGCAGCAAAGGTGACTGGTCGGCAGGGGCTGCAATGACGATGGCTTTTTTTAAGCCTTCAGGGCCCAGACTGTGTTCGATAAAATCTTTGACTTCCCAGCCCCGTTCCCCTATCAAACCGACAATCACTACATCGGCCTGGGTATAGCGGGTCATCATGCCCAGCAACTTACTTTTACCTACGCCTGAGCCGGCAAATAAGCCCATCCGCTGACCCTGACCTACAGTAAACAGCGAGTTAATAGCGCGAATGCCCACATCCAAAGGGGCGCTGACACCTTTCTTTTGTAATGGATTTACCGCAGGTAAAGCCGCACTGATGCGATCACCAGTTTTAATGGCTGCTTTGCCATCGAGCGGGCACATTAAACCGTCCAGCACCCGACCCAACAGCTCAGTGGAAACCAGTAGTTGGTTGGCAGTTGCGACAGTACGGACACGAGCGCCAGCTCTTAAGCCATCTACTGCTGTTAATGGCATTAAAAATGCCTGATCGGTATCAAAACCTACCACTTCAGCATCAAACCAGTAGCCATCTTCGCTTTCAATCTGGCAGCGCTGGCCTAAAGTAAAACTGTGACCAGCGGCAGATAAAATCATGCCGTTGACGCGCAGCAAACGGCCGTAACTATGCACCCAGTCCGGCGGCTGAATTTGTGCTCTTGCCTGACTCAGGCTGTCACTGAATGACCTACGCATCATCGCCCAACAACTGGCGACGCACAGGCAACATGGCTTGCTCTAAACGCTGCTGAAAATCCAGCTGATGCAATTGCTGACGGCCATTAAACTGCACCCGCCCCGAAGGCAGGGCTGCATCAAACTGCAACGGAATTTGCTGAATATGCCTGATACCGTTAAATAGCGGCGCGTCGGCCTGGGACAACTGAATAGACACCAGAGGATCTGTTGCGCCCAGCTGCGGCAGTAATTGATCAATCGCCAGTTGTAACAATGAAGGCTGCAGCACCAGCTCAGTTTGCAAAACAGTGCTGGCCAGTTGCTTTACCAGCAATAACAACTCCTGCGCCAACTGCTGTTCTTTGTGCTGCAACTGCTGGTTAAATTGTTCGGTTAAAAAGTCCAAAGCACATTGCTGTTTTTGTGCCAGTTCGCTTTGCTGTTTTTCCAGCTCCTGTTGCCAGAACTGCTGCAGTTGTTGCTGACCTTCGGTGATACCACGCTGATAAGCGTCCTGTTCAGTCGCAGCAACACCAGCCTGAAAACCCTGCTGATAAAACTGCTCACTTAATTGCTGCACCGTGGCGCTGCCATCTTTGCGCTGCAAAACAGGGAAACGGAATTGTTGGTCCTGCTGCACCACAGCACTCATATCAACCTACCGTCTCTTCAGGATACAGCCGATATTCCAGTCGTCCTGCGGCCATCATCTGCTTCACTATGGTCATAATCTCAGCACGGGCGGCTTCCACTTTGCGCACTGGCTGAGGTTTCATCGTCTCGATTTGCTGGCGATAGACCTGAGCCAGACGTTTAGGCAACACAGCTAAAATGCTCTCGGCTAACGCCATATCTGCGCCTTTCAGTGCTGTGACCCAAAGTTCATCCGGAATATCTGTCAGCAGTTGATTCAATACATCTTCGCTTTGGCGGCTTAAGCTGAAGAAGTCATACATTTTGTCTTCAATAGCACCAGCGGTCGCAATGTCATGCATTTTCAGCAGATCCATCACTTCGGCTTTATTGCCACTGTATCTGTTCATAATGTCAGCCACTTGCTGTACGCCGTTAATACGGGCACCCACTTGCTCGCCAACATATTCAATACAACGTTCTAAGGTGTAACGTAAATCTTCAATCACGTGCTCGCTGACTTCACGCATATTGGCAATACGGAACAAAATATCGTCGTGTTTTTGCGCCGGAAATAAACTCAAAATAGTGCTGGCTTGTTCGGCAGGTAAAAAGGCCAGAATAAGCGCCTGCATCTGAATATGTTCCTGCTCCATAAAACGCACCAGGAGCTCAGCTGGCACCCATTCCAGACGACGTACATCATCGGCCAAAGCGCCACCGTATATATCGTCCAGCATGCCACGGGCTAATTTGCGGCCAACAGCTTTATCCAAAGCCCGCTCCAGGTACAGACGTGAAGCGCCGCTAACACCACTTTCAGTGCGGTACTGATCAAAAAAGTCAGTCAGAATAGTGGCGACATCGTCCTGAGTCACATTGGCAATTTTTGCCATACGTTCTGACAAAGCCCGTACTTCGTTACGGCCTAACTTCTTGATAATACAGGCTGCGTTTTCCTCACCCATACTCAGCAGCAGGATAGCGGCTCTGTCCAGATCAGAGATCTGTTTAGTCTGTTCAGCTCTTAACGGATTCAATGCTGACTCCTCGTTCTATCCAATATTTAATAACTGCGGTCACCCGGTCAGATTCACGGTTGGCCAGCAATTGCAGGTGGCTGATTTGCTGGGCAAATTCAGAGCCCACTTCAGGCAAATGAATGGTATGTTGTGGCCCTGTTGCCTGAGTATTCGGCAACGCAGGATCAGCGGTCGCGTCCAGTACTGCAGGTCCTGTTGTGGCGTCAGCGTTTTGCATGTGTGCTGCAGTATGAGTTCCAGTCGTGCCCTGAAACCCGGCAGCGTGTTGCTCTTTACTTTTGCGACTCACCAGATGATTGACCAGAGGCCTTACACCAAAAATCACCAGTGCCAGACCAATAATTGCGCCTATCAGATAACGTAAATACTCTTTCATTTCGGGCATTTGCCACCAGGCCATGCCTTCCATCTGAGCCGCCGCGTCACTCTGAACAAAACCAAAACTGGTGATATTAAACTGATCACCACGTTCAGCCTGATGGCCAGTCGCAGTTTTGATCATCTCACCTAACTGGGCTAACCGCTCTGGAGTCCAGGGTGTTGCGCCCGCAGCAGCTTCGTTTACCAGCACAGAGACACTTTGACTGCGCACCCGGCCTATTTCATAGCGGGTATGGGTAATAGCTTTGCCAGTATCAAATTCACGGCGCATTTCGTTACGCTGTGAGGTGCGTTCATTATTTTCCGCTGCAGCTTCAGCACCGGCCTGAGCAGGCACAGGAGGCTGATTGGCTAAAGAACCAGGAATACCCATCGCCAGTTGGTCCAGCATCGAATCGGTTTTGCTGTTTTCACTTTTCAGCACACCTTCTTTATCCAGCGCTTCACGGGTTTCTTCCACCACATTAAAGTCGACATCGGCTGACACCTGAATACGGTAATTGCCGTCGCCTAAAATAGGCAGCAGCATAATAGAAGCCCGTTCTTCGACTGAACGTTCTACTTTTTCAATAAAAGCGAGTTTTTTGTCGGTTTCTTTACCAACAGGAGTTTCGTCAAACAGATCGCCACTGACTAACTTACCGCGTTGATCCACGACAGAAATTTTGCGGCTATCAAGGCCCGGAATACTGCCCGACACCAGACTGACAATAGCTTCGACTTGTTCAGGTTTGAGGTTATAACCAGGAGCTAAATCCACCATCACTGAAGCAGCAGATTGTTCTTCCTGCCGGCCAACAAACAAATTGCGTTTAGGGATAGCTAAATGCACCCGCGCATTACGCACCCCATCCATAGTAATAATGGTGCGGGCAAGTTCACCTTCTAAGGCATGCTGGTATTGCATCGACTCCATAAACTGACTGGTGCCCATGGTGACTTTGTCCTGCATAGCGGACAAACCTTCAGGCATTGCAGCCTTGATACCACGAGCAGCCAGCGTAATACGCGCATCGGCTAAGCGTTCCTGTGGCACCATAATATTGCCGCTGTCGGTATCAATACGAAATGGAAACTGCTCTTTATCCAAAATTTCGACTATGCCAGCTTTGTCGTAATGCTCCTGATTACCATACAAAGGCACAAAGTTTTTTGCAGAAGTCCAAAGGATCACCACTATGGTGGCTGCGACTAAGGTCGCCAGTAATGCAATAGAAGCAAGGCTTTTATCACCTTGAGGTAACCAGTTTATTTTGCTGGATAAGTTAATCACTTTTTCCCGTAATCTGTTATCGGGTGTGACGACAGGCAGAGATTTTGCCAATTCAGTTTTCATCTGGAGTCCGCCTTACAGAGACATGCGCATGATGTCATCCACACCATTCATCACTTTATTGCGGATTTGCAACAACATCGAAAAACTCAAATCCGCTTTTTGACTGGCGACCATAGCCCCCACTACATCATCACTACGACCAGCATCTACGGCAGCCATCATGTCAGACGACAGATTTTGTTGGGCGTTGATCGAGCGCAAAGCAGAGGCAAAATCCCCCGACATTGAACTGTCATTATGGCTTGGCATCACTTGCTCATTACTGGCAATTTGTTGCAACTGACTAAACTGGCTGAGTAACACATCTTGGGTATTTAACGGAGAAATCATAGCTAATCCTTCCTGCTGCTTAAGCTATTGCATCAATATCGACACCATGCTCACGCATAGCGGCCAGTTTGTATCGTAAGGCTCTGGTGCTGACACCCAAAGCCTCGGCAGCCCGGGTTCTGTGACCATTAAATTGGTTCAGTACACCCAGGATGTAATCAAATTCGGCATTCTTTTTGTTGAGTTTCAGATGATTGATGCTGGCTGATTCCGGTGCTGTCACCACAGGCAGAGGTAAGTTCAGGTCAATGGCCTGAACTTCAATGCCGCGAGCCATCACCAAAGCACGCTGCACCACGTTTTCCAGCTCCCGCACATTGCCGGGCCAGCTGTATTGGCAAAGCGCCGCTTTCGCTTCTTTGCTCAGTACATATTTGCCATCGGCATACTTCTGCACAAAAAATTCAGCCAGCGGAATAATGTCGTCTTTGCGTTCGCGTAAAGCGGGCCAACTCAATGGCAATACATCCAGACGGTAAAACAAATCCTGACGGAACAAGCCCTGATCCACCAACTGGCGTAAATCTTTATTACTGGCAGCAATCACCCGTACATCCAGCTTAATTTTGCTATTGCTGCCCAGGCGCTCTAACTCACGCTCCTGCAACACCCGCAACAACTTGGCCTGCAATGGCAGTGGCAACTCGGAGATTTCATCCAGCAGCAAAGTGCCACCATTGGCCGATTCAAACTTACCAATCTGCTGGCTGACCGCACCAGTAAAGGCTCCTTTGTTGTAACCAAACAGCATGGCTTCGAGCATATTGTCAGGAATAGCGGCACAGTTCACCGCCACATAAGTCTGGTCACGACGGGCAGACACATTATGAATGTAGCGGGCTAAACGCTCTTTGCCTGTGCCTGACTCACCATGCAACAACACAGTGGCATCGGTTTGCGCAGCGCGATTAGCCAGCTGCAGAACCTGACGACTGCCCAAAGACACAGCCACTAAATCTTTTAAACCACGGCTGATCGAAGACGCATTGCGGATGGTGTTTTGTAATTGCTGCTGGTTAAAAGGCTTCAGCAAATAATCAATAGCACCATAGTTCAGGCTTTCAGCAGCCATCGCATGTTGGTCTTTTTCAACCAGCACTATGATTTGGCAGGACGGGTGCTGCTTTTTCAGTAACACCATCAAGTCCAGCGAACGCATTTCAGCCAGCTCTGCCGCCATCACCACTATGTCCGGTTGATGCAAAGAGCAAGAGTTCAGCACAGCATTCAGATTGGAAGCGTGGTTTAACTGAAAACCTTCAGCTTTGACACAAAGCATCAGGTCCTGTCCCGGCCGGCATTGTTCAATCCAAAGTAAATGTTTCATGTTTATGGTTTCACTCTTGTCTTTCAGCTTTGAGCACGGATCAAACGGACCAGTACTCTCCTGTTGTTCGATTGTGTTTTGTCACCAGCAGCCGCCGGATATCTGTTGCCATGAGCACGGATTTCCAGCTTGTTTTTGCTGACCCCAAATTCAATTAAGTGTGACGCTACTTCATCTGCGCGCTCTTCGGACATCACTCTGTTGGCGATGCTGGTTCCCATATCGTCGGTATAACCGTCTATCAATACTTTTTTTACCGCTTTATCTTGCTGAATATAAAGTGCCAGCGTTTTCAGGTAAGCGACATCATCGGCGGACGGCTGGCGTTTGTTCAGCGGGTAAAACAGTTGGAATTCGCGGGCTTGAGCCCAGGACAATGGTAATAAGGAGTCGATACAGTTCTGAAATTCGGCGAGGGCTTTGGAGGAATTGATATTAGGCACTGTCAGGGTGATTTCCTGGCCCGGCATATCCAGCATCAGTTGCAGCCAATAACCTTGTTGTAATTGCTGCATCACCAAAGGCACCTGCTCAATAAAACGGGCGACTTTGGCGTTGATAAAGGTAGGGGAAAATTGCACAGCAGGCGCAAGTTGTTCAGGTTGCCAGCCAGCAGTGACTACATGGCCTTGTACATCCTGTAGTTCCAGATGAGCCGCATGCATGGTCAGTTGCATTTCGATAGCTCGGGCAGGCTCTTTGCTAAACGCTAAAGTACCCATAGCGCCTAAATTCTGCTCCATCCGGCACTGAAACTGATCACCACTGATACGCCACTGTGATTGATCCATAGCGGGCGTGTACTGCGGGGCAGTAGCTACAGCCGATGTTAGCCAAAGACCTAACAAAGAAATAATCACAGGTTCATCCTTTTAAACCGTAAAACCGCAATCGACTAAACGCCAACTACAAACCAGACAGTATTAAAAGGCAAAAAAAGCAGACAGGCATACAGCCAAATCCTGGACGGATCTGTGTTGTATTCACCTGAACAGGCGAAACCAAGGCTTGACCAAAACAGATCAACCTTCAGGTCCACCTTTTGGGTGACCGCTTGCTAATGCAACCCCGCTATCGTAGATCCTTACGGATCCTTAGACCGGAGGCTTTGCGTCCTGACCTTTCAGCCAGTTTGCCTTTTAATTTCTAAGCTTGTTAGAAAATAAGGTTCTGAATAAAAATGAACCTGTACTTAATGATATACAATAAACAAAAAAAAAACGGCTGCAAGCTTTATTTTTATAACCTTCAACTGTTTAGCCAAAAAGTATACGAAGCTGCTTGCCTGACATTATTTTTCTAAATAATTTAAAAATCATTTACACTTCAATAGCATACATATGCTAACTATACTACATGACCTTTTGGTGACAAAGTCAGACCTTAGTCTGAATTCAGCACAAATTGCGGCAAGATTACGTCTTTATGCGACCAGTTAATAGGTACCGATCCTATCTTTTGTCGTTATTTAGTCGCCTTTAGCCCAAAGTTCCTAACACATTGACCCGAATTTGCTCTGGAATTTCGTTATAAGACAACACAACCAGCGATCCTTGGGTAAAAGTACGGGCGTAACGCGCCAATAATGGCCTTAATTGTGGTAAAACCACTAACACAGGCTGATAACCCTGACGTTGCATCTGTTCTTTCACTTGTGGCATAGCGCGCTGGAACTGACTCAATAAGTTGGGTGCCACAGGGAAACTATCCAGCGTCACTTTACCAGCCTGCATGGCCTGATTTAATGCACTCTGTAAGGTTTGCTCCAGCTTTTCATCCAGGCTATAAGCCGCTAATTCTTCACGCTCTCCCAGCACTTGTTTCACCAACACTCTTTGCAGAGCGCAGCGCACATCACTGGTCAGTAAGATAGGATCTTTGGTCACTTCAGCACTATCAACCAAGGCAGTGGCTATGGTCACCACATCACCTAAACTGACCTGCTCTTTGAGCAACAAGCGATAGACTTTGAGTTGCAGATTAGGCGTCAGCGCTTTTTCTAAACTCTCAGCCAAAGTTGGAGCGACATGAGCCAGGCGTTTGTTAAATTGCTTAATGTCTTCAAATAAAAACAAATCGGCCAGATTTTCTTTAATCACTTTGCCAACATGAGTGGCGATCACTGTGGCCGCATCCACCACTGAATAGCCTAAATTCAGTGCTTTGGCTTTTTGTTCCGGTTCAATCCAGACCGCCTCTAAGCCATAAGCCGGGTCAACCGTCAGCTCCCCATCCATCTGGCCATAAATATCGCCGGTGTTCAGTGCCAACAGCTTTTGTGGCTGTAGCTTGCCTGAGACCAAAGGCACGCCAGCCAACTTGATGCGATATTCCTGTGGATTCTGCTTTAAACTGTCACGCACCCGCACTTCAGGTAATAAAAAGCCGGATTGTTCAGACAAAGTTTTACGCACCCCCCTTAAGGTTTGCAGTAACGTCTCGCCTTGATCTTTATCTGCCAGGTACACCAGACGGAAACCCAGCTCTATTGAGATACGGTCGATAAAAGGCAAATCCTCCCAAACCAAAGCAGCGGGTTCCTGACTGATTTTTTCGGTCAGCGCCTCCACTTCGGTATAACTGCGGCCATCGGCTTTTTGCTGTAAACGCCAGGCGGCAAAATACAGCGGTGCCGCAAAGATCAAAAAAGCCGCTGTTGGCATACCAGGCACTAAACCCAGCACCGTCATAATCATGGCAGCAGTCAGCAAAACCCGAGGGGAAGCCAGTAACTGACGACCCACTTCGTCTGACATTTCACCTTCGTCATTCATCCGGGTGACAATAATGGCTGCGGCGACAGACATCAGTAGCGACGGCACCTGAGCCACTAAACCATCACCTATGGTTAATAACGCAAAACGCTGGAAAGACTCACCTAAACCCAGGCCATGCATAAAGACGCCTATGGCCACACCACCCAACAGGTTAATCACCAGTATCACTAAACCTGCTATGGCATCCCCGCGGACAAACTTGGAAGCACCATCCATAGAACCATAAAAATCGGCTTCTTTGGCTATGGTCTGGCGACGCTCTTTAGCTTGCTCAGGCGCTATTAAACCGGCATTTAAGTCGGCGTCTATCGCCATTTGTTTGCCCGGCATCGCATCCAGCGTAAAACGGGCAGCCACTTCAGAAATACGTTCCCCCCCTTTGGTGATCACCACAAAGTTGATAATCATCAGAATGATAAAGACCACCATACCGACCACATAATTACCACCAATGACCACCTCACCAAAGGCCTGCACTACGTTACCTGCGACATGAGTGCCTTCATGACCATGCAATAACACCACCCGGGTCGAGGCCACGTTTAGTGTTAAGCGCATCAAAGTTGCCACCAACAAAACGGTCGGAAACACAGAGAAATCCAGCGGCTTCTGGCTGGACACGGCCACCAGCAGAACGATGATCGACAACACTATGTTAAAAGTGAATAACGCATCCAGCAGCCAGGCCGGTAAAGGCAACACCACCATGGCCAGAATAGCCAGCAATAACACAGGAATTGCGGTGTAAGGTTGAGTAAAAGAACGCCAGTTCACAATGTACTTCCTCGCTCATTGGCCTGTTTTTGCAGGCTGGACGGAATAAAAATATCGGGTATAGGAGCAGGTTTCTGGCCACGCCCCTGTTTATAGGCTTTCAGTTGCATCACATACGTCAGCACGTAAGCCACAGCTGTGTAGAGGCCTTTTGGCACTTCCTGATCAACACGGGTAGAGAAATAAATCGCCCGTGCCAAAGGCGGTAATTCAATGACTTCCAGTTGATGGGTCGCTGCCAGCTCGCGAATACGCAGCGCCATCTGATCCACCCCTTTGGCCACTACATAAGGCGCTTTGGCTTTTTGCTCTGAGTACTTCAGCGCCACCGCAAAGTGCGTCGGGTTGGTAATAATGACATCCGCTGTCGGCACTCTGTCTTCAATACGTCTGTTGGCCATCAGGTATTGAATTTGCCGGATCCTGCCTTTAATTTCCGGATTACCGTCTGTTGATTTGCGTTCGTCTTTCACTTCCTGCTTGGTCATTTTCAGCTTGCTGGCCACTTTAAATTGCTGAAAAGGCACGTCGATAGCAGCCACTATTAACAGCACCAGCGCCAGCATCATCAGGCTGAAGGACAGCACTTCCAGCCCGTCTTTAGCCGCGCTAGCTAAATCCATACGCTGTAAAAATAATAAGCGGGTCGCCAGATGACTCATCAGCCCCCATAAACACAAACCCAGTAACAAGACTTTTAAAATAGATTTGGCCAGCTCGACCAGACTGTCACTACCAAACATTCGGCCTAAACCGGCTATAGGGTTCATATTGCTGAATTTGGGCCCCAGCAATTTACCGGAAAAAACCGCACCACCCGGCAATAGTCCTGCCACCCAACTGGCAATAAATAAGGTCAGTAAAAATGGCAGACTGGCGCCAAGCATTGACAGCAAAGCATCTGCCATAGCGCCAGTCATTAAATCGCCCTGCTTCAGTGAGTCTTTATCCAGTCGCCAGCTGCTTTGCACCAACTGATAAAACAGCTGCATAAACATGTCGGCGAACCATAATAAAGACGCGCTGCCGAGCAGCAGCAATAACGCGGTATTGAGCTCTTTAGAACGGGCAACCTGACCTTCTTCACGCGATTTTCTAAGCCGCTGCTCTGTGGGTTGTTCGGTTTTGTTTTGGCCGGTATTTTCTGACATAACTGCTTAGCTCCTCAGCTCATCACCAGTTGCATCACGCCCAGCACATGCTCAGCGACAACAGAAAAGTGATTGCCCATCTGGCTTAAGGTTAAAAACACACAGACAAAACCTAACAGCAGCGTCATTGGAAAACCTAAAGAAAACACATTCATACTGGGAGCGGAGCGGCTGGCGATACCAAAAGTTAAGTTCACTAACAGCATGGCAATAATGGCGGGTAAAGCGACCAGCAAGGCAGCGCCAAACATCCAGCCAAATAAATTCACCAGCAGCATTAAATCAAGCTGATACAAGCTGGCGCCAACGGGCCACAAACTAAAACTGTCGACCATAATTTGCAGGCTGATCAAATGACCATTTAAGGCAAAAAATAATAAAGCTGTCATCACCCAAAATAACTGGCTCAATACCGACACCGAATCGCCGCTGGCCGGGTCATTCATCATGGCCGCCGATAAACCCATTTGCATTGAAATCATCAGGCCCACCAACGCCAGCACTTCAAACAACATCCGCACTGCACCAGCCATAATGACCGCAAAAATCACCTGCTCCAGTGTCACTACGGCACCTTCCAGTGAAAACGGATCTATGGCTTTCACCTCAATCGAAGGCGCCAGCAAAAAGCTTAAAAACAACGCCAGAATAATGCGGGCTCTGGGCATCACAGCAGGGTTATCAAATACAGGTAAAGCCCAGAAAAACGCGGCCAGCCGGACAAAAGGCCACCATAAAGTGCCAAACCACACCATTAGCTGGTCTGTTGTCAGGCTTAGTAACGAACTCATTTAGCTGTTCATCCCAACATGGCCGGGATCATTTGACTTAAATTGGCAAACCAGTCGAGTAACTTCTGGATCAGCCAATGACCAGCAAACACCACCATCAACAAGGTCAGCAGCATGCGGGGTAAAAAAGTCAGGGTTTGCTCCTGAATTGAGGTTGCGGCCTGAAACACAGCCACCAAAATACCCAGAATCAACCCCGGCACTATCAGCACCAGTAAAATTTCGATAATGGTAAAAATGGCGTCGCTAATCAGCTGTGTCGCCATACCCGGATTCATGGAGCTGCTCCGAAGGTGGCTGCTAAGGTACCTGCCACCATAGACCAGCCGTCAGCCAACACAAAAATCATCAACTTAAAAGGCAAGCTGATAATCAGCGGTGACAACATCATCATCCCCATAGACATCAGCACACTGGCGACCACCAGATCGATGATTAAAAACGGAATAAACAACATAAAACCAATCTGAAAGGCTGTGGTCAGCTCGCTCAGCACAAAAGCCGGTAACAACACATCAAAGGTTAAATCTGCCGCTGATTTGGTGGCAGGCTCATTAGCAATTTTTAATACCTGATGCAGTTCGTTTTCGCGAATTTGCGCCAGCATAAATTGCCGTACCGGTTGTTCTGCCCTTGCTATCGCTTGCTCCAGTGTCATGCTTTGCGCCTGATAAGGCTTAAAGGCATTCTGGTAAATATCCTGCCAGACAGGTTTCATAATCAGCAGGCTGAGCATCAAGGCGATACCAATCAGGATCCGGTTTGGTGGACTTTGAGCTAAGCCCAGTGCCTGTCGCAAAATCGCCAGTACTATAATAATGCGGGTAAAAGAGGTCATCATCAGCACTATGCCGGGGATCAGGCTAAGCACCGTCATCAACAGCAAAATCTGTAGTTTGACGCTGTAATCCTGTCCTGTTGCACTGTCAGTGACAGACAACAAGGTCAGGTCCTGAGCGGATAATCCCAGTGGCAACAGCAGTGCGACGAGAGCCAGTAAGACCTTAGGCATGACGGGCTGGGCTATGTTGAGTGGACACAAACTTCAGGCCGTATTTACCATTCACCATCACCACTTCGGCTTTGGCAAATAATACGCCGTTCACTTTGACATCCAGAGGCTCACCAATAGGCTTGTCCAGTGGCAATACATCACCGGCTTCAGCACCGCTCAGCTCACCTAAGGTCACTTCGGTGCTGGACACTTCTAAAGTCACAGTCAAAGGCACATCGCGGAACATATCCATACCCATAGCACCAGCAGCCTTATCTGTTTTCTCTTCACCAAATAACTCCCCCATATCTAACATAGTGATGTCATCCATCATGCTGTCTGTATTGCTTTGCACTTCGCTCATCGTCATTTCTCCTGTTTTTCAGTGATCTGGAACATTAAAACCTGACCTTCTTCGGCCACGGTGCCGTGAAACAGCACTTGTTTACCTAATTGGAAGCGCATAGAACTAAACAGCTCTATGGCCAACACCTCTCCCTGTAACCAGCCTTGCAACTGCTTAACTGTGACTTGCTTACGCGCCATTTCCACAGTGCAGCGCACCGGGATCTGCTGCCAATCTAATGACAAAGGGCCGCCTGCAAGTTCCACTGCACTGAACAGTTCATCGCTTTCTTGCAACAGCAGCTCAATTGGCAGCCATAAAAACCAGCTGACGGCTTCTTTTTCCAGAATCAAACGCACCTTTAGTGGTACATAACTAAACACGTCCAGCTGCAACTTTTGCTTATACAAATGCGCTGTTAGCGGCAGATGCTGGTTAAACAGCAGTTGCATCAAGGCCTGTGCCTGCTTTTGCAATAAACGACAACAAATGCGGTTTTCTGAACTGCTAAATTCCACTTTTTCCTGAATTTGTGTTTTGTCAGTCAACTGCCCACCCAGGCATAAATCGGCCATGTTGTGCACGGCCTGATGGTCAATTGACATATAACAAGGCCGGTCTTTATCCAGTGGTAAAACCGTGTCCAGCAATAAAATGCCAGGCTCTGACAACCAGTTCTCCAGACCTACACCACTGCATAAATTGACATCCAATTCAAACACCACATCGGTCAGCATCCTGCCTAATTCGGCCTGTAAGGCTTTACTCAGATCAGCCAGACGGCTTTTGCATCTTTGGCTGGCCGCCTCAAAACTGCGTTGTTGCCGGGTTAAAGCATAAGGCGTTGCCGCCGCAGCCAAATCTCCGTCTAACAACTTTGGTTGTGTCTCTGTAAGAATCATCCGCTACCCTAAATTCTGCTGTTGGTTGACTTCAACCAGTCGAAAGTTATCCTGCTTTAATACAAAAGCGCGTCGCCTGAGTTTGCGTAGTAACTTGAGCCGCACTGAACTGTCCTTGCCTTGCCACTCCAGACCTAAAAACTCCAGCTTGTCGTTAATTGCTTTGCGATAACACACTCTGGCTTTGACCTTAGTGGCTTTGTCATACAGCACCCAAAACTGGTCCGGTACCTTGTCTTTCAGTGGCACCAACAGACCAGCGCCCCCCATACTCATGTCTTTCACCACTGCACTGCCAATATCACCGCCAAACCAACCCAGACCTTTTAATTTCACAGCTATACCCTTGGTTTGGGTTTGCAGCGGCTGTTGTGGGTCGTAAAAATACCAGCGATAGAAGCTACGGCCCGGTTGCTGACGTAAATACGGCATATCAATCCTGATAGTCAGTGCGTAATACAGGCTGGTTCTGGCGCGCAGCTTCGGCCGCTTTTTTCAGCTCGTTTTGTTGGTTGTCGCTGGAGAACATGTCTTTTAACTGCTGCTCGGCTTTGCTGGTCAGGATCAAAATTTCTATCCTGCGGTTTTCGCTCGCACCTGGCTTAGCTCGGTTGAGTAACATAGTTTCAGCAAAAGCGCTGACCTGAGCGACACGCTGTGTTGGCATACCACCTGCAGCTAATACCTGTCTGGCTTGTAAAGCTCTGTCGCCCGATAATTCCCAGTTGCTGTATTGGCTGCTATTAAAAGCGGTGCCGTCGGTATGGCCTGAAATAAGCAATCTGTTGTGGATCCGCGAAAATACTGGTGCCAGCTTTAACAATAAGTCTTCAAAATAGGGGGTCATTTCCACCTGACCACGCTGAAACATCTGACGGTTTTCACTGTCACGGATAATCACACGCAGCCCTGCAGGCATTGCTTCAATCACCAGATTGGCTTCCGCCTGATTCACCTCTGCAAAATTCTGAAAGGCCTGAGCAAGTAAACTTAAATCCGGCGGTGAATCGTATTGACCACTGATCAGCGAGTTAAGCTTGTCTCCTACGCCAGCAGAAGGCTCACGTTTGCCTTCAGGTATTTGCAAATGTGCAGACATACCAGCAACAAAGCTTTGCTGAGGTTCGTGCACTGAAACCGCCATTTCTATAGGGGAGGGAGTCCCACCCAAATCCACCGGATAAGGGCTGTTCATTGCATCAAACGGATGACTGTTGCCGCCTAAAATGGACTGAGTACGCATATAAGATGCGACTTTAGTGCGCTCTTTGACGGTGGAGACTTCTAATATCCACAGCACCATAAAAAAAGCCATCATCGCCAGCGTAAAGTCAGCAAAAGCAACTTTCCAGGCGCCATTGCTTTTACGACCGGCTTTGCCGCGTGCAACACGCCTGATGATTACAGGAACTGAATCGTTCATCAGGCCGCCTTGCTATTGATCCAGTCTTCCATTTCTGTGAAAGACGGTTTCAAATCTTCGGTGATAAGCTTACGGCCAGAATCTGTGGCAACCACAGCCACATGACCTTTGGCATGAGCCACCAGCACAGCACGCACACATTCAAATAATGCAATTTGCTTTTTAACGTAGGCTTCCATTGCTGAACTTAAAGGTTCAAACAGGCAATAACAGGCAAAAATACCGATAAAAGTACCAACCAAAGCGGCAGCGACATGGTAGCCAATTTCGCTTAACGGGCCGTCCAGATGCTGCATGGTAATAATAATGCCGCCCACCGCGGCCAAAATACCAAAACCAGGCATGGCTTCCGCTACCCCATGCAAAGCGGAGGATGGCTTCAGCTTTTGCTGCTCTATGGTCAGAATTTCCTGCTCCAGCAAGGCATCCAGATCATACGCATTAATTTTACCCATACTGAGTAAGCGCACGTTGTCACAGACAAATACCAACAATTCCGGATTTTCCAGCACTGCAGGGTAAGAGATAAAAATAGAGCTGGTTTGCGGATTCTCAACATGGTCTTCCAGTTCCCGAAAACCTTTACTGCGAATAGTCTCCAACAACTGATACATCAGCATTAGCAGCTCTTTGTACAACTGGCTTTGGTCCGGCTGTTTTACAAACTGTGCTTTAAGTTGCCCCAGCAGCTCTTTCAGTACATAGCTGCTGTTGCCAATGATCAACGCGCCTACGCCTGCGCCTAAAATAATAACAAACTCAGCAGGTTGCCACAGCATGGCGACATTGCCCCCTGCCATCATAAAGCCACCTACTACAGCAGCCAGCACAACCAGAAAACCTATTAGTCTTTGCATTGTTTTTGTTCCGTCCTTTTACCACTGAGCCAGTTTTTTATTCAGTAAATCAATAGCATGCTTATGTAACTGGCAGACTCTGGATTCAGTCAGCTCCAGCACCAGCGCAATTTCCTTCATATTCAGCTCATGGCTGTAATACAGATGCAGCAGTAATCTGCAGCGCTCCGGTAAAGACGCCATAGCTTTTTTTAACGACAGCTTCAGCTCCAGCGCCGACAGGCTGGTTTCACCTAACTGATGGTGTTGCTGCTGCTCCAGCAGTTGATCCAGGCTTTCCATCGACTCAGCCTGAGTCAGATACATCAGCTCTGACAGCTGAGCCGCATCGATCTTTAAGTGTTTGCCCAATTCGTCATGGCTCGGCACACGGCCTAAGGTTTTGGTCAGTTCACGGCTGGCATCGCGGAATTGATGTGCCTGCTGACGCAATTGCCGGGGCCGCCAGTCGGTGCGGCGAAACTCATCCAACATGGCGCCACGAATACGTTTAAAGGCATAAGCTTCAAAAAACTCATCCGGCGCTTTGCCGTAGCGCCGCAGCGCTGATAACAGCCCCAACAAACCTATTTGCTGTAAATCATCTGAATCAACCACAGGCCCCAACAAGGAACGTAAATGACCAGCGGCTCTTTTCACCAAAAAACTGTATTGCCCCAGCAAGCTATTTTCGTTGCTGACCGCCGCAGAGGTTGAATGCGATGTTTCAGTATCTGACCAGAGATTTTCTGCCAGCATGGAATTACCTACTGAATAAAAATGTTAGTGATCAGCACGTTATCCAGCTGATCATCGAACTTGTTGTCAGCAAGTGTTTGGTTAAAGCGGCCAAGCAGCAGCTTTTGTACTTCTTCAATTTGTTGCATCGCCAGTTTCACTTCCAGATGGCTGCTTTTGGCAAAATGCTCCACCATAGCGTTACGTAATAAAGGCGTGGCTTCTTTTAACGCGGCGACTGTGTCTGGTTTATGAGTCACCAGTGTCAGTTCCAATACCAGATAACGTGAGTTCGGGTCGCTGTTGACGCTCATGACAAACTTTTCCATTGGGAAAAACAGTGGCTTTACACTGATTTCCTGCACTGCAGTTTTACTTTGATCCGCCTGGAACCAAAAAAAACCAGCTGTGCCCAAAGCACCAACCAATAAAACTCCAAGTAACACCACCATCTTATTCATTGGCTCTTTCCCTTTTTTCCGTGTTATACCAGTTGATTAATTAAATTTTTTGAGCTGGCCTGACTGAATTCTGGCCGCATCACTTCAGCCTCAGCATGGAAATTTGACTCCGGCTGCTGTGTACCTTGTTGCGCAAATTTATGTTGCTGTTGCTGGGATGAACTGTCTGAACCCATACGCAGGTCAATCTGTACATCAGCACCTAATTTTTGCTGCAAACTGGCTCTGAGCTGTTCCAGCCCCTGCCCCATGGCTTCCCGTAATTGCGCATTACTGCTGTGCATCTGCACGGTAAGGCGTTCGCCATCCAGCTGCACTGACAACTCAATACTGCCCAGCGAGGGCGGGTCGAGCCGGATCATGGCTTTGTTGACGTTTAAACCCAGTTGTAAATCGACTTTATCAGCGAGCATCTGCACCAAACGCTGCCCCAACTGCTGGCTTTGAGCTGGCATAGGATCGGCTTGCCAAACCGGTAAGGCAGAAGTTGCAGCAGCCTGAGCAGGCGCAACCCCAGTCGCAGCCGGAAGCAGATCTGCCATCAGCACAGGTTGATGTGCTCTGGCAACAGGGTGCAACTGACTGGTCAGGTTTTGATTTAATGAAGACAAAAAAGCAGTGCTATTTTGGAACGCGACATCTGAGGTTTTCTGCGGCGCCGCCATAACATCTGTTACAGCGGGCATCTCCACTGGCAGCCCCTTCAGCGGTAAGCTGCTTGGCATAACGGCGACTGCTTTTGGCTCGGCACGCCATGGCATTGCTGCCGAAGACAGAACCAGCGGCTCGTCTGCAGGCAACAGTAGAATGGGCATAGGTGTTGCTGTGGCTGGCTCTGTTAACTCTGCTGGCCTCAGCATAGGGTTAAACAGCAAAGGCTGAGGCAACATACTCAGTACTGCATCCTGAGTTTCTGCTTCAGCCACTTCTGGGATTTGTTGCATGTGCTCATCCAGTTGGGTCAGCGCGCTTTCCATCTCAGCTAACAGCACAGCTAAATCCTCGGAATAAGATTGCTGCTCTTCTGAAACATCCGTCAGTGCAGATGAACTCTGAGCCAGAGTTTGAGGCTGAGGCTGAACGAGCGGCGTAAGTAAGGCAAATACTGGCATGGTCATCAGTTTTTAAACTCCAGTGTTGCTTCTGTGGTCAGCTGATAAGCCACCACGGCAGTTTTGGTGTCCTGAAACCGCTGCATTTTTTGCTCTAACATCAGCTGCTGCCGTTTAGCAAGCTGAAGTAAGGCCTGATACCTTTGTTTGATCAGCTGTAATTCATTTTGCAATTGTTGATACTCACAACTTTGTCTGAGCTGCTGTACCAAAGCACTGATTTGACGATCACAGTCCTGCACCTCCAACCACTGACCCGCCACCATAGCTTGCTGCATCTGCAACAACAGCTGTTGGATCTGCATCAGGGCAGGATTGGATTTCGCTACATACACAGACATCAGGCTCACCACATTACCGAATAACCAACTGATTCAGCAAAAAGTAAGCCACAAAATATCTATATGATTTATAAGGATTTATATAAAACAAACACCAGAGGGAGGAAGTAAAACTTCCGCGGAGCGGAACCGGAAAAAAACTATAGTTCCTCTTTAAAAATGCAAATTCGGGTTAGAGGTAAATTAAACTGCAGTTTAACGTGCCTCTAACCCGAACCAGATCAAAAAAACACTAGGCCTTGTTCAGTAAACCTTGCCAGCCTTCTTGCAGATTGGTCATCACTTCCCGTACATGCTCAAGCTCAGCAACATTATTTTTCATACTGGCGCGTAAAATACTGTGGCCACAATGCTGATACAAATTGTGCATATTGGCTGCAACTTCGCCGCCTTTGTCCTGATCCAATGAAGCATCCAGACCACCGAGGATTTTTAATAACTTCTCGACACCAGCGGCTTTTTTATCAAACCTTTTGGCCTGAATATGACCCTCGACACGGGCCAGCTCATCCAAAAAACCATCAAATAACATCAATACCAAACTGTGAATATCAGCCCCAGAGGCTTTTACATTGACACTGGTATTTTGATAGGCCTGATAACCCTGAGCGAAATCTAACATAAGCACCCCTCTTAAAACTGCGACATTGAGCTTTCCAGCTGCGCCATCGTTACCTGCATTTGAGTGAACTGCGACAGATAGCGCTTGTAAACCATATCCATGGAATAATCGTGCCGTTTTTGATTTTCTGTCACCATATCCAGGCTGGCCTGAATACTTTGTTGTTTATCTTTTAAGATGCCCGCACGCTTGGTGAAAGGTTCCAGCGACTTTTGCAGACCGCTGAATAAGCTGGTTTCCCCCACCAGCATCTCTTCGATTTTAGCCGGGTTATCTGCCAGCGCTTTTTCCAGCTTTTTACTGTCTATGGACAACACGCCATTACGGTCAAACTCAATGCCGACGCTGCTTAACGTAGTGCCTTCATAGAGTTTTTGAAACGATTGACGCATCTGAGTGCTGATGCTGCGCGCCATAGAGTCTGATTTTAAACTGGAGTCAGAACTAATTTGTTTGACCAGCGCATTGTAACCGTCGACAAACTTTTTCAGTTTGTCTTCCACGGCTTTTGGATCTTGTTCCACTTTAATTTGTACTGGCTGATCGGTGCCCAACTGAGCTTTTTTCAGATCAATGGTGACGCCAGCAATCACATTTTCCAGCTTGTTGCTGGCAGAAGTAACTGTAATAGCATTTTCTGCGCCCACTTTTACTATGGCGTCCTGTGCTGCTTTTAACTGAGTCGCGCCAGCAACTGCCGCGCCTATATCTGCACCTGATGTATCAGCACCTGGCACAAAGTTCATGCTGATCGCATTGGCTGCACCTGATTCTTTGCTGGTTAACACCAGATAGGACTGAGTACCACTGCGCATTACTGTGGCTTGCACACCGCTGTTATCTTCAGCTTTATTAATGGCGGAAGCCAAATCAGTTAAGCTGGCACCAGCAGCTAAGCCGGATAAATCAACTGAAAACGACTCGCCTGCCACTGTCAGTTGGAACTGACCATTGGCTGGTAAGGTGTCAGTGCTGTTAAAGGCCATAGACATCTGGTGGTTTTGAGCTATCTGCTGCACAAAAATTTCATAATCACCCGCTACAGCAGCACTACCGACGCTTACCCCTAACACAGTATCCAGATTGGTACTGGCGGTATTGCTTAATAATTCTTTGTCTTTGGTGAAGCTTTTTAGCAGGTCTTGCATGCTGCTCAGGGATGTTTCCAGCTTTTTATACGAAGAAAGCAAAGTGGAGAATCGGTTTTGCTGCGCGCTTAATACCTGATCTTTGCCAGCACGTTCAATTTGAGTGTACTGCTGAGCCAGATAGGCGGGATCTATACTGGAAAATGCCATAACGCTTTCCTGCTAAAAATTAAATAGTACTGACATCACCAACAGTGATAACAGGGAAAAACCCCACTAAGCCGAAACTTAATGGGGCGCGGTTGGAGCTATCCTTAGCCCCGGGCTCGATTAACGTAACAGCTGGCTCACCATCTGAGTGGTGCTGTTGGCTGTGCTCAGTACAGAAATACCTGAGTTCAGTAACAGTTGCTGTTTAGTCATGTTAGAAGTTTCTTTGGCGAAATCTGCGTCCATCATCTGGCTTTTGGCATTGCCAGTGTTTTCAGACATGTTAGATAAGTTGTTTGCAGTGTGATCCAGACGGTTCATGCTGGCACCTAAAGCAGAACGGGCAGTACCGATATCATCTAACAGTGTATCCAGAGTCCCTAAGGCTGTAGTGGCACCACCTTGTGTAGCCACAGAGCCTGCACCAGGAGCAGCAGCAGTACCGATAGTCGTATGAATTGCGGCAACTTCTGTTTGCACATCAACCACTAAAGTTTCAGTAGCACCGGCGCCGATCTGGAATGTCACACCGCCTGCAGTGTTAAACTTACCAGCTGTCGCCGCACCAAGCAGGTTTGTACCTGAACCATAATTGGTGTTTTCCATAATATTCACCAATTCCAGATTCAGCGCTTCATATTCAGCTTGCATCGCTGTACGCTCTGTGTCCGCATAAGAACCATCAGCACTTTGGGTAGCCAGTTCTTTCATACGAAACGCAATGTTGGTCATTTCATCAAAAGCGCCTTCAGCAGTTTGCAGCATAGAGCTGGCGTTGCTGGTGTTGCTGATGGCAGTATCCTGACCTACTAACTGAGCACTCAGGCGAGTCGCAATTTGTAAACCAGCAGCATCGTCTTTTGCTGAGTTGATACGGAAACCTGTACCTAAACGTTCTAAAGCTACAGACAAACCATCGTTAGTACGGTTTAACTGGTTACGGATTGTGGTTGCAGCTGCGTTTGATTGAATTGATAAAGCCATTTGAGTTTGCTCCTATGCATGTTGCTCAAAACTATAAAGCGACACCTCAAAGCAGGAACTGAAATTTTTTTTAAAATAATTTTACTTCGTGCCGAATAAAAAAATGGCGCTGAACTGTTGCCAGTGCAGCGCCCAACTTCAGGAAAGATAGTGGATATCAATCGGCTAATGCAAACTCGACCAAACTGCGGGTCACATTGCCTTGCGCCATAATGGCAGATAAAGACGAGGCAGCACCTTGCTGCATTTGTACTTTCAGTTCCTGACTGACGACAGAAACCTGTTGTTCACTTTGCTGACTGTCAGCCATACGAAGAGCATTCAGTTTAGCGACCAGCACCTGACGTTCCGACTGTATTTGTCGAACCATCTGTTGTAGCTTTTGTTGCACTTGTGCCAGTTCTGCCTGATAGGCTTGCTGGTTCTCCATCTGCTGTGCCTGCTGCGCTAATAGGCTCAGCTGACCTTCTGGCTTTTGCAACCGCACCTGCACCGGATTACCTGCCGCAACACGAATACCTTCACCTTGCATTTGCCAGGGCTGGCTGAGCAGATGACTTTGACCCGCGGTAGCACTAAATACCAATGCAGAGCCTTGTTGCTTCAGCTCTATCTGATGTTTAGCAAATTCCTGCTTCATCATCGCCAGATTGCCTTCAGCCGACTGCCCTGCCGGAAAATTTAACTGTATTCTCTGACCGTCGGCCAGGCCAATAGTCAGTAACTCAGCTTGTTTGCGTGGACTGAGTAAATCAATTTTACTGTTCAACTGCCACTGGCTTTGACCTGTGGGTTGACTGCTCAGCTGTAACGCCGGAGTTAAGGCGGTGTTTTTGTGTTTTAACTGGGTTTCCAGTTGCAGTAACTGCTGGCTTACCTGCTGTTTTTGGCTAGCCGACTGAGGTAAATCCAGCTGCTTTTTTAACTGTTCAAGCTGCTGATACAACTGGCGAACTTGTTGTTCAGCCTGTTGATTTTTTGCCAACTGGCGTGACACATCAGCGCTGACACTCCAACGGCTTAAGGTGTCCAGCTGTTGTTGCAGCGAGCTATTGCGACTTGTACCGGCTTTTGCTGGTTCTGCATCGATAGCCTGAGTTTTGGCAGCTTTGTCCGCGGTTTTCAGCGCGCCGACACTGCTGGTCAGTTGTTTCAGGCTATCAATCAACATGGGCGAGACTCCAACTTAGAGCCGGCTAAACAGGCTCAGCTGTGACACTGAACTGTAAACTTTTAAGGTGGATTCGTAGGAAGCCAATGCGTTATTCATCTCGATATAAGCTGAAGGATAATGCACGGCGTTTAAATCATCCCGCAGATTTTCGGTGAAGAGTGCAATATCCGCATTGGTAAATTCCAGCGACTCAAGCGAACTGACAATACCACCGATTTTGGTAATGGCAGAGGTTGTATTGCCAAGCATAGCGCTGAGTTTATCCAGCATCACCCGCGACTCATCCCCAGCTCCTGTGGCTGGCGGCGCCTGCAATAAAGCAACGTAATCCTGTAAATCATTCAGGAACGCGGCACCCGGCACTAAATCGCTACCCACTATATTGGCATCGACTAAGGTATTGGCTGACACGGCCACTTTACGCACTAAGGAATCGCCCTGATAAACATATTGGCCTGTCGCATCTTTGACAAAAGGAGGCTGGTCAATTTCACTGCCGGCAAACAGGTAGTTACTATTGCCATCTTTGGCGTTCAGTAAATCCGCGATGCCTGGCATTAATACTGCTAATTCATTCGCCATGGCTTTGAGTTCATCTTCACCATACGAAGCATCGGCTGCAGCTGTCACTAACGACTGCACAGACAGCAGGATATTGTTGATACTGCTTAACTGGGTTTCCTGCTGACTTAGAGTATAAGTCACCAGTTCCATATTTTTGCCATATTGCTCAAGCGAGGTCAGTTCGGAGTCCAGCCTTAATACCAATACACTGCCCAGCGGATCGTCCGAAGGTTTGGTAATACGCTGATTGGTTGCCATTTGCACCGACAGTTGGCTGTATTTCTGACTGCTGGTCTGAATATTTCTTATGGCCGTATCATGGTACTGGCTGCTGCTTATCCGCATTTTTTTCTCCTCAGAACATCATCATCAGGGTGTCAAACATTTGCCCGGCCGTACTGATCACCTTGGCATTAGCGTCATACAACTGTTGGTAATACAACAGATTCGCCGCTTCTTCGTCACGGTTAACGCCACTGATACTCTCACGGGAAGCTAGCGCTTTATCATTCAGCACTTGTGCTGTTTTGACGCTGGCTTGTACTTGTTTGCTCTGAATAGCCAGTTTACCAATCAGGCTGTCGTAGCCTGAAGCTACACCTTGCATCGAATCGATCACATTCACCAAATTAGTGTTGTCACCTATGCCGGCTGCCAGACTCCCCCGGAAAGCCAACTTATCCTGTGTCATTGCCGGGTTGACTAAAATACTGCCCAATGGGTCCGCCGGACTAAAAGTAAATAATGGCTCTCCCACATTGCCATTTAAATCAAAACCGTCAGCTAAAGCACCATTCACCTTGTCTGCAATAGTGCTAACCAAAACGCTTAATTCAGTGCGGGCCGGGTCCAGTACTTCAGATTTAACCCGCAACAAGCCACCTAAACTACCCCCGGCCGACCCTGAAATTGAAAACTGCTGTGTATTAAAAGTTGAAGTGACCTGAGTGCCAGCTACAGACAACACAGCGGCTTTACCGGACATGACCAGCGGGGCGCCATTGAGTGCAGAAATGCTCATACTGCCATTGTCTTCCTGCATAACCTCAACCTGCATATAAGCAGATAGACGATTTACCGCCTGCTCGCGCGCATCCAGTAAGGTGCCGGCATCATGGCCAAGCGCTACTTCTTTTGTTATTTTCTGATTTAAGTCCGCCAGTTCCTGCAGCACTGAGTTGACGTTTTCTGTCACGGCTTCAAGTTCAAATTCCAGCTTGCGTACCTGGCCTGTTAAAGCTCCATCCAGCTGCTGTAAATCCTGCACCATCGCATTGGCAGACGAAATCACCTGCTGGCGATAAGCAGGTGATTCAGGTGACGACAAAGCGGCATTAAAAGCAGCGTTCAGTTCAGCCACAGCGTCGTTTAAATTCAACGAGTCAGTGCCTAATACTTCTTCCAGGTAACCTAAATAATCCTGATAACTTTCGTAATAATTTAAATCGGACTGAGTACGCCAGATATCCGCATTGAGGAAGTTATCCACCACACGCTCAAACTTGGTCACTTTGACTCCGTTGAGCGCACCATCATTGGTTTGTAATACCACGGTCTGACGGCTATAGCCTTTGACTGCGGCATTCGAAACGTTCTGGCTGACGGCATTCAGCCCGGCATTGGCGGCGTTGAGTCCCGAGACTCCGTTCGATAACATACTCATTCAGTTGGCTCGCTTTGACTCTGACGTAGCGGTACCTGAAGCGGCTGAGTTAAAGCCGCAGCACCATAATCCTGATACAGAGACTCAGCGACAGGATCTGCCTCTGGCTTAAATTTATTTTCGGAATTTTCTGTGGCCGGCGAAAATTGTTGCACTATCTGCTCAGCTAAGCCGGTTTTACTGTTACTGGCCATAGCCTGAGCCATCTGGCTGTCGTACATATCGCGAAACATCACTTGTTCATTGCTGCTGAACATACCTTCGTCGCCTGTCAGCGCATCGCTGGCAGAACGCATATTCTTCAGCACCATTTGCAAAAATAAGGTTTCGAACTGTTCTGCCACCTGCTGCAAGGACTCGCTCTGTGACTGATTTTTGTCGACCTGCAGACCAAACTGTGGATCAAAGGCTAATTTCTGACTCATTGCGTCAATCTTCATGCTTAAATCACCACCACATCAGCATCCAGGGCACCAGCTTTATCCAGCGCCAGTAAAATAGACATCAGTTCTGTAGGGGTTGCTCCAAGGCTGTTCACCGCCTGCACTATGGTGTCGAGCGATGTACCTTCAGGCCACACCATCATATTGGCGTTTTGTTGGGTCACATCCACACTGCTGTTTTGCAACGGCAAAGTTTCACCCCGACTAAATGGCATAGGCTGACTGGCGCCTTCCTGTTCACTGATGGTAATAGTTAAACTGCCATGACTGACGGCTGCGCGTTTCACCCGCACTTCATCGCTAATGACCACAGTCCCTGTTCTGCTGTTAAACACCACCCGAGGTCGTTGCGAGCCTTCTTCCACCGTTAAATCCTGCAGCATCGCCATAAAAGTGGTGCGGTTATCAGCATCCCGCGGTGCACTGATCACTAATTTTGACCAGTTTTCTGCCCTCGCCACTTTAGGCCCAAACATATCGTTGACGGCTGTCACGACGTTGCGGGCGGTTTTGTAATTAGGCTTTTTCAGGTTCAGTATTAAGTCACCGTCCTGCTGCAAATTTTCAATACTGCGCTCAATAATGGCGCCAGCTGGAATAATACCTGCGGTTGGCACGTTGACTGTGACTGAGGAGCCATTTAAACCTTCGGCTTTAATGCCTCCAACCACTAAGTTACCTTGCGCCAACGCATACACTTTGCCGTCTACACCCCGCAAAGGCGTTAACATCAGGCTGCCACCATGCAAACTTTTAGCATCTCCCAGCGACATAATGGTCACATCTATCGCCTGGCCCGGACTTGCCATAGGTGGCAGGGTCGCCTGTACTGCCACAGCGGCGACGTTTTTAGATTTAGGTAACGAGGCTTCATCCAGCTGCACACCAAATTGTTTCAGCATATTGTTCAGCGACTGGGCCGCAAATTTGATCTGGGCTTTGTCACCAGAACCAGGTAAACCTACCACTAAACCGTAACCGACCAGCTGGTTGTCCCGCACACCCTGAATATCAACAATATCCAGCAAAGGCCGGCTGGCAGCCTGACTTTGTTGGCTTAGCAGCAATAAAACCACAGGTAAGATCAAACAAAAAAAACGCATAAAGTCACCCGTTAAAATAAATTCAGGTAAGAAGAAAACAGCTTGGTGATCCAGCCAGGTTCAGCCGCATCGGCCATACTGCCTTTACCGGCATAGGTAATACGTGCATCAGCAATACGCTGCGACGAAATGCGGTTGGTGACATCAATATCATCTGGCCTGACTATGCCTTGCAGGCGAATGTATTCGTCGCCCTGATTCAGTTTGATCCACTTTTCGCCACGAATAGTTAAAGAACCATTGGGTAAGACTTCAGTGACCCTTACCGTAATAGCGCCACGTAAAAAGTTCTGCTGGCTGGCACTGCTTTCACCTTCAAAGTTCTGGCCATTTCTCAGTTGCATGGCTAAATCAGACACATTGGCGTTGCCAAGCAAAGGCACGCCCATATTCAGATTAGTGCTGCGGTCGACCGCACTATCCGCGCTTTTACTGGATTGAGTCCGCTCGTTCAGCTCGACGGTCAGAATGTCACCAACCCGATAGGCTCTTTTATCTTCAAATAAAGCGAACATGTAAGAGTCAGCATACAAGCTACCCGCACTGGCGGGTTCAGCCTGCTGGCTGACTAAAGGATTCGCAGCGCCACGTTCCCAGTCGGTATCATCAGCCAGAGGGCTGTCAGGTGTTGAGCTGCAAGCCGCCAGGCTTACCAGCACAAACAACAGAAGAAAACGCGGCATAGTCAGCTCCTTACATGCTTTGGCTGATAAAGTTCAGCATATCGTCAGCAGCAGTCACCACTTTGGCGTTCATTTCATAAGCCCGCTGTACGGCAATCATATTGACCATTTCGTCGACCACACTGACGTTGGAGCCTTCCAGTGTGTATTGCTGCAATTTACCTAAGGCTTCTTCACCTGGTATACCTTCCACCGCTTCGCCAGACGCGGCTGTAGCGCGATACAAATTGCCACCCAGCACTTCAAGACCTGCCGGATTAACAAAGTTGACAGTTAAAATCTGCCCCAGATCCACTAACTCATCCTGACCTGCTACTTTGGCCGTAATAGTGCCGTCTGTACCAATAGTGACCTTGGTCGCATCCGGTGGGATCACGATGTTTTGTGCCAGTGGCAAACCATTGCCATTGGTAATTAAGCCATCTGAATTCAGATGAAACTGGCCATTGCGGGAATACAGCAATTCGCCATCTGTGTTTTCAATCTGAAAAAAGCCCTGACCATCAATGGCAACGTCCATCTGGTTACCTGTAGTTTCAGCACTACCATCGGTAAAAATTTTCTGAGTACCATTGACGCGCACACCAGTACCAACCTGAATACCAGATGGCACCTGATTTAATTCATCGGCTTGTGTACCTGGCTGACGTTGCACCTGATAAAACAAATCTTCAAATACCACACGGTCTTTTTTAAAACCGACTGTATTGACGTTCGCCAGGTTATTGGAAATGGTGGTCATGCGCATATCCTGCGCCGCTAAACCTGTTTTACTGACCCATAAAGCTGAATTCATTGTTCTGTTCCTCTTAACCGCTAATCAGTTTGTTGCCGGATACGGCCAGTTCGTCTGCTGTTTTCATCATTTTCAGATTGAGCTCAAACTGACGGCTGATATTCATAGTACTAACCATCTCTTCGACAGCATTGACGTTGGAGCCTTCCAGCACGCCGGACCTTAAACTGATGTTTTCAGCTTGATCCAAAGGTTCACCATCGACAGCGCGGAATAAGCCATCAGCACCTTTGACCATCACCACATTGTCAGAGTCCACCAACTTGATTCGTTCCTGCTGTTCAATCACTCCGCCGCCTACTGGCAACAAATTTAAGGTACCGTCAGGGCTGATATCTATGTCACCAAACTCCGGTAACTGAATAGCGGCAGCGCCACCCATCACAGCAAAACCATTGACAGTCAGCTCACCATTGGCACCCACCTGTAACTCACCAGAGCGGGTATAAGCTTCGTCACCATTGGCGTCCTGCACTGCAATAAAACCTTTATCACTGACCGCTACATCCAGATCGCGGCCGGTTTCCATCATGGCTCCGGCTTGCAGATCGGTAGCGACAGGCATTAACTGCGCCTGAAAACGGGTGCGGTAGCCTTCACCTGTGATTTGCAGCGACTTGGCTTGCTCCATATCGGCTTTAAAACCAACGGTATTGACGTTCGCCAGATTGTTCGCCGTGATACGAAGCGCGGTTTGGGCTAATTCAGCGCCGGAAACTGCGGTGTGGATCAAACGTTCCATGCTTTAGCTCCTTACACTGCGTTAAATAAAACCTGCATCATTTCATCTGCAGTAGTGATGGTTTTGGCATTGGCCTGATAACTTTGCTGGAAGGACATCAAATCAACCAGTTGCTTGCTGATATCGACGTTTGAGCCCATATAGGAACCCGCCAGAATGGCACCAAAGCTGCCCGCCGCAGGAGTACCTATTAAGGCTTCACCGGATTTCTGGCTGGCATACCAGGTGGTATTGTTCGCAGTTTCCAAACCTTGTGGATTGGCAAAGTTAGCCAAAGCGATCTGGCCTTGTAATTTCACTTCACCGTTAGAAAAGGTTGCATATACACCGCCATCTTCCGCCACAGCGACACCACTGAATTCACCTGAGGTATAGCCGTCTGCTTTGTTCTGATACAAACCAAAAGCGGAGCCAAACTGAGTGGTTTTTACCAGGTCCAGTTTGACGGACATGGCATCAGCGCCTGTTGGGTTAAATCTCAGGGTAATTTCCCTTAATCCGGCGGGGTCTGCTGTATTGTTGTCTTCAGTCGGAGCAGGTGTAGGTGTGGCTAACGGAGAAAGTTGACCATCAGTACCAAAGCTCATTCGCACTACACCCACGTTATGCACCACGGCGCCACTATCATCCAGAGCAGAAGTCAAAGTAGTCACGTCTGTGTTATTAGGTAAACCGAGATCGTCGGCAAGCATAGGCTTGCCATCCATGTAATAAACAACATCCCATTGATTGCCACCGGCATGATTAAAATACTGGGTTAAGGTATGGCTATTGCCTAAAGAGTCAAACACTTCACTGGACTGAGAGTAATTAAAGGAAGATCCATCTTTTGGGTCAAAAGACTGCGCAGCAGTGGGTGGAGTAGCCGGAGGAACCTGAGTTGTATAAACTAATTTGTGATTAATCACATCAGTACCTGAATTCAGGTTCAGTGAAAAGTTAATATTTGTTGATGCTTTAGCCGGAATATTACCCGCTTCAACTTTCAGGTCAGTGAGTACGCCAGGTACTAAATTACCCTGATCATCAATGCCATAGCCCTGCAATTTATCGCCATTATTAGTAATAATACTGCGGTCACTACCGTCCATTTTAAATTGGCCAGCCTGAGTGTATGCCAGACGACCATTTTCAGAGATGATAAAAAAACCTTTGCCGGTAATAGCTAAATCCAGGCTTTGACCTGTACCCACCAGATTACCTGCTTTTTCAAAGTTTTCGCTGGTAGCAGACACATTGACACCGCTGCGCTGGCCACCACTGTACAAGGCAGAGAATTCAGTGCTGGTGGTTTTGTAGCCTGCAGTACCAGCGTTGGCAATATTATTTGATGTCACTTCCAGTGCTTTTTGGGTCGAACTTAAGCCACTCAGGCCAATACTAAACATCGACATTACTGTGTTCCTTAACTCTGAGTTGCTTTTGACAACTGGTTGATATCAAAAAGGTAGTGATTACCTAAGCCGTTGACTTGCAGAATAATGTCATCCGGGCCTGTCCCTACAGACACCCGTTCTACTTCATTGGTCAGGTAAGTGGGTACTTGCTGTTTGCTGGTGTTGAGCTGCACTTCAGCCTGGATGCTATAAGCTCCGGATTCCTGTTGTGGGAACGCAAAACGCACAGTACCTATGGCCGGATTATCCAACGTGATTTCATCAGCCAGGGTGCCTTTACTGTCGTATAAACGCACCACCACGCTGTCTACTTTGGCACCGAGGTTAATAGCGCCTTCGATCTGATCAGCCTGCTCCAGTGACACCGTATCGGCCTTAACATCAACCTTCTGGCCAACCAGACTGGTGGCTTGCATCGCCTGCATACTTTGCATGTATTTGATTTGCTCGCCGGACTGAATATTGAGGTTTTCTAAACTTTCCACACTGCTGAATTCCGCCAGTTGGCTGACATACTCTGTGCCATCCATAGGATTCAGCGGGTTCTGGTTGCTGATTTGCGCTACCAGCAATTCCAGAAACATGCTGGATAATCCGGCAGCATCAGTTTTGCCATTGCTGGCGATCTGGTCGCTTTGCGCTGTGTTACGTACCGCTGAATTGTTATCCACTGCAGACATAGTCAACTCCTTATTGGCCCAGCTTCAGCAAACTTTGCTGCATGCTGGACACCCGGTTCATCACTTCCACAGAGGTCTGGAAAGCACGGGAAGCGGACATCATGTCAGCCATCTCAGCCACAGGGTTGACGTTGGAGTAAAACACCATGCCATCAGCATTGGCGATAGGGCTGTTCGGTTCATAGCGCTGCTCTACAGTACGGTCTGATTTCACCACACCTAAAGTTTGCACCTGGGCCGACATGGATCTGTTGTCAAAATCCTGAGTATATAAAGCAGAGAATACTGGCTTGGTGGCCCGGTAGGCTTCGGCCTCACTGGACGCTGCTGTGTCTGCGTTGGCCAGATTAGAAGCTACTGTGTCCAGACGCATCACCTGAGCCCGCATTGCACTGCCGCCTATGTCATAAATAGCGGAAAAAGACATGCTTATTCTCCCTTAATGGCTTTGTGTAAGCCGCTGATTTTCATATTTAAAAAAGTCAGGCTGGTTTGAAAATCCATGCTGTTGGCGGCGAAATTGGCCTGCTCTACGCTGAGTTCAGCTGTGTTGCCGTCGGCCGACGGCTGAAAAGGCATACGGTATTTCAGCTCATCACGCACATCAGATGCATTCATGCTGGCGCCATAAGAGCTGGTTAAATCCGATTCGATATTTTGCAAAATGCTTTGATAATCCAGATCCCGCGCCTTAAAACCAGGTGTGTCGACATTGGCCAGATTGCCTGAGATAATCTCGGCTCTGTCGAGGCGAAGTTGCAGTGAAAACGGATGAACACCTAAAGCTTTGTTAAAAAATTCCATCTGAGAGCTCTGTAAATGCAGCAGTAGTGAGCAGGGAGGTACAAGCTTTATGCCATCATTAAAAGGCTATAACATTTAATGACTTACACTAATAGCGCTGCAAAAATCAGCTACAGAGCGGAAGCCTTGCTTCCGCTACGGAAGTGGTTAACTTTCCTCCTGTTGTGTTTTCCGCTGGCCACTTTTGCGAATGCGCAGCTGGAACAGCAGATCCGGTCGCATATCAGCGCCGAAGTACAAAACTTTGCCCGCCAGCTTGGTGCCCAAGGCAAAATCAAACAAGAAGTGGAACTGACCTTGCCCGGCGGACTGGATAAACAAGGCCGTTGCAACAGCCTGGAAATCAGTCGCAGTAATAACCAGAAAGCCCCTTGGGGTCGGGTCAGTTACAGTTTAAGCTGCAAAGACAAAACCAGTTGGCAAAGCCGCGCCACAGCACGAGTCAGAGTCTGGTTGCCTGTAGTGGTGGCGAATCAGGCTATTCAAAAAGACGAACTGTTAACTGAAGTTATGTTGGGCACGCGCCTGACTGAACTGGCTCAATCCAAACTCAGTATCGAGCTGAATCCTGCGGCTTTAGTCGGGATGCAAACCAAACGCCGGATCCAGGCCGGACAAGTGATCAGCCGTCATTTGCTGGAACACAAACTGCTGGTGGAAAAAGGCAGCCATGTAATGATCCGGGTGCAAACCCAAGGTTTTGAAGCCAGCACTAAAGGAGTCGCTTTAGAGGATGGCCAGTTAGGCCAACGGATTAAAGTACAGAATATAAGCTCTGGCACTGTGCTGGAAGCCGATGTAGTGGCTGAAGCGACAGTGCAAAGTATTTTTAAATCACATTAAAGTTTCTGTATAAAGCTGTCGCTTAACAAAGATAGCAGCAGAATTTCGGATCATTATCCGGGTAACCAGGTATCTCTCATGGTAAAAATTGACCATTACAGTCAGGTCCAGCCGCTGATTAAAACTGATCAGCAAAGCCAGACCAGCCAAAGCAAAACCAGTGTCACGGCGACAGCGGCTCCGGAAGCCCAGGCCGCGATCAGCAGCACCACCCAAGCTGTGCAACAGGCTTTTGAGCAGTTGCAGCAACAAAGCGAAGTGGATATGGACAAAGTGGCCAAAATTAAACTGGCATTGTCCGAAGGCTCACTGCAACTGGACGATGATGTGTTAGTGCAGTCTATGCTGGATTTTCATAAAAAATGAATCAGACCGCTCTGAAGCACATTATTGCTGGCCTGCAACATGATGCTGATCTGCTGCAACAGCTTAGCCCTATGCTGCAAAAGCAGTATGTGCTGATGAGCATGCGCCAGAGCAGCGAACTGGAACAGTTAAATCAAAAAGCCGCTATGCTGCTTGAGCAATTACAGCGCAATGCAACAGAGCGCTATCAGGCCATGAGCGTATTACAGTTACAGCCGACGCAACTAGGCTTCGAACGTTTGTTGTCTTCCTTGCCGGAAAAAATCCGTGAGGCCAGCAAGCAGTTACTGAACAAAGTGCAGAGGCACACCGAACTGTGCCAGCAACTCAATCAAAAAAACGGCGAACTCCTGGCTCATCAACGCCAACTGATGCAAAACCTGCTGGGAATGGAAAACAAAACCAGCTATCCGGATATGCCACTGGGCTAAGCCAACATCAGCAAACATGGGTAAGCTAACAGTGTTGACTGTTAACAATGTCAGCTTACCCCATGGTCATTTCAGGATCCGAACTCAAATTCCAATGTGCCGCCAGCGGTCAGTTGCTGATGGCTGATCACTGGTTGCGTCAGCTCTTTACCATTCAGATACAGCTTGTGCACATGACCGGCTCTGTTGCCTCTGGTCAGAATTTTAAATACCTTTCCTGCGCCTACCTCAATATCCGCTTGTTCGAACAAAGGTGTACCAATCACATAGTCACCACCCACAGGATTAAGCGGATAGAAACCCAAAGCACTGAACACAAACCAGGCCGACATCTGACCTAAATCGTCGTTACCCGCCAAACCATCAGGTTTGGCATGATACATAGTGTCGCGGATCTGCCTTATCCTTTGTTCGCCTTTATAACGGTCTTTAGTAAAGGCATACAAATAAGCCACATGGTGTACAGGTTCATTGCCATGTGCGTATTGGCCTATCAGGCCTGAGATATCAGGAGATATATCGCCCTGCATTTCGGAGCTGGTACTGAACAACTCATCCAGTTTGGCCAAAAACGCCTGTTCAGAGCCATACAATCCAATTAATCCCTCCACATCATGTGGCACAAAAAAGTTGTACTGCCAGGCATTGGCCTCAGTGTAATCCGTGGTGCGGTGCGCCACATAAGTAGGGTTAAAAGGACTGACCCACTGCCCTTCTTTGGTTTTACCACGCATAAAGCCGGTTTTTGCATCAAACAACTGGCGATAACTCTGGGCTCTTTGGCTGAATAACTGATAGTCGTCTTCTTTCTGCATGGCCTTGGCTAACTGCGCTATAGCCCAGTCGTCATAGGCGTATTCCAAGGTCTTGGATACAGCTTCCACATCAAGGTCTGACGGTACATAGCCATACTGGCGATAAAAATCTATGCCAAACTTATTCTGCATGGCAGAAGCTTTGGCTGCGGCCAGCAGATGTTCAGGTTTCGCCGTGGTCAGGCCTTTTAAGTAAGCATCCACCAGCACAGGCACAGCGTGATAACCTATCATCACATCGGTTTCGTTCGACATCAGATCCCAGGTTGGCAGTAAACCTGTTTCATCATAAAACCCAAGCAAGGATTTCACCATATGGTCTACTTTGTCCGGATTGGAAATAGTGAGTAACGGATGCAAAGCACGGAAAGTATCCCAGAGTGAAAACAAAGTATAACGCTGGTAATCAGCGCCCTGATGCACAGCACCGTCAGCACCAAAAAAAGCACCACTGACATCACTGAACTGTTGAGGAGCGATAAAGGCATGGTACAAAGCAGTATAAAACTTGGTTTTATTGGTTTGATCCGGATCTGTGACCTGAAACTTAGTCAGCTGCACAGCCCATGCCTGCTCTGCGGCAGCTTTTACAGCAGCAAAATCCTGTGTTGCCACTTCAGCAGCCAGATTCGCTCTGGCGCCGTCTATGCTGACATAAGATAAAGCGACCTTGGCCTGAAGGGCTTGTTGCTGTGGTTTGCCAAAATTCAGCACTATTTGTGCTTTTTCCGTCTGTATGCCAGAGCCTTTGACCGGCTGCTGATCCTGATACAACTGATGGCTGAAAGGCTGGTTAAAACGGGCAACAAAATACACGGGCTGATGTTTAGCCCAGCCTGTCGACAAACGGTAGCCTGACACCGTATAAGCATCTTCCACCTTCAGCATGCTCACTATGGCTTTGTCATAGTTCTGGGCATAGCCCAAATCCAACAACAGCTTGGCGTCTTGCTCGCCACTGAAACTGTATTGATGTACACCAACACGACTACTGGCAGTCAGCTCTGCTTTGACCTGCTCTTGCGGCAAAGACACGGCATAATAACCCGGACTTGCTTGCTCATCTTTGTGCTGATACAGACTAAAAATACGGCCTTTGTCATCACGTTTTCGGCTCAGATAATCACCACGAAACGGCATCACCAGCACATCCAGCAGATCACCGACCCCTGTACCGGATAAATGGGTATGGCTGAAGCCCAGCAAGGTATTGTCGGAATAATGATAACCAGAGGTCCAGTCCCAGCCTTTAGACGGATTATCCGGGCTCAGCTGCACCATACCAAAAGGTACCAAAGCACCAGGAAAAGTATGGCCATGACCGCCAGTGCCAATAAAAGGATCGACATACTGCAGCACTGCGGTGGACTGCTGCGCAGGCGGAGCTTTTGTGTTTTGTGCTGCAGTTTCAGTTTCTGCGGCGCAGCCACAGAGAGAGGCTGCTACGAATAACAGCCCGGTATAAAGCATTATTTTCATGGAATAGCCCGTTTTTGAAGTCTTTAGTCTTTGAGTTTGTCCAGCCAGTTTTTCTTCAGGATCCAGGATGTCAATACAGCCAGCATGCTGGCCAGAGCCAGGTAGTACCACTGCTGGATCACCAGATAGATCGGCATAGCCACTAAAGCAATCTGCCAGGCCATGCCCACCAGAATATTAAAAGCGTCACGCCATGGATGGGTATCGGGGTCAAAAGTCGGATCCTGAGCTTTGACTTTGTCATACACAGGTCGCCAGAAACCCCAGGGCCGCACCTGCCGATAGAAACTGCATAACACCTCATCCGGCTCAGCCGGTGTCAGCAGAGTGCCGGCAATGGAACCGACTAAACTCAGTAGCAGCAATAAAGGAAAGGCATATAAAGGATGCGTATCAGGCAGCAGCAGAGGTAAAAATAACGCCGCCACTAAACCCGCCATCATGCCCCAGAAATAACCATAGGCATTAAAACGCCACCAATGCCATTTCAGTAAGTTAGCTGCGGCATAACCGCCAAAAAGGGCACCAAAAATCCACTGCATAATGTCGTTGATACTGCCCAACATAAAGCCAAGGCCTACGCCAACCACCACCAATATTAAAGACACCCAGTAACTTAACCGAACATAAGTCTGAGTCGGCGCATCAGGCCGGAAATAGCGTTTGTAGATATCGTTGACTATGTAGACAGGGGCCGCATTCAACGACGCCGCCAGTGTCGACATAAAGGCCGCCAGCAAACCGGCAATCAATAATCCGGCCAGACCTACAGGCACAAAATTCTGAATGGCGTAAGGCAAAATCTGTTCAAAATCAAAAGCTGCGCCCTGAGCCTGAATTTGTGGCCCCATAAACACCAGCGCCAGCACTGTCAGGCCTGCCACCATCATATAACGTGGGAAAAACATCACCAGCGAGACAAAACCACTCATTTTGGCCGCTTCTTTAGGGGTACGGGCCGCCAGAATGCGCTGCATATCGTAATTGGGCACCGGGCCGGCCAGACTAAACAGCACACCTTTAAACAGCATCATCATAATCATCAGGCCAAACAGCTCCAGATTATCGTCCTGCACTTTCTGCTGCACACTGTCGATTAAACCAGTCCAGTTCAGATCCAGTTGCCAGCCAAACCAGATGTTGTCCCAACCCTGGGGCGTCGCCGCTTTAATTTGTTCCGGGCTGACCAATGTAATAGCGATAATGCCGACAGCCAGAGCCGCTATGGTCATAATGACAAACTGCATCACTTCAGTGAACACCACTGAATACATACCGCCTTTGATCACATACAAAGTGGTGATAGCAAAAATAATCAATGCATAAGTATCGGGCGACAACTGCCAGGGGAAAAAGATAGCGGCGAACTTGCCTATGCCTTTAAAACCATAAGCAATAAAACCAATAGCGCTGACAATAGCAAAGGCCACGACGATCAACTGACAAAGCTCAACCCCCCGGCCTGTGCCAAAGCGGGTTTCCAGCCACTGAGCTCCTGTCATTACATTGGAACGGCGTAGCCAGAGTGACAGATAAATCATCAGAAAAACCTGATTAAAAATCGGCCAGACCCAAGGCAACCAGACACTTTTTAAACCATAGACAAAACACATGGCAACCAGCCACATGGTGCCTGCTATATCAAACATACCTGAAGCATTGGACACCCCCAGCGCCCACCAGGGGATTTTTTTACCTGCCAGAAAATAGGCGTTCATATCTGTGCTGGCCATTTTTGCGATGTACATACCCAGGCCTAAAGTTCCGGCCATGTACAAGGCAATAATCAGCAGGTCAATCCAGCTTAAGCTCATCCGTCTTACTCCGTATAACTGTCGTACAGGCTACGACAACGCAGGGTCTGGGCGACAGATCTGATTTCAGACTGACTTAAACCCGGCATAACCAGTTGGATTTGTTTTGGCTGCCCTGCCAGCAAATCAAAGAAATTATCGGAAAAATTGCCGTTTGCGCCGTCCACTTCAATACAACACTGGCGGATCAGGGCAGTACTGCAAAGGTGGAGCGATAACAATCCATCCTGAACCTGCACCCTGATGTCCAGCTTGGGTGCAACCAGCTTTTGCTGTTTGGCTGGTACAAAATAATACAGGTTATCTGTCAGTAAACCCTGCTCTTTACTGGTTAATCTGACCTGTAACACCAGCTCTTCGGCGTTTTTGTTGGCCAGCAATAAGGCTTTATCCAGCTCAAGCAGCACTACTGAAGCGTTGACTGGTGTCTGCACCACCTGGTTTTGCTGCCAGACTAAATGGCCATTGAAGGTCCAGAGCTCCAGCTGCAGTTCAGCATCCAGACTCTTCAGACGGTCACTGATTAAGCGCACTGTGATCTGATCGGCGCCTTCATCCAGCACCAGCAAATCGGGCCTGAAACTGCGCTTGGCTTGATAATGCAGGGCTTTCCAGCGACCGTAATAATCGATACCCGACCAGGACGCTGCCGGCCAGGTGTCGTTCAGTTGCCAGTACAAAGTGCCCATACAAAATGGCATAGCAGCACGATGCGCTTCAAAGGCCTGCTTTAACCCTTCCGCCTGCTGCACCTGGCTTAAATACAACAAGGCCGAAAAGTCTTTTGGGTCCTGATATTCCTGCTGCATGTAACTGCGGATCAGCGCGTTGCCTCTGGGGTGCTTCTGATGCACTTTCAGCACTTCTGACGTTAACTGCCAGTCTTCTGGCAAGGTAAAACCTGCCATAGAAGCATCAATAGGAAAGGACTGGAAACCAAACTCACTCATAAAACGTGGAATACGGGTTTTGTATTCACTAAAAGGCTGTTCACCATGCCAGACGCCCCAAAAATGGTGATTACCCATATGGTCGGCATCTTCTTCCCAGAAGCCTATAGGCGAGGAGCGCAGGTAAAAACGCTCTGTATCCAGTTCTTGTACTGCTTGTGGCAGGCATTGGTCAAACAAGCGGATATAGTCTTGCTTCAGACGCTGATACAACTCGTCGCTATAGCCAAACTTTTCCGGCCACTGCCAGTGTTTAATGGCCATGTCCACTTCATTGTTACCACACCACAATGCCAGACAAGGGTGGTTACGTAAGCGTTTGATATTGTAGTGAGCCTCGGCACGCACGTTCTCCAGAAATGCCGGATCGGCCGGATACAGCGTGCAGGCAAACATAAAGTCCTGCCAAATCAGAATGCCGTGTGCATCGGCCAGCTTATAAAACTCATCATCCTGATAAATACCACCCCCCCAGACCCGCAACATATTCATATTGGCCGCGGCCACAGCAGCAAAGTCGGTGGCATGGCGCTCTGGCGTCATCTGATGGATAAAACTGTCGCCCGGAATATAGTTAGCACCTTTCATAAACACAGGTACGCCGTTTACTTTCAAGAAAAACGACAAGCCCATCTCATCCGGCTGGTTCACTACTTCTATGGTGCGCAGGCCTATACGCTCTGAACGGCTATCGACCTTGCGACCGTCAATCAACAGCGTAAAACTAAAGTCATACAAAAAGGCTTCGCCCAAACCATTGGGCCACCAGAGTTGTGGCTCTGCCAGAGAGAAATCCAGCCGCTGCTGCTGTTGTGAACCTTGTAGGTGCAGCTCGACCGTCTGGTTGAGCTCTGGTGCTTGCTGGCATTCCACCAGTAGTGTGACTTTTTGGGCCGCCAGTACCTGCAGTTGCAGATCAAAACTAAAACGGGCTTCCGCTGCATTGAGGCTATGCTGCACATAATGCACATCAGCAATACGGACAGAGTCCAGTCGTTGTAAGTAAATCGGCCGCCAGATGCCGCTGGTGACAAAACGTGGACCCCAGTCCCAGCCAAAATGGCAAGGCGCTTTGCGGCAATACACACTGAGTTTTTCTTCGGATTTGTCGTTCTCAGCCGGATAAGTAAAACCAGCTGCTTTGTGTGCCGGTAAAGTTTCCTGAATAGGAGAGCGGAACTGCAGCTCCAGCAGGTTTTCACCGGCTTTAAGCAAGGAATGGCAGCATATACGCTGCCCGACAAACATATTCTGGCTGCTGCCGATTTTCTGGCCATTCAGATACAAATCGCAGAAGGTATCCAGGCCTTCGGCCACCAACTCAATACTCTGGCCGGCCTGTTGGCTTTCAGTTAACCAAAGTTCATCCAGCCAGAAAGATTTACGGTAATGCCAGTCCTGTTGTTCTATCCATTGCAGATGATTTTCGTTATCCCGGTAAAAGGGATCCTCTATCAAACCATTGGCCAACAGGTCAGTGAAATTGCAGCCAGGCACTGTAGCCGCTTGCCAGTTGTTCGTACCCGCCTGAGAAAAAGTCCAGTCGCCATTCAGACTAAAAATAGCATCAAGAGAGTGAGTGTGATCTGTTGTCATAATGTCCATTACAAGGTTAAAACTGTTGCTGTTTATGCGATATGAGCGGTCATAAGGCGTGTTTACTGGCAAAGCCGGACCAGAGCCGCCACTTTTTCCGGGTCTACTTTGCCCTGACTGAACACAGCTGAATAACTGTGTACAGACCAGAGCTGTCCCGCAGGTCTTAGTCTGTTGGTGACAACGGCCAGGTTGTCTAAACTCACACCGCCCCCCACCACCAATTCAATGCGGCCTGCCGCCTGAATTTTCAGTTGCAGTAATCGATCAAGGCCGTGCATTACCCCTAAATCGCTGCCCCATAAAGTGCCGGCACTCAGCACTCTGTCGACCCCCAGATTAATCAGTTGATCCAATGCCTGAGTCTGGTCATGAATGGCATCAAAAGCACGGTGAAAAGTCACCTGCAGCCCCAGCCGTTTCGCCTGGCCGACCAAGAGTTCCAAAGCTGGTAAATCCAGACCACGCTGGGTAGTTAACAACCCCAACACAACACCATCGGCACCCGCATCAGCAGCCTGACTAATGGCCTGCTGCATAGCGACAAGCTCAGCTTTTGTCTGGAGTTGGTCGTCACTGCGAAACCGCACCATCACCAATAAACCTGGCCTGTCGGCAAAAGCACGACGGGCTTTTTGCATAGCAATCAGGCTTGGTGTCATGCCTTGTTGCTGCATATCAGCACAAAGCTCAATACGACTGGCGCCGCCTTGCCATGCGGCGGCGACATTGGCTTCGAGCTGTTGCAAATCGTCGGCGTTAATACAGATTTCCAACTGCGTCATGGCAAAATCTCCAGTAAACCCAGTCGGGCGTCCAGAGTTTCAGTAGCGCCTTGGGTCAGTAAACCTATCTGGACTATCTGGCGACCTGCCAAAGCGGCTAAAGACTGACTCTGAGTAGTCCAGCCGCTGGAGGACTGCAATGGCAGCAGAAAACGTTCACCCTCTGCCGTTTGTAAATACAACTCCAGCCCCTGACTTTGGCCCTGACTGATCAGGCGGATTTTGCTGCTTGTACTTAGCAGCACGGCACTGTGATACAAAGGCATCAGGCTTAGTGCCGTGGCTTTTCCGCGCACAGCTAATGCACTTCCGCCCTGATAAGGCTGATCAAAATCGTAACTTAGTTGCAGTTGTGACTGTGTTACAGGACTGCCCTGCACAGCAAATTGCCAGGTAGGTAACAAATCCTGCCGACTGATATCAGTCCAGGCGCCGCCTGTTTTTTTGCCTTGTTGCATCATGACTTTGCCCTGACCGGTATTAAAGCTGGTGCTAAAAGGTAAACTCAACAGGCTGGATTTAGCTGGTAAATAAGCCCCTAACCCTTTCCAGCCGGCTTTGTCCACCAGCGCAAGGTTCAGATCGTCACCGGCAAAAATCCGGCTTTCGGTGGCATAAAAAGACGACACATCTGTGGGGTCTGTACGAAAGCGGCTGAAGGCTGGGGTATGTGTTTCACCTTCAAAGTTAAAATTCACATTAGGCGCAAATAAAGCAATAGAACTCAGCGCTTGATGGCCATCAAACAACCAGTCCAGCCATTGGTACGAACTAAAAGCTCGCTGCGCATCACGGCTTGGCCAGAGGTCAACGCCAGTGTACACATCATAAGGGCTGCGGCCCAGCTCCAGCGCCTTTTGCCGGGACGAGCGCACCATAGCTTGGTCCCACCAGTAATTGAGGAAAATCGCGTCAGCTGAAGGTACTTGTGCTTGCAGGAACTGCTGATTTTTCGCATTCAGCTGGTTTTGCCAGCGCACTTCGCCTGAAGCGAGCATCGAATCGTACCAGTGAATTTCCATACCTTGAGGGGCATTGGCGGTCAGATACTGCATAAAAGCCACTAAACGCTTTGCTAAATCGCGGCCACGCTCTGGGTCTTTTTTGCCTTTGACCAGTTGATTCTGCCCATCTTTGACTGCGGTTAAATCTGTTTCCTGATTAATAAGCCAGCCATCAAAACCATAGTAGTCAGCCATCTGGATCAGCTTGTCCGCCAGAATAAAACGGCCCTGCTGGTCCTGTTCCAGTAAAGCTTCCACTGTATCCGGATTGCCACCCCACTGGGCTATACCCAAAAACACTGAACCTATGACTTTAACGCCATTTTTATGGGCTGTATCGACCCAGGGTCTGGCCGGAATTTGCACTGTTAAGTCGGCCGTACCGGCAAACCAGTTCAGTACATCAATCTGTGACCAGTGGGTGAAGTTGTATAAGTTAAACTGCGGCTGCATCGTGAGATAGTTGGCAAAATTGTTCATGCCATCAGGCGCATACAAAACTTTGGCCTGAGTATCCAACTGCTGCTGGCCAGCCAGTGGCGCGCTGATACGACGGGCCAGCGGCACCTTCGACACATTATCCGCTGACGCGGTCTCAGCCTGTGGCGACCAGTCTCTGGCCTGCTTAAGAGTTAAAGCAAAAGGCGGCTGATCGGGCTGAAGTTGCGCCTGTGCAGCGAGAGAAAAGCCAGCTACACAGAGCAAAAAAAACCAAAACCGCAGCATCAGGCTTTGGCTCCAAGCAGGCTTTTGCCATCAATCAGCTTGCTGCCCGCTTTGTTTTGCACCGCATAATTAAAGCCAGGCTGAATGCCATAAGCGCCATACTGGCCTTGTTTATTTAAGGCCAGAAAACCAACCTGAAACTGAGCATAATCCCCCAGCTTACGGGCAATGCGCAGCACGGCCTGTTTACAGGCTTCTTCCGGACTGGCGCCCTGACGCATCAGCTCAACCACCAGATGGCTGCCGACTGTTTTGATCATCAGCTCACCCATGCCTGTGGCTGTGGCTGCGCCAATATCGTTATCCACATACAAACCAGCACCAATCAGCGGCGAATCCCCAACCCGGCCATGCATTTTGTAAGCAGCACCACTGGTGGTACAAGCACCACTTAAATTGCCGGCAGCGTCCATCGCCAGCATGCCGATGGTGTCGTGATTTTCGATATTAATTTGCTGGATTTTTTGATCCTTTAACCAGGCTTTCCAATCGGCTTCGGATTCAGCGGTCAGCAGGTTTTCTTCTTTAAAACCCTGCTGCAACGCAAACTGTTTAGCGCCTTCGCCGACCAGCATCACATGAGGTGTTTTTTCCATCACCAGCCGGGCGACCGAAATCGGGTGTTTAATATTCTGCAGAAAAGCCACTGAACCGCAGTTCATATGCTCATCCATAATGCAGGCATCCAGTGTGACTATGCCGTCCCGATCCGGATAACCGCCATAACCCACAGTTCGCACTTTAGGGTCGGCTTCAGGCACCCGAACTCCGGTTTCTACCGCGTCCAAAGCCCGTCCACCTTTGGCCAGCACTTGCCAGGCGGCTTCATTGGCAGCCAAACCATGTTCCCAGGTGGAAACCACTATGGCTTCGGGTTGTTTTTTTGTTGCAGCAAAAGCAGTTGTCGTTTTCATCAGGCCCGTCGTCAAGCCCAATAAAGCAGATAATTTCAGAAAATCACGTCTTGAGCGCATTAGTTTTCCTTAGCAACACGCAGAGCCGCCTGATGCGACTGTCTGGCAAATAAAATGGCTCCCTGCTCTGGTGAAGATAAAGCAGGATTGATACATTCAGATAATTGGGGATCCAGCCAGGGCTTAATACGTTCAGAGATGCTCCCTATCATCGAGACTCTGGACACCTGAGTACTCAGAAGTTTGCGGATCACCTGATTGATAAAAGCAGCGCCATGCTGAATAAAAGACAAACAGACTTTGTCGCCCAGATCAGCCAGCTCAAACACCAGTGGTGCAAGCTTTGCGTATTGTGTGGCAGAAGCATTCATGTATTGTTCTGCCAGTGCTGTGGCCGTTTTATCTTTTAGCAATACAGACGTCAGTCGGGTGGGTAAGCCAACGCCATCGGCATCAAGTAATACAGCTTTAACAGCTTCAAGGCCAAACCATGAACCGCTGCAGGTCGCATTAATAGGAAAGCCATAACCACCAATCTGGGTGAGTTGGCCCTGATGGGCAGCTAAAGAGCTAAAACCAGTCCCCAGAATAATCACGGCCCCATCCAGCCCCTGATGAGCTCCTGTTGCAGCTACATGCAAATCTGTGGTCAGGTATAACGCTTTGAACGGATGTTGCCACTGCTGCATCGCCTGCTGCATCAAGGGCAGATGTAAACCAGCAAGGCCAGCGCCAACAATCAGTTGGTTTTTATCAGCAGGAGTGAAACCAGCCTGTAACAAGGCTTGATCTGTTGCAGTGAGAATAGACTGAATAGCTTGTTCTATGCCGTAAACAGGATTGGCTGGTCCGCCACGACCCTCACCCAGTAAAAGGCCGGTATCGTCCTGTAACATCGCGCGGCAATGGCTGCCTCCGCCGTCTATTCCAAGATACCAGGTTTTACTCAGGGTCTGTTCGACGGATGCCACTCTATCAGTCATGATGTGCTTGTTCCTTTTGTGTTCAGGATAGCAGTCCCTGAATCACCTTATTTTTTAAAAAAGTGGCCAGTTTCACACTGGCCACTCATCGGACTTACAGCTCTGGCCCTATCAACTCAATTTCAGCAATCTGCATCAGGGTGTCATCCCCTTTGTTTTTGGTGATATTGATACGGTAGGTGGTAAAAGCAAAACCATTACCCATTTCAAACAGTTTACGTTCTGCTCTGTTATCCCAGGATTCACCAACCCAGCTGCCAATACGGGTCCAGGTGGTGCCGCCATCGTTTGAACCTTCAATATTAAAGTTCTCCGGGTCACGGCTGTCGGCATCACCGGCACTGGTAAGAGCTAAACTATTGACGATTTTAGCTGTTGGTAAGTCGATCTGGATCCAGGAAGGATTTTCCTCGGTAGGAGCACCTTTCCATTCATTATGATCCAACCACTTGGTCGCAATATCATTGTCAAAAGCTTTAGCTTCAGATTCAGCATCACCAATACGGTTACGGGCACTGACAGCTACACCTGGAGCCGAAGAGTGATCCACAGACTGATACTGCGGCCCTATCAGTTCAATTTCAGCCACTTGCATCAGCGTATCGTCACCTTTATTTTTGGTGATATTGACCTTGTAGTAATTAAACGCCAGCTGATTACTGAAAGAGAACACTTTACGTTCCAACCGTTGTTCAAAACCTTCACCCACCCATGACGCCAGTTTGGTCCAGTTAACTCCATCATTGGACGCTTCAATATTGAAGTTTTGCGGGTCACGGCTATCTGCATCATTGGCACTGATAATCGCCAATTTATTCACTGTCGCAGGCGCAGGCAATTGAGCTTGCACCCAGGAAGGAGACGCTTCGGTCGGAGCTCCTTTCCACTCATTGTGATCCAGCCATTTAGTGTCTGTTTTGCCGTCAAACGCCATTGAACCTGCTTCAGCTTCGCTGATAGCATTGCGGGCGGTGATAATCACTCCAGCAGTCTTACCATGGTTCAAATCAGGTAATTTAGGCCCCACCAGACCAATTTCAGCAATTTGCATCAGGGTATCATCCCCTTTGTTTTTAGTGATATTCAGTCTGTAGGTATCAAAAGCCAGAGTATTGCCAACACTAAACTGGCGACGCTGTAAACGGCTGTCGAAGCTCTCGCCAACCCACTCAGCTAAATTAATCCAGCTGACACCACCATCAGCACTGGCCTGCAGGTTAAAGTTTTCCGGGTCTCTGGCATCTGCATCATTAGCACTGGTTAAGACCAGGGTGTCTACGGCTTTCGCTTCAGGCAATACAATAGTGACCCAGGACGGAGCTTCTGCAGTAGGCGCACCTTTCCAGTCGTTATGATCCAACCACTTGGTGTTGACGTCGTTATCAAAAGCCATAGTCGGTGCTTCGGCTTCACCAATGTAATTACGTGCTGTTACTGTTGCAGTTCCAACCGGATCTGTATGGTCAGTGCTGGTGTAAATAGGACCAACAAAAGAGACTTCGGCAATTTGCATCAGGGTATCATCACCTTTGTTTTTGGTGATATTTAAGCGGTAATAGCTAAATTCCAGCCCATTGGAGAATCTGAACTCTTTACGCTCAAAACGCTCATCAAAAGTTTCACCAATAAATTCGGCCAGCGTAATCCAGTTTGTTCCATCCTGAGAGGCCTGCAGATTAAAGTTCTCCGGGTCACGAGCTGGTGCATCATTAGCACTGGTAATAAACAGACTACTTACCGCCTGTGGTACAGCAAACTGCACCTGCAACCAGGAAGGAGCAGCTTCTGTTGGAGCACCTTTCCAGTCATTGTGATCCAGCCACTTGGTATTCACATTGCCATCAAATACCATAGAACCCGCTTCAGCATCGCTGATGGCATTACGGGTGGTAATAATGGCTGAGGCCATAGTGTCAGCTGTGGTAATTTCTTTTACTGGTACTGAACTGGTTTCGGCATCCTGAAACGCCAAAGACAAATCCACCACATCTTCTGCTGTAATCGACAGTTCCGCCAAATATGGCACCTGGCTTACAGAAGCTAATATACGTTCACGCAGTGGTGCCAGTGCACTCACGTCACCTTCTTTAGCTAACGTCGTGGCAGCAACAACTTCAGCCATTAAAGCCGTCATGCTTTCACCTGCAGCAATATGGGCAAAAGCAGCATTCAGCAGTGATAACTTCATCACATCAGCACTGACCAGTGTGTCTGTGCATTGCTCTTCCGTCACAGCCTGGCCATCGGCATCCAACACAGGATTACCCTGTTCATCTACTGTTGCCACATCTTTGCATTCTTCACCAGTGACGAATTTTTCGTAACTTTCAGCACTAATCAAATCGGTTTGAAACAGGTTCGCTTTGGAGCTGACACCCAGAGCTTTTAAAACCGTCTGCGAGTTATCAGCCAGCGCCATTTCATACAAAGCACGCACTGATACATTACGTCCGGCAGCCACATCTGCTGCGACCAATTCTGTTGCAATAGTGGTCAGCGCGTTGGCACGGAAAGTCGCATCAGCAACAGCATCAGAAGCATTGGCATAAGGCACTGCAACATAAGTTAAAGTACTGAACTTAGAGCCCGTCAGAGCAGGACCACTGAGCTCGCCCCCTAATGCAGTGCCAGCACAAGAAACAGCATCACAGACCATACGGCTTTGTTCGTCAGCTGTGACCTCTACTTTAAACATGCTGTTCAGGCCAAAGCCTTCTTTACTTTGCACACTGAAACTGATCTTGCCGCTGACATCAGTCCGGCTCGCCGCTTGCATTGTCACAGGGGCACCATTTAACTGGGACACGCTGACCAACGCATTACTTAAGGTGCCTTTAATTGCAGAGCCGGTTAAATCGGCTGAGGTTTTGTCTAATACTACAGGTACATCATCAGGATCTGCTTCACCTGCACCACCGCCACCACAACCATATAAAGTGCCCATAGCAAGCACCAGGACTGCATATAACTTGTTTTTATTAAATCTGTTCATTATTCATCCTCTACCCAAGGTTTCTGGCTGCTTTACAGCCGTCATGTCCCATTGCTTATCCATCAGAATTTGTAAGTCGCACCTAAATAAAAGCGACGTCCGCTGTATGCGTTCTGGATAAACCTATTGTCCGTATCGTTCCCCAAATGCCGGTATACTTCCGACTGAGTGAGGTTAATGACAGAGGCCGACAGCACAGTATTTTCCGTCAGGTTATAACTGGCATTCACATCGACCTGGTCATAAGCGGCGCTGTATACGTTCATTTCCCATGACGCATTGTATTCACCGACGGTAGGACCCCTTTTGTTGTAGGAGGCACGAATGCTGAACAGATCGTCCTCATAAAAAGCTGAGAAGTTCATCTGGTATTTGGAGCTGCCAATCAGTGGCGATTCACCCACTTTTTCGCCGTCCAGTTCCACATTGGCCTGATTGGTATTATTTCTGGTGTAGTTGGCATAAAGGCCAAAACCATTGTCAAAGAAATGCTGAATAAATACTTCAACCCCTGTGGAGGAAGCGTCGGTACCATTGGCTGCAGTACTGAAATCCCGGATACTCAGGTTATCTCCACCTGCGGTGACCACTTTGCCACCGGCATTGTCCAGAGTGAACTCGCGGGTTGGCAGATTGCGGCTGGTATCGATAATCAGTGGGACAACAAAGTTATCCACGTCTTTTTTGAACAAGGCAATACCTAAGCCAGAACCGTTGTCGTAGTAATATTCCAGTGAAGTATCAAACTGAGTCGACTCCAGAGGTTCCAACGACGAGTTACCGCCTGAACCAGTCCAACCTTCACTGTCTCTGATGGTATCAAAGTCATCTGCCGCTGAACGGTCAGCCGAATATTCATTGGAGGTATAAGTTAAGGTTTGGTATTGGCCTAAATCATCATAACCAGGTCTGGCCATCACTTTGGCTGCGGCCATACGCCATACCCAGTTTTCATTGATATCCCATGCCAGGTTCATGCTGGGTAAGACTTTGTTTTGTGTATTCTCTTTTTCTATATAAACAAACTCTTCAACCCGTTGTTCATTTTCCGGCAGCATAACGCCGTTTGCATCTTTCCAGTCCAGTCGGTACAGGATTTTGTCAGACGAACCTGAGGTAGTAGTGGTCCGCACAAAACGTAGCCCCAGGTTACCGCGCAGACTTTCGTAACTGTAATCACCTTGCAGATAAGCAGCACTGATTTCTTCGCTGACGTTGTAAACATAATTTGGCTCAATACGAGTGTATTTCACAAAATTATTCTGCAATTGCTCGTTGTATTTGTACCAATCCACGGCAGGAAACAGGTTGGTATTAATGACATCAGACAGGTTATTCAGCGACTGGCCTTTTATGACAGAGGTGAGTAACGGAATACCGTTGTTGCGTGAATAGTCGTCGTCCAGAGAAATACCATCGCCCGCTTCAGCGGCTGGGATATCAAAATCTTTGGCTAAATAAAAGGTGTTACGGGTGTCTCGGTGGATTTCACCATTGCGGTACTTAGCACCAAAATGCAATGTATTCAGTATGTCGTGATCCAATGAATATGAGACATCCAGACTGGCGTAATCTTCTTCCTGAGTACCAGTAACAAAACTGGAATCTGTCGCACCGGAGTCGGCCTGCCCACCTATACCCGCCATCATGTTATTGATCATGTTCGGGTCCATGTAGGTGGTCATCCGGTGGCCCGACAAATCATAGCCATAATACAACGAAGACTCACCGGCATAATAAGCAGCACGGTATTTCTCTGAAGGACCACCTTCGGCTTCGGTATGACCAAAAGTCAGTTTGGCTTTGTAATTATCACCTTCATAATTTGCAAAAAAATCAAAGGTATCAGACGTAGCTTCTTCCCGCTTAAACTCACCGTTAATACGAGGGATGGAAGAAACACGTTGAGAACCTGAAGTACCTACAGAATAGTCAATGCCAGTGACAAACTGACTGTCCGCATCCACACGGATATCAGTCCAGAAGTTGTCATTGTTATTCCACTCTGGGTATTCCAGCTGATTCAGCACCGAATCCTGCCCCAGAGTGAATCTGAAGTAATTCATGCCAACTTCTAATCTGTCATTCAGCCGCCACTGACTGGTAAACTGCATGCCTTCACGCTCGCGTTTTTCTTCCAGTACTTCCTGCACCATACTTTGAGCGGCATAACCTGAAGCGCCACCATCCACCAGTTGGTTGTTTTCGCGTTCAGCATATAAGAAGTTCTTATTCATGATGTTGACGCGTGAACTCTGGGAACGGTTAATACGATCCTGCCGGGTATAACCAAATAACAAACCAAAATCTTCGTCGTCATTTTTCCAGGAGTAAATACTGCTGAACTGAGGCTCATTTTTATCTGTGATATCAGAATTGCTGTACTCCAGATTGACTATGCCGGAGTTTTTTTCCATATCCAGAGGCTTGCGGGTAAACATCAGCACTGTGCCGCCAATACCGCCTTCGTCTAAACGGGCTTCAGACGACTTATAAACCTCCACTTTTTCAATCATAGTGGCTGGCAATAACGCATAAGAAAATGAACGGGAAGGTTCACCCGGTGAGGATGCAACAAAATTACCATTTAACTGGGTAAAGGTCAGATCAGAGGACAAACCACGAATACTGACAGTGGCACCTTCGCCGCCACTGCGCTCAATCACTACCCCAGGGACACGCTGTAATGAATCAGCCACGTTTTTATCCGGAAACTTACCAATATCTTCAGCCGTAATAGCGTCTACAGTGGCTATAGATAAACGTTTAATAGCCAGGTTTTCTGCCGCAGAAGCCCGGATGCCCCTGACTTCAATCACTTCTGTTGCTTTAACTTCCGGCTGCTTTTCCTGAGAGTCCTGAGCATGCGCCAGACCCATAGCACTGAGCATAGAAAGGTAAAGCACTGATTTGCTGAAACCACGCCGATAAGCATAGTGTCCTGTTGTAATCCTTGTAGCCATTGGCCGCTCCCCGTTGTTTCTGCAATGTAATCGTATTCAAACGTCACTTGCTTTGATAATAATTTGTTTTATTTCTTATGCTTACAATCAAAACACAACAAGAAGTCAGCGTCGGGCTGAAAACTGAAATGTAATCGATTACAAAGCAGGAAAAAATACTAGCCCCAGAATTCGGGGCTGTCAACATGGCAACACAACGGAGTTGTAATATCGTCTAAGGTTCAGGCGGGATGGCTCAGAAAAAACAAACCTATCTATTTGTTTTTATTGAACTTAATATTTAATCATATGAAGTGTATTTTCTGGCGAATCACTGTACCTTTGACAGAACCAGCAGCAAAAATCAGTGCTGGTTTGGCTTAAATACAGGCCCTGTACTTTGTCGTTCTAACAGGCTAAAAGGCAGAATTTCTCTGGTTCTGGTTAAAGGCTGACGGTTAATCTGCTGGATCAGCACTTCAACGGCACGGCGCCCCATCTGATAAGCGGGTTGATCCACAGTCGTCAGTGGCGGGTCCATATAAGCTGCAACCCTGATGTTATCAAAGCCAGTGACTGAAATATCATCAGGCACTGTTAACCCATGCTTTTTGATGGCGTACAAAGCACCAATGGCGATGTCGTCATTAAAACAAATAATGGCGGTAGGCCGCTGCGAAAGGCTTAACAACTGCTGCACGCCTTCCACACCAGTTTCAATCTTATAGCTGCCGCCAACCAGCATGGCGTCGTCAAAAACTATGCCTTCTTCTGCCAGCACGCTTTTAATGCCAGCCAGTCGGTCATGGTGGATTTGACTGCTGATTTGTCCGGCAATAATACCAAAACTGCGGTGGCCATAACTGATCAGATGATGAGTCACAGCGCGGGCTGCGGCGTAGTTATCCAGCTCAATCACCGGATATTTTTTATCACCTTCAATACGCTCACAGACGCTGACCACAGGCAAATTTCCCACCAGATGAGCATCGGCCTGCGAAAAAGGAAAAGAGTGATCCAGTTGGATCAGACCATCGGCTCTGTTGGTCAATAACATGCTGGCATATTCGTGCTCACGACTGGCCGATCCCTGAGTATCACCTAATAGCACTGAATAGCCTTTTTCCTGCGCAGCTTGTTCTATGCCTTCAATGATCCGCATAAAGAAAGGGTTAACCAGGTTAGGTACCAGTACCACTATCGAATTGGATTTACCGGTTTTGACGCTGGTAGCCATCCAGTTTGGGCGATAGCCTGCTTGCTGTACCGCAACCATCACCTTTTCCCGGGTCAGAGGCGACACCAGATCAGGATCTTTTAATGTCCTTGAAACTGTTGCTGTCGATACCCCGGCTAACTCACTTACCTTTTTAATATTGGTCATGAACTATAAAAATTCCGTTACTTTCCAGATCAACGGATTAAATCCCGTTTACGAGGTAATTTAGCAGTAAATCCTATGTTCCCACCACTGTATGACAATATCAAGGACGATGTAATCGGTATCAGTGATATTTATCAACAATTCTTCACTTAGTTGGAAAAACAACGCTAAATACGGCTAAAAAGCCGGTTATTTTTTGCTTTACTCACCATATGTAATCGATTACAGTCGAGGCACTTATTCACTAAACCCTCTGTCAGGCATCACCCCATCTGGTAGGCCATGGCAATAAAAAGGGTATTTTCAGAGTTGAAACTATGATGACGCGTAAAGTCAGCCTTGCCGCCATTGTCAGCCTGCTTATGGTCGCCTGCACACCAGCGCTACAACACACAACAGAACCCCAGCACCAGACTGATATCAGTCTGGTATCGCAGGATCTGGTCAGTTATGTCAATCCGCTGATGGGCACAGACTCCAGCTTCAGTTTATCCAACGGCAATACCTATCCTGCTGTTGCTACGCCATGGGCCATGCATTTCTGGACGCCAATGACAGGCGCTATGGGTGATGGCTGGACCTACAAATACGATGATGAAAAAATTCGTGGTATTAAGCAAACCCACCAGCCAAGCCCCTGGTTAAACGACTATGGCGCTTTTTCGCTGATGGCGGTGACAGGGGAGCTGAAGTTTAAAGAAGATGAACGGGCTTCCTGGTTTTCACATAAAGCCGAACAGGCCAGCCCTCATCATTATTCGGTGTATCTGGCCGACTATGACGTTACAGCCGAAGTGACCCCAACAGAGCGGGCTGCACAATTTCGTTTTACCTTTCCACAAACCCAGCAGGCTTACATTATTCTGGATGCCTTTAATCAAGGCTCCATGGTAAAAATTCTGCCAGAACAACGCAAAATTATTGGCTACGCCCGCAATAACCATGGTGGTGTGCCGGAAAATTTCCATAACTACTTTGTGATTGAATTTGATAAAGATTTTGAATTAACTCACACCTGGCATGACAACTGGCAGCTGCAGGCCAATAGCCAACAAAGTGAAGGCCAACATGTAGGGGCTGTCATTGGTTTTAAAACCAAAAAAGGCGAACAAGTGCATGCCCGCGTCGCCTCTTCTTTTATCAGCCCGGAACAGGCTCAGCTGAATCTGGACCGAGAACTGGCGCAAGACAACTTCAACAGCACATTGGCTAAAGCCAAAGCCAGCTGGCAAAAAGAACTATCACGTATCAGAGTGGACGATCAGGATCTGGATCAGGTTCGGACTTTTTATTCCACCTTGTATCGACTGATGCTGTTTCCGCGTAAGTTTTATGAACTGGATAAAAACGATCAAGTCGTGCACTACAGTCCTTACAATGGCCAGGTACTGCCGGGTTATATGTTTACTGACAATGGCTTCTGGGACACCTTCCGCGCCGTATTCCCGTTTTTCACCCTGATGTATCCAGAGCTGGATGCACAAATTATGCAGGGGCTGGTCAATACCTATAAAGAGTCTGGCTGGTTACCTGAATGGGCTAGTCCTGGTCATCGTGACGTAATGATCGGCTCCAACTCAGCTATTAATATTGCCGATGCTTACCTTAAAGGTATCCGTGGTTTTGATATTGAAACCTTGTATCAGGCCGCGCTGAAAAACGCCGAAGTGGCACAAGGCCGTCCGGTTAATTCAGTCGGCAGAGCAGGCCTTGAGTACTACAATACTTTGGGTTATGTGCCTTATGACTCAGGCATTCATGAAAATGCAGCCCGTACTCTGGAGTATGCCTTTGCCGATTTTAATCTGTATAAGCTGGCAACAGCTTTAGGCAAAACTGAAGATGCCAAGACCTTTTATCAGCGCTCTCTGAATTACCGGCATTTATTTGATCACGAATCTGGTTGGATGCGCGGTAAAAATAAAGATGGCAGTTTCCAGACACCATTTAATCCACTGAAATGGGGCGACGCTTTCACCGAAGGCAATGCTTTGCACTACAGCTGGTCTGTGTTTCATGACATAGCAGGCCTGAAACAACTGATGGGTGGCAATCAGGCTTTTCTCGATAAACTGGATCAGGTATTTGAGATGCCGCCGGTTTTTGATGACTCCTACTATGGTTTTACTATTCACGAAATCCGTGAGATGCAAATCGTCAATATGGGCAACTATGCCCATGGCAATCAGCCCATTCAGCATATGATTTATCTGTATAACTACGCCGGACAACCTTGGAAAACTCAGCAGAAGATCAGAGAAGTACTGAATAAGCTGTATTCAGCTACGCCTGATGGCTACAGCGGCGATGAAGACAACGGCCAAACTTCTGCCTGGTATGTGTTCAGCGCTCTGGGGTTTTATCCTGTCACGCCAGGTGCAGGCCAGTATGTGATTGGCAGCCCTTTGTTTGACAAAGTCACGCTGACGTTACCCAACGGCAAAAACTTTGTGATCACAGCGCAGCAGAACAACCCCAACTCCCCTTATATCCAGCAAGCCAGTTTAAATGGTCAGCCGCTGCAACAAAGCTGGCTGGATCACAACACTATTCAGGCAGGTGGCCAGCTGAATTTCCTGATGGGGCCTGAACCAGAAAAAAGCTGGGCCAGTGCAGAACATGCAGTGCCTTATTCTATGTCGCTGGAGCAATCCAGCCCTGAAACCCCTAAAGCAAAAACAAGAGACTAACCTATGGCTATCATCCACCACAGCAATCACAGTGCCAGTCCCGGAGTCAGCAGCAACTTTGCTTTTATTGCTATGACCACTCTGTTTTTTATCTGGGGTTTTATCACGGCACTGAATGACATTTTGATCCCTCATCTGAAAGCCGCTTTTGAGCTGAGTTACACTCAGGCCATGCTGGTTCAGCTGTGTTTTTTTGGCGCTTATTTTATTGTCTCACCTTTTGCCGGCAAGCTGATTGAACGTATAGGTTATGTGCGTGGCATCATTACCGGCTTATGCACTATGGCTTTGGGCTGCCTGCTGTTTTATCCGGCCGCCGAGGTATCGGTTTATGCAGTGTTTTTATGTGGTCTTTTTGTGCTGGCCTCCGGCATCACCATTTTGCAGGTATCGGCCAACCCCTATGTGGCGGTGTTAGGTTCAGAAAAAACTGCTGCCAGCCGGTTAAGTCTGGCCCAGGCCATTAACTCCTTAGGCCATACACTGGCGCCTTTATTTGGTGCTGCGTTAATTTTTGGTGCGGCCACAGCCGATAGCGCCAGCGCAGTGCAACTGCCTTATCTGATTTTGGCCGGTGCTGTACTTTTGACTGCCTTTGGTTTTTTATTTCTGAAACTGCCACAAATGCAAACCGAACAAAACACAGAAACCTCTGCTGGCGGCAGTATCTGGCAACATAAACATCTGGTGTTTGGCGCTGTGGCGATCTTTCTGTATGTAGGCGCTGAAGTGTCCATTGGCAGTTTTCTGGTGAATTACTTCGCCGACAGCAGCATTGCCGGGCTCAATGAGCGTGAAGCCAGTCAAATGGTGTCCTATTACTGGGGCGGTGCCATGATAGGCCGTTTTGTCGGTGCTTTATTAACCCGTTTTATTGCGCCCATTTATGTGCTGGCGACCAATGCAGTCCTGGTGATCCTGTTGCTAGTGCTCAGTATCAACAGCAGTGGCGCGCTGGCGATGTGGTCTGTGCTGGCTGTCGGATTTTTTAACTCTATTATGTTCCCTACTATTTTCACTTTAGCTATTCGTGGCCTTGGCCCTCTGACCAGCAGAGGTTCAGGTTTATTATGTCAAGCCATAGTAGGTGGTGCTGTATTGCCTCTGCTGCAAGGCCTGGTCGCAGACCATAGTTCAGTGCAATGGAGTTTTGTGGTGCCTATGCTGGCGTATTTTTACATCTGCTGGTATGCGTTGTCAGGCTCTCGCCTTTCTGTAACCACAGCACAACCAGAGACCATTTCCACTCCTCAGACTGAGACTCGATCATGAGAAAAATTCTTTGTTTCGGCGAAGCCTTAATCGACTTTTTAAACACAGGCCATACTCCGCAAGGACCGCTGAATTTAGCGGTATTTTGCCAGTATCCGGGCGGCGCTCCGGCCAATGCTGCTGTAGCTGTAGCGCGTTTAGGTGGCCGGGCTTATTTTGCCGGTCAGGTGGGTCAGGATATGTTTGGTAACTTTCTGCGCGACGCTTTAGTGGCTTATGGCGTTGATACCAACTTTTTATTGCAACACCCAACAGCCAGCACAGCTTTGGCTTTTGTCGCTTTGGATGACAAAGGTGAGCGCAGTTTTTCTTTCCATCGCCATCAGACGGCTGATGTGATTTTACGCTCCGACCAGGTCAGTGATTTATGGTTCAGCGGCGACACTATACTGCATTTTTGCAGCAACACCCTGACCACAGCTGACATTGCCAGTTGCACTACTACAGTGGTCAGTAAAGCCAAAGCGGCAGGTAATCTGGTTAGTTTTGACGTCAACCTGCGGCACAATCTGTGGGCTAGCGGCCAGGCTGACAGAAGCCTGGTAAACCAACTGGTCACTCAAGCCGATCTGGTGAAATTTTCCCGTGATGAGCTGGAGTATTTAGCCCAAGGTCAAACTGAAGCTTATATTCAGCATTGCCTGGCGCAGGGTTGCCAATTATTGCTGGTGACAGATGGCGCTAAAACCATAGAGTATTTTACCCAGACCAGCTCAGGGCTGATCACGCCACCCAAAGTGCAGGCTGTGGATACCACGGCTGGCGGTGATGCCTTTATTGGTGGTTTTTTATATGGCTTAAGCGGACACACTGATTTAGCGGGCTTTTTTAGTCAAACCAAAGTGCTGGAACAGACGCTACATTTTGCCGCCCACTGCGGTGCTTATGCAGTGACCCAGCCCGGCGCCTTTACCGCCTTACCCGACTTGGCGGCCGTTAAAGCTCAGTTAACATGGCATGGCCATAAACTGCACGACTTCCCTTCTTCACTCTTTATTGGGGCCTGATATGAACTATTATTCGCAAGATTTCCTGCTGGCGCACTGCCAGAGCATTCTGGATTTTTATACCGACAGAGTAGTGGACAGCACTGGCGGCTATCATCAAAACTTTCTCGACGATGGCAGCCTGTTTGATACCCACTTTAAGCAGCTGGTCAGCAGCACCCGTATTATTGTTAATTACGCCACAGCAGCTTTGGTATTTCAGCGCGATGACTATCTGCAGATAGCAAAGCATGGCCTGAATTATCTGGAGCAGGTGCACTGGCAAGCTGACACCGAAACCTACGCCTGGACCTTAGAAAACCATCAACCGCTGGATATGACACAACAAGCTTATGGTTATGCTTTTGTGTTGCTGGCCTACGCAGCTGCCCGTAAAGCCGGTTTAATTCACAGCGACGAGCCGTTATTCCGGGTCTATCAGCTATTGGAAAAACGCTTCTGGCAAGCCGATGCGGGTCTGTATGCAGATGAACTCAGCCCTGCAGGAGTACTGAGCGACTACCGGGGTCAAAACTCCAATATGCATTTATGTGAAGCCATGCTGGCAGCCTTCGAAGCCACAGGCAATGACCGTTTCCTGCAACGCGCCAATCAGCTGGCGTATAACATAGCTGTACGTCAGGCTGATTTAACTCAGGGCCTGGTGTGGGAACACTACAGCACGTCGTTCCAGCCGGACTGGGACTACAACAAAGCCGATCCAAAAAACCTGTACCGCCCCTGGGGTTTCCAGCCTGGACACCAGACCGAGTGGACCAAGTTATTGCTGATATTAAACCGTCATCAGCCGCAAGCCTGGTTAACAGAGCGTGCCGCGTCCTTGTTTGACCGTGCTTACCAGCAGGCATGGGATGCTGAACATGGCGGTTTAATTTATGGCTTTAATCCGGAAGGCCAATGGTGTGACGACGACAAATACTTCTGGGTTCAGGCTGAAAGTTTTGCCGCTGCCGCTTTACTGCACACAAGCACAGGCCAGCAAAAATACTTGCAGCAGTACGAGTCTTTATGGAATTACAGCTGGGCTCATATGATTGATCATCAGTACGGCGCCTGGTTCAGAGTGCTCAGACGTGACAACAGCAAGTATTCCAATCAGAAAAGTGCGGCTGGCGCCAAATGTGATTACCACACTTTATGTGCCTGTTTTGAAGTGTTGCGTGATTTAGGTCATCCGGCGCTGAAATAATATTTTCTGCCCGATGCAAAGCCAGAGCGGTTTTCTGCTAAATCCGCTCTGGTTGACTTAGAACGAGAAGCTTATGAAAAAAATTGCCGCCTTTTTGGCCATCGCACTTTTAACGTCCTGCCATCAGATGCAGCCGTCCTCCTCTGCATCTGTTGTGCAGGCTTTTGATCCGCTGTTGTATGTCGACCCTTTTATTGGCACCGACGGCAAAGGTAAAACCTTTCCAGGCGCTACAGTGCCACATGGTATGGTACAACTCAGTCCGGATAATGGCAGAAAAGGCTGGGACTGGATTGCCGGCTATTTTTATCCGGATAAGCTGATTGCTGGTTTTAGTCATACCCATTTATCCGGCACTGGTGCAGGAGATTTATACGACATCTCTTTTATGCCACTGACCAGGCCTTACAAAAAGGTAAAGACTGAAGGTGGCCCGGCCGATGGCACACTGGTCTCGCACTTCAGTCATAAGCAGGAACAAGCTTCTCCTGGTTATTACCAAGTGTATTTAACCGACTATGACATTAACGTCGAGCTGACGGCTGGCGAGCGCAGCGGCTTACAACGTTATAGCTATGCACCAGACACTCAGACCGCCATAGTCCGGCTGGATTTAGGCTACAGCCGCAACTGGGATAAAACCACAGAAACTCATTTCAGGCTGATAGACCCCTACACTATTGCGGGCTACCGTAAATCCACAGGCTGGGCCAAAGACCAGAGAGTGTATTTTTACAGTCGCCTTTCTGTGCCTGTGGCGCAACATCAACTGCAGGTCGATGGCAAAATTCTCCAGGCAACTGAAGCTTCAGGTCAGGATCTGGCGGTAGAACTGGAATTCTTATTCGCCGATACGCCTTTGTCAGCCCCCAAAGAAGTGCGGATCCATACCGCCATCAGCTCAGTCAGTATCGACAATGCCAAAGCCAATCTGGCTGCAGAACCCCATCAACTCGACTTTGAGCAAGTGAAACTGCAGGCTCAACAAGCCTGGCGCACTGAACTGAGCAAAGTGAAAGTTCAGGCCTCCGAAGACAATAAAACCCAGTTTTATACCGCTATGTATCATGCATCTTTAGCACCGCGACTGTACTCAGATGTGGATGGCCGCTACAAAGGACCTGATGGTCAAATCCATCAGGCAAGCCCTTATCCGCATTACGATTTCTTTTCCTTGTGGGACACCTTCAGAGCCTTACACCCGTGGAAAACCTTGATCGATCAGAAGCGCAGTACAGAAATGATGCAAAGTATGCTGGACCATTACAAAGTGGCTGGCCGCTTGCCGGTGTGGATTTTTCAGGGCAACGAAACCGATATGATGTTGGGTTACCATTCGGTGCCTGTGCTGGTGGATGCTTATCTGAAAGGTTTAACAGATATACCGGGTGAAGAATTACTGGCGGCAGCTTTGCAAAGCGCCAATCAGGATGAGTTTGGCCTGAAAAGTTATCGCAGCCTAGGTTATGTGCCTTATGCCGAACGTATCTGGAACGTGGCGCTGACACTGGAATATGCCTATGACGATTGGGCTATAGCCCAGTTGGCAAAGGCTTTAGGTAAACAGGATATTTATCAGCAGTTTATCCAACGATCACAAAACTACCGCCACCATTACGACCAACAAAGCGGCTTTATGCGGGCTTTGGATCCGCAAGGTGCTTTTCGTGTACCTTTTGATGCTAACGCCTATCATCCGGAAGATTACTGCGAAGCCAATGCCTGGCAGTACAGCTTTTTTGTACCGCACGATGTTGCAGGTATGATACAGATGATGGGCGGGACAGCGGCAGTCAGTGCGAAATTGGATGCGATGTTTAGCACTGAACAAAGCCAATCTGAATTGCCGGAGTGGATTTCAGGCTACATAGGCCAGTATGTGCATGGCAATGAACCCAGTCATCATGTGCCTTATTTATATCAGTATCTGGGCCAGGGCCATAAAACTCAAAAACTGGTGCGGCAGATTATGCAGACTCTGTACACCACAGCACCTGATGGTTTGGCTGGCAACGAAGATGCAGGCCAGATGTCAGCCTGGTATATGTTTAGTGCTTTAGGTTTTTATCCTGTGGATCCTGTGTCTGGTCAGTATGTGCTGGGCAGTCCTGAAGTCGACAGCGCCACTTTGTATCTGGAAAATGGTAAAGAGTTTCATATCAACACGCTGAACCAATCGCCTGAACATATTTATGTGCAATCCGTTCGCCTCAATGGCAAAACTTTGTCCGGTTATACCCTGAGCCATGCTGATATTCTGCAGGGTGGAGAACTGGAATTTGTCATGAGCGCAACGCCATATACAGGACCTCAAGAGCAAAAACTATGAAATCATTTCTGATCAGTCTTTTATTAAGTGTCAGTTGCAGTGCACTGGCAGGCAACAGTCAGTATGTGAACCCTTTTATTGGCAGCTCCAACTTCGGCGCTACTCATCCGGGGGCTCAGTATCCAAATGCGCTGGCCTCTGTCTCGCCTTTTAATGTGGCTTTTGGTGACAAACTGAATCCAATCGAAAAAGATGCTGCCTGGAATTCCAGGGTTTATATCGACGAAAACCGTTTCCTGACTGGCTTTAGTCATTTAAATTTAAGTGGCGTCGGCTGCCCTGAAGCAGGCGTGTTATTGCTGATGCCCACTCATGGCAAGTTGCAACTGGACGCCCGCGACTACGGCAGCACTTATTCAGCTTCTGCCGCCAGCCCTGGTTATTACCGCACCAGTCTGGATAAATATAAAATTCAGGCCGAACTGACCAGTACCCTGCGTACAGGCTTAAGTCGTTTTACTTTCCCTAAAGGCGAATCTCATCTGCTGCTGAATTTAGGGCTTGGCCTGACTAATGAAACCGGCGCCAGCCTGAAAATTATTTCTAATCAGGAAGTCGAAGGCAGCCGAATGATTGGCACCTTTTGTTATCACCCTGAAGATGTGCGTCCTGTGTATTTTGTCGCCCGTTTTAGCAAAGCGGCTAAATCTTTTGGTGGCTGGAAAAAGATGCCTGCCTACAAAAACGTCGAAGCAGAGTGGATGCAATACCACAACAGCATCAAACCTTATCCGGGTTATCAGCAAGAACTATCAGGCGACGATATAGGGGCCTGGTTTGATTTTGATACCAAAGAGCAGGAAGCTATTGAGGTCAAACTGGGCATTTCTTTTGTTAGTATAGAAAATGCCCGCCAGAACCTGAATACAGAACAACCCGGTTTTGCTTTTGAGCAAACCCGGCAAAAAGCCGTTGCGGCCTGGGATCAATTGCTGGATAAAGTACAGCTTGAAACCAGCGGCCCTGATCAGGCCAACCAAAAAACCATGTTCTACACGGCTTTGTACCATAGCCTGATCCACCCGAATATTATTCAGGACGTCAACGGAGACTACCCCTTGATGGGCCAATCCGGAGCAGGGAATACAGGCGGCAAAAACCGTTACAGCGTCTATTCCTTGTGGGATACCAACAGAAATTTGCACCCGCTACTGAGCCTGCTGTATCCGGCTTTACAAAACGATATGCTGCAGTCGGCAGTGGCTATGGCGGCTGAATCTGGCTGGCTGCCGAAATGGGAGCTGTATGGTATGGAAACTCAGGTGATGGTCGGCGATCCGGCCACCCCAATGATCGCCGATAGCTATTTACGGGGCATCCGCAATTTTGATATCGAAACCGCCTACAAAGCCATGGTGCGTGCGGCAGACCAGGCTGATAACAACCTGCTACGGCCAGAAAATAAAGATTACTTAAAGCTGGGTTATGTGCCAGTGGATGACGAAGGCCCTTATGATGGCAGTGTATCCACTAGTCTGGAGTATTATCTGGCCGACTTTAATCTGGCGCAGTTGGCTGGCGCTTTAGGCAAAACCGCCGATCAGCAAAAGTATCTGGCCCGCTCCGGCAACTACCTCAAACTCTTTGATGCCAGTACCGGCATGCTCAGACCTAAAAAGCGCAACGGTGAATGGCTGACACCTTATAACCCTGAACTGGGCCGTAACTTTGAACCAGCGCCCGGTTATATTGAAGGTAACGCCTGGAACTACCGCTTTTATGTGCCACATGACACACCGGGGTTAATCCAACAACTGGGTGGTCAGGACAAATTTTTACAGCAACTGGAGTTAACCTTCAGCTCAGGCAACTTTGATATGGCCAATGAGCCGGATATCACCTATCCCTTCCTGTATCATTTTGTTGATGGCCAAAGCTGGCGCAGCAGTCAAAGGGTAAAACAACTGATTGCACAGCACTACAGCAATAGCCCTGGTGGTATACCTGGCAATGATGACACTGGCACTTTGTCGGCATGGCTGGCTTTTTCAATGCTGGGTATTTATCCGTTAAGCCCTGGTGTGATGGACTACGCTGTGTTTGAACCCAGCTTCGATAAAATCACCATTCAGCTGGACCCCGCCTATTATCCGGGCAAAACACTGACTATCCATAAGCAGCACTCCAGAGCGGCTGCAAGCCAAAACCCGGTGCTGCAATTCAATGGCAAAACGCTGACGCGACCTTTTATTTCGCATCAGCAGTTGGTGCAAGGTGGCACTTTAGTGCTGCAATAAAACAACAGCCCGCTCAAAAAGACCAGAGCCCATGCTGCTCTGGTCTTTTTCTTTCAGCGTAAAGGATCTGAAGCAGGCAATAACTCAGAGAATGTTGAATTCTCTTTAGTCTGCCGGGCTTTCCCCACCCCAAAACACCAACGCAACAGGCTAACACGGCGGATCAGTTCATAGCCCAGATAACAGCCTGCAACAGTCAAAGCCAGCAACAATGGAAACTCTGCAACTGCTGGTATAGCCAAGGGTTTTAACCAGGCCGCAAACAGAATAATTAATGTTTGATGCAAAATATACCAGGGCAATACCGCGTCATTGCAGTACCTTAACAGCGGGCTATTTGTTTTTGCCAGATAAGCTCCGGCATAACCTAAAACGGCCAGTAACCACACCCAATGATTAATCACCAGTACAGAACCAAACAGCATGTTGTGCAGATTTTCACTCTTTGTCGGACCTGAGTAATAATCAAATAGATCGTGGCGTTCCGCAATAATCAGGCTGTAACACAACAGGGCTAAACCCAGCCACAGCCTTCTGTTCAACACCAGTTGCTGCCACCATAAATCCTGTCGCGCCAGTAAAAAACCAGCGATAAAGACCAGAAAATATTTGGCATGGTTATACCAGTCATCCACTAAAGCATGAGTACTGGGAAAATCAGCCCATAAAGTCCACCAGGCCCAAAACATCAAACCGAACACCAGCGCCAAGGCATAACGGCCCGGCAACTGCTGTAATAAGGAGGATTGCGAAACAAGGTTCAGCAGCGGGTAACACAACAGCACCAGCAGGCTGTAACACCATAAATACGGAATAAACCAGGCATGGTTCCAGGTCAGTAAACCAATAGGGCTATGATGGTCAGGCAATAAGTCGGTGACAGGATTGACATACTGCCACCAGAACTGCAAATAACCCGGCTGGATCAGTTGTTGGCTTAAGGCCTCGTAATAAACTTGCGGCACTACGGCCACAAACATGGTGAACAGCAGCGGGATCAATAAACGTGTGGAACGTAGCCCTAACAGTTTCAATCGACTGATACGCGGCAAGACTAAACTCAGCGCCATACCTGCCAGTAAAAATAATAAAGACATACGCCATGGATTGGTCAAAATCATTAAATCCTGCAGGCCGGTAAAGGTCTGTTCACTTTTAATATGCCAGCCCCAATCGGCAACATAATACATACCAATGTGGTACAAAATCAGCAGTGCAAAAGCAATGCTGCGGAGCCAGTCGAGTTCATATCGACGGCCAGTGTCAGTTCGTGTCATTCTGCTAATCCTATTTTGTGCTGTAATGTTGGATTTGATTCTGTCTGCTGTGAACGCAAGCAAACAGTGCTGAATAGGTTGGTGGTGGAATTGAGGGATAAGAGGTGGCTGGTGGGGACGAACGCTGTGGCTAAAAACTGGTTTGAAAAATTTGATCACCACAAGGTGCTGTATAGCTATCTGCTTTTTGCTTTGTATTTGTTGCTCAACAACAGTATTAACGCCAGTTCGGTCTGGATGGAGCACCAGAGGGATCCTCTTTCTACCCTGCAATGGTGGGAGCCTTTAGTCTGGGAATACAGCAGCGCCATAGGTACTTTGATGCTGACTCCGTTTTTAGTCTGGTTTTTTAACAAAGTGCCACCGCGTTTTAATGCTATAGGCTTACAATTATCGCTGCATTTTGTCGCCAGTTTAGTGTTTTGTATTGGCCATATCAGCTTGATGGTGGCCCTACGTAAGCTGATGTATGGGCTACTTGGACGAGGTTATGATTTTGGCCCTTTAGCCCGTGAGTTCTTCTATGAATACCGCAAAGATGTCTGGGGTTATTTGTTTTTATTTGCGCTGTATCAGCTCGTTTTTTTTGTCTACAGGCGCCTAAAAGGCGACGCCATGCTGATAGGTGCTGAGCAAAATGAAGACACGCCAGCCGTGAACCAAAGCGACACCACACCTGAACATTTTCTGGTACGTAAACTGGATAAAGAATTTCTGGTCAAAGTGGACGATATCGATTGGTTAGAATCCTCCGGTAACTATGTCAACTTACACAGCAAAGGCCGGATTTACCCGCTGCGCGCTACCCTTGCCAACACAGTAGCGCAGCTACAACACAAAGGTTTCAGTCGTATTCACCGTAGTTTAGCCGTCAATCATGATGCCATTCACAGCATCAGTTACGACCCCAGCGGTGATGGCGAAATTTTATTAAACGGCGGCGAAAAGCTAAATTTATCCAGACGTTTTAAAGACGAATTCAGGGCTCGTTTTCAGGGCAAGCTGTAGTAGTTCGTCTGAAAATTTGCTACAAATTGTGTTGTACTCAAAACAGCTAAGGAAGGTTATGAATTCACTGAAGATACAAAGCAAAACTCTGATATTGATGCTCGGCACTTGTGCTCTGTTGCTACAGGGTTGCAGCAGCCCAACAGCCAGCACGTCGCTGGCAAAAGCGACTCCTGTTGGTCAAATCACTGTGGTGCATGCGTTACCTAAAGCTATTCCGTCTGAAGGCAGTAGCTTTGCAGGCTCACAGTATATTTTTGTGCAGGCAGAAAGTGCGGCGCTGATGCTAAACCCAATTCCTTTTGTCGGTGAGCTGGCCGTGGATGCTTACAACAAGTCCACCACCTCACACTACAAAGATGAGTTTATTGGCGTAGACCCCTATCAGATCACTGCAGATCTCAGCAAAAGCAGACCTTTGTTCAGCAGTTCAAGTAGCGGCAATGGCAACGGCAAAGCGGCTTCACTTTATCCTTATGTGGTGATCCAGGAAGGAGCTGATAATGTTTATCGTATGTCCTTGATATTCCAGTTGGAAGAATCTGGCTGGACAGGTCGTTATTTATACCATTTACCGACCAAAATCCCGGTGAAAGATATTAAAAAACCATCACAGGGTGAGCTTGAAAAATTCAGAGCTGAACTGACCACAGGTGCCCAAGTTTTGCTTGGATTAATTGAGCGGGATAAAGCAGGCCAACTGGAATCCAGCGGCAAAAAGGTCGATGTAGGCAGTTATTACATAGTAGGCAGCAAACTGATAGGTTTAGTTTCACCAGACATTATGGTGTTCCCAAACGAAGATCTGGTGGAAGAAAAAGCAGACCACGTGATTTTACGCTGCTCAGGTAAACCCACAGACGATGCCCATGCCGGTGGCTTGTTATTTGGTGTGCATTATTTTGCCAAAGATCAGCTGCATAGTTACAAAGTCCATTAACGCCATACTGACAGGCTGGGCATTCGTCTGGCCTGTCAGATAAAACTTAACACCAGACTGATAATGACACCTGTCACCAGCAACTGCAGCAGGCAATACCCCATTACATCTTTGGCTTTAAGGCCAGCTATCGCCAAAACAGGCAAAGCCCAAAACGGCTGGATTAAGTTAGTCCAGGCATCGCCCCAAGCCACAGCCATGGCGATACGATTGACTTCAGCCCCTAACTCCAAAGCGGCTGGCAACATCACAGGAGCTTGCACGGCCCACTGACCACCGCCGGATGGAATAAAAATATTGACTAAACCTGCGCTGATAAAAGTCCAGAATGCCAGGCTTTCTGCAGTGGCAAAGCTAACAAACCACTGCGATAAAGACTGAGCTAAACCCGACTGCATCATCACCGCCATAATACCGGCGTAAAACGGAAACTGAATAATAATGCCAGCCCCACCCTGAATGGCCTGCTGCAGGCTATGCAATAAACGCCTTGGAGTGCCATGCAGCAAAATCGCCAGAAATAAAAACAGGAAGTTCACTATATTCAGATTCAGCCCACCAGCTTTAGCAAAATACTGCAGCAAATAAGCCCCGGCGGCCAAGGCAATGAAAGCTGTGATCACAAAGCTGTTTTCCAGCTTATCGGCAGGGCGTTCGGTGGTTAAATCGGGTAGGCTTTCAGGCTTTAACTTATCCGGGTCTATATAGACTGAATCTTCAGCTTTAGGTCGCATCAGGTAATTCAGCAGCGGCACAGCAATAAATAAAGCGGCCACCAGCACCAGATTAAATAACGAAAAGATGGTGTCGGATGTTGGAATAATACCAATCTGAGCTTCGGCAAAGTGACCGGACGTGGCAATAGTTAAAGGCACTGAACCCGACAGACCGCCGTGCCAAATGACAAAACCTGAATAAGCACTGGCGATCAGTAAGGGGTAATCAACCTGGATCCGCCTCGCCAAAGCTTTAGCAAATAAAGCCCCAACCACTAAACCAAAACCCCAGTTCAGCCAACTCGCAGCTAAAGACACCAGCGTCACCAGCACTATGGCCTGACCAGCAGTGGAAGCTAGCATCGCCAGTCGGTCCAACAGTTTGCTGACTAGCGGAGTACTGGCCAGCATAAAACCTGTCACCAGCACCAACAGCATTTGCATCGAAAAACTCAGCAAGCCCCAAAAACCATCACCCCATTGCTGCGCCACAGCCAAAGGGCTTTGTTGCTCAAAAACTATGGCGGCGACAAACACCAGCAAACTCAATAACAACACAAAAATATAAGGGTCAGGCAGGTAACGTTCCACCAGTTTAACCAGCGGTTTAGCAACAGCATTCAGCATCTTTTATCCATCATTTTTATCTGCTTCTGCTAGTACCATAAAGCACTGCGTTTATTCGGGCAATCCGCAGCACTGCTGAAGTATCAAAGCAGCTTAAGAGGCTGTCGCCATAACCCTCACCAGATCACCGGTCCGAATCGCATCTGGTGGTGTGCTGATCACCTGATCATCAAGATTCAATCCTGAGACAATTTCAACCTGTGAGCCCTGATCCCGGCCTATAGTGACAGTTTTTAGCCTGACAGTATTTGTGGCATCTACAGTTGCTACAGCCGGAGACTGGTCACGGTATAAAATAGCGCTGCCGGGTATATGCACACGACTGTTGTTGTTGCTGAGTTTAAAACTGACCTGCGCATAAGCACCTGGTAACAAAGCACCATCTTTATTATCAGCCTGTAATTCCACCAGCACTGAACCTGAGACTGGATCGACTGCACCAGCGCTGCGGCTAACCACTGCTTCAAAAGGCCTGTTGTCGTATTCCGGCAACAGCAAAGCAGCTTGCTGGCCAGCAACCATCTGCGGCGAGTCATGTTGTGGCACCCGAACAAAAACCCGCATTTGTGTCGTGTCGGCAATAGTAAATAACGGGGTTGAACTGGCGACGCCAGCCACCACCAGTTCGCCTAATTGTGCTGAACGGCTGGTGACCACACCGGCAAAAGGTGCGGTCAAACGGGTAAAACCTTTTAATGCTTCAAGCCGGCGTACATTGGCTAAAGCGGCATTGCTAAAGGCAGTTCTGGCTTGCGCATCGCGTACCCGTTGCTCTACTGTTTCAGCTGAAATAGCGCCGCTATTGAGTTTCAGCAGTTTGGTCGCTCGTTCTGCCATGCTTTGGGCATTATTTTGCTCCGCCAGTGCAGTACTGTAATCTGCCTTGGCCTGAGCTAACTGATGATCCAGCTCCGGTGCTTCCAACACAGCCAACAACTGACCTTTAGCCACCTTGTCACCTATATCCACCAGCCACTGCTGAATATATCCATTGGTCTGGGCGTAAATAGCTACGCTGTTTAATGGTTCCAGATTACCGGGTAAAACCAGGCTGACGGAAGTATCAGCAGCGGATGGATGCACCACAGAAACTGTTGGAATAGCAGATTGTCCGGCGACTGCCCGCAGCTCTTCAGTGGCACTTTGACGCTGCATAATACCTGTAGCAGCTACTCCGGCTCCGGTTAAACCCAGCAGCAGACTAACCAAGACAATGGTGCGTTTTGTCGAACGAGCAGTAACTTTAGCGCTGCCAGCATTGTGAGTGTTTTGATTAAGCATGGGACAGATTTAACTCCGGATCGAAAGCAGGTTCAGTGGGCTTATCTGGGTGCGCCAGACTAAAAACAACAGGAACAAACAATAAGGTGGCTATGGTGGCAAAAACTAAACCACCTATCACAGCCCGGCCTAAAGGCGCATTTTGCTCGGCACCATCACCCAGGCCAAGCGCCATAGGGATCATGCCGATAATCATAGCCAGGGCTGTCATCATCACAGGGCGGAAACGGGTATAACCTGCTTCCAGCGCGGCTTGTATCGCATTGCCGGTTTCGGTCAGGCGCTCACGGGCAAAACTCACCACCAGAATAGAGTTGGCCGTCGCCATGCCCATACACATAATGGCACCAGTCAGCGCAGGCACAGACAAGGGCGTACCTGTAACAAACAAGATCCAGACAATACCGGCCAAGGCCGCAGGCAAGGCAGAGATAATCACTACAGGGTCTTTCCAGCTTTGGAAGTTCACGACAATCAGCAGATAAATCAGCACTATGGCGCCCAATAAACCATAACCTAAACCTGAAAAGGCTATATTCATGGTCTGGTACTGGCCCCGCAACGTCACATTCACGCCGACCGGTTTTTCTGCTGCAAGTTCTGCAATCGCAGCCTGAATATCTGCAGCTACTGCGCCTAAATCCCGCCCTGAGGTGGCCGCATAAATGTTGATCATCGGTTGAATATTGTATTGCGACAATACTGGCAACGTGGTGCTGCGGCTAATTTTGGCCACACCACCTAAATGGTGCAGCTGCGAGGCTCCAGCACCGGATACCGGCACGTTTTCCAGCTCACTTATACTGGACATTAAATACTCAGGTACTTGTGTCACCACGGGATAAGACACGCCTGTGGTCGGGTGAATAAAAAACACCGGAGCTGACTGCGAACTACCTGCAAGAGAACCACCTAAACTGGCCGTGACATCCAAAGCCGTCAGACCATATTGGCTGATGCGGGAGCGGTCTATATCAATATTCAGTTGAGGTGTCGCATCAGGTTGTTGAATACGGGCATCCACTAAACCAGGTATCGTATTGATGCGGCGTAATAACAACTGAGCATAATCGCGGTTAGCCTGCAGGTTCCGGCCTGTAATTTGAACATCAATAGGCGAAGGTGCGCCAAAGTTCAGGATCTGACTGGTGATATCCGCTGGTAAAAACGAAAAACTGGTACCGGGAAACAGTTTAGGCAGTTCAGCCCTAAGCTTTTGCATATGCTGCTGTGTTGGACTATGACCAGGCTTTAAGCTAATCATCATATCGCCGTCCTGCGAGCCGATAGTTCCCGAGTTGTTATAAACCACGTTCACCATACTGGCTGGCAAACCCACGTTATTAATAATGGAATCCAGCTCGGAGGAGGGAATTAAATCGCGTACTGCCCGGCCTATCAGCTCAAAACGGGCCGCAGTTTCTTCAATTTTTACGCCCTGTGGCACCCGCACATGCATCAGCATGCGGCCGGAATCGACATCAGGAAAAAAGTTCCGGCCTAAAAAAGGCAGCAACACAAAAGACAACAGCACCAAAGCCATAAAACTGGCTAAAAAAGTTTTTCTGCTGCTCATTAAGGCCGCGAGGTTATTGCTGTAGCCATTACGCAGCTTTTCAAAACCAGCTTCAAAACCCTGTTGCAGTTTTTTCAGCGGACCCCAAAAACCAGATTTAGCGGCCTGATTACTGTTGTGCTGATGAGGTTTTAATAAATACATCGACATCGTCAGCACGACGGTTAAAGACAACAGAAACGAAGCCACCATCGCAAAAACCACAGCCAGTGCCATAGGCACAAATAAGAAACCTGAAATACCTGGCAGGAAAAACATCGGCACAAAAACTATACAAATACAGAGCAAGGCAACAAAAGACGGCATCACAATTTGCGAGGCACCCAGCATAATAGCTGGTCTTACTGCTTTGCCTTCTTCCAGATGACGGTTGATGTTTTCAATAATAACGGTGGAACCATCCACCAGAATACCTATAGCTATAGCCAGGCCACCCAGGGTCATCGCATTCAGGGTTTGGCCAAAAGCATTCAGCACAGCTATAGCAGCCAGAATAGATAACGGAATGGACATGGCAATAATTAACGTAGAGCGCCATGAGCCTAAAAACAGCAATACCAGTAACGAAATCAAAGCAGCTACTAACACAGCTTCATGGATCACATTTTCAATAGCAGCACGAACAAACACCGACTGATCACCCACAGGTAATACCTTCAGGCTGTCCGGTAAACCAGCAGTAATACGGGGCAAAGCTTGTTTGACACTTTCAACAATATCCAGCGTAGACACAGCACCATTTTTCAGTACTGTTAACAGCACTGAACGGCTGTCTTCCACATGCACTACGTTTTGCTGTGGGCTGCTGCCATCCCGCACTGTGGCCACATCCCGAATATAAACTGTGGCGCCATTCACTACTTTCACCGGAATAGCACTGAAATCCTCCAGACTCTCAGCTGAATTATTTAACTTGACGTTGTACTGACCGGAACCAATTTTCATAGTTCCAGCCGGATTAACCTGATTTTGCGCCGCTATAGCAGCGGTCACATCACGCGCAGCCAGACCATAAGACTGCAAAGCCACAGGGTTTAAATCAATCTGAATTTGCCGCTGTTTACCGCCGGAAGGCAGGGGCATAGCAACACCTGGCAAGGTAATTAACTGAGTACGGATTTGCGACATACCCAAATCATTCAGTTGCTGCTCCGTTAAGCCCTCACCCGACATCGCCAGCTGTAAAATAGGTACGGTCGAAGCATCATAATTGACAATAAAAGGCGGGTTAGCCCCAGGCGGCATTTGTCGTAACATGGTTTGTGAAATAGCCGTCACTTGAGCATTTGCAGTACGGATATCTACATTCGGCTGAAAAAATATCTTGATAATGCCCATGCCCGGCAAGGCCTGAGCTTCAATATGTTCTATATCACTGACTGTGGTGGTTAAAGCACGCTGATACGGAGTGACAATACGGTTAGATACCTCTTCAGGCGCTAATCCTGTGTATTGCCAGGCCACTGCAATCACCGGGATCCGTATCGACGGGAAAATATCCACCGGCATACGCAACGCCGCCAGAATGCCAAAACCTGCAATCAGGATCGCCAGTACAATAAAAGTCAGTGGCTTTTGCAGCGCAATTTTAATCAGACCATTCAAAAGTCGAACTCCAGGTACAGGCCAGTCAGGGTGGAGCTGGCAGTAAAACAGAATTAGCCCTGTCAGAGACAAAAAGCAGGACAATCAGCGGCATAGATGCGCCGGATTGTGCTAAACAATCCGGCGTTGCTGCTAACCCTGTCGCTACGGCATAAAGTCACTACTTTAAGATAAAGCCTGCTGCTGATTCCGGTTTGCCTGATACTGGCGTATCTCTGCCCAAAACTATGATTTTGCCTTTTCAGTCAGTTTTCGACTGTTGTTTACTGCTCAGATCGTTATTCCAGTTGCCAGTAAAGCGGCGAACCATAGACTTCAATAAAATAATCAATCAGCACACGCACATTCAGCGGTGGATGACGCACATGAGGGTAAATAGCTGCTATGCACTGCGGCTCTGTTTTAATGGCCGCTTCATAGCTGGGTAATAACCGGATCAACCTGCCTTGTTTCAGGCTGTCGCCAATCAGCCAGTCGGGAAACAACACCAGACCCATACCTGTCAGCGCTGCTGTATATAAGCTGTCGGCATTGTTGGAGGTTAAAATAGCCTTGACTGGCGAATGAACCCAGCTGGCTTGCTTTTCCCTCGCTTGTGCTTCCCTAAAGAGCCATCGATTTGGCCCTGAAGATCCGCGATACACCAAAGCCTGATGCTGAGGAAGATCTGCTGGTGTTTTTGGTTCGCCGTGTTTGTTTATATAGTCAGGAGAAGCCGCCAGATAATAAGTCTGGTTTCCGATAACCCGTGCATGAAAAGAAGAATCCGCCAAAGCACCAATACGGAAAATCAGGTCGGCGGCTTCACGGTGAGGGTCAATAAAATCGTCAGTCAACGTAAGCTCTATCTGTAACCTGGGGTATCTGTTGCTTAATTCTGCTAACCAGGGCGCTATATGCTTTTGGCCAAAAAATACCGGTGCATTGACCCGAACCACACCGGCTGGCTGCAGTGTTTTGTCCTGTAACTCTTTTTGCGCTGCAGTTAACTGCTCAGCCATAGTTCGCGCATAGTCCGCAAAAATCCGCCCGGCTTCTGTTGGGATCACTGCTCTGGTATTGCGATAAAACAATTGTTGACCCAGTGCGTCTTCTAATTGCTGCACAGAACGCGACACCATAGAAGCTGATACTCCTTCCCGTCGCGCCACTATTGAAAAACTCTGTGCATCAAACACGCTGATAAAAAACAGCAGATTTCTGATACTAATTGCATTTAAGTCATTCATTCGTGCAAATCCTGCAAAGGTGATTTCTTGATTATAGCGTTTTTCGCAATAAAGCACTGCTATATGCTGCGCCGCTTAAATCAGCAGCGGAGAAAAGTTATGCAGATGTTGTTATTGCTACTGGTGGTAGCAGGTGGAATGGGGTTGTCGGTGGAGGCGGGTTTACTTGGGCCATTGGGGCTTGAAGTGGGTAAGTTATGGGCCACCTTCAGTATTTTTGCTGTGGGTGCTGCCATCACTTTTATGCTGATGCTGTTTTTTAGCCCACGCAACAGCCCGTCTTTTTTTAGCCAGCCGTCATGGCAACTGCTCGGCGGCGTATTAGGGCCTGTCTATGTGGTTATTCTGACGCTTGCAGCGCCCATTATTGGTATAGCTATGACCATGGTCGGCATTTTGGCCGGTCAGGTATTTAAAAGCCTGCTGATTGATCACTATGGCTGGTTTGGGGTGCCGCATCGCAGGATGGATACCAAACGTCTGCTCGCACTATTTTTCATTGTGATTGCATTGCTATTAATGGCCAACAGTTAAGGAAAAACTATGACGATTTTAATGATTATTCTGGCTGTGCTTGCAGGTGCAGTCTTAAGTATTCAGGCCGCTATTAATGGCCGCTTGGGCGCTCAGGTAGGCGTGTTTCGCTGTGCTTTTCTGACGTTTGCGTTAGGGGCTTTAATCACGGCTTTATTGATCTTTTTCTTTGAACCTAAATACAGTGTCACGCTGTTGGATGTGCCTAAATGGCAATTACTCGGAGCGCTGTTGGGTGTGCCTTACATAGTGATTATGGTGCTGGCGGTGCAACGTATAGGCACAGCTATAGCCACGGTTGCAGTGATTTTTGGCCAGTTAACTATGAGTATGTTAATTGATCATTTTGGCTGGCTGGGCAACAGCGCCATGCCACTTTCAGAGCAGCGGCTAGGCGCTATTTTATGTCTGGGTATAGCGCTGTATTTTATTTATAGCAGCAGCAAAACCACCGAAGCTAAGCCAATAGAAACACCAGCAGCTACTTAGTTTGTAGCTGCTTAATCAACTGCTGATGAAAACGCTCCGGGTCCTGAATATGCGGCGAATGGCCTAAATCTGCAAAAGTGACTAAAGACGCATTGGGTATAGCTTTTACTGCAGCAGGGCCAAGTTTGGCGTAATTGCCGAGCTTGGGCTTAAGTTCAGCTGGCGCTATATCTTTGGCGATAGCGGTATTATCCAGCTCGCCAATCATCAGCAGCACAGGCATTTTCAATTGACCAAATTCGTACAACACCGGCTGGGTGAAAATCATCTCTGCCGTTAAAGCTGAATTCCAGGCCACCTGCTCTTTGCCCTCCCCATTGTACATACCAGCCTGCATCTCTACCCAGCGGTCAAACTCTGGCCGCCACTTGCCGGCATAATAAGTGCTCAACTGATATTGTTTGATACCAGCGGCAGAAGTGTTTAACTCACGTTGATACCACTGATCCACAGTGCGATAAGGCACACCTAAGGCTTTCCAGTCTTCCAGTCCTATAGGATTTACCAGCACCAGCTGTGCTGTTTCGTTCGGATATAACAAGGCAAAACGAGTCGCCAGCATGCCACCCATCGAATGGCCCATCACTGTCACTTGTTTGATATCGAGCTTGTCCAGTAAAGCTTTGGTATTGACCGCCAGTTGCTGAAAACTAAACTGATACTGTTTTGGTTTGCTGGATTTACAAAAACCAATCTGGTCCGGCGCTATCACTCTGTAACCCTCTGCTGTTAACGCTTCAATGCTGCCTTGCCAGGTAGCGGCACAAAAGTTTTTGCCATGCAGCAGCAACGCCACTTTGCCATTGGGTTTTGTTGCCGGCACATCCAGATAAGCCATCTCCAGCTGTTGTTGCTGGCTGTTCAAACTCAAATGCTGCACAGGGTAAGGATAGTCAAAACCTTGCAATTGCGGGCCATATACAGGCGCTGTTGCCGCCAGAGCTGGTCCGGCACAACCTAAAGCACCCAGCATAAAAATGATGTTAAATTTCACTGTAGCTCCTCAAAAAACTGTCTTTATACAGAGACTTAATATCAGCAATAGTTCATGCCACCGAACTTGTAAATTCAGCTACTGAACGCTGTAAAGCCGGAGAACAACCTAGAGAACTCATTAGTGTTCAGATAAACTCACTGTATCTTGGACACTAAGGGCTGTCATGGAACAGGTTGAGCATATTCTGATTGTTGACGACGACAGAGAAATCCGTGAGCTGGTAGGCAACTACCTGACAAAAAACGGCATGAGGGTCAGTCTGGCCGCCGATGGCCGGCAAATGCGATCCTTCCTCGAAGCCAATACAGTAGATTTGATTGTGCTCGATATTATGATGCCGGGTGACGATGGCCTGCGCTTATGCCGTGAATTAAGGGTCAGCAAACACAAAGCCATTCCTATAGTGCTGCTCACTGCACGCAGCGACGAAACCGACCGCATAGTTGGGTTAGAAATGGGCGCTGACGATTACCTGACCAAACCTTTTTCTGCCCGTGAATTACTGGCACGTATCAATGCGGTACTGCGACGCACCCGAATGTTACCGCCCAACCTGCAGATCACTGAAAGCAGCCGTTTAATAGGCTTTGGTGACTGGAGGCTCGACACCAGTGCCCGGCATTTGCTGGATGAGACAGGCACAGTGGTTTCTTTAAGTGGCGCCGAATACAGATTACTTCGGGTCTTTCTGGATCATCCCCAACGGGTGCTGAGCCGTGAGCAATTACTGAACCTGACCCAAGGCCGTGAAGCTGATATTTTTGACCGTTCCATCGATTTGCTGGTCAGTCGTTTGCGCCAGCGCCTGCGTGATGATGCCCGCGAAGCGGCTTGCATAAAAACAGTGCGCAACGAAGGTTATGTATTTACCTTGCCGCTGCAACTGCTTGAGCCAGGCTCTTGATCATGAAGCCGCTGATCATAAAGCTGCGTTTGCCCCAAAGTCTGGCCGCCCGTCTGGCCCTAATTTTATTAGTTGGTCTGGTGCTGGCTTATGGTCTGTCGTTCAGCTCACAGTTTTACGAGCGCTACCAGACAGGCCGTAACGTGATGCTGAATAATTTATCCACAGATGTCAGTACAGCTGTAGCGCTGCTGGACAGGTTACCAGCTGAAGAAAGAGCGAGCTGGTTGCCTTTAGTGGAAAGGCGCAACTATCGTTATCTACTAGACCAGCCCATCCTTGGCGAGCCTATGGATATGCAGCAACTCCCTGCAGCTGCTCTGACTATTGCGCAGACCGTCGCCAAACGATTCGAACCTGTATTTCAGACCATGCCAGGAAAAAGACCGCATTTTCAGGTGCATATGACCTTAAGTGACGGCAAATCACTAACCCTTGATGTCACTCCTGGCGCTATACCTGTAGCTCAATGGTTGCCTGTGGTGCTTATTCTGCAGTTGCTGGTTTTGCTGGGTTGTACCTGGCTGGCTGTGCATATGGCCATTCGCCCGTTGACCCGCCTGGCACAGGCTGTTGATCAACTGGACCCGGATGCGCCCAGCCCGTCATTGGATGAAAAAGGCCCCAGTGAAGTGGTATATGCAGCCCGTGCTTTTAATACGCTGCAAAGCCGTATTGCCGCTTATCTGAAAGAGCGGATGCAATTGCTAGCCGCTATTTCTCACGATTTGCAAACCCCTATTACCCGGATGAAATTGCGGGTGGAGCAAATGGATGGCTCGCAGGAAAAGGACAAGTTATGGAGTGATTTAACTGAAATGCAGCATCTGGTCAGGGAAGGTGTGGCCTACGCCCGCAGCATGGACAGTGCTGCAGAGCCAGAATGCCGGATTGACCTGGATGCCTTTCTCGATAGTTTAGTTTGTGATTATCAGGATAGCGGTCAGGCCGTCAGCCTCAATGGCAGCACCGCAGCAGTGATCAACACCAGACCTCATGCCCTGCGCCGTATCCTGACCAATCTGACAGATAACGCGCTGAAATTTGGTGGCAGTGCCGAATTAACAGTGCAAAACACCATATCAGCCATCCGGCTGCAGGTACTGGATCACGGGCCTGGTATACCAGAAGCCGAACTGAAGCAAGTGCTGCAGCCTTTTTATCGGGTTGAAAGTTCACGTAATCGCGAGACTGGGGGCACTGGACTGGGGCTGGCAATAGCACAACAACTCAGTCAGGCTCTGGGCGGCAAACTGACGTTAAATAACCGCACTGAAGGCGGCTTATGTGTCACTGTCGAATTACCTCACCACAGCTAATGTAACAAGCCCGGATACATAGAGATACAAAAGGCCTGATCGCCGACATATTGGGGATACAGCAAACACAGAGAATGGACAGCGAAGCAGCGACTGCATCCCGCACGGCGCGCTTAATCTGAAGGATCCTGTCCATGACTTATCCCAACTCCGGGTCCGGCCTGCGTGGCTGGACTTTATTTGCGCTGCTGTCTTTAGCTGGCCTGTTGTTTGCGACCAGTACCATGCTGTGGCATACCGAATTAGTGGATGCCTTACGCAGCGCTATTCGCGTCACAGCCCGCTTTTCATTTTTGTTATTCCTGCTGACCTTTTTAGCCTCTTCGCTGGCTATTCTGCTGCCTGGCTCTGGCACCAAAGCCTTACTCAGAGAACGACGTTTCCTCGGCTTATCCTTTGCATTTTCGCATTTGGTGCATGGTATTCTGATCCTGATATACGCTCAGATGTTTCCTGAAACCTTCTGGAATGGCCGTACCGCTACAGCCAATATTCCTGGGTCTGTCGGTTATTTGTTTATTTTGTTGCTTAGCATCACCTCTTTTCCAGTGATGGTCCGGCTGTTGGGTTTCAGCGCCTGGAAACTGCTGCACTCGACCGGTACCTGGGTCATAGCCGCTATTTTCTGTCTGTCGTTTTATAAACGCATTCCGATGCACCCATGGTATTTGATTGCGTTCAGCATCATGGTGTCTGCTGTTGTGCTGAAGCTGACTGCAAAACTGGCCGCCCGTAAAGTTGTGCGCTCGTGACGCGCACAACTACTGATTAAAATCCAAGCCCGCTTTTATAGCGGGTGTTTTATTTCCCCCACTACACCTCCTTCAGCCGCTTTATCTCATTGGCTAAAAAACAGCCACAGCTCTTGATTTTTGTACGCCAGACAACAGACTCTATAGTAACAACTCACTAAATTAGCTGATGCTTTTAGCTGCCAAATCTGCGGTTCAGTTCTTCGCCAAAGAAAATTATAAAAAAAAGCAAAAGGCTAACGCATTTTGGCAACGTTAAATTTCCTGCGCTGTCACTACAATTCATCTTGGGGAGTTGGCAATTCGGCGCGGAAGTGGAGGAAGCCGGTAAGTTCAGCACCTTAAAAAAAACAAGCAGCATGACGGCATTCAGCGGGGGCATCGCACTTCGCTGGTTATCTGTTTGATTCAGGTGACTAATACAAATCAAGAGGGTATGGATAGAATGAAAAATAATAAGATATTTACCAGAACAGCAGTAGCAAGGGCTGTCACCCTGCTACTGAGTGGCACAGCAGTGTTGCCACTTTATGCGCAGGAAACACAACAGGCACAAGAAACTAAAGTGTCAGGAACGGCACCTATTGAAGTAATAGCTGTGCGTGGCGTGCGATCAAGTTTGCAGCAAGCTGCAGAAATTAAACGGAATTCTATGGGGGTGGTCGACGCCATCTCTGCTGAAGATATAGGTAAGTTCCCGGATACCAACCTGGCAGAATCTCTGCAACGTATTTCAGGTGTGTCCATCAGCCGTACTAACGGTGAAGGTTCAGAAGTGACAGTACGGGGTTTTGGTGGTGACTTTAATATGATCACCCTGAATGGTCGTACTATGCCAGCAGCTAATACTTATGCAGCGGGTTCAGGTGCCGATGGTACCAGCCGCGGTGGTAGCTCCCGGGCTTTTGACTTCGCTAATCTGGCATCTGAAAGTATCAGTGGCGTAGAAGTCTATAAAACCGGCAAAGCCAATGCGGCTACTGGTGGTCTTGGTGCCACAGTCAATATCAAAACAGCACGTCCTTTAGATAATCCGGAAGGCGTCGCAAGCATAGGTGTCAAAGCTGTACATGACACCACCAACAGAACTGGCGATGATATTACCCCTGAAGTGTCAGGTATTTTTAGTCATGTCAGTGACGACGATAAATTTGGTGTCAGCGTCTCTGCCAGCCATCAGCAACGTGACTCTGGTTATACAGGTGCTACGGTCAACGACTGGCAGGTTGCTTACTGGGACGATCTCGGTGATCCGGATCGGTTATGGAACAACGTTAGCACTGTCGTGACTAACGCCCCTGCTCAAGGTCAATTGTACGCCCGCCCTAATGATATTCGTTATGCGTTCTCAAACTCACAACGTGAACGCGACAATGCGCAGCTGACGTTGCAGTTTAAACCTACAGACAAATTTACTGCGACAGGTGACTACACCTACGCAGAAAACAATATTGCGGAGCACAGAGGCGAAATTGCCAACTGGATGCAAACAGGCAGCAACACTAAAGAAGTCGAGTTTGATAACAACATTGTTAAAACTCCTACTTATATTAAAGAAGAGTATGCCAGTGCAGTGGATGAAGGCTACGAGCAGCAATGGCGTGAGCAAACCAATACGCTGAAATCTGTGGGTCTGAATTTGGCCTATGACATCAGCGACGACCTGAAACTGGTATTTGATGCTCACGATTCCAAGATGCACAGCCGTGGCACTGGTCCACGTAACTCAGGTGAATTAGCTGTAGGTTTAGGCGCTCCTATAGTTGAGTCCCGTGAATGGTTCTGGGGTGCAGATTTACCTACCTATCTGAACGTCTATAACGATGCAGCACCAGGCAAAGGTGCCAATGCAAACGGTATGGTGGATGCCGGTGATGTCGGCTCGTCTATAGCACGTATCCGCAACGCCAGCCAGGAAAGTGATATACAGCAATTTAAACTGGATGCCATTTATTTAATGGACAACGGTCGTTTCGACTTTGGTGTTGAAATGCGTAATATGGAATCCCGTACCATGCAAACCGCAGGCAATAACATTGCTTTAGGTAACTGGAACGTCGGAAACCCGGGTGAGTTCGGTGATTTAATCCAACCTTTTGACTTACCAGGCGAGTTTGATGATTTTAAAACATTACCAGGTGGTTATGGTTTTATTGCCGATCCGCGCGCTTTATATACAGCAGCTTTAGCTCTGTACCCAGGCATTCCTACTGCTTCTGAAACATCCTTGTCTTCTGACAATATAGTGAAAGAAGATACAACAGCGGCTTACTTCCAGATCTCTTTAGCTGGCGAAATCGGCAAAATGCCATTTGATGTGTTAACCGGCTTACGTTACGAAGAAACTGAATCTGAATCCAGCTCGCTGGTCAGCAGAAACTATTTCCGCTGGGAAGATAATAATGACATCGTCGCTTATGTGGACAGTAGTGTGCCGGCTGTACCATTTAATGCAGAAAACAAGTACGACTACCTGTTACCTAGCATGGACTTCTCGTTGCATGTTACAGACGACATCATTACTCGTTTCTCATTCAGTAAAACCCTTGCCCGCGCTGGTTTAGGTAGCTTAGGGGTATCAGCCTCCAACTTTGGTGGCGGTGGTGGCTCAACCTTATTTGGTGCTCAGCCTACAGCCAGTGCTTCGAACCCTGCATTGCTGCCGCTTGAATCGACCAACTACGATTTGTCATTAGAATGGTATTACGACAATGGCAGCTATATGTCATTTGGTTTGTTCCAGAAAGATGTAGTGAACTTTATAGGTACTGGCCAAATTGACCAGCCTTTACTGGGTATTCGCGATGTCACAGGTGGCCCTCGTGCTTTAGCTGCCGTTGAGGCTCTGCGTGATGCAGGCTTCGCACTGGATGATACGAATCTGTATGCGATGATGGTATTTACTGAATACCGTAATCACCCGGATATGATTGCCGAATTTGGCGCTAACCCACAATTTACGGGCGCTCAGGAGCAAATTGACTTCCTGGCGAGCAACCCAGGGTTTGACTTAGTGGCGAACCCTGATGATCCGGAAATGGTATTCCGTACCAGTACACCGGACAATAACAAAGATGCCAGATTACATGGTGCTGAAATGGCTATTCAGCACTTCTTTGGCGAAACTGGTTTTGGTGTGCAAGCGAACTACACCATAGTACGGGGTGATATTGGTATTGATGTGACCGCTGACCCGAGTGTATCGCAGTTTGGTTTACCGGGGCTGAGTGATACTGCTAACTTAATCGGTATCTATGAAAAAGATGGCTGGACAGCTCGGGTGGCCTGGAACTGGCGTGACAAATATCTGGCAGAGACCAACAAAGGCGGTTCAAACAACCCACGCTTTGAAGAAGCCTACTGGCAGGTTGATATGAACCTTGCCTATGATGTGAATGAGCAACTGACGGTCTTTATCGAAGCTTTAAACATGACAGGTGAAGACAGCCGCTCACATGCCCGTAACGAATCCATGTTGTGGTATCTGACAGACCTGGATGCACGTTATCAGGTAGGTATGCGTTACCAGTTCTAAATCTGGATGTTGTGATCTACAGGGGAAAGTTGCTTTTGCAGCTTTTCCCTGCTCTGCTGTACATGCTACCTAAGAAGTCACAGGGACAATAATATGACCAGGCATGTGTTACTGAATAATATCGACCATCAAAATACCCGGGTAATTCACCACTTCTCTGAGGAGTTTGGCGACAATCTGCATAGCGCTCTGGTGTTCCCCACTGAATTTACTGAATTACAAAAAGAATATCCGATCCTGCTGCGAAAAGACGACCCACAAGGCACCTATCAGGCGGTTGCTTTATTAGGTTTTGCCGCGGCAGAAAACTTGTATCTGAATCAGCAGAATGCAACAGGTTGGGATGCCCGTTATATTCCGGCCAGCATTGAAAAAGGCCCTTTTCTGATTGGCTTCCAGCGCTCTATGGGTATGCAGGACGAAATGCCAAACGCTGTGGTGCATATTGATATGGATCACCCCAAAGTAAGTACAGAACAAGGCCAACAGTTGTTTTTATCTCAGGGCGGCAACAGCCCTTATCTGGAACATATTTCGGCACGTTTAGAAACTATCCATCAAGGCACAACTTTAGCGCCGGTGTTTTACAAAGCACTGGAGCAACTAGAGTTGGTAGAGCCTGTCACCATTGAATTTGCTTTGCACAACAGTGAGAAAATCCGCTTATTAGGTAACTATTGTATTAATGAGCAACGACTGGGGACTTTGCCTGCAGAGGCTCTTACCAGGCTGCAGCACTCCGGCTTTTTAGCACTGATTTACGCTATGGTGTTTTCGATGAGCAATATCCGCCATTTAATTGAGCGCAAAAACAATAGTTTGCGCCAGCAAAATAGCCTGTAACGGAGAGTTGTTTGTGACAGAAAGCCCTGCCTTGTCTATCAGCCGAAAAACCAAAGAAATCCACTGCCAAAACGGTGCGATCCCAGCTGAAGTTCTGTCAGGAGCTGAACCTGTGATCCTCAAAGGTTTGGTCAGTCACTGGCCTTTAGTGCAACTGGGCCAACAAGGTTCTGCTGCAGTGGCGGATTACCTCTGTAGCCATTACAACGGCAAAGCCACTCAGGTATTTTATGGCGAACCCGCTCTGAATGGCCGTTATTTTTATGACGAAAGCTGCAGCAAACTCAATTATGAAACCCGGCTGGGACAAGTTGATCAGGTGCTGCAACAAATTTTGCAGTGGCAGGAGCTGGAGCAACCGCCTTCTGTGTACATAGCCTCCAATTTATTGAGTACTCATTTTCCAACTTTGCGGCAACACAACGATATTCAGTTGCCCAAACCGGAAATCCATTATGAAACCGAACCAGACAGAGTCAGTATTTGGCTGGGTAATAAATCTCTGGCGGCTTGCCACTACGATTCCTCAGAAAATCTGGCCTGTTGTGTGCTCGGTAAAAGACGCTTTAGCTTGTTTCCGCCAGATCAAATCAGTCATTTATACCCCGGTCCTTTAGAGCCAACACCAGGTGGTCAGGTCATTAGCATGGTGGATTTCGACAATCCAGACTTAGAGCGTTTTCCTGATTTTCCAAAAGCTATAGCAGCAGGACAAATTGCAGAACTGGAACCAGGCGATGCACTGTATCTGCCGAGCATGTGGTGGCATCAGGTGGAAGGGTTAATGGCGTTTAATATTCTGATCAACTACTGGTGGAGCACGGCGCCACGTTACACAGGCTCAGGCACTAATGTGTTGTATCACGCCCTGTTATGCCTGCGCGATAAACCAGAACACGAACGCAAAGCCTGGCAGGCCATATTGAATCATTACATTTTTGACGACCCGAAAAAGGCCGGGCAACACTTGCCGGAACAAGCCCGTGGTGTACTGGGTGAGCTGGACGAGATGCAAGCCAGACAACTGCGCGCCATGCTGTTAAACAGATTAAATCGCTAAAAAAATTATAAAAAATCAAAGGGGATAGATGATGCAACAAGTAAAAAAAGTAGTGATTGCAGGTGGTGGCACAGCGGGCTGGGTTGCAGCTGCGGCTTTGTCCAAACGCCTGAAAGGCCTGGTTGATGTAGTGCTGATTGAGTCAGAAGAAATTGGCACTGTAGGCGTTGGCGAATCCACAGTACCACCGGTGCAGCTTTTCCATAACTTACTTGGTATAGACGAACAAGACTTTATGAAAGCCACGGACGCTACTTTTAAACTGGCTATCTCTTTTGAAAACTGGGGTCAGACTGGCGATCAGTATTTCCACCCTTTTGGTGTCACAGGCAAAGGCAGTTTTTTAACTGACTTCCAGCACTATTATTTACACGGCTTAAAACAAGGCGTCGATGCGCCCTTTGGCGACTATTGCTACGAATTACAGGCGGCCAAATTACATAAGTTTGGCAAAACCGAAAAGTCAGTGATCAACTATGCCTATCATCTGGATGCCGGCCGTTACGCCCGTTTTCTCCGCAAGTTCAGCGAAGATTTAGGCGCGGTGCGTATTGAGGGCAAAATTGCTCAGGTGCAGCAGCATGTCAATGGCGATATCCGTTCCTTAGTGCTGGAATCAGGCCAGGAAATAACAGGTGATTTGTTTATCGACTGCACTGGCTTCCGTGCATTGCTGATCGAACAAACCTTAAAAACGGGTTATGACCGCTGGGATCATTGGTTGCCCTGCAATAAAGCCGTTGTAGTACAAACAGAACCTGGCCCCACTATGCATCCTTACACCAGAGCTATAGCTCATGACAGCGGCTGGCAGTGGAAAATCCCATTGCAGCACAGAGTCGGCAATGGTCTGGTCTATGCCAGCGATTATTTATCGGACGAAAAGGCGAAGCAACGTTTGCTGGATGGACTGGAAGCTCCAGCCTTGTTTGAGCCTCGTGTACTGAGTTATCAAACAGGACGGCGTAAAAAGCTCTGGAATAAAAACTGTGTGGCTATTGGTTTATCCAGTGGCTTTATCGAACCGCTGGAATCGACCAGTATTTTCCTCTTTATGAGCGGCATTATCCGTTTATTACGGCTGTTTCCTTTTAATGGTGTCACTCCGGCTTTAACTGAAGAATACAATCAACAGTCCATTACCGAAGTGGAAAAAATCCGCGACTTTATTATTTTGCATTACCACCAGACCGAAAGAACCGACAGCCCGTTCTGGGATTATTGCCGCACCATGACCATTCCGGACACGCTGGCGCACCGAATGGAATTATTTAAAGAAAGCGCTCATGCTTTCCAGACTGGCGATGAAATGTTCAGGTTAGAATCCTGGAGCCATGTGATGTTAGGGCAACGGCTGCAACCACAAAGTTATCACCAGTTGGTCGCAGCTTTAGGTCAGGGCGAATTAAGCCGTCATCTGCAAAGTATCCGCGAGACCATTAACGCTGCGGTCGACAAATTGCCATCGCACCGTGATTTCTTGCGTCAGTATTGCCCTTCTACTCTGAACTGACAAAACCAATGCAGATCACCAGGCTGAGTATTGGTAATGAACAATCCCCACTTTTAGTGGTGGATAACTTTATTCCTCAGCCTGAAACGCTGGTCGACTATGCAGCTAGCCAGCAGTTTCTGGCTAATTCGCCTTATTATCCCGGCGTGCGTTCCGCAGCACCAGCAGCCTACCGGCAATTTATGCTACACAGCCTGCAAGATACTTTGATTGAATGTTTTGAACTGCCAGCAACAAAACTTGGTTTTTCAGTCTGTCATTTTTCATTGGTGACTACACCACCAGAGCGATTAAAACTGCTGCAACGTATCCCTCATTTTGATACCACAGAAAAACATGCGCTGGCGGCTGTGCATTATTTGTTTCAGGGTGATCAGGGCGGGACCGCCTTTTACCGGCATAGAAAAACAGGGTTTGAATGCATAGATGAAAGCCGCACGCTGGAGTATTACCGCTCACTGGAAAGCGAAAATAATGGCCCCCATCTGCCTAAAACGGCTGATGGTTATATTCAGGGCGATACACCCTTGTTTGAACAAATAACACAGCAGCCCGGCGTATTTAACCGGCTTATTGTGTATCGCCGCCATTTGCTGCACAGCGGCGTCATTACCAAAGACACCAGCTTATCAGCCGACCCGAAGTTGGGAAGGCTAACCATCAGCAGTTTTATTGACCCGGCTTAACTGCCGCCTCAAAAGGGCCCGCGGGTAAAGCTTCACTATTAAAAAGCACAGCCTCTGGATTATCAGCCCAGGCATAACGCACTTTGACTGGTGCTTTAATTTCAGGGTGTGACAACAGCAGTTGCTGATCTTTGAGCTGAACTTGTGCCCAACGATACTGACCATCTGCGCCAGCTATAGCAAAGCTGTTGCCTGTGCCTTTCAGCACTAAGCTTTTACCGCTGTGATTAAAGCTGAGTTTGAGCTGCGAGCCTTCAGCCATCACAGACTCCAATTCAGGCCCCTGATACCCGACCTTTTCACCCAAAGCCACGGCACGGGCTGCTAATGCCAGCCGCTGGCCTAAGGTCTTTTTATCAACCGGGTGAATATCATTCCATTCGCCTTTATCGATGGCCACCACCATAGCTGTATTGGTTTCGGATAAACTTTGCCGCTGCGCTTCACGTAAACCTGCCCAACTGCTGTCTTTGGGCTTCTGAGTTTTCTTCAGGTAGTTGGCCAACTGCACAAATAAAAACGGGAACTGATTTTGCTGGCCTGTGCCTTGTGCCCACTTAGCCCGCCAATCGCGGATCATGGTGGTGAAACGTGGCTGATAGTCTTTATAAGCACCGACATTGGATTCGCCCTGATACCAAATCACGCCTTTAATAGGCAAAGAGGTTAAAGGCGCCAACAAACCATTGTATAAACCCAGAGGTTTCCAGCGGATAAAAGTATCACCCGGCAAATTCTTGGCCACAGCTGCGGTTTGCATTTTCCACTGGCCAGTTAAAGGTAGCGGATTAGCATCTGTGCCTATCCAATAAGGCTTATCAGGTATCAAACCGGTTTTACCATTAGTGGCAGTCACCCGCACTGCAATCAGGTTAGTGCCGGCTTTCAGCGCTCCGGCAGGTAATTCGTAACGGCGTGGCGGATAAATATAAGTGGTATTGCCCACTTGCTTGCCATTGATATAGACCTCGTCGGCATCCACTATCGAGCCCAAACGTAAAATCTTGGCCTCTTGTACTTGTGCTGCGGTTAGCTCTATTGTTTTACGTAGCCACCAGACACCAGTAAAAGGCTCTGGTCTGAAGCCTGGCACTGTAAAATTCTGCCAGTTGCTGTCATCGAAACTTTCGCTGTACCAGGGCGTTTTCTCTGTTAAACCAGGGTCACGGCGCTGTAAATCACCATACCATTGCTCGTTTTTGCTTTTATCTGCCGCTGTGATGGACTGAATTAACTGGTCATCCCGAAACTTCATGCCTTCGGCCAAAGCTTCAGGAAAAGGCCGCAGCGCTTCTTCACTCATCCAGGCTTCGACAGGCGAGCCGCCCAGAGCATTATTTAAAATGCCGATCGGCACGCCGTTATGCTGGAATAAGTCGCGGCCAAAATAAAAGGCCAAAGCCGAGAAGTTATCTATGCTTTGTGGGCTGGCAGCTACCCATTCACCACCGCTGAAATCCTGTTGTGGTGTTTTAAAATTGTATTCTTGTGGCACCTTAAACTGGCGGATAAGCGGGTAGTTGGCGCTGGTTAAATCCTCCGGATAAGCTTCAGCCACCCTGATCATTTCCAGTTCCATATTGGACTGGCCAGACGCCACCCAAACATCACCAAAATAAATATCTTTCAGCTCAATTAGGTTTCGGCCTTTAAAACTTAACTGATGCGGGCCACCGGCCTGCTGCGCTGGTAGCTGCAGTGCCCAGCGTCCATCTTTTGTTTTGACCTGCCCTACTAACTGGCCATTAAAACGCACCTCAACGGTTTCATCCGCAGCAGCCCAGCCCCAGAGTGGAATGGCCGTATCACGCTGCAACACCATGCCTTCGCCAATCAATTTAGGCAGACGAATATCAGCATGGGCCAAAGGGCTTAGCAGCAAAGCTGCAGTCAGTAAGATTCTGAACATAACAACATCCTTTTTAGTTACCGCATTGGCCCTGGCCTTCATTTTCAGCCAGACGTACTTTAGCCAATTGCAGCTTTAAACCTGCTGTGGCTTCCAGCAGCAACGGCTGGCTGATTTTGGTCAGATCAAAAGCGCTGTTGGCTTCAGTGAAACAGCGAAGTGGTATCTTCAGGCTCTGCCAGCCTTTATCACTCATACCGGCAAAATAACCACTGAAATCCAGAGTGGATTTGCAGTTATCACCACATTGCATCGCCAAACTGACTTTACCCTGCGTCGCAGCCACCACCTGATATTCCAGCTCCAGTGTCATATCGCCATTGGCCTGACGGCTGAGATCCAGCGCCACACCCTGAGCATGATTTAAAGCTAGCGCTGCATCTTGATGGAAAGTCAGTAACACTGAGTCTTCCTGTTGCAATCTGTCTGTAGCAGCAGCTTCCAAAGCACCGCCAGCTGATTTTTGCAGCGGTTCAGTCACCACTGTCACCTGCCCTTTGTCTAACAATTGTAACTGCCATGGATTAACAGCTTTACCCGCATGCAGATAACGGCTGAAGTTCAGCACCTGATCGGCACTGATGCCAGACTCTTCGCTGAGTTTAGCCAGTTCCGTTTTGTCGCTGTATTCTTTGTCACTGTAATTAAGGCCATAACCGTAGGCAAACTGCGGCTGATAATTTTTATCGCCCAGATTCAGCAACTCACCCGTCGCTTTGGCTGGCCAGGAGAAAGATAACTTGCCTTGGAAATCATGACGGATTTCACCTTCAGGCGAGCGGATCAGTAGATCAGCCACTGCGCCACCTTCACTGCCAGGTAAAAAGGCGGCAACAAAAGCATCGGACTGATTTAATTCAGGATTGACCCACAAAGGCCGACCCGACAAAAACACTGAAACCGTTGGAATGCCCAGCGCTTTTAATTCGGTCAGAATTTGCAAAGCACGACCATCGTCAAAGGCCAGATGGCTGCGATCACCGACAAACTCGGCATAAGGTTCTTCACCAAAAACCACAACGGCGACATCAGGTTTATCAGTAAAGCGGCCGTTTTCGCTCAGTTCTACTTTGCCACCACCAGTTTCTACCGCCTGTTTAATACCAGCATAAATGGATTCACCATTCGGGAAATCGGTATTTTTATTGCCAGAGCCTTGCCAGCTTAAGGTCCAGCCACCACTTTGTTTACCAATGTGATCGGCACCATCACCAGCTACTAATACTTTGCTGCTGGCTTTAAGTGGCAGCAGTTGTTGGTTGTTTTTCAGCAATACCAACGACTTACGGGCAGCCTTACGTGCAATGGCTTTGTGCTCAGTACTACCCAGCAATTCATAACGCCCAGCCAAAGGCCGCTCTGAAGGTTTCACCTGTTCAAACAAACCCATTTCGGCTTTGATCCGCAGCACACGGCTGACGGCTTCATCCAGTCGTTCTGTAGAAATACGGCCGTCTTTCACCTGAGCCAAAGTGTTTTGATACAACTTCTCCCAGCTGTCCGGCGCCATAAACATATCCAGGCCCCCCAACAGTGAATTAGCGCAATCTGTAGGTGTACAGCCCTTCACCTGGCCATGACCATTCCAGTCACCTACCACAAAACCGTCAAAGCCCATACGGTTAACCAGCACATCGTTCAGCATAGGACGGTAGCCATGCATCTTTTCGCCAAACCAGCTGTTGTAAGAGGCCATCACCACCCGGGCACCAGCAGCTATAGCGCTGTAATAAGGCGTACCATGGATATCACGCAATTGTGCTTCGGTATGCTGGTTGTCACCCTGATCTTTGCCATCCACAGTGCCACCATCGCCTAAAAAGTGTTTCACTGTTGCCAGCATATGCTGGCCTTTTAAGAAGTCGGCAGAGCCTGGGACACCTTGAATGCCCTGCAGAATATGAGGCGCATAAGAAGCGACCAGTTGTGGGTCTTCGCCGTAAGATTCATAAGTGCGGCCCCAGCGGTCGTCCCGCACTACGGCAATAGTGGGAGCAAAGGTCCAGTCCAGACCTGTCACCTGCATTTCAGCTGCAGTCACGCGGCCAATTTCACGCATCAGCTCTGGTTCACGCATAGCGCCCAAACCTATGTTATGCGGGAAAATAGTCGCGCCTTTGACATTACTATGGCCGTGTACGGCGTCTGTGCCCCACATTACAGGGATATAAGGCCGGCCATCACTGGTATCAGTACTGGCTTGCCAAAACGCATCGGCCAATTCCAGCCAGGCTGCGGCGCCCGCTCTGTTATCGCGGCCAGGAGCTGAGTTACCGCCATTCAGTACAGACCCCAGATAATAATCCCGCACTTGTTTGGGCGTGACTGAGGCAATGTCGGCCTGAATAATCTGACCTACCTTTTGTTCAGGACTCATCTGTGCCAACAAGGCTTTGATTTTATCTTCTATCGCTTGAGTGCGCGCTATAGGCGGCTGTTGCAAAGGCCAGTTGGTTGGTGTGATCACTGGGGCTTCAGCTGTGCTTGGGCTGGCCGCTTGCTCCGGAACAGGTTCAGGCACCTGAACTGCGGGCTGACCACAACCAGTTAACACCAGACCACCAGCCAGAACTAACACCCCCTTACTCAGCTCTTTACGCTTACTTTTCTTTGCCACCGCTTTTGCCATTGCCTTCGCCATTCAAACGCCCTCCAAACCTTTTACTCGAAGTCAGCCCAAGGGCCGCTACTCTGGGATGATCCGTGCCTGGCTTAAATAAGCCTTGTTGGCACCGACCTCTGTGATGTCACCTTTGATAATAAAACTGCCATTCAGACGGATATCTGCTGAAGAGCTGCCAAGCATCAGTTTGATTTCACCGGGTTCAACCACCCAGTTCATCTGCTGATCAAAAAATGCGAACAGGTTCACCGGCACGTTAAATTCAACCTTTGCCTGTTGGCCTGCTTTGAGTGGTACACGTAAAAAGCCTTTTAACTGTTTTACAGGACGGGTTACGCTGGCTGCGGGGTCCTGAATATACAGCTGCACAACTTCGGTGGCATCAAATTGACCGCTATTGCGAATCGTCATACTGACAGTCACTTCGCCGTTGGCTTTAGCTTTGCTTTCATCAATCTTCAAAGCGCTGTAATCAAAGCTGCTGTAACTCAGGCCATGACCAAAAGCGTATAAAGGGCTGATATCGTCGAACAGATAACCCCTTTTGGCGGAAATTTTATGGTTGTAATAACTCGGAATATGGCCAGCACTACGAGGAAAAGTCAGAGGTAATTTGCCGGAAGGGCTTACATCACCAAGCAACACATTAGCTAAAGCTGAGCCGGTTTCCTGCCCCAGATACCAGGCTTCGATAATAGCCGGCATAGACACCGCCAGCTCACCCAAAGCCAAAGGCCGGCCATTAGTCAGCACCAGCACCAGCGGTTTACCTGTCGCCAGAATAGCTTTGGCTAACTCCAGCTGATTACCGACTAAATCTAAACTGCTGCGATCCCCTAAATGGCTGTCAGCCCAGGCTTCACGCGACAAGCCTTCGTTTTCGCCCAACACCAACACCACAGCATCAGATTTTTTCGCCAATGCCACAGCTTGATCCAGCAAACCTTTGCGATCGGCCTCATCGGCTAAATGAATATCGTCATAATTCCAGCGCTGCATCGAATAAGTGCCAGCTGCTTTGCTGCGCTCTGCTATATCACTGGTCACAAAAGCAGCTTGTTTAGCTGGCGTTTGGGTTAAGGCTTTAGTGAGTTTTGTACCAGCAGCAAATTCTACTTTGGCTTTGCCTTGCAGCTTTTGCCGTAAACCATCAACAATACTGACAGTCTGGCGTGGAATACTGCTGTAGCCACCCAATAAAACTTCATTAGCATGAGGACCAATAACTGCCAACTTTTTGATTTTATCGGCTTTTAGCGGCAAAGTGCCGTCATTTTTCAGCAGCACCATCGACTTTTCAGCGACCTGCCGGGCAAAAGCACGGTCTGAATCAGCGCCAACAATCCCATTGGCTTTTGTTGCATCCACATAAGGTTGCTCAAACAAACCTAAGCGGAATTTCAGTGCTAATACCCGCCGCACTGCTTTGTCGATTGCCGCTTCATCCAACTGACCTGATTTCACTAAGGCGGTTAAATGGGGGAAGGTTTTTGGATCCGGAGTTTCCATATCCACGCCAGCTAACAAAGCTGCTTTGCCAGCTGCGGCTTCGCTGCCGTATAAACCATGTCTGCTGCTTAGCTCTTCAATAGCAAAATAGTCACTGACAATAACGCCGTTAAAGCCCCATTGCTGGCGCACTATATCTTCCAGTAAAGGCTTATTGACGTGAGACGGAATACCGTCGATTTCGTTGTAGGATGCCATAATACTGCTGGCATGCGCCAGTTTTACTGCTGCTTCAAAAGGCGGTAAAAACACTTCATGCAGTTCACGTTCACCAATAAAAGCCGGGGCTATATTGACCCCTGCTGCTGGCTGACCATGCCCCGTCAGATGCTTTAAGGTGGCTACTACTTTATCTGCTGCAAAAGGGCCTGTTTTCCCTGTTTTGCCCTGAAAACCTTCAACTGCGGCCACTCCCATGGCTGACATCAGATAAGGGTCTTCGCCCATGGTTTCTTCAATCCGGCCCCAACGTGGGTCACGGGCTATATCCAGAATAGGAGTTAAAGCCCAGTGCGAGCCAGTCGCACGTATTTCACGGGCTGAAAGCGCATAGACATCATGCATATCTTGTGGCGACCAGCTGCTGGCAAGCGCTATCGCCTGCGGAAAACTGGTGGCATCAAAAGCGGCATAACCATGCAAGGCTTCTTCATGCATCATGGCCGGAATACCCAATCGGGTGTTTTCCTTTAACCAGCGCTGCAAGGCGTTATTAAATTCTGCCGTTTGCTGCGGGGTTTTAAACTCGCTGGGGCGGCCTATATGACCAATACCCAGCGGTATTAATTCTTTGGCCTTTGCCGGTAAAAACTGCATCTCTTTATCTTCCAGAGAGCGACGTTTTTGCCAGACGGTTTGCAGCTGAGCGACTTTTTCTTCCAGCGTCATACGGGACAATAAATCATCCACCCGCTGCTCTGTTGGCAAACTGGCATTTTGATAAGGCTGCTGAGCAGAAGCCGCAAAAGCGACTCCTAAACCGAGCACCGCAGAGAGAAGTTGTTTGCCCACTAGAGCCTCCTGTGAAACACCTGATTAATCCCGGTAGGGCTTTAAGGTTTGGATCTTGCCATCCGCGTCATACTGAATTTCCGCCATTTTTACTGAACGTAAATGAGTGACGCCTTCGGACAATATGGAGTCGTGGTAAAACAGATACCATTTACCTTCAAATTCACAGATAGAGTGGTGAGTGGTCCAGCCGACCACAGGTTCTAAAATCCGGCCCTGATAAGTAAAAGGTCCGTACGGGTTCTCGCCTGTGGCATAACATAAAAAGTGTGTATCGCCTGTGGAGTAAGAGAAGTAGTATTTGCCCTGGTATTTATGCAGCCAGGAGGCTTCAAAAAAGCGTCTGTCTGTATCGCCCGCCAATAGCACCTGACCTTGTTCATCCAAAATCAGCACTTCACGTGGCGCTTCAGCAAATTCCAGCATATCGTCGCGTAATTTCGCTACTTTTGGCCCTAAAGCTGGCTCAGCGGCTGCGGGTTCTGCATGGTCAGCGCTGTACTGGTTGTTGCGGTAGTTTTGCAACTGACCACCCCAAATACCGCCAAAATACATATAAAAACTGCCGTCATCGTCTTCAAATACGGCTGGGTCTATTGAATAACTACCTTCAATAGCTTTTGGCTGAGCCTTAAAAGGCCCAACAGGCGAGTCGGCCACAGCCACACCAATCTGGAAGATGCCGTCTGGTTTTTTGGCAGGAAAATAGAAGTAGTATGTGCCATCTTTTCTGGCCGCATCCGGCGCCCACATCTGGCGCTCAGCCCATGGCACGTCTTTGATATCTAAAGCCACGCCATGATCCACAGCTGGGCTTTCAGGGCTATCCAGCGACAACACATGGTAATCCTGCATACCAAAGTGATCGCCATTGTCATTAAAGGGGATACCAGCCTCTATATCGTGTGACGGATAAATATAAATGCGACCGTCAAATACATGAGCCGAAGGGTCGGCTGTATAAATGTGCTCCACCAAAGGCTGAGAAATAGCTTTGGCTTTCAGCACTTTTAAATCGTCTGACATAACTGTTACTCCGCTTGTGCTAACCCAGCTGCAGAACGACGTTCATTCAAGTCCTGCTCAATCTGGGTTTCTTTGTGTTTGTTGATTTCATAGAGGCAGACAATGGCCACGCCCAACAGGAAAGGTATTGAGGCAAACAGGCTGACCGATAACTTAATGCCGTTAATAGTGTCAGGCGCCTGAGCCGCCAGCTGAGCATCGTAACCAAAGTGAGCCAGAATACCGGCCACCAAAGCACCACCTATACTCAGACCCAGTTTCAGACCAAAAATCATCGCAGAGAAAATAATAGCGGTCGCACGACGATGGTTTTTCCATTCGGAATAATCTGCCACATCAGCAATCATGGCCCACAGTAACGGAATAGTGATGCCGTAGAAAAAGCCATGTAAAAGTTGCGAGGAAAACACCAGACCTATGGCATCAGCAGGGAACAAATAAAACGCCATCACAAATAAAGTAGAGATAAAAAGCGCCACAGCAAACACATCCCTTTTGCCAAAACGATCGGCCAGAGGTTTAGAAAAACCTATGCCTAAAATCATGCAGATAATGCCGCCTGCATTAAACAAACTAAAACCTGAAGTAGCCGCATCTTTAGGCCAAAGGAATTCGGTCAGCCCCATGCCGGTCAGCATAGAATTTAAACCAACGATAAAAGCGTTAAAGCCAATATCTTCCAGAAACACAGCAACTTCTTGTTCATTCAGATAGTTTTCGAAGTAAAAAATATACATGCCACCTTTCAGCGCCAGGGTAATAAACACCAGCACAGTCAGCACCAGCATAATGACCCAGGGCCGGTTTTTCAGCAGGTCGCCGATGTCCTGGCGAATAGTTGAGCTTTGTGCGCTGCAGGTCAAAACCCGCTCTTTGGTGGTGATAAAAGTAATAAGGAAAAACACAATGCCGACGCAAGCAAACAGCGTCATGGTGTTTTCAAAACCTACAGCTTTATCGCCATCGCCCAGAATCAGTACCAGCGGTAACAACAGAGCCTGAATAATAAATTGCGCCACCATCACAGCAACAAAACGGTAGGCCGACAAGCTATTCCGGTCAGCCATATTGCCGGTCAGCACACCACTTAAGGCTGAATACGGCAGGTTATTGGCTGAATACACCAGCACCAGCACCACATAAGTAATAAAAGCATAGGCAATTTTGCCTTCCGGACTGAAATCCGGCGTGCTGAAAGCTAACAACGCAATAATGCCAAAAGGGATAGAGGTCCAAAGGATCCAGGGCCTGAACTTACCCCAACGGGTTTGAGTCCGGTCGGCGATAATGCCCATAATGGGGTTAAAACAGGCGCCAATTAAGCCACCGATGAAGATAATAGTAGCCGCAGCAGCTGCAGGTATTTGGTAAACGTCAGTGTAGAAAAAAGCCAAAAAAGTCATCAGGGTTTGAAAAATCAAATTGGCCGCCAAATCCCCGAGGCTATAACCGATTTTCTCGGTGACACTTAGTTTTTGTACTTCTGTTTGCATATCAATTCGCCTGTTGCTGTTTTACGCCTGCTGCAAGCCGGCTGTTTTTATGTTTTTTTCTGACCTTAACATACATTGAGAGTTACTAAAGTGGACTAACGGAATGTACTGAAAGAATTATGATTTTTAACAAGCTGGCTGTATTTCCGTCAAACAGAACTTATGCTCAGGCAATGCGCTAAGTCTCTGCGCTAACTGACAGGAGTAATTATTTTGCAGCACAGCAACGAGCCAGCCGTATCAGAAGACAACAAGGTCTTTATTTTGTTTATTAGCTTAGTCGCCACCATAGGCGGCTTTTTATTTGGTTTTGACAGCGGCGTGATCAACGGCACTGTAGACGGCCTGCAACAAGCCTTTAATTCAGAGAGTGTCGGTACTGGCTTTAATGTCGCCAGCATGCTGCTGGGCTGTGCAGTAGGTGCATTTTTTGCTGGTCGACTGGCCGATATCAGTGGCCGTAAAACTATCTTACTGATCTCAGCCGTATTTTTTATTGTCAGCGCCTGGGGTTCAGGCATTGCCGAAGGCTCATTTGAGTTTGTGATTTATCGTGTATTAGGAGGCTTGGCCGTAGGCGCTGCCTCAGTCATTACGCCAGCTTATATATGTGAAGTGGCTCCAGCCCGTTACCGTGGCATGCTCACCACTTTGCAGCAAATCGCTATCATCTTTGGTTTGTTTATGGCTTTTGTCAGCAATTACCTGCTCGCCGAATATGCAGGCGCTTCTACCGCTATGCTGTGGTTCGACTTTGCCGCTTGGCGTTGGATGTTCTGGATGGAACTCTTCCCGGCTGTACTTTTCCTGTTGATGCTGTTTTTTATTCCTGAAAGCCCACGTTTTCTGGTGTTAAAAGGCAGCAACGATGCCGCAGCCGCAGTGCTGACCCGCTTGTATGGCAGCGATGCAGCGACACGCAAACTTGCTGAAATTCAACAATCACTGACGGCTGACCATCAACCCCGATTAACTGATTTATTAAGTAGCCAAACCGGCAAAGTGCGCAAAATTGTTTGGGTAGGTATTGGCCTCGCCAGCTTCCAGCAATTGGTCGGCATTAACGTGGTGTTTTATTACGGTGCAGTGCTTTGGCAAGCCGTTGGTTTTTCTGAATCTGACGCCTTACTGATCAACGTCATTAGCGGCGGTTTAAGTATTGCGGCTTGTGTCATTACCTTGCTGATTATCGACAAAGTGGGCCGTAAACCTTTGCTGCAATGGGGCTCTGTGGGCATGGCTTTGACTCTGGGTTTGATGGTGCTTTGTTTTGCCAATGCAGGTCAGGACGAAAACGGTAATCTGCTGTTAGGTGACTGGGGACAGGTGGCTTTAATCAGCGCTAACGCTTATGTGTTCTTTTTTAATATGTCCTGGGGCCCTGTGATGTGGGTGATGTTGGGCGAAATGTTCCCGAACCAAATTCGTGGTTTAGGCCTTGCGGTCAGCGGCTTAGCACAGTGGAGCTGTAACTTCCTGATCACTATGACATTCCCTTTGCTGCTGGCAGGTATTGGTCTGGCCGGAACTTATGGTCTTTATACCCTGGGCGCCGCTTTTTCTATCCTCTTTGTGATCAAGATGGTGCATGAGACCAAGGGTACTGAATTGGAAGATATGCAGGGCTAAGGAGTAAATTTATGAACGTCTTTCATTTGACTAATAAAGCAGGCGACCAGTTGTCCATACTGGAACGTGGTGCGGCTATGCAGCGCTGGACTACGGCTGTGGGTAATAGCAAACGTGAACTGATCTTAAGTTACGCCGAGCCTGATGCTTATGCACAAGACCCTTTTTACCTCGGTGCTTTAGTTGGCCCTTACGCCAACCGTATTGGTAAAGGTCGTTTGCTGATTGGTCAGCAGTTTTATCAACTGGAACAAAATGAAGGACAAAATCAGCTGCATGGTGGCGCTGCAGGTTTACACCAAATGAACTGGCAAGTGCTGGAACAGCAGGAATCCAGGCTGGTTTTGGGCTGCGAAATGGCTGATGGTCAGGGTGGATATCCTGGCCCAGTGTCCTTTCGTGTCACCTATCAGTTGTCTGAACAAAGTGCCTTGGATGTTGAACTTGAAGCCAGCAGCAGCGTCACTACGCTGGTTGGGCCAACTTTGCATCCGTATTTTAATCTGGCGCCTGATCAGGCTCCGATTGATCAGCATAAACTCTGCCTGCATGCGGCACATTACACCCTGACCGATGAGCAGAATATTCCTACAGGTGAGTTGCCTAAGGTGCAGGGTAGCCCGCTGGATTTCAGCACGGCCAAAACGCTGACCGGCATCCGTATGGATTATAACTTTGTGGTCAATGGCGATCTGCATCAGGCTGCTGCTGAACTGATAAGCCCTGATGGCTTAGTGCGCCTGAGTGTGTATTCCGACTATCCGGGTCTGCAGGTGTATACAGGCGAACATTTAGGCGGCCCATTTAAGGCACGTCAGGGTATTTGTCTTGAACCTCAGTTTTTCCCCGACTCACCCAACCAAAAAGGTTTTCCATTTCATTTTACCCGCCCAGGCCAACCTTTTAAGGCGCATATCCGCTATCAGTTAGACAAGGCGGGATAACAGCGGCCGTTCTACTTATTTTTAATTACTTTTGGAGTCATCACATGCGATCTATGTCCTTTTGTATCTTGTTAAGCAGCCTGCTGATAGGCAGTGCTTATGCACAAGATCAAAGCTCCTCTTTAAAACAGGCGTACAGCAAACACTTCAGTATTGGAACTGCATTAAGTGCAACGCAAATAGAAGGCAAAGAGCCGGGTACATTGGAGTTGGTTAAACAGCAGTTTAATGCGGTAACGGCCGAAAACGTGATGAAATGGGAAATCATTGAACCTGTAGAAGGCCAGTTCAACTTTGCAGCCGCCGACGCCATGATTGAATACGCAGAAGCCAACAATATCAACGTGATAGGCCATGTGTTGTTATGGCACGAACAAACGCCAGCCTGGGTATTTCAGGACGCCAAAGGTCAACCCGCCTCAAAAGAGTTGGTGTTATCCAGACTGAAAAACCATATCAATGCCGTGATGGGCCGCTACAAAGGCCGTATTCAGGGCTGGGATGCCGTCAACGAAGCGTTAAATGAAGACGGCACTCTGCGCCAATCCAACTGGTATAAAGCCTTAGGTCAAGACTATATAGCGACAGTCTTTGAACTGGCCCATCAGGCCGATCCTAAAGCCCAACTTTATTACAACGACTTCAATTTATTTAAACCTGAAAAACGTGACGGCGTGTTAAAGCTGGTTGCGGCTTTAAAAGCGAAAAATGCACCTATCTACGGTATTGGTGAACAAGGCCATTACAGCCTGGATTACCCAACACTGCAGGAAGTGGAAGACTCTATTGTGGCTTTTAAAAACACAGGCCTGAAGGTGATGATTACCGAACTGGATATCTCAGTGCTGCCGTTCCCTGATCCAGATAATGTGGGTGCAGATATCTCATTAAATATGAAGTTAAAACAAGAATTTAACCCTTACGGCGATGGGTTCCCAAAAGCAGTCAGCGATCAACTGACACAAAAGTACCTGCAATTTTTCGAGTTATTTTTACGCCACAGCGATAGCATAGATCGGGTGACTTTATGGGGCGTCAACGACAACCAAACCTGGCGCAACAACTGGCCAATGAAAGGCAGAACAGACTACCCCTTACTCTTTGACCGGAAAAACCAGCCAAAAGAAGTGGTGCCGCAGTTGATAGAACTTGCGCAGAGCGCTGAAAAGGCAAAGAAATAACCCAAAGCTACACTGTCTGATAAACTCAGGGGGACAGGGCAAGACTTGCCCCCTTTGGTTCGTGATATACGGAATGAGTTTATGCGCAAGTGTGTAATCGATCCTAAATTTGAAGAGTTTCGAGAAAGTTTGGCAGATCTTCATCATCTTAAACAGGTTGTTAGTCAGGCGTTTAGAAGAGAGTTTGAATCACTAGATAGGTTAAATGATTTAGGTAGCCCTGGAGAAATTGTAAGCCTAGATGCATTTATTTTTGATAATCCCTTTACAGGACAGTCGGAAAAATATGCTTTTAGAAAATCATCTGTTGATGATCTAAAGCAGTTAACGTATTGGCATAAAAACAGCCAGTATTGCTGGCTTCTTATGAGTGCTTACGAAAAGTTTGAGACCTTCCTGAAGTTTTCCTATTCGGAATCGACCGGTAAACCACCACCCAGAGATTTGAATACTATGCTGTGCTATTTTTCAAATACATTTGATGGCATAAAAATCAGAGAGACAAAAAATCATTTTAAAATTGATCTGCGTTTTACAATCCATTTAGTAGAAAAAATGAGGCACTCCATAGTGCACGATCAAGGTGTACTGCATAGCCTTGAGATTTTTACTGGAAAAATATGCAAAGATTCTGGAATAAATGGTAATAAACGTCTTTACGAAGAATTCGTTTCGCAGTTCGTGTTCAATAGTAAAGTGTTCATTTTAGAGGTTCCTACGAATAACCATCCCATCATTAAAAGCTATCACGATCAATATAGGCTCTTAGTTAGCTACCTTATTGCATATGCTTCTTTGATTAAGGATGCGGCTTGGTAGTTATAAATAACATCATCAGGATCAGGTTTTGCGGTGTGCGTCACTTATGTGTTTTTGCTCTTTACGGCCGACCATCCAACTATCGGCACCAACCCTCCATTGGGGCGCGAGCCGGACAAAATTGGGTGGCCAAGGTTTTAAGACGAGGAGTGTTTGAGCGAGGAGCGGTAGCGACGAACGAGTTGCCGAGTCGCCTTGGACGCACGATTTTGGGCCGGGCTTTCGCTGCGACCTGGGGTCGCCTTTTCTTTGGATAGCTTTCTTTTGGCGAAGCAAAAGAAAGTATCTCGCCAAAGGCGAAACGCTTTGTCTACTGCCTGAAAGCTCGGCTGTTAGTGAGGCTGAGTGTGTTCAGGCAGTGGGTTATTTGAAAGGTATGTGAGAATCTATGATTATTTCTTCGTGTGAAGGCGTTAATGATGACTTTTGTCGGTTTGTTCTGAACAACAAGCAGCATCTTAGTTTTTATGATGCTGTTTTTGCCGCCCTATTTATTACTTTGATTGTATTTTGGGGGTACCGGTATTTTAAAAGAATACATGAAGAAGTAAGAAAAACGAAAGATGTCAGAACAGCATTCAAAGTCATAGGTAAAAGTTTGGCCTGGTTGTGGGTGTACGTAATTGTTGCATTGTCTGTTTTTTCCGTATTTGCTTACCTAGCAATATTTTATGCTGCTCATAATGGAGAGGGTTTATCTACTGATCCTGCAGTTTGGGGCCAAGCTGGAGATTTCTTCGGCGGTATGCTGAATCCTTTTTTGGCCTTTTGCTCTTTTATGGCTCTGCTTTATACAATCCGCATTCAGTCTGAAGAGTTAAGGCTAACTAGGGAAGAACTAACTAAGTCGAGTGAAGCACATCGAAGTTCAGCCAATAGTCAGGGCAAACAGCTAACTCTTCAAAAACAATTGGAGGAGTTCAAAGCAATTAATAGCGTATACCTTAATTACATAGCATTAGCTGAAGAGCAGTTTCGCGCCGACATAGGCGCAATTGGATCGTTGTTTAAGATAGCAACGGAGACTGTACCAAAATATGAGATGACGGCGCTTAATTTACGAGTCGTTGTGCAGGGTAGATTAAAACTAGATCCAGACGGCGCAAAGAGGGCTCATTTCTACTCCAGCAATGTTATGTCAGCAAAGGCTCAGTTTGAAAAATTAGCTAAGTTATCAAGTCTGATGGAGGACGATTTTAATTTATTGTTGGGGTCTTACGCAGATGAACTGTCTTACAAATTGTTTTGGTCAGGAATGTTCCATCGTTCTCGTGCTCTATTTGAACCTAGTGATATGACAAATGAGCTTTTACAAAACAGCTTAACAGACATATATAAAAATCTGCGAGTCACGTTATCGAAACCAGTTAATCTCGAAGATAATCAGGAGCAACGTTAAAAGTTTGAACTGCTTGACATAAGCCCAATGATTTAAGAACTGCAGAGGTCAAGTCTGGCTGTATGCGCTATTTCAGTTTTTGTACTTCGTTGTCGATTATAGAAAAATTAACTCCATCTATAGAGCGTGATCTGTATTGAAGAAGTAGTAATAGAAGAAAATAGGGCGCAGTAGCTTTCCTGCGCCCGGAGAAAATACCCGGCTAGCCGGGCAACGACAGGGTTCGGGAGGCCTATCTGAACAACACTAAATTCACCTGGTTTTCCAGCAATTCCTGACGGCCGCTGACGGCTTTCGGGCTTAACTGTTCGCGCTCAACCATAGCAGCCAGAGTTTGCAGTGAATGCTCGCTGCTCTGAATTGCTTTACCTAAAGAACCATTCCAGCCGGCATAACGCTCTGCGACTGCCTTACCTAAGAAGTCTTTTTCAACCAGAACTGCAGCACGTTTTAATGCCATAGCCAGGTGATCCATACCACCAATATGACCATGGAACATATCGGCGCGGTCCATACTCTGACGGCGTAATTTAGCGTCAAAGTTGAAGCCGCCAGTCGTGAAACCACCAGCTTTCAGAATTTCGTACATCACCAGGCTCAGCTCTTCTACGCTGTTCGGGAATTGGTCTGTATCCCAGCCGTTTTGTGCATCACCACGGTTAGCGTCAATGCTGCCAAAAATGCCAAGCGAAATAGCAGTGGCCACTTCATGATGGAAAGAATGACCAGCCAAAGTGGCGTGGTTAGCTTCAATGTTTACCGCGAATTCTTTTTCCAGACCAAATTGCTTCAGGAAACCATACACAGTTGCAGAGTCGTAATCGTACTGGTGTTTGGTTGGTTCCTGTGGCTTAGGTTCGATCAGTAAAGTGCCTTTGAAACCGATTTTATGCTTGTGCTCAACCACCATTTGCATAAAGCGGCCCAGTTGCTCACGTTCCTGACGCAGGTCGGTGTTCAGCAGAGTTTCATAGCCTTCACGACCGCCCCACAATACGTAGTTTTCACCACCTAAACGCTGAGTTGCGTTCATCGCATGGAAAACCTGAGTGGCGCCGTAGCTGAAGATTTCCGGATTTGGATTGGTAGCAGCACCTGCAGCGTAACGTGGGTTACTGAATAAATTCGCTGTGCCCCACAACAGTTTCACGCCGGTTTCAGCTTGCTTTTGCTCAAGCACATCCACCATAGCTGCGAAGTTGTTGATGTATTCTTTAATGCTGTTGCCTTCAGGCGCTACGTCTATGTCATGGAAGCAATAATAAGGAATGCTCAGCTTGCTGAAGAATTCAAAAGCTACATCGGCTTTAGCTTTGGCTTGCGCCATAGCGTCACCGGCTTCTAACCATGGACGGCCAAAAGTGCCTTGACCAAATACATCCTGACCATTCCAGCAGAAGTTGTGCCAGTAACAGGCAGCCATACGCAAATGCTCTGCCATGGTTTTGCCCAGCACGACTTCACTGGCGTTGTAATGTTTAAAAGCTAAAGGGTTAGTGCTGTCGGCACCTTCATACGCAATTTTGTTAATCTGATCGAAATACTGAGCCATTTTGCTCTCCTGTGTTACATCAATTCCAATGCTGCTAATGGTGGGCATTGCAAGCCCAGTTCACAATTATGTTTTTTCAAAGCCACCTTGTGCTTTTAAGTTGTTAGCTAAAAATGCTCAGCCAATGACTGATACAAGGCTTTAAATTTGCTATAGCGTTTGGCCAAAGCGGCGTGACGTTTAGCGTCTGGCAGATGCTGGCTGACCACTGGCGGTGGCGGGCAAAGCACATCCAGCGCTGTATCAGGTTCCATAGCTAAGCGAGCAAGACGGGCAGCGCCTAAGGCTGGCCCTACTTCACCGCCTTCTCTGAAAGTCAGTGGTTGGTTCATTACGTCAGCCAATAACTGCCGCCAGTACGAACTGCGGGCACCACCACCTATCAGGTTGATTTCTGTTGGCATCAGGCCGCTGGCATGCAGCGCTTCTGCGCCCTGAAACAACGCAAAACTGACGCCTTCCAGCACTGAATAAGTCAGAGCTTTTTGGTCAGTGTTGTAGTCCAGACCAAACCAGACCCCTTTGGCATTGGGGTTGTTATGAGGCGTGCGCTCACCAGACAGGTAAGGTAAAAACAGCGGCATATCTTCAATAGCGCCAAGCCCCTGATCCAAATCGGCCAGCAAAGTAGCAACAGGGGTTTTCACTAACTGCTCGGCATACCATTGCAAACAACTGGCCGCACTTAATGTCACAGACATCAAATGCCAGGTATTAGGTAAGGCGTGGCAGAAACTATGAACTGCGGATTCAGGGTTCGCCAAAAAGCCATCACTGACAGCAAAATACACACCCGAAGTACCAAGAGATAACATGGCCTGACCCGGATGCACTATGCCAGCCCCCACGGCACCAGCTGCATTGTCGCCACCGCCTGCAATTAAAGGCACAGCGGCTAAACCCCAACGTTTCGCGAGGTCAGGTAACAAGGTCCCTGTGATCTGATTGCCTTCATAAAGTGATGGCATTTGGTCGCGGCTTACACCACAAGCGCACAACAGTTCGTCGTTCCAGTCACGTTTGGCTACGTCCAGCCATAAGGTACCGGCAGAATCCGACATATCAGAAGCAAAGTCGCCACTTAAGCAAAAACGTAAATAATCTTTTGGCAGCAGGACTTTGGCTATTCTGGCAAAAGCTGTTGGTTCCTGCTGGCGTACCCAGAGTAATTTAGGTGCGGTAAAACCAGGCATGGCCAGATTGCCTGTGATCTGTGGCAAATCGGTAACTTTCAATTGCAGCTGCTGGCATTGCTCAAAAGAGCGGCCATCGTTCCATAAAATAGCAGGGCGAATAATGTTGTTCTGATCGTCCAGCAAAGTAGCACCGTGCATCTGGCCCGCTAAACCTATGGCTTTAACCGACGCTAAAGATTGACGCTGGCTAAGCTGATCCATACAAGACTGCAGCCCAAGCCACCAGTGCTCTGGGTTTTGCTCTGACCATAAAGGCAGGGGACGGCTGACTAACAACTCAGCACTGGCGCTATCTATTACTTTGCCGTTCTCGCCAAGCAAAATCACTTTGATGCCCGAGGTGCCTAAATCTATGCCTATGTACATAATCTGAAATCTGTTCTGACTTTTGGTGAGCTAATACTTGGCGAGGGATTGCTTGCCAGCAATTACGAAAATTCATAATTCGGTGCTGAATTCTATTTTATCGTTTGCCAAAAAAGCCTGACTGGCTAATATTTAACCCGCTTAAATACAAAAACAAAAAAAGATAACTATAAATACCCAAAGTAAATGAAGTTGCAGTCAACACCATCGCAGCTCCAACTACAAAGAGTATAAAAATCGACAAGACGGGGATAACAAACATGTTTAAGGCTAAACACAGCATTACACTTCTGTTTAATGCCAATAAGGTATTCGACAGGCAAGTGATCGAAGGTATAGGTCATTACCTGCAATCATCTAAGGTCGACTGGGACGTATACCTGGAGGAAGATTTCCTCTGTCGTCTCGAACACATTCATGAGTGGGGTGGCGACGGTATTATTGCCGACTTTGATGATATGAATATTCAACGCGCTCTGGCTGGGACCACCAAACCTATAGTTGGAGTCGGCGGTTCTTACGGCAAAGCCGCAGATTATCCTGAAGTTCCTTATGTTGCCACCGACAACCACGCTTTGGTAAAAGCCGCTTACGAACATTTAAAACGCAAAGGCTTAGACCGTTTTGCCTTTTATAGCGTTCCTACCGATGAACAACACCGCTGGGCCAGTGAGCGCGAAAATGCGGTGAAAAAATTAACAGCTCAGGATGGTTACGACTGTCAGATTTATCAGGGCCATTGCACCCGACCTGAGACCTGGCAATACGCCATGAACCGGCTGACGGATTGGCTGGAAAGCTTACCCAAACCTATTGGCATTATTGCCGTCACCGACTCCCGCGCCCGCCATCTGCTGCAAGCCTGTGAACACCTGGGAATAGTTGTGCCGGATAACGTTTCTATCATTGGCATAGATGACGACGATATAGCCCGTTTCCTGAATAGAATCAGTTTAAGCTCAGTGACTCAGGGTTGCTTTGAAATGGGTTATAAAGCGGCCAAGTTGCTGCATACCCAACTGAATAACATCGAAGTAGGCCATAAACGTATTCTGGTACCGCCTGTGGGTGTAGCGTCACGCCAATCGACCGACTTTAAAGCGCTGCGCGACCCTTATGTGATTCAGGCCATGCACTATATTCGTCGTCACGCCACCCGCGGAGCAAAAGTAGAACAGGTGACTGATTTTGTCGGTATTTCACGCTCTAATCTGGAACAACGTTTCAGATCTGAACGTGGCCATTCGATCCATACTGAACTGCATAACCAAAAACTGGTAAAAGCCTGCAAAATGCTGGTGGATACTCAGGTCAACCCTATCGCCATCGCCAATATCTGTGGTTATCCATCGCTGCAATATATGTATGCGGTGTTTAAACGCCATTTTGGTCAGACGCCAAAAGAATACCGTGAAGCACGGGGAGAAATGCTGAATAACGTAGCGGTCAACGATTGATGGCTGTTGCATAGCAGCACATTGCAGGGACGCGGTTAATCCGCGCCCTTGTCGTTTTTACATCCTCAGATCCTAAAAAAACGCACAAAGCTGACGTATTTTCATAAAGCCGAAGCCTTTGATGGTCATGGTATTTTTCTGTTCAGACCTGACGCAACCAGTCAAAGGAACAGATAAAAATGAAGACAATCTACGCTTCTGCGCTGATGGGCTTGAGCCTGTTGTTCAGCGGATGTCAGCCGGAAAAGCCAACGGATCAAGTCAGCACAGCTGCCACTTTTCACTGGTTTGATTATCAGGGGCAAGACGCTGTGTTTGCCGAACCTTTAGCCAAAGGAAGCTACCAAAACCCTGTCGCTGCAGGCTTTTTCCCTGATCCCAGCATCACCCGCCGTGGTGATGACTATTACATGGTGTTGTCTTCGTTTTCTTATACACCGGGTTTGCCGATATTACACAGCACTGATCTGGTGAACTGGCAGTTAATAGGCCATGCACTCAGCCGCGCCTCGCAGGTCGATATGTCAGGCATGCAGGTGTCGCGTGGTATTTTTGCCCCTACGATCCGCTATCACGACGGTACTTTTTACATCATCACCACAGTAGTGGATAAAGGCGGTAACTTTATTCTGACCGCGACAGACCCGGCCGGGCCATGGTCGGATCCGATCTGGTTGCCAGAAGTTGAAGGCATAGACCCTGATATGTTTTTTGATGACGATGGCAAGGTGTATATCAGCCATAACGGCGAAGCACCGGGCCAGGCTTTGTATGAAGGCCACAGAGCCATTTGGATGTGGCAATACGATCCGGTGAAAAAAGCCGTGTTGCCGGACTCCAAAAAACTGCTGGTGAATGGTGGTGTCGACTTAAGCACTAAGCCGATCTGGATTGAAGCTCCGCATATTTACAAGCATAACGGCTGGTATTATCTGGTCTGTGCCGAAGGTGGCACTGCAGATCAACATTCAGCCGTGGTATTCAGAACCCGCAGCCTGAGTGAGCCTTTTGTACCTTACGGCGGCAACCCTATTTTGACGCAGCGTGACTTACCAGCAGACAGAATCAACCCCATCACCACAGCGGGTCATGCCGATTTAGTGCAGTTACCGGACGGTCAATGGTGGGCGGTATTTCTGGCCACCCGCACCTATGACCAAACTTTTTTTAATACAGGCCGCGAAACCTTTTTGCTGCCCGTCAGTTGGAAAGACGAATGGCCAACAATTCTGCCTCAAGGACAAGAAATTCCTTACCGCCATCCTGCACCGACAGGCTTAATCAGCAGCACCGGGGCCATGACACAAACAGGCAATTTTAACTGGCGTGATGAATTTGATGGCCAAAGCTTAAAGCCCGACTGGAACCTGCTGCGTGAGTTTGATCAAAGCTGGCTCACTTTGGATGGACAACACCTGCTGCTAAATGCCGAAGCTGTGGGCATGGATTCGCTATCACAACCTGCTTTTATCGGTCGTCGCCAGCAACATACCAGCTTTGAAACCAGCACCAGCCTGGTGGTGCCCAAAGGCAAGATTTCAGCTGGTTTGGTGGCTTTTCAGAACGAGCAGTATCACTACTATCTGGGCGTAAAAACGGAAGGTGGTAAAACTACTGTATTTCTTGAGCAAGCCAAAGGCGGCAAACCGTCGCTGATCACCAGCCAAAACTTAGCGGCAAACACCGCAGAGCTGCGGTTAAGAATCCAGGGCAAAGCCGGAGAAATCAGCTTTTATTACGCTGATCAAAAGGGCGACTGGCAACAGTTGGGTGAAGTGCAGGATGCAAAAATACTAAGCACTCAGGTTGCTGGTGGATTTGTTGGCACCACGCTAGGTGTGCATGCTCGACAGGAAAAAGAGGCCACTCCATGAACAGCCATGCCATGAAAACCGCTTTTACCTTCAGTTTAGTCTTAGCATTTTTTAGCACGGCAGCGCTAGCTTTACCCGGTGATTATCTGGCGCAACAACCAGTTCAAGGCGACTTTGCTTTGGTTAGCAAAAGTACACAGGCAACAATTCAGCTGGATGACAAGGACCATAAAGGTTTAAAACGCGCCGTACAAAGCCTGCAACAGGATATTCAAAAGGTCAGCGGCAAAAGTTTAAGCATCAGCCCAAAAGCGGAAAACAAGCAGCTGCTGATTATCGGTAGCCTGGGTAACAATACACTTCTCGATCAACTGATTGCGGCAGGAAAGCTGGATGTAAGCAGCATTCAGGGCAACTGGGAAGCCTATTTGATTCAGGTGATTGAACAACCGCTGCCGGGCGTCGAGCAAGCGTTGGTGATAGCTGGCAGCGATAAAAGAGGCGCTATTTTTGGTGTTTATGATCTGGCCGAAACAATAGGGGTATCGCCCTGGAATTGGTGGGCCGATGTGCCGGTGAAACAACAGCCAGAGCTATATATCAAAGCAGGCACCCGCCTGACTGATGCGCCCAAAGTGAAATACCGTGGCATCTTTTTAAATGACGAACATCCGGCTTTAACCAATTGGACCAGCGAAAAATTTGGTGGCTATAACAGCCAGTTTTATCAGCATGTGTTTGAACTGTTACTGCGGCTGAAGTCGAACTTCCTCTGGCCTGCGATGTGGAATAACGCCTTTGCCGATGATGATCCACAAAACGCTATTCTGGCCGATGAAATGGGCATAGTGATGAGTAACAGCCACCACGAACCTATGATGCGCGCCGACAAAGAGTGGAACAGATACGGCAAAGGACCATGGGAATACTCCAGCAACCGCGACACTATTTATAAGTTCTGGCAAGAAGGCGCGAAGCGGCATCAACATCTGGAAAGCATTTTTACTCTTGGCATGCGTGGTCAGGAAGATGAGCCAATGAGTGAAGGCGAAAACATCGGCTTACTGGAGCAAGTCGTAGCCGACCAGCGCCAGATATTAACAGAGACCTTTAAAGACAAACACATCAGTGAAGTGCCACAAGTCTGGGCTTTGTACAAAGAAGTACAGGGCTTTTATGAGCGCGGTATGAGAGTGCCGGACGATGTGACCTTGCTTTGGGCTGATGATAATTACGGCAATATCCGCCGCTTGCCAACAGCCGAAGAACGCGGCCGGGCCGGTGGCGCAGGCGTGTATTACCACTTTGATTATGTCGGCAGCCCCCGCTCCTATCGCTGGATCAACACTGTACCTATGGCAAAAATCTGGGAGCAGATGAATTTAGCCTGGCAATTTCAGGCTGACCGCATCTGGATAGTCAATGTTGGGGACTTAAAACCGATGGAGTTTCCAATCGACTTTTTCCTGCGTATGGCCTGGAACCCACCGGCTTTTAAAGCCGATAACTTAGAACAATTTGCCGTCAGTTGGGCCACACAACAATTCAGTGCAGAGCATGCAGCCACAGTTGCTGAACTGATCCAGGGTTACACAAAACATAATGGCCGTCGTAAACCTGAAGCTGTGGAACCCCATACCTATAGTATTTTGCATTATCAGGAAGCAGAGCGTGTCAGTGACGAGCTTGCTGCTTTAGTGCAAAAATCCGACGAGCTGTACCGTCAATTGCCGACTGAACAACGTGATGCTTATATCCAACTGGTGTCGCATCCGCTGAAAGCCAGTCAGGCTGTGTATGAATTAAACCGTGCTGTAGCGATGAATAAGTTACATGGCGAACAAGGCCGGGTCACAACAACCTATTGGGCAGAGCAAGTGCGTTATTGGTTTAAACAGGATGCAGAGCTGACCAAGCTTTACCACAGCCTGGGCGATGGCCGCTGGAACCATATGATGTCGCAGCCTCATATCGGTTTTACCTACTGGCGTAACCCACCGGCGAACTTAATGCCTGTGGTTTCAGTCGCAGAACCGATGCCAGTGGCCGATATGGGCGTGGCACCCGAAGGCTCCGCTTTTTCATGGCCTATCAGCGAATACAAAGGCCTGCCCTTAGAGCTGGTCCCTTTTTACCCTCATGGCCAACAACAGCGTGCTATTGAAGTTTTTAATAAAGGCAGCCTGCCTTTTGAATTCAGTGCTAAAGCATCAGCTGACTGGATCCAGTTAAGCCAGACGAAAGGCCAGATTGAAGTTGCACAAAGTATTCAGGTCAGCATCGACTGGAGCAAATTGAAAGCAGGTCTGAATGTCGGCGAAGTGCATGTGCAGGGTACTGGCTGGGGCGGCGCCAAAATTAAAGTATCTGCCGTGAAACCTAAAACAGAGCCGACGTCAGGTTTTGTTGAAGCAGACGGTTATATAGCGCTGGACGCCGCCAGTGCGACAGTACAGGGCAATAATAAACACAGCTGGTGGCAACTGATCCCAGGCCATGGCCGTGGTGCAGCTTCTATGGCAGCTATGACTGAACTGGATTATCAAACCAAAGATGTTGGCAAAGCCCCTTATCTGGAATACCCGCTGTATTTCCATTCCACTGGCGAGTTCATTTTACATAGCGTCATAGCCCCTACTTTAGATCTGGTGCCTGGCCGTGGTTTGCGTTTTGCCGTGGCGTTGAATAATGGCGAACCTATGATGATCGACAGTCTGGCAAATAAAAGCCCGACTGTGTGGGATAACGCAGTGTTGGATGGGGTGCGGGTGATCAAAACTGCTATCAAAGTGAATAAGCCTGGCGAACACAAACTACGAATTTATCTGGTCGACCCGGCCTTAGTGCTGCAAAAACTGATGATTGATACAGGCGGCCTGAAGCCCAGTTATTTAGGGCCAGAGCAAAGCCAGCGTATACCCGTCGTCCTTGAAGCTGCAGCTTTGTTGACTGCGCCATTCGCCCCAGTCACATAGGTTAACTATGCTCCTGGGGTCTCACTGGCTTGTCGCCTCGCCGCAACTCCAAGTGACTTGGGTATAAAAAATGAATAGATAACATAAAACTTAAACGGATACAGATGAAATGAATCAGCTAGAACAACTCAGCAAGCTAACCACAGTAGTGGCAGATAGCGGTGATATTGCCGCTATACAGCAGCTTCAACCTACCGAAGCCACCACTAATCCGTCGCTTATTTTGCAGGCAAGCCAGCAGGCCGATTATCAGCATTTGCTGCATAATGCGTTAAAAGGCAATGAGCAGGATATTGCCGCAGCCTGTGAGCAAGTGACAGTAAATTTTGGCTGTGAAATTTTGCGCCATATACCGGGTCGTGTCTCCACTGAAATTGACGCCCGTTTATCCTTTGATACCGAAGCCAGCGTGGCCAAGGCCTTGAGTATTATTGAGCGTTACCGCGCAGCTGGCGTGGACTCATCCAGAGTGTTAATTAAGCTGGCAGCCACCTGGCAAGGTATTCAGGCCGCAGCCCGGCTGGAGAAGTTAGGTATTCACTGCAACCTGACGTTGATTTTTAGTCTGGCTCAGGCCAAAGCCTGTGCCGATGCTGGCGTGACCTTAATTTCACCTTTTGTTGGCCGTATTCTGGATTGGTATAAACAAAATCAGCCAGAGCTGGATTTTTCCGGTGACAAAGACCCTGGCGTTTTGTCAGTCAAAACTATTTATAACCACTACAAAAGCCATGGCATACCTACTGTGGTGATGGGCGCTAGTTTCCGTAACGTCGAGCAAATCCGGCAGTTAGCTGGTTGTGATCTGCTGACGATAGCGCCCAATTTGCTGCTGCAACTGAAAGACTGCAACGAGCCTTTGCCCGCAGCGCTGCAGCCAGTGGCGACTCAAAGTCCTGCCACACCCAAAGCGCTGACTCAGGCTGAATTTTTATGGCAACTCAATGAAGACGCCATGGCCACAGAAAAACTGGCCGAAGGTATTCGCAAATTTGCAGTGGATCAGCGCAAGCTGGAACAACTGTTACAGAACTTGGCCCAAAGCCGTTAGGATATGTCTATGCAAACCACTCAGCACACTGATCATAAAACCCGCGCCAACGCCATCCGCGCTTTAGCTATGGATGCAGTACAAAAAGCCAATTCAGGCCACCCAGGCGCTCCTATGGGCATGGCCGATATTGCCGAAGTACTATGGCTGCAATTCTTAAAGCATAACCCGGCCAACCCGTCGTTCAGCAACAGAGACCGTTTTGTTTTAAGTAACGGCCATGCTTCTATGTTGTTGTATTCCTTGCTGCATTTAACAGGTTATGACTTGTCTATTGAGGATTTAAAGTCTTTCCGCCAGTTGCATTCGAAAACGCCCGGACACCCTGAATTGGGCTATACCCCAGGCGTCGAAACTACCACTGGTCCTTTGGGAGCTGGTATTGCCAATGCGGTAGGTATGGCCACAGCTGAAAAAACTCTGGCGGCGCAATTTAACCGCCCTGATTACCCTGTAGTGGATCATTTTACTTATTGCTTCCTCGGTGATGGCTGCCTGATGGAAGGTTTATCGCATGAAGCTTGCTCACTGGCTGGCACTTTAGGCCTGGGTAAACTGATTGCCTTTTGGGATGACAATGGTATTTCCATTGATGGTCATGTTGAAGGCTGGTTTACCGACAACACGCCAGCGCGTTTTCAATCTTATGGCTGGCAGGTCATTCAAGTGGACGGCCATAACCAAGCTCAAATTGCCGATGCGATCACACAAGCTCAGGCAAAGACAGATCAACCTACTCTGATTTGCTGCAAAACCATTATCGGCTTTGGCAGCCCGAATAAATCCGGATCTCACGATAGCCATGGCTCGCCTTTGGGTGACGGTGAAATAGCTAAAACCCGTGAATTTTTGCAATGGTCGCATCTTCCTTTTGAAATTCCGGCCGACATTTATGCAGCCTGGGACAGCAAAAGCAAAGGCGCAGCACTGGAGCAGCAATGGACAGAGTTATTTACTGCGTACAAAAAGGAATATCCTGAACTGGCTCGCGAATACCAACGTCGGGTTATAAATCGCGAATTACCAGCCAACTTTGAAGCGTCTACTCAAAGCTTTATCGAGAATTGCCAGAACCAACAACAGGATATGGCCAGTCGCAAAGCATCGCAGCTCTGTATCGCTCACTTTGCAGCGCTAGTTCCTGAAGTTTTAGGTGGCTCAGCCGACTTGGCAGGTTCTAACCTGACCTTATGGTCGGGCAGTAAAGGCCTGACCAAAGACGATAGCTCCGGCAACTACATTTATTACGGTGTACGCGAATTTGGCATGGCCGCTATTATGAACGGCATTACAGCCCATGGTGGTTTCCGCTGTTATGGCGCTACGTTCCTGATGTTTATGGAATACGCCCGCAATGCGGTGCGGATGTCGGCCTTAATGAAGCTGCCGAATATTTATGTCTTTACCCATGATTCTATAGGTCAGGGTGAAGATGGCCCAACGCACCAGCCAATAGAACAGCTGACGAACTTACGGACTACACCAAATCTGGTGACCTGGCGTCCTGCTGATTTAACTGAAACCGCTGTGGCCTGGAAAACGGCGTTAACCACTACAACCTCGCCTTCAGCTTTGGTATTTAGCCGGCAGAATCTGCGTCAGTTCCAGCGTAATTCAGAGCAAATCAGGTTAATCAGCAAAGGCGGTTATATTTTAAAAGACTGCGGCGGCGCGCCGGATATAGTACTGATCGCCACAGGATCCGAGCTGCAACTGGCGTGCGATACAGCCGACAAACTGAGTGCTGCCGGTAAAAAAGTGAATGTGGTGTCTATGCCAAGCACTACTTTGTTTGACCAGCAATCTGAGTTTTACCGTGATTCGGTGCTACCGGACCATGCAAAAATTGTTGCAATAGAAGCAGCTCACCCGGATTTCTGGTACAAATACGTCGGTAAAAAAGGCCTGATTATTGGTATCAGTAGCTTTGGCGAATCAGCGCCTGGCCCTGCCTTGCTGGATTATTTTGGTTTTAATGCAGAGGTAATAGCAGCTAAGATTCTGGCTTAACCCTATAAATCTAAAAACAACGACTTCAACCTTCTCAACACAGCAAGGTTGAAGTCTAACTCCCTAAAAAAGGATTTTGTTATGCGTCTGGCTTTTTCTGTGCTTTGTTTTGTCTCTGCCGCCAGCGCCTACGCAGCAGAGCCTGCAGCTTTGCTTAAAGTGAATCAAAGTGGCTACCTGAACCAAGGCCAAAAGCTAGCGGTGATCCCAGGGAAAAGCCAACAAGCCTTTCAACTGGTCGCCTTGCCATCGGGCCAGATTGTCTTTAAGGACCAAAGTTCGGAAGCACAGCTTTGGGCTCCGGCAGGCGAAACCGTCAGTATTGCTGATTTCACTCAAGTACAAAATAATGGCCGTTACCGGCTGGAAGTCGCGGGCTATGCGCCAGTTGAACTGCAGATTGCAGCCCAACCTTATGCCCAATTGCACGATGCTGCCATCAAAGCCTATTACTTTAATCGCGCGTCACAGCAACTGGACCCTGCTTATGCCGGCGTCTGGGCCCGCCCTGCCGGACACCCGGATGACAAGGTTAAAATACATGCCTCTGCAGCCTCGGCCAGCAGACCGACGGGCACTGTAGTTCAGTCGCCCAAAGGCTGGTATGACGCTGGTGATTACAATAAATACATAGTGAATTCCGGCATCAGCACTTTTACCTTGTTAGATGCCTGGACAGACTTCACTGCCTTTTATCGCCAGCGGCAATGGACTATCCCTGAATCTGACAACAGCATGCCGGACTTGCTGGATGAAGTGTTGTGGAATCTGGACTGGATGAGCAGCATGCAAGACCCTGCTGACGGAGGTGTTTACCATAAGCTGACGACTCTGAATTTTGAAGGCGCCGTTATGCCGCACCAGGCGGTAGCACAACGTTATCTGGTGCAAAAAACCACGGCAGCGGCTTTAAACTTTGCTGCAGTGATGGCAAAAGCCAGCAGAGTGCTGAGCGAATTTGAAGCACAACAACCAGGTAAAGCGGCTTTGTTCAGGCAACAAGCTATTCAGGCATGGCAATGGGCCAGCAAAAATCCGGCTATTTATTATCAGCAACCTGCAGATGTCAGCACAGGCGCTTATGGTGATAAAAATCTGGCGGATGAATTTGCCTGGGCTGCAGCAGAGCTTTATTTACTGACAGGCAAAGAACCTTATCTGCAGCAGTTTTTCCAGATGGCTCAGCCAGTACAAACTCCCTCCTGGGCTTCCGTCGCTGCTTTGGGTTATTTCTCTTTGGCAAAAGAAGCAAATAATCTGACGCCAGAGCAACGCCAGTTGGTATTCAGCGCTATTACAGCTGTGGCCGATCAATTTGCAGCACAGCATCAGGCATCGGCTTACAAAGTAGCTATGGTGCCGGAAGATTTTGTCTGGGGCAGTAATGCGGTGGCGATGAATAAAGCCATCTTGTTGTACAAAGCCAATCAAATCACCGCCAAAGCAAGCTACGTCGAGGCAATGCAAGGCCTGCTGGATTATGTGCTTGGCCGTAATCCGTTGGATCTGACCTATGTCACAGGTTTTGGTATAAAAAGCCCACAACATATCCACCACCGCCCCTCGCAAGCTGACGCTATAAACGCGCCGGTGCCGGGTTGGTTGGCTGGAGGTGCACAGCCAGGACAGCAGGATAAATGTAAGTACAACAGCACATTACCAGCCAAATCTTATGTTGACGACTGGTGCAGCTATGCCAGCAACGAAGTCACCATCAACTGGAATGCACCGCTGGTGTATATGCTGGCGGCATTTTCTCAGCCTGCACCAAAGCTTTAACGAAGCAAAGCAGCCAGAGTGTGGCTACAAGCAGACCTTGCTGTAGCCACACCACAGTCAAGTATCTAACAAGCCGGAACTGGATTTTGATCGCTGCGTTGCTGACGACTACGCATAAACCAGAACACCATAATAAGTCCAAGCAGAGCAGTACCGGCACCGGCCAAAGGCACATAACCTAAGCCAAAACCTGTTTTGATAATGGCGGCTCCCAATACGGCACCTAAAGCATTACCCAGATTAAAAGCTCCTATATTCATAGCTGCGGCTAAATTTGGTGCTTCTTTGGCTTCTTGTACCACCAGCGACTGCAGTGGCGGCACCAGCGCAAAACTGGCGATACCCCATAAAAAAATCAAAGGCGCGACAATCATTGGCGATGACACAGTCATAGAGAACAAAGCTAATAACAAAGTGACAGCAACCAAAGAGCTGATCAGAGTTAAATCCAGCGAGCGATCAGCAAAACGGCCGCCCAAATAATTCCCTACCGCTAAACCTGTACCGTACAACACCAGCATAGCTGTGACAAAAGCAGTTGATGCATGGGTTTCATCCTGCAATATAGGCACTATGTAAGTGAAAACAGTAAACATTGAGCTTGAACTGACCACTGTTAACAACAAGGCCGCTAACACAGATCCTTTGCTCAACACTCTGAGTTCATTCCGCACATTGGCTTTACCTTCGTTCGCCAGTGGCGGCAATGACAAGCGCAGCGCCAGCATAGTCACTAACCCTATGACGGCCATAGCAAAAAAGGCAGGACGCCAGCCAATCACTTCACCAATATAAGCAGCCAAAGGCACTCCGCCTATAGTAGCTATGGTCAAGCCGGAGAACATAGCAGCTACGGCAGCAGAGCGTTTTTCTGGCGGTACAATACTCATAGCAACAACAGAGCCAACCCCAAAAAAAGCACCATGATTAAATGACGTGACAATACGCCCAAATAACAACAGGTTGTAGCTATCCGCCATAGCGGATATCAGATTACCCAGGGTAAAAATGCCCATAGACAACAGCAGCAGGTTACGACGGCTCATATTGGCAAAAACTAAGGTCATCAAAGGTGCGCCAATTAGCACACCAAAGGCATAGGCACTAATTAACATACCAGCCGTTGGAATAGAAACAGCTAAGTCATTGGCAATCACAGGTAACATCCCCATAGGGGAAAACTCGGTCACACCTATACCAAAAGCCCCCAGTGCAAGAGCCAGTAAAGGAATATTGATTTTCATGCAAAGTCTCGCTAATTTGTGATGCGAAGGAATATAAACAATCACAACACTCAGAAAAAGTAGTGCAGGATACATTCAGTTTTGCTTCGGAGTCACAAATGAGCGCTGAAAAGACAGGAAAAACAGATCGAACAGCTGAAATGGAAACCTTCTTATCCGTTGCCTGTACAGGAAGTTTAAGTGCAGCAGCCCGTGAATTAGATCTCACACCATCCGCAGTCAGCCGTATTATGACCCGTCTTGAAAAACGTCTGGGGGTCAGGCTTATTGTCCGCAGCACCCGCAAACTACGCTTAACCAGTGAAGGGGAATCTTATGCACTGGCAGCCCGACGGATTTTAAAAGATTTAGAGGACACCGAAAGTAGTATTGCCAGCCGAGGTAGCCCAAGTGGCATGATCAAAGTCACCACAGCAACGGCCCATAGCCGCCTGACCATAGTGCCGCTACTGAAAGAATTTCTACAACGTTATCCGGATATCCGCCTTGAAATAGATGTGTCAGACCAAATCCGCGATGTTCATGCTGGTCATGTTGATGTTGCGATCCGTTTTGGACAATTGCCGGATAGCGGCTTGCATGCCCGCCGTTTGGGTGAAACAGGCAGGGTTGTGCTTGCATCCCCTGAATATCTGGCGAAAGCCGGAGTACCCCAAACACCGGCTGATTTAACAAAGCACAATTGCCTGGATTTCAGTTTTAGACGGCTGGAGCCTGGCTGGCCTTTTCGTGAAAATGAACAGGACTATATGCTCGCAGTCAGCGGTAATGTGATAGCAAACAATGGCGAAACTCTGGTAGAACTGGCTCTGCAGGGCATAGGTATTACCCGTGTCGGCCGTTTTCATGTGCAGCAGGCGCTGGCAACAGGCCAACTTGTGGCGTTACTTGAAGAGTACAACCCGCAGGACCGCGAAGCCATTCACGCGGTTTTTATTGGTGGCCACACTATGCCCGCCAGAATACGGGTATTTGTTGATTATCTGGTGGAGAAGATGACGGGCACTACTAAAACTGCTGATTAACACTATCAAAGCGGGCATTTAGCCCGCTATTGCTCTGGTGATCAGCGTTAAGGTTTGATGCTACGGTCCAAAAACTCCAGCATGGCTGCTGCTATTTCATTACCGTGCGTTTCAATAGCGAAGTGACCACTATTCAAAAATTGCACTTGGGCTTTTGGATTATCACGCTGGAAGGCTTTGGCGCCAGCTGGTAAAAAGAATGGATCTTTTTCACCCCAAATCGCTAATAAAGGTGGTTGTTTGCTTCGAAAAAACTGATGCAACTGACTGTATTGCTTCAGGTTGCTACCGTAGTCCAGCAGTAAATCCATCTGCACTTCAACACCAATACGCTCAATAGCCGCATGAGCTAACTGATAAGTTTCAGGCGCTATCACTGAGGTATCTTGCACACCCTCGGTGTATTGCCACTTCAGCATCTCTGCCGTATTGAACTTACGCAGGGCTTCACGGTTTTCCGCCGTAGGGTTAGCCCAGGCTTTACGCATATCTGCCCAACCTTCACTCAGTCCTTCTTCGTAGCCATTACCATTTTGACTGACAATGGCCGTGATCTTGTCCGGGTTTTTCACCGCCAAACGCCAACCCACCGGAGCACCATAATCAAACACGTACAGCGCATAACGTTCGAGCTTTTTAGCCACTGTGAACTCATCAATAACAGAGGTTAGATTGTCGAAGTTGTAGTTAAATTTAACGCCGGGTTTAACCGTGGTTTGGCCAAACCCCGGCAGATCCGGTGCAATCACATGATATTTTTCTGCCAGTTTTGGCATTAAATCCCTGAACATATAAGACGAAGCACCAAAGCCATGCAACAACAATACTGTAGGCGCTTCTGGTGAACCCGCCTCGCGGTAAAACACATTCACACCCTGCACATCCAGGCTTTGATAACGTACCAGCGTTTTATCCTCTGCAGCAGTGGCAGTAACAGAGGCGGCTAAGGCTGCAGCTGCGAGCAGTACTTGTTTCGTATTCATGGTTACTCCGTGAAGTTAAGGTTGGCAATATCACTCAGTAACCCATATAATCATCTTTAAATGGTTACTGAAAGCAAGTCTGGCCGAATAAAAGTAACCTGTCAAATTAATTTTAAAAGGTTACTTATGGCAATTTCAGCAATTCTTCACGAAGAAACTCAAACTGGTGCGCCTATGCTTGGCGATCATTTGGCAATGGATTTGCTGAATACAGAAGCACGTGACGATGGCAAAGCTATTGAATTCTGGAACAGTGATGCAGAAGTACTGCAATGGCTGGCACGTTACGGCATAGCTCAGGCAGCAAAAAGCAGCTCATTTGCTCCGGATGAATTGCTGACCCAAGCCAAAGCCCTACGCACATTGGCTCGTAAGCTAATCACAGAGTTTAAAGCAGAGAAAGCGCCGGATATCAGTGAGTTAAATCAGTATCTGCACGCTTTCGATACTGCGCCTCATCTGGCAAGGGATGCAGAAGGTAAACTGACGTTAAGCCGTGTCTCAGACAGTGACAGTATTGGCTCTTTACTTGGCCCAGTCGCAGAAGCCGTTGCTGAACTATTGGTTGGAGGCAACTTCGATTTGGTCAAACAATGTGAGCACCCCGACTGCATTTTGTGGTTTTACGACAAAACCAAAGCCCACAAACGCCGTTGGTGCAGTATGGCCTTATGCGGCAACAGACATAAAGCAGCGCAGTTTAGGAAAAGAAGCAGCAGTTCAGATTCTGTATAGAAATAAATGACATAAAAAAACCTCTGATGTCAGAGGCTTAATTTGATAGTCATAGCTTATTGGCTAGAACGGAATATCGTCATCAAAGTCGATTGGTGGTTCCATTGGGCCACGTTGTTGTGGTGCTGCCTGATTAAAACCGCCGCCTTGTGGCTGGTTAAAATTGCCCTGAGGCTGGAAGCCGCCCTGAGCAGGACGTTGCTGGTAACCACCTTGTGCCGGTGCTGCAGCAGGAGCTTGCGGAGCGTAACCGCCCTGAGCCGGAGCAGCTTGTGGCATACGTTGTTGTGGTGCAGCTGCTGGTTGTTGATAACCACCTTGCTGACCCATAGGAGCACCGCCACCCATAGCCGGAGCCTGACCCATGCCAGCGCCTTGACCTTCACCACGGCCGTCTAACATCTGTAGCTCGTTCGCAATGATTTCAGTGGTGTAACGCTCAACACCTTGCTGATCCTGCCACTTACGGGTACGTAAACGACCTTCAATATAGACCTTGCTGCCTTTACGCAGGTATTCACCAGCAATTTCAGCTAAACGCTGATAAATCACTACACGGTGCCATTCGGTATTTTCTTTCTTTTCATTGGTGGTTTTGTCCGTCCAGCTCTCGCTGGTAGCAATAGTCAGGTTAGCGACTGCGCCACCTGTAGGCATATAACGGACTTCCGGATCAGTGCCAAGGTTACCAATGAGTATTACTTTATTAATTCCACGAGCCATGCGACTTCTCCTTAACTTTTTTGGCTGCTCTCAACCAAAGACTGTGCCTCTGCCAAATCAAAATGTTGCTGGCCGACTTTTAAATACAAACGTTGTTCCGCAACCACCACTGTGACTTCCAACACACCTTTGAGTTGGGTCAGGCGCTCTGCCAATTGGGCTGCGGCGGCTTCATCGGCCACTTTGACAGGCAATGACAGCCGTTGCGATCGCGCTGGCACTGTCATGCTGCTGGCATAAGCCAACCATAGTAAACCAATCAGGGCAGCCACGGCAAACAAGGATTCACCGCTGCTGAAACTAGCCACAGCACCGCCTAAAATACCGCCAGCGAAGGCGCCAAAAAACTGCGCACTGGCATAAGTACCCATAGCAGTACCTTTTAATCCAGCAGGGGCAATACGCGACAACAAAGCAGGCATGCTGGCTTCCAAGTAGTTAAAACCAACAAAAAACAACAACAGCGCCAGGGCGATCGACCACAACTGCTGATTGATTAAAATTAACACAAAACTAACAATAAGCAGGCTAATTGCCAGTAATAAATAACCTTTTTCTTGTTGTTTACGGCTGGCGAGGATCATCAATGGCACCATCAAAATAAAAGCCGCAATTAAAACAGGTAGATACAGTTGCCAGTGCTGCTCTGATGCAAAATTCAGCTGTAACAACAAGGTAGGCAGCACCACAAAAATAGCAGTTAACAACAGATGAAGTACCAGTACGCCGAAGTTCAGCCGTAATAATTCAGGATGACGGAATAAAGCACTGATTTGGCCTTTGGTGGCTAGCGTTTCAGACGTTGGCGCTTTACTAACCGCCACCGGAACCACTTTCCATACCAACAGCAAACCGGTAATAGCCATTAAAGCAGTGCACCAGAAAATACCACTTAAACCACTGGCCGCTGCGATCGCAGGCCCAGCCACCATAGCTATGGTAAAAGACAAACCTATGGTCATGCCGATCACAGCCATCACTTTAGGTCGTTGTTCTTCGCGGGTCAGGTCGGATGCCAACGCCATTACAGCACCGGAAATTGCACCCATGCCTTGCAGCACCCGGCCAAAAGTCACCATATAAACCGAATCGGCTAAGGCTGCCACTATAGAACCCAGCACAAAAAAGCCAAGGCCCAGCAACATCACCGGTTTTCTACCCCATTTATCAGACAGCCAGCCCATAGGAATTTGTAACAATGCCTGAGTTAAACCATAGGCACCTATAGCTAAGCCTATCCACATAGGCGAAAAGCCGATCAGGTCTTGACCAAAAATGGCAAAGACGGGGATCAGCATAAATAAACCAAGCATCCGGAAAGCAAATACCAGTGCCAAAGACCAGGCGGCACGTTTTTCCAGTGGATTCAGATGGGACATCCGCGACTCTTCTCCGGGTTAAAGCGGGCGGCGATTGTAGCACAGCTGGCAAGGCCTGACAGCATGCTTGCGGCCACTTTTATAACGGTTCTGTCGCACAACTCCGCTGCAACCGGTATTGCCTGAGGCAGACTATAGTTTTGCCTGAAAACACAAGCAGCATCCATTTCTTGCGGCCTTTATCAGTGCTGTTTTTCTAAGCTGCTTACTTGCTATAAAGCATGTATTTATATACAGTATCTCCAATTGAATTATTGCCCGGCTGATCCAGTTTTTACTTTTTCACATAAAGCTTGTGACTAAGACAAAGTGGTTGCCCAGCCGCATCTTTTATCGAATAGCCAAAGTCAGTGGAATTGCAGCAAGGCGACAAGTGATTGAGTCTCCATGAACATAGTTGTCCTATGTGATTGGGGCGAAAGCGTGCAGTCAACACAGCTGCGGTTTCAATGAAGAAGGGTATAATTCGTTTTTCCCAAGCCGACCTCAACAGGCAAGAGACCCAGCCGTATGGATAAAATAGATATTCGGGGTGCCCGCACCCACAACCTGAAAAATATTTCACTGGAAATTCCACGTGACAAACTGGTGGTGATCACTGGTTTATCCGGTTCAGGTAAATCCTCTTTGGCCTTTGATACGCTGTACGCTGAAGGTCAGCGCCGTTATGTTGAGTCTTTGTCAGCCTACGCCCGGCAGTTTTTAAGCCTGATGGAAAAACCCGATGTCGATCATATCGAAGGTTTATCTCCGGCTATTTCTATTGAACAAAAGTCGACTTCGCATAACCCACGTTCCACTGTGGGCACTATCACTGAAATTTACGACTACCTGCGTTTATTGTTTGCACGAGTTGGCGAACCGCGGTGCCCTACCCACGATTTACCTTTAACTGCACAAACTGTCAGTGAAATGGTGGATAAAGTGGTGGCCTTCCCTGAAGGCACCAAGCTGATGGTTTTAGCGCCTGTGGTGCAGGAGCGTAAAGGTGAACACGTCAAAACCTTGGAAACCTTAGCGGCTCAGGGTTATATCCGCGCCCGTATTAACGGCGAAATTTGTGATTTGTCGGATCCACCAAAGCTGGATTTACACAAAAAACACACCATTGAAGTGGTGATCGACCGGATCAAAGTGCGCGACGATATTAAACAACGTTTAGCCGAAAGTTTTGAAACCGCATTGGAGCTGTCTGGTGGTATCGCCAAAGTCGCGTCGATGGACGATGAAAAAGCGCCTGAACTGATTTTCTCTGCCAACTTCGCCTGCCCGACTTGTGGCTATTCTATGGCCGAGCTGGAACCGCGGTTGTTTTCCTTTAACAACCCGGCCGGTGCTTGCCAAAGCTGTGATGGCTTAGGTGTAAAACAGTATTTTGATGCAAATAAGGTCATTGTCAGTGACGAGCTGAGTTTATCCGGCGGCGCTATTCGTGGCTGGGATAAACGTAACTTCTATTATTTCCAGATGCTGAAATCCTTAGCAGACCATTATGGTTTTGAGCTGGAAGTGCCTTTTGCCAGCCTGACCAAACAGCATCAACAAGTGATTTTAAACGGCACAGGCAAAACCGATATCGAGTTTAAATACCTGAACGACCGTGGCGATATCATTAAACGTAAACATCCGTTTGAAGGTATTTTGCCGAATATGGAGCGGCGTTATCACGAAACCGAATCCAATGCGGTGCGTGAAGAGCTGGCCAAGTATTTAGCGTCGCAGTCTTGCCCAACTTGTAACGGCTCACGTTTACGTGAAGAAGCCCGCCATGTCTTTATTGGCAAAACTACGTTGCCAGAAGTGGTAGAACTGTCGATTGGCGACTGTTTAGAGTTTTTCCGCCAACTGACCTTAATGGGCCAGAAAGCTCAGATCGCCGAAAAAATTCTGAAGGAAATTCAGGACCGTCTGATGTTTTTAGTCAACGTCGGCCTGAATTATCTGAACCTGTCCCGCAGTGCCGAAACCTTATCAGGTGGCGAAGCACAACGTATTCGTTTAGCCAGCCAGATTGGTGCAGGTTTAGTAGGGGTTATGTATGTGCTGGACGAACCCTCTATTGGTTTGCACCAACGCGATAACGACAGATTATTAGGCACCCTGACGCATTTACGCGACTTAGGTAACACCGTCATAGTAGTTGAACACGACGAAGACGCAGTGCGCGCCGCCGACCATATTATCGACATTGGCCCTGGTGCCGGTGTGCATGGTGGTTATATTGTGGCGCAAGGCAGCCTGGAAGATATCAAGAACACCCCAGAGTCGTTAACAGGCCAGTATTTATCAGGCGTGCGTAAAATTGCGGTGCCAGATAAACGCCATGAAGGCAAAAAAGGCAAAGAATTACGGGTGTTAGGCGCAACAGGCAACAACCTGAAGAACGTCGATTTAGAAATTCCATTTGGTGTCATGACCTGTATCACAGGGGTGTCGGGTTCTGGTAAATCCACCTTAATTAACGATACTTTATTCCGTGTAGCTCACCGTGTACTGAACAAAGGCGAAGGCGACGAACCTGCGGCGCACAAAGCCATTCAGGGCATGGAACATTTTGATAAATGTGTCGACATAGACCAAAGCCCGATAGGCCGCACGCCACGTTCTAACCCGGCTACTTACACTGGTATTTTCACTGCAGTACGGGATTTATTCGCCGGAACTCAGGAATCCCGTTCTCGTGGTTATCAGGTCGGCCGTTTTAGCTTTAACGTCAAAGGCGGCCGCTGTGAAGCCTGTCAGGGCGATGGCATGATCAAGGTTGAAATGCACTTCCTGCCAGATGTGTATGTGCCATGTGACGTCTGTAAAGGCAAACGCTACAATCGCGAAACGCTGGAAGTGAAATACAAAGGCAAAAACATTCACGAAGTGCTGGAAATGACAGTGGAAGACGCGCACGAGTTTTTCGAAAGCATCCCAGCCATAGCCCGCAAATTACGCACCCTGATGGACGTAGGTTTAACCTATATTCGCCTCGGCCAGTCAGCGACTACTTTGTCGGGCGGCGAAGCTCAGCGGGTTAAACTGGCGCGTGAACTCAGTAAACGCGACACAGGCAAAACCCTGTATATCCTCGACGAGCCGACCACAGGCCTGCACTTCTTTGATATCCAGCAACTGCTAAACGTACTGCATAAACTTCGCGACGCCGGCAACACCATAGTCGTAATTGAACACAACCTCGACGTGATCAAAACCGCAGACTGGGTGGTCGACTTAGGCCCTGAAGGCGGCAGCGGCGGCGGTGAAATCCTGATCGCCGGTACTCCAGAACAAGTGGCCGCTTTTGAGAAATCTTACACAGGGCATTATTTGAAGCCGCTGTTGGGGATGTAAGCTCCAACTACTGCCCAGCATCTGAAACGCCCGCCTTCACAATGCGGGCGTTTTTTATTCCTCTGCCACCATAAAAACAACGAAAATGGTGTTATTGCAGTTAACAACACAATCGTTGTACTATGCTTTTACAATGTTTTCGTTGTGAGTTGAATCTTATGGACTACCAAGTACAAACCATTCAGCAATTAAGGCAGTACATCATAGGCCTGCGTAAAAGTGCAGGTTTAACGCAAAAAGCCGCAGGGGAACTGCTGGGTTTAACTCAGCAAGGTTATCAACGACTGGAAGCTTCCCCCGAAATCGTCAGCGTTGAGAGAATGATGAAAATTCTTCAGACCTTTAATGCGTCTCTGGTTGTCCGGGAAAATAAAAAGCCAGAATCAAAATCACAAATCAGAGAACAATCAGGTTCTGGAAACCTATACAAGCCAAATCCTCGGGCAAGTAAAATTGCAGATACAGATCTTCAATCACCCAACCCGCCCTCAAAGGAAAAAACTCCCATCCGGATCAAAACGCCTACCGGTAAAAAGGGAGAGTGGTAAATGGCCAAAAAACAGATTTCAAACTTAGGCGTGTGGATGAATGGTGAACTGGTAGGGCACTGGCATCCCGCTAAGAACTCTTTTCAATACGACGAAAGCTGGTATGAAAATGAATTTGCCAGAGCACTGTCATTATCCCTACCAATGTCACCTGGAAATCCTGTATTAAAAGGAGATAAGGTTCTTAATTATTTCGATAATTTGCTCCCTGATGCAGACATCATCCGCAGGCGGTTAGCTACAAAATTTCAAGCAACCGGAACCACAGCACCTGAACTTCTGGCTGCCGTTGGGCGTGATTGCGTGGGTGCTATCCAGTTGCTTCCTGAAGATGAAACATCTGCTGGGTTACCAGCCATTGAAGGCCTACCGCTCGATGACGAAGATATAGCTCAAATATTAAGAAATACCACGTCTTCAACAGCAATGAACATACATCAGACCGGTGGTGAACTTCGTTTGTCGATAGCTGGTGCACAGGAAAAAAACGCACTCCTGCACTTTGATAATCAGTGGTGGTTACCAACAAGCTCAACACCAACAACCCGGATCCTTAAGCTGCCTCTTGGTCTGGTCGGAAATATGCGAGCGGACATGTCATCTTCTGTAGAAAATGAGTGGCTGTGCTCTCGTATTGTTAACGCCTATGGCATTCCGGTGGCACAGTGTTTCCCGATGGTTTTCGGCAAGAAAAATGGCGGAGTAAAAGCCTTGGTTGTTGAGCGCTTTGATCGCATCTATTCAAAACAAGCGGGAACTCTTATTCGCCTGCCGCAAGAAGATATGTGTCAAGCCTTGGGAGTGAACTCATTGTTAAAGTATCAAGCGGACGGCGGACCTTCTGCTCTGCAAATCATGGATCTTTTAAGGGCTGGAGCAAACTCAGCAGAGGATTGTCGGATTTTTTTCAAAACACTGGTTATTTTTTGGATCATGGCAGCAACAGATGGCCATGCAAAAAACTTTTCAATACAACATCTGAAAGGCGGAAATTATTCGTTAGCACCCCTTTACGACATCTTGTCAGCTCATCCCATTATTGGCAGAAAAGCAGACCAAATGGCTAAACAGGAAGCTAAATTAGCCATGGCTGTGGTGTCACAGAACAACCATTACCACATATTTCAAATTGTGCTCCGCCATTGGATCACCTTTGGTAAGTATCTTGGATTAACACAGGATCAAAGCTGCGAGATACTACAGGAAGTTTACCATCAGACACCTGGGGTGATTGAGCAGGCAAAAGACGATATTCATAACCAACTGAATGGCCTGTTTCCAGCCTCGGTAGCCTCAAGCATTTTTGCAGGTATGGAACTACTGAACAAAAAGCTGGCTCCGCTAGCCTAGCTTTTGTTGAGTATGTAGTATTCCTAAACACTTAATGGACTTTGTTGAATCAGTTTAAATAAATGAAAAAACTTACAACCAAGGTATGGGCTTTAAAGAGCTTAGAAACTAAGCCGCGCATTATTCGGCCCTAACACCTCTTTTCAAAAATTGTCTCTCTATGCATCGCTAAAAATTCGGCCTGAGGGCTGAACTTGTCTGGTAAAAAGATACTTTTGCCATGAAAGCTTTTTATAGACGAATCAAAGAATTGGTCATTTTTATGATTAATTTGACTCGACACTACCACACGAAAACTTTCATCAATCGTCAGTAGCCCCAAATCAAAAGCTTTGTCATGCAATGCCGATAAAGCTAGGCCATTGCCGGGGTTTAAACGGTTATGAATGTCCTGGCTCCAAGGCACAATATGACTAGCAATCAGTAGTTTAGGCACAGCCAAGCCGCTGATGCAACAACGATTGTTATAGGCGCTTAATACCGCAGCTCTAAAATAAGACTGACCTAACCGAACCTGAGTGATGGTTTCTTTGCTCATTCCTTGATAATTAAGAGGTTGTTGTTCACGGACATCCAGCCACTCGGCTTGTAAAGGAGCAGCCAAAAGAGATACTGCGGCATTCATCTGCTCAGAAAAGGCCAACCAGTCCGTTTGCATTTCCAACCACATAGCACGGTCAGCGTTAGAAGCGCCTTTTAAACCAACACGGCCTGTTGAAGTGATAGCAGGATCTAAACTGGCAATATTAGTTAACTTCATCGCTAACGAAGAGGGGGTTCGGCCCATAAGCATAGCGTGCTGAATAATGTCAGGGTTGCGTGCATGCAACCGGCCAAAAGGCAAACGAACATAAAGGCTAAATGCTACCAACAGTTGCTGCCTAACCCAAGGTTTTGACTCTGCCAACCTAAACATCCTTTGTTTTGATCCCCACTGAAAGTCACTTTGCCAGGTTAAGTCCATTTTTCAAAGCAAATCATTGTTTTAGATAGCTAAATCCATCAATCCGATCGAGACAACTGGCCGTCCAACAGCAATAATTCCAACGGATAAGCATAAAGCTCTGCTTCGCCTTGTTGTTTAAATACCACTAAGTCAGCACCTGGTTCACAGAGCTGGGGACTGGTTTTGTCGGGTTTGTTGCTGATGAAGGCTTTTGGTACGCGGGCAGGCTGGTATTCAAATAACCCAACTCCGACACTTCGCATAGCTTTGCCCAGTTGTTGGTTCTGCTGGTCGTTGATTTTGGCAATTAGCTCCGCCCTATGGACTTAAAAGGACGTTAATGGCATAAACAGGCACACCAAAACAATTGCGAACTATTACCATTTGTAATTGAGATCTATTTGCATCTTAGTTAATATAACCACGAACTAAACAACCCCTTGATCTGCCATCTAAAACCAGCTGGAGAAACCTCATGACACGCACTGCTGCGAAGCATTTTCAATTATCTGCTTTGGCTTTATGCCTGAGTGCAACCCTGCCATTGATGGCACAACAAAGCCCGGATGGAGCAGCAGACGAAGCAGCCATTGAAAAAATTACAGTGCGTGGTGAAAAAACCAGCCGTAGTTTGCAGGAAACTACCAGCAGTGTGGCAGTCACTACCGCTTTGCGCATCGAGCAGGAAAACCTGCAGAGCTTGTTTGATATTCTCAACCGTACCGCCAATGTGTCGCAAATGTATGGCAACAGAGGTTTTACTATCCGCGGTATAGCGGATGAGGCTGGCGCACCTAACCCCTTAGCTACAGTGTATTTGGACGGTGCGGCTTTACCCAGCCAGATCGGCGATTCAGGCCCGACCGACTTATGGGATATAGCTCAGGTTGAAGTGTTACGTGGCCCTCAGTCTACTATTCAGGGTGAAAATGCGTTGGCTGGTGCCATAATTTTGCGCACTGAAGATCCAACCATGGATTGGAATGCTAAAGCTCGCCTGCTCTGGTCTGATCCATCCGATCGACGTATTGCCTTTGCTGGTGGCGGCCCTTTAATTGAAGACGAGCTGGCTTTCCGGCTGGCGGTAGAACAGCGTGATTTTGATGGTTTTATCTATAACCCAACCCGCAACACGGAAGAAGATACTGTAGACGCATTAGTGGCACGGGCTAAATTACTTTGGACCCCCTCAACATTACCGGGATTTACCGCTCGTCTTAGCTTTATGCGTGACGATCACGAAGGCCCTTATATGTATAGCTACTCGCGGCTGGACGAGGACGATTACTTCAACAACAGAGTCAATACGTCGAACAGACCAAACACCACGGATATCGTCAGCGATGTCAGTACGCTGGAGTTAAGTTATGAGTTCAACGATGCCTGGTCTTTATCCGCTGTGACTTCAAGTACCAGTTCAGATGCCATGCGATCTTATGATAATGATCTAACAGAGGTAGAGAGAGCCTTTGGCAATACAGACGAAAACTACGATAGCCTGTCGCAGGAATTACGCCTGCATTTTACTGTGGATAAGTTCAGAGGTTTAGTGGGTCTCTACGGCTCGAAACGCGAGGCTGATTATAAAATCACAACGTTAAGCAATGTCGTGACTCCGCTAGGCACTATAGCTGCCGTGTTACAGGCAAACGGTTTAGATACAACAACAGCCAATTACCTTGCAAACCTGTATGGTCAGTCTTTGCCACTGATCCCAGTCGACTACCATAATGATGCACCAAGTAAGTCGGAAAATAAGGCTATTTTTACAGATCTCGAATATCAATTTACACCTGAGATAGCACTGTTAGCCGGCTTTCGATACGACAACGAAAAATACACTTATGCCTCAGAAACAACGGCCAACTTTGTCGGCATTCTGCCGGACCCATTAGCCTTTGGCGCTGTGGGCACAGCTTTGAATACCGCAGTGACAGGCATTAACTACGCGGTATTGGGTTTAGTGGCTGACGCGAATGGCATCACCCCATCCAGCACCCGCGATTTTACTGCTTTCTTACCAAAACTAGGCCTGCGTTGGGACTATAGTACTGAACAGTCTTTAGCTTTTACTGCTCAGCGTGGTTATCGTTCAGGGGGGAGCTCTTACAATATTGCTCGCAGCGAAATCTTTGCTTACGAGCCTGAATTTACCACTAACTATGAACTGGCCTGGCGCAGCAGTTGGCTGGACAACAGTGTCACACTCAATAGCAACCTGTATTACATCGACTGGAAAGACAAACAGGTTACAGCCTCTTTTGGTTTAAACAACTTCGACACTCATACAGTCAATGCAGGTAAAGCACACTTGTATGGCCTTGAACTGGAAGCCAGACAACGCCTGAATGAGAGTGTGGACTGGTATAGCTCTTACGGCTTTTCACGCACTCAGTATGATCAATTTGACGCAATTCTGGGTGCCAGTATTACCGATTATGCCGGTCAGGAATTTGCCTACGCACCACGCCATACCTTCGCTATAGGTTCAAATTACTACTTTGCCGACAACTGGACAGCCAATCTGAATGCGAATTACCGAAGCTCTGTATTTATGAATGTAGGCGTCAGTGATCAGGAGTTGTCATCGCGTACGCTAGTCAACGCCAAACTGAGTTACGAGGCCGATGCCTGGTCTGTGTATCTGTTTGCTAATAACCTGCTGGACAAAGGTTATGTGCAGTATCGCTGGCCTGCTGAGCCTAACGCCATTTTTGGTGACCCCAGGGTTGTTGGCGTTGGATTAGAAGGTCGCTGGTAATCATTCTCAGGAACACAAGCAATGACTTCGACATTACTTTATTTGCTCACCGCGACTTTGGCCGCGCTGCTGTTTTATCTGGCTTCACCGCGGCAACAATTCTGGCCAACGGCAACCAGTAAAGTGAGGCTATTGCGGGTTCTGGCTTTGTTGTTATCTGTGCTGGCCTGGTTTTTTGCAGGTTCAGCGCTTGGGGTATGGGCTGGATTTTTTGCCACTTTAGCTGTTTTGATGCTGGTATTCGTGGCTTTGCCTTTTATCGACGCTTACCGGAGAAAACAGCATGTGGGGTAAATCAACAGCCGCAGCTTTGCTTGGCTTGCCATTGAGTGTGGGCCTGATCGGTTTGTTAGCTTTGTTATGGCCGGGGCAAAATAACCAATTGGTTTTGCCCTGGTTACTGATCGTGTTCCCGATCTGGATTGGCATTATGGCTGGTACTTTTTTGTTTCGTAGCGGCAAACAGGCCTGGCTGATCCTTGGACTATCTACCCTTTGCAGCTTTGCGCTGCTTTCTCTGGTGAAACAATTTATGAGCTCATCGCTATGAAAGTCGCAACCCAACGCACCTTTCGTGCTGTGCATACCTGGACTGGTCTGATTGCTGGTATGGCGCTTTTTATTGCCTTTTACGCTGGCGCTATTTCTGTGTTTGTACACGAGTTGTATGACTGGCAACAACAAGGCGAAATGGTGCAAGCTAATTCACTGCAGCAGGCTCAGCCCTTAGTTGACGTACTGCTGCAACAGCAACCAGAAGCTAGCCATGGTTTTACCTTGTTGCTGCCAGGCCATCACGGGCCTGAACTCAGTGCCTATTGGTACGACAACTCCAGCGGTACTCAGCATAAATTTACACTCAGTGCAGACAATCAACTTAGCCAAAGCCCAGCCAGAGCCGACTTTGTCAGTTTTATTTACGATTTGCATTTTACGGCGGGTTTACCCCGTACCACAGGAATGTATCTCTTTGGTCTATTTTGTTTGCTTTATGGTTTGGCTCTGGTCAGTGGTGTGGTGATTTATGCACCGGTGTTTTTAAAAGACTTATTTGCCTTGCGCCTTGGCCCCAGCGTAAAACGCTTGTGGCAGGATGCTCATAATGTGGTGGGGATTTTATCTTTACCTTTCCATATTTTATTCGCCTGGAGCGGCGCGGTTTTGACTATAGGTTTTCTGATGCTGGCTCCATTTCAGTTTGCTGTTTTTGACGGTAAGTTACTCGACATACTTGAGCCAGATTTTGAAGTAGTGCCTCATGTCGAACCTGCCGGAGTACAAAAACCTTTGGTCAGCGTGCATGAATTATTAGCGACAGCCAAAACGGCCATGCCGCAGTTAGAGGTTGAAAGCATGTTTTATCATGACGCCGGCGATCTGAATGGCACTGTCACTTTATACGGCGCTATCGACAGCGCCACTGTGACACATTCTGCTGCTGTAGTGATCAACACAGCCAGCGGTGAACTGATCAAAACCCTGACCCCGGAAGAATTTACACCGGGCACAGCATTTCTGCGGGGTATTCAAAGCCTGCATTATGGCGACTTTGGCGATTACCCGGTGAAATGGCTGTATTTTGTGCTGGGCATGGCGGGGGCTTTTTTGTTTTACAGTGGTAATTTACTGTGGATTGAATCCAGACGTAAGGCGACAGAGGCAAAACAACCCCTTAATACCCGCATTATGGCCGGGTTAACCCTGGGTTTAGCGCTGGGCTGTATGGCAGGCGTGTCGGCCTTGTTTTTAGCTGGCGCTTTATTGCCCGAAGCTCTGCATATCCGCTGCTACTATCTGGTGTTTTTTCTGGTGCTGCTGTGGTGTTTAGTGCGTCATCCGTCTAAAGCTGCAGTGGAAATGTTAATGCTTACCGCCCTGTTGAGCGCATTCGTTCCTGTCGCCAGTTTTATGCAAAGTGGCCAGCATCTCTTACACTCTTTTTGGAATGGCTATTGGATACGCTTTAGTGTGGATCTGACTGCTTTGGTGATGGCCTGGTGTTTTTGGCGTATGGCATTGGCCGCCAAAAAACGCGCCAGAACAGGACCTGCAAATAGCTTATGGGCTTTGCCTGCAAAAGGCTAATTTGAGCTCAGGCATCAAAAGGGGCTCAGGCTCCTTTTATTGTTTTTAACAAAGCCGCACTAAATTCAATCTTCTCATTACTCAACTGCCTGTAATCAAAATAAGGCGTCACCAGCACTTTGTTGCTTGGGTCTATCGCAAACTCTTCGTTCAACCAATGCAACTGGCAGCCTAAACCTTGCTGGATCAGCTGTTTGGCATGGGTGCGGCCAGCAATTAAATGAATAGTGTTCTCGGCAGGCTTTAGCTGCGGCATGTCAAATAACAGGGCTGTGTCTGAAGATTTTTGCAGTAAAAATTGGTCACGATACTGCTGCCAGCTGGCGGCCTGAGTCGGGAAGTGAAATAGCTTTGGGTCCAAAGCGCAGAGCAACTTGGCGTAGACATTAAACAACTTACGCCAGCCATTGCCGCAGTGCTGATAAATCAGGTCTATATCACCCACTTGCATCGCTTCGCAGTCAAATAGCTGCTGATACTGTGGCATTTTGGGTCGATTTTCCACATAGACCCGAAAGCTGGCGTTTTGATCCCCTAATCCAATCACTGTGTTGTCTCATCCGGTAAAAACTACCGTTATGGTAACGGATTTAATCTGTTTTGCCTTCAGGGAAGACGCGTATAGGCTGTTGGAGTCACGCCCAAAAACTCTTTAAAGTCGCGAATTAAATGCGACTGATCGGTATAACCTAAAGATTCCACCAGATCAGCAATCTCCAAGGATTGCTGCTCCAACAGCAGCAAGGCCTGATGCAACCGATACTTGCGGATCAACCATTTCGGAGTTACGCCTAAATACTGGCGGAAACAACGCTGAATGGCCTGCACCGAAATATTGCTGCGTTCAGACAGTAACTCAACCTTGGTGATGTCTGAGTGCTGTTTGATAAGACTAACCAGTTGCCGCACTCTGGCACCTTGCGCAGATGGCGCAATAGCAAAGGGTTTAAAGCAGCATTGCAGTATGGCTACCCGTTGTTGATCTGAGTTGGCCGCCGACAACTCAGACAGCAGCCGACTGGTATCCATATTAAAAACCTGCTCCACCTCAAGCTGTTTATCAATAAAGTCGGCAGGTTTGAAATTCAATCGTTCAGCCAATGCGCCCAACGCAAACTTAACGCCAATAATCTGGCCTTTGCCTTGCATTTCATAACTATAACTTTTGCTGACAGGCCCAAGCAGAGTGGCTGTACCTGTGTTGATCACTAAGTGGAAATTCGGGTCTGGTAAGTTTTGTTGCATATGCGCAGCTTGACCACGCAAGTCCCAATCGACCAGCCAAAATTGCTCAATCAATTCAGCCAGTGCGGCATCAGGGAGATAACGCCGTAGCTGATACAGTTCAGCGCTTTGGCGTTGGTGTAGCACCCCGGTGATTGGATTGTGATTGCTTTGCAAAACCCTACTCCACAACAAAACCTCTGAATGACGTGTTTTTACAATACCTTAGATCTGCCGCATGATACTGTTAAATCAGCACAATGAATCAGGCAAGGCAGAAAAACTAATGCAATTGAAAGGCACATTTCAAATTACCGACTGGCAAGAATCGGTCACCACATCCTTTGAACAAGGAGCCAAACTCAGCAAAGCGCTGGTAAGCCAGAGCTACAGTGGCGATATCACCGGCAGCAGTGAAGTGCACTACCAACTGAGCTACGAAAGCACCGGAAATGCCTGCTTTAACGGCTTTGAATTTATTACCGGCAGCCTTGGTGATACACCTTGTCAACTCACGCTGAAACACGATGGCACTTTTGAGAAGGGCATCGCCAAAAGCCAGTTTGTCATTATCAGCAGCGCTACCCATCCAGAATTGCTGTGCCTGAGCGGCAGTTTTATTTCAGGTGAAGCCGGACAAGCGAGTTATGTGATTGGTTAAAGTGGCAGTTAAATGAGTCAGTCCGCGAATTGCTGTTGCATCGCAGGACTTGCCAGCATATCCCACAGCAAATGCAGGTTTAGCCTGATGCTATTGGCCTGATCTTCAGCAAAACGCTCCAGCTGTTGCAGCACAACTTGTGGATACCAGTGCCCGGCCAACACCACAGCTTGTGGTTGACTCATGGTCGCTAAATCCAGCAAAGGGTTATGATTCAACAGCAATAAATCAGCCGTTTTACCCACTGCCACTGAACCAGTTTGTGCTGCCATGCCAGAAAAAACAGCAGGATTTATAGTGGCGGTTTGAATCACTTCTAAAGGTGTTAAACCTGCCTGCTGATAAAGCGCCAGCTCGTCGTGTAAACCAGAGCCTGCAAAGACAAAAGAGTCGGGTGTATCTGTGCCTGCCAGAATTTTCACTCCGGCTTGCTGAGCTTGTTTTACCTGCTGCTGCGCTAACTGCAGCAACTCGATATGTACATTCAGGTTTTTGCTATCGTAGGCCTTTTTCAACATGGCATCTGCGTCGCCCTGCCAAAGTAACTGCAGCATGTATGGCACAAATTTCAGCCTGCTGTCTTGCCGGAATGCTGTGTCACCTGCTTTAGCGCCCAATTGCAAAGTGAGTAAGGTTGGACTCCACCAGGTGTTGGATAACGCCATGTGTTGCATCAGTTGTTGGCACAACTCCGGGTTTTGACTTTGCAGCAGTTTACGCCATTGTTCTGGCTGAAAACTCTGGCTAAGTGGTTGCTGTTTATAGGCTTTGATCGCATCGGCACATTCGAAAATAAAGAGCCGTCCATGTTCCACGCTGCGCTGTCCAGCTTCCAGCATCTGAGTAAAAGACACCAGCCAGGGCTGATGCCCGGCCAAAGTCATATCAGCCGCATCAGTTTCTGCCACTAACCACTGGTATTGCTGCAGGCTCAGCTTTTCATAGACTTTAATAAAATCAGTGCCTTGAGCCTGATAATGAGCCACCAAAGCTTTGGCATCAGCAGCAGATTGCAGCTTAAAAAAGGCCGGGTAGCTGGCTGGTACTTCAGGCCCGCCATTGAGCTGATAACTGCTGTGTAACCAATAATTCGGGCTGGCTCTTTGGCCCGCGTGCAGCTGCTGCTGCCAGCGTTTTCTGTCTGCAGTGCAGGCCTGAAAACTATCAGGCTGCAGCATACAACCCGATAGATCCCGCACTGCTGTGACACCTGCAGCTATCCACAGCGGATGATGCAGTTGAGGTGAAAGCTGTAATGAATGAGTGTGCATATCGCTCAGGCCAGGCATTAAAAAACGCCCGGCTGCATATACTTTTAAGCGGCCGTCGGCCATCAGTTCAGTGCGCAGTGCTGCGTTGTTATCCGTGGCTATAGTATCCGAAGCAGCAATTTTGCTGATCCGGCCCTGATCAATCCATACCGACTGATGTGGACTAATTTGGCCGGTTTCCACATCAACAATACTGACGTTATCTAATAGCAAAGGCGCTGTGCTGGCAGGGCCGGGCGCTTCTGCTAAAGGCCAGTGAAGGCAGACTGCGACAAATACAGCAAAGGCTACCAGAAGGCCGGTTAGCAGTAGTGCTGCAATTTTTATTATTCGGATGAACTGGCCCATCACATCGCCTCATTTTTTATCAGGCTAGTGTGGCCCCCTGAATGTCAAAGGGGCGTGAAAGACGTTAAAAAAGCAGAATATTACGAATTCTTTACCCAGCACCCCTGCTTCTTTACAGCCTTTTTGCGCAGAGTTTTTTTATCATAAGGTTGTGTTGATAACCCGGATTTCTGTCATGTTTAGTCAGTTAAAACCTATCGCCATTTGCCAGCACGACGCCACTCAGGGACCTGCTTATTTGCAGTCTTATCTGGACTTATGCCAGTTGCCTTATCAGATTTTTGCCATCAACAATGGCGAAGCTCCACCTTTAAGCAGCAAAGATTACAGCGCTGTAGTGCTGCTGGGCTCAAATGCCAGCGTCAACGACCCTTACCTCTGGATTAAGCAGGAAGAAGTGTTAGTGCAGGACGCTTTGGCGCGTCACCGGCCAATGTTAGGTCATTGTTTTGGTGGGCAATTGCTGGCCAAAGTATTAGGCGCTCAGGTCAGACCCAACGCAGTGCCGCAAATAGGTTGGGATCCGGTGCGGGTAACGGCTTTTCCTGAAGCCAAAGCATGGCTGGGTGAACAACCCGAGCTGAACCTGTTTCACTGGCATTTTGAAACCTTCCAAATTCCACGAGGCGCGAAGCGTTTGTTATATGGTCGTTATTGCCTGAATAAGGCTTTTGCCTATGGCCCTCATTTAGGCTTGCAGTCGCACTTGGAAGTGACAGCTGAAAGCGTGAAAGCCTGGTGCAAACAGGACAAACAGTCGCTGCTGAATTTTCAGCATCTGAATTCAGTGCAAAGCGAAGAGGATATTTTGCAGAACCTGCCTGCCAAAGTAGCAGCTTTGCATAAAGCCGCCAATTTCACCTACCACAGATGGCTGCAGCAACTACCAGGTTACAGGCCTTGCCTGAATAGCGCTGAACATCTGGCGTGTTAAAGCTGATGCTGTGCTGGCAAAACACTGTCGGGCCAACTTAGTGTGGCCTGCAGTGCTCCGTTCTCGCGCTCTAACTGAAGGTCCAGCCCGGTTTGCTGACAGAGCCGCTGCACTATACCAAGCCCCAAACCATACCCACTGCTTTGGCGGCCTTTAGCGAATAAAGCAGTCAGCTCTGTGGGATGATCATCGTCTTGCAGCGGGTTACGAATAAGCAATTGCTCTGAGTTAGCGCTGATATAAATGGTACCAGCCGCGCTATGTAAAAAAGCATTTTGCAGCAAATTGGTCAGTACCATCTGCAGCAATACAGGGTTAAGTTGCAGCGGTAAGTCCGGTGCGACCTGCAGCTCCAACTCGATGTTTTTACCATCTAACAAAGGTGATAAGTTCAGGATTAATTGCTCCAGCAAGCCCGCTAGTTTGATGTTTTCAGTCTGCCCCAGATGCTGCTCACGTGACATCGCCAATAGAGTGCTGATCAGCTGATTCATTTGCCTGCTGCTGTGCTGTATTTGCTCTAAGCGTTGTTGCTGCTCTGCTGGCCATGCTTGCGCCAATAAAAGCTCACAGCTGCTTTGGATCACCGCCAGTGGTGTACGCAGCTCGTGACTGGCATCACGGCTAAAAGCTTGTTCCCGTTCAATAAAAGCCTGCACTCTTAACCAGTTTTGCTCTAAAGCTTCGGCCAATACACCAATTTCATTGGCCGGAAATGTTTTAGCAAAACCCGGACTAAACTGGTCTTTTTGCACCAGCTCTGCCAATTGAGTTAAAGGCCTTGTGGCCCGGCGTGCTAAGGCAAAACCCAAAGCCGCAGCCAGCAATAACATCAGTAAGGTAGTGATGCCATACAGTAAAAACATTTCATCCCGAATAGGCCGCACCACCAGTTGCTGACTGACTTCGGCCACTAACCAGATTGGCTCTTTAGCTGATGGGTGAATAAAAGACCGAATATGGTAATGCCGCCCGTCCAGCCCACTGTACTCCGTACGTTTGGTGTTGGGTTCAAACTGCTGCTGTAAATCGGCAGGGAAATCCTTAGGGCTTTGGAAAATCTGCATAGCTGCAGATAAAGGTGCAACGAGCTGCGGCTGTTGAAGCTGGCGTTTTTCTTCATCCATTAACTGATGGCGGAAAAACTGGTCTTCCACCGTGTAGACAAAAATCACATTAAAAAAGCTGAACAAGGAAGCACAAAGCAGCGCCAGAATGACACAAGCCCAAATAATACGTTGGCCTAAGCTGCGGGCAGGTTTATGCATCAGCTTGCTCCTGTGGCAATACCAGCTTAAAACCTATGCCGTAGACGGTTTGCAACATGGCGTCAGCAAAAGGTTTATCCAGCTGCTGGCGCAGCAGGTAAATATGAGCACGCAGAGCGTCTGAATCCGGTGGCTCGTCGCCCCACAGCTGATAACTTAAGTCGGAGCGGCTGACTAAAGCCGGATAAGCTTCGGCCAACACCACTAAAATGCGATAACCCAATGGATGTAAATCCAATGACTGGCCAGAACGGGCGGCTTGTTGCTGCGATCTGTCGATCACTAAAGGACCAAGCTGCAACAATGGGTCAACGCTCAATACATGGCGGCGACTTAACGCCAGACAACGCACTGCTAATTCCGCCAGTTCAAAAGGCTTCGTCAGGTAATCATCAGCACCAGCAGCAAAACCCTGCAACTTATCATCCAGACTATCCAAAGCCGTTAACATCAGCACAGGCACAGCTTTTAGCCACAACTGGCGCAGCTGCTTACAGAGCTGCCTGCCATCCGTATCAGGCAACATCAAATCCAGTAGCACTAAATCGTAGCTATGCTGTTTTGCCAGTTGCAAGGCCAAAGCGCCAGTGGCGGCATAATCCAGCTGATGCCCTGCTGTGGTCAGATAATCCATAATATTACAAGCCAGCGCCTGCTGATCTTCCACCAGCAGAATACGCAGGCCAGGTTGGATGTGAGCTTTCAACTTATCCCTTCACTTTACTCAGCAGTTGTTCTGCTGATTTGGAGTCTGGTTGTTGTTTTAGCACAGCTTTTGCCAGTTCAACAGCGCGAGTTGTATTACCCAGCTGCAATTGGCCTTGTGCCAATGCCATTAAAAACTGTGGATCGGTAAAGCTACCGCTGACTAACTCCATCACCTACACTGCTTGCTTACGTTCTGGATCGGCTTTGGCAAATTGCAGGTAGTAATAACCCCAAATGGCCAACAGCGGAACATCCACCAGCTTTTTTGAAGAGTGTTGAGTTCATCTTTTGTTACTCCATGTTCAGGGTTCGCCTGCAGAGTGACAAAACAAAAGTGAAAAGGGCGTGAAAGCCAGACATAAAAAGAAATAAGGCCGGAAACATTCCGGCCTTATGCACTAACCGGCTTTTTGTTCCAGCTCCTGTTTACGTTGTTCAGCTTGCTGTAACAGCTGATCCAGAGTAGCGCGGTTATAGACTTTGCCCTGATACAACAGAGTTTCAATACTGCGGCTGGCTTTGATATCCAGTAGCGGGTTTTGATTCAGCAGCACTAAATCTGCTTTTTTCCCGACAGCTATACTGCCGTAGTCTTGGTCCTGATGCATAAAACGCGCACCATTGATGGTGGCCGTTTGCAGAATTTGCGCCGGAGTTAAACCTGCCTGCTGAAACAGTTCCAGTTCGTCGTGTAATGCCTGAGCCGGATACACATAAGTGTTCAGCGCCGCCGAGTCACTACCGGCCAGCAAGGTCACTCCGGCTTGCAGCAAATAAGGCAGCTGACTGGCAATCAGCTGCTCTTTGTCTTTACGCTGTTGTTGCTGCTCTGGCGTTTCGTTGGCCATACGGTCGATACGCCATTGATAGTTAGAGGTAAAATCTTTAGTCAGATACTTTAAAAATTCATCATGGCTATGGTCTGTGTCATGTAAATGCGCCAACTGCCGCCCACCAATTAAAGTAGGGGTAACAGCAACATTCAGCTGTTTTAACATGCGGTATCCCAACAGCGCCTGCTGCTGGTCAAAGCCTGTTTTGTAGTGCTCTGCCGCCTGTTGATTGGTCAGGGTTCCGGCTCGTACCTGCGCTGCCACAGCAGCTTCATCTGCAAAACCAAGTCGTAGCAGATAAGACGCATGTTCAAGGCTGGATAAACCCGCTTGTGCTAATTGCTCAATACTGGTGCCATAAGGCACATGGCTGGACACTAACAGACCGCGTTTTTTTGCTTCTTTAATAGTCGCCAGATATAAATCCGGTTGCAGGGTATTTTCAGTGATCTTGATAAAATCGACCTGCATCTGCTGCAACTTATCCATACCAGCAAGCATATCGGCTTCGCTGCCTATTTCTAAGTCGCCATCCCATAACGAATTAATGCCTTCAAACTTCTGACCCGCGGTGAAAATCTTAGGTCCTAGCAGTTTGTTCTGATCCACCAAAGTACGCCAGTTCAACACGACTGGAGCCAGATTGCTGGCAGCTTCACGCACGCCGGTAATGCCATAAGCCAGATAGACAGGTAACAGCAGCTTGTTATCTTCCACTAAATCACGGCCTTCAAAATGCACGTGCATATCCCATAAACCCGGAATTAAGTAGCGGCCACCGCCATCCAGTTGCTGCGCTTGCGGGTAATCACGCAACTTTGCTTCAGGCAAAATCGCCTGAATACGGTCTTGTTTGATCACCAGCAGTTGATCCTGCACCAACTGGCCTGTGGTTACATCCACCAGTTGAACATTATGCAGAACCAGCAGAGGTTCAGTTACTTTAGGGGTACAGCTAAATAAAGCCAAGGCGGCTGTGGCAATCAGAGAAAGACGGATTAATTTCATCATCAACTCAGGGTAAAAAAAGAGTGGCGTTATAGTGCCGCAATACTGCGGGCCAAGGCCAGATCATCAAACGCGGCAAGAGCTACACTGGTCTTATTACTCTTTAGTGTCCGCTTGTGCTGGATCAAAGAGCAATCAGATGAAAGGCGTAGCATGAGGGACAGAGCACAGACAGCACAACTGTAACAAAGCAGCATAAAGCTGTACTGCCTGCACCGGAGCATGTTTTACCGGCCCGGCACACTAAAACCAACGGGGAAAAACTATGCCAGAAAAACACGATTTACATGCTGAATTTCCAGAATTCAAAGAACAAATTCATCAGTTAAAACAGCACAATAACCACTTTGCTGTGCTGTTTAACCGCTACCATGAAATTGACCGCGAAATACATCGTATCGAACAAGGCGCAGAGGTATGCAGTGACGATTATCTGGAACAACAAAAAGTACAACGTCTGCACTTAAAAGATGATTTATTCACTATGCTAAAAGCAGCAGAAGCTACGGTTTAACAGCTCAAATACGAATAGAACGGGCCTGTGCTGGCCCGTTTTCTTATGGTTATTCAGTCTCGTCATCATACAAAAACTTCCAGCTTTGAAGCACTTAGGGAAACAGTGTTATTACTTTGAACCAGGCTGTGTTTTGCCTTAAAAGCTTTACCATAGCGCTAACTCGGAGCAGTGGATCACAGCAATGCAGCAGTGGTGGTTATTTTTTAGTATTGCGTTAGTGACAACATTTTCACCAGGCCCTGCCGTATTGTTTGCCGTCAGTAATGCCTTGGGCATGGGCGCACGCACTGCCGTCTTTGGATCTTTGGGCAACGTGCTGGGCTTAAGCTTATTGTCTTTGCTGGCGTTTGTTGGTTTAGGTGTGGTGCTTGCTACTTCTCCGTTGGCATTTTTAACGCTGAAAATAGCCGGAGCAGGTTATCTGGTCTATTTGGCGTTGCAGCAATGGCAGCAGAGCCGGCAAATAAAAAATGTACAGGCCGGTGCACCGCAAAAGCGCCGGCAAATATTCCGTCAGGGTTTTGTGGTGGCCATCACCAACCCAAAAGCTATTTTGTTTTTCTCCGCTTTATTTCCGCAGTTTATTCAGCCCGATCAAGCGGCATGGCCGCAGTTCAGCCTGCTGACCGCTACTTTTATTCTCTGTTCATTGATTTCGCATGGCAGTTATTTACTGCTGGCGCATAAGCTTCAGCCTTACCTGCAACAGCCTAAACCAGCCCGTTGGCTGAACCGGATCAGCGCTTTGTTATTGCTGCTGATTGGCGTCAGTTTGTTATGGACTGAGAGCGGCCGTTGGTAAAAAGCCGCGTTATGTTTTTCACAAAGCGACTTCATCTTTTTCCTCTGCGCAGGGTTAATCGTTGTATTGTCCTACAATAGGATGTATAAAAAACCCTCACCACCCAACCGACAGCACAAATCAAACTCCATACAAATCAACAGGAGAACTCGATGAGAGTAATAAAACCACTATTGCTGGCCCTTGGTTTTGGCCTGAGCTCTACAGCTCTGGCAGCCACACAAATTCAGCTCGATAGCAGTGCCAAAGGTGCTGTGATCAATAAAAATATCTATGGTCAGTTTGCTGAACATTTAGGCCGCGGCATTTATGAGGGGCTTTGGGTAGGCCCGGACTCTAAAATAGCCAATACCAAAGGCTTTCGTAACGACGTTTTAGCCGCGTTAAAAGACTTACATGTGCCATTAATCCGCTGGCCAGGCGGTTGTTTTGCTGACGAATACCACTGGCGTGATGGCGTAGGTCCTAAAGATAAAAGACCAGTTAAAGTAAATACCAACTGGGGCGGCGTCGAAGAAGATAATGCTGTCGGCACCCATGAGTTTTTTGATCTGGTGGAATTGCTGGGCGCCGAAGCTTACGTCAATGGCAACCTAGGCACAGGCACGCCACAGGAAATGGCTGAATGGCTGGAGTATATGACGGCCGAAGGCAAATCCACTTTAGCTGAGTTACGCCGTAAAAATGGCCGCGATAAGCCATTTAAAGTGCATTATTTTGGTGTAGGCAATGAAGCCTGGGGTTGTGGCGGTAATATGTCGGTGGAGTACTACACCAATTTGTATAAGCATTACACCACCTTCCTGAAAACTCCGGCCAACAATACACCCAAATGGATAGCCAGTGGCAGCCACAGTGAAGACACTTCATGGGCTGACTATATGACAGCCAATATCAAACAAAAAATGGATGCTGTAAGTTTTCACTACTACACCCTGCCAACAGGCAAATGGGATGTGAAAGGTGCGGCGCTGCAATTCCCGGAAAGTGAGTGGATCAGCACCATGCAGCGCACGCTGGCAATGGACGGTTTTATCACCAATAACAAAAAGGTGATGGATAAACATGATCCAGAGAAAAAAGTCGGCTTTTATGTCGATGAATGGGGCACCTGGTTCGACGTGGAAAAAGGCGAGAACCCGGGCTTTTTGTATCAACAAAACAGCTTAAGAGACGCCATAGTGGCGGCACTGAACTTCAATATTTTCCATAAGCATGCCGACCGGGTGCATATGACCAATATTGCGCAGATGGTAAACGTATTACAAGCCATGATACTGACGGACAAGGAAAAAATGATCCTGACTCCTACTTATCATGCCTATAAAATGTATGTGCCATTTCAGGACGCAACTGCCTTACCGCTGAAGCTGAGCAATGTACCGGATTACAAACTGGGTGAGGTGTCAGTACCGGCAATTAGCGCCACAGCAGCAAAAGCTAAGGATGGACATGTGTATCTGGCGCTGGTGAATACCAATCCAAATAAAGCGGAAACAGCAGAGATCAAACTGGATGGTATTAAGATCAACAGTGTATCAGGCCAGTTACTGACGGCTGAAGCTATGGATACCCATAATACCTTTGCTAAACCAGAAGCCATCAAGCCAACGGCCTTCAGCGCCAAAGGTAAAAACGGCAAACTAAGCCTGGAACTACCCGCGAAGTCTATAGTGGTGGTAAAAGTGCAATAAGCTGAGGGGTCACTCACAGCACTCAAAAGGGCAATTCAGTTTGCCCTTTTTTATATGCCAAAGCTAACGCAGAAAAGAAAAACCTTCCGGATACTGATGCCAGCCATCAAAATCACCTTTACTTAAAGGCACTTGCTGAGCTCGGGCTATGGCGTACACCATGCCGTAGTGAAAGTAAAAATTCGGCAAAGCATACAAATAGACAAACTGCTCACCCGCCAGATCCAGCTCTGCAAAACCCGCTGTAGTTGCTATAGGTTTTTGCTGCCAACCATCAAAGTCTTGTGCAGTCAGCAGCGTTAAATAATCCAGACTCAGCTGAATTTGTTGCTGTAGATCCAGCCACACAGGCATAGGTTTAGTAAAATTTGGCACTTCTTTTTCACATAAAGCACAACAAGCACGCAATGAAAAACCAATAGCAGTCTGCGCTTGTTGCCACAACGGAAACTGCTCAGCCGTTAAAGCTGCATCCAGCAAATCGACGTCATGCTGCTGAATTTTCTGCAACAACAAGGCGAACTGACGTAAAGGATGAATAAAAAGCTCGTTGGGTAACATAGAGATATCCTTACTCAATGCTAAGAATCTGGGGTAGTTGTGGCCAACACCATCAGCATAACGCCAAAATTAGTTTAATACAGCCAGTTGATGTTTATCGTATCGACATGACTCAGAGACGTGTCGAAAAAATACGTTTTTTTAAACATGTTTTCTTGATATGTCGATGCTATCGACATATTTCGTCTTAGGCGGGAATAGAATTTGAAGATTAATTGTAGGGGTGACCTTTATGGTCACCCGCTGGTTCTTCTACGTCATCTTCTTGGATAACGACGTCAGTTTCGGTTAACTGCTTATGTTTTCGCGCCGCGACTGCCTCTCCACGACTTAACTCAATAGCCTCTTTTAAACCTTGAGCGATACTGTCATGGGCTTTGGTCATTTTTGTACACCATAGGTTTTTTCAAGCCAACACCGACTGATAAGGCAAAACCTGTAATTGTGCTTGTTGCTCACGCACCAGCCAAAGATCGTAGGCGTTTTGTAACCGGAGCCAATGCTCTGCTGAAGGTTTGCTAAAGGCCAGTTCCAGACGCAGTGCCATTTCCGGCGTAATAGCGCCTCTGGCATTCAGTACTTTGGATAAGGTTTTACGGCTGATATTTAAATGCGCCGAAACATCAGTCACAGTTAAAGCCAAAGGATCAATAATCAGCTCTTTCAGAATCTCACCAGGGTGAGCCGGGTTATGCATACTCATTAGTGATAATCCTCGTAGTTAACAATTTCAGCATCCCGGCCAATAAATCTGAATGTGACACGCCAATTGCCATTCACGGTGACAGACCAAATACCTTTCCGGTCACCCGAAAGTTCATGCAGCCGAAGGCCAGGCAGATCCATATCATCTATGGCTTCCGCCTGATCAAGGTTTGACAGGATAAGTCTCAGGCGATTCTGATGCTTGGCCTGTATGCCAGCCGTACTGCCTGTTTTATAGAAGCGCTCAAGACCTTTATGTTTAAAGTTCTTAATCATGTCAAAATTGTAACCCATGAGGTTACATTGTCAAGGTCGAATAACTCGCACCAAACGCAACACCCTGTATCCATTTGGTAAAAACCACTTGCCTAACTTATCGTTAGTATTTACTTTGGATACAGAACATTAAATCGTCGGTAGTGGCGAGGTATTGATTGCATCAGGCAAGGTTTGTTGAAGACAACAGTCTCTGTACTACCCAGCATTATGCCGATGAGCCCGATAAGTATCGTGGTTTGATTATCTGCGACGAGTGTAGAGAAAAAGCCTGGTTTGTTAAAAGCCATATCTTTGGCGATCGTGAACGCTCTGCTTATTTTTCTGCTCACCATAAAGAAGGCTGTAATGCCTCGACCATTGTACTGACCACAGATGACGATGAGAAAGAGCAGCCGGACAATTCAACCTACAGAGTCGATTTAGATAAAAATAAAGGCGGCTCTATTCTTGTTGCTGAATCTGCTGAAAAATACAACGACGAACCATCGCCCTGGAAAAATACAAAAGGCCAACAAGTTCTTGGATCCACTGGCTTTCCTACCAACAAATCATTAAGGCAACTTCTAACCCATATTTGCCGCAATGCGCACTTTGCCGATGCAGGTCAAACTATCAAGATAGTTGCAGACTCCGGCAGAATATTGCTGGAAGGTGAGTTAAAAACACTATTGGTTCACGTGACAGAAATTACTGACGAGCACTTAGAGTCGCTGCATATTTTCTGGGGAAGAATTAACAATGTAAACGAAACAGAAGAAGAACTGTGGCTGAACATGGGCGACTACCGCAAAGAGCCCAGCATTTTGCTCGACAACGACTTAAAACGAAACTTACTGCACAACTTCAAACTCAAGGATGTTGATGCCCTGCAAGGTGCCGACTTTATCCTTGTTGGACACTGTGGCAAATCAGGGCATGGTAAATTTACATTGCGCTTTGGTATGACCAAATATATTTCTTTTAGGGTGTTTGGGATTAAGAATAATAGTGATAGCTAAAGTTTACTTAATATCACTCGAATTACCGTCGTCTATCATCTTCTGCCCCGCACCACCAAGCAGAATGAAAACAACTGTGGATAGTACAAAATTAGTCATCTGTAACGCTTGGAGAAACGCACTAACACAGTCACTAATCAGCACTAGAGCTAACACAACCAGACTCGGAACAAGTCCAAGTACAGTGATAAGCGAAATAATAAAAACTACACGCTGCCACTGAGTACTTTTTCTATTAACCGACCCCGCAGTAAATTTGACAAGGGCCTGACCATATAAAATCGAAGCAGCAAAGCTCCAATCAGCCATCGAGAAAAAACCCGCACCATTACTTTCATTAATCTTTACTATGAGCAGCACAATAAACGGTAACAATATAAATACATACTCAGAAAAGATGATGAAATGTGAATTACTCTGAGTCTGCATCACCTACACCTAGTGTTAATTGATTAAAATCCATGCCTAATAGGCTGTGTACTTTCTCGATTTCATATCTAACATCTATTTGTTTGTCCATGCGGTCATAGAAGATAGTAATTTTCAAGTCGCACAATAAACCGTCGCCAGGGCCTATTCTTTCCTCCTTTGAGTGAAACCTGTTCAACCAATTTTCATCTCTAATTTTTACTGAAATAGTTGTCTTATTTCTTATAAAATCCCACATCGATCTACCCAAAAAATCAGCTTTTTTTATAAAAAGTGGCTCTTTAGAGTAGTGATGGCTAACTCTACTAACCATCAAGTCTTTTGCTGCATCATCACTTAAATAAAAATTCTTATTGATAGACAGTTTTTCCCCCGAGGAAAGCAAAAACAGATCATCCTTTTCGCTGAGAGTGGCGCCAGCCTTTGATATCTCGACCAATCCTTTAAGCAATCTCGCTCGATTCAGAGAATAAACATTTGGAAAATCAACTATATCCAACTCTTCTGCTAACGTTTCCATTTCGTTTTGTACTTCACCAAGCGACTCCAAGTTATCTACCGAACTTCTTCCGTCAATGAATTTCACTATAATTTCAGTACACCTGTTTAGGAAATATTGAAATTTTCTTCCTTTTTCATCTTCACGACTGATGTCTGTGGACAACCACGTTTCAATGGATCCACCTCTAATATCTTGGATTATTATCTTAGGTTTCACATCTGAGGAAATAGAGCTGCTGAATGAGCTGTGGAATTCATCGACAGATGCCAGCAAATGAATCATTGATTCGAATATCCGCTGGGGATTTTCTGAGCCTTTCTCAAAATCAATCTTGATACAGAAATCTAATAATTCAGTCCGATGGTTCATATTCCCTCTACACATTAAGTACAAAGAAGCAAAGAGACAGTCTCACATCACATTAAACTTGAGTAATGAGCTGTACACATAATGTCTACTCAGTGAGCAACATAACAATGGCTATTTCCAAAAGCAATACAACCAAGTCCAAGGATTACCGATTTTTTCAAATTATGGAGAACCCGCTCATTGGCGCCCACACCACCCAAACAACTATCTCCCCACCGCGACAAATGTCGCAGATTTTACTTGACCTTAATGTGACATTTGTCGCACTCTAAAAGTATAGTGAAATCACAGACTCAATTTTATGCATCAACCTACTGCTCCTGAGCTGGAAATTCTGAAATTATTGTGGTTAAAACAACCTCTTACTGCGCGTGAATTGCATGACGAGCTGGAGTCTGTATTGGGCTGGGGTTACTCCTCTACCCGTAAAACTCTGGAGCGGATGGGCGAAAAAGGTTTTGTCGCTTGTGAAACTTTGGGCAATAAAAACAGCTACAAAGCGCTATTGGATAAAATGCCAACGCTGGCGGCTTTTGCGCAGGATTTTGCCCGCAGGGTATTTGAGCTGAATGGTCCTTTGCCTGTGGCCATGTTTGCCAACAGTAAGCTGGTGAATGCCGATGAAATGGCTGATTTGGAAAAGCTGCTGGCTGATTTAGCGCAGCAGCAAAAGGCTCCAATCAACAATAGGGAGGCTTAAGATGGCCGAACACTTGTTGCTTTCGTTGCTGCTTTGTAGCCTTTGGTCTGGCTTGCTTTGGTTTTCCAGTCAGTTTTTACTGAAGAAATTCAGCGCTTTGCAGCATTGGCCTGCTTTGTATTGGTGTTTACTGGCGTTAAGCTTTTTACCTTTATTGCCTATGCCTGAGCTGTATCAGCACTGGACTGTGCCTTCGGTATTACTGCTGGATACGGTCAGCTCTGTGCAAGCTTTAGCTGCTCAGCCACTACACCCGTCTTTACTGGAGCCACCCGCTGATACCGCCTTTTACTGGCGTATGGCCTTGGGTTTGATTGCCATTATCAGCCTGTTATCGCTTTGGCGTTTAGTGAAACAATGGGAGCAGGTGCAGCGGCTGATCCAGCTGTCCGAACCTTTAGACAAGGCTTCGCTACTCAACAAAACACAACTGGAACTTTTACCCAGTCAATTTGAAATTCGCCAAACCCAAGCCGCGATTTCGCCTTTTGTTGCTGGCTGGAACCGCATGGTATTGGTGTTGCCCGCTTATATAGAAGATATGTCAGAGTCGCAGCGCCAGTTATTGATCGATCACGAACTGGTGCATTTGCAAAGACGCGACCCACAACAGCTGTTACTGCTTCGTATTCTGGTGGCGTTATGCTGGTTTAACCCTGTATTACGACTGATTGAACAGGCCTTTATTCGCAGTATGGAATTGGCGGTGGACAAAGCTGTACTGCAAAAGCAGCCAGAGCAAGCGCTGCTGTATGGTCAAACCTTGCTTTGCAGCTTAAAGCAAAGTCAGGCAGAGCAGATGCCCGCGCTGATGCCGGGTTTTATTCAAAGCAATGCCAGCCAAAGTTTTTACCAACAGCGTTTGCAGCAGTTGTTTCAGCCAGCGCCTGTGTTGTCCTTCTGGCAAAAATGGCGCGCTACCGCAATGTTATGCAGCACGGCTTTGCTGCTGAATGTGGGCTGTGCTCAGCTTAGCTTCAGCTCGCCGCCAGAAGAATGGGTCTTGCCGGTTGGCAAAGTGCCTATCAACTCTTTTTATGGTGAAAAACACCCGTTTCGTAAAAACCGCCCACATCAGGGGCTGGATTTTGGCGCCAAACGTGGCGCAACAGTAAAAGCAGCGCAAAAAGGCAAAGTGCTGATAGCGGATGCCAAAAGCTTACATAACAGATATGGCAAAGCTGTGTTGATTGACCATGGCCATGGTTATCAAACGCTGTATGCCCATCTGGATGATTTTTATATCGAAGCAGGCCAGACAGTAGAACCAGGTCAGCCTATAGGCAAAGTGGGATCAACAGGCCGGGTAACGGGGCCACATTTACATTTTGAATTGCTGGTCGACGGCAAGCAGCAAGATCCAACTCCTTATCTGAAGTTGTAGTAGTTAAGGTTAATGATGAAAAAAACTCTTAAAACGACACTGTATTCGTTGCTGTTCTGTAGCTTTTCAGGCGCAGCGCAGTTACAACAAACCGAACTGCTGCAAGGGCTGGATTTGCAGTTTAGGGTGCAGTTAAACAAAGCCAAAGTGCCCGGCGGTGCTTATGCCGTAGTGCGGGGTAACCAGATCATTGCCACCGGCAGTTATGGTGTGCGTGCTATGGGCAAACCAGAAAAAATTGATGCCGACACTGTATTTCGGCTGGCTTCGGTATCCAAAACTTTTACCGGTGGCATCAGCGTATTGGCCGCCCAGCAAGGCAAAGTGAATTTAGACTTGCCACTGATTAACTATGTGCCTGAATTTAAATTAAAAACAGCTGCTGCAACCAAGCAAATTAAAGTGGATCAGGTATTAAGCCAAAGCACGGGTTTAATGCCTCATGCATATGAAAACCTGCTAGAAGCTAAACAAACACCAGAACAAATTCTGCCAAAATTTCAGGAGCTGGCGCCAGGCTGCAAACCCGGGACTTGCTATAGCTACCAGAATATTGTGTTTGCTTTGCTGGATCAGGTATTAAGCCGTGGCACAGGCAAAGCTTACGAAGAGTTACTGCCGGAACGTATTTTTAAACCTCTGCAAATGAGTACAGCCTCTGTCGGTTATGCGCCTTTTTTAGCCACTGAAAACAAAGCTATGCCGCATAAAAGAGGGGGCAAAGGCTGGCGTCCGGTCAAAATAGACCCGAACTTTTATTGGGTCAATCCGGCCGCTGGTGTCAATGCCAGCGTCAATGATATGGCCAAATACCTGATAGCCATGTTGGGTCATAAACCTGGTGTGTTCAGTGCTGAAGCCTTGGCGCAGTTGCAGCAACCTATGGTGAGGTTACGAGGCAAACCTCGTTGGCCGGTTTGGCAACAGTATAAGCAAGTGTCCAGCTGGTATGGCCGAGGTTGGCGGGTGATCCAATACGATGAAAACAAACTGTTTTATCACGGTGGTGTGGTGGATGGTTTCCGGCCTTATATCGCATATTCACCACAACAAGACATAGGTTTAGTGCTACTGACCAATGCTGAAGCGGATATCACAGGTGATTTAGCCAAATGGTTCTGGCAACAGGTTTTAAGCTCTTAATTCATAAGGATTCGATATGAGATTAGTTATAGTTCTGTGTGCATTATTCAGCCTGAACTTATCGGCAGAAGAGCAATTTCCAGCATGGGAATTACCTAATACTCAGGTGCATCAGTTACCAGCACAAAGCAATGGCCGTCATTACGAAGTTTGGGTGGAGCTGCCGCCTTCTTATGGCAAAACAGAAAAGAAGTTTCCGGTACTTTTTGTGTCTGATGCTAATTATGCTTTTCCGCTGATCCGCAGTATCCGTAACAGGTTAGGCGCTGGCGGTCAAAATATTGAAGACTTCGTCATTGTAGGTTTGTCCTACGCCAAAGAAGATAACCCAACCGACAGTCGCAGCCTGGATTACACCCCAACTAATATTCTGGCGAAAGGCAAAAAGCCGGGCAAAAATTTAACGGCCAAAGCCTACGGTGGCGCGGCTTTCTATGCAGAGTATCTGCGACACCAAGTGATCCCCTTTGTACTGAACACCTATCAGGTAGACCCAAAACGTAAGCTGTTTGTTGGTCATTCGTACGGTGGCTTATTAGGCGCACAGATACTGCTGACTCAGCCCGATACTTTTGATACCTATATTTTAAGCAGCCCGTCTTTGTGGTTTGACAATAAAACCATGTTCAAACTGGAACAGCAGTACGCAACAAACCACAAAGATTTAAAAGCCAGAGTGCAGCTCTATGTCGCTGAATTTGAACAGATAAAACCAGGACCACGTTATGCCAACAGAGTGAGCATAGTAGAGGATACGCTGTTGTTTGAGAAAACCCTGAAAAGCCGTAATTACCCGGGCTTACAGATCCAGAGCCAGATTATTGCCGATGAAGATCACCTCTCTGTGTTTCCGTCTATGATAAGCCGGGCTTTGGTAAAGTTACTGCCAGGTTATGGCCCTTATACGCCGGGCTGATGACAGCCTTGTGCAGTCAGCGCATAATGGTTTGAATATCAGGTCGATACAAAGCACAGGAAAGTATCATGAAACCAATTAAACAATTACTACTGACAACTGCTTTGGCTTTAACAGCTTTTACCGCAGCAGCCACAACTTTTGGTGGTACTGTTGATAAAGCTAAGCTGGTAGAGGTAGCTGATATTCTGGCTAAACCACAAAGTTATCTGCAGCAACAAGTGACAGTCAAAGGCACTGTGCAAGCCGTCTGTCAGAAGAAAGGCTGCTGGATGCAATTCGCCGCTGATGCCAATCAGCCGACTTTTCGTATTAAAGTGAAAGACGGCGATATGGTGTTTCCGGTCAGCGCCAAAGGCAAAACGGCTTATGCCAGTGGCAAGCTGGATCCGATTGAAATGGATTTAGAATCCACCCGTGAATACCTGGCGCATAAAGCCGAAGAGCAAGGCGAAGCTTTTGATCCGGCCAGCGTCACTGAAGCCATCACTTTGTATCAGTTGGTGCCTGTTGCCGTTGAAATTGCCGATTAAGCATCAATTCTGATCACGGCAATGACGACTCAGCCCGCGCCAGAACAGCTGGCTTTTCAACAAAATAGCCAGCTGTCTGCTTTAGGTTTTAGTCAGCGCCAACCTTGTTTACAGCTGCAACAATGGGTGCAATTGTATTGGGCTGTGCAAGTGCCAGAGCAGGCCGATCTCAGTCAAGCTCATGCTTTGTACCCGGATGGCGGCAGCAATCTGACCTTCGACTTTATCCCCAACCAGCTGCCAGCTGTCTATTTTCAGTACACTCAGCAACTCAGCCAACGCGTTTTTTCTGCTGGCCAGCATCAGCTCAGCGTGCGTTTTCATGCCACAGGCGCTTTTCAGTTATTGGGCATTAGCCCTACCGAGCTGGCAACAGAGCAACTGGATTTACGACTATCCAACCTCGCCGGATTGGACTGGCTGTTGGAGCAATTAGCCAGCAGCAGCGATTTGCCTGTTCAACTGACAGCTGTTGAATGTTGGTTATTGCACCTGGCAGAGCGGATGATTACCAACACTAGCCTGGTGCAAAAAAGCCTGCAACTATTACAACAACCAGCAGCTGATCTGCAACACCTCTATCATCAGCTCCCGAAAAGCCGCCGGCAGTTTGAACGGCTGTTTAAGCTGGAAACAGGTTTATCACCAGCCCAATTACAACTGCTGTTTAAAGTAAAACTGGCGAGATTTTTAATCAGCAAGAACCCGCTGATTGACTTAGCCACTGTGGCGCAACAAGCTGGTTTTTACGACCAGGCCCATCTGCATCAGCATTTTGTCCGCATTACAGGCCAAACCCCTGGCCAGTATAAAAAACGCAAGATGTCGCAATTGTCCAATTCTGCCGGATAAGCTCTTTGTACACTGAACACCTCAACCAATGGAGGTGTTTATGTCAGAACGTATCAGCCGTACTCAAGTCTATAAAGCTCAACCAGCCATAGTGCAGCATCTGGTCGGGTTGGCCAAAGCGGCCGAAGATTCTGGTCTTGATAAAAGCCTGATCCACTTAATGAAAATTCGTGCTTCCCAACTCAATGGCTGCGCATTTTGCCAGCATATGCATGCCAATGAAGCGCGAAAAGATGGTGAACAACAACATAGACTGGATGTATTGCCGTCATGGCAGGAAGTGAAATCAGCTTTTACAGCCCGTGAGCAGGCAGCGTTAGTCTGGACTGAAGCTTTAACTTTAGTGGCAGGTAAAGGTGTGTCTGATCAGGACTACGCTACTGTTGCAGCAGAATACTCAGAGCAGGAAATTTTGAACCTGACGGCGCTGATCGTTACCATCAATAGCTGGAACCGCATCGCAGTGGCTTTTCATTTTCAGCCTGAGTTTTAAAGCCTTATTAGTTAGGCAGGCGGTAAGCCCCTAAAAGAGATTTGATCTGATAGACGGGCGGGGACAAGCCGCCCTACGTTTTTTACCATCCAGATTTTCGTAGCAGCGACCTTAATGACCGCCCGCTCAGATAACAATCATGCTTCCGGGCGGCGCCATAACCAAATAGCAACACAACAAAGAAAAGCAGGTAAAACAAGTTTGAGCCAGAAGGGTGCAGCGGAGAACAGCAACATCAAAACCGACAAGGACATCATCACAGTCGCCAGATATTTGGCTTTACGTGGCACAGCGCCATGTTCCCGCCAACGCTTGAGGGGTGGACCAAAACTTGGATGTGCTAATAACCAGAGCTCTAACCGAGGCCAGCCTTTACCTGCAGACCAGGCAGACACCAGTAAAAAAGGCACTGTAGGTAAACCGGGCAACACCACACCTATTAAACCCAGCAGCAAACTAATGCAGGCCAATAAACGCCAGAAAGAAACTGTCAGCAGCTTTAACATAACAACTTTACCGCTTTCTCTTCCTATTTATCGGATCCAGCCTTTGCTGATGGTACGGAAGTTATCTGTACCGGCTTTATCCAGCCACTCAAAAGCCAGCATTTCTTTACTGATAATTTGTGCGCCAGCCTGCTGTAAACGTAACAAAGCTAACTGACGGTTTTGTTCAGTACGGGAGCCTACCGCTTCTTCAACTATAAACACCTGATAACCAGCAGCTAACGCATCCATAGCAGTTTGCAGCACACAAACATGAGTTTCAGTGCCAATCATCACCAGCTGGGTTTTACCAGTTAACTTTAAACGTTCGGCAATCAGAGGTTCGCGCAAAGCACTGAAATGGATTTTCTCCATCACATGGTCTTCAGGCACTAACTCGGCCAAAGCGGGCAAAGTGACACCTAAACCTTGTGGATACTGTTCGGTGGCAAGGATAGGCACACCAAGCTGTACAGCAATTTGTAATACCCAGGCTGCTGCTTGTTCTACTTCTTTACCTTGATCGATCACCGGAGCTAGCTTTTCCTGCATATCAATCAGCAACACTAAGCTGTCTGCTTGTTTCACCAACATATCCTGCTCCCCACCTGAAGTATCAGGCGTTGTTAATCCGGTTCATTGGCGGCCTGTTGCCGTTCTTTGCGTTCCTGCATTTCAGCAAAAGCGGCGTTGATTTCATCCAGCACAGCGCCAACATCAGCGGCCTGTTCTGCTTCAGCGAATTCGCCTGTCAGTTCTGTATTTGGATTTAAATTACCGGCTTCAAATAAGGCCCAGATTTCTTTGGCATATTTAGTGGCGGCTAGTTCAGGTGCAAACTGAGCGTAATACTGGGTGATATTATTGACATCCCGCTCCAGCATCCACTGTGCATTGTTATTGGCAGCAGCATCTACGGCTTGAGGTAAGTCGATAATGACAGGGCCTTGTGGGTCCTGCAGTACGTTAAATTCGGATAAGTCGCCGTGCACTAAACCTACCGACAACATGCGCAGAATATCCTGCATCATGGTTTTGTGGTCGCGCCGGGCTTGTTCGGCGGTCAGCTGAATATCATTTAAACGAGGGGCCACATCACCTTCGTCGTCTAAAATCAGTTCCATCAGCAAAATACCGTCAAAACAGCCATAAGGCACAGGCACCCGTACACCAGCGTCGGCCAGTTTGTATAAAGCGTCCACTTCAGCGTTTTGCCAGCTTTCTTCTGCTTGCTCACGACCAAAACTCGAGCCTTTTTCCATAGCACGGGCCCGCCTGGAACTGCGTACTTTACGACCTTCCTGATACTGCACTGCTTTTTTAAAGCTGCGCTGGCTGGCGTCTTTATACACTTTGGCGCAGCGAATATCGTCCCCGCACCGTACCACGTATACGGAGGCTTCTTTGCCACTCATCAGTGGCCTGAGTACTTCATCCACCAGACCTTCGTCGATCAGGGGTTGAATGCGTTTTGGAGTTTTCATTGCGCACTTATACCTTGTTTAACGCAGGCGTAAAAGAGTAAATCCGTATTTTTATCAAGGCAAAGAAACAGCCGCTGATGAAGGCGGCCTTTCGGGGACAGAAGGTTTCAATATTTTATACTGCAACCATAAGGCTTAGTCACTGCAGGATTGGCTGGGTTGCCTGCTAACACAGCGGTTAAAGCGTCAGAAAAATAAGGCGTTGCTTTGGCGATATCATCCACCTTGGCAGACGGAATGCTGTCGATACCGCCCATATATTGCAATACACCCTTTTTATCAATCACATACATATGAGGTGTAGTTTTAGCATCGTAAGCTTTGCCTGTGACACCTGTTTCATCAAACAGCACAGCATCCGGCATTGCATTGCGGCTTGAGGTCAGCTCATCGGCTTTAGCACCAGTGACATGACCCTGCTTGCCGGGGGCTGAAGAAATTACCGTCAGCCAGACCACTTCGTCGGTGCCAAATTGTTTTTGTAAACTCTGCATATTGCCGCTGTAATGCTTCACCACAAAAGGACAATCGTGATTGGTCCATTCCAGCACCACGGTTTTACCGGCGAAATCAGCCAAGGAATGGCTTTTGCCTTTGCTGTCAGTCAGATTAAAGGCAGGCGCAGCCTGACCGACCTGGGGCGCGGCAAACAAAGAGCCGGCAAAAAATAATGCAGATAAACTTAAAGCAAGCTTGAGTTTCATGGTTTAACTCCTGTGGCTATTGACTGGTAATTAAAGGTTGTTTACTGCTCAATTGCTCCAACGCCTGACGTAATGAATCCGGCGTTAAAATTTGGGGTAACACTTCAGGCGGCTGGCCTGGCCAATACAACACATACAAAGGCACACCATCGCGCTGAAACTGACGCAAATAGGCACTGATAGCCGGATCTTTATTAGTCCAGTCGCCTTTGAGGTATCGCAGGTTATATAACACCATAGCGGCTTTGCTGCTGTCTGTGTCCAAGGCCACACGCTCGTTGACTAAACAGGTGATACACCAATCTGCCGTCATATTCACTAATACAGGCTGACCATCCTGTACCAATTGCTTTAAACGTTGCTCTGACCAGACTTCAGCATGGTCTGTTTGTGCAACCTGTTGCGCAGCAGGCTGCGGATACCATAACAAAGCAACAGCGCCCACCAGCAGCAGTAATGCGATCAAGCTGCTGACTTTACCAGCCTGTTGCAGTTGTTGTTGCCCCCATAGCCAGCAGGCAGCGCCAACCAATACCAGCCCCACTAAAGCCAGAGCTAAGGCATCTAAACCTTGCTGGCGGCCATAAACCCACAATAACCAAACCGCACTTAAAAACAAAGGATAAGCCAGCCATTGTTTCAGCTTTTCCATCCAAAGCCCGGGTTTAGGTAATAAAGCCGCAAAGCCTGGCCACCAGGCCAACAACAGGAAAGGTAACGCCATACCCAGACCTAATGCAGCAAAAATAGCTAACGCAGCTAATGCAGGTTGAGTAGCGGCATAACCTAAAGCTGTGCCCATAAATGGCGCTGTACAAGGGCTGGCGACCACTACAGCCAATACACCTGTGAAAAATGAGCCTTTATGGCCTTGTTGCTGTGTCAGCTGCTGGCCTGAATTCATCCAGCCTAAACCCAGCTGCACCACACCGGATAAACTTAAACCCAAAACAAACAGCAGATAAGCCAATGCACCAACTACAAATGGATTCTGCAACTGGAATCCCCAGCCAGCAGCCTGACCTGCGGCTCTGAGCAGCAGCAATACAGCAGCTAATGCAACAAAACTAAGCACCACGCCAGCGCTGTACCATAAAGCTTCAACTTTGGTTTGTTGTGCTGAATTCTGGCCATTGACCAGACTAAGAGCTTTTAAAGATAACACCGGAAATACACAAGGCATCAGGTTCAGGATCAAACCACCTGAAGCGGCCAGCACCAGCATTCCCAACCAATCCAACAGGCTGAAACTGGCAAGAGTGGCTGGTGAAACTTGTGGCGCACTTTCATGTTGCAGTTGCAGCAACACAGGGCCAGCTGCCGTATTCAGCACCAAATCAAACTGGGACAGAGCCTGGCTAAAGTAGGTGTTTTGCTGCTGACGTAATAATAACTCGCCATCCACCCAGTCAATTTGCTGAGGGGCCGCGTGATCGACCAGCTCTGGGGCTGAGACAAAAAAGGCCGATACTTTTAAATCTTCCGGCATTTGAATAGCTGCAGAAAACTTCTGGTTTTGTACATCATAGCGGCCCTGTAACTGCGTGACTTTGGGCTGATGCTGGCTGGCTTGTTCAAAGAGTTTTTTATAATCACGCGCTTCAATAGCAGCTTGAGTTACAGGCAAATTCAGCTCAAAACTGGCGTCAGCCGGAATACAAATCTCTTTGCATACCAGCCAGTCCACCTTTGCCTTGATTTGGAGTTGGGAGCCGTTGAAATCGGCCGGAATAGTGAGTTCTGACACTAAAATTGTCGGGCCTTCAAAACCGTAATTCACCAGTGGTGGCACCGAAATAGCCAGTGGAGCTGGCCACTGAATAGCACCAGCTTCAACGCCATCCGGCAAATCCCATTCAATGCTGGTGGCTAAACCTGAATCACCCGGGTTTTGCCAGTAGGTATGCCAATGTTCATCCGGAATAAAATGCAGCGCCAGTTTAAAGCTCTGCCCGGGCCGCACGTCCTGATGATCGCTGACCAGCTCTGCTTTTAAATGACTGGCGTTAACCCAGCCACTGGTTTGAGCCTGAACAGAACCAGTAGTGAACAGCACTAAAACGGCATAGAAAAAGAGGCGTAAAAACAAAGTCATCAGATAATTTCTGTACCTGCATACCAAGATGTTTTTAGTGTACGGCAATAACAGAACAGGGATCAGCCATCAAACGCAGCTGGCTGGGCTTCTGCCTCAGCCACTGCACGACGAGGTGTAGGGGCGGGTCTTGCACCCGCCCGTCTAAAATTCCAAACAAATCTTTATTGGAAATAGACTTATGGCTGTTGCAAAGCCCACTCTGTCAGTAAACGCACACCATAACCCGTTGCACCTTTGGTATTAACCTCTTTATCTGTTCTGCTTAACGCATTACCTGCGATATCCAAATGAGCCCATGGCGTATCACTGGCAAATTGTTTTAAAAACCAGGCTGCGGTTGAAGCTCCAGTGCTGCTGCCGGTATTTTTCAGATCGGCAATGTCACTTTTAATTTCATCACCAAATTGTGGGCCTAAAGGTAAACGCCACAGCGGTTCATTCACTTTTTCGCCCGCTAAGGTTAATTGATCCACCAGTGACTGCTGCTGGGAGAACAAACCCGCATAGTAAGTACCAACGGCACCTACTTTGGCCCCTGTTAAGGTGGCAATATCGACCATAGCTCGCGGCTGAAATTCTTTATTGGCATACCAAAGCGCATCGGCCAGCACTAAGCGGCCTTCGGCATCCGTGTTGGTGACCTGAATAGTTAAACCAGCGGCTGATTTGAGTACATCACCGGGCAACATGGCTTTGTCGGATACCATATTCTCCGCCATAGCCATCACAGCAACCACGTTCACCGGGGCTTTTTGCAATGCTAATGCTTTAATAGTCCCCAAAGCTGCGGCTGCACCGGCCATATCACTGGTCATACGGACTATCGAGTCAGAATCTGTTTTCAGGTTATAACCACCAGTATCAAAAGTGATGCCCTTACCAACAATAGCCAGTGGCTTTTGATCGCTGCCCTGCCAGTGCGCTACCACTAAACGTGGAGGTCTGTTGCTGCCTTTACCTACAGCTAAAATAGCGCCCATTCCGAGTTTTTCCATCGCAGGCACATCCAGTACCCGCACTTTCACCCCTAGCTTCTCCAAAGCTTTCGCTTCGGCCGCAAAGGTTTCGGGCGTTAAGGCAGCTGCTGGCTCATTAACCATATCCCGGGCTAAAAATACCCCTTCGGTTACGGCCTGTAACTTACTGAACTGACGCTCTGCCGCTTGTTCATCCGTCACCAGAATTTCCAGCTTTTTGGCTTCACCTGCTTTGTTCTTACTGAAATAGCGATCAAAGCTGTAGGAGCGCAATTCAATACCATGCGCCAGTTGGGCAGCAAAGTCGGCGTTGCTTAACACAGATTGAAGCGCCGCGGTGTCTATCGTAAAAGAACGGGCTTTGTCTTTTTTTACCCAGGCAGCAATATCTGCCCCCAGGTTGTTACTGATGGCAGCGGTCAGCTCTTTGGGTTCACCTGTTCCCAGCAGAACCACTCTGTTGTAACCGGCGACTTCAGCCAAAACATCCAGTTGTGCCGCTTTTTTGGCTGCAAAGCCTGCCGTTTTAATCGCATGCTGTACCGCTTTGTGTTGCAGTATCTCGGAAGAAGATTGCGTCAGCTGCTCCGGGCTTACCAACAGCACCAGTGTGTCCGCATCAAGTTCTGCTTTCTGATTCATTTCAATAGCAGGGACTGCAGCAACAGCACTGTACGACAAAAGCAAAGTGGCAATACTGGTCATCATTGTTTTCATAGGGCCTTTCCTTTTTTATTGTAGTTCTACTGAGAGTGACGAAAGCACAAACGAACAACAAGCTAAATCCGGTTAAATTGAATAATTTAAGCGACCAAGTTAGTTCAGCCTTATGCCTGCAGATGTATTTTATTTCTCAACTGAATTGAGCTGAACCCACAGCAGTGATACAAACTAACCTTGGATATCTACCTCTGCCCACACCAAGGACTTTTTATCAGATGGCATTGCAACTTAACTTTTTCGATCAATGGCTTATGTCAGTTACAGCACCAAAAAACAGCTCGGCTGTACATAGGTTTTGCTGGGAGTTCTTATTTTTTGGTATCAAACAGGCGCGGGCCTGCCTATTTGTTGGCTTGTTTTTTCTGTCTGTTTTGCTGGTCCCACGTGAAGGGATAGCGGGTGTCAGTCGTTATGACGTACTGTTGGTGCTGGCCTTGTTGATCCAAATCTGGATGGTCTGGGCCAAACTGGAAACCTGGGATGAAGCCAAAGCCATCAGCTTGTTTCATGTTGTTGGTTTTGCGTTGGAAGTCTTTAAAACTTCCGGCACCATTCAGTCCTGGAGCTACCCTGATCCTGCGTTAAGCAAAGTTTTCGGAGTACCACTTTTTGCCGGCTTTATGTATGCGGCAGTTGGCAGTTACATTATTCAGATCTGGCGTTTAATGGAGTTGCGAGTACGACACCATCCACCTTATTGGATGGCGGTGCTGATTGCTTCACTGATTTATCTGAATTTTTTCAGCCACCATTATATTGGTGACTACCGCTGGTATCTGGCCGCTATAACCTTAGGTTTGTATGCCAGAACTATAGTCTATTACCACCCTTTGGATAAAGAACGGCAAATGCCGCTGTTGCTGGGTTTTGTTTTAGTCGGATTTTTTATCTGGCTGGCAGAAAACATCAGCACTTTTATGGGCTTGTGGAGCTACCCTAATCAGTTGGGAGCATGGTCTGTGGTGCATGTTGGCAAATGGAGCTCCTGGTCATTGCTGGTGATTATGACCTTTACCATAGTGGCGCAGCTTAAGTACGTCAAAGAGCGAATTCATGTACCTGAGTAAAGTTATGGCAATTCGGGGAATATATCTCTGTCACTCAGCGCCTTAATCAGCGCATCAAATACCAACCTGACCCGGTCGGGTACAGGGCCACGCTGGGGCCTGTAGACAGACAAAGGCCAGGGTTTGGGATCAAGTTCGGGGAGTAGACGTACTAAAGCGCCAGAGCGCAGATGAGGAATAGCCATACAAGAAGCCAGTTGCGATACGCCCAGCCCAGCTAAAGTTGCATCGGCTTCCGTTTCAGAATCATCTGCGACAAAACTAATTTTTTTGGGCGACCATTGCTGGCCCTCATGAAAATACCAGTGCCAGGCCCGGCCTGTCGCTTTGTCCATCAAGGCTGTTGTCGGCAGTTCTGCCAGTTGTTCTAAGTCCTGCGGGCTATGGTGTTTTGCCAGCAACAGCGGGCTGGCTGTCAAAAACAAGCCGACATTGGCGACTTTCCGGGCAATAAAACCATTATCCCGGATCAATCCAATCCGTACTCCTACATCAATTTGCTCATCCACTACGTCCGCAATCTGATCCGACAAACGTAAATCGAGCTGCAACGCAGGATGCTGTTGCGCCAGAGCACTCAGTACAGGCATGAGCACAGGCCGAATCACTCTCGGAGCCGCCAGCCGCACTAATCCGGCAATAGCATGATTTGAAACCGCCTGATGCTGCTGAAACAATGCATCCAATTGCTGCAGAGTGCTTTTCGCCTGCATTGCAAAACCTTCAGCAAAAACGGTCAGCCGGATATGGCGGGTACTGCGATGGAACAACACCTCACCCGTACTTTGCTCCAGTTGCTGCACTGCTCTGGTGACTGCCTGAGGTGAAATACCCAACCTTACAGCTGCGGCTTTAAAACTGTCACTTTCTGCCGCAGTACAAAAAATCCGCAGCAATTCAACTTTGTTCAACATTAATTATTCCAAAATAAGGAATTATAAAATCAAAATATTTCCATTTTTTGGATTTGTCTATCACTTCATACTGATCAGGTCGAAATTAATCAGATGCCACTCAACTGAGGATAAAACCATGAGTCAGAATATTTCAGGAAAAACTGTAGTGATCACAGGTGCCAGCAGCGGTTTAGGGGAAGCGACTGCTTACCACCTGGCTAGTTTGGGTGCCAAAGTGGTGTTAGGCGCACGCCGCGAAGACAAACTGCAACAGATAGCAGACACTATTGAAGCCCAAGGCGGACAAGCCGCTTATCTGGTGACGGATGTCACTAAAGCCAGCGAAGTTCAGGCACTGGTGCAACTGGCTGTCAGTCGTTTTGGCCAGTTGGATGTCATTATTAATAACGCAGGCCTGATGTCTATTGCCCCGATCAGTGAATTAAAAACAGATGAATGGGACCGGATGATCGACATCAATATCAAAGGGGTGTTGTATGGTATAGCTGCAGCCCTGCCGGTATTTGAGCAACAACAATCCGGCCATTTTATTAATATATCTTCAGTAGCGGGCATTAAAGTCTTCAGCCCGGGTGGCACAGTGTACAGTGGCACTAAGTTTGCGGTTCGGGCCATCAGCGAAGGCTTACGCCATGAAGTGGGTGGAGCTATCCGCACCACCACCATACTGCCTGGCGCAGTAGATTCTGAATTGAAGCACGGCAGCAGCCACCAGCAAAGCGCTGAATTTGTTAATAACTTCTATCAGATGGCTATTCCGGCGGATTCAGTGGCAAAAGCCGTAGCTTATGCAATAGCACAACCTAAAGAGGTCGATATTAACGAAATAGTGCTGCGCCCTACTGTGCAGGATTTCTAAGCCTGCACCACCAGCTCTACCAGTCAATCTGAGTTTTATTGCGGAAAAACGCACCAGTCGGGCCATCGTCATCCAGTGTGGCGAGCCAGACTGGTGTTTCAGCACCTTGCTCCGGGCTTAAATCTGCCGCTTCGCCCCCCATACGGGTACGTACCCAACCAGGACAAGCTGCGTTTACTTTCACTTCAGGCATTAATTCACGGGCACAGCTTACCGTGACTGCATTCAACCCAGCTTTACTAATGGCGTAACAAGCCGGACCTTCCAGCCCCTCTGAAAAACTGCCCCAACTGGATGAAACATTGACAATACGGCCATAACCCCGCTGCTTCATCAAGTGACCAAATACTTTGCAGAGCATAAAAGGCGCCACTGTATTAACCGATAAACTGTGGAGTAAATCCTCAGCCTGAGTATGTTGCACTTCGGTGGAATGCAGTATGGCTGCATTATTAATTAATACATCAACAGGGCCATAGTGACGTTCAATCTGCAAGGCTTTTTGTTCCAGCAGCAAAGGGTCGGTCAAATCCAATCGAATTGCTATACCAGCGCCTAACAAGGCTACGGCTTCCTCTGCATCTTTTTGATGGCGAGCAGCCAGCAATAACTGAAAACCGCCTTGTTGCAGCAGAGTTTTAGCGATCGCAAAACCTATGCCCCGGTTTGCGCCCGTAATCAATACTGTTTTTTGTTGCGGCTGACTCATAAATCCACTCCCTAATGATTGACTCTCAGTCCATTCACCTTAGTTTTTAGCATTTTCAAATGAAATAGTAATGACTGCCGTGTAAATTTACCTACACTAAGCCACATGGCGAATCAAAGCCCCACGTAAAACGAGGAAAACTTCTGATGTCCAACATCAGCTTACTGCAAAAAACAGCACTGTCGTTCCTGTTTTGGTTGTTTTGCAGTGCTATTGCGACGACTGCAATGGCATGTGAGTTTGAAGTGGAACTGGAGCAATCCTGTGCGCAGGAACTGGAGGAGGATCTGTTACCCAAGGTACCTTTTCAAGTACAACGCAACAGTAATTTTTTACATCTGCAAACCAAAGCCGGAGCTTTGGCTTTTCCGGTATTTAAAGAAAAAACCGATGAAGACACCCTGCCTTATTTAGTTTCGTACTTAAAGCCTGTGCAATTGGCTGTGGTTTGGGTATTTGAATATCGTGGCCGTAGCGTGTATCTGATTAATACCCAAACCGGTTTGCAGACTCAGATCAACGGTTTTCCATTGCTGTCACCAGACAACAAACGTTTATTGGTGTATTCCGAAGCCCACTCAGACAAAGAAAATGCCAATCTGGTGGTGATTTACCGCATTCGGAATCACAAGCTTTATGCTGAAATGGTGCTTAGCGGAGACGACAACAGAATACAACCCTGGAATCCATTGGATGTGCGCTGGGTTAGCCCGGATAAAGTAGAGTTTATCCGGCTGCATTATCACAATGGCGAAGAGGATCAGAAGCTTCAAAGCCTGCAATTACAACAAGGTAAATGGCAACTGCTTTAAAAACACTCCTCTTGTGCGCTACAACTTTCGCCTGCTTTATAAAATCTGACTATAGTTTTACAGGTCTGCAGTCTGGCCAGTTCCAGAGACATTGCCATTAACACCACTATGTATATGTTTTGCAGACACGGAGAATTGCGATGAGTAAAGTCCCCCCTTTAACGAATGCCACAGGCGCCCCGGTTCCGGACAACACCAATACCATGACAGCAGGCCCCCACGGCCCAGCCTTACTACAGGATATCTGGCTTTTAGAGAAGCTGGCCCATTTTGACCGCGAAGTAATACCAGAGCGGCGTATGCATGCCAAAGGCGCTGGTGCTTATGGCACCTTCACAGTCACTCACGACATCAGCCGTTACACCAGAGCCAAATTGTTTTCTCAGGTCGGGAAAAAAACCGATGTATTCTTGCGTTTTTCCACTGTGGCTGGCGAACGTGGTGCGGCCGATGCAGAACGGGATATTCGTGGTTTTGCGGTAAAGTTTTATACCGAAGAAGGCAACTGGGATATTGTAGGCAACAATACGCCAGTGTTTTTCTTTCGGGATCCTATGCGCTTCCCTGACTTAAACCACGCAGTAAAACGTGATCCGCGCACAGGCTTACGCAGCGCCGAAAACAACTGGGACTTTTGGACTTTACTGCCTGAAGCCTTGCACCAGGTGACTATAGTAATGAGCGACAGAGGTATTCCGGCCACCTACCGTCATATGCATGGTTTTGGCAGCCACACCTTTAGCTTTATTAACGCCGCCAATGAAAGATATTGGGTGAAATTCCATTTTCACACTCACCAGGGCATTAAAAACCTGAGTGCTGAAGAGTCGGAGCTGGTGATAGGCAAAGACAGAGAAAGCCATTTACGTGATTTGTACGACTGCATAGAAGCAGGCGATTATCCGCGCTGGACCTTAAAGGTACAGATCATGACTGAGCAGCAAGCCGCCACTCATAAACATAATCCTTTTGATTTAACCAAAGTCTGGCCACACAAAGACTATCCGCTGCATGAAGTGGGCGTGATGGAGCTGAATAAAAACCCGGAGAACCACTTTGCAGAAGTGGAGCAAGCAGCTTTCTCACCAGCCAATGTAGTACCAGGCGTTAGCTTTTCACCCGATCGTATGCTGCAGGCGCGGTTGTTTTCTTATGGAGATGCCCAGCGTTATCGATTAGGCGTCAATTTTAACCATATACCAGTCAATGCCCCACGTTGTCCTTTCCATAGTTACCACAGAGATGGTCAGATGCGTACCGATGGTAATTTAGGTGGCACTATCAGCTATCAGCCCAATTCAAAAGGGGTGTGGGATAACAGACCTGAATATGCCGAACCCGCTTTGGCGATGACAGGCGCTGCAGACCGTTATGATCACTATGTCGATGACGACCACTACGAACAACCAGGAGATTTATTCCGGCTGATGACACCAGCACAGCAGCAGATCCTGTTTGCCAATACAGCCGCCAATCTGGCTGGCGTATCCAGAGATATTCAGGACAGGCATATCACCAACTGTACTAAAGCTGATCCGGCTTATGGCGCAGGAGTGGCTAAAGCTTTGGGCCGATAACAGTATCAGCAATACCAAGCCCGGCTTTAACACTAGCCGGGTTTTTAATGCAAATACTGCCTGCTGGCGGGTAAACGTGACAACTGCCACATCTTGTATCTCTGACAGACGGTGTTGTATTCAGCTCTGAGCTTGGCTGATTCCTGCAACACAGCCAGACTGGCCGGATGATCACCATCCAGACGCTGCAACATTTGTTCAAACCAGTTTAAGCCATGCCTTAATGTGATCTGACAACGACGCCAGCGTTGCTGTTGTGCATAAGTTTCTGCCAGATTCTGAATAGAAATAGATAAACAAAAGGTCGGCAACGACGCTTCCTCACGGCTCAATTCCGGCGGACAACAAACAAAAGCGCAGTGATACCAGACAGGCCAGACATCAGAAATAGCCTGACGGTAAAAACTGGCTGCAGCCGTTAAATGCCGTTCGGTAAAGGCCTGATTGCCTTGCGCAATGATCTGTTGCCACTGATCCATAAAAGTCCCCAATTGAGAATTGATGTCATCTAGACTATTTCAATTGCGAATAGTTCGCAACAATGTCAGTAAATTTTGTCAAATCGACAATCAAGCTCTAATTCCAGATGTGAAATAGCTGTCCCTAAAATGTTAGTCCACACTCTGCTGTACCGGTCAGGACCCGAATCAGGGCCGGTATTACTAATAAAACAAGAACAGTTATTTGAGGACAACTAGATGCAACATAAAAATCTGCTATTCCCACTTTTAGCTTTAAGCTGCGCTATAAGTGCCGCAGTGCAAGCCAATAATCTGGCGATCACAGGCCCAGGAGCCGGAGCTGATGGTTCCAGTAAAGCCAGTGGTATCAGTTATTCCGACGTCAGAGACAACGATCTGCAAAGCTACTGGCAACCTTCCAGTGCATCAAATCAACGGGTGTCAGTGAAATGGAGTTCAGCCATTCAGCTGAATCAGGTGATCCTTAAGGAATCTGGCTCGGCAGTCACCAACTGGCGTTTAGTCAATAACGACAATGGTGCAGAACTGGCCAGCGGCAGCAGTATTGGCGGTAATAAAGTGCTGAATTTAAGCACCATTAGCAGCAAAAAACTGAACCTGGAAATCATCAGCGCCAGCTCAGCCCCTCGTATCGCCGAATTTGAAGTCTATCTGAACACAGAGGGTGGCACAGACCCGACGGATCCAACCGACCCTGTTGACCCGACAGATCCTGTGGACCCAACAGATCCACCTCCTACAGGAGAAGTGACCTCCTGCAGCGCCAGCCCTCAAGGTTATGCTTCACTGGATGGAGGTACTACAGGTGGCTCCGGTGCCAATGCGGTTACAGTGACAGCAAGCACAGGCGCAGAAATTCAGGCCGCTTTGGCGAACCGGGATTTAAACCGTCCTTTAACCATCAGGGTGAATGGCACTATTACCAGCGCCAACTCAGGCGGAGTCAGTAAGTTTGATATCAAAGATATGAACAACGTCAGTATTATTGGTGTAGGCAACAACGCATTATTTGATGGTATTGGGCTGAAAGTGTTTCGTGCCAATAATGTCATTATCCGTAACTTAAAGCTGCGTTACGTCAATACAGGGGACAAAGACGCTATTACGCTGGAAGGCCCGGCCAGCAACATCTGGATCGATCACAACGAAATTTACAACAGCCTGGATGTGGATAAAGACTTTTATGACGAATTGGTCAGCGGTAAAAAAGACGTCGATAAAGTGACGATTTCCTACAACTATCTGCACGACAGCTGGAAAACCTCATTGTGGGGCAACAGCGATTCTGACAACTACAACCGCCGTATTACCTTCCACCATAATTACTGGCAAAGAGTAAATTCGCGCCTGCCATTATTCCGTTTTGGTCAGGGCCATATTTACAACAATTACTACACAGAAGTGCAGGACACTGGCATCAACAGCAGAATGGGCGCGGTGATCCGTATTGAAAATAACGTGTTTGAAAACACCACTAACCCTATAGTGTCGTTTTACTCCAGTGCTTTAGGTTACTGGGACACCAGAGGCAATCAGTTTAGCAATACCACCTGGCAGGCCATGCCAGCTGAAGGTGTGATTGCAGGACCAAATGTACAACCTAATGCAGTGTTAAACCTGCCCTACAGCTTCGCTTTATTGCCAACCAATGAAGTAAAAGCTCACGTGATAGCCAATGCCGGCGTGAATAAATGTAGTTTTTAACTTTTTTCCGTGATCGGATAGAACGCAGGAAGGGGCGGTTAAACCCCGCCCCTTCCTACATCGATGTAACTATATTCTGTTGGCGTTATTAGCTGAGCTGGTCTTTTACCACTGCTGTTAAGCCATTAATGTCGCCTGCTTTTACACCAATTTCATTGAGCAGGCTGTCTAACAACGGGGCTTGGGCTCTGTACCGCAAAGCACTATTGACGACCTGATCAGGTAATGAAGTACCATTTGGGCTATCTCCTTCAGCGGAGTGAGCTGAGGCCCCATTTAGGCCATTCACCTGCAAAATTTTAATATCGCTGATCTGCTCCATAGGTTTAACACTTTGTGCAATGATTTCTGGTAATTGTTGAATCAAGGCCAAACGAACCTGCATTGCAATTTGTTCTGCAGACAGCATGTTGGCCGCAGCGTTGATAGCTTTTTTACCTTCAGCTTCGACCTGATAGCTACGCTCTTTGGCTGAAGCCAGCAGAATTTCTGCATCTGCCTGACCTTGGGCTGACAAACGATCTTTATCCGCCTGGCCCTGAGCAACGACCCGTAGTGATTCAGCTTGATCTTCTGCAGCTTTTTTCTCTGCATCAGCTGCAACAATAATTTGGATCGCTTCTTTTTCTGCCTGTTGCCTTGCCATAACCAGTTCAACTTGTTTAACACGTTCAGCCCTTTCGGTTTCACGCACTGTCACAACGCTTTCTTCTTCTTTTACCGCTATAGCTCTGGCTTTGTCTGCCAGTGCTTTAGCTTCAGATTCAGCCCGTGATTTTTCAGCTACCGCTATAGCTTTGTCCTGAGACGCCAGCTCTATGGCTTTTTGCCGCTCAATTTCAGCCTGCTCTAAAGAGCGTTGTTTAGAAATTTCCATTTCGCGCACTGCGCGTTCTTTTTGAATGGTTTCGTTTTCAATATCACGCTCGGACAGAATGCGTTTCAGATCGACTTCACGCTGAGAGGCTATCTGAGCTTCTTCGGCTTCACGTTTTTTCTCTGCCTGTTCGCGGGCAATTTCTGACATTTGTGAAGCACGGCGAATGGAAACTTCACGCTCCTGCTCTAACTTTGCATACTCTTCTTCACGCGAAATCTGTAATTTAGCCCGCTCTGCTTCAAGGTTTTTTTGCTTGATGGCTAAGTCGGTTTCCTGTTCAATGTCGTTGCGAATTTTACGACGTGATTCAATCGCCTGAGTCAGCTTGGTCAAACCTTCCGCATCAAAGGCATTTTGCGGATTAAAATGCTCAAAAGCGGTTTGGTCTAAACCGGTGAGCGACACAGACTCCAGTTCCAAACCATTTTTTAACAAGTCTTCCGATACCACTTGCTGAACTTTTTGTACAAAATCGACCCGTTTTTCATGCAACTCTTCCATGGCCATTTCAGCAGCCACAGATCGCAATGCATCAACAAACTTACCTTCAACTAATTCTTTTAATTCACTTGGGTTCATGGTTTTTAAACCCAACGTCTGTGCCGCATTGGCAATAGAATCTACTGTAGGTTTTACCCGCACATAAAATTCAGCGGTTACATCGGCACGCATCCTGTCTCTGGTGATCAGAGCCTGTTCATTGGCGCGGCGCACTTCCAGCCTTAAGGTGTTCATATTCACGGGTATAATTTCGTGCAAAACTGGCAGCACTATGGCACCACCATTCATAATCACTTTTTCACCACGGAAACCTGTACGCACAAAAGACACTTCTTTGGTTGCCCTTTTGTACAAACGGGCCAAAATAAGCCCTAACAGCAACAATCCGGCAAAGACCACTCCGGCCACAAATACGATATCCATTAAGTTATCAGTCAGCATCATCAACACATCCTTTTAAAAAACACCCTTTGCACTTAAAACTGCAGCTTTGTTAACTGCATCAGCTCAGAACAACCTTTAGTTAAGATCCTTTTGTCGTTCAGACAACAGCGGATTTACATTCAAAATACCTTTGTACACATTACCTTGCCTGGATAGCAGTAATATTTCAGTCCCGGTCACAAACGCCTGATCAGCCTCATCAGGCTCTACCTGAATATAGTGGTAGTAGTTATGCTGATCTTTCACCTTGGCTTCCGCCGGATAACCCGCTTTGGCTGTACCTAAAGTAATCAAAGCGACACGGCCTATTAAACTTTCTGCCGTGATCGCTGTAGTTTCATCTTTCGGGATAATCCTCTGCAATACGCCAGTGCCCCAGCGGACAAAAGGCAAGGACAAAGGCAGCACATACAAGCCAGCTAACCAACCCGGACTATAAAAGCCAAATATCGCCATCAGTAACTTCTGCGAAAACAGTCCAATCAACGAAAACCCCATTAAAAACACCACCAGCACCATTAACAATGGTACTTCGCCTATCCGAAGCCAACTCAGCAAACGGCTTAATACACCTTCAGTTTCAGGTTGTGTTACCTCGGCATCAGGCAATATGGAGTCCAGCGAAGAAGACAATCCGCCGCCCAGCACGACAGCAACTAATTCAACCACTGAAATCAATAGCATCAGGGCTAAAGCTATGCTAAAGATTTTATTTTCAGCGGCTAACATTAACTGCCACATTAGTTTTTATCCGCTTTTAGTGCAGCTAAACGCTCCAAAATCCGGTTTTTACGTGTCAATTCTTCCAGTTCAGCCAACTTTAACGCGGTATCTGTTGTTGTCGACCGACCAGCAATACCAGATTGTTTTTCCATCACCCGCTCAAAACTAGCCGTGGCTGACTCCGCTTTTTGTTGGGCTGTAGAGCCATAGGATGGTGCTGCCGCTGCCGCTGAACCAGCTTGTTGCCTGGCTTGCCTGAACTGGTTTAAATCCGCTTTCATATCACGCTTTTTCGCCTGCAACGCCTGAATGAAACCTTCCAGCTCTTTTTCCTTACTGCTGCATTCTGCAATGCTGGCTTCTAACACGGGAATACGTGATTCGATATCAATCTGTTGAGCAATACCTACCTCAGCCAAATCATCACGACCTGAAATAATCGCTGCTTCCAGCTGTTCAGACAGGGTTTCATGCCGACTGTTTTCTTCCATCAGCTTTTTGCTGGCCAGATGTTTTTGTGCAACAAATTTACCCAGTTCTGAGCGGGCTTCATCTATAGCACTATCCAATTCGCGCAGCGCTTGTTCCATCACAGCTTCCGGGACCTGTCCTTCGACAGCATCCACCAATGCATTAACGCTGCCACTGACCAGGCGCGCCACTCTTTGACTTATACTTTCTGCCATTACTTTTCTCCTTGAGTTGCGACTTGAGACTGACAAATCAAACCCGCCAATCTGACTAAACCTTGTTGTGTCGAATTCTTCTCGTTCGGCGCTGCTGACAAAGCCAATGGCAAAATCAGTTCGCTTAAACGCAGCACGACCTGAGCAACTGCTTGCTCTTGTTGCTGAAACTCGCTTAATTTCACATCCGTTTTTTCTGCGGTGGCCGTTTGGATTTGAGCCAAGAGTTCAGGTACAAGGTCCAGTGTTCTAATCATCAGTTCGGAATGAGCACCTAATTCTTGCTCACGAACCAGCCACTGCCGCTTCAACCGGCTGAACCATTCTTGCACCACTGCTAAATTATCGGCGTAATTTGCCCCCTGCTGACGCTGCCGCCGCACTTCAACCAGCAATGCTCTGAGTTTATCTGAAGGCGTGTAAGCACCGTCATATTGCAACTGGCTTATAAACTCAGCATCATCAACGCTAATCCTTGCACTAAAAGGTACAGTTTTTCCGCTCATCAGCCACCTGAGTTCAGATTGTTCAGCTATTAAACGAGTGTATTCATTTGAATTCAACTGTCAATGGGTAACACAAAAATAACAACAATTAGAGATTAAGTGGGAGTATTTAAGCAGGGAGTGGGGAGTGGCCTGACAGAATTCAGGCCACAGCAGAGCGTTTAATCTTTCTTCGTCAACAGATAGGCCACAACAGCGTCTAAATCTTGCTGGAAATTCTCCTGACTTAAACCGGAAAACTTCACCAGATATTTACCATTCACAAGTAGTGTCGGTACGCCTTGCAGCACTTTAGCTTCAGAGTAATGGTCCTGGCTTTTTTTCATCGTAGCTACTTCAGCCAGTACAGCAGGGTTCACCATACCTGAATCAAATAACATGGCCGGAATATCATTTACTACCAACAGGTTGCGGATATCCTGCTCAGAACTAAAGGTGGCACGCTGGTTATGCAGATAATCAAAAATCACATCCGCAATACGATCAGCCTGACCGGCATTTTTCGCAACTACATAAGCTTTAGCCAGTGACTGCTGCAATTCAGGTGAAGCCGCCCGCAAAAAATCGACGTGATATTTCGTCAGACTGACACCTTTTGGCAGATTTTTATTTAAGGTCTGCGCAAAGGGTTCAAACGCTTTGCAGTGCCCGCAATAAAACGAAAAAAACTCCAGCACTTCTGGTTTTGTCGTCGCTTTTTCTGCGACTACGTCGTAATGCACGCCTTCCTGATACTGCACAGGAGCAGCTGCAGAAGCAAAGGCCATGACAGGAGCCAACACCAAAGCAAGCAGTAATTTCTTTAACATAAGGAACGCCTTCTAATTAAGATTGAGTCAGTAAAAAATTAACTAACTGCTTAAATTCTTCATCCTGATTTTCGCGGCTTAAACCCTGGTTGAGAATTTTGTATTTACCGTTAACGATAAAGGTAGGTACGCTGGTTAATACGCGACGAGCGGATAATGCATCCTGTTCTTTTTTCATTTGTTTAGCACCGCCAGCTACAGTAAAGCTTTTCAACGCTTTATCGTAAGTGTCTGCATCTACCCCATTGGCAACCACAACAGCTTTAATATCGTCATCGCTGGCAAAGGCTTTACGGTCTACATGAATGTGGTTAAAAAAAGCACTGGCTACCTGATCGCCTTTGCCCAGATTTTTCGCCACCAAATACGCTTTGGCTAAAGTGACCTGAATTTCAGGCGCTGCGTGTTGTAAAAAATCAACATGCACCTTTTTCAGTTCAGCGCCAGCAGGCAACTGCTTTGCTAATGCCTGCACTTTAGGCTCATAACCAAAACAGGCCGGGCAATAAAAAGAAAAATACTCTTTCACTTCAGGTTTGGCTGTCGCCTGCTCTGAAATCACTTCGTAGTGCTTACCTTCCTCAAACTGAGCTGCAAAAACTGCCACAGGTAATAACAAAGCACCTACTAACAACGCTGTTAACTTTTTCATTATTCGAATGTTCCTTGGAATAAAACTGTCACTACTCTAACAAAATCTTACCATTGAGGCATCAGAGAAAGTGGGCTCTGGTCACAGAATTTCAGCTGTTCATCCAGCGCCCGCAATTGTTGTTGCCAGTATTGGTCTGTACTGAACCATGGAAAGTTCTTTGGAAAAGCCGGATCGCTCCACCTTTTTGCTATCCAGGCCATATAAGACAAGATACGCATCGCCCTTAGCGGCTCGATTAAACGCAGCTCTTTATGATCAAAATCACAATACTGCTCATATTCTTCCAGCAATAACGACAGCTGGTAGGTTTGCTCCACTCTGTCGCCATTGAGTAATAACCACAAATCCTGCACTGCAGGGCCATTACGACTGTCGTCAAAGTCCAGCAACAAAGGCCTGTCGTCATGCCACAACAAATTGCCGATATGACAGTCACCATGTACCCGGCGGATTTTTTCCGGCTTATACAAAGGACCGACCTTGTCGCACAATTGTTGCATCATCGCCTGATAATCTTTTTCCAATGAAGGTGGGATCAGGCCCGACTGCAACAAGCTTTGCTGACTATCCAGTAAAAAAGTCTGATGGTTGATGGTAGGTCTGTGCAGAAAAGGCCGGGCAGCGCCAACCTGATGCACCATGCCTAAAAAGCGGCCCAGTTGCAGCATTTGATCATCATTATCCGGCTCTAAAGTACGGCCACCACGGCTCGGAAAAACCGATAAATAAAAACCGCCGAAGGATAATACTTGCTGGCCATCGCGCTCAACGGCTTCGGCCACCGGCACTTCAATTTCAGCCAGTTCACGCACAAACTGATGTTCTTCGTTCAGCTGCTCTAAGTTCCAGCGCTCCGGCCGGTAAAACTTCACCACCCAGCTTTTGCGATCGTCATCTCTAAACTGACAGACTCTGTTTTCGAAGCTGTTTAGTTGTAATAAGCCAGAGCTGACATCAAAGCCATAATGAAACAACGCATCCAGCATTAAATCCGGACTTAGGGTAGAAAAATCAAAAGTGCTCATGGAATTCCGTTTGGTCAGTACAGCCAATTGCCCTAAAAAAATAGGGAGCCGAAGCTCCCTAGTCTAACGCTTTTACAGATTTAACGGGCGGAAAAGAACTTACTGCCCTGGGTTAAACGGATATCCGGTTCGTCGCTGTCTTGCAGCACAAACTCAATTTCCAGCACTGGCCTCTTCGCGTCCACAGGGTCCAGCGATAAGCTGATAGGCAGGTTGGCTGTTTCACCGCCTTTGATGGTCAGCTCTTTGTCGCCAATCCACTGCGCGTCATCCAGGCCTTGCACCGACAACTGATAGGTTTGTTCCAGCTGCGATTTATTAATGACTTTTAAAGTGTAAGTGTTTTCAATTAAACCTTCGTCGGTTTCACGGTATAAAGCGCCACGGTCACGCACTATGTCCATCACCACAGGTTTACGCACCACTAAGGTCCAGCCAAAAGCCGCACATACAGCAACTAACACCATAAAGTACCCAACTAACTTGCCACGTACTACTTTGGTGGTTTTGCCTTCCAGGCTATGTTCTGTGGTGTAGCTGATTAAGCCTTTGGCATAACCCATTTTATCCATCGTATCGTCACAGGCATCGATACAGGCGCCACAGTTAATACACTCGTACTGCAGACCGTTACGAATATCGATACCGGTAGGGCAAACATGTACACATAAATTACAGTCGATACAATCGCCCAGGCCTTTGGCTTTGTATTCGGTATCTTTACGGGCACGTGGACCACGGTTTTCGCCACGTTTGGCATCGTAAGTCACGGTAAAGGTGTCTTTATCAAACATGGCCGACTGGAAACGAGCGTAAGGGCAAATGTGAGTACACATAATTTCGCGCATCCAGCCGGCATTACCATAAGTACAGAAGGCAAAAAACCAAACCGAAACCGCAGCCCAGAAGCTGGCTTCCAGTGTAAAGAATTGAATAAACAGCTGATCCACAGGAGTAAAATAGCCGACAAAAATCAGCGCAGTGAGCACAGAGAACGCCAGCCAACTAAAATGGGTCAGGCCTTTTTTCACCACCTTGCTGAAGGTCCAGGGGTCCTGATCCAGTTTCATTCGCTGATTACGGGTGCCCTGAATTTTTTCTTCAAACCACATAAAAATAAAGGTCCAGACGGTTTGAGGGCATAAATAACCACACCAAACCCGACCATAAAAGGTGGTGACAAAAAACAAGGCAAAAGCGCCAATAACAAAAATCCAGGCCAGAATAGTGAAATCCTGCGGCCATAAGGTCATACCGAAGATATAAAACTTCTGCTCCATGATATCGAGCAAAATAGCCTGCTGACCATTAAATTGCAGCCATGGCAGCAACATAAAAGCAGCCATAAACACAAAGCCAATATTACGTCTTAAGCTTTGATGCAAGCCCTTCACCGCCCGAATATAGATGCGATCTCTTGGATTGTATTTGGCTTTTTTAGCCGGATCAGGTTGATGCACCTCTACCGGAATGTTTTTAATATCTATCTTGTTATCCACGCCCATTCCTCGTGCTGCTACCCAGTATCCAGTGTAGCAGGCTGTTTATTGCAGCTTGTTGATACAGGACAAAACCAAAGCTGTTCTGACGAACAACTGAACACAGCGCCTGTCTGCTTTAAGGCATTGTAATCATGTTGCTAACGTTTTACCTGCACTGCTTTAGGTTATAACCAGATAAGTCACTGCAATATTTGAACCAAAGGCCTATAGTATATAACACTATGATCCATATTGAGTTTTAATATCAGACTGAGTTTCTTACTGTCAACTTTGTTGACAGTATTCAGGTCTTTGGTTGTCAGATTGACAGTGCCATGCTGCTACTGCTGTGTTATAACCAATACAGCTATAGATGGGGTAACAGGTTATGCGCAATTTTTTGCTGTTGTGTTTGCTTATAGTCAGCGCCCTGACATTTTATGATCACCCACGAGTTCTGCCTTACTCAGAACCTGTACTGGATTGGCTGGCTGAACATATTTCATTGCCAGGCGTTCAGTCAGATTCAGTGGTCACCCGCAAAATTCAGAAAGCTTTTTATGCCATAGGCCAGGATTACGGCACAGGCCAACAAGAAGCCTTAGCTAAAGCCGCGCAAGACATCAACAGCCTGCTGCAATTTCGCCGCGACTACTGCCAAAACGGAGATTTTCATCCAGCCTTATTTGGCGATGCCATGCAAAGAGCCTGTGATGTATTGAAGCAGTATCCCAAGCTGGAAGAATTTAAAAATGAATAAGATGCAAGCAAACCTGCCATTGATGAAGCATCACAAACAACAAAAGGGCCCGCAGGCCCTTGTTTTTACATTCAAAAATAAATTGGCAGGTTAAAAGCCTACAGCAGATCCACTTTAATTTTGGCTATGACATCCAGTGCTTTTTGTTTGGCGTGATCGACGTTGTCGCCCAACGCTAAAGCCACACCCATGCGGCGTTCGCCTTGCACTTCGGGTTTGCCAAACAGCCGCAGGTCGGTGTCGGGTTGCATTAATGCCTGGGCTAAGTTGCCATAGCCAATTTGATCCGAGTTGCCAGGAACCAGTAATACAGCTGAAGCTGCCGGGCCGTATTGGCGAATAAGCGGAATAGGCAAACCTAAAATAGCGCGGGCATGCAGCGCAAATTCAGAATAGTTTTGTGAAATTAAGGTCACCATGCCAGTGTCGTGTGGCCGGGGTGATACTTCGCTAAACCAGACCTCGTCGCCCTTCACAAAAAGCTCGACGCCAAATAAACCAAAACCACCTAAAGCTTCGGTCACTTTAGCGGCGTAATGTTGGGCTTTTTCTAAAGCAACAGCCGACATGGCCTGAGGTTGCCATGATTCGCGGTAATCACCTTTTTCCTGACGATGGCCTACAGGTTCGCAGTACTGAGTGCCAGAAATAGAGCGCACTGTCAGCAAAGTGATTTCATAATCGAAGTCGATAAAACCTTCCACTATTACCCGGCCTTTACCGGCACGGCCGCCTTCTTGTGCATAAGCCCAGGCGCCTTCTAAATCGGCATCGGATTTCAGTACAGACTGACCCTTGCCCGAGGACGACATAATAGGTTTCACCACACAAGGGTAACCAATATGCGCCACTGCGGCTAAGTAGCTGGCTTTGTCATCGGCAAAACGGAAAGGCGAAGTTGGCAGTTGTAACTCTTCAGCTGCTAAACGGCGGATGCCTTCGCGGTTCATGGTTAAATTGGCTGCTTTCGCGCTAGGGATCACAGTAAACCCCTGCAGCTCCAGTTCCACCAAAGTGCTGGTGGCTATGGCTTCCAGTTCAGGCACTATCAGCGCAGGTTTTTCTTTGATCACAATTTGGCGCAAGGTGGCACCATCCAGCATAGAAATCACGTAACGACGATCAGCCACCTGCATCGCAGGTGCATTGGCGTAACGGTCGACTGCTATCACTTCGCAGCCTAAACGTTTGAGTTCAATACATACTTCTTTACCGAGTTCACCACTGCCTAATAACAGTACTTTGGTGGCGTTGGCGGCGCCCGGGGTTCCTATCTGGCTCATCTGCAGCTCCTTGATTTAATGTGCAAGAGCATACCAAAATTCAGCTATGAACACTTAATGATTTCAGCCCGAACTTTGCCGTTGAGGTATAGTAAAAGGAAGTTCAAACAGAGAATTATGATGTCAGAACAACTATGCCCTTTATGCCAGCAAGCCAATTTATGCAAAGCCGGCACGGCAGAACAAAACCAATGTTGGTGTATGCAGCAAGAGTTTCCGGCTGAACTGCTGGTGCAGGCACCGGACCAAAGCAGCTGCATTTGTGAGGACTGCTTAGCTCGTTTTCAAAAACAAGCAAAACCGGTGCAGCAGTTTAAGCCTAACTAATCACAGAGTGTTATTTGCTATTTTGCCATTTGCCAGAGCGTTTCATCGTGCCCCAACTGCTTTTGCTATTGCGTGCCCAGAGCCATAAACCTTTTAGACGCCACCAGGAATTCAACTGGCGATAACCAAAGTTTTCCAATACCGCCATTAAAAACAACCTCATGATGCTGCGCCCGCCCGGATATACAGGATAAGACATTTCTTCCAGTACCAGCGCTACGACAGAAATCAGTATGCCAAAACCTATAGTCACCACTAAAAAGGCCAATAAAGCGGCTGGGTCTAACCAACCTGCCAACCAGGTAAATAACATAAACAAGTAACCCAACACTTCCAAGGCTGGGCCCAAAGCTTCAAATAACAAAGCAAAAGGAAAAGCTAACCAGCCCACAGCACCAGATTTTGGATGAAATAACAAAGACATGTTCGCGCCTAAGCTTTCCAGCAAACCACGCTGCCAGCGCACTCGTTGTTGTGCCAAAGTGGCCAAATCTTCCGGTGCTTCAGTCCAGCACACAGGGTCAGGAATAAAATAAATCCGGTATTTGCGTTTATTCAGCCGCATATATTTATGCATCCGCACCACCAGTTCCATATCTTCGCCTATGGTTTTATGCTGGTAGCCACCCACTTCAATCACCAGATCTTTTTTAAACAAACCAAAAGCACCGCTGATGATTAATAACGCATTTAAGGACGACCAGCCGAGGCGGCCAAATAAGAAACCTCGCAGGTATTCCACTATTTGCAGTTGCGGCAATATTTTATTGGGTAAAGCGGCTTTTAATAACAAGCCATCTTTTACCTGACAACCATTGGCAATACGTACAGTGCCGCCAGCCGCTATAGCATCCGGATCTTCCAGGAAAGGCCGGATAATGCGCAGCAAGCTGTCACGTTGTAAAATCGAGTCGGCGTCGACACCACAAAACAGCGGAAAACGCGACAAATTCACCCCAGCATTTAACGCATCGGCCTTACCGCCATTGGCTTTATCTATCACTTTTAAATTGGGGTAACGGCTGGACTGATAGATACCGCGAATTTGCTGGCAAGGTAAACGTAGCGGGCAGGTTGCGGAAGACAAAGTTAAGGCAAAACTATCTTTCAGCACTTGTAAGGTTTCATCTTTTGAGCCGTCGTTAATGACTATTACTTCGTACTCAGGGTAGGTCAGTTGCAATAAAGACAAGACGGAGCTGGCTATAGTTTCCTGCTCGTTGTAGGCAGGTACCAGCACAGAGATAGGGGTTAAAAAACTGGCATAGCTGGCAGGTAATAACTCAGTGCGAGCCGACTGAATATGGCTGCGCATCACCAACAGGGCGACTAAATTAAGCAGCAGATAACCTGCGGATAAACATACAAAATACCCCACTAACAACCATTGTAGGGGGACCAGCCATGGAGCCAAATCCAACTGCTGTATCCATTGATGCGTCAGCTCTATCGTTTGCTGTAGCCAATCATTTGCCATCAGGTTCTCCCTTGTTGCTGACGCTGCTGCTCTTCCTTCACCTGCGACAAAATAGCGATAGCAAAAGGGTCTGTCAGTTGTTGCTGCCATAACCGCAACTGTTCATCTTCAACGCCAGGCAACACAATCAAACTTTGAGCCGAACGATAACGCACCCACCAGTTGGGATCTGACAACATTTTTAATAATAAATCCGCATCTGAACTGTCACCTAACCGGGCCAGAGCTTTGGCTAACTGCACCCGGACCTCCCACTGAGGATTGCTGACCTGCTGACGTAATAACGGCAATAAGTCAGGTGACACTGCGCTGGCAAAAGCTGTGGTCAAGAGTTCCATTTCTTCGGGGTAATGCACTAAAGCTTGCTGGATCAGTGGCTGACTGTCGATGGGAGATAAAATATGCATCAACTTAATCAAACGTCTTAACTCTTTGGCTGTAGCTTTTTCGGCGCATTCACTAATGGACCGCACCATCAGATCATGAGGCAAGCGCACCAGCAAACCAGCTAAGCGACTGACAGACCAATCGTCCCGATGAATTTGACTCAAAATCACTGGCAAACCCAGCTTTGGATCTATGGCTAATAAAGCTCTGGCGGCAACTAAAGAAAAAATAGTTCGTTTGTCCAATACGTGGGGGATCAGATCGGCAAAAGCAGATTTCTCCTGCACTATGCCCAGTGCCATAATAGCGGTCAGTTTTTTATCTGTACTGTAGCCGTGCAACCATTGTTTCATCACTGGAATTAACTTCAGCCGTTGTGCCAATTCCGCCAAACGGCTGGAAGCGCTGCCTCGCACCGTTTGTTCCAGCTGCAACCATAATTGCACTACAAAACCAAAACGTTCAGCATTCAGTTGTGGCAAGGGCCCTGTATTTTCTTCTGGTGAATAAATCCAGGAAAACAGGATAGGAGTCCACTGTTCAGTGGCCTGCTGGCGGCTTTTTTCACGCTGCCGTCTTTCATAATGCATAAACAAGGTCAGCACTAACAGCAGGAGTGTCATCAGTAATAACACGGCGCTACTGTACCAAACCAGCTGCACTATCACATCAGAGTGTGTATCGGACACCTAAACCCACCTCGGTTTTTTCGTATAACACATCTTGCTCAGACCAACTCAGGTTGTACAACAGGCTCCAGTCGCTGGCAAAAGAGAATTGGCCAAATAAGCCGATGCGGGTGACATCCATCACTAACACACGGTTAGGTAAACGTTCCAATTCTTTACCTTTTACCAGCAAGGCAGTGAGTGAATCCGTATCGTTAAAGTAATAACTGGCTTGCAGCACATGGGTATTGGCTGAGCCCGTATCTTCAGGTCTGGAGTGATACAAGGTATACGCATAACGCCATGAACCACTGTAATGTTCGTTCATCAGGCTATAGCTGCGGCTGTCCTGTTGATCATCATTGGAAACAGATACCCCGGGCGTTACAACCCAGCCCTTAGTCCATTGCCAGGCCAACTGACTGCTTATCGAGAGTTCAGGCCGCACTCGGTTTTGAGGACTATAAGCGGCTTGTCCCAACCAGGTCAGGTTGTCACTGATTTTATAATAACCATCCGTCAGCCATTCCTGGTCCTTTAAGTCAAAACGCTTGCTGCGCTGCCAGCGGGCTCCCCACCCATAATCTGTAGCTGCATGGCGTAATCCGGCATAATAAAATGAGCCATCGGCAAAACTGTCCGACAGTTGCTCATAACCTGCCCCTGTTTCCAGTTGATAACTTTCCGCTGCCACACAAATCAGTGGCGCTAAAGCAGCCAGCCCTAAAACTAAGCTTTTGATCATCCTTGCTTTCCTATAAGACGACGCAAACGAGCACTTAGCTCAGGTGGCTGAAATGGTTTAACCAAATAATCATCTGCACCTTTTTTCAGAGCAAGAGCTATATCTTCTTCACCCATTTTGGACGTCAGAATTAATACGGGTACTGTCGCCATAGCGGCTTGATTGCGGATCAACTCCAGCAAAAACAAACCATCAAAAAAGGGCAGCATTAAATCCAGCACCACAGCATTAAAATCGCGACCAGACAACACAAGTTCCTGAGCCTGCTGGCCATCTTTAAGCCACTCCACCTGATAACCATCACGTTGCAAAATAAAAACTAACAACTTGCCGATCAGCTCATCATCTTCAACCAGCAATACAGTTTTAGTGCCCATCAATACTCCACAGATCCAGCTGTCCTGACTAGTTTCTTAAGCTAATTCGCCCACTTGTTCAAGTTGTAGAGAAAAAAAACACAGCTGCAGACTATAAATCAGAGATCTACATTGCATTTTGTATACAAATTAATTTAATGTATCCAAAAGTAGCTATTCAGGTGAAATTCGATGTGGCGCGACTTTAGCTTATCAGCCATAGCTGCTGGTTTTGTGGCTGTACTAGTGGGCTTTGCCAGTTCAGTGGCTATTGTGTTTCAGGCTGCAGCTGCGGCTGGCGCCGATCAGGCGGTGATGGCGTCCTGGATTTTGGCCTTGGGCCTGGGCATGGGCCTCACCTGCATTGGTTTATCTTTGTATTTTAAAGCGCCTGTCTTAACGGCCTGGTCTACCCCAGGCGCTGCACTTTTAGTCAGTAGTTTGCAAGGCCTGAGTTTAGCCGAAGCAGTAGGTGTGTTTATCTTCGCTGCCGCTTTAAGTTTACTGCTGGGTTTGACGGGCTGGTTTGAAAAACTCAGCAATAAAATTCCGCTGCAAATAGCCTCTGCCATGCTCGCCGGTATTTTGTTTAACTTTGGCTTATCGATTTTCACCTCCCTGCAGCAGGATTTATGGCTGGTTGGATTGATGTGTATCGTCTATTTGGTTAGTAAACAGTATCAACCTCGTTACGCCATTCCACTGGTATTAGTGGTAGCTGTGCTTTATGCCAGTCTGCAAGGTCAGCTCAGCATGGCACAAGTGCATTTTGACTGGCCTGCTCCGGTTTGGATTTGGCCTGAATGGTCCGTCAGTGCTTTATTAGGTGTAGGTTTACCACTTTTTATTGTCACTTTAACCTCACAAAACATCCCGGGTTTAGCTGTGATTAAAAGCAGCGGTTACAACCTGCCGGTGTCGCCACTGATCAACGCCAGCGCTTTTACGACCTTAGTTCTGGCACCGCTTGGGGCTTTTTCTATCAATTTAGCTGCTATTACTGCTGCTATTTGTGCCAGCCCTGAAGCTCATACAGACCCTGCAAAAAGATACAGCGCAGGTGTGGCTGCAGGTATTTTTTACTTGCTGACCGGCTTGGCAGGTGCAGCAGTTGTGGCTTTATTTGCTGCCTTTCCAACTACTTTGGTCACCGCTTTGGCAGGTTTAGCTTTGCTTGGCACTATAGGCACTAATTTAGCCCTGACCACACAAGCAGGGCCAGATAGAGAAGCGGCAGTAGTGACTTTATTAGTGACAGTATCTGGCGTCAGCTTTTTTGGTATAGCCTCGGCCTTTTGGGGGTTAGTGGCTGGCTTAGTCTGTGTATTGATAGTAAAGCTACCAAAGAACAAGGCGGCTTAATATGACCAAAGCCAGTTTATATCAGCAGCTAAAACAGGATATCCGCCAAGGCGTTTGGCCAGCGGGTTCAGTGCTGAATCAGCAAAAGTTATCGGAGTATTATCAGGTCAGTCGCATTCCGGTGCGGGATGCGTTGCAGCAACTCAAAGCTGAAGCTTTGCTGGTGATGGCAGGTAAAGCCAGCTTAATGGTGCCTCCTTTAACGGCTGCAGAAGCTGAAGAGTTGTATCAAATCCGCTTACAGCTGGAGCCTATGGCGCTACGCCGTGCCTTTCCCCAGCTCACCTTTAGTTTGCTTGGTCAGGCTGAAGATTTATTACATAAAATTGAGCAGGATCAGAATTTATCTGCCGCAGACAGAGGCGCACTCAACTGGCAGTTTCACCTGATGTTATATCAGGCCAGCCATTGCCCGCATTTACTGAGGCTATTACATAGCCTGCATCAGCAAGTGGAACGTTATTTAGGTTTTCAGGAAATCAGTATGAATTACGCTGACACCAGCCATCAGGAGCACTGGCAGTTGCTGGAGTTATTACGATCTCAGCAATTGGATGCTGCTGTAGATTTACTACAACAGCATATTCGGCAAGCAGGTGAGTTATTAACCAGTCACTTACGACAACAGCCTGCCTAATTCGGCAGAAGTGTAGGGGCACGATTTATCCGCGCCCGTCTTTAATCCAACAGAATTCCCAACCTATTTAGATTAAACCTTACGACGACGCCAAAAAGCTAAACCAGCCAGAACCATTAATAAAGTTGGGGCTGAAGAACCACTGCTAGCGCCTTCCGTTTCACCCTGACCTGCCAAAGTGTTTGGCGCCGGATTCAGATTTGCCGCTGTAGTTGGGCTGTCGTTGATAATGGTGATACGTTCAATAGTCACTATATTTGCTGCTGTGACAGGAACTTTATTGGCCCAATCAGTAGCACTGTAATTACGCAGTGGCGTTTCATTAAAAAATCCCGCGCCTCCTGGTACATACAGATCATTAATACTGTCAACAATTGACATGCCAGTGCCGGTCACAACACCAAACACCGTAAAACCACCGTTATTTTTGTCCAGGTGGCTGGAGTTATTTTCTACATTCACATACCAATGAGTAGTTGCACTGTTTGGGCTGGCTTTTTTCGCCATAGCCACAGTACCACGCACATTCGACAGTTTCGGCTCATTATCTATCGGGCCTCGTGCCGGAACTTCAGTAAAAGGCGATGCGTTGTTGCCGCTGTAACGCATCCCGCCACCTTGTACTACAAAGTCTTTTAGTGAACGGTGAAAGATAGAGTTGTTATACGAACCGTCTTTAACGTAAGTCAGAAAATTCGTCACTGTTTTTGGTGTGGTTTGGTCAAACAGGTTGATTTCAAAATCACCCATATTGGTTTCAACTAAAACAATAGTAGCGGCGGCATTATGGCTGACAGCTAAAGTGGTGGCAAAGGCTGCCGCAAGTACAGATTTCTTCAACATGGTATGGCTCTCTGATTTTAAAGTGCTCCGACTTTAATCCAGAGCCGAAATTCAATCCAGCGTCATTACAAATAGTAACGAACTAAGCAAGTTTGTTAACCCTTTTGCCCGTTGTTCCTGATGCAGAAAATCGTCTTTTCTTCTTATAGGCAGGCTTCTGTTGAGGAGCTGTTTTTGCAATATCAGCTGATACTTGCGCCTGTTGTACCAGCCGGATAATTTCTGGCTGCAGCTGCGCCATAAACTCTGGATAGTCCTGTTGCTGGTGGCAAATTTGTTCCAGTTGAGCTTCCCATAAGGCGGTTAAATCCGGTGCCGTAATGCGTTGTGGCAAACTTTGTATAAAAACCCGCCCCAATTGACTGGCTCGAATTTGTTTACCCTGTCGCTGCAAATAACCACGTTTAAATAACAGCTCCAGAATACCGGCACGGGTCGCTTCAGTGCCTAAACCTGCGGTTTCTTTTAAGATCCGTTTTAATTCCGGGTCGGTGACAAAACGGCTGATCCCGGTCATAGCGGCCAATAAAGTAGCATCAGTAAAATAAGCGGGAGGCTGAGTTTGCTTCGACAGTAATTCCGATTGGCCCGACTGCAATTGCTGGCCTTTAGTTAAAGGCGGTAAACTTTGTTGATCGTCAGAATCCTCATCTTGCTCCTCCTTCTGGCTGGTTTTATAAAAAGCTTTCCAGCCCAAAGACTGCTCCAGCCTAGCCTGAGCTTTAAACAAACCTCCGGCAATTTTAATCAGCGCTTGCTGCTCTAGATAGCAGTATGGCGGGAAAAACTGCCATAAAAACTGCCGCGCTATCAGCCAATACAATTTAGCTTCAGAGCTATTCAGGCTGGCTGATTTCAGCGCTTTATCGGTAGGAATAATAGCGTGGTGAGCGGTAATTTTGCTGTCATCCCATGCTTTGCTGCGCAGGCTGATACTGGCTTGCTGTTGCATCTCTGCAAGCTCCGGACTATTGGCTACTATAGCGCGGCAGACAGCAGCAGACTGACCAAATTGCTGCTCTGGCAAATGCCGGCAATCCGAACGTGGGTAAGTGATCAATTGATGACGTTCATACAATTGCTGACAGGTATCCAGCACTTGCTGCGCTGTCATGCCATAAAGTTTTGCTGCTTCAATTTGCAAAGCCGACAAGCTAAAAGGCAAAGGCGCGTACTGTTTTTTCGGTTGTTGCTGCACCTGCTCCACAATAGCGGGTTGATGGCTGGTTTTGCGTTGTACCAGCTCTGCCAGTTCCCTGTTAAGCACCCGGCCTTCCTCGTCCTGATAAGGAGCGCAGGCTTCACTGGGTTGCCAGATGGCGCTAAAAGGCCAGTCGGCCCCCGTTAAATGCGCTTTCACCTGATAAAAATCGCGGCTGACGAAGTTTTCGATCTGCAAGTCTCGTTGTACTACTAAACCCAACACCGGTGTTTGCACCCGGCCCACCGACAGCACGCCCTGATAGCCCTGCCTCTGACCATGCAAGGTATAAGCACGGGTTAAATTAATACCATACAACCAGTCAGCTCTGCTGCGAGCCAAAGCACTTTGCGACAAAGGCGCAAACTCGGAGTTCAGCTTTAACTGCTGCAAAGCTAAACGCACTGCGGTTGGGGTTAAATCGTTTAACAGCAGCCTTTTGGTTTGCTTAAGTTTGGTTTGACTGATTTTGCTATGTTGCAACACTTCATCCACCAGCAACTGACCTTCCCGATCCGGATCGCCGGCATGTACCAGCTCTGTCGCTTCTTTAATCAGTTGGGTCAATATTTTAAGCTGAGCTTTGCTTTGTGCTTTAGGCACCAGTTTCCATTGTTCAGGCAAAATAGGTAAATGCTCCAGCCGCCAGCTTTTAAATACCGGATCATAAGCTTCTGGTTCGGCCTGCTCTAATAAATGCCCAAGACACCAGCTGACTTTATCGCCATTGCTAAGTTGCAGATAACCCTGCTGTTTTTGATGTGACCCAAAGGCGTCGGCAATAGCTCTGGCCATGCTGGGTTTTTCGGCTATATACAATTTCATAAACAAATCACTGTATGAAAAAACAGTTAATTTAACCGCAGTTTTCCTAAAAAAGCAAAGGCTCAAGCATTTGTTTTCTGTCGGGCACAGAGTAAGCTAAGGCTTTACCGGGCGAAACCGGAAGCTGCTTTGGTGAACTGTCAACATTGATTAAATTTTCATCTACCAGTCTGACCTTGTTGCGGATCCTTCTGCTGGCTCTGGCCTATTTTGTTTTCGGTCAATTGGCTATGGTGCTGGCGATATCGCCGGGCATGGCAACTTCTGTATTTCCTTCCATTGGTATAGCTATTGCGGCAGCGTTATTGTGGGGTTACCCCATGCTGGCCGGCGCTTTTTTAGGGTCGTTGCTGTTTAAGCTGGCCCAGCCCGACTGGCCATCAAGCCTGCTCTGGTCAGATAAAGTGATCTACAGCTTAAGCATGGCTACTGTTACGGCCCTGACTGTCGCTTTTGCGTTGTGGTCTGTACGTCGCTTCGCCAGTTTCCACAGCGCCCTGACTTATGAAAAAAGCATACTCTGGCTTTTTGTGCTGGCGGGCCCTTTTGCGTGTTTAATCAGCTCAGGTTTATCCACTCTGATCTTGCGCCAATTTGGCATAGTGACCACTGACAACGCCGGATTAAACGGCTTTACCTGGTGGATTGGCGACATGATTGGCGTGATGATCGCCATACCTCTGGTTTTTATGTTGTTTGCCAAACCCCGCCCTTTATGGCGCACCCGCTGGCTGACTGTAGGTTTACCTTTGTTGGTCTGTACAGCTTTGGTGGTGGCGTTGTTTGTGTTGGCCCGTTTTCAACACAGTCAGACCTTGCAGCAGAAGTTTTTTGATCAAGCAGAACAAATCAGCGCGACTTTTCAGTTCAGAGTCAGCAAAGTGCTACAGCAAATGCAGATGCTTGAGCGGCTGTTTGTTACTCAGCCTGAAGTCACAGAGCTTATGTTTCAGCAATTTTTGCAGGATTACCCCTGGCAAGAGGCTGGGGTATTGTTTTTTGACTGGATAGAGCGGGTGCCGCATCAGCAACGTGCAGATGTGGAAGCGCAGCTGCATACCGGTTTTAAAGAATATGCCAGTCCCGGAGTAAAACCAGCTGCAGTACGGCCAGACTACAGCGTGATTAAATATATGGCTTCAGCCTCTGGCGATAAATCGCTGGCTGGGCTGGATTTAGCTGCAGATCCAACACGAAAAGAAGCCATGGACTATGCAATGGATTCCGGCAGTATCAGTATTACAGCACCTGTGCGGCTGGTTAGCGGAAATGCTGCTTTGATGTTTTTTATTCCTGTGTATAACAAGGGGATTATTCCAGAAAGTGTCGAAGATAAACGCCAACAAATCCGCGGTTTTATTTGTGGCGTCTTTGAAACAGAACAATTAGTCAGCACCAGTTTAAGCCAATACGATACATCAGAGTTTCACCTGCAAATTAAAGATTTAGGCACAGGCTTGCCTTATTACGGCTCGTTGCCCGATTTATCGGCTCAGGCGCGTTATCTGACCTGGACCCGGCATTGGTCACACGCTGGTCGCTCGCTGGAACTGCAGCTGGTTCCCAGTAAATCCATGCTCAGTCGGAATTCAGGCCAACAAAGTTGGTATGTTTTAACAGGTGGTTTAGTACTCTGTAGTTTGCTTGGTATTTTCCTGTTGGTTCTGACTGGGCGCTCAGCACGCATTGAGCATTTAATCACTCAGCGCACCAAAGAGCTGAGTTCGATTCTGGATAACGCTATTGAATCTATTGTGATAGTGGATCAACAAGGGCTTATCGAAAGAGTAAATAAAGAAACCTCCCTGCTGTTTGGCTACGCCATGCCAACTTTGTTACGCCAACCCGTCAGTAAGCTATTGGCGTGTTTGCCTGAACATAAAAATCATCAATTGTTGCAGCCCTTAACTATAGAGCAGCTGAATTTATGGGTGGGTCATACAGTGGAAGTCACAGGGCTCGGCGAAGATGGCCAACAAATTCCACTGGAAATGGGCTTAAGCCGGGTGGATACCGCCGACAAGCATTTGTTTACCCTGATGCTGCATGACCTGCGTGAACGTAAAAAAATCGACCGAATGAAAAGTGAGTTTATTTCAACCGTCAGCCATGAACTGCGCACTCCCCTGACATCCATTAACGGTTCTTTAGGTTTGTTGGCTGGAGGTGTAGTGGGTGAATTACCTTCGGCAGCACAACAACTGGTACAGATTGCCAAAACCAATACCGATCGATTAGTGAGGCTGGTGAACGATATTCTGGATATTGAAAAACTGGAATTTGGTCAGTTAAAACTGCAGCCCGCTGAAGTAGAAGTACTGGCGTTATTACAGGAAGCTAAACTGCAGAATCAGGCTTATGCCGATAAATATTCAGTCCGGCTGGACTTGGTCGTAGCAGCAGATGCCACACCTGTCTTTCTGTATCAGGACAAATTCCGCTTGCTGCAAATTTTGTCGAATTTAATTTCCAATGCGATTAAATTTTCCCCCAGCCACTCTGTGGTGAAATTAAGTTATCAGTTAAAAGAAAGTCAGTTGGTGATCCAGGTAAAAGATCAGGGCTCTGGTATAGCGGAATCCTTTCGCAGCAAAATTTTCCAGAAATTCGCTCAGGCCGACAGCTCTGATAGCCGCAGCAACCAAGGCTCTGGCCTGGGCTTAAATATCAGTAAAACTCTGGTAGAAATGATGCAGGGCACTATCGACTTTGAATCAGAACTAGGCAAAGGCACCTGCTTTAGCCTGACCTTTGCGTATTACCAACAACTGAATCGACACGAAAAAACCTCGGAGCCCGGGTAAAAAAAGGGTCAGAAATTAAAAAAGTCCGCATCTCTTGTCGATTGTGTCAAAGCTGAACCGACTAAGGTGTGAAAGACAGTGAAACCGCTGCTCAGTTCATATCAACAGGAGGGCCCCATGGCCAAAATGCTTTTTGTTAATTTACCCTGCAGTAACTTAAGCGCTTCAATCGAATTTTATCAGGCGCTGGGTTTTAGCCAAAATATGCAGTTCAGCGACGACACCGCAGCTTGTATGGTCTGGAGTGAGCATATTTTTGTCATGCTATTAACCCATGCCAAATGGCAGAGTTTTACTCAAAGACCAGTACCAGACTCAGGCAGCAGCGAGGTGATGCTGGCCTTAAGTTGTGAAGACAAAGCAGCAGTGGATCAGGTGTGTAATGCAGCAGCCAAAGCTGGTGGTACAGCTGATATCAATGCAAAACAGGATTTAGGTTTTATGTATGGCCGCTCCGTGCTGGATTTAGATGGTCATATCTGGGAGTTTTTCTGGATGGACCCAGCCGCAGTGGCTGGCTGATTCAAATCATAAGGCGATAACCTATCCCTGCCTCGGTTTTCAAGTACTTGGGCTCGGTGGGGTCGTCGCCTATTTTTTGTCGTAAGTGACTAATCACAATGCGTAAATAATGGGTGTCCTGACCATGGGTTGGGCCCCAGATTTGTTCCAGCAGCTGTTTTTGTGTGATCACACATTGCCGATGCTGAGCCAAGGTAGCCAGCACCGCATATTCTTTTGGGGTTAGTTCCACTTCCACAGCTTTGCAGGTCACAAGACGGCGGGCGAGGTCTATATGCAGATAACCATCGTCCAGCACAGCCGGGGTTTTGTCCGGTAAACGGTCGCGTAATTGCGCCCGCACCCGCGCCAGCAACTCTTCAACACTAAAAGGTTTAGTCACATAATCCTGAGCACCTATATCCAGCGCTTTGATTTTGTCGGAGTCACCATTACGCACTGACAAAACTATGACAGGCACCTTGGAAAAACTGCGCAGTTCGCTTAATAAATCCAGGCCATCACCATCGGGTAAACCTAAATCCAGTACCAATAAATCCGGCTGCTGGCGCACTAAAGCCGCCAGACCAGATTCGACTGAATCAGCTTCAGTCACATCATAACCGACACTTTTTAATGCAATCCGCAGCATTTTGCGGATTTGCATTTCGTCATCAACAACCAGAATTCGGGCGGACAATAGGGTTAGTCTCCTGCTTGGATTTCAGGCAAAGGCAATTCGACGATAAAACGTGAACCAGCGCCAACACGGGCTGAGGTGGCTTTGACCGAACCTCCGTGCGCACCAATCATGCCACGACAAATCGCCAGCCCCATGCCGGTATTGTGCCTTTTACTGTCGCCATCGGCCACCACATAAAACATATCAAAGACTTTTTCCCGCAGTGCTTCCGGAATACCAGGACCACTGTCTTCAATTTCAATGCGGCAGAGGTTGCCTTGCTGACTAACCCAAACCCGCACAGGCTCGCCATCTGGGCTGTATTTAGCCGCATTTTCCAGAATATTAAACAGCCCTTGTTCCAGCAAAGCGGCATGGGCATAAAGTAAAGGTAAATCCGGCGCAGCTTCGTATTCCACGTCCACTTGCGGGAAAAAGCGCTTTAAGCGTTGTTTGGCACTGCCAATAATATCGGCCACCGACACCCAATCCCGTTCCAGTTTTAAGGTGCCATGACCTAAACGCGTCATATCCAGCAGGTTTTGGATATATCGGTCCAGCCGCTGACTTTCCAGCATAATGGTGCTTAATAACTCGTTCCGATCCTCTTTGGATAACTGCTGGTCCAGCACCTGTAAACTCTCAGCAGAACCCATCATAGCGGCGAGCGGTGAACGCAAATCGTGTGAGACAGAGGACAATAAAGCAGAACGCAATTGCTCCATTTCGGCTTTAAGTTTTGAGCTTTCCAGTTCCGTATTCAGGCTAATGCGCTGCCAGACACTGACCGCCTGCTGGCTTAAAGTAGCGATTAAATCCCGGTCGTCCGGCCTTAATACCTGCACAGTGGCGGGAAACTGCAGCACTATGACGGCGATAGTTTTACCTTGCACAACCAATGGCAGAGCTGTCCACTGGCTGGCATTGAGGGTATCGCTAAAACGACCTGCCATTTGCTGATGCCGTCTGGACCAATCAATCATCGCCTGATCCAAGGTCAGCAATGGCTGATTCAGTGCAGGCAGTATCTGTTGTTCTTGTTGATCCAGGGTGACCAGATGTACAGGGCAGCGCAGCGCTTGGGTTAGCTGGGCTGCCAAAATAGTCCAGAGTTCATCGGTTTGATGGATCACTGTCAGCTGCTGGGCAAAATCCCGTTGTAATTCTGAGTATCTGTTGGCTTCTTTGAGTAACAATAATTGCTGCCGGATACGCGAAGCGGCCGGGCCACAAGTCATACCTATCACCAGCATAAAAATCAGCGTGGCGACATCATCGTTTTTATTCACATTAAAGGTGAAATAAGGTTCGGTCAGGAAAAAGTTAAAGCTAAAAAACGACAACAAAGCGGTAAAAATAGCGGGGCGGGCGCCATATTTCAGACCACAAAGCACCACTGCCAACACAAAAATCAGCACCAGATTGCCACTTTGCAGCCATTGGTCCAAAGCTAAAGCCAAAGCACTGGCGGCTGCGGTAAAAAGTGCACCAAAAGCATAACCGGCTTTCTGACCAAAGGTGCCTGAAGTAGGCGCTGACACTCTGGCTTGTTGGGTCGATTCGCCAGAGCGATACACCGAAACTTCTAACGGCAAACCGCTATTAATCAGTTGTTGGTACAAGGGTTTACGCCAGGGCTGCATGACACGTTTTGTGCCAGCACCAACCAACACAGCGTTAATACGATGCTCTGTGATATAAGGCAAAATGGTCTGTAAAGTAGAAGGGCCACGTAAAATATCGGTCTGAGCGCCAAGTTCACGCGCCAGGGCAAAAGCCGACTGTAATCGTTGTTGTGTCGACTGATACTGCATCTGCCCGGTGTCGACCCAGACCACAACCCAGGGCATCTGACGTTTTTCGGCAACCCGGCGACCAATGCGGATCAGGTATTCGTGATCGCGGCGGTTGGAGATCAGCACCAGCAATTTATCCTGAATAAGATAATCACTGCCACGGGCTTTGGCGTCCTGCTCGGTTTTTAACTGCGCATCCACATGGCTCATCACCAGCTTCATCGCCATTTCACGCAGCGCTGTTAAGGTTTCCAGTTGGAAAAACTGTTTCACCGCCAAAGCGGCATAGTCCGCAACATAGACCTTGCCTTGCTGTAAACGTTCCAGCAGGTGATTGGGTGCTAAATCGACAAACACCAATTGCTGTGCGCAGTCGATAAACTGATCCGGTACTGTTTCTTTTACCCGAATGCCGCTGATTTGCAGCACTAAATCGTTCAGACTGGCGATATGCTGCACATTGATCGTGGTGTACACATCTATGCCAGCGGCCAATAACTCGGCGATATCCTGATAACGCCTTTTATGCCGGCTGCCGGGAATATTACTGTGCGCCAGCTCATCCACCAGCAACAGAGCTGGCCTGGCGGCTAAAGCAGCATCTAAATCAAATTCGGTGAGCTGTTGGCCCTGATAATCCAACTGACGCCGTGGTAACAGCTCAAAGCCTTGCAGCAAAGCTTCTGTGTCGGCGCGACCATGAGTTTCGACCAGCCCCACCATCACTGCTGTGCCTTGTTGCATGCGCTCGCGGGCAGCATTGAGCATGGCGCAGGTTTTACCTACACCAGGCGCAGCACCTAAAAAGATCTTTAGCTGGCCACCCTGCTGCTGTTGCAGGTTTTTTAACAGCGCATCAGCTTGTTGTCTGCGGGAGTCTGTTACCACGGATTCTTTCCTTTAGAAATTTTTAGAAGCTTTTGCCTACACTGACTAACCAGCGATTATCACAAAGTTCGCTGCACGCCGCACTGCTAACGGACGTTCCGGCATAACCCAAAGACCAATTCAGGCCCAGCTGGGTAGTGTTTAGCTTGACACCCCAATCTGTGTAGCCAGAACCATCTTCGCTTGCTGAAGCTAAAAAGTTTTTAAATTCCAATGCATTAGCAAACTTATTGTAGCCCAGATGCCATTGCAGCTGCAGCTGCTCTGTGAGTTGCTGATTCCAGTCAGCGCTTAAATACCAGAATTTACCCACACCAGCGCCAAAATAATCGTCGGTCAGTGCCAGCCCAAAAGTCCAGTCCTGATAAATCAGCTTGCCGTAACCTTCGATAAAGTTAAATTGATCGGTGCTGTTATCGCCTTTAGGGTAACGGTATTGCATCAGACCCAGATCCACTGTCCAGTCCGGGGCTACAGCAAAGCTGCGGCCAGCAGAAATATCCAGCTCCATGCTGCCTTGACCAAATTTAATATTGGAACCCCAGGCACTGGCATACCAACCAGAGTCAGTGGCCAATGTCAGGCTACCCTGCAACGCAGGACCTTCATCGGTTTGTGAAATACCGCGGTATAAATAATCTGAAATCAACAGCACAGAGCCCGTACTATTGACTGTTTCCGCCTGAAGCGGGCTGACGAATAACAGGCCTGAACTCAGAATGGCCACACTTAAAGTCGATACTAGATAACGCATAATACTTCCTGATTAATTCGTTGGAAATTGCTGATCTAAAGCCAGATTAAGCAACAGCACATTGACTCGTGGCTGGCCAAAAATGCCCCACTGTGGCGCTTCTGTTTGTTGTTCCACTAATTTACTCAGCATATCTGAAGGGATGCTGCGTGCAGCGGCCACTCGCTTTAACTGCAAAGCTGCAGCTTCAGGCGAAATATGTGGGTCGACACCAGAGCCAGAGCTTGCCAGCAAATCAACCGGCAGTTCAGTGGCTGCTAACTGATAACGTTCTGTCAGTACTGCGCTCTCTGCCGCTACCCTGTCGCGTAAAGCAGGATTAGAAGGCGCTAAGTTACTGCCACCAGTCGACATAGGGTCAGTATTAACGCTGCTTGGACGGCCATGGAAATACATATCGCCGCTAAAAGGCTGGGCTATTAAAGCCGAACCTACAGCTTTGCCGTTGACCATCACTAAAGAGCCACTAGCTTGCTGTGGAAATAACAGTCCAGCCACACCTGTGACAGTGGCGCTATAAACCAGACCACAAGTCACCAGCATCACCGCAGCTAAACCCAAAGCCGGGCGCCAGATGGCGTGTTGTGTAGACACTGCGGCATCAGAACCAGCACGGACAGCTCCAGAACGAGAAATTGAAGTAGTGTTCATAGTTAAAACATCCAGTTCAGTAAAACATCAATCACTTTGATCGCGGCAAAAGGCAATAACACCCCACCTAAACCGAAGATCAACATATTGTTGCGTAACAGTTTTTCAGCACTGATGGCACGGATTTTCACACCTTTTAATGCCAGCGGAATTAAAGCCGGAATAATCAGCGCGTTAAAAATCAGCGCAGATAACACCGCCATTTTTGGATCCGGCAGCTGCATAAAATTCAAAGCAGCAATACCAGGCATAGCGGCCGCAAAAACGGCTGGCACTATGACAAAGTACTTAGCGACATCATTGGCTAAAGAGAAGGTGGTTAAAGCGCCACGGGTGATCAGCAACTGTTTGCCCACTTCCACCACGGCCAGCAGCTTGGTTGGATCTGAATCCAGATCCACCATATTGCCCGCTTCTTTGGCGGCCTGAGTACCGGAGTTCATGGCTAAGCCTACGTCGGCCTGAGCTAAAGCAGGTGCATCGTTGGTACCGTCACCGACCATGGCGACTAAGCGGCCTAGAGCCTGTTCGCGGCGAATAAGCGCCAGCTTGTCTTCAGGCCGGGCTTCTGCCACAAAGTCATCCACACCAGCAGCAGCGGCAATAGCGCCAGCCGTAATAGGGTTGTCACCTGTGACCATAATGGTGCGCACACCTAAAGCGCGCAGCTCGGCAAAACGCTCAGCCACACCAGGTTTAATCACATCAGATAACTGGATCACACCCAAAATACGTTGCTGATTGGCCACCACTAAAGGCGTTGCACCTTGTTGCGCCACTTTGGTGACTATAGGGTCCAGATTGTTGGGCACAGCCAGACCGCGACTTTGAGCCCATTTTTTTACTGCATCGGCAGCGCCTTTGACCCAATGTTCACCGTTATCCAGTTGCACACCTGATAAGCGAGTTTGAGCGCTGAATGGAATAAACTGGGCATTGTCCGGCAGAGTTTCAGCTGCAGCCCCTTGGTCCTGCGCCAGACGCACCACAGACTTACCTTCAGGTGTTGGATCCTGTACTGAGCAAAGCACAGCACCACGCACCAGTTCAGATTGAGCCACACCAGGCAAAGCAAAAAACGCAGTGGCCTGACGGTCACCAAAAGTGATGGTGCCTGTTTTATCCAGTAATAAAGTATCGATATCACCCGCTACTTCAACAGCTTTACCCGACTTGGCAATCACATTGGCAGCCAAAGCGCGGTTCATACCGGCAATACCTATGGCAGGTAATAAACCGGCAATAGTAGTTGGAATTAAACAGACCACCAGCGCTATTAACATCAGCAGGTCAAGTTCGATCCCAACAAAAGCCGCCATTGCAGGTAAGGTCGCCACAGCTATTAAGAACACTAAGGTCAAAGCAGCTAACAGCACGGTCAGCGCCAGTTCGTTGGGTGTTTTTTGTCTGTTGGTGCCTTCCACCAGGCTGATCATTTTATCAAGGAAACTATGACCAGCTTCTGCCGTCACCATCACAGTAATAGTGCCGTTTAATACCTTGGTACCGGCAATCACACCTGAGTGGTCGGTACCAGCTTCACGCAGCACCGGCGCTGATTCGCCCGTTAAGGCCGATTCATTGATAGTGGCAACACCCAGTACAATTTCACCGTCTGCTGGCACAAACTGGCCTGCTTCAACCAGCACTTTGTCGCCGGCTTTGAGCTGACTGGCGGATACTGCTATAGGTTCTTCGGATTCACGCAGCAACTGGGCAGTTAAATCACGACGGGTTGCTTTTAAGCTGGCGGCCTGACCGCGCCCACGGGCTTCGGCTATAGCTTCAGCAAAGTTAGCAAACCATAAGGTGAAAAACAGGATCAGACTGCTGGCCAGTTCAAAGCCATAGTCTTTGCCATTTAATACACTGTTGGCTGTCATACCCAGCGCCAGCACTGTACCCACCCATACCACCAGCATCACAGGGCTTTTTATCGCCAGTTGTGGCTGTAGTTTTACAAAAGCCTGTACGCTGGCCTGAGCTAAGGCATTACTCATTTTAAATCACCTGCAATAGAAGTTAATTCCAGTGCTTCGCCAATTGGGCCCAGCACCATCGAAGGTAAAAAGGACAGGAAATTCAGGATTAAAATCACTGTGACCAAAGTGACACCAAAGGTCAGGTTATGCAGAGGTAAGGTACCGTTGCTGACCGGGATCTGACGTTTTTTCGCCAATAAACCTGCAATCAACAGTGGGATCACCAGCGGTAAATAACGGCCCAGTAACAGCACTATCACACAGCTGATATTCCACCACGGCGTGTTATCACCTAAGCCTTCAAAACCAGAACCGTTGTTGGCAAAAGCTGAAGTGTATTCATAAAACACCTGGGCAATACCGTGCAAACCAGGGTTACTGTTGCCGGTAATGGCAGGGATAGCCACTGTGATAGCGGTAAAAGTTAGAATCACAGCACTAGGTAATACCAGCAATACACCCAGCCAGCTGATTTCAGTTTTTTCCAGCTTACGGCCAAAGATTTCAGGCGTGCGGCCTATCATCAGACCGGCAATAAATACCGCTATCCAGACGTAGACAATAAAGTTGACGAAACCACAACCAATACCGCCCCAGATGGCATTGATCAGCATGCCAGAACGGGTGACCAAACCAGCAACCGGATTTAGCGAGTCGTGCATCGCATTAACTGAACCATTGGAGGTTTGAGTGGTAAGGGTTGCCCAGAGTGCAGATAAGTCGGTGCCCAAACGTACTTCCTTGCCTTCCATATTGCCTGCTTGCTCTGCTAAGCCTGTAAAAGCAACATTCGGCTGCTGCTCGCTGTAAACGGCTGCACCTACACAAAGCAGGCTTAAAAAGCCCATCACAGCCAGCGACATTCTGGCAAAACCACGTTGACGCAACAGACCACCGGCCATAAACACAATAGCCATAGGGATCAACACCAGCGCTATGGTTTCAATGGCATTGGCAACAGGAGTTGGGTTTTCCAGCGGGTTTGAACTGTTAGGGCCATACCAGCCACCACCATTGGTACCCAGTTGTTTAATAGCGACCATAGCGGCAACAGGGCCTAATGGGATTTTCTGCTCTGTAAGGCTCTGACCTTGTTCAACTACTGGTACTGTTGGGCTAGCTTGATAGGTAGAAGGCACACCTTGACTGGCTAATAACAGTGCCACCACAGCGGCTAAAGGCAGCATCAACCTCAGCACAGCACGCACTGTGTCCTGATAGTAGTTACCTAAATCACGTTCTTCGCCTTCATCGGCTTCAGCGGAATTACGACCGCCCATCAAACCACGTAATACCGCCAGACAAACCGCCAGGCCCATAGCTGGAGTGACAAACTGCAAAGTGACAATAACAAAACTTTGGCTTAAATAACTCAGTTGAGCCTGGCCAGAATAGTGTTGCTGGTTGGTATTGGTTAAGAAGGATACGGCCGTATGCAGCGCCAAATCCCAACTTAATGGACCAATGCCATCCGGGTTCATCGGCAAGACATGCTGGAACATCAGCAGTAAAAAGGCGATCACACCCAGCACCAGGTTACTGATTAAAAAAGCTATACCATAACTTTTCCAGTTCATGCCCTCGCTGGCCTTTACGCCCAAAATTTTAAAGATCCCGTTTTCAACAGGACCAAACACCTTGTCACTCCAATGCTTCTGACCGGAGAAAATCCCGGTCATATAAGCGCCCAAAGGCCATGCCAACAGCAAAGCCAAAGCTAAAATCAACATAACGTCCATCAATGGCTCCTCAGAACTTTTCCGGTGCCAACATGGCGTAAATCAACAAAGCGCTTAAGGCGCCAATCAACATCAATAACAACCAGCCCATCTCGGCATCCTCAGTGGTACAAATCCGGTGCAAAGCTTAGAGGCCAGAGGCGTAAAGTCTCCAGATGGATAAAATTGAAGGGCGTAAAGAGATCGTAAAGATTGGGGTTTTACTGAAAAGGATTAGCTGTGTTAGCGTGGGGCTATACAAAGTCAGTGCGGTGAGCGCTTTAAAAGGATGCTATGAAGATCAATGAAACTGGGGACAAAGTAACACTGGAGTTGAATGGCAAGACGACTGAGGGGCAGATAACTGATCCAGACGATTATTACTTTAATTGCAAATACTTATTCGAGAGTACCCAAGAAGACATATCACTGGAAGACTTTCAAAGTATTACCACAGAAGCGTTTTGCGACGACACATTCATAGAGACCTCCACAGGCGACGCTTTAGACCCTTATCTAACATCCGTGCACATTGGCAGAAAAGGGAACATCATTTACTACCGCACGCTTTTCTTTATTGCATGGGAAAAATGGGAAGAAAACGCGAATATTTTTAAGGTTCAAAAGCAATTCGAAAACTTTATCTTCGATAAAAAATATACTGTAGAAATAGCAGATATTGATGCTGGATTTGCAGTTCAGTTTATTTTCAGCTCAAGCATGAATGGCGTGATTGCAGAACAAATAGAGAATTCAAGAGAGTATTTCTTCCAAGTCAAAAATCAAATAATAAGCAGCGTAGTCAACCCTGACGCCTTTATATCCCAGTTCAAATTCCCTAACGAATACAAGCATATCTTTACCCAGTATTTAACCTACTTTGGTAAGTTTTTGGAGGATTTAGGGATAGCTGGCGAGGTATCTATTGAGCACAAAGATGGTAAAACCATTCTTAAAGTGGCCTCAGACCAGAAGCAAGAAACTTTAGACCAAATCAACGCAGCGCTGCTGTCCTATATCTCGCTGCCATCTTCAGATATCAGCACCATAGTTAAACCAGCACCGGATTTGGAATCACAAATCCGCATGCAGCAGTTACTGTCGGCTGTAGACCATATGAAATCTCAACTGAACCTGTCGAAAGCAATGATTTCAGTTAAAGACAGGGAGATCGAGTTATTACATGCGACTAACAATCAGCTCAGAACTAATTTAATTCCGCATGCAGAGCTATCGTCAGATTTAACCGACTATTGGGAACCCATGGAAGGCGTAAAAATTAAAGCGTACAAAGGAGACTTCTTTGAACTAGATATACCGCTATGGGTAAAGAAAACGCAAAAATGGCTTCAAAAAAAGTAACCCCTCACAGGGAGCTGATCTAACGGGTAGCTGGAGGGGTGTTGTTACGGCTTAGTATAGCGGCAGTCAATTTATCAGCCAAGCACACCGGGAAAGAGGTTACTCCCAGCTTACGCCTTTTTGCTCGCGTATAGCCGCCTGCAGTAAGGCAATTAAAGGCACAGCGCGGTGTTTCAGTGGAATCGCATTAGGTTTTTCCTGGTCTTTATCTGCTGAATCATCAGGTAATTCAGCCTGTTCCCGGGCTTCAAGCTCTGATAAACCTTGTTGCAACAAAGCTAAAGCTTCGGCTACATCGTCAGCAAATAAAGCACCTGGCACTTTAGGTAAACGCCCCATTAGCTCTAACAACTGCAAAGCGACATTGCCAAACATCTGTACTGGCGCTGCGGCTATGGATTTAAAAGTGATTAACATAACAATCTGATATTCCGGAGAAATGAAGTGTCAGCATGCGCTGTTCTGCCACAAACCACAAGCAAACTACAAGTTGATGCTTCAAAACTAAACAGGCGTCTATACAAAAGCCCCGTACCTCTTTAGAATTCAGTAAAATCTGCAATTTTTTACATAAGCTAACGATCTGGTTACAAGGATGATGTATGACAGTGTTGCCACGTTATTTTCATAGTCTGTTTTTAGTCTTACCTCTGTTGCTCTTAGCAGCCTGTGGTGGTTCAGATAAAACCGAAGATGCTACTGCAGTGACTGTCAGTGCCAGCACCGCCAGTCTGGATATTGGTTTTCCAGAGCGTTTTACCACTGTATCCGCAATAGTCCGGGATGCAGATGGAGCACTGTTGCGTAACGCCACAGTTCAATTCAGTACCAATTTGGGTAGTTTTAGTGCCACAGAAGTGATGACACGCACTACAGCTGAAACAGGCCGGGGTGGCTCTAATGACGCAGGGGATGGCGTAGCAGCTGTTCGCTTATACCCGGGCCAAAGTGCAGGTTCCGCTACTGTCACTGCTTATGTCAATGGTGTGCAGACCACTACTACTATTACCATTACAGGCACTCCTGTAGAACCTGAACGGCCAGTGCCAGCCAGTATCAGTATTGCCGCCAGCGAACGTGCTATTTTTGTGGCTGGTGTAGGTCAGATGGAAAGCAGCACTATTACGGTACGTTTACTGACGTCTACAGGCGGCGCTGCGCAAGATGCTCCGGCCGGAGTAAATAATGTGCGCGTTAGTTTTGTCACCCAGCCCAATGGTGGTGAACTGTTGTTTGGTACTCAGGCTTCAGGGCAGTTGGTTCAGCACGATAAAACGGTTGATGTAGCCACCAGTAATGGGGTTGCCACCTTAACTTTAAGTTCAGGTCGATTACCTGGCGTAGTTGAGTTAAAAGCTGAAGCCTTGAATAGTGACGGCACCAGCTACAGCCCAGAAATTCAGGCCACTACTTCGGCCCTAAGTATAGCGTCAGGACCTACTCATTCTATTGTGCTGAGCTACCCAAGAGAAAACGCCATCCAAGACATGGGTAATGGTATCTACAGACGTATTGGCGGCTTGCTGGCTACAGATCGATACGGTAACCCAGTGGCAGATGGCACTGTAGTGAATTTAGGCGTGATCGACAGTGTGTTGTTATCTAACCGCGCACCACAAATTAACTATGGTTTTAGCAGTACTGTTATAGACGGTAATGCATCCACAACGGCAAACTCTGCTTTGTTAACCGATTTAAGTAATGCTCTGTTTAAAAGCGCTGTGCTGACCAGAAACAACACCAGCCGCTTTATTGAAGCTCAGGACAGAGTGCTGATCCTCAACGCTCAGGCGGCAGATAAAAGCCGTTTTGTAGCAGCTCTACCTGATCAAAACTCCAGCCTAAGCACCAACAAAGCCTATATGAATACAGCCAGCCAACTGGAATATATGGTAGGGGCATCTTTATTAGGCGCCCAGATTGCTGGGGTAGACCCATCAAAAGAAGCTTTAGTCAGCGGTCAGGCGGTCACCACTGACGGAGCGGCCACTTTTTACTTGACCTATCCAGCCAATGAAAACACCATCAGAGCGGGCTGTGTTGATCCAACTGTAGAGACACGTTTTTTACCCCAAGGATCAGCTCAGGTCTGGGTAGTGGCGGAAGCAAGCGGTAGCAGCGCAACGAGCATAGATAATCAGGAATGTTTCGATTATATGGCTCCTGCAACTATCACTGAGACTACAGGGCAAAGTGCAATTAGAGGCTCTGCGGTATTACAGCTTGAGGTTGAAGACGCCTCTTCCATACGCTTGCCATTTATGAATATAACAACCAGCGTCAGTTATGGCGCTAATAATACAGGTGGTCTTGTGGTGACCGTAGGAAACTGCAACTCAGGATCGAACAGAAGGACAAACACAAGCGGTCTATGCAGCTTACCCATTATTGTATCTGGGGGTAATAGCTCCGATACAGCAACTGTGTCTTTGAATACCACAGAAGGTAATACTCTAACTATCGGTGTCACTGTTCCTTAAGCGTTCAAATCTAGCGGTAAAGTAATCACCGCTTGAAAACCACAGGCTATACCGGAAGCTGCATAAAGGTTATGCAGCTTCAATTCTCCGCCACAACTTTCCACTGATCGTTTAGCAATACTTAAACCTAAGCCCACACCGTCTTTTTTGCTTTGACCACGAAAAAACGGAGTAAAAAGTTTGGCTACATCATCTTGTGCCACACCAGGTCCCTGATCAGAAATTTTAATCTGTACCTGCTGTTCCTGCCGTAGCAGTTCAACAGTCACTTGTGTGTCTGCCGGGGTAAATTTAATGGCGTTACGGATCAGGTTTTCCAAAGCCCGATAAAGTAAGTCCGGGTCAGCTTGCACCTGCACTGCAGCATCAGCTGTTACCAGCAATTCTTTATGCTGTGATAAAGCCTCCAGTCGACCATCTTCAGCTACCGACTCCAAAAGCTCCAGCAAGTCCACTTGCTGGAGCTTGACTGCGGCGGCACCGCTTTCCAGTCGCGAATAGGTCAGAATTTCTTCCACCAACGCATTGAGCTTCTGAGTTTCTGCTTCGACTTTATCCAGCACCATAGCGCTTTCAGAAGGCGTTTGTCGCGCCAGACCAACCAGTATTTGTAAGCGGGCTAAGGGCGAGCGGAATTCGTGAGAGACATCATGCAACAACCGACGCTGGCCACTAATGGCTTGCTCGACACCTTTAGCCATGTCATTAAAACTGCGGGCTACAGCGCCAAATTCATCACGCCGCCCTGTGACTTTGGGTCCCAGTTGAGTCAACCAGTGATCAGACGCCAGCGATTGTAAGGCTTGCTTTAATTGTCGTACCGGTGAGGCAAAGTACCAGGCTAGCCAGAAACTGACCAATAAACTGGTACCCAGAATAGCAGCCAGTAAAAATACAGGATGAAACCAGACAGGTGGCATAGGCATGGAGCCCCTGACGGCCATACCACGCCGCTCTGCGGGTGGACCTTGATCCGCAAAAGGTGCATCAACGGCTGCTTTGCCTGTAAACCTCTCGCCATCAGGTGGAGGAGCATGCGGCCTATTATGTTCGCCAAACCTTTGTGCTGGTTGAGAATTAGTTGCCATCATGCCCCGGCCACTACGCAACCATTCCAGTAAAAACTCGTGACGCGGCACAGCCAGCAAAAACCAGCTTTGGCCAGATTTATCCTGCACTTTGTATTCAGGTTGTTCTTTCAGCAATTCAGCCCAGTTGTCTGGTACATCACGCTGCAGATAATCTTCGCCTTTGCTATTGAGCAGCAAAATTTTATCGCGCGACATTGGGTCTTCTTCCCAGCGCTGCAATACGTCGCCGAGCAGTTTGATACCGCCAGAGTCCATCATCAGCTGAGCTGAGCCTAATACCAAACGCAGCTGTGGCCCTATCCAGACATGTTTAGGTTCTTCTGCTGTAGAGCGGCTGACCTCGTTCACAGCCCAGACCAAAGTGCCCGCCAGAATTAACGCGCCCCAAAAAGCTAATAAAAACTTCCAGAACACCTGGCCCATATTAATAGCGCTGCATCAACTGGTAGCCTTTGCCACGTACAGCTTCAATCCAGGCTTGTTGATCTGCTCTTTTGCCCAGTTTTTGACGGATATTGCTGATATGCACATCCAGGCTACGGTCGTATTGAGTGAGTGTTTTCCCCAAAGCCTGCAAGGATAATTCGGCTTTACTGACCAGGCGGCCAGCCTGGCAAGCCAGCACCCAAAGCACGCTGAATTCAGCGCCAGTCAGTTGAATTTGCTGGTCGTCAACCCAGGCTTTACGCGAGCCGGGTTCGAGCGTTAAAGGCCCGACTCTGACTTCGGTTGGTTCGTCCTGCTGTTGCTGCACACGGCGCAAAATAGCCCGGATACGGGCTACCAACTCGCGGGGTAGGCAAGGTTTAGCGACATAGTCATCAGCACCAAGTTCCAGGCCTAGTACTTTGTCTATGTCGTCACCTTTGGCTGTTAACATAATGACCGGCACTTTGGAATGTTGCCGTATTTGCCGCAGCAGCGATATGCCGTCTAAGCCTGGCATCATCACATCCAACACCAAGAGTTCATACTGCCCGGAAATGGCCTGCCGTAAACCGAGCTGACTGTCATTCGCTACCTGTACCACAAAGCCCTCGCGTTGTAAGTAAGTACTTAACATTGAGGTCAATTCGTGGTCATCATCAATCAGCAATAATGGGTTCAAGGGCTGGTACTCCGGTTTCAATTGGCCGCAGTTTAACCTTAAGCTGCTCCATTTATGAGCAGCTTTACATTTCTATACACAGCTTTTGCTTACACTGCGGTTTTTAGCTTAATCCGCAATAAATAGCTGGAGGCTGTGATATACAAATAGTCTTTATTCAGGCTCAAAGCCACATTGGCCGCCGCAACACCGGTTTGAATAGTGCCCAGATGTTCGCCTTTGGCATTAAACACCAGCACACCACCAGGGCCTGTCGCCAGTAAATGGCCTGAAGGCAATACTTTTAAACCGTCTGGTAAACCTGGTTTACTGCTCACCCAGGCTGTGGCATCAAACAACAGCTGGCCTTCACCTACAGAGCCATCCGCAGTAAGAGGGTATTTCCACCACTGCGCTGCTTGTGGGTCTGAGTTAGCCACATACAACCACTGTTCATCCGGGGATAAAGCCAAACCATTTGGGCGGGTCAGTTGATCAGTCACCAGTGTGACATCGCTACCTTTGAGCCAATATACACCATTAAAAGCCAACTGCTTTTGTTTGGAGTTATCCGCGTCTTTTAAACCATAAGGCGGGTCGGTAAACAAGTAACTGCCATTGCTGTGCTGTACCAGATCATTAGGACTATTAAACAACTTGCCATGATAGCTGGTTGTCAGGCTTTGATACTGTGGGCCTTTTGCGCTGACAGACTTCAGCACAGCTAAACGTCTGTCGCCATGTTGTGCCAGCACCAGCTGATTATTCTGATTAAAAATCAAGCCATTGGAACCTTCTTTGATCGAAGGCTCGTCAACAAAACCTGTGTGGCCTGAAGGGCTTAAATACAAAGTTAACCCGTCTTTTGCATTCCAGCGCCAGACTTTATTTTCCGGCACATCGGAGAACAAAATATCGCCGGTTTTGGGTTCAGCCACTGGGCCTTCAGCCCAGCGAAACCCTTCAGCCAGTATTTCCAGCTGAGCGTCGGCAGCAATCACCTGACTAAGTTCAGGTTTCAGTTGTTGCACCGGGTTGGCTGGAATAGGAGATGGATTGGCAAAAGCCAGAGATGATGTAAAAAACAGCAAGGTTAAACTACGTTGCATCCTTGTCACCTTTGTTGTGTTGGACTCATCACAATGTAGCATTGTTAGCGCAACCAAAGCACTGCCACGGCCAGATAAACTTAGTTTCAGATTTACTTTTTTTCTGATGTCTTGTAGCTGGCCTTTTCTGGCACTTGCACCAAGGATCGGATTAAGCCACATCATCCGTCAGGGCTTTGCCGTTTTTTGCTGTATCTTTTGTAGCTTGTCCGCCAGATCTTGCTGGCACAAGGCTTTACAGCCAGCATAGTTTTCAGCAGCTTTAAGATAAGGCAATGCTTGCTGATACTTTCTGTCATTAAACAGAAAACGCCCCACGCTCAGTTTTAGCATGATGTTTTCAGGTTCCATTTGCTGCATGGCCTCTAAATGCACAAATGCCTTTTCCCTTTTGCCAATACTTTTGTAGCTGACGTACAGCAGGCTGTGCATGTCTTGTTGTGCAGGCTTCAGCTGTAATGACTGTTCTGCATAATTAATTGCCTGCTGCATTCGCTTTTGATGCTGGCTGGCATCTTTGGCTAAGACTGCAAGTTGCTTGTAGTGCCCGGCAAGTTCAGCCAACAAACTGACGTCTTGTGGCTTCTGCTTTAGTTGCTGTTCCAGTTCCGTAATTCTGGAACTCAGAACCCGCTGTTGTTCCGCGTTTTTGCCAGGTTGAGCGGCGTTGTTTAAGGCGTTTTTCCTGCCCTGTATTACCAGAGCGGCAGACTTTAACAGCTGTTGAGACGGCAAAAAACCGTCAGCGCCTTGTGGTATTTTCTGCAGATGCTGCACTGCCAGTTCAGGCTGGTTTGCCAATAAAGCAATACGCCCTAAAAGCAACTGAACTTCAGGGTCCGGTAATACACGAATAGCAACTTCACCATCATAAGGTTGCAACGGCACTACCGCAGCTTTTAATGCACTACTGTGTATATAGGCGTTCAGCTCTGACGACATCGCTTCAGGGCTTTTGCCAAACGCAGTCACAAATGCAGTGTCATCAGACTCACCTTCTCTTCGCATCCGCAGGTACTTCACTGTGGCGGCGGTATAGTCTGTAGCGCCCGCCAGCTTGCCTAATAGCAGGAAATGGCCCAAAGCCCACAAGTGGTGACGTTGCTCATTTGTATGCGACGCTCTGTGCAGTTGCAGCAAAGCGTTGATGGCAATCAACTGGCTTGCAGTGCCCCGGGTCATCTGGTTTGTTACACCAACTAAGGCGTTGCCTTCTTCTAGTCTGGTTGCGGATAACAGCTCAACCAGAGCCATTCGGAACCAATATGGGTAATCAGCTCCACTGTCTTGCAGCTGATACTGAGTATAAAGATGATAGAGCCCTGCGTTCTGAAGCCGCTGTTCCCTGGTTGCATCAAGCAGCATAAACTGTTCATCATCTGACGGCGGCAATAATACCCCTGCCAGATCCTGGTTCACCAGACTACGAAACATGCTGTTATTGCTGTAAAGAACAAGCTTCAGCGAGATGCTGTCATGCAACGGCATAAAGCGGCTTAGCACTTGCCTGAACTGTTCGGCATGATGCAGGTACTGCCTGGCGTCATCCGCCGGACTATCGGTAAACACTATAAAATGCTCTGAACGATATTCAACCCAGTCATCCGCCACGACCGGAGCTGTTGCAAAGCACAACAAACCACCCAAGACCTGAACAACAGCAGGCAAACCTGAACAAAGGCGGAAAAATATTTTTTGTAAAAAACAGCAGAAATTACTGAGCCGATAGCACATCACGACGCCTTAAGTTATTCATCACAGAAACAGGATTAGCTTTTTTGTAACAGCAGTTGCTGTAAAAAAAACCGCAGAATGAATCTGCGGTTTTTAGAGGATGGCCTGATTACGGGCTTAGAAACTAACGTTTACACTCACCCATAAGTTACGGGCTTTGTCTTTGTTATTGAAATGGTCGACATAACTGGCCTGATAGCCGTTTTCGCCATTCGCATCCGGAACACAGTTGGTACCACTGTCACACTCTACAAACTCTAAATCGTAGGTTGTGAAGTCCTGATCAAATAAGTTGTTGATCCGCGCCGTAAAAGTCACTGATTCGCTGGCCGCATAACTGGCACCTAAGTGATATACATCATAGGATTTGTAATGCAGCGGGGCATTTTTAACTATATCCCAAGACCGGAAACGCTTAGTGCGGATTTCTGACGTCAGGAACACTTTTAATTCATCAGTCGCATTCCAGTCTATGGTCAGGTTTGCCATATGTTTGGCGGTATTCGTCAGAGGCTGACCTTTATTGGCACCACTTTTCTGTTCACTGTCTGTGTAAGTGTAATTAGCACGGAACGCGATGTTGTCGATAATCTGCCAGCGGCCAGCCAGTTCAGCGCCCTGAATAGTGACTTTATCAATATTGACGGTTTTGGTGCTGGTGGCATAACCCAGATCGGCGTATTCACCTGTGCTGCTGCAGACCAAAGCAGTGGAAGCACCACAAGGCTGGGATGCGATTTTATCTTCAAATTCGTTATTGAAAATGGTGATATTGAAACTGTGGTGATCAGGATGTTCCCAGTAAGCCGCAATTTCAGTGGAGGTACTGGTTTCTGGCTCCAGATCCGGGTTACCAAACATTGGGGATGTACCCTGACCACCAAAGCCTACGACACCATCATACAGCTGAGTTGTTTTTGGCGTTTTATAACCGGTGCTGACACCACCTTTGACAGTCCATTGTTCTGTCAGTGTGTATACGCCATACAAGCGCGGGCTTACCTCGCTGCCAAATACTTCGTGGTCATCACGACGTAAACCAGCCGTGATAGCAAAGGCTTGGGTTGCGTCCCAGGTATCTTCAGCAAACACAGACCACATATTGTGTTCCTGCACACCGCCTGGAGAGCCGCTTTCCATACCAAAGACACCGTCTTCCAGCTCACCACGGATCACTTGCGTACCAAATACAGCTTTGTGCTGGCCTGCCATTTCAAATGGCATATCCATTTTGGCATCAAAGGTATACTGATTACTGGCCATCTTACGTTTAGCTCGCGGCAGGAAAATATCTGCAGCCAGTTCTTTACGATCCTCGACCGTCATACCAGCGTAAGCCCCAGTGCCATCGATCATGGTTAATAACTGTGCGCGTTCAGCCAGAGTAAAAGGTAAAGTACGGCCATGGTTTTGTGTATCGACATAAGATAAAGACACAAAACTATTACCTAAATTCCACTTGCCTTCATGGCTTAATGACCAGGTGTCACGACTGAATTCCTGAGTTGGGCTATAACCCACTTGCGGATTAGCACGACGAGCCCAGGTACCACCGCCCGTAGCACATTTTTGCTGTTGGTTACCGCCAGTGGTTGGCACAAAGCCTTTACAGAAATTGCCAGCGGCCCAGATACTGTCGATGTTGTCTACTGTACCTACAGGGTATTCACGACTGCCGTCGTCGTTGATCACTGGGCTGTTATCGTATTCCTGAGTAGAAGTGTCGATATCAAACCAGATCGTTTGATTGTCAGCCGGAGTCCAGCTAAGACGGGCACCCAATACAGTACTGTCGTTGTCTACAGTTTTACCACCGGCACCAAAGCCCAGCGAACGGTTCCGAACTTCACCATTTGGATACACCACATCGGCATAAGCTGGTGTAGATGCCATACGATTGTATTCACTGCCACGGATGGACATGCCAAGCACGCCAGGGATTAAAGGCCCCATGACGTTGAAGTCGGTGGTGATCTCTTCACCAAAGCTGTCATCGGTTTGCGCAGTGCGGCTATGGCTGACTGAACCAACCCATTCAGTAGACACTTTTTTGGTAATGATGTTGATCACACCACCTAATGCATCGGCACCGTACAAGGTAGAAGCTGGGCCACGGATCACTTCAATACGCTCGACTGTATTCAGAGGAGGCATATGGCCAAACTGATTACCACCGAAGTTATTTGGATAAATATCACCATGGTTATTCTGACGCTTACCATCCACCAGGATCAGGGTATAGTCCGAGCCCATACCACGCATACTAATAGTACCCTGACCTGTTTTGTCACGGGTTTCACCAATATCTACACCTTCCAGATCACGCACTGCATCCAGTAATGTAGTGTAAGGGCGGCTGCTTAATTCTTCAGAGGTCACAATAGAAATACTGGCAGGAGCGTCCACCAGCTTTTGTTCAAAACCAGACGCCGTGACGACGATGCGTTCGATAGGCTCGTCCTTGTTAGCAACGGCATCTTCTGCCTGAACTGTAGCAATCAGACCTAAAGCTAGCTGAGTGGCTAACACCAGTTTGGCCGGGCGGGACTTGAACATAAACACTCCTGTTGTTCGAACAGACTATCGCAAAGCGGATAAAATCTGGCCTCGATATGTAAAGATAAGTTAATTAATTCCAATGGACGACAATGATAGTGATTCTCATTAGAAGATCAATAGTTATTGCGAACTATTTGCACTATCAATTGTCGCGTTAGACGCAAGCTGCCAGCAACGGCTAATACACATCTAAATCAGCCGGTTGTGAAAACCTTGCAAATAAGAACAATTCTCAGTAGCATGGCAGCTGATTTTTAGGGGGTACTGTGAAGAGTTCAGCTTTAGCTCGTTGGATGCGTTGGTTACATACCTACAGCGCTATGTTGGTATTGTTGCTGTTGTTATTTTTTGCCGTCACGGGCATCACCTTAAATCACCCTGAATTGAGCAGTAGCCTGGGTAAAACCAGTCAGCAACTGCAGTTGGAGCTGCCGGAGCAATTGCCGGATCTATTGGCTGTGCCAGACGATCAACAACAAGCCGCTATGGCGTTGTATGTCGACTGGTTAAAGCAAGATCATCAGTTACAGGGTGGTTATAACCTGAATTTTTCGCCTGAAGACGAACTGCTGGAAATCGATTTTAAACGCCCGGCTGGTTACGCCGCTGTGGTGATTGATTTAGCAGAGCGTACTGCCGAATTAGATGCTGAATTTGGTGGTTATCTGGCCTTAGCCAACGACTTACATAAAGGCCGTTACGCTGGCAGCAGCTGGAAATGGTTGATTGATATTACCGCTGTATTTTGTGTGTTGTTTGCCTTGTCGGGCTTTTATTTATTGTGGCGTCAGCCGAACAGAAGAGATTTTGGTAATGCCACAGCCATAGCTGGTGTGGTATTGGCTTTATTAGCTTATATAGCGTCGTTTCACTAATTTAGAGTCGTTTCACTAAGAGGGAAGTGTATGTACAAGTATTTAGTCGCTGCGTTGCTGTTTTGTTACGGCTCTGCCATGGCGCAACAGGAACTGGAAATTCAGGTCGAACTGCCAAAAATTGATACCGGCACTTATCACAGACCTTATGTGGCGGTATGGATTGAAAACGAACAACAGCAACCTGTGCGTTTAGTCGAAGCCTGGTTGGAAAAACCAGATTGGATTAAAGACTTACGCCGCTTCTGGCGCAAACTAGGCCGCAGTGAACCTCAATTAGTGGACGCAAAAACAGGCGCTACTAAAGGACCAGGCAGTTATAAAGTGCGCTGGGATGGTAAAGACGAACAAGGCAAAGCAGTTGCAGCAGGTAACTATGTGCTTTTTGTTGAGGCGGCCCGCGAACAAGGCGGTCGTAACCTGGCCAAACAGGAATTTACTTGGGACGGCAGCGCCGTTCAAATCGAAATAAAAGCCAGCAAAGAGCTGGGTAAAATTCAACTTACTTCAGTACAGGGAAAATAGTCCGATGAAAAAATCTATTCTGGCTTCATTATTGGTTGCAGCGGCAGTGAGTGCTCCGGCTTTTGCTCATACCTTATGGGTAGTACCAAGTCACTTTGTGTTATCTAAAACAGGCAGCTGGGTATCGGCTGATGTCAGCGCCGCGAATATGACCTTTGTTGCCGACAAAGGCATTCCGGTTGATAACGTAGCTTTGTATACACCAGACGGTAAAAAACAAGCCATTGAGCATAAATACCAGGGTAAACGTAAATCTCAGGTCGATGCACAACTGAATGCGGAAGGCACTTACAAGCTGGAACTGGGTGGCCCTGCACGTTTTGGTACCATGTACAAAGTGGGTGATGAACGTAAACGCATCATGGCGGACAAAAAGACCCGCGCGAAAGAATTACCGGCCAATGCAACAGATGTAGTCACCAGCCAAAGCCGCAGCCGCTCTGTGGCATTTATCACAGTGAATAAACCAAGTTCAGAAGTACTGGCACTGAAAAACGAAGGTTTAGAATTTAAAAGCTCTGTGCATCCAGCTGACATAGTGGCAGGCGAGCCTGTTACTTTTACTTTTTTAGTCAATGGCAAGGCACAAGCAGGTGTTGAACTGGAAGTGTCGTACGAAGGCGAGCGTTACCGTGATGAAGCAGGCCGTATTCAGCACAAAACTGATGCAACTGGCCAGTTTACTTATACGCCTGTTGAAGCTGGTGTGTTTCTGATTGAAGCCTCCTATTCAGCCAAAGCTGAATCAGAGCTGGCGGATCAAATCCGTGAAGGTTTAACCTTAACCTTAGAAGCGGCTTTACCTTAAGCTGATCACAGCCTCCGTATCAGGCGGAGGCTGTTTTACCCTATACGAATAGCAGAATTACGCACCACCAGTTCAGGTTCAAATACGTTTTCCACTTCAATATCATGCTTATATAAATTCTTCAGCAACCACAAGGCGGCCATTTTTCCCATTTCATGAATAGGGTTATTCACCGTAGTCAGCTTAGGTGAAACATAACGGGCAAAAGGAATATTGTCGTAACCAACAAAAGACAAGTCCTGTGGAATTTTCATACCACGCTCCAGACACACTGAAATAGCGCCGGATACCATCTGATCGTTGGCACAAACCACAGCAGTAAATTTATTATTTTGGCCAAACAGGTAGTTCATACCCTCTACGCCACTGTCTTCTTTATAGTCACCCTCAAAGCACAAAGCCGGATCAAAAGAGACGCCCACCTCTGCCAAAGCTCGCTTGTGGCCTTCAAGACGTTCGATTGCATCGTGTTTTTTCGAAGGTCCGGAAATATAGGCAATATCTCTATGGCCTAAATCAATCAGATGCCGGGTGGCCATATAACCACCTAACTCATTGTTCAGGTAAATACAGCAGTCGCTGATTTCAGCTATGTATCTGTTGATCAGCACTATAGGCGTTGAACTTTGACTAAGCTTAATCAGGTAGTCATCGGAGATAGCTTCGACATCCAGGATCAGCGCATCACAGCCTTTACTTAATAAAAACTCAACACTGTCTATTTCCTGAGCTGCATCGCTGTGACCCACGGCAATAATCACATGACGGTTATCGGCACGCAGCGCGGCTTCAATTTCAGCCATCATAGGACCGTAGTAAGGACCATCCAGCTGAGAAACTAATACCCCAACACTATTCGAGCAATTCGACGCCAAAGACTGAGCAAAAGTGTTAGGCCTGTAGCCTAACTCAGCCATAGCGGCTAATACCTTTTGTTTGGTCTTTTCGCTGACATTGGTGTTTTTATTCATCACTCTGGATACAGTTGCCAGAGATACACCTGCAAGCAGTGAAACGTCGTAAATGGTCGCCATATAGTGTTGTCACTTATTGTTAAGTCTAAGAAAATCGGAAACTGCAGAGTAATTCAGCAAAGTCTGAATTGCTCTACAGCCGCCATATTATCAGCTTTTACATCCTTCATCCTTGAAAATGCAGCATTGTTGACTGCGCTCGTTCGCCCCAGTCACATAGTGTGTCTATGCTCCTGGGGTCTCCCTTGCTTGTCGCGGCCCTGCACCTTTCAATACTGTTGGATCTAACTTGCGGCTTTCTTCAATTCCAGTGTGATTTCATCAACTTTTTGTGTGTTGAGTTTATAAGCACCCATCACAAAAGCCACAATCAAAGACCCTATGGCAGGATACAAACTAAAAGCCAGCAATAAACCTGCTTTGGTTTCTTCAGTTTGAGTGACATCAGCCTGATAACCCATACCAGCCAATAACCAGCCACCTAAAGCGCCACCTACAGCTATGCCCATTTTGATAAAGAAAATAATAGAGGAATACACCATACCCGTAGTGCGAATACCAGTGCGCCACTGGCCATAATCTACAGCATCAGCCATTTTGGCCCACAGCAGCGGAGTGCCGGTGTTAAACACCAGATTCCACAGCACATACAAAGCAATGGCAAGAGTGACATTATCAGCAGCCACAAAATAGCTGCTGGCACAAAGAACGGCGGCTAAAATTTGAATGCCGATATAGAGTTTTACTTTGCAGTAACGTTTTGCCAGCGGCTGAGCAATTACACAACCCACCATGCTGCCGAGCATACCCAAAGTGATAAATAAAGTAATGCTGTCAGGCATTTCCAGATAGTACTTCACGTAGTAAATAGCCAGCGTAGTACGCAAAACGTAACCACTCATCAGGCATAAAGCCACCAGCGCTAATACACGCCACTGATCGTTTTTCCACAGCTGACGGAAGTTATCCATGTAGCTGCGGCTGACCGCTTCTTTTGGTGGGTTAATTCGCTCTTTGGTGCCATAAAAACAGGCTAAAAACATCAGCACACCTAATACGCTCATCGCCATAATAGTCAGCTGATAACCTTTGGCTCTGTCGCCCTGCCCAAAAAACTCGACTAAAGGCAAAGTCAAAGCTGTCACCATCAGGCCACCAAGCATGGCAAATACAAAACGGTACGACTGCACCGACACCCGCTCTTTTGGATCTGCGGTGAGCACAGCGCCTAAAGCACAATACGGAATATTAATGGCGGTATAGACCAGCATCAGCAGGGTATAAGTGACGAAGGCGTAGATCATTTTGCCTTCTTCACCAAAGTCTGGCGTGGTAAACGCCAGCACGCTGATTAAACCAAAAGGCAAAGCAAACCAGAGTAAATAAGGCCGGAATTTGCCATATTTACTTTGAGTGCGATCAGCAATAGCCCCCATTAACGGGTCCGTCACCGCATCAATAATTCGCACGGCCAGAAACATGGTGCCAACAAAGGCCGGCGAAATGCCATAAATGTCGGTATAAAAAAACGTCAGAAACAACATAACGGTCTGGAACACTATATTGCTTGCCGTATCCCCGAGGCCGTAAGCAATTTTCTCCTTCACACTAACCATGGTGAGCGCACCTTTATTATAAGCTGTTGATTTGAAATTATTATTTTTTATAAATTAACGATTACTGATTAAGTTTTTATAAGCCAGGCCGCTGTTTTTCACAGTTCTTTGCTGGCTGTTATAGTCGACATACACTATACCAAAACGCTTTAAGTAGCCTTCTGCCCACTCAAAGTTGTCCATTAAACTCCAGGCAAAATAGCCCTGAATATCCACGCCTTGCTCAACCGCCTGGTGCACTGCATTTAAGTGCAGCTGGTAATAAGACAAACGCAGTTGATCATCCACTTCACCATTGTGCAGTTGATCGGCCGCCGCTGCACCATTTTCGGTAATGTAAACAGGAGGCAGTTTATATTTCTGATGCAAAGACACTAACAGATCGGTAAAGGCCGCAGGGTAAATTTCCCAGCCAATATCTGTTTTAGGTGCGTCAGCCATATCCACTTCGATAAAGTCACGGCCTTCTGTCGCTTTATACACTGTACGGGTGTAGAAATTGACACCTAAAAAGTCCAGCGGCGCTTTGATAATGTCGAAGTCACCCGGCTCAATCACTGGCTTGTCTTCATCGGCCAGCAGCTCAAATGAATCAGGGTAAGCACCATCAAATACAGGCTTGATATACCACTGGTTAAAGTACTCATCGGCCAGCTGTGCCGCTCTTTGATCGGCAGCACTGTCGGTCAGCGGATAAGCAGGCGTGAAGTTCAGCACTAAACCATTCATGCTGTTTGGGCTGTTCTTTTGCAGGACCTGCATCGCCAGACCGTGCGCCAGCAATAAATGGTGTGCAGACTGACGGCCATAGGATTTTTTGGTTAAACCAGGTGCATGAACACCTGCTTCGTAACCTAAATAAGAGCTGCAAAACGGTTCATTTAAAGTGGCATACGAATACACTCTGTCACCAAAAGCTTTGCTTAACTTGTCAGCATAATCCTGAAATAAATAGGCGGTATCGCGATTCAGCCAGCCGCCCTGATCTTCAATATGCTGCGGTAAATCCCAGTGATACAAAGTGACAAAAGACTTAATATTTTTGGCCTTCAGCTCATCTAAAATGCCAATGTAGAAATCCACACCTTGCTGATTCAGGCTACCGTCTTGATTCATCACCCTTGCCCAGGCAATAGATAACCGATAAGCATCGACCCCCAAAGAGCTTATCAGCGCAATATCGTCACGCCATAAGTGATAGTGATCACAAGCCAAATCGCCGTTAGAGCCGTCTTTTACTTTGCCTGGTGTGGCGCAAAAGGTATCCCAGATGCAAGGCAGGCGATCTTCAACTCCGCCTTCAATCTGGAAGGACGAAGTGGCTACGCCATAGGTAAATTGTTTTGTTAATAATCTTGAGCCTTTTGGCAATTCATAGTTCATCTTTATCTTCTTTTCATCTTTAAAAATTAGGGGTAAAAGTGGCTTTGTTTAAAACTGACCCAAACTTGTAATCGCTTTCATTTTTAGTGTTGTTATGACCATACTCAAATCCTTGTTTACTGTTGTTCAGCGCTGTTTGGGGTTATACAAAATCGATAAATATATTGGCAGTTAAACGGCCAGTTACAGGTGAAGCGTCGATATCTGTGTTGACATCAACCAAAGAAGAATGCAGCAAATGACCAGGGTAAATAACCAACCTGTTGGCCTTATATGGGATCTGATAGTACAGCTCGTAATGCTCATCGCTTTGTATCTGATAACGCTGTGGCGGCGGCCCCTGAGTGTCGACAAACTGCTGAGCAGACTGAAAATACTCCTGCCGCCTTTGATCTGTCACCCGCTCAAAACCTGTAGGTTTATGCCGGAAAAACCCTGTACTGCCATGTGGTTCGTCATTCAGGTAATGCAACAATGCAAAGTAATAAGGCGAACTGGTATCAAAATGTGGCATACATTGCAGTGGATCCAGAGTGTTTTCGGCTTGAGTGATCAGCGCATAAAACAACATCTGAGGTTTTAACCTCAGTTTTTCCGGCACCTGATACACCTTATAAATCAACTGATACAGCGCATTTAAGCTGGCTGCTATGTATTCTTTGGGAAGAACAGCACGATGACCCGGGTAATAGGTCTGATTTTCTTGCATAAAATCACTTTGTCGCGCTTGCTGGCGTAAACCAGACAAGTCCAGAGCAAAGTCATCAATCAGAATCAAAGGTGTTTTTTCCAACCCCAAATAGATAATTTGTGGCTGAATAGCTGTATTGACCTGAAAATTCAGCGCTTGCATCGTCACGGGCTCAGACCAGAGACGACTTGCAGTATTGCTGAATAAACTCATGGTGAGTCGGGAACTGACTCACTGTGCGTTTTACATTGTGTTTAATGCTCATCAGAAAATCATTCAGCTCAGAGTCCGGCATTAAATCGACAATAGGATGATACTGTTCTGGCATTAAGCCCTGACCAATCAGCACCTGTAACCAGGAGCTTTCGCCAAATAATTCCTGAGCAAACTTATAAACTTTGCCGGATTGTTTAAACAATTCCATGCGGTGGGTCAACGTATCGGGTATGGCCATATCTTTGCAGTAACGCCAGAACTTAGTGTCAGTGCGCTCCGTGGCTTTGTAGTGCAGGATAATAAAGTCGCGGATATTATCCATTTCAATTTTGGTCTGGCGGTTAAACTCAGCTACATCCGCAGGCACTATGCCGTGGGACGGAAACATCTGCAGCAAACGGATAATACTGCGATGGATCAGGTGAATACTGGTTGATTCTAATGGCTCCAGAAAACCACTGGATAAACCTATGGCCACACAGTTTTTATTCCAGTGCTGACGGCGGGTGCCTGTTTTAAATTTAATCAGCCGTGGTTCAAACAGCATTTCGCCTTCAAGGTTGTCGATCAGTGTTTGTTTGGCTTCGGCTTCTGTCATAAATTTGCTGCAGAACACCAGGCCATTGCCGACCCGGCTTTGCAGTGGAATTTTCCATTGCCAGCCTGCATCACGTGCTATAGCTCGGGTATAAGCCACTGGCTCTTGCGTGGTTTTGGTTTGCACTGCATAAGCGCTGTCACAAGGTAGCCAGTGACTCCAGTCTTCAAAACCAGTGTTCAGGGTTTGTTCAATTAACAAAGCGCGAAAGCCGGTGCAATCAATAAATAAATCGCCTTCAATCAGCTCGCCGGATTCCAGCAGTAAAGCGCTGATATTGCCGTCCATATGCTGCTGCACTTCCCTGATTTTGCCTTCAACCCTTTTAATGCCATGCTGCTCCGACATACGGCGCAGAAACTTGGCATACAAGGACGCGTCCATATGGTAAGCGTGATTCAGATCCTGATTCGGCTGCACAGCAAAACGGCCCTGACGAGCCCCTAAATGCTCCACACAATAATCACCGATTTCACTGACTATGCCTTTTTGTTTACCTTTGACCCAAAAATGCTGAAAACCGCAGGCCCAGCAGTCTTTACCTAAAAAACCAAAGGAGTGAATATAGTCTTCGCCCAGCGTTTTCCAGTTCTCAAACTGAATACCCAGCTTAAAGGTGGCATTGGTGGCCGCCATCACTTCAGATTCTTTGATGTTTAATAAGCGGTGGAAAATATGCATAGTAGGGATGGTGGCTTCACCGACTCCCACAGTACCAATGTCGTCCGACTCCACTAATACCACTTCAAGATTTTTACCCAGCAATTTGGTCAAGCCTGCCGCTGTCATCCAACCGGCTGTGCCGCCACCTGCGATCACTACTTTTTTAATTCTGTTTTGTTCGTTATTCATTGCATTCCCCATGTTGATTGGCGTTGTTATTTTTATGATTCATGATCAACGCTTTAATTTATTCAGTAAGTCAGCTCTGATCTGACGCGCATTCAATTCATCCAGCGGCTTAGTTAACATTTTTAATGCTTCAGGCTGAATATGGTCTTGCGATACATCGTCATGGTCAAAAATGTAGTAATCAAAAATAGCTTTCCAAGCCTGACGCTGCGCTTTAGGTAAACTGCGTAAGCTCAGCACCGCCATAGACAAAGCATTATTTGGCCGGCCCAAATAGGCAGGAGTGTCGCGCCACCAGTGACTGATCAGCACATTAAATGCGTCACAGGCTTCGACATGATGCCACCACATTCCGGGAATAAATAACACATCGCCAGGCTCAAGCCTGGCAACTTGTGCATGCTGCAAGGCTTCGGTAAATTTAGGGAAACGTTCAAAGTCAGGCGCTGCAAAATCCACCATACTGATATCCTGACCACCTGGCGCAAACTCCATAGGGCCCGGATATAAATTGGCGATTTGCTCTGGCGGAAATAAGGTGAAAGTACGGTGCCCTACTACATTACAAGCCAAATTCTGCGGAAAATCATAATGAGCAGCGATGCGGGATTGATTGCCAAGCCAGACACTGGCCAGCGGATTTATGCCATCAAGTGGCAAGGTGTTGTGTTCTGCCAAGCCCGGAAACCAGTGGTTAATTTCAGTAGAACCCATGTAATAAGTAGGCGGGGCCTTTTGGTCGTTTAATGCAAACAGACGGTCCAATAACTGATTAAAGTCGATTTTTCCACCCTGATAATTAAAACCATTTTGCCCGGCGTTATAAAATACCCGGCCTTGATGTTCTGGTTCTATATAACAGGTCGTGACAGGTACCCCCTGATAAAACTGGCGGAGATAATCGGCCGCTGACGAGGCTGAAACCAATCCGGCTTGCACCAAAGGCCATTGCTTGCATAAGCCTTTGAATACCAATGGTTGGGTAGCGCCTGTGATCAACGCCATTGCATCAGCTAAGTCGCATCCTTCCAGAGTTTTTACTTGTGCCAGGGGCGCTGTCGTTTGCATAGCTATTCAGACCTTACTCAAACTGCTTATTTTTTAACTGCAGTAAATGCCGGATATTAGCCTGAGAGGCAATGGCCATATAGATTGCCTGCAAGTAACCTTTTTGGTGCAGTACCACTAAGAGTTCTGGTGGTAAAGCGGCAAGATTTTCTTCATGAATGGTGTAGAACCCCGCCAGTTGTTGCTTCTGACCATTACTGAAGGTCAGATCCAGAGTAAAGGACTCCAGCAACTGATGCTCAAGCAACAGGTCGATAAAGGCCTTGCTGTCCAGCATGCCAAGATGAATAGTCTCTAACATAGTAGCGACTTCATCCAGATAAGGACTGTTGCCACCAAAAGGTAAAAATAAGGTTTCCCCTTCACTGGTACTTACACGCGGACTATCTAAATCTATATGAATAACACGCTGTGCGGTTTCAATGCCGTCTTCACGCACCATCTGCTGGCCAATCAAAAACGGCTGGCGTCTGAGCATCAATGGGATATAACAACCACGCCAGTTGTCTTGCTGTAGAAACAAGTTTTCCTGATCCTGAAAACCAAAAAGGGTGACAGCAAAAAACTGATTGCTGTTCTTGTCTTTATGAAAAAAAATCGGGTAATGGGCCTGTGCAGTGCGGAATTCTTGTGGGAAAGTGACGGCAAACCAAACTGCATCACCATAATTCGCCCCTCGGGTCGTAATAACCTTCAGGTCTCTGTGCTCCACACTGTTCAGTAAAACATTGTTACTCATGCTGTATCCTGATCTGTTGTTTGTATTTTTTAGTTATAGTTTGATTAAACCTGCCGCCCGATACGAAAGCTACTGGTTTTTTGTCCAAGTACGAAGCTATAGAAAAATCAAGATATAGCATCTCCAACCAAGGCTGAAGATGCTGCTTTTAAAAATTGAAACAGAGTGGGCCATATCCTTATGGCCCTGTATTCAGCTTAGAAGCTGTAACGAGCGCCCAGACTATAACGGGCACCTGATTCAATCAGGCTTAACACTTGCTCTTCGGCACGGGCATGAACACGGATATGTTCATCAGTCACGTTCAGAGCTTCGATAAAGACGGTTAAACCTTCCACTTGAGGTAAGTCATAGCTGACCGACATATCAATTTGATGGTACGCCTCAGTGTATTTAGGGTTTGATCCCGGAGTGTCATGATTTTTTGCATTAAGGAACTTGTCACGCCAGTTGTAGGCGACACGAGCCTGGAAACCATCCATTTCATAAAACAGTATGGCGTTGGCGGTATCACTTAAACCGATAATAGCGGCCTGGTCCATCAACAGGAAGTTGTTATAGGAGGTTTCGCTGTCCACCATAGTGTAGTTGGCAATAGCACCAAAACCAGTTTCACCAAAGGCGTGCTGTACCGCAAATTCCCAGCCATCAATAACGTCTGAATTAGCACCGTTGGATGGCGTAGTAATATCAAACACCAGATCATTGTCTTCACCTGCTACACCATCAATGTAGCCAGCGGCAACGTTAACACCTGGCGCATTTGGATAGTTTGCGAAAATCCAGTTACGAATATCACGGGCATCCAAGCCAACAGCAGCCACAGCTTCAGCATATTTTTTACCATCTACAGGGTTAGGAATATTGTAGATAGTCGATTCAACAAGAGTGTTGCTGATAAAGTTACTGGTGTCTTTACGGAAGTAACCCAGAGAAACATAACTTGCTGGTGAGTAGTACCATTCAGCCGATAAATCGATATTTTTTGATTCTAAAGGCAACAGACCCGGGTTACCTGTTGAACCACCAGCACCACCACGGTTAGCAATAGTGTTCACAACTGTGCCACCCTGAATAGATACATAATCAGGACGACCTATAGTTTCACTGTAAGCCGCTCGCAGCATCACATCGTCAACCACTTCAATATTGAAGTTCAGGTTAGGTAATACATAGTCATAATCGCCAGTTTGCGTTTGGAACTCACGCTGACCACTGGCTTGCAGCACTATTTCAGTCTCAGCACCCCAACGAGCACCGTTATATGCTGCAACGGCAGAAGTTGATGTCACATCTGTAGTTTCATAACGCACACCGACATGAAAATCGTACGGCATACCGGAGATTTCATCTTCGTAGTTATACTGCACATAAGCTGACTGTGATTCTTCCAGTGTGTAGCGGTTTACATCGCGATTGTAATCAGTAGAAGGACAGAAGTTTGTACCACAATCACCTTCGCCAACAAAACCAGCAGGAGTATATAACTCCTCAGCACGGGCACGGACTGTGTTGAAATCCCAGAAGAAAATGGTATCAAGGATTTCAAAATCACGATCTGGCATTAAGGAGAAATTACCTTTACCAGCGTTGAATTTGTCATGGATAGTGCCAGCAGGGAAATAGGAATCGTCAAAATCGCCGGCCTGACCTACTCCACCCCAGTCATTACGTTGTACGTTGACTGATTTTGAGTGGTTGTCTACGTCAGTCAGAGCAATACCAAAGTCGATGCTGCTGCCGTTTTCAAATACATATTCACCATCAAACTGGTACTGATCAATTTCAGACTTATTGGTGGAGTTACCAAATACACTGCCTGTCACTATCATATCTGAAGGCCGGACTGAGTTACCGCCCTCTACTGCCAGTAAAGGCATTTCACCGGTAAAGTCTGTTGCCGCACTACGACGGACAAAAGCAGCTGTACTTAGAGTATTGTTGGAGCCCAGTACATGGTTTGGTTTGAATTCGGCATCAGATCTATGTGCGTCAAAGCTCAGCTTTAAGTTATCCGTAGCTTGCCACTCAAGATTCAGACCTAAAGAACCACTTTCGTTACGAACACCATAATCACCAGCCCCCATAGACAAATCGGCGGGTGTTGTGCCGTATTCTTCAGAGTAAATCAGTGGCGAAGAAACCGGACCATCAGTCCAGATACTTTGACTTGTGGCACCAAAGGTATACCAGGCAGACACATCGTTGTATTGAGTGTCGATATCGTTGCGCATGTAGGTATAGTCTACAGATGCAGTCAGATTGTCGGTTGGCGCATATTGCAACACTAACTGACCATTGGTACGGGCACGCTGTTGTTCTTCAAATTTATAAATTGTGGTTTGTGGTACAGAATAGACATCATCAGCGCCAGGACGATTGACCTGATTCTGTAACGGAATACTACCCCAATCACCAGATGAGTGATCTTTAGTTCCAGGGAAACTACGCCAGCCTGTACCTACGTTGGCTTGTTGACTGCCACTTTCACGTTCCTGATAACTGGCAGACACCAACACACCAAACTTATCATCATTAAAAGTAGTGGAATACAAACCTGCCAACTCAGGTGTAGCACTGCCTTCTTCAGTTGATTTGTCATCTACCATGGCAGCGCTAAATACGGCTTTTTCGCCGCCAGCACTTAAAGGTTTTAAGGTTTGAACATCAATAGTAGAACCTATACCACCGGTAGGATTTTTAGCAAAACTGGTTTTATTGACTTCAACACCGCTGATGGTATCAGCAGAAATATTCGCAAAATCAAAAGAACGCGAGCCCGTAGTTACAGGCATTTGACGACCATTCAATGTAACTAAGTTAAAGTCCGGACCAAAACCACGGACAGATACTTTGCTACCTTCACCGTTCACACGGTCAATAGACACACCGCTGATACGCTGCAGAGATTCTGCCAGGTTGGTATCCGGGAATTTACCTATGTCTTCAGCTGAGATTGCATCCACAATACCTGTAGATGAACGTTTGGTATCCATAGATTTAATCAGACTACCGCGAATACCGGTCACGCTGATCACTTCAATTTTTTCTTCGGCTTTACTTGTTTGCTCCTGCGCGTCATCCGCGAAGGCAGGCATAACAACGCCCACGCCCAGCACTAACGACAGACTGGTGGCGAGTCTGGTCTTTTTAAAGGTTTTGGATTTCATGTGTAGTTCCCTGTCGACTGTTTTTTTGGTTTTTTACTTTTTAAAAACGTTGTGTTAACGCGGGCCAGCTAGCTTAATTACTCCCCAAAACTAACTGTAAGCGCTTTCACAAACTTAGGTGATTTTTTTTAACTCGTCAATACAGAAAAACTAATTCTTACATTTTGGTTAAAAAACAGTTGGCAAGAATGACTTTATCAGCTAAATATGAAACCGCTTACAATTGCATTCTGGCTGCGAAAATCACAGTACTGTGGTTGCAACAGCGAACAATATGCGATGTAAATAAAAACAATAATAAGCAAATCAAAGATTTGCACGCCGGAGCTTCATAATAAGCCCGGAGGACACGGGGACAGAATACCAAGCATCCGTCAGCACTTTTGTATGCGTTTGATCATGCAAACCGCTGATTTGCCTGCCAGCCCCCGCCGATAAAAACTCTGCCGACATCTTTTAAAGACCCGACTTTCCAACAGAAGCGGACACAAAAGCAGACAGAGCTCAACAGGATACCCATTATGTTTCGATACACCCCATTGGCGTTGTTGTGCAGTGCTGCCCTTGTCACCACTTTGTCTGGTTGCGGTCAACAAAATACCGCCACTGAGAAAGCGACAGAACTCAAAGCAGTTCCAGCTGAAAGTCTGACTTTGTGGCCCGAATTAAAAAGCCCTTTAGCCAACAGCGACACAGAACAAAGAGTGCAACAACTATTGTCCACTATGACCATAGAGCAAAAAGTGGCTCAGCTGATCCAGCCTGATATCCGTTGGATGACAGTGGAAGATATGCGCCAGTATGGTTTTGGTTCTTATTTAAATGGCGGTGGTGCTTATCCAAATGATAATAAAAACTCTACAGCAGCAGACTGGGCGGCTTTAGCTCAGGCTTATTACGATGCTGGTGTAGATGCAAGTAAAGATGGCAGCAACATTCCACCGATTTGGGGCACCGATGCAGTGCACGGTCACAACAATGTAATTGGCGCTACAGTGTTCCCACACAATATTGGTTTGGGTGCAGCCAACAATGCAGAGTTGGTGGAAGCCATAGGTAAAGCCACAGCAGTGGAAGTAGCAGCTACTGGCATTAACTGGATATTTGCGCCAACAGTTGCAGTGGCCCGCGATGATCGCTGGGGCCGCAGCTACGAAAGTTATTCAGAAGACCCTGCTGTGGTGAAAAAACTCGGCGCAGCATTAGTCAAAGGTATTCAGGGCAATGTTGGTTCTGACTTCATGCAAAGCGGCCGTTTAATTGCCACAGCCAAACATTATCTGGGTGATGGCGGCACTGAAAACGGCAAAGATCAGGGTAATACGCTGACAAACGAAGCCGATTTAGTGCGCCTGCACGCTCAGGGTTATATCAGTAGCCTGGATGCTGGTGTGCAAACTGTGATGGCGTCTTTTAACAGCTGGCACGGCGAAAAAATGCATGGCAATCATTACCTGCTCACTACTGTTTTAAAAGAACGTATGGGGTTTGACGGTTTAGTGGTTGGCGACTGGAACGGCCATGGCCAACTTCCGGGTTGCACTAACAATAGCTGCGCTGCTGCTATCAACGCCGGTGTTGATATTTTAATGGCGCCAGAAGATGGTAAAGCTCTGTATAAAAACACTCTGGCTCAGGCCAAAGCTGGTGAAATATCAGCAGCGCGTTTAGACGACGCGGTCAGCCGTATTCTAAGAGTTAAAATCCGTGCTGGTTTATTTGAAAAAGGTAACCCAGCTCAGTCTGAACTGGCGGGTAAAGCAGAGCTGATTGGTCATGCTGATCACCAGTCTATTGCCGCTCAAGCCGTGCGTGAGTCTTTAGTGTTGCTGAAAAACAATGCTCAATTATTGCCATTAGCGCCGAAGCAAAAAGTACTGGTGACAGGTGATGGTGCTGACAATATTGGTAAACAAAGTGGGGGCTGGACTTTAACCTGGCAAGGCACGGGCAACGTCAATGCCGACTTCCCGAATGGCCGATCCATTTATTCAGGCATACAACAGCAAGTCGAAGCAGCGCAAGGCACTGTCGAGCTGAGTGCTGATGGCTCTTATCAACAAAAACCTGATGTGGCTATTGTGGTCATAGGTGAAAACCCGTACGCCGAATTTGATGGCGACATTCGAACTTTAGATTATCAGGCCGGTAAAAACACCGATCTGGAACTACTGAAAAAACTTAAAGCCGATGGTATTCCGGTGGTGACTGTATTTTTAACAGGCCGGCCTTTATGGGTAAACCCTGAGCTGAATCAGTCCGATGCTTTTGTCGCGGCCTGGTTACCTGGAACTGCAGGCCAGGCTGTGGCAGAGGTGTTATTCAAAACTGCTGCTGGTGAAATACAACATGACTTTAAGGGCAAACTGCCATTCTCCTGGCCAAAAACAGCAGATCAAACACCGTTAAATCAAGATGACAGTAACTACGATCCACTGTTCGCTTTGGGTTATGGCCTGACTTATCAGGACAACACCACTGTGGCTAATGACTTATCCGAGCAAATCAACAGTGCGCAAAGCACCAGCAACGACAGCTTAAATTTATTTGAGCGCCGTCCGGCTTCAGGTTACAGCCTGATTTTGCAAGATGAACAAGCTGCAGTCACAGTTACAGGCAATAAAGCCAAAAGTGCCGACCAAAGCCTGAACTTAGCCGCAGTGAACTGGCAAAAACAGGAAGACGCATTATTGTTGGACTGGGCTGCCAATTCTAAAGCCAAACTGGTACTGCAAGCCGCCGTGCCGCTGGATGCCAGCGGTTATGGCCAATTGGTGGTGGATATGAAATGGAATGCCGCACCGACAGCAGCTGTCACTTTAGCTCAGTCTTGTGGTTCAGGCTGTGGTGGCACGTTGAATTTAGCTGAATTGATCGGCAGCAAAGCTGCTGGCCAATGGCACAAAGTGGTGATTGATTTAAGTTGTTTTGCCAGCAAAGGCGCAGCACTGAATCACTTACAGCAGCCCTTTGTATTGCACAGCGAAGCTGCTTATCAGTTGAGTATTTCGAATATCCGGTTAACTCCGGCTACAGCAACCGCCGATCTGAGCTGTCCTGCAGCCTAATAGTTTTTTAACCTAATCTGATAACAACTAAGGCCGTCAACAGATGGCCTGATGGGGAATAGAATGCAAAGTGTTCAAAGCGCCGAAGTGCAAAGCTCCGGCACACCAATCAGCAGCTGGGCTTTACCTGCTCTTACGTTTTTATTTTTTATCTGGGGTTTTATTACCTGTCTGAATGACATTTTAATTCCACATTTAAAAGCCGTGTTCGACCTGACTTACACTCAGGCGATGTTGATCCAATTCTGCTTTTTTGGCGCTTATTTTGTGGTGTCTTTACCTGCAGGTGCGCTGATCAATAAGCTGGGTTATCAAAAAGGTATAGTGATAGGTTTAGCTATTGCAGGCTTTGGCACGCTGAACTTTATTCCTGCCGCCAGCTTTCACAGTTATGCCTGGTTTTTAGCTGCGTTATTTGTGCTGGCCTCCGGCATTACCATTTTACAGGTCGCGGCTAACCCTTATGTCACAGTGCTGGGCAATCCAAAAACCGCCTCCAGCCGCCTGACCATGACCCAGGCTTTTAACTCTTTAGGCACTACTGTAGCACCTCTGATTGGTGCAGCATTGATCCTCAGCCAACTTGACAGTACCGAAGGTGCTGATGCAGTCCAACTGCCTTATCTGATACTGACGGTGGCCTTATTTGCTGTAGCTTTTGTATTTTCCCGCCTGAAGTTGCCGGAAGTTCAAAACACCACGGCAGCGGAAAAAATTTCCATAAAGTCTCTCTTGCCTTATACCCATTTGTGGTTGGGTGCCTTAGGTATTTTTATGTATGTGGGCGCTGAAGTGGCGATAGGTTCAGTGATGGTCAACTTTATTGCATTACCTGAAATCACAGGGCTGGCAGAAGCCGAAGCGGCGCACTACGTCGCCTGGTATTGGGGTGGAGCTATGGTCGGCCGTTTTGTTGGGGCTTTACTGATGCAGCGCATAAATGCAGGTTTATTACTGGCGATTCACGCTGCTGCGGCCATGTTGTTGCTCGTGCTGGTGATTACAGGTCAGGGTCAACTGGCATTATTGGCTTTGCTGGCCATTGGTATTGCCAACTCCATTATGTTCCCGACTATTTTTAGTCTCGCTTTACATGGTTTAGGTAAATACACCAGTCAGGGCGCAGGTTTATTGTGTTTGGCCATAGTAGGCGGAGCTTTAGTGCCTGTAGCTCAGGGCATGCTGGCCGATGCTTTTGGCCTGGCCTTGTCTTTTGTGTTGCCGGTATTTTGTTATATCTACATCTGCTACTTCGGTTTACGTAGTCGCAAAGTGACAAGTTAAGGCGAAAGCCGGGGCAAGGTTTAGTTTTCCCGGTTGGCCTTGCCCATTTTATTCGCGCCATCCGTGGCGCTCATCCGGACATTGCCAAACTGTTGGCAATGTTTTATCCGGCTTCGCCCTGACGGGCCAGCTAAAGCTGTTCAAAAACATTCCTGGTACTGGATGAGTATTCATCCCTTAAGGCTGAGTTAAACCTCAGCCTTTTTTTCAGCTGCCGCGCCCGATACCAGCAGCTCTGCAGATCTGGAACTGCGGAATTTGCTTAACGCCAGATATACGGCTGGTGTGCTGTAGAGGGTCAACAACTGACTGACCAGCAAACCACCCACTATGGTAATACCTAAAGGCTGACGCAGCTCTGAACCTTCGCCCATACCAAACAGCAAGGGCACAGCACCTAATAAAGCCGCGAAGTTGGTCATTAAGATAGGACGTAAACGCTGTGCCGCCGCCAAAGCGACTGCGTCTTTTGGCGATAAGCCCAGCTCCCGTTCGGCATGCAAGGCAAAGTCGACCAGCAAAATGGCATTTTTCATCACTATACCTATCAGCAAAAACAACCCCAACAGAGCTATCAGGTTAAAGTCGGTATTGCTGACATAAAGTGCCAGCAGAGCGCCTAAACCAGCACAAGGCAAGGTGGACAATATGGTGATCGGCTGGATAGTGCTTTCATACAACACACCCAGCAGCAGGTACACTGTTAAAATCACGCCAATAATCAGCCAGAGTTGATCACCGGTTTTAAACATCGCGTTACGCTGATCTTCACCATTCACAGTATGAACTGCAGTCGGTACCATTAGTTTTGCCAACACTTGCTCTATGGCAGCTGAGGCTTGCTGCAAGGTAACTCCTGGCGCCAGACCATAACCTATACCCACAGAGGCAAACTGATCATCGTGGCGAATACGGTCATTGGCCAGACTGTACTGATAACTTGCGATGCTGGACAACGGAACTCTATTGCCATCAGCAGTTACCAGTTGCAGTTGCTTTAATACTTCAGGCTGAGCTGTATAGCCAGGCGTTAACTCCATCACCACACGGTATTGGTTCATCTCATCGTATAAAGTTGCCACCTGACGCTGTGAGAAAGAGTTATTCAGCAAGGTCGCCACAGTGCGCATATCCACACCCAAACGCTGCGCCGCTTCCCTGTCTATGGTCAGTGAAATTTGCTGTGCATCTTCACCACTGGGCGTGTCTACATCCACCAGCTCCGGCAATTCCTGCATTTTTTCCGCAACTTGTTTGCTCCATTTACGCAGCAACTGCAAATCACCGGATAACATCAAAAGCTCGTAGTCACTGCGGCCAAAAGGTGAAGATAAACGAATATCCTGATCCACATTCATAAACACCATGCCACCCGGCACTTTAGGTGCTGTTGCGCGAATTCGGTCGACGACTTGCTGAGCAGATATTTTACGTTCGGCCAGAGGTTTAAGCCGCACCCTCATCCAACTGTTGCTGATACCTGAATCACCACCACTGGAACCCGTGACATCAGCCACTGCCGGATCTTTCAGAATGTGTTGCCTGAAAATTTCTGTTTTTGGCTGCATGATCTGAAAAGAAAAACCATCGTCACCACGTACAAAACCATTGAGCTGACCTGTGTCCTGATCGGGCAATAAGCCAGTAGGAACCTTGATGTACAACCAGGCATTAGCGGCAAATAACAGCACTAAAGCCGCCAAAAACCAGCGGTAATGGCTCAAACTCCAGTGCACCGTCTGATGATATTTATGCTGAAATCTATGAAAAGCGCCGGCTTCAGTCTCACCCGGCTTTTTCGCTTTTAACAATAGTGCTGACAGGCTTGGCGTTAAGGTCAGCGAAATCACCAGACTAATCATCATGGCAGCTGCCAAAGTGATAGAAAATTCGCGGAATAAACGCTCGACCAAACCGCCCATAAATAAAATCGACAGGAAAATAACCACTAAAGCCAGGTTCATCGCCAACAAGGTAAAACCTACTTCAGATGCCCCTTGCCGCGCCGCTTGCAAAGGAGTTAAACCGCGTTCTATATGGCGTTTAATATTTTCAACCACCACTATGGCGTCGTCCACCACTAAACCTGTAGCAACAATCAGTGCCATCACCGACAAATTATTTAGTGAAAAATCACAAAGATACATCACGGTAAAAGAGCCAACCAAAGACACTGGAATAGCCAGACTTGGGATTAACGCACTGCGCAGGCTGCCTAAAAAGGCCCAAACCACCAGCACCACTAACACCACAGCAATCAATAAGCTGATTTGAGCTTCGGTTAAGGTAGCGCGGATCACCGGACTGCGATCCATCACCACGGCTAGGTCAGCGTCCGCAGGTACCAGAGCCTGCAGCAGTGGCATTTGCTTATAGATAGCGTCTATGGTCTCGACAATATTGGCGCCGGTACGACGGCTGATCAGCAAAATCACTGCGTTTTTGTCATTATGAAAACCAGCGCTGTAACGGTTTTCGGTCGAGTCTGTCACTAAAGCTACATCAGATAACCGGATAGGTGCGCCGTTGACATATTTCACCACTAAAGACTGATAATCTGAGGCCTGACGCAGCGTTTGACTGGTCGCCAGTTGCCAGCGCTGATCGCTGCTTTCCAGCACGCCCAAAGGTACTGAGGCATTAGCGCCACTAATGGCACTGCGCACTTCATCCAAAGCCACACCGTATTGCGTCAGCATACCGGGGTTTAATTGAACCCGTACAGCGGGCAACGAAGCACCAGTCACTGACACCTCACCAACACCAGTAATAGCAGCCAGTTTCTGTGCCAATACAGTAGAAGCGGCATCGTACAAAGCACTGGAAGCTAAGTGTTCAGAACTTAACGCCAGCGCCATCACCGGAGCTTGTGACGGGTTAAATTTGCGGTAACTTGGATTGCCCGGCATACCGGATGGCAACTGACTGCGGGCAGCATTAATAGCGGCCTGCACTTCACGGGCGGCTTCATCCACATTGCGGTCTAAATCAAACTCAAGCCGAATTTGCGCTGAGCCTTGATTGCTGCTGGAGCTGATGCGGTTAATACCAGCAATACTACCCAAAGCCCGCTCCAAAGGCGTAGCCACAGTAGCAGCCATACTCTCTGGGCTGGCGCCAGGCAAACTGGCAGTGACCACAATCATGGGAAAATCGACCGCTGGCAAAGGCGATACCGGCAATAAGCGCCAGCACAACATGCCAAGCAGCAAAATAGCAGTGGCAATTAAGCCACTGGCCACGGGGCGCTGAATAAAGGGCTGAGCTAAATTCATAGCGCTTTGGCCTCGGCTTCAGGCAAGTTTTCACCGGTTTTTTCACCCTCTTTGCTACTAAAGTGGCGATCAAACCATAAATACACTACTGGCGTGGTAAAGAGCGTCAGTACCTGACTGACCAGCAAGCCACCGACCATCACTAAACCTAAGGGCTGACGCAATTCTGCACCTGAACCGCTGGCCAGTAACAATGGCACAGCACCAAATAAGGCCGCTAACGTAGTCATCAAAATAGGCCTGAACCGCATTAAAGCCGCCTGATAGATAGCTTCGGTCGGTGATAAGCCCTGATGCCGCTGCGCTTCCAATGCAAAGTCGACCATCATAATGCCGTTTTTCTTCACCAAACCTATCAGCAGTACTATGCCTATGACCGCAATTAAATCCAGCGGCTGGCCCGTGATCAGCAGTGCCAATAAAGCCCCGACTGTGGCTGAAGGTAAAGTAGACAATATGGTGACCGGGTGAATTAAGCTTTCATACAAAATGCCCAATACGATGTACATGGTGACCACAGCCGCCAGCACCAGCCAGAGTGTATTACTCAATGATGCGCGGAAGGCTTCGGCAGCGCCCTGAAAGGTCAGTTCCACTTCGGCTGGCAGTTGTAATTGCTGCTGCACTTCTTCAATAGCAGCCACAGCCTCACCCAAGGAATAGCCTTGAGCCAGGTTAAAAGACAAAGTAACGGATGGGAACTGGCCCTGATGGTTAATCAATAACTTGGCAGGCCGTTGCGTCACTTTAGCCACAGCGGATAAAGGCACAGGAGTACCAGAAGCTGAGCTGATATAGAGTTTATTCAGCGCATCAACACCGTTAATCTGATCAGGGTCTACTTCCAGAATCACCCGGTACTGATTGGCCTGAGTAAATAAAGTGGTGACCTGACGCTGACTGTAGGCGCTTTGCAGCACAGTACTGATTTGCGACACATTAATACCTAAACGCGCAGCTGCAGTGCGGTCGATATCGATATAAGCCTGCAAACCCTGTTGCTGTAAATCATGCGCCACTTCAGATAATTCAGGTCGTTGTTGCAAGGCTTCAACCAAATCCGGCAACCATTGATTCAATACATCCTGATCGGGCGTGGTTAAGCTGAATTGATATTGAGTACGGCTGACTCTGTCTTCAATACTCAGCTCCTGCACCGGCTGGAACCAACCTTTAATGCCGGGCACGGCCTGCACTTGCTGTTCCAGCTCGCGGATCACCTCCACCGCAGACAAGTCACGTTCGCCATGTTGTTTCAGATTGATCTGAATGCGACCACTATTGATGCTGGTATTGCTGCCATCCACGCCAATAAAAGACGACAAACTGCTGACATCCGGATGCTGCAAAATATTTTCCGCCAGTTCCTGCTGACGTGACGCCATCGCCTGAAAGGAAATATCCTGTGGTGCTTCAGTCACCACCTGGATCACACCACTGTCCTGCAACGGGAAAAAACCTTTAGGCACGGCCAGATACAACAATGCTGTTAAAGCCACAGTCGCCAGCATGCTAAACATGGCCAGGGTTTGATGGCGTAACACCCACTGTAAACCACGGCCATAAGCCGCAATAATGCGGTCCATCAAACCATTTTGATCATGATGTTCCGGCAGAGTTTTTAACAAACGCGCACAAAGCATTGGCGTTAGTGTTAAAGACACCACCAGAGAAATCAGAATAGCCACAGCTAAGGTGACGGCAAATTCAAAAAATAACCGGCCTACTACATCGGCCATAAAGAGCAGCGGGATCAACACGGCGATCAGCGAGAAGGTTAAAGAGATCAGGGTAAAACCAATTTCTTTGGCGCCTTTGAGGGCGGCTTCCATAGGGGATGCACCTTGCTCACGGTGCCGCGCCACGTTTTCCAGCATGACGATGGCATCGTCCACCACAAAACCTGTGGCTATGGTCAAGGCCATTAAGGTCAGGTTATTGACAGAAAAATCCAGCAACACCATCACAGCAAAAGTACCAATCAAGGACAAAGGCACCGCAAGGCTCGGAATAATAGTGGCCGGAATACTGCGTAAAAATGCGAAGGTGACCAATACCACCAACACTATGGCGAAGATCAGCTCTTTTTGCACATCACGCACTGAAGCACGAATACTGTGAGTACGGTCTGTTAAGACTTCTACTTTTACAGCAGCAGGCATAGTGGCCGTCAGCTGGGGCAATAATTCCTGCACTCTGTCGGCTACATCAATCACGTTGGCACCAGGCTGGCGCTGAATATTCACCAGCACCGCAGCTTTTTGATTAGCCCAGGCAGCAAGAAAGCGATCTTCCGCGCCATTTTCAATTTTCGCCACGTCTTTTAAACGGATAGGCGCGCCTTCGCGATAGGCAATAATCAACTCTTTGTATTCGTCCGTGCTGCGAATTTGATCATTGGCTTCAAGCATAGTGGAGCGAAAAGCGCCATCAAAACTGCCCTTTGGCTGATTGGTATTGGCTGCTGCTATAGCTGTACGCAAGCTTTCGACACTTAAATCCAGACTGGCTAAAGCGGCAGGATTAGCTTTAACCCGAATGGCAGGACGCTGACCACCAGCCAGACTGACCATACCTACGCCTGTCAGCTGAGCGAGCTTCTGCGCCATACGGGTGTCAACTAAATCGTAAACTGCAGGCAAAGGCAACGTATCAGAGCTGACAGCTAAAGTCAGAATAGGCGCATCAGCCGGGTTTACTTTGCGATACACAGGCGGAGTAGGTAAGTCGTTAGGTAATAACGAAGAGGCGGTATTAATAGCGGCCTGCACTTCCTGTTCAGCCACGCCCATATCCACCACTAAGGCAAATTGCAGCGTAATAACCGAAGCGCCAGCAGAGCTATTGGACGACATTTGTTTCAGGCCCGGTATCTGGCCTAAACGCCGCTCTAAGGGCGCTGTGACTGTACGCGCCATAATGTCAGGACTGGCACCAGGGTTAAAGCTAAACACCTGAATAATAGGGTAATCCACCTGAGGCAACGCAGCCACAGGCAATAAACGCCAGCTTAAAATACCAGCTATTAAAATAGCCAGCATCAATAACGAAGTCGCGACAGGGCGTAAAATAAAAGGCTTGGACAGGTTCATCATTTACCCCTTAGGCGCGTCCTGGATCACCTCAACCTCACGGTCCGGTCTAAGACGGTCTAAACCTTCCAGCACCACTTTATCGCCCGCTTTTAAACCTTCTTCGACGGCTACTAAACCGTTATCCACAGCACCTAACTTCAACTGACGGATTTGCGCTTTATTGTTGTCGTCCACCATATAGACATAAGTGCCCTGAGCACCGTACTGCACTGCATCCTGTGGAATAGTCACAGCGCCACTTTGCACTGCCACATTTAAACGCACATTAACAAACTGGTTCGGGAATAACTCTTCGTTCTGATTGGCAAACTCGGCTTTGAGCTTCAAAGTGCCGGTGGCTATATCAATCTGGTTATCCAGAGTGGTTAAAGTACCCTGTGCCAATGGCATCTGCTCTGCTCTGTCCCAGGCTTCAACCGACAAAGCTGTACCTGCACGAAATGCCGTACGCACTTGCTGCAACTGAGTTTCTGGAATGGTAAAAACCACAGCAATGGGTGAGCTTTGGGTAATAGTGACTAAACCTTCAGCGCTGTTGGCCTGAATTAAATTGCCAGGGTCAACGGCACGTAAGCCTAAACGGCCACTGATAGGCGCTTTAATTTGAGTATAAGACAACTGCAAAGCCGCGGCATCTATAGCGGCCTGATTCGACTTAATAGCGCCTTTAAGCTGGCTGACTAAAGCCTGCTGCGCATTCATTTGTTGTGCCGCTATCGTATTTTGCTCTTTGAGTTTGGCAAAACGCTCCAAGTCCTGTTCGGCACTTTTCAGCAGCGCTATATTTTGCTCTTTTTGACCCTGCACCTGCGCCAGCTCTGTTTTGTAATCGGCCGGATCAATCTGAGCCAGTAACTGGCCAGCTTCAACTTTCTGGCCTTCTTCGAAAAACACTTGTTGCAACGGGCCAGCCACCCGGCTTTGCACCAGCACAGTATTCAGCGGAGTCACTGTGCCTATGGCTTTAATTTGTACTTTTAAATCGGTAGAGCCCGCTTCAATCACCCGCACAGGAACTGGCATAGCCCATGGATTGGTCGCAGCAGCTGCGCCCGCTGGACGTGGGCCACCAGGTCTTTGCCCGCCAGGTCTTGTTCCGGCACCTGGTTTACCTGCTGCACCTTGCCCAGCCACAACAGCAGGTTCAGCGCTTGGCCAGAACCAATACACAGCAGCAACGGCAACAGCCAGACCAGCAGCTAACACAACAGGCTTTTTCAGCAAAGACATAACATAAATCCCTATAACAGAAATACAATTTAGTAAAACGGGCCTACTCTAATTCAGCCTGTAAAGCGCTGCAATGAAGCGAATGTCAAGATTGAGTAAAGATGACCTGACATTCGGTCAGATGTATTTTTACTGCGACAAAAACCTTGAGGCACAAGTGAATACAGCCATGAAAGATCAAAAGATCAATCGAACTATCATTTCTGAGCTACTGACATCTGGTTTTTCGATGCTGGCAGCTAATTAGGCTGCAGCTAACAAATTTTTTCTGCACTTCATCACAAGACTACTGACATAAGGTTGTCAGTCTGAGTTGCTAATCTGGCAGGGTCAAGTAAAAGGAGCGCATCATGACTTTGTTAGATACTGCTATTGATCGTTATTTTTCAGCCACTAATGCCAGAAATAACCAACTGGCGGCCGAGTGTTTTGACCCGGACGCGTCCGTCTTTGATGAAGGCCAACAACTGACAGGATTGGAATCGATTCAGCACTGGTTGCAGCAAAGCCAACAAAAGTACCAGCCTCTGGTTCAGGTACTGACGGCGGAACACAATTATGGTGAAGTCTGGGTGAAAGCCAAAGTATCAGGTCAGTTTCAGGGTAGCCCCATTCAGCTGAACTATGTATTTGCTTTGCAGGATGGCAAAATCAGTCGTCTGATGATCCGTTAAGTTTGCCTCTGGTGTAAGAATTTATGAACCGTATTGACCGCTTGCTGGCGCTGATTTTGTATTTGCAAAGCCGTCGCACCTGCACTGCCGAAGCCATGGCAGATCACTTTGGTTTAAGTGTGCGCACTATTTACCGTGATATTGCGGCTTTAGGTGAAGCTGGAGTACCTATTCTGGCCGAGGCAGGTATAGGCTACAGCCTGATGAAAGGCTATTTATTACCGCCGGTTAATTTCTCGGAACAGGAGGCTTATGCACTGTCGACCGGCGTGATGCTGGCACAACGCATGACGACGCACAGCTACAACGAAAAAATGCAGTCGGCTTTAGATAAAATCAAGGCGGTCTTACCCAATGAAGCTAAACACCGACTGGAACTGCTGGCCAAAGGCATGGCCACCCCTCACACAGATCACCCGCTGCAAGCCGATTTGTCGGTATTACAACAAGCCATAGCACGGCAACAATTACTGAGTTTTGATTATCAGAATGCCAACCAAACGCAGAGCAGCCGGGAAGTTGAAGCTGCAGGTTTAGTGTTTTATCTTGGTCGCTGGCATTTGATTGCCTGGTGCAGATTACGCCAGGACTACCGTGACTTTCGCACCGATCGCATCCAAAACCTGCAGCTGCAAGCTGAGCTGTTTCAAGCCAGGGGCGATTTTAACGCCAAAGATTTTTTACAAAGTAGCACTCCGGCAGCACAATTAACGGCCAGAATTGCATTTGCGCATTCCGCTGCAGACAGAGCCCGGCGGGAGTGGTGGCAGGGTATAACGGCAGAACAACAAAGTGCAGAAGCTGTAGTGATGACGCTAAATTGCAGCGACTGGACTTCGTTGGCTTGCTGGCTGTTGTCGCTTGGCACTGCAGCTAAAGTGCTTGATCCAGCTGAACTGCAGCAGGAAATGCGCAGGCAAAGCAGCGCGGTCTTGCAACTTTATACACAATAGCAAACCCGGTTGTATTAACCGGGTTCCCGTCGTTTCATCACAGTACCAGAGGTATGGGTTCGGCTTAGCACTGTCACCAATAAGGCTGGCAAAAAGCTCAGACTCAACAACGTGGACAAGACTAATCCGGCCAAAACCACAATGCCAACTCCACGATACAATTCACTGCCCGCCCCCGGAAATAATACCAGAGGCAATAAACCAAACACTGTAGTGGCTGTAGACATCAAAATAGGTCGTAACCTGCTGGCAACTGCATCTTTAATAGCATCAGCAACAGCTAAACCTGCCTGAATGTTTTTCCGGCTTTGCTCCACGATCAAAATCGGATTATTCACGACTGTGCCGAGCAGTATTAAAAAGCCCAACATAGTGATCATATCCAGTGGCTGATGCATAGCTGCTCCTCCCAGCCATTGCTGCACTTCACCCAAAGCGTTAAATAACTGCAGCCCCAGTACGCCCCCTGCTAACCCCAGAGGAATAGTAGCCAGTACAAAAAGCGGGTAACCCCAATGACTGAAAATTGCCACCAGCAGCAAATAGATAATCAACACAGCCACCAGAAAGTTTCCCCCCAAAGCAGCTTTTGTCGCGTCCAGTTGATCAGATGCGCCTGAGATGCTAATGCTGACCCCTTGCGCAACATCGCCTTGCTGGTACAACAATGGCAGCAATTGCTGCTGCACCTGAGCAACAGCGGTTTCCAGAGCAACCTCTCTGGGCGGAATAATATACAAAGTCACAGTCCGGCGACCATCAACCCGCCTTAAGCTATCACTGTCTGCGGTTTCACGGATATCAGCCAGCGCCTGCAGCGGCAACACATGTCCTGCAGGGGTAATCATAGGAGACTGTGCCAGTTGCATCAGACTTTGTTCTGAACCGGCCTGGCTAAACAAGAAAATATCCACTTTGCGGTCAGCCAGAAAAAACTCATCCACAAAGGCACCATCACTTAAGGCAGACACTGCATAACCAAATTCCGTGGCCGTAAAACCTTGCTCAGCCAAACGCGACCAACGAGGGCGAATTTGCCACAGCGGCTGGTTCAGCGATAGCGTAGCCGGGTCTGAATACAACTGAGGTTGGTCAAACACTTGTTCTGCCGCTTTATAGGCTGCTTCTGCTGTACTGTATAGGCTGGCTTGATCAGGGCCGGAAATATCCAGAGCAACGGCTCTGGTACCACCATCATTACTGGAAATAATGGATCCTCTGGATGAATAGGCCCGCATGCCCGGATAGCTTTCAAACAGCTCCGTCAGTGACTGCATCATCGCATTGATGTCTTCAGAGCGAACCGGCTCACTCATGACAGACAACGAACCAACAGAGATGCTTAAAGTAAAATACTTTAGCGCAGGGACTCTGCGTTCCCCCCGGTCAAATAATTCAGGATCTGCATTCACCTGTGGCGCCAGCTGTTTTTGTACTTCGGCCGCTATCAATGCCATTTCAGACAAATTGTAGCCAGGGGGAGCCACCATAGAGGTGAAAGCTTTAGGTTCTTCACCTTCAGGTAAATATTCAGCAGGCGGCATGAGCAACCAGGCCAAACCTAGCGTCAAGACCACACCACAGATTAAGGTCAGACTGCAGAGTCTGGAATTACGTAGCAAAACATCAAGCCAGCCCATCTCTGGTGCTTTTACCTTGTGTTCTGCACCAAAGCCTAACCGGGCAATAGCAGCAGGCACCACAAAAATGGCCACCAGCATAGAAGCGATTATGGCCGCAGCTATCGCAATGGCAATATCGGAATACAACTGGCCAGCTTCCTGTTCAATAAACAACACAGGTACAAACACCAGCACAGTGGTTAAAGTTGAAGCCAGTACTGCAGGCCAAACATCATATAAACCACGAACGGCAGCTTCAATCCGATCCAAACCACGACGCCTTGCCTGTTCAATACTTTCAAGCACTACAATGCTATTGTCGACCGTCATCCCAATAGCAAAAGCTATACCTGCCAAAGAAATCACATTGATAGTGCGGCCAAATAACTGCAGCGCAGCAAAAGCAGCCAAAGTACAAAGTGGGATCCCTATCACCCCCACCAGAGTCGCCCGGCCTGAACGCAAAAACAGATACATCACTGCTGTGGCGAGCAGAGCCCCTAACAGTAAATTGCCCCAGACGTTTTGCACTGAGTCCTGTACATAACGCACATCATCACTGAATAATTCCAGTTGCAGTGCATGAGGGGCCAATAATTCTTCGTTGATTTGCTGCACCAGAGGCATCATGGCCGCTTTAATGGCAATCACATTAGAACCTGCTTCCCGCTTCACAGACAAAGTCAGAGTTCGCTCACCATCTGCAAAAGACAAATCGCGGATTTCTGCATGATCCAGCTGCACTTCTGCTACATCCTGTAGCAGAATTTCACTGTTGCCCTGACGTTTCAGGATCAGTTTTTTTAACTGATCTATATCCGTAAAACGCCCTGTTACCCTTAGCAAATAACGTTTTTTGCCACTATCTATATCTCCGGCCGAAGTGTCACTATTACGTTCACGGATAGCCTGTCGTACCTGCATAATGCTGATACCACGCTGTGCCAGTTTGGCCGGGTCTAACAAAATCTGAATTTGGCGCTCAGCACCCCCACCTAAATTAACAGCAGATACACCTTCAACCCTTTCCATACGCGGCCGGATCTGATCATCGGCAAAGTCGCGTAACATATCCATATCCAGCTTTAACGGATTACCGGGTACAGGCATCAGGCGAAAATACATAAATGCATTTTCAGAGTAAGAACTGCTATATAACCGCGGCTGATCTACGTTTTCCGGATAAGCCGGAACCTGACTCAATGCATTGCTGACCCGGATCAAGGCATCACTGACTTCCACCTGCTGCGGAAACTCCAGCTCTATCCAGGACGAGCCGGTTTCTGCCCATGAGGTCATACGTTGCAAATTAGGTAAAGTCCGCAGATAACGCTCCTGCTCCAGCAGAATTTCTTTTTCCACGTCCTGTGGTGTAGCGCCAGGCCAGCCTGTAACCACACTGATAGTGCGAACATCCAAATCAGGGATCATCTGCACCGGAATACGTAAAGCAGCGCTGATAGCCAGTATCGACAGGATCAATACAGTCACCAGCAACAAGGTGCCACGCCTGATACTTTGCTCCAGCATCTCAGCCTCCGCTCAGCGCAGGCACAACCTGCACCAGTTGCTGATCCTGCAACTGTTCGTTGCCACGGATCACGACTGCGGCTCCTGCGGGTAATACACTTAACAACTCCACCCCAGCAGTCGTTGTGCGACCCACTTTTACCAAATGGCGGCTGGCTTTGTAGGCGTTGCCCTCAGCTGGCGATACAGTAAACAAACTAAAACTGCCATCAGGGTGACGTAACAAAGCATCAGCCGGCACCACCACCCGCTGAGCAGGTAAATCCAGATAAAAAGTTGCTGTGGCAGAAGTGCCAGGTAACAAAGGCTGATCGGCAGGTAAAGAAAGTCGGACTAAAAAGCTACGGGCGTTAGCGTCACTGACCGGTACTATGGCATGTACAGAAGCGTTCAGCTCCTGTTGTGGCGCCATATCAGAGCGGATCTGAATACGACTGGCATGCTGAATATCCTGATATTTTTCTTGTGGCACCTGCACATCCAGCCACAGTTGTTGCTGCGAAACCAGCTCCAGCACCACAGAACCCAAATCAACCCATTCACCAGCTTCAGCCAGTTTGGCAGCAATCACCCCATGAAAAGGTGCAATCAACTTATGCCGCTTGATCACTTCAGCTTGTTGCACCACGGCAGCCGCAGCCTGTTCTGTTGTGGCTATCGCTTGCGCTAAAGCAGCCTGACGTATCGCCAGCTCAGTTTGTGGAAACAACTGTTGGCTGGTTAAATGTTTAGCTTCGTTGAGTAAACGTTGCTTCTCTGTTTGCATGGTTTCTGCAGCTCTCAGACTGGCCTGTAGCTGTGCAAGCTGATGCCGCGCTAAAGTGTCATCCTGTTGCAACAATACCTGACCAGCCTGAACTTCTGCTCCGGCATCCACCAGCACTTTTGCCACTAAACCTTCGGTCCGGGCCGACAAGCGGGCCGCTTTGGCGGAGCGTACAGAACCTGTCAGCGGCAAAGTTTCAGTGGCCGCATAGCCTTGAGGTGTCATCACCTGCACGGGCACCAAATCTGCTGCGGTCGCAAAACCACAGCAACAGCCCAGCATAATCAATAAAAAATGTCGCATCAGCTTCTTTCCATCTGGTTTAAACGAATAAAAACAGCTGTACGCCTCTACTCAGGCAGTGCAGCAAGCTTCGGACTATCAGATGGCCCAGCGTAATGAAATTTTTGCATTGCGGGGTTCACCAAAGTCGGCGTAACCCCATATGGATCTGTTGTAGTGCTGATCAAACAGATTGTTAATGTTCAGCTGCAATGACAGACTTGAAGCCAGTTCATAACCAAACATCAGATCCACCAGCGAATAAGCCTCTTGTTCCTGACGGAAAGACACGTTGTCCGCACCATCCACACCCCATATTGTGCCTTCATAATAACTACTGCTTTGCCAACGCCAGCTGGCTGCAACTGTGGCTCCAGGCAGATGTTGTCCAACATCATAACGGGCAGTCAGCTTAAACACGTCTTCCGGCAAATAGGTTTGACGGCGGGCACCTTCTTTATCGTCGGCGGTGTTGTGAGTAAAACCACCACTTAAATCCAGTTGTTCGGTTAAACGACCAGCGATTTCCAACTCATAGCCTTTGGTGGTAATACCGTCGATACTTTCATACACCCAATAGCCATTTGGTAACTTACCTTTATTGGCATACTCAGGCACTTTGTCTTTTTGGGTTTCGTATACGGCAGCGGACATATTCAGCGCATCATCAAACAACGCAACCTTAATGCCCCCCTCAATATTGGTGCCCTCTGAAGGCTCCAGTAAATTACCGTCTTCACCGTAATAAGCTCCGGGTTTAAAAATTGCGGTACGGCTGGCGTACACTGCAACCTGTTCAGTCAGGTCGTAGACCAGGCCATAATAAGGAATAAAAATGCCTTTTTTATCCATGCTGGCATCTGCGGCAGTACCAATTAAATCCTGTTCTTTGTAAGTCCAGTTACTGACCCGGCCGCCTAACATTAACTTTAACGAATCCATCAGGTTAAACCTGACTGTACTGTAATAACCCGACTGACTTTGCTCACTCTGACGGCCATTATCGGGCTCAACAGGAATAGGTGGTACCGCATAATCTCCACCGTCAGCCAGGTTATAGCGAGGCTGGGGTGCCGAATTACTGTTGATATTATCGAATACGTTTTCGCCATAGTTAAACCCCAGCACAGCGCTGTGTTCACGACCAAATAAATCAAAGGAACCTGAACTGTAGATATTAAAACTATGAGTGTCGGACTCTCGTGCATGCAAGGCCGCGTTGGTATCGCCCCATGGACCAACAAATTCACCTGTGCCTTTGACTATGTAATCACCCGGATAAAATGCCAGAGCATCGATAGTGGCGTGGGCATAGCGGTAAGCACTGACCAAAGACCAATCGTTATTAAACTGATGCTTCAGCTCTGCCATCAGACTGCTTTGTTCTACATCCCAATAAGTCCAGTCCTGTGAGGTTGAATAACTGCGGCCCAAGTCAACTTCAGTACCGTCAGTGTAATAAGCTGGATTAGAGTTCCAGTTAAACGCACCATCGGTATTGGACTGCTGATAATCAGCAAACAACGACAGACTGGTATCCAGGCTCAAACTGGTTTCGACCACACCGTACAGCACAGCAGTGTCTCTGTGATAGCGGTCAATAAAAGAGTCACCTTGCTGCACAGCCCCAACAATACGGCCTTTTACCTCTCCTGAATCCGTGAGTTGCCCTGAAGCATCGCCTTCAAGCCGGTAGCTATTCCATGAGCCATAACTGACATTGGCTGAAGCAGAGTTTTTATCTGTGGGTCTTTTGCGGATAAAATTGACTGTGGCTGAAGGTTCACCCAAACCACTTAAAATACCGGCGGCACCTTTTAATACCTCAACCCGTTCAGCGATCACAGGGTCAAGCCCTTGATCAATAGAACCGCTGTAGACATGGGAGGACGATGTTGAAATCAGGCCATCCACCTGTACACCAGTATCCAGCGCATAACCCCGGACAAAAATCTGGCTGTTTTCTGAAGCATCACCCACCATAGTCACGCCAGGAGTATGGTTCAGTACAGCTTCCATCGTAACCAAACCTTTGTCACTGATCATCTGATTGGTGATCAAAGTCACGCTTTGCGGGGTTTCTTTCAGAGACATATTCAGGCCAGTGGCGCTGTTCATTGCTGCGGCAGTGTAGGTGCCTACAACTTTCACCCGCTCAATGCCGGCAGTTTCTTTACTGACATCCGGTTTTGTATCCGTCTGAGCAACCACAGAGGTAGCCACTGTGCTCAACGCAAAAGGCAGGACAATTTTCAGGGTAGAATACAGAGGAGAAGCAGAATCAAAAACACGCATGGCAGTCACAAGTCCTTTTTATAAATTTAAGCCACAAATGCAACCGACAAATATGGCCTGTTGAAAAGTGCCGCCACACTAGCATGAATGCGAACAATTATCATTAGCTAAATTTATTTATTAAAAGCTTGTGAAGGTAAAGTTTTGTAATCCTTTAAAAATGAATGAACTCAAATATATATCCTGATAACACGACTTCTCAGCTCACCTCACTATTTCGCTGCAGCTGCTGTAATAAGTCTTGCTGTTGCTTCAGCTTGAGCTGGGTTTTTATTCTGTTCCTTAAAGTAACAGGGTTCACTGGCTTGATGACAAAATCAGCTCCACCCGCTTCCCAGCATACATTTTCGTCTTCCTGACTTTGCATGCCCGTAACAAAAATCACCGGAATTTGTGCCAGTTCTGGTTTTTGCTTTAACAAACGGCAAGTCGCCAATCCATCCAATTCAGGCATAAGCACATCCAGCAGGATCAAATCCGGTGGGTTGTTCTGACACAAACTGATGGCCAGGGCACCGGAGGTGGCCATAAAAATCTGATACTCGGCGCACAACATCTGATGAATGATTTGAATATTCACCGGCTGATCGTCCACCACCAGTATTTTTATTTTGTCCGCGCTATGCAAAGAGGTGACACTCATCAATAACTACCTTTTCAGTAATGTCTGATACTGCTCTGTGTACTGCAGAGCCTGGATAAAATTCAATTGCTCTAATGCAGTTTCCAATTTAATGACCCACTCTGGGTTCAGGCTATGCAATGCGCCTTTCAGCTCTGAAAACTGATCCAAAGCATTCATATTAAAACTCTGCAAAGAAGATTGTAGCTGGCCAAGCAGCTCTGACATCTCAATATCACTGGGCATCAGAGCTATAGGTTCGTCCTCAGCAGGCGCGGTTTCCGCCAGTAACACAGGTGCAAAACTAGCAAAAGCTTCAGCATCGGCGACGAACTTTGCTAAAGCTTTAGGTAAATCCAACGCCGTTTTTTGTTTGATTGATTGCTCAATAGCTGCCGCAGGTTCGGATAAACGCACAATCCCCAGAGAACTGGCGGAACCTTTCAGTGAATGCGCCAACAGATACAGTTCTTTTTCTGTCAGAGCTGCGGGTCCAGCTTTTAATTTAATCAGCGCAGCATCGAGCTCAGTGACAAAAGACTTCAGGGTTTTATGATACACAGAGACCGAGTTACCCAGGCGGTTTAATGCAGAATTCAGCTGCACCCCTTGCTGTAAAGCGGCATCAACCAACGCAGGATTAAGCAGAGGCTGCAGAATGGAAGCGACAGGCAAACTGGGGTCAACCGGAGTTTTTGACCATTTCAGTATGGTTTGAACCAGGGTGTCGATGGCAAAAGGTTTGGCAACATGATCATTCATGCCAGCGTCCAGACAAGCCTGTTTATCTGATTGCATCGCATTGGCGGTCATGGCGACTATAGGCAAGGCCAACATAGCGGCTTTGCTGCGAATACGTCGGGTGGTTTCATAACCATCCATATCCGGCATTTGAATATCCATCAGCACCAGATCGTATTTATCCGGCAGCTGCTCCAGCATCGCCAGAGCAAAAGTGCCGCCAGGAGCTATATCCACTAAAGCGCCTTCATTACCTAACAATTCAGAAGCAACGATCTGGTTGGTGGGATTATCTTCCACCAGCAGCAACTGCAAACCATTCAGGCGACTTTGACGTGGTGCCGCATCTTGTTGCGCATTAGAAAACATTTGTTTACCGGCCAGCGCATCCAATACTGCATCCAGCAACCGGCTGGGAGTGACAGGTTTGACAATAAAACCGTTCAGCAAATGCTGACTTTGCTCTTCCTGTTGTTTTTGTGCCAGACATTCCCGGCCATGAGCTGTCACCATAATCACCAGTGGCATATCAGGGCCTTGCACTAACTGCCGGATTTTTTCCGCAGTCTGCCAGCCATCCATACCTGGCATTAACCAGTCGAGTAATACCAGCTTATAACCATTTTGTTGCTGTAACAGCTGCAATGCTTGCTCGCCACTGCAGGCTAAATCAACCTGACAACCATAATGCCGCATCACTTCGGATAAAATCTGCCGGGATTGCTGGTTATCATCCACCACCAGCACTTTCAAATCCTGTAACAAAGAGAGGTCGGCTTGAGCTGCATTCAGGCTTAAACAGTTAAACCACAGCTCAAACTCAAAGCAACTGCCAGATCCCCACTGGCTGTCGACCGACAATTGGCCGCCCATCAATTCGACCAGACCTTTACTGATAGCCAAACCTAAACCTGTACCGCCATAACGACGGCTGATAGAAGACTCGGCCTGACTAAAACTCTGGAATATAACGGCCAGTTGCTGCTCTGTCATACCAATACCGGTATCCCTGACTTTAAACTTAATTTTGGCTGCTTCTGCAGTGCGCTCTGTCACATCCAGACTGACTACAATTTCACCTTTTTCGGTGAACTTGATGGCATTGCCGGTCAGATTTAACAGCACCTGTTTCAGTCGTAAACTGTCACCCACCACCAGCTGCGGCAAATCTTCAGCAAACTGATACAGTACTTCTACATCTTTGCTGCCCAGATTTGCCGATAAAATGGTGCCCAAATCTTCCATCAGGGATGTCAGTTCAAAGCTATGACTATCCATCTCCAGCTTGCCGGCTTCTACTTTAGAGAAATCCAGAATGTCGTTCAGAATAGCCAACAAGGACTTAGCGGCCATTTCGGTCTGACGGATATAATCTTCTTGTCTGCTGGTTAAACTGGTTTGTTGCACCAGCTGCAACATGCCCAGAATAGCGTTCATTGGTGTGCGGATTTCATGGCTCATATTGGCCAAAAAGGACGACTTTGCATCATTGGCTGCATCAGCCAATCGCCGGGCATAGGCAAGTTCCAGCTCTCTTTTGTGTTGCTCAGAACGATCACGGGCCACCAGATAAAAATAATCCTGTTGTTCAAAACGGATCCAGGACAAATTCACCGACAAAGGTATAACTGCACCTTCCGGGTCCTCAAACTGGGTTTCAAACTGCAGGCTGCGTTTTCTCTCTGTGCTTAAAATAAGTTGCTGCAACCTATCGCCCACTAACTGCAAAGCAAGATCCGCCAGACTTAACTTGCCGGCGCAACAGGCCAAGGCAGCCGGATTGGCTTTAATCACATCAGCGGTGTCGTTTAACCAAAAGACTAAATCCGGGCTTTGCTCTGTGGACACTTTCGCCAGCGCCAACTCAAATTCCAGCTCTTTTTGCAGCGTTAAATCTCTGGCTATGCCTAAATAACCAACTACTTGTTTTTGCTGATCCAGTAGAGCAGTAACCGCAACCTGCACTGGGAAACGACTGCCGTCTTTACGAATATAAGTCCACTCTTTGCTATCGGTTTGGCCTTGTTTGGTCTTTTCAACCAACACAGTGATGTCGGCTTCAACCTGATGGCCCAACTGTGTGGTCAGTTGCTGTGAATATTCTGCCATTTCAACCGGATCATGGATGATGTCCGGGCCATAACGACCAATCACTTCAGCTTCTTTGTACTGCAACATCGCTTCTGCTGCGGGGTTAAAAGACGTAATCATGCCATCTAAATCAGTGGTGATAATGGCATAGTTGGCGTTGCGTAAAATGCTGCGCTGTAAGGTGGAGACCCGTTCAATCTCAGCAGTGCGCAGTTCAACCTGATGCTCCAGCTCTTCATTGGCTTGCTGTAACTTTTGCTCTGCCTGCTTGATATGACTGATGTCATTAACCGTCAGGGCTGAACCGATAAACAGGCCTTTTTCATCCAGAATAGGCGACAGGTTTAACGACACAGGATACTGTTGCCCTGATTGATTCTGACGCACACTTTGTCTGTAACGTACTTTTTGCCCTGCCCTAACCTCTTGTTCCAGTTGCAGTTGCTCCGCCTGATGTGTGGCAGGCACAATCAGTTCGCTAATAGTTTTACCTATAGCCTCTGCTTCACTGTAACCAAACATTTGTACAGCAGCCGGGTTCCAGCTATTGATCAGTCCTTGCTTATCAGAACCAATCACGGCCTCGTTGGCATTTTCCACTATCGCAGCCAATACAGCTCTGTGTCTGGATAACTGCAGACGGCGGGAGAAGGTCAACTGCATAAAAGCGACAATCACGATCAGTAAGGCACTGATACTCAAGCTGATGTAAAACACGTTTTGCGGTTTTTGCAAATTCAGGGCTGTAACAAAATGCTCTGTTGCCTGCAGCCTGACTTGCCAGTTGCGGCCAAAAATAGACAACTGACGCTCAGCCTTGTACCCGGTTAAAACCGAGTTTGTCCCTACAGTTTTAAAAAAAGCCTGCTGTGGATTAAAGGCAATATCTATAACCTCCAGGTGCACTTCTGCATCCGCAGTTTGGATACTGGATAAAATCTCATCAATGGTTAAAGGCGCATAAGCCAGACCATAAAGTTGCTGATAACGTTCTTCTTCAGTTTGCGGTGCTGTGCCCTGCAGATAAATTGGCATTAGTAACAAAAAACCCTGCGATTTTTTACTTTGAGCCTGCACCAAAGTAACGGGCTCAGTCAGCACGGCTCTGTTTTGCTGCACAGCCTGAAGTGCGGTTTGATAACGGATCTGCTCCGAAGCAATATCAAATCCTATGGCTTCTTCATTGTCAGCCATAGGTTCAATGTACTGGATCACCAACAAGTCATTTGGATGCGGGTTTTGTTGGCGAAATAAAAATGGATGGTTGCTGTCCGCTTCCGCTTTTTGCAAAAACTCGGCGACATCAGCAGGAGCTACTTTGCGGATAATGCCAAAACCACGGGCTCCGGGGAATTCAGTCGTCAGATCACGACTTTGACTGTAAGACAGCATATTGGCATAACCAAAATTCTCTGCACCAGCACTTAACACGGCACCCCGAACACCACGCAAACCATATTGATAAATAGTCATTTTTTCGACTATTGCATCAGCCAGCTGATTGGCTTTAGTATCTAAGCTTTGTTGAATACGTTGCTGATTTTGCTGCTGCTGACGTTGTTCAAAATGGGCAGAAAGATAGAATCCTATAGCTGCAAATAACAGCGCCGGAACCAAAATTGCAGCTAGATCCTGCAGGTTACGCTTAAGCCATACCATTAGTCTGATCCCTTTCCTTGTGTGCTGAGGCGCTGTTTTAAGCGCTCTGCCGCCGCGATAAAGTTTAACGTCATGATGTCCTGTTCCATCAGCACAAAATCATCAGGCCCCAGATAGGCGATCCAGCCTGCTCTTTGTACCTGAAATAAGCCATAGGCCTGCATGTCGTTATTTTCAAGGTACTGGATATACAGCAATACGTCAGGCAAGCTGCTGTCTGAGCTGTATTTGAACTGGCTCAGCCATAAATTTAAAGCCGCTGAAGTTTGCTCCAGACATTCCAGATAGCTCGTAAATGCGCTAGCACAAGGTAATAGACCCTGTTGTAACTGTATTTCCAGCGGACGTGATAATTCAGGCAAAGCTGCAGCACCTAAAGTGGCATAACTGCCACGCAATTTATGCAAAGAATGCTCGATGGCTTTATGGTCTTGTCGCTGATACGACAGGCTAAGCTGTTGAATTTCAGCAGGAGTTGATGCAATCAACTGAGCCACAGCAGGAGACAGGTGCAGGAACGCATCTTGAGAAAAGCCAATTAATTGCTCAAGCACACTAAAATTAAACAGCATATAAAGCTACCCGAATGATTTCCAACAGCATAATGGGCTTTAGCTGAAAAATCCCGTGCTTTGTCCAGTTAATTTTGTCTGGTGAATTTTTCCGTCTACACTAAAAAAGTGTGCATAAAACAGGGAAGTGCCAGATGCAGATCACTCCATCCGCCGTAGCGTCAGCAAAAATCTTATTGGTTGATGATCAGGCGTCATCCTTGTTGCTATTACGTGAAATACTGCAGGATTTGGCCACTTTGTATTTTGCCACCGACGGTAATCACGCATTGGAGCTGGCTCGTAAGCATCACCCTGAGCTGATAGTGCTGGATATTGAAATGCCGGGAATGGATGGTCTGGCCGTATGCAGAGCGTTAAAAGCCGACCCTGCCACCCGCGATATAGCCATCGTATTTATCACTTCCCATATAGATATAGAACACGAAATATCTTCTTTATCTGAAGGTGCCATCGACTTTTTGCGTAAACCCTTACATGCTTTGTCCTGCCGTATCCGTATTAAAAATCTGCTGGATTTAAGCCGCTATAGCCGTCAGGTAGCCGCAGAAAAAGAATGGCTGAGAGTGACGCTTGATTCGATTGGTGACGCTGTTATAGCCACAGATCTGGATGGCAAAATCAGCTTTATGAACCCTATAGCTGAACGTATGACGGGCTGGCTGGCGAAGGATGCCTTGCATCGCCCCATCGAAGAAGTGATGCAACTGCGGGATGCTCATACTTTAGAGCCACACTGGAACCCGATTTATTTTGCGTTAAAAGAACAACGTGTAGTGGCTATGGCGTTAAATTGCCAGTTGGTTTCGCGCACAGGCCAGCTGTTTCAGGTGGAGGATTCTGCCGCCCCTATTATTGATCACAAAGGTCAGTGCCTTGGCAGCATAGTGGTGTTTCATGATGTCAGTGAAAGCATGGCGCTGGCGCTGAAAATGAGTCATCTGGCCAATCATGACCCTTTAACCAATTTGCCCAACAGAGTATTGCTGTACGACCGCATCGAACAGGCCATCAAAAGAGCAGAGCAGTTGCATCATAAATCGGCTTTGCTGCTGATTGATTTGGACCACTTTAAATACGTCAACGACTCCATTGGCCATAACTTCGGCGATTTGTTGATCAAACAGGCTTCTGAGCGGCTGAGCTCTATTTGCTGTGCAGGCACCACACTGGCTCGTTTAGGCGGTGATGAGTTTGTGCTGGTGCTGCCCGAACTGTGGTCTATTGAAGAAGTAGGGTTGTTTACCAGCCAGGTGCATAGTCAGTTCCAGCAACCTTTTGTACTGGAAGATAAAAAATACCAGATGGCCGTCAGTATTGGCGTCAGTATTTATCCTGACGACGCCCAAACCATAGAAATGTTTATGCGCCATGCCGATGTGGCTATGTTTAAAGCGAAATCGGAAGGACGCAACAGAACCAGCTTTTTTTCCGACGAACTGGAACAGCAAATCATTCATCGTCATCAACTGGAATTGCTGTTGCGTGAAACCTTAACCAACCAGCAATTGCAGGTGTATTACCAGCCAAAACTTTGTTTAGAAACAGGGAAGTTATTGGGTGCCGAAGCTTTGGCCCGCATGCAAAACCATCAGGGACAATGGGTATCTCCAATCGAATTTATTCCGCTGGCAGAGGAAACAGGTTTAATTGGCGAACTGGGGCAACAAGTGTTGCGCCAGGCCTGTGTGGAATGTCTGAGCTGGCAACAATTGGGTTATCAGGTACCGGTATCGGTTAATATTGCCGCTGCTCAGTTTGCCGACCCGCTGTTAGTGAAACAAATCAGCAGCCTGATGACTGAACTCCAGATGCCTGCCAGCTTACTGGAGCTGGAAGTGACAGAAAGCGCGCTGATGCTGGATGTCAGTAAAACCCAAAGCATGTTGAGTCAGCTCAAAGCCGCCGGCATTTGTATTTCCATAGACGACTTTGGCACTGGCTACTCGAGCTTATCTTATCTGAAAAAATTCCAGGTCGACGTGCTGAAAATAGACAAATCCTTTGTCCATGAAATGCTGACCGACAGAGGCGACATGGAAATAGTCAAAGCTGTGATCTCCCTGGCTCAATCGATGAATTTGCAATTAATAGCCGAAGGCATTGAACTGGAAGCGCAAAAAGACAAACTGCTGCAGCTGGGCTGCCAGATGGGACAAGGCTACTTTTTCAGTAAACCTTTGTCGGCAGAAGCATTTAAAGCTTATATGACTGCTCAGCACCACAACTAACAACGCATAAGTAAAAGCACCACCACTTATCCTTCTGAAATAGCAGGGAAAACAATCTGCTCATTGCAGTTGGTCGCAAAATACGACGGCCTGAACAACCTTGTATTTACCTCAGACCAACACACAAGATATAATGACAACAATTCTCATTTAGATAAATCCGTTATTCTGTCGGAATCCTGATCACCCTGTTGATCATGGGACAGTGGAAGGAACCTGCTAATGAAGCCCCGATTTCGCGATGCTATGACCTGGTTACATACCTGGACCGGCCTGTTGGTTGGCTGGATACTTTTTGCCATTTTCCTGACGGGTACCCTGTCTTTTTTTCAGGATGAAATCAGCAGCTGGATGCAACCCGAACTCAAAACTGCAGCAACTCAAATACAGGCTATTGCTCAGGCTGAACAGTTCCTGCAGCAAAAAGCGCCGGATTCTGAACGCTGGTCCATCACCTTACCCAACTCAAGGGCTCAGACTACAGAGTTGTTCTGGCGTACTGAAGGCCAGAATGGGCGTCGTTTTGAACGGGCAACATTAGATGGCAGCGGTCAGGCTGTGGCGTTAAGAGACACCAGAGGCGGTAGTTTTTTATACAGATTCCATTTTGACCTGTATTACATGCCGGTGATTTGGGCTCGCTGGCTGGTCGGCATTTGCAGTATGTTTATGCTGTTAGCGATGATGACCGGTGTGGTGATCCATAAAAAAATCTTTAAAGACTTTTTCAGCCTGCAATTTTTTAAAGGCCATAAAAGCTGGTTAGATGCTCACACTATTACGTCTGTACTGGCCTTGCCTTTTCATTTGATGATCACCTACACAGGCCTGGTCACACTGATGTTTCTCTATATGTTTTATGCAGTGTCGGTGAATTTTGGCGACAGCGGTGCCTTGTTTGACCAAGTTTCCGGACAGGAAAATAAAATTGTCGCTACTGGTATAAAAGCACCACAAGTGCCACTGGATAGCATCTTGCGTCAGGCCCAGCAGGAACTGAATGGCGCAGAGATCAGCTTTATTTCCATCCATTATCCAGGCGATCAGTCGGCCATGATTGAAATACGAGAAGCAGCGACCAGTGCATTGGTTTCAGGTTTTCGAGTACTGCAATACTCAGGCTCTACAGGTCAGCTAGTGCAGGAAACTACCACTGCCTTTAGCTCTGAGAAAGTCCGCCGCACTTTAATTAATCTGCATTCGGGTCGTTTTGCCGATCCTGTCTTACGCTGGTTGTACTTTTTATCTGGCGTAATGGGCACAGTCATGGTGGCCACTGGTTTATTGCTCTGGTCGACACGGCGTAAAGCCCGTTTGCCAGCAGGCAACAGAGTGGGGCTGAACCTGAAACTGGTTGACTGGCTCAATGCCGGCGCTGTGATAGGGCTCACTTTAGCCGTTGCCGTCTATTTCTGGGCCAACCGTTTATTGCCATTGCAACTGGCTGATCGGGCTGAATGGGAAATCCGCTGCTTTTTTATCAGTTGGGGCCTGACTTTTATCTATGCCGCAGTACGAGGTGCACAGGCTGCCTGGTTGGATGGCTTTAAGTTAACAGCTGCCCTTTTACTGGGCTTACCACTACTGAATTATCTGACCACAGACCGGCATTTATTGAACTCTGTGCTGCAGTCTGACTGGGTGATGGCAGGTTTTGATCTGACGTGTTTTGCTTTTGGCTTACTAAGCCTGCTCGCTGTAAAGCATCTGAAAAGCCGCGCCCAAACTAAAGCGCAGGCCACACAAAATCAGCACAGATTACAGGAGCATGCCGGATGAAAGCTTCACCATTTCAGCCAGATAGCCAGTTGTACAACATCCTTAGCATGCTAAGCCGGCTGGTGCTGGCCATAGTTGGAGGTTACCTCTGCACCGTGGCCCTCATCACCCTGACATCCAGGCTGATCAGCCTGCTGTTTGGTATTGAACTGGCTGGAGCACTAATGGGCATGCTGCTGCTTAGTTTTTTATTGTATAGCCTGATCATTATGGCGGTGTTTGCCGCCACCCGTTTAGGTCGCGCCTGGCTGCTGCTCACCTTAATCACAGCGGCCTGTGCACTGCTGTCTATGCTGCCAGCCCTGAATGCCGGAGTAATACAATGATCTCCGTTCTGGCCTGGTTGTTATGCCAAATCGCTTTTGTGTTGTTGTGTCAGGCCATGCCGCGCCATGCCAAACAGATCTGGGGCAAGGTGCTGTCTGACCAACAGGAAATAATCAGACGCCGCAGCGGCTTTTTTTTGTTAGCGCTGTCCTTGCTGGTGCTGCTTAACAAGCTGCAGCTTGCAGGGGCCATTTTAGTCTGGTTCGGATTACTCAGCCTGACCGCCATCACTGTCGCCATAGTTCTGACGATGAAACCCACTGTATTGCGCTGGTTCTGATCAGCATTCAGTAAGAACAACAAACTTATTTTCAACGACTTGTGTTTTGCGATCCATTTTGAGAAAGGAGAAGTTTTCATGCGCTTTAGCAAAAAACGCAGCCAGCAGCTGATTGTTACAGCTTTATCGACACTGACTGCGCTTGCGGCACAACAGGCGACAGCCCAACAACAAAACACCAAAAAAGAGCCGGAAATTGACCGTATTCTGGTGGTTGGCCATACCGAGAAGTATCAGGTGAGCGAAACCAATACCGCCACTAAACTACCACTGTCGTTAAAAGAGACGCCACACGCTATTACTGTGTTTACCCGTGAGCGTATTGAAGACTTTAACCTGATCACTATTGCCGAAGTGATGGAGCAAACCCCGGGTATTACAACCCAATCTTACGATAGCAACAGAACCCGTTTTCAGGCCCGTGGTTTTACTGTAACCAACTTCCAGCTGGATGGTATTCCGTCCAACTTTAACGTTGGCGCCAGCGGCAACAGCATTATGAGCGACACCTCCGTCTATGAAAGAGTAGAAGTGGTGCGTGGCGCTGCAGGTTTAGTCACAGGCACAGGCGACCCTTCTGCCACAGTCAATCTGGTGCGTAAAAGACCTGGTTATGATTTTTCTGCCAGCACTAATCTGACTTATGGCTCATGGGATTACCAAAGAGCCGAGCTGGATCTTGGTGGCCCTCTGACAGACAGCGGTACGCTGCGGGGTCGTTTTGTAGGTGCTTATACCGACCGCGGCAGCTATGTAAATTACCAGAAAGATAGCTCTCCCAGCCTGTATGGCGTAATGGAAGCAGATTTAACCGACAGCACCCGGATCCGTTTTGGCGTGGATCAATTAAGTACAGATTCCAAAGGAGGAGCCTGGAGTGCCACGCCGTTGTTTTTCACTGACGGCACAGCCACTGACTTATCACGCTCCTGGAGTGGTGGCGCTAAATGGAACCGTTGGGAGAGGGATAATACCAATGCTTTTGTGGTAGCTGAGCAGGAGCTCGGCGATTGGGCCGGTCGTTTTGCCTATAACAAACGCTGGACTGATACCCGCAGCTTGCTGATGGCGGGTTCAAACAGCCAAACCTTCCCGGATAAAACCACCGGCTTAGGTTTATATCTGGTGGATACATTCAGTGTGGGTGAAACCACAGAAGAGTCTTTTGACGGTTATCTGACCGGGCCTTTGACTTTGTTTGGCCGCGAACATCAGGCCATGTTGGGTGCAAACTATTACGACCAACAACAAGACACTATGGCCACTACTTTGCAGCGCAACTATGGTTTGCCCACTAAAGGCACTGCTATTTTATTCCCCAGCATTTATGACTGGGATGGTGATATTACTGCACCTACAGTCAGCGAGCGTGGTTTTCCTTCCCGTGTAGTGAATGGCGATCAATCAGGTTTGTATGGAGCCATCAAACTAAACCCGCTGGATCAACTGGACGTACTGCTGGGTGGTCGTTACACCGAAGTGAAAACAGTGACAGATAACTTCAGCACCTCCACTAACCCAGCGCTGGCAGGAGCCTTAACCAGCACGGCCGAAGTATCGGATGACAAATTTACGCCTTACACCGGTCTGATGTATCAGCTCACAGAGCAAATCTCAGCCTTTGCCAGCTATGCCGAGGTGTTTAGCCCTCAATCGGTGCGAGACATCAACGACCAGCAACTGGACCCGTTAACAGCCACTAACTATGAGTTTGGTGTAAAAGGCGGGTTTTATGATGATCAGCTTTACCTGGCCTTAAGTGGTTTCCGTATGTTGCAGGACAATGTTGCTGAACCTATTGATGGCGCCGATCCGCTGCCAGATGGCTCAACGCCTTATCGTCAGGTGGATGGCATTAGCACCAAAGGGGCCGAGCTTGAGGTATCAGGTGCTTTAAACCCGCAATGGAATATCACCGGGGGTTACACCTTTGTCAGCAGCAAAAATGCCGACGGCAGCCGCTATTCAACAGACACAGCCAAACATCTGTTAAAGCTGAATACAACCTATCAGCTGGACAATTGGATGCTGGGTGGCGGCGTGACAATACAAAGTGATATTTCCCGTCTGATGACTATTCCGACCGGAGCATTTAAAGCAGACGGTTCACCTTTGACAGCCACAGGCCTGGCCAAACAGGGCGGTTATACGCTGCTTGATTTAATGTTAAGGTACAACCTGAGTAAAGACCTGAGTTTGTCCGGTAACTTCACCAATGTGCTGGATAAAAAATACTACCGCAACATTGGTTTTTTTAATGGCGGTTATTATGGTCAGCCAGCCAGAGTATTAGTGAGTTTGCGCTGGAGTTATTAAGCCAAACTATTGAAGTAAAGGATTAAAAGGCCTTACCACTAAGGCCTTTTAATCAGTCCAACAGAACCTGTTGCACAAGGAATAAGCTCAAATACAGCATCTGCAGTTAAACCAATTTCAGCCCGATGTGAGATATACACAATAGCGCAGGTTCTGGCCGATGCCATGCGGTTGATCAGCGCTATCAGCACCGCACTTTCTTCGTCATCTAACCCGACCAGGGGTTCATCCAGCAATAACAAAGGTGGGTGTTTCACCATAGCACGCATCGCCAGAATTAAACGTTGTTGTCCGGTGCCCAGATGCGCAAAAGGCAATTTGGCATAAGCAGTCATACCGACTAGCTCAAGCCACTGTGCCGCCAAGCGTTGATGAATAGCAGAAGGCTGTTGATACAAACCGACAGAGTCAAAAAAGCCAGAGATCAGCATATTTTCCACACTGTCGTGGCTGCTGAAATTCTGTACCATCACCCGGGTAAAACAGCCAATGTTTTTCTTAATATCCCAGATACTTTCGCCACTGCCTTTTTTCCGACCGAATAAATACAGCTGCTGGCCATAACCCTTCGTGCTTTCGCCGTTAATCAGCTGTACTAAAGTACTTTTACCCGCACCATTAGGGCCATGTAGTTGCCAGAATTCACCGGCGCGGATATCCCAGTTAATGCCGTTTAATACAGCTTTGTCGCCATAACTGACCTGCAAATCCCGCATACTGATCAACAAAGGGTCCAATAATACAGGCTGATCCGCTGCAGGGGGTATCTCTCCTGTCAGCTCTGGTAGTGCGGCACTGACGCCCTCATCCGGCACAAGCTGCTTGTTCTGCAACCGGAACTGAGAATGAATAAAAGCCAGTTTGTCCCGGCGGCGACTCAGCAATTGAACCAAAGGAATTTGATGCTGCAGCTGGTGCAGGCGCTGTTCTATCATCTGCTGCCCGGCCAAATCCAGGCTATCAAACAGATTGTCGAGGATCAGATAATCAGGTTTAGATGCCAGTAAATAATCCAGCAAAAGGCGTTTTTGTTCCCCTTCAGACAAAGACGCCAGAGCTTGCGGTTGGCCTGCAGTTAAGTCATCCCGGCCATGCCGGTATTCTTCCGCCAGAAATTGCTCCAGTGTTAAAGCCGAATACAAAGCCCCCTGACCGGTCAGTTGCAGGCCCATAGCAGCGCCAGCACCATCATTTTGTAACTGCTGGAGCAGCAGCTTTTTATCATCCGAACTTTTCAGGTAAATAGCGCAATGCATGGGTAGTCAGGCTCAGCTTTTACGGTTTGAAGCTTGTGGAAAGGCAGTCTTTTGAATACCTTTTGCTTTTTGCTTGTACAGTCGCATAACTGGTTTTGTTCGTCCAGCAGATCACCTTGCCTGAACGTAATCCACCAGCCGGATCCCCATCAGCATAAACACAATAAAAACCAGGCCTTCGACAGAACCTGTGCCAGCCAGCACTAAAGCAGGTCCTGGGCATAATCCGACTAAACCCCAACCTAAGCCAAACAAAGCACTGCCAGCCAATAAAGGGCGGGTAATAGCAGTTGCTTCAGGCCAGTGAAATTTCGTTTTTAACAGGCTCTGCGGCATGGTTTTACTCACCCTAAAAGCGATAAAAGCAACAGCTATAGCGCCAAGCATGACCAAAGCTAAAGACGGATCCCAAAGGCCTGCTATATCTAAAAACCCCAGCACTTTGGCCGGATTTGCCATACCAGCCATTAATAAACCCAAACCAAACAGCAAGCCGCAGATAAAAGCGCTGATGGATAAAACCCAGTGTTGTTGCATTGTGAAGTCCTTACAGCAGATGACGGACGATAAAAACAGTGACCACAGCCACGCCCATAAAAGTCAGGGTGGCGACCAGCGAACGCACAGATAAACGTGCCAAACCACAGACGCCATGGCCACTGGTGCAGCCCGAACCTAAACGTGCACCTATACCCACCAGCAAACCCGCAGCAGCCAATAAGCCATAGTTGCCGGTGACTTCAGCCACAGGCAGAGGAGCCAGCATCAACCAGAGCCAGGACGACAACACCAAGCCCAGAACAAAAGCCAGCCGCCACCACCGTTCATAACTAAGCGAGGTAAAAGCTCCGGCTGTAATGCCACTGATACCAGCGATACGACCGTTCAATAACCATAACAAGGCACAAGCAAGCCCAATCATCAGCCCGCCCAATAAGGCCGATTGCGGCGTAAAATGAGTCCAGTCAACCATAAGTACCCTCTTGCTTAGATAGTGCTGAAGTTATAGAACTGCTGATTTTACAACCAACAAACTAAATTATGGATATAAGCATATACCATTTAGATATATTAGTGAACACTAAACAATAGGAGGAAATAACAGTAAAAAGTCAGTGGCAAGGAGCTTTTCGCTGCAAATAAAAAAGCCTGGGGAAACCCAGGCTTTAAAAAGCATTTTTAAATCAATACCTTATTCGACCGTAACGCTTTTGGCTAAGTTACGAGGCTGGTCTACGTCTGTGCCTTTGATAATAGCGACGTAGTAACTTAATAACTGCAGCGGGATGGTGTAGATGATTGGTGCAATCAGCGGGTGCACGTGTGGCACGCTGATCACACGCTGTGTCGCGTCTGATTTAAAGTGGGCATCCACGTCGGCGAATACATACAGGATACCGCCACGGGCACGCACTTCTTCCACGTTTGACTGCAGTTTTTCCAGCAGTTCGTTGTTTGGCGCTACCACAATAATTGGCATATCTGCGTCAATCAGCGCTAACGGGCCATGTTTCAGCTCGCCTGCGGCATAAGCTTCAGCGTGAATGTAAGAAATTTCTTTTAACTTCAGCGCGCCTTCCATAGCGATAGGATACTGGTCGCCGCGGCCTAAGAACAAAGAGTGGTGCTTGTCAGCAAACTCTGTGGCCAGAGCTTCGATTTTTGGTGCCAGAGTTAAGGTTTCTTCCAGTTTGGCTGGCAGAGTTTTTAATGCCTGAACCATATCCTGTTGCTGCTGTGTGGTTAAACCATTGTATTTACCAATGGCCAGCGTCAGCATAGACAAACCAACCAGCTGAGTGGTGAAAGCTTTAGTGGAAGCCACACCAATTTCAGCACCAGCACGGGTCATAAAGGCCAGATCAGATTCACGTACCAGTGAAGAACCTGCAACGTTACAAATAGTTAAGCTACCGATATAACCCGCTTCTTTGGCTAAACGTAAGGCCGCTAAAGTATCTGCAGTTTCACCAGACTGGGAAATGCTGACCAGCAAGCTGCCTGGCTGGACAAAGGATTTGCGGTAACGGAATTCAGATGCAATTTCCACGTTACAGGAAATGCCACCTAAAGACTCCAGCCAGTAACGGGCTACCATACCTGAGTGGTACGAAGTACCGCAGGCCACGATTTGCACGTGACGTACCTTTTTGAACAGTTCAGCTGCGCCGTTACCAAAGGTTTCGTCCAGCACTGAATCAGAACCTAAACGACCTTCTAAGGTGTTGCTGATGGCATGTGGCTGTTCGTAGATTTCTTTCAGCATAAAGTGACGGTACTGACCTTTGTCACCGGCATCGTAGCTGGCGGTGGATTCAGTAATAGTACGCTCTACCTGTTTGCCGTTTTTGTCGTACACAGTCACGCTGGTACGGGTAATTTCGGCCACGTCGCCTTCTTCTAAAAACATAAAACGACGGGTTACTGGTAACAGAGCTAACTGGTCAGAAGCGATAAAGTTTTCGCCGATACCAAAGCCGATCACCAATGGGCTGCCTGAACGGGCCACTACTAAATGGCTTGGGTCGTTTTGATCCATCAGTACAGTGCCGTACGCGCCGTTAAATTGTTTTACAGCAGTTTGTACTGCAGCTAACAAAGAACCAGCGGTTTTCATTTCTTCAGCCACTAAGTGCGCAATAACTTCGGTATCAGTGTCTGAATTAAACACATAACCTTTGGCTTTTAACATTTCACGCAGCGGGCCGTGGTTTTCGATAATGCCGTTGTGCACTACAGAAATATTGCCAGAAACGTGCGGGTGAGCGTTACGCTCTGAAGGTTCGCCGTGTGTAGCCCAGCGGGTGTGCGCAATACCTGTGCCACCAACAACAGGGGTTAATTTTACTGCATCAGACAGTTCTTTTACTTTACCTAAACGGCGGATACGTTGTAATTCGCCTGTTGGGCTGATGATCGCCACACCGGCAGAGTCATAACCACGGTATTCCAGACGGCGTAAGCCTTCCACCAGAATGTCTACTACGTCACGTTGTGCTACAGCACCTACTATTCCACACATAAAGTCTTACTCCACTGATCCAAGGGGGGCGCAAATCACCTTTACGCCTTGTTGTTCTATTTGTTGTTTTGCGCTGGCGGGTAACTTGTCGTCTGTTACCAGTATTTTGATGGACGACCAGGGCAATTCTAAGTTGTGGATTTTCCGGCCTATTTTGTCGGACTCCACCATCACCACCACTTCTCGCGCCACTTCGGCCATTACCCGGCTTAAGCTGGTCAGCTCATTAAAAGTAGTAGTACCACGCTGCAGATCAATGCCATCGGCACCAATAAACAGCTGATCAAAATCGTATGCACGCAATACCTGTTCCGCCAGCTGGCCCTGAAAAGCCTCAGACTGAGGGTCCCAGCTGCCACCTGTCATCAGCAGCGTAGGTTCGTTTTCCAGTTCACGTAATGCATTGGCAATAGACAAGGAATTGGTCATCACCACTAAACCTTGTTTATGCGACAGTTCTGGCAATAAAGCTGCTGTGGTGCTGCCGCTGTCGAGAATAATGCGGTTGTGATCACGAATAAGCTCTGCAGCGGCTTTGGCCAGAATTTGCTTTCGTTCTGAAACTTTTTCGACTGCAGCTTCCTGGATCAGTTCATGTGGAACTTGCACAGCACCACCATAACGGCGCAATAACAAACCGTTATTTTCCAGCGCAGCTAAGTCTTTACGAATGGTAACTTCAGAGGTATCAAAGTGATGGGCCAACTGCTCAACACTGACTTCGCCCTGCTGATTCAGCAGGTCAAGAATAGCGCGGCGGCGTTGTTGGGTGTTTCGTTTGTTCATCTGCCAGTCATTTAAGTTTCGTTTCGAAAGATATTTTACAGAAACGAAACTTAAACGCAAGAGTGAAAGTTAAATTCGGTATTTGTGGATTGATTAGTGGTGGATGATGTATAGGGATTCTATAGGGGGTGTTAAATAAAAAACGTAGGGGCGGGTCTTGTACCCGCCCGTCTATTGATACCGCAGTACGCATGGAAGGGCGGGGACAAGCCCGCGCCCCTACAGCAACTTAATGTTGATGTGAAGCTTCGGGACCAATTAAAAGCAGCATGATTAGTACACCAAGACCCATCATCAGGCCATGCAACCAGAAGGGTTGTTCGACATTTTTTCGCAGCAGTGGCATTAAGTCGGCGCTGGCCAGATAAATAAAAGCACCAGCAGTAATAGCCAATAAGATATTCAGATTAGGCGTTAACCAATGGCTGATGGCTAAAGTGGCCACTGCACCTAACACACAAGCGCTGGCCGATAACAGGTTATACAACAAAGCTTTTTTGCGGCTGAACCCCGCATGTAGCAATACGGCGACATCGGCAATTTCTTGCGGAATTTCATGGATCAAAATAGCCACTGTGGTCGTCACACCTAATAAAGGGTCGACCAGAAAACTGCCTGCTATCAATACACCATCAATAAAATTGTGAACTCCATCAGCCACCAGATTCACTTTGCCATAGCTGGCAGCGCTTATGGCCTGATCCGGTAGTTGTGGATGACCATGTTGCAGTGCTCTTTCCAGAAAGTAAAAACCTAACAAACCCGCCAGTACCCAACCAAACAGCTGACGATGCGACTCCTGATGCTGCAGCGCGTCCGGCAATAAATGCAAAAAGGCATTGGCCAGCAATACGCCAACAGCCAGGCTTAAAATCAGCGGTAAAAAACGTTGTAGTTTGCTTTGCGGCAGCAAAAATAAGATAGCCCCGGACAGGGATACCAGCATCACCAAAAAGGCAGCCAGCAGGATAAACAGAGTTAACATAAAAAATCCTGTCCTATGGGAAATAACAGCGGATAAAGATGATCAGGGCAAGGCAGCAAGAGCCACGCTAAAAACCTGTGACATTATAACGTTTTTTCCTCGTTCGGATCTTTGTTTTTTAAAGAAAAAATCGTCAGGAACGATTTTTAACAGCTTCAGCTGGCCCAAAGGGTAAGCGCCATGGATGGTGGCGAATAAAAAAACCACCTGTCTTCCCAGCAGGTGGTTGAGCATGATCTCAAAAGACCAGGGTAAAGCAGTTTAGAAACTGTAACTGACACTCATCTTGGCATAACGGCCCGGTTCGCTGTAACGCTGAATACCGTCGGCACTGATATTGTTCCTGCTGCTGGCGGCATAACGAATACGCTCCCAGCGGTAGTATTCTTTATCAAGCAGGTTATAGACGCCGACGTTCAGCAACCAATTGTCGCCAAACTCCATATTGCTGACTAAATCCACCACACTAGCGCTTTTTGGCAGATAGGTGACTAATTGGGTCTGAGTACCGTCTTCCTCCGTTTCGTATGCATCTTTAGCTTTCACGTCTGAGCTGTAGCTTAAGTTAGCCGCCAGACTCCACCAGTCGGTTGCGCGGTAGCTGACACCTGCAACCAATTTATCCGGGCTTATGGTGATCAGCGGATCGCCATTGTCTTTTTCACCTTCATGATGGCTATAAGAGAACTGAGCACTCCAGCTTTGATTAAAGCGCCATGCTCCCTGCAACTCGACGCCTGTGACATCGACATCACCGACATTCTCGTTGATGGTATAAGGGTTGCCCTGAGTGACAGTACAGCCGAAACTGGTGCAGCTTTCATACACTGTGCCTGGGTTTTGTACTTTGGTGATATTTTCAATCATGTCGCGGTAGTTATCTTTAAACACCGCCACTTTGATTCTGCTGTTTTCACTTTGCCACTGATAAGCCAGTTCCAGATTGGTGCTGTACTCAGCTTCTAAATTGGGGTTGGACAAAGAGCCGTATAAACCTGTGACCACTGTACCTGTGGCTTGTTCAGTGCGGCTGACGGATGAGGTCTGGAAATACATTTCTTCTGTACTTGGCGCACGGAAACCGCGGCCCAGTTGCAGCGTTACGCTTTGTTGCTCTGTCAGTTGATAGTTACCCACCAACTGACCTGTTACTGCGCTGAAGCTGCTGTCCTGCACTGAACCCGTAACATCAGTAAAGCCATCATTTAACTGCGGTTTGTACGACACATGATCGTAACGCAGGCCACTGGTTAAGCTAAAAGCACTGTTGTTAAATTTAATGCTGTCGCGTACATAAAGGTGCCATAAGTCCGCGTCAGTCTCTGGCACAAAATCCGGATCTATATCTTCCCGGGCAATTTCCATGGTCTGGCCAACATAGCTGGTATCAATGGCAGAAAAGTCGACTGACTTTTGCTCCAAAGCACCACCGTATACCAGTTGATGGCTGCTGCCCTGAGTTTGCAGTTCTTTATCCAAAGCAAAAGCCCATTTCAGCAAATCCTGCTGGTAATCGCGGTCTTCACTACGGTAACAAGGGCCAATGGTACATAAACGGGCTGCACTGGCTGGAGCCAGCATCAGAGTGAAAGCGTCGTTGTTGGTTTTCTGGAAATCCAGGCTGGTTGAGAAGGCATCAAACAACTGATGACCAGCTAACCAATTGTATTTCAGACCAATACGGCTGCGTTCCTGCTGATCGTCACTGGTACGAGTCAGGTAGCTGCGGCTTAACCAGGATAAGTTGTTGGTGTCGATATCTGCTTTAAATAGCTCAGCGGTCAGGCCAATATCCTGAGTCTCAGTCAGCTGGTACTTTAATTTGGTCAGTATATTGTGGCTGCTGTTGTCTTGCGGATCCGCAACAGGGCGGCCTGAACCTGTAATGGCCTGACGTTCGGCTGAGTCGGCATAGTTTTCCATTTCGTGGCCTTCGCGCTTGGTCAGCACGGCCAAAGCTTCCAGTTTGCCGCTGCGGTTCGCCACTGTCACAGTGCCCTGGGTTTCATCATTAGCACCACTGTAAGCCGCTTTTAACCGGACAAAAGTGTCGTTGCCTTCTGGTTCTAAGTAGTCTGCAGCATCTTTAGTGACAAAAAGCACGGCGCCACCTAAAGAACCACTGCCTGCGGCTATGGCATCAGCACCTTTAACGATTTCAATTTGTTTCACTGCATCCGGGTCTATACCACCACGGCCGGCCGCAAAGAAATCATAAAAGGCATAGGTTGGCGGGTTTAAGGTTTCACCTACAGACAAACCGTCGACTGTAATAGCCACCTGATTGCCTTCCAGGCCACGGATGTTAAAGCCGGCCGAACCAAAACGGCCCTGGTCAGTTAAGCTGACGCCAGGGATATAACGCACCATATCTTCTAAACGCTGCACCTGCTGCTGTTCCAGCTGCTTAGCTTTAATCACTGTGCTATTGGCTGTGGTCGATTTTTTATCTTCAAGCGCAGTGGCAGTAACTGTCACAGCATCCAGTTGCGACAAATCTTTTGCGGCCTCTTCAGCTGCAACTTCTGCCAACAGCGAGGTGGAAAATAAGCTGCTGATAGCAACAGCAATTAAAGTTTTAGAACAGGGCATGACGCTCTCCTTGACGAGCTAAAGAGGTGTGGTAAGTCCACAGGATGGCGTTATGTTAGATCAAACGAGAATTATTCTCAACAATAAAGTTCAATTTATTTTTATATATTTCAATGACTTATAATTTTATAACGCAAAAAGCTCCCTATCCAGAGAATAGGGAGAACAACAGGGGTTGGGAGGCAACTCAACAGGAATTTGATACTAAAAACTTAGCCGTCTTTGCTCTGAAGCTGCAGGCGCACCAGCCCCAGTTCAGCTTCACCTTGTAGCTCAACTGGCTTCAGATCGGCTTGCCAATTCAGCGGCAGAGTTAAATGTTCATGGCCACCATGTTCACGTGCTACTTCCAGATGTAACTGGTATTGACCCCATGGCACCACAGCACCTTGCTGATCACGACCATCCCACTGCAGCTGATAAGTGCCGGGTTTTTGGGTAGCACCGGCAATCTGATCAATTTGTTCCGGATTTTTCCGACCCAACCGACGCCACCAGTGATTCAGCTCCTGATACCAGCGGCTTTGCTGGCCGACCAGGCTGATTTGGCGTACAGGTTTTTTCTGCTGATCGGTCAGCCATACCGAAACATAAGGTCTTTTATAATTACCATCGTTGAACTTAGGCAACTGATAACTAATTTGCAGCCCCTGCTGCTGACTTTGGCTTTTATCCGCCAGATAGTCATACCAGGAGTTGGACGCATACCAGTTGGCCGAATCAGTTTTGATTAAAGCCGCGGCCTGCTGTTGATCGGTAAGCTGCTGTCCTTGCTTCAGATCCAGCACCGCCAGACTTTGCGCCAGTAAATAGGCTGTGACTGCATCTTTAGCCAACACAGTGGCTGTTAGGCCGTATTCCACTGGCCAGCCTTCTGCCGGATTGAGCAGCGGGCTAAAAGTCCGGTACGACACTTTATACCCTTGCTGAGGATCAGCAGTTTCGGTCTGAGCTAAAGCAATCGAACTCAGTTGCAGTTGCTGTAATAAGGGTTGTTCGGTGCCCAGACTCAGCTCTGTGCTAAGCGCATCAGACCATAACAGCCTGCTGACACCAGATTGCAAATCTATCTGCTTTAACGTTGGGAACCAGCTTTTTAGCAGAGCAGAGGTATCGTCCAGCAAGCGAGCATTGGCTAAACCGTCCAACTGCCAGACCACAGTATTGTAGTTAGCTGCTGAAACGACTTGCTGCTCTATGGCTCTGGTTTGACGGCGTAACTCCACTCTGTCGGGTAACACTTGGTTTTTTGCGGCTTGTTGCCATTGCTGAGCTATCGCGCCTAAACGGCAGCTGTAACTTTGCTGACTTAGCATGCGCCATTCTTCACAGAGTTGAATTAACTCATGCTGTTTTGGTTTAGCTGCGGCTAACCAGTGCTGAAACTGAGGTAGTCTGGCCTGCCAGTCCTTTTGGCTGACGCCTTCCAGCTGCAGTTTCAGTTGCTTCCCTGCAACGTCCTGCTGATAGCTGACAGGCTTTGCCAGCACCAGCACAGGACTAAACGATAACAGTGTCAAAGGCCAGACAAAACTTTTCATTACTCAGCCGTACCTTTGGTTTGTTCGTTATTAATAACAGGCAGAGCTTCCGCCATAGTCACTTGCTGGTTTAAATCTGTATCCCAGCGTTTAAACATACGTTCGCCTGAAGCATTAAACTCGGCGCTACTCACTTGCTGATTATTGTCTTTATCCAAAGCTTTGAAGCGCACTGCAGCCTGCTTTAACTGAGCGGTACGGGTTTTGGCGATTTGACGGTCCAGACGATCAACAAACTCGTTCAGGTATTCATCGCTACTCAGCTCACCATTTTTATCCAGATCGGTGCGGGCAAAAGCGGCATCACGCTGCTCTTGGTACTCAACTTTATCGACCTTACCGTCGCCATTCTGGTCGTACATATCCAGCATTCCGGCCACACTGTGGGTCGTTGGCATCACTAAAGCCGGACGGGCACGCACTGTTTGTTTGGCATCGGGTTTACGCTCACGCTCTGGCAGCGGGTCAGCTTTGCTGATGACGCCATCTTTATTGGTATCTATATAGGCAAAAGCTTTATCACCAGAGGCGTTGTATTCGTCATGGCCTATGGTTTTACTTTTGTTTTTGTCCAGCGCTTCAATACGCACCAGCGTTTGTTTGATTTGGCCTGTGCGTTCGGTATCGAGCTTTTTATCCAGACGACCCGCATATTCATTAACGTATTCGTCCACCGACACCTGACCATCTTTGTTCTCGTCCATAGCGCTGTAACGCTGCTGACGTACTTCTGCAAATTCGCTCTCACTGACAGTGCCGTCTTTATCCAGATCGTAATCCTGAATAAAACTAGCTTTGCCCTGAGCTGTAGGCTGATGAGCCGGTTTTTTTGGTGCTTTTTCATCGGCAGCTAAATAACAGCTGGTGATGGCAAAAAATAAAGTAAGGGCTGTGCTTCTGCGTTGCATCATAAACTCCTGTTATTCAGTGACTTCAACTACAGCGCTATAGCTGTAACTGTAGGTTGGGGCTTTGGCACCTGCTGGTGCATCGGTACGAAAACGGGTCAGCAGCAAATAGGTGCCGGCTTTATCCAGCTCGAAATTCAGCTGACCTTGTTTGTCCGTCATGAGCTCTTTTGAAGCTTTGGTTTCGGCTTCTGCCGAATTGGCTGGATACACTTGTACTTTTTGTTCGGCCAAAGCTTTGCCGTTATAAAGCACAGTGGCTTTGATTGGGCTTTGGATATACAAGTCGTTTGGATGGCTTTGGAACACCAGCTCCAGCCCTTTGTTGCTTGCTTTTAATGCGGTTTGGCTTGGTGCGCCTTTGCTGACATAAGTTTCAGCCAAGGTCACCGACTGGAAATGCGCCGTTAACTTAGCACCTGCAGGAATTTGTTCTTTTGGATCTCTGCTGTTATGAGTTTTACCGTCTTGCTGCCAGCTACGAAATACAGCACCGAATCGCTGGCCCGTGCTAAATTTATAAGTGCCATCCTGTTCCAGCTGGTGCGCCACTGCAGTGCGGGTTTTACCTGAAAACAGCTCTTTTGGTGTCACAGCTTTGCCATCTGGTTGCAGCACTTTAAATTCGCTTTGATCAAAAGCCACTTCGGGTACAAAAAACTTCTCAGCAAAAGCAGCGTCCAGCGTGACCCAGCCACCTAAGGGTTCAAAACTGGCTGGTGCCAGATAAGGAGTGTGAGCAGCCGCAGTAAAAGCCAGCAACAACGAGGCAGAACAAAGCAGGGGTTTGAGTTTAAACATAAGGCGCTCCAGTTAATGAGAATAGATCTCATTTGATTATTGGGCGCCACTTTAGATCAAATGAGAATCGTTTGCAACTAGATCATTTCATCTTTACATTAAACAGGTAAAAAGGCCCTGCAACTGAGAGCCTTACTACTGAAAACGGTGATTACTGAGCTGAGTAATTAGGTTTTAACAACAACTCGCCTGGTTGCAGCACTAAAGTTAAAGGCATGCCACATAAGACTTTTTCCGTTACTTTGCTGCAATCAAGCTTATACATAGGCTGACGATTCAGCACTTGAGTCAGGATAGCTTTGGCTTCGTTGCTTAAAGGTGCCAGTTTGAGTTGCGAGCTGCCACTGCCGACACTGGAATCCAGAATAGTTAAGTTTTTCAGATAAATTGCGTTTTTCTCGTCATCAAAATATGGCAAAGCCGACAAGTGTAAATTCAGATCGGTGTGCAAAGGTTTAAATAGTGCATCCACTTCAGCACCCAGCGCCAGCTTGAGTTCTATCTGCTGTTTGTTATCCGGCGCCAATTGTAGCTCCAACTGACGTACCGTTAGGGTCAGTGGCAGACCCAACATTTTACCTTTACCTTGCTGCTGCTCTAATTGATCCAGCAATAAGCTCTGCAGCTCCTGCTGCTTCAGGCTGAAAATATCCAGATGATTCAGCTGAGTACAAGAGGCCAACAGCAGTAAAGCAAGAGCCAGAATTTTGTGTTTGGTGATCATTTTATTGTCCTTAGGGGGCAGTTTGGCGCGAACTTTAGCAAGTTCGAATGAACCTCACCTGATTTATTTTTAAAAGCTTCCAACTATTTCGCCACTGCGTACGACTTAGTAACAGAACTTCAGGGAGAGCGACGATGAATACACAAGACTCAATTCAATTACCGGGCCTGCGCCAGCTCATTACTGCCTTTGTTGTGCTGGTGCTACTACTGCTGGCTTTTGATTCAGCGCTACAGTGGCTAAGTTTCAGTTTGCACCAGCAGCCATTAATAGCGCCAGAATTATTGTTTCCTATGAGCTGGTTATTCGTTTTGTTTTAACTTTTAATCAACAAGTGTCTTGACCTGCTTTTGCTGCTTTTTTATTATCTTGTTAGAGAAATCAGGGAAATGTGAGAGAAGGAATGACTTTTAAAGAAATGATGGCAGATAAAAAAATAAAGCGCCAAGCCTATATTTGCTGGAGCCTCAGCATCATTTCATTACTTTTACCTGTTTTTGCAGACATTCCCTGGAATTCCGCGGTGATGTTTTCAGCCTGGTTGATCTTTGCCCCCTTTATGAACAGCATGAATGTTCAATACCCTGATCATTTCGAAGATCCGCTCAGTCAATTGCGGCTGGAAGGAAAAATGCTTCACGTGAAACAACATCAGCTGGAAATTGCTGATGTCAGCAAAGTTGCTATTGATAAAATGAATGACCGCACCGCTTTCATTGATTTTCCTTACAATATGTTCGGCAAGTTAAAATTCAGTTTTCCGGTGGAACAACTGCCGGCAGTAAAAACATTTTTCCGGCAACATTGTCCTCATATTCAAATTATCAGCTAAAAAACCAAAGCTAAAAGCAAAAACCCGCCAACAAGGACGGGTTTGGTTTCTGATCAGCCGATCATTATTTCTTAATCTTCACCGGTCTTTTCCAGCCACTGATATGACGCTGTTTCGAACGAGCTACAACCAGCTCATCCGCTGCCACACTGGCAGTGACTACAGAACCAGCGCCCACCGTGGAGTTCAGACCTAAAGTCACAGGAGCCACCAAAGAGCTGTTCGATCCAACAAAAACACCGTCTTCAATAGTAGTGACAAACTTATTAGCGCCATCGTAGTTGCAGGTGATAGTACCAGCCCCCACGTTGACTTTGCTGCCAATCACCGCATCACCTAAATAGGTTAAGTGGTTGGCTTTAGAACCCACGCCTAAGGTAGTTTTTTTCAGCTCTACAAAGTTACCAACATGACTGTCGTCAGCCAGCACTGAATCAGGACGGATACGGGCATAAGGGCCAACAGAACAGCCTATGCCAATAGTGGATTTTTCAATCATACTGTTGGCTTTAATTTCTGTATTATCGCCTATCACTGCGTCTTTAATTACACAGTTAGGACCTACTACTACACCATTGCCCAGCACCACTTTGCCTTCAAAAATCACGTTGATATCGATCATTACATCGTTGCCAACAGTAACATCACCACGCACATCAATACGAGCCGGATCGCGCAGGTTAGCACCATTTAACATCAGCTCTTCGGCTTTACGCGCCTGATAAGCCCGCTCTAACTGAGCCAGTTGTACACGGTTATTTGCGCCTTCAGTTTCAATGGCGGTGGTAGGATGAGCCGTAGCAATGTCCACCCCTTCTTTGTGCGCCATAGCGATAATGTCTGTCAGGTAGAATTCGCCCTGCGCATTGTTGTTCTGTAACTGGCTTAACCATTGTTTCAGCTGTTTACCAGGTACAGCCATAATGCCACTGTTTACTTCAGTGATCTTCAGCTGTTCGGCGCTGGCATCTTTTTGCTCAACAATACCCACGACTTTGCCGTTTTCGCGCACCATGCGGCCATAACCCATTGGGTTGGCCAGATGCACAGTGAGTACAGCCAAACCATCAGCGGGTTTGACGGCCAAAAGTTGCTCTAAAGTTTCTTTGCGCGTTAAAGGAACATCACCGTACAGCACCAGCACCGTGTCGTTATCAGCGATATGAGGCACAGCCTGCTGTACTGCATGGCCAGTGCCTAGCTGTTGTGCTTGTAATACCCAGTGTAAATCCTGTTCACCTAAGGCAGATTTCAGTTGTTCGGCGCCATAGCCATACACCAGATTAATAGACTCTGCGCCCAAAGAGCGGGCCGTGTCGATCACATGTTGTACCATAGGACGTTCAGCCACTTTGTGCAGTACTTTAGGTAAATCTGATTTCATCCGTGTGCCTTTACCGGCCGCCAGGATCACAACATTTAAAGCCATAAAAAAATCCATGTAATTTCGATGCGGTTATTCTAATAGATAATGCAGCAGATTACAGGAGCAGGGTGAAATTTTGCTGAACAGTGTTTAACTGAAAACTCTCTATCTAAAAAATATCAGGCAATGTAATAAGCTCAGATTTGCACTGACCCAAAGACTCAACCAGATCCCACTGACGATCAGTATGTTTTTGTATTCTTGTACTGACTTATTGCAGCAGGCCACAACATTGCTCATAGCTACCAACCTATATCTCTTAAACCTGATTGGTTGCCCCCAGTCGCATACATTGTTTATGCTCGTGGGGGTTGTTTTATTTACCACCTGATTAATCTCCAACGGCCTCAGGCTATGCTTACAGACTTACTTGCTCCAGCGTGTAACCAGCCTGTTGCAATAAAGCCAGTACACTATGCTCGCCAGCTAAATGGCCACCACCAATCAAAACCAGCTCTTTATTGCTATTACCAAACATATTCTCTATTTGCGGCAACCAGTTTTGATTACGCTGAACAAACAATGCCTGATACAACATAGGGTCCATTTGCCGCGCGGGTTCAACGGCAAGAGTATTTAGTCTGGTCATGTCACCGGCGCGCCAGGCATCGATCATGGCAGAAAAATACTGTTTAAAGTCGCCAAACTGTTCCAGGTTCATTTTCATAAAAGCATCTTCGTACCCGTCCCCCATATTAGCCAACAAATTAATCTGGCTTTCTACCGACTCCAGATAAAGCTGTGGTTTACCATCAATTTTTGCCTGCTTATCGAAGTGGCTATCGACGCCTTCTCCGTTCATCTGTGCTTTCATCATTTCCAGCGCCAGCATCTGGATCATAATGAAACCGGGTTTATAACCGTCTAACTGTTGCAGCTGCACACCGTAAGGGGCGAAATAGTCGCTTACCTGTTTGTACACTTCAGGTGATAACACCTTAGACAAGCTGCGGCTATCACTGTAAGACATAGCTTTTAACATTGCAGCTTGTAATTCAGTATCAGTGGGTTCAGGGATTTTTGTCTCCAGCACCAAAGTGTCCGAGTCGGTGTAAGCCTTATCAAACTCCGCAGGTAAAGGGAAAGCCGACTCAGGCAACAAATGCACTGTGCCAGCTACATACAGGTAGTCCCCGCCTTTACTCACTTTCCACACTGAGGTTTCAGCCAAAACTGCTGGTGATACCAAAGCAGAGCTGAGTAACAATGTGCCAAAACTTGCTTTAAACAACGTTGTTAATTTCATAATGATAATCCTGATGTTGTACTTTTAGTTTTTGCAGGCGGATACTCTCGCCTTTCATCATTAACGCAGCGAGTTTTTGATTAACTCAGCTGAATGGCTCAGGGCTAATTTAACCTGATGCTTAATGTTATGGTTCAGTTGCTGTCTTAACTCTTGCACGAATGAATCGCTCATTCCCTTGGTCGGTACAATCACTTCCGTTTTCGGCTGCGCCACTTCAGAAGTTGGTGAAGTTGGCTTAGCTTCCTCAGCCAACGCTGCAGCGCTAGTGAATAAAGTTGCAACGATCAGAATACGTACGCTTGTTTGTTTTACTGTTTTCATTTTTGACATTCCTTTTATTGGTTCATTAAGTGCTGTTAAGTCACTCGCATTTTGTCTGTTGGCAACCACGAACTGAGTTCTTGTCCGTCAGGTTGTTGAGCTCAATCTAGCCAACAGCTGACAAAAAGTCGCTTATCAGAACCTAAGCAATTTATTGGTAAGGAGCTTTAGATTAACCAATTGTTTTTAAAGAAATAAAAAAACATTATTGAAACCTTATGATGGATTCATAAGGTTTAGTAACGACTAATTTATTTAACTTGAATCAAAAATAGCTTCTGTTAAAGTTACAACTGGTTAAAAAATGGAAGAATAATTAACAGATGGATAAGATGCAGCTTGGCCCATGGACCTTTACACCTGGAGATTACAGTATTCATGACAAGGTTCAGCGGATAGAGTTGGAACCTTTGTTGTGTAAGATATTGCATTATTTTACTGAACATCCCGGCAAAATAATCTCCCGCCAGCAGCTTGTCGACTCTATTTGGCAACAAGCTTATGTTGATGATAATGCGATAAATCGCGCCATGTCTGAACTTCGTAAAGTTTTGCAGCACCCAGAAGTGCAACAGTCACTGATTAAAACCCATCATCGTAAAGGTTATAGTTTACAACTGCCTAATCAGCCTGAAGCAGCAATGACTCAACCAACCAGCACTGAGTTCAACGCCTCAACGTCACCCACCGGGTTTAAACGTCTGCCGCTTTGGTCAGGTATGCTGGCAACCTTACTGCTTGTTGCACTAGGTGCTGGTTATTTTTATTCGAGCGAAGAACCTGTTTTAACCGTTGAAAATTCAAAGCAGGAGGACAAACCCCAGGTTCAGCAGATGGATATTGTAGCCAGACAAAAAATAACCTGGTTTAAAGGCATTGAATCACGCCCTTTATTGTCGCCAGATAAGCAACTTCTGGCTTATAGCCACTCACAGCCTGACGGCACTGTGCGTGCCATTGTACGCAAACTGGGTATGGGAACAGGCAGTGCATTGCAGGAAGTGGTAATTGAAGGCAATGACAATTTGTATAGTATTCAGACCTGGCAACCAACAACCCGTAATCTATTAGTTCAGACTATTAGTAAAGACGGCCAACGCTGTGAATACCAGAATTATGATTTCAGCCAGTATCCTCAGTATCAGGTCAAACCATTAACCTCTTGCGCAGGCCTTAGTTTTGGCACGGCACAACAAAGTGCAGATGGACAATTGCTGTACTACAGCAAAGGCAGTGGTGGCTTATATTCCAGCAACGCGCTGCTGGCAGAAAACCTGACCACCGGAGCGATACAAACCTTATTGGCAGCTCCCTCTGCAGGTCTTGGCGTTACCATGCTGGCATTGTCTGCTGACGGCAGCAAACTGGCCTATATTCTGATGCCTGAATCGAATAAACCTGATATTTACCTTTATGATCCCATAAGCAGGGAACATACCAGACTCGCCAGCCTGCCATTTCCAATGATTTTGTTGGGGCTGGAGTGGAGTATCGATCAGTCCAGCCTTATTTTGCCAGGCGGTGATGGCATATTGCAGCTTAAAGTAGCTGATAAAAGTAGGAGCCTGCTAAAGTTTCCTCAAGGCGTTACCATAGGTGAGTTAACTCTGCTTACTGAAGATCAGGCCTATATTTCCAGCTTCACTGCAGGCAGTGCCACGCAAAACGCTATGCAACTTATTAAAATTGAGCAGCCATTTAATGCCACTGAACGGAAAATTACTGTGCTCAGTGATACAGAAGGCAGCACGGCAGATTTAGCGGTATCCCCTGTAGATAGCGACAGCTACGCTTTCTCTGCCAATTGGACCGGCAGTTGGCAGCTATGGCTAAACAATAAGGGGCAGAATGTTCAACTGACAGAACTTACACCTGATGACAAACGGCTTAGCGGTATCAGCTGGTCAGGCGACGGACGCTATGTTGCCTTTCATAAGCAAGGTAACTTGTATTTATACGATACCCAACGTCAGCAACTGATCAACAAACTCGAAACCAATGACCTTGGACAGGCAGTGTGGTTACCCGATAACAGCGGTCTGGTGCTAACCAGGTTGCAAGGCAATAGCCAGAATCTATGGCAACTGGATTTAGTGAGCAACGAGTTAACTCAACTGACTTTTTCAGCCGGAACTTTTGCACAGTTCGACGCTCAGGGCCAATTACACTATCACCGAGACGGCAAGCTCTTACGTTATGTTGATGGCGGTAAAAATGATGTAGAACTAAAGACCAACACAGACAATAACTTTATGGCCCTTTGGTTAATGCAGGGTCAGAAGCAATACCGTTTTGGTATGTTAGGGCATCTGGAACTACATGATGTCGCCACAGGCGAAACACAAGGCAGCCAGCTGCCTTATCAGCTGTTAGGAATATATCCGGATCCACACAATCCAGACCAGCTTTACGCAACTGTCTTTGTGACACCAGAACTTGCCCTGGAGTTTATTCAATGGAAACCCCAGCACTAAAATCCTTTAAAATTGCAGCTGCAGCCTTCGCTGACTGCCCTCATGCACTTTAGTACAGAGACGAAGTCCTTATAAATTCGAAACATAAAAAAAGCCACCCGAAGGTGGCTTTTTAGTATGCAGTAATGCGCTTATTTTTTGCGAAGTTTCTGAATTAAACGTAACTGGGCAATAGCTTCAGCCAATTGGGCTGCCGCTTCTGCGTAGTTGAAGTCTGCGCCTGCGTGTTGCATCGCATCTTCTGCACGTTTCTGAGAGGCTAATGCAGCCTGCTCGTCCAGATCTTCAGCTCGTACCGCTACGTCGGCCAGCACTGTGACGCTGTGTGGCTGAACTTCCAGCACACCACCAGCAACATAAATCAGATGCTCTTCGCCAAACTGTTTAACGATACGAACCATACCAGGCTTGATTCCAGTAAGAAGCGGAATGTGACCAGGTAAAATACCCAACTCACCTTCACTGCCTGTTACCTGAATGGATTCCACCAGACCAGAAAAAATCCGTTCTTCGGCGCTTACCACATCCAGTTGTACTGTCATTGCCATTTCGCTCTCCTAAAGCTGCAGTTGATTACAGCTTCTTCGCTTTTTCGATCGCTTCGTCGATAGAACCAACCATGTAGAAGGCTTGTTCTGGCATGTGATCAAATTCACCTTCCAGAATGCCTTTGAAACCACGGATAGTTTCTTTCAGCGGAACGTATTTGCCTGGAGAGCCAGTGAATACTTCGGCTACGAAGAATGGCTGAGACAGGAAACGCTGGATTTTACGTGCACGGTAAACCACCGTTCTGTCTTCATCAGACAACTCATCCATACCTAAGATAGCGATGATGTCTTTTAATTCTTTGTAACGTTGCAGTACTGACTGCACGCCGCGAGCCACATCGTAGTGTTCTTTACCGATCACTAACGGGTCCAGCTGACGTGAAGTAGAGTCCAGTGGATCGATGGCCGGGTAGATACCCAGTGAAGCGATGTTACGAGACAATACAACTGTCGCATCTAAGTGAGAGAACGTCGTAGCTGGTGACGGGTCAGTTAAGTCGTCCGCTGGTACGTAAACCGCTTGTACAGATGTGATAGAACCAGTTTTGGTTGAAGTGATACGCTCTTGCAGTACACCCATCTCTTCAGCCAGCGTTGGCTGGTAACCTACTGCAGATGGCATACGGCCTAACAGAGCTGATACTTCAGTACCGGCCAGTGTGTAACGGTAGATGTTGTCCACGAAGAACAGAACGTCACGGCCTTCGTCACGGAACTTCTCGGCCATAGTCAGACCGGTTAAAGCTACACGTAAACGGTTGCCTGGCGGCTCGTTCATCTGGCCATACACCAGTGATACTTTATCCAGTACGTTTGAATCGTTCATTTCGTGATAGAAGTCGTTACCTTCACGAGTACGCTCACCTACACCGGCGAATACAGAGTAACCACTGTGCTCGATTGCGATGTTACGGATCAGTTCCATCATGTTTACGGTTTTACCAACACCGGCACCACCGAACAGACCAACTTTACCGCCTTTAGCAAACGGACATACCAGGTCGATAACCTTGATGCCTGTTTCTAACAGAGCGTTTGAAGCGGCTTGATCTTCGTAGCTTGGTGCTGCACGGTGGATAGGCATACGCTCATCTTCACCGATAGGACCTGCTTCGTCGATTGGCTCGCCTAACACGTTCATGATACGACCTAAAGTCGCTTTACCTACTGGTACGTGAATAGCTTTACCAGTGTTAGCCACTGCTTCGCCACGACGTAAACCGTCGGTTGAACCTAACGCGATAGTACGTACAGTACCGCCGCCCAATTGCTGTTGTACTTCAAGTACTAAACCAGCCAGGTCGCCGCTTGTTACGTTTAACGCGTCATAGATACCAGGTACCGATTCTTGTGGAAAGTCGATATCCACAACGGCGCCAATGATTTGGACTACCTTACCTTGACTCATGTTTAATCCTCTAATTTCTGTAACCTTAGCCTTAAACAGCAGCGGCCCCACCAACGATTTCGCTCAGTTCCTGGGTAATAGCTGCTTGACGTGCTTTGTTGTAAACCAACTTCAGGTCATCCATTAAGCTACCAGCGTTGTCTGTTGCGGCTTTCATCGCAACCATACGGGCAGCTTGTTCGCTGGCGCCGTTTTCAACTACACCCTGGTACACCTGAGACTCTACGTAGCGGTCCAGTAATTTATCTAAAATCACCTTTGGATCCGGTTCGTAAATGTAATCCCAGCTATGGCTTTTCGCTGCTACGTCTGCTTTTGGCAAAGGTAAGAGTTGTTCGATCACTGGCTCTTGTTTCATGGTATTAACAAACTTGTTGTACACCAGGAACAAGCGGTCGATACGGCCTTCCTCGTATGCATTGAGCATAACGCGGACCGAACCAATCACATCAGCCAAACGTGGGTTGTCACCAGCGCCAGATTGTTGTGCCAGCACTTTACCGCCAAAACGTTTAAAAAACGCTGTAGCTTTGTTGCCGATCACTGCTATCTGAGCCTGGGCTCCCTGCTCTTTCCAGCTTTTCAGGTCCAGAGCAATACGTTTGAACTCATTGGTATTTAAGCCGCCGCAAAGGCCACGGTCTGTCGATATCACAATGTAGCCCACATTTTTTACCGGGCGTTCCGTTAAGTACGGATGACGGTATTCAATGCTGCCGTTTGCGATATTGCCGATCACTTTGCGCATACCTTCAGCGTATGGACGGCTATGTGCAACCCGCTCTTGCGCTCTGCGCATTTTGCTGACTGCTACCTTTTCCATTGCGCTGGTGATCTTACGAGTATTATTAATACTCCCGATCTTACTTTTTATCTCTTTTGCGCCGGCCATGACTAATCTCCGAAAGTTTCAACGACCGGGTGCGGTTGCCCACACCCGATATGTTTACCAAGTCTGAGTTGCTTTAAACTTCTCAATAGCGCCTTTTAATGTCGCTTCGATTTGGTCGTTGTAGTTACCGGTTTTGTTCAGATCAGCCATAAACGCTGCGTGCTCTGAGTGCATGTAAGCAATTAAAGCGGCTTCAAAATCAAGGATTTTGGCAACTTCGATGTCTTTCATGTGGCCTTTTTCGATAGCGAAAATAGACACACCCATATCAGCTACGCCCATTGGCGCGTATTGTAACTGTTTCATCAGTTCAGTAACTTTCTGGCCGTGGTCTAACTGCGCACGAGTCGCGTCATCCAAGTCAGATGCGAACTGAGCGAATGCCGCCAGTTCAGAGTACTGAGCTAAGGCTAAACGGATACCGCCACCCAGCTTTTTGATGATTTTTGTTTGAGCAGCACCACCAACACGAGATACCGAGATACCAGCGTTTACAGCTGGACGGATACCGGCATTGAATAAACCAGACTCTAAGAAGATCTGACCGTCAGTGATCGAAATTACGTTGGTTGGAACGAACGCAGAAACGTCGCCAGCCTGAGTTTCGATAATTGGCAGTGCAGTTAATGAACCTGTTTTGCCTTTCACTTCACCGTTGGTTAAACGCTCAACATAATGCTCGTTTACACGAGACGCGCGTTCTAACAGACGGCTGTGGAGATAGAATACGTCACCTGGGTAAGCTTCACGGCCTGGTGGACGACGTAACAACAGAGAGATTTGACGGTAAGCAACAGCTTGTTTAGACAAGTCATCGTATACGATCAGTGCATCTTCACCGCGGTCACGGAAGTATTCACCCATAGTACAACCAGAGTATGGCGCCAGGAACTGCAGTGCAGCAGCTTCAGAAGCTGAAGCTACAACAACGATAGTGTGGGCCAGAGCGTTATGCTCTTCCAGTTTACGTACTACGTTAGCGATAGTAGAAGCTTTTTGGCCAATAGCTACATAGATACATTTCACGCCAGAAGTTTTCTGGTTGATGATGGCATCGATAGCTAAAGCCGTTTTACCTGTCTGACGGTCACCGATTAACAATTCACGCTGACCACGACCGATTGGGATCATGGAGTCAACTGACTTGTAACCAGTTTGCAGAGGTTGGTCTACTGAACGACGATCGATAACGCCCGGAGCGATTTTTTCTACTGGTGCAAAACCAGCAGCATCGATTGGACCTTTACCGTCGATTGGCTCACCTAAAGTGTTTACCACACGGCCTAATAAGCCTGGGCCAACTGGTACTTCAAGGATACGGCCAGTAGATTTAACTTTTGTACCTTCACGCAGGTCCGCATATGGACCCATAACTACAGCACCTACTGAGTCGCGCTCAAGGTTTAATGCGATAGCGTAACGGTTGCCTGGAAGCTCAATCATCTCACCCTGCATACAATCAGCAAGGCCATTGATACGAATAATACCGTCAGTAACTGCGACGATAGTACCTTCGTTGCGAGCTTCACTGACAACCTCAAACTGCTCAATACGTTTTTTGATCAGTTCAGAAATTTCAGTGGAATTCAGTTGCATGCTCTAATCCCCAATTATGACTGCAGTGCAGTAGCTAAACGATGTAATTTGCCACGAACCGAGCCATCAATAACCATATCACCGGCTTTGATAACCATACCGCCAACAACGGCCGGATCTACACTGCAGTTCAATTTTACTTTACGTGCTAAACGTTGCGATAAAGCTTCAACCAGTTTGGCTTGCTGAGCTGCGTCTAATTCGGTCGCGGAAACCACATCTACAGTGGCTTCTTTTTCATATTCAGCTTTTAACTGAATAAAGGCGTCGAAGACTTCAGGCAAAGCTAACAAACGGTGGTTTTCAGCCATGATCCGGATCAGGTTTTGGCCCGAACTATTCAGCTGTTCTGCGCATACTTTGATAAAAAAGTCAGCTTGCTTTTCTGAAGAACCTAAAGCATGTAACCGTGAAGCTACTTCAGTGGTTTTTGCAACTTCAGCTGCGAAAAACAACATGGTAGCCCACGAATCCAATGCTTTTTGTTCTACAGCAACGTCAAAGGCTGCTTTAGCATAAGGACGAGCAACGATAGTCAGTTTAGACATGGCTCACCCTCATTAAAGTTCTGCGACCAGTTTATCCAGGATGTCGCTGTGTGCAGCTGCATCAATAGAACGCTGAAGAATTCGTTCGGCGCCAGCTACAGCTAACACTGCAACCTGCTTGCGTAATTCTTCTCTGGCTTTAATACGTTCAGCGTCAATTTCAGCTTTAGCCTGAGCAAGAATTTTCTCGCGCTCAGATTGAGCTTTCACAGAAGCTTCATCAATAATTTGTTGTTCACGCTTTTTAGCTTGATCAATTAGTGCAGAAGCTTGTGTTTTGGCTTCAGCTAATTGCTGCTTAACCTTGTCCTGAACCAGACGTAAGTCTTGTTCTGCGCGGTCAGAGGCTGCTAAACCGTCAGCAATTTTTTGCTGACGAGCTTCTATAGCACCAATCAATGGTGGCCATACAAACTTCATGCAGAACAGCACGAACACTGCGAAGGCTATTAATTCCCCGAGTAGAGTGGCATTAAGATCCATGACCCCTCCTCCTATTAAAGTTGTTGTTCATTAAAAAACGTGTGTTTTGAATTACAGAACGAACAACAACACCATCGCAATACCAACACCGATCATCGCTACCGCATCGATCAGACCTGCAAGGATAAACATTTTAACTTGCAGTGAAGGAGCCAGCTCTGGTTGACGGGCACAAGCTTCTAAGAACTTACCACCCATGTTACCGAAGCCAATTGCAGTGCCGATAGCACCGAAACCGATCAACAGAGCAACAGCGATATATTTTAAACCTAATAATAGTTCCATTTTTTTCTCCAAAGTTTCAATTGTTAAAGGTAAAGCGAAATCTTCTAGTGATTGTCAGCGCTGGCCATGCTCAGATAAACAATGGTCAACATCATAAATACGAAAGCTTGCAACACGATAACCAGGATGTGGAATACAGCCCAGATAAAGTGCAGTGGTAACTGCATCAGACCAACAGCACCGATCAGAATAAAGATCAGCTCGCCAGCATACAGGTTACCGAACAGACGCAGTGCCAGCGAAAATGGCTTGGCCACTAATGCAATCAGTTCCAATAACAGGTTAAACGGTACTAATAACGCCTGAACGAAACCGTTTGAAGCACTGAAAGGGTGCAGAGTTAATTCTTTAACAAAGCCTGTCACGCCTTTAATTTTGATGGAGTAACCAATCATCAGTAAAAATACGCCAATAGCTAAAGCCGCTGTCATATTAATGTCTGTGGTAGGCACAATTTTCATGTACACGTTGTGTGGATCAACACCAAAACCAGCTTCACCGACATAACCGGCAAATGCAGGCAGGAAATCAACAGGTATTAAGTCCATCAGGTTCATTAAGAACACCCAGACGAAAATCGTCAGGGCTAGCGGAGCAATAAGTTTGCTTTTGCCATGGAAAGTGTCTTTCACGTTGTTGGCTACAAATTCAACAACCATTTCGATAAAACACTGGAATTTACCTGGCACGCCCACAGTGGCTTTATTGGCAGCTCTTTTGAATATAAACAAAAAAAGCAAACCTAAACCAATAGACCATGCCAAGGTATCAATGTGCCATGTCCAGAAGCCAGCCTCACTACATGCTTTATTAAACGCAATATTGCCATCAACAATACACATTTTTGCATTAGTAAGGTGGTGCTGAATATGACCGGTGAGAGTAATCTCTTCGCCTGCTGCCATTTTTAGTCCCAATAGTTAATGTTTAAAAAAGAAACCTGTACAAAACTGCAGCATCACTACGATAGAGTAGGTCAACAAAAAAGGTGCGGCTTCAATGGCCGAACCGCTTAAAACAGCTGCAAATAATAAAATACTAATCATCGTTTTCAGGGATACGGCCTTTTGCATCATCTGCCTGGCCATTTCTTGATTTTGTGATGCATCCACTTTAAACGATAAAAAAACAAATACTACATTAGCAATAACAGCAATAAGTCCGCCTTTTAAGGCCGATTTAGCTTCAAGTGCGCCAAAATATAAGAAGAAAGCGGCGATCAAAAAAGTCAGAGCCAGCTGAAAAACAACAAATTTATAGGCCTGTTTCTTATTTTTTTTGTGTGAGGCCACTGTAATTTGTTCAGTCTGAACCATCTGTAAACCACGGTTAAAATGCCGTCGCAAGTATACTTATCTGCCTTTTTTTTGCAAGAAAAAGCGGCCTTACTACAACTTTTGTCTGAGATAGTGAAAAATTACAGCCTAGGATTCAGAATCCTCTGACTGTAATTTGCTCAGTATGCCTTCCAGCTCATCTAAGCTGCTGTACGAAATCACCAGATTGCCTTTGCCTTTTTTGTTGTAATTAATCTCAACGGGGGCGGCAAAACGTTCACTTAAGCGTTGCTCCAGAGAACTGACATCCGGATCTTTTACTTTAGGAGTAACTTCAGGGGCAGGTTCAAGCAGTCGGCGCACCAGATTTTCGGTGTCTCGTACTGTCATCTGCTTTGCAGCAACCAAACGGGCTGCATCAGATTGCGCCAGGCCATCCAGTGCCAGTAGAGCACGGGCATGTCCCATTTCAATATCACCATGTTCCAGCAATAACTTCACATCGTCATTCAACTGGTTCAGGCGTAATAAATTAGTCACGCTGGCGCGCGATTTACCAACAGCATCAGCCACTTGCTGATGGGTCAGTTCAAATTCGGATAATAAACGCTGCAGCGCTATGGCTTCTTCCATCGCATTCAGATCTTCGCGCTGAATGTTTTCAATCAGGGCGATAGCGACAGCAGCTTCGTCAGGTACATCTTTGATAATACAAGGAATAACATCCAGTTGAGCCAACTGGCTTGCACGCCATCGCCGCTCACCAGCGATGATTTCATAGGACTGTTCACCAATTTGACGAACAACAATAGGCTGAATAATGCCCTGAGAGCGAATTGAACTGGCTAAATCTTCCAGTGCATCCTGCGACATATCTTTACGCGGCTGGTATTTACCAGGCTTAAGCCATTCAATCGGCAGTTTTTGCAATTCGCTTTGCTGCGCTGAAGAAAAGTTGGCGTCATTCTGTTGATCAGACACAGGTTTAGTAGTGAGTAAAGCGTCTAAGCCCCGGCCTAAGCCACGTTTTTTTACCGACATCTTCAGTTGTATTCCTTGTCTATTAGGCGGGAGTGGAGGTTTTTACAGTTTTTTTATCAGCGCGGCGTAAAATTTCGCCGGCGAGCGCCAGATAGGCTTTAGCCCCTGTTGAACCTTTGTCGTAATACATAACCGGAGTACCAAAACTTGGCGCTTCCGCCAGTCGCACGTTACGTGGGATCACAGCGCGGTAGACTTTATCACCAAAATGTTGCTTCAGCTGTTCAGACACATCATTGGCCAGACGGTTCCGAGGGTCGTACATAGTACGCAAAATACCTTCAATCTTCAGATCGGCATTAACCACAGACGTCAGCTGATTGATGGTATCCATCAGGGCGGTTAGGCCTTCCAGCGCATAATATTCACATTGCATCGGCACCAGCACAGAATCAGCGGCGGCCATGGCATTGACCGTCAGCATGTTGAGCGCTGGCGGACAATCAATAAAAATAAAATCGTACTGCTGGCGTGCATCTTTTAATGCATTACGTAACCGCAGTTCACGTGCAAATACGTTCATCAGCCTTACTTCGGCTGCTGTCACATCTGAATTTGCTGCTATCAGGTGGTAACCACCAGCCGTTTCTTTCACCACGACTTCAGCAAAAGGTTTCTCATCAACTAATAATTCATAGGAGCTGGCATGGACTGCATACTTGTCAACACCGCTGCCCATAGTCGCGTTGCCTTGCGGATCTAAGTCAATCAACAGCACCTTGCGTTTGGTTGCGGCCATAGAGGCAGCCAGATTGACCGCTGTGGTTGTTTTGCCCACACCACCTTTCTGGTTTGCAATAGCTATGACTTTTCCCACAAGGACCCCAATAAAATTTTGATTAAGTTAGACTTTCTCCAACACCACCAGATAACGTTCGGCGTTCAGTGTTGGCACCTGTAACGGATGACTGCCGACAACTTTAACAAAATTCGGCAAAGCTGCAATTTCTTCTTGAACTAAAGCGCCTTTCATGGCTAAAAACTGGCCATCGGCCCCTGGCAAATGCTGACACCAGTTCACCATATCGGTCATTGAAGCAAAAGCACGGCTCAGTACCGCATCATACCCTGTTTCAGGTTGATGGTCTTCCACCCGGCTCTGAATAGCTTCAAAGTTCTGTAATTTCAGCTGTAATTTGACATGATTTAAAAAGCGAATGCGTTTGCCAAGGCTGTCCAGCAGGTAAAATTGCTTGTCTGGCAGAGCTATGGCCAGCGGGATACCGGGTAAACCAGGGCCTGTGCCGACGTCGATAATATGCTTTCCAGTGACAAAAGGCGCCACAACCAGGCTGTCCATAATGTGTTTCACCAGCATTTCTTCCGGATCACGCACTGAGGTCAGGTTGTAAGCACTGTTCCATTTATCCAGCAGCTCCACATAAGTCACAAGCTGTTGCAGTTGATGTTCAGATAAAACTAAGCTGGTCTGAGCGACCAGCTTTTTTAATTTTTCCAGCATGATGATCCCAATGCTTAAGCAGATTTGCGCAGTAAACCCTGTTTTTTCAGGTAGACCAGCAATAACGAAATAGCGGCAGGCGTGATGCCTGAGATACGCGAAGCCTGACCCATAGTTTCAGGTTGCACCTGATTCAGTTTCAGTATCACTTCGTTGGATAAACCTTTCACGGCTTTGTAATCAAAGCCTGCAGGTAAACGGGTGTTTTCGTTACGCTCTTGTCTGGATATCTCGTCCTGCTGACGATTGATATAACCTTCGTACTTGATTTGAATTTCAACCTGTTCAGCAGCTGCAGGATCAGCTAAGCCCGGGCCAACCAGATCAATTTTCATCAGATCCTGATAATTCACTTCAGGACGACGGATCAATTCTTCCAGACTGGCTTCTTTGCTCAGCGGCGTTTTTACCAACAGGTTCACTTCAGCCAAAGCCGCGTGTTGTGGGTGGATCCACTGCTGTTTTAAGCGCTGACGTTCCAGTTCAATTTGTTCGATTTTCAGGTTAAATGCAGCCCAGCGCACGTCGTCTACCAGACCTAACTCACGGCCTTTGGCGGTTAAACGAATGTCCGCATTGTCTTCACGTAACATCAGACGGTATTCAGCGCGGCTGGTGAACATACGGTAGGGCTCTTTCGTACCCATAGTGGTCAGATCGTCAATCAATACACCGACATAGGCCTGATCACGGCTTGGTGTCCAGGAGTCTTTATCCTGAGCTGAAAGCGCTGCGTTCATACCTGCCATTAAGCCCTGAGCACCAGCTTCTTCGTAGCCTGTAGTGCCGTTGATTTGTCCTGCAAAAAACAAACCTTTGATAAACTTGGTTTCCAATGAAGTTTTTAAATCCCGTGGATCAAAAAAGTCATATTCAATGGCATAACCAGGGCGGGTGATATGGGCATTTTCCAGACCTTTAATCGAACGAACCAGGTTTAACTGCACGTCAAAAGGCAAGCTGGTAGATATCCCGTTTGGATACAGCTCGTGTGTGGTTAAACCTTCTGGCTCGATAAAGATCTGGTGTTTATCTTTGTCAGCAAAACGGGTGATCTTGTCTTCAATCGAAGGGCAATAGCGTGGGCCAATGCCTTCAATCACACCAGTGTACATAGGCGATCTGTCTAAACCATTACGAATAATATCGTGGGTTTGCTCGTTAGTGTAGGTGATATGACAAGGGATCTGCGTCGGTTGATCCTTGTGGGATCCCATAAACGAAAACACCGGAGTAGGGTTATCACCTGGTTGAGCCTGCATCACCGAAAAATCAACAGTTCTGGCATCAATCCGGGGTGGAGTACCGGTTTTTAAACGGCCTACACGGAAAGGTAATTCACGTAAACGTCGAGCCAAGGCTATGGACGGAGGATCACCAGCACGGCCACCACTGTAATTTTGTAAACCAATATGGATCTGGCCACCGAGGAAAGTACCTACAGTCAGTACCACTGATTTGGCTTTGAATTTCAAACCCATTTGGGTCACTACACCACAAACCTGATCGTTTTCTACGATCAGATCATCGCAGGCTTGCTGAAAGATCTTAAGGTTTGGCTGGTTTTCAAGCACTAAACGTACAGCTGCACGATAGAGCTGACGGTCAGCCTGAGCACGGGTTGCACGTACAGCAGGGCCTTTAGAACTGTTTAGAGTTCTGAATTGGATCCCGGCACGATCCGTAGCTTTCGCCATGATACCGCCAAGGGCATCAATTTCTTTCACCAGATGGCCTTTACCAATGCCACCAATGGCCGGGTTACAGGACATCTGACCTAAAGTCTCAACGTTGTGAGTCAGCAATAAAGTTTGCATTCCCATGCGGGCCGCGGCAAGCGCAGCCTCTGTGCCGGCGTGACCACCACCAACAACGATGACATCAAATGTTTCCTGATAAAGCATATAGGCCTCGAACTCAAAACCAGTTCTGTAAAAAGGGCGCGTATTGTAACTGGATCTGAGGCTTTGGGAAATGATTAAAACTCGATCACGATCCTCGAAAGATCACTAATAATATATAAGGATCTTTAAAGAGATCTTTTTATTATGTTTACTACTATACAGAGCCTTTTCTGTGGGTAACCCTTGATCTGTTTTGAAGATCAATCAGTTAGAAAGGATCGGATCCTGTGATCAACACAAGATCCTGACTCGAACAAGCGGTGTTTAACTAGCTCTTTTATACACAGGGCATAAAACCTGATTTGTTACACAGAGGATAACTTCAGCTTTTACATAAGTTATAACTACACTTATGCACATTCGACATTAAAATTAGTTAAAACTGTGGATATCTATGTGTAACTGGATCATAAGTATGATCCTCTTTATATAGAAGTGGATCATGATCGGGTTATAAAGAGGAAAGGCCCTTTGTTTACGGGCCTTTGAGTGGCGGACTGCAAAAGATCCTGTTCTGTATAACTAAGCAGGGTTTAAGGCAGGCTTTTGATAAATTCAGGCAACCAGACCAAAGCTTGATCTTCAGGCAGCTCAGCCGTTAAAACATCGATATCTAATCCTGATAACAATAATCTGCCACCTAAAGAACCAAAAAGGTCAGAGATTTTTTTACCGGCCAGACAAAAAGTATCGTAACTGGAATCACCTAAAGTGATCACTGCGTAGGAAACTGTGGTAAGATCTGTTTGATCTTGTGCTAATTGATCCACAAAAGGTTGGATATTATCGGGCAGATCCCCTGCGCCATACGTCGAAGTGACGACTAACCAGATACTATTTCTGGTTATCAGTGTTAAATCAGGGGTGAGATGAAGTTTTACTTCATAACCCGCTTTTTCCAAAGTTTCAGCTACTTGTTCTGCTGCATATTCCGCAGCGCCCATTTGGCTGCCCACAAGGATCTCAATCATACTGCATCCTATTGTCAGTGAAATGATTGGCTATACTACTGGAATTAAAACGTGCAAAGCGAATGCTTCTTGCACCTTTTTGGGTATTTTTACTGCAAAGCAGGCTCAGTAAATCTACGATAGCACAAACCGTTCGCCTGCGTGTTATTGAGGTTTATACAATATATGTCCGAGTCCATGTCTTTTTCCCAGCTAGCGCTGCCGGAACCTATTCTTCGTGCAGTTTTAGAACTTGGTTATGAACATCCGTCTCCAATTCAGGAAGCGGCTATTCCTAAGTTATTAGCTGGTGAAGACTTGCTAGGCCAAGCCCAAACAGGTACTGGTAAAACAGCTGCATTTGCACTGCCTTTATTAGCCCGTTTAGATCCGGCCCAAAATGATCCACAAATTTTAGTGTTGGCTCCTACCCGCGAACTGGCTATCCAGGTTGCAGAAGCGTTCCAGGCTTATGCCCGTTATATGCCAGCTTTCCATGTACTGCCTTTATATGGCGGTCAAAACTACACCACTCAGTTAAAAGCACTGAAACGTGGCTCTCAGGTTATTGTTGGTACGCCAGGTCGTATCATGGACCACTTGGATCGTGGCACTTTAGTGCTGGATAAACTGCGTGCCATAGTACTGGACGAAGCCGACGAAATGTTGCGTATGGGTTTTATTGATGATGTGCAAACTATCATGGATGCTACTCCGCCAGGCCGTCAGGTTGCGATGTTCTCTGCAACTATGCCAAACCAGATCCGTGCTATTGCTCAGAAGCATTTGAAAAATGCGCATGAAGTGAAAATCGAATCAAAAACGTCTACTGTTGAGCGTATTCAACAGCGTTACGTGATGCTGGACAATAATCAGAAGCTGGATGCGTTAACCCGTATTCTGGAAGGCGAAGAATATGATGCAAGCATCATTTTCGTTCGTACCAAAAGCGCGACTGAAGAAATTGCTGAAAAGCTGGGTGCCCGTGGTTATGCAGTGGCCTGCTTAAACGGTGATATGAACCAGGCTCACCGCGAGCAAACCATCCGTCGTTTAAAAGCTGATCAGCTGGACGTGATAGTTGCAACAGACGTTGCTGCCCGTGGTCTGGATGTAGAACGTATCAGTCTGGTTATCAACTATGACATTCCATACGATAGCGAAGCTTATGTACACCGTATCGGTCGTACTGGCCGTGCTGGTCGTGATGGTAAAGCCATTCTGTTTGTATCTCCACGTGAACGTCGTTTACTGCGTACTATCGAACATGCAACCCGTCAGCCGATTGAAAAAATGTCGTTGCCAACAGGTCAGGTGATTGAACAACGTCGTATTGAGTCTTTCCGTGCTCAGTTAGCTCAGACCATTGAAGCGAAAAACTTAAGCTTCTTCCAGGATCTGGTAAACGATTGGCGTGAAAAGTTAGAAACTACAGATGTAGATATGGCTGCAGCCCTGTTGTATCTGGCGCAGAAAGATTCTCCGTTAAACGTAGCGAACCAGTTCCCGGAAATCCGTGAACCACATAGCCGTGACCGTGATGATCGTGCTCCGTCTTCAGGCCGTGATAAATTTGCCCGTGGCGACAGACCTGAACGTTCAGGTGACCGTCCTGAGCGCGGTGGCGATCGTCCACCACGTCAACGTCGTGAGTTAAAAGGTGATTACACCAATTATCGCATTGAAGTGGGCAAAGAACATGGCGTACGCGCTGGTGACATCGTTGGCGCTATCGCAAACGAAGCCAACATCGACAGCCAGTTCATCGGTAACATCAAGCTGTTTGATCATTTCAGTACTGTAGAATTACCAGCCAATATCCCGGCTGAAACTATGCAGCATCTGAAAAAGGTCTATGTGCGTAAGCAAAAACTGAATATCAGTGTGGATACTGGCTCAACAGCTGGTGGTTCAACCTCTGGTTCAGCTCCAAGCTCAGCACCACGTCGTGAACGCACGGAAACAGGCTCAGGCCCGCGTCCAGGTGCAGCTCCACGTGCACCACGTAAGCCAAGAGATTAATCTCTGACTTATTAAATGAAGAACCCGACGAAAGTCGGGTTTCTTGTTTCTGCCCCTATGAAAACTTCTCCAACGCCCATATTTAGCTTCAATAGCCAACTCTGGAGCCAGTTATGATTATTGCCTGTCCTCATTGTTCAACCTTAAACCGGGTTCAGCCGGAAAAGTTTGCCGATCATCCTAAATGTGGTCAGTGCAAAGACGCGCTTTTTGCCGGAAAACCGATAGAGTTAACCCAGCAGAATTTTGTCAATCAGATCCAAAAGTCAGAATTACCTGTAGTGGTGGATTTTTGGGCCAGTTGGTGCGGGCCTTGTCTGAACTTTGCGCCAGTATTTAATCAGGCGGCTGCTGAATTAGAGCCACAATTTCGGTTTGCCAAAGTAAATACTGAACAGCAACAACAACTGGCGGCACAGTTTCAAATTCGCTCTATTCCCACTCTGATGCTGTTTAAAGCAGGTAAGCTGGTTGCCCAGCAATCAGGCGCTATGCCAAAACAGATGTTTTATCAGTGGTTACAGCAACATAGCTAAAGAGCTGCGAACTAAGTTGGTCGCAAAAGTCTGGATTTGCTTGTTGTTAAACTCAGACTAACGACATAATCATCCTCATTGTTTTGATGCTTACACAAGGAAATACCATGACATCTACTGTATTTCAGCTGACCAGCCCGGATATCAGCGAAGGCCATTTTATGGCAAAGACTTTTGAATTTAATGGTTTTGGTTGTGACGGCCCGAATCTGTCGCCTGCGTTAAACTGGCAGAATGCACCAGCTGGCACTCAAAGTTTTGCTATTACGGTGTTCGATCCGGATGCACCTACAGGTTCAGGTTTCTGGCATTGGCTGGTTCTGGATATTCCGGCCACTGTCACTTCATTGGCTCAGGGCGCTGGTAATGGTCAGCTACCAGCAGGCTGCCGCTGTTTTAACAACGACTATGGCATTAAAGAATTTGGTGGCGCTTGCCCGCCTGAAGGCCATGGCATGCATCGTTATCAGTTTACCGTCTGGGCTTTACCGGAAACCACTTTAGGTGTGCCTGATGGTGCCAGCGCTGCTGTGGTTGGTTTTATGCTGAATGCGACTGCTATTGGTAAAGCCACCTTAACTGCTACTTATGCGCGCTAAATAACGAGTACATCTAAGGCCTGCAGAAGCAGGCCTTTTTAGTTAAAGCGGGAAGTTATGGATCTTTGGGTACTGACGTTATTTATTTTTGCAGGTGTAGCAGGCGGATTATTGTTGGGCCTGATCGGTGTAGGAATGGCACTGGTGACTGTGCCATTTTTAACTTTTATGCTGCCATCTTTAGGTTTTAGTGCTGAAGTTGCCCCTGTCATAGCTCTTGGCAGTTCGATGCTGATAGCCGCTATAGGTTCTGTTTCGTCGCTTCGGGTGCATCATCAAAAGGGGACTATTAACTGGGAGTTGATCCGGTTGATGTTACCAGCCAGTTTATTTGGCGTTGTGCTTGGCTCCTTGCTGGTGACACGGTTACCAGCCTTGTGGCTGCAGTGCATTTTTGCCGCCTTTTTGCTTTATGTGGCTTTTTCTATGTTAAAGCCGTCAACAAAAACTGCTCAGCTGCAAGATCCACCCTCAAATCAACTATTACGCTGGTTTCCTGCTTTAGTCGGGGCTACCGGAAGTTTTATAGGTGCTGGGGGTGGCGTATTAATGGTGCCATTTTTAAGTCGTTTTATGGCTATGCCTAAAGCCGTCGCCAGTTCAGTGGCCGTGGGTTTTCCTGTGACAGTGTTTGGTGCTATTTCCTATATGCTGCAAACAGCTCCTGTTGCGCATCCGGATCTGATAGGTGCTGTGTATTGGCCTGCCGTACTGGGGATGAGTATAGGCTCTGTGGTAGCAGTTCCGCTCGGAGTACAACTGGCCACTAAAGTACCAGCTGCCTTGTTGAAAAAGTTATTTGCCTGCGTATTACTCTTGATAGCGCTAAAAATGCTGCTGTCTTTTTAAAAGGTGGGCTGCCTCGCCATCTCTGCGACTATTCGCTTATAGCTTTGCGTTGTGTTGGCTGTCAATCTGACTAAAAAATGCGAGTGCTAAAAAAAGGGAATATATGTCTGATCCAGTGGCCCGCCGCATCCTGTTGGCAGGTTTTTTTAGTCAACTGTTGTGTTTAGGCATAGCGCGTTTTGCCTACACTCCGCTTATTCCTTTGATGTCCTCTGCTGGTCTTACTGAAGCTTTGGCTGGTTATTTGGCTGCAGTAAATTATCTGGGGTATTTTGCCGGCGCTTTATTGGCTGTGCGGTTAAAAGACTGGCAGTGGAAGTTTTATGCCTACCGTATTGGTTTGGTTTTTGCCGTAGTTAGCACTCTCGCCACTGCTTATAGTTCAGACCCGTTGTTTTGGGGCTTGTGGCGCTTTCTGGCAGGTTTAAGTTCGGCCGCTTCGATGTTATTGGCCTCTGGTCTTATTTTGCAGCAGCTGGCTGCGCGGGGCGCTAAAGCTGAACTGGGTTTGCATTTTGCAGGCCTTGGCCTGGGTATAGCTTTAGTGGCTTTATTAGTCGAGCTGTTTAGCGCTGTCACTTTGAGTTGGGATCAGCAATGGCTGGCGCTTAGTCTGCTCGGATTGGTGCTGATTATTCCGGCATGGCGTTGGTTGCCTGCACCGCAGCTGGCGTTATCCAGCAACAACACAGATCCAACACCTTTGGCCTTGCCCCGTAGTTTCCTCTGGCCCTTATTTTTGATGTATTTCTGCGCCGGTTATGGCTACGTGGTCACTATCACTTTTATTGTCGCTATGGCGAGCTTAAATGCAGAACTAACTGGTTTTGGTAATTGGGCGTTTTTTGCTTTAGGCGTTGGCGCGGCACCAGCAGCTCTATTCTGGGATCGTGTAGCCAGACGTTCAGGTTATTTAGTCAGTTTACGTTGGGCTTTGCTCTTAAACGCTTTGGCTATTGTGTTACCCGTGCTTTGGAGTCAGGCGCTGGCGTTATTGTTCAGTGCTTTTTTATTTGGCATCAGTTTTGTTGGTTGCGTCAGCTTAATGCTGACTATGGCAGGGCGCTTATTACCAGCAAAACCAGCCCAGCTGATGGGTAAGATGACGCTTTGTTATGGCACAGCTCAAGTTATAGCACCGGCCATCAGTGGTTATTTAGCTAAACAAAGCGGCAGTTTTGATTCAGGTCTACTGCTGGCCAGCGTGATTACGTTATGTGGAGCAGGAGTACTGACGCTGCTGATCCGCCGCACCGCCAGTGATCATCTGGCCATGCGGGGAGGGAGTTAGAATTGAGTTATTTGCCGATACAAAAGCTCGAGAAAATCCTGCCCAATAAATCATCCGAACTAAATTCGCCGGTAATTTCATTCAGGTGCTGCTGAGTCAGACGCAGTTCTTCGGCTAACAGCTCGCCAGCTAAGTGGTTATGCAACTGAGCGTCGCCTATGGCCAAATGCTCTGCAGCTCGTTCCAGCGCGTCTAAATGGCGACGGCGGGCGATAAAGCTGCCTTCTGTATTGGCGTCAAAGCCCATACAGGCTTTTAAGTGATCCCGTAGCTGTTCTATGCCGGAATTGGTTTTGGCCGAGATATGAAATACCGGATAGTCGCCGTCCTGGCTGGCACCTGTAGTTTCGCCTGTTAAGTCGGCTTTATTGCGAATGACAGTTAAGCCTAAGTCTTTGGGTAAACGTGACATAAAGTCTGGCCAGATGTCGGCCGGGCTGGTGGCGTTTGTCGTGGTACCGTCGACCATAAAGAGTACGCGGTCGGCTTGTTCTATTTCCTGCCAGGCGCGTTCTATACCTATTTGTTCCACTTTGTCTGTGGCTTCACGTAAACCTGCGGTGTCGATAATATGCAAAGGCATTCCGTCGATATGGATATGCTCTCTCAGTACATCACGGGTGGTGCCTGCTATTTCTGTCACTATGGCGGCTTCACGGCCTGCTAAAGCGTTTAATAAGCTCGATTTACCAGCATTAGGCCGGCCAGCAATCACCACGCGCATGCCTTCACGCAATATACTGCCTTGTGTGGCTTGTTTCTGGATCCCTGCTAAATCGGAGATGATTTCGGCTAAATCACCCGCCACTTTACCGTCTGATAAAAAGTCGATTTCTTCATCCGGAAAGTCGATAGCAGCTTCTACGTAAATTCGCAGGTAGATCACTTTTTCTACCAGGTCGTGTATCTTGCGCGAGAACTCTCCCTGCAACGAATGCATAGCGGAACGGGCTGCTTGTTCAGAGCTTGCGTCAATTAAGTCGGCTATGGCTTCGGCCTGAGTTAAATCTAATTTGTCGTTTAAAAAGGCCCGTTCGGAAAACTCGCCTGGGCGCGCTATCCGCACATCTTTAATATCCAGCACACGGCGCAGCAGCATATCCAGAAGCACCGGGCCGCCGTGACCTTGTAATTCCAGTACATCTTCACCGGTAAAGGAATTGGGGCCTGGGAAATACAAGGCTATGCCCTGATCCAGAGTTTGTTTTTGTTCGTCTAAAAACGGCAGGTATTCAGCAGTACGGGGTTTTGGCACTTTGCCCAGAATGGCAGAAGCCACTGCGGATACGGCAGGGCCTGATACCCGTATTATTCCTACACCGGCACGACCTGTGGCTGTGGCCTGAGCGGCAATAGTGTCTGTGCTGTACATAGATCAAACCTCGACTTAAATTATTGCCTTCGTACTTGAAGCTGCAGTTTTGTTGACCGCGTTCTCTCGCCCCAGTCACATAGGACAACTATGCTCCTGGGGTCTCGTTCGCTTGTCGCCTCACTGCAACACCAATTACTTTGGCCACAGGATTAAATTTTTAAACTCAAAAAAACAAAAAGGCCTGAGAACAGGCCTTTAAAGTGTATACCTTAAGCCTTAGCTTTTGGTGTATAGACCTTTCTTCTCCATACCGCGGTAGATATACAGCATCTGGGCTAAAGAAATCAGGTTGCTGACTAACCAGTACAGTACCAGACCACTTGGGAACCACAGGAAGAATACTGAGAACACCACTGGCATCCACAGCATAATTTTTTGCTGCATAGGATCTGTTACTGTCATAGGTGTCAGTTTTTGCATCACAAACATACTGATACCAAACAACACTGGTAATACGTAGTACGGGTCTTGTGTAGATAAATCTTGGATCCATAACATAAACGGAGCCTGACGTAATTCAACGCTCTCTACGAACACCCAATACAAAGCCAGGAAGATTGGCATTTGCACCAGCATAGGTAAGCAGCCACCCATAGGGTTTACTTTTTCTTTGCGGTACAGCTCCATCATAGCCGGGCCCATTTTTGAGCGGTCGTCTTTATAACGGGCCTGCAGTTCGTCAATTTTTGGCTTCAGATTACGCATCTTGGCCATAGACTCGTACTGCACTTTGGTCAGAGGGTACATCAGGCCTTTCACCAGCAGGGTGATCATAATAATGGCCACACCCCAGTTACTGACAAAACTTTGGATAGTGGTTAATAACCAGAACAACAATTGGGAAATAAACCATAAGAAGCCGTAGTCGACTGTCAGATCCAGACCATCAGCAATAGCTGCTAATTTATCCTGATCCTTTGGACCAGCATAAAAAGTAGAAGCAATAGTCAGACTTTCGCCCGCTGGAATGGTCAGCTCAGGGCCTTTAACGCCTACAATACCGTTGCCGTTATTCACTAAGCTATACAACTGGTTGTCCGCTGTTTTTTCAGGAACCCATGCCGCAACAAAGTAGTGCTCCAACATAGCCACCCAACCACCTTTGGTCGATTGAGCCAGGTTCGTTTCCTGCATATCTTCAAAATCGTATTTTTCATAACGTTTCTCAGATGTTGAGTAAGCACCGCCACGGTAAATAGGCATCATCATGCTGCTGCTTTCGCCATTATTAATGGTTTGCACCAGATGCTGGTAAGACTGAACTAACTTGGTTTCAGCAGTGGTATTTTTCAGCAAATATTCTACCCGGACATCATATTTTCCAGCGGTAAAGGTATAGCGTTTTTCAATCTCTAAACCGTTATGGTTAAAGGTTAAAGGCACCACCACTTGCTGTTCGCCATTGGCAAGCTCGTAACTGGTTTTTGTTGCTGAATACACAGGACGGCCGCTGTTGCGTTTATCATCCGGGCCATCTGCTAATAAGCCAGACTGAGCTACATATTCAAAGCCGTTTAATTTACGCATCAGCTGATAAGGCTGATCGCTACCTTTGCTTACCGTAAAAGCAGGTAAAGTTAAATCAACAATATCGCCACCTTTAGTGTCGATCTGTACTTTTAATACATCAGTACTGACGGTGATCACTTGTTGAGTTGCAACTGGCGCTGCAGGTTGAGCTGAAGTGCCTGAACTGCTTAATTGTAAGTCGGCTGAACCAGTTGAACTGGTTGTGCTTTGTTCAGTGACCGGAGTTACTGGTTTAGGCGCGTGATCGGTTTGCCATGCCTGCCATAACAATAAGCTAACGAAGGCGAGGGCTATCACTAATAAACTGCGTTGAGAATCCATCTGTTAGTTAGTCTCTTTCTGCTTTTGTGGAACCGGGTCTTCACCACCGGGATGTAAGGGGTGACATTTTAATAAACGTTTTGTAGTTAACCAACCACCTTTTACGGCACCAAAGCGTTCTATGGCTTCAATAGCGTAATGAGAACAGGTGGGATAAAACCGGCAACTGGGTCCCAATAACGGACTGATCAACTTCTGATAACCACGTACAGTGGAAATTAGCAGTCTTGCACCAGTGTTTTGTATTGGCGAGCTATTTTGCCCCATAACTTATCCAGTTGCTTGTGCAATTCTTCATTGGGCGTGTTGCTGATATCACCTTTTACCATCAAAACTAAATCAACAGGCGGAAGTTCATGTTGGTGTAGCCTGAAGCTATCCCGTGAACATCTTTTGATGCGGTTTCGATGCGTGGCTAATTTAACACGTTTTTTGGCAATAGTCAGACCAAGTCTTGGATGAGTAGACTGAGTAGGTTTACACAATATGGTAAAGAGAGGAGAAGAAACCCTGAAAGGATTTTGGAAGACATTGTCGAATTCGCGGGGAGTTAACAGACGTAACTCCCTGCTGAATGTATAGCTGACCACGCAGCGCTTACGAATCTGACTAGACTGTTAAGCGCTTGCGGCCTTTAGCACGACGACGTGCAATCACTTGGCGGCCATTTTTAGTAGCCATGCGAGCACGGAAGCCGTGGACGCGAGCACGTTTTAAAACGCTAGGTTGAAATGTTCTTTTCATAACTTCGTCCGTCCGGTCGATATTTACTAAGGGTCTGTGTTTTAGTAAAAACCAAAACGCAGCGATTAAAAAAGAGCGCGAATTCTAAGCGGGTCGGCTGCTGTTGTCAATGCAGATCCTTGTGTTTCTGCTGATCTGATCATTATTTTTTGCTGATCTTTAAAAGTTGTCCACAAGGCATGCTACTCAACTGGGATAAAATGTGAGTTGTTTTAAAAAACATCTGTTTTTGGACCGCTTTGGTCTGATCTTTTGCTTGCATATCAGTAAATAGAATAAGAGGTTTATTGTTATATAAAACAAGTGGTTACATATTGTTTTTGCTGCTCTGTGCATTTTTGCAAAAGTCAATATTGAACTTGTGGATAAGATCGTATGATAATACCGCTCTTTTCACTTACGCCTGCCTAACTAAATAATAATTATTAGGGGCTTTTGGAGATATGGTGTATCAGTCCGTTTGGAAAAATTGCCTCGAAGCGCTCCAGGCCGAGCTACCGGCTCGTGACTTTGGAACCTGGATCCGTCCATTACAAGCTGACAGCTCGCATGACGCACTGACTTTGTATGCGCCTAACCGCTTTGTGTTGGATTGGGTGCGTGACAAATACCTGAACCGGATCAATGAACTGATCCAGGGCTACTGTGGCGATCATGCGCCACGTTTACGCTTTGATGTGGGTTCAACCCAAAAGCCTTTGGCTGCTCCTGTGAATCAATTGCCACGAGTTGCACCAGCTGCTGCTCCGGTGGCCGCTATGCCTGAGCCAGCGCCAAAAACTATAGTGAACAGCAACGTCAATGCGAAGCACAACTTCGATAACTTTGTAGAAGGTAAATCGAACCAGTTAGCGCGCGCTGCAGCCAAACAAGTGGCCGATAATCCGGGCACAGCTTATAACCCGCTGTTTTTATATGGCGGTACAGGTTTAGGTAAAACTCACTTATTGCATGCAGTTGGTAACGGTATTCTGGCGAAAAATCCAAATGCTAAAGTGATTTATATGCACTCAGAACGTTTTGTACAAGATATGGTTAAAGCCTTACAAAACAATGCGATAGAAGAATTTAAACGCTATTACCGTTCTGTTGACGCGCTGCTTATCGATGATATTCAGTTCTTTGCAAAAAAAGACCGTTCCCAGGAAGAGTTCTTCCATACCTTTAACGCCTTGCTTGAAGGTAACCAGCAGATCATTTTAACCAGCGATCGTTATCCTAAAGAAATCGACGGCGTGGAAGAACGGTTAAAAAGTCGTTTCGGTTGGGGTTTAACTATCGCGATCGAACCACCAGAGCTGGAAACCCGGGTTGCGATCCTGATGCGTAAAGCTCAGGAGATCAATATTCGTCTGCCGGAAGAAGTGGCGTTTTTTGTCGCTAAACGTTTGCGCTCGAATGTGCGTGAATTAGAAGGTGCGTTAAACCGTATTTCTGCCAACGCCAACTTTACTGGCCGTCCTATTACCATCGACTTTGTGCGCGAAGCATTACGCGATATGCTGGCGTTGCAGGACAAGTTAGTCACGATCGAAAATATTCAGAAAACTGTGGCCGAGTATTACAAAATACGGGTGGCGGATTTATTGTCTAAACGCCGCAGTCGTTCAGTAGCCCGTCCTCGTCAAATGGCGATGGCTTTGGCGAAAGAACTGACCAACCACAGCTTGCCGGAAATTGGCGATGCTTTTGGTGGCCGTGACCACACCACAGTGTTGCATGCGTGTCGTAAAATCGAATCGTTAAAAGAAGAGACGCATGAAATTAAAGAAGATTTCCAAAACTTAATTCGAACATTGTCTTCATAATAGGGAATGGTGATGCAATTTACTATTGAACGCGACGCTCTGCTCAAACCCTTACAAATGGTGTCAGGTGCTATTGAACGGCGCCATACTTTACCTATTTTGTCGAATGTGTTGATTGAAGCGCGCGAAGACGGTCAATTAATTCTGACCGGTACCGACTTAGAAATTGAACTGGTGGCCATGTCACCTATCCAGCAACTGATCAGCCCAGGCCGTATTACTGTGCCGGCGAAAAAGATTCTGGATATTTGTCGCAGCTTACCCGACACCTCTTTATTAAGTGTCACAGTGCAAGGTGATAACTGTGTGGTCAGCACAGGCAAAAGTAAATTCACCTTATCGACTTTAAGCGCCAACGATTATCCAAATTTAGAAAGCTGGCAAGGCGAAGTCGATTTACAGTTACCACGTAGCCAGTTGCGTCATTTATTGGACGACACTGCATTTTCAATGGCAAATCAGGATGTGCGTTATTACTTAAACGGTTTGTTATTTGAAGTGGATAACGGCACTTTACGTTCTGTCGCAACCGATGGTCACCGTCTGGCGATGAGTTCTATTGAATTAGCTGCTACGGCCGGTCATCAAAAGCAAATCATTATTCCGCGCAAAGGTGTGTTGGAAGTAATGCGTTTGTTGATTGCCGATGATCAACTAGTGACTTTAAGTTTAGGCCAAAACCATATTCGTTTAACCGACACTCAGTTCAGCTTCAGCTGTAAATTGATTGACGGCCGTTTCCCTGATTATCGTCGTGTATTGCCGCGCAACAGCACTAAGCTGGTGACAGCGCACCGAGATGTATTAAAAGATTCCTGTGTTCGTGCTTCCATTTTATCGAACGAAAAATACCGTGGTGTGCGTTTCACCTTGAGTTCAGGCGAGCTGCAAATTGTGGCGAATAACCCTGAGCATGAACAGGCGGAAGAAACCATTGAAGTGGAATATCAAGGCGATACGCTGGAAATTGGTTTTAACGTGGGCTACTTGCTCGACGTACTGAATACCTTGTCAACTGACTTGGTGGTACTGCATTTAAGTGACGGTAACTCCAGTGCGCTGATTGAAGGTGTAGCTGGTAAGTCAGGCGCCATGTACGTCGTGATGCCAATGCGTTTATAGTGAATGGCATTAAATACGCTTAGAATTCAGCAGTTTCGCAACATTGCCGAAGCTCAATTAGAGTTTCGTTCCGGGATAAACCTGATTTATGGCGAAAATGGCAGCGGCAAAACCAGTTTGCTCGAGGCCATTTATTATTTGGCACATGGCCGTTCTTTTCGCAGCAGCAGACCAGAAAAACTGATCCGCTATGAGCAACCGGCATTTTTACTGAATGCCAAAGTTGAAATGGCGCAGCAGATAGTAAATCTCGGCTTGCAGCGCGAACGCGAAGGCGAGCTACGGATGCGGTTAAACGGGGAAGACCTGAACCGTGTTTCTGAATTGGCGCAATTGTTGCCGGTACAATTAATTACCCCAGAGAGCTTTAAGCTGTTACTGGGAGGCCCAAAAGAAAGACGGCAGTTTTTTGATATGGGATTGTTTCACGTGGAACACAGCTTCTATTCCTTGTGGAGCAAATTGCAGCGTGTACTGAAACATCGCAATGCGTTGTTAAAAACACAAAAGCGTTATAACGATGAATATGCGTACTGGGACCAGAATCTGGCCAGTTTAGCATTTGAATTACAGGCTTTACGCCAGCGTTATATTTCGGCGTTAGATGCGGCGGTTCAGCCGCTATTGGTTGATGCTCCCTGGGCTTCGGGTTTAACCATGCAGTTGTATTCAGGCTGGCCTGAACGCATCGATACGCCGGAGCAACTACAGCAATTATTGCAGCAGAATTTTCTGCAGGATTTGCGCTTAGGACATTGTCAGTTTGGCCCACAAAAAGCGGATTTAAAGCTGAAAGTAGCGGGCCAGGCGGTAGAAGAAGTGTTGTCGCGTGGACAACTTAAAGTATTACTCTTTGCGCTGAAAGTTGCGCAAAGTAACGTGATTTATAACTACGGCCATAAAAAGCCGGTGTTATTAATTGATGATTTGGCCTCGGAATTAGACGATAATTCCAAGCGTCATATATTTAGTTTTTTAAACACCATTAATTCGCAGGTATTTATTTCAGCGATTAATACTGATCAGGTTCTGCCAGCAATACCGGATGTGAATCCAGCATTGTTTCACGTGGAACACGGACAGATAACAATACGGACAGAATGAAGATGGCCGAAGAACATATTTACGACTCGTCGAGTATCAAAGTATTAAAAGGCCTGGATGCCGTACGTAAAAGACCCGGTATGTATATCGGTGATACGGACGACGGTTCAGGCTTGCACCACATGGTATTCGAAGTCGTCGACAACTCCATCGATGAAGCCTTAGCTGGCCACTGTACTGACGTGTGGGTAACTATCCACACCGATAACTCAGTATCAGTACGCGACAACGGTCGTGGTATTCCTACAGATATGCACGAAGAGGGTGTATCTGCAGCTGAAGTTATCATGACGGTATTACACGCCGGTGGTAAATTCGATGATAACTCCTACAAAGTATCAGGTGGTTTGCACGGTGTAGGTGTATCTGTAGTGAACGCTTTATCTGACAAGTTAGAGCTGACCATTCGCCGTAAACAAAAAGTGCATTCACAAATCTACCGTTTAGGTGTGCCAGACGCGCCTTTATCTATAGTAGGTGAAACTGAAGGCACTGGTACTTCTATTCGTTTCTGGCCAAGTCCAACCATTTTCAGCGATATCAATTTCCACTACGATATTCTGGCCAAACGTTTACGCGAATTGTCATTCCTGAACTCTGGTGTCAGCATTATTCTGACCGACGAGCGTGACGACAAAACTGACCATTTCAAATACGAAGGTGGTATCGAAGCTTTTGTGCAGTACTTAAACCGCACCAAAACTCCGGTTCACCAGAAAGCCTTTTACTTCACCTCACACCGTGAAGAAGATGGTATTTCTGTAGAAGTAGCAATGCAGTGGAACGATTCCTTCCAGGAAGGTATTTACTGTTTCACCAACAACATTCCACAACGGGATGGTGGTGCTCACTTAGCAGGTTTCCGCTCGGCGTTAACCCGGGTGTTAAACACTTATATTGAGCACGAAGGCTACGCTAAAAAGATGAAAGTTTCGGCCACAGGCGACGACGCCCGTGAAGGTTTAACAGCTGTTATCAGCGTTAAAGTGCCGGATCCTAAGTTCAGTTCTCAAACCAAAGACAAGCTGGTTTCCAGTGAAGTGAAGTCTGCAGTTGAAAGTGCGATGCACGAAAAACTGAACGAATACCTGCTAGAAAACCCGGGTGAAGCCCGCATCATTGTTGGCAAAATTGTCGACGCAGCCCGTGCCCGTGAAGCGGCTCGTAAAGCCCGCGAAATGACACGCCGTAAAGGTGCGTTAGATATCGCAGGTTTACCAGGTAAATTGGCCGACTGTCAGGAAAAAGATCCAGCCTTATCAGAACTTTACCTGGTAGAGGGTGATTCTGCGGGTGGTTCTGCCAAGCAAGGCCGTAACCGCAAAAACCAGGCTATTCTGCCGTTAAAAGGTAAAATCCTGAACGTAGAAAAAGCCCGTTTCGACAAGATGATTTCATCTCAGGAAGTAGGCACGCTGATCACAGCTTTAGGTTGTGGTATTGGCCGTGACGAATACAACCCGGATAAAACTCGTTACCACAGCATCATCCTGATGACGGATGCTGACGTCGATGGTTCTCACATCCGTACTCTGTTACTGACGTTTTTCTACCGTCAAACCCCTGAGCTGATTGAACGTGGTTATATTTATATTGCTCAGCCACCTTTATACAAAGTGAAAAAAGGTAAGCAGGAGCAATATATTAAAGACGATCCGGCTTTAACTGAGTACTTAACCACACTTGCGCTGGATGAAGCTACTTTGCACGTCAATGCAGACGCTCCTGGCATAGGTGGCCTGCAGCTGGAAACCTTGGTGCAGCTGTACCATAAAGTGTCAGCCACTATCACTCGTTTAAGCCGTAAGATCCCGTCGAACTTACTAAACGAACTGGTCTATGTGCCTGCTATTACGCCTGAGCTGTGCAAAGACGCTGCTTTAGCCGAAAGCTGGGCCAAGAACATCATCACTCGTTTACAAGAGCGTGAAGGCGATGGTTCAAGCTATGGTTATGCTGTAGTTGAAGACCGCGAACGTCAGCTGTTTATACCAAAAGTCATTATCCGTCAGCACGGTATCGACAACGAATACCTGCTGCATTATGACTTTATCACTTCAGTAGACTATGGCCGTATTGTTGAATTAGGTGTTGCTATAGCTGACCTGATTGAAGAAGGTGGTTATGTCCGTCGTGGTGAGAAAATCAAGCCAATCGAAAGCTTTGTAGAAGGGCTTGAATGGCTGATGGCCGAATCGAAACGTGGTTTATATATCCAGCGTTACAAAGGACTGGGTGAGATGAACCCTGAACAGTTATGGGAAACCACCATGGATCCAAATACCCGCCGCATGCTGCGCGTGACTATTGAAGACGCCATTGGTGCCGACCAGCTGTTTAGCACACTAATGGGTGACGACGTAGAACCACGCCGTAACTTTATCGAAGAAAACGCGCTGCGGGTTGCAAACCTGGACGTGTAAATAAGTTTTTATTAACTGTAGTGTTTGACGATCAATTAACTAAAGATAAAGGCTACTTAATACAGTAGCCTTTATCATATATAGCTACTAACAGTAGCTGTATAATTCTATCTTCTATACTATTGCTAGAATAGGTCTAGCACGACGCCCGTCACATAAAAAATAAATATTCAGAAGGATTTGTCTATGCTTTTTAAAGGCAAGGAAGAGTTGCTCAGTGCGATCGAATGGAGCGATAATGATATAGTTTTCCTTGTTGGATCACCTCTTTCTTGCACCTATAAAGATAGAGTCGGTGTTCCTAATGTAAAAGAAATTTTAGAGATAGTTGAAAGCGAATTGTCAAGAGATTCAGCTTTATTGGCAAGGTACAAGAAAGAAATAGAAATTGGACTTAGTGACGCAGATCGATATCAACAAGCATTTTCATTTTTAGCTGATAATACTAGCCCTAACACGGTCAATGGCGTAATTCGTAAAAGCATACTCAAAGCGTATCTAAACGATTGTTCTAATGTAGATGTAAAAAATATAGCGGCGCTAGATAAACTACAAAATGACCATGATACTTGGTCTATCCCTCCAGCTACTTCAGCACTTGCGACTATACTATTAGCAGCCCCAAACGTTTCAAAAACAGTGCTTACTACAAACTTTGATCCATTGTTATCAATTGCACTCGCCAAAGAGGGCTGCAAACCAACAAGAATAGTGTTACACAATGATAGTAATTTGGAACAGTTTCATACTCCGACATATAACATCGTACATCTTCATGGTTTTTGGTTAAACACTGATACTCTTCATAATCCGATCCAACTAACAATAGATAGGCCAAACTTAAAACAATCACTGTCCCGAATTCTCAATAATAAAACATTAGTAGTTATAGGGTATGGTGGTTGGGAAGATGTTTTCACGCAGACTCTATTTTCATTGATGAGTGACTCAGGAGCTGACTTTGATATTCTATGGTGTTTTTTTGAGAAAAGTGAGGATATTGAAAATAAATATATAAACTTGCTACAGCATGCATCTCCAGCTATTCAAAGAGGAAGGTTTCGGGCATTTAGTGGGATCAACTGCCATGAGTTTCTGCCGGAATTATCTAAACACTTGGTTGTTACTACCTCAGTGCAAGAACTTGTTTCAGAAAGTCCAAAAACTGAAAAAAATACAATTTTACCTAACTATGAGGCTTTCCAGTCAAAAATAGAACTTCCTGTGTGGAAGATTCATCTAGAAGAAGCCCACAATCACGTTAGAAGCACCGAGAAGCAGCAATTAAGATACTTACTTAATAACTGTGGTTATGTAAATGTATTTTCGGATTGGGGCATGAGCAACCACGAGTTTATATTTAGCTTAACGACTGAAAAAGATACAGAATATTTTGGTGTGCCAATTTATAAAATAGACATTGAAGGTCTACAATCTAAAAAAGATTTATTAGATTATATTCAAGCTAGTTTTGGATTCAGTTTCCCTACATTTATTGAGAATTTACCTCAACATAAACACATAGTTTGTTTTGACAACGTAGACTCAAGTCTTGTTAATGGGAATGATCTTAGATATTACGTCAAAGAATTAATTGAGCTTGCTTCTATAATTGTTGACTACAACAAAGTCTCAAAAGTAGTTTTTATTAGCAAAAAGAAACTGGAATTTAGATCTGAGGCACTTTTCTTATCTAATCTACAAGAGTATGACGCCAAAGCATTTATATTAAATCACTCCTGTTTACGAGATCCATTAGATTCAAACACAATCAATTCCATTATAGAAATAGGAAAAGGCGTACCTTCAATTATAGAAAAATGTATCCAAGACTTAGACTACTTGTCGCCGGAACAATTGTATGAACTACACTATACGCCAGAAGGGCATCAGGCTTCTACGGGAATTGAAGTTCACAAAGATATTATCAAACGAGTTGAAACTCTTAGATTGAGTACAGAACGTCATAAAGCAGTCAGTTATTCGCTGCTGAAGACGTTAGCTATTTTAGAGCGAGGAGAAACTTTTGTTAATATAAAGAACTCGAACCCTTCCTTTAACTACAAACCAACTAATATCAAAGAGCTAGTTTCTCTTGAACTTTTGGAACCGATTTTAACAAGTGATTCATTTTCTGAAAAAGCAAGTCGAAATGATGAAGATAAAAAAATACTGAAATTATCGACTGCCGTAAGGAGTTACATATATAGCAAACTTGATAATGACGAAGTCTACGAGATAGCAAAAAATATCGCGACGTCTATTTTGGGACCAAAATGGATGTTAGGTATTCTGAAAGTCGATGCCCCGACAAAGCAGAATAATAAAAGGGAAAAAGATGATGTTGGAAGCAAAGCCGTATTGCTTGTGCAGTTATTGAAGTGTGCTATTGAGATGAATGTTGGTCGAGACATAGAAACGGCTTTCAGAGCATGCAGATCTTACTGTAGCATCATAGCGAAAAAAGCTAAGCATCAGGAAGTGATATCATTCAGTCGACAGATAAGGGCAATTTTAAGTGACTCGGACAACATCAGTGGCTTGTCATTATTTTATCTAAAAGAAGGCAAGTCAACTCGGATGGTGGATAATCATAGCAGCGTAGAAGCTGAAAATTTGTTAAATTTAGCTTTAGAAGATGATAGTTTGAGCAATAACTATAAAATTGAAGCACTTATTAACTTGATGTACATTTACGAGTCGCGAGAAAATATAGATAAAGCTAGAGAGATAGCCAGCAGCATACTGGAAATTGATAAAAAAAATGGCGAGGCAGCTTTATTTGGAGAGCGTCACTCAATCGAAGTTGACATAGAATCTCTGAAAAATTTGGAAAAAAAATATCGAGCAGCAAAACGATACAAGCTAGCAAACAATGCTGCATTTAGTTTGTTTGATTTAGAAAGCTCAAATCAGCGTAAGTTAAATATACTTGAAAGGGTGCTTTCCAGTGAGGGTGATGACTACAATCGCATGAGAGCAATAGCAAGGAAAGCTAGTTTGGTTCGAAAAGATACTGGAATATTTGAACCTACTCAAGCAGAGCTTGATTTGCTAATTGCCGCTTACTTATTTGCTTACTCACAAAAAATGAATTCAATACTCAACCAGTCACATCAAGCCCTCTGGGAACAATTTATTAGGACTGACAATATAAGGGGGCTATGCACTTTATACCGTCACAGCTCTTTATATTGGCGAATATTTGAGGACACAAAGAGAGAGTTAATTTACGGTAAAGCAATCAATTCGCTACTACGTCATTTATCTCCGGATAAATACATCGATTTCTCAAATATCGAAAATGCCTATGTTTTACATCGTTCAAGTCAAGTTGGCGGCGCAACGTGAAGGCTGAAACTAGACTTGTTTAGAAGGTTTAGTTTCAATTTCTCTACTTAGGCTATATCAAAAACCCATAAAAAACGCGGCTTAGCGCTACAGTTCGACGCCGCAAATAGGTATACTTTTCAGTCATTTTTACCAGCAGGTCAGGCTAATGCAAAAGTACGATATGAAGACCTTCCAGGGGTTGATCCTGGCATTACAAGATTATTGGGCACGCCAGGGCTGCGTTATTGTTCAGCCGCTGGATATGGAAGTAGGGGCCGGTACTTTCCATCCTATGACTTTTTTACGTTCTTTAGGCCCAGAGCCGACCAACGTGGCTTATGTGCAGCCTTGCCGCCGTCCTACCGATGGCCGTTACGGTGAAAACCCAAACCGTCTGCAGCACTACTATCAGTTTCAGGTGATCTTAAAGCCGTCGCCAGCCAATATTCAGGAGCTGTATTTAGGTTCCTTGCGTGAACTGGGTATTGATACCCTGGTGCACGATATCCGTTTTGTTGAAGACAACTGGGAATCGCCAACGCTGGGCGCCTGGGGTCTGGGTTGGGAAGTGTGGCTAAACGGTATGGAAGTGACTCAGTTCACTTATTTCCAGCAAGTAGGTGGCTTAGAGTGCCGTCCTGTCACAGGCGAAATTACCTATGGTTTAGAGCGTCTGGCGATGTACATCCAGGGCGTTGACAGTATTTATGATCTGGTGTGGGCTGACGGTCCTTTAGGCCGCGTCACTTATGGTGATGTATTCCACCAGAACGAAGTAGAGCAGTCCACTTACAACTTTGAATATGCTGACGTGCCAGCGCTGTTCACTTACTTCGATCAGTGTGAAGCGGAAAGCCAAAAGCTGATTGAAGCAGGCCTAGCTTTACCTGCTTATGAAAAAGTAATGAAAGCCTCACATGCGTTTAACTTACTGGATGCCCGTCACGCCATTTCTGTGACCGAGCGTCAGCGTTATATTCTGCGGGTGCGCACCCTGGCTAAAGCCTGTGCTGAAGCCTATTTCGCTGCGCGGGAAAAGTTAGGTTTTCCCCTATGTAGTGATAGCAAGAGCCGTAACCAGTCAAAGCAGGAGGCATAATGTCTGTGCAAGATTTTTTCGTAGAAATTGGTACCGAAGAGTTACCACCAAAAGCATTAAAAACTCTGGCGACAGCCTTTGCTGACAATATCACTGAAGAGCTGGCCAAGCAGAATTTAAGCCATGGCGACGTTAGCTGGTATGCAGCGCCACGCCGTTTAGCGGTTCGTGTCAATCAACTGGCGTTGCAACAGCAAGACAAAGTGGTAGAAAAACGTGGCCCGGCTTTAGCTGCTGCTTTTGATGCTGATGGCAAGCCAACTAAGGCTGCTGCAGCCTGGGCTGCGTCGAACGGTATTACTGCTGAGCAGGCCGAACGTTTAGAAACGGATAAAGGCGCCTGGTTAATTCATAAAGCACTGATTAAAGGCGAAAGCACGGTAGCTTTATTACCAGCTGTGATCAGCACTGCTTTAGCTAAGTTACCTATTGCCAAGCCAATGCGCTGGGGTAATTCAACGGCCGAATTTATCCGCCCTGTGCACACTGTCACCCTGTTATTAGGTGACGATGTAGTGCCTGCTACTATTCTTGGCAAAGAGTCGGGACGTGTTAGCTATGGCCACCGTTTCCATGCACCAGCTTTGGTAGAAATCAAAAATGCCGATGCCTACTTAAGCACGCTGGAACAGTCTTATGTCATTGCCGACTTCGCCAAACGTAAAGCTATTATTGCTGAAAACGTAGCAGCTCAAGCCAAAGCTTTAAACGGTGTGGCGCTGATGGATGATGCCTTGCTGGAAGAAGTGGCCTCTTTAGTTGAATGGCCAGTTGTACTGGTAGGTTCTTTTGAAGAACGTTTCCTGCAGGTCCCGGCTGAGCCGTTAATCTCCACCATGAAAGACAACCAGAAGTATTTCCCGCTGGTTGATAACAATGGCAAGTTACTGAATAAATTCATCTTTGTGGCGAACATTGCCAGCAAAGACCCAAGCCAGATTATCTCTGGTAACGAAAAAGTCGTGCGTCCACGTTTATCTGACGCTCAGTTCTTTTTTGTCACAGATGCCAAAACCAAACTGGTCGATCGTCTGCCTGCCTTAAGCACTGTATTGTTCCAGCAGAAGCTGGGTACTTTATTAGAGAAATCAGAGCGTATCGCCAAAGTTGCCGCTTTTATTGCTGGCAAAATTGGTGCTGATATCACTCATGCTGAACGCGCCGGTTTATTATCTAAAACCGACTTAATGACCAATATGGTTGGCGAGTTCCCCGAAGTGCAGGGCGTGATGGGTATGCATTATGCCCGTCTGGACGGTGAAGCCGAAGCTGTGGCTGTAGCATTGAACGAGCAATATAAACCACGTTTTGCCGGTGACAGCCTGCCAAGCCAGCTCGAAGCTTGTGCTGTAGCCATAGCCGATAAAATGGATTCGCTGGTCGGTATCTTTGGTATAGGTCAGGCGCCAAAAGGCGATAAAGACCCGTTTGCTTTACGTCGTGCTGCCATTGGTGCGCTGCGTATTATGGTGGAAAAACAGTTACCACTGGATCTGATTGAACTGATTGAATTCAGCAAAACCACCTTCGGCGACAAGTTGACTCAAGCCAGCGTATCCGACGAAGTGCTGGACTTTATGCTTGGCCGTTTCCGCGCCTGGTACGAAGGCGAAGGTTTTGGTGTTGACGTGATCCAGGCTGTATTAGCCCGCCGTCCAACCAATCCGGCCGACTTCGACCGTCGTGTTAAAGCTGTAGCTGAATTCCGTAAACTGGATGCCGCTTTAGCTTTAGCTGCCGCCAATAAGCGGGTAGCCAATATTCTGGCCAAAGTGACAGAAGCTATTCCTGCTAGCGTTAACAGCGCTCTGCTGAGCGAAGAAGCTGAACAAGCTCTGTATAAGGCCATAGTGGCGGAACAGGCCTATCAGGCCACTGTAAGCAGCTATGCCGAAGGTTTAAGCCATCTGGCCGCCATGCGCGATGTAGTGGACCAGTTCTTCGACAAAGTTATGGTCAACGCCGACGATGCAGCAGTACGACTAAACCGTCAGGCCTTGTTACAGCAATTACGTGAGTTATTCCTGCGTGTAGCGGATATTTCAGTATTGCAGTGATATGCAACTGATTGATAATAATAAAAAAAAGGAGCTTCGGCTCCTTTTTTGTTGGGCCAAGATAGTAATGATAAGAGTCGAGGCTTAGCAATTTATTGATTCAACCACTTCCTAAACAAAGCTGTTCTGGTTTTGCTGCTGATTGCTGGTTCTTTATCACAGCTTAGCACTACAGCCACTGACTCTTTGTTATAAGGCTCTACCTGCAAAATACTGCTGATATGCAGGATATCGCTGCGATTTAGCCGGAAGAATTCGCTGGGGTCGAGCTGGCTTTCGATATCGCCTAAGTTGGCTTCCGTCAGTATATGCACGCTGTTGTGTTTATCTGTGGCCAGTAATACGCCGTTGGCGGCACGAATAAGCAGAATATCGGTGACTGGCAAAATAGATAAGCTTTGGCCTTTGCGTAATAAAAAACGCTTTTTATAAGCCGGAGCTGCAGTTAGCACTGGCTGTTGTAACTTATGTTTAAGCTGGGCAAAGTTCAGCATAGCTTCGGCGAATCTGGGGTATGAGAAGGGCTTCAGTAAATAATCCACCGCCTGGTACTGAAACACCTGCATCCAGTATTGGTCATAAGCCGTTGTGAAAAGCACAGGGCAAGGCAAATCCAGCTGTTCTAACGCAGCAAATACCTGGCCATCTGTCAGCTCTACATCGGAGAAGATTAAATCCAACAGTTTTGCTTTAGGCTCTGCAGCGAAAAACTCCAGTACCTGCGCCACAGAACCTAGTTGAGCAACTATCTCTACATCGGGCTGATATCGTTGCAGATAACCCCCCAGTTTTTCTGCCGCTAATTGCTCGTCTTCAATAATCAGTACTTTCATGGCTAATCCTTGCTTGTACAGCTTGTTTACACATTATGCTGCAGCGGCACTTTCACTATAAATTCGTCGTTTTGTATCACGTCTATCGGCTTACCAAGCAAAGCCAGACAACGTTCAGATAAATTTGTTAAACCAGTGCCAGTGCCTGGCTGAGCAAAAGCCTTGGGTCTTAGTGGGTGACGCACTATCAGCAGATTTTGTTGCAGTTCCAGTTGAATCAACAAAGGTTGTTCGGCTGATGCGCTGTTATGTTTTACCGCGTTTTCCAATAGCAGCTGCAGGCAGCAGGGGACTAACTGATAGTTTGTTTGTTGTTCCGGATCTACACAGATCTTTAGCTGAAAACTGGACGGAAAACGCTGTGCCAACAGCGCCATATACTGCTGTGCAAAAGCCAGCTCGTCGGCAAAAGGCACTAGCATTTTATTGCCTTGTTGCAACTGGTAACGGTAAATGTCGGCAAAATGGTCAAGAAACTGTTCGGCCTGCTCCGGGCTTTTATGAATAAGCACGGAGAGCACATTTAAATTATTAAACAAAAAGTGTGGATCCAGTTGCTGCTGCAGTAATTGCAGTTTGAACTGCTGGTTATGTTGCTGTGCCTGCAGCAGCTCCAGTTGCTGTTGTTGTTGGCGTTTTAAGGCCTGCCATAACAAGTCTGCGCCCGCTATTAAGCTATGCACCAGCATATACATCAGGCTCACCCGCAGATACTGCTGTAGCAAAAAGGGCTGGCTAGTGGCTGTATCTATCAAAAGCTGCATGCCAGTCATCAGGCTAACAAAAATCAGTAAACTTAAACCAAAGCTCTGGGTGTAACGCTGCAGCAATGAAGCCGCAGCGTCTTTAGCCCAAAGTACTGTATCCAGCTTGCGGCTTAGCCATAGCGATAACGCGGCCTGCAAGGTTAGCCAGACCGGAGCATCGGCATGAAACTGCAGGGGTTGCCCTGGTGCTGTTTGCAGCAGCGCCAGGTACAACATCAAGCCATAGGAAAAGGCCAATAACAGGACAAAAGTTTTTAGCTGTTTCATTAGTTCACCTTTACTGCTTCTGGTAAACGCAGCAGTTCGCTGCCATCTTCGGCATAAAACACCAGTTGAGGTTTTCCATCTTTACCTACAGCCATTTCAATTCGTTTATTTCCTTGTGGATCATTAAGTTGCAGCATTGCCTTTTTGTTTAATGTGCCATAAAAAGCCCGTCTGTTACCATGAATATCTGGGTGTTGTTGCTCCAGTTCTTTAATGCGTGCTGAAGCTTTGGCATCACCTTTTTCTGCGGCTAGCATCAGCTGCATGTAGTCATCAATAGGGTATTGCGGCCTGTCTACCACGTTCAGGCCAGAGATCAGCATACCGTCCTGTTCAATATGCTGTAGCGCCAGGCTTTGGTCCTGATTGTAACGGTCAAAGGATAAATGCAGGCCGTGTTCCACCTTGCCGTCTTTTTCAAAACCACGGAACACAAAACCACCGTTTTCTGTGCCTTCGTCATTGTAAAAAATCATGCCTGGGCGTGGACCCGGATCAAAAAACTCTTTGCCGTCCTTAATGGCTTTAGGCGCATGGCCTGTATTGGCTATCACCAAACGTGGATGGCCGCTGGGTTCCATCACATTAATTCGCTGCACATTCAGTTCACGCACTGTGCTGCTGTCGCTTGGCAGCAATTGGGTTTTAATGGTTAAAGCAGCCAGTGCCGTGATTAACAGCAGGTTTAAGTTGGTTTGGTTAAAAATTTTATTGGTCTGTTGCATCATGTTTTACCTTGTTTATCAGGTGTTAAGTGTCTTGATGCAGGCAGTGTGGCGGAATGGCGTTGGCCCTTACAGAGCGAATCCATAAGGGGCTGAAAGTGGTCAATAAAGGGCGGAAAAAACTAGTTAAAAGAGCGTGGAGGGGGATTGAATGCTTAGCCCGACTTTTTTACTAAATAGCGATAAGGTTCAACGCTGGTATCGCTGGCGACCAGTTCATGCTCCATAAAACGGCAGAAAGCAGGAATATCGCGGGTAGTAGCCGGGTCGTCTGCGGTGATCAACAGCGTCTGGCCCGCCGTCATTTTACGAATAGCCAGTCGGGTTAGCATCACAGGCTCAGGACAACGTAAACCTAAAGTATCCAGCTGCTGATCGGCCGCTAAAAATAACTGTTCAGGGTTCGACATGGCTTTTGCTCCACAGCTTTCAAACTAAAAGGGCGCTTATGCTAACTTAGCTTATTGGTGCTGAAAAGCCGGAATTAAGCGAAAACCTCTACTTCAGGCTAAGATTGGGCAAAAGTATGTAAATTAAGATAGCATATCGTTAATTTCGCTTATACCTGCTGCTGTTACAGGGTTTGATACAGGACTTAGCTGATGAATGATTTGGTGCTCGATCTCACTCCTTTGCATAATGCCACCAATAGGCTGCATGAAGGCTGGTTAAGATATCAGATGGATATCAGCGACACGCAAATTCGTGATGGTCTGGTGCAGCGTTTTGAGTTTACTTATGAAATCAGCCATAAAATGCTGAAGCGTTACCTGGAAATGGCGTCCGCGACTCCTGAGTTATTTGATCAAATGCCTTTTCAGGACTTGATCCGCACTGGTAATGAGCAGGGTTTATTACTCGGAAGCTGGCCGGACTGGCGTTTGTATCGGGAAATGCGTGGCAAAACCAGTCATAGCTACGATGAAGCTGTGGCTTTAGAAGTGGTGGCTGGTATTCCAAAGTTTTTAGCTGAAGCCAGCTATTTATCTGAGCAGTTAAAAAAGAGGATGGCATGAGCATTAGCCAGTTAGATATCAGTTCTGAACATTTGGCTATAGTGCAGCAGATATTGCGACAACTGGTGCCTTCCTGTGAAGCCTGGGCTTTTGGTTCACGTGTCAAAGGGACTGCTAAGCCTTTTTCTGATTTGGATTTGGTGATTATGTCGCAGCAGCCTTTGTCTTTAGCCTTGGTGGCCAGTTTACACGAAGCTTTTTCTGAGTCTGATTTGCCGTGGAAAGTAGATATTGTGGATTGGTCGACAACAAGCCTGGATTTTAAGACTGTGATTGATCAGCAGAAAGTAAAAGTTCAGGCTGTGGTGTTTTAAATCTTTCGCAGTTGCATTTCAAAGTACAAATAAAAAGGGCTGGCCAAAGCCAACCCTCTTAATTCAAAAGCGAACAGCTGATATTTATTTACTCAACACGCTCAAACACTGTCGCTATGCCCTGGCCTAAGCCAATACACATAGTGGCTAAGCCGTATTTGCCGCCTTTGTCTTCCATCACGTTAATCAGTGTGGTGCTGATCCGTGAACCAGAGCAGCCCAGCGGGTGACCTAAAGCTATGGCTCCACCGTTTAAGTTGACTTTGGTGTCCATATATTCCAGTAAACCTAAGTCTTTCATCACAGGCAGAGCCTGAGCAGCGAAAGCCTCGTTTAACTCGGCGTAGTCGATATCAGCAATAGTGATACCTGCAGCTTTTAAGGCTTTTTTACTGGCCGGAACCGGACCGTAACCCATGATAGACGGGTCACAACCAGCTACACCCATGCCAATGACTTTAGCGCGTATTTTTAAACCTAAAGCTTTGGCTTTTTCTTCGCTCATCACCAGCATGCCAGAGGCACCGTCTGATAAAGCAGAAGAAGTACCAGCAGTCACAGTACCGTTGGCTGGGTCAAACACCGGACGTAAAGCGCCCAGAGCTTCTACAGTAGTTTCAGGACGAATGACTTCGTCGGTATCAAATACTTTTAATACGCCGTCAGCATCATGGCCTTGCACTGGGATAATTTCGTTTTTAAAACGACCCTGCAGAGTGGCTTCATAAGCTAAACGGTGTGAGCGTGCGCCAAACTCGTCTTGTTGCTGACGGCTGATTCCATGCAGTTTGCCTAAGAGTTCAGCGGTTAAACCCATCATGCCTGAAGCTTTGGCGATGTTTTTGCCTAAACCAGGGTGGAAATCCACGCCGTGGGTCATAGGCACATGGCCCATATGTTCCACGCCACCAATTAAATACACATCACCCATGCCGGTTTGAATGGCACGCACTGCGTCGTGTAAGGCCTGCATTGATGAACCACAAAGACGGTTTACCGTCACAGCCGGCACAGAATGCGGAATGCCTGCCAATAACGACGCGTTACGTGCCACGTTAAAACCTTGTTCCAGAGTTTGTTGTACACAACCCCAGATAATGTCGTCTATCTCGGCTGGATCTAAAGCCGGGTTACGTTCAACCAAAGCGGCCATTACATAAGCGGATAATTCCTCTGCACGCACGTTGCGGAAGATACCTGCTTTAGAACGACCCATAGGGGTACGGATACAATCAACGATCACTGCTTGTTTCATTTGTTTCTCTCCGCCTTAAACCGGGTAAAACACGGCACCAGAAGCTGCCATGGCGCGGGTTTTGTCTGTTACCTGATAGATTTCACCTAAGTGGGCGTATTTGTCGGCTAAAGCAACAAAGTTAGCCAGACCTATGGTGTCGGCATAACGCAACGGGCCTCCACGGAACGGAGGGAAACCTAAACCATAAATTAAGCCCATATCAGCTTCTGCGGCGCTGGCAACAATGCCTTCTTCTAAGCAGCGGATCACTTCGTTAATCATTGGCACCATACAACGGGCAATGATGTCGTCCGCGCTGAATTCCACACCTGTGCTACCTGCTTTAGCCAATAATTCGTAGGAAACTGCATCAGAGTCTTTTTTCGGTTTGCCTTTGGCGTCTTTGCTGTACGCGTAGAAACCTACACCGTTTTTCTGACCATAACGTTGTGCCTGATACATCAGGGCTACAGGGTCATTGTCCAGTTTGCCCATGCGAGTTGGGAAACCAGCAGCCATCACGTCTGTGCAGTGGAAGGCGGTATCTAAACCAACAACGTCCAGCAAGTAAGCAGGGCCCATAGGCCAGCCGAAGGTTTTTTCCATCACTTTGTCTACTTTGGCAAAGTCAGCACCGTCTAAAACCAGTTTGCTGAAACCTGCAAAGTACGGGAACAAGACGCGGTTGACATAAAAGCCAGGGCAGTCGTTCACAACAATAGGGGATTTACCCATTCTGGCAGCATAAGCGACTACAGCAGCTACTGTTTCTTCGCTGGTGTCTTTACCGCGAATCACTTCAACCAGCGGCATTTGGTGCACTGGGTTAAAGAAGTGCATACCGCAGAAGCGGCTTGGGTCTTTTAAGTTGGCCGCTAAAGAATCAATGGAGATAGTAGAAGTATTGGAAGTAATAATGGCATCGGCCGCTACTGACTCCTCGACTTCTTTTAATACTGCACCTTTGATTTTTGGGTTTTCTACTACCGCTTCCACAACTATGTCGACAGTTTTCACTGCTTCCATGCTCAGCGTAGGTTGAATGCTGGCAATCACTTTCGCCATGCCCACTGCATCTAACTTTTTGCGTTCGACCTGCTTGTTCAGCAGCTTAGTGGCTTCGCCCATACCCAGCTCTAAAGCTTTGTCGGCTATGTCTTTCATCACAACTGGCACGCCTTTTAATGCAGACTGGTAAGCGATGCCGCCACCCATAATGCCTGCGCCTAAAACCGCTGCTTTCTTAATTTCTTTGGTTGCTACTTTGGCTGCTTTTTTCGCTTTGCCTTTGATCAACTGGTCATTGAGGAACAAACCAATCTGCGCAGCAGCAGCTGTAGTTTTTGCCAGTTTGGCAAAAGAGGCGTTTTCTAAAGCCACAGCACCAGCACGTTCTAAGCGGGCTGCGGCTTCAATAGTTTCTACCGCTACCATAGGAGCAGGGTAATGTTTACCTGCATTGGCAAACACCATGCCTTTAGCAGTATTGAAGCTCATCATGGCTTCAATTTTATTCAGCTTTAATGGCTGTAATTTGGCAGCGCGTTTTTTCTGCCAGTTTAGTTTGCCAGCTATGGCATCCTTGATCATTGACAAGGCTGCGTCTTTTAATTTTTCCGGAGCAACCACGGCGTCGATAGCGCCTTCTTTTAACGCAGCGTCAGCGCCACGTTCTTTACCTGTGGTGATCCATTCCATACCACCGTCAGCACCAATAATGCGAGGTAAACGGACTGAACCACCAAAGCCTGGCATTAAACCCAGTTTCACTTCAGGTAAACCTACTTTGGCTGTGGTGTCTGCTACACGGTAGTCTGCAGTTAAGGTCCACTCGAAACCACCACCTAAGGCAAAACCACGAATAGCTGCAATGGTTGGAACCGGTAAATCTTCTGCCAGGTCAAACACGTCAGAGGCAGATTTGATCCAGGGGATAAGTTCAGCTTCAGGCTGCTGGAATGTACCTAAAAACTCTGTAATGTCAGCACCAACGATGAATGCGTCTTTTCCTGAGGTGTAAATCACGCCTTTGAGGTTTTTATCTGCATGCAGCAGATTCAAAGCGGCGCGACAATCTGCTAAGGTTTGTTGGTCAAATTTATTAACTGAACCGGCAGCATTAAAGGTAAACTCGGCAATACCATCCGCCAGATAGGCGACGGTGATGCTGTTACTCTGGTAGATCATGAATGTTCTCCTTCGTCCGATAGGGTGGACTGTTGCTTTTATTCGCAACTGGTAAGATGAGTCTATTGCAGTCTCAGTGTGTCGTGGTTAAGTAAAAATTTCAACCGTTATTTAAACACTTGTTTGAATTGACGGTGGATGTTCCAGTAACTATAGGTGGTAAATATTTGTATGTGGCGTTTCTCCTCTGTTTTCCGTCCATCGCTTTGGTTGCTGGCAACCGCCGCCTTGTCCGTCGTTTTTCCTGTGCATGCTATCAATGAGGGCATGCGTAAACGTTTCGAACTGGCTGAGAAAAACATCCATAAACTGACTGAAACTCAGGCCAAAAAAGTCTTAAAAGAAATGCAGGCTTATCCGCTGCAGCCTTATTTGGAACTGGAGTGGCTAAGTAAATCGCTGGATGACACCAATGCTGTTGTACGTTTTATGCAAGAGCATCAGGGCACACCATTGGAGCGTACTTTACGCGCGCGTTGGCTGAATTATCTGGCAAATCGCAAACAAGCTCAGTTATTTCTGAAAAACTATCAATATGGCTCTGACGTTGTGCTGGATTGTCAGGCTTTGGAAATGCGGCTGGTGCTGGAAAAGCCTGCTGCCGTTTGGCCCGCAGTGCGTGATTTGTGGGCTGTAGGTAAAACTCGTCCTGATGAATGCGACCCTATTTTTGACCGTTGGCGTAAAGCCGGTCAGCGTACGCCTGATGCCGTTTGGCAACGGGTGTTGGCCGCGGTAAAAGCTGATAATCAGCGCATGTTGCCTTATTTACGTAGTTTGTTACCGCAGGACCAGAAATACCTGGCAGAAAAGTGGGTGCAGGTGATGGATAACCCTTCCTTGGTGTACCGCAAAAACTTCCTGCCACTGCGCAGCCCACTTGAGCGTGATTTAGCTGCCTATGGCATGCAAAAGTTGGTATGGAAAAAACCAGATCAAGCCATTGAGGTGTGGAACAAATTTGCCCATGACCCGGCCTTCAGCAACGAAAACCGCGCTGTGACCGCGCGTCAGATCGCCATAGCTTTAGCCAGTAAAAACGATCCTCGTGCTGATAAATTTATCGCCATAGTGCCAAATGAATACAAAGATAAATTATTTGTGCAGTGGCAATTAGCCAGCTTGTTACGCAAAAAGGACTGGTACGCTGTCATTGAAGCTGTGAAGGCTTTACCCACAGAACTGGCCGAAGAAGAATCGAGCCAATACTGGTTAGCCCGCGCTTATCAGCAGGTGAACTTAAAAGAATCCTCTGTGCATATTTATCAGCAACTGGCCAAGCTGCGCAGTTACTACGGTTATCTGGCAGCAGCTCATTTAGGCCAGCCGCCTAGTCTGGCACATAAGCCTGTGCCTGTGTCGGCCACCGACTTTTTAGCTTTTAAAAGCAGTGCGCCAATCCGCCGGATGAAAGAATGGCAAGCACTTAAGCGGCCTAACGCAGCTAAGCGTGAACTGACACATCTGCAGCAATATGGCAGTGATTTGCAAAAATACAGTGCGGCTAAACTGGCTTATGAGTGGGGTTGGTACGACAACGCTATAGTAGCACTGGCCAAAGCAGGTTATTGGGATGATGTCGACTTGCGTTTCCCTATGGCCTATAGCAAAGAAATTCAGACCTACTCGAAAAAAGCCAAAGTGGATCCTGCCTGGGCTATGGCGATAGCGCGGCGTGAAAGTACTTTTATTCCAACAGCTAAGTCGCCTGTTGGCGCTCATGGCCTGATGCAAATTATGCCAGCAACAGCCAAACATATTACCGGCCGTCGTGTACCTGTTGAGCAGTTGTATAATCCGGTCACCAATATTAATTACGGTACTTATTACCTGAATTACCTGATGAAACATACCGACAATAATGTGGTGTTTGCGACCGCCTCTTATAACGCTGGTTTTAGCAGAGTAAAATCCTGGATCCCCAAAGATGGTTCAGTACCACTGGATATCTGGGTGGAGACCATTCCTTTTAAAGAAACCCGCGACTATGTCAAAAACGTCATGATGTATTACCAGATCTACAGCTTAAAAATGCAGAAAAGTCAGCATATTTTTGAGCCTCTGGCCGAAATGCGGGTAGGGATCGAGGGCTAAGGTCCTCGTGGTACAATGGCTTTGAATTAGTAAATATTTATTGGGATCTGAATTTATGCGTCCAGCTTATCAAGAACTTTACGCCGCTCATTTATTTGTGTTGCAGCAACGCACTAAAGCCGTATTGGCCCGCGAGAATCTGGACGCTTTAGTGATCCACTCAGGCCAGGCCAAACGCCAGTTCCTCGACGATATGGATTATCCGTTTAAAGTAAATCCGTTATTTAAAGCCTGGATCCCAGTGGTAGACAACCCGAATTGCTGGTTGATTGTCGATGGTGTGAATAAACCTAAACTGGTCTTTTATCTGCCAAAAGATTTCTGGCACAAAGTGCCTGACGCTCCTGATTCATTCTGGTCTGGTTTTTTTGATATTCAAATTCTGGAAAAAGCCAATCAGGTTGAGCGTATTCTGCCTTATGACAAAGGCCGCATGGCGTATCTGGGCGAGCATATTGAAGTAGCGACAGCTTTAGGTTTTAGCGAAATTAACCCTGAAGGCGTGATCAGCTATCTGCATTACCACCGCGCTTACAAAACCGACTACGAGTTGGCCTGTATGCGTCAGGCTAATACTCTTGCAGTAGCAGGGCACAATGCTGCCAAAGCCACTTTTATGGCGGGTGGTTCAGAGTTTGATATTCAGCTGGCCTATCTGGCAGCAGTGGGTCAGAGCGAAAACGAAGTGCCTTACGGCAATATCATAGCGCTGAATCAAAACGCGGCTATTTTGCATTACACAGCTTTAGAGCGAAAAAAACCGGACCAGCTTCATTCGTTTTTAATAGACGCTGGTGCCAGTTTTCATGGTTATGCCGCTGATATTACCCGTACTTATAGCTTTTTAGACGACGAATTCGCAGCTCTGATCAATGCAATGACGGATAGTGAACTCAAACTGGTGGATGGCTTAAAACCTGGTATCAAATACCCGGATTTACATATCGAAGCTCATCAGCATATTGCCAGAATTCTGGCCGACTTTAACTTTGTACAAATGTCCGCTGAAGGCATCCTGGAATCCGGTATCAGCCGTACTTTCTTCCCGCATGGTTTAGGTCATCACCTGGGGGTACAGGTACATGATGTCGGCGGTTTTATGGCCGATGAACGTGGTACTCATGTGGCAGCTCCTGCTGATCATCCATTCCTGCGTACCACTCGTCTGGTCGAGGCCAACATGGTCTTTACCATAGAGCCGGGTTTGTATTTTATTGACTCTTTATTGGCTGACTTAAAAGATACAGCCCATGGCAAAGCAGTGAACTGGGATAAAGTGGCTGAATTCCGTAAATACGGCGGTATCCGTATTGAGGATAACGTCATAGTGCACAAAGACCGCAATGAAAATATGACCCGTGAGCTGAAGCTGGCTTAAGGTGTTTTGATGTCCGGTTGTTGGGTATTGGCTAAAACGGTTTCGTCTGAACAAGAAATCAAACGCAGCCGTTTTTTATGTACTTTATGGCCGATACAAAGTCTGGCAGAAGGCCAGCAGATTATTCGTCAGCAAAAACAGCAACATCAACAAGCAGCTCATGTCTGCAGTGCTATGCTGTTGCCGGCAGGTGCAACAGGTCAGCCACAAGCCTTCAGTGATGATGGTGAACCTTCTGGCACCGCAGGCAAACCTATGTTGGCTGTATTGCAAGGCTCTGGCATGGTAGGGCTTTGTGCGACTGTAGTACGTTACTATGGTGGTATTCAGCTGGGCACAGGCGGATTAGTCCGTGCCTACAGTGATGCTGTACGACAAGCTCTAACGCTGGCACAACGTGAATTTATACCTATACGGCATCAGGCCACTTTATCTGTGCCTTATGCCGTTTTTGAAGCCATACAGCGTCTGTGGCAAAACCGCTGGTTGATAGACCAGCAAGAGTTTGACCAGCAAGTGCGATTAACAGTACGTATCGCTCAAAGCGACCAACAGGAATTTGAACAGCAGTTTATGCAGACCATACTCAGACTCAAAGAACCACAAGCCACCTTGATGTGGCATAACCCGTCAGAGCAGGATTCCTGATGCAATACCGTTCCATCATCCGTATTTTAGGTCTGCTGGTTACCATCTTCAGTATTACCATGTTACCACCAGCCTTTGTTGCCTATTGGTATCAGGATGGTGCTGGCGTGCCTTTTTTATTGTCTTTTTTCCTGTCCTTGCTGATTGGTTTTGTAGTCTGGTATCCAAACCGTAAAGAGAAATCTGAACTGAAAGTGCGGGAAGGCTTTTTAATCGTAGTGTTGTTCTGGACCGTATTAGGTGCAGTAGGTGCATTACCTTTCTGGCTGACAGAAAATCCTGATATGAACCTGGCTGCCAGTATGTTTGAGTCTTTTTCAGGCTTAACCACCACTGGCGCTACTGTGCTGACAGGTTTAGAAAGTCTGCCCAAAGCTATTTTGTATTATCGCCAGCAAATGCAGTGGTTTGGCGGTATGGGGATCATCGTATTAGCTGTGGCTATTCTGCCTATGTTAGGGGTAGGGGGCATGCAGTTGTACAGGGCTGAAACTCCGGGGCCGGTCAAAGATAACAAAATGACGCCCCGTATAGCTGATACCGCTAAGCATCTGTGGTTTATCTATCTGGGGATTACTATCGCTTGTGCTGTATCTTTTTATGTCGCGGGTATGAGTGTTTTTGATGCGATTTGCCATGCATTTTCTACCGTAGCTGTAGGTGGTTTTTCTACCTACGACGCTAGTATTGGTTACTTTAACAGCGTCAGTATTAATATGATTTGCGCGCTGTTTTTACTGATTAGCTCAGTCAATTTCCCGTTGCACTTTGCCGCTGTGCGGGGCAAAAACATTAAAACCTATTGGCGCGATCCTGAATTTAAAGCCTTTGTTGCTATTCAGCTGGCGCTGATGGTGATCTGTTTTCTGGTGCTGTTGGAAGAGCAAATTTATCCTGACTGGCAAAGTGCGTTAAACCATGGATTATTTCAGTCCGTGTCTATGTCGACTACTGCAGGTTTCTCCACCGCAAGCTTTTCCAGCTGGCCGCTGTTTTTGCCTATTCTGTTAATTTTCGCCAGCTTTATCGGCGGTTGTGCCGGTTCTGCTGCCGGTGGTTTAAAAGTAGTGCGGGTGCTGTTGTTATTCCTGCAAGGTAAAAGAGAGCTAAATCGTTTAGTGCATCCACGTGCTGTGTATTCGATCAAACTTGGGCGTCGACCAGTACCGGATCGAATAGTAGAAGCCGTCTGGGGCTTTTTTGCCGCTTATACTTTTGTATTTGTCGTCATTATGTTGTTACTGCTGTTGGTGGGTATGGACAATATCAGCGCTTTCACCGCTACAGCGGCTTGTTTAAATAACTTAGGCCCTGGCTTAGGGGAAGTGGCAGCCAACTTTGCATCAGTGCCGGATGCCGGCAAATGGGTACTGATTATGGCGATGATCTTCGGTCGTCTGGAGGTGTTTACTTTGTTGGTATTATTCACAGCTGTATTCTGGAAAGATTAATTCTGCCGTCGTCCTTGTCGCTACAGCGGCGTTGACCGCACTCAATAGCTCCGGTCGCATAGACAGCTATGCTCCGGGAGACTCTTTCGTTTGTCGCCTTGCTGTAACCACAATGCCATAGGCAGAATCCTTGGCGTCCAATCTTTTCTACATCGAATTCTAATTTTAGACGGGCGCCGATAAACGGCGCCCCTACAGCTGTATTAAATAAATATCGCGCTGACCTGGAATAAACGTTCCACTTCGGTGATGTACTTTTTATCCACCAGAAATAAAATCACATGGTCGTCAGTTTCAATCACTACGTTATCGTGGGCTATTAATACTTCGTCGCCACGCACTATGGCGCCTATGGTTGCACCCGGTGGCAGTTTAATCTGGCCTATAGCCTGACCTACCACTTTAGATGTCGACTTATCACCATGAGCCACAGCCTCAATGGCTTCTGCAGCGCCTCTGCGCAGTGAGTAAACGTTCACTATGTCACCACGACGGATATGGGTCAGCAGCGCTGAAATAGTGGCTTGTTGTGGCGATACGGCTATATCCACTTCGCCACCTTGCAGCAAATCCACATAAGCACCACGTTTAATCAGCACCATGGTTTTTTGTGCGCCCATACGTTTGGCAAGCATGGCCGACATAATATTGGCTTCATCGTCATTAGTGACTGCTAAAAACACGTCCACCTGTTCGATGTTTTCTTCTTCCAGCAACTCTGGATCTGAAGCATCACCAATATAAACCACTGTATTGTCCAAAGCGCTGGACAGGTATTCGGCGCGCTCTTTACTGCGTTCGATCAGCTTCACGCTATGGTTTTTTTCTAAAGCACGGGCCAAACCATAACCGACGTTACCGCCACCTGCGATCATAATGCGGTGGTAGCTTTTCTCCAGCTTTTGCAGCTCGCTCATCACTGCACGTATATGTTTAGTCGCAGCGACAAAAAACACTTCATCATCTGCTTCTATCACCGTAGTGCCCAGAGGCTTAATAGCATGACCACGACGATAGATAGCGGCAACACGGGCATCCACATGCGGCATATGCTGTTTTAAGGTCGATAAGGCATGGCCGACAAGCAGACCACCATAATAGGCTTTTACCGCGACTAAACTGACACGGCCTTCGGCAAATTCCACCACCTGCAAAGCGCCAGGGTAGTCGATCAGGCGTTTGATATAGTCGGTCACCAGGGTTTCAGGGGAAATAAAGTGATCGACCGGCATATCGTCTTTGTTAAACAACTGGTCACGGTATTTCAGATACTGATTGGTACGGATACGGGCAATTTTCAGCGGCGTATTAAAAATACTGTAGGCCACCTGACAGGCGACGATATTCACTTCGTCGCTGCTGGTGACCGCAATAATCATATCGGCGTCTTCAGCACCGGCACGTTTTAATATATCCGGGTGCGCACTATGGCCGTGCACCACCTGCAAATCGTATCTGTCTTGCAGGGCGCGCAGCTTTTCAATATTGGTGTCAACGACAGTAATGTCGTTTTGTTCACCGACCAGGTTTTCCGCTAAAGTGCCACCCACCTGACCTGCACCCAGAATTATAATTTTCATAAAGCCTCTGCGTTACCGCTTTGTCTTGCGAAGTTTGGCATAAAAGAAACCATCCATCTGTTGCTGTCCCGGCAAAATTTGCCAGTGCAAATCCGGGTGACTGTCGGCCAGCGGGATTAATTTTGCATCTGGGTAGTCTGCTAAAAAGGCCTGGATTTGTTGCAGGTTTTCTTCCGGTAACACAGAGCAGGTGGCATACAACAATTCGGCATCAGGTTTTAATAAAGGCCAGATCTTGCGCAGAATTTGTTGCTGCAACTCGACTAATGGCGCTATATCGGTTTTTTTCCGCAGCCAGCGAATATCAGGGTGGCGACGGATCACGCCAGTGGCTGAACATGGCACGTCCAGCAATATACGGTCAAAGGTCTGAAAGCCTGCCCAGTCGTCCGGGTCTGCAGCGTCAGCGGCCATCACACGGGCATCTAAACCTAAGCGGTCCAGATTGTCGTATACCCTATCTAAACGGCGTGGGTCTTTATCCAGCGCTAATACATCAGCTTCTGGTGCCAGTTCCAGAATATGGCAGGTTTTGCCACCTGGAGCACAGCAGGCATCTAATACCGAATCTTTACTGCGTGCGCCAAGGAAATAAGCGGCATGCTGAGCTGCGCCATCTTGTACTGAAAACCAGCCATCGGCATAACCTGGTAATAAAGTCACATCAGAAGCTTGCTCTAATAACAGAGCACAAGGTAAATAAGCAAAAGGTTGACTGGCGGCTATACCTTCAGCGGCAAGAGCGGCCAGATAAGCTTCAGGTGTAGTGCGTAACTGATTTACCCTCAGCCACAAGGGGGCTTTTTGCTGATTTTCATCCAGTATTTGTTGCCACTGCTCTGGGTAAGCTTGTTGCAGCTGGGTGATGATCCAGCTTGGGTGGTTGTACTGCACAGGTAAAGGGGCGTCCTGAAAATCAAATACTTCAGGTTTACGCTGTACTGAACGTAAGACGGCGTTAATCAAACCCGTCAGGCTTTGGCCTTTTAATTCACGGGCCGCTTCCACTGTTTCGCCTATGGCGGCATGGTCTGGTACCCGTAAAAATTTCAGCTGATACAAACCGACGTAAATTAAAAACTGCAGCGGTCGCAAGTGTTTGACCAGAGGTTTATCCATCAGCTTCTGACAGACAGTTTCCAGCTGAGGCAAATAGCGCATCACGCCAAAACAGATTTCCTGCAGCAGGGCTTTATCTAAAGGGGATTCCAGCTCTTGCTGAGCTTTGTGCAGAACTTCTGATAAGGATTTACCCTGATCCACCACCTGATAACAGGCTGTTGCTGCCAGAGCGCGTAAATTTTTACTCATCAGCTCTGCCCATCAACAGGGCTCAGCATCTGTCCTGGTTGAAACCAGTCGGCGCGGCCATTGAGAAAATCCATTACTTTCATGGCTTTTTTGCCGGCAGGTTGTAATTCGGTGATTACCAACACGCCATCACTAGTTTGAATAGCTATGCCTTTTTTATCGACCCGTAAGACTTGGCCTGCTTGGCCTGAACCTGGTTCTGTTACAGCGCGCCAGATTTTTAGCTGCTGAGCACCCAGTTGCAGATAACTGATAGGCCAGGGGTTAAAAGCACGGATTTCGCGTTCAAGCGCTATAGCTGGTTTGCTGAAATCTAATAAAGCTTCTTCTTTGGATAGCTTTTCGGCGTAGTTAGCTAACTCATCCTGCTGTGGCTGAGCCTGGGCCTGCAGTGCTTCCAGATTGGCTAAAGCTTCTACTAATGCGACTGGACCTGTTAACGCCAGTTTGTCGTATAAGCTGGTGCTGGTCTCATCCACTGCTATAGGGGTGCTGACTTTACTCAGCATAGCGCCTGTATCTAAACCTATATCCATCTGCATAATAGTGACACCAGATTCGGCATCGCCCGCCCAAATGGCGCGTTGAATAGGAGCAGCGCCACGCCAGCGTGGTAATAACGAGCCATGCACATTGATGCAACCTAAACGAGGAGCATCCAGTGCGGCTTGTGGCAGGATCAGGCCATAGGCGACCACTATCATCAGATCGGCATTTAACGCCGCTAATTCTTGTTGAGCAGCGGCTTTTTTTAACGACTTTGGCTGATACACCGGAATATCGTGTTGCAATGCCAGTTGCTTCACCGGGCTTTGTTGCAACTGATGGCCACGACCTGCAGGTCTGTCGGGTTGACTGTAGACGGCAATTACCTGATGAGGAGAATCCAGCAGGGCGGCGAGATGGCGGGCAGCAAAATCTGGTGTGCCCGCAAAAATAATACGTAAAGGAGTGGTCAAAATAGTTCCTGCTTGGTTAACGGGCTGCGAGGCGAGCTTCTTTTTCCAGCTTTTTCTTAATACGGTCACGTTTTAACGGTGACAAATAATCGATAAATAACTTACCCATTAAATGGTCCAGCTCGTGCTGTAAACAAATCGCCAGCAAACCTTCAGCCTGAATTTCAAACCACTCGCCTTTGGTGTTTTGCGCTTTCACTGTTACAGCAGCAGCACGCTCTACTTTGGCGTAGCTTTGCGGTACAGACAAGCAGCCTTCTTCGTATTCAGTGTCACCACTTTTGGCAATGATTTCCGGATTAATAAAAATCATCGGCTCGTCACGGTTTTCTGAAATATCGATCACGACAACACGCTTATGCACATTGACCTGAGTGGCGGCTAAGCCTATGCCATTTTCGGCATACATAGTGTCCAGCATATCTGCTGTCAGTTGCTTAATTTCGGCCGTAACTTCAGGCACAGCAGCGGCTACTGTGCGTAAACGGTCGTCTGGATAATGTAAAACTGTTAATACTGTCATGGAACCTACAAAAGTCGTCTATGTTCAATTGGCTGTGCTATGGTCTAATTTTAGCCATTTATGCACAGTATGAATAGCTTAGTGTGCAAGAATTACTAATAAGTACGGATGGGGATGGTGTTATGCGACAGCAGCTTCTTGCTATTTTAGTCAGCTTCTCTGTGTTTTTCAGTACTATTCTGCTGGCTGACGAGCTGAAACTCAAGGCCGATGCGCCCACCCTGTATCAGGTCAAGGCGGGCGACACCTTATGGGATATTGCTGGTTTGTATTTGCAACACCCCTGGTTATGGCCCCGTTTATGGAAGTTAAACCCACAAGTCAATAATCCACATCTTATTTACCCAGGTGATGAGTTGCACTTACAGTTCGATGCCGACGGTCAGCCGATACTGACTTTAAATAGCCAGCGAGTGACAAACAACAGCTCCGAAGTTACGCAAGTTCAAAGCAATACCGCAGCTGCTATTAAATTAACCCCAAAAATCCGTCGGTTGGCCAAAGCAGATAAAGCTGTGCCTTCTATCTCACTTGCCGGAATCGAGCCTTTCTTATCAGAAGAACAACTGGTCTCTGAAGACCAACTGGAAAGCCTGCCTTATGTGTTGGGTGGAAAAGATAATGTAAAAAACGCTGTATCCGGTCATCTGCTTTATGTGCAGGGCGAGCTGGATCAAACTCAGCGTTATGGTATTTACCGTCAGGGTGAAGTCTACGAAGACCCACAAAGCGGTGATGTATTGGGTTATGAAGCCATATTAATGGCTGAAGCAAAAGTCTTGCCGCCCGCTATGGTAGACGAGCAGCAAATCAGTCGGATTGAAGTGCAAAAATCCAGAAGGGAAGTGAAACAAGGTGATCGTTTATTGCCTATGCCACAGCAGTCGGTGTATCCGGACTTTTTTCAGCTGCAATCGCCAGAAACTTTAGTTTCCGGTGTGATAGTGGATAGCGCATCTGAATGGCGCGAGTTTGCCAAAGGCGAAATTGTGCTGCTGAATCAAGGCCAGAATGCTCAGCTGCAACCTGGTCATCTGCTGGGGATCTTCCGTCCGTCACCCGCTGTGGTAGATTTTGGTGATAAACCCTCTTATCCGGAAGACAGCGACAAGCTGCAGCGTATTTTGCATGAAGTGGTCGGTTCTGCGAATGAAATGCCCACCGAACTAGTGGGCCAGCTGATGATAGTCAAAGTGAGTGAACACAGTAGTTTTGCGATGATTTTACGCACAGAGCAACCGGTACGGGTCGGAGATTTAATAGGTAATCTCTGAGGTTCCAGCAAAGGAGAGGAAGATGGATGACCTCGAGCATTGGATACGTTTAGCTGCTATTCCGTCTATGGACAGGCTAAAGCATCAGCAGTGGGCAGAGCTGGTTTCTTCAGCTGACTTCCATCAATTGGATGATCACCAGCTGCAGCAGCTGGGTTTTACCGCAGGCCAAATCCAGTGTCACAGAGCCACCACGCCGCAGCGCATTGAGCATTGTCTTGAGTGGCTGCAAACTAGCCCCTATCATCATTTTATCCGTTACACAGACCCACTTTACCCTGAATTACTTAGCCAGATTAAACAGCCACCCTTTGCCTTGTTTATCAAAGGTAACCCGGCTTTGTTAAACGAAGCACAGATTGCGATAGTGGGTAGTCGTCAGCCCACCGCCACTGGTAAACAAGTGGCCTTTAACTTTGCCGCCGATTTATGCCGCTTAGGTTTAACAATCACCAGTGGTATGGCTAAAGGTATAGATGGTAGTAGTCACAGAGGGGCTTTGTCAGTACGGGGCAACACCATAGCAGTGCTTGGCCATGGTTTTGATACGGTTTATCCGGCGCAGCATAAAGAGTTGGCTGCGGACATTGCTTGCAGCGGAGCTTTGGTATCAGAGTTTTTACCTGATGTGCAGCCTAAAGGGGATCACTTTCCGCTGCGCAATCGTATAGTGGTAGGCTTAAGCTTAGGGACTTTAGTGGTGGAAGCTGCGCTTAAAAGTGGTTCTTTGATTAGTGCTGGTTATGCCGCAGAGTACAGTCGCGAGCTGTTTGTGATCCCTGGTTCTATTTACAATCCGCAGGCGGCGGGCTGCCATCAGTTAATTCAGCAAGGTGCTAAATTAACCACTTGTGTGGCCGATATCATAGAAGAATGGAGCTTTTTGCAAAATAACAGTCTAAGTACTGTACAGGACAAAGAAAAAAATTTACAAACAGGCTTGTTTGACGACGGCTTGTTGGCTAACGTAGGTGATGAGGCCACTGCGATTGATCGTATAGCAGAACGTAGTGGTTTATCTGTAGCGCAAGTCTCAATTGAATTACTTCAGCTGGAATTGGCCGGTGAAGTGGCAGCAGTACCTGGTGGTTACATCAGAGTGAGGAGGGCCTGACTATGTTTGATATCCTCATATATTTGTTTGAAAACTACATCCATAACGAGTCAGAAATTTATGTGAATCATGCCGATCTGCAGCGTGAGCTCAGCAAAGCTGGTTTCCATGATGATGATATTTTTAAGGCCCTGCGCTGGCTGGATTCTTTATCTGCCTTGCAGGAAAGTCATGTTAAGCCCTATTTAACCAAAGTGAATTCGACCGCAGTCCGTATTTATACTGTGGAAGAGCAACGTAAGCTGGAGACTGAGTGTCAGGGTTTCCTGCTGTTTCTGGAACAAATCAACGTGCTGGATGCGCCCACCCGCGAGATGGTATTGGACAGAGTCATGGACCTGGATCAGAGTTCTGTCAGTCTGGACGATTTAAAATGGGTGGTGTTGATGGTGCTGTTTAATGTGCCTGGTCGTGAAAATGCTTATGCCCAGATGGAAGACCTTATTTTTGACGAACCTACAGGGCCGCTGCATTAAGCGGCCTTTTTCGTTGCAAGCCTCGCTGTAACGACTATTACTTTGGGTATATAATCCCGGCAGTTTTCTTCTATGGCCTTTGTATGTCCCAGTCTGACGATACACTTTTTCAACACGAAAAAACCGCAGAGCCTTGTCCTCTGTGTGGCCATGCTTTGCAGATTAAAAGTGGCAAAAACGGGCCTTTTTTAGGTTGCAGTAATTATCCGGCCTGTAATTACCTGAAAGCGCTGCATCCACATGAAAATACAGTGGTAAAAGTGTTAGAAGACCAACTTTGTCCAGAATGTGGAAACGAGTTGGCGGTCAAAAATGGCCGCTACGGTATGTTTATTGGTTGTAGCCATTACCCACATTGTCATTTTATTGTGCATGCCGATGAACCCGAACCCAGCGATGTGCCTTGCCCGGAATGCAAAAAGGGTCAGTTGCTGGAACGTACCAGTAAATATGGCAAAGCCTTTTATGGCTGCAGCAGATATCCAGACTGCAAATGCCTGCTGAATTTTAAACCTGTTTTAGGGCAATGCCAGTTCTGCAACTATCCACTTCTAATGGAAAAACCTTCGGCTTCTGGTGTGAAGTTACTGTGCGCTAGTAAGAAATGTCAGAAAGTGCAGGGCAGTTAAAGCGGGCGAAGAAGATCTTTGCCCGCTTTAGCCTGTTATTGCAGTTGTTTTAAGCGTGCCGCCACTAAATCCAGTTCAGGGAATTCTTGTTCTGGTAAATGTTGGCGCAGCAGATCAAAACGTTGTGCCAGTTCGCTGGTGCTGGTGGCGCTTAAATTGATATGGCCCATTTTGCGGCCTGGTCTTTTGCCTTTGCCGTACCAGTGCAAATGGCAGCTTGGTAAGCTTAATACTGCAGGGCTGACATGATCTTCACCCAGAATATTCACCATCAAAGTGGGACGTACTAAAGCTGTGCTACCCAAAGGTAAACCACAAACAGCCCGTAAATGGTTTTCAAACTGACAGGTGTCTGCACCTTGCTGAGTCCAGTGTCCTGAGTTATGCACCCGTGGTGCTATCTCATTCACCAGCAGTTGGTCACCAACCTGAAAAAACTCCAGTGCCAATACACCAACATAATCCAAAGCTGTGGCTACAGCCTCAAACATCTGTTTGGCTTGTTGCTGCAATTCCTGCTGACCAGGTAAAGCGAGCGATACCGCTAGCACACCAGCCACATGATGATTTTCCGTCAGAGGATAAACCATCATTTCGCCAGCCTGATTACGGGCTCCGACTAAACTGACTTCACGGTCAAAACGGACAAACTGCTCCGCCACTATAGCTTGAGGTAAAGTGTGATCAGCGCCCGCCATAAACTGCTGGATGTCAGCCCAAACCGCTTGCGCGTCAGCCTGAGTTTTTAAGCGCCATTGGCCTTTGCCGTCATAACCGGCCAAAGCGCTTTTCAGCACCAGTGGCAAACCCAGCTGTTCAATCGCCTGATAAAAATCCTGTTCAGTCACGACAATTTTATAAGCAGCGTTGGTCACGCCCGCTTTATCCAGCAGTTGTTTTTCCTGACGGCGATCGCCACCTGCTTTTATCGCAGTGCTGTTTGGTAAAAACTTACCGCTTTGCTGACACAGCTCCTGCACCGGATAAGGGATATGCTCAAACTCAGAGGTGATTACATCTGCATTGGCAATAGCTTGTGCCAGACCAGTGCCCAGTTGTAGCTGAGTGACTGGGTCAACAATAGTGTCGCTGTTTACATCATAAGCAGAGACTTTTAAATTCAGTGGAGTACCTGCCAGACTCATCATACGAGCCAGTTGACCAGCACCTAAAACCAGAACCTTCATCAATTATTCCTCGGCTGGATTCGGGTGAGCCAATACGGAGTCAGTTTGTTCTTTACGGAAGGCATCAATTTTGCTCATCAGCTCTGCATCAGAGGTCGCCAGAATTTGTGCTGCCAATAAGCCAGCATTGGCTGCACCTGCATCACCAATAGCCAGCGTACCCACGGCAACACCTTTTGGCATTTGCACTATGGATAATAAGGAATCCAGACCTTTTAAGGCTTTAGACTGCACAGGCACACCTAAGACCGGCAGGCTGGTAAACGCCGCCGCCATACCAGGTAAATGCGCTGCACCACCTGCACCGGCAATAATCACTTTTAAACCACGACCAGCGGCATTAGTAGCGTAGTCGGCCAGCAGTTGAGGGGTTCTGTGAGCTGAAACAACAGTGGTTTCATAGGCAATTTGAAAACGATCTAACATATCGGCCGCGTTTTTCATTGTGGGCCAATCAGATTTAGACCCCATGATAATACCTACTTTCATCGTTGTTTCCTTAAAGCTGCAAAGAACTGGCATAATAAGGCCGCTATTATAGCCATCTGGCGGCTGCCAGGAAAACTTTTGATCAAAAACCTCAGATACAGGACTTAAAAAAGTGACAGATATCCCATCTGCCGTGACCGCCCTGCGACAAGGTCAAGTGATTGCCTATCCAACCGAAGCTGTGTTTGGTGTTGGCTGCGACCCGGATAATAGTTTGGCCATCGAAAACTTGCTGCAGGTCAAACAAAGGCCAAAATCCAAGGGCTTAATTTTAATTGCTGCGGACTTTTCTCAGTTGATTCCTTATATTGCAGCCGACAAGCTCAGCACAGAACAAACTCAGTTGATGCTGGATTCATGGCGCGACAGTGCAGGTGTGAAAGATAAAGCTGCTGTGACCTGGGTAGTGCCTGCTTCGAATCTTTGCAGTGACTGGCTGACAGGGCAGTTTGATAGCATTGCGATTCGGGTTTGTGATCACCCTGTAGTGCAGCAGTTATGTCTGGCTTTTGGTAAACCTATCACGTCCACCAGCGCGAACTTATCCGGCCTTGAGCCCTGCCGCAGCACTAGCGAAGTTCAGCAGCAACTGGCAGATAAAGTTGCTGTAATAGTGGATGCGCCAACAGGTGGACGAGCTGTGCCGTCAGAAATACGTGATATCACTACAGGCCATATTTATCGGGCGGGTTAATAGCCGCCTGCGAATCAAGAGATAAGCAAATGCAAAACGTCGATAAACATCAGGTAAAAGCTTTTTTAATGGCACTGCAGGACAGCATTTGCGCTGAGCTTGCCGCTGCTGATGGCGTTTCAATTTTTGTCGAAGAAAGCTGGGATAGAGCCGAAGGCGGTGGTGGTCGTAGCCGAGTACTGACTCATGGTGCTGTATTTGAGCAGGCTGGTGTTAATTTCTCTCATGTGTTTGGCGATAAGATGCCTGGCTCAGCCACGGCGCACCGGCCTGAACTGGCTGGGCGTAAGTTTGAAGCTATGGGCGTATCTTTGGTGATCCACCCGTTGAATCCACATATCCCCACCAGTCACGCCAATGTGCGTTTTTTTATCGCCGAAAAAGAAGGTGAAGCACCAGTCTGGTGGTTTGGTGGGGGTTTTGATTTAACCCCCTTTTATCCGGTGGAAGCTGATGTAGTGCATTGGCATAAGGTGGCCAAAGACTGTTGCGATGGTTTTGACGCCACTTATTACCCTAAATACAAAAAATGGTGTGATGAATACTTCTACTTAAAGCACCGCAACGAAACCCGTGGTGTAGGTGGTTTGTTTTTTGATGATTTAAACGAGCCGGGTTTTGAGCAGAGTTTTGCTTTTATGTCTGCAGTAGGTGAAGCCTTTACTAAGGCTTATCTGCCTATAGTTGAACGTAATAAAAACAAGGCGTATTCGGAAGCAGAGCGCCAGTTCCAGCTGTATCGCCGTGGCCGTTATGTCGAGTTTAATCTGGTATTTGACCGAGGCACTTTATTTGGTTTGCAAAGTGGTGGCCGCACCGAATCTATTTTGATGTCGATGCCACCTTTAGTGCGCTGGCAATATGGTTATCAGCCTGAAGCAGGTTCGCCGGAAGCACTGTTGTATCAACGTTATTTAACACCACAAGATTGGCTGGGCCTGAACGGATAACAGCGTTGAGGGTCTTGTTGTATCTCAGGAAAAACTAAATGAAAAATATCCATGTATTGTTATTGTGTGGTGGCGGTAGTGCTGAACACGACGTGTCACTTCGCAGCGCTGATTTTCTCGAACAACAATTAGCAGCTTTGCCGGGTGTTGCAGTGACCAGGGTTGAGATGCAGAAAGACCGTTGGCTGGCTGCTGACGGCACTGAATGTAGCTTAGGCTTAAACCGTCAATTGCTGACTGGCGATAAAACCCTTTTAGTTGATTATGTGGTGCCTTGTATTCACGGTTACCCGGGCGAAACCGGTGATCTGCAATCTATGCTGGAGCTGGCCGGATTGCCTTATCTGGGCTGTGGGCCGGAAGCCAGCACTTTGTGTTTTAATAAAATCAGCACCAAATTATGGTTATCGGCCGTTGGTATTCCAAATACGCCATATTTGTTTTTAACCGAAGCATCAACGAACAGCCTGCAACAAGCCAAACAGGCGCTGACCAAATGGGGTAGAGTCTTTGTGAAGGCGGCCAGTCAAGGCTCTTCGGTGGGGTGTTATGTGGCCCATACCGAAGCTGAGCTGATCCAGGCTATTGACGACGCTTTTGGTTATTCAGAGCAGGTCCTGATTGAAAAAGCACTAAAACCGCGCGAGCTTGAAGTGGCTGTTTATCAATATGGTGACGAACTGATTGCGACCCATCCTGGAGAAATTTGTGTGCCGCAGGACAGGTTTTATTCTTACGAAGAAAAATACAGCAACGCCAGTCATACGACTACCAGTCTGGAACCTGCGGGCCTGACCGAATCTCAAATTGCTATAATGCAGCAGCTGGCCTTAAAAGCATTCAGGCAGCTAAATTTACGGCATTTGTCGCGGGTCGATTTTTTCCTGACCGAAGAAGGTGAGATTTTGCTAAACGAAATTAATACTTTCCCCGGTATGACCTCTATTTCAATGTTCCCGCAAATGCTGGCACATCATGGTCATCAGTTTGGCTTGTTTTTACAGCAGATTTTGCAGCGTGCTGTGCCGCAGCAATAATCATTGAGTAAATAAAACAGCAGGGAAGATAAGGGGCCGAACTGCCCCTTCTGGTTGTAATGGATAGTTGTGTTTAGTTATCTCGATTAATCATATGGCTGGCCAGTTGCGCCAGCGAATGACTTAAGCCCTGGCGCAACAACTTGTCTTCTACCACTTCAGCCAAAGCTTTATCCATACAAAACATCCACTGATCGCGCATCTGCTGATCCACAGCAAAAGGCATATGGCGCATCCGCAAACGTGGATGGCCGTATTTTTCTTCAAACAAAGAAGGGCCACCCAACCAGCCGGATAAAAACTCAAAAAACTTTTGCCTTATCATATCCAGAGGCAGAGGATGGATAGCATACAATTCGGCGGCTTCTGGTGCTGTCGACATAATGTCGTAGAATCTGTTGGCCAGACGCCGTGTTGCTGCTTCGCCGCCAATCAGCTCGTAAGGCGTGGTCGCCGGAGTCGGATGTGGCTTGCTATTTGGCTGGCTTTTATTAAAAATCGCGTCAAACAACTTTTTCATGGTGAACCTGTGGACCGTTACGCTGTACTTGGAAATCCTATTGGGCACTCAAAATCGCCGCTGATCCATAGCTGGTTTGCCAAACAAACCGCACAAGCTTTGAGTTACGAGGCCATTTTAGCACCGGTCGACGCCTTTGCCGACAGCTGGTTTAGCTTTGTCGCTGCTGGTGGCCGTGGTGGTAATGTCACAGTGCCTTTTAAAGAGCAGGCTTATCAGTTAGCAGAACAACTCAGTGAACGTGCTTTGCAGGCCGGTGCGGTCAACACTCTCTATATAGATAAAGCAGGTGTGCTCTGTGGTGATAACACCGATGGTTTAGGTTTAGTGGCTGATTTAACCCGGCTGGGCGCAGAGCTTCGGGATGCTTCCATATTGGTATTAGGTGCTGGTGGGGCTTGTCGTGGTGTAGTCGGGCCTTTATTGGCTGCTGGTGTAAAGCATATTCATATAGCCAATAGAACTGCAGCTAAAGCTGAAGCCATAGCCGTGCTGTTTGATAACAGAGTAACAGCATCTGGTTATAACGAAGTTCCTGCTGAAAAATGGAGCTTGGTGATCAACGCGACTTCAAGTGGGCTGGACCAACAAAGACCTGCTTTAGCAGAACAACATCTCAAGCACTGCACCTTGGCCTACGATATGTTGTATGGCAAAGAGCCGACCGCTTTTCTGATCTGGTGCCAGCAACAAGGTGTGGCTCAGTGCGCTGATGGGTTAGGTATGTTAGTCAGTCAGGCCGCTGAAAGTTTTGCCATATGGCGGGGTGTTAAACCTGATGTCACTCCGGTACTGCAGCAACTGACGGCTATGGTGAAAGCATGAACCAGCAACTGATTTTTAATCATGACTTCAATTTTGATGAAAACACCGATTCAGTCAGCTGTAGTTGTTTAGCTGCAGGCATGCGGTTACGTATCTACATAAAGAAGCCACAAGGCTGGGATAACCAAAGCTGGCTTGAGCAAATAAAAGAAGACTGCTTTTATTGGGAAGAACAAATAGAAGAAGCGGCCAAAGCAGACCGCTTTAATACAGATGGTGTGTTGTACCTGGATGGCTCAGCTTAACGGCTCGGCCAGATACTCATCTTTTAATACCACATAGTTAATAGCCGACTGCGTCAGAAAACTACGCTCTGCTTCATTAAGCACCCTGGCTTGTTTCACCGGGCTGCCTACATAGAGATAACCAGACTCTAATCTTTTGCCTGGTGGTACCAAACTACCGGCTCCGATAATGACATCGTCTTCTACTATAACGTCGTCCATCACTATAGCGCCCATACCCACCAGAATACGATTGCCCAATTGGCAACCGTGTAACATCACTTTATGCCCTACTGTGACATCGTCTCCTATAAGAAGAGGAGAACCGCCCGGGTTCTTTGTGCTTGGCCGCGATACATGCAGTACAGAACCATCCTGTACATTAGTACGCTCACCAATACGGATAATGTTCACATCACCCCGTGCTGCTACTAAGGGCCAGATACTACTATGAAGGCCAATTTGAATATCGCCGACTAAAACAGACGATGGATGCACATAAACCCCGTCAGCAAGCTGTGGAGTTTTACCTTTATATGAAGTTAATGACATAAGAATTTCCTCTGCTGCTGCAGGATTATGCGACAAATGTTGAAAAAAAGCACGGTTCGATTGAATTTCAGGCTGTCGCACTCAAAAGTATAAGTTTTCTTAAAAAGAGTATTGCACGCTGCCAAAAACTCCCTATAATGCGCGCCATGCCAACGGGGTGATGCGAAAGCAGCTCTGGGGTGGTTTTGAAATGAAGTGAAAAATGATGCAAAACATCGCTTGACACGACGATGAAAATCACTAAAATGGCCGCCTCGCAACGCGGTGGAGTCGAAAGGCTCAAAAGTG